>JGI12316J15310_10000001_pt1 | contig 923205 bp, 724 predicted proteins | sample MarCyaLeptolynsp_FD_15310 | JGI IMG/M metagenome (IMG submission 15310)
TTTGAGTATAAAAAGGCTAGTCGGTGAGGGCTCTACGCTCGAACCGGGTGGTTAGGAAAAAATATCAAGCAATGGGCTAAATGCAAAAATCGATTCCATCTGCAATGTGAGAGTAAGCAAACTATTTGTTCCCTATAGTTGTAAGGTAACATTCAAAACATTCCATCTCTTATTAAAATCCGATTCCCTTATGGGCTATTGGCAGCCACTTTAATGCTATTGGTTCTTTCCGCATTTCATTCTTATTACAAAGTGCAATTTCCGACCGCTGTGCGGAATGCGAAGAGGTTATAGCATAACAAATGTGCTGTATTTTTCATCGGCCTGGTGAGGTAGGGGAGAGGCTGCTTATTTCGCTCGCAACCACGATTTTGCGAAATTGATTTCCAGTCCTGGAAGCACTACATTTTGTTGTTATTAGTTCATCCGTGGGGCCAGTTTCGGTAGCACTTGTTCGGTGAGTAGAATATTTTTTAGCATTCTATCACCAATGCCTATCTCATGATCTTCCCAGTTCCTTTAGTTACTTTGAAAAATCAAATTTGTGTTATTGTCTGCATTCTCATTTGGGCCAGTGTGATTATTAGCTCCCCGCTAGCCTCAGCTCAAAGCCAAGAATTAAGAGTAGGGCAATCCGTGAAGCAGGATTTTTCAGCAGAAAGCAGTGATAGCTATACAATCGCATTACAGAAGGGAGCCTTTGTAAAGCTCGCAGTTGAAGAGGAAGATGCTGGAGTTCTCGTCTCCATATTTCGGCCTGACGGAACGCTCGTCGATTCCTTCGATGCTCTTATCAGAAAGATCGGTGACCCTCATGTACGTTTTCTTGCAGACACAACCGGTGATTTTCGAATCCAGATTACCGCTGATCGTTTGTCCTGGCTACGACCGGGAACGTATGAACTTCACTTATCGGAGATCATCGATAACCGCACATTCCAATCTCGACAAGAAGAAAAAGGATCTCTCAATAGGGAGGTGGCCACATGGATTGAGGAGCATGCTTTAAATCTGCCGCTAAGTGGAGCCCCCACTGGTTTAAACGATCTAGAACCTCTCAAGCAAACGTTAGCAAATGTCCGAGTTGTTGGTTTGGGTGAGGCTACCCACGGAACGAGCGAGTTTTTTATGGCCAAGAGGCGGCTTGTGGAGTTTTTGGTCACGGAGTTGAACTTTACGGTGTTCGCCATCGAAGCGAGTTTTTCAGCGTGTGAGGAAATCAATGACTATGTGGCTGGGAAGGATATCGACTTAAAGACGGCACTGGCAAATTTGGGGTACTGGATGTGGAATACAGAGGAAGTCGCATCCTTGATCGAGTGGATGCGCGAATACAATACGAGGGCCTCGAATGACAAACGGATTCGTTTTGTCGGGATCGATATTCAATCGAATGCAAAAGCCCTTGAAGTGGTAGGAGACTATGTGCGTCGTCATGTGCCGGAATTATCCGTGTACGCTGATTCAACCATTGCACTATTCCGGGTTGTTGAAAGGAAAGTGCCTGATGAGCAGTTGCTTGAAGTGCGCGATTCCCTGGATGCTTTGATCGCCGAATTTATGCTGCGTGAGAGCCAGCTGATAATCGGAGGCACGGAGCTCGCGTTTGAGAAGGCCTTACAGCACCTGCTCGTACTGCGCCAATGGACGGATTTTCAAGAGGATTTTCCCTTGCAAGCCTATAAACGAGACTTCCACATGGCGCAAAATGTGCTTACGATATTGCGTCAACGTGAGCCTGGTACACGCATCGCTTTATGGGCGCACAATGTCCACTTGTCGAAAGGGGAGAAGGTCTTAGACGGTTCACCAGCCGTAGGCTATGTCTTGAAGGACGCGTTGGGAGATGCCTATTATGCCGTAGCATTCGAGTTCAGCCAGGGTGCGTTTCGAGCTTTCGAGCAGACAGCGAGTGGGGATTTTATTGGCCTGCATGAATTAACACTCATGCAGGAGTCCGTTGGATCTTTGGGGTCGGCATTAAAACAAACCGGCCTTGACCCGTTTATTGTGGATCTGCGCAGCGTTCGAGCTACGGAAACAACATCGGAATGGGTAAACAAGCTGTTTGATATGCACGTGATCGGGGGACGGTTTGGTGCGGACTGGACACTCTTCAAATGGATGAAACCTGTGAAGCTTTTCGAGGAATTTGATGGATTGGTATATGTTAGCCAATCATCACCGAGCAAACCGTCACAATGATTGGAAGTAAATTCCGACCGATAGCGTTTTCGGAAATCGAGTTCCGGCGCTTCAGGCGAATAGCGAAGTTGAAAATGGATGCCACAAAGCGCCCATTTTTATGACCAAGTCATGCAATTCTTGAACCTTGAAGGTCAAACCTTACCAAGGGCTGAAACGACATACTAAGAAACTAATTCTTTACGGTCGCATGCCACCTTTCTTTAAAATCCTAATATGTAACACCTTCAGCATCTTTGTTCGTAGTTTTCTGCTGTACGGCCTTGTAGCTGCTCAAGGACAAGAGAAGAATATGGATTTTGAGTCTTTTCTTGAAGGATTTGATAGAGTTGTCCTCCCACAAGAAGTGGCCATAGATATGATATTTTCTGGTGCTACAGATCCACCAGAAATAGATAGTTTGCTGGCTGTTAAGTATTTGCCCCTCAATTCCTTTGAGAGCATATTTGATATTGAGAAGCCTGAAGGAGCAATCTATCATTATGGGTTCATTGCATGGCAAAGTGGAAATGCTCCCTGGCATAAATCAAAACACATTGCTGTCGTCTGGTATGTATCTGGGGCATGGGCGTTCTTGACTACCTTTACTGAAAAAGGTGAGCTGATATCAAATCAATTGATTAGTTATCATGGAGGCTCTTTTAACCATACTGAATTTGTGGAATCCAGGCTTGATTACTGGCTTGACGAGTGGAGCATTCTCAGTAGGTATAGTATCTGCGCCAAGAATCATCCCTGTGGTGTTGATTATGCTCTTCACATTGTCTATCAAAATGGGGCTATAGAATCAAAAAAATGGTAAGTGTAATTTGCTTTCTTTTCAGGATGCGTTTTACGAACTATCAAAAATGAATAGATTTGTAGCTATCATACTTCTAAGCATTATCTCTGTCTCCTTGGTAGCATGCGCATTTGGAATCGGCCAGGGCTGTGGAGATGGAGGGCCCGTAATTGTAAATGCCTTTCCTGATACACTTAATTTTATATTGAGTGAGGAGCCCTATGTCATTGAATTACAGAACCCAGAGAGCCCCGTTTTTGAACACACTGGGGGGAGGCATATATCATTTAGTGCGACGAGCTTAGACAAGGAACTTATGAACGCGACAATTCACAATGGTAACACTCTTCGACTAGTTGCCTTATCAATTGGTGCTGCTGAAATATCAGTGACGGCTTTGGATGATTGCGAATTCGGTAGTGGGGATGCATTTATCGCGAGAATAAGGAATTAGAGCTGTATTCGTCTGCTGGAAGTGAACTGCAAAGTGACTGATGCAGTAAAATGAACGAGCCAGACAAATCAACTATGTTGCCAGTTCATGCATACGCATTTCCTTTTCATCTGCTTTTTATTTCTTTGCTCGGGTTGTGTAGCTTCAGGATTGGACGATAACAACGAAACGCCTCCAGATGCTAGAATCATTGATGTCGTAATATCGCCTAATCCAGCAACTGTAGGGGATACTGTTACCTTTAAGGTTTTGATTGTTGATAGCTTACGGGCAGATCTGGAGTACCAGTGGTCATTTTTTAGGAAAGACACAGTAATGGCCAAGTCTTTTGTTGAAGTCACTCCAACTCTTAGAAGAGTCGTAAATATCACTCCAGGAGAGTATGATGGAGTCATTAGGGTGGATGATCCGAGTACTCGAGGCCTTCCTCCAGAGAAGTTTTTCACCTACACAATTATCGAATAGTCATTGTTCGTCGCAGTTGCGAATGGCGTAGGGGAGAAGAGACCATAACTTCATTCCTCTTCCCAGTCTGGCGAATGAATTGATTAGTTTTTTACTGCCAAAGGATTTCATATTTTTCTTCTCACAGCTATATATAAAAAATGGTGTATTTACGTGATTGTATCCTGAAAAAAGAGCCGTAGAATAGGCGACATTCATCTAGAAAAGCTTTTCCTTTACTCATCACTAATCCATGCGTGCAATTCAGGGATAATAAGGCTTCCTGTTCGTTGGGGAAGACTTCATGGTTGTTTTCCGCTCTCTAATCGAAGCAAGACTTAAAACGCCTTACCTCAACCACCCTCATCCTGCTTAGTTTATCATGATTCCTTTTCGCATCATGCTGTTTTGTGTCAACTTCTTGATGATATTCCTCACCTCTAGTTACACAAACCCGCTAATTGGCCAGCCAATGTGGGAATTTCCCTTTTCTAATGTACCTGAAGGGGCAATAATTGACGTTGACATCGATGACGAAGGAAATATCTATGCAGTATCATCTAGGGTCGTGTCAAATATCTCAGAAGATTTCAGTGTTATCTATTGGAATGGGCAGGAGTGGGAAACACTTGGTCCTGTTTTCAAAGGCCAGCAGATACAGACTATAGCCATTAAGGGTAATGAAATTTATATCGGTGGTCGTTTTTCGGAGGTTGGTGGAGATCAGGTGGTTAACGTGGCTCATTGGAATGATGAGAAATGGGAAGGCCTTGGGGAAGGTCTTCGTTTTTGGGTCTATGACCTTGAGATCCATAAAGGTGAGGTTTGTGCAGCAGGGCTATTTGATTCCACAGACGATGGCGAAACGGACCTCAATGGCGTGGCTTGCTGGGATGGGGAGAACTGGTATCCCCTCGGACAAGGTTTCGAAAATATCGGAAATGGTTTTGGCGATGTCCGAGAAGTACGGACGCTACATTCTAATGGTGATATTCTCTATGCAGGTGGGACATTCAGCCGATCCGGTGGGGTAGAAGTAAACTCCATCGCCCAGTGGGATGGGACGCATTGGATGCCCGTAGGAGAAGGATTGTCTGGGCAGGTATGGAGTATTACAACCACAGAATCTGGCGAAGTATATGCAGGAGGCATCTTTGAGCATGCCCTGGATGGTGCTTTCGCACACAATGTTGCAAGATGGAATGGTGAGTCGTGGCATGCGCTTGGAGAAGGACTTAGGGTTCAGGTAGTTGATTTAGAATACCATGAAGGATCTCTTTACGCTGGAGGCGTAGGCCTTTTCTTTGGTGTTTTAAACGAAGATCATGGCGTTGCTCAATGGTCTGGCAGGGAGTGGGTAACAGTTGGAGAGGGCATAACGTCGACAGTGCGAAGCTTAACAGTCGTTGATGATTTGCTCTACGCGGGAGGAGGTTTCTTAGACCGTGATAGCACAGTGCATGTACTTGCAACATGGAACGGATCTACGACCGTTTCTACACAAAGACATGAAACCCCTCCAAATGACAAAACTATCATCCAATCCATTTATCCAAGTCCCTTTGCTCATGTCACTCACATCATAGTCCGTCTTAATAAAGAAGAGACTGTGCGGATATCTGCCTTTGATGTATTGGGGCGTGAGGTTGTCAAGGTATTTAATGGGACGCTTCCCGTAGGCATGCATGAATTCACGTTAGATGCAGCAGGATTGATGCCTCTTGGAATGTACATCGTGAGAGTAAGCACAGAGCACAGAGTTGAGTCCATGAGGATAGTGAAAGCCAACTAGTATGTGCTGACTTTGATAGCTAATAATAGATACGAAAGATGTGATTCAACTATCAGTAGGGCAACACGTCTACTCTACAAAAGCAGCTAGTCAACAAGCATCACAGCAAGTTTAGGTTGTTCGTCGCGGTTGCGTAAGGCGCAATCGCAAATTAGGATGGGAGAGAAGGCCTGCTAGTAAGGCTCATAACCAGGTAACAATTACGTTTTGCGCCCGGCTTTCCTGAAATGGATTGCCGGGTTTTTATTGCTACAGGATTTGGTTAGATTTCATTGCGAAAGACCGAGATCATGCTACATAACAAGACGAGTGAACAATGCTAGAACTTCGACCAAACTGCGAATGCTGTGACAAGAATTTACCACCAGAGTCTGATGAGGCGGTAATCTGTACATACGAATGTACATTTTGTATCTCATGTGCAGAAGGTGTTCTTAATCATGTTTGCCCCAATTGCGGAGGTAACTTTGCTCAGCGTCCAATACGTCCTTTGGAAGCACTTAAGAGGCACCCAGCCTCCACAGTACGAGTATTAAAAGAGAATGGATGTGTCGCTGTAGCTGCCTAAGGATCTTGTTGAAGGACTGATCAGTGAAGCTTATTAGAGAATTGAAGAATAAAGTACTTCCGACCAATTGCGCTCTACGAAATTGAAAATGGGTCTTTTTCCTGAACCTAAATCGGGTGGGAGAGAGGCCCTATTTCGTTTTCAAACACCTTTCTGGAAATTGATTTCTAGCCGTTCTATCCGTACATTTTTTTGTTAATGATGTCTTCCGGTCAAATCTCAAAATCAAGTCCAGCTTCAATGAACCATTCTACAACGCAGATACTTGTACTCAGTTTTCTAATAGCTAGTTGTTCTGTATCAGATATAGATAGAAACCCTGAAAATGCTCCTGAGACGCAGAGCAAAGAGATTAGCATGTCCATCTGTCAAGAGTGTCCATCACAGGTGCAGGTAACAATGGCGGAAATGCATATAACAATGACCATCATTCAAGCACAGCGCAATTATCGAGAAAGTTTACAACAAAGCGATCCGCTTCTCTGGGATAAAGGAGAACAGTTTTACGAAGCTGCTATTGATGGGTCAGAGTTCTTGTCTGAACGCGTTTCCTCAGATGAGATGCTGGCAATAAATGACGTGTTAGATGATCTTAGTCAACAACGAGTAGGTGTCCATAGAGATGGGGTATGGGACATTGAGTTGGAGGAGCAGGTTATGAAGAAGGTCAATAGAATCTTTGTGCGGCGACATAATACTGATGTTTAGCACCACTTCTGCCCGGTGTGCGGATGACGAAATGGCAAGATTGACTAGCCAGGAGGCTCAACCTTGTATCCATTCTTTGCAATAAAATAGCCAATCACTACCACTAGAGTGAGAAGCAGCGGTACGTATATGGCAGTGGCAAAGAAGGACATCGCGTCATTCTCATCGTAGAGCGCCAGAACTTGTAGAACGAAGACAACAGCACTTATAAGACACAAAGCCTTTATTTCTTTAGCGTCCTTTATCCACCTCGCAAGGAATGCGTTGACGGCATGAGGTAAACCAGATGTAAAAGCTAGAATGAGAGTAGCCAAGGCAATGCCATCCAATCGTTCAAGGAGTCCTGTATAGGTTCTAGCTAAGCCAAATGTAAGCATGAGGGCGATAAGAGGTGTGAGTATTCCAAGAGGGATAAATGCCCACAATACTTTTTGCAAGAAGTGGCGATCCATATTTATGATCGACTTGTTTAGAAAACAACCATTATGTCGTTCCACGTCACATCAACAAACAAAAACAGCTTAGTTCTCCGCGTGTTGCGCTCTACGAAATCTGAATTTTGAGGCTTGCTGTTGAATAGAGTGGGGACGTTTTCTATCTTTTGGCCGTTCATTTATAATAACAAATCATAGAAAAACATGTCTGATCATTATTCAAAATTGGTGAGCGTAGTCGAAGGCCTGGAAGAAGATTTCGCAGCCTTTTACGAGAAGGGGAATAAAGCAGCTGGCACTCGGGTAAGGAAAGCGATGCAGGAGCTCAAGTCCATGGCCCAGGAAATCCGGGTTGACGTGCAAGAGAAGAAGAATTCCTAGCCCCTCAAAACGGATAGAAAAATGGCAACAGGAAAAGTAAAGTGGTTCAATGCCGAAAAGGGATTCGGATTCATAGTCCCAGATGACGGCGGAAAAGATGTATTTGTCCACCGCAATAACGTAAGTGGTTTAGATTGGGAGGACGGGCTTCAAGATGGAGAAGAAGTAGACTATGATGTGGAGCGAGGGCCCAAGGGACTGGCGGCAGTAAATGTAGAGCGGAAGGGCTAGACTAGAGTTATCCGGTAACAAGTTATATATGTTGGGTCAACCTGGTGGAGCAGGGAAGAGGCCCTCTATTTTGCAATCAACCACCCAAACTCGAAATGGTCTGGGTGGTTTTTTTATTGCTATATTTTATTGTTAATTACGCCCTTGCGGCCAGGATGTAAACCGCCTGACCTGCATGCTTCCTTTATCGATGCTGGTGTAAATTGTATTTAACCGGCATGGATATTGGCTTTCAACTCCTCAACTCCTGAAAAGCCAAGAATCTATTCAGTTTTGTAAAAAAGTATGACTACATTTGGTAATAATCAGATAACAACAGATGTGAGCCAACTATCAGTAGGGCAATACGTTTTCTCTATAAAAACAGCTAATCAACAAATATCACGACATTTTCAAGTTGTTCGTTGAAGGGAGAGTTTTGCGAAACCGAAAGAATGAGCATTTAGTTGTGCCTGCATGGAAAAACTATTTGCATTTATAGCCCGTCTCGAAGCTCACAAGATTCACTTTGTGCTCAAGCGTATTCGAGATGAAAGTATCTTAATCGATATTGCTGTACCAGGTCAAAGGTGGGAGGTTGAATTTATGGAGGATGGTACAATCGAGGTTGAGGTCTTTAAAAGCCCTGGGGTAATCGAAGGTGACGAAGCTTTAGAGCGGTTGTTTAAAGAATTTGGCGATTAATCGTTATCGCTCGTGATAAGCGAACTTCGTCGCACTGGCGAAGAGCGAAAAATCAGTCCCTGAATTTATTCGTGATACGCTTCGAATGCATTCTGCGATGATTTGCTTATGGTATTCGATGATAAAGAAAATCATAGCACGATGCGATATTCGTCAATAACACTCATCTTTTTATATTTGGCCTTATGGGGGGAATTAGCTAAAGCACAGGAGGCGGATTCGCTCCATTTAGCCGTAACTGTTGAGCAGTCTAAAGCATACATTCCGCTCTATGTTGGAGAGGTCATTATCTATCCACACGAGGAGCCTGGTTCGGTAAGTGGGGATTTTAAACGAGCCCTTCATTCACAATCGTTAAGCGAGGCCAGGGAGAAATGGGAGGCTTTTCTGAAACTCCATGATTCAGGTGAATATGAAGACGCCTTTCACGCCCGTCATGTCCGGCACGCAAAATTTGAACTGATGCGGGTATTATACATGCTCGGCGAAACAGATCAGGCAGATAAGATTATTTTAGAAATGACCGCTCAGTGAATCGGAAACTAGATAATTTATGGAGCTCTATCAGTTAGTTCAGGAAGTTAAGGACAGGGATTCCTTCTTTGAATTTGTTCATGCCCTGATCGCCGACAGAATGCGTGCTGTTAAAATGGAAAAGGCTCAACCCAGTTCGCCCTATGGACCTGATGCTGGAGGTTGGGAAAATACCTCTATTGAAGACTACCTCGAATCGGCACTTGCCTGGGCAGAGAGTACGAATATGGGACAAACACAAGGTCTTTCTAGTGCGCCATCTTGGAGGGAATTTGCCGCTTTCCTGTACCTTGGGAAAATATATGAATGAGATCGTTTGGGATGGTGAAAGGTGAATTTGTTATCCATGACTGCGGTCAATCCTAACAGACCGTTTGACGATCAATTGATCTTCCCTTGTAACAGCGTCGAGTCGGTCGACTCGTTCGATATGAGATGTGCTCTGTGTTGTGATTCGTTCGAGGTGCTTTTCACCCCACTGGCAGAGTGCCTCGAGCAGAGGGAGAGTCGAGTTACCGTATTCGGTCAGGCTGTATTCGACTCTGACAGGGACTTCTGCAAATAGTTCGCGCTGAACAAGACCATCCTCGACGAGCTCTTTCAATTCCTTGGTCAACATACGATGACTTATGCCTGGAAGGGCTCCGATCAATTCGCTAGGTCGTTTTGAAGCCTTTGTCAGCTCCGATACGATTAAATGCTTCCATTTACCGCCTAAGGCTTCATAGAAGAGGTCAAACGTCGTTTTATACTCTATCACGGACAGACTTACTTTTTTGTTCGTAGCTAAATTTGCTTTCCATACTACCGTATCGAAAAGATGTCTTGTACCTTCGCATGGGACTCGTGCAATTAATTACCTCAATTTGCGAAGCGTATGGACCTGGATAAAAGATATCACAAGATTCCATTAAAACGAAATACAGTGGGGCACTTCATCCTTACGATAAAGTATGGAACACGGGATTTTAAGGTAATACTTGATACGGGCGCTTCGTCCACCGTCCTCGATCTAGATTCTGTCAGAGAATCTGGCATTTCCCCGAAGAAAATAGAAATGACGGGTGGTGGGGTTGGCACTGCAGAAGCATCGATTTTTGTGATACCCGATGAGGACGTAACCATTAACGGACTGCATATCAGGGTGTCGTCCATTTATGCTATGGACCTGGGTCACGTAAATGCTTCTTTAATCCAGAGAGCGTCAGATAGAGTGCAGGGAGTGATCGGGTGCGATATCCTGATAGCCAACGAGGCCATTATTGACTGCAAAAACAATACACTCTATCTGCAAAAGGATAGACTCTGAGCCTGAAGGCTGATTGGCTTGGAATAAAAAATCGTTCTGATCGTACTTTTTACAAACTGGCAATAAAAATCTGCAAACCGTGAAGGTAGTCACAATAAAAAGGCCTTTCCTTTTACTCATCTTTATCCTTGCTGCTTCACATACCAGTGAGGCGCAGGAAGCCCCGCAATCGCTATCAAGAACAATCCAAATCCCAGTTGTACAGTTGCCAGGAGGACTCTTTAAGATGGGTGCTACAGGAAAGACCGAAGGTGAACCTCTAGAATTGCCTGTACGTGAGGTTACCGTCCAGTCATTTGCCCTTGGAATCCACGAAGTGACACAGGCACAATTCGAGGCCATAATGGGCTATAATCCGAGTTATAATCGCGGACCAAACAAACCTGTTGAACAGGTATCATGGTTTGATGCAGTACGGTTTTGTAATCGCCTCTCTCGTCTTGATGGGTTGGAGCCGGCATATAACATCGATCCCGTTGAAGGGTATACCCGCATTCCTGGCCGGAATGGATATCGCTTGCCCACAGAAGCAGAGTGGGAATACGCTGCCCGAGCTGGAGCGACCACGGATACCTACGCAGGCAACATAGTGGTATCTGAGGGACAAGACGCTACGTTAGATCGAATTGCCTGGTATTATATCGACGGAATAGAAGGGTACACGCGTGACGTTGGCGGTAAAGAACCTAATTTGTTTGGGTTCTACGATATAATCGGCAATGTATGGGAGTGGACAGATACCTGGTATGGTCCTTATGACGATCCTACTCCGCCGGCTGAGCTTAAAGTTCTTCGTGGTGGTGCTATGGACGCTGCGCCCTACGCGAGTCGTGCTAGCTATCGATACAGACTTCACCCGAGCTACACAAGTTATAATATTGGTTTTCGGATCGCACGTTCTCTTGCTGGGTAGTCATTCGTGTATTTCGGTATCGACTGTATGCAAGATGCGTATCCGTCCACTTACAATCGAAGATCAACACTTTCTCTCCTGGCTATCGTGGAAAAGGGAATGGTACCACATTGTTGCGTCACCTACTGGCAGAAGCTGAAAAACGATATGCCGCGATAAGCCTCAGTGTTTCAGCTTCAAACCCTGCACGAAGGCTTTACGAAAGAGAAGGATTTTACGTATTGGACAACCCTGAGGGAAGTTCGATTACAATGGTGAAGCGATTTTGATCTAGCGGTTTGCGCCTAACGAGACGTATAATCGGTGCTGTTAGCAGGTCATTAATTCACTATAAACCGTTCTAAGAAATTAAGTGTTGTATATGGAACTCTATAAACTAGTACAGGAAGTCCAGGACATGGATTCCTTCTTTAAATTTGTTCGTGCCCTAATCGCCGACAGAATGCGTGCTGTTGAAATGAAGAAGGTTCAACCCAGTTCACCATATGGACCTGATGGTGGAGGTTGGGAAAATACCTCTATTGAGGATTACCTTGAATCGGCACTTGCCTGGGAAGAGAGTACTAATATGGGACAAAAGCAAGATCTTTCTAGTGCTCCCTCCTGGAGAGAATTCGCTGCTTTCTTGTACCTTAGGAAAATCTATGAATGAAATCATCAGGGTTGATGAACGGTGAGACTCTGGCCGATTGCTTAACTCGAAATTGAAATCCTGGCTTTTTGTGCCTACATTCATTTGTTAATTATCCCTTCTATAAAGTCATTTCATAATGCCTAACCTTACAGAGGAATACGTCGACCAACAGTTCAATTTTTTGGTTGGTGAACATGGTTTTGAAGCGATTCAACCTAACCATTGGGGTGCCAGAGAAATGAATTTTGAATATAGGAAAGGGGCGTTGACTTGGCGGGTATCTTTTGAACCAAATCTTCCTGGTTTAATCAGAAGCTCTCTGCCTATGACGAATCTGGTGGATAAGCGAAATCTGACAAGGAGGGAGGTTCCGAAAGTTATATACGTAGAAGGTCTTCTTCGCAAAATCACAGGAGAAAGCTTCAAGCAAAGATATCCTTATCATGCCCAGCTTTACTCTGCCTGGTGGCCTGTGTTTTTGTATCAGCAATCAAAGTATAAAAAGGAGCTCGATCAAGAGTTCTATCAGGTTTTATCCAATGAGGCGAAATTTATAAAAAAACATTATTTCGATATTGTAGAAGGGCGCATTCCGGATATCACGCGTGACTTAAAACAGATAAAAAAGGAATTGTATCAGGCTGCACGTCATTCTACATGGACAACATTATTATTTTTGCTCATTCCTCTGACTTTGTATTTGCTGCTTCCCCAGACCAACTACTGGATTTGGTCGATGGTTGTGCCAGGGTTGGCATTTTGGGCTGCAGTAGGTAACTGGCAAGAAGTATATGACTTTGATGAAGAGACCTATGACGGCATAAGATATTATAACTAATGAGGGTTATCCCTTTGGTCACGGTGGGGCCAATATACTGGTGCATACTCATTAACTTGATGGGGGCACCTTACCTCGAAGCCGCATATACGTGATTACATTGCCGTAATGCAGAAGTACATGGTTGTTCCGAAAGGCTAAAACGGTAAGTGGGGATCGGGATTGGCCCATGAATTCGATCTCGGTGTCCGGATTTATTTTTTCTGCGCTGTTGTAAATTGCATCGCAATAATCGAATGAGCTAGATAACATTGTTATGATATCCTCCCGATTCGTCATGCTTTCTGAGTCAGCGCTTTGGGGAGCCTCTTCACCTTTTGCTGTGGAGCAAAAGAAGTAATTTGATTCAGCTATGTGGGTTAGCAACTGTCCAAAACTTCGAGTCTCGGAAGTAGGACTAAACGCAAAATCATCCTCAGACATCTGGTCTGCTGCTGTCGTTACCATGGCTTTTACGTAGTCATTGGTGAGTTGCAGTGTTTCGATCATTGGGTCGGCCTTGTCAGCGGACTCTTGAGCTAGTGCAGAGGAGGCCCAGAGAGCTAGCAGAATATATGCTGCTCCCATTGTTTTAATTTTGCGCATTACTTCTCATCGGTGGCTTGAATGGATAGGGGCGATAGTACTGAAAGGTACGAACGACCAGGACAGCAAGTTGCAATCTTTGAATCAGGTTCACTGCTACGGGCAGGGGACAAAATCTTATTTTTCAGCATCGTAACCTATGAGTGATTTTTATTGCAACCAGGTGCTTAAAGGCAAAGTAGCTGTCTCCGTTGTTTTTGAAACGGATCAAGTATTAGCATTCCACCACACTCAGCCCTACTTTGAGTATCATATCGTCATCATTCCGAAACGACACATCGAATCCCTTAGCTCTGTACATGCCTTGGATACTGCATTAGCCGTAGATTTCCTAAAAGCCATACAGTATGTATGTGATAAACTAGAGCAGGAAAATGGGGGATGCAGGGTTAGCAGCAATGTTGGGACTTATCAATCAACCAGGCACCTCCATTTTTATGTGCATTCAGGAAAAAGACTAAGAAATGAGGATGGCAGTGTTGTGGCAACGTAATGCAACATCAATGGTCAACTAAATAAGAATCCAGAGTATACTCCGACCTTTTTTGCGTTATGAATAAAATATCTGCTTGCATGACCGTGTTGCTCATGCTTACTTCTGTAGTATCTTTTGCCCAACAAGTCGGTGATGGATCCTTTGAGTTTGTAAATGATGATCCCGCTTTTTCTCCTGACGGTGGCCCTGCTGTGTGCAACGATGAGGCTCACCACAACTTTCATACTGCTGTAGGTAGATATAAACCATTCGCAGACCTTCTTAGGAGCGATGGCTATAAGATCGTCCGCTTTGATGAACCGTTTTCTCGCGATACACTAGGCATGTGTGATCTGTTGGTGATTGCTAATGCACTTGCAGAAGGGAATGCGGGGAATTGGGCTCTGCCTCATTCTTCCGCCTTTAGCCGTGATGAATTGCGCGAACTTTTGTATTGGGTAAATGAGGGAGGCAATCTATTGCTCATAGCTGATCATGCTCCTCTTGCTGCTGCTGCGCAAGATTTAGGAGCGGTGTTCGGCCTGGTAATGACAAATGTGTACACTGATGCAAAACCAGGAGCAGATATTTTTGATATTACCTCTCAGACACTTAAACCTCATCCGATTATTGAAGGACGCTCTGAAGGAGAAAAGATCAATCAGGTAATGACGTTTACAGGCCAGGCTGCCCAAATTACCCAGGGCTGGGAATCGCTACTAGTATTTGGTCCTGAAGCTGTGGCCCGGTTAAATAGTGAACAATCCTTTCAGGAAGGGCCGAGAGGAGATTGGCCTTCATTTTCCATCGAAGGCTGGGTACATGCTGCTGCTCGGGAGTGGAGTGAAGGACGGATTGTATTCTTTGGAGAAGCCGCGATGTGCACCTCACAGGTTGTAGGCCCGAATAGGATTCCTATCGGAATGAACCATCCTGATGCAGCGCAAAATGCCCAATTTTGTTTAAATACGGTTCGGTGGCTCACCCGTGTAGTAGGTCCTTAAAGCTATGGGAAGGGTTGCTGAGAGACCTTGCATATGTTATGGAGTACAATTTAGAAGGAAAACAATTTAGATCACTCTCAAATACCGAAAATGGGGAAGTTGATGAATATACAATCTTCAATTATCACCAGGAAGGCGAGCGAGTTTGGGCCGACTATGCTGGGGGCACTATAGTCCGTGGAAATCTGATAGCCCTGAGAAGTACCGATGGCACGTTGAATATGTACTATCAACATATCAATACTGAAAACCAGATAATGATTGGCAAGTGCGTGTCAACGCCTTCACTAAATAGCGAGGGTAAACTTCAGTTCGATGAATCGTGGCAGTGGCTAAATGGGGACCGGTCTGAGGGCAAGTCGGTTATTGTGGAGGTATGAGATGCTGCATAAAGAAAAAGAAGTGAGGGGAGAACGGAGCTCCCCTCACTATTGCTCATAGGTACATTAAGGGAGAAGGTATAGGTTCCACCATTTCAATGTACCTTCATCCCTATTTGACTTATCTTCAATGGTTAGCTTCCAGGTTCCCTTGCCCTCTTTTCCAGCAAAAGCTGAAAGGGAGGATACGGGTTGAAAATACCCTGTAAAGGGAGGAGCGACGGCAGTGACTGATTGAGTCGCGCTATCACCAAATACAGTGCCCTGTATGCCTCCATGACTTCTGCCGGTTCTAGAATGCTCAAACAATTGAACAGTCGTCTGTCCGTCTGGATGATGCAGGACGATGTTAAGGTCACTGGTGAAAGGGTGAGAAACGTCCATCCGTATTAGAACGTCTGAAATTGTCACATCAGTATCAATTTCGGCAGTGTAGGTTTGGGTCGTATGATCTTTTATCTCATCACCCGTACCTGCCTGTCCGGCTACCGAGACAGCATTCTCATCCAGGCAGAAAATAACGATATCTTCATTATGAAACTCTCCTATCTTTTGACTGTCAGGTCCGATGTCCCAGTTGTGAAAGGCGTTGGTATCTGAGCCACCTTGAAACAAAGCCCCTTTCAGCCTTGCTACGTAATTATTCGGTTGATTAGTGGCCGTAACATTGAGGTAGTTTACGCCATCTACCAGGTTTAGCTGCTGGAGTACAGGAGGCTTGGCTGGTTTGTTACCCATTTTGTGTGGAATGTGGTCCGCGGTAACAACTCTACTACTGTTGAGGTCAACGGTGACATCGTCATCAACATCAGTAAACTTTATAAAGACATCACCATCGGCTTTATTGATAAAGTAGTCAGTATAATCGGAGCCTGGTGCTGCAGAGAGCGGATAGGTTATCTCACGTGTGTGATCCAGGAATACAGTATTCGAAATACCTCCGATTCGCTTGATATCCCATTTTTCCAGGGTGAATCCATTACAGGTTAAACTCCCTTTCAACTGGGCCCAACCAGGACCATTGTGTGCTACTATTCTAATCTTGTTGTTTTCGTTTGCCTTCCAGTTTGGGTCATCTGAAAGTTGGTAAAAATTAGGGGAGGTGTCAGTAGTTGTATTATCATGGCTCCAAACTTGAACGCCATTCAGTTCAACGACTACTCTGTCATCAATGACTGTAAATGCGATTTTTGCGGTTTGATTCGTACTGCTCATTATAGTCTCTTATTTAGCATTAATGAATTACTCAGGACAAAAACTGATTAGACGTATATTTATCGTGGTACCCAAAAAACATATGTGTCTTGCCTAAAGACACAAGAAAACAAACGGAAAAGGCTCAACTTGGCGAAAGGCTATGTAATAGATGGTGTAATTGATGGTTATTTTGCCGCAAATGACACAGGGCTGTCATTGCTTGCATTGAAGTTAGGGGTGGTTTTCTGGAGTAGAAATGATTTTACTGGTACAAAGCCAATTATCGTATGAAAGACGCCAATTCAGTCTCCTCAAATATTGAAATTAATGCCCCTGGATCTAGAGTGTGGGAGGTCATTACTGATCCAGCCTATGCAAAAATACTGGGCAGTGAATTTGATAAGAATGCCTATGTAGAGTCTGATTGGAAGCTGGGGTCGGAAGTTTACTTCAAATACTCGCATAAACCAGAAAAGCCCGCTAACACAGGTACCATTTCTCAACTCGTGGAAGAGGAGCTTATCCAAATTGACTATGTGTTTCCGGGGTATGGGAAATACGTTGAAGCCTATTCAATACGGCGTGAGAACGGCGTTTCCATTCTTCAAATAGATGCAGGACCTTACGGTGCCGATTTAGAGGGGCAGAAAGTGGTCTGGAAGAACTGGCTTCTTAAAGTTAAAGAGTTGAGTGAAACAGAAGCTTAATGTTCAGAGAGTGAACTTTTTGCTGCTTAACTATCCAATTCCATCTCATAATCCCGGTATTCATACGTAGCTCGTAAATACAGCAATTCCCGTTTCTCATTCACTCGCCAGCTATCGCGTGTACTTACAAACGAAAATCCGTCCACAACCGTATTGCTCAAATTACGCACATAGCTGATGTGGTCCGCGTGCTGTACCATATAAGCTAGCATGATTGCGCTTTCAGCATCAAAATAAAGGGTCCAGATGTCTGGAGTGGTGTGATTGCTATGCGCTTCGGGGTCGTAAATGACCTGGATGGCATCAACGATTTGCCCTTCGTCCAGAGTGTCTTTTCCCGCGTAACTGATGTTTGCACCTGGATCGAGCACTTTGAAAGGAATTTCTACAACAAATACCGAACTGAGGACCGTATTCTTCAGGCTTTCCATGTTGGCTTCCGTATCAGGGGCTCCATTGATAGTTTTGGAGAGTTTGCCATCGGATTGAAGAATCTCATGCTGCTCCTCGTCGTTGGTCCATTTTATTGAGAAAGAAGCAGCAGGTTTAAACGTATAGCTATGACGCTGCGATACATCGCTTTCTATGGACCCATCTTCCTTGAATAGCTTAAATTTCTTCGTGAATGAGAGCCTTTGTTTACTGTTCCACCGTTCCAATCCGCCCATGGCAGCCATCGCCTTTTGGAGGACATCTTTTGCCTGTTGATCTTCGATGAGCTCAAATGGGTCATTGAGTTCAACCATAGATGGATGCTCCCCATCTGAAGGAGTGCAGGACAGAACGGCTAGAATACATAATAAGGGAAGATATAGGCGTTTCATAGATTGGGCCGGTTATGAACCTTCTAAAATATAAACTTCATGATTTGGATGCTGGGTGGGCTTTTGTATTTTGGCGTGACATCAACAAGTGTTTTACCATGAGGAAAGTATTTCTTTCGACTCTAGTATCTGTCGTAATCGTACTACTTATCACGGTTAGCCCACGGGCTGTGCTGGCACAATCCCCCATAGGATTCTGGCAGACCATTGATGACAACACCAATGAGCCGCGGTCTATTGTAGAGATCTATGAGAAGGACGGAAAGGTAGAGGGACGTATTGTCAAGTTGATCAATCCAGAAGAACCCAATCCGGTATGTGAGAAGTGCGAGGATGAGCGGAATGGGCAACCCATTGAGGGGATGGTGATTATTGAGGATTTAAGGCAAGATGGCAATGAGTGGGCCGGGGGCCAAATTCTAGATCCAGAAAATGGCAAAACGTACCGGTGCCGCATCTGGGTAGAGGAAGGCACTTTGAGAGTTCGAGGATACCTTGCAATATTCCGTAGAACCCAAACATGGTTACCCGCCGAGAACCCGGGATAATTCAAAACGCAGCCAGTCTAAGAATCTATTAAGTACTGCCTTCCTGGCTTAGTTCTTCGAGTTCATTAAGTAGCTCTAGTGCTTCAGAAATTTGCGAATCTCCCAAAGAGCGTACAATTTTGGTCACCCACGGACGAGTAGTATCTTGTAATCCTAGTGCACGATAAAACCATAAGACGGGCCCTACTAGAAGCAAACTAACCATAATTTGTATTTCTAGCCAAGTAGGATCGGCCACTGTATACAGATCAATGTTCCACAATAGATCAAATCCTAAAAGGATATAAGCCATGTAAAACGGGATGGATAGTAAGATGAGTCGCAACAACTGAAGCTTGTGCGATCGAATTCTAAATAGTTGTTTTTGTATATCCCGAACACTTCCGGAATAATCGAGCATGCCAATTAAAGCGATTTGTCCGATGCTTCCAATCAGTCCGATCAAAACAAAGACGGTCAAAATTATTGCAGAAAGGATTGGAGCTGATACGCTCAGGTGATTTGCTATATACCCTCCAAGAGCAACAAGCAAAATGAAAAAGCACACAGCCTCGGCGATTCTCGAATAAAGCAAAGAGCGCATTTTGCTCCTTGTTTGATCGAGGCGTAATTGCTCGAAAAGGTGCTGATTTACAGCCAGCGACTTGTCCAGCTTTGCTTCGTATCCTTTCCAGATTTCTTTTAATTCATCCAATTCCATGCTCATTTCTCTCTTTCTTGTAAAAATTGGTGCTTCAATAATGCTTTTAGTCGGCTGATTTTAGTAGCCACATTGGTTTTAGTAATGCCCAGGATTTCTGAGATGTCTTGATAACTGCGATCTTCCAGGTAAAGGAGCATCAGGGCTTTGTCCAGCTTATTCAACTGGTTAATGAATTCATACAACAGGCCAATCTTTTCCCCCGTCTCCTCCTCATTGTCGATATAACGTGACTCTAAGATTTGATCAGTCACCGGGTAAAAAGATTGGGTTCGTTTGGTTTCTTTTCTTAAGTATGAGATTGCAACATTCAATGAAATGCGATACATCCAGGTTGACCACTTGCGTGATTCGTCATAACGATCGAAAGACTTCCACAACTGAGCAACAACTTCCTGCATCAGATCACTCCGGCCTTCCTCATTCTGGCTGTACATCCGTGCAACCTTGTATATAATTCCCTTGTGATCGCTGATCAGTTTCATGAACTGCTGCTGGCGCTTATTCAGCTCATTGTCGCTTGGATTGTGCATCTATTTCGATTCCATCGTTTTGATAAAAGATGCAACGGCCTCAATCGCCTTGGTGCTATGGCGGATCCCATTATGAGTCTGGCCTTCGACTAGGAGGACCTGTCCTGAGCTATATTCTTTTACGGCAGGTTCGTACGCGTTGGCGACAAAGGCTTCGTCTTCACTTCCTACAATGACTAGAAGAGGTCGAGATATTGCCTGTAGTCCTTCCTTATAGTCGTCAGGGGCCATACTCTTAAAGCTGCGATATGAATAGCTGGCCAGTGGTGAGTCCACCGGTTGATTCAAAAATAATACAGGCAGTGAATCATAGTCCTGGTTACCAATAGAATTCATCATGTAGAGACCAAAAATGCGAGAGAAATGAATCTTCATGAACGGTTCTACTGATTCATCTGTCTCAGGCATTTCTTTTGACTGCGTGGGCGAATTATATCCAAGAAGAGGCGCAAAAAGTATATAACCGTCTATATGGGGCATGTCGCTTTTCATTGCATAACGTAAAGCAATTCCACCCCCCATCGAGTGGGCAGCAATTAAGATTCTTTCTTTTGGTGAAGTTGCGCGTATGGCTTTTACAATATCGGCCAGGTCATCGACATATTGATCGGCATAGTCTACGTCTCCAGGAGTTCCACCTGATTGCCCATGTCCCCGCCAATCGATGGCAAATACTTCTGCGTTGGTCGCCTCTTGCAGGAGTCCGGCCATTCGATTGAATGTGTAGCCACTACTTGCCACGCCGTGCAATACGAGAATGGTTGTATCAGATGACTTACTGAATTGTTGAGCATGAATTAAGGTGCCATCTCGCATTCGAAATTGTTTTGGCGAACTGACGAATACTTGTTCGAATCCCAGGTCACCGATTTGGGTACTGTCTAATTGCGGAGGTTCTCCAGATCTGTCGAATGTAGGCTCTGGCATGTGAATCAAGGGGAGTGCTTCTTTAAACACCGCACTGGTGTCCATCGCTGAACTGGAGCTTTGGGCTTTAGCTGTAATGCCTATTAAAGATAGCAGTAACAAGAGGCCCAATGATATATTAAATTGTTTCATTTTTCGTGCTTGTTGTATAACTCAGCTAGATTTTGGAATCTTTACCAAGTTGTTCGCACGACATAGTGAATAATCACAGGCTCAGTAAAATATTTTTGAGCTATTTTCATTTATTCTATAGTCATGATGAAAACACTTCTTTTTCTTTTCCTTGCATCACTAGCGATTGGATGTGTCAGCAAAGAGCAGCCTGCTGTCGTAGAGAACATTGATAATCCAGAGCTTCGGGAATTGTACGAGAAGGACCAATCTGAGCGGAAAGTGGAAACAATTGATTGGTCCGTCCTCAATGTGGCTGATAGTTTGAGGAGGGTGCGCGTGATGGAAATTCGAACGGAGGGCGGGATAAAGACGGCCAATGACTATCACCATGCGGCCATGATCTTTCAGCATGGTTCAGACACAACAGCAATAGGTTTTGCCTATCGTTTTGCCAAAGAGGCGGTTCGGATTGATTCAGAACATAAAGGGGCTAAATGGTTGATGGCTGCATCGTGGGATCGTCATAAAATGTATTCGGGAGAACCACAATGGTATGGCACCCAGTTTGTCACGGATGGGCCCGGAACGCCATGGCGCTTGTATGACATCGATACCACCAAAGTGACTGACGAAGAACGGGCAACGCTTGGCGTTCCATCGCTTGCAGAAGCCAGAGAGATGGCGAGCTCATTTTAACTACCTCTATTCCACTGAGTCAACGCAATAGTGAAGTTTCATCGTTCAGTTTGTTTGCTGGGTATGTGCCCGAGTACAGTGCAATGCACATAAGCGGGGCGATAAGCTATGGGGCTTTTAAGAGGCGGAAAAAGCGAAAACGCCGGTCTTGATAGGGTTTAGTTTATCCAGGTTTCTAATGTCTCGATGTAGATCCACTCTATACTTGAAGCATCTTGAGGAGGGTCTGGAATTTGTTTTTCAATGATTCGCAGGACATAGTTAGTGCCTTCCTTATATGTAAACCCAGCAATGCCATCATACCACAATTCCCAGGGTGCATTTTGAGATTCTTTTACAAGTAGGCATTGATGAACACCTTCTCCAGTGCACTCTTGCGTGCGGTCCGCCACAAGGATAATTTTTTCTCCTTCGAGACCTATTAAGGAATAGGATTTCAATTGAGTTTGAGGGTCCTCTGAACGGGAGTCGCACCCAAGTGCACTGATCAACAGGAGAAAAATCGGGAATATATACTTCATTATCCTCTGATTCAGGTTAGAATTGTCTGTTGGACAAAAGAAAAGGTATAGATATTCCAGTACTCTCGCATAAGGTAATATATGGCCTCATATCTCCGTGATGCTCTGATTCTGCAAGTGTACGTGGTTTGTGAGGACTAAAAAATAACCGTCACCTGTGAATGGAGGCTTGCATATGTCACAGGGTATTGCGGGTGCAAGCCTGGAGGTTCGATTCCTCATGACTCAAGGCTGACTTGGTTGTCTTCAAAAGACAAAGGAGCGAGAGCAGGCTGTGCAGTAATGCACAATTGGGTGTGACTTTGCAAGTTTAAGGATACCGCATCTTGCTGCGGCAGGTGCTCAATTAATCTTCCGCCACATTCGATCTCTGCTTTCGCTCTATTCTTCCGCTCCATCCTCCCTTTCACTTATTCCAATTCGATATGGGAATCATTCGACGCAAATTGCAAGTCAGGCCCAATCATCTCGGATTCCTTTACAATCGGCATCAATTCGAGCAGCAGTTAAAACCGGGTATCTACCATTATTTCGATCCGTTCTACCGGCTTAAGGTGTACTCGATTCCCATCACAAAAAGACTTCTGGACGTAACCAATCAGGAGGTGTTAACCAGCGATGGTATTGCGTTCCGGTTCTCCTACTTTGTCTTGTACACCATTACAGATGGCGAGAAATTTATGTCGAGCTTTGAGCTTGAGGACCGGATGATTACTCCGCTCGTTCGGGCTGATCAGTTGCTGTTTAATTTGACACAAGGATACGTCAAAGGGCATGTTGCTAGTTTATCAAGCGAGGAAGTCTACGAACAACGATCGCTTTTCGAAAACCTTCAGCAAGAGCAAATTCAAGCGCTCGTTGCCGAATATGGAATTACAATCCAGGATATCCAACTGCGCGACGTGTTCTTTCCAAAGAACATCCAGAATCTGTTTGCCCGTCGATTAGAGGCAAAGATTCGGGCCCAGGCTGATCTTGAAAATGCACGGACGACAGTCGCTGCCGCGCGAGCCTTAAAAAATGCGTCGAACTTGATGAAGGGAGACAATACCTTAATGTTTTTTCAATTCCTGGAAACGATCTCTAAGATTGCAGATAAGGGCAAGCATACCTTCATGATCGGTGACTTTCCCCAATCCACCAACGGGGTATCTGTGAAGAACGACTCTTCAGATCAGGTTTAGGCTTACGCATTGGCAAGTATTTTAACAAAATGACCTGTCTTTTAGCTGAAAAACCAGGCAATTTGGATTGTCTGTTTTCCCCTCTGCCCTACGCGAAGGGAAGCAGGCAAACGGCTCTATGAACTTAAACCCTGGAGGGTTGCTTTCATGTTTTCCAGATTGACGGCAAAGATCAGTGCTATACTCATACTAGTGCTAAGTAATCCCCAGCTTTACGCCCAAGAAAACAACACATCCTTTACAGTTGGTATGGATCCATTGGTTGTATCGGTTCTAGGAGGGTTTGAAATTGAAGCTGGATACAATTGGGGGAAGAATAGGATAGCTGTTGAGTTCCTCGGCGCGGAACTGCCATCGGCATGGAATAGCCAGATTGATGATTTTGAAGAAGTATCAACGGCCATATATGAACTTGGGTATTCTCGATTCTTGAAATATGGGCATTCAGGATTTCATTATGGGCTGGCCTTTTCCTTGTTCTCGAACTACGAAGTAGAAGATGCTTCTGGCCAGGTTCTTGGCAAAGATATAACGAAGCTTGGCGTGCGTTTAGGATATATCTGGCACCCCTTTAAGGATGCAGGGTTCTTCGTGGAGCCCCTTTTTAATTTGGGTATTTATCTCAATGACGAAGACCTGGACTTTGGGAATAACGTAGTATTTGATAAAGCAGTTTTTGCCGGCAGTGGACCTGTGTTACATCTTGGGTGGCGGTTCAATACAAAATAACCGGCAGCGATCAAGGCTATATTGCATCTCATAATAAGCCGGTGTAAATTTTCCAGACAAGGGCTGAGATCACATCGTTTGACTAACTGATAATTACAGTACTGACATTGAGGCTTTTCAATCATCTGAAAGCTTCAATGTCTTAGTTTTTTATAGAGCAAGGACTTTAAACTGGATTATATGAAAATGATTTTGGTTGCCGGGCCACTTCGCGGTGGCACTGGTGATGACCCCAAACTGATTCATGCCAATATGGAAGCGATGACGACTGTTGCGCTTGATCTGTATCGGCGTGGGCACCTCCCTGTACTAGGCGAATGGTTTTCCCTTCCGTTGATTGAGGCAGCAGGTTCTAAGAAAATAGGAGATGACATTTACAATGAAATTCAGCACCCCATTGCGGAGAAGATCTTAACCAAATGTGATGGATGCCTTAGAATCGGTGGCGCTTCATCCGGGGCGGATCATATGGTCGCTACCACGCGTGGGTTGAACAAGCCTGTCTGGTTTGATATCGACGATATTCCACCGCCCGAAGATGATGAATAACCTTAGAGGATAGCATCATGAGTACAAAGCCTGTTGTGAGAGATATACTTCTGGAGCAGCTCAATGACAAAATGAGCTATGAAGAAAAGAAGCGTATACAAAAAGGACTTGACCTTGACTTCGTCCGGACGAAAAAAAGCAGCCTAAAACGACGAGAGCGTTCTTCTACTATTTGGCTGGTAGGCTCTCTCGTTTACATGGTTATGGTTGCGATACTCTGGGGTGTCATGAGTGGCTGGACCAATGTCTTTATGACTATTGTATCGGCTATTAGTGTTATCGGAGTGGTCGCAACTGGCATTGTGCAGTACACAGAGTTGAAGAAAACGATACATGCTCTTGAAAATGCAGAAGCTCTGTTATCTAGAGAGGAAGGCATAGAATAACGATGAAACAATTTTTAATACTCTTTTTCGGTATTGGACTGCTTACGACTTCTTGCCAGAGTACAAAGAGCATGGAGGCTGATACCCTTTTCTATACCACTACATGGCAAAGTGACCCAGTTCGATTTATTCGAGGTGATATAGACGAAACGTATCGCTTCTACCTCGACGGAGACCTCGAAAGGATGGATGTTGTTTACCATTCTACAGGAAGTACCGAAGATGAACGAACCGTCCGGCAGGCTCTCGATGTTTCATACGATGCTGAAAGCGGTAAGCTCGTACTCACCGGGGAGTCACCACAGCTAGTTAGCGGGCCAGAGTTTGTGGGTGTATATGGTGCAGATGTTCTGTACTGCAATGCGTCAAAGAACGCCCTTCAATGCCTTTGGGGAAGTGATGCTCATGGGGAGGCACCCATTGTTGTGTTACGGCCTGGGAATTAAAGAGATTTAGTAGAAATATATCTGTTCAATGACTAGAAAGAATCTGCAATTTGCATTTGTACTATTTTCTTTTCTTCTGTCTGTTTCTGTCAATGCACAAAGTATCGAAGGTGCGTGGAAGCTTGAGTGTTATCGGTTTGAAGGAGAAAATATGCGCGGGGAGGTAAATCCAGCTCAAGCTAGTCTGTTTTTGTTTACGGATTCACATTACAGCATTAGCTATGTGCTTGGAGATACACCGCGCTCCGCTTTACCCGATACCCCATCTAACGAAGAAATTGTAGCAGCATACCGTTCTTTTGTCTCCAATAGTGGAAGATTCGAACAGTCGGATTCAACACTAATGACATACCCGTTGATTACTCGTAATCCAAATGTGACTGCAGAAAGTGCCACGCCTGTTCGTTATGTCTATAGTATCAGGCAAGACACCCTTTTTCTTTCCTTGCCTGAAGCACCTGGAGATGTAAAGGTGCGTGTGGACTATGTATTAAGTAGAATCAAGGGGTAGTAAGCCCAAAAGGTGCAAATTGCCTCTTGATGAGTTGCTGAACGCATCTTATTGGAGGTAGCAATCGTAAGGTCAAACCATCTCATTCAGGCCTCAAAACTACCTGCCTTGCCTTACCACATGTGTCGATTTACAGTCCTACTATTATCTCTTTTATTAGCGTGTGAACCTTCAATTCCAAGTGTAGCTCAATCACCCATCAAGACAGATTCATTTGTGTTCGAAGTGGATGGGAAGAAGCTGGATGGTTTGTTAGATAGCCCAACTACTCAGGACCCTATCTCGACGATTATCATAGTGCATGGATATGGGGAGACGAATGTGGTTGAACAGAACTGGTTTTATGAGTTGCGGTCTAAGTTTGGCAAGATCGGGATAAATACGTTGATCTGGGACAAGCCTGGGTGTGGAAATAGTGAGGGTGAGTTTGATATTGATCAGCCTGTGCAGAGCAGTGCTGAGGAGGTTGTGGCTGCTGTAAAGGCATTAAAAGAGCGGCAGATCAAGGGAACAGAGAAAATCGGATTATGGGGGATAAGCCGGGCAGGTTGGATTGCCCCGCTGGCCATTCAGGCAGATCCTTCAATTGCATTCTGGATTTCCGTAAGCGGGACCGATGATAAAGAAAATGCGCGCTATCTGCTAGAGTCTAATTTCCTGATTGAAGGGCGAACGGAAGAAGAGACGGAACTATTGGTTTCTCAATGGCAAGGGCGCTTTAATGCAGCATGGAACGGTGGGAGTTATGAAGACTATCTGGCTGCTTCGACCCATATTGCAGACGATGAGTTTATGAAATTTATGGGATGGGGAGGCACTGCGTCCGAGCAAGAATTTCTAGCCTACCAGGCTCTGTTTGAATCTGGGGAGTTGGTTGTTGATGAAAAGGACGAATTGCTGATTTACGTACCCGAGTTCAAGAAGGTGCTGGCATCGATTGATAAGCCGGTGTTGGCATTGTTTGGAGAAAAAGACACGAATGTAGATTGGCGAAAAACAGCGGCATTGTATCGGGAAACCATAGGCCGGAATCCGGAGGCGTCACTTGAGATCAAGGTGTTTCCTGATGCCGATCATACACTGCGGCAAACCAAGACCGGTGGTATTCGCGAACTGCTTGAGCAACAGAGCCGTCCGCCATTCGTTGAAGGGTATTATGAATCCATGCTTTCCTGGCTGAATACCCATCAGTTTGGCGAAGGTACATTCTGAAGGTACTTTCTAAGGAATCCGCTTGAACTTATGGAACTACGACAGGCAGTTACCCAAGACGACATCGCATGGGCAAGGCAGCTCTTTGAAGAATATGCTGACTCGCTCGACTTTTCTCTTTGTTTCCAAAATTTCGATGAGGAGCTGGCCAGTTTGCCTGGCGGGTATGCACCACCAGAAGGTGCGTTACTATTGGCCTATTCGTCAGAACAAGCCGCTGGTTGTGTAGCTTTACGTGCATTGGAAGCCGGTGTGTGTGAGATGAAGCGATTGTATGTCAAGCCGGCGTTTCGGGGATTAGGACTAGGAAAGAAACTGGTAGACGCCATCATTGCAGAGGGCAAGCAAAAGGGGTATAGCGCGATGCGTTTAGACTCTGCGCCTATGCAAGAACGGGCCCAGGCGCTTTACCGGAAGGTTGGATTTGTCGACATCGAGTCATACAATAGCAACCCGATGGATGGGGTCCGGTATATGGAACTGAGCCTGGGCTCCTGAGGAACGATGCCCCTCTTTACCTCTGAGCGAGAGCGAACCCTTTGGCTGTGGACGCTGGCCGTCCTGATTGCCATTTATTCAACACTTGGGCTGGCACGTTGGCTCGTTGAAATGCTAGAGGCTCGCAATCTTGTAGAGCTTTCGGGTATTGTTCTATCCATTATGATTGCAGGAGGGGTTATCTGGTGGTGGGTAAAAAGCCGGCCGGGTTGGCGCGAAATCCTGGTGCTATTCTTTGTTGGTTTTGCTTACTGGATGGTATGGGTCAGAATGCAGAGTTGGGCGGAGCGTACGCATCTCATTGAGTATGGCATTGTGGCTGCTCTTATTCACCAGGCTCTTCAAGAACGTAGCCGGAACGGAAAAAAGCTGGCATTGCCCGTTTCAGCTCTTGCGATGATCCTGACTGCGTTATTAGGTACCCTCGATGAATGCATCCAGGCGGTTCTGCCAAACCGCGTTTTTGACGGGCGTGATATTTTCTTTAACGCTTTTGCTGGTTTCATGGTAGTTGCTGGGAGATTAGCATTAGCTCCCCAAAAACGACCGGGATGGCGCGTATGGTTTTTATGGCTCATGGCATGCTCGATAGGGTGGGGAGAAGGTGTATATCTAGGCTGGTTCAGCAGTGATGAGCCTAAAACGTTGGCGTCCATTCCACCCGTCATGCTGGCCGGTTATATGGGCGTGGTTGCAGGTGGCATGCTGATTGGAGCATTGCAGTGGCTTGTACTGCGTTGGCACATAAACCAGGCGATTCGTTGGGTTGGGGCGAATGCTGTTGGCGTTGTACTTATTGGCGGAGTGATATTTGGTGTCGGTACCATTGATCCAGATGCAGGTTGGCTGATTGGAGTAAGCCTAGTGGGTGTGGTTTTGGGAATCCTACAGTGGGCAGTAATCCGAAAGCACATTCCACGAGCTGGCTGGTGGGTATTGGCAAGTAGTTTGGGATGGGGGATAGGCATGCCCGCAGGTGATGCGGCAGGCCCGCCAGGGCTCGGAGCGGTGTACGGAGCCCTTACTGGGGTTGTTATTGTGCTCTTATTACGTCAACGATCAATTTCAGCCCAAGCTGATTCTCGTGAAGAATAAGCAGTAGTGTACCTGCCAAAAATGACGTATTTACGGGATAGACATTTTGGTCCCCGCTTGGTATCCATGATAATGACACTGACGTATGGATTGGAGCGCATAGTGATATCAGCACGGCCTATCTACTAGTTTCCTGTCGTACGTTTTAACTCTCATCCAATACCTAAACCAATCGCTGGTAACTCTCTATTCCAGCTAAGCTAGACCATTCAAGAGTACTGTTTAAGCATGAAATCATCCATTTTTAGCACGGCCATACTAGTGGCTAGCCTCCTCTTATTTGTCCCCGTTCAAGCGCAAGAATTCAAAATGAAGTGGGGCGATGTGCCTATAGAAGATCTAAGAATGACTGCGTTTGAAGCCGATACCAATGCCCATGCGGTTGTTTTGGGAGAATTGGGAGAAGTAGAAGTAGACGTTAGAGGAAGGGTAATGTATAACTACCACATTCGCGTAAAGCTGCTTTCAGAAGCAGCCTATGATGACTGGGGTACCTTTTATATCCGGTATTGGGATGGAGACTATCCAGAGCGGATTAGCAAAGTTCAAGGGAATACCTTTGTGCTAGATGACAGGGGGAAAGTAGTCCGCCATAAGCTAGACAAAAAGCAGATCTTTAAGGAGAAGGTGACCGATGATGTAGGGCAGATGCAGTTTACGATGCCTGCCTTGGAGCCTGGTGCAGTGGTTGAGTACCGGTATACAATGTCAACAGAAAACCCTGTCCTCTTGCCGGATTGGGACTTCCAGCATTCTGAACCTACTCTATGGTCGGAATATAGAGCCACACTGTCTCAGCATTTTGGGTATGTACAAGTGCATAGTGTGCCCTATTTCTCTGTGGAAGAAGAACAAGAGGCTATCGGACCTGAAGGAAATTCGACAGAATATCGTTGGGCGATCAAGAATATGCCAGCTTTGCGGGAAGAACCGTATATCACCACATTAGAAGATTATAAAGCTAAGATCGAGTTTCAGCTTGCGAAATACGTCGTGCCTGGGTATTCGCCACAAACCTACATGAGTACCTGGAAAGAACTCGCTCAAGAATTGCGAGAAAGTGCAAGTTTTGGTGGAGCGATGAAAGGGAGCAAGCGTGTGCGAACTCTTACGGAAGAAGTGACTGCTGGAATCACGGATCCGCATGAAAAGCTGAAAGCCCTTCACAACTATGTCCGGAGCACGATTACTTGGGATGGCAAATATCGTTTTTTTGCCGATAACAAAATGGATAATGTGATCAAGGATGGCACGGGAAGTAATGCAGAGCAAACGATGTTGCTTATCGCCATGCTACGGAGTGCCGGCATTGAGGCCTATCCGGTCTTGCTCAGTACTAGGGGGAATGGTGCTATTACCCGTTTATATCCCCTGCTGTCTCAGTTCAATTATGTAGTCACGAAGGCCAATGTAAATGGGAAGGAGTATATGCTTGACAGTACCGACCCTTTAGCACCCAGCGATTTGTTGCCTATGCGGGCATTGAACGGATCAGGGTGGTTGGTAAGTGAAACAACGGATCAATGGGTCCCGCTCCGGTCTTCCGAGAAATACGTGCAGTTGGTTCGAATGGAAGGTTCGCTGGATGAATTCGGACGACTAGAAGGCCAGCTAACCGCCTCCAGTGATGGGTATGGGGCATTAGCTCTACGATCCATTTTGGACGAAACCAGTGGGGATGACATTGTGAAGGAAGAATTACTGGATGAATTAGACGGTATGGAAGTAAGTGGTGTTCAGATCGAAAACAGGGATGATATTGAACAGCCGTTGTCCGTTTCTGCGGCTCTATCTTTAGATGGATTCGCTCAACAGGCGGGTGATTATCTATATGTCAATCCCCACGCATTAAGCCGTGTAGAGGAAAATCCGCTCCGGCTCGAAGAACGCACGTTTCCTGTTGACCTGGGATTCCCGTATGACATTGTATACTCTGTCCAAATTCAGTTGCCCGAAGGATATGAGGTACAGGAAACGTTGCCTGATACCCGGATGGTTTTACCTGAAAAAGGCGGCCTATTTCAACGAAGCACACAGGTAAATGATGGTCGGTTAGTCATGCAGACACGATTTGTCTTATCCAAGGCCAAGTACTCACCGAAGATGTATAAGAATCTTCGTGAGATGTACGATCGAGTTGTGGCAGCTGAAGCGGAGCAAATTGTGTTGATGCGAGGAAGTAATGAATAGACCAGAAATAAAACGATGGTTATTTGGGCTTAGCTTTCTTGCTTTATTGTTTGCTCAATTATCAATCGTAGAAGCTCAGGATTACCCTGAGAACTTTGACCCTTCGTTCAGCGCAGAGGCCTTACCTCACATGATACTGAGCGATGATGATGATGCCATTGTTCGCCTGGATGAACAGTTCTTTGATGTGAAAAACATGGGCCAGGCGACGCTCACTGTACATCGAGCTGTTACCATCCTTAATGAAAGTGCGCGTGATGAAGGCGAGTTCTATGTCGTTTATGACAAGTTGCGCACGTTGAAGAAGATTGAAGGTGTTGTACGCAACGCACGGGGGAAGGTAGTCCGTAAATTGGACAAAGAAGATATGGATGACTACAGTGCGATTTCTGGATTCTCCCTCTATGAGGATAACAGGGTTCGCGTTGCAGGGCTGTATCACAATGAATATCCATACACGGTGGAGTATACCATTGTGCTTGATTTAGATGGATTGCTTTTTTGGGATCCGTGGTCTCCACTACGAAGTGGACTTCCCCTGGAATATGGCCGGTATGAAGTAACTGTACCGAAGGGGATGCCTGTCAGGTACAAGGTGGTGGGTATGGAGTTAGAACCCCAAATCCTGCAAAATGGGAGGAAGGAGACGTATCGGTGGGAGCTTTCTTATCTGCACATGTTCAAAGAATTATTGATTGTGGATAGCAATCAGGGACTTATTGCACCGGCTATTGACGACGTAACTGTACATGTTGCACCCGAGGAATTTGAAATTGAAGGTTCCAAAGGTGATATGCGTTCGTGGGAGACTTTTGGTGCCTGGTATTATAATCTCAGCGAAGGAAGAGATGTGTTACCTGGCCATGTAAGAGATCGCATTCGTAGCATTACCTCAGGTATTCAAGACCCGGAAGAAAAAGTCAAAAGGGTGTATGAGGAGTTTCAGTCCACAACACGATATGTAAGCGTACAACTAGGCCTTGGCGGGTGGCAACCCTATGATGCGATGTATGTGGCAGAGAACGGATATGGCGACTGTAAAGCACTGACAAACTATTTACATGCTCTGCTAAAAGAAGCCGGTGTTAACAGTTATCCTGCCTTGATTGAGTCTGGTGCCTATGCGGATGAGATCCTGGAAGATTTTCCAAGTAATCAGTTTAATCATGTGGTACTGATGGTGCCCATGCAAGCAGATACACTATGGTTGGAGGCTACGGACCAATCTGCTCCCTTTAATCACCTCGGTGTTTCGAATGAAGATCGTTATACGTTACTCGTTCGTCCGGATGGTGGCGAGTTGGTGCGGACCCCCCAAACATCTTCATCTAGAAATAAGCGATTTCGCACATCGAATGTCCGCTTGACGGGAGCTGGTTATGCTACAGCTGAGGTTGAGGCGAAATATACGGGCAATCGTCAGGACTATATTCGGCATAATCTTGTTAAAGCCTCGGGCAGGGATCAGATGGATTGGCTACGGAACGTCATTAATATTCCTTCCTTTGACATCACTTCAGCTGATTTTGGTGCTGTGAAAGGGCGCCAGGCAGAGATTCAAATCCCTTTCAGCCTAGATCTTCCCCGGTATGCCTCTAAGAGCGGTAAGCGATTGTTTGTACCAACGAATTTGTTTCGAACCACTGTATCTGTTCCTGAAGGGGAGGACATCCCTAATGAGCCTGTGAAGCTTGCATATGCCTATGCGGACGAGGAAGATGTGTCGTTCGAGTTGCCAACGGGGTACAACGTAGAAGCCATGCCAGAGGATGTTGCGTTGGAGACTCCCTTTTCGACCTATCATGCAACCCATACTCAGACTGAAGAAGGAGTGGTGGTGTATAAGCGGACTATTGAGTTTAAAACACGCGTTATTGAGCCCGAGATGTATGGTGAATACCGGGATTTTCTCAAGAAAGTAGCACGGGCAGATCGGTCGCAAATCGTTTTGGTAGCTCAACCATAGATTCATTTGTTTTAATGAAACCCCAAGCGAATACGAGGCGTTGACTGTCCGCATATCAGATAGTGTACATGCTTGTCGGGGAATCATGTTAACATCGCCAAGAGGGAATCCCATCACCCTGTTCTCTGGACGTTCCAATCCTGCGCTGGCTCGCAAAATAGCTCAAGCATATGGGCAAGAGTTGGGTCAGGTCGCTATAAAGGAATTTGCAGACGGAGAGATCTACATTAAGTACGAGGAGTCCATACGAGGCTCCGATCTATTTATCACACAGAGTACGCCTGCGCCTGGGGATAACTGGATAGAGTTGCTAATGATGATTGATGCTGCAAGGAGAGCATCCGCCGCTCGAATTACTGCCGTGATGCCATACTTCGGTTATGCACGTCAGGACCGGAAGGATCAACCTAGGGTGGCCATTGGGGCCAAGGTAATGGCGAATATGTTGACTACCGTTGGCGTGGACCGAATTCTTACGATGGATCTGCATGCCCCTCAAATTCAGGGATTTTTTGACATGCCTGTGGATCATTTATACGGGTCTGCGGTTTTCATCGACTATTTTCGGGCGCTAAACCTTACAAACCTGGTTGTTGTAGCACCAGATGTGGGGGCCATAAAGATGGCGCGGGCTTACGCGAAGCGGTTAGGAGCTGATCTAGCGGTAATCGACAAGCGAAGACCACAACAGAACGAAGCGCAAGTGATGAATATCATTGGTTCTGTAAGTGGGAAGAACGTGCTGATTATGGATGATATAGTTGATACTGCAGGAACGCTCACAAGTGCAGCTAACGCACTGCGTGATGCAGGGGCGCTAGAGATCATGGCTGCGTGTACGCATCCGTTGTTATCGGTGCCGGCTTATGAGCGAATCGAATCGTCCGCTTTGAGCCGGTTGGTAGTGACAGATACGATACCTCTCCGGCGGACCTCGCCTTGCATAGAGGTGGTCAGCGTTGCCGGTATTTTTGCCGATGCGATTCGAAGGATTTATACCGATGAGTCTGTATCAACCTTATTTGTGCCTTAGCGCTATTTTTTTCATGCCAGATATAGATGAGCATTGTATCTGGTTCAAAGTATTGTGATTAAGTAGTCATGGAATTTACAACATTAGAAGGGACGGCTCGCGATAAGGGAAAAAGCCGCACTCGTGCATTACGCAGAGAAGGCCATGTCCCTAGTGTGCTTTATGGGCACAACGTCGAGCCTTTAAGTTTCCACATTAATATCGGGGCGCTGAACCAGTTGATTCGTGCCCAAGAAACCCCGCTGGTGCAGATTGAACTGGACGGTAAGAATTGGCAATGTATTTTGAAAGATGTCGATTACCACCCGGTAACGGACCTGCCTATTCATGCTGACTTCCAGGTGTTGCAAGAAGGAGAGAAAATCAGCCTTACAGTTCCTTTCCGATTCAAAGGAACGCCTGTTGGGCAGATTCAGGGTGGAAATACGCAGTATGTATTGAGCGATGCAGATGTTGTTTGCCTGCCCAAAGACATTCCTGCGTTTTTTGAGGTTGATATTGCCGAGCTTGGTATTGGGGAAGGGATTCACATTCGTGATCTTGATTTTGATGGCGTCGAATTTTCCGCTCCCGAAAGCCAGACTGTCGTAATGATTCACGCTCCACGCGTTGTAGCTCTCGATGATGAAGAAGGTGAAGAAGGAGAAGGCATTGAAGAGGGAGAAGGCGGTGAAGAAGCAGAAGAAGCCGCAGAGTAGTTCTACATGTGCTCGTCGTGAAAGGGGTTTTTTGCATTGCAGAACCGTTTTTTCTTCGAGCAGTAGAATAGCCAGCCAAAAAAATGGCTAGTTCAAAACGCCTGATTGTAGGATTAGGGAATCCAGGTGCTGAGTATGAGCAAACACGTCATAACGTCGGGTTTATGGCGGTGGACGTGTTGGCGGAAAAAGCAAAGATAACCTTATCGCCTGATCGAGGACCTGCTTTAGCTGGATCTGGACGATATAGAGGTCGGCCTCTAAGCCTGGTTAAACCCCTTACCTACATGAACCGTAGTGGATCGGCTGTGAGGCATCACATGAAGAAGCTGGGGCTCTCCTCGCGTGATGTTTTGGTGTTATACGACGACTTGAATCTTGAGCCAGGAATCATCCGGATCCGCCAAAAAGGCAGTTCGGGAGGACACAATGGTATGCAAGATATTATCGATGTGTTAGGAACTGATGATATTCCACGCGTGCGCATCGGCATAGGAAATAACTTCAGCCGTGGTCGGCAAGCTGATTATGTCCTCTCTGCATTTCAGGATGACGAGGTGGAGGTCATTTCGCAAGCGATCACAGATGTTGGAGATGCTTCTCTTCTGTTTATTCGAGAAGGTATCGTTGCAGCTATGAATAGATTCAATAAGAAAAAATAGCCCCTCTCATAGATTCATCCTGGAATTATTAGTATTCGTGCCAGGAATGAAACACCATTATAATTGATTTTAATTTATAATAGCGCGTTGCGATTATTGTGAACGATCAGGAGGAACACCTTTTCTATGGATAGCTCACTCATTACAAATCTAGTACCAGTTTCTGGTGTACTTGCATTGATATATGCATTCACCAAGGCACGCTGGGTTGGAAATCAGGACCCGGGAACGGAGACGATGAAGGAAATTGCGTCTTCGATTTCTGAAGGAGCTCGAGCCTTTTTACGAACCGAATACCGCATTCTTGGCATTTTTGTGGTTGCAGTAGCTGCGTTGTTAGCGTTTGCTAATGCAGGCAACGAGGATTCTTCCTGGCTTGTAGCTGTATCGTTTGTGATTGGTGCACTTTGCTCAGGGACGGCTGGTTTCATCGGAATGAACGTAGCAACCAAGGCGAACGTCCGAACCACAAATGCTGCGCGTACTGGATTGGCCCAAGCGTTGAATGTCGCGTTCTCTGGAGGTCTCGTGATGGGACTCAGTGTAGTTGGGTTAGGCTTATTGGGATTAGGTGGGCTGTTTATCGTATACAGCCAGATGGAATGGGAGATGATCCGGGTAATCAACGTGCTGTCAGGCTTTTCTCTAGGCGCCTCTTCAATCGCGCTGTTTGCTCGTGTAGGTGGAGGGATTTATACCAAAGCTGCTGATGTAGGAGCAGACCTTGCTGGTAAAGTATATGAAGGGATCCCAGAAGACGATCCTCGAAACCCTGCGACCATCGCGGACAATGTGGGCGATAATGTTGGGGACGTTGCAGGTATGGGAGCAGACCTTTTTGAGAGCTATGTTGGTTCGATTATCGGTACCATGGTGCTCGGTGCGGCGTTTATACCCGTGTTTCAAGGTATCGATGGGACCTTGCCTCTGGCGGGCGTATTGATGCCAATGGCTATCGCCGGTATTGGTATTATAGTCGCAATCATCGGATCGTTCTTTGTTCGTGTGAAAGAAGGAGGGAGTCCACAGCGAGCGTTGAACACTGGTGAGTTCGGCGCTTCTTTTATTATGGCCGTTATTTCCTACTTCATTATTACCAACATGCTTCCGGAAGAGTGGACCTTTAACGGGGTGATTTATCACTCATTGGGTGTCTTTTGGGCAGTGTTGATTGGTTTGGCATCTGGCGTTCTTATTGGCTTGATCACGGAATACTACACCTCTACGCACACAAAACCTGTAATAGGTGTTGTGAATCAAAGCGTGACTGGATCGGCTACCAATATAATTGCCGGGCTAGGCCTGGGAATGTATTCAACTGGGCTTCCTGCAATCGTTCTTGCTCTTGCAATTATCGGTGCGTTTCACTTTGCCGGACTATACGGGATTGCGATTGCTGCGGTTGGTATGCTCGCTGTAACAGGTATTCAGCTTGCTGTAGATGCCTATGGTCCTATTTCAGACAATGCAGGAGGTATTGCTGAGATGGCTCAGCTTCCACCTGAGGTAAGAGAGCGTACAGACGCCCTAGATGCAGTTGGGAATACAACTGCGGCAATAGGAAAAGGGTTTGCGATTGGAAGTGCTGCGCTCACAGCGCTGGCGCTCTTTGCTGCTTTTATGCAGCAGGCCGATGTATCTAACATCGATGTGTCGAATCCGATAATCTTATCAGGGCTTCTTTTAGGAGCCATGCTTCCATACGTATTTAGTGCTATGGCCATGGGGGCTGTTGGACGAGCCGCGGGTGACATGATCAAGGAAGTTGGCCGGCAGTTTAATGAAATCAAAGGGCTCCGAGAAGGCACTGCACGCGCTGAGTATGCCAAGTGTGTTGACATTTCTACTAAAGCAGCTATTCGTGAAATGATGCTTCCCGGAATTATGGCGGTATCTGTGCCCGTTGTGATTGGCTTTATCAGCAAAGACATGCTAGGTGGTTTGTTAGTAGGTGTAACCGTTTCAGGTGTTCTTCTCGCCATCTTCCAGTCGAATGCAGGTGGTGCCTGGGATAATGCGAAGAAGAGAATTGAAGGCGGAGTTGAAATTGATGGTGAGAGCTACGGAAAAGGCAGCGAAGCACACAAAGCAGCTGTAACGGGTGATACTGTAGGGGATCCACTCAAAGATACTTCAGGGCCAAGCTTGAACATACTTATCAAACTTATCGCTGTCGTTTCATTAGTGATTGCTCCGTTGATTGCGTAGTACTGGATGTTGTTTCTGGTTTCTGGTTGTTTCAAGTTGGATAAACAAGAAACCAGAAACATGAAACGAGAAACCAATCAAAAGGCACTTTTGATTGTTATATATTGACCTTAAAATAGAAAACCGGCTCTACTTTTGCCTGAGCCGGTTTTCTATTGGTACTTCTCTTAGATTATGCAGTATGTTGTTTTAAATAGTGAATAATCAAGTTTTTATGAATCCATGACCCCATTAATAGGACGTGAAACAGAATAAATCCTTGAGGGTGGTTATGGGATGGTTATAGATAGACTGGACTAAGCTATTATGGCGAAAATAGAAGTTAAAATGCCCCAAATGGGGGAGAGTATTACGGAAGGAACCGTAATTGTCTGGCTAAAGAAGCCAGGAGATCAAGTAGAACTTGATGAGACACTTCTCGAAATCGGTACGGATAAAGTTGATACTGAAGTTCCTTCGCCAGCGAAAGGGGTATTGGCAGAAATTGTAGTGCCAGAAGGAGAGACCGTTGATGTAGGCGTTACGATTGCAATTTTAGAGACCGATGTAGAAGCGGTTCCAGCGCCTTCCCAAGACGAGACTCCTCCTCAAGAGCAGCCTGCTGCTGAGCCTGTTCAAGAAGCCCCTTCTGCACCAGAACCTGCTGCTGCTCCGATTTCGGGTGATGGAGGAGAACGTTCCGTTGTTGTCATGCCGAAAATGGGAGAAAGCATCACCGAGGGTACCGTAATCGCGTGGCACAAGAAGGTTGGGGAATCAATCGAGCTTGACGAAACGCTTCTGGAAATCGGTACCGATAAAGTGGACACAGAAGTTCCTTCGCCGGCTGCAGGGGTGCTGTTGGAGATTCTTGTTCCTGAGGGTGAAACCGTAGACGTAGGCGTTGAAATCGCTGTGATTGGTCAGAGTGTTGGCGCCGCAGCCGTTAGCAGTCCGCCTGCTTCCAGTCCGTCTGCACCTGTAGCTCAACCCAGTATTTCTGTGCCTTCTAAGGAAGTAGTAACTGAATCAGCAGGAGATGGTGCTCTTCCCGTTGCTCCTTCAAATGAGCCTGTTCAGATTCCTCGCAGGGGATCAGATGGTCAATTTTTCTCACCATTGGTCAGGTCTATCGCCGAAAAAGAAGGAATCCCTGTTGACGAGTTGGCTGCAATCTCCGGGAGTGGCCGTGATGGACGAATTACTAAAGGAGATGTGTTGGGGTATGTCGAGAATAGAAAGAAGGGGGGAGCTCCAGTGCCTCAACCTGCTTCGTTCTCTGCAGCAGTACCCGCGCCTCCAATTATGGAATCCAGTGGGCGTGTTGAAATAGTCGAAATGGATCGTATGCGGCAGATCATTGCTGAGCATATGGTGCGTTCAAAAGCCACTTCAGCTCATGTGACTTCGTTCGCTGAGGTAGACGTGACTAACCTCGTTAAAGTACGGGAGCGCAACAAGGCTGCCTTCCAGGCTCGTGAAGGTATCAAGCTAAGTTATACGCCGTTTATGGTCCATGCGGCAGTCAAAGCATTGCGAGAACACCCTTACGTGAATGCTTCTGTTCAGGACAAGAAAATTCTGGTCAAGAAAGATTACCATATAGGCATTGCTGTAGCTATAGACAAGTCCCGTCTTGTTGTGCCGGTAATCAGAAATGCGGGTCAGTTAAACCTTGCAGGAATCGCGCATGCTGCAGCTGATCTGGCTGATCGTGCAAGAAACAAACGCTTACAGCCGAATGACCTCCAGGGAGGAACGTTCACTGTGACTAATATTGGATCGATTGGGAGTTTAATGGGCACGCCGATCATTAATCAACCCCAAGTGGCGATTCTTGCTACCGGGGCGATAAAGAAAAAACCAGTCGTTGTGGAGGATCCAAATCTGGGTGACATCATTGCGATTCGTCATATGATGTTCATCTCGCTTTCCTACGATCATCGAATCATAGATGGCGCAATGGCTGCCTCCTTCCTGCAACAATACGTCTCTATTCTAGAGTCTATTCAACCGGATATGCTAGTATAGCGTTTTGTTTATGTCCTTGTTTTTATAAAAGTAAGCATAATTCCGTTATTTTTATGCTCCGTTATTGACAAAGTCAATACTATTGAGTTGATTAGTCTCCATACATGTAGGATGTGCCAGTTAAATTTCTGGTATTGATGTATGGATTTGTGAATCAATAACTAAAGGTATGAGCACAACGAATAGCGAAGAAGGGGCAACTGAATCATTTCTTAATCTATCCGTAGGTGAGCTGAACAGGCGCATTGAGGATTTTGTAAAGGAGTATCTGAAAGACAAAAGTCCAGAGACTGCCGGTACGTATAGGCGGTCTCTAAACGAGTTCGAGCGTTGGTTCGCAAAACAACAAGGAAATTTTAAATTCACGACAGACAATGTCGAGGCGTATAAGACCTACTTAATGAAGGAGAGGGGGCTGCACCAGGTTTCTGTTTCTACTTATTTAACCGCATTAAGGAGGTTATGCCAGTACTTGGTCGATATCGGCCTTCTTACAGAAAACCCTGCTCGTGCCGTTAAGGGTAATCGCCGCCCCAGCACACATTCCCGCGCTGTGCTTGGTCAAAGTGAGGTGGAGATTCTGCTACAGGCTATTTCTACTGCGACGCCAATTGGAAAAAGGGACTTGGCTATTGTTTATATGATGCTCTATGCTGGACTAAGCGAAATTGAGCTAATTAGAGCGAACATTCAGGATCTAGAGCAGACTCTCATGGGTTGGTATTTACGTGTTCAGGGGAAAGGGCGTACTGTTAAGGATCAACAAGTGCCTATAGATGGCCCTGTTATGGAAAAGGTGAAAAACTACCTTGATACGCGTAAACGTGTTCATCCCGATGATCCGTTATTTGTATCGCACGGGCATCGGTCCGAGGGCCATCGGTTAAATACCCGATCCGTACGCAGTAGAATCAATTTGCATTTGCAAGATGCTGGTGTCAAAAGGCAAGGGGTAACACCACATAGCCTGACGCATACAGCAGCCTTATTGTGGTTGAACAAAGGGATGAGTGTTGATGAGGTGCGTGAGCGAATGCGGCATGGTACAATAGAGACCACAATGATCTATTTCAAAAAACAGGGTTTATTGACCCTAGAACCCGATGAGTTAAAGAAGATCGTTGGGTAGATGGGGAAATATCCCATGTTTTTTGGAGAAAATCCCTATTTCGCTGTATGTAAGTAAATAGTTATTATAACAAAGCTAAGAGTGGAAGGCGAAATATTTTCGCCATCAGGGCCTGCTTCGTAAGGAGCAGGCCTTTTTTTGTTAAGAATGGGTCTAGAGGTTGTCTAGATAGGAAAGACGCAATACCTTTGCGCTACTTGGCTAAACAACGACTAAGAACCTTCGTGATTACAGACCCCACTTTTTATATACTCGCCGTCATTGCCGTTTTAATCGTTGGAATTGCGAAAAGCGGCTTCGGTGGAGGGCTGGGAGTATTGGCTGTACCTTTGATGGCTCTTGTCATTCCTCCGTTGCAAGCTGCAGCTATTCTGTTGCCTGTGTTATGTTTGATGGATCTGTTTAACATCTGGCATTACAGAAAATTATGGCATAAAGAAAACATTCAAATATTGTTACCTGCTGGCCTGGTGGGGGTGCTGATTGGGACGTTCACCTTTCGATATTTGAGCGATGCACACATCCGAATTCTTATCGGCATTATTGCTGTTGCGTTTGTCTTTAATTTTTTCTTCCGTCCAGCCCAGGGTAAACAGGCACAACCCAGCAAAATATCCGGCAGCTTTTGGGGTGTGATTGCTGGCTTTGTAAGTTTTGGGGTACATGCTGGCGGACCACCAGCCAACGTTTACCTGTTACCTCAGCGCTTAGATAAGTCTATTTTTGTGGGGACCATGGTTGTCCTTTTTACAACGCTCAATTATGTGAAGTTGGTACCTTATGCATTACTGGATCAAATCAGCTTAAGCAACTTGTCGACCTCGCTTGTTTTGGCTCCTCTAGCCCCCGTAGGCGTTTGGTTAGGGCTCCGGCTTCACAAGGTTGTTGATGAAAAGTGGTTTTATCCTATTTGCTATGTATTGCTGTTTATAACCGGAGTCAAGCTCCTTTATGATGGGTTTACCACGCTCTAGAGGAATATCAGGAAGGTGTTGTAACCAGAGAGCAATCATAGTATATTTAAAAGCAATTATCACTAGAGCGTAGTTTATGCTTGTCGTCTTGTAGACATTTCATGTATGGTGTTCCAGAATGAACACCATATCACTTCTTGAAAGATCATTAAGGGTAATTCCTTGCCCTTAGATGGATGATCATGTCATTTTTTGTTTACAAGCATAGCTACAATGAATTTAAATCAATTAGGCTGGTCTGACTATTTCCAAAGCGCCTTTAATTCTCTAGAGCGGGACGACCTTATCCCTGCCCGCGTTATTCGGCAGAATAAGCACCAGTATGTCATTCATGACGGACGGACGACACTCAATGCAACGCTTCTTGGCCGATTGCTCTATGAGTCAGAGGATGCTTCAGCATTGCCTGCCGTGGGAGATTGGGTTTGTGCACAGCCATTCGACGAAGAACAAGCAATTATTCATTTGCTGCTTCCCCGGTTTGGAGCCTTTTTTAGGAAGGAAGCCGGGCAGGTTACAAGAAAGCAAGTAATTGCAGCTAACATAGATATTGTCTTCCTGGTCAGTGGCTTGGATCATGACTTTAATGTCCGGCGCATCGAACGCTATTTAGTGCAAGCTACCAGTAGTGGTGCAACACCTGTCATTCTATTGAATAAAGCAGATTTAAGAGAGGACCTTGAGGATATTGTGGATGAGGTAAGGGACGTCGCAGGAGATGTTGAGATCTTACCGGTATCTGCTATAGAGCAACGAGGGATCGATGCTGTACGGCAGTTGATCCATGAAGGATTAACGGTCGCTTTTCTTGGCTCGTCCGGTGTGGGTAAATCTTCTATTGCAAACGCATTGATGGAGCATGAGGTACAGCGTACTGGTGCGGTACGGGATGATGATAGCCGGGGCCGGCATACTACGTCTCATCGAGAATTGATGCCACTTGCTTCAGGAGGGGTAATCATCGATACTCCTGGATTAAGAGAGCTTCAGTTATGGGGGGGTGAGGATGACTTGCAATCTGTGTTCAGTGAGATAGACCAATTGGCAGCGTTTTGTAAGTTTCGAGATTGCCAACATGAGGCAGAACCTGGATGTGCAGTCCTTCAAGCAATAGAAGATGAAGAACTTGATGAAGCCCGGTTCGAGAGTTACAAGAAGCTGAAAAGAGAACTCTCTTTTTTGAACCAACGCCAGGACGAAATGGCCAGGCTGAAGGCTAAAAAAAGAGAGAAGAGTTTTGGGAAGCTAATAAAAGAAATCAAGCGGAATAATCCGAAGCGATAGTCTCACTCAGGATTACAATTCAGCACGAGCCTGGTCGATCAGTTCTTGGAATAAGTCTGCCGGCTGGGCTCCGCTGATAAAACGGCCGTTTATAAAGAATCCCGGTGTTGAATTGACGCCATTTTCGATGCCGAGTTGCAACGAGGTGTCAACAAGTGAGGAAGCTGCCTGGTATTCAGCTGATTCTGGATCCGAAGAGCATGTTTTCCATGTATCAATATCAATATCAGAAGAGGATAAGTAGCCTTCACTACGCTCGATAATGTTTCCTGAATCAATGTCCTTCTGGTCCGTGAAGTAGGCATCATGCAACGCCCAAAATGCATCAACAGACTGATTAGAGGCGCAAGAGGAGGCGATTGAAGCGGCCCTGGCCCATGGATGAATGCTTTCAAGAGGAAAATGAACATAAACCAGGCGGATGTCACCTTCGTTTTTGGCCAATACCTCATTTATAGTTTGTGCCGCGTTAGCGCAGTAGGGGCACTGGAAGTCTGAGAATTCAATGATGGTGATCGGTGCATCCTTAGGACCTTTGCCCGGCATGTCTGCTACAGCAGGCTTCAATTTTGCATGGAGTTCCACTGCTTTTTGGCGCTCCTCCTCTTCACGCTCCTTACGAGCCTCTGCCAATTCAGCCTGTGTTTTACTTACATCAAAGGGACCCGCAGCTATGAGGTAGAATTGTGTGTCATCTTCATTTGTCAGAAATGCCTGTTGTTGCTGACCATCGATAACAAAGGCACCTTGTTGCATGCCATCGCCAACTTCACTTAAATCCTGTACATTCACGTTTCGATCCTCTAGTTGAGGAAACATGTGCTTCAAATTATCAACAATGCGCCCTTTGCGCTCATTGGAGTTGTCAATTTGTGCTTGAACAGGGATTGAAAAAACAAAAAGCAGGGTCAGTGCGATTGAAAAAGTCTGTCGTATCATGTGTAATGTTCGTGTGGGAAAAGACGACTATGATACAGCAGAATAGAAGGGAAAGTTCTTTCGAAAGGGGTTTGTAGTTTATTGTTTATCGTTTGTTGTTCGTCGTTTGTCGTTAACAATAGGCAATCAACCTAATTGAACGACAAGCGACGAACAATAAACGATAAACTGTAATTAGGCCCGGCTTATCTGACGACGACGACTTTCCGGGTCTGTAGATTGCCTCCAGCCTCGAATCGGATCAGGTACACCCCTGAGGCAACCGGTGTGCCTCTACTGTCATCGCCTTCCCATCGGATGCGCTGGTATCCCTGACGCTGCTCGCCATCGATCAACACCTGGATCAGTTGCCCTGTTGCATTGTAGACTTCCATCCTTGCATAGCCTGCCTCCGGCATCCCGAATACGATATCCGTTGCATCGTTAAACGGATTCGGGAATGCATCCCGGATCGCAAACTCCTCCGGCAGCTCCTTCTGGAGATCCAGGCTCGATGCTTCACTCAGTTGCATGTTCGGGCTTGCTCCCACCGTACAATCACTACATGCCTCCAGCACAATCTGATCCATCAGCATACCGCCCCATCTTCTCGCACTGCCGTAGCCGGCGAACTGCACATCGGCGCTCGTAGCTGTGGCCTCAAAGACAAACTCACCGCTCTCCCACGACTCATCTCCCGGATTGGTCGCCGTCCACGATTCACTGAGCATATTGCCATCCAATCCGATCTGCACATTCGCACTCGCCTCTGTGATGGCGAAGTAGGGATAGATCGCGTAGATGAACGAGAGCCGGTATTTCTGGCCCACGGTCATGCCACCAACCGTCTGCTTCATCACACCCTCTTCGTTGCCTTGCAGGTCGATGTGGTGCAGTCCTGCATCGGGATAGATCGGTACACCGGCGCTTGCGTGGAGGTAGTGATGGATATCGATTGATCCGCTCACCACTTCCCATACACCGTAGAGGCTCTCGCCTTCGAAGTAAGAGATCCATCCGCCATCCTCTGCCAGCGGCTCTCCTTCAAAGTCGCCTTGTACGATCAGGTTCGGTGAGCCGGAGTCTACTACCTCAAAGTCGCTGCTGCTTGCTCCTGAAGCCGATGCTGTAGCCACGGCGATCACTCCTGTTGACGCGCCCCCGGGTACGGTTGCTGTGATCTCTGTATCACTGACCACCGTGAAGATCGGCGCATCCGTTCCATTAAATGAGACGCTGACCGCATCGGTGAAGTTTGACCCGGTGATCGTCACCACATCGCCTACGTAGCCGCTAGCGGGCGAGAAGCTACTTACCTCAGGTACTGCGATCTCGCAGCCGCCATCGGCGCATGAGATGATCTCAACCAGGTCGATCAGTACACCGCCCCACTGGCGCGCGCTGCCGAAGCCTTCCATGGCCAACTCTTCGCTGGTGGCTGTGGCGACGAACGTGCCGCTGTACTGCGTCCACGACTCATCCCCGCGGGTTAGCGCGGTGAAGGTGTGCTCCAGTCCTGCGATGGTCACCGTGGCCTGGGCCGTACCAACGATAGCACTGTGCGGGTAGGCTGCGTAATAGAAGGAGAGTTTGTAGGTCTGCCCTGCGATCAGGCCATCGATAGTCTGGATGACCCGTCCGGGATTGTCGCCCTGGAGGTCGATGTGCTGCAGACCGCCCTCAGGCTGCAGGCCGAGTCCAGAGCCGTCCATGGTATAGTAGTGCACGTCGATGGTGCCATCGGTGACCTGCCATACGTCGTGGATGATTTCGCCTTCGCTGTAGGTTTGCCATCCAGGCGTCTCGGCCACGATGGGGCCGGCTTCGAAGTCGCCGTCGATGACCAGGTCTCCTGCAGGAGGTGGATCGATCGGCTCCTGGGTGCTGGTGAAGAGGCCGTAGCCATTGCACTGAGCGGAGAAGATGTCGAGATTACCGTCCTTGTTGACATCGATGAAGGCGAAGTCGTACATGTTGACGGCCCAAGGCTTGTCGGCGGCTCCGAAGGGGTCGATGAAGGTGCCGCTGTGAGTGTCTTCGTTTTCCAGGAGGAGGAAGGATCGGAGGTCACCGGGTGTCTCACAAGGCGGGAAGGAGGTATCGACGTCGGCTACCCCAATATCGAGATCGCCGTCGCCGTCAAGATCCCCTACGCGGAGGTTGGCGCCGTTGCTGGCGGTGCGAGCCCAACTGGTAGTTGCCTGGGTGAAGTTGATGTTAGAGTTCACCGTGACCCCGTTGGAGAGGTTGACGTAGTCCGCTCCGTCATCGACGATGTAGAAGTCGTTCTCTCCGTTGTTGTCGAAGTCTTCCATGATGAACATGTATGCATCGGTCGAAGGCACTTCAGACCAGTTGGCAAAGTTACCTGTGCCATCATTGTAAAGAACAAAGATGCCATCGGTTGGGAACGGATCAGCAGGCTGGTTAGCCGAGAGCTTCACGATATCGTTGTCCCCGTCGCCGTCCATGTCAGTAATACTTCCTTGCGTACCAAAGGCTACATTGATCAAGCTTCCAAGGCGATCGTCTCCTTCGTCGGTGAAGTTACCGTTGCCATCGTTGATGAGAAGCACGTCTTTAGTGGTGCCATCCATGACATAGTTTGAGAAGAAGAGATCAGGCGATCCATCTCCGTTTACATCACCTGCTGCGACGCCACAGTACTGAATGGAGCCCACATCAAGTGTAGGTAGACGTGTGGTAGACTCATCGGCGAGGCCGAGCCAGCCGGAGGCGTCCGAGCCGAGGTTGCGGTAGAACTTAGGCTGATCGCCAAAGGTGTTAGCGATGAGCACATCGTCCCAGCCGTCGCCGTCAAGGTCAGTGATGATGGCATCACGGGCTATGGTTGGTTCAACGGCAAAACCTGGTGCATAATCTTCCGTGCGGTCGACGAGGGTACCGGACTCGTTCATCAAGAGCAGGTCGGTGCGGGCTTCGGTTTCCATGAACGGCGCCTTACGAACGACGATGATGTCGTCCCAGCCATCCTTGTTTAGGTCACCAACTGCGATATCCTTTTCGTCGCTGTCGTCCGTGACAGAGAGTGTGCTGGAATCATCGTTGAAGTCAATCCAGGTCCCACGAGCCGCATCGATCGTCCAGGTGAAGGTCGTACTACCATTGCTGGCGCCATCCGTTACATCAACAGTAACTTCTGCGGAGCCAGCAGTTCCTGCAATCAATCCACCGCTAATAACTCCACTCGTGCTAATAGAGAGCCCATTTGGTAAGCCACTTGCAGAAAATGTAAGCGGCTCTCCATTGTCTTGTTCAACTTGAATCGTAAGAGAAACAGCTTCTCCTTCAGCGCCAGATTGATCCCCTGGGTTGGTTAGAACGATCGGCGGTAGTGCGAATCCGTCAAATGGAATGGGGCCTGCTTCATCGAACACAACAAACCCGGCTACTTCTGTGGTGTGGTTAGTTTCATCGCCACTAGCTTGTTCTTCCTCTGCGAAGATCTCTATGCTGCTTCCTGAAAGGTTCTGGTAACGCATAGTAGCAGGGTCACCACCATCAACAGTTTGGAAGTCTCCAAAGAATATGGGGTTGGCCGAGTAGCTTTGCGAGAAGGAAATGGTATGCCAGGCATGCGTGACATCATTACCGGTAACCCCGGCTTCGTTCGGAACGGAATCAGCGTCCGATCCAGTGGCAACAGCTACCCAATAGACAGTCTCAGAACCATGGTCGTTTGCTGTTCCTTCTTCCTCTTCCAATTGTACATTGAATCCAGTAGTGTTTACTGTTGTGTTTCTCGACGATACCGCTGCAGGATCGTTTGCACTACCAACCTGAGTTAGCACTACGGGATTGCTGCTAAAAGCGTTCGAGAAGGAAACAGTGGTAAATGCGTTACCGCTGATGGTTGTGAATCCTGCCTGAATGCTTCTGCCGTCTGCTAATTCGTGAGAGCCGGCTTCGAGGACCATGTAGGATACGGTTTCCGTGCCATGGACACCATCGAGGTATTCCCACTCATCAAACTGGAATTCGAAGCTCCCTTCTCCTGCATTTCGAACGCGAACAGTCATTGGGTCTGCGCTTCCAAAAGAAGGTGGCCCCATGATAACTACTGGGTTTGAGTAGGTGTTATCCAGATTGACTGTATGCCACTGGCTGCTGCCCGTTTGATCTACGGTTACGGTTCCAATCTCACCTTGCGCTTCAGCAGGGGCCCAAACATTCCAATTAAAGTTTATGGAAGAATCGAGTGTCCCATCGGTAACGGTAACTTCGACGGCGTTATCCCCTGCACTAGATTCTCCTATTGTTCCGGTTATGAGTCCGTCACCGTTGATGGTCAAGCCAGAGGGAAGTCCAGTTGCTGAAAATGTGATTGGATCGCTCTCTGGATCAGATGCAGATACCTGCAAAGATACAACTTCGCCCGTGATACTGGTCTGATCAGCGATAGCATCTATAACGGGAGCTGTATTTGGTGTAGGAGGTGCTACGAATAAGTTGCCCTCTGGGATAGTTTGCTTGGTAATGCCTGGTCCTTCGTATTGGACAACCAGGGATGCTGCTCCTCCGTGCTCAAAGAATGTGACTTCGATGGCATGATAACCCACATCGAGGTTTACAACACCTGATTGTTCTTCAGCAGCGTGCAGGCCATCGTTATCTACAATCATGTTGTCGTTGATGAACAGCTGGCTTCCATCATCAGAATTCGTGTAGAAGGTGTAGTCTCCAGCCGTTTCAATGTTGACGTATCCTGTAAAGCGGAAGCCAAAGAAGTCTTCCACGTTTCGATTAGATATATCGAAGTAGGTGATTGTCTCTGTGGTTATGGGTGTTAGTGTGTCAAAATCTGGGAGCACCGACCAGCTTCCTTCAAAATACTCGGAAATAACACCTGCTCCTTCAGGAATGACTTCCCACGTGAACTGGGCATCAACAGTATTGAGACCGTCGGTTACAGTAACGGTGACGGTATATGTACCTTCAGAACCGTTTGTAATCGTACCAGAAATGAGTCCACTACCACCATCTATAGAAAGCCCGGATGGGAGTCCTGTAGCTGAATAGCTTAGGGTACCTCCATCGGAATCAGAGGCAATAATTTGTAATGAGATGACACTGCCTTCAGTTGAGATTTGGGTACCTGGGCTGGCGATGTCAGGTACACCTTCTGTAGATACTTGAATAACAGCAGCCTCGGATGGAACGCCGTCACTATTGACACCGAAAAGCATCCAATAACCGGGTGTCATCACGTTTCCGTTTGCATGGATGGTTACGTCGTAGCTGCCCGAAGCTGTTTCGGTGAATGGTAAGCTCAACTGGCGAACGTCACTGTCAACTCCGTGGGTTGTAGAAGACATCTTAATTGCACTGAATCGGGTTAATCCAGCGGTAGCAGATACAAAAATATCCTCTCCATTTCGGACTACTTCAGGTGCAGAGGTAATCTCAGGGCGAGTTGCCAGGGTACCATCAGCATTAAATAAGTAGGGAGGAGAGAAGATTTGCGCATCAATGTGATTGGCTGCACAACCTACACCGCACAAGCCACCACCGCCCGACCAAACGCGTCCATCTGTCATCAGTAGTGCAACAGAGTGGTAGTTTCTCGGAATGGCCATGTCTGCCATTTGTGTCCAGGTCTCCGTAACAGGATCGAAAATTTCTGGGGTGAGTATCGTTCCGCTGTCATTGAACTTGATACCGGAGGTATTCCCACCAATTACGAGTACTTCTCCGGTTGGAAGAGGTACACCGTTTTGGAATTTACGAGCGTGTGCCATTGATGCAACCTCTGTGACAACGGGAGATCCGCTCGTGAGATCGATCACCATAGCACGGTTTGTACTGGCTGTATTACCACCTGCAATGGCTCCACCTGCGGTGAGAATTTTACCCTCCTCGAACATGACGGTGGTTCCATGCTTAGGATACCAATCTGTGATCTGGGGACCAACCTTTGTAATGCTGCCTTCGCCTTCAACATCGATGTAGTGCATGTCTGGCGTAGGACCTGAGTGGAATACCTGTCCATTGGGTGCTACGTGAAAGAGCGGCCACCAATTATGCTCGTAGTATCCTGAGAAGTTGAGAATAGGACCATTGAGATCAACGCCTGTGAGTTTTCTCCAGCCGGAGAGATCATTCCATATTTCAGGATTGTTGCTACCACCACTACCGATTGCGATCATCACTTCATTATTGGGTAGTGCAACAGCAGTAGGGTACCAGCGGCTGTCTGCCATTGGTTCTTGTGTAATCCAGGTGTCAGTTTCGTAATCGTATTTACTGACGAGCTTCACTGTATTACGGCCACCCATAACGAGTACGTCCCCATCTTCAAGCATGACCTGGTGGGCACAGAACATGTCATGGCTGTTGTGCGGAACCATCTTGAATGATTCGTCTGAAGGGTCCCATGCGGCAGCATAAGTGAATTCAGGTTGTCCGCCAGGAAACCCTTCTTCGTCATTTGATGCCCAGGTAAGGATTCGTCCGTCAGGCAAATGGGCAGCAGACACAGGGATATGAGGCCAATCCAAAACAGGTCCCCATTCGCCGAGTGTGTTTAACTCATTCGCAGCAGCTACGCGTAACTGACTTGGATCTACAACAAATGCCGGGTACGACTTTGCTAGATCCGCCCAGTAGCGATCACTTTCAGCGTGATGCTCCGGTCCTTCTTGTGCAAAAGCCGAATTACTAAAGAGCCCCCAAAATAGAAGAGCTAAAAAAACAGGTAAACGTCTGGCCAAAGACTTATTCTCAAACATGATTTTATGGTGTGGCACGTATCACGCCGGGGACGACGGGAAACCAGGTTAATAATTGCTTAACTGGAGCGCTGGTGGGGGGGTGTGGGTAGAGAGGATTCCACAGTTTGGAGATGAAGGTAAATGAAATCTAAATAGACAGTAATCTGACTATGGCACAATGTGCAGGTCTATATGGATTATGCACCTTGGTGGCATTGGATACATTGCTTGCTCTTTTGGATTTTTGACCTCCCCGGCAACTGCAGTACATGTGATGTGTCTGAAGACCAAAGATGTATATCAAGAATATTGTTAGGGTTATATGGCGCGCAAAATCCCACTGCTATTTTTAATCGTCACCACCTTTTCCGGGTGTTTTCTTTTCAGGAAGGCGACCACAGAACTTCCTTTTGAAACCGTTCAGATTCCTGGAGGGGCCTATATGATGGGGGACTTCTATAAGAACGAAAACGAAGATGCGACACCGTTACATCGTGTCATTTTAGGTCCGTTCGAAATGAGTACGTATGAGATTACATACGATCAGTACGATAATTATGCTACAGAAGCGGGCATAGATATGCCTGAAGATGATGGTTATGGCAGAGGCCCTCGTGCCGTGGCAAATATAACTTGGGATGAAGCGAGTGCGTACTGTACTTTTTATGGATTCAGACTACCAAGTGAACAAGAATGGGAATACGCAGCGCGTGATACAGGGCAGGAACGGCTATATCCAGGGACGAGCAACGAAGAAGAGGTTGATAATTACGTACGACATATCGATAACAGCGTTGCACATTCATTTGTTGTTGGCACAAAAATGCCAAATGAACTCGGGTTGTATGACATGGGAGGTAACGTGTTCGAGTGGGTAGGAGATTATTATGAATTCTATCCTGAACCGGGAACGGATCCAGAATATAAGGATCTAGAAAACTTCTCTATGCGCATCATTCGGGGAGGCAGTTTCAAGATGGGTCTCTCAGTTGCTCAAACTTGGTGGCGTTCAGGTACACTGGGCGAGATTACGTCTGACAATATTGGTTTCAGGTGCGCACGATCTATTCAACCCTGATACGTCATGCCCAAAACTGTGATTTTTGATCTAGGTGGTGTTCTCATCGATTGGAACCCTCGTTATTTGTATAGGAAGCTGATGCCCGACGAAGCTTCAATTGAGACGTTTCTAAGTACCGTTTGTACTTCAGAGTGGAATGCACAGCAAGATGCCGGCCGGCCTTTTGCTGAAGGTGTTGCTCTGTTGTCTGAGCAGTTTCCAGATAAAGCAGGCCTGATATCTGCATTTCATACACGATGGATTGAGATGATCGGCGGGGCCATTGAAGAGACAGTAACAATGATGTCTGAGCTAAAGGAGGCTGGCGTGCCTCTTTATGCACTTACCAACTGGTCTGCCGAGACTTTCCCTCTCGTTCGCCCGGATTTTGAATTTCTGAATTGGTTTATCGGGATAGTGGTTTCTGGAGAAGAAAAGATGATAAAGCCAGATCCAGCCTTCTATAATGTCTTGTTTGACCGGTATCAACTCAATCCCGAGGATACTGTTTTTATCGATGACAGCAAACCAAATATAGAGACCGCAAAAAACCTCGGCGTGCATGCGATTCATTTCAATTCGTCATCTCAAGTTCGGAAAGACGTGGAAGCGCTTGGGCTACTTTAGGCCTAATTCCAAAGTGTTTTCTTGACGCATGAAGTTGGAAGGAGAGAAAGTGGTGATATCTTCTCAATATGGCTTGCCCCTATGGCAGAATTGGAATATTTTAGTCAGCAATTGAACTCTCAATCTTCTTTCAATTGCACGATATTCATTCCCGCCATGAAAAAAACTGTCTCTCGCTCTCGTCGAACGTTCTTGAAAACTGGGGCCCTTGCCTCTGCTTTTTACATTGTACCCAGGCATGTATTAGGTGGAGTTGGGTATACAGCGCCAAGTGATCAACTTAATCTTGCAGCAATCGGTGCTGGTGGCAAAGGACGTAGCGACATTCGGAACGCGTCTGTAGATGGCCGGGAGCGGGTATCCGCTTTGTGCGACGTACACTTCTCCGGCAATGCAGCTGAATCCATCGAACGTTTTCCTGATGCAAAGCTGTATGCCGATTACCGGGTGATGTTGGATGAAATGCAAGATATTGATGCGGTGACCATTTCTACTCCGGATCATGTTCATGGACCTGCAGCTAAATTTGCGATGGAGAGAGGCGTTCATGTGTACGTGCAGAAGCCATTAACGCACAATATCCGTGAAGCCCGTATGCTGACTGAGATGGCTCGGGAGCAGAAAATTGTTACCCAAATGGGTAATCAGGGCGGTTCAAATCCCTTGTTGGGTATGGTACAAGAGTGGGTTGATTCCGGATTAATTGGCAAGATTTCAAAAGTACAGGTTTGGACCAATCGTCCAGTATGGCCACAAGGCGTGCCGTTTCCACAGCCTGATGTAAGCCAAAAGCCGTCAGACTTGGATTGGGATCTGTGGCTTGGTCCGGCTGAATCAATGCCTTATACGCCTAACTTGCATCCTTTCAGTTGGAGAGGCTGGTGGGATTACGGCACGGGTGCTCTTGGCGATGTGGGATGTCATCTGATCGATATTCCGTTTAGAACCCTTGGGTTACACTACCCCAAAGATGCCCAGTGCAGTGTAGGTGCAATTTTTAGTGAGATGTGGGAGCCTGACTATTTCCCCAAAGGATGCCCCGCTTCTTCATTTATAACCCTGCATTTTGATGCGACAGAGAAAAGCGGTGCACCAATTGAAATGACGTGGAGTGATGGGGGAATCCGGCCTGCTCATCCTGACGTTATCCCAGCCGATCATGACATTGGTGGGCGTAACAGTGCCAATGGTGTCCTGATGATTGGAGAGAAAGGGGTAATCTCTACTAACATCAATGATAGTTCTCCCCTGATTCCAAAACTGTATCTAAATGACGGCACCATGGAGTTTGGCCCAGAAGAAGAAGATTTTGAATCAGAGTACGGTCATCAGCGCTTATGGGTAGAAGCGTGTAAGGCAGGGTTTGGTAGCCCTGAACATAAAGCGCTAACTTCCTCGTTCGACTATGCCGGCCCAATGACAGAGACCGTTCTCATGGGCAACCTCGCCATTCGCAGCTACATGCTTCGCAAGCAAGACAAGGAGGGTAATTGGACGTATCATGGCCGCAAGAAGCTATTGTGGGACGGAGATTCTATGCGCATCAAGAACCTGGAAGAAGCAAATCAATTTGTGACCCGTACGTATCGGGAGGGGTGGGAAGTTTAAAGTTCAACGTTCAAAGTTTAATGTTCAAAGTTTAGAGTTTAAGCTTGACTATCAGTAGCAGTGCGTAAATTGCACTTTGCACTTTGCACTTTGCACTTTGCACTTTGCACTTTGCACTTTGCACTCTGACAGGGTGTACCCTGCATTGTGTTGAGTCAAAATGCGGAGGGGGTGTTAGCCATTGGAGTCATTGTTGTGTCAATAATGGTTGTATCATTTGGGCGGTAAGTTGCAAGCGTTCGCATTATACAACATGATAAATCGCATATCTTATATATTTTCTATTCTTTTATTGCTTCTCGTTTCTATCCCTGCTACTGCTCAAGACTGGGTTACGTTGACCAATGACGAAGAGGAGCGTGTTGAAGCACACAGTGCTGTAATTGATAAAAAAATATTCCTTTTTGGTGGGTTTCAAACAGATGAAGCTCTTGGGGAGAATCAGTCTCAGGAAACGGACCAGACTGCCATATATGATCCTGCGGCAGATACCTGGACGAAGTTTGCTCCTCTTCCGATTCCTGTAACACACGTTGGATCAGCTGTGGTTGACAGAGAAGTATGGCTTGCCGGTGGCTTTGCAGTCCTTGGGTTTAACCAGGCCATCGACCATGTTTATATCTATGATGTAGATGCGAATTCATGGTCTCAAGGGCCCTCGCTTCCTGCAGCTCGTTCAGCAGGTACACTGGTGCGAAATGGAAGAAAGCTTCATTATATCAGTGGCCTCGAGAACAGAAATGATGGGGTTGTTGACCATTGGGTACTGGATTTGGATGAACCCGGTGGACCCCAAACATGGAATACACTTGCATCCATCCCAGAGACCAGCAACCACCTCAGCGGTATCGCTGTAGGGGGGAAGATCTATGCAATAGGCGGGCAGGTAAACCACGATATCGACCCTTTCGATGTGGATTTTGCTTACGAATATGATCCGGTTACGGATTCGTGGTCGGAAAAAGCAAGCATGCCTATACCTCGCTCACACATGGAGCCAGGGACTTTTGTGGTAGATGGCAAAATTATTCTTGTAGGAGGGAAGGACGGTTCCTTCACATGCAGTGATCGGGTCAGCTCCTACGACCCACAAACCGATACCTGGGCCGAGTTGTTTACCGTGCCGGATTGTTTGTTAGCTCCTTCTGGGAAAGTAATTGATGATCAAATCTATGTATCGCACGGAGGGTTGGTGAATGTGTTTGATCCCCAAACAACTATGCGAAAGCGAAACTTCCCTCGCAATCCTAGCGATGTCATGGACTTTTATCCACAAACAGTAGATGTGGATCTTTTCCAGGGCGAAACAGCCAAAGAAGAATCTGTACTTTTCACCTTTACCGACGTAGCCGATTACACGATTGATACCAGTAATCTACCAGCCTGGATTACTGATGTAACAGCTACCTCTGGTGAAGCCGATCACGCTGGAGCAGAGATTGATGTGACGCTAGACGCGACGGTTGTTGGAGCCGGCGTGTATTCGCATACATTTGTTGCTACCGCTTCCGGATACCAAACAGCCTCTTACACCATAAACCTGACTGTAATGGGAGATGGTGCTGCCGAAATACAAGTAGATCCTGCTACTGCTGATCTGGGAACCATCCCCTTAGGATATACCGCTTCACAGGAGTTCATTATTTCAAATAGTGGCGAGGTAGCTGGTGAAGTAGATGCCCTGGGTTCGTTTGTGACCACAGGTGGGGTAGACTATCGTTATGGGGGGGATGTTGAGGGAGGATCCATCAATCCTGATGAAATGTTTGTGCGATCGTTATCTATTACCCCTATCAGTGAGGCTGGATCGGTTACCCATAATGGAGATGTGAATTATTCAGTGTCTGCATCAACAGCAGGTTCACTCATCGCGCGAATCAATGCTGGAGGCGGTCTTATTGATGAAGCCACCTTGCCCGATTGGTCTGCTGATGTCCATTTTGAAGGTGGGCAGGGATTTCAGAACGAGATGGTTGGGTCAGTAGAAGTTTCTGGAGGCACTGAGCCGTCTATGTACCTCACCGAGCGAAGTGCAGGTGCAAATCTTGGTAGTTTTGCCTATCGCGTTCCTGTACCGCAAAATGGCGCCTATATTACACGGCTTCATTTTGCCGAGACCTTTTTTGGCGCTCCAGGTGGAAGCGAGGACTTTGTCGGCCGCCGCGTGTTCGATGTAAATATTGAAGGAGGACGGGTTGAGCTTGATGAGTATGATATTGCAGCAGAGGTAGGGCCAGTTGTTGGAGTAGTCAAAACCTTCGTAAATGAAGTCTATGATGGGGTACTGGATATAGAATTCTCAGCAACAGTTGATCAACCGAAGGTGACAGGCATCGAGGTGTTCCAGGTAGACCCTGTTGTTCACCAGTACCTCGCTGAGAACTGGAATATGATTTCGTTGCCTGCAACGCCTGATATAAATGATTATGAGAGCATTTTTACGGATGTCACTTTATTGCAGCAACCCTATGGGTACGGAGAAAATGGGTATACCCAGACCAGCCAACTTTTTACAGGACAAGCTTATTGGGTAGCAACAAGTGCAGAAGGATTTCAGGTCTATGATGGGGGAGAAGTGACAACTTCGACCGTTACAACAATAGCCGGATGGAATATGATTGGCGGCCCTTCTTGCGTATATTCTTTAGACCAGGTTGTGGCTGACGCAGGGGTGGTTGCAGGAGATGCTTTTGGGTATGATCCTACCAATGGATATGTAGTTGTTGATGCGTTTATCCCTGGCAAAGGATACTGGGTTCGCTCTGAAGTAGGCGGTACAATTGCAATGGACTGCGGTACCGTTTCAGGGGCCCCTTCTAAAGCAGGGCATGCATCCGTACTCTCTAACGAAGCGGATTTTGATAGGCTGACAATCATCGATGGCCAAGGCCGAACGTATGAGCTTCTTCTATCCGAAGATGCATCACTAGATGTAACCACGTATCAAATGCCGCCAGTGCCCTTTAAGAGCCAACCTGATGTCCGGTTTAGGACAGACAGCCGTTTATCTATTGATGTGGAGAGCATCATTCAAATGCAGGGCCTGGTTTCACCTCTGACAGTTCAACTACAAGGTGCAAGCAGAGAATTAGAGGTATTCGAAGGAAGCGACTGGAGTTCTGCCGGCACACTCTATGACGGAGTAGATCTTGCATTGTATCAACAAGATATCAGATTGCTGCGTATTCGCTCCGGTAGTGATGAAATACCAAGCACACCGGCTTCGTTTGCGTTGCATGGTGTCTATCCTAACCCTTTTAACTCAGCAGCGACCTTGCTTTTTGATGCACCGGATAATGGGTCCGTAAAAGTGGAAGTGTACAGTATGTTAGGTCAACGGGTGTCTTCCTATGAATCTGTCGTAGAAGCAGGAGCACAACGAACAGTCGAGTTAAGAGGCTTCAATTTGCCTGCAGGAGCATACGTATATAAGCTTACTTTGGAGTCAGCGGGTGACGTTGAGATTGCTACAGGACAATTTGTTGTCACCCGATAGATTGGATGTACGATGACCTCATCCTCAGGCCTCAAAGACAGGTTGTATTCACTCCTTAAGTAAGTACAATCAAATCCAAACCAGTACAGGTTTAGAAAAGGGGACGTGGTATATATAGTCCACGTCCTTTCTTCGATTCTGCAATCGAATTTTTATGCTATTCAAGTGAAGATCTTTCATTTGAGGCCGATCCATCTATGGGGTGCCTCATTGATTGTGATAAAGGACGATACTCTGGCAAATCCCATTTTCTGTGGCTTTAAGCCATTAATTATCTACCCTTACCCAGTGTTCTCATGATGAAAAGCATATGTGCTATCCTGCTAGCTAGTTTTTTTGTTGCTGTATTTAGTGGCTGTGGAACCATAAAAAATGGTACTTCTCAAGAATTGATGATTCAAAGCAGTCCTCCAGGTGCTATGGTTCTTGTAAACGGAAAAGAGTACGGCGAAACACCTGTTTCTGTAAATCTATCTAGAAAAACTCGGCACACCTCTGTCACTGTAAGTATGCCTGGATATGAGAGTTTTCAAACATCCCTCGACCGAAAGTTATCCGGTTGGTCGATCTTGGGTGGTCCAATAGGGTTACTTATCGATGATGCTACCGGCGGAATGTACAAACTGACTCCTGATCAATTGAATGTCCAGCTTATGCCGACTGAATAAATAAGGGGCGGGTTTGGATTAGCTTTTCTGTTCATGCTCTGGGCAGTCTATGCGTAAATCAGCGGTTTTTAACTGTTTTCTGAGAAGTTCGCAATACAGCCCTGTTTCATTGGCAGGGTCGTTTGCGAAATACAGGCATGTTGTGCATTGACGTGCAACTGAGATCATTCCTTCCTCTTGCAGTGATTGAATAAAAGCAAGAATGAATTGAAGCGCATCTGTGAGCTTTTGGGAATTGCTATCCTTCAATTTGGCCAGGATCCCGTTGGCCCAATCATCAATATCGTTACATATAGTTAGGCCTTCTTGAGTTAATTGAAGTGTTTGGACCCTTGCGTCAGATTCAAGGGTCTCCCTTTTGATATACCCTTTTCCGATAAGCGTTTTAATAGCCTGACTAATTGTAGCAGCAGTAACATCAAACTCTTTTGCAAGTTTGCCTGCTCTATTTTGTTCACCTTTGTGATAGCGAACAAATATCAGGCATTGCATTTGGATAGGAGTTAATCCATATTCTTTGCCCCGTTCCCACATGAGAAAGCGTAGCGCCTGAGATATGCGATCTAGGCCCGCAATAATTTTTGCGGGTACATTGTCGTGCTGGTGTTGTATGTCGAAAACAGAATGCATTGTAAACGTGCTGCCCGGGCGCATTTATTTTGCGGCCCGGGCAGATTACAAATAGAGTATCAGAGGTGAGAACGTTGTTATCCTCGAAGATACATATTAATGGGGAGAACTATTTGGATACGGTATATGGCAAACTTAAGTCGCCCGATAAAACACTGTATACTTCATAGACACCAAGCAGAGGTCTGTTGGAATCAGATGTGTTGACCTCCAAGTATGCGGTGACTGCGTCGTAGTTGAACGATCGCTTTCCGCCAATTCTGTATCGAGGAACAACTACTCGTAACGTATTGCGCTCTAAAATTATTGAGTGCCCAGGAGAATCAAGATACATGGGCATACCGGGAGCAGTGGGTGGAAGGACTTTGGCTACATCTTCAGATTTGATCTCCTTGACAGAAAGCCCTCCAGGAACTCTGTTATCCTCGCCAAGGACTACCCAGTGCGTGTGGAAGATGCCTCCATCGTCGTCAAATTGAGCGTTGTTGTTCTCATCCCACAGAGGAGTATCGTCAAAGTCCGGGTGTGAAGTTACTGCAAGTGCAACGATACCCTCAACATCTTTAAATCCTACGTCTGCCGGTTGTAAACTGGTAGGGAATACATAACTCAGTACAGGGGCGCCATCCATTTTCCCGGCTGCAGATGGAATCGTTGCCCCAGCTTTTCCTTTTACCTTTTGCTCAAAAACGAGGAGGTCAAGGTCTTTTAAGTAGCGAACCTTCGCTTTTTGGACGATTAAGTCATCTGTTTTTTGGGTTGGCATTACTTGCGCCTGAACCGTAGAGATTGCAAATAATGAGAGCGCGAGGGTTGTAATAAGGTGTTTCATGGCATTTAGTTAGTTATACTAAGTAAAATGGTTAGTATAACTAACTAAGTAGATTGTTTCAAAAGAGGGAATCCTCGCTATAAAAGTGTATGGTGTGCACGGCTAGAGGATATTCTCGGGTTTGGATTTGCGTACAGTGCAGTTATTATTGAAACAGGCAACGTATCGTGCGATACATGATCTAGCGTTCTCCTGATTTCCTGCAGTCTGAATACCCTACTAGCCCGTACACGTCCTTGCGTTCTCAATTATATAAGCGCAGTATTCAATGCAGACCCGACACCCTGTGGGTGTAAAGTTCAAAGTTCAAGGTTGGTTTTCTGGTTAATTGGGTTTAACCTTAACCGTTGTTGCTCAGCAACTTTGAACCTTGAATTTTGAACCTTGAACACAATAATGACCTACACTACCCTTGGTACCACTGGTTTACAAGTATCCCGCCTGTGTCTTGGCTGTATGAGTTATGGAGATCCAGCCTGGCGGCCCTGGATACTTCAAGAAGATGAGGCACGGCCTTTCTTTAAACGTGCGATAGAAGAAGGCATCAACTTTTTCGATACGGCGGATATGTACTCCCTGGGAGTAAGCGAAGAAATTACGGGCAAGCTGCTCAGAGAAATGGCGAAGCTTGACGAAGTTGTGATTGCAACCAAGGTATATTTCCCAATGCGAGGTGAGCAGCCCAATATGGGTGGGCTATCTCGAAAGCATATAGTACAGGCGTGTGAAGAAAGCTTACGCAGATTAGGCGTAGATACGATTGATTTGTATCAGATACACAGGCTCGATCCACACACGCCGATCGAAGAAACGCTGGCTGCGCTTGATCACCTCGTTCAGCAGGGTAAAGTGAGATATTTGGGTACAAGCTCTATGTATGCCTGGCAGCTGATGAAGGCGTTGAGCATCTCGGAGAGAAATGGATGGGCCAGGTTTGTATCCATGCAAAACCACTACAATCTGGTTTATCGTGAAGAAGAACGGGAGATGATTCCCTTGTGTGAAGATCAAGGAGTAGGTACAATTCCATGGTCTCCGCTTGCTCGTGGGTTGTTGGCTCGGCCTGTATCTAGACATACAACCGCTCGTTTGGATAGCGATACTATCACGCCTCGTTTATATGATACCAAGGGAGATGAAGAAGTAATAAATGCGGTTGAAAAGATTGCAGTAGGGCAGGGTGAGTCAATGGCGAGTATTGCCCTGGCCTGGTTGTTATCAAGGCCAACTGTGGTTGCTCCCATTGTAGGGCTTACAAAGCTTTCTCATTTCGATGATGCCGTTAAAGCACTTGATATTACGCTTTCTGAAGAAGAATGCGCTGAATTGGAAGCGCCCTACCAGCCCCATCCCGTAAAAGGCCATACATAATACATGGATGCTCACTTCAAGTCGTTATTAGATCAGATTCAATTAGACGGCCCGAATACTCAGAGATGGGTTGCTGCTTCAAGAGAATTCATACCGGAATTTATGAAGCAGCATGTGATTCTAAGGCATTTTCGAGAACGAGCTACGGTTGTGCTCCATGGATCTACAGCTTTGAATGTAGATGATCCTCATTCTGATTTAGATTTTTGGCTGATTCTGGATGAGGAAGAGGAAAAACGTTATCGAGAATTAACTAGCCAGAGCTTTGTACACCTGAGGATTGACGGGAAGGAAGGGCATATTAATCCGCTTCCGCTTAAGGATATAGAGGCATGCTTCAATGGTCGCATCGATATGGTGTTGGCATATGAAGTGAAAAGTGGGATTGTCATTCAAGATGACAAAGGGGTCTTTGATGCATTTAAAGCATTGGCCCGAGAGCCGCTTACTGACGGTGTCCAATACGCTTATTTCTTTCGCAATTATATAGAGATGCGTGCCTCGCACCGCAGTTGCGACAACCCCATGGAACGGCACGATCCTTTTGCGATGCTTTATAATGTGATGGATACTTTAAAATTCGCATTGCAGGCTGCGTTTGTATTGGATCGTATTCCCTATCCATATGATAAGTGGATTTATGCACATGCCCATTCAGCAGAGACTCCATGTGCTCTTCTTCCAAGTATTAATACCATCCTGGCTCAAGTTTCTTTGAGTTCTTCCGCTTTACACGGACCGGAAGGTGAAAACGAAATCAGCCAAGAGTTACGAGTGATCAGAGCAAAATTGATAGACAAAGCCCAGCAGAATGGAATTGATGCACTCTGGCTAAATAAATGGTGGAGGTATATTGATGAATCAAAAAGGGCCGTGCAATCCGTTCAATGGGGGCAATGATCCAAACGATTAGTCTGATTGATTGACTGATGAAGGCACATGCACGCCCTCCAGGATAAGGGATGGTTCTTCCCTGGAATTATACCAGGATCGTTCAATACGGACCTTGTCTTCTTCAAAATGGCTTATGATTGAAAGTGAACGGGGCATGTTTATAAGCCGCCACGTCATGTCCAAGGTTGTATCATCTACCCATTGGCATACAGATACCACTTCCATGGTATCGGGCAATGTTCTTGAAAGGATGTTATCGGGTAAAAGAGGGCTTCCCGTCTGATTCATGGTCCAATCCCGAAAGCCGCAGGTAACGGTGTGGATACCCTTTGAATCCTCGAGTGAAAAGGAAAGCGATCCGTCGTTTATGGAGAAAGACGCCCGTTGAGCAAGGGCTTCGTTTTCTGAAAGATCAAAGGCCTTATTGAAGTCAAGTCTGGTTTCGGATGGGTTAACTGTAGGTGTGAGTGATAAGTTGGCCAGTTTTTGTTGCAATGCCGTGTGAGCTTCTTCATCTTCTGCGAGAGGAGCCTCCATAATAGCTGGGTAAAGTTTATCCCATAATACATTGAGCATGCCTTGCATGTCTGGTGAGCCCCCAGTGATAGCGACGACCAGTTCGAGTTCAGGAATTACGAGAGCGAATTGACCATATGCACCATCACCCCGGTATGCATCGTGCGTCGTTTGCCAGAATTGAAATCCGTACCCTTGCGCCCAATCGTTTGTATTATTGTTTGGGTTGGAAGGGTCTGAAGTGTTTTCGATTTGTTTGGATGTAGCTAGTTCGATCCAAGAAACAGGCAAGAGTTGTTTGTCATTCCACATCCCCTTTTGAAGATAAAACTGACCAAGCCGAGCGATATCTTCTGTGGTTGCACTCTTTCCATATCCGCCCGTATTGTAGCCCATTGGACTATTCAGCGATTCTATGTTGACAATCCCCAGGGGATCAAAGAAGCGAGGCTCCAAAAACTCCATAATCGTCTGTCCCGTTGTTTCCTGGATAATGGCTGATACCATAAAGGTAGCCGACGTACTGTACCTGAAGGTACTGCCTGGCTCTTTTTCAACGGGTATACTTAGAAATGTTTGAACCCAATCATCAGTTGTTCTGTCATCGATGGACTGCCCCGTTGACATCGTCAACAGGTGACGGACCGTCATTGTAGAAAGATTGGGTGAAACGGTTTCTGGGAGTTTGTCAGGGAAGAAAGAAATCACCGGTTCGTCCAGGTTGAAGTACCCTTCTTCGATGGCAAATCCAGCTGCAGTGGAGGTAAAGCTTTTGCTCAATGAGAACAAGGCGTGTTTTCTATCTGCTGAATAGGGCTCCCACCAGCCTTCCGCTACAACATGGCCATTCCGAAGGATCATCAAACTGTGAAACTCAGGAGCTACCTGATCTGTGCTTCCGGGCTCTCTTTCGTTCAACCGGTCAATTTCATTGAGGAATTCAAGGATACCTGCTGAACGAATACCTTGTGCTTCCGGAGTGCTGCGCGGGAGACTATTTGTATCGATTACTGAAGGCTCGGTGCATCCAACACAAAAAAGCACGACTGCAAGCACGAGAGGTGCTTTCATACTATCTACCACAATTCTGATGGGATCAAAAAGGCGCTACATTAAATTCCTGTGTCCTACCTACACTCTCTCCAGTTTAATGGGGTACGACTTTTCAGCATTCCATTGGCAAACATAGATGTTTTTGTCGTCATCAATACAGACGTCATGGCAATGCATGAAGATAGGCAGATCTTGTACCATTAACTGAAGTTGTCCTTGCCGATAGATTGGTGCTGTGCCCCCAGGGTTAGATACAACCTGATCGTTTTTGTCAAGGATTGTTACGAACCCAGATCTTGGAGTTCGATTCAAGTATTTCAGCCGCGACCAACAGACACCCGCATAAAGGTTGTCCCCATCAATCACAGCTCGGCATACAAAAGCACCAGGAAGGAAAATGGTAGAGAGATATTGCCCATCCAGAGTAAAACGCTTAAACGCATTGTGGGCACGGGAAGTACAAATTAGTGTAGGGTTATTGCTATCGCGGTTATCAATACAGACGCCGTGTGCAGTTTGGAATTGATCTTCTCCATCTCCTCGTCCACCAAACTTGCGAATAAAATTCCCGTCCTTGTCATATTGGAGAATGTACTGTGAACCATATCCATCAGCAACATAGATGTCGCCGTTTGGACCTACAGCCGTTTCTGTCGGGACATAATTCTCATCTTCCTCATAGACTCCAATCTCCTTTGGATTTGGGATATTCATGACCTCCTGGCCATCCAACGTCGTTTTAACTACTTGTCCACCATTATCAGTAATGATCAGGAATTCTTCACCACCTGCATCCCATAGTGACAATCCATGACCTCGGGGATACGTTGTGCCCCAGGAGTTCAATAACTTGCCATCTTTGTCATAAACCAGGATGTTATTTTTTGCTTCATCCGTGATCATATAGAGGCGCTTTTGGGAATCCATCACCATTTCATGGCAGTTCTGAACAGGCGTTTTGCCTGGGTCTAAATCTCCCCATGATTTGTTCACCCTGTACTTATAGTCACCATGACCCAGTATCTCCCCGTCGGAATTATTTTTTACATGAATCCCAACTGTATATCCTGGGAGTAGAAAGGCAGCACTCGCTGCTCCACTTGTTCTTTTTACAAATGACCTGCGGCTAATGGACTTCTTTTTCATGGGTGTTGTAATGGATGGGTGTTCCTGAATACGGTTTGGGAAATCTAAATGGAAGTGGGGTAAGATGCAAGGAGCTACCAGTGGGATGGGGGTGAGTGAATTGCTTTCATGATAGGCCCCTGCAACCTTCTTTCGAGAAGTTACGTAGTTATTTAGACGTTCATCTAAATATTTAAATGCTATGCGCTATATACGTTGTTTGCCCTTCTTCATGATAGTATGCCTATTGTTTGCTATACCATCTTACTCCCAGGACACAGAGGTTATTGTTGGGGACTGGCAAGGAACGCTAAAGGTAGGTGATACGGCTCTTCGTATAGTCTTCCATATAGAGGCAAATGATGAGGGGGAACTATCCTCTACTATGGATAGCCCTGATCAGGGAGCTAAAGGAATCCCAACTTCGAAGACAAGTTGGTTGGATGGAAAACTGGATATTGAAGTCGCCCTGGCTGGAGGGGCGTTCTCAGGCGTATTAGAAGGAGAAGAGATCAAGGGGACCTGGTCGCAAGGCGGGGGGACGCTTCCTCTTGTCATGAAACGAATGACAGAGCCTATCTCGTTTAATAGACCCCAAGAGCCAAAGCCCCCATTTCCTTACAAAGAGGAGACGATAAGGTACAAAAATGGTGAGGGAGGCATTGAGCTTGAAGGGACGTTGACTCTACCTGATACAGAAGGCTCGCATGCCGCTGTAATCTTGGTATCCGGGTCTGGTCCACAGGATAGGAATGAAGAGCTAATGGGGCACAAACCCTTCCTTGTTCTTGCAGACTATCTAACGCGAAATGGAATTGCCGTTCTACGGTACGATGATCGGGGCGTAGGGAATTCCGAAGGGAATTTTGGTACAGCAACCACGTTGGATTTCGCAACCGATGCAGAGGCAGCGATTCAGTTTCTTCGCGGCCGGCCAGAAATAGATGCAGAATCAATTGGCATAATTGGCCACAGTGAAGGGGGGCTGATAGCTCCTATCGTGGCTCACAAAGAGGATAGTGGAGTGGCTTTCATCGTTATGCTAGCAGGCCCTGGGCAGCGGGGAAAGGAGGTTTTATTGTCTCAGACAACGCAAATGGCGCATCTACAGGGAATGAGTCCTTCGCTGGTTGAGAAAATGATGGTAGCCAACACACGATTGTATGACACGGTATTGGACGTTGCTGATATCGATTTATTGAAAATCCGCCTGAAGAACGAACTCGATGAAATGAGGAAGGAATTTACGGCCGAAGAAGTGGCAGGGATCGGATTAGTTGAGGCCAGAGACAATCAAATAATCGGTCAATTAGCTTCTCCGTGGATGAAACAGTTTATGGGCTTGGATCCTCAAACCTACTTGAAGCAAGTGAGCGTTCCCGTTTTATCATTGATTGGAGAGAAGGACATGCAGGTGCTTGCCAACATAAACAATAAATTAATTCAGAAAGCCCTGGACATTGCAGGGAATACGGACTACGCCACCAAAACTTTACCAGGGCTTAATCACTTGTTTCAGCATGCTGAAACTGGGCTCCCTGCCGAATACGCAAAAATAGAAGAGACCTTCTCTGAGGATGTGATGGAGATGATTGTCGACTGGATCAAGGAAAGGGTATAAAAAACGGGTTTCGGGTTATCTGCTATTCTTAGGCAGACAACCCGAAACCCGAAACCGTGCTGCAACGCACGTCAGATCTTAGCAACCAAGCTGGGCGCGAGATTGTGTGTCAGCTACAACCAGGCAGTTTCCAGAAGGAAGAGATGCTGGTACATAGCGGTCTAAGTTATTGTCATACAAGCCGCTTTCGATGAAAGTAACGAGGTCGCTAATTTCATCGTCGCTGAGATCAAGAGGCTGGAACTCAGCAGCCAACTGGCCGCTTGGTACCGCGCTGTTCTGAGCGATAGCTGCATTTTTGTACTCAACGACTTCGCGAACACTTCTGAAGTTACCACCATGACCAAAGAATGGAGAATCAGTAAGGTTGTAGAGCTGAGGTGTTTTGAACTTGTAGTTGTCGTCAGGATTGCCAGTGAATCCACCGCGTCCAAGGTTTGCACCTTCAGCAGCAGCAGGTCCGTCGCCATAAACACCTGGGCCGTCCAGGTTATTCATTCCCAACGCATAGAATGTCATGGAGCTTAGTGCAGGTCCATTGTGACAATCTACACAACGTGCTTTAGTGAAGAATACGATAGCTCCACGCTTTTCAGCTTCTGTCATGGCTTCTTTGTCGCCATCAAGCCAGCGTTGGAAAGGAGCCTGGTTAGAAAGCAGTGTACGTTCATATGCAGCAATTGCAAGCCCTGCATTATCTGTCGAAATTGCTTCACCAGGGAATGCCTGCTCAAACAAGTTCATGTACGTTGCATTTGTAGCGGCTACAGATTCAGGTACATTACCCATTCTATGTACTGTGAGACCTGCAATCGCTTGAGTCTCCAGGCCTTCGAATCCTTTGAAGTTGTTGAAGATAGGAGTGCCTTCGCCCCACTGGCTTTGCGTTCCAGTGTTAGGTCCTGTAGCACCGAACTGTCCGTTCCAGAGGTTTACAATCTGGTAAGCGCCGTTCATTGCAGAAGGAGAGCGGATTGGCTGTACATCGAGAGAGTCGATTGGGTACATCGGATCATTTACACGTGCTTCTCCACGAGTTCCAAATCCAAGACCACCTTCACCTACACCCTGGATACGACCTGCCTGGAATCCAGCAGCTGCGTTATGGCAAGATGCACAAGAAGCAGTACCTGCTCCTTGAGGAAGTTTGTTCTGGTTCAACAACCCAGTTTCGTGATACAGTAGCTGTCCAAGGGTTACTTTAGCTTGTGTAACAGGGTTGTTTGGGTCCTGAGGGATTGATGCAAAGTCGTCACTGGCAGGCAGATTGAATGCCTCCATATTGCTGTTGTGAACAGTTTGAGCTGCATCATTGAGCGCTGTTTCAAGCTGCTCATCAAGCTCAGGATCATCGTCGCCACCACCAAAAAGGTCACAACCAACCAACAAACCGGCCATTACTAAAAATACAGCCAGGCGCTGGGTTAATTGCATGGAGCGACGGAAAGAGAAAAATAAGGGTGCGCTTTCGGGTTCAGCAGAAACAACATCGCTGTCCCGAAGCCCGTGCTTCGCAGTACTGATCATCATTACTCGTGTCTTTGTTAAATAAAGAGCTGGTTGTGTCCAGAGTTTAAAGGGGGGAAGTGAAAGCGGGGATTATTTCAGATGTATTCGTTGCTTGCAAGTGTCGAATAAAAACCGATACCCCATCAAATTGGTGACAATTCATGCTCCGAACTGTCACGAAAATATGCGAATTAGCCTGTTCGGTGATTCGATTGCCCCAAAGTAACCCGTATAGTTAGAAGTTGCTTTCTGGCGATCAATAGCATATTTTCGTGCAAAAAAGTATCGCTCACATGGCTATCTGGAATAAGTTTTCGGCTCATAGGCTTATGAGTTTAAGCGCAACTTGCAATAATATTTTGCCTGCAAAACTATTTGCTTTCAGTAGCAAGCCATTAATGTGCGTTTTTAGGGTCGCTACAACTGTTTTTAGTAGGGCTATCTAGAAATGCGAATTAATCGGGAAAATCACGACAGCAAACATTATTGCTGTCTTCATGGACAAGAGAGCCCGAATGCTGTTCGCGTGTATAGCTCGGTGCTTAATGAAGCATTAGGCATTTTTTCTTGTTTGAAGTTTAAATTAGCAGGATAGTATGCGGCCGGAATGTACGCTTGAGGAGGCAGGTTCTTTAGCAAGAGACTTGTACGGGGTTAACGGAGACATCAAGCAGCTAGCAAGCTATAGCGACCAAAATTTTTTAGTCGGACGAGAGTTTGTGTTAAAAGTGGCTAATTCCTCGGAGCCCGAGCCCGTATTGAGATTCCAACAAGCTGCTTTACAGCGTGTACACGAGGCAGATCCATCATTAAATACTCCTCAGGTCATTTCAATGGTAGATGGAAGGACGCTGGCGCTGTGGGATAAAAAGCATCTCGTATGGATGGTGAATTACATTCCAGGCCAGTTTATGTCCGATGTGAAAAATCCTTCACAGGATTTACTCTCCTCTTTGGGAGCGTACCTTGGGCGTCTGGATCTTGCACTGCATCTCTTCAACCATGAGGCAATGCGCCGGGACCTTCAGTGGGATTTGCAAAATGCCAGCCGGTTGGAAGGGTTTCTAACCTACATAGATGACAATGATCAAAAGGAGCTTATAAGCCAGTTTTTGCAGCGTTTCAATACACAGGTGGTCCCAAGATTTCTCGACCTTCGAGCATCTGTGATTCATAATGATGCTAACGATAACAATATCTTGGTTGATAGAAGTTCAGATCAGATCAAAGGCATCATCGACTTTGGTGATATGGTGTACAGCTATACCATTTGCGAGTTGGCTATCGCGATCGCCTACATGATCCTGGACAAGGAAGACATTCTGGATACTGCAGGAGCTGTTGTTGAAGGATACCACAGCACCTACCCGTTGCTGCCTATTGAATTAGATGTCTTGTTCGATTTGATCTGCATTCGATTGTGCACCAGTGTATGCATGTCGGCTAGGGAACGCAGGAAAGCCCCTGATAACGAATACCTGGCTATCAGTGAGAAGCCAGCGTGGAGGGCCCTAGTTCAATTAGCAGAGATCGATCCGGTAAAAGCGAGGCAAGTATTTGAAGAGGCAACTCAAGAAGATTGAGAAATTGATGTCAGTGTTATCCGAAAGGAAATTAATTAGTGGAAACGAATACTTGACAGCATCTCAGAAACGGATTCCTCCTCAAGTAATATCCCATTCTCAGTATAGTGTGCCTTATCCGGTTGATTGGCTGTTCCTGTTAGCGTGATGAGGTAGCTCTTGTCACCCCTTACAGCATAGAAATAGTAGAGCAACTGTCTGCTGTACATCACCTCATCAATGCCATAAATGCCGTATTGGTGGTCTAGTTCGTACAGGAAGCCTGAATCCGCATCGAACGGAATCTCTGCTTTATCCAGTTGCCGCACTAGTCTGTAATTGAAATTATTAGGTTGATAATCTTTCGGCTTTTTGCATAACTCTGGAATACCCGTTTGATTATTCATGCACTTCCCTTCTCTCCATAAATCCCTTCTTTTGCGATTTTTATAGGTATCATATTGGATCGAAAAACCGTAAGTATAGAACTTCATCTTGCCCTCCCAAAGCTCTTGAAAATTTTCCTCAACCATATTGGTATGGTAGAAATAGTTTGTGCCATAGAGCGTCTTCTCAGGAAGTAAGCGAGCCATCCAGATTTTTTTCTTGTCATACATATGGTGTATGTCGGGAGGTGTGCTGTCAAGATAGTCTTGGTAAGCATTTTTTCGTGTACTTCTATGTTGTGTGCCTATCTCCCATTCATTTGCTAGTGTGAAGGAAATTCCTATGTCTTTGAGGGCAACGGTGTTTGAATCAGTTATGGGGTTTGAGTTGTCCGTGCTGCACGATAATAGAAGGGCTGGAATGAGTAGAAAAGCAGGTATATAAACCCTTTTAAACACTGGTCTATAAGTTGAATACTTCTGCATGCCGGCCACTCTTCTTTTCAGTGCCGACTTTGGTTGACCCATAGAAATAAAAGAAGGGGATTGGGGCGAAGTGGAAAAACGGAGAAGTAATCGCGCATAGTCTGCTGTAGACACGATGTTGCGATGGATAACCTCATGATCACAGGATAACTCACGGTAGATGCCAAGGTCTCGGCGTATGAGTAATACCAGGGGATGGAGGAAAAATAGGGACGACCACATTTGAGTGGCTAAGTCCAGCAAAAAATCATTACGCCGTACATGTACCAGTTCATGAAGCAAGGTGGCATTAAACGCGTCTTTTTCCAGTAGGAGATTTTCTGGGACAACGATGACAGGTCTTTTCCAGCCAAACGTACAAGGAATCGATCCAGAGGGAGCGATGCGTAATTGAACAGTGCGCTTGATACCCATTGATTGAGATAACCGGTTCAGAGTGGACAGTGCTTCTGAATCTGTGGCTTCTTCAAGAACCGAAAATAGCGGACGCAATCGATTGAGCTTGAAAGAGAAGCGTATCAAATGAGCTGTTATGAGAATAAAGATGAAAAGACTGCTTACTCCAACCAGTGTGGTATAGTCTGTTTGCTGGGCTATCGCGGTACCAGGTTTTTCATGGTCGATTAATTCAGGCTGGGCTAGCTGAGTTGCCTGAGTGGCTGCAGCAATACCTGTGAAATCATCCATATAGCTAACTATTTCCTGGGGTAAATTGGCACCAGGTATCTCGGTAGAAACCAAAGGCATTATGATGAAGCCCAAGGGGAGAGAAAACAAGAGAGCTATACAGGCATGGTAATGTATGAGAGGTTGCCGCCGGCCTAGAAACTTGGAGATGACAAAGAGTGGAAGCGCAGCAATTGTCCAGATTCCCAGAGGAATCCATACATACTCGATGCTACCACTTCCGATCGAGTAGAGATAAGATGTCCAGTCCATTAGGTGTCTTGATTATCGGGAGACTGATTCTTGGGAGAGTGCGAGTTGTCAAGGTTTTCGATGAGCAGACGGATTTCTTTTAATTCAGAATCAGATAGGTTTTCATGCTTTACCAGTGATTCAACCAGTTCAACAGGCGATCCTAGAAATACTTTATTCAGAATACCCGATAACAGATTGTGTTTTACTTGGGAGGGTGGACGGGCCGTGCTATACACATATGCATTGCCTTCCTGTGTAAAACTCAAATAGCCCTTGTCGGCTAATTTTCTAAGCGAGCTCATTACTGTCGTGTAAGCGATCTGCCGGGTCTTCAAGATATGCTGATGGATTTCAGCCACGGTTGCCGGCCCTTCTTCCCAAACAAGCTGCAAAAGCTCCAATTCAGATTCACCTAAGGGCCCCAGAGATGGTTTTTTTCTCATGAAAGATGTGTCTACTGTTTATGTAGTACTGTATATATAGTAGAAGGTAAGACAAACACCCCCCGAATCCAAATCCAACAACAAATTTTTTAACTTCACCCCCTTTGAACTTTGAACTTTGAACTTTGAACTTTGAACTTTGAACTTCGAACCTAAAACCCTTCAGGAAACACGTCGGGTACAAACCCCCAGAGGGCGGGCAAGACAAAGTATGTAATGAGAGTAAGGAGTAGAATCGAAATCAAATTCAGGCCAATACCTGATCGCATCATGTCTGGGATGGTCAAGTACCCGGAGCCAAAAACAACAGCATTTGGTGGTGTGGCAACTGGGAGCATGAATGCACAAGATGCTGCTACCGTAGCACCTACCATCAGTATGTAAGGATGTACATTGATTGTCACAGCCATAGCCGCAAGAACCGGCAGAATCATAGCCGTCGTAGCGAGGTTCGAAGTGATTTCTGTGAGGAAGTTGACACTGGTTATCAGAACCAAAAGAATCAGGATCAGTGCAGCCCCTTCAAGCAGTGTCATTTGTTGCCCGATCCACACGGCCAATCCGCTTTCCTGAAATCCATTGGCTATGGCAAGGCCACCGCCGAATAGAAGAATGATACCCCAGGGCAATTTAACGGCAGATTCCCAGTCGATGAGCTTACCGCCCTTATCTTTGGAAGCCGGGAGCAGAAATAAAAGGATCGCTCCAATCATAGCAATAATTGTGTCATCTATGCCGGGAATAAAATGCTTCAGGACAAAGGACCGGCTAATCCATGCAACAGCCGTCAGGGAAAACACACCCAGGACCATCTTTTCCTCAAACGATAAAGGGCCTAGTTTAACCAGTTGATCCAGGATCTCCCGCTTGCCACCAGGGAAGGTTTGCTTTTGAATCTTAAAGGCTACCCGAACCAGATATTGCCAGGAAATAAAGAGTAACAATATGGAAATGGGAAGGCCAAACATGATCCATCGAGAGAACGTGATTTCAATGTTGTAGCTCTCCTGGACAATACCAGCCAACACGAGGTTGGGTGGGGTACCTATTAATGTCGCCATACCCCCAATTGAAGCACTATAGGCTATGGCAAGCATCAGCGCCTTTCCGAATACGGCTTGTTCGTCTTCTTTTGTCGCTGGGTTATCTCTCAATTGCGTTACTATGGCCATTCCAATCGGAAGCATCATCACGGACGTTGCCGTATTTGAAATCCACATCGACAAAAAGGCAGTGGCAATCATGAATCCCAATATCATGCTGCTTACATTAGTGCCGATTAGGTTAATCGTGTTCAGTGCAATGCGCTTGTGCAAATTCCATCGCTCGATGGCAATGGCAATGATAAAGCCGCCCATGTATAGGAAGATATAACGGTGGCCGAATGCTGCTGTAGTCGACGCTAGATCAAGTCCCCCCGTTAAGGGAAACAAGATGATGGGAAGAAGTGCTGTAACTGCAATAGGAATCGCCTCGGTGATCCACCAGATAGCCACCCAGAGGGTTGAAGCAAGAATTGCATTTGCCTCAGGCGATAGATCTTGCGGGTGAAAGGAAGTCAGTACGAGGATAAATACTAAAGGGCCAGATACGAGACCTACCTGCTTAGAATTAAGCGACATAAAATTTAGGGGATTACGCGAAGAACCAGTCCGTAGAATAGCAAAAAATATCTGATAACCATACAACGCATGACAAAATCTGAAATTTTATCCCTGAGAGAAAAACACCTGGGGAAGTCGTTATCGATTTCGTACAACAAACCCCTCAAGATAGTCCGGGGAGAAGGACAATACCTGTTTGACGAAGACGGACGTGCATTTTTGGATTGCGTAAATAATGTATGTCATGTTGGCCACTGTCATCCTCATGTGGTAGAGGCGGCTCAGAAGCAAATAGCTCAGTTAAATACAAACACGCGCTATTTGCATGACAACATCGTCAACTATGCCCAGCGCCTAACTGATAAATTTCCAACAAAGTTGAGCGTTTGCATGTTTGTGTGTACGGGCAGCGAGGCAAATGAATTAGCGTTGCGCATGGCCCGGACATATTCAAAGCGAAAAGGGGTGATTGTTCTTAATGCGGCATATCATGGACATACCACGGCCCTTATAGATATCAGCCCCTATAAGCATGAAGGCCCTGGGGGATATCCAACACCAAAGTACGTGCATAAAGTGCCCATCTCTGACGGGTATCGCGGCCCTCATAAATACGATGACCCCGATGCTGCTCAACGATATGCTTCAGAGGTGCAAGCTGCAATCCAGAAGGCTGAGATAAGTGAAATGCCAATAGGTACATTTATCGCAGAGTCTTTGGTTAGCTGCGGGGGGCAGGTGGAACACGCACCTGGCTACTTGCAAAAAGCGTATGACTATGTTAGGGAAGCAGGTGGGGTTTGCATAGCAGACGAAGTACAGGTGGGCTTTGGCCGCGTCGGTAGTCATTTCTGGGGATTTGAGACCCAGGATGTGATTCCTGACATTGTAACTGTCGGAAAACCAATTGGAAACGGACATCCGTTGGCTGCTGTCATAACGACGCCCGAAATTGCGGATGCGTTTGCAAACGGCATGGAATATTTCAACACATTTGGTGGCAATCCAGTCTCGTGTGCCATCGGGTTGGCTGTACTGGATGTGATTGAGCAGGAAGGACTACAGGCTCGAGCGCATCGGGTAGGTTCTTACTTGAAAAAAAGACTGTCTGATTTGAAGCCTAAGCATTCACTGATCGGAGATGTAAGAGGGCGTGGACTGTTTCTCGGTATTGAGTTTGTAAGAGATCATGAGACTCTGGAGCCGGCAGATATAGAGGCTTCATCGATTGTTGAGAGGATGCGTAATCGAGGCGTTTTACTAAGCACCGACGGCCCCCTGCACAATGTGATCAAGATTAAACCACCTCTGCAGTTTAATGAGGAAAACGCGGATTTGCTTGTAGATAACCTGGATGAGGTATTAACTGAAGTGATCTAGTGTCAAACAGATAATTCCTTCGGTTCATTTCAACAAGAAACCAGAAACGAGAAACATGAAACCGCTCAAATAAACCGTCAGGATTTATTTGAGCGAAAGCTTATCGAGTTCTCTATGCATGATGCCAAACCAAAGGGGAGGGAAGAGGGCCATTACGATCATTCCAGGGTAGCCTGTAGGCATTTGTGGGCTGTCGTCATGATGGCGGAGGACCTGGTATTTTCGGCTGGCCTGGTAATGATGGTCTGAGTGGCGCGATAGTTCAAACAGAAGAAGCCGGCCTACAATGTGGTTTGAGTTCCATGAATGATGGGGTAGGGGCCTTTCGTATTTGCCAGTCTCTTTTTGTTTTCTCACAAGCCCATAATGCTCAATGTAGTTGACGGTCTCAAGCAAGAGGATTCCTACAAAGGCCGTGAGAATGAAAAAGATCATCGTTGGAACGCTCCATACGAGCGCTATCCCAATAAGCAATGCCCCCTGAATCACCATGTACCAGATCATCTCGTTGTGAACAGAAAAGAAGGCCTTTCTCTTTTTCTTGAGACGGACAGCTTCAAGATTCCAGGCTGAAAAGAAACTGAACGTAATACTCCGTGCCCAAAACCTTAGAACGGACTCACCAAATCTTGCAGTTGCGGGGTCATCTGGGGTAGCGACTCTTTTATGGTGGCCCCTGTTGTGTTCTATGAAAAAGTGCATGTACAATGAGGTCGCAAGGGCTATCTTGGCGAGAATCCTCTCAAATGATTTGGCTCTGTGACCCAGTTCATGCCCAACGTTGATACCAAACGTACCGCACATTATACCAGTGGATAGAATCAAGCCAATACGTTCATACGTAGCAAGCGCCTGAGTATCCATGGTGTGTAAGAACCACACCAATATTGCTGTGTGAATAGGTAGGGTTCCGTATATCAGCCAATCGTACAAGGCGTCATTCTCTGCAAGTGCTTCCTCGGTGAGCTCCATATTCTGTTCGTCCGGTTTAAGAAGGAGCTCAGCGGATGGGATGAGTCCGAATACATAGACGAATGGAAAAAATGTCCACGCCCCCTGGTAGGTGAGGGCCACATACATGGTTAACGGGAGGCTTAGAATGCTGAGGTATTTTAGAGCGTGAATCCGATGTCTGCTCATATTATATGGCTTGTATTCTCTGCTGGTTAGTCAATCGTAGTATCTTGTAATGCATGCTCTAATTTGTACATATCCGTAGGAATAAGCACTTCTTCAGGTACTTGTTCACCACTCATGTACTGCATCAATACATCGACGGTCTTCTCTGCGATCAGCAAAGGGTGCTGGATAGCGTCTGCATAGATTTTGCCGTCTTTGATAGCCCTTCGTCCTTCGGGTTGTCCATCGACGCTGATGATCTTAACGCCATCAAGACGTTTGGCTTTTTCAAGAGCAGCAACAGCGCCAAGAGCGGAAGGATCGTTTATAGCAAAGACGCCAACAAGGTCAGGATGCGCCTGAATCATATCTTCCATGGCTCGGAATGAAATATCGCGGGAAGCTCCACCTGGAAGCCTTGATACGATTTCGATACTGATTCCAGTTTCTTCTTTATACTCGGCAAGTTCATCCATAAATCCTCGTACACGAAGAATAACCGACTCTGCCTGTGCGAAGTCTAGAATTCCGATGTTGCCTCCGCTACCCCTAAGGGCTTCAATCATGGCTTTGCCGGCAACTCGTCCTGCCTGATAGTTGTCAGTAGCTACGTGGGAAACGATATCTACGTCATCCGAAATAACCGCAAGATCTGAAGTAAAGACAGGGATACCTGCGTCATTGGCTTCTTTGATCGCAGTGACAATGCCTTTGGAATCAACGGGAGCCACAACAATCGCATCGACTCCCTGAACGATAAAATCAGATATTTGATTTTTTTGCTTGCTGACGTCATAATCGCCAGAGACTAAAATCGTCTCGTATCCATGTTTAGCTGCTTCATCTCGGATTGCATTACCCAGCTTCATAAAAAAAGGATTCGTCGAAGTCATCACCGTTACACCCAGTGTGGGTTGTGTAGTTGATGAGGGTTGTGACGAATCCTGGCAAGCAGCGAACAAAAGGGATGTTAGAAGCAGCGCAATCAGTGTGCGCGAGGAGAATGAGTTAATCATGGCAGGGTTTGGAGATCAGTGAAAACCGGCTACAAATATAGCCAATCGCCAGATAACTCTAAACCCTGCCCAATGTACTCAATCCTGCATTAGGCTTTCACAGCCTGAATTTCCAGTGTTAGTTTTACGTTTTCAGCAACAAGGAGTCCACCGGTTTCAAGAACCTGGTTCCAGGTAAGTCCGAAATCTTTTCTATTGAACGTGCCCTCTGCTTCAAAAGCGACTCTCTGGCCACCCCACGGATCTGTAGCCGTTCCAAGATACTCAACATCCAAAATAACCGGCTTTGTTGTATCTCGGATCGTCAGATCACCGTGCAGCTTGAGGGAGTTGCCATTAATGCCGGATACACCTGTGCTTTTGAACGTCATGCTGTTGTATGTGGCTGCATCAAAAAAATCACCTGACTTTAAGTGGTTGTCTCTGTCTTCATTCTTTGTGTTGATTGAGTTCACATCGATAGTAGCAGAAGCGCTCAATGTATTCAGGTCTTCACCGTCCATTTCAAGAGCAGCCTCTGCAACAGTGAAGGCGCCTTTAACGGTCGATAGGCCAAGATGCTTAATTTTGAAGCCAATTTCAGAGTGAGATATATCGAGGTTATAGGTGTCGAATGCGGTATTTGTCATGACTCTGGATTAGTTTGATTTAGTTAATGTGTTGCAACATATATTTGGGTAAAAAAATTTAGCAATCCTCTTTTGCAGGAGCAGTAGAAGCGCTGGAGTAGATATAAGAACAAATTCTGATCAAGTGCTCTAAATCAGTATCGTCAATTTTTGCGTCGTATTGTGCATTCAACTCGTTTACTTCATTATCAACATGCTCAAGTAAATCCAGGCCTTTCCTGGTAATCCAGTGCAGGCTAACCCGCCTGTCTGAATCTGATCGGGTTCTTTTTACCCAGCCTTTCTTTATCATTTGATCGATAAGGCGGGTGACGTCGGGAGCAGGGTCGAGCATGCGATCGATGATGTCACACCGGGGATACCCTTCATCCGGAGCACCGCGAAGGATGCGTAGCACATTATAGTAACTGAACGACAAGCCGTATTTCTTAAATACGGCCTCTGATTCACGGCGAATGTGTATCCCAGCAACAAGCAAGCTCAACGTTGCTTCGTGAGCTTTGCTTTTGAAAGAAGCATTTTGCTTAATTTTGCGTTGTAGTGGTGATCCCATATCCGTTCTCATGTTTGTAAGATATACGCAGAGGGTATTTATGTGTTTCAACACATATAGAATTATTTCAGAAAGACACGATCTTCGTACTACGTTGAACGTGATGCTATTCTCACTACTGTGCGTTGCTATTGTTGGCTGTGACTCTAATGAGGAGGCAGATCAAGAAACGCTAGAGTCCTTTATAGCTTCCTCTTCCTTGCCATTTTCGGATCAACTGATCGCTTGTGCCGGAGGAGGAGAACTCGATGACCAAAATCGGCCTGATACGCCAATCTCTGTGTATTTTTACCCGATAGAGGGAGCCAAGAACTTCAGGTATTTCGAGACAACATCTATCGATGATGATCCGGACGATATGGCGCTTTATAGCGAGGTCCGATTAGAAGATGATCCTTTCTTCAATGGGTATCTATGGCGATTTTTGAATGTCCCCCTTCAAGAAGAGCGCTGGTCGCGCGTGGTATTTGAAACAGGCGATAGCTTACACGTCTCCAATGCCATCCGATTAAAATACCCCGTTAAACCAACCGATTATGACGATACGCAAGTTGTTGTTCAATCTAATGGGGTTAATCCCACATTCAGTTGGCCAAATGTAAACGATCAAACGGATGCGATTTACTTTCAAGTGATTTCTGATAGTAACGGAAATTTGGTTTCAGGCACGTATACTTTCGAGAAGACGTTCACATTTTATGATTTGAGTAACGTGGTGTTAAACATTCGTGATGTTTCTCCCCCTCCGATGCTCGATATTGATAATGATTATACGTTTACACTGATGACAGTAAGTCGGGATAATTGGGTGAACCTGATAGCGCAGAGAGAATTCTCGACCGACTAATAGATTTGAAACCAAAAATGAAAACCCTCCCTCTTATAAATACTCGCCCCTGGATGGTACGCCTTGCCGTACTCCTATTTAGCGTTTCTCTAAGCTATCAATCTGCAAAAGGACAGGATATCAATGCGTTTTACGATGCAGTAGATGCATTTATGGCCGCTCATGTAGAAGACGGCCTGGTTGATTACTCAGCCATAAAAGACAGTCCAGCAGAATTGAACAAGCTGGTCGATACCATTTCTGCTTTGGATCGGGGCGCACTTTCTGCCGGTGATGAGAAAGCGTACCTCATCAATGCATACAATGTATTGGTCATCAAGAATGTGGTTGACAACTATCCGACAAACTCACCCTTAGAAGTTGCAGGGTTTTTTGACAGAGCAAAGTTTGAAGTGTCTGGTACTACATATACACTGAATGAGCTGGAAAAAGGAGACTTGTTCAATGCGTACCCTGATGCGCGATTGCATTTTGTGTTGGTTTGTGCAGCTATCGGATGTCCTGAGTTGATTCCTGATGCCTATCGGAGCGCAACGCTGGATGAGATGCTTGATGAAAGAACGCGAATTGTCCTTAATAACAGCAAGCACGTCGATACAGACGCGTCGGCAGAAAGGCATAACGTATCTGAACTATTCACCTGGTACAAAAAAGACTTTACTGAAGGTGGAACGGACGTAATCGGGTATATCAATCAGTTCAGAGAAGAGCCCCTTGAAACCGATTTTAAGTTGGGTACAATTACATACAACTGGCAACTGAACGATCTAAAAAAAAAAGATCTAAGTGATGCTGGCTCTTTAGAAACATTCAGCACGGGCCTCGATCCCTTTTCAAACCTCCAGGCGTTTACCCCCTCGACGTTGCTGGTTAGAGGTCAGTTTGATGTTAAAGTATTTAACAATCTGTATACCCAAACAGCCAACTTCAACGACTCTGGCTCCAGGCAGGACGCAGGACGCAGAGATACCTACTTTACAAGCATTATCTCTCTCCAAATTGGGTACTCGTCTAGATTGAACTTTGGACTGGATTTGTATCCCAAAGCCGTAAGAGTAGGAAGCGAAGGAAGCTCTGCATTGGATGTGCTGCAATTCTCTTCGAATGCTAATGCACAAGCGGCTCTGGCAGCGGTTGCCCCGAAGGTGAAATTTGTCCCATTTAAGAATGTACCCCGCCTTGCTACTCAGGTGCTCTTGTATATTCCGGTTGTATCTGACTTGGAAGGGCGGGAAAGTGGCCGGCCTTTCTTAGACTTTGACGATTTTCAGACGTGGATCCAGGCTTTTTATGACGTGCCCATCAACCCATCCTTGCTACTGTATCTAGAAGGCGGGCTGTTCTTCCGGTTTGATAATGACGAGGAATTGGTCAACCATGAAGTAACCTATCCCATTAAAGGGATATTGAACTATTTCCCTTCAGATAAACTCACCATATATGCTCTTGCTGAATTTACGCCGTCTGCACAATGGCAAGATCCTTCTCTTTTTAGTACACTGTATACACAAACAGGTGTTGGAGCTAAATTCCAAATTACTCCTCGCTTTGAAATTGAGTCGCTTGTGACCCTATTCCCCTTTGGGGTGAACCGAGGTGCTGGCCAGACATATAACATTGGCTTTCGCTTCGTAAGGTAAATGCAACCACAACATTATGCCACCTTCAGACCGGCGCATGGGTACGTCTCCTATTGCCCCAACAATTGCGTTGGTACTCTTTCTGATTTGCTACCAGTCCGCCTGGGCGCAACCTTATGTGCGAAGTGTTGAGTTCAGGGGACTGAAGCGTACGAAGGTATCCTTCTTACAACCTTTTTTGCAGACCCGCTCAGGGGAAACCCTACTCGAAGAGCGTATTGCGAGTGATGAACAGACGCTGCGAAATCTTCAACTATTTGCGTCAGTAGCCAGTGAGGTAATTGTCGAGGGGGATGAAGCCCTCGTATTCTTCCACGTCACTGAACGAGTCACGCGTATCCCAATTACAAATTTCGGAGGGATCACGAATAACTTCTGGTTTCAGCTGGGGGTAAACGAGTACAATTGGTTGGGTAATGGCGGTTCGTTTGGGGGGTACTACCAGTATTACGACCGGCACTCGTTCAAAATATTTCAGCAACTGCCCCAGCTTTTTAGTGAGAGATGGGGGATGTCCTATGTATTGGGGCGGCAGTCCACGCGGGAGCCTGCTTATTTTCAAGGGGGCAACTCTGAGTTTGATGTAGATCGATGGGAAGCCATTGCCATGGTGCGGTACGAAATATTCAGGCACCTGGATCGGCATGAGTCTTTGGTTCTTGAGATCGGAGGGGGGTATCTCAACGAGATTTACAATCAACGTCCTGGAGCATCGTTTACTTACGAGGGAGAAACCCACTTCCATAAATACTTCCTCAGTACCCAGCTACTCTACCAACAGCTCAATTATTTCTTTCACTTTGTATCGGGGTTTGCGCCAAGCTTGACAATTCAACGGGTTGAAACGATCGAGCGGGATGACACATTCTGGAAAGGGCTGTTGGAGATGCGGTATTACAAGCGTATTGGCCGGCGGGGAAATCCTGCAGTTCGAATTCGAGCCGGTGTATCGAGTAATGACGACTCACCCTTCGTTCCCTTCGTGCTTGATAGCTATGTAACAGTAAGAGGGTCCGGAAATCGTGTTGCTCGAGGTACGTCTGAATTTACCGTAAATCTGGAGTACCGTCACACGGTAATTGATCGGCAAAAGTGGGCCCTTCAAACCGTATTTTTTGTCGATAATTCTGCGTGGCGCCCGGCGGGAGCGCCGCTTTTGGACATGTTCCATTCTGAAAATACGGTGTCTTTTGGCGGGGGTGGTGTACGGTTCTACCTGCAGCGAATTTATAACTTTATCCTACGCGTTGATTACGGGGCTAGCCTGACCGATCCATCTTCAAATGGATTTGTATTAGGGGTTGGGCAGTATTTTTAAATTCGTGTTTCGAGTTGCGCGTTACGTGTCTCGTGTTTTTCTTTACTAGACGCCCACCCTTTAGTAAATAGTAGTTCTACTACTACAAGCAATAAGCTTGAAGCTGGCTACACAACATTTGAAATAAAGAATTTATCATGGTGAAACGCCCTCTACTTCTCTTTATCTTTTCAATCCTTGTACTCCCCGTTTTCGGTCAATCTGGACGACTACCTGCGCCAGCAAAAAACGGGATGGTGGTCAGTAGTCATTATTTGGCGTCTGAAGTTGGAAATGAGATTCTTGAACAAGGCGGCAATGCGATGGATGCTGCTGTTGCAACCGCGTTTGCTTTGGCTGTGACGCTGCCCCGGGCCGGCAATATCGGTGGTGGCGGATTTATCGTTTATCATGGTGCAGACGGAGAAGTAACCGCGTTCAACTTCCGGGAAAAAGCCCCACTCGCAGCAACAGAGAGGATGTATCTGAACAGATATGATCGGATTATGGATAATTCTAATCACGATGGCCCTTTATCTGTGGGCGTGCCTGGGACAGTAGCCGGCCTTGCCCTTGCACATGAACGATTGGGATCTATGCCCTGGCAAGATCTGGTAAAGCCATCAGTATCCCTTGCTGAGGAGGGGTTTCCGCTAAGCTGGGAGATGAAGCCCTTTGTAGACATGTTAAGCCGCAGGCCCAATGCCTACCCTTCTACGTCAAAAGTATTCTTGAAGCCCGGAAATAAGCCTTACGAACCCGGTGAAGTGTTGAAGCAGCCTGATTTGGCTAAAACACTGTTTCGAATTCAAGAGGAAGGACACGATGGATTTTACAAGGGCGAGACGGCTCGGCTGCTTGATCAATTCATGAAGGTTAATGGGGGTATTATTACTGAGGAAGATTTAGCAAAATACCAGGCTGTTGAGCAAGCGCCTATTCATGGTACCTATCGTGGATACGATATCTATTCCATGAGCCCTCCGAGCTCGGGCGGGATTGCAGTAGTTACGATGCTCAATATCTTGGAAGTGTATGACCTTAAAGAGATGGGGCATAATTCGGCTGAGTACCTCCATCTAGTCACTGAATCCATGCGGAGAGCCTTTGCTGACCGCGCCGAACATGTAGGAGACCCCTTATTTAACCCGGATATGCCGGTTGAGCGCTTAATCTCAAAAGAGCATGCAGCTATGCTCCGAGAAGGGATTTCGGTGAACATGGCTTCAACAAGCGACTCGTCCCTCTTTAACAACCAGCCCTACGAAAGCGAAGAAACAACGCATTTCTCTGTAGTTGATGCTGAAGGAAATGCCGTTTCCCTCACGTACACCCTAGAGTATAGTTACGGATCACGGCTTGTTGTAGATGGCGCCGGCTTCTTGCTAAACAATGAGATGGGGGACTTTAACGCAATTCCTGGAGTTACGAACTCAAGCGGAAGGATTGGGACGCCGCCAAACTTAATTCGGCCAGAGAAACGCATGTTGTCAAGCATGACCCCCACTATTGTTGCGAAAGATGGCAAACCGGTTATCATCATTGGGGCGCCTGGCGGACGAACGATAATCAATACGGTATTACAGGTCATATTAAACGTGATCGATCATGAAATGAACATTGGTGAAGCCGTGGAGGCAGGTAGAGTGCATCATCAGTGGCTGCCCGATCGAACGGTTATCGAAAAATGGGCTCTTTCCCCTGATACAAAACGGCTTTATGAACTCCTTGGCCATACCACAACAACCAGGGGCTCTATGGGGAGAGCGATGGGCATTTACATCGATCATGATGAAGGCCTAATCTATGGAGCTGCTGATTCCAGAAGTTTTGATGGTGAAGCTGTAGGCCACTAGCAATAGCTGAATCCTCTATTTGGGAAGTGGCGTACATAGAGTTATCACAGTCATTCTCCGTTCATTGCCCACGTCCATGAATCATATTCATCTTATCCGTCGATTTGGGGCTGTTTTGCTCCTTCTAGTCAGTTTGCCTGTTTTTCAGGTGTATGCTCAAATGGAAACCGAGCAATCCCGGAAGTCTCTTCGAGGCATTAAAGGGTTTTACTTGCATGTAGATGTAGAAGGAAGCCTGGGGTTGACGCAAGACGATGCCCTGAACGTTCGGGCAATTACAGGTAGAGTATCAACGGCTCTGCGTGATGCTGGATTAAATGTGCTCCAGCCCAGTGAAGTCGTAGATCAATCAAGCAGCCCGTATTTGTATGTGCATGTCAATATGATGGATATGGACCAGGGCCTGGTCCCCTTTGCCATAAATACCCAGTTTTTCCAGCCTGTTGAGATTAAGCGGCAGCGCTTTTCAACCACTGCGTGCACATGGGATACCGGGCTGGTTGGGCTTGTCTCCTATGATAATCTCGATATGATCGCGGATGCTGCCGTTGGGTCAGTTACCAACTTCATCGATGATTACCATGTAAGCAACCCATGAGCGTCTTTTCTTACGTATAGGTATATACCACCGACTCGCTCTTCGCAGGGCCTTGTATCGTCCAATGCATGATCAATGAGTCAGGAGTGATATGCAGGACTGCATCGTAAGTATCTTTTCCACAAAGATGGGGCGTCGCTGTATTCCAAAACGACGGAGTCGTTGGCCGAAGGTCAAATAAGACTACAGGATTGTCTGGCCCAAATCGTAAGTGCTCCAGCGTGATAGCGGGTTGGTCTACATGTAAGGTCCAACGGAATACATTACGAAAAGCAATCTCTGGTCCTCCAATTGGTGTCCAATACCCTGATTCAGAAAAGAGAAGAACGTTTTCAACAGGGTTATCTACCTGAATGATACCACGTCCTTCTCCATTCCATCCCGTTTCGGATTCAGAAGTCGCTTTAAATAGGAGGCCTGAAATGGTTCTGAGGCGTTCCCAAATAATCATGCATCCAGCTTTTCAGCGAGTAACTCTTTGACCATTTTCGGATTGGCTGCACCCTGAGAGGCTTTCATCGTCTCGCCAATAAAGAAACCGATTAAACCGGTTTTTCCTGATTTATACTGCTCCACCTTTTCAGGATTTGCTTCTAAAACACCTGAGATAATGCCAACCAGGGCTCCAGCATCGTTGACTTGTTTGAGTCCTTTTTGCTCAACAATCACAGACGGTGCTTCTCCTGATTCAATCATCTCGCTGAGTACTTTTTTGCCGATTCGAGTCGAGATAGTGCCGTCTTCAACCAACGAGATCAGTTCAGCAAGCTCTCCACCACCAAAAGGAATGGATTCTATGTCCGAGCCCTTTAATTCTCCCGGTAGGATGTTCACCACCCAGGATGCCGCCAGTTTTGCTGATGCACCAGAGCTACGAGCTGATTCAACCAGTTTAGATGCATCCAAGTCCGTAGCCAGGACTTCTGCATCAGAGAGGCTCAGCCCATCGCGATCCAGATACTTCTCAAATGCTATTGCAGCGTCCTCAGAGGTTGACTTGAGTCCAGTTAGAATGCTTTCTCTCGAACGGCTTGGCTTATTAGAAGCACCGTTTCTATTCTTCTTTTTCTTATTTGACTTTCCGTTCTCGACTGGTGCTTTATCTGCGATCTTGGCCCACGTATCCCTGAGGGTTACCGTTCGATTGAATACAAGGGCATCAGGCTGGCTTTCAATCTCATCCGTCACAAAATAGCCCTGCCGTTCAAACTGAAAATGAGTACCTGCAGGTGAACCAGCAACACTGGGTTCGATCAGGCTATTCTTGAGAATAACCTCAGAGTCGTGATTGAAGTTGATGAGGAAGCTTTCGCCTTCGGGTACGTCTTCAGGATTCTCTGTTTTAAATAGCCGATCATATAAGCGGACTTCTACCGGGACTGCATGAGGCGCAGAGACCCAATGAATTGTACCTTTGACCTTTCTACCGTCTGCTTTTTTGCCGCTCTTTGTTTCAGGATCATACGTACAACGAAGCTCAACGATGTTGCCGGCCTCATCTTTGATGACTTCTTCGCACTTGATTACGTAGGCATACCGGAGACGAACCTCACGCCCTGGTGCGAGGCGGAAGAATTTCTTCGACGGGTTCTCCTGGAAGTCTTCTCGGTCGATAAAGATCTCTCTTGAAAAAGGCACAGGCCGTGAGCCTTCGTTGGGAATGTCATGAGGCCAATGCGACGCATTGAGCTCTTCAACCTTCCCTTCAGGATAGTTGGTAATGGTGACTTTTAACGGATCAAGGACACACATAACTCGTGGTGCCTTGTAGTTTAGGTCGTTTCTAATGCTGTACTCAAGAAAAGCCATCTCGACACGGTTCTCCGATTTGGCTATACCTACACGCTCACAAAAGTCTTGAATCGATTCAGGGGTATATCCTCTTCTTCGAAGCCCAGATAGCGTAAGCATGCGCGGGTCATCCCAGCCTCTAATCAATCCATCTTCTACAAGCGGGCGAAGCTTCCGCTTGCTCATAACCGTGTAATTCAGGTTCAAGCGTGCGAATTCATACTGACGCGGCCTCACCTTCCAATCGTTGCTCACATTCTCAACGAACCAATCATATAAGGGACGATGGACTTCAAACTCTAGCGAGCAAAGGGAATGTGTGATGCCCTCGATGGCGTCAGACAACGGATGTGCAAAGTCATACAAGGGATAGATAACCCAGTCATTTCCCCGTCGGTAATGATGAGCATGTTTGATGCGATACATCACAGGGTCGCGCATCAACATATTCGTTGAGGCCATGTCGATTTTTGCGCGAAGTACATGCGCACCTTCTTCAAATTTTCCTGCCCGCATGCGCCGGAATATATCCAGGTTTTCTTCGACGGTGCGTTCTCTATACTTGCTGTGCACACCAGGCTCCGTTACGGTGCCCCTGTGCAACCTGATTTCTTCATTGCTCTCACTATCAATAAAAGCCTTCCCTTGTTTGATCAGGTCTTCAGCCATTTCATACAACTCTTCGAAATAGTCTGAAGCAAAAAAGAGATTCTTATTCCAGTCGAATCCTAGCCAGCGTATATCACGCTGCATCGATTCAACAAATTCGGGGTCCTCAGAAGTTGGGTTGGTATCGTCAAAGCGCAAATGGCAGACGCCGCCTTTGTAGTCCCGTGCAATGCCAAAGTTTAGGCAGATCGCCTTGGCGTGTCCAATATGTAAATAACCGTTAGGCTCAGGAGGGAAGCGAGTAACTACAGCATCACCGTTTTTACCCGTTCTTAGATCTTCATCTATGATAGCTCGGATAAAGTTTGTGTTGCTTGCTCGATCAGTTGTTTCCAAAGTGTTTTTCGAGTTCAAAGTTCAATGCTCAAAGTTCAAGGTTGTGAGAGTATAGCTCTGTTGTGTTCATTTAAAGAGAACCAACATTGAACATTGAACTTTGAACCTTGAACTCAACGAAAATCAATTCATGAAAAGACGACGAGGTTGTTGGCCCTCAGGAGTGTCTTCGATTTTCTCTATATCTGTGTCTGCAAACCAGCCTTCATCGGCTTCTTGAAATTCACCATCTTCGTTTGGGCGCTTGTATCCTTCGATCCCAGTTACCCATACTAAATTTTTCCGGATACCAGGTGCTACTTCCGTTTCAGGTGCGAAGTCCGAAACAGTCCCTTCTATGGCGCCCAAAAGTTGGCCATGTTGATTATAGAGGTGTACCCTTACACGATCTCCTAAAGTAAATTTATCTCCCATGATCATTGGAGAGTCCTATGTTGTGTTAGGCAGGTATTTTGACATTTCGTAACACCACGCAATGAGATGGGGGTGTTGTAGCACGATGGGACGATTATTTAAGCGATTGGATCCCTTAATTTTGATGAATACACCTAAAAGATGATAAGAAACTTGCTATTTAAGTTATTTTTTATCATATAGCTCAAACAGCTATGTCCCGCCACACATAGGTGTCGGATCCCCGTCCGTTACCTTACCCCCTTTGCGCTCCCCAAATATATGTTGTATTCCGTAGTACGAACCCTGATGCTGTTGGGTTCACTTGTTATCACAAGCCTTATCCCAGCCTTATTTCCTCCTAACATTTCCGGTGTTTGGGAGATTGAATTGCAGAACGAAGCAGCGACCGAACAGCTCACTGTAAATATTCATCAGAACAAGGCCGTTCTCACTGGATCCTACGTAGGATCCTACCAAATCTCAGATATCATCGGTGAATTCGACGGAAAAGAAATCATCTTCGAATACTTGATCGATGGCGTGCGAGTGATGTACGTAGGTGAGTTAGATGGACGTACATTAAATGGTACCTATCATGCCGGCTCCTTTGATCAAGGAGATTTTGTAGGCCGCAGAGTAGGACCAACAAGCCTTTAGGAATTATTGGTTTCAAGTTCCAGGTATAAAGTTTCTGGAAAATGACTATACCATTACTCCCGTTTATCAATCTGGAACCTGAAACCAAAAAGGAGAACCCATAAGGATTCTCCTTTTTGCATTTCTGGTAAAGCCGCAGCCCTTACTTCGTCCTTACAACCAATTCCAACCTTCTATTTGTCTGCCGGTTAGATTCCGTCGTATTATTCGCTAGCGGTTGAGTCGCACCCAATCCTGAGTAGTCCAACTGGTCGCTGCTGATGGCTTGCTCTTCAAACTTCTTCACGAGGCACCGGGCTCGAACAGCAGACAGCGTGATGTTTTCGCCATTCATGAACTCACGAGCAGAATTCTCATCTTCCGTACCATCAATGTGGCCCACAAACTCAAAGACGATATTAGGATACGCCTTTAGCAGTTTCACAAGGTTGTCTACTTGATCGTAAGCACTCTTGTTGAGTTTTGCTGAGTGCGAAGGGAAGGCTACTTTGTCCATTACAAACGAAGCGGGCAAGGTGCGATCAGAACCGCTCAGTAAGTTCGCAATTTGCGCTTCTAGCGAATTGGGAGCAAAGCCAAGAGCAAGTGCATCCGGACCAAGGAGAGTCCGCGTCGTACCTGCGTCAGCTTCGCCTTCTGCTGTATCGTCGGCATCTGCTGCATCTCCCGAAGAGCCTGATCCCGCCATATTCACCGCGCCGGTTGCGTCGTCAGACAATGTGTTGTCTGCTTCGGCTACCTCTGTTTGTGCTTCATCGCCGCTATCTGCAAGTCCTGATTGTGGCAAGTCTGTACAGCCTATACATCCTCTGAGTAAAAATAGAAGGAGTAAAAGTAAGAGTAGCCCGATCAACCACATCGGAATTCTGAGCCAGCCACCTCCACCGCCATCATCGGCAGTGGCATATGCTGCTTCTTCCTCTTCTTTCTCACGTCCGGCAGGTTCTGGTTCAGGAGCGGTTCCTGGCGCACCGTCGCCGCCAGTTGCGTTACCTGCCAGGATAACTGTGTCCTCATCGAACCGTGCGTCATTTGAGGCCTCATCTTCCTCTCCGCTATCGCTGGCTTCTTCTGCATCCCCATCTCCGGCAGTACCAGACGCTCCAAGTGCTGCTCCCGCTCCGATTGCTGCTCCTGCGGCGAGGGCTCCTGAGTCAGACTCTTCTTCTCTTGTGTCGCCTTCATCTGCTCCGGAAGCATCACCTGCCGCGCCACCAGCAAGCCCGGCCAGGGTAAAGGTTTCTGTGCTACTGGTTCTGGAAGAATCAAAAGACACACCATAAGAGGTCGCATATTGACGGACCCAGGTAAGCAAAAACGCGATCATCTCATCTCGCGAGGCTGCAGAAGAAAATGAGCGGCTTCGAGCAATCTCCTGACGGTTACCAGCAAGGATTGCAAAATGATAGGTACCATTCTCCTCTTGAGGAACGAAAGAGGCTGCGTTGACACTGTTCTTTATGACGGAACGAATCCCGTTATCCCGCCCTCGTCCTGAGGTATATCCCTGGCTGTACAGTACTGGGTTACCATCGGCGTCATTTAAATGGAAATAATGGCGTTTGGTGGAGGGATTCTTAAAGCTAACAAAGCCTGGGGTGTTTTCTGGAGAAGGTACATTCAACAGGTAGTCGTCTGTACCTGACGTATCTCTTCGCTTCTTCTTTTTAGCGTATTGATCCGCATAGGAAGGAGCTGTTTGATTCACAAAAGAAAGCCCATCTATGGCTTCGCTGCGAGACGCAAAGGAACGGCTTCGGGCTATTTCCTGTCCATTCCTTGCTTTTAATATGAAGTAGAATCGGCCGCCTTCTTCTTTAACTTCAAACCGATTCTCACGGGCTGCACTCTGGATCACTGAAGCCAGGCGTTTGTCGCGTTGGCCGGCAGTGGAAAACCCTCTACTGTATAGCAGGACGTTGCCGTCTGCATCGTTAAAGTGGAAATAATGCTGCTGATTTTGATCGGACTGAAATAACTCAAAACCTGTTGCACCAGAGCTTGATTGTCTGGCAAAATTATACAACGCAGCAAGCTCTTCATCACTAAGCGTTCGAAGTGCACTTGCAGTTGATCGTGGTCGTGCAGAAGTCGTGGTTAGTGTTACCTGAAACTCACTTGTATTTCTCGACTCTCGAACAACGTCATTAATCAATGATTCCGAGGTTTGTCCAGCAGGCAGGCGTTGATTTCGTGCCAGGATGGTGCCATCCGTCGAAACCAGGGTCAGGCCACCATCGCCTCGAGTAACGTAGCGATTGGGATCGCCGAGAACTTGGACCGCAGCTTCTATACTGCCGGTACAGGCTTCTCGGGTTGCAAAGGAATCACTAACGAATAAGCTGGTACCAGCGTCATTAATGATCTCGTATGAATAAGAATTATCTGAAGGATTCTGTGTTATTTCGAAACGCATGATAAAAGGGGGATGCTACCGGATGGGATAACAAGGGGGGATTGATTGACGAAGTGGGTCTCTTCATGGAAGCTACAAAGTTATAAAATTTATACTTAATGGCAAAATAAACAGCATAAGAGAGAAGTCTTGGTTAAACACCCTAAAAGAAGCCCTGATAGGGGAAAAGGCTTGAAATCATTCTTAAAACTATGCTAATGGGAAAGGATATCAGAATTACGATCTTTTTAGCTCGTAATGTGTGTAAGCGCCTTTATTTCCTCGTTCCTTTAGCCTCTCGTGATACATTATGGTTGTTTCTGGTAGTAATTCTGCAGATGTAACAAGGTCTGATCTTAAATCTAAAACGGCTATCATATTCGATATGGATGGCGTTATAATTGACTCCGAACCATTACACGAACGAGCCAGCCAACGTGTGTTTGCAGAATATGGAATCGAATTGGATGCATCTATTTTTGAGCCGTTCAAAGGAAAAACGGATCGTGACATAGTTACCTTCTTGAAGGCAGAACATAATATTGAGGACGCAAGCGTTGATGAGCTGCTTCAGCGTAAACGGGACAACTATGCCGCCTTCATCGATGAATTGCACCCAGTTCCTGGATCAATTGCATTCATTCAACACGTTTCTGAAGGCTTTAGGCTCGCTCTTACGACATCTGCTTCGCGTAGAAACCAAGAATTGGCATTTCAGAAATTCAACCTCTATTCCTTCTTCGAGACGGTAATTACGTCGAACGACATTTCAAACCCCAAACCCCATCCTGAACCGTATCAGGTCACTGTCGAACGATTAGGGTTGACGCCAGAACAATGTATGGTTATCGAAGACTCAACGAACGGGGTTCGATCTGCTGCAGGTGCCGGATGTACAGTGATTGGAATAACCACCTCTTTCGATGAGCCTGCCCTCCGCGAAGCCGGAGCTCACGTTGTAATCGACTCCTACAATCAACTAAAAGGGTATCTCTCCTAAATTTCGCTTATCTTCCCCAAACCCCAAACCCCAAACCCCAAACCCCAAACCCCAAACCCCAAACCCCAAACCCCAAACCCCAAACCCCAAACCCCAAACCCCACCCCCTCATGCATTCCCGACGCTCTTTTCTCGAGAAGGCAGCTTTGGCTTCTGGTGCCGCTATAGTTGCTCCTTCTGTAAAACCCGAATCTCCAATCTCTCTCCCTAAACCGCGCACCAAAATCGGTGTGTCTACCTATTCATTTTGGAGGTTTAATGGAAACCGGGCTGAAACACCCATTGAAATGTGTATCGATCAGGCTGCAGAAATGGGATTCGATGGTGTGGAAATCTTGCATGTGCAAATGGCCTCCGAAGAAAACAGCTATCTGCAGAATCTGAAGCGCAGGGCATTTTCTCAAGGGTTGGATCTGTGCGGGTTTTCAACGCATCAAGGATTTCTACGTCCCGATAAACGATACCGTCAAGACAATATCAATAAAACGATTCATCAGATTGAATTGGCGTACAAGATGGGTATCCCGACAATGCGCATCAATACGGGCCGTTGGGGGACTTCTGCTTCATTCGATACCCTGATGGCGAATAAAGGCATCGAACCCGCGATCGAAGGCTATACAGATGAAGATGGATACGTTTGGGTAATCGATGCCATTGAAAAATGTATCCCTCAGGCCGAGCAATGTGGCGTTATTCTAGGCCTGGAAAACCATTGGGGATTAGGACGAACAGCAGAGGGTGTGAAGCGAATCGTCGAGGCTATCGATTCACCCTGGCTTCAGGTGACGCTCGATACTGGTAATTTCCTCGAGGATCCGTATGATCGATTGGACATGCTAGCAGACCAGACCATTCTGATGCAGGCGAAAACCTACTACGGCGGCGGGAAGTGGTATTCATTGGATCTCGATTACCCCCGTATCGCCAAAATTATGCAGGACCATAATTACAAAGGCTATGTGTCGCTTGAATTTGAGGGGAAAGAAGACTGGAAAACAGCAATCCCTAAAAGCCTTGCCTTGCTCAGAGAGTCTTTTGGCTAAGATTTACAGCAACACAACGAGTTTTCCTTTTGCCTGGTTTGATTCCATGTAGGCATGTGCGTCTGCGATTTCATTCAATGAAAACACACGGTCTATATTTACCTTAATGGCCCCAACTGCCACGTTGTCCAGGAATCGTTGTAGTAATTCTTGAGACAAATTATCCGAGTCGCCTCCGTAACAGGTTAGCCTTACCGTAGGTGGAATATCCAGGAAGGGCTCAAAGTCCTTCCACACCCATTCATTGCCAAGGATGCCCGTCTGGCAAACAATTCCCTGAAGCCTGGCACACTGCAGCGAATCCCGAAGTGTTTTTGTACCCACGAGTTCAAGTACTTTGTGTACCCCGTCTTCGTATTTTTGCCGTACCTGTTGGGCCAGGTTACCATCATCAATAAAGACATCATCCGCTCCATTCTCGAGTAAGGCGTCTTTCTTGTTGGGGTTTCGAGTCGTTGCTATTACAAACGCTCCCATGGTTTTTGCAATCTGTGTTGCCATCATCCCAACAGAAGAGGTACCTCCCCGAATAAGCAGCAATTCATCTTTCTTTAGCTCTAAAGCCAATTCCAGAGACCCATTGGCAGTTTGAAACATCTCAGGGATGGCGCCTAGAACCTCCCAGGGCAGTGATGAGGTGAAGGGGATGACGCAACGCTCAGGGACAGAGGTATACTCTGCATATCCACCATCAAACTGACGGCCCATTCCACCCATGATCGCTGCCACCTGACTGCCAACGGGGAATCGGCCGGAAGGACAATCATCAACCAGCCCGACGCATTCTATGCCGAGTACTCTGGGATAGATGAAGTTCGGCGTATGCCCCTGGCGGGTATACATCTCGGACCGGTTTAACCCAAAAGCTTTGATTTGAATGCGTACCCAGCCGTCCTTCGACTCAGGCATCGGTAGTTCCGATATTTTTAATACATCAGGAGGCCCTGGAGCTTCAATAAGGGCTGCTTTCATTCTGTTGTTTATTTATCTTTTGCCTATGATGCTTAAATGTAATCAGAACTACAGAGATCTGCTGTTATGAAATTCCGCTATACTATACTTATTGCCCTTTTAGTTGTACTCGTTGGCTGTGAACAGGACTCTTCAGGTCCCGAAGCTGCCGAAGCAGAAATGGCTGAAACGGAAGGGCCGGCTGTTTTGCTTTCTCAATCCTGGATGGTAGAGGAAGGATTGGATCGCCCCGAATCTGCTATGTATGACGCCGAGCGGGAGGTCATCTATGTATCTAATCTCGTCGGTGCAGGTGACGGGATGGATGGGGTTGGCTATATCTCCAAAATCGGGCTGGATGGGAGCATGGTAGAACAAGAGTGGGTGAGTGGACTGAATGCTCCCAAAGGGCTCACCTTAAATAATGGGATGCTTTACAGTTCAGACATCAATGCCCTTGTTGAAATCGATCCAGCGTCTGGTGAAATTACCAATCAATACGAGGTTGAGGGCGATGTATATCTTAATGATGTGGCTGCCCATTCCGATGGAAGTGTGTTTGTTACCGATTCCCGATACAGTAAGGTATATCAACTGAAGGAAGGGGGGCTTTCTGTATGGTTGGAAGGCCATGATGAGGTACAAATGCCTAATGGAGCCCATGTGATAGGTGATGAACTATGGGTTGTTGCAGGCGATGCTACAGCTGATAATCCTGGCGCGGCACGTTATCTAAAAGCCATATCACTGGCAGATAAAAGCGTACGCGCGGTAAAAGGGACAGAGCCTGTAGGGGCTCTCGATGCGGTTGAGCCTGATGAGAAAGGAGGTATATTTGTCACCGATTGGGGATCAGGACGCCTCATGTACTTCAATCAAGAACAGGGGCTTACCCTGTTAGAACAACTTGGCCAGGGCGCGGCAGACGTAGATTTTATCTCCGAATCTGGAATGTTATACGTTCCAGTAATGCAAGAAGGCCAATTGATAGCCTATAAGGTGGAGTAAAAGAGGATTTTCAGGGCGTAGGGCTATATGAAGTACATAAAATACTCCTTAAGTACCTTTATCCTGGGATTAACTTTTTCTAATATGCCCAAGTTATAAACGAATCTCACTTTTCAAGCTTCAACCAATGCAAATTCGATCTTCTATATCACTAAGCGTTATTTGTTACTGCCTTCTGATGGTTTGTGCTTCTGCGCCTCTGTTCGCGCAAGATGGTCCACAACTAAAAAAACGCATCGCTGTCCTTACTTTTGAGGACAAAACAAGCCAGCCCTATTCGTATGGATTTATCGGGAAAGATGCTGGGGATGGATTCTCTGAGATGCTTACAACGGCGCTTGTTAAAACAGGTAACTATATAGTGATCGAACGAAGTCAACTGGCTCAACTGCTGCAAGAGCAAAACTTAGGCGCAGTAGGTGTTGTGACGCCGGAATCTGCAGCGCAGGCGGGCAAAGTAATTGGAGCTGAATTGGTCGTGTTTGGCGCGGTCACGGAGTTTGGCTATTCTCAACAATCAACCGGTGGAAATACACGCCGGTTAGGGGTAGGGGTTGATAACTCAAAAGCCACTGTTGCAGTGGATGTTCGCATTGTAGATCCTGAAACCAGCGAGATTATTGCTGCTGAGGATATTCGTAAGAAGAAAAGCAAAAAAGGCCTCAACGTTCGCCTGAAGGATATACAGGTAGGCAGTAAGAATGAATTCGATGAATCGATCGTAGGAAAAGCAACTCGAGATGCAATCGAAGGCGTTGTTGCGTTGCTTGATAACAATTCACATCATGTGAAATGGCAGGCTAAGGTGGTAACGATGAATGGGGGAGATGTATTTATCAATGCCGGCTCAAAAGTTGGCGTAGAAGTGGGGCATCAATTTGCTATTTATCGTGCCGGTGAAGAATTAATCGATCCAGATACAGGGCTTAATCTAGGTTCTGTAGAATCAAAAATTGGTCTCGTTGAAGTCATTGATAACCAGGTAGGAGAAGGAAAAGCGGCTCGCTGCAGGGTTGTTGAAGGCAGCGGATTCCAAAGAGATGACGTGGTTCGGCTCGATTAGCAAGGTGCGCTACCGGTCCGGCTCTTTCAGTTAGAAGAATCTTCCGAAAGAGTGTGTAGCTTATGGATACAAAAGAAATGATTATTTGAGTGTTTTTTCCGGTACTATGAGTGTGTTGAGTTGCTTATATTTGTCTTCCTAACTCAATACGCTAACCAATGAAAACGTTCTCTGTCGTATCTGCAATCCTCCTGGTGCTCTGGATGTTTAGTATTTCAGGGCCTCTCCACGCTCAGGATAAACTCCTAGGATCCATCGATTTTCCTAATTCTGGGAGTAAAAAAGCACAGCCCCTGTTTATACAGGGCGTACTCTTCCTACATAATTTTGAGTACGATGACGCAGCCAGGGCGTTTAAAAAAGCACAAGTCGCAGATCCTGATTTTGCGCTTGCCTACTGGGGAGAAGCAAAAACCCACAATCATCCGATCTGGATGCAGCAGAACCGCGATGCGGCAATGGAGATCCTGAAGCGCCTGGGCCCCACTCTAGAAGACCGATTGGCCAAAGCACCAACTGAACGAGAAAAGGAGTATCTCTTAACTCTTGAAACACTCTACGGGAATACGGAAGCGTCCAGGGGGAAGTCTAAAGAAGAACGGGATGATCTATACCGCGAAGCGATGCGGCGTTTGTATGAGAATTATCCCGAAGATCATGAAGCAGCAACGTTTTACGCCCTATCCATCTTAGGTACAGCTCATGAAGGCCGGGACTTCACCACGTATATGCAATCTGCTTCTGTTCTGGAGAAAGTTTGGGAGCAGAACAAAAAGCACCCAGGTGCGGCCCATTACCTGATCCATTCGTATGATGATCCGATCCATGCCCCGCTTGGGTTGCCGATGGCAAAGGTCTACGCCGAAATTGCACCGGCTGCTGCGCACGCGCAACATATGACGTCGCACATTTTTGTCGCAATGGGTATGTGGGACGATGTAGTGCGGGCAAATGAAGTAGCCAGGGATGTACAGAATACGCGTTTTGTTGAGTTGGGCAAGAGAGAAGTTGTGTGCGGCCACTACACATACTGGCTTGAGTATGGGTATCTACAACAAGGCCGATTTGAAGAAGCGGCAAATGTTCTCGATACGTGTTTTGACCGAATTAACGACAACCCGTCCAACTCAGAGCGATGGCACTTCAGTAAAATGCGGGCACGGTATGTACTGGATGCGCAGGCCTGGGATGCCGTAGATAAATGGAAAGCCCCCGAAGAAGCCGCTATGGACGATTACGAATCATACGTGTTTACGGATGCATTCGCTGCAGTTCATACGGGAGATCTTGATCTTGCAAAGATGAAGATCCAACGCCTACATGAATTCGATAAAAAAGAGGATGAATGGACCATTTTGGACCTTGAGCTTCAGGCGCTGGTCGCGCTTCATGAAGGCAACGAAGAGAAAGCCCTCGCAGCCATCAGCAAAGCAACAGAAATAGAAGGCAACATGCCTTATGAATTCGGGCCGCCCCATATCGCTAAGCCTTCTCAAGAGTTATTGGGCGATATGTTTATGACGTTGATGAAGTACGATGCCGCAGCAGAAGCCTACAAAGAGCAACTGAAACAAACACCGAAGCGGACGTCCTCTTTATTGGGATATGCCCGTGCCTGCCAAGAAGCCGGCCGAATGGACGATGCCAAAGAGGCCTACGAACAACTAGCCGAAATCTGGCACCTCGCCGATTCCGGCATCCCCGGCTACAAGGACGCGATTATGTCGCAATAACAAGCAATCACTGATATATCAGTGATTGCGTTTCGGGTTTCGGGTTTCTAGTTTCGTGTTGGTTTCGGGTCTATAACTCGAAACAACCCGAAACGCGAAACCCGAAACCCGAAACAGATACCCTCCATGCGCCTCACCCCTTACCTGCTAGCACTCTTCTTCTTAACCGCCTGCACCTCCGAACCACCTATACCAGTCGGTGCCGGCGAGAATTGGGACTCGTATCTTGGGCACCCTTCAAGCAACCAGTACTCGTTCCTGGACCAGATCACAAAAGAGAACGTCGGCCAACTTGAGGTTGCCTGGGTGTATGAAACGGGGGATAGCAGCCAGTACCAATCGAATAACCTTATTATCGATGGCATTCTGTATACAGCTACGCCTACCAGGAAGTTAACGGCACTCAATGCTGCAACGGGCGAGGCGTTGTGGACGTTTGACCCCAATGATGTCCATGATGGGCAGGACCGGGGTGCTCAGAGAGGATTGATGTACTGGGAAGAAGGGGATGACCACCGGATTTACATGCCGTATAGGCCTTATCTCTTTGCTGTTAATGCAGAATCCGGGGAGCTCGTTACTTCATTTGGGACAGATGGATACATTCACCTCGGAGAGCAAATGGATTTGGAGGAGCCGGCAAACGTTGGTTTAAACACACCGGGTTATGTTTATGATGATATGATTATCATCGGGGCTATCGTGAGTGAAGACGTACCCGGTGCTGTTAGAGCCTTCGACGTCAGAACCGGTGAGCGAAAATGGATTTTTCATACGCTACCGCGTCCAGGACAACCCGGTTCAGAAACCTGGCCTGAAGGCTATCTCGAAAAGACAGGGGGTGCCTCGGACTGGTCCGGTCTTGCAATAGACACAACTCGAGGGATCGTGTATTCCTCGACTGAAACCGCCGGCCCGGATTTCTACGGAGGGGATCGATACGGTGAAAACCTGTACGCGAACTCGCTAATCGCTCTGGATGCCCACACTGGTGAACGGCTATGGCACCATCAGTTCGTCCACCACGACTTGTGGGACATGGACAACCCCACGCCACCTACGTTGCTGACCGTCACCCATGAAGGCAAAAAAGTGGACGTAGTCGCTCAAGGTACCAAGATGGGATTCCTCTATGTATTTAATCGTGAAACAGGGGAGCCGTTGTGGCCCATCGAAGAAATTCCACAGGCTGCCTCTAAATTACCAGATATGAAGAGCTGGCCTACCCAGCCTGCTCCTACAAAACCACCCCGCCTCATGCGGGACCGGTACAACGAAGCGGATGTGTCGAATATCTCTCCTGAAGCCGAACAATTGACTACCGAGGCCCTGGCCCGTATGGGCACCTATGGATCCTTCCCGCCACCAAGCCTGGATCAAACCATCATCTTTCCCGGATACGACGGCGGCTTCGAATGGGGCGGTAATGCAGCAGACCCCGATGGTATTCTCTACGTCAATGTCAACGAAATACCCTGGTTCTATCAGTTGGTACCCACGGCAAGCGAAGACGGTGAGCGCCTCTCAATTGGAGAAAGATACTATCGAGTACGATGCGCCTCCTGCCACGGTCTCGATCTCGCCGGCAACCTGCCCAGCGGCTTCCCGCCGCTAATCGGCATAGCTGATCGCCAAACCAAAGACTACGTCATGCAAGTCGTAACCCAAGGCGGCGGCCGCATGCCCGCATTTGACCATCTCTCTCTAGAAAACCGAGAAGCCATAATAAACTACATTTTCGGAGACGAACAACCCGAAACCCGAAACCCGAAACCCGAAACGGCCCTCCCCCCCTATATCTTCCGCGGCTTCCACCGCTGGTTCGACGACGAAGGCTACCCTGCCATCAAACCACCCTGGGGCACCCTAAACGCCGTTGATCTCAACACCGGCGAGATCAAGTGGAAAGTCCCTCTCGGCGAATACAAAGAACTCACTGAACGCGGCATACCACCCACCGGCACCGAAAACTACGGCGGCCCCATCGTCACTGCCAGCGGCCTCATCTTCATCGGCGCCACAGCCGACGAAACCTTCCGCGCCTTCGACAAAGAAACCGGCGAAATCCTTTGGCAACACGAACTCCCCTTCGGCGGAAACGCCACCCCGAGTACGTATATGGTGGATGGGAAACAGTACGTCGTGATCTCGGCTGGAGGAGCTAAGTCTCAACGGCCAGCGGGAGGATCTCTTGTGGCTTTTTCGCTCCCGTAGGGAAGCGAAAAAAGTGCAAGGTGCAAGGTGCAAGGTGCAAAGTGCAAGGTGCAAAGTGCAAGGTGCTCCAGCAGAACCTCAACTCCTCCCCCTGACCTTAGGGGGAGGTGGCCCAAAGGGCCGGAGGGGGTCAACTCCCAGCTCTCATCAACGTCATCGGATACTTCAGCGACTCCATCGCCTCCTGCCATCCGAGCTCCATCTTATACGACATCTGCTGGGGCACAAAATCTCTGCCGCCGCCAGGCAACTTTTCTTTAGGGCGAATCACGTACAGCTTATACGGTTCGCCTGATAAAGGCTGCACGGAGGCCAATTCTTCAAATACCTCTTCGATCGCTTCAGCCTGGCCCAATTTATCGATCAGGGTCGTCTTTAGATTGTTGATGTAGTCGGTGAAGTCGCGGCGTATCTGTTCGCTGGCCCGGGCATTGGCGACTTCGTTTTCGAGGACTTCATTCAGGAAGAGTCCGATCATTCTACCTAGTGTTGAAAGCACCCGAGGGGGCTCTTCACCAGTAAATCGATTTGCGCGAGGCACAGCGAGAGGATCAAGAAGGATAGCATAGATCTCGTGGACGCCTTCGTCTATGGCTGCGCGCAATGGGGCAACTTCCCGTACACCGCCATCGACGTACCAGTCTGCAGGGTGGATAATGCAGTCTTCACCATCCGGCGTAGAGGCAGGCAGGATACACGCCGACTCATCTGAGGGGATTTGCACCGGGGGCATGTATATGGGTATCGCAGAAGAGGCCTTGATAGATTGAATGAGGGTGTTCTTGTCCTTGATTGGCAAGTAGGCGAGCGAATTGTAGGAGCCGTTCGTGTAGGCATGGGTTGGTGCATGCTCCCCTGTATGAAAGACTACGGTGTTGCCACTGGCCAGATTGACCGTGGCGATAAATACACGGTGGTTATTGAGTATCTCAGCGCACCGGGCGTCTGTAAAGGTGTCGTTAATCAGCGTGTATAAAGGTTCTGCACTGTTTAAGGCGTCTTGAAGGGTAAGGGCGTTGATGGCCGGCCTTGAAGAGAGGATATCTGTCGTCTGTACACTCTGGTAGATATGGAGCAGCAAGTCGGTGTTGCCGGTGGCGACGAGGGGAGCAATCAAGGCGCCTGTACTGGTGCCGGCAAACACGTTAAACTCTTTACGAGCCACGTTCACAAGGTAGTCGACCGCGCCCATCGCAAAGGCACCGTGGGCTCCGCCGCTGGCGATGACAAGAGCAGATTTTTGGGGGTTAGAATTTTGCATCGCGGATTAGCATGTAAGAGTCGTTCAATCGCCGCCATAAGACGGGTAAAAGGGTGTTAGGAGCCAACGCATTATCCTCACACGCTTTATGCACCTTTGCCCGTTCAAGACCTAGTTGAATGGCACTGACCAGTTCAGGAAGTCCCATGGTTGTCATCAACTCATACGCACCTTCGATACTCGGCTGCGAAAGGAAGTTGATCTGGTTTTGAAAGCGGGTGAAATGGTGCAAATTGTCAAAGCGCTCTTCAATGGCTTCACGAGGATTTGCATCACCTTCGTGGAAAAGGGTCTGTATAGGTATTTGCGTCTGGTTAAATACAGTGTATTGGCAGTCTGTATACCCATCCGGATAAGGAATTTTATGCCCGGCTGGCCGCGTGTGCTTCGATATATTTCTTCCCAGCGATAAGCCCAGATAAAACCGATCCTGCTTGAGGTCAAAGCCGGCTCGGATAGAAAGATCAACGATAGAAGGGAGGGTAGTGGATGCAAGGATACCCAGCGGCAAATAGGTCCCCTTTCTATTGATCAATTGCATGTACACTTCCGGGCCGAGGTAGAGATCAATCAGCTTTGCCCCATCAATCTCGATCAACTCGATCCCATACTGGATGAACCCGCCCTCCATGTGGGTACCATGCGGATTGGTGTAGGAGAAAGATTCCGAGAGCCCAAGCCGCCACCGTTTTACAATCACTCCAGCATTAATCCGCCCACTCACCGAATACGGCTGCGTGATGCCATACTGCAGGTCCTTAAAATCGTTATGCAACTCCGTTCCAAATTCGACTCCGAGGAAGAGCTGTGCGTGGGCAGTAGAGGATGAAAGAATAGTCAGAAACCCACATAGAATTGCTGCAAAAACGTGTTGCCTCATTTGGAAAAATTTGAGCATTTATAAGCCGGTCGTCCTGTACGTGATGTTGAATCCATTTTTTCGGTTTACGACGTCACAATATGGTCTTCCCGGCCTCGAGCCGGGATCCATACAACCTTACTAAAAACATAGACTTGCATGGATCCCGCATCAGGTGCGGGAAGACCGAAAAGTGCGAATAGCTGTGTACTTTATTCCTAATCTGCAATACCCTGCTTCCACAGGAACGACATGTACCTCACTATCAATAATTGACTGACTAATTGTTTAGCCCGAAGTCAGGACAAAACCTCGAACAACAAACCCTAAACGCCAAACCCTACACTCTTTGTCCTCAAAGCATTCATCTTTACCCATATTTCACTCGACAACCCGTTCACACCAATAATGAAGATGAACCTGGGCGAGGGTGTCCTGGCAACAATAGACCTTAAGGTTTTCGGCAACCTGCCTGCGTTCTTCAGGATCGGTGAGTTCGTGCATGCGAACCCAGGCGAAATGAGCAGCTTCGCCGTTAGCAATGGGGAGGTTGTTATACGAATCATCGTTCAGTAATACCCGGGTTACTGTTTTAAGGGAATAGGACCGGTGCAGTTCTGGGTCCTGAACGTTTTTTCTGATGAGCGGCAACTGGTCATAGACCCTACCGACAACCCGCTGTAATGCATCAGCATACTGGGGTAATGCGGCTGCTAGTTCTTCCAATACTTTAATCTCGAATCGGGCGTTATAGGTGAGGATTGAACCTGAATCTCCAATGCATTGAAGAAGGTGTTCTACAACGGCTTGCCTTGGGTCCGAGTCTGTTGTGTGTAGATAATCGTGATGCAGTAACGTCCGATCTTCGTGTAGCTCGTGCACTGAAAACTGAAAGGGTACTTGCTGATACGGATACGTTTGCGGGTAAGGGGGGATGGGTGCACTGTGGGTTTCAAAGTCCAGGAAATAGATTGGGTAGACAAATAAGTCGAGCTCTTCCTTTATAGCTGCTTTATGTACGGTTTGTGTGCCCGACGTCTGGAACGCAATGTATTCACGCTGCTTGTTAGTAAGCTGGAAGCTGGGTGGTACATCATTGAGATGCAGGATGCCTTGTGTTCTAAGCGCGTCCAGTTTTTGGGGAGATAGCCGTGGAATGGAGAGAACAGATGCTTTGGGGACGCCCTGCCAGCAATGCTCGTAAAACGCACACATCCAGGGTTTTGTGCAATGCTTTCCGATAGGGACTTCCGGCTCTGCGTCTCCGTCAACCATCTCGGAAAGTTCAGCTACATCCGGCTCCAACTGACTGGCGAGCTGAAGAACCTCCGATGTCACTTCTACTTCATGAAACAGAGGAATACCATTCTCCGGCGTATGCTCATTGTTGACCGCAACCAGGGAGGCCTGCTCGATACGATATCCACTGCACTGAAGTACAAATACCTGTGACGCGATATCCAGCAGGTGCTCGTCCTTCAACCGCGTACTCATCTTGACCTCACGAAGGACCACATTTCGGCCGGGGCGCACATCCAAAATATCCACTCGAATACGCAACCCCTTAGCACCAAATGCCGGCTGATACAACCGTGTTACACCCGCTTCCATCAACGCCTCAGTATGTTGAACCGCCTTGTCCCATTCCAACTCAACGATAAGCTCTCCCCCCTCATAATACTCCCTGGCTACCTGGTCGACCTGGTTGCCCTGCTCAAACCGCAACTGCGACCCCGCATCCGGCTCCGCCGCCAACTCCGGCCTATGCCCCTGCAACCATACCGCCTTCCGGCACTGCGCACTGAGGATGAGGTCTTTTTTTGTGAAGTTCAAGGTTTAAAGTTCAAGGTTCAAAGTTGGAGTTCAAAGTTGGGGTTCAGGCCATCATAACAAACTTTGAACTTTGAACCTTGAACTTTGAACTCACAGCGTAGCTGTGTACTCATACATATTCGGGATGCGCGGGCTGAAGAGACCGGCGGTATTATAAGGCGCGATGCGTTGGGCGGTTTCAACGGTAAACTCGGAAATGGCTTCTGGGGTTGGGCCGGCGTTGAGGAGGTCAACGAGGTGGTGATAGGTGGAACCGATAATGTCTTTTAACCGATTGTCCTCAGCGCACAAAAAAGAACGCGTCTGAGTTGTTTCAGCCGATTGGTGCGCGAGCCGGTCCTCCTCGTACGTGATCGCGGCGGCGAAGTACAGCATGGAGTAGGCGGTGAACAGATCAAAGTGACTCATGGAGCGATAACAACCATATACGAGCCGGTCGATGTGATCGATTTCTGTATGGAGCCTTTGATCATACTGCTCAAGAGCGTGTGGCATGGAGTGAGTGCCCCAGTGTTGCTGTATGATTTGAATCAACCGTTCGGCTCCACATAGCGTATGCGCGATCCCTGTACTGTGCAGCGGATCCACGAAGCCGGCTGTATGAGGCAACATCGCCCAGTTTGGGCCTGCCGTTTTGGCCCACCAGTGCTGAAGCCTATCCGTTTTTACCAATTGATGCGTCGGTGCGGCAAAGGTCGCATGCTCAAAAAGCGACAACAAAGACGGGTATTCACTAATAATGTCCTCGAACTCGATAGGGTTTGAATAGCTGGATGCATCCAACACAACACCCGCGCTGGTTCGGCTTGTACTAAACCGGAGCATCCAAAGCCACGCATTGTCCAGCAGGTGATGCACAGCAGCATCATCACAATAGTACGGATGATCCTGGGGGGGCATGCCTTGTTGAACGAGGAAGTTGTGCCACGAAGGCAAGCCGTCGATGTGCGCAAAGAGAGCCCGGGTATTTGTACGCAACGATTCCACACGGGAAGGAATTTTCAGGAAATGCGCCAATGCGCCGGCTCGTCCTGTGGCATCAATAACAAACGAGGCCTTGACATCGAAGAGCGTCTTCCCAGCTTGTTTGCACGATAATCGCCAGGTTGTCCCCGGCCTCGCCTTGTCGATCATAGTATCCTCGTAGCACATCACCCCGGCCTTTTGTGCTTCTTTGTACAAAAACGCATCAACATCGGCCCTGAACCAATGGGTGTCGGAGCGTTCATTGTCCTTGCTTGCGGCTACGAGTAATTCGTTTCCATGATCAGGCCTCAGGACGAATCGTTCTTGGGGGATATGCTTGAAGTAACTGAAGCCTCTTTTCCTGCCAACACGCAAATGGGGGTAATAATCTCGCCAAAGTCCATACTCAGTGAGCGGTTTGAGCCAGGGCAAGTCGTATGTCTTCGAAAAGTCCCGTAGAACAAGATTGCCAATAGGCGTAGATGATTCCCCAATTGCAAACCGCGGATGCGTCGATTTATCGAGCAACGCGACCGTAAATCCAAGCTTTTTTAGAATAGTAGCGGTAAGGCTGCCGGCAAAACCGGAGCCTATGATGGCAATGTCGGCAGTTAATGAATTCATTCCCTTGAAGGCGGGCTTTTTAAATCATGAGAATTCGTGAGCCTTTTTCCAACAGAACCTGTGAGTCAGGATGAAGGCAATGTGCTCCGGGTACGAAAAATTGCTTTTAACAGGTGTTCTTAGTAAGATACTTGTCCCCAATTCCACGTCCTTTGTGGATTTTGACCCCCCACCGCCATGAGTAAGCACTGTTCCTTATATAAGGATTTTACCGTCCGGTTTGAGCACTGGAATCGTGATGATGGTACCTATCAAATTTTTGTAGAGACAGATAACCGGAAAAAGACGACAGCAACGTTTGTTCCACCCTCGTCGCTAGCTAGCTTAATTGATCCCGCAAGTCATGGGTATGCGGTCCGTGGTGAGCGAGCGTATGACACCCTCCTTACAAATGCAGATATAGGGAAAGAGTTATACCAGAGTTTATTTCAAGATCAGGTAGGCGAGTTTCTGGCAGAAGGACTCGCACTGGCAAAACAGGATGGGTTTGGCCTTCGCTTAAAGTTGTGTGCAGATCTAAAGACTCCCGGTATGGCTGAGGTGGTGAGCCTCCCATGGGAAAAGATTGAACGCTATGGGGAAGAGTTGTGCCTATCGGTATGCTCTCCGCTTATTCGTTTTCTGGATACGAACCAGGCTTTTAGGCCTATTGATGTCGAAGACCGCCTGCGTATTTTGGTTGCAATGGCAAACCCGGATGTGCCTTATCTGGCTACGCTGAATCTTGAGGAGGAATACGAACGCATATACAGCCGGTTCGCTGGGAGCGATTTGGTCGAGATAGAGATGATGGCTCCTGTAAATAGCGATGCGTTATTGGAGCGGCTTAGTTATCAGGATCGCCCGGTTCATGTACTGCACTTCATGGGGCACGGAGAAATGAGAAACGGGGAGGGGCAGCTTGTCTTCGAGCGCCCCGATGGAAGTCCAGAATATATAGATGGCAGAACGCTGGTCCGCTTTATTCTTCAGGATGCAGAAGCGATGCAATTGGTCTTTCTAAATGCGTGTAATACGGCGGGTAAAGGGCGCGTAGATGAGATCGAAGCATTTCCTGGTATTGCCTCGGCCATCACAAAGACCGGTATGCCGGCTGTGATCGCCATGCAAGAACCGATAAAGGATACGGCAGCGATTGCTTTTGCTGATACCTTTTACACCCGCCTTGCACAGGGCAGTTCGGTTGAAAGAGCGTTGACGGAAGGCCGGAAAAAAATTGGCCTGTTTGCTCGTGATGGCTTTGAGTGGGCCATTCCCGTTTTATACATGCATGCTCCTGATGGGGTCTTATTTCCTTCACTTCGAAATGGGCATGACAAATTAGAGAGCGAAGATTCCGATAGTTCACTTCATCCGGTTATGCCGGAAGAAGGACCTCCATCCACTCAAGACGATGAGAATATGCGCAAATTAGTCTATCTGATTTGTGACCGGAATGATATTTCAGCGATCAGGCCGCTTTACAAATACTTGAGTCATCAGAATATCGACATAGAGATTCCTGCTTTTGATGGAGCTTCTGCACAGGAAATAGCAGAGGCAAACCGGAGGCTGTTGGCCGTATGTGATAATGTCCTTCACTTCTACGGAGCAGGAGATGCAGCCTGGAAAAAGAGCATTACAAGTGAATTGCGGTCAATTCCTGGTCTGGAATCACGTACCAAACCGATTCCACCTATATACACGTTTATTGCGGCTCCATCGTCGTTTGATAAGGACTTGCTTCGGGTAAAAGCCGATCCACATGTTATCGATGCTTCGCATATTGATCCGAGCTCACTGTTAAACCAGCCCATAGAGGTTTTGAACAATGCTTTTGGAGATCTCCTGCGTGGTTTTATGCAGGAAGTAGCACTGTAGTCATCGAACCGCCATGAATCCGCTGCTGTCAACTACCGAACCCTTTCCTGGGCTCAGGCCCTTTAAACCCTGCGAAGATTATCTCTTTTTTGGCAGGGAGCGGCAGGTCTATACGATGGTGGACCGCCTGGAGTCAACGCGATTCTTAGCGGTTTTAGGGGTGTCAGGAAGCGGGAAATCGTCTCTGGTGAATTGTGGGCTCAGGCCAGCACTGCATCGGGGATTGATGTCCAGTGCTGGATCGTATTGGCGGATTGTTGCAACACGGCCCGGTAGCAGTCCTATCAGCAATTTAATCACCGCGTTTGAAGATGACATCGAAGTGCGCCTTGATGAATTCATTCTGCGTAACAAGGATGTGGATGAAACAGGGAAGAAAAAAGGGGGCCTTCTAAATGCAATAGCACATGCCCGAAGCAAAGAAGAGCTAAGGAAGGAGAATATTCTGATCATCATTGATCAGTTCGAAGAAGTATTTCGCTATATGCAGCAGGGGATCCTTGAAAAAAAAGAAGCCTATGAGTTTGTTCAATATATCATTGAACCCCGCCGGCAACGTAGATACCCGGTATATATGGCGATCAGCATGCGATCTGATTTCCTGGGAGAATGCTCGCAATTTGATTGGTTGCCGCATGCCATCAATACAGGCGGGTATTTAATACCCCGTTTGACAGAGGAGGACCGCAGATCCGTGATTCGCGGCCCGATAAAGGTCGTGAATCCGAATATAGAAGTGGACGAAGACCTGTTGAGTCTGCTAGCCTCCGAGTTAGGTGAAAAGCCTGACCAACTCACTATACTGCAGCATGCATTAAACCGGACCTGGCACCAGTGGAAAGTATCGGGCGGTGCTGGACCGATCACGACAAAACATTATCAGGATGCCGGTAGAATTGAAGAAGCGATTAACCAACACGCTGAGCAAGTATATCGCGGCTTAGAATCTGAGCGCCAGCGCCGGCTTTGTGAGGTTATATTCAAAGCATTGACTGAAAGAGGGGACGATGTACGAGGCATCCGGCGGCCTACGTCTTACAAAGCGTTATGCGAATTGGCGGAAGCAACGCTGGGTAGTTCTGACAGCGCATTCTCTGTTGCTCAAGAAGTTAAAGATGTTATCTATCGATTTTGGAGACCTGGTGTTAACTTTTTGTTTGCCAGCACGGACCGCCTGGATGAATGTGAAGACACCCATGAACCCCTGCTCGAATTAAATGACGATACGTTTGTCGATATCTCGCATGAGAACCTCATGGAGCAGTGGGAACGATTGAATGTTTGGATACAGGAAGAAACGGAGTCATCCATTCGATACCGGCAACTGGCGAAAGCTGCACGGTTACACACAGCACAACGGGCCGACTATCTCCGGAATCTGGATCTACAACTCGCACTCGATTGGAGAGCATCCGATAACCCGAATCATGTTTGGGCACAGCGGTATGATCCTGATTATGCATTGGCCGTTCGGTATCTGAATGAAAGCGAGCAGGAGCGTTTTGCCGAGCAGCAGGAGATTCGAAGAGCAGAGCAGGAAAAACTGCGTGCAAAAGAGATGCAGCAGAAGCGCACACGAGTGTATAATGCCATTCTCTCTGTCTTAACCTTTGCCGCACTGGGGCTCGGTTTCTGGGCCATGGGGGAGCGGGGAGACGCAAAAGACAACCTTGCTCGTTTTAGATTAGCTATGACGGAGTCTCCGGAGTGGTACTCTGATCAGGTGTGGCCTATGATCGAAGACTTTTATGAAGTCGATCAGAATGATGAGCGGTTTGTCTTGATAGGTCCGGGTTCCTATCAAAGAGGGTCGATAGAAGGCGAACCGAATGAATTACCTGTACACACGGCAGAGATCTCTAAGGCCTTTTATATTGGGAAATACGAAGTTACTCAAGGGGAGTGGTTCAGGGTATTGGGTACTCGGCCCAGTCGATTTTCCGGTGCAAACAGGCCGGTTGAAGACATATCTTGGAATGATGTGCAGGTATTTATAGATAGCCTCAATGCACAAAGCAATTGCAATGGCTGCTATCGACTGCCAACAGAGGCCGAATGGGAGTACGCTGCATTAGCCGGTGCGTCCACTACCTACAGTTTTGGTGCAGATACCACGTATTTAGTTGATTATGCCTGGTTTAATCAGAATTCCAGAGGGACTACGAATACAGTAGGACAAAAGAAACCCAACGCATTTGGGCTGTATGATATTTACGGCAATGTGTGGGAATGGGTGGAGGATCCTTTTGGGCCATATCCCTCCGGTACTGTGGTAGACCCCAGGGGGAATCCTGAATGGACACCAAGAACGGTTAAAGGAGGCTGTTTTAATACGCGGGCCTACCATTCCCGCCCAGCCTTCCGAGGCGATAACGCCCCATCGGATCACTGGAGCAGTTACGGTTTCCGCCTGGTTAAGGAAGTTTCCTAGTTTCTTCGGCATTGGATGGCTGTCTTAATACCTCTCAATCGTATTAAAGTAACTCAAGTTGGGTGCCGCACCTTGTCATCCTGTTGGAGCGTAGCGACGAAGGATCTGGGCAAGCACAATATGAAAGAGTATGACCATATTTTAAGTGGTGCACGCCCAGATCCTTCCTCGCCGGCGCTCGCACAGGATGACAAGGCCATATCACACAACTTGGGTTAAAGTAGTTCAAGGTGTAACAGAACGATACCGAAGGCAAGAGGACAGGTTTAGAGTGAACCGGAACAGTACCGAAGGCAAAGGAGGTTGGCTGATGGAAAACCGGCACAGTTCCGAAAACAAAGCGCATCGGCAGATGGAAAAACGGAACGGTTCCGAAAACAAAGCGCCTTGGCCCATGGAAAAACGGCACAGTTCCGAAGGCAAAGCGCATCGGCAGATAGAAAAACGGAACGGTTCCGAAGGCAAAGCGCCTTGGCCCATGGAAAAACGGCACAGTTCCGAAGGCATTGGGCACTGTCCCCGAAGGAAACCGCACAGTTCCGAAGGCACTGGTCACTGGCCCGTGAGGAAACAGAACAGTTCCGAAGGCACTGGTCACTGGCCCTAAACGCATCAGAACAGTTCCGAGGAGGGCGTACCTCCCTCATGGTTTATCATACATGTGAAGTTGTCAAGGCTATTTGTAAACAGAACGTAGAAAGGGTACTTTTAACTAAGTTGTGTACTGTTCCGGGTTGTTTGGGCCATAAACACGAAACACGAAACAAGAAATGAGTCATCCGATGCACCCAGCCGACGTCGAACAATTCCGATTACTTGCTGCATCTCCTATCCGCAGTAAAGAAAGGGAGGCCGCACTCAAAGCGTGGGAAGAATACAAGCTGTCCAGGCAGGCAGCACACATCATGGAGAAGAACGAACAGCAAGATTCATTTGGCGGGCTCGGATCCATGGGTATGTTTAACAAAATAGATTATATAAACTCGCTGACTGCCCCCGCCATTGATTTGTCTGGTGAAGTATTTAATGATGTCTGCATTGGATATGGAGATTTTCGTGCGGTTCGGTTTGATGATGTGACCTTCGATGGCAACACGGCACTGAAAGGGGCAAAGCTTGAAGCGGCGAGCATGAAACGCACAAAGCTTCCCGGGGCGCTGTTGGTCAGCAGTGATTTCCAGGGTGCTGACTTGACGGGTGCTGATCTGAGCGGTGCTGATCTCTCCGGTTCAAACCTTGCAGATACAAATCTGGCAGGGTGCAACTTGTCTGGTGCTGATCTAAAGCGCGTTAACCTTGTAGGCGCAAATGTAGAGGGAGCCATTCTTGACGATGCGCATGTTTTTGGGGTGTCTGCATGGAATCTTCGAGGCGAACCTGCGTCCTCTAAAAACCTGGTTGTGACGCCGGGCGCTACAACAATCACCACGGACGATATTCAGATCGCCCAGTTCATGTATCTGCTCCTCGATAATCCCAGGATTCGAAACGTACTCGATGCCGTTACGCACAAAGTCGTGCTCATCCTTGGGCGATTTTCTCCAGAACGAAAAGAAGTGCTGGACGGGCTCAGGGATGCCCTTCGAGAGAAAAACCTGGTACCTATCCTGTTCGACTTCGACAAACCCGTAGACCGGGATTTCACGGAAACGCTGCTGACATTAGCCGGCATGGCCAAGTTCATCATTGCTGATCTGACTCAGCCGAAATCGAGCCCCCTCGAATCTCATGCGACCATTACAAATTACAAAGTCCCTTTCATCCCTATTATCCAGGAAGGAGAGTGGCCTTTCTCTATGTTTGTAGATTTGCAGAGAAGCCATCATTGGGTGCTGAATACTCTGAAATACAAAGACAAGGAAGACCTGCTGAAATGGGTCGACAAGATAATCAGCCGCGCCCACGAGAAATACACCCAGCTTCAAGTGGAAAAGGCAAAGGAAGCCGAGGCTCCTAAGTCTGGGGAGGATTGGTAGGCCCTCAAATAATTGGATTATTTGAGGGCGTTTTGTGTTTCGTGTTTCGCGTTCCGGGTTTTTGCCTGAGTGAGTTCATAGATTAGTTCTTCCTATCCAACATCCTCGACCCACTTTCTTTATGAAATCCCTATGCCTTCCCAGCCCGAAATCAATTCTTTTTTTAGTATGCTCCCTCTTCATTCTAGGTGGTTGTGACAACAATGACGCCAGTGATGAGGAGTCTGATATTGTGGGGCAATACAATATGACCATGATGGATGGGGGAAGTGTGCCTGATATCTTCATTGATAGTGCCGGCAATGAATTGATACTGGCTGGGGGAGAACTCGTGATTAGAGACGATGGAGACTATTTTTTGGAGATATCAGTCGTTGTAAATGATGTGGATGAAAGTGTAAACGTGTCCGGGCCATATAGCTTATCGGGAAGCACCGTGACGCTCTCTGGTGAGTTTGCCGGGCGATATGATGGAGAGAATGTGGTTGATCTAACGTATCCGATTTCCGGAATACAGCACCTGTTTACCTTTGATAAGAGTTCGGTGTTTGATAACTAATGGAGGCCTTCCAGCAGCAACGGAGCAAATAAACCTAAAAGAACTTACCTCGGTGGCTCTGGACTATTGAGGGGCGTTCGTGGTCAACAATAACCAATTATGGTATCGATGGGGGCTTTTTCCCGGCCCGTGACATGAGCACCTTGCTTTTAAGTGCAAAGTTCATTAATTAAATTCTGACTCGTCCGTGCCTGCGGTCTCATACTTCACTGAAGTCGATTTCCGTAGGAAGAGCCATCTCATGCCTAACCTATTACGTACATGAGCCTGATTGTGCTATGACACGGATTAGAACCTCTACTATTGCCCAACTGCGTTTGTGCTGGCTTTTTCTCGCTTTTTCATTGTTTGCGGGATCGATACAAGCACAAACAGTAAGTGGTGTTGTGACCGATGACATGACAGATTCGCCCCTGCCGGGCGTGAATATTGTCATTCAGGGAACGATCACCGGTACAGCTTCCGGCAACGATGGCGAGTTTCAACTTGCAGTGCCTTCGCTGAATGACACCCTGGTGTTTTCGTTTGTGGGATATGAAACCAGAATCGTCCCAATAAATGGACGGCAGACTATTAACGTAACGCTAGTTCCCGAGGTGATAGAGTCCGATGAGTTGATCGTCGTTGCTTACGGCGTGCAGCGGAAATCTGACGTTACCGGTGCTATAGCTTCCGCTTCAGCGGAGGACTTCAATCAGGGTGTGGTGGTCAATCCCGGACAGTTGCTTCAAGGAGTCGTGGCAGGTGTAAACGTTACGAGTGCCAGTGGTGAGCCGGGCGCTTCGCAGGACATTATTATTCGTGGTGTAGGCAGTTTACGTTCTGGCACTACCCCACTTTACGTGCTCGATGGTTTCGTTCTGGACAATTCGTCTATCGGGGTCGCGAATAATCCGCTGAACTTCATAAACCCGGGCGATATCCAGAGCATCGAGGTTCTAAAGGACGCCTCCGCTACTGCTCTTTACGGGGCAAGAGCGGCTAACGGTGTAGTTGTCATCACGACCAAAAAAGGACAGGGAGGGCAGGTAGGCGACACCCGGATGACTCTATCCAGCTCCGTAGGCTGGACATCTATGAGCAACCATATTGATGTATTCAGCGCCTCTGAGTTTCGCCGCCAGGTGCCAAATACTGGAGGGCAACTGAATGATTTCGGAGGAGATACCGATTGGCAGGACCAACTGACTCAAACGGCATTGTCTAGTGACGTCAACTTCTCCTTGAGTGGTGCTGCAAGCGATCGCTTCAGTTACTACGCCTCTCTCGGCGTGCAAAACCAGGAGGGCATTCTGAGAGAGAGCAGCCTGAGCCGGTATTCCGGCAGGCTAAACATGAGTCAGTCGGCCATGAACGGTAGGCTCAATGTGGACTACCACATCAGTGCCGTTCACTCCGCCAATCTCAGGCCGGACAACACATCTATGGTCGTCGATATGTTGCAGCTTAATCCAACCATTCCGGTCTTCACCGACGGTACCCCTACTCTGTTGGATGAGATGTTGAACCCCGTTGTGCGATACGACTTGTACCTGGACGAAAGTCTGAATAACCGGTTCGTGGCGAATGTCGCGCCTTCGCTGGAAATCATTGACGGGCTTACGTACAGACTCAATCTTGGCCGGGACTACTCGGCAACCGATAGAGAAGTGCAGACATCTCCCTATGCACTGCTCGAAGGCTTTGAGACGGGGACCCTTACAGTGTCTAACTACAAGAACACGAATACCCTGGTAGAAAATACCCTTACTTACCTTCTCAATTCAAGTGCTCATTCCGTGAACCTTCTTGCGGGCCACTCCTATCAGGAATACCTGATTGAGGTAAGCTCTTTGGCACTGGAGGGGTTTAGTGACAATGGCATTGAACCACGGTATCAGGACCAGACCAGTACCCAAATTACGCCGACCAATAGGAATGCGCTAGCGGAGGAGAATAAATTACAGTCCTTTTTTGGGAGGGTCAATTATAGTTACGATGGTCGGTATTTGCTTACTGCGACTATGCGTGCAGATGGTTCTTCCAAGTTTGGGGAAAATAACAGGTATGGCTATTTCCCGTCGTTTGCTCTGGGGTGGAACCTAAGCCAGGAGGACTTTTTCCAGGCCTCTTTTGTAGACAACCTGAAAATACGGGCCAGTTGGGGCCAAACGGGTAACCAGGAGATCCCAAGTAAAATTACACAGCTGAGCTATACCGAGAGCCGAGGCGACAACAATACGTACCCCCTAAATCCCGATGCCAGCAACCTGGATGACTATCCCTATGGTATTATTTTTACACGGCTGGCCAACCCGAACATTCAGTGGGAAGTTTCTACTCAAACCGACGTAGGTATCGATTTTGAGCTCTTCAATAATCGCCTGTTGGGCACGCTGGATTACTACCATAAGGCGTCCGACAACATCTTGCTGGAAGTCGTACCCAGTGATCCCATCCAGCCGACGTCGACATTCTGGACGAACATTCCCGACATGACCATTAAAAACTCAGGTATTGAATTAACCCTCGAGTATAGAAGCGATCCTACAAGTACGTTCCAGTACTCCATCGGAGGGAATGTCTCGTCTATCAAGAATAGAGTCGAGAATTCGCCTTACGCCGTGTTGACCACGGGAGCCGCTCAGGGAGCCGGTCAAACGGGGGCAACCATCAATGGATACATCAACGGAGAGCCCATTGGCGCTTTTTACATGCTTGAGTTTGCAGGGATTGGCGGAGATGGACTGAACCAGTTCGTGGATACCAACAATGATGGGGCGATACTGGAAGATGATCGAGTTGTGGTAGGCAGCGCGCTTCCTAATCTAGTGTATGGGCTCCAGGTCAACCTGGAGTATAAAAATGCTGGCCTGCGGTTTAACTTCAACGGAGCATCAGGTCATTCCATTTACAACCATACAGCGATGTCCATTTTCAACAGGGGTAACCTCGGTTCAAGCTTTAACACCACGGATTTTGCCACAGAATTTCCTGAAGAGGCCCTGACGAATTCAAACACAGTGTCTACACGATACCTTGAAGATGGCTCTTATCTAAGGCTCAATAATGTAACGCTCTCTTACAGCCTTAGGCCCGATCTACTTGGAATCGGCAACACGGTGAAAGGGATTCAGTTGACGTTAACCGCGCAAAACCCCTTTGTTATTACCGATTATTCAGGGTATGACCCTGAGGTAAATACAGGTTCTTCGCGGGGGGGAGTACAGACCTTTGGCATCGACCGATTTACATACCCTACAGGGAGAACCATCCAGTTGGGTGCGAACTTAATATTTTAGCCCCATGTTTTATTTTGCTGTGCGAATGATGTGTCTTCACCACAGCCAGTAAAGCTGCACGCGGCATCTACACCTTAATTGACATTCAATCATGACTCTTCGACATACCGTTCTTATTGGCATTCTGATAGTGGCCATTTCTGGATGCGACGCCCTGAATGAAGACGTTCTTGACGAATCTTTGACCGGAGGCGGACTGGCTGAAACGGTCAGTGGATCTATTGCCCCTGCGTACGGGCAGTTAGCCTGGACCTGGAGGCATACAAACTATTTTGGTTTACAGGAGATCGCTTCGGATGAAGCTATTCTGCCGTATCGCGGTGGAACAGATTGGTTCGATGGTGGAAAATTTATCGCCGTGCACCAGCATTTGATGACTCCTGGCAATGATCTGGTTACCAGTTCGTGGAACGAAACCACTCGCAATCTTTCCAGAGCAGTGGCAGCGATCGAGGTGCTGAGACCTCTGGCGGAGTCCGGTAATACAGAAGCCGAAGGGGCTCTCTACGAGATGATTGCTCTGCGCGCCTATTTGAACATGTTGATGCTGGACAGTTGGGGCCTTGCTTTTGAGAAGGAGACGACGGATGAAACATCTCGCCTGCTGAGGAGGCAAGAAGCCATCGACTACATTCAGAGTGAGCTTGAATCGGTAGTCGATGCAATCAATACAAATAGAGGCCCAGGCAGACTCACACAGGGAGCCGTGTGGGGCCTTCTGGCACGACTGCATCTCAACTCGGCCGTCTATCGAGATCCGTATGGCACACCGGATTTCAGATCTGAGGACATGGCGAAGGTGATTGAGTACACAGATAATATTATAAACTCTGGTAGCTACTCTCTTTCGAGTGAGTATTTTGATATGTTTAATGATTTAAACAACGGTAACTCCGAGTTGATCTTTGCCGTTGATCAGAAGGGAGTACTACGCAACGAGCACAACCGATGGGCGTACTGGTCTCTCGCAGGCGATCTGTACCCAAGGCTCGAGCATCCATCAGCGGATGGGACGGATGGTCCGGCGGCTACACCGGATTTCTATCAGAAGTGGGTGGATGCCTACGGAAGCGTGGACCCGGCCGATGCAGACGCGCGGTTCTACAAGAAAGAACTGTTTATTCCCGAAGATCTGCAGGATTTGAGCGGAGTGACTCCTGAAAATGATGAAGACCACTTCTTCTGTATCAGTGCTGCGGAGTTTGAGATAGACAAAGGCATTCTTAGAGGCATCATCTGGGGTCCTCGAAAGGGGGACGACGGAAACTTCCTCACCTGTGCTGATGGCGGATTCAGGATTTACCCTGTCATCCATACGCGAACAAGAGGGTCGGGGAATACGGAATACGTTAATCATACGTTGAACATAGACTTTACGAATGAAGGCCGGCTGCATAACACAGGATATCGTTTTTCCAAGTATCAATGTAGCCGCACATCCAGTAACTGCAATAGATTCAGCAGCGTGGATTTGGTATTGCTCCGCCTGGGTGAGGTGTACCTGAATCGTGCAGAGGCCAAACTCAGAAATGGAGACGCAGCCGGTGCCTTGAGCGATGTAAATATGTTGCGAAGCGCAAGAAATGCACGCCCCGACCAAACGCCCGCAGACCTTTCGTCCATTGACCTCGACGTCTTGTACCGTGAGCGAGGGTTGGAGCTTTATTGGGAAGGTCTAAGAAGAACCGATCAGATTCGGTTTGGAACGTATGAAGAGGCCTGGACCGAGAAGACGGACAGCGACATCCGCAAGCGGTTGTTCCCGATTCCTCAAAGTGCTATCGATGGTGCTTCTAACGAGGAAGGCTATCTTGTTCAAAACGAGGGGTACTAGGGCGTCTTCTGGGATAGGTTCATTTGATCGATTCGATCTTTCCTGCTTTCGCCTTCAGGATCTCCTTGATAAAATTGCTCTACGTCCCATAGGTCCATAAACACTCTGCCTTTATTCATTTTTAGCCCTTCAACCAGCACCGTTTCCATCGATTTTATAGTAGGCCGGCTGAAAAAGCCATCTGCTTCAAGCTGATCCATCTCTGGAATCCCTGGCCTGGTTGGGATGACTGAGCAGCACTGTACACCGATACTGAAGGCCCATTCGATGGACTTTAGGGCCCACTCCACGCCGGCTTCTTCGTCGTTGAGGAAGGGAGGTTTTAAAAGGATAAAAGCACGAACGTCGATTCCATATTCGAGGAGAAACGCAGTTGCTCTCTCGAAATCATCCAGCGTCATGCCTTTGTTTAGTTTGGGCAAGACGTCCGGGTGGATCGTTTCCAGGCCCATGGCAATCTCAAAATCGCATTCGAGCAGGTCCTTGAACCAGACGACTTCGTTGGTGCACAGCTTAGGATGGTTCTCCACGATGAGCCGGTTAAAGTTGGCCATGCGTTGGGCAATAGGTAAATAGTCAGCAGGAGGGATGGCCTTATGATCGAAGAAGTTGCCGCTGTTGTACAATTTAACCTGTGTAGCCTCGGGTAAACGCTCCAGCGCATAGTCGATTTGCGCTGGGATGTCTCCCGGTTGAACGGATTCGTCGAGTGTGTTCTTCCATAAGTCGCACATCAAGCACTGGAAGGGGCACTCTTTGTTGGTCAGGAAGATAGTGGCGATTTGCTCTACTATGCCGTTTGAGGAGAACTCGGGCTCGGTGTGGTAGGCGTAAGGCTTCGAGGGAAAAACGGTGTTTTTCCCGTTTCGGGTTTCGGGTTTCGGGTTTCGGGTTTGGAAGGCGGATGACACGTTTTGTTGAGGTTTGGGCTTCATGCAAATTGAAGGATTAGAATTACAATCCAGTTTTAGGATCTTAAAACCAGAAACCAGAAACCGTTCACCACTTAATTTACCATAATCCGTGGCATCGGTCCTTCCCTGCATGCCTGCCAGTCCCTAATTTCCTCGCAGTCTAATTCTCGGGCAAACTTGCAAATACTTGGGATGATTCGTTTGTCGTGAAAATAGCCCGTGTGGCCTCCTGGACCTACTTCCCTGTTTTTGGGGAATGTGATGGAACTGGGGCATTTAGTACCGTTATTCAGGGTATACACATCGTTCTTATCTAGTGTCAGATAGGTCCCAACGAAATCATCGGTCCGATACAGGTTGATCCAGTATTTGCTTTTAAGAGAGCCATTGGTTTGCTGCTTCTGCCGATCAAAGACATGGAAAAAATGCGATTCATTAAAACAGAGCTCCGGGAAATAGTAGTGGTAGATGCTAGTGTAGGGTGATCCCATGGTCACAAGCTTTATAGAATTCAACTTGTCCAGAACCAACATGTCTGCCCGTTGCAAGAGATCTACAATGGTTACGGGAATAAATTCATCGGCAGGAGCTTCTTTGCGTTCAGCTCTTACTTTTTGAAGCATATCATTGAGATACTGAAGTTGTTTATCAATGTCATCTTCCTCAAATTCAGGAGATTCATCTAGCCACTTTTGAGCAAGCTTATTTAAAGTGACAACCTCCTTGCTGGAAAGCTCATCGCACAACTCCTGGATAAGATCGTTTAATTGGATCGCTTTCTCAGCCAAATCACCTGTACTCTTTTTGAGCAGCATCCTGAGTTGCTTGTCCAAAGTAGAAATAGCGATCAACCAGTTTTGATACTTAATAAACTCAAGAGCAAAGACGGTCCCCTGGCTATGGGCAACGATAACCACATTGTGTTTATCGCAGTTGGGCCTGGAGGAAAGAAAATGTTGAACGATGGCTGTAAATCGTTGCCTTATTTTTCTGCGGATTTCAAAATTGCATTTCTGATAGGCGCCCATCCACAACAAGCCAGCCTGGTCCTTTTCGGGGCGGAAATAGTTTATAACATCAATAAGAGTATTCAGGATAAGAGCCACAAAGGACCGGTTGTAACCAATGATGGGCAGAATGAGCGTTACTGCAATGATCGAGATGTTATTCAGAAAATCTGTTGCGTAGTACAGGCGTTCGGGCAAGCTGGTGAGAAAAAATGCTGCAATATCCGATGATGATTCGCCGCTGTGAATCAAGTAGAACAGTTTGTAGGCAAAGATTTCTAAGAACAAAAACGACATCAGTATAGCGGTAATATATAAGACGCGGATAAGCGCTGGACTAATCACCACCCGCATGTTTTTACCCTGTGTGAATTTGTACTGTCGCTTGTTTGCTCCCTCGACGCGGTCGTTCAGTGTGTTTTGTCTGATTATTGTCTCTCTGACAGCAAAAACGCCAACAACGGTAAATCCGAATAACATCCATCCTATAGTGGGCACACAGAGTAACATGACATCTCTGTATGCTTCCATTCTCATGTATTCAGGAGTAAGCGCATAGGTGCTCAAGAAAAGCAGAGGCATGACTATGATCCAGAAGGCGATGCTGAATACAGGGATCAGTGTACAAAGCACGATCGATTGAGGGTAGTACCCTTTTTCTTGCTTTTTCTTATCAGAAGCCCCGTTCGGATGCGACTGCCCTTTATTGCTTTTGAACGTAGCGACCTCCAGCCGAACCCAGGCTGGGATGTTGTACAATAGGTTCAGAAATACAACGAAGATCAAGAACAGCCATATGTTGACTGCTGGTATCACAAATAGGTTGACAAATGCGACGTTAACCAAAGGGCCATCAGAGCCAGGGGGGATGAGTGGTTGGCCTGAATCCTTAAAAAGGAGCAGGGCGCACATCGAGAGGCCAAGGGTTAGTGCAAAGTAGGTAAGGTTGAAGTGTATAGGGGGCTTATTCTTGTGCTTTGCCCCGTCTTTTTGGGTTAAGAATAAGCCTATCAGAAAGAGAGTTATGGGTAATAGAAGGCCCAACCATAGTTTAGAAACGGGTACTTCCATGAAGTAAGGTAATGTCAAGAATAGCAGTATGTACGAAAGGCATAGATAGACAAGAAACTCAGTGGTCCCGTTATTGAAGGTTTTTGAGTGCTCTTTATGCCTGTACCAGATAACAATACCCAAGAGCACCAAGATCGCAAAACAGAATACCCCGAATGCGTGCTCATTCATCCAAAGCTGTGCCTGTGCACCGGCAGCTTGCTCAATTTCTTGTGGTGGATTGTCGCTCGAATGATCGGTGTAAAAAAGCTTTGCCGCAGTAAATACCAGGGTTGCAAATATCCAGCTGAAGTATCCGCATATACTGTATCCCAGAATAGGGCCTCCTAATACAGAGAAGAAGACCCGTCCCATAAATGCCGCTGGTTTGACTCCCTTGTGTTCTTCCAAAGGCGGAATGAGGTGACGAATACCAAAGATCACTTTGAAGAATCCTTTGAATACGCCGAGGAAGGAATCCTTTATCGAAGATAGATCACCCCAGAAGAGTTCAGAGAAATACAGTGTTCTGTTTTTAGAACCATTCGCTTTATAAATAGGGGTTGTAAACGTAACGATATCTTCGCGTGATGGAAGGGCGTCATCGGATTGGATGGCTTCACATTTTTTCTCTGTGAGAACCAATTCTTCATGACTCTCCAACAAGGGTATCTGGGTTACCTTTGCATAGCTTTTTGCGAAGTCATCTACGGTAGTGCCTTGTTCTTCTCCACCTATCCCGGGGACCGCGATATACAGAGTGGATTGATTCGTACCCATGGTGCCTTAATCAGATTGAATAATCAAAATTAAAGCAACATATCGAGGACGCCTTAGTGAATCAATCGCGCAAATACATTATTTTGTTAACTGGGATTTGTCCTGATGATAGGGCTGCTTGTTTCCAGGTGTTACAGGTATCTGGGATGTACAGTTTTCAATATGCGTCGTTCTACAAAGTATACTGCCCTTTACTCCGGAGTGCTGTTCTTGATAATGATCGGAACAGCGAGGGTGAATTTTGCACAGAATGGGGCACTACGAGGGTTTATATCTGATTCAGAAAGCGGTCAGGGGCTTCAAGGGGTAAATGTGGTTTTACGTGCTGAGGGGCAATTCATGAGAGGGGGCACAACCGATGGGAATGGCTTTTTTGCGCTCGCTCGGATTCCTTCTGGTCAATATACAATTCACGCTTCGTATATAGGTTATAGCAGCTTTGTTGATACCGTACGGGTTGACTCCGATTTCGTCTATTCGTTGTCAATCGAGTTGAGTCCTGGAGAAACGGAAATGGATGAAGTGGTGATCCAATCCGATCGCATCTCTGGCTCCATCCAGGCCAGGGCAGGAGTTCAAACTGTTCGTCCAGAGGATATCGAGTTGATCCCTTCACCTGACGTATCAGCTGATCTCATAAACTATCTGACTGCTCAGCCAGGGATTGTGACTAGAGGCGATCAAGGTGGGCAACTGTTTGTAAGAGGGGGTGAGCCTGCTCATAACCTGGCTTTACTCGATGGGATGTATGTGTATCAACCCTTTCACATCCTCAGTTTTTATTCTGCATTCCCAGCTGAGATCGTGAGCCGTGCAGATGTATACGCTGGTGGGTTTGGAAGCCAATTTGCCGGGCGAATATCGTCTGTCATAGATGTACACAGTAGAGATGGAAATAATCGCGTCTATAGTGGGAGTGCTTCAGTAGCGCCCTTCGTAAGTGGATTGCGAATTGAAGGACCAATAGTACACAAACGTGTTTCTTTCTTAGCGTCGATTCGGGAGTCTCTGATAGAGCAAGGAGCTGGGCTGTACCTGGATACACCGCTTCCGTATCGGTTTGGCGATCTCTTTGGCAAATTGAATGTGAAAATCACGGAAGACCACCGGCTCGCCTTTAGCCTATTACGAACCCATGATAGGGGGGCAGTCACAGAGGGAGCTGCTCTGGATCGCGCTATGCATTGGACGAATGAAGCGTACGGACTTCGTTATTTAATTGTACCGCGTGAGCTACCCATCTTAGCTGAAATTAAGGGGTCGTTTTCTTCTCATGAATCATCCTTTGGACCCCAAAGCATCGAGCAAAGATCATCTACGATTCAAAATGTCAATACTGAAGTAAACATTACCAATTTTGCCCCTCAATTTGAGGTTAACTGGGGGTTTTATCTCCGATCCGTGGATGTTACAGCAGATTTGCGTGGTTTGTATCAGGATCTGGCGTTTGAAAAAGACCGCTTTACAAAGATTGGTTTCTATATCGAGCCTGTATTTACTTTATTTGGGTCCTTGGAAATACAACCTGGATTTGCTGGTCAAATTTTTAAACAGGAAGGATTTATTCCAGAGCCACGGATTCGCCTTTCATGGCAAAAAGATATCCATCAACTTAGTGCTGCAGCTGGATTATACCATCAAGAAATCGTTGGATTGAACGACCGGCGTGATGCGACCAATGTGTTCACAGCCTGGACAGATGCTCCTTCAGACAATATCGCGAGGTCTACGCATCTATTGGTTGGATACCGGATTGCACCTGGGGAAGTATTTCAGGCTTCCGTTGAGGGGTTTTACAAAACAATGGATCACTTGTCGATTGAAGAGTGGACGGCGTTTCCTCGTTTTACAGCTGGATTACAAGAGGCTGCGGGGCTGGCAAAGGGGATTGATATACGCCTCGCATTTTCTTTGCCTGGGATGAGGGGATTTGTGAACTATGGATTGTCCCATGTAGAGTATGAGGCCATGCAATCTTCCCTGGGCCTCTGGTTTGGCGAAGAGACGCTTCAGTTCCGTCCGCCTCACGATCGGCGCCATCAAGTAAATGCAGCCATAAACACAACAATAAGACAATTCGATGTGGGTGTTCGTTGGAATTTTGGGTCCGGACTCCCGTTCAGTCGTGCTCTCGGTTTTGATACATTTTCAGTTGTAGATGGTCCTGTGGATGTAAAATCGGTACCTGAAAGCCGGCGTGTAATTTATGAACGGCCATATAATGGAATTCTGCCGGCCTATCATCGTCTCGATGTCTCGGTTGCCCGCACCTTTGACTTTGAAGCTGTAGATCTTACCATTCAAGCAAGTGTCATGAACGTTTATGACCGAGAGAATTTATTTGCCCTGGACATTTTTACACTCGAGAGAACCGATCAACTCCCTATCCTCCCAACACTCGGTGTGAAGGCCACCTTCTGATGAGTAAGCCCATTCAAATAGTGTCCTTGTGTTCAACCATTCTATTGGCTGGATTATATCTAATTGGGTGCGAGACGAGTGTTGATCCAATTCTTGAGTTGGATCGACCTTATACTCTTTGGGGCTTTTTAGACATGAACGCCGAGAAGCAAGAAATAAGAGTTGTTGAAATCGCAGACCAACTCGTTTCGTTCAGTGCTGAGCCACTTGATGCCCAATTCAAGTCAACCGATTTAATGTCAGGTGAGGTGCTTGAATGGACCCAGCAGGTTTTTGAAGATTCAGACAGTACATTTCGGCATATATTCAGCGCGGAGATCAAGCTAGAATACGACCATACCTATGTATTAGAAGTACAACGGCGAAGTGATGGGGCAATGAGTCAAATTGAAGTAAAAATGCCTGCCAAATTTGATCTCTTAGAGCAATCTCAACAGGTTCTAGATACCACGGTAATTGCTCCGGTTTTTTTGAATGGTGATCCTCCTCACATTTATCATACGCGTGTAACGTATGTTGCCAGTACCATTCCTGAAGACCCTTCATCCGGAGAAAATCCCATCGTACATCCAGTTACCTTCGTCTACCAGGATCAATTGGCTCGGCTGGGACCAGGTTGGGGAATTAATATTGACCTGGGTAATGATTTCCCTGATGTCAGGGAGGATTTTTTCAACAACGTAATTCACCCAAATGATTTTATCTTTTTGAGGCACATAGACGTCAGTATGGTGATAGGCGATGAGTCGCTTGATCCTCCTGGAGGCGTATTTGACCCCGAACTCCTGGTTGAGCCCGGGGTGCTATCCAATGTAGATAATGGATTTGGTTACGTGGGAGCTGGCTATGAAGTAACGCTCCGGTTTCGCCCAGATCTTCGCCCGCTGCTTCTGGCCGGATTTGCCAACTGCCGGCCAGGAGTGCCAATGACTATATGTACCAAGTGGGATTTACCCCTGCTAGACGACTCTTGAGCTATTATCCGTAGATCTTCCCAAAAGCCATCCTATACGCTGCCTCGTGCTTGGGAAAGATCTCGCTAAACCCATCCTTGTCTTGAACCGCGCCGTGTTGGAATCGGCGTTTTTCGAAGACGGGCATATCGTGACCCGTAATGGCTTTGATGCCCTGGCGGACGATTTCTCCTTTGAGGGCATAGAGGCGCTCGTGGTCCCAGTCGGTGAGTTGGATGAAGGGGATGCCTTCGGCGATCTTGATGACGCAGGGGAGGGCGAACGGGCTGAACCCGTGGAAGCCCAATGAACGGCCCGGGGCATAGGAGCGGACGTGGCCGCGGCTTTGTCCGCCGGAGTAGGTGAGGGAGTGTTTGATTGCGTCAACACCCCATCCTTCCTGGTAGAGCATCAGGTTGTTCAGGACACTCTTGATCGTAAGTTCTGGGTTTTCCTCGATCGGGTAATCCTTGAGGTTTTCGTCGCCGCCGTCACCGTCGACAAGGTATTTCCAATCTGGATACCGGTCGCGGATCCCTTTGCACAGGGTGAGCGCCATCGTAGCGGATTGGACATCCAGAGGTTTATAATCCTCTATAACACGGACGGCTTCTTTGAAATCGACATCCGATGCTGGTACATCTACGATTTCAAGAAACATAGAGAGGCCGAGCGCATTCAGGAAATCCATTGCTTGTTGGGCGTCTTGACCTCCATCGACAGATAGGGTAAAGGCTTTGAGCCTCGCTGGTGATTCCCCCCGCTCCAGGAGCAGATGATGCAGGACTAAAAAGACGGCCCCGCTATCAATTCCTCCTGAGAATAGGACGCCAATGGGTTCTTTTGCTGGAATGCTATCAAGCCAGCTATTGGTTGCATCACAAAGCGCGCCGATGTATGAACGGCCTATCTCCTCCAGATCGGTTGAAAGTGCATTTCGTTCTGGTGTAAAATATCGCTTGTAAACAGGGTTGGGATCGGGGCAACCGATCAACTCGATTTCAACCAGGTGATGAGCCGGTACCATGCGGGTGTACGATGGATGAAACTGGTCATCGAGTCCTTCCTCTGCTAATGCAGCATGCAATTCGTCGATTCGCTCGGCTATAAATAAACAAGGCCCTTCTTGTCGTTTGGCGAGAAAATATCGCATCGGCCGGCCAATGGTGCGGGCCATGCGAACCAGCTTGCCTTCTTTTTGTGCGATGGCAAATTGTCCATCGATCTCGGCAATGCGGCGTGGGTCCCCAGACGCCACGGCTTCTTCGGCATCTTCAATGCTCATATTGAGCAATACGTTAGCCGATGGATCCATTAAATTAACAACACGCTCTACATAAGACGCCAGGTGCGAAGTAGATTCAATATTAGACGAGATAGCCATGTGAATTAAGCAAATCAATTAGTTATCTTACGCGAAACCCGAAATGTAAATGATTGATCCATGACGGTAGTTAATTACTGTTGGAATTGCAATCAATACTCTTATTATTGAAGAAGAATGAACATAAACAAAGCGGTTATTACGGCAGCTGGCAAGGGCCAGCGTACATTGCCTCTCCAGTCCGTAATAGATAGGGATGGAACCGAGAAATCGGTATTGCAAATCATTATAGAGGAAGCATTGCGAGGGGGGATAGAAGATGTGTGTATAGTGGTCCGCCCAGGAGATGAGCATGCGTATGCTGATGTAGCCGGAGATCATGCGGGCCGGCTTCATTTTGTGCACCAGGAAACGCCCCTAGGATATGGGCATGCCGTGTACTGTGCAAAAGAGTTTACCGGAAACGATCCCTTTCTTCACCTGGTTGGGGACCACTTGTATATCAGCAGGGAGTCTAGAGGCTGCGCAGCGCAGCTCATCGAAGTGGCTTCACGAGAATCATGCTCTGTATCTGCTGTACATGCAACCCGCGAAAACCTCTTGCCTTACTTCGGTACAGTAGGCGTACACCGTTTATCAGGACGGAGAAATTTATTTCGGGTAGAGGAGGTTGTAGAAAAGCCGACGCCTACGTATGCGGAGCAGCAACTGGTTGTCCCTGGCTTGCGTGCAGGCTATTATCTATGCTTCTTCGGGATGCACGTGCTGACGCCAGCTGTGATGGACATTTTGGGCCAATTAATTATGGACAAGGACGGAGAGCAAAAAGTGTCACTTTCTGATTCACTGGCTATACTTGCCCATCGCGAGCAGTACCTTGCCCTTGAAACGGAAGACTGGCGGTATGATGTGGGCATCAAGTATGGATTGATGCACGCCCAGTTGGCACTCGCTATGAGCGGTACAGATCGGGACCAGGTTCTTTCAAGCTTACTGGAGTTGTTGGCGGAGCGTGAGCTGGGGGCGGTTCCTCAGGGAGATGGGGTATGAGCGAGTTAGTTCGAATTATTACTTCAGAGGATCCAGAGATACGTAATCAACCGCTTGATGTGTTCTGCCGCGATGCCTCTATGCATGCGCTGTTCGGCGAATGTATGGCGCTCGATAAATTCCGCCGTGAAAGCGATAACCTCTATGAGCGGGTTCGCGCGCTGTTCTTCTTATATGCCATTCACCGATTTCACCTACCCAAGCAGTTTGATACCTACTCGTCCGGATATATTCCCTGGGAAGGTGTATCTCACATGCTGAAGAGGCGGTTTGAGGAAGCCCTTGAGATTTTTCTGGCCCAGCAAGCCTTGCAAGGCCCCAGCAATGCGTTGTCTAGTGCGCTTTCTGTTGGATATCACCGATTGGCCTTTCAAACCCTGGCGGACCAAGTGCGCAGAAGCGTGCGGTCGGTCAAAGGAAACCAATGGATGTTTCGGGTAGGTCACCCAGATGATCAACCGCTTCGCGTGCGGCCCGAACTCTACAGGCGGAATTCTGAGGACTCTCTGTTCCCGATTATTCAGGAGCAAACGCCGGTTCGCATGGACCTTACGCATAGCGGATGGAGCGATATCTTCTTCCTGGGGATGGACTTCCCGGAGGGCGCCCGGGTCCTTAATATCTCGATCGACCTCTCCGTTCGATCCAATGGTGAGCAAGAAAGTCCAGCACCCAAACCACCTGTTGAAGCGTACTTTCGAGTCATTGATGAGCCCATACTTCGCCTGGTAAGTGTAGACCTCCAGGCCGTTGCCGAAATTTCTACTCTGGAAGAAGTTTTCGATTATGCGCGAGATTACCTGGGTTTGCTGAAGGCCGGCGTTATCGCTTCAGGGATTATCCCGCCTGGGATGGAAGGGGCGAATCAGCCTCTGTCGGCATTGCTGAGTCGTATGGTAAAGCCAGGGCATGGTATCGAGATAGTCACACAAGTAAACGACATTCCGAAAGGGTCCCGGCTCGCGGTATCTACCAATTTACTCGGTTCGATTATAACGGTGTGTATGCGGGCTACGGGTCAAACGAAGTCGTTGACCGGGCCGCTAACAGAGGAAGAGCGTCGGGTGGTTGCAGCGCGTGCGATTTTAGGAGAATGGTTGGGAGGATCCGGTGGGGGATGGCAGGACTCTGGTGGAATCTGGCCCGGCATGAAGTTGATCGAAGGGGTGAATGCCGTGGATGGTGATCCAGAATTTGGGATCAGCCGCGGCCGGCTATTGCCTCACCATATGATTTTAGAGCAGAGCGAGGTAAGTGAAGAGACGCGGGAGAAGCTACAGGATAGCCTCATCCTGGTGCACGGCGGTATGGCGCAGGACGTTGGGCCTATCCTTGAGATGGTGACTGAAAAATATTTGCTCCGGTCCGAAAAAGAATGGCGATGGCGGCAAGCGGCTATCAAGCTATTGGATGACCTGGTGCGCAGTCTGCAAGAAGGCGATATCAAGGCAATCGGGGCCAATACCCAGCGCAACTTTGATTGGCCGATTCAGACAATTATCCCGTGGGCAAGCAACCATTACACGGAGTCATTAATCGCAAAGGTGAAGGAAGAATTCGAGGATGATTTCTGGGGATTCTGGATGCTTGGCGGTATGGCCGGTGGGGGTATGGGCTTTTTGTTTAACCCAAAGAAAAAGCCTGAAGCCCTGAAGCGCCTGCCACAGATCATGAGCGAAACGAAAAAGCGCCTGGAAAACGCGGTGCCTTTTGCCATGGAGCCCGTTGTGTATGATTTTACGATCAATGAGCACGGCACGATGGCTCGAAGCCTAAAGGGAGACGAAGCCCTGATGCCTGCGAGGTATTACACCCTGGCTGTACCTGGCCTATTACGTGTAGGTACTCGTTCTTTGTCCAGAGTGCGCCGGGCTGAGCTTGATCAGTTTGGGATGGCCTGCCGGACCCAGCCGGAGCTTGCCGGCATGGTGGCGCGCCTGTTCGACCGGTTATTACCTCCCAAGGAGCATAGCGACGAAGAAGATCAGAGCCTAAACTCCCTTTTGGATACATATGGTTTTGATAGGGAATACCATGAACAGGTCCGTTCCGACTTACGAAGCGGGCGTATTGGGCTGGCGCAAAACCGGCTACCTGGGCAGACGCGTATTGAGGATGTGAGCCCAGAGGATGTGCACGACGCCAGAAATTACATTGCTGAATCATTTACCAACATCGGGGCCGAGGCGATTCGCAACGGGGAAGTGGCGGTTGTTACTTTAGCTGGTGGTGTTGGAAGCCGTTGGACGAAAGGAGCGGGTGTGGTGAAAGCCCTCAATCCGTTCTGCAAGATGGGGGGCGTGCACCGGAATTTTATTGAGATTCACCTGGCAAAGAGTCGATATATCGGTAACCAGTATAATTCATCGATCCCTCACTTTATAACGACAAGTTACCTGACGAACGGGCCGATTGAGAGGCACCTGGAGTACGTCAACCGCTACAATTATCCAGCGCCGCTGTTATTGTCGCCGGGTAAGATGGTTGGGCTTCGCCTTGTGCCTTCAGAGCGGGATTTGCGGTTTGCCTGGGAGGAGACTGCACAGCAGGTGCTCGATGAGCAGGCCCAAAAAGTGAAAGAAAGTGCACAGGCTGCGCTCATCAATTGGGTAAAACAAGTTGGCGAAGCAACCGATTATACGGATAATCTTCCGCTACAGTGTTTAAATCCTGTCGGACACTGGTACGACGTCATGAACCTGTTCAGAAACGGGTCATTGGCGTTTTTACTCGAAGAGCGGCCCCAGCTCAAATATCTCATGATCCACAACGTCGATACCTTAGGTGTTAATGTTGATCCAGGGATGTTGGGTATCCATATTGATTCTGCATCTACACTAACGACGGAAGTGACCAATCGCAGGTTGGAGGATCGTGGTGGGGGCCTTGCACGAGTCGATGGGCAGTTGCGCTTGATCGAAGGGCTCGCTCTGCCGCGGGAAGATGTGGAGTACAACCTGTCCTATTATAACTCAAGCACCACCTGGATCGATATCGATCGATTGCTCTGGTTGATGGCTTTAACTCGGAATGAACTGCATCAGCCTGAGAAAGTTGAAGCAGCCGTTAAGGACATCGGCTCTCGTATACCAACGTATGTCACCTTGAAAGAAGTGAAAAAGCGTTGGGGTAAAGGGCAAGAAGACATTTTCCCTGTGATGCAATATGAAAAGCTCTGGGGAGACATGACGGCCCTGCCGGAATTGAACTGCAGCTTTATCGCTGTCCCCGTAGAACGCGGCCAGCAACTCAAGGAGCCTGCTCAACTAGACGGTTGGCTTCGCGACGGTTCGGCCCGGTATGTTGAGAAGTTGTGTGATTTTGGGGAGGAGTGATACTTTATGGTATAATCGGTATGTTTGCTGAGCGATAATCCTTCCCCACCTAGACACAATCATCCGATGGTCTCTCTCAAATATATTAGTTCCAGTATACTCTGCACGCTTCTTTTAGCGATGCTCTCTGGCTGCGAGCAAGAACAGGCAGATGCTTCTGAGTTAGCAGAAGAGCCGTCCATTGCGCACTCTTTTTTCATTGCTGGCCCTACTCTGACAGGCATTATCGATGAGAATGGCAGTGTGCTATGGGATTCGGGTAAGGGAGCTGCACGGGACGGGTACGTCTTACCAAATGGACACGTGTTGATCTGTTGGACAGATGTCGTTCACGAGTACGATTCTGACAAGAATATCATCTTCACCTATGAATTGAGTGAATCGAATGAAGAGTTGGGGACTGCTGTACGATTGAGCAACGGGCTCACCATGATTACCGAGCTGGGCGAGAAACCACGTATTCTTGAAGTGGACGCAGCTGGGGAAATAGTTCATGAAGTCCCTTTGCAACCTGAAACAGATAATGCACACATGCAAACACGGATGGCCCGAAAACTGTCCAATGGCAACTACTTAGTGCCACATCTTCTTGCCTTTGCTGTGAAAGAGTATACGCCCTCTGGAGCCGTTATCCAGACCATCCGTACGGACCGTGAAGAACTCGGTGGCCGGGAAGCAGAAAACTGGCCTTTTACGGCCATTCGATTGGATAATGGCAATACGATCATCAATCTGACGCATGGTAACAAAATCATCGAAGTAGATAGTCAGGGTGAAATTGTTTGGAAGATGTCGAATGAAGATGTCGCCGAGCCGATATTCAATGATCCATGCGGTGCGCAGCGATTACCCAATGGGAATACCGTGATTGCGAGCTATCACGCTGAAGAAGGCGTTAAACTTTTTGAAGTTACCCGAGACAGAGAAGTAGTCTGGACTTATGAAGGTCCTCATCGTGCTCATCATTTTCAGATACTGACCACAAACGGTATTCCTCTGGAAGGACCCCCTTTGAAATAAGTGGACTCCTGGTTATATAATTTGAGGCTTTAGTAAGAAAAAGTACAACGCGTGTTGTACCTTGCCTCTCTGACCTTGAACCTTCTATGGATCCTTGCGTTCGTGAGGATCCATATTCGTATAATCTAACCCGTGATTCTTACACAGATGGCGGAATTGTACCCCTGCTTTCGAACTCCTATCGGCTGTTGTTTGGCCCTCTTGCTTCTGGTCTCTTGCTCTACTCCTGACTTACCGGACACCAATTCAAGCACATACCAGGAAGTCATCACGGCGTTCTATTCCAGTGTGGCTTCCATTCAATCGGGTGAGGATGCCGGGGCGCAGGATAACTTGTTGAAGGTGGTAAATCTGGCGCCGGGAGAGCCGGCGGCGTGGTATAATTTGGGGTTGATTGCATTGCGGCAGAATGACTTTGATCAAGGGGAAGAGCGGTTGGCCCAGGCAGCATTGCTCGCTCCAGAGAATGGTGAGATTCAGCGGTTGATTGGGGCGATGGAGTTAGCAAAGGGGAATATGGATACGGGAATCGCGGCACTAAGGAAGGCGGTTGAACTGGATGCTAGTGATATCAAAGCCTCTTTTGCCCTGGCGCAAGAACTGGGGCGAACTGGAGAACCAGCGGATATTCAAGAAGCCCTTGGTATCTATAATCAACTGCAGGAAGAGCTGCCTGAAAACCTTGTTGTTCTGGTTGAACTATCCCGTCTTTCTGCGCAGCAGGGTGACTTTGCAGCATTAACGCCTGCCGTTGACGCCATCGAGCCGTTGTCAGATGAATGGGCTGAAGAGGTAGCTGCTCCTTACACGGCATTGCAAGAAGCCGTTTCGAATCAGGATGGCGGCCAGGCGCTGGTGCAGGCCGGCTTCCTTCGTAATATGCTGTTAAGTACGTATGCCTATCGGCAGGACCTGGTAGAGGTACAAACGCCGACCGAGGAAGTGGGGGATTTGATGGTTGAGTTTCTCCGGTTGCCTTCCCCTTCGGCGCAACCTTCTCCGCCGGATGATGGACTTTCGTACAATAGGATGGAGTTGGCCTCTCAAAGTACTAATCCAACGCCTCCTGGGCCAACGTCTTGGGCTTCGAGGGCACTATTAGACGGTGAAGAACCATCTACTTTGGTGACAGCAGGAAGTCAGTTCATCAGCGTATCGGCGGAGGATTTATTTACGCGGGAAGCAGTGGAGAGTGGTTCGTTTGATGTGGCTTTATTGGATTATAACTATGATTTTCGGGTAGATATCGTTCATGCGAATGCGAATGGATTGATGATCATCGAACAGGATACCAATGGGGTATTCTCTGAAAAAGAAGCGGCTTCGATGATGGATTCCCGCCTGGCAAATGCACCCTACACGCATGTTTGGACGGCTGACCTGGATTCCGAAGGAGACCTTGATCTACTGTTAGCCTCTCCTGAGTTAGGGACAGTGGCATTACGGAATACCGGAGATAGCCGATTTGTCGAGATGGATGTATTCAGCGAAGTGCCCGACCTGGTGGATTTTGCCTGGGCCGACTTCGACGGGGATGGAGATCCAGACCCTTCCTTGCTCAGTGCATCTGGCGAATTGTATCAATACGCAAACGAGCGGCTGGGCCAATTCACCCGTAGGGTGGTGCCGCCTGTATTCGGTGGGGTTACGGCGCTCGCAGTTGGAGATATAAACAGTGACGGACGGATGGACCTGGTTTGCCTATCTATGGCGGGAGGCGTGTATCGCATTTCGGACGATCCTGAAGGAGGCTGGATCGTCAATGAACTGTTTAACTGGGAAGGATTTGAGTCTCTTAATAGTTCTGCCAACCAGGTGTTCACGGGCGACTTTGACATCAACGGGAGTATTGACATCCTTGTGAGCACCGAACAGGAAAGCCGTGTATGGCTAAGCGATGAAAATGGTGCGTACCAGCCTCTATCGGCTAGCATTGATGGGCAGGTATTATCTGTTGCTAGAAAAACAACCGAAGATGGGGGAGATGGGTTGCTTGATTTAATTGGCCTCACCGCTGATGGAGGGCTGATGGAATGGGAAGGTGCTGGTACAAAATCCTATCACTGGCAAGTGCTACGCCCACGGGCGGGGCAAGCATTGGGCGACCAGCGTATCAACTCGTTTACGATAGGCGGGGAGGTGGAAATTCGATCCGGTTTGCTGTACCAGAAGCAGCCGATTCTTTCGCCGGTTGTGCACCTGGGGCTTGGTGATCGGGAAAAAACGGATGTGGCTCGATTGATCTGGCCGAATGGCGATATTCAGTCAGAGTTTGACCTGGAAGCCGACCAATCGATCTTCACTCCTCAACGGCTTAAAGGGTCGTGCCCCTGGCTGTTTACCTTTGACGGGGAGAAGATGCAGTTTGTAACGGACTTTATCTGGCGGTCCCCACTTGGCTTGCGTATCAACGCCCAGGAGACAGCTGGTATTATGACAACTGAGGATTGGGTTAAAATTCCAGGAGAAGCCCTGGCGCTGAAAGATGGATACTACGATGTACGTATCACTGCTGAGTTATGGGAAACCCATTTCTTTGATCACGTGTCCCTGATAGCTGTTGATCATCCAGAGGATACAGAGATTTTTGTAGACGAGCGATTTGCTTTTCCTCCGCCAGAGTTAAAAGTTCATCACGTATCTGGTCTTCTACCTGTACCCAGCGTATTAACCGATGAAGGTGTTGACGTAACCGAGACGGTGCGTTTAAAAGACGAAGAGTATCTCGACTTCTTCGGGCGTGGAGGATACCAGGGCATTACACGTGATCATTATGTCGAAGTTGAGTTGGATGAGCGCATGGTGGAAGCTAAAGAGGGTACCCTTGTCGGCGCTGGTTGGGTGCGTCCTACAGATAGCTCGATCAACGTGGCCATCTCCCAGGGATCGCATGCGCCTCCTCAGGCCCTGGTTGTCGAAGTGCCTGATGGCCAGGGCGGATGGGAAGTAGCTTTACCCAATGTGGGATTCCCTGCAGGTAAAACGAAAACGATCCTGATAGACTTAACCCCTGTGCTTCAAGAGCGCGTAGTAGACCGGGTACGATTGCGTACCAACCTGGAAATTTACTGGGATCAGATAGGATGGGTAGCACCCCAGCCTGAGGATGATTTTCTGATTCAACCGGTACCACTGGCTTCTGTTGATTTGCAATACCGAGGGTTCTCGCGTGTGACTGCGGCCAATGCCTCTTCGCCCGAATTGCCTGATTACCAGGAGCTAGCGGGAACGATGCCGCGCTGGCGGGACCTTGTTGGGTATTACACCCGCTTTGGAGACGTATCAGAGCTGTTAGAAACTGTGGACGACCGGTATGTGATCATGAATGCCGGTGATGAGATGCGATTTTTGTTCGAAGCATTGCCTCCCGTCAGGGAAGGCTTCCGGCGCGACTTTGTATTGGTCGGTGATGGGTGGGTAAAAGACGGTGATTACAACACAACGTTCTCGAAAACCGTCATTCCTTTGCCCTCGCACGATCAGCCGTCCTATACAACCCCTCCCACAACACTCTGGAACGACCCGGTCTATAAAAAGCACCCGGATGATTGGACGCGTTTTCACACGCGATATGTCTCCACTGAACGGTTTGCTACAGCCCTTGTGACCGGTCAGTAAACACTGACACATGCCCAAAAAAGATGTAAAAGGCCGCCGGGACTTCTTGAAGAAGTCTTCGCTTGGAGCCTCTATGTTTGTCGTGCATCCTTTCGATGCGGATGGTTCGAAAACTGCCAGCATAGCCAATCCTGGTCAACAACCGATTCCCTACATCAAAGCGCTACCGCTCGCTGATAGGGAATTGGATCTGACTCCGGCGCGCTGGATATGGTATCCCTCTGAGCGTGTCTTGCAAAATACAGTGGTGCTGTTTAGAAAACGATTCTACCTGAGCGCCAAACCCGCATCGGCAAGGGGCTGGATTTTGGGCGACAGCCGGTACCGGCTGCATGTGAATGGGGACAGAATACAGTGGGGGCCGGCACCGTCGGACCCTCGTTTTGCTGAAGCTGACCCTATCGATCTGACTGATCACCTGGTGGATGGCACCAATACGATAGGGACGGAAGTGTTGTACTTCGGCCAGGGGGATGGGACGTGGCCCATCGGCAAGGCTGGTTTTATCTTCTACCTCGAAATCACGCATCAAGACGGGCAGGTAGAACGGATTGTGTCGGATGCGTCTTGGAAAAGCCACCTGTGCCGGAGTTGGAAGCCGGGGCAGTATAAACGGTGGTATTTGAGAGCATTTCAGGAAGAGTTCGATGCCCGCTTGTATCCACACGGCTGGCTTTCAGCGGCGTATCAGCCTGGTTCTGACTGGTTGGACGCGATGGAGATGGAGGGCAATGCCTATGATCCGGCATTGAGCACAAGCGGGAGGGATTACTTGACGTCTAGTAGCGGGGATCCCGAATTGACTCAACTCCGAAAAAGGAGCGTGCCCCTGCTTAACGAGGTGGCTGTTGAGGACGTTACCCTGAGGGAAACGAAGCGCATCCGGTGGCACCGTCCTGCGGAAGAGTATTTCGAGTCATTAACGCCAAATGCATTCTCAGCTGAGTCCTACTCAGGAGCGCGAGAGAGTGGGGCTTTGATGTGGGACGTAGCGTTGCAAGGTGAGGATGGAATTGCACTCACGTTCGAGTTTAAGGAGCAAATCGTAGGGTGGCCCTACTTTACGATCACCGCTCCTGAAGGGACCGTCATCGACGTAATGGTTCAGGAAGGGCACCAGGTTGGAGGTCCGGCGCTGCTCAATACGCGATTTCATTCCTGGAGCCGGTTCATTTGTAAAGAGGGGACAAATACGTTTGAAACGTTTGACTACGAGTCCCTCCGTTGGCTTCAATTGCATATCCGAAATAGTAGAGGAACGGCAGTTGTTGAAAAGGTTGGCGTTCGGCGGCGGGTTTATCCCTGGCAGGCGATTCCGCAGTTTTCCTGTTCGGACGAAACGATTCAGAAGGTATGGCATGCGTCCATCAACACATTGAATAATTGTGCGCAGGATACCATCGTTGACTGCATGGGGAGGGAGCGGCAGCAATATAGCGGAGATATTGGGCATACCGTTCATGCTATCTACCATGCCTTTGGCGAGACCCAGCAGATTGCTCGATACGTGGATACCTTTGGGCAGGGCCTTACCAATGCCGGCTATTTCTTGGATTGCTGGCCGGCATACGATCGGCTGGCTCGTATTGCACAGCGTGAGCTTCAGCTTACTCCCTGGGGGCCGTTGTTAGATCACGGCGTTGGGCACGTCTTCGATACCTACTATTACTACCTCTATTCCGGTGACCTCACCGCTTTAGAAGAAGCCTATCCTCGATTGGTTCGGTTTTCTGAATACCTGCAATCGATCCGGGGAGAAGATGGCTTGCTTCCCGTTGAGAACCTGGGAACGCCCACCGTCTGGATTGATCGTGATGCCTACCAGAAGCAACGGCACAAACAGTGTGTCTTTAACATGTATGCCTCCGCGATGCTACAGTATGCCCTGGCTCCTTTGTGCCGGGCGCACAGCCAGAATGAGATTGCAGCCCAAGTTGAACAGTTTGGGAAGGAGTTGCAAGATGTGGTAGTTGGTTATTTTTGGAGTCGAACGCTTAATACGTTTGTGGTAAATCAACCCTGGCTTTTCGAAGAACAGGACCCCCGGTTTTGTGACCGGTCCTTGGCAACGGCTGTAATGTATGGTATGTGTCCTGGAGATCGAACCGTTGAATCTGTCCGGCTCTTAGAGGAAATGCCTGATACGGTGGGTTTGTCTTATCCTGCAAATGCCGGTTGGCGGTTGTGGGGATTAGCGGCTGGGGGCAGGGGAGAGGTCGTAATTAACGAGTTGCGTAATCGGTGGGGAAGGATGCGATCGGTCCATGAAAACAATACCCTGTCCGAGGGTTGGGAAGCGAGATATGATACACGAGATCAGTGGAGCCATGCACCTGTTGCCCCATTGTATATGTTATACATGGGTATCATGGGGTTAAAACCCGTTCAACCCGGTTATGCTGAGTATGAAATTAAGCCTCAGTTAGGAGACTTGTCATCGCTTCGTGTACAGGCCCAGACCCGGGTCGGGCCCATAACACTTACGTCAAGAGGGTTGCGAGGGAATCGCACCCTGCAAATACAAACGCCAGCTAACGGAGACGGCTACCTCGTCTTGTCTTCTGATGAAGCCGTCACGCTTGAACACCGGAATAGATATGCAGGGCGGGATACTCAACATTATGTGTTGCCAAAAGGACAGACCGTAGAGCTTGTGCTTCGGCACACGTAAAACTTTAGGAAATATCCGAGCGCCACTTTCCTTCCTCCTTGAACTCTCGGAGGACCTTGCCAATCATGCTTTTATCGGCTCGCATGACGGGTAAGGAAAAGCCACGGCGGAAGAAATCGATAAATCCTTCTTCTTTTTTAAACCTGGACGTATTGGTATTCACATAACCCATTTCCCAATTACCAAAGCTCCGAGCCAAGACTTCTTGTTTCAGCAATAACCCGACTTCAGTATGACGAGGGTCTTCACCAATACGCTCGTAGGTTTCAAGTACCGCTTCTTCCGGGCCTTCAAGAACCTGGAGAAAGGATCCTTCATGATAAATCAGCAGCCCTGAAACCTCTACTTTTTCATTATTGGCTTTTGATTTACTGAGGAGCTCGGCTAACTCTTGATCAGTGAAAGATACCGTTGCAGCACTCATGTATATAAGCTGAAGGAACGTCTCTCTTTCCTGCTCTTTCTCTTCCGTATCTGTTACTTCAAGCTCTGGATGTTCAGTGATTGTAAGGGTCTCTTCAGAGGCGATTTCTATATGTTCTAGTGTTGTGTTTTCCATAGCAACTACCGGTTTACGTTAAGTCCAATAGGCGTATAGATTGTATCGGCCTGAATACGACAAACTTTAGCGGCTACGTGTAAAATTGAGATTTTCTTTACAACCACATCAAATTAAATTCAACTCTCCTTTACCTGATCGATTTGCGCTACGATGTACAAAGCTGTAGTTTAGATTTATTCTAAATAAGAAAACTTATCTGGCCTTACTTGGTCAAAGAGGGCGAAATACTTAACAAACCATCATAAAATGAACTCACCCTTTGTAAAACTTAGTGTATTGATTCTCATTCTTTTCTCAAGTTGTGAAACGGATACGGCTCAGCAGGCTGCTGTTGACGAGGCTTCAGAGATAACGGTATACACGCACAGGCATTACGAAAGCGATCAGGCTTTATTTGCAAAGTTCACTGAGGACACAGGCATTAATATTAACGTTGTAAATGCCAGTGCCGATGAGCTGTTATTAAGAATGGAGAATGAAGGAGAGCAATCTCCTGCAGACGTATTGATTACGGTAGATGCTGGCCGCCTGGAGCGGGCCAATGAAAAAGGTCTATTGCAGTCAGTCTCTTCTGACGTCCTTGATGAAAATGTGCCAACCCATTTGAGAGACGACGAGAACTACTGGTATGGATTAACTCGGCGTGCACGAGTGATAGTATATGACAAAGATCGATTCAATCCTTCCGAGTTAAGTACATACGAAGCACTTGCTGGTCCTGAGTGGGACGGCCGTGTCTTGATAAGATCGTCAGGCAACATCTACAACCAGTCCTTAATGGCTTCTATTATTGCGAATCTTGGTGAAGACGCAGCCAGATCGTGGGCCGAAGAAATGGTTGGCAACATGGCGCGTGAACCCCAGGGGAATGATAGGGACCAAATGAAAGCGCTGATTGCGGGTGAGGGTGATGTAGCTGTGGTTAATACGTACTATGTAGGCCACCTCCTGAACTCGAGTGATTCGTCAGAGGTTAGTGTGGGCGAAAAAATTGGCATCTTCTTTCCTAACCAGGATGACCGTGGGGCGCACATAAATGTAAGTGGAGCTGGTGTTGCTGCCTATGCGCCAAATAAGGCTGATGCCGTCCGGTTTATCGAATTTCTTACTAGTGAAGAAGCGCAGAAAACATTCTCTGCGGCAAACCATGAATACCCGGTCAATCCCACCGTTGCCCCCTCTGAGTTGTTGTCATCTTGGGGTGAGTTTAAGGGAGATGAACTGCAGCTATCCAAGCTGGGTGAGTACAACAAGAGTGCAGTCCTGATATTTGATGAAGTGGGCTGGAAATAAAGCCGCGGAACGAACAACTAGTCTGTTCTCTCCGAGAGGAGCCGCACAGTATATAAAGCAAGTAGATGTTGGGTGGGCCGCGGTAATTATGCTCCTGGTTGCCGGCCTGTCCATTCCTATACTCACCATTTTGCTCAAACTCTTCGAAGGGCCTGGTGAGAGTTGGGGGCATATCGTTGAATTTCTACTTGCCGATTATGTAATCAATTCTTGCATACTGGCTCTATGTGCTGGAAGCCTTGCCCTGGCTTTCGGCATAGGGCCAGCGTGGATCGTATCCCGGTATGAGTTTCCATTCAGGCGATTATTTGAATGGTTACTGATCATTCCCTTGGCTATCCCTAATTACCTCACCGCCTATGCCTACGCAGGGTTGTTTGATTACGGCGGATTGATCCAGCAACTCATCGCTTCGGGAGATGTGACGAGCAGTGCCGGCAGGATCAATATTATGAATATCTGGGGACTGTCCTTTGTACTTGCTTCTTCGTTGTACCCTTATGTTTATGTGACTACGCGAAGCTTCTTCCTTAATCAGTCTAGCACTCAGTTGAGTACGGCATTACTGCTGGGAGCAGGGGAAGCTCGTGTTTTCTGGAAGGTGGCTCTGCCGATGGCCCGGCCAGCCATTGCAGCTGGGTTGTTTCTGGTGCTCATGGAAGTCCTGAACGACTATGGAGCCGCGTATTATTTCGGAGTGCCCACGTTTACAACAGCCATCTTTCGTTCCTGGTTTGGATTGGGTGAACCCGATACTTCGATATATCTGTCAGCACTCCTATGCCTATTTGTGCTCCTGTTGATCTTTGCTGAACGTTTCCAGCGCCGCAAAAAAGGATATGATACACGGCGTAGTGATACCTCGATGCCACGTAAAGCATTGCCACTCTTCGCACAATGGGGTTTACTCATTGTGTGCCTGGTACCTATCGCTGCAGGTTTTGGGCTTCCTTTTGGACAAATGATCTACTGGGGATCTATCACCTGGTCCAATGTACTGGACAGCTCCTATTTTACTATTGTCGGGTATAGCGTTCTTTTAGCTGCTATTACAGCGTTGTTATGCGTTTGTATATCGTACCTGCTTATCTATGGGAGCAAGTGGAGCCGATCTCAGGGTGTTAAACATATATCCAAAATTGCCATTTTAGGGTATGCAGTGCCTGGGGTGGTCATTGCGGTGGGTATCATTATCCCCGGACTAATGTTTGATAAATGGCTGATCGGATTTATGCAACAGTATGCGGGGGTAGGTATTGGTTTTGTGATCAACGGGACACTGATTGGGCTCATACTGGCTTATTGTGTTCGGTTTATGGCCGTTTCGTATAACCCCATTGAGGCGAATAGTAAGAGGGTAGGAGAATCCGTTTCGCATGCATCTCAGGTGTTGGGCGCGCCGAAATGGAGGCGAACCTTCTTTATAAACATGCCGTTATTACAAAAAGGACTGTGGAGCGGAGCCTTACTGGTTTTTGTCGATGTGATGAAAGAGCTCCCAATTACCCTATTGCTAAAACCCTATGGGGTAATGACGCTTTCGGCTAAAGCCTATGAATTTGCAAGCGATGAGCGGATTGCCGAATCGGCGATCCCTTCGTTAATGATTATCGCAGCCGGGTTATTGCCTATTATCTTTTTGAACAAGCTAATACGAAGCTAGCTCATGATTCTTGACATTGAGAACCTGCATAAGTCCTACAAGCGGAACAAGCAGCCTGTACTGCAGGGGGTCAATTTATCATTAGATAGCGGACAAATCGCTGCAATAATAGGCAAAAGCGGTAGTGGCAAAAGCACTATTCTGAAAGCTATTGCTGGTCTTGAAACCGTCAACTCGGGGCGAATTACACTTCATGATCGTGATATCGTGAGTGACAGGGTATTTATCGCACCCGAAAAAAGAAACATCGGGTATCTATTCCAGGATTTTGCTCTTTTTCCTCATCTAACCGTTTCTAAAAACATTGCCTTTGGATTATCAGGGCGGGCAAATAAGCAAGACCGGGTACGGGAATTACTGGCGTTGATGGGCTTAGAGGTGCATCATTCCAAGTACCCGCATGAACTATCGGGTGGTGAACAACAGCGCGTAGCGCTTGCCCGTGCTATGGCTCCGAATCCTTCCCTTTTGCTTCTAGATGAGCCCTTCAGCAACCTGGATGCTCATATCAAGAAAGACATTCGCTCTTTTGTGTTCTCCATTATTCGATCCACTGGATTGAATTGCATCTTCGTTACCCATGACTTAGAGGATGTGATGGAGTATGCTGATACGATCTCTATTCTGCACAATGGTATCATCGAGCAAACCGGTTCCCCTGAAGAAGTATACAAACAACCCGCAAGCCCCCATGTGGCTGGATTCTTTGGCGAAATCAATATTCTCGACCAGGCCATGATAAAGTGCTTCAGGTTAGCTGTACCTGAAGGCAGATTATGTGGCATTAGAACGTGCGATGTTCGGTGCTCCTTACACCAGATAAATCAAAGCCTACCTGCCCGTATCGTGAAACGAACGCGTATGGGGCGGTTTAGCAAGTTAAAGGTTCAAATCGAGAATGGCTGTTCTCTGGATCTTGAGTTAGCAGAAGGAAGCGTAAATGGGCACGAGGAGATCTTTATTTCCATAAAGGAAGAAGATGTGCTCCATTTTGGTGATGCGTGAGGAATCTTACTTCAGCAATAACATAGTACCCGTCTTTTTAATCGCTGGCGTTTCTAGTTGATAGATGTAGGTCCCACTGGCGAGGTCTTGAGAGGCCTGATAGGTGACAGCATGATGACCGGCTGGCAGTGCTGAATCGATTAATGTCTCAACGAGCCGGCCGGCTGTGTCGTAGATAGCGAGGTGCACCTGGCTTTCAGTTGGCAGGGAGAAGGTAAGGGTTGTGGTTGGGTTAAATGGATTTGGGTAATTCGGATTCAGCGTGACTTGAAGAGGGCCCTCCGGTCGCAGTTCGATGGTATCAGAGTAGGTTAAGGATCCATCAAAATCTACTTGCTTCAGGCGATAGAAGAGTGTATTTGCGTTTACGGATTGCAGGTTATCGGTGAAGGAATAGGATTGCATAGTCGTTGCAGTTCCAGCCCCCTCTACAAACCCTACCTCTGTAAACAATTCTTCAGATGAAGTAGATCTCTCAAGGTAAAATCCGGCATTGTTCAATTCGGATAGGGTCTCCCAGGATAGAATTGCCTTGCCTCCATCAAGGACTCCTGTAAACGAGGATAGCTCAACAGGTAAAAGATTGTCTGTATCATACACAAACTCTTCGTCGTTGATAGCCCGTTTGATTTCATTCGGTGGGGTCCAGGACACTGAGAGTACTTCCTGTCCAGCGTTCTCGAAATAGTGAACGGTAATCTCATGAAGCCCCGCTTCAAGAGTAATAGTGCCCTGTTTTTCATCTTCAGCGTGTACGCCATCATTGTCCACAATGAGTTGATTTCCGATATATAGCCGGCTTCCGTCATCTGAATTCGTGAAAAAGGTATAGGGGCCTGTGGCTGGTGCGTTCACAAACCCTTTGAATAGAAATCCAAATTCATTGTCTTGTTGACGGTTGGATAGATCTATGTTGGTTACAAAACCTGTTTCAACTGGTTCGATGGATGAGAAATCAGGGATTGCAGTCCATGCCCCTTCATAATATGCATATTGCAGGCCAGGGGCCGTATTTACAGGCATGTCAGGGGGCCGTGCTGTGATCTCTTCTGCTCGAATAAGAACAACCCAGTCTTCTGAAGGCTCTGTCGAGGGCAGGCCAAGGTCATAGGGAGGATTACCTTGCAGGCTTGTGACTGAGCCGTTTGAGAATGTACCAATTCGTGGATTGTACCACTCAAGGGTGTAGGTCCCATTGGGCAAGGAGATAGAGCCGGCTGTTTCGGCGTCAAAAAGATAGGCGGCGTAAAGTTCTCCGGCCTTAGCAAAGACATAATCTTCGTTGCCCTCAATGAGGCCATCAGCTGGAGACATCTCGGTAAACGGAAGATGTTGCAAGAAGAACTGAACCGCGTTGGTGGTATAGTCCCACAACTGATCGCGGCTGCGCCAGTCCTCCATGTCCAGGTCGTCATGCGGGTTGTTGTACCCAAAATACCATTCAACACCAGCGCCGCCCCCCATGAGTGTTGCCCAGAGGGCCTCCTGGCGGATTTCTTTATGGTTATTGCCTGAGCCATCGGGTTTTGCCCCTGTGCCGGCTGGTCCGATTTCGTCCAACATAACGACCCATGGGTGACCCATTTCAGCAGAACGGTCTCTCCACTTGATGACCTGGTTATGGATGTCGTTGTCGAGATCTCGTTGAATCGAGTTGCCTGTAATCGTTTCTACAGGAGAATCATTGGGGTATCCCAGTAGATCATCGTAGATATTGCCAATTTGGTTAGGGAAGGTGTGGACAACTACAAGGTGATTATACGGGTCCAGGGAAGAGATGTATTCTGAGAATTCGATGCGTTGGGTGTGGGTGTTTGTATTCTCCTCGCCCAGGTTCCAGGTGATTGCCAAATGATACCCAAATCGGGCCATCAATTCTCTGTAATACAACCGCCGCTGGGTGCCTAAAGAACCGCCGTCCAGGAGCTGGTCGTTCTCTTGTTCTTGTGTAACGATATGAAGCATCAGGCCGAGAGCGTCCATGTGCTTAAACACGATATCCCATTGGTCCAATTTTGAGACGTCATAACGAAGCCGTTCAGAGGCGTCGTCTCCATATTCGGTCCAGGGATACACTTCGCAGCCGTCTCCTTGGGTATTCATAGGGAGAAAGTAGACGCTGTTGATGCCCTTGGAGGAGAGGTAGTTCAATGCGCCTATAATGCCCTTACCTTTACCATTATGCCAGGTTGGGTCTCCGACTTGCCAATCGGCTTCATGCGCTTCATAGCGGTGTAATCCATCTTGCAACACGTTATTTTGGCATCCAAAGTCCTGTGTATTGTCGAATTCATAATACCCCAGGAAATTCTCTGGGCTATCCGCACCGCCTTTGATGAAATACTCGCCGTTGTCGAATTGCAAATAGGGCGTGTTGTTATAGGAGAGGATCCCTTTGCCTCTGAAATCGCGCCCGGTTTTGTTCGTTTCGCCAATAGAAAAAGAACCGCTCAGTCCATCTTGTGCCGTGGGTTCTCCTGCAACAGGGTTAGAGTCTATGGAGATATCAGTCCCTGTTCGCATCGAAACGGTATAGTTCCACATGCCTGTAGTTCGCGGTACAAAATGAACGCGCCACTTCGATCCTCCTGTTGCACCCGTTTCGGCTGCGTTGCCATCTGCCGCAAAATAGCCAGGAACAACGACTGTTGTTGCACCCTGGGTAAAGGTGACATTGAGCCTATAATCAAGAAACGGATTGATCTCACCTTCCTCTTCAGCAGCCGGTCCTTCAAGTGTAAGGGTTATCGGATGCCATTTTTTGAGTTCGCCAGTAAGGATAACGTCCTGAGAATAAGAAGGCAACGTGGAAAAGAGAATGAGCAACGTAGAGATGAATAGCGTGGTCTTCCATGTACGACCGTGCAGGATAAAAAAGAGCTGTTTCATGGCGCAGTAGATTGGGGGGGAGGTGCGTTGAGTTTGACAGTGCGAGTTGTGAGGAGGGAGAGCGTCGAAATCAACGTCAAGATGTATACCAAAAAAGTGCAAGGTGCAAAGTGCAAGGTGCAAGGTTATTTTTCTTTGCACCTTGCACCTTGCACCTTGCACCTTGCAGGGCTATTCAGCTCGTATCATCATTTTGCTAAACTGGAGGTGGTCGAGTTGGAGGCGGGCAAAGTAGATGCCGGCGGGGAGGTTGGCGCCGTTGAATTCTTCGGTGTAGATGCCGGCTTCTTTGGAGCCCTGGGTGAGTATGGAGATTTCTCGCCCTAATAAATCATAAACAGCCAGGCGGACCTGCATGGTTTTAGGGAGGCTGTAGCGTAGGGTTGTATTTCTGTTGAATGGGTTGGGGAAGTTCTGGTCGAAGCCGAGGACAAAAGCGGATTCTGGGGAGACTTCGAGTAGGCCTGGTTGGTATCCGGTAGTGAGGTATCTACCAGGAGTTAGCTGTAGATTGGCTACTATGTTTTTTAATTTCCGAACGGAATCTAGATGGTTGACACCCTGCGCCCATACCAGTGCGATGAGGAATTCTTCACTTTCGCCGGGTGGCAACGTGAAGGGTCCGCTGGACATCATAATGCGTTTATCAGTTGGGGAAAGGGGGCTTTCTGCATCAGGGGTGAAACGAAAAGGGGTCCAAAAGGATTGGGTAAGAGGATCACCAGTAAAGAGAAAGCGCGTGATTGAGTTCGAATAATTCCGTCCAAATCCTCCGTAAGTATATGGCACTCCATCCAACCACAATCCCTGCATATTGTTATATATACCTATTCCATCAAAAGGGTCATTAAAGGGGCCACCGCCACCAGAATACTCAATGGCTGCGTGCATACCGGCCAGTTCGTTTGACTCATCGATTTGCCCATCATGATCGTTATCAATAAGATCAATGTCAGCCTCTGGTGTTTTAAGAAATGTATAACCTATAGCTGGAGGCTGATCTTTATATGCATTTTCATCCAAGTCATCTCCATTATAAATGTAGCCCAGATGGAGGAGTGAATCGGAGCCGAAATAGTCATCCGATGCATTACCAAGGTCTGGATCAGCCCACATGCCTAAGAAGGCATTGGTCAATGGCTTTGTGTTTTTGTTGAGCAGGGTATACCGATAAAAGGTGATATCTGCGATTTCTGAAACGAAATTAAAGGCATAAGTGGATGCTCGAACTTCTATCCCAATGGGGTCTATCTCTGACCATAAGTGTTCATTACCCCGGTCGTTCATGACCCACCAGAGCGTTTGATGACCCAGCAATTCGGGACGATCACCTCCCTCCAGGTTATAGTTATCCGGATTGCCGTCTCCATCGACTACTGGAGCACCCAATTGCCAGGGCCAACTGAGCATGTTGCTTGAGAATGTACCGTCGCTCTCGAACTGGACAAAATCATTGTTATTGATTTCCCAGATATGGTCGTATTGATTGCAGTCTGCTGGTGGGTTGCCATCTGCATCAAGGGGACCTGGCCAAAATTCATAGGGACCGTACGTGCTTGCAGACATATGAAGCTCCCCGTTGATCAAGCCCCCTATCATCATCGTGCTGGCGAACATGGCCTGAACTCTACCTCCTTTAGGAGCTTCATACAGAGGTTGGTTGCCTGGCTTCCAGAATAAGGGGCCATTGTTGTACATCCTGGCGCGAATGTTTCCCGTTTCCAGAATGGCTTGAGCTGTACCTTCCTCACAAGCCCCAACTTGAGCAACCGCGGCGGGGTTTATTACGAGCCATGGGCTAATCAGAAAAACGACATAAAACAGAAGGGTTGCCGTATTTTTCATTGGAGTGCTTTTGCTCATGTTTTGAGTCTGGTTTATGGGACCCGTACCAGCTTCCTGGTGAATTGAAGGTGATCAAGTTCGATACGAGCATAGTAGACGCCTGGCGTGAGTAAAGCGCCGTTAAGCTCTTGGGTATAGATACCCGCATCCTGAGTCCCTTCAGCCAATACTGCGACCTCTCTCCCCAGTAGATCATAAATAGCCAGGCGGACCTCCATGGTTTTAGGGAGGCTGTAGCGTAGAGTTGTTGTGTAGATAAAGGGATTGGGGAAGTTTTGATCGAATCCCAGGACAAACGATGGCTCGGGTGGTAGAGGTTCAAGTAGGCCCGGTTGGAACCCTGTGGTAAAGTACCTATCCGGTGTTGTCTGCATATTGGCGACGATGTTTTTGAGCTTTCTAACAGAATCCAGATGGTTTCTACCCTGTGCCCAGACAAATGCGATAAGAAATTCTTTGCTTTCTCCGGGTGCCATTGTGAACGGTCCGCTGGAAACAAAAGCGCGTATATCTAATGGGGGCATGGGTCTTGCTTCGCCAGGAGTGGTGCGAAAGGGCGTCCAGTAGGATTGGGTAAGAGGATCACCCGTAAAGAAAAAACGCGTAACTGAATTAGAAAATTCCCGCCCCAATCCTCCATAGGTGTGCGGTACTCCATGCCCCCATAATCCTTGCATATTGTTGTAGATTTCTGTTCCTGTACTGGGGTCTCTACCTGGTCCCCCAGAACCAAAGAACACAAGTGCTGCATGCATACCTAGTGTTTCGTTCGGCTCGTCGATTTGTCCATCGTAATTGTTGTCAATCAGGTCAGTGTCTGCCACTGGAGTTTTGAGAAAGGTATAACCAATTGCAGGGGGGTAGTCTTCATACCAACCCTCATCCAGGTTGTCTCCATTGTAGACGAATCCCAATTGGAGCAATGAATCAGAGCCGAAGTAATCATCACTGGAATAGCCGAGGTCTGGGTCTGCCCATATGCTGAAGTACGCATTGGTTAAGGGCTTTCCGTTTTTGTTTATAAGGGTGTACCGATAAAAGGTAAAGTCTCCGATTTCTGATTGGAAGTTGAAGGCATAGGCGGAAGCCCGGACTTCTACTCCGATAGGATGTGCTTCAGACCAGAGGTGTTCATTTCCCCGGTCATTCATGATCCACCAGAGGGTTTGATGCCCGAGTAGTTCCGGACGATCTCCTCCCTCCAGGTTGTAGTTATCCGGATTCCCATCGCCATCGATCACAGGAGCACCCAATTGCCAGGGCCAGTTGAGCATGTTCTCCGAGAACACCCCGTCTCTTTCGAACTGGACAAAGTCCTCATTGTTGATTTCCCAGATGTGATCGTATTGACTGCAATCAGTCGGAGGATTTCCGTCTGCATCCAGTGGGCCAGGCCAGAATTCATAGGGGCTATACGTGCTTGCTGCCATGTGAAGCTGTCCATCGATCAAGCCGCCTATAATCATATTGCTTGAAAACATAGAATGAACACCACTCCCTTTAGGAACTTCATAGGTGTTTAGACCTCTACCATTCCAGAACAAAGGGCCATTGTTGAAAATTCGAGCTCGTACATTTCCAGTATCCAGGAAGGCTTCCGCAGTACCTTCCACACAATCCCCAATTTGTGCAGCTAGAGGAGTGTTTACCAAGACTCCTAGGCTGCTCAGCAAAAATATGCTGGATAGACGTGCTACTGTGTTTTTCATTAGACTCTATGAGGATGCATAGTTAAACGGTGGCGCTCTTGGTTACGGAATTCGAACCAGCTTCCTGGTGAATTGAAGGTGATCGAGTTCGATGCGGGCGTAGTAGATTCCCGGTGGAAGTTGAGTGCCGTCAAAGGGAAGAGAATAGACCCCGGCTTCTTGAGACCCTTGGGCAAGCACGGCCACTTCCCGCCCCAATAGATCATAAACGGCCAGCCGAACCTGCATGGTTTTAGGAAGGCTGTATCTAAGGGTTGTGTAATCCACGAAAGGGTTCGGGAAGTTTTGATCGAAACCCAGGACTTCTTCAGGGTCGGGTGTCGGTAGTTCATTAAACTCTGGTCTGTAACCCGAATCCAGTAAGCTTTCAGGAGACGCTTGCATAGTGGCTACGATGCCCTTCAGTTTATGCACCGAGTCGAGGTAGTTACTGCCTTGGGCCCAGACGAGTGCGATCAGAAACTCGTTGGTTTCGCCGGGGAGCAAGGTAAACGGGCCGCTGGATGTGATCAGTCGTTTTCCCCCAGGTACATTGGGTATGTTATCTGCCAGGTTTGGCTTAAGCTCAGTCCAATATGATCGTGTTACAGGGTCTCCCGAGAAGACAAAGCGCGTAACTCGATTTGATTGACCCAGGCCGGTTCCGCCAAAAGTCATCGGTTGTCCATTTGGCCAAAGGCCTTGCAAATAGGAATACATTTCAGGCCCATTTCCTGGATTTCCTTGAATACCTCCACCGTTGTGATAGGACATGGCCGTGTACATACCAGTGCGTTCACCAGATTCATCGATAAGGCTGTCATGATCGTTGTCGATTCCATCTGCTTGTGCTTCCGGAGTGATTAGAAACGTGTATCCAATGGCCGGTGGGGAATCCTCGTAGCCAAACTCGTCAATTGGGTCTCCATTATAAGAGTATGCCAGATGTAATAAAGAATCTGATCCGAGATAGTTATCAATGCTATTGACATCTAGGTCGGAATGTAATCCAACAAACGCATCTGTGAGCGGGGCCGTGTTTCTATTGGTTAGGCGATATCGATAAAATGTGATATCGCCTATTGACCGTACATCTTCAAAGGCAAATACAGAGGCCTGTACTTCCAATCCTATGGGTTTTACTACGGACCAACGGTGCTCATTCCCCCGGTCATTCATAATCCACCACAACGTTTGGTCACCCAGCAACTCAGGGCGGTCTCCACCCTCGAGATTGTAATTAGATGGGTTGCCATCACCGTCAATAACCGGTGCACCTAATTGCCATGGCCAGTTTCGCATATTGAGAGAAAAAGTGCCTTCTATATCTGCCCGGCGGAAGTCGTAAGAGGTTATTTGCCAAATCTGGTCATATAGGCTGCAATCTGATGGTGGATTGCCATCTTCATCCAGGGGGCCGGGCCAGAATTCATAGGGACCATAAATCGATGAGGACATTCTAAGTGAGCCATTGATACGTCCTCCAACCACGAAGGTGCTATTAAGTAGGGCATTGATGCCGCTTCCTTTAGGGACTTCGTAATAGTTGTTTCGGAAGTCATGTGGACTAAGGAAAAGCCCACCATGATTCAGGATAAGCGCACGTACGTTACCGAATTCCAAAAAAGCTTCTGCCACTGGTTCCGTACACGTTCCAACTTGCGCAGCCGCTGGAATAGAGGAAGAACATAATCCGCAAAAAATAAGCAGGAGGTGTAGCGCCTTTTTCATAAAAGTAGATGGTTAGGGAATTCGGACCAGTTTTTTGCTGAATTGGAGATGGTCAAGCTGTATTCGGGCGTAATAGATTCCTGGTGCTAATCGAGAACCGTCGAAGGCCTGAGAATAAATGCCTGCTTCTTGTGTGCCCTCTGATACAACTGCCGTCTCACGGCCAAGGAGATCATAGATGGCTAGGCGGACCTGCATGGTTTTGGGAAGGCTATATCGGAAGGTTGTAGTGTAAGTGAAGGGGTTTGGGAAGTTTTGATCGAAACCCAGAACCTCTTCAGGATTTGGCGTGGGTGGTTCATTAAGCTCCGGTCTATACCCCGAAGCCAGGTAGCTTGTAGGAGACCCTTGCAGACTGGCTACGATGTTTTTTAGTTTGCGCACAGAGTCTAGATGGTCGCTGCCCTGGGCCCAAACGAGCGCTATCAGAAACTCTTTTGTTTCTCCGGGAAGCATTGTAAACGGTCCACTTGAAGTGATGAGTCGCCTGGATGAAGGGGGATTTGGTGCGTCGTTCGTTAGTGTAGGTTTAAACTCTGACCAGTAGGATTGGGTGAGAGGATCTCCCGAGTATACAAACCGAGTCACTTGATTTGAGTAATCCAGGCCGGTTCCACCGAGAGTCATACGTTGTCCATTGGGCCAGCGTGCTCGCAAATAGAAATACATCTCAGAACCATTTGAAGGATCTCCCTGAATACCCCCTCCGCTATCAAAGGACATAGCAGCGTACATACCGGTGCGTTCTCCTGGCTCATCAACCTGTCCGTCATGGTCGTTGTCGATGTTATCTAGCTGAGCTTCCGGGGTGAGTAGGAACGTATACCCTACAGCGGGTGGAGTGTCCTCGTATCCGTTTTCGTCGACGGGGTCTGCATTGTACGCATACATGAGATGTAATAAAGAGTCCGAGCCCAGATAGTTGTCGGAAGCATTACCCAGGTCGGGGTCGGCCCACATACCAGCAAACGCGTCTCTGAACGGTTCTGTGTTTTTGTTGGTGAGGATGTATCGATAAAACGTGATATCTCCTATTGAGCGTACATCTTTAAAGGCAAATGCAGAGGCCTTTACTTCCAACCCTATGGGTCCTACTTCTGACCAAAGGTGCTCGTTACCCCGGTCATTCATAATCCACCATAACGTCTGGTTTCCCAGCAACTCTGGGCGGTCTCCACCCTCGAGATTGTAATTGGATGGGTTACCATCACCATCAATAACAGGGGCGCCTAACTGCCAGGGCCAATTTAGCATATTGGAAGAAAAGATACCCTCGGAATCGTACTGAGCGAAGTCGTCAGCATGAATTTCCCATATCTTATCATAGATACTACAGTCCACAGGCGGGTCGCCGTTTTCATCCAGCGGGCCGGGCCAAAACTCATAAGGACCATAGGATGAGGAAGCCATTTTGAGAAAGCGACCAACAACTCCCCCAACCACGAATGTACTGCTAAAAATGGCGTTGATGCCGCTTCCTTTAGGGACTTCATACAAGTTTCGCCCTCCTTTCCAGAAAAAAGCCCCATCGTTAAAGATTCGTGCGCGAACATTTCCCACTTCCAACAAAGCTTCCGCCTCGGCTTCTGAACACGTACCCACTTGCGCAGCCGCTGGAATAACGGAAGGGTATAAGCCGGAGAGAATAAGCAGGAGGTAAAGCGCCTTTTTCATAAGAGTTGACGGTTAGGGAATGCGGACCAGTTTTTTGCTGAATTGGAGATGGTCAAGCTGTATTCTGGCGTAGTAGATTCCCGGTGCTAATCGAGAACCGTCAAAGGCCTGAGAATAAACGCCTGCTTCTTGCGTGCCTTCAGATACAACCGCCATTTCACGGCCAAGGACGTCGTAGATAGCCAGGCGGACCTGCATGGTTTTGGGGAGGCTGTATCGGAAGGTCGTACTGTAGGTGAAAGGGTTGGGGAAGTTCTGGTCAAAGCCGAGGACAAAGGATGGCTCCGGTGGCAGTGGTTCAATAACATCAGGCTGATATCCGGAAGAAAGATACCTATCTGGAGTCGACTGAAGGTTGCCAACTATGGCTTTTAGCTTCCGAACAGAATCGAGGTGGTCGGTACCTCGTGCCCAAACTATGGCCACTAGAAAATCTCTGTCCTCACCAGGTGGCAGCGTGAAGGGGCCACTTGAAATCATAAACCGAACATCCCCCGCAGGTTGAGGCTGATCTGATTCTTGTGTAGGACGGAATGCGGACCAGAATGACTGGGATAGTGGATCACCAGAGTAGAGGAAGCGTGTAGGTGAATCCGAATAATCCCTTCCATAACCTCCTAAAGTAAACGGTTGCCCATCTGTCCATTGGCCTTTGAGATAGGTGTATAATTCGTTTCCGTTACCGGGATCACCTACAACACCCCCTCCGCCCTCAAACCTAACAGCAGCGTGCATGCTTGCCGGTTCATTGGGTTCGTCGATTTGTCCGTCATGATTGTTGTCAAGAAGATCAACCTCGGATTGAGGGGTTTTGAGTAAGGTGATACCTATGGCCGGCGGAGACTCCATGTATCCGTTTTGATCAAAATTATCTGCATTGTACGTGAATCCCATGTGGAGCAGGGAGTCGGAACCGAAATAATCATCCGTTGGAGCGCCCAAATCTGGGTCCGCCCACATCCCCAAAAAGGCTTCAGTTAGAGGTTTGGTGTTTTTGTTGAGGATAGTGTATCGATAGAAAGTAATATCTCCGATTTCGGAGAGGATATTGAATCCAAAGGCAGATACGCGGACTTCAATACCGATAGGATTTAGTTCGGACCAGGTAGGTTCATTGCCCCGATCATTCATGACCCACCATAGTGTTTGATGGCCTAGCAGTTCAGGACGATCTCCTCCCTCCAGGTTATAGTTATCCGGATTACCATCTCCATCAACAACAGGAGCCCCCAAGTGCCAGGGCCAGTTGAGCATATTGTTGGTGAATATGCTGTCTCGTTCGAACTGGACAAAATCATCGTTGTTGATTTCCCAAATACGATCGTACTGACTACAATCTGCAGGTGGATTGCCTTCCGCATCCAAAGGACCTGGCCAGAACTCATAGGGGCCGTACGTACTGGCTGCCATGTGGAGGGTCCCGTCGATCAAGCCACCGATGACCATGTGGCTGGCGAATAGGGCGTTGACCCCTTCATCCTTGGGTACCTCATATAAATTTAGACCTCCTTTCCAGAATAAGGGGCCGTTGTTATAAACCCGGGCACGGACATTGGCTGTTTCGAGGTAGGCTTCAGCAGTTCCATCCTCACAAGTGCCAACCTGTGCTAGTGCAGCAGGGTTCATGCATAGCCACAGGCTACATAGCAACGTTATGCGAAAAAGAGAATCCGAAGCGTCTTTCATGGAACTATCGGGTGGTGCATAATACAAGGGTATTGTTTCTGTTTATGGGACGCGTATCAACTTTTTGGTGAATTGAAGGTGGTCGAGTTCGATACGGGCATAGTAGACGCCAGGGGCGAGTTGGGCGGCGTTGAGTTCCCGGGTATAAATCCCTGCGTCCTGTGATCCTTCTGCCAGAACAGCTACTTCCCGGCCCAGAATATCATAGACGGCCAGACGGACCTGCATTGTTTTGGGAAGGCTGTATCGGAGGGTTGTGCTGTTTGTGAACGGATTCGGGAAGTTTTGGTCGAAGCCGAGCACTTCCTCAGGGATTGGCGTTACGGGTTCATTGAGCTCTGGTCTGTAACCCGAAGCCAGGTAGCTAGAAGGAGTTGTTTGCATATTGGCTACTATATTTTTCAATTTGCGAACCGAGTCCAGGTAATTGGTGCCTTGCGCCCATACGAGCGCTACGAGTAGTTCAGTGCTTTCGCCAGGGGGTAGAGTAAAAGGGCCACTAGAAGTTACAAATTGTCTGTCTCCAGGCCGGTTTGGCTGAGCATTGTTCGTTGGGAGAGGTTGTAGTTCAGTCCAGTACGATTGGGTTACAGGGTCTCCTGAGTAAGCAAACCGGGTAACCTGGTTTGAAAAACGCAGGCCGGTGTCTCCGATTGTCATGGGCTCTCCATTGGCCCACAGGCCTCTTAAGTAGTTGTACATTTCATCCGCGTCACTTGGGTCCCCTTGGGGCCCCCCTCCGCCGGCATAAAAAGCGGCTGCGTACATGCTCGTTGTTTCACCAGCTTCATCGATTTCGCCATCATGATCGTTGTCTAAAGCGTCAATCTGTGCTTCAGGGGTGAGTAAATACGTATAACCGACTGCAGGAGGTCTATCTTCATACCCATTTTCATCAACCGGATCCCCATTATAAGCGTATCCCAGGTTCAACAAAGAATCGGACCCAACATAGTCGTCAGAGGCATTTCCCAGGTCAGGATCGAACCACATGCCGGCAAATGTATCCGTAATTGGGGCTGTATTTTTGTTGATTATTCGATATCTGTAAAACGTTATATCGCTTGCCAATCCGACATTTTCGAAGGCATAGGCGGTCCCATGTACTTCGATGCCTAGAGGTTCAACTTCGGACCATCGATGCTCATTCCCGCGATCATTCATGATCCACCAGAGGGTTTGGTTTCCGAGCAACTCCGGGCGGTCCCCACCTTCTAGATTGTAATTAGACGGATCTCCATCGCCATCAATCACTGGCGCGCCTAGGTGCCAGGGCCAATTTTGCATGTTGATGGAAAACGTCTCCTCTGAATCATATTGAGCGAAATCATCCGAATTAATTTCCCAGATCTGGTCGTAGGCAGTGCAGTCTGTTGGTGGGTTGCCCTTTTCATCCAGCGGCCCTGGCCAGAATTCATAGGGACCATACGTAGAAGCAGCCATGTGAAGCGACCCGTCGATTAACCCGCCAATTACAAAGCTGGATGCAAACAGTGCGTTCACACCCTCTCCTTTAGGAGCTTCATATAGATTCTGCCCGCCTTTCCAGAAAATGATCCCGTCGTTATAGATGCGTGCTCGAACATTCCCTACTTCCAGAATCGCCTGTGCTTGTGCTTCCTCGCACGTACCGATCTGGGCAAGTGCTACTGGATTAAAGAGTAGCCCTAAACTGAATATGAGACAGGTTTTTATAGCATAGCTGGTTTTCATGATTCAACAAGATCCAGGCAAATGAATGACGTAGCGAGTTCTCTTTACTGCCCTCGCACCATCAGTTTTGTGAATTGGAGATGGTCCACTTCGAGGCGGGCGAAATAAACGCCAGGGGGCACTTTCGTGCCATCGAAAGCTCCTGTGTAAATCCCCGCTTCCTGAGAACCTTCAGCCAATACAGCGACCTCACGCCCAAGTAGGTCATAGACGGCAAGGCGGACGTTCATCGTTTTAGGAAGGCTGTATCGGAGTGTAGTAGTACCCAGGAACGGATTCGGAAAGTTTTGATCGAAGCCTAAGGCAAATTCAGGTGTTGCAGGCTGCTCATCAATTTGCCCGGCAAGGTATCCGGAAATGAGATAACTCTCTGGCGTTGACTGCATATTTCCAACGATTCCTTTGAGCTTCCTAACAGAATCCAAATTATTAGCCCCCTGGGCCCATACAACTCCCATTAACAATTCAGTGCTTTCTCCTGGCTGGAGGGAGAAGGGGCCTCCTGAGATTACAAATCTTCTGTCAAATGTGGGGTTAGTGAATTCAGATTCGGGTAGAGGACGAATTTCACTCCAGAATGAACCTGTTGTCGGATCTCCGGGGTACATGAAACGAGCAGGCTGTGTAGAGTGCGTGCGTCCATCACCACCGAACGTAATGGGTTGGCCGTCTATCCAAAGGGCTCTTAAACGATTGTATATATCTTTACCTTTGGGTCTGTCACCGAAAACAAACCCTGAGAAACCGAAAAAGCTGAACGAATACATACCGGTTTGTTCACCGGATTCATCCACATCCCCGTCGTGATCGTTATCCAACGCATCAGTTTGCGCTTCAGGCGTAATCAGGAACGTATAGCCAAGAGCGGGAGGTGCATTTCCGTATCCTTCTTCGTCAAAAGAGTCGCTATTGTACGTGTAACCGAGATGTAAGAGGGAATCTGAGCCAACAAAATCATCATCGAAGTTTCCGAGGTCAGGATCAACAAAGAAGCCCAGATATGCATCTTCAAATGGTGATGCATTTTTATTAGTGAGTTGGTACCTGTAAAACGTGATATCTCCCCCTGTTTTTGCATGTTCGAATGCATATACAGAGACGTTTACTTCCAGGCCTATCGGATCCTCTTCACTCCAGATATGCTCATTACCTCGATCATTCATAACCCACCACAGCATTTGATCTCCGAGTAATTCGGGCCGGTCGCCCCCATCGAGGTTGTAGTTATTTGGATTGCCATCACCATCAATTATAGGTGCACCCAATTCCCAGGGCCAGTCGAGCATATTGGTCGAGAAGGATCCATCCATTTCGAACTGTTCAAAATCGCTCGTTTTGATTTCCCAAATCCGGTCGTATGTGCTGCAATCGGATGGAGGGTTTCCATTCGAGTCCAGTGGGCCGGGCCAAAATTCGTAGGGTCCAAACGTCGATGAGGAGATGCGTAGCGAATCGTTGATGAGGCCGCCTACCATAAACGTACTGGCAAAAATTGAGTTGACTCCGCTTCCCTTGGGTACTTCGTATGACTTACCTGCATTATTGTCAAAGAAAAGACGCCCGTTGTTAAAAATGCTCGCGTGGATATTGCCTACTTCGAGGGTAGCCTGTGCTTGAGCTTCTGCGCACGTGCCTACCTGGGCTACCGAGGGAGATGGTATAGCGATTAAAAATAGGGGTAGTACAAATACTAAATAATGAGCCTTTTTCATGACAACGTAGTGTTAGGGAATGCGAACCAGCTTTCGAGTAAATTGAAGGTGATCCAGTACAACTGCCAGGAATACGAACGAAATTCGAACAGGTATCTGGAGATTGAACGGCATGGCTATAGGCAGAATTGCTACAAGGTCTGTTATTAATATAACGTACCCTGCCTGGCCGCCGGAGATAGGAAGTCTGAATTCCAACTTACAGAGCGCGAAGTGTCAGATACGCAACTCGAAAGGGCGTAAGGAGGCTCAAAGAATGGACGGTAAGCAGGTACACGCGCTGGTTAATGAGGCAGCCCGTGTACCTTATACCTGTAACTGAGTTTGTTAGGCCGTAACAGCTTCTAGTTCAGCTGCTGCCTTGAGAATCTCAGGACTGCAGCCTTCTTTGAACTGTTCAAAGTTATTCGAAAATAAACCGGCTAGTTTGCGGGCTGCGCGGTCAAAAGCGTCCTTGTCTGCCCAGGTATTGCGGGGAGTAAGGATGTCTGTTGGAACACCCGGTACTTCTTTCGGAATACCTACACCGAAAATAGGATCACTTACAGTGGGTACGTTGGCGAGTGCATCTTCATTAATGGCATCGATGATTGCTCGGGTATGTTTCAAGCTCATTCGATGACCAACGCCGTATCCACCGCCTGTGAATCCTGTATTTACAAGCCATGCCTTTGCGCCGTGTTGTTGCATTTTCTCGGCCAGCAGGGTTGCATATTTGTTCGGATGCCATACCAGGAAGGCTGCTCCAAAACATGCTGAAAACGTGGCTTCGGGATCCGTAACACCCATTTCAGTTCCTGCCACTTTTGCTGTATACCCACTGATAAAATGGTACATGGCTTGGGCAGGAGTAAGTTGGCTCACAGGAGGAAGTACTCCAAACGCATCATAGGTCAGGAAGACAATGTTGGAGGGATGCCCGCCAACGCAAGGAATTTTTGCATTTGGTATGTACTCAATCGGATAAGAAGCACGCGTATTCTGTGTAATGCTGGTGTCATGATAATCTACTTCGTGGGATTTTTCATCATACACAACATTTTCTAACAGTGTACCATAACGAATGGCACTAAAGATTTCCGGTTCTTTTTCTGCTGAGAGGTCAATGGCCTTTGCATAGCACCCTCCCTCGATGTTGAATACCCCGTTATCAGTCCAGCAGTGTTCATCATCACCGATCAGGTGCCTGTGAGGGTCTGCTGAAAGCGTTGTTTTTCCTGTGCCTGATAAACCAAAGAACAGCGTCACATTTCCATCGTCGCCTTCATTGGCTGAACAGTGCATGGAAAGGACGTCTTTTTTCGGCATGATGTAATGCATCACCGTAAATACGCCTTTTTTCATCTCCCCTGCATACTGAGTACCCAGTATGACCATTTCTTGACGCTCAAAGCTAAGATCGATGCTGGTCTTAGACGTCATGTGGTGGGTCAGGCGATTTGCCGGAAAAGCGCCCCCATTAAAGATAACATAGTCTGGTTCACCAAAGCCGGCTAATTCTTCCTCTGTAGGACGAATCAGCATATTATGCATAAAGAGAGCATGGTAGGCTCGTGAGCAGATAATGCGAACTTTGATCTGATGTTCAGGGTCCCAGCCGGCGAATCCATCCAGGATATACAAACGATCTCTCGTATTGAGGTAGTCTGTAGCCCGTTCACGATTGACCATAAATGTATGGTCATCAACCTTGATGTTGATATCTCCCCACCATATGTCTTCAGCAGAATTTTCGTGCTCTACGATTCGTTTGTCTCTAGGGCTTCTTCCCGTTTTTGCCCCGGAGTAAATGATGAGTGCGCCCGTATCTGCAAGCGCTGAAGATTTATCTCTTGATAATGCTTCCTCATAAAGGACTGCAGGTGGTGCATTATGCAAGTAGGTGTCAACTTCTATTCCGTATTGGTGGAGTAAATTTGTGCTTTCAGCCATTGTATAAACGTTATATCAAATCCAATTAATACAGACATCTAAACAGCAAGCGTGTAGAGAGTGTCTAAAGCTTTGTCTATAGTATAAAATAAGAATGCTCACCCTACAAGTTTGTAGGAGAGCATACCTATTTTTGTGCGACAAGTACTGGCAGAGGTGAGAGGAGATCCCCTACACCAGGAATTAACAATAGATCATGATGTAAATAATTGCATTTCAGGAGGGGGGAGAGGTAAATCTGCGTCTACCCGCTGTATGGGAGCTCCATCAATGTCTATCGTTATTTGTGAGAACATATCTGCCAGGCTTGTTTTCCCATTTGATGACAGGAAGTTTTCCAGGTGATCTGGAGCCGTGGAGTCAAACAAAATCATGGCAGCATTCTGGCGGGCAAATATAGCTTGGGAAACATTGCCGTCTTTGTCGACACTTCCGTTCAGGCCACCAGCATCCTGGATATTGGGGACAGCATTGTACAATCCAATCCAGCGGCGAAGCGTTTGCCGTTCTACGGAATCGACTTCAAAGAGGCGAAGGGCGGCAACCAGGGCATCCACCGTAACTACAGATTCCCGGCTACTGGATCCAGAGCCAGAGGCTGTGAGGCGAATCAGTCCATTATCATTCAAGAACTCACCTGAGGTATCTGGGCCTCCTGAATAGATTCCTGGTAGATTTTCGAATCGAGCTGCATCCAGGAACGAATACAAGACATTATAAAGTGCATCTGTAAGAACCATTCCGATGCTGGACATCGGTAAAGAGAGCAGGGAATGGAAATACTGATTTGCGCTGCCGTTTCGTGACAGAGGCACAGGAATGTTAATCAATCCGGTGAAAGAGTCCCCATGCTGGCTGGTTGGAAGACCACTTTCACCAATCAGTGCCTGCCATGCATCCTGGCCTACCTGAGCACTGGCAATAGTAGAAGAGTCTCCTATAAAAAAGCTCATTACGAATGCGAGTTCAACGTAGAACTCATTAAAAAGAAGATCGATTTTTGACGTTCCAATATCAGCATTGAGGGCTGATCCTGACTCAGGGAAGAACAGGGAATCCCCACTCAGATAGAAATTGTATCCTTCTTTCTGATTCAGCAAAAACAAGTTGGCCTTATCCTCAACCGGAGTACCTGCGAAGGCACTGGCTGCCATGGCTACTCGAGCTGATAAGGCGGCATTTTCAGCTATTGAGAATTCCGGAGAGCCTTTAGCAAAGCCAGACGTTGTATTGGCAAAATCGAGCGAAGGGAGAAAACCGCGATAGTCAATAAAGGCGACCGAGTTCTCCTGTGCCAGGATCAGGTTATCCAGCAACGTTTCGATTGTCACTGAATCTCCGAGATCGATCAGGTATTGGAGCCGGTACGCGATACTGACGGGGTCCGTAATATTCGAGATGGCTCCATTGACCAACGCATTATTTGGAAACAGCGTTGGTGATGAGATGGCGATGTCATAAAATCTTGCGTTGGATGTTACGAGTTCAAGCTCATCGATTTCAGGTCCAGAAAAGCTCTCAAAAGGATCCTCGGTTGTATCACAACCTACAATGCCAAGAGCTGCGGCTCCACCCAGTGCTGTTTTTATAAATTTTCTTCGTGACTGTGCAGGTGTTGCAATGGAGAACATTGCATTTTTTATATGTTGCATACGAATAGCTTCGAAAGAAAAGCAGTAGTTTTATTTAGTTAGTTTGTACAGGTACAGAGAATGCGGACTGATCCCAGGCAATTTGCAGCCTATAGGATGATGCGTCTTCTTCTATAGAAATGTTAAACACTTCCACTTCATCATCCAGCATGGCTCGTGTCATGGACACCCTTCCCAGGTCCAGGTCGCTGTTGTATGTAGTTCCCCCCTGGTCCGTCTGCGTATTGATAATCAGAGTTCCTCCTTCTGCCTCGGGAATCGTAAAGAGGGTATAGGTACCCGCAGGTACAGAAACATCTCCAATGGTCAGGTCTTGATCGGTTTCGAAATGAGTAGCGCGGTTTGCACCCGTTCTCCACACTTCGCCCCAAGGGACGATGTTTCCAAAAATGGTTCTTCCTCGCTTAGAAGGCGTCCCGAAGTCAACCCGAATGTTGGCCTGGCCGACTGTTGCAAGGGTCTCTCCGCGTCCTGACAGGGGACCAAATGCAGATCCAGCCTTATCCAGGCTGCTAAAGCGCGTCGCCAGGGCTTCTACATCAATGGATTCGACGCGCCTTACCCTCAACTTGCGGGTTGTATTCCCTGCATCCAGTACCTGGAGGCGCCCTGCGTCGTCCACAGTAACTCCCATCGTTCCTCGGAATGGGTGTTTGATGGTCATGGAGTCTGCCGAAAGACGTCGAATTTCAAACGTCTGGGCGCGTCTGCCGGAAAGAAGCGGTTGTTCATAGATGTCCTGAGCCGACGAGTATGCCCTTGGCAGCACCTGGTCGAAAGGCCAGTGAATCATGTCGAGAAAGGGCAGAGCCGTAACAGGTGCAGCTAAGGTGCGGCTTGTTTCTTCACCGCCTTCATAGCTGGTTAATGTATATCCTGAATCGGATGAGGCAAGCACAGAACGAGAAGCTGGTTGCTCTTCATCAGTAAAGGTGGTGACAATCGTTTCGAGCCGTTCCATGCCCCCAGCCTCGTTCAAGTTCATGGTATACCGGCGCAAGGAGGTGGAGGGAGTGCGAAGCATAACCGTAGCTTCGATCGTGTTCTCAGACACGATTACGTGTTCAGCCGCCAGCGTGTCCGCACCAAGCAGCGTTATAAAGCCAGCTTGCTGAACACGCTGTTCAGAGGGATTGGAACAGGCAGATAGAAGGGTTAAGCAGCAAATAATTGCTAATACAATGCGCATAATATTGAAAAACAGTATTCCTTATATAGAAGATCTTGTTTTTCAAGCATTACTTCAAGTGACCGGCAAAAGTTCTTTGCTGTTTAAAGATTTTAGTTCAAAGTTCAAGCTTCAAAGTTCAAGGTTTTGTCTCCATTCAACCCAACTTTGAACCTTAAACTTTGAACCTTAAACTTTGAACCTTAAACTTTGAACCTTGAACTATCTTGACCTCCCCTCATCTCTATACTTATTCAACAATGCGGTAAGCTCCTCAACGACTTCCGGGTTTTCGAGGTAGAGGTTTTGGGTTTCTTGGAGGTCGTCTTTCAGGTTATATAACTGGCCGGCTGGCTCTCCGGGGGCCGGGTCGATAAACCTGGGGGGAGTGAATCCACCGGACCCACGCCCTTCGATGAGTTTCCAATCGCCTTTCCGGATAGCGAACATGCCTTCCGAGGAGTGATGGATCGCATGGTCCCGGCCAAATGATGAGGCGGAGGCATCTTGCATGATGGGGTATAAGCTAAAGCTGTCCTCTCCCTCGTTGTCTGCTAGTTCGACGTCCAGGATGTCAGCAAAGGTAGCCATGAAGTCGGTGAGAGACACGATATCATCATTGACGGATCCTGGCGGAATGGTACTGGGCCATCTGGCGATCAAGGGCACCCGGTGGCCCCCTTCGTGAATATCTGCCTTGATCCCCCTCAGATTTAGATTGGAGAGGTGGTCATACCGGTCGATATCGTCTTGTATCCAGAACGAACCGTTGTCGCTGGCAACAATGATGAGCGTGTTGTCAGTAAAGCCATTTCGTTCGAGGGCTTCAAGGACCTGCCCCACGGTATGGTCCACCTGAACGGTAAAGTCTCCGTATTCGCCAGCGGAACTGGTACCGATAAATTCATCCGTAGGTAACCAGGGTGTATGAGGCGCTGGGAGGGGGAAATAGAGGAAAAATGGGGGTTTTTCTTCGTCAGAAGCCCGTTCGTCGATGTAATTTACGGCTTTCTCTGTGATGTCAGGCAGTACATCGATGTGCTTAAAATTGGGAGCAATGGGTCCGGGGCGCCAGTAGGGGCCGCCGTACTCATATCCACTGGGGCCTACTGAATCTGTTGGCAGTTCAACAACCTGCTCATTTTCGATGTATACATAAGGAATCATGTCGAGCGAAGCAGGAATTCCAAAGTAATAATCAAATTCATGGGCTCTTGGGCCAGGGGACAGTGTGCCACTATAATCAAGCGGCTCCTCACTACCGATTCCGAGATGCCACTTACCAATAATTGCTGAATGATAGCCTTCTTGCTTCAGGAGGGTTGCGAGCGTAGTGCGGGTTGTATCAATCAGGTTTGCTGAATACCCACGAGTTACTCCTTTTTTTAACCGGGTCCGCCAGCTGTACCGCCCTGTTAAAAGGCCATATCTCGTTGGGGTGCAAACCCCTGAGGGTGAATGAGCATCGGTGAAACGGATCCCTTCGTTCGCTATCTGATCCATGTAAGGGGTAGGGATTTTAGAATCCGCATTATACACGGCAGGATCGCCATACCCCATGTCATCAGCAAGAATTAATACTATGTTGGGATGCTCTGACGGTGGTGGAGTAGAGGGGGGATTACACGCTGATACAAAACAAGTAATGCAGACGAAAAGTATCGCCTGCATACTGAATGAAATGGGGAAAGATTGCATATCTAGCTACACGGTCTAAACCTGATGGACTGATAAACCTCGCAGTGAGAGAGGTGTAGCTAATGATATGAACTGGATTAAGGTAAAGAAAGTCTATACGTGAAGTTCTTCCATTGCCTCGTTTCGCTGGTGTTTCACCTGGTTGTAGATGTCCAGTGCCGCGATGCGGTATGCCTGTGACATCGTAGGAAAGTTTAGGACATTCTCAAGGAAGGTGCTTACGTCGTTATTATTTATAATAGCGATTTCACCGGCATGAATAAGGTCTGAGGCGCCTTCGCTGACGATATGCACACCCAGCAATTTTTTACCATCAGGAGTGGCAATCAATTTGAGCATGCCTGATGTGTCGCCCGAAATTTGGGCGCGCACAACTTCTTCCATATGGGCCTTACCTACTATAATATCTCCGTATTCGGCACGCGCAGCTGCCTCACTAAGGCCGATACTTGCCAGTTCAGGGATGGAGTAAATACCAATGGGCATTCTTTCGTCTTCATTAGAAAACTCGATGTCCAACGCATGGCAAATAGCCCTACGGCCCTGCTCCATAGCTGTTGCAGCCAGGGAAGGCCTTCCAATAACATCGCCGATAGCATAAATATTCGGGAAGGAAGTTTGGTACACCTCGTTCGTTTTGATGTGACCGCGTTCCGTCAGTTCAATGCCAACTCGCTCAAGCCCGAGCCCCGCTACATTGGCAATTCTGCCTAGCGCTACCATCAATTTGTCACTTCGGATTTCTTTACCTGAATTCAGTTTGGTGACAACCTGGGAAACGCCATCCCATTCAACCGACGTGATTTCTTCGTTTCCATGGTAGATGCCGCCTTCGTCTTTGAAATGGTTTTGGAATACTTCTACCATTTCTGGATCCATGAACATAAGCGGCCTGGGTGCTCTGTCGACCATCGTTACTTTGACACCAAGGTGTGCAAAGATCGAAGCATATTCCGACGCAATTACACCTCCGCCCAATACAGTCAGTGATTGGGGAAGGTAGATCATGCTCAGAATAGAGTCACTATCTAAAATATGCTCGTGATCTATATCAATGTTGACGGGTTGCCTTGGGCGAGATCCCGTGGCAATGATGATGTGTTCGGTATGTAGTGTAAGCAGATTCCCGTCGATCTGCAGTACCTCAACGCAGTTTGGTGAGAGTAAACTGCCTTTACCATGGACCAACTGGATATTGTTACGGGAGAGCTGCCTATTTATTGACGTCTTGTGCGTTTCTATGACGTGATCAAGCCGTGTGATGAGGCTTCGGATTTCTAGATCGTTGGTAATCTCGAAGTTAAAGGCATTGGAGTTACGGCGAATATTGGCAACATTCAGCGCCGCTTCTCTGAATGTCTTGCTTGGGATGGTGCCATGAAAGAGGCACTCGCCTCCTACATCGATTCCTTTCTCAATGATGGCGACACTTTTGCCCGCTTTTGATGCCTGAATAGCCGCCTTCTGTCCACCCGGTCCGCTTCCGATAATAATGACGTCGAATGTATGTTCTGTGCTCATATTGCCATCGCTATTAGTTTTTCTTGGACTTCATCCTTCTTGTCGAGTAATTTTTCGACATCTTCTGGGTATAAATTAATAGCCTGAAAAGCGGGGTCTTGGGCTAATTCTTCTCTGTCAACCGGATACTCTGGATCCAACATGCCCGCTAGTTGGCTGGATAAGTAGGTTGCTGTTACTTCTTGTTTGTATGTGGGTGCTTCTTCATAGCAGAGGTAATAGAGGCACGCTTTACTTACCTGGTCCGGGAGGCCCCAGGCGAACGTCAATATCGAACCGACGCTGGCATGGAAGTCTTCAAGGAGAATTTCTGCGGTCTCGAAATCAAGTTGCGTTTGCAGGGCATCTTGCAGTTCAATGGCTGCCTGGAGAATAACCGGTTTTCCTACCGCGTGTAAAAGCCCGCAAAGATATTGGCCTTCCACATTTTTTCTGCGTACCCGTGCTATTTCTTTCCCAAAAAGACCGGCTGCAAGTGCCTGTTTCCACATGCGGTCAACAAATTTCTCAAACCCTTTGATGTGAAAGACCTCACTCTGAAGAGATATACTAAAAGCGATGTCTCCTACCAATCGAGCACCAAGCCGCGCAATAGCTTGAGTAAGAGACGCGATCTGCCTGGTGCCGGCATAGGCAGCAGAATTACTGATTCGCAGCACATGACCTGCCAGGGCTTGATCCTTATGGATGAGATCAGAAAGCTCTGAAATATCCATTTCCGGATTGGTTGTCATGGCCAGGACACGGCTTGGAATTTCTGGTAGAACGGGTAGTTTGAGGGCCTTTCGATCGATGAGGTCTGCGAGCTCTTCGCTAAAAAGTTCTAGCGCTTTTGCATCGTACTCCTGTGATCTAGAGGCATTAGCCACGGTCTGAGAGTTTGTCATGCTCTATTTAGTTCATCTTGAGAGGCTGTATGCGCCGAGGTCAAAATCTCGAACGAAGTGCTTTAAAGTGTCGGGTAAATCTACCACGTATCTTTGATGGCCTCGGTTGTACACTCTTGTTTGCCACGCTGAAGCAACATACTGTGCTTTATAGCGGTCTTGATAGCAGATCCCGTCTACACCCACTATACCTCCAAGAGCCTGGGCCAATGGGCAAGATGTTGAGCGTCCTTTTTCGCCTCCGGGCAAGGTCTCGAGAGCCGGGAGATTGAGAGAATTTCGTGCAACATTTACAAGGGATACTACTTGCTTAATGTTCGGACGAAAAGGGAAGAGGATAAGCGCAGCGATGAAATTGAAGATCTTCTTCATCATAAATGCCTTTGATACCTAGGGGGAAAAGTACAGCGGCCTTCGAGCGGGTAATGAAGGCGCCCTTTTGAGCTGCTAGAGGTATCGGCATTTCGAATAAAATCTTAAGGAGATTTTATTCGGAGTGCAAAGTGCAAGGTGCAAGGTGCAAAGTTTGTTTAGGTCATTTCAACCCGAAACAAACTTTGCACCTTGCACCTTGCACTTTGCACATAAAAATCGAGGATTCGATTTTTACAATTCTCTTATTTTGATTGATCTGAAGGATACGCGGTCGCCGTGATCTTGGAGGAGGATGTGGCCGGCGGCGGCTTCACCGAAGTTTGGCCAGACTTTGTACTTGCTGTAAGCGACGAGTGCGCGATACATGGGTGTGCTGCGTTCGTATTCCAGTACTTTTTCGTTGTTTAGCCAGTGCTCGATGTGATCTCCTTTCACAACGATCCGAGCCCTGTTCCAAGAGCCTATCCCATTAAATCGCTTGTTACGCCCTGGGATCGTAAGATTGCCGGCAGGGATTAAGTCGTAAAGGGAAGAGAGTGTTCTATTTCCATTTACACCCTGTGCTGCGTCAGGATGCTTTTTGTCGTCCAAAATCTGATACTCCAATCCAATAGATGAGCCTGGTCCCTTGTTGAGCTCCGGAAGCACAAAGTATTTAATTCCACTATTTGCTCCTTCTGTGATCATGAAGTCCAGTTCGAGCTCAAATTCACTGTAGGTGTCGGTAGTAACGATATCGCCCCCATTGGCAGATTCAGCGCCATCCGATGAGAGGACCGTTAAGATACCATCGTTGATCTCCCACCCAGATTCTGGGAATCCATCGAGTTTGGCTCCACGCCAACCTGCGGTTGACTCTCCATCCCAAAGTAGCCTCCACCCTTTGCGTTTCTCATTCTTGGTTAACGAATTTGGGATGTAGTTGAACTCAGGGACGTTTGGATCTGCTTTCCAACGCTCTTCGTCCAGATCCGATGTTTTGATTCGGATGTTACGCCACATGATCTTCCGCCCTTTCATCTCTTCACTTCCGATGCTATGCACCTGTAATGCGATAAAGCCTTCAGCAGTCATGTCATCGACGAGGTTTGATGCCATAACCCCGTTGATCCACGTACGAATCGACGAGCCAACAGCTTCTACTCTGATTGTATTCCAGGTACCTTGTTTGAATGCATGTTGAGCTGCTTCATTTCTAGACAAGCTGTATAACCACCCTCGCCGGGCTTCATCATAAATGCCTGCCGTCCATGCTCTGGAAGACGGATCCAACTCGACCTGGTAGCCATGAACCCTGCCATTTCTGTAGGATTCCTTGCTATTGCTGCGGATTTGCACACCTGAATTGATGAGGGGATCTACGATAACGTCATACTCTAAAATAAAGTCACCGTAGTTTTCTTTCGTACACAAAAAACTGTTTGGCGTATTCATAATCGTGGTACCTACGATCATATCGCCTTCAATTTGATAAGGGGCTTCACCGTTGCGTTGAATCCAGTTGTCTAAGTTTTCGCCATTAAACAAGTCAATCCAGCCGTTTTCATCAGGAGTGGGTGGAGTCGGATCTGACGTTAATCCGAGGGTGATGAATGCAAGGAACAGAAGCACTAAAATGGAGGAACGCATAAGAATCTTTATGTTAGGTGTGGAGGTCTGATGGTGGAGAAAAGCCCTACTAAAAGTACATCGATCTAGCTGTTTAAGCAAGGTCGAATGAACCCTTGATGACTATGAGTACAGATAATGCCCTCTGGAGCCCGTCACCAGCGTTTATTGAGCGATCAAATCTTCGAACGTATGAACGCTGGTTAGGAGAACACAAGGGAGTAGAATTTGAAGGATATGAATCGATGTGGGAGTGGTCTACAACACACATCGAAGCCTTTTGGGAGAGTCTTTGGGAGTACATTGATGTGATGGCGCATACCCCGTACAATGCGGCGCTGAATTCCAATAAAATGCCTGGTGCCCAGTGGTTCTCAGGCGCCACGCTAAACTACGCAGAACATATTTTTAGGGCATCCTCCCCAGATAGGCCGGCGCTCTATTTCATCCGGGAAGGAAGCGATGCCCAGGCAGTGAGCTGGGAGGAATTAACGCACAAGGTAAAAAAAGTAGCGGCTTTTTTGATTAAACATGGGATTGGAAAAGGGGACAGGGTTGCAGCCTACATACCGAATATTCCGGAGGCCATCATCACTTTTCTTGCTGTTAACTCTCTAGGAGCTATCTGGTCCTGCTGCTCACCAGACTTTGGGGTTAAAACGGTGATTGACCGTTTCGCTCAGATTGAGCCGGCTTTTCTTATCGCCGTCAATGGATATACCTATCATGGCAAGGTCTTTAGCCGCTTACAAGAGGTGGAGGCTATTCGGACAGAAATACCGACTATTCGACATACGGTATTGATTGACTATTTGGATTCCAATGAGGCCTCGCCGCCCAATACGTTTTCGTGGGAGGAGGTGTTGGAAACAGAGATTGATTCTGGAGAACTATCGTTTACACCCGTTCCTTTTGATCATCCGATTTGGGTGCTTTATTCTTCTGGTACAACGGGCCGGCCCAAAGCAATTACCCATTCCCATGGGGGCGTTTTGTTGGAGCACTACAAATACCTGCTCATTCATAATGATGTGCACCCGGGAGAGCATTTCTTTTGGTTTACTACCACAGGGTGGATGATGTGGAATTTTTTGCAGGCCAGTATGCTTGTTGGAGCTGTCCCGGTATTGTACGACGGGAGTCCGGCGCATCCGGATTTGATGAGCCTGTGGCGGATTGCGGAGCAACTGCCGATTCATCACTTTGGTACGAGTGCTCCCTTTTTGACTGCCTGCATGAAAGAAGGGCTTAAACCGGGGAATGAACTCAACATGAACCAGTTGCGATCGATTGGGTCAACGGGGGCACCCTTGCCGCCTGAGGCATTCGATTGGGTATACGAGGCTATCTCTAACGATGTGTGGCTGTGTTCCATGAGTGGCGGCACAGATGTTTGCACCGCGTTTGTAGGCGGATGCCCGTATGAACCTGTGTATCGTGGACGCATTCAGTGCCGTGGTTTGGGGTGTGATATGAAAGCGTATGATGAAACTGGAAAGGACATTAAGAACGAAGTAGGGGAAATGGTTATTGAAAGCCCGATGCCTTCAATGCCTGTGTTCTTTTGGAATGATGAGTCCGGCGCCCGGTACAAAGCCAGTTATTTCGAAGCCTATCCGGGCCGTTGGCGGCATGGCGATTGGATAAAGATTTATGAGGACGGATCCCTCGAAATTCACGGCCGATCGGACGCGACGCTAAACAGGAAGGGCGTTCGAATTGGGACGTCTGAGATTTATGCCATTCTGGATGGCATTTCAGGAATTAAAGACAGTCTCATTTTAAACCTGGAAATGGGTGACGATGATAAGATGCCCTTATTTGTAGTAATGCAGGATGAACCGCTCACAGAAGACAAGATCACTGAAATCAAACGGGCCTTACGATCCCAAGGCTCTCCCCGGCACGTTCCAGATGTGATTCGTGAGGTGCCGGATATTCCGTATACACTGAGCGGAAAGAAAATGGAAGTACCAGTTAAAAAGATACTCTTGGGCAAGCCGGTTGGAGGAGCGATGAACAAGGATGCAGTACGAAATCCTGAAGCGGTACAATACTTTATAGATCTTACCAGTGAGTTAAGGGAGATGTGGGGCTAAATAGCTGATAATGTTTAGATATTGTATAATAACCGCTTATTATACGAACTGCTAAAAGAGTGTAACGAATAGCTAATCAAATAACACTCCCTTCTCACCACCCGTGAAGTGTATCGCTTTTCTGAATTACAGCTTCACTTGAATTAACAATGGCTTTTCAAGCGGTGAAAAGGGAACGTGCGTGGCTTTTCCAATGGAAATCTCATCATGGAAAGCTGTGTTTTTTAATTTCACAAGCAACGAAGCATTTCTTATGAACATCAAGAATTCTTCTATCAAACTATTACTGTTCGCCTCCTTTTTATTCGTACTGTCCAGTTGTGACAGTAGCGACCCCGACCCAATGCCACCCGCAATCGGCGGTACCATTGAAGTAGAAGGAGGCAGAGGCACCGATGTAGAAGTTGGTGTAAGCCTGCGTGCAGAGACAGGGATACAATCGCTTTCTGTTTCTGTTGAAGGTGGTGCAGCACAAACACTTGAGGTTACCCCTGGTGCAATCAACCAGGCAGTGACCTTCCCGTTTTCTATTCCTGCAGATGCTACCGTAGGTACTTCATGGTCTATGGTATTCACCATGATCGACCAGGAAGGGGATACGCAAACGTTTGACGCGATGGTTATTGTAGGCAATCTCATTGATCCTCCAGAAACCTACGAGTTTACGCGGGACGAGGTGTCGACCGTTTCTTTCCCTGATCCACAAGCACGGCTTGATCAGCTTACCGAGATGGTTGCATACCTGGGTACAGCTGATGCAGGTGGAGCCATTACAGAGCAAGCATTATTAGATATGTTTGCTAATACTGGAAACAACGGTGGAGGGAATTTCTCTTTCACTTCGGATCTCCAGCTTATGGACCGGACCTTCGCTGCTGACCTCAGCTCTAATTTGTTTGCAGATCTCTTCTCTGAAGCAGCTGTAGCAAGTGCTGCTGGAAACATGGGGACGATTGCAGACACTGCCGTTGCCGGTATACTCACTCGAGAGGTTGAAGAGACAACATTTATTGTAGATGCGAGAGGACGTGCAGTTACCCAGTTGATCGAGAAAGGCTTAATGGGAGCTGTATTGTACAACGAAATCTACAATACCTATTTAACCGATAACCTGATCGGGGAAAGTATTGAGAACGTCACGCTCGCAGTAGGTAACAATTATACCGAAGCGGAAAATAACATTGATCAGGCGTTCGGCTATTTTGGCGCTCCTGTTGATTTTGCATCAGATTGGCCAGAAGCTCGCGAAACAGAAGCTACGTTTTGGAGCAAATACTCCAACATCATCGATGCGGTTGACGAAGATGCGCTCAATCTGAATGATGAGGTAATGGAAGATTACATAGCGACGCGTTCGGCGATCGTAAATAATGATCCACCTCTAAGAATTGCACACAGAGACAGCCTATACGAGCATCTCGAAATGGTTGCAGCTGCCGCTGCAGTGCATTTCATAAACGATGCTGTTGAGGCATTGGGTGCGCAAAACCAGAACGAAGCATTGTATGCGATTTCTAATGCATGGGGATTTGTTAATGCCCTTCGCTACAACCCCGTTTCAACCATGTCTCCAACTGCTATTGATACCATTCTAGGTACCAACTTTGGAGAAGGAGGAAATTTCTGGGATGCAAACGCTAATAGCCTTAATGCCGCTAAAGCGACATTGGTAAGCAATTATCCAGGCCTGGCTGACCTTCAGGATAGTTTGTAAAAGGACTCACCTAAGTTCTGTGGGATGCGTTGCTAACAAGCAGCGCATCCTTTTTTATTTATTTCAATCTTAACAGAGGATTAACTTGTTCAGAAAGGGTCGATACCATATATTTGCATAGCTTATTTAGACTCGGTCTAGATAAGCATTGTAAATTAATCGATCGAAACCCTATTCGAAATGAACATACCTTTCAAAATAAATAAACTAATCCCACTCTTTGCACTTCTTCTCATTCTCATCGGCTGCGACAGCAATGACGACGATCCACTACCATCAGCAATTGGTGGTACTGCAACAGTAGAAGGAGGGCGAGGCACAGATGTCATTGTTAGTGTTAGCTTGCGATCTGAAGTTGGTATTCAATCTCTCTCTGTTTCTGCAAACGGCGGCGCAGCAGAGTCGTTGCCTGTTGAAGCTGGCACAGTGAATCAGGCTGTCGACTATCCATTCTCTATTCCAGCTGAAGCCACTGTAGGAACTACTTATCCGTTTGTGTTCACCTTGGTGGACCAGGATAATGTTTCAACGGAGTTTAATGCCGAAGTGGTTGTAGGTAATCTGATCGATGCCCCTTCAACCTACGAATTTACCCGGGAGGACGTATCTACCGTGTCGTTTTCTGGGCAGAATGACCGGCTTGATCAATTAGAAGAGATTAAAGCCTACTTGAAGTTGGCAGATGCTGGTGAAGCGATCTCTGAGCAGGCTCTGTTGGATATGTTTGCCAACACAGGCGACAATGGAGGAGGAAACTTCTCGTTTACTTCTGACCGTCAGTTGAAAAACAAAACATTTGCTCCAGACCTGGACGCAGGTTTGTTCGAAGACCTTTTTGCACGGGCAGCCGCAGCAAGTATGGCTAATGCTACAGCTGAAAATGGAGTGGCTGGCCTTATTGTACGTGAAAACAGTGGAAACACTGTTCTTGTTGATGAGAATGGTAGAGAGTTTACTCAGTTCATCGAAAAGGGATTGATGGGAGCTGTACTCTACAATCAGATCTATAATACATACTTGACTACCACTCGTCTAGGAGATGGTGTAGAAAACGTTGCCCTTTCCGACGGAAAGAATTATACAGCGATGGAGCATCACATGGATGAGGCTTTCGGATACTGGAACCCACCTGTTGACTTCGAATCTGAGTGGCCTTCTGAGCGAGGTAGCGAAGATCGCTTCTGGAGCCACTATTCAAATGTTGTTGACAATGTTAGAGACGGTGAGCTTGGTACCAATAGCATCATCATGGAAGCTTTTATTGCTGCCAGAACAGCAATAGTCAATAACGACAGAACCGAACGTGATGCTCAAGTGGATATACTTTATGAAAACCTCGATCTCGTCGCTGCTGCGGTCACCATTCATTACATCAACGATACGCTTGGTTTTCTGGCAGAAGGCAATACCGGTGAAGCCTTCCATGTTCTATCAGAAGCCTGGACATTCGCTAATGCGCTTCGCTACTCACCACGCAGAATACTCAGCTTAGCAGAGATAGAAGAAATCATGGAAAGCGACTTTGGAGCAGAGGGTAACTTCTGGAATGCAAATGCGATAGGGCTCAATAAAGCAAAATCAACCATCGTAACTGCTTACCCGGCTCTTGCCTCTGTTCAAGATGATCTGTAAACGAAACTACTTGATATAGCATGATAGATGCGCCGCCTTTCGGCGGTGCATCTTGCTTGTCTGTTAAAAATATGCCACGTACTGCCCTCTTTACATTCGTATTGTGCTTCCTGCTAGGTTTCGGAGCTTGTGACTCCGGAAGCGGGATGGCTGATGAGCCACCAGGAGAAGACCCTATCATTGACCCTCCTCCAACAGAAGAACCTAGTTTCAAGAGGGCCGATATGTTAGCCAACATGGGCAACAATATTATCGTCCCTTCTTATGTCTCCTTTCAAGGGGCAATTGGAGCGTTACATACTGCCGGCGAAGCATTCAAAAATAGCCCCGATGAAACCACACTTGCTGATCTCCAGGCAGCTCTCAAAGAAGCTCGCATGGCCTGGCAAGATGTGGCTCTATTTCAATTTGGCCCTGCAGAAACCTTTGCGCTCCGTGGTTCTCTGAACACCTATCCGGCTAATACGGACCAAATCGATGCGAATATGGCATCGGGCGGTTATGTATTGGGGACTATAGAGAACATCGCTGCTGGTGGATTTCCCGCATTAGCGTATTTACTTCACGGCAATGGTGAGACAGCCGAAGAGCTCGTTACCCTCTTCACAACAGATACAAACGCGATCTCCCGGATGAGCTACCTGGAGGACAATCTTGACTTCATTCAAGAAAATGTTGATCTCGTTGTAAATCGATGGTTATCGACAGATGGTAATTATCTATCGACATTTCTAAGTGAAGACAAAGGCGGTGTGGATGTGGGTAGCTCATTAGGGGAAGTGGTAAATGCTCTTGTATTGCATTATGAGCGGTTTATACGAGATGGTAAGATTGGCATCCCCGCTGGTGTTCGAAGCTCTGGTGTACCTCGTCCTAAAACAACAGAAGCATTTTATGGTGGGTATTCGAGTGAACTGGCCGTTCGGAGTGTTGAAGCATTGGAACGGTTATACAAGGGCACATCCTTTGACGGCGAGGAGGGGACTGGGCTTGAAGAAAATCTTGAGTTTTTAGAAGCCGATATGCTTGCTTCGGATATATCGACAACCATGGAGGGAGTAATCAGTTCACTCATGACCTTGCCCGACCCGTTGTCTGCTCAGATAGAGTCAAGCACTGATGAGGTTGTTTCAGTATTTACCGAAATGCAGCAACTGGTTGTGCTTCTGAAGGCAGACATGACGTCCTTCCTGGGTGTCACAATCACGTTTCAGGATAACGATGGGGATTGATAGTGTGACATGAAACGTATCCTGCACCATAGTACTACCCCTGGCCCGATAGCACCCTTGATTGTATTCAGGGTGCTATTCGGGTTCATTATGGTGATCAGTATTGTCCGCTTTTTTGCTAAAGGTTGGATCCACGATTTGTACGTTCAGCCAGCCTATCATTTTACCTATTACGGGTTTAGCTGGGTGCAGCCGTTAGGAGAAGCCGGCATGTATGCGATCTTTGCCCTTATGGCGCTCGCTGCATTAGCCATCATGCTTGGGTGGCGATACAGAATAGCCACCGTAGTATTCTTCCTGGCGTTCACCTACGTCGAATTGATCGACAAATCCAACTACCTTAATCACTATTATTTCGTGAGCATCATCGCTTTCTTGATGATGTTCGTCCCCGCACATCGAGGCTTTTCCCTGGATGTGTTACGCAATCCTGAGTTGGAACGATCGCTGGTACCAGCGTGGACGATCAATGTCCTGAAGCTACAACTAGGAATTGTCTACTTCTTTGCAGGCGTAGCCAAGCTCAACCCCGACTGGCTGTTTAACGCGATGCCACTGCAACTCTGGTTGCCGGCTCATGCGCATCTACCCGTTATCGGGCCGTTTCTTGAACTGCCTGAGACGGCTTTTCTATTTAGCTGGGCCGGAGCGTTGTACGATCTGACCATTGCCTTTTTCTTGCTCCTCCCGCAAACACGGTTGTGGGCATACATGGGTGTTGTGGCATTTCACTTGATGACGGCGCTGCTTTTTCAAATAGGGATGTTTCCCTTCATCATGATTCTATTGACACTTGTCTTTTTCTCCTCTGAAAAGCACCAACGTGTGATTGATTGGGCAAGGTCTACCTTGGGAAGGTTTTTTGATGGACCACATCGTACAAAAGTGGTTAACGGCACACACGTCTACCAATACGGGTTTCTAGCGACACGAATCTGTAGTATTCTGCTCGTCCTTCACTTTGTGCTTCAACTCATTCTGCCGTTCAGGTATGCGCTGTATCCAGGGGATCTATTCTGGACAGAGCAAGGATATCGGTTCTCCTGGAGGGTGATGTTGATGGAAAAAGCGGGCTACACTGTGTTTCGCATTCAAGATCGGGAATCGAACAGGGCGTGGGAGATTGCCAACTGGGATTATTTGACGCCAAATCAAGAAAAAATGATGGCGACACAACCCGACATGATTTTACAATTTGCTCATTTTTTGAAAGATGAATATCGGAAGCAGGGGGTAGAGGACATCAGTATTTCTGTCGATTCCTATGTAACCCTGAACGGCCATCGGAGCCGGCCCTTTGTTGACCCGGACATAGATCTTACACAAGTTCACCAGGACTTACGCCATAAGAACTGGATACTACCCTTCGAAGACTAATGAATAAACGCACGCACTTCATCATTGCATTTGTAGGCTTGCTTCTCGGCTCAGGATATGCACAATTCGCCGGGGCCCAGGGATATGCTGTATTTGGTCATGTTCTAGATTTAAAAGGACAACCTCTTTCTAATGCAGATCTGGTTCTTGAAGATGTAGAGCAAGGGGGGGGACATGAAGATGGACCAACCTTAACCATAGGGGCTTCTTTGACACAAACCGACCCGAGAGGCGAGTTCAACATCCCCTCTCTATTGCCAGGGCACTATGTGATTGCAGTGTTCTCACCCGGAAAAGAAGTGGCCAGGAAAGAACTGGATATTGTTGATCACGATGTCCGGCTCAATTTTGAGTTGGATGATCTGGCCGATGAATTGGATGAAATCAGAATCGATGCTGACGCAAAAGGGGCGTTTGGCATTCAGCGATTACGCGCTGTGGAGATGGCCGCCCTTTACGATGCAAAGAAAACCGAAGTGATCGTGCTGGACGATCTAACCGCAAATCTAGCTACAAATAACAGCCGGCAGATTTATTCCAAAGTGCCTGGTTTAAATATCTGGGAAAGCGACGGAGCCGGTGTTCAGATGGGCATCGGGGGCCGGGGCCTCAGTCCGAATAGGAATTCGAACTTTAACACTCGGCAAAACGGGTATGATATTGCAGCTGATGCCTTGGGGTATCCAGAGAGTTATTACACGCCTCCTGCACAGGCGCTTGAGCGCATTGAAATTATTCGGGGAGCCGCATCACTGCAGTACGGCACCCAGTTCGGCGGGGTGCTCAACTTTGCGTTTAAAGAGGGCGCTGAGAATAAGCCAGTGGACTTCACCTCGTTGCAAACCGTGGCCTCGTTCGGCCTGGTGAATTCATTCAATAGCCTGGGAGGGACGGCTGGCAAGGCTCGCTATTACGGGTTTTATCAGTATAAGCACAGCGATGGATGGCGCCCCAATGAGCAACTCACGCAGCATACTGCGTACGGATCGGTTAAGTATCAACTGTCTGAGAAGCTCTGGATCAAGCCCGAGTTTACCTACATGACCTATCTTGCCCAACAGCCGGGTGGATTAACAGATGCTCAATTCTCCCTTGACCCTCGCCAGTCTAACCGGGAGCGAAACTGGTTTCACGTGGATTGGAATCTATGGGCCGTTTCAGCGAACTATTCGCTGTCTTCGAAAACCAGTGTAAATACCCGGTTCTTTGGGCTTTCTGCTCGTAGAGATGCATTGGGTAATTTAGGGCGGATCGATCGATTGGATTTCGGTGGAAACCGGGATTTATTGGTGGACCAGTTTAAAAACTGGGGGAATGAAACGCGTTTCCTGCATCGCTACTCCTTATTGAACGACCTGTCCGTTTTATTGCTAGGTGTACGGTATTATGATGGATTTACGGATCGTAAACAAGGTGAAGGAAGCAGCGGAGAAGATGCTGATTTTACATACATGAGCTCCGATCTGCTGGAAGGGTCAAATTTCGATCTGCCTAACAAAAACGTATCGGTGTTTGCTGAGAACATATTCAATATCACGCCGAAGTTCAGTATTGTCCCCGGAATCCGCTTTGAGCACATAAACACCCAGGCAGAAGGATACTACAGAAACATTGTGCGGGATCTAGCTGGAAATATATTGCTCGATGAACGGATTGATGAATACAGAAAAAGCACGCGTTCCTTCGTCTTTTTTGGACTTGGAATGAGCCTAAAGCAAAGCGATCAGCTAGAATTGTATGGTAACTTTTCTCAGAACTACAGAGCCATTAACTTTAATGATATCCGGGTTAATATCGGGAGCCTGGAAGTAGACCCTGATATTAAAGACGAAAGAGGATACAACATTGAGCTAGGAGCTAGAGGCGTGGTAGGGCGCATATTTGATTATGACGTGAGCCTGTTCCATCTTTCCTATGAGGATCGTATTGGCACCACGTTGCGAAAAGAGCCCAATCCCCAGTTTAATAACCTGGTGGATCGAATCTTTCGTTTTAGAACCAACATTGCCGATGCCAAGATTTATGGTGTGGAGAGTTATGCGGAGGTTGATTTATTTAAGCTGCTTGTTCGTCCTGACTCCCCGGTACGGTTATCCGTATTTACAAACGTAGCCCTTATTACTGCCGAATATGCAAGGTCCGAGGAAAACGGGATCGAAGGCAATGAAGTCGAACTGGTGCCCGAGACCAACCTGAAAACCGGCCTCATTTTTCAGAGAAACAACCTGCAGCTTTCTTACCAGTTTTCATTTGTCAGTGAGCACTTTTCAGATGCATCCAATGCGATTCGCACACCCACTGCAATAGAGGGCATTATACCTTCCTATCATGTGATGGACGTAGCGGTGCAATACACCTGGAGACGCTATAGAATCGATGCCGGTGTAAATAACTTGTCTGATTCAATTTACTTCACGCGAAGAGCAACAGGCTATCCCGGGCCAGGCATTATCCCTTCAAATGGTAGAAGCTTCTACCTGACAGCCGGTATTAAGATTTGATTATCGGATAATTGCGACCTTCCCGTAGGCCGTGTCCGACCCATTCTGGTCAATTGCAGCGACGATGTACATGCCGGAGGGGACCAATTCATTGTTCAGGTCTCGTCCGTTCCATCTCACGCGGCCCCCACGTGCTTCCAGGCGGGCCACGAGGCTTCCTGAAGCCGTCATGATGCGAATCGTAGTTTCGTCCAGAAGTCCTTCGATGATCACGTTTGGCTCACCTTGTTCTTGAACGCGAACGGGGTTGGGATAGATGAAGAGATCCTGAGAGTCATTCGAAGCAGCTACGGCTTCGCCGTTCACACTGATGAGCCCGAGATCGGTCGAGAAATAGACTTCTCCGGTGCGTTCATCAACAGCAATCGAAAGAATGACATTGGATAAGAGAGGGGAGTTCTGGGTTGTAAGTTGGGCTTCAATTTCAAATCCAAGATCCGCTTCTCGAACATAAAAGGCCCCGATATCTGTCCCTATCCATAGTTTGTTCGCAGGATCAACAGTAATAGAGTTCACTTTTAGACCAAAGAGCAAGAACTGGCTTTCACCCGACTGCCGGGAAGCTCTGAGCGGCCAGATTGGAACGGAGTTAGGATCGCGAGCGACAATCCCTGTATTTACAAAATAAGCGAGCCCTTCGTCTGTACCGACCCAAATACGACCTGCATTATCCTCTTCGATAGCATTAACTACGGGGCTGGGTAGGCCCTGCCCGTTACTGCCTTCTTCCGAGAAGTAGCGAAAGACATCGTCCGATGCATCTGTGATATCGTCTCCAGAATCCAGTACCAATAAGCCATCTCTGGCTTGCAGGTTATTGGTGCGCACGGTCACGACCCATTTTTGACGGAAGCTATCCACGAACAGCCGTTCATAGGTGAGGCTGCTTCCAAGTATGCTGAAGAAACTGTGCCAGGTACCATCCAGAAGGCGTAAGTGAAAGGGTTGGCGGGCTCCGGTATTGGATACCCAAAGCGACCCATCAGGCTCGCTTGAGATACCGCGTATTAGCTCGAAACTTGGGTCTTGGAGGCCCTGAGTACCACTGATAGGGGAGTTGGAGTCGTCGAAAAAGTTTAGCATCCCATCCTGGTCTACCTGGACAAGACCACTCCCGAACGACCCTGCCCAGACGCTCATTTGGGAGTCCGTGTGAATGAACTCGTATCGGGTATTTCTTCCTTGAAGTTCACTAAAGAACCGCCTGATGTAGCTGGTCCAATTGCCGTCTCGGTCAAGTTTATAAAACCCCTGTTCTGTACCTCGAATCCCGCCAAGCCATAAGTCTCCTGCGTTATCAAATTCGAGCATAGAAAATCTTCCATCAAAGGGGCCGTCGGGGAAAAAGCTTTCACGGACTATAGCCGGGGTACTTACTGACGCATCGAGTGGAGCAAAGGAAGTTAGGCCTTCAACCCGGTCTCCAGCCCAGAGATTGCCGTCAGGACCTTCTATTATCGTCTGTAATGAAAACAAGCCTCCGCTACCAACGCGTCGATTGCCTTCGGGGCGAATTACCGCTAGGCTTTGAGATTCAATTCCAATGAGCTGATCTGACAGGGGGAGTAGAGCCTGCACGTTACCACTTGTTACATCAAGCAGGCGGTACAAGTCTGCGTCATCGCGCACGAAGAGACCGCTTTCGGTGCCGACGTATATATTCCCGCCAAAACCAGCAACGCTGTTAATGTTGAGCGCACCACTTCCAACCGTTTCCGTCTGCCAGGAAAGCGGATCCTGTAAGTTAGACGTGTTTAGAGGAGCAGAGACCACTGCTTTAACGCCTTCTCCGTCCACATCAGTAGGAGAAATGGTGACCCAAAGCCGGCGTATGGAATCAGGAATCGTAGTAATGGCAATATCAGTAACAGAGGCTACTGAAATATCCGTTCCGAACCGGCTGTACGTTTCAAGCACCTCGCCTCGGTCCGTGTCAAAAAGAACAACACCAAACCCTGTTGCTACGACGAGGGTATCTCCTGTGATAAGCAGTTTCCGAATACCCCTTTCTGTAAACTGAGTGGCCCGGGGTATATCCAGAAAAGATTGAACAGTGTTTGACGCAACATCAATTCTATCCAACACGCCATCGTTGTAGCCAAGCCAAACGGCATCATTAACAGCGTCATACGAGATGGCGGTAATGTTTAATCCAGTAAGCCCCTCAGTAGTTGTAAAGCGGCTTATTTCACCGGTTGAGACACCGTATCGGAATACGCCGCCGTCTGTTGCTGCCCAAATGGCATCACTGGATGCTGTTAGATCCACCACAGGACGGAATGAAGTATGCGTTTCCCACTCTTGAAATTGCCCTAATACTTGTGCGGGGGCAAACCATGCAAAAAGCAGAACCCAAAGAATTGCAGTATATCTAGAGAAGGCAGGACGTAGAGACATATTTCCAGTTTCATGAACGATAGCGATGTCTATTACATCATTCAAAGTTCAAAGTTCAAGGATCAAAGTTGGTTTTTAAGTAGCCAAACATTGAACTTTGAACCTTGAACCTTGAACTTTGTGGTTATTTAAGGAAACGTCTATGGTAAAAGAGAATTAAAAATGCCTATTTTAAGCGACCCTTTATTTGAATCACATCTTTAGCCACTGTTATGAAATTACTACAAACCCTTTGCACTGGACTCTGTGTATTACTTTTGATGTTCCAGGTCTCTGCCTGTAAAAGCTCTGAAAAGGCATCGGAAGCGGCGGACGATATGAAAGAAATGATGGATGATAATCCAATGACATTTTTCCTTACCAGCACGGGCCCTGGAGATGGCGCCAACCTGGGAGGATTAGCAGGTGCTGATGCACATTGCAAAATGCTGGCAAGTAATGTTGGGGCTGGCAATAAAAACTGGCGGGCCTATCTAAGTACTACAGGATCAGGTGGTGAAAACGCACGCGATCGTATCGGGAGCGGCCCTTGGGTAAATGCAAATGGTGTTGTTGTAGCCGCAAGCGTTAATGATCTGCACAGCAATAATAACAAGCTCTCTAAAGAGAACTCTGTTACGGAAGCTGGAGCAATGATTAATGGACGCGGCGATGATCCTAACCGGCATGATATCATCACAGGTTCACGTATGGATGGTACAGCCAGCCCGAATGAAAACGACACGACGTGTTCAAATTGGACCAACAACGGCGACGGAAGTGCTCTCGTAGGGCATCATGATCGTGTTGGTGGTGGAGCAAATCCAACCTCTTGGAATTCAGCCCATGGAAGCCGGGGATGCGGCCAAGGTGATCTGCAAGGTACTGGCGGAGATGGCCTTTTCTACTGCTTTGCTTCCAATTAAATTATTTATACATACTATAGTAGTTAGTAATCAGGCGCCCCACTGGGGCGTCTGTTTTTGTGCCCAGCAAAACCATCCCACTTATGACCCCCCTTGTACTGCACGAGGATCGATATTTCGATCCAGATCCTACACGTAGACGCATTGCCCGTGAACTTTATGCCGAAGTAAAAGAGTTACCTATCGTTGGCCCGCACGGGCACGTGGATCCAGCTATTCTCGCGAATAACTCGGCTTTCCCTGAGCCGGCAACGCTGATTGTGGTTCCCGATCATTACATCTTCAGGATGTTGTACTCCCAGGGAATGCGGCTAGAGGATCTAGGGGTGCCGGCCATTGATGGGAGTCCAGTAGAAACCGATGCGCGAAAGATTTGGCAACGATTTGCGGATCATTATTACTTGTTCGCCGGAACGCCTACCGGAGCCTGGTTGGCGCATGAATTCTATGAAGTCTTTGGCATTCGAGAAAAGCTGTCTTCAGAGTCGGCCATGCGAATCTACGATCACATTGCTGAACTCCTAAAACAACCCGAATTCCTCCCGCGCGCGCTGTTTGACCGCTTTAATATCGAGGTGTTAACGACAACCGATGCAGCCGGCGATTCACTGGAATACCACAAAGCCATTCAAGAGAGTGGATGGGGCGGACGGGTGATTCCATGTTTTAGACCAGACGCCGTGTTTCGCATCAATCGGCCCAACTGGCAGCAGCATATGCAAGAGTTGGAGGAGGTATGCGGGTACGAGATTCGTACCTATGCCACGTTTATTCAAGCACTAGAAGAACGCAGGGCCTTTTTTAAAGAGATGGGTGCGGTGTCAACCGATCATGCGGTACTCATTCCCTACACGGAGCGCCTCTCTGAGAACTCAGTGAGTGCGATCTTCGAGAATGCATTAAAGGGTGCATCTTCCAAAGAGGAAGAGCATTTGTTCGAGGCGCATATGTTGATGGAAATGGCGCGCATGAGCATCGAAGATGGCATGGTCATGCAAATCCACCCTGGGTCCTTCCGTAACCACAATACCCAGCTGGCAAATCGATTTGGCCCGGATAAAGGAGCCGATATCCCAGTGCAGACGGAGTTTACCCATAATCTCCATGCATTGCTCAATACCTATGGGCACGATCCACGCTTAAGCCTGGTCCTGTTTACGCTGGATGAAACCACGTACTCTAGAGAATTGGCGCCCCTGGCCGGCCACTATCCAGCGGTTAAATTAGGGCCTGCCTGGTGGTTCTTCGATAGCATTGAAGGGATGACACGTTATCGACAGCTCGTCACTGAAACAGCTGGCATCTATAACACGGCTGGATTTAATGACGACACAAGGGCTTTCCCTTCCATCCCTGCCCGTCACGACCTCTCACGCCGCGTGGACGCCAATTTCCTCGCCGACCAGGTTGCCCGCCACATCATCGATCTCGCTGATGCCCGCATCATGATTCATGAATTAGCTTATGGATTGGTGAAGAAGACGTATAAGTTATGAGTCTGGAGACAATAGTCCGGAGTCCGGAGTTGAATGAGCACTTCTCCGGACTATTGTCTCCGGACTCCGGACTCAAACCCCCTTGACTCCTTCCTTTCTACTGCCTAAACTGGAGTCCCACCTACCCACGAAACTGAGACTACTCACCCCTTGCATATGCGAACCCGCGTTTCATTTGGCAGCATATTGATGCTGCTCATTTTCGCTTTGTCTTTTTCAGCCTGCCGTTCAGAAAGTGATGTGACTGTTGTTAAGTTGGGGCATGGGCTTGATCCTGTCCATCCTGTGCATCGTGGTATGGTGTTTATGGCCGAGAAGGTAGATGAGAAGTCGGGAGGGAAGATGCGTGTTGATATTTATCCCAGTCAGCAATTAGGTACCGAGAGGGAGCTTTTGGAGCTATTGCAGTTGGGTAGCCTTGGCATGACTAAGGTGACAGCCGCGGTACTGGAAAGCTTCGCACCCTCCTATAAAGCATTCAGCGTCCCTTATTTATTCAAGGACCGCGACCATCACTTTCGGGTACTGGAAGGGGAGATAGGAAAGGAGCTGCTTGAGGCAAGCCAGGAATACTGGCTTTTGGGATTAGCCTATTACGATGCTGGAAGCCGAAGTTTTTATACCAAGGATAAGCAGATTAGAACGCCCGCTGATCTACAAGGATTAAAAATTCGCACCCTGGAAAGCAAGACGCAGGTTGAAATGGTGAATACCATGGGCGGATCTGCTACTCCGATCTCTTGGGGTGAGTTGTATACCGCTTTGCAATCTGGTGTCGTAGATGGCGCTGAGAACAATCCTCCTTCGTTTTACACATCTCGGCAATATGAGGTATGTAAATACTACACGCTCGATGAGCACACCACCATTCCTGACGTGTTGCTGATTAGCACCATCGTGTGGGAAACCCTGAGTTCACAAGAGCAGACCTGGTTGAGGGAGGCCGCAGAAGAATCAGCACAATACCAGAAAGTACTATGGCAGGAAGCATCGGATGCTGCGCTCGATTCCTTGGCCGCTAACGGCATCGAGATCTTAATTCCCGACAAGCAGCCCTTTGTGGAAAGTGTAGCACCCATCTATGAAGGGTTCAAAAGCGAACCCGAAGTGTATGACCTCATTCAGCGAATTCGCGCAGTGGACTAATTATGTTGAAAGTAAAAAATATCATTGATAAGATATTGGAATGGACGCTAGTCGTGTCCATGTCACTTCTTGTTGTTGACGTGCTATGGCAGGTTTTTTCCCGGTTCATCTTGCAAGATCCAAGTTCGTTCACCGAAGAGCTTGCCCGGTTTCTGCTTATATGGGTAGGGTTGTTGGGGGCCGCGTATGCTGCCGGCCAACGGATGCACCTGGCGGTGGACCTCCTGCCCAACAAACTAGAAGGAAAGCGCAAGGCGTACTTAGATATATTTATCTATAGTATTGTCATCATCTTCTCCATTTCTGTGATGATTTTTGGCGGAACCCGCCTGGTTGCCATTACTCTCTATTTAGGCCAGACGGCAGCCGCTTTGCAGATGCCGCTTGGCTACGTGTATCTCATATTGCCAATTAGTGGTTTTCTGATTGCCTTTTATGCCGCCCTCCATCTGGTTGATGAGTTTCGCATGCTTTCAGGACAAACTGCCTTATTTTCTTCGCCCATAGATCCCTCCACCCACCTGGATGTAGACTGATAGAGAAGACGACATTATGGAATGGTTTGACGTATTATTACTGGCTTCGACGTTCGTTGCACTCCTGGCTCTCGGCGTCCCGATTGCCTATTCCATTGGCGTTGCAACGGTTGTTACCATGCTTGCCGGAATGCAGACTGCCCCTGCGCTGACCACTATGTCACAACGGATGGCAACCGGGTTGAATAGCTTTGCTTTGCTGGCCATCCCGTTTTTTATTCTTGCGGGGCAATTAATGAACAGCGGGGGGTTAGCTCGGAGGCTGATTGATTTCGCAAAGGCGATCCTGGGCACATTGCCAGGAGGTCTTGCCCATGTAAACATTGTAGCCTCTATGCTCTTTGGGGCGATTTCAGGATCTGCCGTAGCTGCTGCTTCAGCTATTGGAGGTGTGATGGGCCCCCGGATGGAAGAAGAAGGATACGACAGGGATTTCAGCGCTGCGGTAAACATCACGTCTGCCACCACGGGCTTGCTCATTCCGCCGAGTAACGTGCTCATTGTTTATTCGCTGGCGAGTGGAGGCGTATCGATTGCAGCGCTATTTCTAGCAGGGTATCTTCCGGGAATTCTGGTTGGCTTGATGCTCATGATCGTTGCTGCTGTTTTCGCCGTTCGTAAGAAGTATCCAATTTCTGCAAGAATCCCTATTAAGGATGTTGTGATGAAATTTTTGGATGCGCTCCCCAGCCTTTTTTTAATCGTGGTTGTGATTGGCGGGATTATCGGAGGTGTATTTACTGCTACCGAGGCTGCAGCCGTTGCGGTGCTTTATGCGTTGGTGCTTGGGATGATTTATAGGGAAGTGAAGGTTAAGGACCTGCCCAAGATTTTACTCGATTCGTGTGCTACCACGGGTATTGTGATGTTCCTCATCGCTACGTCGGTAGGCATGTCCTGGATCATGGCTTACGAGAATATCCCTCAGAATGTCACGGCTGCTCTTGTTGCTCTTTCAGATAATCCAGTTATCATCCTCCTGATCATCAATGTAATCCTGCTCGCTGTGGGCACATTTATGGACATGACGCCTGCAGTGCTAATATTCACACCCATCTTTTTACCTATCGCAATCGAACTAGGCATTGATCCGATTCACTTTGGGATTATCCTCGTGCTCAACCTCTGCGTAGGCCTCTGTACACCTCCTGTAGGTAGTGTGCTGTTTGTAGGAGTCGGAGTGGCAAAAACAACGATAGCAAGTGTTGTAAGGCCTTTGTTACCGCTATTTATAGCCATGATTGTCGCTCTGTTTATCGTCACGTATTTACCGTGGCTCAGCATGTGGCTTCCTGGTGTGTTTGGGTTTTAGGTTCAACGTTCAAAGTTTAAGGTTTAATGCCCCCTGTTTTAACGCCTTCTCTAATCCTTGATTCTACGTACCAATCGCGGGATGATATGCTCGTTCCAACTGCGGAGATGCTGGCGTTACCAGAGAAGGTGATGCAGTTTGGTACGGGTGGATTCTTGCGTGCTTTTGCTGATTATTTTATCGACGAAGCCAATCGGAACGGTGTGTTCAATGGCCGGGTCGTTATGGTGGGCTCTACAGGTAGTAAGCGAACGCAGATGTTGAACGAGCAGGGGGGATTGTATACGGTGCGTGTGCAGGGGCTTAAGGAAGGGCAAATTATTGAAGAGCATCGCGTGATTGGATCGGTGTCGAGGGCGCTTTCAGCAAAGGATGATTGGGACGAGGTGGTTGAGCTGGCAAAGAGTCCAGAGTTAGAGATCATTATTTCTAACACGACGGAAATGGGTGTCGTGTACGATCCAGAAGATGCGTACACAAATGGTGCTCCGCGTTCGTACCCGGGAAAGCTGACAGCTGTTTTATTCGAACGAGCCACTCACTTCTCATTTTCAGGGGAGAGCGGCCTCGTGATATTACCGTGCGAACTCATTACAGACAACGGTGCTGCATTGAAGTCGTTGGTAATGAGATTGGCAGATGCATGGGAATTGGGTACGTCATTTAGTGATTGGGTGGAGTCTAATGTGCATTTTTGCAATACATTGGTAGATCGGATTGTACCTGGAATCCCTGATAAAAGCACGCGGGAAGACCTCTATAATACATTGGGGTATACAGACGCTATGTTGACCAATGCTGAAGTGTATAACCTGTGGCCCATAGAAGGGAAGAAAGAAGCCCTGGAGCGAATCACCTTTGCAAAAGCAAACCCAGGTGTTGTCTTGACGGACGATGTGCGGCCTTATAAAGAGAGGAAAGTCCGCATTCTGAACGGGGCCCATACGTCGTCTGTGCCTATGGCTTTTCTAGCCGGGGAGGAGACGGTGCTTGATATGATGCAAAACCCCAAAACAGCGGAATTTGTACACCATGTGATGCTGGATAACATTGTGCCAAGCCTGGATGTACCCGAAGGCATTGAGTTTGCTGAAGAGGTGTTGGATCGTTTTAAGAATCCATTCCTCCGCCACAAATTGATCGATATTACCTGGCAGTCGACATCAAAATGGCGCCTTCGGCTTTTGCCATCAATTCATTCCTATTACACGAAACATAACACACTCCCGGTACATATATGCGCCGGTTTTGCAGCCTATCTTATATTTATGAGAGGGACTCATGAGGAAGATGGGGTTGTCTATGGTACATGGAACGAAGAGGCCTATCCCATCAGAGACGATCAGGCTGGATTCTACTTGTCTGCCTGGAAAGACGTAGACCTGGATGACAAACAATCGATTCAATCATTGGTGAATGCTGTAAGCGCGCATGAACCCTTTTGGGGCAAAGCCTTACTGATTCCTGGATTTAGTGACCTGGTTACTTCCTTTTGCTGGCAAATGATGACCGAGGGGATCGAGAAAACGCTCGACGACCTACACTCTTAGTAGAAAGCTAATAACATTATGACGCGAATAGAGATCATGCACCGGATCGTCGAACTCGGAGCTGTAGCTGTTATCCGAGCCGACGAACCAGCCAAGTTGCCCCATATCATTGAAGCCATTCACAAAGGGGGTGTATCTGCGATTGAAATCACGATGACGGTCCCGCGTGCCCTAGACCTGATCGAGGAAACGGCGCGCTCAATGGGGGACGAGATTATTCTCGGAGTCGGATCAGTGCTGGATTCAGAAACAACACGGATGGCCATTAATGCGGGTGCCCGGTACGTTGTGTGCCCGGTATTTAAAGAATCGATCATCCGTACCGCGCACCGCTATGATGCGCCAGCAATGCCTGGGTGTTTCACCCCGACAGAGATTTTAGAAGCCTATGAGGCCGGCGCTGATATCGTCAAGGTGTTTCCTGCAAATATCCTTGGGATGAAGTTCTTTAAGGCCATTAAAGCACCTATGCCTCATCTGCAACTCATGCCAACTGGAGGAGTCTCGTTGACAAACGCAGGTGAATGGCTTGCTTCGGGTGCTTCAGCCGTTGGCATCGGAAGCGCTCTTCTTGATAAAGCAGCCATTGCCGAAGGCCGCTACGAGCAACTCACAGAAAATGCAAAAACGTTGGTGTCGTCTATTGCTGCCTATAGGCAGCAATAAGTTCAAAGTTCAATGTTCAAAGTTCAATGTACTTGAACTATGAGCAACGAACTTTGAACCTTGAACTTTGAACCTTGAACTGAAAAAATGAAAGTCGTCACATTCGGAGAGATCATGGCCCGGTTGAGTACGCCGGGATTTACGCGGTTTGTACAGGCCGATCAATTTAACGTCGTGTATGGTGGGGGAGAAGCGAACGTTGCCGTTGCCCTTTCTAATTTCGGAATGAGCAGCTTTTTTGTTTCCAAAATACCTACTCATGAGATCGGGCAGGCTGCAGTCAATCACTTGCGTCGATTTGGTGTAAAGGATGACTATATCGTCCGTGGTGGAGACCGGCTTGGGATTTATTACCTGGAGACGGGCGCCAGCCAGCGTGCTTCCAAGGTGATTTATGATCGTGCACGCTCAGCAGTGAGCGAAATGGATGCGGCTGAGGTAGACTGGGCGGCAGTGTTTGAGGGCGCACGGTGGTTTCACTGGACGGGTATCACCCCTGCTCTCGGAAAAAAAGCACAAGTGGCTATCGTTGCTGCATGCAAGGCGGCAAAAGCACAGGGTGTTACCATCAGTTGTGATCTAAACTTCCGATCCAAACTATGGACGACCGATGAGGCGCAGGAAGTTATGGTGCCACTGATGGAATACGTCGATGTATGCATCGCTAACGAAGAGGATGCAGAGCGAAGCCTGGGGCTCAAAGCAGGTGAAACCGATATCGAGACCGGTGCTATAGATGAAGCCGGCTATGTAGGGGTTGCTAAAACCTTGAAGTCGACCTACAACTTTGAAACGGTAGCTATCACCCTAAGAGAAAGCTTCTCCGCTTCCCACAACGGATGGAGCGCAATGTTATACGATGACAAAGACTGCTCCACCCCAACCCGCTCCAAGCGATACGACATAAAGCTCGTCGACCGCGTCGGCGGCGGAGACAGTTTCGCCAGTGGATTGATTTATGGCCTGCTGCACGAAGCAAACACTAAGGACGCTCTCGAATTCGCCGTAGCCGCCTCCTGCCTCAAACAGACTATACCTGGTGATTTTAACCTGGTGAGTGTTGAGGAAGTCAAGAAATTAGCGAAGGGGAGTGGGTCGGGTAGGGTGGAGCGGTAGAGGTTTCATGTTCCAGGTTTCAGGTTTTTCGGTTTTGATGTATAGGACTTTTGGCTTTTGAGTGGCGCCGTCCCTTATACGGAGAGGTTTTTAAATAGTCAATGAGTTTGGACAAGAGCTTTGAGATAGAGTGCACAATTTGATGCAACCTGGTGAAAGTGTTTCTTTCAATGAGTTGGGTGTCAATAAGTAAATAGAGAAAGGACCGAACCTCTCCACATGAACCCTTTGCTATCGCTAAGAAATAGATGAACTCTTTATTTGAGTCACGTTCAAAGCCTTCAGCTATATTAGCAGTAATCGATATACTACAACGTATAAGTTGGTCTCTAATCGCAAACTCTCTTTTTAGTGGATTATGGGAGGCCAGATAATATATCTCTTTGCTGAGTTCTCTACCCATTTTCCACGCCTCAATATCCTCGAATCGATTGATTATCCCCATCTTTAGAACTTTGATTCAATTTTATAACGAGTTATTTTCCATACTAGACAATAAGGCACCCAGGAAATAACCTGTACTTCCAAAAAACCTGAAACCTGAAACCTGAAACCTGAAACCTGAAACCTGAAACCTGAAACCTGAAACCTGAAACGCTAACCCTATGACTCTCCTCCTCACCCTCCTCCTAATGCTAACCCCCAACCCCGAAATCATCAACCTATGGGACGAAGGCCCTCCTGATTCGAAGGGTGAAGAAGAAGCGGACCAGGCCTACATCATGGCCTATCTCCCCGATGAGGAAATCGCAACTGGAGCTGGTATCGTTGTATGCCCGGGTGGTGGATATGGGCATCTGGCGATGGGGCACGAGGGAGAGGATGTGGCGGCCTGGTTGAATAGCATCGGAGTGGCAGCGTTTGTGCTCAAGTACCGGCACTCGCCGGAATACAAGCATCCCACACCGCTGAGAGATGCGCAACGGGCCATTCGATTAGTACGAGCTCATGCCGAGGATTGGGGAGTGGAAGAGGGTAAGTTGGGTATTTTGGGGTTCTCGGCAGGGGGGCACCTGGCTGCCAGTACAGGTATTCACTTCGATTGGAAGGATAAGCTGGCTAGTGATGACATCGATAAGCTCAGCGCGCGCCCTGATTTTATGGTATTGGCCTATCCGGTTATCTCTATGAGTGAGGACTATATGCACCGCGGTTCTAGAAATAATCTACTAGGCAAAGAGGCAAGCGAGGAGATGGCAGTGAGGATGTCTCATGAAAAACAAGTCACTGCCAAAACCCCTCCTACCTTTCTGTTTCATACAACAACGGATAAGGCCGTTCCGCCAGAAAACAGTATTTACCTTTACCTGGCCTTAAGGGAAGCAGGCGTAGACGTGGAAATGCACATCTACGAAGAAGGACGGCATGGTGTCGGCCTAGCCCCCGATAACCCCGCCCTCAACACATGGCCGAAAATGGTGGAAAACTGGCTAAAGGCAAGGGAAGTTATTTGATTAAGTGCAAAGTGCAAAGTGCAAAGTGCAAGGTGCAAGGTGTTTTGGGACTAGACAACCCGAAACCCGAAACCCGAAACCCGAAACAGCTCGAAATTAGCCATAGGCTATTTTCGAGCAAAGCTGATCTTCCAGGTTTCGTTAAACGTTTGGCCTCGGTCGGTGCTGTTTTCGGCGTACCAGGCGTAGCTGTCTTGAGCGATATCGTGGAAGACGTATCTCGGGATCAAGGGTGACGTTGTGCTTGCTTCAAAGTTGTGCAGAATAACGTTATCGCCTTCCTTTGCTCCACCAAAGAACAGTTGGCTATGACCCCGATTATCCAGGTATAGGGATTCCCATCTTCGCATGGCTCGATTATAGATTCGGACAATGGTTGTAGCGGCGTCAGGTACGTTGGGGTCGACGTCATACCAGTTGTGTTCAAGTATTGCGTGGCCGTTTAATGCATATACAGCCGTAGCATTAGCTGGAAATTGAATCCATTGGTTATTGAAGTAGATATTGTGCGAAGCATTCCATTCGCCTAGCAGAAAGTCGAACTGCTTGGATTCTTTCGGCCGGTTCGGTGAAGGTGTGCCATGCCCATCGCTCGGTCTCATGAAGTCGGCAGAATCTGAACGGCGTTTGTAGACATGTGTTGATTGAGGGGCCCAGGATTCTCCGTTGTCCTGTGATGTTTGGACGGAATAGCTGAACATGTCGTTGGAGTTTAACGTGTAGTCAACCTGGTACCAGGTTAAAAGCGTACCGCCGCCTTCACGCACTACAGTCGAAAGGGTCAGCTTTTTTCTTTTGAAGTTGCCGTTGTACATGGAAATGCTCTCGGAGTAACTGTTTGCTTCACCGAGAACCCAGGTACTGTTGGCTGGATTAAAGTTCAGGAAATGTATGATATTAGCCTCGTTGCCGGCCTCATCATACCCCGGAATATGAATCCGGCTCATGTAAGCATGTCCACGATTCATCAATGAGATGTCGGCGGTGCCTTTAGATGAATGACTGGTTGAGTCGGTTGGATAGGTAGTCACATCCACATCCCACTGCCCGAGGATCGCATTCATTTTGTCCAATGCTTTTGGAGCGCGTGGGCTTATCTCTGTCATTGAGCGGCCCTGGTCATACAACCGCCCATCCTTTGGTAGATCGTCTTCGACGGGTTGCGCATTTGAAAGGGCAGTGAGTGCCCATAGCAGTAAAACAACAAGAGGGACTAATAGCTTGTAAAGTGTCATTGAGATTGGGATTTCTTAAATGGATCGGCTTAATTACCTTTAAGAGGCTCAAATAAATCCTTTGTCTTTATTTGGGCTGTTTCTTGTTTCTCGTTTCTGGTTTCTTGTTGTTTTCATGTCGAATGTCCTTTAATTCAACCAAAAACTATGCACGCAAATTGATGATAGCCTCTAACCAAGAGCCAAACCAGAAACCAGAAACAAGAAACAAGAAACCCGTAGCGGAAGCCTCAAGAATACCGTAAGATCATCTCAAGAATGCCTCATTATGGAAGTACCCTTTTCAATACGTCAGTGGTTGATTGAACCTCAGTTGAACAAGGTTTCTGGACCTACAGGTAGCTTTTCTATTGAGCCAAGAACCATGAAAGTCCTTGTGTTATTGGCTCAAGAGACACCTGGCGTAGTTACTCGGGAGCAGATAATGGACGTGGTCTGGGAGGGGAGCATCGTTACCGAGCATTCACTTACGATTGCTATTTCAGATCTGAGAAAAATATTTGGAGATGATCCAAAATCACCTGCAGTTATAGAAACGATTCGAGGAGTTGGGTACCGCCTGATCGCCCCTGTCGTAGAGGGAAGCGCCGTAGCTCCGTCCCGGGTAGATATAGCGCAAACGCCCACGTTATCGGTGCCTCATCAGGGCGATGGAATCGCCCTGGCATCCACACCCCCTGGCTCCAGGATTCCCCGGGAAGCAGTGTGGGGCATTGCGTTGCTGGCACTCCTTGTGATCGCAGCCGGCTTCTTCTTTTGGCCGAGTCAAGATCATCTTGCCATTCAGAAAATTCAGCCCCTCACAACAATGGCGGGAGTGGAATTGTCTCCCGTTTTTTCTCCAGACAGCCGGCGTGTCGCATTTGTCGCGTTTCCTGATACGGGCGGCATTGCTGATATCTTTATAAAGCAAATGGGCGCCAACACCCCAGTTCGATTTACGGATGAAAGGGGCGCTGAATTGCTACCTACATGGTCGCCCGATGGCCAGTTTATCATTTATCAAGCTTATGGCCAAACAGGGTGTGCACTGTATAAAAAACCTTCGTTTGGTGGCTCGAGCATGAAGCTGAGAGAGATAAGCTGTCAACTGTCAGGCATGTCCTGGTCGCCGGCAGGTAATGCTTTTGTGCTCTCGATGTACGATGGTGATTTGGGTGCAAACAGGTTGTATGAGATGAGTCTCGAAGATTATGAGTTGCTTCCCATTACAACGCCTACGGCGCCCATAAACGGCGATTTATCTCCCCGCTTTTCTCCAGATGGACAGAACCTGGCTTTTCTTCGCAACATAGATGGCGTCACCCAGGATCTTTATCTCATCAACTGGCAAGAGATAGAGGTTGAGCCTCTGCGATTAACGCACGATGAGGTACAAATCACGGGGTTTGATTGGGCTGCTGACGGGGAGGCCATGGTTTTTGCATCGAGAAGAGAAGAGCAAAACGGGATTTGGTACATGGAGCTAAAAAAGCCTAACCAACCTACGTTGATTCGTGCAATAAGTGTTGAGGATCCAGGGAGCGTTGCACTAGCACCTTCTGGGAAGCAGTTGATTTATACAGATTGGACCTTTGACGTGAACATTTGGCGCAAGTCTCTTTCTAATGAAACGAGCGTCCTTCAGCCGGCTCTTGTTTCTACCCGTACGGACTTTCATCCTCATATTTCGTCTAGAGGCAAAGTCGCATTTATCTCTTCTCGAACAGGCACAAACGAAGTGTGGGTGTCTGATCTCGACGGCAACAATGTTTTTCAAGTCACAAGTCTCAGCAGTAAATCCACCAGGCATCCAGTATGGTCGCCAGATGGTACAATGATCGCTTTTGATTCCCATTCAAATGGACATACTGACATCTTTGTGGTGGATGCCGAAGGCGGGATGCCTCGGCAAATAACGACCGAAAAATCGCGGGATGTCCGTCCAACATGGTCCAGGGATGGGCAACAGGTCTATTTTAGCTCAAACCGAACTGGGGCGTGGCAACTGTGGAAATATTCGTTGATCGATGAGACCGTAACCCAGGTTACCGAAGGCGGAGGAACCGTTGGCTGGGAAACACAGGCTGGTGATAAGATCCTGTATATCAAATATGACTCGACCGGCGTCTGGGAGAAATCGTTCGAGGATGGAAGCGAACGCCTTTTGCTCAACGCCGATCCCTCATTTATCTCACTTGCAGGCAACCATGTTTATTATATCGCACCTATGAACAGTGTCTCGTCCTACTCGATCATGCGATACGATCTGAATAACCAGGATACTGAAAAGGTTGCCGTGATTCCCAATAAACCCTACAATTTCTTCTCCCGCTGGGGCTTCGCAATCTCCCCCGACGAGCAATGGCTCTACGTGAGTCAAATTGATAAGTCAGAGAGTGATTTGATGTTGACTGAATAACAGTATGGGCCACCTTATCGATGAGATAAAATCAAAATTTGAGGTCTTGAAGTCTTTGGACACCGATTACGAGGTCTTTGGGGCAGACACCCACCAGTATATTTTAAATCCGGCGCTTAGCGCAAAGGAAATCTCTCAGTTTGAAAAAAGACATGATCTCAAATTTCCTCAATCATATAGAGATTTTTTGATGGAAATAGGGAATGGAGGGGCAGGTCCAAGTTATGGTGTTTTTCCCTTGGGATTAATGGATTATGGATATGATTTTAAAGAGTGGGCTACTGTTGATTACATACATCCAACACGCACTTTTCGATTTTTAAGTTCGTTCAACAATACATCCATTTTATACAGAGGGGCTCCTCAGGAGCGAGATTTTCACTCATACGCTGAATATCAGGTTGAGTATAGATTGTGGGAAGATGCTTATGCTAGCGAATTGGAGTTAGAGTATTGGCTAGTTCATTCATTAGATGGAGCAATTCCAGTGTGTCATCGTGGTTGTGCATTAAGCACCTGGCTGGTCGTTGCAGAGGGAAAAGAGTACGGTCATATCTGGCATGACGACACAGTAGATAAGTTGGGCGTCTATCCCGACGTAGGTGTACATCCTGACTTAACAAATAAACAGTGCCGGGTACAATTTAGCGAATGGTACCTAAACTGGTTAGACAAATCCATCCATTGGTTGAATGGAAAAAACCTTGAACCTTGAACTTTAAACTTTGAACTGATTAAGCAAGCAAAGCTTGCATAAGCTTCCCATGCACATCTGTTAAGCGGAAGCGGCGGCCCTGGTGTTTGAAGGTGAGGCGTTCGTGGTCGATGCCGAGGAGGTGAAGGATGGTTGCGTGGAAATCGTGCACGTGGATGGGGTCTTCAACGATGTTGTAGCCGAAGTCGTCGGTTTTGCCGTAGGTGATTCCTGGCTTGATTCCACCACCCGCCATCCAAAGTGAAAAACACTTTGGATGATGATCCCGGCCATAGTCATCCTCTGTAAGCCTGCCCTGGCAATAGCTGGTGCGTCCAAATTCGCCGCCCCAGATAACCAGCGTATCGTCGAGCATGCCGCGTTGTTTGAGGTCCTGTATGAGGGCTGCAGATGCCTGGTCGGTCTCTTTAGTTTGTTGTACAATGCCCCTTGGTAGGCCACCGTGATGGTCCCATCCCTGGTGGTACAACTGGATAAACTTTACTCCACGTTCTGCAAGCCGGCGGGCCATCAGGCAGTTTGCAGCGTAAGTCCCAGGATTTCTGGAGTCCTCACCGTACAGATCAAAGATGTAATCAGGCTCATCATCGACATTCATGACATCGGGAATCGATGTTTGCATGCGATAAGCCATCTCATACTGCGCGATGCGCGAGTCGATTTCGGGATCTTGAGTTGTTTCTTGCTGAATCCGGTTTAATTCCCGCAAACGATCCAGCATCCCTCGGCGGCCTTTTCGGGAGAGACCAGCGGGGTCGTTAAGGAAAAGGACCGGATCGTTGCCTGAACGAAATTGCACTCCTTGATGCAGGGAAGGCAAAAACCCATTTCCCCAAAGCCGTGCATATAATGGTTGTCCGCCTTTGTCTTTTGTAATGAGCACACAGAAAGCCGGAAGGTTTTCATTCTCGCTCCCGAGTCCATAACTCAACCAGGAGCCCATCGAGGGACGGCCGGCGATCTGAGATCCAGTCTGGAAAAAGGTAATCGCAGGGTCGTGATTGATCGCCTCGGTATGTATCGATCGCACGATGCATATATCATCTACGATTTTTGACGTGTAGGGGAGAAGATCGCTGACCCACGCTCCCTGATCGCCATGCTGGGAGAAGCCAAACTTAGATCCAGCTAATGGAAGCGAATTCTGAAACCCTGACATCCCGGTAAGTCGCTGGCCCTGGCGGACAGAATCCGGGAGTTCTTCGCCCTGCCTTTCGTTAAGCAGGGGTTTGTAATCGAACAACTCCATTTGCGATGGGCCGCCGCTCTGGAAGAGGTAGATGATGCGTTTTGCTTTTGCCGGGAAGTGAGGGTTGGTTAGGATGCCCTTGATGCGGTCATCGCCATCTGTTGGGAAAGCTGATGCGGCTCCAGGGTTTAATAGGGTACCAAGCGCCATAGCCCCCAATCCCATCGCGGTACGGGCCAGGAAATCTCGTCGTGAGTGTGGATGATCGAATTGGTTGCAATGCATCGGGAATACGGTTTGTTGTTCGGGGTTTATGATTTAGCGTTTGATGATGGCGGCGTCGGAGTTCATGATGGTGCTGGCGGTGATGGTGTAGGCAGCCAGCTCGGTTGGATCGATAGAGTCCGGGTTTGGGGCGTCTCCGATGGTGAGTAGTTCTGAAACGGAGGCTTGGGTCGTTTTAAATTCTGCCAGTTGCTCGTGGTAGGTGGCTTCTAAAATGCCCAGTTCGGCTTCGGAAGGATTCCGGCTGGTTAACAGGCGGAAGGCGAACGAAAGCCGATCTGAAAGGGTTTCTCCACCTTCCTCAATCATTCGTTGGGCCAGGATCCGTGAGGCTTCAACAAACTGTGGATCGTTCATAAGGACCAGGGCCTGTAAGGGAGTACTGGTGGTCTGCCTTCGAACTACACAGTAATTCCTTCGTGACGCATCGAATGTGATCATGGAAGGAGGCGGAGAGGTGCGTTTCCAGAAGGTATATAAACTCCGTCTGTACAATCCTTCTCCTGTATCCCGAACGTAAACCGATCCTGATTTTTCTTTCCAAAGCCCTGCCGGCTGATAGGGTTTTACCGGCGGCCCTCCAATTTTTTCTACCAAAGCACCACTTGCTGCCAGTGCCTGGTCACGTGCCATTTCTGCTGTTAGCCGGAAGCTTGGGCCCCGGGCGAGAAGCATGTTGTCTGGATCCAGTACCATGTGCTCATCCGTAAAAGCGGATGATTGCTGGTACGTGGCAGACATCGCGATCAGTTTAATAATCGCTTTTGTGTCCCAACCCGATTCCCTAAAAGTGACTGCCAGCCAGTCGAGCAGATCTGGATGGGAGGGGAGGGCGCCCTGATTGCCAAAATCATCTGGGGTTGTAACAAGGCCCTGGCCGAACAACATTTGCCAGTAGCGATTGACAACCACGCGGGACGTGAGCGGATTGTCAGGTGCAAGCATCCACTGAGCCAGCCCGAGGCGGTTTGATGGCAATGAGTCGGGAAACGACAGTATTCCTTCAGGAGTGCCAGCATCTACCAGGTCACCTTTGTTGTCGTAGGCTCCCCGGACAAGAAGATGAGTCGGACGGGTTTCAGCCATGTCCTTCATAACCATCATCTCGTCGATGGGAGAAATGAGGTCGTTTTCTTGGGTTCTCAGGGACTCAAGTTTCGCAAGGGTTTCCTGATACGCCGTGCTTTTGTGATGCAGGTAGTAGTCATACAGAGCCTCTTTCTCAGTTGTAGTAGGCTCGCTAAAAAAGGTTGGAGTGGGCGGATTCCCGGCAAGTTGTGCTGCTTCTAACGAGACGAGTTCACGATCATATACACGTAACTCATCCAGCAGTCCGGCACCAAAGCCTGTGTCCCTGAAGCGGTACCCAAGTGTCAGGTTGACTTCGGTACGTTCGTAGGTGATGTTCTTAAAGAGGTTATCCCGCACAACGTCGACAGGGACAGGAGTACCATCTATATAGAGGGTAATGCCGTCTGCTGTGCTGGATCCATCGTAGGTGGCGGTAATATGATGCCAGGTGTCGAGGGAGAGGGAGTCCTTAGAAACTACGCGAATGGCGTTTTGCGGCCACATGTGCGAAAGTCCAAACACGACCTTGTTCTCCTGCAACGCAACTTCGTATCCGCGGCTCCCTGCATCCAGTGCTGCTTTTGTGTGATGGACGAGCACATTCCATGCATTCCACTCGCCGGCTTTCATCCAGAAGCTCAACGAAAAGGGAGCGGACCGTTCAAAGTTGCCGACGCCTTCCACCTCAATGCCATTCTCTCCATCGAACAAGACCGCATTATTGCTTTTCCCTGGTTCAACTGTGGGGTCAAAGACCGTTTTGCCCGGAAGGGCCCTGTTGATGGCATTGGGTGTCTGGTCGTTCCGTATCTGGTCTAGAGGCAAATGGGCTACGAGACCTTTTTGGGGAAGGTTGGGGATTGAAGCAGAGGAAGACGCTTGCAACCAGTTTTCGAACGCTGATCGTTCTGTATCTCGCAGCGACGCCAACTGCTTCTCATTCACCGTAATCTGACCGTTGATGTCATTCAACTGCGCCTCTTCCTCCTCAGATGTCAGAAGCATCGTGGGGACCGGTACGGCATCGGTGAAAAAAGACGTTTGGCCGGACTCATCAATTTGATTGAAGAATCCAGAGAACGCATAGTATTCTTTTTGAGAAATAGGATCGTATTTATGATCGTGGCAGCGGGCACAATCCATGGTAAGGCCAAGGAATGCGGTTGCGGTCGTCATTGCCCTGTCAGCTACATACTCGGTACGGAATTCCTCTTCGATGCTGCCCCCTTCCTCAGTCTGCCTGTGGTTTCGATTAAAAGCGGTCGCCATCTGTTGTTCTTTGGTAGCGCCTGGAAGAAGGTCTCCGGCAAGCTGCCAGGTAACGAATTCGTCGTAAGGCAGGTTGTCATTATATGCATCAATGACCCAGTCTCTCCAGGGCCACATCCGCCGGAGCCGGTCGGATTGGTATCCGCCGGTGTCGGCATATCGTGATACGTCCATCCAATCGGCCGCCATACGTTCGCCGTACGCGTTGCTAGCCAGAAGGCGATCGATAACCTTCTCGTATGCAGTACTGGAGGAGTCCTTCAGGAAAGAATCAATGTCCTCAAGAGTGGGAGGGAGGCCGGTTAGATCGAAAGTTACGCGCCGTATCAGGGTTTCTTTGTCAGCACGTGGTGAAGGAGAGAGTCCATTCCGTTCAAGCTCAGCGAGAATGTACTGGTCGATCTCATTGTTTGTCGTGCCTGATGAGCGCTTCTTGGATACAACATTCTTAGCCGGCGCGCTAAATGCCCAGTGAGACTTCCATTCGGCGCCCTGGTCGATCCATTTTTCTAACAATGCTTTCTCCAGATCCGTCAACATCAGGTTGGATTCTGGCGGAGGCATTAATTCGTTTGGATCCTCGTGATTAATTCGCTTGATGAGCTCGCTTTTGTGGGGCTTCCCTCGGACGATGGCCTGTCGATCTCTCTCTTCCCCTAATTTCTCCACGAACCCTTCAGGGATGTCGAGCCTCAGATCTGCTTCTCGTGTACCTGGGTCGGGGCCATGGCAGGTAAAGCACCTGTCCGAAAGGATGGGTTTGATGTGGAAGTTATAGTCAACCGTCTCCGGTAAACTGGCTAATACAGCAGGGTCAGTTGTGGACTTTGAGCAGCCGTACAATAATACTAAACAAAAAAGCGTCGACGCGAATCGCTTAATTAGGAGCATGGGCTATTGGTTATTCAGGATTATGCTCAAATATACAGAATGCCAGCGGATTCAGCCAGTGGAAAGATGGTATCTGAGAGATAACTGAGGCAGGAATAAGACCGTTGTGTATGATGACGCTCCCATCTGTTGCTCCAATAAGATCGTCATACTTGATGATGCTCCCATTCGTGGCTCCAATAAGACTGTCATGCTTGATGATGCTCTCATCTGCGGCTTCAACAAGACCGTCATGTTTGATGACGCTCCCATTTGTTGCTTCGACAAGACCGTCATGCTTGATGACGCTCCCATTCGTGGCTCCAATAAGGCCGTCATGTTTGATGATGCTCTCATTTGTTGATCTAACAAGACTGTTATGTTTGATGATGCTCTCATTTGTTGATCTAACAAGACTGTCATGTTTGATGATGCTCTTATGTATGGCCTTAGCGAGACCGTCGGGCTTGGTAGTGCTCCTCTAATTGGGTCCCAAAGTGCGAATTTTCATATCAAAGTTAGACTTTCTGTATCAAGGTGCGACTGTAAGCAAAAACCTGCAACTTGAAACCTGCAACCTGGAACCCACACCCTATGCAATGCGATAAAAGCGCTATAGCCCCTCTTTAATCAGTACCCTATTGCCCCTCTCTAATGGCGCATCGTTGATGGGCCAAAATCTACACCTTGAAGGAGTGTAATCTACAATAGTGCAAAGGATATCTTACCGTATCCTAGCCAGGATATCTCGATCCACTGTCTACCCTTAGCACACAAGATATCCATTTCCTTTAAGATCCACTCTTTGCCAACATATTCACTGCTACTACGATGCGTGAAACCATACTTGCTCTGCTAGCACTGAGCATAGTAACCACTATGTCTCTGGGCATCATGAGTGCAAGCCTGCAAAATAGTATCAAACAAATTGATAGAGAGATTGAGGTTTACGGCAGTGCCGTTGCTTCACATGTGTTGGATTATGCAGGTAGCCGTTCCTTCGATAGCCGTACTACACCAGAGAATTGGATTTCTTCGGGCCTTGATCCAGATTCTACAGAGTTCTCTCTGGCGTCCACCTTTGGTCAATCGCCAGATTGTAATTTGTTCGAACCCTTCAATGATACGGTGATCTGTGACGACATTGATGATCTCCATATGGGTGCGGACGATTGGCAGCTCTATGATTACATCGTTGAAATTGTTGATAACGATACACTCATGGTCCCATTCGTTGTTAACACCCAGGTGTCGTATATCAACATCGCTTTTCCCGATTCAGTACTTCCGATTACAGCATTGACGAATACTAAACAGGTAACAGTGCGTGTTAAAAGCCTCCAGCATAAGTTAGACAATATGCATAGTGGCCTCGTGACTATTTCAAGAGTGTTTACATATAGCCAACCTGCTGCTGTCGCTCAAGCTAATGCATCTGTTGAGGTGTGCGTAGGAGGTAATACGATTAGAGTGAACAGGCTTCTGGTGCCGATTTACGAAAGTAACGGAGGCACGGCTGGCCCGTGCTGACAAAGGTAGTTGAATGTATTCATCCATCATAAAGTAACATCTAATGCAATTCATCTTCGATCATCTTACAGCAATCCTGATAGCCGGTGTTGTGATTCTGGTGCTCGTAATGAATCAGATGAGAACCCTGGAAGACGGATTAGAGGATACCTCGGTCTATATTGCCAAGAACAATACGCTTGATCTGGCAGAAATGATTGAGAGTGATTTAAATATGACGCTGCACCGGTTCGATACAGACCAGGATCCTTTTAACTGGGCTGCGACAACCACGGATTTGGAGGGAAGAACGACACTGTTTCAAATTTATCGCGACAGCGTCGATGTTGGGACCGCTACAACGTATCGAATAGAAACCCGATACCGGTTAAGTTTCGTGGACAGCGTGTACGTGAGCGCTATTGATAGCGTTGGAAACAGCTACATCGCCTCGAATCCAGTATTTGAAGTGATCAGGGAAGAGTGTTCGTATACCACGATCCCCTATACCTGCCTTCCGGCAGACTTTGAACACGCGGGGAGCAGTGCGCCTTGGGTAAAGGATTTTCGCATTACACCCCTCCAACAGGATAAATCTCTGGCATCAAACATAACTCAGGCCCATTATTTGCAGGTAAGTTTTATAATGAGCCCACCGCTTCAAACAGAAAGACAAGTAGTAGACAAACTTCACTGGAGTACGCTGCTACAAGTACAACCTTTTTGATTTTTTTGACAGCCCCCCGGTTGACAAAAAAGTATCATGGGTAAAGCACTCTATATTATCGTAATTGGGACGTTCGTCGCAGGGAGCGTCCTGTACATGCAGTCCAGTAATACGAGCATTGCCACCACCACCCGCCAGGCCACCTACCAGGAAAAAGTCCTTGCACGCGAAATCGCCCGCTCTGCAAATGGGGTAGCGCATCTAAAACTTCAACAAGCAGGCGCGGACTACAACGAGGCCGTTGGGAATATCAACGGATTTAATAACGACGGTTCGCCAAAGACCAACGGCGCTTTTACGGGTTCGATGAACGATGGTACGTTCCGAATCAGGGCCATTCCGCTCGACGGCCAGAATATCAAGGTTGAAACCGTAGGTATGTTTGCCGGGATTGAGGAAAAGATCGTTTCTTACCACCGGGTTGACGTTCTTGTCGTAAACGAGCCCAGCAAGATTCGGGCTGAGTTTATTGACTCTATGGCCGGCTGGTGTTCAGCTGTCTATCTTCAGCAATATATTCCTATCAGCCCTGGCGATAGCACCGGTGCTACAACGGGTGTTGTATCTGCGGATGGCAATTGGTTCGAAAAGTACCCTGAGATGATCTTTGATTCTGGTCACAATCGTAATGGGGAAACCACAGAACCTGCGGATATCATCCTGGATACAGGGACCCGCATGAACTTCTTTATCGGTGTAGATAAAGGCTGTGATCATGAAGGCGATTGGGTCGATACGTTTAATGAAGACGATTATGACCATATCCACTACGCTATGGACCACGAAGTATCTGTAACTTCTATGCTTGAAGGGACCTACTCAATGATCGAGTTACATGAAACGCATGATCAGACATGGCGTATCGCATTCGAAGATCAAAATTTTTACACCGAAGCGCAGTACAATGACATCAAGCTCCACGGGTATGGGGATGGATACTGGGATCACGATGAAGGGACATGGGGCGGAGATGGATGGGATACCGACTTTTATGGGTATCGAGAGCTCGGGAATCATGGCAACCAACCTGATTATAGCGACCAGGTTATCGAAGTGGAATTAATTCCTTGCCGCGTAGTATCCTGCGAAGTCGAAGAAGTAGCGCTTTAGAGTTGTATGATTTCGATATCTTCTACCCAAACCAGTTCACATGCATGATCGCCTGAGTCGGTACGGGATAGAGAACTTCGCCAGCGCCAGCCGTCTTCGGCGCGTGCTTCGATCAAATAGCCTTTGATGTGAACAATGTGTCCTTCCTGGATGCGCATCAACTGACGTTTTACAAGGTCATCTGCAGGTACCATGTGCATATTTGCGCTGCTGTAGATGACCTCTTTTTTTGTGATAGGCAGCGTCTTGTATCGCCACCAATACCACCGGCTCGATTGAGAAATCGAAAAATGCTTCAAGACGTTTTCGTCTGACATCGCACCCCATCCAAGCGCAAGGTCCATTGGAGAAAGATCTGATTCTCGTCCCATTCGATATCGTTTCTTGGATAATACCCTTGCTTGTGCATCAAACGTAGCCAGCGGTTCGATGAGATAGTCTTTGTGCATAAACAGCAACCCGGCCTGAACGACTTCCTGACGAGGCGCTTCGCTTACCAGGATGCCAGGCTGGTGAGTAATAGAGGTGTCGATAAAAGCAAAAGCAAGAATGCCGATGAGGCTAACTGCGAGGAGGAGTCGGTACATAGCAGGGTAGAAGTAGGAACGCTGGAAGGTATGCCTTCCATTCCTTCATCTGTACGTAACTCACGGACCCTCAAGTATGGCGAAAGTGAGGTTTTTTTGTTGGCTTAGTTGCTGTTTTGCTTAATTGATAGCGTAGCTTGAGTGCTGGCAAATACTTTCCCCTTGTCATCCTGAGCGAACGTAGTGAGGAAGGATCTGGGCAAGCACCTCATTAATGCATGGTGGCTTCGTTTACGTTGTGCACTCCCAGATCCCTCGATCGCTTCGCTCCAACGGGATGACAAGGTCAATGAGTATGCATAGGGTACTCTTCCGAGGACTGCTGCTCCGTAGCACCATGGTGGTCGTGCTGCCCCATAGGGAGGCCGCGGTACATGGTTAACAAGCCCAGGCACACGATGACTCCTCCGCTAATCAGGTTAATGCGTTGGCGCCACGCGGGCTTTAGGAGGAGGCCGGCTATTGCTGTTGCAAGCAAGGCTGGAATTGTTGATAGGCCAAATACGGTCATGATCAATGCCCCTTGCAGGGAGGAGGCGCTCTCGGCGGCGAGAACAATGGCGGCGTAGACCAGCCCACAGGGAAGTACTCCGTTGATGAGGCCGAGGGCAAAGGGCCCTGTGCTGGAGCGGTCTCCAAGAAGTCTGGTCATCTGCTGAGATACAGATCGCCATACTTTTGACAGCGGAGAGGTGTTGTTGCGTTTGATTAGCCCGAGCAGTTCCAAACCGACGAGTACCAACAGGAGCCCGAGTAAAAGGCTGAAGAGAAGCTGAAATCTGGAAAATAAGGCACTGAGTGCATACCCAAAGGCCCCCGCTATTCCGCCTAGGAGCGCATAGGTACAGGTTTTACCCAGATAATACATCGACTGTTTTTGCACGAATTGCCATCTGTGTGAAGACGATTGAGCCAGTGCAAAAACAAATCCGCCGCACATCCCCGCACAATGTACACTTCCGAGCAAGCCGACAAGCAGAACAGGAAGTAGATCCATATCAATTTTCTAGTTCATCGTCCAGCAATATACGAATCGCCGGCGTCTCTGTATCTTCAAACTGCCCAGACCGAACAGCCCAGAAAAAAGCAGCCACACTGGCACCAGCCAGGATTAGAGCGAGAGGAACGAGAAAGTAGAGGATGGTCATGAGAGTGCAGGGTTCAGGGTGCAGAGTGCAGGGTGTTTGGGTCTGATGCAGAAGAGACATACTCTGCACTCTGCACCCTGAACTCTGCACGGTGTCTTCTATTGCCCAAAAAGGATTTTTGGGCAATAGAAGACACTACGACGATCATGGAACTTATCGGCATGGCGATGGCGGCTACTAAGGGAGTTACGAGGCCCAGGATGGCGGCTGTGGCTCCCAGGAGGTTGTAGGCAAGGGAGATACCTAGGTTTCTTTGAATAACGCGCATCACTTTGTGCGTGCCCTGGAAGAGGGTGTTGATGGTGTCGAGTCCGTCTTGGGTCATAAAGACGTCGGCGGCTACAAGGCTGGGAGTGGCGCCGCCCTGGACGGCGATTCCTACCTGTGCTGTTTTTAAGGCTGCCGCATCGTTGACGCCGTCTCCAATCATGGCGACTGTCCGGCCCTCTTTTGATTGCAACTGCCGGACAAATGCCTGTTTGTCCTCTGGGCTTGCATCACCAATGGCTCTGCCAGAAGGAATGTCTAGTTGCCTCGCAACTTGGTGGACGACTTCGCTATGATCCCCAGAGAGAATATAAATCTGTTTGCCTTCAGCCTGTATCGACGCTAAGATGGCCTGAGCTTCCTCTCGAATCTTATCACCGATGGCCAATCCGGCAACCAATCTACCATCCATTGCAATAGCAACAGGTGTATGTCCGTTGCTGATGTAGGATGCTACCCTAGATTCAATGTGGGTATCGGGCGCAGCAAAGGATTGAATCCATGCTGGACGTCCCACAGCTATTTTATGCCCATTTATATATCCTCGAATACCCTGCCCGGCAAGGGATTCAACGTCAGTTACTGTACTGTTATCGGTAAAGCATACCCCATTTGAACGAAGCAGTGCTTTAGCAATGGGATGATTGCTGTAAGATTCTAGCTGAATGGCTAATTGAATGGCTTCATGATCTCCTACACGATCGACGAGAGTCATCGAGCCATTTGTGAGAGTACCTGTTTTGTCCAGTACCACCGTATCGATTTCGGTAAGCTGCTGGATGGCCTCGTCGCTTTTTATGAAAATACCTTTGCGTGCTGCGCGTCCCGATGCAATGGCCATTGCTAACGGGGTAGCCATACCCAGTGCACAAGGGCACGAAATGACCAGAAGAGCAACAACGTGGTGAGCCGCTTCTTCAGGGGCAATTTGGAGCCACAAGAGAGCAGTAAGTGCAGATAGGGCGAGTAATCCAAGCACAAAATAACTGCTCATTCGGTCGGCGAGAAGGACCACTCGGGCTTTGTTGGTTTCCTGACTTTGAATCCAGGCAAGAAGTTTACCGACGCGGGTATCTTCGCCGGTAGCATAAACCCGTATGAAGACGGGAGAGCTCAGATTGGTAGCGCCAGCCTGCACTTTTTCTCCCCGTTTAACGGGTTCTGGGTGGCTTTCACCGGTGAGCACAGAGTTATTTACATTGCTTTCGCCTCGGGCGATAATGCCATCTACAGGAAACACTTCACCGGCAGGCACTTCAATAATGTCTTCTTTTTTGAGGCTATCCACCCGGATTACCTCATGTTCATCCGGCCTAGCCAGGTCAGCAATGCGGCGAGCCATACTTGGAATCATCGAGAGCAATTGATCGGATGCGTCGCCTGCGATGCGCCGGCTGCGAAGTTGCAGCCATCTGGCTGTTAACAGGGCGGCAATAAGAACGGTGATTGAGTCGAACCAGATCTCGCCAGACCCTGTGATTGTTGCCCAGGCACTGTGTCCAAAGCCTACCAGGATTCCAATGGATATGGGGGTGTCGATGTGAAGTCGCCTCAGATCGCGTGCCTTCCAGGCAATCTGCATAGAGGCCCATGCGCGTTTGAAGAATTCGCTCCCCCCATACGTTGTTGCGATAAGGGCCAAGACAAAACTGGCCCAACGCGCTCCTGCAAGCAGTGAACTGTCCTTTACCAGGGAAAGTCCTGAATAGAGCGCAAAGGCAAACAGCATCACATTACCTGCGATGGCCCAGCAGATGCCGGCTTTGATTAATAGGGATTGTTCAATCCGCGATCGTTGATTTGAGCGATCTTGATGAAACGCGGAGACCGCATATCCGAACCGGGCCAACCATTGGCCTATAGTCGAAAGGGCGACCTTTTCTGGATTAAATTCTAGGTATAAACGGGCTCTAGGAAGATCCAGTCGCGCAGTGTGAACCCCATCTACTTCAAATGGTAGCCGTTCAACCAGCCATACACACGCTGCACAATGGACACCATCAAGAAATAACTCAATGCTTCTTGTCTGGTCATTGATAGCTCTCGTGTGTTCTTCCAGGAAGGAGTCGGTATCCAACTCAGCCAGGCGAAGGGCGTCTTCATCGACGTACGCCGGCTTCTTTCCATTTCGAGCGGGCGAGAGGTCTTGAAGCTTGTAATAGGTATTGCTGAAACCGGCTTTGTGGAGAGCTTCGTAAACCATCAAGCATCCTGTACAGCAGAAAAAAGGGCCCTGCCCAATCGGATAGGACCCAACGGGCAACCCGCAATGGGCGCAAGGTGATTCGGGCGAGCACGTATGGGGCTCAGAAAAGCTATGCTGAGAAGAATCACCCATACTGTCCTAAAACTCCTTTCTAATCGTTGTGTACACGGGTAATGTACCTACTTCGGCTTCGATACGGAAATCCCAAAGCCCTCGTGTTACGGAGGGGAAAGGATACGTATATAGCCCTGCAGTATGGGAAGGTGTAATAGATAGCTTAGCTATTGGCTTCGCCTTTTGAGGTCTTAATGCATACACAGAGCCAGTGAGTCCTTCAACAGGGTTGCCATTTGCATCAAGAATGTTAACGGAGAGTACAGGTTCTTCACCGTTTTGCTGAACGGATACCGAAATATCCCAGTTTTGGGCGTCGCTCCGGGCTCTTCGTTGCGCTTCTTCGTCCCAGGAAATGGCTTTTTCGTAGTAATCGTCTACGATTTCAGGGCCTCCATCCGATTGGGAGGCGACCACAACGCCCATACTCCAGGTAACACCAAGTAAAAGGAAGCCTATTATCAACAGGGGCCAGCCAATATGTGGAGGAATACGTTTCATGGTTATTTTGAAGGTCCAAGTAGAGGGAAAGTGACAGTTTCTGTAGTGCCGTCGTCAAAGATGAGATTAAATTCACCTTCTACATCATCTTCGACAAAAGCGGCTTCGGGTATGATGACAAATGCTTCGACTCGTTTCATCTCGAAGGGCTCTAGAGGTGTAGGTGAAACTCCAATAATTCGAGTTTCTGTACCAGCGGGTTCTACGACCTGAATTTCAAAAGAAACAGGGGTGCTCTTTAAGTTACGAACGCGGAAACGAAGCCGGTTTGTAATACGCCCGTCCTGCAATACGGTAAAGGGTTCGCCCACATTACGGCCGACGTTTATGTCGTAGGAGCCGCGGCTGGTGAACGCAATGGTGAACATAGAAACCAACGCGACCAGTAAGACACCGTACACCACAGTACGTGGACGGACGGTTCGTGTCTTTTTGTGCTCCAGCTCTCGTTCAGACGTATAGCGGATTAGCCCTCGGGGCTTTTCAATTTTATCCATGATCGAGTCGCAGGCATCGATACATTGGGTACATGCTACGCACTCCATCTGAAGTCCATCACGGATGTCGATTCCTGTCGGGCAGGTCCGGACACAAGCGAAGCAGTCAATGCAATCGCCTTTCGCCTCAATTTCTCCAGCGAGTTCTTGTTTGATTTTCTTTTTGCTTCGCCGTGCACGTGGTTCGCCGCGGTTAGGGTCGTACGAGACGATCAGCGAGTCCTCGTCCATGAGCACTGATTGAATGCGTGCATAGGGGCACGCAATGGTGCACATCTGCTCTCTGAAGTAGCCGAAGTCGTACAGGATAAGCCCGGTGGTGATCGCCATCATTAAGAAGAACCCCCAGTGTTGGGCAGGAGGTTGGGTCATCCAGAGAAGCAAGCGTTCCCATCCTACAAAGTAGGAGACAAACACGTTTGCGAGGGCAAGAGAAATAACGCCATAAATGGCGAAACGAAGAGATCGGCGCCAGATTTTGTCCCAGGTCCAGGGGCCTTCGTTTCGTTTCTTACGCACGTGCTCCTTGCCTTCAATCCATCGTTCAATGGGGCGATAGACGAATTCGAGATAGACGGTTTGGGGGCATCCCCAACCGCACCATACTCGGCCAAAGAGGGCAGTGAAAATAACGATACTCAATAAAGCAGCTATCCCAAAGACCATTAGTAAAAAGGTGTCTGTAGGGAAAAACGTCATACCAAAAATGGCAAACTCTCGATTGATGAAATCGAGTAAGATAGCCGGTTTTCCGTTAATCGGAATAATGGGTAGAAGCACAAAGAAAGCGATTAGCCCCCAACCGAGGGCCAATCGTTTCCAGTATAATCTGCCTCTACTTTCTATTGGGTACAGCCACTTCCGCTTTCCGTCCTTTGTCATCGTAGACAGGACTTCCTCGGGGGCTTCCAAAATGCCGATATCCTCAATTGAAACGAATGATTTCATGTCAAGCCAGGATGCTATTATCCTTTAAATAGAGCTTAAGATTCGATTTTTTCTCCTTCAGGTGCCTTTGGATTGGGCGGATTCGTTCCTTCAAGAGATCGAACATAGGCGACCAGTTCTGCGCGCTGTTCTGGAGAAAAGGCTCCTTCCCACGGTGGCATTCCTTTTTCAAGGCTGCCCTGGGTGATGATGGTGTAGATATCTACATTGCTATTGCCTTTAATCCAGTATTCATCGGTCAGGTTGGGGCCGATGAGGCCCTGGCCAACATCACCATGGCAGGCTGCACACACGGTAGCGTAACTTGCAGCGCCGGCTGAGATTTTTGTTGCATCACCAACATAGGAGCCAATAGTCTCTTCGTCAACAATAAATGCGGGTTGTGCCGCTGCATGTTCAGAGCGTATCGTTGCTAGTTGTGCAAGGCTCTCATCTAAGTCCTCTTCATAGGTATTGATAAATCCGAATACATTTATTCCGAGCACGTAATAGACGGAAAAAATTGCGGTCCCTACAAAAATCCAGACCCACCAACCCGGCATCGGATTGTCATACTCCTGAATGCCATCGTACGTATGGCCCTGGATAAGTTGATCTTGAGAATTCCCGGAATCAGTTCCAGGTGTATGTTCATCTTGCATGGGAGTGCGAAAGTTCTTAGTCGTTAAGGGGAATGTGTTTGGCTGCGTTGCGATCTTCTTTTTTCATCGTGAAGGCCCATACAACAATCAGGGTAAAAGCAACACAGAAAGCGATGAGCCCGATAATCGGAAGCAGCCCGCTGTCTAGAGATTGAATGACGTCTTTGTACATGATTCCTTGAAGTTCAAAGTTCAATGTTCAAGGTTCAAAGTTGGAATGCTTCGCTGTAAAAGGCTCTGAACTTTGAACCTTGAACGTTGAACCTTGAACGCATAAAGTTTAGTCTGCCGAGGTTGCATTGAGGTCTGTGCCTAGCCGTTGGAGGTAGGCTACAAGTGCAATGATTTCTTTGTCGGCCAGGTTGGATGGACCGCCCTGGGCGGCTACTTCGTTGGCGATTTCTTGAGCTTGCGATTGCGCGAGCGCAACCGGGTTGGACAGCTCCTGAGCGGAATACGGTACATTCATATTGTTGAGTACGCGCATCTTGGCTGGCAAGTGGGAGAGGTCCAGGTCCTTACGAAGCAACCAGGCGTAGGGTGGCATGATCGATTGAGGGCTGGTAGACCTCGGATCTTCCATATGGCGCACGTGCCAGAGGTGAGGATATTTTCCACCTACGCGGGCAAGGTCGGGCCCGGTACGCTTGGATCCCCAAAGAAACGGGCGCTCATAAATGGTCTCTCCAGGTTTAGAGTATTCTCCGTATCGTTCCAACTCGTGCCTGAATGGCCGAATCTGTTGAGAGTGGCAGTTATTACACCCTTCTCTGATGTAGATATCGCGGCCTGTCAGTTCCAGGGGAGTCCATGGTTTGACGGATGCAATGGTGGGTACATTGCCTTTCACAAGAACAAGAGGGATGAACTCTACAACACCACCTATGAGGACAGAGATTGTTGTAAGGATCGTAAAGAGCAAGGGCCATCCTTCTAGTTTTCTGTGCCGGCCGCCTACTTTGATTAATCGTTTCATTGTTTTTCGCTAGAATTCAATTTGTGGAGACGCACCCTTTATGCGGTACCCAATGCACCGCTTCCTGCTGGAAGGTCGATAACTACAGGGTCCTTGCTTTCTTTTGGAGCCAGTTTAATGGTTTGATACACATTGATCATCATGAGAACAACACCGACCAGGTACATCGATCCGCCGATCATGCGAGCCCAGTACATGGGGATAATCTGGATAACTGTTTCCATGAAGTCAGGGTAGAGCAGACGACCTGCTTCGTTAAACGCACGCCACATCAATCCCTGGGTAATACCAGCTGTGTACATGGAGATGACGTAGACAAGAATTCCAATCGTTCCAATCCAGAAGTGGGCATTTGCCAGCCTGTTACTCCAAAGTTTTGTTTTCCACAAGCGGGGAAGGAGCCAGTATATCATGCCGAAAGTCATGAACCCATTCCATCCGAGAGCACCAGAGTGAACGTGGCCAATGGTCCAATCGGTATAGTGGCTCAGCGCATTCACACTCTTAATGGAGAGCAGAGGGCCTTCAAAGGTTGACATCCCATAGAAGGTGATACCGATCACAAACATCTTCAGCACGACGCTGTCACGTAGTTTGTGCCAAGCACCGCGGAGGGTGAACAAACCATTGATCATTCCGCCCCAGCTAGGCATCCATAACATGATGGAGAAGACCATTCCCAGCGTTACGGCCCATTCAGGGAGTGCTGTGTAGTTCAAGTGGTGAGGGCCCGCCCAGATATAGATAAATACAAGGCTCCAGAAGTGGACGATGGATAGCCGGTAGGAAAACACGGGGCGTTCAGCCGCCTTCGGGAGGAAATAGTACATCAGCCCGAGGAAGGGGGTAGTAAGGAAGAACGCTACTGCGTTATGTCCATACCACCATTGAATAAACGCGTCTTGGACGCCGGCGTAAATCGGATAACTGTGCATCGCAGCCCATGGAATCGCCAGGCTGTTACCGAGATGCAGTACCGCGACTGTTATGATAGTGGCGATGTAAAACCAGAGCGCCACGTACATGTGCTTTTCGCGCCGCACGCGGAGTGTGCCAAAGAAATTAAACGCAAAAATAACCCACACCAATGTGATGGCAATATCAATAGGCCATTCTAATTCGGCATATTCCTTACTGGTGCTAATACCCAGCGGTAGTGTAATAGCCGCTGAGACGATGATCCCTTGCCATCCCCAAAAGTGGATGCGACTCATGAGATCATTGTACATGCGGGTCTTACATAACCGTTGCGTCGAATAGTATATAGCCGCAAAGATTGCATTTCCAGCAAACGCAAAGATGACCGCATTGGTATGTAATGGACGCAGGCGTCCAAACGTCAGGTATTCTCCCATATTTGCCGGCCAAAAAGGGAGCTGGAGGGCAATCAGAACACCTACAAGCATCCCCACAAATCCCCAGATGACTGTTGCAATTAAAAACATCTTTACAACTTGATCATCGTAGGCTGATCTGTTCTTGATATGGTGAGAATTCTGATTCGTACCCGTCGAAATTGAGTCCGATTGAGTAGAGGAAACAGCCATAGTTACAAAAAATTGAGTGTTTAAAACGTTAGTCATGTTTGCCGTTAAGTAACGGCGACTATGCATTGCGTCATGCAGGCACAGTCCTGTCAGGCGTGTAAGGGGAATTTGTATAGCGTGTGTAAGGGAATACCTTACGCGTGCGTAGTTGTGCTCTAAAGGAGCAATTGACCATTGGAACTTACTTACCACTTGGTAAGTAAGGGTGAGCATGAATGATACAGCCGAACGCATACTAGATACTGCCCAGCTGCTTGTGCAGCAGAGGGGGTTTAATGCCTTTAGCTTTCGCGATCTCACCAAGACCCTGGAGATTACGAATGCGGGGATCCATTATCATTTTCCTACAAAGGTGTCCCTGGGAAAGGCGCTTGTGACCCGGTATACGCGTCATTTCATGGACGCGCTTTCTGGTGTTGATCAAGCTTCAACAAACTCACAAGATCGAATTCGAGGATTTGTAAAGATCTATAGCGATGCTCTAAAAGCGAATCGATTCTGCCTATGTGGGATGATGGCAGCTGATGCACTCACTTTGCCGGAAGAAATCCACGACGCCGTGCAGATGTTCTTTGACACTACATCGAAATGGTTGATGGAAGTCCTGGCCGAAGGGAAAGGCAAGGGGGAATTTGATTTTGAGGGAAGTGCATCTACAGAGGCAGAAGCTATGCTTGCGGGTATTGAAGGGGCGATGCTTGTATCATGGCCCCTGATGTCTAGTGATTCCGTACGTTCAGCAGAGAAGTTTGAGTCCATTACGAGCAATTTTGTAGACAAATTGCTTGCCTAATATCCTTTTTGTGCCTGTAGCACATAAGTGTATCCTATAACTTACCTACTGGTAAGTAGAATTCAAGAAACATATATACATCATGACAAACAAAAGACCAATAGCTCTTATCGTTGGCGGTTCCTCAGGAATGGGACTAGAATCAGCAAGGCGGCTTGCAATCGCAGGAAATGAAGTTTGGATTCTTGGGCGCGATTCGTCTAAGCTTGCTCTGGCCGAGGCCGAATTAAATCCGCTCAACGAAGGGGCAATTCGCGCTATTCAGATAGACCTGTACGAAGATGATCAAGTTGATCGGTTGGTCAATGAAATCAACGCCTCTGATCGCATCTTTAAATACCTGGTGAATGCGGCAGGTATGTTTGTACCTAAATCTTTTCTGGAACACACAAGGGCAGACTATGACGGGTACATGGAGTTAAACCGGGCGATGTTTTTTATCACGCAAGCCGTTGCTGGAAAAATGAAAGAACAGGGTGGGGGCTCCATTGTAAACATTGGCTCGATGTGGGCGAAGCAGGCCATTAAGGCAACCCCGTCTAGCGCTTATTCGATGGCTAAAGCGGGACTTCATGCCCTGACGCAGCACCTGGCAATGGAACTGGGTGACTATGGTATTCGGGTTAATGCTGTATCGCCAGCCGTAGTGGTAACCCCGGTTTATGGTGCATTTATAGAGCCCGAAAAGATCGAGGATACCTTAACGGAAGGTTTTGGTCCTTTTCATCCGATAGGCCGGGTAGGTAGAGTGGGTGATATCGGCTCAGTGATTGACTTTTTGCTATCCGATAATTCAGATTGGGTAACAGGCGCTGTGTGGGATGTGGATGGTGGTGTAATGGCCGGCCGGAACTAAGTGTATCTCCAAGCAAAAAACAGCCCGAAGCTAGAACAATGAACCCTTAGTTCGGGCTGTTTTTTAAGGTTTAATATGTATAGATATTGACTGTATGAGAGTACTTATTCTAGGCGCCGGTCTTTCAGGATTAACAGCGGCTTATAAGCTTCAGGCGCAGGGTGTACAGGTGTCCATCTTGGAAGCTAGAGAACGACTGGGAGGTAGGATCTGGACTAAACGGTTGGCTGGAGAGACTCCTGTAGAGGCGGGCGCAACCTGGTTTGGGATGAAGCACACCTATCTGGTGCATTTATTGGACGAGCTAGGGGTAGGGCATTTCAAGCAATACACAGACGGAGCCAGCCTCATCGGGTCGGCTTTTGATTCATCGTTAAGGCAGTTTTATATCCCGGAAGAAGAACCGCCGAGTTACCGGATTGAAGGGGGGAGTACGGCGTTGATTCAGTCGCTGGCAAATGGGATCGATGCGTCATCGATACACATGGGTTCGCCTGTTAATTCACTTGATTTCAGTGGTACTTCCTGTACAGTTACCACAAATAGAGATGCTTATGAAGCTGATGTTGTCGTATCCACGCTGCCTCCCCGCTTGTTTGCCCATTCGATCAACGTGACTCCGGCACTTCCCAACACCTTGAGAGAGTTAGCATTAAACACCCAAACATGGATGGGCCGATCCGTGAAGTTTTTTGTCGCATACAAAAAACGATTCTGGGTAAAGAAGGGGCTTTCAGGTGCAGCATTTAGCCAGGGGGGTATTATCCCTGAGATGTATGATCATGTAAGCAGCGACGGAGCACACTTTGCCTTAAAAGGTTTTCTCTCAGATCAGGCCTATCGTCTCTCTTTCGAGCAACGCAAAGAAGCCGTGATCAATCAACTGACTCTTTATTTCGGCCAGGAAGCAAAAGAGGCTATTGAGTACGGCGATACCCTTTGGGGTGGAGATCCCCGGACAGACGCGGCCGGCTTACCCGATCTCTTCCCCCATCAACACAACGGACATCCATTGTTGAGAGAACCGCTTTTTGATGGGCGCCTCTTCCTGGGGGGATCCGAAACTGCCGATGCCTTTGCCGGCTACATGGATGGTGCTGTAAATGCGGGTTTGCGGGTTGTGAAGCAAGTCATGAGGTAAATGGCCCATAGATTGGCGGAAAGTTGCGTTTAACCCACCTTTCACTTAGTATTTCGCCTTTCTATTTTTTTATAACCTCCGCTACAAGCCAATACTATCTTATCAGAGGAGACTTCATGAAAAAAATTGTACCGTTCCTTTTTCTGTTCGCTCTGTGTATGTGGAGTACACAGCAGCTAGCAGCTCAAACAGCCCCCGTGCCTAAGCATATTGCTCCCTATTCGCTTTCTTCGGGTACATTCAGTGCACCAGTTGGGCAGGCTACCGATGTTGTTTTTAGTGAAACAGTACGCGTCAGTAATGCACCATGGTTGCGTTTGATGTTCACCGATGCAAATCTTGGAAGAACCAGTTACCTGAGATTGACTTCGCTCAAGGATGGAGCTGTTCAGCATTTAAATGCGCAAACCTTGAATCAATGGCAAAACACCTCTGCCTATTTTAATGGGGATGCTGTTCAGGTCGAGTTGTATGCAGGGCCTGGCGATTCGGGCGTGTTTGTATCGATGAATGAGATTCTTGTGGGCGACTATGGGGCTCCTGGCTCCCAGCAGGATATCCCTCTATCGCAATGTGGGCCCGTCGATGACCGCGTATTTTCTACTGATCCCAAAGTGGGGCGAATCATTGACATCGGTTGTACAGGCTGGATCGTTTCTAACGGGAAATATGTGACCGCCGGCCATTGTGTAGCTACAACAAGCTTACTGGATGTTTTTGAATTTAATGTACCCAATTCCCTTCCTGACGGTACACTTCAGCATCCAGGTCCCGAAGACCAGTATGCATTTGATGTTGTAACAGCCTCGGCAAACGGTGGGGTTGGTAACGATTGGGCCGTGTTTACCGTTTTTGATAACTCAGAAACAGGTCTACAGCCTATCGCTGCACAGGGCCAATCCTTCTCGCTTGCTCAAGACCTCGGGCCAGCGGATATCCGTATTACAGGTTTTGGCGTTGATGATGGAGATGAGAATCAATCACAACAAACTCATGTAGGTCCTAACGCAGGTTCTTCAGACACTACAATGCGTTATCAGACGGATACAACAGGGGGAAACTCCGGAAGCCCTGTTATCGATGAAGCAACAGGCGTTGCTGTTGGTGTTCACTCTCATGGAGGATGTTCTACGACAGGAACTGGTAATAATAGTGGTACAAGTACATTCAATACTGATTTCTGGGCGGCTTTAGATTTCACAGCCACCGGATTGCCCGTTGCTGGATTCACTGTATCGACTTCACTTCTAACAGCGACCTTTACGGATACCAGTACGGATAGCGATGGAACAATCACTTCATGGGCATGGGATTTTGGCGATGGAAACAGCTCGTCTAGCCAAAACCCAAGCCATACTTATGCGGCTAACGGTTCGTACACAGTTACTTTAACTGTTACCGATAATGATGGTAACATGGATAGCGCTTCTTCATCTGTTACCGTAAGTGATGGCACTGGCCCAAGTACTATGCATGTGGAGGCGATATCCGAAGGGGTACTCGTTCGAGGAAGCGGGAGCGGTACAGCCGAAGTCACTGTTACGATTCATGACACCGATGGGAATCCTGTAGCCGACGCTACGGTCTCAGGTGAGTTTAGTGGTGATGTATCTGGCACGCCTTCAGGTGTTACTGATTCCAATGGTGAAGTAGTACTGGTTTCAGATACGTTTACTTCACGGCCTTCAGACATTAATCTTTGTGTTGCGAGCGTCACCCATGCCTCATTAACCTACGAGGCAGCAGACAATACTGACGCTTCATTTGCTTGTGAAGTAACGGGTAACCAGGATCCAGTGGCTTCATTCACGGTCTCTACAACCCTCTTAACGGCTGATTTCACAGACACGAGTACTGACAGTGACGGTTCCGTGGTTTCTTGGAGCTGGGACTTTGGAGATGGCAATACATCCACATCACAAAATCCAAGCAATACATATGCAGCAAACGGTACGTACACCGTTATGCTAACCGTAACGGATGACATGGGCGCCATGGGTTCTGCTAGCCAGTCCGTTACTGTAAGTGATGGTTCGGGTGGGGGCACGATGCATATTGAATCCATTACGACTGTGGTGAACCGTGGAGGAGGAAGTGGTACCGTCGATGCAACATTCCTCATAGTTGACGAAAGTGGAAATCCTGTGGATGGAGCTACCGTATCAGGTACATTCAGCGGTGATCTGAGTGGCACAGACTCTGGTGTGACCAATTCGAGCGGGGAAGCCATACTGACTTCTGATTCGTTCACGAGCCGTCCATTTGATCTAGGTATCTGTGCGGACGATATCACGCATCCTACCCTGACCTACGACTCTAGCCAAAACAGTGACCCAGGATTTGATTGCTCTACAGCAGCACCTTCTGAGACAGATGGTACTCGAGGTGGGTTTATTTCCGACGTACCAAACGAATTCGTGATTGATCAAAACTATCCGAATCCGTTTAACCCAACTACGATGATTACCTACGGATTACCTGAAGAAGCGCAGGTAACGATCCGGGTCTATAACATGCTTGGGCAGGTTGTTGCAACGCTCGTTGACGGGCGTCAGCAGTCAGCGGGCAAGTATGATGTGGTGTTTGATGCTACCAATCTTTCGGCAGGTATTTACCTGTACACGATCGAAGCCGGCAGCTACCACATGACCAAGCGGATGACGTTATTGAAGTAATGTTGTAGCAGGCTCAATAAAATTAACCCGGCAGAGTTATTCTCTGCCGGGTTTTTTAGTAGGCTCCGTTCAAGTCTGAAGCCTACACCTGAATACAAAAAGGCGTAATGCAGTGCATCACGCCTTTTGAAATTCCATCAGTAATAGGGTTAACCAGCTACAAAGGTCACCACGAATAGAAGGACGATGGTAACAAAAAGAACACCCACCACAATCATCACCTCACTACCCTTCGTGGCTTCGTTATAGAGCGGATTGTAGGGAGCTTCTTCAACTTCGGGAGGGTCCATTACAGCTGCTTCTTCTGTTGCCATGGTATAAATTGTTTAAGTGTATGTCAGCGTTATAAATATGTGGAAATTAATTGGTGTAATCAAGCGGGGCTTGATTGATGCTAAAGCGCCCCCGAGCTTTCTACCCATTGGACAGCGTGTTGCATTAGTTCAGTTGCGTTATGCAGGTCGAGTTTGCTTTTGATGCGTGCCCGGTATGATTCAACGGTTTTTACGGATAGATGGAGCCGTTCCGCGATATCTCGCGTTGTGAGTCCGTGTCCGGTAAGCTCAAACACTTCCAACTCTCTGTCGCTGAGTAGTTCAAGAGGGGAAGAGGAGTGGATATTCTTTCCTGTGAGCATACCCATTAATAGCCGCTCGTTGATTTCCTGGCTAACGTAGATGCCTCCGTTCATGACGCGTTGTACAGCTTCGACGATCACCTCGCCGGCTTCCAGCTTCATTACATAGCCGCGGGCACCGGCACGAATGGCCCGTTCGGCATAGAGCGCTTCGTCATGCCTGGATACCACGACAATTTTGATGTCAGGTTTAAATACTTGCAAGTGTTTGATCAACTCGAGCCCACTCATACCAGGAAGTGAGATGTCTACAATGGCAACATCGGGATTAATTGAATCTAGCATATCCATGCAGGCTTCTGCACTGTCGCACTGGCCCACGATATCCATGTCTCCTTCGGTTTGAAGGGTAAGAGCAAGCCCTTTCCTCATTAGAGGATGATCATCGACGATTAATACTTTGTTTTTCATTGCAATTCTTTGGCTTCCCCATTGTGGTTTGGTATGTACCCGTTACTAACTGGAAGAGTGCATGTAAGAATAGTGCCCATAGGAGTCCCCGGACGAATGTCTAGCGATGCGCCTATGAGAGAGGCTCTATGTTTCATGATCCGTAATCCCATACCCTGGCTGTTTTTTAACTGTTCCTCATCGATACCTATGCCATTGTCCTGGATCCGAGCCAGAAGTTTTTCCGGGCTGCCCAGAACAACAACGCGGAGTTGATTAGCCTCGCTGTGCTTGGACGCATTGTTGAGTGCTTCCAGCACTATTTTATAAAAATGGGTGATACGTTCTGGAGAAATAGATGGGACGGTTCCAACAAATTCTACATGCACTTTTAGGCTATACAGGGTCTCAATGTGCGACTTTATACGAATGATTGCTCCTTTTAACCCTCCCTGCGCAATATCTACCGGTACTAAGGTTCTTGTAAGTGCACGGGCTTGTTCGTCTGCCTCTTTTAGCATGACCAGCAATTCTTGAGCATCCATCAGCTCTTCGCTGTTCTTCTTTTCAAGCTTATGGATCAGGTTTTTTGTAAGTAAACCCAATCCTGTGAGCATTTGTCCGAGGCCATCGTGCAGGTCCTCTCCGATTCGCCGGCGCTCTTGTTCACTGATCGTCAAGAGCTGGCTTTCAAGTTGGCGCCGCTCTGTAATATCTCGAATGATACCTGTGTAGTGAATGCCGTCGTGCAACTGCATTTCACTAACGGCCAGGTCCATGGGGAAAACATCGCCATTTTTTCGTATGCCTTCAACTTCGCGTCCTATGCCAATGATCTTCCCATGTCCTGTTTCTTGGTAGCTGCGTATATATTCATCATGCTCCTCCTGGTAAGGTGAAGGCATGAGCATATGTATGTTCTTACCAACTACTTCATGGGACTCATATCCAAAGATTTGCTCTGCAGCCTTATTGAAGGACTCTATAATTCCACGTGCGTTGATTGTAATAATACCATCAACAGTGGTGTCTAATATTGTTCGAGTCATCGATTCGCTATGACTCAAGTCCTGTTCAGTTTGGTAGAGCATTTCATGCATAGTAGCCCTGCGAATGTTTAATTTGAGTCTTCCCTCCAGCCGAAGTGGAGTAAGAGGTGGTAAGATCATGTCATCCAAAGCACTATCCATGATGTGATCTAAGGAAATAGTTGGATCCTGATCTAATATTGCTAATGTTATTGTACGTCTGCCTCCATGCGTCTTAACCTGTTGAATAAAGTCAAGAGTTTGATCGTCAATGTAGGTGATGAGGACCATCCTCGGTTGAACCTTAGCATAGTGATCCAGTGCAGGCTCAATGGCATTAAATAGAGCTACATCATACTGATTTTGCTGTAGCAAGTCATGTATAAACTCCAGTGAGGGAGAGGTGCTTCGATGCAGAATTAAACAGTTCACTCGTCCGCTTTAGGGTCGATTTGGTTAGGTGTCTCAGCTTAGATTGATAGTCATCAAAAAGAACGTACGACATTCCTATGCTTAATTTTGTATGAAGCACCCCTATAGTGTTGTAGGGTATTCCCCTACAACACGGTTGGGGGCCTGCAAATTCAAGCAGATTCCGGTTCTAATGTTAGCTTGTTTCCATTGAGTAAGGATTTCCCGTAGGGTTTCACAGTCAACACCGCGCATTGAGCATTTCGTACCACATGCTCAGCTACACTACCCATCAAGAAACGCTTGAGCCCTGTAAGTCCATGTGTAGGAATAACGATTAGATCGACCTCGTTATCATTCGCATACTCTGTGATGCTGAATGCAGCGTGACCGATAATTACCTTTGCGTCTACCTTCTCATAGTCTGAAAGTGACTTCGACTTTAAGTTGTTGATCATCTTAGTGCTTTCTTTAAATAGATGATCTGCGTGGAATACTGAGGTAGGCTCAACACCATACACTGTTGGCAAAACGGCTTCTTCAATCACATTCAAAAGGGTGATCTGTGCATTCCAGGATTTCGCGAGCTCCGATGCATACTTGATCGCATCCATAGAGAAATCGGAGAAGTCAACAGGGACGAGAATGTGCTTGAGATTTAAGGGGTTAACGCTGGCTGCATCCGACCTGAGGGTAAGCACAGGGCAATTAGACAGGCGGACAACGCGCTCTGCTGTACTGCCTATGAACAATCTTTTTGGTCCACGATGGCCGTGAGTACCCATCACAATTAAGTCGATTTCATGCTCTTTGCTGTATGAAATGATTTCTTCATAAGCTGCCTGTCCTGTTCTTTCAGCGCTTATTACGATGATCTGGTCACCAACAGGTGCTTTCATGACCTGCTCATCAGTATCAAGCATTTCAAGTTTGTTCAGCTTCTCGGCTTCATCTAGAAGATGCTTTAGCGCTGGATAATAGGATAGCGGGCGCACACGAGTATGAAAGACGTGCACTTCTGCATCAAAGAATGCAGCGAGTTCTGCTGCATGAGAAAATGCATGTTCAGCACACTCGGAAAAGTCCGTCGGGAATAGGATTTTATTTATCGCTAACATGGTACTGGCTCCGGTTATATGTGAGTGCTGTTATCGGGAGTGTAAGGATGGCTGCTTCTATTTATGCAGGTGCTTTCTCGTGCCTGCTGTACCAGGGAGAAATTGATTTCAAAGCAGGTTCAGTGCCTTTCAACGTGATTACCGGGCAAGGCGCTTCTCGAACCAGCTTCTCGGCAACGCTCCCTAATAGCATACGCTTAACACCCGTCAGTCCATGAGTAGAAAGGATCAGCATATCCGTATCCTCAGTGGCCAGCCTATGGAGTATTTCTTTTGAGGGATTGCCGTATAAGACGGTGTAGCTAGCTTCCCTGTCAGGGCCGTCAACTGACTTATAAAACGATTTGAGTTCATCCAGTAATTTGGTTTCAATACCCGGTTCGATATCATAAACCGAGAATACCCCGGTGTTGTAAAATGCTGGATGCAATCGTTCTTCTATTACATGGACCAGGTCTAGGGATGCCCCAAATAAAGCGGCAATTTCTTTGGCGTAATAAAGAGCATCTCGGGAATAGTCCGAGAAATCCACAGGCACCATAATCCTGTTGAGATGGTCCGTAAGTGGCCCAATGTCTTCTTTCTCTCGAATCGTTAGCACAGTTGTCGGCGACATTCGAACAACTTCTTCTGCAACACTGCCTAACAAATTGCGGGATAGCCCTTTTCTACCATGCGTACCCATTACGACCAGGTCAATGCCGTATTCCTCACAGTACTGGGTAATGGCTGCAGCTGCGGAGACATTCCTAAGCACGATATATCGTATCGAATTCAGGTCAGAGACGTACAAATGGTCCTCCGCTGCGCATTGTTGTAATTCTTTCTTCAGATGCTCATGCAGGATCTGTGCTTTTGTCTTGCTGCTGTCTTCTGGTAACATGCTGTCTGAATGAATAACTTCAACATGTAAAATGTGAAGCTCTGCACCCGTGTGTGCAGCCAGGTCCATCGCATAAGCCAGAGCTTGCCTGGAGCATGTAGAGAAGTCATGAGGGATGAGTATATGTTCAGGAGTTCTCATAGTATGCCTCCGTTGAAAGGTGTTCGATTTTTGGAGTTACTTCAGTGTACGAGAGCACCCCAGATTTGATTGTGCGAAGAGACCTGCAAGAAATGTAGGGTAGTGTTTAGGGGATCGTGTAGGGAAGAACCTTACACTGTGTTCTGAGGTAATTCTTTGTATCCACATTCAACCATTTTCCAAACCCCCATTATGCAACACACACCATCAAATTCCTTTCTTACCTACTCAATTGAATACCTTTCAGCAGACTATCTCCCTAAGATTAAGCGCTGTGTTAACGCCCTGACCGAAGACGAAATCTGGTGGAAGCCCAATGATAAATCCAACAGTGTAGGAAATCTGGTTCTCCATCTCACGGGTAATATTCGGCAGTGGATTGTAAGTGGAGTAGGAGGGAAGCCAGATATCAGAAAGCGTCAACAAGAATTTGACGAGATAGGCCCTGTTGCAACAGATAAATTGATGTTTCGATTTGAACAAGTTGTCCAAGAAGCATGCGATGCCTTGCGCGCCACTGATCCGAATAGCTTATTAGAGAAAAAGCAGATACAAGGAAACGAAGTCACTGTGATGGGTGCAATTTATCACGCTGTCGAACATTTCTCAACCCACACAGGCCAAATCATATACATCACCAAACTTATGAAAGGCAAGGATATGGTATTCTACAACGTAACAGACGACGGGATTGCGAGGAAGAACTGGTGATACTTTCAACCAGAAACCAGAAACAGCTCAAATAAGAATTATTTGAGCTTCGGAATATCCGTTCGCGGTGCGCTTGTGGGGGGAATTGCCTACGAAAGTTTACAGGAATTGCCCGATTGTATAGGTTTATCTGTTTCCAGAAATTAGTGGTGCACGCAGGTACAGGTAGAACTGGCGCAATCAAGTTGCCATTTTCTCCTGGAATAAAATACCCGCCTCATTTTTGGGGTGGGCATTTTATTTTAGGCAATTTTTGGTTTCCCAAGGTCCTTAAAGAACTTCCCCACTTTTCTAGACAGATTATATTCCTTTGTAGTACATTACAGGATGAGTGATGTAAGTTCAAAGGTTATATAATTTGAGGTACTGTTCATGAAAGATCTTGGAAATCGGCGGCAATTTCTGAAAACCACCGCACTTGCTGGCATGGGAGTAGGATTGACAGGGGGAAAATTGTCAGCAATCAGTGGATTAAATGCACCGAGCAATAAAGTTGTCGTAGCTGTAATGGGAGTGGCTGGTAGAGGCCGTGCATTGGCTAATGCATTTGCCCGCCTGGATGGATCCGAAGTTGCGGTGATTTGTGATGTGGATGATAGGGCAATAGACAGATGTATAAAGGGTGTTGCCGAAAATCAAGATAAGACGCCGGTAGGGGAGAAGGACATTAGAAAGGTATTAGAGCGTGACGATATCGATGCGCTTGTAATCGCCGCTCCAGATCATTGGCATGCTCCTGCATCTGTTATGGCCATGCAAGCTGGCAAGCACGTCTATGTAGAAAAGCCCTGTGGGCATAACCCTCGTGAAGGTGAGATCCTTATTGAAGCGCAGCAGAAATATGGAAAAGTCATTCAGATGGGGACGCAGCAGCGCTCTGATCATCGCTCAATCGAAGTTATCCAGATGATCAAGGAAGGCATCATCGGTGAGCCTTACTACGGAAAGGCATGGTATGCAAATACGCGCGGGTCAATTGGGAAAGGGAAAGTGGCAGAAATTCCTTCATGGTTGGATTATGACCTGTGGCAAGGCCCAGCTCCCCGTGTTGATTACACAGACAACATTATCCATTACAACTGGCACTGGTTCTGGAATTGGGGTACAGGAGAAGCCTGTAACAATGGCACGCATGAGGTTGATGTCTGCCGTTGGGCGCTTGGTGTGGATTATCCTACGCGCGTTACCTCTAGCGGTGGCCGCTTCCATTACGATGATGATTGGGAGTTCTATGATACACAGGTCATGTCGTTCGATTTTGAAGGCGGCAAAAATATCACCTGGGAAGGGCGTAGCTGTAATGGATTGACGTTTTATGGCAGGGGGCGCGGTGCTACCATCCACGGAACAGAAGGTACTGTGCTCTTAGATCGTGATGGCTATATCGTGTACGATCACGACAGCAACGAAGTTAAACGAAATGTGAAAGGCGAGCAGTCCGATCAACTAAATACGGTTGGCGGTGGTGACATGACGGATGTTCATATTCAGAACTTCAATAATGCTATCCGTGATGGCGAATCGTTAAATACTCCTATCGACGAAGGGCATAAGAGTGTGCTGCTTTGCCACCTAGGAAACATCGCTCAATATTCAGGCAAAACGTTGGAATGTGATCCTTCAAATGGACATATTAAAGACGAAGCGATCATGAAGAAGATGTGGGGACGTAAGTATGAAGCAGGTTGGGAGTTAAAAGCATAAGCATGAACGAAAAGCAGGAGCGCTACGAAGAGGTGTCTTCACGGATTGATGCGTTAATCGGGGAAGAAGATGAGCTTGATTGGGTAGCTATCATGGCCACCATAGCATGTGAATTGCACACGGCCTTCTCCTATTACCACTGGACGGGATTTTACAGGGTTGTGAGGGAAGATTTGTTGTTGGTTGGTCCCTATCAAGGAGGGCATGGTTGCCTCTCCATTCCGTTCAGCCGAGGGGTGTGTGGAGCTGCCGCCCGTACTCGGTCTACTCAACTCGTTCGAGATGTAAACGCGATAGAAGATCATATCGCTTGTTCATCAACGACGCAGTCTGAAATAGTGGTACCTGTAATAACACCCGAGGACCGCTTAATAGCGGTCCTCGATGTGGATTCGGATGATCTAGCTGCTTTTGATGCAGTTGATCAGCAGTATCTTGAGGCATTATGTAAGAAGCTTGGCCAGCTTTACGCAAGCCGGCGCCTCTCGTCACGCCCCGTTATGCCGTAGCGTTTTCTGGTTCGATCACACCCAGTTGCGTAGCTGCGTCTGTAACAAGCCCTCGGGCTCCTTCAGGCGTATCAGCTTCTGAATAAACACGCAGTACAGGCTCTGTACCAGAAGGACGAACCAACAGCCATCCGTTTGTGGTCATGTGCTTAAACCCGTCCAGGGTGTCGACTTCTACTACGTCGCGTCCATAAATAGCTTTCAATCCGCCTTCGGAAAGCGTCTTGAGTACTTTTTCTTTCTTCTCTTGCGTAGTATGCACGTCAATGCGATACGTGCAATGGGGGCCAAACTGATCGTACAGTTCTTGAACGAGTTCAGAGAGCTTCTTGCCTCGCTTCACCATCATCTCTACAACAAGAAGTCCGATATAAATACCGTCCCGCTCAGGAATGTGCCCTTTAACGGCCATTCCACCGGATTCTTCTCCGCCAACAATCACATCACCTTCTACGATAATAGGCCCGATGTGCTTAAATCCAATCGGTGTAGTATGAACCTTTAGGCCATAGGTCTCACCCATTTTGGCGAGCATAGACGTTGTTGAGAAGGTTTTAACAATGTCTCCTGAAAGCCCCTGTACTTCATGCAGGTATTTTACGAGCAAACATAGGAGTTGATGAGAGTCGACGAAGGTGCCGTTTTCATCATACATCCCGATCCGGTCTGCATCTCCATCGTTAGCAAGACCTGCAGCGCATCCTTCACGAACAACTGCTTCAGAAAGCTCTTTGAGGTTTTTTTCGATCGGCTCTGGTGCCTGTCCATGGAAGCCAGGATTTAAATCATGATGTAGAGCAAACACGTTGTCTTCACCGAGAAGGGCTTGAATAGCACCCTGGCCGGCTCCGTACATGGCGTCATGCGCTACTTTGATGCCGGACGCTTTAATTGCTTGAATATCTAGTTTTTCACGCAGGAGATCGAGATACTCAGAGGCAACGTCACGCATTACAATGACGCCTTCGTCAACCAGCGTATTAAACGACTTGAAGGTATAGTCCTCAAGGTCCACCATCTCGTCTTCAACTGCTTTAATCATCGCAGGAGAAGCAGGGCCTCCAAAATGTGCCTTGATCTTGAACCCATTATACGAGGGAGGATTATGACTGGCAGTAATCACGATGCCCGCATTGCAACCGAATGCTTTAGCGCCCCAACTGATCGAAGGTGTGGTGGTAAAGGTTTCTGCAAAGATGACCTTAATTCCCTGGGATGCCATGACAGCTGCTGCATGTTCAGAGAATGCGCGTCCTTGGAATCGAGTATCGTGTCCTATTACTATTTTTAGATCGTTTCCATGCGTTTTGCGCAACCATTGTGCTGTAGCGCGGGAGACAATTTCGAGGTTATCGAACGTATATTGGGCGCCTATCACTGCTCGCCAGCCGTCCGTTCCAAATTTAATCGTAGGTTTGGCCATATCGGTATACTTGGGATAAATGTAGTTTATTCAAACAGCCGTAAATACAAACAATTATAGGACTCAGGCTGCCTAAAAGTTTAGATGCAGGTTAATAACGATAGTATACGCATCCTGTCAATTTAATTGAGCTGTTTCTTGTTTCATGTTTCTGGTTTCTTGTTAAAAAGCAGGTTGTAGAAGCAATAACAACGAGAAACGAGAAACGAGAAACCAGAAACCAAGCATCAAAATCGAAAAGATTTAGATGTTTGTATCTGACAGTTTGCGCAACAAAATAGTGTACGATGCCCATTTTTTAGGGGAAGTGCATTTGACTTTAGAATGGACATGCTATGTTCGTTACAAGGAACACAAGTAGAGGATAGGAAGCGCTTTTTTGTTGAAAATTGTTTAAGGCTTAACCTGGGGTAGGGGGGAGGTGCTAAGAAATATCCTCTGAGCCTATCAATTCCTGAGCGCTCTTCATCGCTGCATCGGTCACTTCGTCTCCACTGATCAGGGTAGCCACTTGGAGGGTATGCTCCTGGCCGGACAGCCTTTTAACATCCGTTTTGGTCCTGCCCTCGTCTACACTTTTGCTTACCCTAAAGTGAATATCTCCTAATGAGGCGATTTGAGGCAAGTGGGTTATGGCAACGATCTGATGGTATCTGGCCAGATCTTTCATGTTTTCTCCCACTTTACGAGCTATAGGCCCAGAAATTCCTGTATCGATTTCATCGAATACAAGGATCGGAAGGCGTTCGCTTTTTGCCAACGTTGTCTTGAGAGCAAGCATGATGCGGCTAATCTCACCACCCGATGCGACGGCAGTCAATGGTTTTAACGATTCCCCTGGGTTGGTAGAGATATAAAATTCAACGAAGTCGATGCCATTGCCGAGAGCATCAATACGTGCATCTGGATTGTCTGGGTCGATGACCCAGCCTGAATCTGAGGCTTTTTGTTCAATGCGGGCATTAAATTGGCTGGCTCCCATACCCAGCTTGGATAACTCAGAGACTATGGCCCCTTCAATACGTTTTGCTACTTCTTGGCGTTTTGCGGAGAGCTGAAAAGCCAGTGTTGATAGGCTCTTTTGCTCATCCAGGATTTGTTCGTTGAGCGTAGCAATAGCGCCTTCAAAATCCCTCGCAAGATCGTACTTAACCCCAATGTCTTTCCTGTACTCAATAACTGCACTCAGGGTACCGCCGTATTTTCGCTTGAGGTTTTCAAGGTCTCCAAGCCGGCTTCGAATGCCTTCAAGCCGTTCGGAGTTAAACTCGATCCGTGCGTTATAATCTTGTAAGAACATAGCCAACTCAGTCACCATGATTTGGGCTGACTCTGCTTCTTGTGCACTATGCTCTAATTCAGGATCTATGCGGGAAATGTCCTGCAGTTCATTGCGTACCCGCACGAGTTGGTCTCCTACGGCGTCGTCATTTTCGTAGAGTATCTGATAGAGCGTGTTTGTCACTTCAAATAACCGCTCTGCGTGTTCAAGCACCTGGAGCTCTACCTCAAGCTTACTTTCCTCGTCCTCTTCTGGAGCGACTTCATCTATTTCTTGAACCTGGAACTGAAATAACTCTTTTTGCTGTTGGAGATCTTTTTCCTTTGCAATGAGCGCATCGCGTTCTTTGGTAAGCGTTCCAACTTGGCCGTATTGCTTCTTGTATCTGGATAAGAGCCCTTCTAGTCCACCGAAATTATCAAGCAATTCGATGTGTGTTTCGGTACGCAAGAGCAATTGGTGCTCATGCTGCCCATGAAGATCGATGAGATGCGAAGCCACTTCACGGACAATATTCAGGTTAGCCGGGGTGTCGTTTATGAAGGCCCTGCTCTGAGAGGCCGTAATTTCTCTTCGAAGGATAATTTCCTGCGATGGATCGAATTCATACTCGGCCAACAGTTTCTGCACTCTTGGCGACCCGGTATTATCAAAAATACCTTCAATGATCGCTTTTTTGGCCCCTGTCCGTATTGAATCTGCAGAAGCCCGCTCTCCAAGAATCAACTTAAGCGCACCAATCAGAATCGACTTACCGGCCCCCGTTTCCCCAGTAATAATATTGAGCCCACTGTCGAATTCTACATCCAATTCTTCGATCAGCGCATAATCCCTGATATAGAGCGACCGTAGCATCGTATAAGGTTTGGGGTTTATCGTTCAGTGTTCGGAGTTGTTGTTTCTGCAAGAGCTATAGCTCGTCAACCAGAATGTACTAAGAAATTAGGTAATGTAAAACATATGTGCGCGTCAATTTTACATTAATCCCTCATAAACCTTCTTAATGCTTCGCAACCCGAAACCCGCAACCCGCAACCCGAAACGCCTAAAAGGGGGAGACCCTTTTAGGCTCTACCATGACAATGCTTGTACTTCTTGCCGCTACCACAAGGGCATGGATCGTTGCGTTTCGTTCGTTCGTTGATCACAACAGTTTGCTGGCCGCCAGCGCTCGGGTCCTTGTCTCGAGCATTTTGTTGGTTACCTGACCCCACTCCATAGGATGGAGTTGCAGATGCGTGGGTTGCGCGGGCTCTGTTGGGATCCAGCCGCTTTCGATCTATCCGTTTGTTGCCACTGGCCTGCCGGCTGTTCTGCCGGTCATTGACTAATGGGCCCGCCCGGAAGACGAAAGAGACAACGTCGTGGTGAATGGTTTCCATCATCTCCTTGAAAAGCTTGAAGGCTTCCATTTTGTATTCCACGAGCGGATCTCTCTGGCCGAAGGCACGAAGGCCAATACCCTCTTTTACTTCATCGAGTCCACGAAGGTGTTCTGTCCAGCGCTCATCGATGAAGGACAGCATTGAAACGCGTTCAAGGGCATTGTTGATCGCCATGCCATTGGATTCAAGAATCTCCTCAATCTTTAAAGTGACTCGGAGGAGGCGCCGGCCGTCGGTGAAATCAACAAAGACTTTTTCAGGCTTATTTTCCTGGTCGCTTTGGGCAATCTTCTGGATTGAGCTCAGAAAAGGAGCCGCGAGAGCTTCCCTTTTTCTGTTATAGAAGTTTTCTGCCGTTTGCATAATGCGGTCGGCCACACCGTCTTCGCCAAGGCGGGCGAACGATTCGCGGTCTATGTCAAAATCAAGCGCTAGAACACGAAGCAATTCTTCTTTCATGCCCTCGATATCCCCATCGCCATAATGTGCGTCTACAATGTTCTCGATGAGCTTATGAAGCATATCCATCAACTCACCACGGAGGCGGTCTCCATGCAGGGCTGCGGTTCGGCGGTCATAAATAACCTGCCGTTGTGCGTTCAAGACGTCATCGTATTCGAGCTGTCTTTTCCGAATCGAAAAGTTGTTCTGCTCGACCTTTTTCTGAGCACGCTCGATACTTTTGTTAACCCAGGGGTGTGTAATTACAGCGCCTTCTTCCAGGTTAAGACGATCCATCACTTTGGCAACGCGATCAGACTTAAACAGGCTCATCAGGTTGTCTTCGAGTGAAATGTAAAACTGGCTTTCTCCAAGGTCTCCCTGGCGTCCAGAACGGCCTCTTAACTGAAGGTCAATGCGCCGGCTATCGTGCCGCTCGGTACCAATAATGGCAAGGCCACCTCGATCCAATACACCTTCCTTGAGTTTGATGTCTGTACCACGGCCCGCCATGTTGGTAGCGATGGTTACAGCACCAATCTCACCGGCTTCAGCCACAATATGAGCCTCCTGCTGGGCACGATCACGCTTAGCGTTCAGCACGTTATGCTTGATTTTCGCCCTTTTGAGCATGCGGCTCAGCGTTTCTGATACCTCTACAGAAGTAGTACCAACCAGAACGGGCTGTCCTTTTTGGTTGTACTCACGAATCTTGTCGATGACCGCACTGAACTTCTCGCGTTTTGTTCGAAACACGAGGTCATCAAGGTCTGCCCGGGCTATGGGTTTGTTCGTTGGTATAACAACGACATCGGTACCGTAAATTTTGAAAAACTCTTCCGCCTCGGTTTCTGCAGTACCCGTCATCCCAGAGAGTTTGTCGTACATACGGAAGTAGTTCTGCAGTGTAATGGTCGCATACGTTTGCGTAGCTGCCTGAACCTTTACTTTTTCCTTAGCTTCTATCGCCTGGTGAAGGCCATCAGAATAACGCCGGCCTTCTAATACACGTCCAGTATGTTTATCGACAATGCTTACTTTGTCATCCTGGATGATGTAGTCAATGTCTATTTCAAAGAGCGTATAGGCTTTCAACAACTGCTCTATAGCATGGAGCCGTTCAGCTCGCTCAGAGTAGGTGTTGTACAGGTTACGTTTTTGTTCTTCGAGCTCATTTTTGAGGACGCGTTCGTCATTGACGCGTTTGTTTTCTCGCTTTTCGTCGGAAAGCGACGTGTTTTCGTCGAGCTCTTTTTGCATGCCATCGAGTTTCTCCTCGTGCTCCTTCTCCATTCGAGCTATCTCTTCACCAATGTCTGGCAACACAAATAGACTGATTTCTTCTCCAGCCGCATTGGCAGTGAACTCGCGACCCATTTCAGTCATTTCGATGGAGTGTTGTTTCTCATCGAGTGCATAATACAGGGCTTCATCCACGATATGCATGTGTTTTGCATTATCCTGGAGGTAGAAAAACTCAGTCTGTTGTTTGAGCCGTTCAATTCCCGGCTCTGCCATGAGCTTTTGAAGCCTTTTGTTTTTCCGGAAGCCACGATACGCTCTGAAGAGGGCAAGCCCTGCTTCCGTTTCGAGTTCATTGGCCTTTTTATTATCGCCTGCTTCAATAGCCTCGTCACGTGCTTTGAGTGCCCGCTCTGCTTCACCAACAAATTGAGCTACAATCTTCTTTTGAGCGGTAACCAGCCTATCAACAGGCGGTCTTAGTTCTTCGAAGCGTGAGTCGTTGGCTTGAGGAACAGGGCCAGAGATAATGAGAGGTGTTCTGGCTTCGTCAATAAGAACCGAGTCCACTTCGTCCACAATCGTGAAATAGTGGTCACGCTGTACCAGGTGTTGGGGGTCATTTACAAAGGAGTGGTCTCGTAAGTAATCGAAACCAAATTCGTTGTTTGTACCATAGGTGATATCAGCACGATAGGCTGCACGGCGTCCTTCGGAGTGGGCATCATATTTATCTATAACGTCTACAGTAAGGCCCAGGAAGTTGTACAATGGCCCCATCCATTCAGAGTCACGTTGCGCCAGGTAGGGGTTTACTGTAATTACATGCACCCCGCGGCCTGCAAGCGCATTGAGGTAAACCGGAGCAACACCTACAAGCGTTTTACCTTCACCCGTTTTCATCTCAGCGATGCGGCCCTGGTGAATAACAACGCCACCGAGTAGCTGAACATCATAAGGAATCATGTTCCAAGTAACCGAAGCGCCACCTGCTTCCCACTCTTTGCCAACCATACGTTCACAAGCAAGCTTAACAACCGCAAACGCTTCAGGGAGGATATCATCCAGGACATCCTCAACGATGTCTTTCCAATCTTCCTGTAATTTATCGAACTCCTCAGAAAGCCCCTGCCATTGGTCGAGCGTGAGCTCATTTGCATCCGCAGCCTGGCCGTCGCCGCCGATGGGGACTTCAGAAATCTCCTTTTCAAGCTCTATGCGAATTTCTTTCTGACGCGCTTCGTTATCAGCAACCGCATCGGCTATTCGCTTCTTAAACTCAGGTGTTTTGGCCTGTAACTCTTCGTCAGAGATATGCTTGATCGATTCATATTCCGCATTAATCTCCTCAACAAGCGGCCATAGCTTCTTGACTTCTCGGTCGTTCGAGTCGCCACCAAAGAGATTTTGAATTAATTTTATCATGATTACGCTGCCAACAATAGATGCCAACTTGACAGGAATGTGTAAATTAACATGTGATCCTGTCAGGAATATCCAGTGGGTTGTCTGCTATTTATTGTTTAATAATGCCGATGTACGCAGATTCAACGTTGATTGAACCAGGCCATGGATTTGTCAAAAAGTGAACCAATCTTTCTACAACATAGGCCGGATCATCTCACGCCACCCATTTCGTTCCGTTCCCCTGAACAGGGCGAGGGGATCTTCATGGGTACATACTTACCCAATTTTTTAAAACAAGAAAGGCAAATGGCTGTTGCCATTTGCCTTTACTCAAATAAATCGATGGATATATTTGAGTTGTTTCTGGTTTCTCGTTTCTGGTTATAAGAGCAAAATTCAAGCTTTCAAACAACAAGAAACAAGAAACTAGAAACCAGAAACGAATTCTTACGCTTGCTCGTCGAGCTCTAGCTCAAGAATGATTCGTACTTCATCACCTACTACGAGGCCACCTGCTTCAGTGAGTTTGTCCCACTTCAGGTTGTAATCAAAGCGATTGATCTTAGTCTCTGCTTCAAAACCTACTTTCATGCCGTTCTGGCCCATGCCTGTGCCAAGCATTTCGCCTTTCAATACGACTTCTTTGGTGATGTCACGGATTGTAAGGTTACCGTGTAGTTTAAATGCACCGTCTTCGCCCACCTTTACTTTGGTGCTCTTGAACGTCATTGTTGGGAATTCTTCTGCATTGAAGAAATCGTCAGACTTAAGGTGTCCATTACGGCGATCGTTGCCTGTTTCGATGCTTCCAACCTGGAAAGTAGCTTCTGCTTTTAATGTGCTCAGGTCTGCAGGGTCAACCGTTACGGTTGCTTCATATTCGTTGAACGAGCCATTTACGTTTGAGATACCAAGGTGGCGTACTTTGAAACCTACATTTGAATGAAGATAGTCTACAGTAAAGGTTTTTACGTTAGACTCTTTCTTGTCGTCTACAGGGTCTGTGGGTAAGGAGGCTCCTGTAAGAACGGTAAATGAAAGGAATACGATTGCTAGAAGTTGACTGATGGTTTTCACCGATATTACCTCTTTCTTTGTTTTTCGATAATTGCACCCCGCTTATAAGGGATTTTTGAGCTTTAGTGCGGGTTGCTTAATATGTGTTACAACATATTTTATGTGTGGTGAATACCCAGGTTCCAATATTTGTACAGAAATAGGGGAAAGGATCGATTGTTGATGTTTAGTTAACGGGATCTCTACTATAGAGAATCGGTAGAAATCGCAAAACCCATTTCGCGTTTCTGACTTGTAGTTCTTTTGATCGATAACAACCCGAAACCCGAAACCCGCAACACAAAACCAACCAAATGACTGATCTCTGTAGTAGAGTACAACATGGACTGGGAGGAATTGCTCTGTTTCTTCTACTCCTCACAGGGGCCTATCCTCAATCTGTTTTTGCTCAACCTGGTGAATTGACGGGTTTTTCTTTTCTACGTATCGAGCCTTCTGCCCGGGCAGCCGCATTGGGTGGATCCTTTTCGGCGATGTATGGGGACGATGCGAACGCGATGTTTTACAATCCAGCATTGTTAAACGACCAGATGCATAGAGCGTTGTCGGTTTCTTTCGTGAACCATGTAAGCGATTTACGCGCGAGTTTTATCGCTTTTGGTTTGCATGAGGACCGGATCGGTAGTTTGGGAATAGGCTTGCGATTTCTTAGTTGGGGGAAATTGACGGAGACCGATGAATTGGGCAATGAACTGGGAAGCTTCTCCTCAAATGATCTTGCTCTTACTCTTGGAGCTTCGCGTGTTTATGCGGATCGCGTTCGGTTTGGCGTGAATCTGCATTCAATACTCTCTTCAGTCTCGTCCTTTAGGTCTTCGGCTCTCGCTCTTGATTTAGGCATGTTATACCACTCTGCCGAAGGGGACTTTACATTCAGCGCATCGGTGAATAACCTGGGTATCGTACTCAACTCATTGGGGACGGTCGATGATGAATTGCCACTTGATTTTAGACTGAGTGTGACAAAGAAGCTCCAGCACTTACCCCTGTTATTATCGTTAACCGGATATAATTTGCACGATTACTCCACGGTCACCGAGGACGCCACACCACTGGAGCAAATCATGGAGCACATCTCTCTTGGAGGTGAATTCCAGTTTAGTGAGGGATTTAATCTCCGATTTGGGTACAACCACCGAAGGCACGAAACGTTAAAAACAAAATCCCGCCTCGATTTTGCGGGCTTTGGATTTGGCGTCGGCCTCAAAATATCCAGCATCCGATTCGATTATGCGTACAACTCATGGTCCGAGGTAGGAGGCATGAGTCAGTTTACGGTGCGTACCGTTCTGTAGACTTCTAAATTTTTGGTAAAAAGTAGGCATTAATGGGTAGGGCGTTGTAATATAGGGGTGAAGCGAAAACTTATCGGTTATTACGAAGCATCCCACCCATGAAAAAAATTACGAAGGATATATTTGGCTGCCTTGCGGTGCTGGTTTTAGGGGGGCTCTTGGTTGCAGCAATGTGGTTTTTGGCCCAGGCGTAGTTTTCTTCTTCGTATGCGTTTCCTTTTGTAATAGACTATTACAAATCGTATCTGCTTAATTAGCTCTTCTGTGAACTAACACGCTCTGGTTTCCTGGGTCTACCAGGTACACGTCGATCTGCATCTGCCCGTCAAACGAGAAATGTATACGGAATAGTGTCAAAAAGCTTGATCCGTAGCGGGATATAGCTTGTGCTTAAATTTACCTGCTTCGTGTAGGCAATAGATTATATTTTTTTTAAAAGCTTTGGGCACTTTGGAGGGAAAGTTGCGCATTGCTATTTGAAACATGCCCCACATGATTACCCAAGACCTTATTTCGAAAAATCGAAATGCTCTACACAGATGACGATAAGACGCAAAAATTTTACAACCGCGTCGCTCTAAAAAAAGCAGACTACATAGATGCTGCTCCCGCTTTTCTAAAAAACAAGCCGTCTGTTCAACTTGCGCCATCCGGCAATGGTACGGCTAAACCGTTACAGATTCAGGCAGGGTTAGAGCCTTATGAAGGCTCATTATCCAGGCTACAAGCTGCTCACTTATTGCGAAGAACAGGGTTTGGTGCTTCTGCACCGCAGATAATCGCACTAACAGGCACCAATGCCTCCGATGTTGTGGATAACATAGTGAACGCGGCACTTGATACTGAAACCACTCCTGTACCTCCTGAACCAGTATGGGCGAATGAATTCGTTCCCATAAATGGGACACAGGAAGAGGTAGACCAGTTCATTCAAAACAACATCATGTGGCTGAACGAGCTGCAAGATGAATGGCTGTCTACCATGATTAGTGTGGGCTTCAGGGAGCGAATGACGTTGTTTTGGCAGAATCACTTCGTCACGCAGTACGATGATTACTTCATTGCCATGCATTCCTATAGGTACCTGAAGTTATTGCGCGAGCATGCATTGGGGAATCTAAAAGACTTTGTGCATGTGATTGGGACAGACCCTGCCATGCTAAAGTACCTCGACGGGGATGTGAATAGAAACCTGGAGCCCAACGAGAATTATGGGAGAGAACTTTTGGAGCTCTTTACAATGAGTCCGAAAGACAAGGACGGCAACGACAATTATACCCAGGCAGATATTGAGGAGATTGCGAGGGCATTAACGGGATGGGTCATCGATTACCTGAATCACACGACCGTTTTTGTCCCGAGCCGGTTCGATGATGGAGAAAAGACGTTCTTTGGACGAACGGGGGCATTTGGGTACGATGATGTCATTGATATCATATTTGAAGAGCGGGGTGCCCAAACAGCGTATTTTGTATGCGAAAAACTGTACCGTGAATTTGTGTATGCGGTCCCTGATCCAGAAATCGTGGATCAATTGGCAGCCGAACTGATTGCGAACAACTATGAAATTGCCCCTGTTGTCCGGATCCTGCTCAAAAGCGCACACTTCTTCGATGCACAACTGGCTGGCTCCCATATAAAAAGTCCGATTGATCTGCTTGCCGGCATGCCGAATGAAGTAATGGTGTCGCCGAACATCGAGACTGTAGGCTTTTTGAAAGCGGTAGCCTCGTTTCTGGAGCAAAATCTTCTCAATCCTCCAAACGTAGCTGGTTGGCCCGGATACCGAAGCTGGATATCTACTACATCGCTACCTATTCGATGGCTGGTTACAGACTTCCTATTATTTGGAGACAATGGGGGAAATTTAGTAGACCTGGTACCTGTTGCTAGAGAATTGCCAGAACACAATGATCCGCTTGCAGCATTCAAGCTCCCGGTGGCATTGGCAGAATACTTTATGGCCGTTCCCGTTGAGAATCTAGACATCGGCAACGTTTCTGAAGAATTTGGTGGGGACCTCGTCAATTTTCCAATTCCTGAAGAGATCACCAACGGACCAGCCTATGCCGAGAATCTGGCTAAGATCTTTTTAGCTGGGGTGCCCTGGTATGAGTGGGATATCGAAAGTGAACAGGCGCCTATTCTTCTGGCTCTTTTTGCAAGATTCTTGACACAGATGCCTGAGTTTCATCTCAGTTAGCCAACTCAATAATGTTTTCTGCTCCCCTATATCTGCACACCCATATTTTAACATAGAGAACTATCATGTGTACGCATTCATCCAAGCCCAAACGGCGCCCCCGCCATGGATATCGATTAGAACATGGTAAAGCGCATTCTCGTGACCACGCAAAATGGTCGCGAAGAGACTTCCTGGCCGGCCTTGGCCTTTCTATGGCCGGAGCAGTCACGTTGGGCGGAACACCCGTACGTGCATTTGCCGGCTCCTCATTGATGAGTCAGCTCAATTCAATTGAATCGGATCGGGTATTGGTACTCGTTCAATTGAGCGGTGGTAACGATGGGTTGAATACCATTATTCCCTACGAAAATGACATTTATTATCAGCGTAGACCGAATATTGCTATTGCGAAGCAGGACGCTCAACTCCATCCTATCGGCCAGGATTTAGGGATGCATCCTTCCATGGAGGTATTGGAACCGTATCTTGGAGAAGGGGACATGGCGATACTCCAGAATGTCGGCTACCCGGACCCCGATCTATCCCATTTTAGATCTACGGATATATGGCTTTCAGGGAGCGATAGCGAGAGCCTTATACAGACAGGTTGGGTTGGAAGACATTTGGATAACGAATACCCTGATTTTGAAGATAACAGGCCTTCGTATCCGTTGGCCGTTCAGATTGGCGGAGTATCTTCATTGATGTTACAAGGCCCGGCAACAAATATGGGGATGTCCCTGGTCAGTGAAGAGTTCTTCGAACGGCTTGCAGAAGACGGTACCCTCTATAATTTAAATGGCCTTCCTTCTACCGCCTTTGGCAATGAAATGAACTACGTGCGCTCAGTCGCTAACGATTCGTTCATCTACGCGGCTGCTGTTCAAGAAGCTTCCCAGCAGGGAGCAAATGCTGTAGAGTATCCTGGGGGTAATCCATTAGCGAATAGTTTGAGTATCGTTGCTCGCCTTATAAAAGGACAACTAGGCGCAAAGATTTACCATGTGACGCTTGGTGGCTTTGATACCCATGCAAACCAGGTAGGCGTTCACGCAAACCTGCTAAACAACTTGTCGCAAGGCATTAATGCTTTCCTGCAGGACATTACCGACGGTGGAATGCAAGAGAATGTTATTGTGATGACCTTCTCCGAGTTTGGCCGGCGTGTTGGGCAAAACGGATCGATTGGTACAGATCATGGAACTGCCGCTCCGCTGTTTTTGGTGGGGAAAGGCATTAAAGGCGGGCTCTTGGGTAACGCTCCAGACTTGGAAGACCTGGATAGCACCGGGAATATGAAGCATGAAATCGACTTCAGAACGGTGTATGCGTCTATACTCCAAAATTGGTTTGGCATTGAACAGACTATAGTGGAAGACGTCCTTCTTGGGCATAGCTATACGGCTCTGGATATCATCGATAGCCCTGCTGAACCTGTTTCGATTGATACACCTGAAGAAATCGGCTCCTTTACGCTACAGCAGAACTATCCGAACCCGTTTTCGGAATCAACAACCATTCAGTTCACCCTGGATAAGACCAGCAAGGTGCGTCTGCAAGTATTCGATATTACCGGGCGTGAAGTACAATCACTGATGAACCGAACCCTCGCAGCCGGCACTCATGCCGTCGAATTCCATGGCAGCGACTTACCGAGTGGTATCTACATAACAAGGCTTATTACTCCGAACGGGGTGATGTCTAAGAAGATGATGAAGGTCAAATAATCCCAAGATTATTTATGGGTAAGGTCGTTTTTTTACCCGCTTTTTTGTAGTGTATAGGTAGATTCACATTCTTCTATTCTTTGTACTATGAAATTCATTGCTCTTTTTCTGCTTCTCTTCGTATTTAGCGGTTTTCAATCTGATTCAGTATCTGTAAATGACGAAATAAATATTCAAGAATGGAAAGTGCCCTGGGATGATACGCGTCCACGCGACCCTTACGTGGACCAACAAGGGAGAGTCTGGTTTTGTGGCCAGAAGGGCAATTACATCGCCTATCTTGAGCCTAAAACGGGTGAGTTTAAACGATACGATATCCTGGACAATACTCATCCTCATAATTTGATCGTTGATGATCAGGGGATGGTCTGGTATGCGGGGAATAAAAACGCTCATATTGGTACCCTGAATCCTGATACTGGGGAGATCAAACAATACCCCATGCCTGAAGAAGCAGCGCGTGATCCTCATACGCTCGTTTTTGATCAAAATGGAGACATCTGGTTCACCGTACAGGGCGGTAATTACATCGGGAAACTGATGACCAAAACCGGGGAAGTTAAACTCGTAAAAGTACTTACCTCTCGTGCACGTCCATATGGCATCAAGATGGACTCAAACAATCGCCCTTGGGTCGTTCTATTTGGTACAAACAAAATCGCGACTGTGGATCCAGAAACCATGGAATTGGAAGAGATTGAATTACCTCGGCCAGAAACACGCCCCCGCCGAATGGAAATCACGAGTGATAATACCGTTTGGTATGTTGACTACGCGCAAGGATACCTGGGCAGCCTCAATACGGAAACCCGTGAGATCAAAGAATGGGCGCTCCCAAGTGGAAGCGGTGCTCGTCCTTATGGTACGGCCAAAGATGACAAAGACCGTATCTGGCTTGTAGAGACTGGCCCCAAGCCGAATAAAGTTGTCCTGTTTGACACCAAGACCGAACAGTTTACGGACTCGAAGGTAGTGCCTAGTGGTGGTGGTACCATCCGGTACATGTATTTCCATCCCTCAACCAAAGAAATCTGGTTTGGAGCGGATTCTAATACTGTCGGACGAGCGAAGATGCAAAGTGGGATTTCGTTGTTATAGGATAATGTATAACGCCCCTTCAGGGCTTTGTTTATAAGTTAGCATTTATAAGTTAACATCTAGTGCTCTTCAGGGCTTTATTTTAGTTCAGGTTGATAAAGATAGTTGTTGTTGTTTTTGTTGGTGCTTTGATTTTTGTATACCCCGAAAACCCGCCGGTGGCTCATACGGGTGGGTTTGGGGAGCCTACGTGCCATGCGTGTCATTTTGATGGTGACGTGAACGATGGTGTTGCAGATCTTTCTTTGGTTGGAGTTGAATCCAGCTACTCCCCCGATTCCCTCTATACGCTCAGCATTGTTTTGACTCGATCTGATATGGAACAAGCTGGCTTCCAACTTGCCATTCGAGATAGCAGTGGGCACCAGGCTGGGGCCCTAGATACAGTAGATGGGCGAGTCGCAATCGATAGGTCCAGTGGTATACAGTACGCCCGCCATTCTTTAGAAGGGACCAGTATAAATAAAACAGACACCTCTATGTGGACGCTGAACTGGACGGCTCCGGATACTGTGAAGACCGTCTATATCCATCTATCGGCAAACGCGGCGAATGGAGACGATTCGGAATTCGGCGACGCCATTTATCAACTCGAGCACATACTAGAGCCGCACAAAACCCGACACGCGCCGCGCAAGCGGCGACTGATGCCAATAAACCCGAAATAATTTCAAATGACCCATTTGAATCCTAATTCCCCTCAATATCCAGATTTAAAAGATCAATGTGTGCTCATTACTGGAGGGGCTACCGGTATTGGAGAAGCGTTGGTGCGTGCGTTTGCTGGGCAAGGAGCCAGGGTGTTTTTTTGCGACATCCAGGAAGAAGCCGGCCAGCAGTTGGCAAACGAAGTAGGTGGATCAGTGCATTTTACGCGGGTTGACTTAACAGAAGAAGATGAAGTGGTATCCTGGATACAGGGTGTCGCGAAGCAGGAAGGTGCAATCCGGGTACTACTCAACAACGCCGCTCAAGATACACGTGTACCGTTACAGGAAACGACCATGGAGCGTTGGGATCAACTTACAAAAGTAAACCTTCGAGCAGCTTATCTCTGCATCCAGCAGGCCGTGCCCTATATGAAGAACAACAACGCCTCCATAATCAACTTCGGGTCAGTTACGTTTCAGCTAGGGGAGGCTGGGCTTTCGGCATACGTGACGGCGAAAGGAGCTATTGTGGCGATGAGCCGGTCATTGGCTCGTGAGCTAGGACCAGACCATATCCGTGTAAATACCCTCTCGCCAGGATGGGTGATGACAGAAAAGCAATTACGTTTATACGTGAACGATGAGGTGAAGGAGCGAATCTTCCAGGCTCAGTGCATCCCCACACTTATCGAATCCCATGAGATAGCCCTCGTAGCCCTCTTTCTTGCCTCCAACACCAGCCGAGCTATAACAGGCCAAAACATCGCCGTAAACAGAGGCTGGACCCATTTGTAAGAACCTACTCCGGACCCCGGACCCCGGACCCCGGACTCAAGGCCACCTTCAACGATATATCCAACGCCTTCACCGAATGCGTCAGTGCCCCGCTTGAAATCCGATCAACGCCCGTTGCCGCGATGGCTGGCACAGTTTCTTCAGTGACATTACCAGAAGCTTCGGTCTCAAACCGTCCGGCGATTTTATCGACCGCCTGTTGGAGAAGAGAGGTATCAAGCATGCCATCATCATCAAATCGCGTCATGTTATCCAGCATAACGATATCAACATCTCCTACAGCGATAACCTGGTCTACTTCTTCCAGTGACGTAGTTTCTATCTCTATGCGAAGCGGTGTAGAATAGGAAGCTCTAAATGCATTAGCTGCTCGAATAGCTTCAGCGATCCCGCCGGCCGATGCGATGTGGTTGTCCTTGATCAATATCATGTCGAACAATCCAATCCGATGGTTATTCCCCCCTCCAATTTCTACGGCCCATTTATCTAGAGGGCGGAGGCCAGGAACGGTTTTTCTGGTATCAAGGATTTGTGCTTTGTGGGGGAGGGCAGCCTGAACCATGCGGTTCGTCGCAGAGGCTATACCACTCATCCGCTGCATGAAGTTAAGAGCCACTCGTTCTGCAGACAGAATGGGGTGCGCATACCCTTTAACTGTACCTATAACGGTACCTGGAACTACAGAGTCTCCCTCATTGACCTGCCAGTCAATGTGTAATGAAGTGTCTAGCTGCCGGAACGCATATTCTCCCACATACAACCCGGCAATAATACCTGTGTCTTTAGAGATGAAAACAGCTTCAGCTTCGGTACTCGGAGGAATAGTTGCTCGCGTGGTGACATCGCCCGCACCCAGGTCCTCTTTAAGAGCGTGCTCAATGATCTGGTGAAGTTGGGATTCTGAAAGGTAGTTGGGGAGCATGATATTTAAAGCTAGTGCTTCGGATGGAACCCTTCTGGGCCATAAATTTCACTGTCGCCCCGGCCTCCGAGCCGGGGTCCATGCAACCTGAACCATGCCTAACGTTGTATGGATCCCTGATCAAGTCAGGGAAGACAGGCTATAAATATAGAACTATGGAGTATAGCCCAGGTGAGGGGAAAGTTTACTCGAATAGGGCCATGTATTCCTCTGGGGCCATGACAGGGCGGCGTGTTTCCATATCAACAAAGCAGAGGGTAACGTGGCCGGTAACGAGAATGGGATCTTCTTCGGCTCTTCGAACCTCGTACTCAATTTTTGTTTTGTACCGGGGAGGCGTCGGGACGATTACCTTGATCTCTAGGAGATCATCATACATTGCAGGTCTTTTGTATTGCACGGCAAGGTCGATGACGGGCATCATAATGCCTTTTTCTTCCAGGTTTTTATAGACGATGCCATTGTCCCTCAATCCCTCTGTTCTGGCCGCCTCAAAGTAGTCGATATAGTGAGAATGGTAGACCACTCCCATAGGATCACATTCCCTGTATCGGACCCGATGCTGGTAGATGTATTCGATCACTAACTTGCTGCCTTACTCGATGATTTTGCTTTGCTTTTCTTGGCGCCGTTTTTTGAGGTCGTTTTAATTGGATCCTCAAAGATTCCCATATTATCGAATTTATCGAGGCGTTGGGATAACAGGTCGGCCGTAGGAACGGTTTGTAGGGATGCTAGATTTTGCGCGAGGGACTGCCCCAGGGTATTAAACATATCGGTGGGATCCCGATGTGCGCCACCAAGAGGTTCAGGGATGATTTCGTCAATAATCTGCACCTGTTTAAGGTCCGTAGCTGTCAGCTTTAATGCACGGGCAGCATCTTCTTTATAGTCCCATGAACGCCAGAGGATGGACGAACAACTTTCCGGCGAGATAACAGAGTACCAGGAGTTTTCGAGCATGAGGATGCGGTCTCCGACCCCGATTCCAAGGGCACCTCCAGAGGCGCCTTCACCGATCACTACGATGATGATAGGTACCGGTAGCCGGGCCATCACGAATAAGTTGCGAGCAATCGCTTCGGCCTGGCCTCGTTCTTCTGCCTCAAGACCAGGAAATGCTCCTGGTGTGTCGAGCAGCGTGATAATGGGTTTGTTGAATTTAGCCGCCAGGTTCATAAGGCGCAGCGCCTTTCGATAGCCTTCAGGGTTCGGCATACCAAAGCGGCGGTGTTTTCTACTGTTCGTATCACGGCCTTTTTGGTGCCCGATAATCATTACCGATTGATCTTCGGTGCCAAACTCTTTGCCCTTGAACTGTGCAAAGCCTCCAACGATTGCGGGATCATCTCCATATAAACGGTCTCCATGCAGCTCTATAAAATCGTTGGTAAGGGCTCCAATATAATCGAGGGTATACGGGCGAAGTGGGTGCCGGGCAATTTGAACGCGTTGCCAACGGGTCAGATCGCGATAAATAGAAGCGCGTAATTCTTCAATGCGCATTGCAAGCGCAGAAATCTCTTTCGAAAGATCTACCGAAGCGTCCTCTTTATCATACGCGCGCATTTCCTCGAGCTTTTGCTCAAGTTCATCGATAGGTTTCTCGAAGTCAAGCGAGTAGTTCGTCGCCTTTTTAGCCATTATTAAGTAATTCTTTACTCTGCTGCTTTAGGGCCCGCAGAACGATATCAATGTCAAACGTGATCGATTGGTTGCGAACATACAACCAGTACGCACGGCTAAGTTGGTGCTCCTGGTGTGCACCCTGGGGTAGTGATTCTGAGATGGTAAACACGCCTTCTCTCAGATCCCATGATGGTGATAGCAAATGGTATTCTTCGGATTTGTACCCGATTAGGGCTTTTTTGCCGGTCATCACATCCGGAAATTGCCTGATTTTACGCGCTAAAATAGCAGCTCTAGAATGAGGACCTGCTATTTTTGCAAGCAAAAACATTATAGGGTACAAGATAATGCCCAAAATTGCTAGGGGCACTTCAAACGCACGACGTGCAAAAGTGCTCCGGGAAATTCCAATTGCCTGTTCTGCATCAACCAGTGCGGGTGATGTTAGCGCTTCAATGGACGACTGACCAATCAAATGCTCATGCTGTTCATTTAGCATTCTGAACTGCACCTGGAGTCCCTTCAGTTGCTGCATCAGGTCAAAAGCAGTGCGATTTGGGACAATTCGGGAGGCAAATACTACATCTTGTATATCACGGATTCGTACAAGGTCTCTTAAATGCCTGAACGTACCCAGGCAGGGTAGTGTGCCATTGGGGTCTGGTGGACAAGAGTCCGGAGATACATATCCTATAACTTCTATCGGGGTTGTTTCAAGGGCGTTGAGGGTTTGTGTTAATCGTTCAGCTTCTGCAGCATCACCAACCAGGATGGCTTGTCTGAAAAACTGCCCCGCCTGCATTCGCCTGCCCCTTAGGATACGTATTACGCCAAGAATAAGGAGGGAGGCTACAAAGCTCACGCCTACAGCCAGGCGGGAAAACGCAATCGACTTCACAAAAAAGGAGAGTGTGGCAAGGGTACCCATGGCGATGAGTGCGCCAACAATGAGAGGTAGGAGTTTTGCCTGATTTTTTGGTTTATAACCACCCATTGCAGAAATACCTATAAGCGCCGAGGCGGTATAAACAGGAGCTACGAGCGAGATAAACATTTGGGGAAATTCCATGCCGGCCACTGCATAGCGAACTAAGCCGGTCAAGATCATGATGCCGAAAAAAAGTAGGGCATCAACGAAGATAGCACTGTATCTCTTTATCCAGTTTGTCAGCGCTTGTAGGCTGCCACGTGTAATGATACCCAGGCGCAAGAAAAACCTGAACAAGAAGGAATGCCGTTTCCTGAAATGTTTTTCAGCAAAGCGGAGCATAGCGCCATAAAAAAGAAGAACGTACCGGAGCTCGCCCTTTTTGGTGCTTTCTCCCTTGTAGTGGATAATTTGGGTGTCCGGAGTATAGTGGATGGTCCATCCAGCCTGCTGAATCCGGTAGCACCAATCCAGGTCTTCACCATACATGAAGAAATCTTCGTCAAACATTCCGGCTTCTTTGACGGCTTCTGCACGCACCACCATACAAGACCCGCTTAACGCATCAACTTCCGTGGCTTCATCGGGCGACAAATAACTGAGGTTATACCGACCAAATGTGCGGCTTTTAGGGAAAAGCCTGCTGAGCCCTGTCATGCGGTAAAAAGCAACGGCAGGCGTAGGGAAAGAGCGCCGGCTCTCCGGAGCGAACGTACCGTCTGGGTTCAGGATTTTACATCCAACTGCTCCTGCCTGTGGATGGGTGTCCATGAAGTGGACCAATGTAGTAAGTGTGTCCTCCTGTACAATGGTGTCGGGGTTTAGAATAAAGAGGTACCGTCCCTTTGCCATTTGGATGGCCTGGTTATTGGCCGTGCTAAACCCCGTATTGTCTTCATTGGCGATGAGGTGTACATTTGGAAATCGTGCCCGAACCATTTCCACAGACCCGTCAACCGAGTTATTGTCTACTACAAAGATCTCGATATTTAGAGTGCCTACGGATTGGTAGACAGATCGAATCGCCTGATCGAGAAACTCCTTTACATTATAGTTTACAATAATCACCGATAAATCGATCTCCTCAAGGCCGGATTGCTCCGTTCCTTCTGCAGATTCGGTATTGGGTGAGGATTGCGTCACTATAGATGTATTGTAATGGTTGATGGGAGTTTAATGTTTAAAGTTCAAGGTTCAAAGTTCAAGGTTCAAGGTTGTTGCGTGTGAATATGTTGAACATTGAACTTCCATACCTGAACGGTATACTTAAACCATTCAACGTTAAACTTTGAACCTTAAACATTGAACCTTGAACTCGCATTCCTAACCCCACCCATTCATGATCTTCCAACGGGCGGCAATAAATATAACCGCCGTATCATGGAAGCGTTAGAGGACATGGAAGGTATTTCAGTTGCTAATAAAAGTAGCCGCGATGGGGGAGAAGTACGTAACCTGGATGCATATGATGCAGTCCTGGTCGATAGCTTATTGGCTGATGTGGAGCGCCCTGAGGGATATGATGGATTATGGTGTTTGCTGGTTCATTATCTCACCATTTGTGATCCGTCGGCCAGTGAAGTGGATAAACGGCGCCTGGAACGGGAATGGTTGAAGCAATATGATGGGTTTATCACTACGAGCCATTACTCACGCAATTGTTTGATCAAAGCCGGCATATCTCCAGAGGTGATTCATGTAGTGTACCCGGGATTGGAGGAGGTCTATCGTGCGTATGAGATCGCCTCTGTGCAGTCGGCAGATACATGCGAGTTACTGACGGTAGCCAGCTTACTGCCCGGCAAAGGATTGCTGGAATGCCTAAGCATGCTGGAAAACCTGGTTGATATACCCTGGACGTGGAATATCATCGGGGAAGGCAGCTTGAATCCATCCTATACAGACTTTTTTATCAAGACGTTGAGCGAGTCACCGGTATCAGATCGCGTATTCTGGGATGGTCCTCTGGAAGAAACACTCATGCCTGAGATGTATAGATCGCATGATCTATTGATCGTCCCCTCTCAATTCGAAACCCTTGGTATGTCAATTCGGGAAGCTATGGCTTCGGGGCTGCCGGTAGTAGCTTATGATGTAGGCGGAATCATGGAAAGCCTGATTGGTGGTGGAGGTGTGTTGATCGATCCGTTTCATGAGGAGCGGATGCGAGAAGAAGTTGCTCGTTTACTGGTATCACCTGAAGAACGGGGCGCGTTGGGTGAGCAGGGCCTATCACAGAGCAAGAGATTTCCTTCCTGGAGTCAATCAGCAAAGACCTTGAGTGAGATTCTAATAAATTGGGGCGATTAGAAGAAAAAAATCATGAGTACACAATAAACGAATAAGTCGCTTCGTTTATAGATGTAAGTAGTGGTCCAAAGTGCACAAAAAGCCGCCGGCAGAGGAGCCTCCTCCGGTGGCTTTTTACTTTTCTGAGATTTTCTCACAGATCAACGTGAACATGCAGTGCTGCACAAGCATGACTGAAGGGGCGAGACGAAAATGCAGTATTGCATAACAATGTTGAATCCCTGTGGAATGGATATGCACTAATCTTAAATAAAACAGCATCTCGGTTCGTTCTTGCTATCCAAGAACCGGTTAGCATATATTGCAACTCCACCAAAATCCCTCATCGTACAAGACATCGGGAGGCTGTATGTCTACAATCACCGAGCGGTTTGATGCCATCAACGAATTCGATCGGGAACCCGTCACAAAAGAAAACCTGCAAGGGCAGGGGAATTTCATCGGGATCTTTGCAGGGGAGCATGTGGCAGGTACTGAGTTTGTCATTGGGCCGTTATTCGTTCTTCATGGTGTAACCGCAGCCGATTTAATTGGCGGTTTGTTAGTCGGTAATTTGCTGGCTGTGTTGTCCTGGGCTTTTATTTGTGCTCCAATAGCCACCATGACGCGCCTGAATTTATACTGGCAACTCCGAAAAATAACCGGCCCCTACCTGCTCGTTATCTACAATATTGTCAACGCATTGATGTTCTGTTTCTTAGCAGGTGCAATGATTTCGGTGGCTGCCACTGCGGTAGGGATACCGTTTGGTATGCCCATGCCCGGTTTGCAAGACATGCTACCCAGCAGCATCGAATGGGTGCTTGTTGTGCTGGCTGTTGGGGCAGTAGTGACTGTGATGGCGATTCTTGGGTTTAAACAAATCGCCCGGTTCTCTAAAATAGCCGCTCCATGGATGTTTTTGGTGTTTGTTGCATGTGCCATCGCTGCACTTCCTCAACTCGGTGTGAACTCTGTAGGTGATTTTTGGAGTGTTGCCAATGAAAAGATATGGACGGGTGTACCCGCAGAGGGCGTGACGCAATTCACCTTCTGGCACGTAATGTTCTTCGCGTGGTTCTGCAATATGGCCATGCATATTGGTATGGCAGACATGACGCTTCTCCGGTATGCGAAGAGTTGGAAATACGGGTTTCACAGTGCTTTTGGTATGTATCTCGGGCACTTCATCGCGTGGATTGCTTCTGGAATCCTCGTAGCCCTGGCCCTTCAACTTACTGGTGATACTTCACCCGCTCCCGGACCAATTGCGAACCTTGGAGCAGGCATCGCCGGCCTCATTGCTGTGGTGGTTGCTGGGTGGACAACGGCTAACCCCACGATTTATCGAGCAGGGTTGGCGCTGCAAACGGTGACGCCTGGTTGGAGGCGATGGAAGGTTACCCTTGCCGTTGGAGCAATTACTACCGTGGCAGCTCTATTTCCTGCACTCATGATGAGGCTGCTCGATTTTGTAGCGCTCTATGGCCTCCTCCTTATGCCGATGGGAGCGGTCATCTTCGCTGATTTTTGGATTTTTCCGAAGCTGGGCCTGAGGCAGTATTATGCGGAGTGGAAGCAGATCTTGTTTAGTCTTCCAGCGGCAGCTTCATGGGGCGTTACCCTGATATTTAGCCTGTTGCTAAATCAAGTGTGGGGTGTCGATATCTTCTTCCTTGGGCTACCGGGATGGTTTGTAGCAACGGCCATTTATATCGGAAGCGCCTATGTACAGCAGAAAATGGGTCAACCAGTCTCTAATAATATGGCGGAGGTATCATGACGAATCTACTAAAAACATTGTCCTTTGCTGGGTTGGGATTGACGGTTCTTCCTGCATTTTTTGTCTTTACAGGCTCCATTAGCTGGGAGCTGCATGCTACATTGATGCTGGTTGGAACCGTGGTGTGGTTTGGCACGGCTCCTTTTTGGATGAAAGAGAAGTAAGATGATCAACCCGGCCCACATTCACGACTCCAATCACTCAAGTAAAGAGCGCCACAAAAGGGATTTTGAATTCCTGGCTGATAGATTGGATCAACAAGGAATCGATATCGAGCAGGTTGTTAGGCAGTTAGCTGAATTTGAAGTAGCGATTCCTTCATGGGCGTTAGGTACAGGCGGGACCCGGTTTGGCCGGTTTCCAGGAGGAGGGGAGCCGCGGTCAATCTTCGAGAAGATGGAGGACATCGCAGTGGTACAGTCCCTGGTGCGGTCTACGCCACGTGTGTCGCTGCATATCCCCTGGGATGAACCGGACGATCCACAAGCGCTGTTGGATTTTGCTCTAGAGATGCATCTCGGTTTTGATGCTGTAAACTCGAATACCTTCCAGGACCAGCCTGATCAGCCGCACAGCTATAAATTTGGCTCTCTGTGTCATACGGAGGCTGCGGTTCGTCAACAGGCGATCGAGCATCACTTGCATGTTATTGAGGTTGGCAAACAACTTGGTTCAAACGCGATTACAGTTTGGCTGGCCGATGGAAGTAACTTCCCTGGGCAGTCGCATTTGAGAAAGAGCTTCGAGCGTACCAGGGATAGTCTCATTGACATTTATAGCCATCTGCCAGACGATTGGCGCTTGTTTACAGAGCATAAGCCCTACGAGCCGGCTTTTTATTCCACTGTTGTTCAAGATTGGGGCTCTTCGTTGATGTTGGCCCAGGCTATGGGCGAGCGGGCTTCTTGCCTGGTAGATCTGGGGCATCACTTGCCGAATGCCAATATCGAACAAATCGTAGCTCGATTAATCACTGCTGGCAAGCTTGGCGGATTTCATTTCAATGATTCAAAGTATGGAGACGACGACCTGACCACGGGGTCGATTCATCCGTACCAGCTGTTTTTAGTCTTTAACGAACTGATCGATGCGCAAAACGACGGAGCTCTTACAGAAGCACCGGCCTACATGATCGATCAGAGCCACAACTTGAAAGACCCTATAGAAGCATTGCTGCAAAGTGTCATGGAGCTGCAACAAGCCTGTGCTCGTGCGTTGCTTGTGGATAGGACATTCCTTTCGGGATATCAAGAAGAAAACGATGTGTTGATGGCTGAAATGACTCTAAAAGAGGCGTATGAGACGGATGTGCGTCCACTTGTCCGTGAAATGAGGATACGGAAGGGAGGAAGTGTTAATCCAATCAATACATTCCGGCTTTCAGGATATCGAAACAAGGTCAAGGAGGTGCGCACGGCATCTTCGTCTTACGTACCACCTCAAAGCCTGTAACGAATGGTCGCGCCCACTTATCTCGCGTTTGATCTAGGAGCTTCCAGCAGCCGCGCCATACTCGGCACGTTAGACGGAGATCGGATGGATATGGAGGAGATCTACCGGTTCACAACTCCGATTCTTGAAGAAAAGGGCCATCTCTACTGGGATATCGAGGCCATGTGGCGAGAGATACAGACGGGTTTAAAGAAAGCCATTACACTTACCCCGACGCTATGTAGCGTCTCTGTTGATTCTTGGGCTGTAGACTATGTGCCCATCAACGCCGAAGGCATACCTTTAAGAAATCCATACTGTTATAGAGATAGGCGAACAGAAGGGATGTTCGATGTGGCATTTAGAACCATGCCTGCATCACGAATCTACGAGCACACAGGCATTCAATTTTTACCCTTTAATACGTTGTATCAGCTTATTGCTGGGGAAGAAGAGGGTGTTCGTGAAGAACTGGATCTGTACTTGACGATTGCCGATTATTTTAACTTTCGCTTTTGCGGTAAGCGAGTCATTGAATTATCAATGGCGAGCACGACACAGATGGTGGATGTCTACGCAAAAGAGTGGTCGGGTTCTATCATGGATGCATTTGGGATCAATAAGGTGCATTGGCCTCCCATAGCTCAGCCCGGTACATGGCTTGGGCCGATGACAGAACGCCCTGCAATAATGTCTATCGCTTCTTGTTCGCACGATACGGGGAGTGCGATAGCTGCTGTACCGGCAATTAATGAAGAGGAGTCGTGGGCCTATATCAGTTGCGGTACATGGTCGCTCATGGGAGTCGAACGAAAGGATGCATTGATTACCAAAGCTGCACGAGAAGGCGGGTTTACGCACGAAGCCGGGCTGGACGGGACCATCCGATTTCTAAAAAATCTTTCGGGCTTGTGGGTATTGCAAGAATGTGTGCGAGAATGGAGAGAAACAGAGGATATCGATTGGGCCGACTTAGAGGGAGAAGCGCGAGAGGTTGCATCCCAAGGCGTGTTAATAGAGCTGGATAATCCCCGGTTTTTGCCCCGTGGACAAATGGAGGGTCGCCTGCAGGCATATTATCAAGAAAACATGTGGACTTCCCCCCAATCCCGAGCCCAGCTAGTTCGCTCGATTCTCGAAAGCATCGCAGCAAGTTATCGCCGTTGCCTGGATGAACTCCAGCAAATAACAGGCGAATCGATTGATCGATTGTACATGGTAGGAGGGGGTACACAAAATAAGCTGTTGTGCGAGTTGACGGCCCAGGCAACAGGGGTACCCGTTACTGCAGGTCCAGTGGAAGCGACGGCCCTGGGCAATCTACTGATCCAGGCCCGGACTTTAGGTCACTTGCCGGCAGGCGTTACTATTAGAGAGATGGCCGAGAAGTCGAGCGAATTGCGGTTTTATGGGTGAACAAGCTAAGCCGCTTTATGAGTGGATTCTGTCACTCAAATAGAATCCCTGTGATGTGGTTTACAATATCCTCGATGTCAAAGAACTCGCCTAAGCCATTTCCAAGGAAGATGATGCTTATATCATCCTCTGGGAAGACGCGGAAGGCGGTCACGAGGCTGCCGGAGAAACCGTAGGATACTCGCGAATGAACCACGCGCCTGTCCCAGCCATAGGTGAATGATTTATTAGATTGAGAATAGGCAAAGGGTTGCCACATGGTTTCCTTCGTTTCCTTTTTGATGAGTTTGTTTGTACGAAGGCTCTGGCTCCAGTTGATGAATTCGTCCAGGGTGATGTTGAGTCCATTCATTGCATATCCGTAATCACCCTGGAGAAAAGGATGATCGATGGTGGGGTATCCTTTTGTGAAAGGGAAATAGGCGGTTACCCGGTGCCTGATGATGTCTCTAGAATCGCTGGAGAAGAAGGCTGTGTCAGGCGTTGCACTAAATTGGTTTGAAATGAGGAAATATTCTATTGGCTGGTCGGTCACGCTCTCCAGGATTTCTTTCAAGAGCCAAAAATTAGTCTGGTTGTAACTGTATTCTGCACCTGGACTAAATTCTATCTCCTGGGCAAATGCCTCAGCAGTAGCTTCTGCTTCAGATAAATTCTGGATTACAGGAAATCTGGGGATATTGGGTAGACCGGAAGAGTGTGTGAGCAAGTGCTTTAATTGTACAGAGTGCCAGGCCTCTGGCAGGGAAGAGACATACTTAGAGATGGGATCCTCTAGATGAAGCTTCTCTTGCTCGATAAGTTGAAAAACGCCTGTGGTCACAACCAGTTTGGTCAAAGAATAGACGCGGAAGATCGAATTGTTGCTGATTGGTACCTCGTGTTCGAGATTCGCAAATCCATACTCGTTTTTATGGATAACTTCACCGTCTTTTACAATGGCGAGGGCGACGCCTGGAATGCCATACTCGTTCGATACTTCGTTGACGTAGTTGTCGATTTCCTGGCTTTTTTCACTCCTTTGTGCTGCAGAATGTTGGCTAAGACTTAGTGTGATAAAAAGGAAGAGGGTGACCAAAATAAGTGGCTTTGTCATGAAAGCTGGAAGATGGCTTATGAGTGCTAAAAAAGGCAAGGCCGTTGTGCTAATTCTCTATCTGTGTCTTTCCACTAGAACATTTAATCGGTCGTCCCGCACTTGATGCGGGATCCATGCAACCTAAATCAAGATCAAACTTGCATGGATCCCTGATCAAGTCAGGGACGACCGGAATAGAGGATCCGCCAATCAGCCTACGAAAGCCCTTTATAAAAGATGCGAGTTTTCTAGCATTTTCCTTTTCATCAGTTCAAAGCCAGCAATTTGGCGCTTATTGTTGCTCCTTTTTCAAATCCATGATCACTTTTAATGACTTCCTTACAACAGGCACACCGATCGATCCATCTGGGGCTGCTAGAGCAATAGAAGTATCGATGTCTGGAATGTATGCTCCAATGACTCCCCAGAACCCCGTGTGGGCATAGATTGTCATGCCGAACAATTGCTTGACTTCCAGTCCATGACGGTATCTGGCTTTGAGCGTCTCTGCAGATGGGGAGGACTCGGGAGCATACATGGGTAAATCGCCTCGTGAGGTCATGAGCTCAAGCGTAGCTTGAGAATTGAAGACGTCCCCGTTGAAAAGGTGGTAGTAGAATTTAGCCAGATCTGAAGCGGTTGCTACGAGTCCGCCGCCGCCATATAGATCCATAGAAGGGTCCCAGGAATAGGTATCCATACCCTGGAAGTATTGATGAACCCGATCAGGTACATTGGATGGGGCAGGTTCTAATGATTCGAGCCAGGTGTGGTCAAGACCCAGTGAATCGAACTTGAGTAGCGATCTCAGTGCTTCAGCGAGTGGCATACCGCTGGCCGATTCGATCGCTTCCCCAAGGAGTATGTAGCCGGTATCGGAATAGTGAAACTGGTAGCCGGGCCGTCCCTGAGAATCCCCGTATTGCACGGCAATCTTTAGTTGGTCTGCGCGCGTCCATCTTTTATTCGGATTAGCGACCACTTCAGCTCCATACGCCTCGTTCGCGACGGCATAGTCGTATAAACCGCTTGTATGAGTGAGGATGTGACTTAGTGTGATAGCATCCAAATCATATCCGTCTTCTTCCAGGATCTCAATGTGTTCAGATTTTATATGTTGGCTGATAGGGTCGTTGAGATGCAGTTTTTGCTCCTCTATCAATCGGAAGATAGCCGCTGCTACATAGGTTTTTGTGACACTGGCAATTCGAAAAGGCTGGTCGGCTTTAAGTACTGATTCAGTTGTTTTATTGTCGATTCCGGAAGCTCCAGCCCATGAGACATCCATACCTGGTGATTCCACATGAAGGATGGCTCCATGTATATCGGTGCTGGTTTTTACATAGTTGTCGAGAATGGATTGAAATCTTTCAGAAGGGTCTTGTTGGCTATATGCTTGTGGGGCACTGCAGCCCAGGACTATACCAATGAGAAGAGCGAGAAACAGCGGTTTTTTCATGACGTAATTCGATTGACGATAACAATGCTTAGTCTAACATCGTTAAGAAAAATCCAATCTCATAGTAAAAATTCATCAGCCGTTTTGGGCCGATACGTTTTCATCCTTGGAATATTGAGTAATTCAATTGGAGTGAAGCCGCTGAATCGTTTGATTTCTTTGATAAAATGATTTTGATCGTAGTATCCGTAATTGATGGCCAGGCCGAACCAGTCTATGTCTGAAGTAGAATGCATTGCTGAAACAGCAAGGCGAAACCGGTTGAGCATGAGAAACTGCTTGGGCGATAAACCTGATTCGTGTTTGAAGCGGCGTTCTAGGGTGGAATAAGATAAGCCCGTCAGCTTTGAGAGGTGTTGTACAGACATCAACGGATCAATGTCATCAGATAAATCCGACAGAAAATCTCCTTTATCGCACTGATACTGTTTTTTGAACCAGGTATCCAGTTGGTCTACCAGGTTTAACGTGTTGGAAAAATCCAGATTCTTCTCTAAATAAGTTAAAGAAGAGGCTAGAATAGGCTGGGCAGGTACAATGCCAAACTGTCTTAATCGATTCACGTTGCAGGAGGCAAAGGGCATGAAGGCAGCAAGGCCGAACGGCTGGAAACGAACCACAATGAGTTGCTTTACCGAGGAAATGTCGATACTGATTTTGTCATCGATAAACGCAAACACCGTGCTGTCCCTAATAACCTGAGAAGTCCCTTTATAGGTTACAGTAAAGGAGCCATTGAGGCCGATCACCAATTCTGGCGAAAGAGAGGGGAAGTCGAAAATGGTTTGCCCATATTTGACAACAGGATTATTTCGATCGATTACCCAGTAATAATCAATGAACTGCTTAACTAAATTATCTTGTGGATACAGTTTTTCCATACACTGATTCACGATGATGATGTCTCCAGATTTCTTTGTACTGCAAGTTGTCTTCTGGTGTTACAGTGCATTAACTTCAGAGCAACATTCATAAATTAAAAACCCATGCCTTCCCCCCAATTTACCCACGTAGAAGATCTTTGGGATGACTCTGTAGCAGATCAACTCGACCCATTAGGCCGGCTTGTATACCGGTCGAACATACTCGGCACGCATTGGCGAGTAACCAATACGGGTGGAGGGAATACATCCTCTAAACTAATCGAGAAAGACCCCGTTACCGGAGAGAATGTGCATGTATTGTGGGTGAAAGGGTCGGGAGGCGATTTAAGGACTGCCAAGCGAGCTAATTTTGCTTCCCTTTATCAGGATCGGCTGATCCAATTGCAGCAGGTATATAGCCAGCACAGCCACCGAGGTCCGAAGACGCCGGCTGAGGATGCGATGGTGGCCATGTATCGCCATTGCACGTTTAATTTGAACTCCCGGGCACCCAGCATCGATACACCGTTGCATAGTTTTATACCGTACCGGCACGTGGATCACATGCACCCGGTTGCATGTATTGCGATCTGTACAGCTAAAGACGGCCCCGAACTTACCCGAAAGATCTATGGAGACGAAGTTATCTGGACGGATTGGCAGCGGCCAGGCTTCGAACTTGGATTGACCTTGCAGCGGATTTGCAAAGAGAATCCTCAGGCAAAAGGGGTCATGTTAGGCGGGCATGGGTTGATTAATTGGGCGAATGATGACAAAGAATGTTATTACCTCACCTTAGAACTCATAGAGAAAGCAGCCGGGTATCTGGCAACTCAATCAGTAGGGAAGGAGGATTTTGGGGGTGCGAAATATCATTCTCTATCACCGGAAAAGTCTCAGGTTGTTTTAGCATCGGTTTTGCCCTGGTTGCGAGGAAAGCTTAGCACAGAGAAGCGGGTGATTGGCACGGTTGAGCAGGATGAAGATGTATTGGAGTTTATCAACTCCCAACACGCGGAGTGCCTTGCAGAGCTAGGTACCTCATGTCCAGATCATTTTCTTCGCACGAAGATCAAGCCCTTGTATGTCGATTGGAATCCACAGGGAGGCGATGTAGCTTCACTCCAGAATACGTTGGAAGCAGGCCTAGTTCAGTACCGGTCGGATTACGAGGCCTATTATGCTGGTTGTAAAAAACCCAGCTCTCCGGCTATGCGCGGAGGTAATCCGAGTGTCATCTTGATTCCTGGGATCGGGATGATAGGGTGGGGGAAATCGAAAAGTGAAAGCCGCGTCACGGCAGAGTTTTACAAGTGTGCGATTGAAGTGATGCGAGGTGCGGAGGCGGTGTCTGAGTACACTGCGTTGCCCCGGCAGGAAGCCTTCGACATCGAGTACTGGGCTCTTGAGGAGGCGAAATTACAGCGTATGCCACCTGAAGCTGAGTTGTCTCGGCAAGTGGTCGCAGTTTTTGGAGCAGGAAGTGGGATTGGGAAGGAGGTCGTTGGCCGGCTCATCAAGGATGGGGCCGTTGTAGCTGCAGTGGACCTGGTAGAGGAAGCGGCTCAGCAGACCGCAGATGAAGTGATCGAACGAATAGGTTTAGGGATCGGTGTTGCCGGATCAGGACTATCGGGATGTGGTGATGTGATAGGTGTTGGTGTGGACGTGACCCAAAGGGATTCTGTACAGACTGCTATGAATAAAATCCTCTATGCCTACGGAGGGATTGATCATGTGGTTGTTACTGCAGGGCTTTATGTAAGTCCTGATACAGGGGGGCGCATTCCGGATGAGAAGTGGGCAGATACCTTCAGGGTAAACGTAACAGGTCCCTATATCATCGCGGATGAAGCATCTGCTGTTTGGGAGGCTCAAGGATTACAAGGCAGCATGGTGCTTACCACCAGTGTAAATGCCGTCGTGTCCAAAAAGGGCAGCCATGCTTACGATGCCAGCAAAGCAGCGGCTAATCACCTTGTGCGCGAGTTAGCTGTGACGATGGCGCCCCTGGTTCGAGTAAATGGTGTGGCACCGGCTACCGTCGTGGCCGGGAGTGCCATGTTTCCTCGAGATCGTGTAATGGCTTCTTTGGCAAAGTATAACCTGGAATACCAGGAATCCGAAGACACAGATGTATTGCGTGATCGATTGGCTGTATTCTATGCGCAGAGAACGCTGACCAAGCGTCCCATTTTACCTGCAGACCAGGCCGAGGCCATCTTCTTACTGGTAAGTGAACGGTTGAGTAAAACGACGGGACAAATACTAACTGTAGATGGGGGATTGCATGAAGGCTTCTTGCGATAGGAGACCCACTTATCGCAAGGCGAGCGGCATTCTAGCTATTTTTTTGGTAGCTGAAAGGGCACGCATAGGAAGGAGCCGGCTAAAGCTGCTATGTGCCATTTGGATAAGCTCTGCACTGGATAGCGTGGTGAATCCCTGGTCGGATAGGGCTAGAACAGCATTTGGCGAGACTTTCGCGTAATAAATCTTATGGTACTCCACCGCCTTATATCGCCCGTAGCCAGCATCTGCTAATTGTTTAAGGTATTGGAGAGGAATCTTGTGGCGCCAAACGATTTCTATGTCGGCGAGAGTGAAGTGCGTGTACCCATAAACCGCCAGTTTTTTTAGAAACATCGGTTTGATGTCTTCGAGTAAAAACCGGGCAAATTCATAAAAAGAAGGGGCTTTATAGCCGTATGCTTCCAGGGTTAAGAGAATTTCGACGTCTTGCCAGTTGTATTCCCTATCAGGAATGGGCTCAATATCTGGGTCGGCTTCGAAAGACTCCAGTTCTTCATGAGCAGGCAGCAGGCCTTTGTTCTCGATCAATTCAGCGAATTGCTTGACGTCGAGCACGTCGACTTTTTCGAGCAGCTTTACGTACAGGTGCGAAGGGATGATATACCAGTCCGTGGATTGGGTGGTTTTTTTGATGTAGTCCGCTGGGGAGATGGGGAATTTCTCTGGGAAGAGAGCTCGAAAGGCATAACACATCCTGTCCTCCGTGTACTGGACAGGAGTAACCATGATAGCGAGCGGCATGCCCTTTATCATGTAAAAAAATGTCGATTTAATATCCGAGTAGGACTTTGAAACGAGCCCCAGGTTATCCGCAATATGTGCGAGGGCCTCCTTTACATCCTCAATGCGGAAGCAAGGATGAAGGATAGGCTGGTCCCGGATATAATCTATAAAAGAGTCTGACGGTACAGCAGATTCCATTTATGCGAACGAAAGCAAAAAGTCTGTTTTTTTGCGGGTCACGGTATCTTAAGGAATTACCAGCAACTTAAATAAAGCTATTTGTCTCACCCAGTCAGTACTTTTGGCACACATTCAAAGAAGAGATAGTGTCAAATGAGAGGGGAGGAGATGGGTAGAAAAGCGGCAACTTAAAAGGTGCAAAGCCGCAACAGCAACTCCAGGTACGTTTGGTTGTCTTCTCTTTACAATCTCGGAGGGCCTCGATTGTGTTTCGCGTTCCGGGTTTCGTGTTTCGGGTTTGTTTCGAGTTGGATGGGGGTGAACCCTAAACCCAACCCGAAACGCGAAACCCGAAACACGAAACCGACCAAACGTATCGCCTAGATACGTTTGGTTGACTAAATACCTAATAATCATGGCCTTACGAAAAAAACAAAGTGCGAATGTTCGCCGTCAATATGCACTGTACATGCAGTGTGGATTTATCTTAGCCCTGTCTATTTTGATTACCGCTTTTCGGGTGGACTTTGCACCAGAGACTACATTTTCCATCGAGGTGGTTGATCAGCCGCTCATCGAAATCGATGAAATCCCACAATCAGAAATCGAGGATAAACCGCCACCACCACCTAAGCCGTCTATTCCGGTTGAAGTCCCCGATGATGAACTGATAGAGGACGAGGCGCTGGATCTAGACACTGTCCTCGATATCGAAGAAGAGTTGTACATCACCGAATTGCCCGAGGTAGAAGAGGAGGAAGAGAAACGGTCTGAGCCTTTTTATCTCGTTGAGAAGATGCCCGAAATAATCGGTGGTATGGCAGGGATTCTAAAGCAGATCGAATACCCCGAAATGGCCAAACGAGCGGGTATTGAAGGACGCGTATTTATACAGTTCGTTGTTGATGAAAACGGCAACGTCGTTGACCCCAAGGTGACCCGCGGGATAGGTGCTGGTTGCGATGAAGTGGCCCTTGAGGCGATTAAGAAGACCAAGTTTGAGCCGGGGATGCAAAGGGGGAAGGCGGTGCCTGTTCGGATGACTATCCCGGTTCTGTTTTCGTTGCGGTAGAGGGGGGGACGTCTAGTGTTTCCTAAACGCCAGGTCGGGTTCAGTAAGTCATCTCACCTTTCGGAATTAATAGGGGGAAATTGGGGAAATCCCCCGCCAAATATCGGACATTAATATACCGGCCATGGGACATGGCACCGTCCAGGTCTATTCTGGCTCATCCGATTAGAAATAGCTCCGTAGGTTCTTGCATTACTGTACCTCAAGTGAATGAGTTCTTCGTTCAGCTTTTCGACTTTACGTCCCTTTTCTGTTTGACCCATGAGTGCTGCCCCAAATTATTCAGAATATGCCAGGCGATTAAACGCCTCTGATAGAGAAGCTTTTGCTGCCCTGTTTCGCCTATTGCGAGAGCCGCTCATCCGGTATGTATTGAACATCGTCAGGGAAGATATGGTAGCCCATGACATGGTTCAGGACTGCTTTGTTGAGTTGTGGAACGTGCGAGAGAACATTGATCCGGATAAGTCACTCAAGGCCTACATGTATCAAATGGTTCGTAGGCGCGCTCTGCTTCATCTAAGAGACACCCGATTGCATGAGAGTAAACATATGCTTATCAAGCAGCAAAGCTCGAGCGAAATTCCGGTAGATCAGTGGCCTGATGCCGGTCTGGAGAAGGATTCTCTGAGCAAGAAATTGAAGAGGTGGATCTCAGCCCTTCCAGTTCGTCAACGCGAAGCACTCGAACTGAGCCGCTACCGAGGGTTAAGTCATAAAGAGATTGCAGAGGTGATGAAGGTATCTCCCCGTACTGTAAATACTCATATTACCCTTGCAATAAAAAATTTACGCTGCGCTGTAGAAATGGATGCAACGGTCTTAATTTAGCTATAGAACTAGTTGTGGTGTTGACCTAACCCCTTGAGAAGTTATCAACGACTCTTTCAAGGGGCACGGTCGATAAGTCGTAGCGATCATTGCTGCGGCTCCGGCTTCACACTCAACTGATACTCCAAAAATTCGGCCTGGCGGCGAGCATAGAAGAGGCGGTTGGACAATTTCCGCCAGCCGTGGCCTTCATCTAGGAAACGGATGAAAGGGGCTTCGATGTCGTTCTTCCGCAATGTGCGGACCATCACCTCAGTTTCCGAAATGTCGACCCTTGGATCCCGGACACCGTGCGAGTACAGTACCGGTACATTGATCAGGTGGGCCTGGTTGATGGGGGAGTTCTCCTTGTAAAATTCCTGCCAGCGTGGTTCAGTGATGTCTCCATATTCGATTCTGTCGGCTGCCTTAAGAGCCGGCGAGGCGATCTCAAGGGCATTGACCCAATCAGCAACGCCAAATAGGGACACACCAGCAATGAAGTGACCCGGGAAATTTGCTAGAACGGCGTTCACCGCATACCCGCCATACGACCCCCCGACCACAGCAGCCCTGGAAGCATCTACCCGGCTGTCTGTCGTGAAATACTCGAGCATATCTACCAGGTCGCGAACACTATCTAATCGATTCTCCTGGTCGTCTAGCGTGACGTACGTATGCCCAAAGCCTGTGGATCCGCGGACATTCGGCTCAAAGACTGCGATGCCCCGATCTACGTGATACTGTACAATGGCGTCGAACGTCGGGCGGGATTGCGCCGTAGGGCCTCCGTGCACGATAAAAATGATCGGAGGCGGACCAGCTTCCGTTCGGGAGGATGCATCGGGAAGGTAGAGAAGCCCTTGCAGTTGGACGCCGTCTCTGGCTGGCATCGTTACGCTTTCCGGACGCACCAGGCGCTTTGGGTCGAGGCCGGCCAGATTGGCTGTGAATACGTCAAAACGGGACAGTTCATCCAGGTTTATAGCCACAATACTCCCCGGAGTCCGCCATCCATTTACATTCACCACCAGGTGAGAAGATTGGTCCGTGCAGTGCAGTCCGTAGACGCCCTCTGGCAAGGGAGGAAGGCCCAGCATTACTCTAGATGACACCTCTCTGGCAAAGAGCTTGCTGTACCCGCCTTCGTTAACGGTCCAGGTTAGATACCGATCATCAGGTCCGCAAAGCCGCACATTGCGGATGTCGCCATCTGCTTCTTCGACTACTTTAAATCCTTCCGCAAAGCTGTAATGCATCAAGGCAGAGAAGTTACGCTCTCTGTTTGAGGCAAGATAGAACCCTTCGCTGTTGCCGGTCCAAGCAAACCCACCGTTTGTATGATTGGCCCGCCGCGATGGAGCAGACAACGTGTTCATATCACCCGTTTCGAGGTCGAGGAGGTACAGGTTGTCCGAATCTTCGCCAACGGTTTCAGAGACAATTGCATGTTTCGCATCCGGTGAGGCGGCATTAGCAAAGAACCCGTACGTGCCTTCGAACAACATGCGGGAATTTCCTGTTTTGAGGTCGCCCGCATAAATGTCAAAATCGAGTTGATTGCGCTCAGTAGAAGCGAAGACAATGGAGGAGCCATCGCCCACGAAATCTCCAAAAACCCTAAATCCCCCTTCAGAAGCAGGATATACCAGGTGTTCGGAAGTACCATCCCGCTGAATGACATAGTAGGCTTCTTGCTCGTCCCCTTCATTATCTGATCCATACATCAATGCGTCACCTGAAGGCATCCACCTGAAAAAGCGAACACCGTTTCCGAAGGTAAGCTGTGCCGGTTGCCTGCCTTGTACGTCCATGACCCACAGCTGAGATACCCCCGTGATGGACCAGAGAAAACCGATCGATTCTCCATCCGGAGAAAGCCTGGCTCCACGGACGCCCCCGTTTGCCGCCTTGAGGTATCGGTCTATGTCGGCAGGATCTTCGCCAGCTAAACTAATGCCGACTCGTTCGTTAACAGGTTCAATGGCAGTGAGGGTGGTGTCGAAGCCGGATTGCCCGCCTGCTATATTCTGAGCCTGGATGGGAATAGCAAAGAGGAGAAGAAAAAGAAACGAGAAGACATGACGTAATGGATTCATATACAGAATGTTGAACGGTTGGGACAATAGGAGAATGGGTGCACAAGAAGCGTAAATCAAGTTGCTCGCTTCTTTGTGATGGGATGCATACACCCTTCCCTAAGGTATGCATTAGACATCATACTTACACAGGTATATAGTAGGGCCTTGCCTTTGTAGCCTTACAGGGTTAATTCGCGGGCAGCGTTCTTCCCAGCATCCAGACCAACTGGTTTTCAAGGTTAGCTCGCCAAGACGCTTCGTTGTGGTCCGCGCCTTCATACTCGCGAATCAAAAAGTCTTCTCCTTCTACCCGGTCCATACTGAGTAGCCAATCGCGCACGGCTTCGTGGGTCGGGCCGTAGTCCGCATCGAGCCCCTTTGTCCCATAATCAAAGAAAAACCGGGTGCCTTCGGGAACGGTCTCGCCCGCCTCAATATCCTTCAGGATGTAAGGCGTCCTGTCTCTTGCTGAAGCGTCTCCAGCCAATGAGCCAACCCAGGCTTCTGAGAGGGGGAAGTGAGTAGAAACGCATCCGCAAGCACTAAATGACGCAGGGTGCTCCTTGACGAGGTAGTAGGACAACAAGCCGCCCATGGAAGAGCCCATCACAAAAGTGTTTTCTGGTCCCGTCAGTGTTCGGAATTCTGCATTAACACGGGGCATCAATTCTTCAATCAGGAAGCGGGCATACTCGCCAGCTCCGTGCCAGGGGGAATATTCCTCGGTCCGCCTCGATGAATTCCAGGCACCCACCACAATTACCGGGTCGAACAGCCCCTTACTTACGCCGCTCACAACGGCTTCATCAACGCCCCAATCCACACCCATGCCAGCCAACCTGGAATCAAACAGGTTTTGTCCGTCGTGCATGTACAAAACGCCAAATTGCTGATCTGGATTTTGATCGTATTCAGGTGGTAGCCAGATCTGCACGTGGCGGATTTCTGATAAAAAGGCAGAGGACACATTGGTCCAGTTAACCATGGTGCCCAATATCCCTGCTGCTTTCCAGTCATCCATGTAAAAGACAGGATCCTTTTTGAATTGGTTGATCTCATGCTGCACGTGGGTGTCGCCATTCACATTCAGTTGGAAATTGGGCAACACCGTTCCCTCCTCGCTCAGCGCTTCCTGGTTCCAGGAGCCGAGGGTAAACTTGTATTCGAATGTATGATCCTCAGGCACATGGATCGTTGCTGTGCGCTCAGTGCCTTCCCCATCCAAGGCTAGCCCATTCGGCTGCCAGGGGCCAAACTGAGCCAGGTTGCCGGTAAGATACACGGTAGAGGTTGTATCCGGGACCTGGATCGTTATCTGCAGTTCATATGTGTCTACCTCATCAGATTCTGAGTCTCCATTATTTCCTGTACATCCGGCACTAAGTGAAAAGCCTAGAAATAAACCTACATAAAAGAAGCGAAGCATATATTCATTCAATAGGATTGTTCGTTTTTACGAAAGTGGAGGGTTGATCTTGGGAGGAGGTATAATAATGGATTCAAGATAGAAATAGAGGGGAGATAGATCCTTGAAAGCAACAGGTTCAGGATGGAACGATGGGCTGGTTACCAGGAGAGCCCATTGTTCAGGACGGAGCGATGAACTGGTTACCAGGAGAGCCCATTGTTCAGGATGAATCGACCAGCTGGCTATCGGGAGAGTCAATTGTTCTGGATCGAACGACCAGCCGGCTATCGGGAGAGTCAATTGTTCTGGATCGAACGATGAACTGGCCACCTTGAAAGCAATACGTTCAGAACTCAACGATGAGCTGGCTATCGGGAGAGTCCATTGTTCAGGATCAAACGATGAACTGGCCTCCTTGAGAGGTATTTAATGGTAGTAAACTGATGAGCTGGCTTCCTTGAGTACGATGTATTCTGGTTAGGACTGTGTGCCGACGTCCTTGTGGTCTTACGAGTCAGAAAAAATTGCTCTCCCTACGGTAGTTACGGTATTTCATTCAGGATATTTCTTCTTCCAAACTGTAGGCTGGAGAATCCATTCAGGAATTTTCTACGTGCGTACTACCATGCCATCGAGGCGGACTGGAAAATTTTAAGTGCGGTTTACCTGCTGATGACTGCATCCGTGTGGAGCATGCCGCTTTGCATTGCTGTTCAGCCATTCTCTCTTTATCTTCGGCACAGGAAGAGGCTTCTTTTACCCACTGTCTCTTATTATTCCCTGCATTTTGCCCATCGTACTCGCATGAAACGATTTCTTGCACCCATCCTTCTGGTGTGTATTACCACAACCGTGTATGCCCAACAAGTTCAACAACCTGCACAGCCCAATATTGCTGTTCGCCAGGATGAATCGCCGGCCTTGATGACGATGACGGCCCGAACAGCATGGGGGCCAGAACGGGAGCGGATGGACAAGAACGAGGAAGCGCGGGAGGAGATGAGGGTTTTTGATAGTCCTACGCCCCTGTATCCCAATGGGCAGATAGATAAGACGCTGCTCGTTCCCGGACCAGCACCTTTTGTGAGCTTTGATGGGCCCGAACAATCGGATAATGAGTTTGAACTGCAACCTCCTGATCCCAATGGCGTCATCGGTGCAGGTCATTTTGTGGGCATGTATAATCTGGTAACCGAAATCTTCGACCGCAATGGGGTTAGTCTAACGGGCCCTTTTCCTAGCAACGCTTTTTTTAATGGATTTGGCGGGCTCTGTGAAGAGACAAACGATGGAGACCCCATTGTCCTTTATGATGGGATCAACGGCCGATGGATCGTCAGCCAGTTTGCTGTAGCTTCGGGGAGTGGTCCGTCTTCTCAGTGTATTGCGGTGTCTAGCTCTGCAGATCCACTAGGCAGCTATTTTCGCTATGAGTTTGCGCACCAACCTGTAGGGGACTATCCAAAGCTTGGCCTCTCCCCATCGGGTGAAGAATTGCTTGTCATGTACCGCATGTTTGGTCCATCGCCATCGTTCTTAGTGGGGGGCATAATCGATTATGCAGCGATGCGTGCGGGTAATCCTGCGGTGGAACTGCTGGTAAATATGGATGAACTGATCGAAGTTGCAGAGCCTGAGGTTTTTGCTGATGGATTTCTGCCGGTCAACTATGTGGGCCAGGCGCCTTCGGATCAGTTGCCTTTTTTTGCCGGCCATCTCGATACGTCCACCGGCGCTTCGTTTGATCAGTTCATGGTCATCGACATCACGAGCTTTGATTTTGAGTCGGGTGACGTATTGGTAGAAATAAGCCGGTTGGCTGTTGACCCCTACGAATTAATCTTTTGTGGCGAGTTGATTATTGCTTGTATCGAGCAACCTTCAGGTGGAAGTCTGCTTCAACCGCTCTCGTTGTTTACCATGCATTCGCTCTCAACGCAGGATTTCGATTCGCATTTTGGCACCGTGGCAACGCATACGGTGAACATCGGGGATGAACGTGCTGCCATTCGGTGGTACGAATTCCGAAATGAAAACGGCGACTGGTCGGTTCATCAGCAAGGTACCTATTCTCCGGATGGAAACTCGCGATGGATGGGAAGTGCAGCACAAGATATCAATGGGAATATTTTTATCGGATACTCAGTTACGGGACCCGACCTTTTCCCGAGTATCGCTTATGCCGCCCAAACGGCAGGCTCGCCCCTGGGGCAGCTCAACATCGATGAGACGATCGTGCAGGAAGGAAGCAACTTCCAATTAGGATCCCGATGGGGGGATTACAGCATGGCTTCTGTCGATCCAGTAAACGAGAACTCCTTTTGGTATACCCAGGAGTATGTAGGGGAAGATGGGAACTGGAAAACACGCATTATGGGCGTTACCCTCGAGGCCGATAGCATCCCGCCAGCACCTGTCGTGGATCTTGCGATATCATCCGTTGCCTCTTCAACCTTCGATGTAACCTGGACGGATGTTGGAGGCGATTTGGCAGGCGTTGAGTCTACAGAATCCGTGTTCAGCTATGAGCTTCGTGTCTCTACAGAACCCATCGATGCCTCTAATTTTGATGAGGCCAATGAGGCTGCTTATTCGGGAACGCCCGGTGAGCCTGGGGTAGGCATACAAGTTCAATCCGTCAGAGACCTTCAGCCTGCCACGCTATATTATGTAGCCGTGAGAGGGGTTGACGTATCGGGGAATCGCGGCCCGATTTCAAATGTGCCTTCTTCTGAGACACTCGCTGCTCCGGAGTTTACTGTCACCCCGCAGGAGGTTGACCTGGGCGTTTTACAGAATAATCAGGAAGCCACTGCTGCAACAACGATCTCGAACACGTCCACAGAAGAGTCGGTACTGGAGTTCAGTTTCCCCCGGTTTGCTGTGATGGACCTCCTCATTGATGCGTCCCGCCAGCAGAATGCTCTAACAAATGGGTTGGAGATGGCCATTCCTCGGACCAAAGGCGCTGCAACTGCCTTTGCAGGAACTGGGAATGAAGTTGTACTTGGAGCAGGAGGTCCGGATCGCTTTGGGTATATGTGGATCGACAGCAATGAACCCGGTGGCCCACTGGCGAATAATTTCTTTGATATTTCTGGCTTTGGAACGGAGATACGGCTCGATCAAGATTGCGCATTTGATGGCAGAGATTGTAATTCAGCTCCTGTCCCATTGCCTTTTGCCTTTCCCTATTATGGAGAAGTGCACAATGAAGTCGTTATTAATGATAACGGGTTTGTCCGGTTCAATGCAGCATCCCTCCTGGATTCCTGGGTGAACCAGTTCTCGCAGGGCGAGGAGTCGTTTGATGGGTTGATTGCTGTTTTTTGGGATGATCTTGGTACCGATCAGTCACCACAGGCATCCGTACACTACCACTTCGATGAAGCCACTGATGCGTTTATTGTACAGTGGACCAATACACCGTATTTCAATGGTCAGGAATCCAATAACTTTCAGCTTCTTCTGTATAGCGATGGCCGTTTTCTGGTGCAATATGGATTTGTAGCATCGCGGGCTACGGAGTCGGTAGGCACGAAGAATCAGGATGGTACCGATGGGCTTCAAGTGGCTTCCTATACCGATTACATCGAGACGGGCAAAGCCGTTTTGTTTGTACCCCCACTATCAGTTGAAGAATCTTTTGTCACAGACGTCGAACCTGCTTTCGGAACGCTTGGCTCTGGTGAGTCCATTGAGGTAACCGTCACAGGAGGCTCTGGGGACCGCCCTTCTGGCATCTATACGGATGGATTACAGGTTTTGCATAATGGGATAGCGGGTGAAGCCACGGTTACGGTTACTCTTGGCGTTGAAGGGTTTGTCGCCCAGAGAATGGAGCCGGAAGTGCTGGATTACGGGGATGTTGTTGTTGGGTTGAGTAGTACACTTGATCTGACCATTATCAATGACGGAACGGATTCGCTGATTGTGTCTGATGTGCTGTTTAATAATACAGATTACACTACAGATGAGCAGTCGGTAGCTCTTGGACCTAATGGCGACCAGGCTACCTTGTTAGTTACATATGCACCCCAGGCTATAGAAGACGATGAGTCGGTTCTAGTGCTTATAAGCAACGATCCTGGGAGCCCGTTGGGCGTGACTCTCCTGGGGCGAGGCATAGAGCCTCCGGTAATTGCAGTCGAGCCAGACTCGCTTGATCTTGTAGAGATCAATGAGTTTACCGAGATATTGGAAACGCGCGTGTTGACGGTGTCGAACGGCAGCCCAACTCCGCTTGAAGTGGCTGCACGAGTATCGTTTGATAATCCTGACATACCTGTCGGCATTGGGACCACTGAAACTCCCTTCTTTAAACGAGAGCGCTCTCAGGGGACTCCACTCGGGGAGCGTGCAAGCCGTACGTTCACTCCGTTGGCCTCCCAGCCTGCTGCACCAGTTACGCAGGGTTTTGAAGAAGGTATTATGCCCCCAACCGATTGGACGCTGCTACAGAATAACCCGAACCTGACCTGGGAGACGGTTGAGTTCTTCCCTTATTCGGGCGACTACAGTGCTTTCATGCGGTTTGATCCTTCTCTGGCTCTTCAAGATGAATGGATTATCGGCCCTGAAGGCTTTTATACCGGGACCGTGAGCTTCTTTTCTTCGGGCAGTCTGGTTTTCTGCAGGGATGCCTTTGATAATTGTGACCTCGAAGTCTGGCTATTACAAGGTGCACCCGGTGGGGATGATGACTTCTTTCTCGGGATTGCCGATGACGATTGGACCGGCGAGTTCGTCTATAGCCAGTCTGTCATGAGTATAGATTCTCTTGATCTGCCCTCAAGTACGATTACAAGCCTGGCGTTTCGGTACATCGGTCAGGACGGTGATGGCGTATTGCTGGATGAAATCAACGTGGATTACGAACCTATTTTACCTCCAGTAAGTGTCGATCTAGAAGACTTTGTGGTAGAGGGTAATAGTGTGCAGGAGCTCCAGGTGATCTATAGTGCATTAACTGAATCGGGCCGTTTCTACTCCGGTACTATTGATCTGATGAGCAATGATCCACTGAATCCGGTAATCAACATCCCCTTTACCTACAATATCATTGGGGTGCCGGACATTGATATTTCAAGGTCCTCTTTGGCATTCGGCCGGGTTGAAATAGGGGGTACCCAATCGGAATCATTTATCATCTCGAATGCTGGGTCTGAAAATCCCGCGCTCAGTATCTCAGAGATTACTCTCGATGGGACAGGGGCCACTAATTACCTGGTGGAGCCCCAGCCATCTGGTGAGTCGCCGATTGTTTTGGGCAGCAATGATTCGTTAGAAGTAACGGTGACCTATACGCCGTTGTCTATTGCGGCGCACCCGGCTGTTCTTACCATATTCAGTAACGATGCGGATGAACCGGAATTGACCATCGATATAACTGGCGAAGGTGTGCCTGCCCCTGCTGTTGCCTTGAGCGACACGTCGTTTAGTGCATCGCTATTCACGGGCGGCAATGAGACCCAGACGTTAGTGATTAGTAATGTTGGGGAAGAGAGTAGTGTCCTCGATTATGTGTTGTCTCTAGAGGGAGGAACGTCTGACCCTGGTTCAGATTCTTCGCATGTGGAGGGAGACCTACAACGGGATCTTGTACCCTTTGGGACGAAACAGGGTGTGTTTCTGACGTATGACAGCAATGCGAAATCGCACGTATTATCTACACAAGACTGGCTAGTCATTGATCCAGACTCTGGATCTATTGCAGCTGGCGAAGAGGCTGATGTGGCGCTGAACTTTACTGCGGAAGGGGTAGGTGACAACGAGTTTGAGGCGAACATCGCTGTGGAAACCAATGATCCATCAAATCCTGTTGCCAATATAAACGTGTCGTTGGAAGTTACAGAAGCACAAGATATCCTCCTTGCCCCGGATTCGTTGGCTTTTGATAGTGTGATTGTTGGCCTGGATCGTGAGTTGACTGTTCTTGTTCAGAATACAGGTGTATTGCCTCTCACGATCAGTGGAGTAGCGAATTCACTGCCTTCCGACTATGCAGCAGAGCTAATCTCACAGGATCCAGATATCGATCCGTTTGATCCACTTGAACCCGGAGACAGCCGTATGCTCCAGGTAGTGTTTGCTCCGGCCGAAGCAGGTGAACGCTTTGCAGAAATAACGATCCGTAGCGATGACCCCGATGAAAGCGAAGTGACAGTGAGGTTGAGTGGATTTGGGCTTTCTGCGCCTGCCATTCAAGTGACGCCACCTGAAGTTCAACTTGTGGCCTACGTGAGTTCAACCGATTCGGAAATTCTGACGATTACAAACACCGGTGCTCCGGGTAGCGAACTTGACTTTATGATCGATGCCAGTGAATTCGATGAAGTGGTTAACGATTCAACGATGCGGGCAACAAATGATGTCACGTTCTTGACTCATTCGCAAAGCCAGGAGATCGTGCAGTTTAATTCGTTGGCTTGTACTTCTGAAAATGGACATGTAGATAACAGCTATTTCCGCTCGTTCAATCTGAATGACTTTGGGATCGAGACACAATTTACGTTAAGTGAAGTTCAGTTTGGGGTCCAAACAGCCAATTCGACAGGCGGTTCACAACGCGTTGAAGTATACGTTTACCTTTCTGATGGACCTTTCCCAACTGGCGATTTAGTGTTGCTTGATTCAACCGCACTCGTTTTCGAAGATCAAGTGCTGACCATCGTAAGCGTTCCTATGTCTGCTACAGTGCCAGAAGGCTCTGAGATTGTGGTCGAACTCTTTACACCAGAGCAGGTGGAGACGGAAGCACTATTATTTATAGGATCTAACCCCTTTGGACAGACAGCGCCCTCTTACCTTGCTGCCATAGCATGCGGTATACCGACTCCAACCGATCTTGGAGAACTCGGGTTTACTGACATGCAGATTGTGATGAATGTAGTGGGCCAGGTTTTGAGGCCACCTCTGTTGCTTGTTAATCCTATATCTGGAACGGTTGCTGCTGGGGATTCGGTGCAGGTTGTGCTTAGTCTCGATGAATCGACCAGTGATCTTCCTGGTACATTTATTAGCAACCTGAATATTCAGACGAATGTCCCTGTGGATTCTTCGTCTACAGCCATCCCGTCAAGACGCCATCCCATGGTGTCGGATGTAGGCATGCCGAATACCCAGGTTGTTGAGGTCCCAGTGGAACTCAATCTAAGTCCGTTTACCGTGTCAATCGCTGATCGGTTAGTGAATCCATCGCAGGACTTTCTCCTCGATCTAGACATTGGCAATATCGACGAGCTCGATCTGTCTACCTATCAGCTGACCCTGACATACGATCCTGAAAGGGTTCAGTTGTTACAGGCGGTTACTACTGGGACAGTTAGCGAAAATTTGACATTGCAGACCAATACGACGGTTCCAGGACGCATCGATATTGCAGCTGTATCCGATTTTGCGGCGGAAGGTGAATCCCAACCGGAGCGGATTGAGGGTGACGTTACCTTAATCCGGTTCGCCTTTCGTGCCGCGCAACAGTATGGTGATGCTGCGATTGCGCTCGAAGAGTTTTTCTTCGATGAAGGAGAACTGGCTATTTTCCCTGACATCGGCACTGTAGAAATTGTGCCCCTTTTCGGTGATGCAAATGTTGATTCTCGTTTGAGTTTGTTTGACGCCCACTATACCTTGCAGGCTGTTGTGGATCTCGTGGAGATTACAGAAATCGGTGAGTTTCAGGCTGAGGTATCGGGCAATCAGACTCTGACCGCTTTCGATGCCAACTTGATTGCACTCCATGCCATTGGGTCGATAGATTGTTTCCCGGTTGAAGAAGGCTGTGAAGCAGCAACAAAATCTGAAACAGAAACAACCGCATCGTTGGCCTGGGGAAGTATGGAGCAAGTAAATGGCAGCATGCAATTGCCATTACAGTTAGAATATGCCTCCGGCCCCATATACGCATTACAACTTGAGGGAGAAATAGACCCTGACCGAGCGAAAATAGATAATGTGGAAACTTCATTGCCTGATACCTGGCGCATGGAATACCGGGCAACTGAAAGCGGCCTGTTAAAGATTGCCCTGATGGGTACTACACCACTTGTTAATGGAGAATTGGGCCGGCTCAGCTTGACCTTTACCGATGAGGCCAGCCGTTTCAGTATGGATGCTGTTGCACTTGTTAATGAAAGTGCCTCTGTAGAGCTTCAGCGCGTCGAAGTGGCTGACGTGCCTACTGAATTTGTATTGCATCAGAATTACCCCAACCCCTTCAACCCGACAACAACCATCGCTTACCAGTTGGCCGAAGAGGTGGACGTCAGGCTTGAGGTTTATAATATCCTTGGGCAACGGATACACACGCTTGTAAACGCAACCCAAAAAGCAGGTAACTATAAAGTAGTCTGGGATACAGCGCAACAGAATGGGGAAGGCGTATCGAGTGGCACCTATTTCTTACGATTGGTTGCAGGTCCTTTCGAAGAAACGAGGGTCATGTTGCTCGTCAAATAAAAGAATAAGAGATCATGTCTAGACGTCATGTAAGTATAAAGCTTATCGCAGGATTCTGCCTGTTTTGGTCGTTGGGAGGTGCAGAGCTTGCCTCTGCTCAGACGGTATTGACCGCTCCCTCTGGGATTAATGAGATCGTTGGTTCTACGCTGCCGATTGAGTTCACGATTACGAACTTGCCCGATAGCGGCATAGCGACGTTTAAAATTACGCTGGATTACCAGCCTGAGGTATTGCAGTTCGATGAAAACAGTATCCTTTCAACAGGCACGCTTTCTGAGGCCTGGTCGGTTAATATCAATCCAATGGAGGATGGACGGGTAATAGTAGGCGGATTTGCCATTGGCACCGATTACATCACAACGGAGGGGATCCTGGTTACTCTGGTGGCTTCACTGGAAACCGAGGGAGAAACGGACCTCGTTATCGACTCCCTGGGAACGGAAATCGAAGACCCGTCCGGGATGCTGGTTAATACCCAGCTTGTTAACGGTACGCTTAGGGTACTCCGAGAACAGAATACGCCTCCAGAATTTGTTACGGTGCTAGAGGATCAAGAATTCACCAGCGCTTCGATTCCCTTTGTGTTTACCTACGAAGCAACAGACGCAGACGGTGATAGCTTGACTTTCCTTATTCAGGATCCACCTGAAGGAGCGATGCTCGATGCTGGGGGGACCTTCACGTTCAATCCATCATCGATCATCCTTGATGATTACGTTATCACTGCGCTCGTTTCTGATGGTATTGACACCACTCAAACAGTTGCTACTCTTACTTTGGTGAGTGGGGTAAATAACGAGGAATCTCCTTCAGCCGTGCAGTACACGTTGTATCCTCATTTTCCTAATCCGGTTGTATCATCATCAACCTTGCGGTACAGTATACCGGAGCACGGTATGGTCCGGTTAGCTGTATATGACCTATTAGGGCGCGAAGTGCATGTGTTAGTGGATGAGGTACGGGCAGCCGGAATGCATAACGTTCAGTTTCCAGCCCTCGACCTGCCAAGTGGTACCTACTTTTATCGTCTGGATACAGAAGGCGGGGTTTTTACTCGATCCCTGCTCGTTATTCGGTAACCTTATCTAACAACTACAATCTTTCGGGTTTGCATGCTGCCGTCGGCTTCATACCGAATTAAGTATACACCGGAGGCTACCGGGACTCCTCTGCTGTCATCTCCTTTCCAGCGCACTCTTTGGTAGCCCTGGGGCTGTTCTCCGTCAATCAGAACTTGAATCAACTGCCCCGTTGCGTTGTAGATATCCATCTTTACGTAGCCTGATTCTGGCATACCGAATACGATCTCCGTTGCATCGTTAAATGGATTTGGGAATGCATCACGGATTGCGAACTCTTCTGGTAAGTCACTCTGCAGAGTCAAGCCGGATGCTTCCGTGAGTTGCATATTCGAGCCTGCTCCCACTGTACAATCATCACAGGCTTCCAGTACAATCTGATCCATCAGCATGCCTCCCCAGTTTCTTGCACTACCAAAGCCTGAGAACTGTACATCGGCGCTTGTTGCTGTGGCTTCAAAGACAAACTCCCCGCTTTCCCATGACTCATTACCCGGGTTGGTTGCTGTCCAGGTTTCATTGAGCATCAATCCATCCAGACCCACCTGTACATTCGCACTCGCTTCTGTGATCGCGAAGTATGGATAGATCGCGTAGATAAACGAAATGCGGTACTTTTGGCCTACCGTCAGGCCGCCGACTGTCTGTTTCACCGTACCCGGCCCGTTACCCTGCAAGTCAATATGATGTAGTCCTGCATCCGGGTAAATGGGTACTCCTGCGCTTGCATGCAGGTAATGATGGAGGTCGACTGAACCGCTTACTACCTGCCATACTCCATAGAGCGTTTCTCCTGTAGAGTGCGTGAGCCAGCCAGCAGACTCTACGAGTGGATCGCCTTCAAAGTCTCCACTAACGAGTAGATTCGTTGACCCCGATTCATTGACCACAAAGTCGCTGCTGCTCGATCCAGAAGCCGAGGCTGTTGCTACCGTGATTGCACCCGTCGAAGCTCCAGAAGGCACTGTGGCAGTGATCACTGTGTCGGAGACGACCGTGAAGATCGGTGCATCGGTGCTGCCGAACGAGACGTTAACCACACCGGTGAAACTAGATCCGTTGATAGTTACCGCATTGCCTGCATATCCGCTGTCTGGAGAGAAGCTGGTCACTTCAGGTACGGCGATCTCACAGCTTCCGTTAGCGCATGAGGTGATTTCGACAAGGTCGATCAGTACACCGCCCCACTGGCGGGCGCTTCCCAGGCCTTCGAATGCCAACTCTTCACTGGTTGATGAGGCTGTGAACGTGCCGCTGTACTGAACCCAGGAGTCAGCGCCCGAAGTCGTTGCGGTCCAGGTGTGATCGAGCCCTCCAATGGTTACTTTCGCCTGGGCGGTTCCAACAATGGGCGAGTAGGGATAGGCTGCGTAATAGAAAGAGAGGCTGTACGTCTCACCAGCGGTGAGTCCATCGATAGTCTGAATAACCCGTCCAGGATTATCGCCTTGCAGATCAATGTGTTGTAGGCCACCTTCGGGCTGGAGTCCGAGCCCGGAGCCGTCCATGGTGTAATAATGCACATCGATAGTCCCATCCGTGACTTGCCATACGTCATGGATGATTTCACCAGCACTAAAGGTCAGCCACCCGGGCGATTCGGCTATAACGGGACCAGCTTCAAAGTCACCATCAAGAACGAGCGCTTCGGGTTCGGGAGCAGGAATGACCTGCGCCTCAAACGGTGCTGCGGGTAGCCCCTCACTGTTATAAAGGTTTGGGTTTATAGGATTATTTTCCCAGGCATATCGAATAAGCACCGGATCGGTGATAGCATCATGCCATACAACAATGTTGTCCCCCTCGATAGCGGCTTCTGCCCTAAGGTACGTGCCATCATCTCCTTTGATAGTAAAGCTACCTGGTATCCCATCAGGATCTGCGACCAATCCAGTGCCAACATGATCGTAACTGATAGTGACTCGTCCGTCCGCACCCAGCACATTACTTGCATGGAGTGGTCCAGAATCGATGATGCTTTCACCGTAAGCCATCTTTCGAGCCAAAAGAGAGAGCCTGTACCCTACAGGTTCTTTATCGGGAGGGTGAATATCTGTGCTGCTACCTACATCAATAGTGATCGCCTGGCCTGTGTTTGGAAGCACCAGTGCAGAATCTTGACTTGCGCGAAACATTGGCCATAAGTGCGATTCAGAGGGTGTTGCACCAGGCACTGATCCGAAATTGGGAAGCTGAACCCATAAAAAGGGCAGATCACCCTGGCCCCATGCCGTACGCCATCCCTGGATCATCGTTTGAAATTGTGCACCGTAGGCGGTTACATCCTCAAGCGTTGTGTTATTTGATTCACCCTGGTACCACAAGAAGCCCTTAACCGGGTAGGGTAGCAATGGGTGAATCATCGAGTTGTATGCCATCGTAGGTTGCCTGTGGCTAGCTCCATCCCCAAGTACGACGTCTTGTTCGTCGTAGCCAAGCATATCCTCACTCATCCAGGTCTCTATGCGGCTCCCGCCATAGGTAGCATTGATGATGCCAATAGGTATATCTACGTTTTGACGGAGATGGTCAGCAAAGAAATAACCGATAGCGGAAAAATTACCAACGAAGTCTGTTGTTGCTGGCGACCAGTAGCTGTTGGTTGGTATTGTACTTGATGGTTCGCTATTTAGAGTACTTGAGACCTTGAACTGGCGAATCTGCAAGTCATTGGCGGCGTCAATCACTTCGGAAGCAATTGGCAGTTGGCTAACCTTCCATTCCATGTTGGATTGACCGGATGCGATCCATACGTCGCCAACGTACATATCTGTTAGCGTAGTTGTATCCGCTCCAGACACAACAAGCATTGTATAAGGTCCGCCGGCATCCATAGCTTGAAAATCAACTTGCCAGTTGCCATCAGTGTCTGTTTGTGTCTCTTGGGTTATTCCGTTAAGCGTAACAAAAACACTATCTCCGGATAAGGCTGTACCCCAAACTGGAAAAAGGGCGTCGCGCTGCAGTACACCCCCCGATGTAAAGATAGAGGGAAGTTGAAGGTCGCTTTGCTGGGCTTGTGTTGGAAGGCTGAAGCATGCAAGCAGGATGATAATACTCACCCAGGCTAGTGAACGGTTCATATATATAAGGCAAAAATGGTTCAGGCGGGCCCCTTTGACCAGGCTATTTTGAGTAAAATGGAGTTTGGGAGATATGAAATGAAAGTAGCCGTTTCAGCTGTAGCTAACTAAGGGAGGATGGATTAACCTCGTTATATATTTGGCTCTTACTTATTAGGATTTTGAGGCCAATGGCTAGAGGGAGTTATCAGCTTTTGAGTGAGTGATAATATCAGCAGTGCTCTTCGATTTAACAGAACTTGGTATTTGAAAAAGCCGATATTTATTTCATATATAAGCAATAAGCTTTGTGGATCTACTCGTAATAGTTTAAAAGCCCTATGAAATTCGTCTACCTGCCCTTGATAGTGAGCGCCCTGGTTATTTTTGTTACTCCGTACCATTCACTTGATGACCCTATTTATCCAACCTTTGAGGACATCATTGCCCTCCGAAGCGCCGGCCAGCCAACAATATCACCAGATGGCAGGCATGTTGCATTTACAATGGGCACTACGGATTGGGAAAACAATCGATTCGATACAGAGATATGGCTATCTCGTGATGGGGAATCCCCTTTTCAGCTTACACAAACAAATGATGGGAATAGTACGAACCCACAATGGTCACCTGATGGGCGATGGTTGGCTTTTTCAGCCGATAGGGGGAATAAGAGGCAGGTATTTGGGCTCAGGATGGCAGGCGGTGAGGCGCAGCCCCTCACTAATGCCCCAGAAGGCATATCCGATTTCGAATGGAGCCCGGATGGAAGTCAGATTATCTATACAATGCTGGAGCCTCAGGACTCCACCCTGAAAGATAGGGAAGAGCAGCTTGGTGCATTCAGCATTGAGGATACCGATTATCGGATGACGCATTTGTGGTTGGTCGACGTAGCGCCCGATAGATGGCCAGCCAATCAGGAGGTATATTGTGCGGATGATAAAGACCGATGCCTGAAGCACCCTGAACCAAAGCAACTTACCAAAGGCGACTCGCTAACTATCTCCGGTTTTTCCTGGAGTCCTGATGGAAAAACCATTGCGCTTGTACACCGGGAGGATCCCAGTATTATTGCCTTCATGACATCAGATATCACATTGCTTGATGTCGAAACGGGTAAACAGACCCCTCTTGTGCGGCAGGCTGGATACGAAGGAGGCCCGGTATGGAGTCCTGATAGCCAATGGATCGTCTATTCCTCAGATGCGGGCAATACCACGTCTAACTTTTATAAGAATAGCCAATTAATGTTGTACTCGGTTGCGGATGGAGATTCAAAGCGTATTGCAGCCAACTTTGATGAAAATTTGAACGTTACAGATTGGACGGAGAGAGGGCTTTTTGCTACGGCGTGGCAAAAGACTGAACGTGTTCTCTTTAATATAGACGTTCAGAACAATACAATGCAGCAGGTAGAAGGTACTCCGAGAAACGTATGGTCCGCCGATTTTTCCAAAGATGGTACTAAGGTTGTGCTACGTGGTATGACGCCTACTACGCTAAATGAAATCTATGTAGCTTCCATGGACGATTTCCGTCCGACAAAGATTTCAGATATGACTGCTCAGATTAAGGATTGGAAAATAGGCACAAGTGAGGTTGTTTCCTGGAATAGCAAAGACGGTGCAGAGATAGAGGGCGTGTTGTTCAAACCTGACGATTTTGATCCGGAGAAAAAGTATCCCTTGCTTGTCGTAATACACGGAGGCCCAACGGGTATTGACTACCCGGTGGCGATCGATGGCTATGTCTACCCAGTCAACCAATGGCTTGCAAAAGGTGCTGTGGTATTGCAGCCAAACTACCGTGGCTCAGCAGGATACGGAGAAGCGTTTCGGTCGCTCAATGTGCGTAATCTCGGTGTGGGTGATGCCTGGGACGTGATGTCTGGCGTAGACCATCTTGTTGACCAGGGATTTATTGATGAGGAGCGAATGGGAGCGATGGGATGGAGCCAGGGAGGTTATATATCTGCCTTTCTGACTACAAATACAGATCGTTTTGCCGCAATCTCTGTAGGGGCCGGCATCTCCAATTGGGTAACCTATTATGTGAACACGGATATTCATCCGTTTACGCGCCAATATCTCGAGGCTACTCCGTGGGAGGATATGGACATCTATCTAAAAACCTCTCCTATGACAAATATCGCTAACGCATCGACCCCTACACTTATCCAGCACGGTGAATTCGATCGGCGAGTGCCCATCCCCAATGCGTATGAGTTATTCCAGGGGTTGCAGGATAACAATGTCGAGACTGAACTTATCGTTTACAAAGGATTCGGCCATGGGATCTCCAAGCCCAAAGAACGACTGGCTGCCACCAAACACAATTGGGAATGGTTTAATCAGCATGTTTGGAAAGAAGGAGAGTAGACCCAATAACAAACGGTTCACCCAACGTAGCAACCGCCTGACAGCATTTTGTTGAAATTCGCCCCATTTAGTGGAATATTGCGATTTGAAGTGAAACGTCAAATCAGGGTGTAGCATGAATGACCGCAAAGGAATCCGCTTTGTCTTTTTGATAAGCATTTGGACGAGCATCATATGGGGGTGCCAGGAGCCTGTTCAGGAAGGGCCTTTTGCTATTTCAACTGGAACTATGGGGTGTGTGTTAGAGCGGCTAACAGAAGAAGCATACGATGAATTCCAGTTCCAAGGGGTGAGCCAGGATGGGCAGTGGGTGTCGATTGGTTGGTCGAACGGAGAAGACGAGGAAGGCAGGCCCATTCGTGGAGCGTATAGCCTAAACTTGATTAGTGGAGAAAAAGAAGTTTTTCAGGACCCTCTCAATAACTCATCGAGCTTCTCTGGCGATGGCTCCCTGATGATTGGAGCTCATTACATCGAAGATGGGACGACGGATATTATCGAATACAATCGAGAAACGGGAACTGTCACGTCTATTGCTCCCGATTCTACCTGGGATTTTCTCCCCAGTTATTCCCCTGATGGAGTGTACATTCTGTTTAATTCCTATCGATCCGGCAATTCAGAATTGTATCTGTATGACCGAATAACATCCTCTATGCGCCAGTTAACTCATAATGATGTATATGATGCGAATGGAGAGTTTTCATCTGATGGCAGCAAAGTGGCGTTTAACCGGATGATTGGGCAACGTGAAGGGGGTGGTTATAATATGGATGTGTATGTTCTTGATTTAGCGGGTGAAGAACGCCTTCTTATTGATATGGAAACGAAAGAAGCTAGCTATCCATCTTGGGCTCCTGACAACGAGACGCTGGTGTTTAGTTCAGACTTTGAATCGGAGCCTGAGCAACATAACCTGTATATTAGGCAGCCGAGTGGGGGAGTAGCTAAATTAACAGAGGGTAATTGGAAAGACAGTTACGCCTACTGGGCCCGTGATGGGAGTTACATCTATTTCAACTCAGATCGAGAAGGATACACGGATGTGTATCGGATCGCGATGGATGGAATGCAGTGTGTTCAAATGCGATAACAGGCGAAATGGAAGGAGATTATTGCTTTTTTAAAGAAAGATGCTCGTTGAAATTGTGATGTTCTAGCGGAATCAAGCAGCCTTTCGACTAAGTATTTCAAGAATGCTAGGTGTGTCGTCCCACACGTATTCGCTGGGTTTCATCCGGCGCCAGGCGCTGTTCATCTTTCGCCAGGCTGTTTGCCAATAACTGCGAAAGGTGTGTCCGCCTGCTCTGAATGCTTTGCCGTGCCCGATCCACACTGTTATGCAGACCACGAAATACAGCAGGCGTTGCTGCAAATAGGTTAGGTTAAGCAACCACTTTGGGCGTTTTCTGTGCAGAATAACCAGTCGCTCGATTTGAAAGCGGATATGGGCAACCTCGTCGCGTAAGATCTGGCTGCAAATTGAGCGGAGTAATCGAGATTCTGTTGCGTCGTGCAATGCCTTATAGTAGATAAGTGCCATGGTTTCTACCATGAGCACCGGCGTCGCCCAGACTTCCATGGACGTAAACGAATACCGGACCGCTCGAAAAGCATAATCACCCCAGTTCCATTTGATGCGTTTTGCGCCGGCTGCATCTAAAAATCGGCCCAACATTTCTCCGTGTAGCTGCTCTTCTTGAATGAAGAGCCGTGCTACTTCTACAAAGGTGGTGTCACCTGTTTTCTTCGCGTACGCCTCGGCTGACCGCATGAGGTGCGAGCCGTCCGATGTTTCGCCGAGTTGCCAGGCTTGAAGCGAGCCTACAATGGGCTCAAGCTGATCGTGTGGTGCATCTGCTCCCAGATGCCAGGGATGTGTTGGATGCGAAGTAAGATTGCTCGTGTAATAAGCGAGCCACTCCGATGAGGAAGTAATTCTTTTCATAAAAGAAAGTACTTTATATTATAAAGTAAGTTTCGATGATTTGAAAAGAATAATCATTTTATGGTTCGAGGCATAAAGGGCTGGAAAACCAGCCCTTTTGTCTTCTAGTCCACGTCGAGGCGCTGGAGTGTAATGTTGGAGCCCCAACTGTATCCCCTAAGGCGAACTCGTTCAGGGAGGCCGGAGGCATTTCTACTAAAACTGACATTTGTAAAGATGTGGGTGTCAGCAAGAAACTCATTTGGGCCAAGATAGCGAAGAGGTATCAGGCCATGCCTGGGATGAAACACCTGGAGTTGATTGTCTTCTCCCATACTGAATCGGTACACGGTTTCGATTTCAGGACTGTAATACAATCCTGTATATTCCTTCAGTGCAGATGGGGTGAGTTCTTCTATATTCTGTTTATAGGCATAGAGATCTTCGACGGGTTCGTCACCGAAAGAGTCCTCGGTTATGTGAAAGATGAGTCCATGGGACTTTCCATTTGTCCCTATTTGAAAGGTGACCTCAAAATTCATTTTGATCACACGGAATCGGTGTTCCCCGATCGGGGCTAGAGGAATGCCTGGTGGTTCACCAAAGGAAAGGAGCAAGCGATCTCCATCTTGAGAAACGATCAAAGGCCGTGCAAGCAATAAGTCGTCTTTAAATCGATCGGCTTCTTCAAGTTGGAAGGTGCCCGTATAAGTGGAATAGGTAGCAGGATCAGCAGGATAGGATCCTTCCGGGGTTGAGGCCAGGTCCTCAGTCGTGATCATGAGCATGCGCCGTGGTTGGGCAGTTGCTGCTTGCGCCTCAATTTCTTCAGCGAGGTAAAGGGCCGCAATGTCTGCTGCGATTCGTCCCGCGATTAGAGGCCCTCCCGATTGATTACTGAAAATAACGATTGCCAGGTCGTTTTCAGGAAAGAAAGTAATAGAACTTTGATTTCCAGGACTTGACCCTCCGTGGTTTATTATAGGCAATCCGTGCTGGGTGCCATGTACGAGTCCGTAGGCGTAGTCAGTGGTATTACCATCTTTTAATCTGCCTCTTTCAGACATCCGTTCGAGGATTGAAGAACCATTGGTTGATTTATTCATCATGTGGGCCGACCATTTTGCCATATCTTCAGCGGAAGTATAGAGCCCGCCAGCCCCTACGTGATACCAGGAAGAAGAGCGTCTTTTGTATTTATCGTCACTCTTTTCATAATTGGAAGCGCGGTTCGGCGTGATGATTTCCGGGGAATCAACAAATCCTGAATGATTCATGTCTAACGCGTCGAATATGTTCGTTTGCGTCCATTCAGAAAATGACTGCCCTGTTACCCGGCTTAGGACATGTGCCAGCAGAGAATAGTTTGTATTTGAGTAGGTGTAACGTTCTCCAGGCATTGACGTAAGTTCATCTTGTCCCCTGAATACATTCAAAACGTCCTCGCTTAAGAACATGTCCTCATGGCGCCAGCCGGCAAGTGCCAGCATGCCGAGGTCATCTTTTAACCCACTGGTATGATGAATCAGGTGCCGGAGCGTAATCTGCTCAGGCAATTTTGAAAGCTCTGGCAGGTAGCGATTTATAGGTTTATCTAGGTCTACAAGTCCTTCATCGGCTAACTTCAACATGGCATATGCTGTAAACTGCTTAGATACCGATGCTGCATAAAATCGCGTCGAGCTATTTATATTGACCTGGTGCTCAAGATTGGCGTTACCAAAATAGCCAGAATCAACGATTTTCCCAGATCGAACGATTGCATATGCTGCACCGGGAGCATCATTCTCTCGATGTGCGTCCATAATTTCATCCACCGATGTGGGTGGGGCGGAATCGTCCGATATCCATTGAGCAAGAGCCTCTGTACGGGTGCTCAGAATACAGAAAAGAAGGAGACTTAATCGGAAAAAATAAGCGTCCATGTAAGATCTCATGAGTCTTAAGTATTATTGAAACGAACAAGAGCTTCAATAAAAGAGCTGAAGCGTGGCACTACCCTGAGATGAGGCTGATAATCAGGTGAGAATTGTCTGAGGAATTGCCTGTACTTCTATACTATTCAGAAAAACCAACCGTTAATAGCTTATAACCTCTATCGGTCCAGGCCCATGTTATCCGAGAGATCACAATTTTACTTAAAAGACTGGTGTGTTCAGCCCGAGCAGTTACGAATTGTTAGCCCGGATGGTATACTTCACTCGGTAGAACCTAAGATAATGGATGTCCTGCTTTGCCTGACAGATCAGGCTCATCAAGTGGTCCTAAGGGAAACGCTGATGGAAAAGGTTTGGGCGGACTGTGTTGTTGTTGATGATACACTGACCCGGTGCATCTCTCAGCTAAGAAAAATCCTAAATGAGCATCCTGATGCCCCGGTATATATCGAAACCATCCGTTCCAAGGGGTACCGGCTTCTCGTTGCTCCTTCAATCAGCCCTTCTTCCGCTCAGGTTAACAACAGTAGAAGCACGTATTACCCTATTACCCAGGTTTTAGCCATCGCATGTGTAATTATTCTTGTTTTCGGGATAGGTTGGCGATATGGCTCCAATGCAAATAAAAGTGGTGTAACTGCTTTCAGCTTCGATGAGCTACCTCCGGCTATTCTTGAAAGCGATTCAACGTTGCACATGCTTTCACTCTCTGGTACGGAGAATACTTTTTTCTTTCTAGAAGGGGATTCTTCCCGAAAATGGATTCATGAAGAACCTGATTCTTTGTTCTCAAAGAGCAAGGAGTAGGTATAGCAACTTTTCAATTCTGCTCTGGTCTTCCTTTCAATCTTGCGAACCAGACTAAAAGGAGGATCCCCATGCAGCCCGCTATTTGGCTTGTTATAAGTATCTCGTTATTCTTTTCAGAATTACACGTCAAGCCAGTTTTATTCGAAAAGGTGCTGCCTGATGAGGACGGATCCCATTGTTTCTACAACTATAGAGATTCATTGGCTACACACGTTGAGTTAGACGTACAGATCCAAAGTGAAGACATTGTTCTTGTTGGGCGGTTATTCCTTCCTGATACAACCGGATCTCATCCAGTTGCTGTCCTGATGCACGGAGGCGGCGGCAATACGGAGATGTTAAGAGCCACGCCCTTTTATTTTGGGCCAAGGCTGGCTCATTGTGGGATAGCTGCACTTGCTTATGACAAAAGAGGTACAGGAGATTCTGGAGGAGATTATAGAGCTTCTACTATGGATGATTTTGTCACAGATGCTGGTAATGTTGCTAATTTCTTAGCTGAGCAAAAGGGGGTTGATGCGAAGCGGGTTGGCATTGTTGGGTTTAGCCAGGGCGGGCGGCTTGCCCCAGTCGTAGCTGTCCGGTATCCTAAAGTCTCCTACGCGGTTAGTGTATCGGGCCCCTTAACGTCTGTTGCAGCAACGCGATTATATGCACTTGAGAAAAATTTTGAGGAGGCCGGCGTATCAGAGTCTGTGTTAAAGCAGGTAATGCCTTTATGGAAGTCACATTTTGACGCTATCGAAGCGCAAGACGAGGACGCATTATCGAAGTTAGATCTTGAACTTGAGAAACAAGCAGGCAATTTCCACTCTTCCTTGCTGCCGCCTTTTCGGGATAACCTGCCAAGGACCGGAATTTATAACTCAATAGGGAGAGACTACGTGACGGAATTGGACCAGCTTAGTGTTCCATGGTTTAGCCTGTATGGTGCGGAAGATATCGTCGTGCCTGTAGAGGAAAGTGTTGCGATTCTCCATGAGCGAATGAAATCAGCAGATCACAGCGGGTATGAGGTTAAGATTATACCAGGTGTTAATCATAGCTTTGTGAATCCGGAGACTCAAGAATTTATGCGGTTTGAGTCGATTGTAGTCGATTGGATGCTAGAGAAAATCTAAACCGGTTACTCTAATTCGATGACACGGTGTACGCCTACTTCTTCAAGAAACCGTTCGTCGTGGGAGACGACAATCAATGTCCCTTGATATGCAGTGATGGTCCTGGTAACTATTTCAATGTTCTGAATGTCAAGATTGTTGGTGGGCTCGTCGAGAATGATCATGTCCGGCGCTTGATGGTTGATTGTCAAGCAGCAAAGCATAAGCCGCATTCGTTCTCCACCGCTTAATGTGCTACATGGTTTGTCCCATGTCTCTCTCCCGAAAAGAAAGCGGTCCAGTCTTATTTTGACTTCGTGTTCGGGTAAGAGTGAGGTGTTAAACCGCTGTGCTTGCTCATAGATACTCAGCGTATTGATGATCAGTGAGTAGTCTTGATCGATATACACGGACTTGAAATCTGCTCTCTTAATGGTTCCCTTTTGTGGTTCAAGATCACCTAAAATCAACTTGATCAAGGTGGTTTTTCCAGAGCCGTTTTTGCCTTTTAATGCGATCCGTTCTCCGCTTCTTATTTCGACTTGCAGGTTTGAATCCCATAGGTGTTGTGCTTCATAGCTATAATTCAGGTTTGAAGCAGCAAACAATATCTTGCCTTTATGAAGTGTTGAGGGCTCAAATCCAAATTTGATCTTGTCAATGTCTGGTAGTAAAGAACGAAGATTCTGCAACTCCTGAGAAATACCCTCAATCTTTTTGACATGAACGCTATTTAGCTTAGAAGAACTGTTTTCTGCGTCGTTCTTCATTTTGTTCATCATGATCCTGGGCATGCCAGACTTGATTTGCTTTTTCTTTCCCCGGGCATCCAGCTTTTGTTGGCGTTCTACAGTCTCCCTCTGTCTCTTCTTTGCTTCTCGCCATATCCGCTCTTTGCTTTGGATGTTTTGGTCTAGGGCCTCGCGCTCGAGTTGTTTTTGTTGCGCATAAAAATCGTAATTCCCTCCATATACTGAAATTCCCTGTTTCGTCATTTCACAAACGGTGTTTAGGAGGTTCAATAATCTTCTGTCGTGGCTGACGATGAGTAAGGTGCTCGATGTGGATTCAATAAATCGATATAGTTGGTACCTGCCAGTGAGGTCCAAATGATTACTGGGCTCATCCATCAAAACCAGTTTAGGCTGGTGAATGGTAATGCCCGCCAATAGAACCCTGGTTTTTTGGCCTCCGCTCAACGTTCGCATGGATTGGTTCAGGTTAAGATCACTTAATTGCCAATACGCCAGGGCTTCAGCGCAGCGGCTTTCAATTCCCCAATCTTCGTCTAATTGCTCATAGTTTTCTTCCGAAAATTGACCGTGTAGAATTGAAGTAAGGGCCTTGAGTTTAGCTTCCACATTTAATGTCTGCCCAATCGAGAAATGATCGTACTGCCCATACATTTGTGGTACATAGTACGGTATTTCCTCTGCTGTGACGCGTCCGCTTGAATGCTGTAACGTACCGGAGATAATTTGCAACAAGGTGGATTTTCCGACCCCGTTGTTGCCAATTAGAGCTACTTTGTCCAGATTATTTACTGTCAGTGAGATGTTCTTGAACAGTAAATCTTTATTGGGATGGGTATATGAGAGGTCTCGTAGAATAAGCATATAATTCCTTTCGATAAAGAGTGAGTGTGAGCGCCGTGCTCGTTCGTCTCTATGGTGTGAAAGAAATTATATTCTCATTGGACTCTCGATATATTAGAAAGAGATGTAAAGGGAGGTATGTTGCTGGATTATACTTCAATCAAAGCCGATAATGTTCCTACTGCAAATCACTGATGCATTCCAGAAGACGGCAAGAGAGAATCATCCTTGTTTGCACTATTCTTCTGAAATTGCTTTCATAAAAGACCTTAGATGAACATGAAAGCAAACAACTCTTCGCGGTGAGGTATACCGCTCCATTCGGCTATCTATGACCAAAAAACTACTCACAGGAGCGTTAATTACCACACCACTGATTGTCATAAATGGCACAATGGCAATCTATTTTCAGGGAGGAGCGAGTCTTCAAGACGTTGTTATTGTAGGGTTAGTCATCAGCGTTTATGTCTTTATAATCTGGCTCATCAATATTGCCTTGGCTACCCGGGTAAAGGTGCCTCAGAGATGGTACTTATACATTATCAGCTTCCTGGTCATAGGGATTGTTGGTCTTCCCATTCGACTGTTTGTTATCAGTATTCTGAAAGACATATCCACTTTTGATGGATTTCCAAACTACCCGGTGATCAATGCGCTCGTAGTTAATTCAATCATATGGGTCATTATTGAAATGGTCAGGACGGGAGAGGAAAAAAAGCAAGCGGAGGCCACCATCGATAAACTCAAGATCGAAAATCTAGAGGCCCAGAAGCAGTCCTTGATCAGGCAAATCCAGCCCCATTTTCTGTTTAATGCGTTGAGTACATTAAAATCGCTGATCACAGAGAATCAAAAAGACGCTGAATCCTACACGGTCAAGCTCTCCAATTTTTTGCGGTACTCGTTTGCGAACGAATCGGTTGACTTGACCACCTTGAAGCAAGAACTCGACTATGTGAACAATTACATCGAGTTGCAAGCCATTCGATTCGAAGGTGGTTTTACGCACGAAATCAGGATTCCAGAGAATGTGATGCAGTACAAGCTCCCCGTGTTTGCCTTACAAACCTTGGTAGAGAATATTTTTAAGCACAATTATTTCAACGAAAAAAAACCACTGCACTTCACAATTGAGCATGAAGGGGAGGGGATAACGGTAAGGAATGAAAAAATAGGGTTAAAGCTTACCGATAGAAATGAGACAGGGTTACTGAACTTGAGCAAGAGATACGAACTGACCAACGGTTCCAGCATTACTATTTTGGATAATGAAGAAGAGTTTGTAGTCACGATTCCCTTGATTCCGTGAATATCTTAATCATCGAAGACGAAAAACGAACAGCGAATGATCTGAAGCGGACAATCTTTGCTGTATTGCCCGAGGCGGAAGTTCTTGGAATTGTAGGATCCGTGGGAGATGGGATTGACTTCCTTAACAGTCACCAGGAGATCGATCTGATATTTTCAGACATCCAGTTATCGGACGGATTGAGTTTTGATATCTTTCAAGCCATTCAAAATGAAATACCTGTCATCTTTTGCACCGCTTTTGACCAGTTCGCTCTGCAGGCCTTTCAGACGTATGGGATAGATTACATCCTTAAACCCTTTGATGAGTCGTCTGTCAGGAAGGCCATAGATAAATACAAAAACTTAAGAGGCACTCCCGGTCCTTCTGACTTTCAGGCTGTAACTGAAGCAATCAAACAGCAACTTTTTCCCTCGAAGAAAACCACGTCCATTCTCATTCATCAAGGGGATAAGCTGATTCCTCTATCAGTAGAAGACGTCGCTATCTTTTTCATTAAAGATGAAATGTTATCTGCATTCACGTTCAGTGGGAAAAGGTACTTTGTCGACAAAAAACTGGATAGCCTGGAAGCGGAATTATCTCCCACCTTTTTTAGAGCCAACCGGCAACAACTCATCCATCGAAGAGCAATTAAAGATGTGTCTCAGTATTTCCACCGCAAGCTCATGGTCAATTTGAGTATACCGTTTAAAGAGGAGGTTGTGGTTGGCAAACTCAAGGTTACTGCCTTTAAAGAGTGGCTTAGTACCGTATAAGTATCTCCCAATACAGGCTCTTGTCCACTTCACCTCTTCTCTTGTCCATTTCACGTTCTTCTAGATAACCAGGGACTGCCTGGCTCGTCTTTTTTGGTGTAATTCATTTTGAAGAAGAGACCAATGAAGACGCTTTTAACACTTGCTTTAATACTGGTAATGGGCAGCAAAATGGCTAGAGGCCAGGAGGCGCCACCAGTTCAACATACATTTAGCAGCCTTGAAGAAGTAATCGCCTTTAGTGAAAAGACCAACCTGGATCTTGTCATTGACAACATCCGGTATTCACAGGCCAGGAAGGCGAAGAATTCCTCGAGAGTTGAAATTTTTGATCCTACCATCACGTTGCCTGGTTCGTTTACCCACTTCAACGAACTACCCGTCACACTGCTGCCGGCTGAGATTTTTGGTGGAACGCCTGGTACTACAGTGGAGCTACGCGCCGGCTCACCCTACACCACTGAGTTTTCGCAGAACCTGGAAGTGCAACTTGTCAATCCAGTAGGGTGGGCCGAATACAAGCTGGCCAAGATCAATACTGAACTTACCCGGTCGAGCGGAGAACGTACGCGGCAAATTCTGCAGGAGAGCCTGGCGGATAGCTACTATGCGATTGTCAATCTGAACAGGCAGCGAGCCAGTACGGAAGAACTCCTGAAGTCGGCCGACTCGGTGTACGTCGTTACGCAGAATAAATTTGAAGAGGGCCTGGTTAGCCAGCAGGACCTAAACAACGCGGAAGTAAACAGGCTTAGCACAGAAAAGAATTTAAAGCAGATTGAGTACCTGCTTGTCGACTCCTATCTGACGCTAAAAACCCTCTGCAATATTCCCGGGCACGATGAGGTAGTTATTGATCATGTTGCGTCATCAACTCCAGAGCGGCAGACCGTGGCACTCAATAAACTTGATGTAAGAATTCAATTGCTCAATCAAGGTTTTGCCCGCCAAAATTACAAGAAAAGTAAGTCAGTCCTGTTGCCCTCGTTGTCCTTTTTTGCCGGCAACTCCTATCAGCTAAACAATACCTCCTTTCAACCGCTCAGTGGGAACTGGATCAATAGCAATTACTTGGGGCTGACCTTGAGTTTTAGGCTTCCAAACAGTAGCACGATTTCCAACATTCAGCAAGCAAAATTGGACTATGAAATCGCAACACGGGAGATGGAAAAGGCTGAGCATGCTGCGCGAATTGAGCAGAGAAGACTGGAGAACAGCTACGAAGAGGCACTTTCCGAGCACGAACTTGCACTCGATATCAACAGACTCTACACGGATACTTACGAAAAAAACCTCAATCTGTACGGCCAGGGATTGATCAGCGTGGACAGGCTGCTGGACAGCTACGACGCGATGCTTAACGCCGAGTATGCAGCAAATTCTGCAACTATCTCGCTGGAACTGGCCCATTCAAAAATATTGATCAACAATACATTCAATTAGCCATGAGAACTCATCTTTCCATCCTAACCCTCTTAGTGCTTCTTGTTGGCTGCCAACAACAGTTTGAAGACACTACACCTATCCGAAAGGACGTAACAGAAACTATATTTGCCAGTGGCAAGCTGGCCGCAGAAGGGACCTATAACTTGATTGCAAAATCTGACGGGTACCTGGTCGAGATAAACTTTGAAGAAGGAGATGTGATCTCCAAAGGGGCTGTCCTGGCCGTTATCGAAAACGAAGAGAGCAGAGTTAATAATCAGGGAAGCCAGGAGCTTTTAGAAATCGCAAAACTCAATACCCGGGATGATGCGCCGGCCCTGAGCCAGGCCCAAGCCTCGATTGCAATAGCCAGGGAGCAACTGGAGCAAGACTCATTACAAGCTGCCCGTTATGAAACGCTATGGAAGCAAAACAGCGTATCCAGAGTCGACTATGAAAGGGCTCAGCTTACCTATACCAATTCGCAAAAGAGCCTGGAGTCGGCAAGACAAACCTACGAGCAACTACAGCGTGAAGCTGAGCAGCAACTTATTAACTCAAGGGTCAACTACGAAGTCTCTTCAGTATCTGTGCAGCAGGTGGAGATTAAAGCTGTGGTTGAGGGCAAAGTCTACGAAAAGCACAAAGAAGTGGGAGACTATGTCGCTCGAGGGACAGTTATTGCGACGATCGGGCACCCTACGGAGATCTACGCCGAAATAAACATCGACGAAAGCACAATCGAGAGGGTGACAGTTGGGCAGGACGCAGTCGTGAAGCTTAACACCAATCCGGATAAAGAGCTGCATGCTGTAGTGAGCGAGATCCTACCCACATTTAATGAAGCGAATCAGTCCTTTACCTCTAAGCTTACTTTTAAAGAGCCGCTGGGCTTTCAGATTGTAGGCACTCAGCTACAGAGCAATATCATCGTGGACAAGGTGGAAAATGCTCTCCTTATCCCTCGGGAGTACCTGGATTATAACGGCTATGTACAACTCAAGGACTCTGGTGAAAAAGTGCCTGTGGTAACGAAGACAATCAGTAGCGAGTGGGTCCATGTGCTGGAAGGGATTGATGAAAAGACCGAACTCACTGTGGCTCTCAACTAACCTAAACCAGAGTGATAATCATGAGACTTCCAGTTAACCTTGATATTGCCTTAACCCACATCGTCACGCGTAAAAAACAAACATTCGTGACGGCCCTGGGGATCACGATAGGCGTTTCTATTTACCTGTTTATGAACTCACTGAGCAGTGGGTTCTCAGATTTCAGCCGGGACAATATCTTCCAGAATAATGCTCATATAGAAATCTATAAAGAAGATGAGATGAGCCAACCTCTTTTTGACACAGGGTCAGGTGTTGTGTTGATAAACAATCCACAGATTACGACCTCATCAAAAAAACTGAATAATCCCGATAAACTGTTGCTTGATATCAAGGCAGAGCCTTACATCACCAACGCGATTTCACTGGTCGAGTTTTCGGCGACATACCGGCGGGGAGATACACAAATTCAGGGAAGAGGAATCGGTGTGGACATGCTGGATTATGCGGACATGTTTCAGACCGATGAGTTCATAGTAGCCGGTTCAATACAAGGCCTCCGAGACAATCTAAATAGCATTATAATCGGCTCAGGGATTGCAGAAAAACTGAGTTTGACAGTAGGTCAAAACATCACGGTTTCTTCGACTGAAGGAGTCTATAAAGTGCTGAGAATTGTAGGCATCTTCAGTACAGGCTCCACCCAGATGGACGAAACACGGTCCTATGTAAATACAACCACAGCTCAACAATATCTCAAGGAAGGTCCAAGTTATGTCACTACGATTTACGCCAATACGGTAGATGCAGATAACAGCCTGCAGTACATCGAAGAGCTATCTGGAATCATTCCCTATGCCGTTGAAGACTGGACCGTCATCAACAAGGACATCATCACGCAAGATGAAACCCGTCAGCTAATGATGACTGCCATCTCTTTGGCCATTCTTATCATGGCAGGCTTTGGGATCTACAATATCTTGAGCACCACTATCTCGCAGAAAATCGATGACATCGCCATCTTAAAAGCAACGGGCTTTAACGGCAGAGATGTGATCAAAATATTTCTGTCTGAGGCTCTCTTTTTTGGAGTAATCGGGACGGCTATCGGGATACTGGTTGGCATCATTTTGATCGGGATCATGAAGTCCATATACATCGGCCAACCCGTCGGTAATTTCCCCATCTCAGTTGAAGCAGATTTGGTTTTGCTAAGCACCCTTCTTGGCTTCGTGCTGACGCTTTGTGCCGGCTATTTCCCGGCTCGAAGAGCGGCAGATGTAGACCCTGTAGAAATATTTAGACGATAAGAATAGATCCATGAATGATATAGTTCTTCAAACCCGAAATTTAAATAAGTTCTTTCACGAACCCGTAGAATTCCACGTACTCAAAGACATCAATGTCAGCGTGCATAAGGGGGAGTTTGTTTCCATGATTGGGAAGAGTGGCTCAGGAAAATCGACGCTGCTCTACTGCCTGAGTACGATGGATAACGATTACAGTGGGGAAGTGCAGATCCTAAACGAAAACGTGACCGGCCGCAGAGACAAGGCGATGGCTGCAATCCGGAATAAAAACATTGGATTTGTCTTCCAATTCCATTATCTGCTGCCCGAGTTTACCTGTCTGAAAAACGTCATGCTGCCGGCTTTGAAATTGGGCAAACACAGCTATGAAGAGATTGAAGATCGTGCATACAAGAAGCTGGAGATCTTGGGACTGAAGGACCAGGCCCTCAAGCAGTCGATCAAGCTAAGTGGGGGGCAGCAGCAGCGGGTCTCCATTGCTCGAGCATTGATTAATGAACCCGAGATCATTTTATGTGACGAGCCAACCGGGAATTTGGATACCAAAAATACAGACATGGTATTTGACGTATTCCGGCAATTAGTCGACGAAACGAACAAAACCATTCTGGTAGTCACTCACGATACAGATTTTGCTGCTGCCAGTGATCGCACCATTGAAATGGCAGATGGGCGAATTGTCAGTGGTAACTCAGGCATGTATGTGGAGGCGCAGGCATATTGAAACGATTCGCATTTTATCTCTTGATAATAAGTGGCCTTCTAGTGCTTCCTAGCACTCTCAATGCTCAAGAAATACAGCCAACCGAGCTTTTTGGCGGCTATACGTACATGGGCTCAGATCTGGGTATTGAAGGGCTGGATTCGTTTGGTTTGCAAGGCGTTCATTTTGAAGCCACCCGGTTTTTTTCTAGGAAGTTGGGTGTCGCAGCGGAGTTTAGTGCACACTTCGGATCAACGTCTACAGAATTAACCGGCATAGATCAACTTCAAGTAAATCAGTATTCATTTCTAGTAGGACCCCGGCTACTGAGCCGGGGATTTTGGAGAATCCAATTGAGTACCAGGGCTCTTTTTGGCGTCACTGCAGTGGATATAGATACTGATCTTCTAGAAGAAGACTTGCCTACCGACGAAGTGCAGATCGAAAGTACTGAGACTAACTTTACCATTGCGCTTGGTGCAAGCCTTGACTTAAGGCTGTCTGAGCGTGTTTCGCTTCGGCTGATCCAATCGAACCAATTGTTCACCTTTTCCGGAGGTGATTCAAATAGAAATAATCGATACTCGTCCGGTCTATTGGTCCGTTTTTAACCACACCTTTTGATTTTACCATCGAGTGCAAGTACCACAAACTCAACATACATCACTTAAATTAAACTGATTAGAATCATGAAAACACTATCAATGCTTAACATACAACGACTCTTACTAGGTCTTCCTTTATTATTTTTGTTTTTGAGTCCTGCGTGGGCACAGACAGGCGAACCAACTGAAGAGCAAAAGCAACAGTTAGCCAGCCAGGTTGAGCAATCAAAAGAACTACTTCAGTTAACTGACGACCAGGTTGTAGCTGTTGAGGCCATTCTCACAAACTCTTTTTCCGAGCGAATGGGCATTATGGAGAAGTATGGGATCAACCTCAATGATCCCAATTTCAAACGACCAGGTATGAGTAAAATGCGTAGGATGGGTAAAGACATGGACAAAGTGAAGAGCAAGACGAACAAGCAGTTGGAAGAGCATCTGACGTCGGATCAGATGGAAACCTGGGAAACGCTTGAAGAGGAGAGGAGTGCACGAATGAGGGAGCGTCTGCTTGGTAGAAATTAGATGTACTCCCTGTTCTCTATGGAGTTACTATGTTGTTCATCAACAGAGTCACAGAGTTTTCAGCATCATTCGCAGTTGCCAGGTCTAAATCACCATCTCCGTCGAAGTCGGCGGAGATGACCTGGTGAGGTTGATTGCCAACGGCAATGGGCTCTGATTTTGTAAACGAAGCTGTCCCGTCGTTCATCAAAATTGTGATTGTATGGCCTGAATAGGCTGCAATGGCTACGTCTAAGTCGCCGTCCTGATCGTAATCACCAGACGCACCGGCCCACGGCAGGGAAGGGATAACAACAAGGCCCTGGTCAGAAAAAGTCCCCTTGCCATCGTTTTCGAGTAAAAAGACTTCTCCCGACCCCGAACTGGTAATGAGTACATCCAGATCCGAGTCACCATCGAAGTCACCTGCTGCTGGGATATGATGATTTTTGCCTAACGTGAGTGATGCATCAATGGTAAACGTTCCCGAGCCATCATTTTTAAATACGTGAATAGAGGCCGCGAAGAAGCTGGGTACGGCTATATCAATGTCACCATCTCCGTCGATGTCCTTGGTGATGGCACGTTCCGTACCGTTACTGGCTTGCAATGTGGATGTAAGGGAGAAAGCGCCTGTGCCATCATTGGTTAAGAGAGAAACCGTTCCCGAGCTAAAGTCAGAAACCACCCAATCCAGGTCCGAATCTCCGTCAAGGTCGGCTGAGGTAATTGCGTGTGGACGGTTACCTACTGTTACACTGTCGGTGATTGAGAAGCTCGCAGATCCATCGTTGGTTACTAGAAAGGCTGAGTTGGCCCCTGCGTTCACCACGCCCAGGTCGATGGTTCCGTTCGCATCAAAGTCGCCCGCTGTGATGGCTTGAGGCCTGTTAAATCCGGAAAGGGTTGACCCAATAGAAAACGCACCCGTGCCGTCATTGAGCAGTATAGTCACGGAATGGGCCCCGTCATTTACAGTAGCAATATCAAGATCACCGTCTGCATCGAAATCCCCAACGTCAAGATTATAGGGCTTCACGGGTGTGGCTATGTCCGTACGGGTAAATGATTGTGCAGAAGCAGTCAAACAAAGCGCGAAGGAGGCAAGGAGGCAGAAATATTTCATAGCTGATGGAGGGCCTACTATAGATTTATAGGGCAGGTTCTTTAGCCGGTGTGTTTCGTGAACTATACAAGACGGCTAACAGGGCGAGCAGGGCTGGCAATCCCTGGGTGAAAAGAATGCTGGTCTTGGCCGTTAAGCCTCCAAAAATACCGGCTATAACCACACAGCTAAGGAAGAATATCTTGATATCAGTTCGTTTTGAGAGGAGCCCCCAAAATAATCCTGCTGCCAGGAAGCCGTTATAGAGGCCCTGGTTCATAGCAAGTACAGCCGATGAAGCCGCAACCTCGGGCGTCATCGAGAATATTCTCTGGCCGACGGGGTGATTCCAGAAAAACATTTCTAATACCAAAATACCTACATGGCTAATGGCCACAAAGGCTGTAAGAATAGTTGCTACTTGTTTCATATCCAGGGTTTTACAGATGCGCAAAATCAATCCTTTTTGTGAATGAAACCTACGGTTTTCCTTTGGTCCAGACAAGGATCCTTCAATTAAGAGGGGTGAAGTGTTATTCTGATTGGTTAGTCATATCCACTTTTTTTATGTTGGCTCTGATTTTTGCACCAATCGTTTAGTATGCACAGTTCAGAACACGTTCGCTCTTATTACGACACCAACTCTCAGCGATTTGCCAATTGGGGGCCTGGGAAGACCTCTCGATCTATTCATCGAGAAGTGTGGGGCGAAGGAGTGCAATCAAAGCGCGAAGCCACCTGGTATGTAGACTCTCTGATAGGAGACATCGTTGAGCAGGAACTGGTCGAACGAGACGTGTTGCATGTTCTGGATTTAGGCTGTGGACTAGCCGGCACGTTGAGCAGCCTGGCACATCGCTTTCCCTCTATCCCTAAGCTGACGGGCGTTACGGTAAGCCCCGTTCAAGTACGTTTAGGTCGAGAAGCCATTCAAAAAGAAGGCATGGCCTCCCGCATCACGATACATGAAGCCGATTTTCATCAGTTACCACCGTTAGAGCCGTGTGACGTAGCCTATGCGATTGAAGCCTTTGTACATGCTCAAAGCGCAGGGGCATTTTTTGAGCAAGTGGAAAGGGTGAGCAAAAAAGAGTCAAAGCTGGTTCTTATTGATGATTTCTTGACCGGAGGCCAGATAGCTGAAGAAGATAAAAACAGGCATGATCGCCTGATTCATGATTTTTCTACCGGATGGCTTGCGCCCAATGTGATTTCAGTAGAGGCTGCAGAAGAAGCCGCGCGCGCCCATGGTTTCGTACTGGAGTCAGAAACAGTCCTCACACCGCAGTTGCGCCTTGGCCGGCGCAGGGATCAACTCATTGACATGCTATATCAGGTTGCTGGGTTTTACCTGATCAAACGGCCTTATATGCGAGGGCTTATGGGAGGAGCAGCACTGCAAAGAGCGATTTCTAAAGGGTGGATTAAGTACTCCATACTTGTGTTCACGAAAAACACTTGAGTTGATCATGGATAAACAAGAGCACTACACACGATTAGAGAACATGTATCAGAGCGCTCCTGTAAATGCTTTTTATAAGCCAAGATTGGTGGTGTCTGAGGGACATTCAGAAATCGAGATTGATATCCTGGAGCAGCACCATCATGCTGGCCATGCCGTTCATGGCTCTGTATATTTTAAGATGCTCGATGACGCTGCTTTTTTTGCTGCGAACTCTCTGGAGTTTAATGTATTTGTGCTTACTGTATCGTTCACTACGTACCTCACCAGGCCAGTATCATCGGGCATTATGAGGTCGGTTGGGAAGGTGGTTAATTCGAATAAAAGCCAGTTTATTGCTGAGTCAGTCGTGTATAACGCTGAAGGAAAGGAGATTGGGCGAGGAAATGGGATTTTCGTCAGGAGTAAGGTCGCATTATCGCCAGAGATTGGGTATAGGATCTAGTGAGTTTTTAGTATATCATAAAGGTATTCAATAAGAATAATGGACCGATGATAGATCCTGATCAAGTTCACATGTATTGGCCCCAGGGGCCCGAAAGCAAGGCCCCAGATATCGTGGTGCCAGAAGGGTATACATTGCGCACGTTTAAGGCTGGAGATGAAACCGCCTTTTTTGCGCTCATGGATTTGGTTGGATGGACCGGTTGGGATCAGAAAGAACTTGATCCCTGGGCAATACGATTGCTTCCCGAAGGGTGGTTCTTGGTGACTCACAATGAAACGGATACACTCGTTGCCTCGGCGATGTCCTTGCACTCTGTCGCAATTAAAGATGCGGGTGAGCTAGGATGGGTTGCCGGAAGCCCTCAGCATTCCGGTAAAGGCTTAGGTCGCCTTATTGCCTCCGCTGTCATGAATCGATTTCTTGAGGCAAAGCTCCATACCATCCATCTGTTTACCGAGACCTATCGGTTGGCAGCGATTAAGATTTATCTCAGGCTTGGTTGGGAGCCTGTATTGGTTGCCAGTGATGATAAAGAAAAATGGAAAGAGGTATGTGGCAAACTGGATTGGCCCTTTACACCGGAGAAGTGGGAGAGCTGGGATGAGATATTGGTGGAGCCATGAAAATCATGAGGGACCGACAGGCCTATTTTGTCCCGTGCAAAATCAACCCACTCCGTAACCACTTGCTCGCACCCATGCGCCCGATGAAATCAATGTAAGTAGAGATCTTGGCGGCATATGAAGGCATATCTCCGCGTGGAATAAACGTCCAATAGTCAACGCCAAAATCAGAAAAGCGGGCGTGCTCAAGAAGTGCATGGGCCTCACTGGAATTTATGCGTTTATCCGTGGCAAGGTGGTAGGTTGGTACCTTGAGAGCGGGAGCCCACTTGCTATACCATAAAAATTGATCGTTTAGGGTTAAACAGACAAACCGGCCTCCCGGGCGCAGGGTACGATGTATAGCATGCATCACGGCCTTTTTGTCAAACATGTGCTCCAGGGCACCGGTGCAGATAACTACGTCGACTGAATTATCTTGAATAGAACTGAGATGTTGAGCGTCGTCCGTATTAAAGCAAAAGGATGAAGAGTAGTTGGCCATGGCTTTTTTATTGGCGACTCCAATCATTTTATCTGAAAAGTCGATTCCAATACCCCGGCCGATTTTTTTGTCCAGTTCAAAAAGATGTTTGCCGTCACCACATCCGATGTCAAGAACAGTGTCGTCTGGTTTAAAAGAGGCAAATTGATGAAGGATTTTCATCCGGTAATCGAGGAGCCGATCTGCCGTTCCATGCTGCTCGGTATTAAATGCAGCAAAGTGATTGAAGAAGTGAAGTACATCGGCCTGGGATTTTGCGGGTGTGGTTACCAGGTACTGTCTGCCTCGTGTCATTTCTGTTTTGCTGGTTGTTGTTTGTATTTAGACGCGCCGGTTAGGGGATAATAGAAGGTGGGATGCCATTAGGCCGATAATTGGAGGAGGGGAGCGTGAAATTGGAGTCCGCTGGGGTTGCAAGAAGATCTATAAGCAGCGAGTAGATACCGGCATGAGTCAGCACTGGACTTGAGCGATTACCGATAGATAATCCGGGGGTGAGCTCGAACTCGTGCAGCCGCTTATGGAGAGTACTATCTTTGGTAAGTACATGCAGTGGAGTGTTGAAGTTGGAACTCTTAAGAAGGGGCGGCTGGTGGTCGCCAAGAATAATAATCAAGCTTTGTGAATCCGCTTTTTCGAGAATAAATCGTGTTAAGACGTCAAAGTCGTAAGAAATAGTTGAATAGTACGTTTCGAGTGTATTGGGAATTTCTTTGTTGAAGCGGTTGTTGTAGGAATCACGGATTTTATGAATAAAGGAGCGAGATGTAGAAGCCGTCGTGTTTTTGTTGGCGTTTAAACGCTTTTCATTCAAGGTCTGCCAATCTTCAACCAGGGGAGGGGGAGTGACCCAGGGCGCATGGGTTGAGGCGGTTTCAAAAAACAGGAAGCTCGGGTTTTTATCTTGCTCAATGTAGTTCTCGTAGGTGAACTCAAGGCTATATTGGTCTGGGATAATCCAGACGCCATACGGATCTCCCGTATATCCCAATTCTTGAAAGTATACGGTATGGTCAAATTGGAATGGGTTTTCCAAGGGCAGTCCGGGGCGCGGACGGTTAGGAGGTTGAAGGGTTATAGTTGTATAGCCCTGGTTGTCGAGGAAATTGACCAGGTGTGGGTAGGAATCAATATGATCCAGGAAAGAAGTATACTGTGCCTTATTGTCGATGAACATGCCCGACAGGGTTGAACTCATGCTCAGCCAGGATAACCCTCCACTAACGGGAGCAGCGCTTTCCGTTGTGGCAGATAACCATCCCGCCTCTGAGAGGGTTTTCTCCATCTGATTAATGCGAGCCTGGTGTATCTCTTTAAGATCAGGGTCTTCTTGAACCACGCTTCCATAGGACTCCACGAGAAATAAGTATATATCCGGCTTTTTGGGTAATTCGGTTGATGAGAACGTTGTATATACAGGGTCAACGGGAAGTGTCTTATTTGCTGCGATTGTTCTTTGGAGTTCAAAGGAGTCGGATATGTTGACGGCAACTTTTCCAGTAATAGAACGGATAGTAGGATCTGGGTTCGCTGTGCCGAACCAATACCAAAAGAAGAGCGCCAAAGACCAAAATATAAGACTGCCAGCAGGCAGAAGAGCGCGTGGCTGAATGGAGTGCAACGCATTGTTTATAGCATTCAAAATGCCCGGCAGGGTCCATAATAATAGGACAAACCCTGTAGCTGCAGCAATGAATATGGGGGCTTGTTCAGGAGATAGCGCATCACGTAGAATGTAATAGAGATTGAGCGAATACTGTGCGTCTTCTATGAGTATCCCCGGGCGATGGAAAAAGGAGTATACAAGGGCATCGTATACTTCGTAAAGAAATAGGGCGATAATCGCAGGGGCCACTAAGCGCTTTATGACCCATGGACGTTGCGTTTTCTTCTTCGGACGCGTGGCTATAAACAATATGGTGATCAATGCCACCAGGTCTACACAAATCCTAAAAATATCTTGATTTGGCCGGCGGACCACATAGTGCAAAAAATGGTCATACCAGCCGCGGGTCCAGTATGCCGTTACGGATGGGTCTTTCAGCCCGGGTATGGGGAAGAACGTACTTGTACTGAGGTGGGTGACAAACGAAGGCAGAAATAGAAGGCTATTAATAAATAGGAAGCCTCCCAAAGCAATCAGCCAGGTGTTTGACGAGGCCTGCAAACGGGGGGCATGTTTTTGTACCAGAATCCATTTAAAGTAATGAGCAAAAGAGAGCACAAGGGCTGTCGTTGCTATCGTTACAGCCGGTGCATAAAGCCAGACTGGTACTACGAAGACGCTCAAAAGAGAGCCTACCATGACGACAAAAATAATGCGCGCCCATTTTGATCTGTACTCTTTGCTTTCGTCCGGTTGTACAGCGGCCATAAAAATGACAAATACATACCTGAGGAGCCCTGGTAAAAGTATCCAGGCTCCAAGCTTATTTTGCCAGTAGGCAAGGACACACAAGGTGAGGAGGAAGAATGCATCCGTTTCTTTGTCGAAGTACTCTCCGAATTCAGTAACCTCATTGCGCCGCCGTGCTAGCCAGCCATCAAATCCGTCCGCAATCAAAATGACGAGGCTGATAAGTAAAATGATGAGCCCAGAGTTGGGGAGGAAAGGGACGCTAAATAAACTCAGGGTGAGTACAAGCCGGCAGAAGGTAAGAAGATTTGCTCCCTGTAAAATCCGGTGTTGAAAACCCGCAGTCCCATACAAGTAAAAGAGGGACCCGAACGAGACCATGCCTGCAACCACCAGCGGCCCTCGGCTTTGCGCCCAAATAGAGAGTACCGTCCCTACCAGGCAAGCGACCGAATAAAAAAGGGACCACCCAACTAACTTACTAGACATACTTATCGTCCGCTCTACGCGATCAACACTCGAGATTGACATAGGGTAAAGGGTTCTAGTATACGAAAAAGTCCGGAGACAATAGTCCAGAGTCCGGAGAGGAACTTTAGGTGTTGAACAAGATCTACTGTGCTTCCTCAAACTCCGGACTATTGTCTCCGGACTCCGGACCTTTGCCCTATTATCCCTCAGGAAGCAACCTTGACTAATCAGCATCCATATTTATTAGAATGCCGGCGTACATTGTGGTTGGCTATTCCAGTGGTGGGCTCTCAGCTAGGGATGATGTCTCTTGGGTTTGTGGACACGTTGATGGTTGGGCGGTTGGGTCCCGAGGCATTGGCAGGGGTTGCGCTTGGCAATACCCTGTTCTTTTTTCTAGCGATTGTGAGTGTAGGGATGGTCAATGCGGTGGCCCCAATGGTGTCACAGGCTTTTGGGGCTGGGGACCATGAAGCCGTAGAACGGACGGTTTTTCAAGGTTTTGTGGTAGGTTTTTTGCTCGCGATCCCCTGTACGCTCATATTGTGGAATCTAGGGCCGTTTTTACGTGCTATTGGGCAAAATCCCGAAACCGTTGCCCTCACTGAGGGGTATCTTCGGGCCATCGTATGGGGGTTTCTACCATTTCTTTGGTTTGCTGCACTTCGTAGTTTCGTTGAAGGCATTTCTAAACCATTACCTGTTACTATCATCACTATGCTGGGGCTTGGAATTAATATCCTGGCAAACTATACGCTCATGTATGGAAAGTGGGGTTTTCCTGAGTTAGGTATCGTTGGAACAGGTTGGGCAAGCACCATTGTCTACTGGTTTCTTTTCGGAAATCTACTCGCCTATAGTAGAGGGGCACGTCCATTTCGAGGATTTCGGTTATTCGGAAAAAGAGGTCGATTTGATTGGCCTTATTTCAAGGAACTGGTTCGTATTGGGTGGCCCATGGGCATTTCGCATGGGGTAGAGGCGGGATTGTTTTCTGTTACTGCACTTCTTGTGGGTCTGCTGGGTACAGCTTCGTTAGCCGCACATCAAATTGCACTTCAATGCGCAGCATATACTTTTATGGTACCGATGGGAATAGGCATAGCCTCTTCGGTGAGAGTGGGCCAGGAGACGGGCAGGGGCCAAACAGAGGCCGCGCGAAGAGCTGGTTTTGTAGGTATTGGCTTGGCCATCCTGTTCATGATGGTAGCAGCAATTCTATTCTGGGTTATACCCAGGCAAATAATTGGGCTCTATATAGATACGTCAGCAGTGGAAAACCAGGAGGTAGTTGGTATTGCTGTAGTTTTACTGGGAGTGGCGGCAGTCTTTCAAGTATTTGATGGCGCACAGGTCGCCGCGGCTGGTGCATTGCGAGGATTGAAGGATACACGTATTCCAATGATTATTAGTGTGATCTCTTATTGGGTGATTGGACTTAGTGTTGGATTGCTTGTTGGATTTACCCTGGATGGAGGTGCAGTTGGGTTGTGGTGGGGGCTAGTGGTTGGGCTTGGTCTGGCTGCAATTCTACTTTCATACCGCTTCTGGAAGATATCGTCAGTGCCCTTTTCTTTCGAGGCTACCAGGGGAGATGGCTTATCGGATACAAATTCTCTAAAGCAAGCAGATCTTTCATTAGAATAGAATGAAGGTTTTATGAGTTTGGATTATTAAATGAAACTATAATCACTCCCTTTCTTTTTAGACGAGATTTAACATCCGGTCTTCACATTGTGTCTTTTTTTAGCCTAAATTCGGCTTACCTTAATTAATTACACAAAGACACATAACTATACACAGAAATATTCTAGCAGAGATAAAACGGAATGGCTCAGATCTTTCCTAAGAACGCAAATACACTTCCTGTGCTATCCCTTGCAGGCGTCTTGTTTGGAGGGGTACTGGTAGTGGGTTTAGTGTGGTATTATTTTTCCCCAGAATTTGTAGATGTTGGCTATGCTCCGGAACAGCCGGTAGAATACAGTCACCGCTTCCATGTGAGTGAATTGGGGCTAGATTGCCGGTATTGTCACACCTATGTGGAGGTGTCTCCGCATGCTAACATCCCAGCTACTGAGACGTGCATGAACTGCCATTCGCAGATTCAAACAGAGTCTTTAAAGTTGCTTCCCGTTCGTGAGAGTTGGGCAACGGGTAATTCGATTGAATGGGTCAAGGTCAACTTTCTGCCTGACTATGTGCAGTTCAATCACTCGGCTCACGTGAATAATGGAGTAGGGTGTGAAACGTGTCATGGCCGGATAGACCAGATGGAAGTTGTGTATCAGGAAGAACCGTTGTCCATGGGCTGGTGCCTGGAGTGCCACAGGCAACCTGAACTGTACCTTCGTCCAAATAGTGAGGTCACTACGATGGGATATGTTCATCCGGCGGATTTTGTCGAGCAAAATGTAGAGCGGATCGCACAGGATGGAATTGTACCACCTACCAATTGTTCGGCTTGTCACTATTGATCAAGGTGTTTTTAATGGCTGCTTCGAGAATTGACAGCTAGCGACGTTTGAATGCGTACCGATTGACGTACCATATAATATGATAGATCTACCTGTTATTGATGTTGATACGGCGAAGGCCGATGATAAAAAGTTTAAATTTTGGCGAAGCCAGGCTGATTTAGAGCAAGACGCATCTATGTTGCATCTTGCTCGTCCTGAATTTATGCCGGGTGCAGATGAGGCTCCTGGTGGGGCATCACGACGCCAGTTTATCCAGCTCATGGGTGCTTCAATGGCGCTGGCTGGTCTCTCATCTTGCCGCCGGCCAGTAGAGAGCATTATGCCGTATGCGGAAAAACCGGAAGAGGTCATTCCTGGTATTCCGATGTACTACGCTACATCCATGCCGTACCGGGGAATTCTGCAAAACTTGCTCGTCGAAAGCAATGAGGGCCGCCCTACTAAAATAGAAGGTAACCCGGACCATCCTGTGACAAAAGGGTCATCAGGGATCTTTGAGCAAGCGTCTATTCTCAATTTATATGATCCTGATCGATCAAAGGTAATTCTGCACAACCAGGCTGCTTCTGATTGGAATGCATTTCTGGACTTCTCTAGGGATTTGCTTCGAGGAAGCAGTTCCCGTCAGATTGCAGTGCTCTGCGAGCCAACGTCATCTCCAACTGTTCAGGCTCTACGTGGGCAATTGGCACAGGCCTTTCCTCAGTTGAAATGGATTACGTATGCGCCCGAGGGCAATGACCCAGGCTTGATGGGAATGCAGATGGCCTATGGCCGTTCATTGCGCCCATGGTATCATTATGATCAGGCAGATGTGATTGTAAGCTTCGATGCGGACTTCTTGAGCCCGATCGATCGCAATTTTGTTCATAACGCTCGAAGTTTTGCTGCAGGACGGAAGCTAAACTCATCCGATGACTCGATGAGCAGGCTTTATGCAGTGGAAAGTGCCTTTACTGTTACAGGGTCATCAGCAGATAACCGGCTTCGATTGCGCTCGAGTGAGGTTGCTGATTTTGTAGCTGCCGTTGCAGTGCATCTCGAGGTTGAAGGTGTAAACGGAATGGGTGCTGCCTTTGTTGATCACCCTTACGCAAGAGAAATTGCCAATGATTTAAGGAGAGCAGGGTCGAGTGGTGTGGTAGTCGCTGGTGATACACAGCCTCCCGAAGTACACGCGATGTGTGCTGCAATTAACCAATCTCTCAATGCAGTTGGTAATACAGTTACTCTGTTTGATACCGAAGAACCTGCACCGGCAGTGCAGTCTGAGGAGTTGAGAGGATTGGTAAGTGATATGCGGAACGGGTCCCTGGACGCGCTGATCATGATTGGTGTGAATCCAGTCTATGACCTCCCGGGTGAGTTGGATTTTGCTTCAGCTCTTCCTCTGGTTGAAAATAGCGTTCATGTAGGGGCGCACGTTGACGAAACCGGTTCGTTGAGTTCCTGGCATATTCCCCGCTCTCATTACCTAGAAGCATGGGGAGACGGACGTGCCTTTGACGGAACACTCTCCGTGATCCAGCCTCTGATTGCCCCGATGTTTGAATCGAAGTCAGAGATTGAAGTGCTGCAGGCACTGGGAGCCGGGTTGGATTCTTCTGGATACGACTTGGTGCAAGCGCGCTGGGCCGACGTCATTACGGGCAACTTTGAGGATGGATGGAATAAGGTGCTTCACGATGGTTTCCTGACAGGAAGCCAGTTCAATAGTGTGTTACCGTCGATCAATTTTACGGCATCCCAATCTCCTCTTTCTATTGGAGAGAACGACATTGAAGTTGTCTTCCAGCTAGATAACAAGGTCCTCGACGGAAGATTTTCTAACAACGCCTGGTGCCAGGAACTTCCGGACCCTGTAACTAAAGTTGTGTGGGATAATGTGGCGGTGATGAGCCCTAAAACAGCGGAAGACTTAGGTGTTGGCGTTCAGTATAAAGAAGGGAAGCACTACTCCGACATTATCGCTCTGACTATTAATAATAGTACTGTTGAGCTTCCTGTCTGGATTGTACCCGGTCATGCTGATAAATCGATCAAAGTAACGCTGGGATACGGCAGGGAATTACCAACAGAGCGTACACTCCGGGGTAAGCACATCTTTGACCTGGACCATTACACAGACGTCTATAATAAAGGCGCAGTAAGTACAGGTGTAGGTGTTAACGTAGCTGGACTTCGTACCCCAACAACAATGAAGGTTGCAGTTGGGGCAAATGTTCAGTCGACTGGGCGGAAAATGCTGGTTGTTACCACGCAGGACCATGGCTATCTAGAAGGCCGGCCCATGTATCGAATGGCTACAATAGAGGAATACAAAGCATATCCTGAGTTTGCGGCAAAAGCTGTAAAAACATTGCCCGGTGGTGAGCCTTGGGAAGAATATCCTACGCTGTGGGAAGAAGATCATCCTTCAGCACAGCCTGCTTTTAAGGATAATCCTTACTACCAAAACCAGTGGGCGATGGTGATCGACTTGAATTCGTGCACCGGATGTAGCGCCTGTATGATCGCTTGCCAATCTGAGAACAATATCCAGGTAGTTGGTAAGGACGAAGTTGGCCGCGGGCGGGAGCTTCACTGGATTCGATTAGATAGATACTATGTTAGCGAGGAAGGCAATGAGGACAATCCAATGATGGTTTCCCAGCCAATTCCTTGTATGCACTGTGAAAATGCACCCTGTGAGTCGGTTTGCCCGGTAGCGGCGACTGTTCACTCGCCAGACGGCACCAACCAGATGATTTATAATCGCTGTATTGGTACTCGTTACTGCGCAAACAACTGTCCTTATAAGGTGCGTCGCTTTAACTTCTTCAACTGGTCGAAGACATTGCCCGTTGAAGTTCAAATGACTCAAAACCCTAACGTTACAGTTCGTTCTCGTGGGGTTATGGAGAAATGTTCGTTCTGTATCCAGCGTATTCGCAGGGCGAACATCAAAGCAAATGTTGAAAAAACAACGTTGAAAGATGGTGATGTATTGACGGCTTGCCAGCAGGCGTGTCCTTCTGGAGCAATCGTGTTTGGGGATATGAATAACGCAGCCAGTAAAATAGTTGAGTACCGCAAGAATGATCGGCGCTACAACATGCTTGCTGAGCTGAACACAAAACCACGGACGTCATATCTGGGACGTGTGCGGAACCCCAATCCAGAACTGGAAGGCGTTACCGTGTAACCCATGATCATCACTCTTAAGATTACTACATAAACGAAGCGAATATTGTGAGTACAACTGCAACCACAGATATAAATCATCCAGATGGCGATGGCTCTCACGGGGAACCGCCGCTGATTACAGGGAATCTCACTTTTCACGAGATTACCGATCTGGTGTCTACGCATACCGAGAAGAAAACACCTCCCTTGTGGTATGTTGCGTTTGGTCTGGCAACGAGCATCACCGGGTTGTTGTTTTTAATGATCGCATATCTATTCTGGAATGGAACGGGTGTTTGGGGATTGAATAACCCGGTAGGATGGGGATGGGCTATTGTCAACTTCGTATTCTGGGTTGGTATCGGCCACGCCGGTACGCTGATTTCAGCGATCCTCTTTCTGTTTAGGCAGAAATGGCGTACATCAATCAACCGTGCTGCGGAAGCGATGACGCTGTTTGCCGTTATGTGTGCGTTGGTATTTCCAACCATTCACGTGGGTAGAGTTTGGGCTGTGTATTGGATGCTGCCTATTCCCAACCAGATGGAAATGTGGCCGCAGTTCAAAAGTCCGCTCCTGTGGGACGTATTTGCGGTATCAAGCTATTTCCTCGTTTCCCTCGTTTTCTGGTATGTAGGCCTGGTACCTGACCTTGCTACGCTGAGGGACCGCACCAAAAAAATCTGGCGCCAGCGAGTGCTCGGGTTCTTGTCACTCGGATGGACAGGTGCTAACCGCCACTGGAGAAACTACGAGAAGTGCTACTTGCTTCTTGCTGCTCTAGCAACGCCGCTCGTGCTCTCGGTTCACTCGGTTGTATCCTTTGACTTTGCTGTCTCCATTATTCCTGGATGGCATACGACAATCTTCCCGCCTTACTTCGTTGCCGGGGCGATCTTCTCAGGATTTGCTATGGTTCAGACCTTGATGATTATTTCTCGGAAAGTCTATAACCTGGAGAATATTATCACCATTAGCCACATTGAGCGGATGAACATTATCATCGTGCTGACGGGGTCAATGGTAGGCTTTGCATATATCACTGAGTTTTTTATCGCGTGGTACTCGGGAGTGCAATATGAGCAATATGCATTCTTGAATAGAATGTTTGGCCCTTATGCATGGGCATACTGGACGATGATGTTTTGTAACCTGTTCTTCCCTCAGTTTTTCTGGTCCAAGAAGCTGCGTACTAACATTGGGTTCACATTCTTTGCTTCGATTATCGTGAATATCGGTATGTGGTTCGAGCGATTTGTGATTACAGTTACTTCCCTGCACCGCGACTATCTCCCTAGTTCTTGGGACTACTATACACCGACTATTGTTGATATTCTCACCTTTGTAGGTACGTTCGGATTATTCTTCACCCTATTCCTCCTGTTCTTGCGATGGGTACCGATGGTAGCTATTGCAGAGGTGAAGGCGGTTCTGCCAAAGGCGGATCCACATTATTACGAAGATCACGAAGGAGACGGAATGGCTGGCGATCACATTCCGCATGTGAAGCCCGCTTCCTAATTATTATTTAAAGAGCTTAAACATAAAGCAGCTAACCATGCTAAAAAATCTGCTCCGTTCGGCAAAGGCTAACATGAGCATCTACGAAAGTAATGATGACGATGAGTATGGATTGCTCGCTGAGTTTTCCAACCCAGCGACACTCATGCATGCCGCCGAAGCTACACATAAAGCCGGATACAAACATTTCGATGCACACAGCCCATTTCCAATTCATGGTATGGACAAGGCAATGGGGCTTGGCAATTCCAGGGTAGGGTATATATGCCTGTTAGGTGGTATCACGGGCCTTGCTATAGCTACCGGGTTGCAATGGTGGACCGGTGCAATTGACTATCCATTGAATATCAGTGGAAAGCCTTTCTTTGCAATTGAGCCATCTGTGCCCGTAATGTTTGAACTCACTGTCCTGCTTTCTGCGTATGCAGCGGTCATCGGGATGTTAGCGTTTAATGGGCTACCGCGTCCCTACAATCCATTGTTCTACTCCAAGAACTTTGCTAGGGCATCCGATGACGCCTTTTTCCTTTTTGTTGCTACGTCTGATGATAAATACGATAAAGAAAAAACGACGGCAATGATGAAAGAACTGGGCGCACTTCGCATTGAAATGATCAAGGACCAGGGCTCAGTAAATGTAGGTAATGGGCATCATGATGATGATGATGCGGTTCAATTGATTGAAGAAATAGAAACAGTAGCCTGATCGGACGGCTTTTTATAAACGTGTCGACGAAATGACAAAACAACTATTTATATATACGTTTCTTTTTGCAGCAGTAGCTCTGAGTGGGTGCCGAGGCTCCCTGAAGGAGCAGAGCCCGATTCATCTAAATCCTAATATGGATCATCAGGAAAAATTCCAGGCTCAGGAAAAGAATACGATGTTTGCTGACGAGCGTGCTATGCGGCCTCCGGTTCAGGGAACGGTTGCTCGTGGGTTTTTGAGGGAGGACACCCGGTTCTACCAGGGCATCGACGAGGCCGGCGAGTTGATTACTGATATGCCTGTGCCGGTTACTCGCGACTTGCTCGAACGGGGCCAGGAGCGATACGAGATTTATTGCACTGTATGTCATGGTTCTGCTGGAGATGGAAAAGGAGTGATTATGGTTGGAAACGGTGGGAAAGGGTATGGTTACATCCCCGCACCAGACTATCACGCTGAGCGATTGATCGAACTCTCCAACGGACACTATTACGAGATTATTTCTAATGGCACACCTACTGGAACTATGCCTGGATATGCGCAGCAAATTCCAGTTGCTGATAGGTGGGCTATCATTGCCTACATACGAGCCCTGCAATTGAGCCGGACAGCGTCAGGGGATGATCTGGCAGCCAGTCAGATTCCTCAGTAGGAATACTAAATTGAAAGAGTAAAAAATGTGAAACCTGTTGGCCTTTCAACCTTATGCAAGCGGCCAACGTGAATGACACGATCTGAACGAGATAATTCATGGCGGATATAAAATCGAATTCTTTTCTCTTTTGGCTTGGAGATCCTCTTCAGGCCACAAAGGATGAAGCTACTGAATCATACCGGTTCACCGGTGGTTCTGCCTGGTGGGTAGTTCCAATGGTTGTGGGAGCTGTCTTGCTGCTGGCAAGTGCTGCTGGTGGGTTCATGGACCACAAACAATTCTTTTTTTCTTACCTGGTAGCGTGGTCTTTTTGTCTTAGCATTACCCTGGGCGCGTTGTTCTTTGTCGTTGTTCAGCACCTTACCCATGCTCGCTGGAGTGTGGTTGTTCGCCGCATTGCGGAGGCGTTGATCTGGGCGTTTCCTTTTTTGGCTGTACTTGGTATCCCCATTATCCTGGGTATGCACGATTTGTACCACTGGACGCACGAAGAACTGCTCGATCCGAATGATAGTCATTATGATGCGCTGATTGCTGGCAAGGTACCCTATTTGAATACACCATTCTTCATTGGCAGGCTGGTTTTCTACTTCCTGGTATGGACATTCATATCGCACAGATTGTACACCCTTTCAATCAAGCAAGACATAAGCCCAGATGCTTCGATTAGAGGGAAGCAGTACAAAATCAGTGCAATTGGCCTCGTTCTTTTTGCAGTAACTACCGCGTTCGCAGCGTTCGACATATTGATGTCGCTAGATCCACACTGGTTCTCAACCATCTTTGGGATCTACTTCTTTGCAGGCTCTTTTGTGAGTGCCCTGGCTCTGATGATTTTTTCGAATGCACTCATGCAGAAGAGGGGAGGAATGCTGGAAGGCATAGTTACCACCGAGCACTATCATGATCTCGGCAAACTCATGTTTGGGATGACCGTTTTCTGGGCGTACATCGCTTTTAGCCAGTATATGCTAATCTGGTACGGCGGCATTCCTGAAGAAACGATCTGGTACCGGCATCGCCTTGAACACGGATGGGAATATCATAGTGCCGTTCTTTTGGTAGCGCACTTTATCATTCCCTTCATTATCTTGCTGCCCAGAGGAAATAAACGATTTTTACCCCTGTTATCTTTCATGAGCGTGTGGATGCTCATCATGCATTGGTTCGATCTGCATTGGCTTGCAATGCCAATCCTTGATTTGGCCCAGAACGGACATGCTGGCTTCCACTGGTTAGATTTTTCAACTTGGATCGGGCTGTTTCTGGTCTATTTTGGATTATTTATGTACAGGCTGAGCAGACACAGTCTTGTGCCTAAAAATGATGCTCATTTGGGAGCCTCTCTCCGGTTCACGAACTCATAATGATATCAGGCAGAAAGAGCTGAAAAATACATACAGGCTTAATTAACTCCTTAGTATAACATCATGCCGGTTTCATTTATGTTTCATGTTCGACGCCGATCTATGAATAGAATGAAGCGTAGCTTAATTAAAGGCCTGAACTTATTACGTTAGTAAACGGATGTCAGAACAAGAAGAAACTATACATACTCCCACAGCGGACACTCACGAGCATGCTCATGACGATCATGAAGGAGGTCACGGACTCGCAGGTTTTGAGCCTGAGGACCTCAACGTGTTTATGATCATGGGCGTTGTGTTTGCAACCTCACTTGTTGTTGTAGTGCTCATTGTTGTAGGGTTTGGAATTACAGGATCGTATGCACAGCAAACGCAGGAAGCTATGTCGATGGAGGCGAATTATCCCGAAATCAGAGATATACGTGCGGCTGCTACTGCAGAGATGAATAAATCTGAAGTTGTTGATGCAGAAGCCGGTGTGTATCGAATTCCTGTCGACCAAGCGATAGACCTGATGGTAGAAATGCAATACAAAAATCCTGAAGGCAATTTTACGGATGAAATGGCATTAACTGCTCAGTAAACCCATTTAAATTATATGCGAATGCGGGTCGGATATAGGGATATAGTAGTGCTGGCAAGTAAACTCGTGGTAGTCTGCTTGCTTACTGTATTACCTGCATCCGCACAAATAGCAGGTCAATTAGACGCTGTTTATGATGGGATAGGAGTCGATCAGAAACTGGGTGATACGATTCCAACAGATCTTGTTTTTACAAATGAACTCGGCGAACAGGTTCAACTTGCTGACTACTTTCAATCAGACCGGCCTGTTATTCTCACCCTGGTATATCATAGTTGTCCCATGCTTTGCAGCATTCTTATGGACAACTTCACTAAGGGATTGACAGAACTGGAGTGGGCTCCTGGCAGCAAGTTCGATATCGTTACGATCAGCATAGATCCCTCTGATACGTATCAACTAGCGAAGGAAAAGAAAGCGCACTATATAAACCAGCTTGGGAATGAATCGGCTGCTGAGGGATGGCATTTTTTAACAGGCTCGCAAGAGTCAATCACCGCAGTGGCTGAAGCTATTGGATTTAGGTACAGATGGTTGGATGATATTGAGCAATTCGTGCATCCAGCAATTGTTACCGTTCTGACCCCTGAGGCAACTGTGTCCCGCTACATTCAAACGCTGGAGTTTGATGCTCGAGATATAAGGCTTGCTCTTGTTGAGGCATCGAATGGTTCAATTGCACAAGCGATAGATCTTATCGCGCTTTATTGTCTGCAATACGATCCTGAATCGAATAGCTATGTAGCCCATGCCTCTAATCTAATGCGATTAGGTGGTTTTTTGACCGTTGTTGTGTTAGGCGCTATGCTTTTTGTGTTTTGGCGCCGGGAAAGTAAAGGGTATTCTCCCACAGATAACACTGTAAATACATAAATAATATGGAAGATAAAGGAGCAACTACCTGGATGCCAGAGGCCCTCTCTACCATGGCTCCTGAGATAGACTCATTATTTTATTTCGTCTTTTGGGTAAGCGTCATCATTTTTGTCGCAGTGATGGGGGCGATGGTTTATTTTGTAATGAAGTACAAGCGGACGCATCCTAATGAGCGAACTGAGCACGTAGAGGAAAGCAAAATCCTGGAAACAGCATGGATTGTCGTGCCGACTATCCTGGTGATGATCGTGTTCACCTGGGGATTCCAATCATTTATTAAAATGAACTCTGCTCCACCGGATTCTTACGAGATTGTTGTCAGGGGAGCTAAATGGCAATGGAACTTCGAATACCCAAATGGCGCCGTCACGGTGAACGAACTTCACGTTCCGGTTGATCAACCAATCAAGCTCAAAATGAGCAGTACAGACGTGTTACATAGCTTCTTCATCCCTGTTTTTCGCGTGAAGCACGACGTACTGCCAAACAGGTACACATCAGTCTGGTTTGAAGCCACCGAGACCGGGGAGTATGATGTGTTCTGTACAGAATATTGTGGTACCCTCCACTCTGGAATGCTCGCAAAGGTTTTTATTAAAGAGCAAAGTGATTTTGATGCCTGGCTGGACGAAAGTGCCATGGGTAGCCTGGACGAAATGCCGCTTCCCGAGCTTGGTGAGTTGTTGTATCAGCAGCAGGCTTGCATTGGTTGCCACTCTTTAGATGGCTCTCGACTTGTTGGGCCCTCGTTCCAGGGATTATATGGCGCCAATCGCGCATTTGAAGATGGAAGTTCGGTCGTAGCTGATGACAATTACTTGCGTGAATCCATCCTTAATCCTGCCGCTCGTATCGTTGAGGGATATATCAATGGCATGCCTCCAAGTTACTCCGGTTTGAGTGAGCGTGAGCTAACTGCTTTGATCGCTTTTATAGAAGCGCAGCAATAGATTTTAATTAATAGATAGATCTTGGTCTATAAAAAATAGATTATACGATGAGTCAAACAGCTTCAGCAGTGCACCACTCTCCAAAAGAGAATTATCTGAATCATCAGAAAACGGTGTGGTCTTGGATGTCCACGGTGGATCATAAACGTATTGGGGTAATGTACCTGGTTACCCTTGCGGTTATGTTCTTTATTGGAGGTATGCTGGCACTCCTGGTTCGTCTCGAACTACTTACTCCTGGCGAGACGATCATGGGCCCTGATACATACAATCAGGTATTTACCATGCACGGCATCGTGATGGTATTTTTATTTCTAGTCCCCTCCATCCCCGCTATCCTTGGAAACTTTGTTCTTCCCATGCATTTGGGAGCCATCGATGTTGCTTTTCCCAGGCTAAACCTTGCAAGTTACTACGTGTATCTTGCTGGTGGGGCGCTTGTCCTTTTCGGTCTGTTTGCAGGTGAAATTGATACGGGGTGGACCTTTTATACACCATACTCTAGCAGCGCTAGTTCGGCGGTATTGTTTTTAACGTCCGCTGTGTTTGTCGCAGGGTTTTCCTCGATATTTACGGGGATCAACTTTATCGTGACCATCCATAAAATGCGTGCACCAGGGTTGACCTGGAACCGCCTGTCGCTGTTCACCTGGAGTATTTATGCGACGAGTATCGTTCAGGTATTAGCAACACCCGTGATTGGTATCACGATGGTTCTGTTATTCTTCGAAAAGTTGCTGCACATTGGCATTTTCGATCCTGCAATTGGTGGGGATCCGGTTCTATTTCAGCACTTTTTCTGGTTCTATTCACACCCTGCAGTGTACATCATGATTCTGCCAGCCTTCGGGGTCGTTTCTGAATTGATCGCTCCGTTCTGCCGGCAGCCTATCAGCGGATATAAGTTTGTTGCTTTATCTTCAGTAGCCATTGCATTCCTTGGCTTCCTGGTTTGGGGGCATCACATGTTTGTCTCTGGCCAGTCTGTTGTTTCCTCTGTAATCTTCTCGTTGATCACCTACTTCATCGGTATCCCAACCGGGGTGAAGGTGCTCAACTGGGTTACAACCATGTATAAGGGATCTATTTGGCTCAAAACACCTTTCTTGTACGCATTATCATTCCTGTTCTTGTTCACCATTGGCGGGTTGACGGGGATTATGCTGGGAGTATTGGCGATCGATATACACCTGCATGACACGTACTTTGTAGTAAGCCACTTCCACTATGTGATGATGGGAGGTACCGTGGTTGCTGCAATTGGTGGCCTGCACTACTGGTGGCCGAAGATAACAGGTAAGATGTATGATGAAGTATCGGCCAAGATTGCTTGCGGACTCATCTTCGTGGGCTTCAACCTGACCTTCTTCCCTCAATTGATTTTAGGTAGCCAGGGTATGCCTCGCCGATACCACGATTATGTGGAAGCCTTTGCTGGATTACACATGGCATCAACCATCGGCTCTTGGGTACTTGCATTAGGATTGTTTGTTGTTCTCGGTTGCTTCGTTCATTCTCTGAGAAGAGGAAAGCCGGCTCCGTCCAACCCTTGGGGTGCAGCAACGCTGGAGTGGACCAATGCTACTTCGCCGCCTTCACCGCACAACTTTGTTACTTCACCGATTGTCACTCACGGGCCATACGATTTCGATGCTGTAGAAGAAATCTTTAGCGGTGACGGCGCATCAGGTGATGGATCCGTACAGTTGGATCAGCCTCCCTCGGTTGCTCCTTCTTCTTCAGCTTCTTAACTCTTGTTTTTAATCGATTAACTGCCACCTGTTCACACAGGTGGCTACATCGAACAATAGAATATGTCTACAACAATCGCATCTACTGAGCACGATTCCCACGGCGGGCACGGAGCTTCACATGCCGATCATCCTGCATTTTTGCAGCACCATTTTGTTAATGCCGATCAACAATTTGATGCGGCTAAGATGGGCATGTGGTTGTTCTTGATAACTGAGATCCTCCTGTTCAGCGGCATGTTTGTCGCTTATACAGTGTATCGTGCGTGGCACCCTGAAGTATTTCTCGAAACAAGTACACTGCTGGATTGGAAACTTGGCGGGTTAAATACGCTCGTTCTTCTGGCTTCTTCTCTGACAGTTGCTCTGTCTATCCATTATATCCAGAAAGGAAATCAGGCTGCCTTGTTTTGGAATTTGCTCATTACAATAGTGCTCGCCTGCGTCTTCCTTGTAGTCAAGTATTTCGAGTACACGGCCAAGTTTGAACATGGTATTTTTGCTGGAGAAGGGTTTGATCCACACGGGGTATCACATGGCGTGGATTATGCGAAGTACAATATCCCGTATGCGAAGCAGTTCTTCAGTATTTATTTCATCATGACAGGTATTCACGGTTTCCACGTTATCGTGGGAATTGTTCTGATGACCTGGTTGCTTGTTAAAGCACGCCTGGGTCATTTTTCTGCCGCTTGGTATACTCCTGTAGAATTGACGGGATTGTACTGGCACATTGTAGACATCATCTGGATTTTCTTATTCCCCCTGATGTACCTGATTTAACTGGGAAAGGGAATCGCCTCCATGCATTGGAAGCATAGAATGCAATTTAAAACTCTATTATAAAGGAAGAACAATGGCTGACGGTCATCATGGACACCATATAGTCCCCCTCAAGATTTTATGGGGCGTATTCGGTGGACTCATTTTTCTTACTATCATTACTGTAATCACTGCCAAGCAAATTGATCTTGGCCCCCTGAACCTACCTCTAGCACTCGTGATTGCTGGAACGAAGGCAACCCTGGTTGTAACGTTTTTTATGGCTCTCAAGTGGGATAATCGAGTGAACTTGCTCATCTTCTCGCTAGGATTCATTTTTGTAGTTGTATTCTTGAGCTTTACGTTGTTCGATACTTCGTTTAGAGGGGATATGTCGAACGCGGATGAAAATTACATTTCCGATCAAGAGCGCGTTGAGCAGCAGCTTCTTGAGCGTCAGGAAAGGCTCGAGCAAGGGCTTCCGCTCGACGTAGAAGAGGAGGAGGCGGATGCAGGCCATGGGGATGACCACGGTGACGATGATCACTGATCAGGTATCTCTTTAAAAGACTTTTGTAAGCAAGCCTGGTTTTGCCGGGCTTGCTTTTTTTGTGGAACCTGTGCCTCTTTGAGTGGTGACAATATTAGTATGATGTTAGTACTGATGTTTTCAACCATCAGCAACAGTACACATTTCTAGTGGCGGTGTAATTTGAGGGGTTTGCAAGTTTTTTTTCAACGTTACTTGCATACAACGGGAGAAGGAATTACCATTTAAATAAGGCCTTCTCAATCTTCCAGTAATACCAGGCAAATCGTACTGCTATGCCTACTTTATATGCTCTTTTGGCCATAGTTGCTGTGCCTATCCTGTTTTTCATGATTACATGGGTAGCAGTGACGGCATGCAAGATTCTTTTTCCTCCTAAAGAGTCTGATGAAGTACAAGATCCCGGTCGTATCCGCCATATTGCGACAAAACAGGGGTACAGTATTCCAGTTGGAGTAAGAGAAATCAGGGAAGACCAGCGGTACTTTACAGAGCAGATTAAACAGACCACCTATCATTATGAGCAGGGTGATTCGGAAGGGCTTCCGATGAACTGGTATGAGGAGCTCGCAAACCGGAGAAATTAAACCTATCTAACCGGTACTGTGTTGTTTAGGCGTGAGGAGGCACATCAATTTCGAAGATCTTATAGTGATGGAACAGGGCTAATCTTCCCTCGTAGCCAGCGAAATATCGTTGTTTAGCAATGCACTAATACACATGATACAATCAGCACTTCAAGCACGCTCCATTCCTGTCACAGCGGAGCTTAAGTGGCGTTACCGGTTCTCGCTGTTAACGGTATTATTTACAGTGATTCTCCTTAGTTGGGGAGCCGTAGTGACCAGTATAGAAGCAGGTTTGGCTGTACCGGATTGGCCAACTACGTTTAACTCTATAGACCCGATTAATCCTATTCCCCAATGGTGGTCTATTCCATCGATTTTGGCTGAGCATGGTCATCGGTTGATGGGCATGGTTGTAGGCGCCTCTACGTTACTTCTCTTTCTATGGACCCTGATAGCCGAGCCTCGCAGATGGGTAAAGATGGTTGCCGGCCTTGCCCTCTTTCTTGTAATCGTTCAGGGTGTGCTTGGAGGATTAAGGGTAGTTCTGGTATCGCTGGATCTTGCTGTGGTACACGCGTGTGTAGCTCAACTGTTTTTTTCAACACTTGTAGCACTAACCTTCTTTACGTCTGCTTCCTGGTTGAAGTCCGCAGGCATATTGAATGAAGGTGCAAGCACTACCCAATTCAGAAAAGTCACGGTCATCACTGCCATAGCAATATATGTTCAAATTATACTTGGTGCGCTACTGAGGCACCCGGGTGCTGGTTCAAATATTGTGTTGGTAACCACCCACTTGCTGGGAGCAATTATTGTTGTTGCTCTTGTGTTCATGACTATTAAAGGTGCTAAGCGGGCAAGTACTAATTCTTCCATCATTCCCCGGTTTGCGCATATGTTATCTATTGCGCTTGCCGTCCAGTTTTTGCTTGGGCTTTTTGCTTATTGGCTAATAACTGTAGATGAATTTTCGGGCAGAGGGGTATATCCAACTATTATTAGTACACTGCATTTAATCACTGGAGCTGTACTTTTGGCGAGTTGCGTTTTGCTTGTATTAGCCAGTGCCCGATCCCGTATTACTACTAAAGAGGCAGCTATATAAGGGTTTTCTATATAAAAATGCCTTAATATTCTCCATAACTTATAGAACCTGTTGCTTTGGAGGCAGTTTGTGCAGGTAGACGTTAACGCTCTAACAATCGGATATAAATATGGCTCGTATATATTCAATCTTATTTGTAATCCTCCTTCTCGTTGCAGGATGCGCTGGTGAATCCTCCGCCCCACAAGCTTCAAGCGATGAAGCCGCGGCACCTGAAGCATCATCTGCTTCTTCAGCTTCTGATGGCATGCAAGAAGTAGTTATCCAACCTGTGGGAGATCAGATGAAATTTGCTTCTGAGGAATTTACTGTACAGTCTGGCTCAAAAGTACGTCTTGTGATGGACAATGTGGCTACACTGGATGCGATGCAGCATAATATCGTTATTCTCAGCCCAGGGTCGGACATTAATACAGTCGGTGCCGCAGCGATTCAAGCTGGTCCTGATAATGACTACGTCCCAGCCGATAACGAGAACATTTTGTTCTACACGGCAATAGCAGGACCTGGTGAACAAACAGTGGTGGAATTTACTGCTCCTGCTCCTGGAGAATATCCTTTTATTTGTACATTCCCAGGGCATTATTCACTCATGAAAGGAGTGATGATCGTAGAGTAGATCAGCCAAAATATGTGACAAGAAGAGCCGGTGATGATTCGCCGGCTCTTTTTTTATTTAGTTTTCTCTGGTTTAAATCCGGACGCCTGGATCTCATGCAGTGAGGGAAACTAGTTCAACGCCGAGTAATTGTTTGGCAGTCTCTAATAACTTGTCAATCTCTGGCTTGGTTAATTGCGCGTCGGCACCTACAGATTTTCCCTTGTGCCTGTTATCTTCGGTAATCATAGATGAGAAGATGATGACAGGCAGGTCTTTCAAAATCTCATCTTCCTTGATATGTTTAATAAGTGTGTATCCGTCCATTTGGGGCATTTCAATATCAGTAATGATCAGGTTAACGTGATTTCTTAAGTCGTCACCGCCACGTACTTTATCGCGGATGCTGGACAGGTAATTCCAGGCAGACAAACCATCGTTTAGTGATTTAATAGTAAAGCCCACCTTGTCTAACTCCTTAACAATGAGCTTCCTGATCATTGAGGAGTCTTCCGCTGTAACTACTGTATAATTAGATCCAAACGTATCTAAGTCGAGGTTGGACGCGGATAAAGCTAATTCTGTGTTGACGTCAGCTACGATTTTTTCTACGTCGATCATCAAGAGGGTTTTATCGTCTTGATTTACAATACCTACTACCGTAGAACTCGCAGGATCAATAGAGTCGATGGCTTCGGGCGGCTTAACTTCCTCCCAAGAAATGCGGTGAATTCTATTTACAGAATGAACGATGAGGCCAATACGAATTCCATTGAATTCAGCGACAATCATGCGATCCCCATGGCTAACCGCATCCGAGCCATAGAGCAAATGGCCCAGGTTGAAAGCAGGTATAATTTGCCCTCGCAGATCCAGTATACCTTCAACGCCTTCGGCCAGATCGGGAAGCTTGGATAATTCTGGCATCCTGATGATCTCGCGTACCTTGATTACATTAATGCCCAATGGCTGCTCCTGCACATTGCCTTCAGAATTATTGAATTGGACGGCAAATTCTATCAGTTCGAGTTCGTTGGTTCCTGTTTCCAGAAGTATATTATGACTGGCCATAATCAATGGGTAGAATAGCAAGGAAAAAGAGGTAGAAATGGCACTTGAGGGTATCGACATCTTCAACAAACAATTAACAGAACCCGGTGCAAGATGAGCCGTAGTTGATTTGCGGTTTACCGGTAACGTAGCTAAAGATTTTCTGTATTGTTGACAAGAGGAACCATGAATGACTTAGATTCAAGGACAGAAGTTGGTGAGAATAAGGCGGTTGTAAGAAGTATTATTCTTGCCAGTGCAGCGATTAGTATTTTTCTAGTCTGGTTTATTTACTTTAAGGCACCCGCTACATCAAACAGAGCGATGATCGCTTATCTACCCGCTCTAAATGCGACGCTAAATGCTCTTTCGGGGATGTGCCTGGTATTTGGATATCTGTCCATTAGAAGCGGGAATAGAGAAGCTCATAAGCGGTTTATGATCTCTGCTCTAGTAATATCTGCACTATTCCTGATAAGCTACCTTACCTATCATCATTTCCAGGGCGATACTCGTTTCCTTGCCACTGGAATAATTCGGCCGATCTACTTTTTTATATTGATAACCCATATCGTGTTATCAATTGCTGTATTACCGATGGTATTAATCACCGTTTATCATGCCATTCGGGGACGTTTCTCCAATCACAAAAGAATAGCTCGTTGGACTTTTCCAGTGTGGTTGTATGTATCCATTACCGGGGTCCTGGTATTTGTAATGCTAAATGTCTTTAATCATGCGCCCTAATCTTAATTGAAAATATTAGAACGTCGATACTAGATATTTAGCCAGATTACCGAGCAATTCTTCATTGTCCATTTTCTCCTTAGGGTCGTCTCCTACAGAAGAAGTCACCACTTTAAGGATATGGCAAGGGATACCCCGTGTTGCGGCAACGTACGCTATGGCATAGGATGTGTTGTCTCTCAAATCAGCGATGCGCTGCCAGTACGATTGCTCAGATTCTTCTGAAAACGTGTGATCTTGCGTAACGAGGGTTGCTGTTGATAGGCCTTCAAAAGGGACTTCCAGGGGCATTCGGGGGTACGTAGGGCTCGATAACTCAACGCGGTCGCCTTCATACACCTGCGATATACCGAGGATCGTTCCAGGTGATATATCGGCTTTAAGGGAAAATCCAGACCCCGGGTGAATTATTTTGCTTATATCTTCTGATTGAAGAAGCCGCTCGATGCGAAGCGTTGATTTAATCTTTCCGGACCCGGTAATTGATAAGGTAACCTGGCTATCCTGAACGGTCTCGCCTTCTTGAATACCTTCGAAGCGTCCGCGCTCGTATTGTTTTAGAAAAGGGGATGCGTCCTGTAAATTAGCAAATACAATTGCTGTCATTGAACCGGGAAATTGTGACAGAGTTGAAAATAACAAGTCATAAGCAATGTCTACATTAGATTTTGTTCTTATGCTTGTCCAGCCAAGATAGGCTTCTTAAAAATAAAACGCTCATAATAATCACTTTTTAGATAACCCTTTAACAAACACGTACTGATCCAACCAGGGTACTATGAAGATTATAGAATTACTAGACAAGGCTTCCGATACGCAAATATCGTACGAGATCATACCACCTAAAAGAGGGAGTTCTGCACTTCAAATTATGAAAATCGTGGGGGAGTTGGTTGAGTACGAACCGCCTTTCATCGATGTAACCAGCCATTCTGCACAAGTTTATTATGAAGAGATGGCGGATGGCAAATGGAGGCGTCATGTAAAAAGGAAACGGCCTGGTACGCTCGGGTTGTGTGCGGCTATTAAGCATCGATATAATATTGAACCAGTGCCTCATTTGTTATGCAGCGGTTTTTCCCGAGAGGAAACTGAGGATGCGTTGATTGAGCTCAATTACCTTGGTATCCAGAATATCCTTGCCTTACGCGGTGATGGCCACGAAGGTAAACATCCTTCTCCTGATCGATCCGTAAACGCGTATGCTGTTGATCTGGTTGACCAGGTCGCTTGCATGAATCAGGGGCACTTTCTCGAGGACATCATTGATGGAACGCCCACCGATTTTTGCGTCGGCGTAGCAGGATATCCTGAGAAACACTTCGAGGCGCCTAACCTGTCGTGGGATATCCTAAATCTAAAACGCAAGGTTGATGCAGGAGCTGACTATATCGTTACCCAGATGTTTTTTGATAACAACAGGTATTTCAACTTTGTGAAAAAGTGCAGAGATATTGGAATCACGGTGCCTATTATTCCTGGATTAAAGGTGTTTACCAGTAAAAAACAGCTGCAATCATTGCCAAGCCGGTTCTTTCTAGAGATTCCCGAGGCCCTGGCTGCCGAGGTGGAAGAGGCAAAACCTGAACATGTGGTTGATATTGGAGTGGAGTGGGCTTACCGCCAGGCTGAAGGGCTTTTGAATGCCGATATACCGTGCATCCATTTTTATATTATCCAAAAAACAGACGTGGTGAAAAAGGTTGTCAGTAAGTTGAGAGGGGTGAAACCATCAGCCACCCAAGTGGCGATCTGAAGCGGGATAAAAAATCAATTGAAATAAAAAAGCCGGCTGTTCCGTGAGCAGGGGAAGTAGCCGGCTTTTCTTGTTAGAGGTCAACCTTTCTTTCTTTTGCCCTTGTACCGAAGTATCTGCCGGCGCAACCTCTGTACGCAGCGGTCGATAGCTTCTTCATAAGAGCCTGCTATATCTTGAGCCTTAAGGGATTGACGTTGAACATTGAGGGTAATTTCAGCCGTCTTGTTACTGCCGGATCCATTATGTTTGCCAAGGATTATTCGTGCATCTGTAATGCCGTCATAGAATCGTTCAAGCTTTTCAACCCGGGTCAAAGCGAACTCTTTTAGACGAGTGCTGGCGTTAAAATGGCGTGCGGTTATTCTTGTATCCATAAAGTCCTCCCAGTGAGATGTAATGAAAGGTTATTTGAAGACGAGGTGAAGGATACGATAAGAAATTGTGATGCAGAAAAAAAGAGGGGATTTTACCAGGGCACCTACAAATGCCCTATACGAGCTAGTTTGAGCGAAAAAAAATCTATTTGTTGCAAGTTTGTTACGATTTTAACAGCGAGCTCAAATAGGCCGATTCTCGAGCCTTCATGATTTCTGATTTCTCGGGTGTTTTATCCGAGTAGTTCATGAGATGCAGCATTCCATGTATGGCATATCGAAAAGCCTCAGCTTCGAAGGTCGCGCCAAATTCTTCACACCGTTCTTGGGCCATATCAAGGTCTACATAGATTTCACCTTCCAGTAGATGCGTTTCATCCGATGGAGAAAATTGGAAGGCGATGACGTCGGTATTGTAGTCGTGATTCAAGTATTGCTTATTGATGGCTCTAACCACCTCATGGGTGGTAAAAACAATACTTAGTTCGTCGACGGTATACCCTTCGGTTTCACAAATGGAGAGGAGATGGCTGTGAAGCCTGGATTGATCAAACGACAACGACGGATGATCCAGAACAAAAGTCAGTGGGGAATCTGAGGTGGACAAAGTGGCTAGCAGACTACCTTAACGCAAAGCTTGAATAAAACTAGTTCATGTCGTTAAATAGTGTCTCTGTGAGCGACAGCGCAACACTACTCATGATCATTTCAGGAGGAAGCTTTTCAAAGTCCGTAGATAAGAGCCGCTCGTCTACATTTGCATAAAGAGAGGAAAACACTTCACGCTCAACGACTAGGCCGCACGTCCGGCCTGCAGTGCGGGCCACAAAAATCACTTCGCCGAGTTCCTGGCTAGATATGAAGCCTGTGCATCCTTGAAGTTGTAGAAAGGAATCCTGGGTAACAACAGAAACTAAGTTATTTGGCTGGCCTTCCGCTAGCTTATCGGGCATTTCCAGATCAGTCAATATCTCCAGACTGATTTGCCGGCCACTCTCTTCGTTCTGCAACTCATAACGGACTAATTTGCCGTCATGTTTTGGGGTTGCATTTAATACAGATCCGATTCGTTCCAGATCTTCTGTAGAAAAAGAAAAACTCATTTAGTATATACTGCGTTTCTCAAAGATACACCTTTTCTTCAAGCGTACGTACACGCACTGCCTGGGCAAAGGTTGCACCAATAGCAGGGGCTCCGTTAAAATAGGAGCCCCAGGGATTTACTTCAAAACACAGTCGGTAACTTTGTTAAGACCCTTTCGGATTTCGGTCAAGCCGTTAACTCAGCCATCTGCATTTCTTCTGATAACTCAAACGTAGGTACGTGAGAGACTTGCTGGGCGTGTAGACCCTTCGGGCCATCTACCAGACTAAATTCTACCAGTTCTCCTGTTCGGAGAGTCTTAAATCGTTTCTCAGTAAGAATCTGTGAGTAGTGTACGAAGATGTCGCTTCCATCATCCGGATGTACGATGAAACCGTATCCCTTCTTCGCATCAAACCACTTTACCAGACCAGTATAAACAGACATAGGGGGTGCCTCCTTCTGCATTTGATCATTTAACACCTTGAACGAAGAGCACTAATTAAACAAGGTGATTTGGTTGACAGAATGTCAGGTTCAGGGTTTCTGTAAGTGAGCGGAAAAATTACCGCAACCCTACTATAATATGGAGATCGTGTGAATCTTTCAACTCTAATAAATAAATGTTTTCTAATTAAATGCGTTTTTTTGTGATAAAAAAAGAAACCCTGGCTAAATAGCCAGGGTTTCGCTCATTTTAACGATCTTTTATAGGTGGAAAATTATTCTCCTGAGTTATCACTCTCTGTATCGCTTTCAGTTGGGAAGAGGCGCTGCCGATCCCGTTCAAATTCTTCAGGGGTCTTCTTATAGGACTCGTCATCCATGGCTTCTGCTATTCTATCGCTGAAGGCAGAGGCCGCCTCTACATTACCAACTTCCAAATAGCCTACTTGAATCATCTGCATGAATCGTGCAGATCGTTCCAGATCAAACTGAGTTCTTGCCGAGGATAGGCCTTGAAGTACAAGCGGCTCCGCTTTCTGCCAGACTTTTACAGCATTCTCTTCGTCGCCCAAAATTTGATACGCCCTGGCAACAATCAAGTGAGATCGTGGGGTAACTCCAGGGATGGTCTCGAAGGGAACGTTGGTCATCAGAATATCCATAATCTCCTCCGCATCTTCTTGCATGCCTTCCTGCACAAGTGTTTGGACCGTCTGAACGTAGATATTCCGATAGTTGTCTACCATTCGCCTGATGTTTTCGTCATAATAAACATCAGGATTATTCAGATTGGTAAATTTAAACTGCCTTAGTCTGTTCGGAGTTATCGTAGTGGATACGCGGCCGAGTGGCTCGTTGTGCTTGATAGGTACCACCCTGAATGCCTGCCCTTCTAACTGGAAGTAGTTCTGAAGATCAAGCTGGCCGTCATCGCTTACTGTTACAGCGAAGTAGAAGGGTCTTTTCCATCCTTCCCTGGCATTGGTAATCACCATGTCAAGAAGCGCCTGGTCAGCGATGTACAGCAAGTTGAAATCCTGGCTGTAGGGTCTTCCTTCTAACGTCCATCTCATTGGCGATTCGATTATGCTTGTATCATCGATGGCAATAGGGAGATCATTGGTTTCAAGCATTGGAGGCAATTCTACAGGCAATTCTATTGTCTGCGGTTGCCACCCCTGAATCTGAAGGTCTTGAATGGCGTCATTAGGCATGGTGAAGGGAAGAGGCTCAGAGTCCCTGGATGCCTGGTTTTTGAGCTGATTGATATACCATGGGGTATTCAACAAGGACACGTTTACAACCCGGACGTCCTGCCTTACTTCTTCTACTTCCTGTAAATACCAGAGGGGGAAGGTGTCGTTGTCACCATTTGTGATCAATATCGCATCGTCATCTACACTCATCAACATATTGTACGCGTATTCCGGAGCGATATATCGTCCGGAGCGGTCATGATCGTCATAATTCTCTATAGTCATCCACAACGGGACCGCGAGAAACATGATGGTAGCGAGGCCGATCAGAATTGGGGTAGTCGCTTTCTTAAGCGACTCACCGGTGGATTGGAGGAAGTCCAGAACGATCTGAAGAAATCCAGTGGCCCCTATACCAATCCATAAACTGAATGCAAAGAAACTCGCCACATACGAGTAATCCCGTTCACGAGGCTGAAGGGGCGTCTGGTTCAGGTATAATATGATGCCTATCCCCGTTACGAAAAAGAGCATGAAGACGCTGAATGCCCGCTTCCAGTCCCGGAAGAAATGAAAGATGGCTCCAAACAACCCTAAAAGAAACGGCAGCGCAAAATAGGCATTACGGCTGGCGCGTTCACTAGGCGTTTGTACATACCTATCCTTGTGATATTGAGGGTCGTCAAGGAAGTTAAACCCAGTAATTGCTTCGGAGTCCTGAAGATCATTACCCCTGCCAACAAAATTCCATAAGAAGTACCGGATATACATTTTTCTTATCTGGTACTCAAAGAAAAAGTGGCCATCGCTTCTATACCGTGCGTATTGTTGCAAGTGGATAGGAGAAGGGGAGTGGCGGCGAGGGAAGATAACTTCCTGGGCCGTATCAATATTCCGCGTTTCGTTATCGAATGTATACCCTTTGAAAATAGGGGTCTGGCCATACTGCTCCCGCTTTAGATAGGAGATAAAGGCTTCTACAGTTTCCGGGTCGTTTTCGTCGATGGGAGGATTCGCAGCACTACGGATAAAAATGAGTGCATAGGTCGAATATCCAATCATCACGACTGTAATACACAGAACAACCAGGTTTGCAATCTGCATTTTGCGCGTTTGCGTGTAATACAGGGCGCCGATGATAATGCCCAGGCCCAGTATGATCGTGACGATCACCGATAGATTGGCAGCAGAGGACCCTAATAACGACTCAATGTTCTCAGATACAGCGCCTATTAAGGTGGGTAGTAACTGGATAATACCAGGATACACGCTCAAAAAGGCTGCCGTTGAAATCACGCCGGTGAGCAGAATCCCAATCCACAGCATCTTGGGATTGTCACTATGCTCATCAAACTCAACGAAATAATAGATCAAGGCGATAAAGAAGATGGCCAGCAAGTTCAACAAGTGAACCCCGATAGCGAGGCCAAACATGTACGCGATCAAGACCAGGTACCGGTTCGCGCTAAGCCCAAAATGATGGTGGTGCTTAGATAATGTCGCTTCTTCTCGACGAGCTTGCTCGCTCCACTTAAGTATCAACCACACAACCACTGCGGTGAAGAACATGGAGAAGGCATATACTTCAGCTTCTACAGCATTGAACCAAAAGGAGTCTGTGGCCGCAAACGTGAGCGATCCAATTACACCACCGGCTAAAACAGTGATGCGCTCAAAGATTGAAGGGTAATCCGAGGTTTGCCACTCCCGGGCTATGCGGACAATAATCAGATGGGTTAGTAGGATCGTAAAGGAACTTGCAAAAACCGACACCAGGTTCACGGCCAGAGATACATATGCCGTCGGCACAAACATGGAGAAGAGCCGGCCAACAAGCATATAGAAAGGCGCTCCGGGGGGGTGAGAGACCTGCAACCGGTTCGCAATGGCAATAAACTCACCTGAGTCCCAAAAAGAAGCGGTCGGAGCTACGGTAAGGAGATAGAGAATAGTTGCCCATACAAATACAAAGAGGGCGACGATTCGCTCAGTGGTTTTCCAGTTGAAGGTCATAGATATTAGGTGCCGGCAGTGGGAAAGTAACGAACCCTACTAGTGAACAAAAGCTGGCGATCCAACGCATCTACCCCCTGATAGTTGCCAGCAGCGAGGGGAGAGATGTTACTTCTGGTTTTTTTTGCTCCCCTCGACCACTATAACGAGTTCTCCCCGTACCTTATTCTGTACTTCAAATAATTTTCTCAGCTCGCTTAGTGTGGCAACCTGGGTTTCCTCAAAGGCCTTGGTTAGTTCACGTGCAACAGCTGCGGGCCGATCTGCACCAAATACCTCTTCAAGTTGGCGGAGCGTCTTAACAATTCGATGCGGTGATTCATAAAAAATCATCGTTCGTGATTCGTCTTTTAACTCGCTCAAACGCGTTTGACGCCCTTTTTTTACAGGCAGAAAGCCCTCAAAGGTAAATCGATTGGCTGGTAGCCCGCTTTGGGTAAGGGCTGGTATAAGGGCGGTTGGACCAGGTAGGGCTATGACGTCTATATCAGCCTCGCGGCAGGCTCGTACCAGGTAGAAACCAGGATCTGAAATAGCGGGTGATCCGGCATCAGAGATGAGAGCAACATCAGAGCCGGCCTTCATTTTTTGAATCAAATGAGGGGTTTTTTGCCGTTCGTTATGATCGTGATAACTCGTTTTTGGAGTTTTTATATCGTAATGATTGAGCAGTTTGGAGGAGGTGCGGGTGTCCTCACAGGCAATTAGATCAACCTCTCTCAAGACTTTGAGAGCTCTCATGGTGATGTCTTCTAAGTTGCCAATGGGAGTGGGGACGAGGTATAACATAGGTGGTTAAGCAGCCTTCCTCCTAAAAATAGGACGTGCTCTTAAATCCATGATAACAAACAGGAGCAAGATAAGTCCAATCAAAAGCATAAGCAGATTGGCTCCCCACATTCCAACCCAGGGAATCAGCATACCACGGTCGGCTAGTTTTTCACCTTGGACCAGCGTCACCCAGTAAAACATAAAAATCCCGAGAGCAGTAGCGCCCATAGCACCTAAACCTCCACGGCGCATGCTTAAGCCAAGCGGAATGCCTATAAGGGCAAATATGATACAGGCAACCGCGATCGAATATTTTTTATGGATCTCGACCCTGTATCGATCAGCACGCTCCTTCTCCCATTCGATACTTCGCTTGATGTTGTCTACCTTCGTTCTTGACGCCCTGAGCGTATTTAATGCATTCTCATAGGTACGTGTTTGTTGCCTTTTTGTGAGGCCGCCCAATGCTACCCGGTGCGAGGGAAGAACCTCTGTCGTATCTCCCAGATTCTGGTTTAGAATGGGCTGATCAGTAATGGCTTGAAAGGACGAATCGTTGAGCCATCGAACCCCGCTATTCAGCAGCGTAGCTTCTTGATCCAAGATGCTAAGCTCAAGGGAATCGACGTACTGCAACATGAGGTCAGTCGGCATCGTGCGGTCTGATCGGTATCCATCCTCGGGAGAACTGCGCTCAAAGTTGAGCTCAGATAAATCCATGCTCAACCGATGTTTACCAAACGAAAGGCGCTCATACCGGGTTTGGTCATTTCTGGATCGGGGTGGCAGAATACGATGCATTTCACCATCTTCGAGAATAAGCTCGACTTCCTCTCCATTGTTCAGCGTATTTAACTGGCCGTACGTTGATTTGATAACGATCTTGTCGCGCTTGTTTTTTGCAGTATCGTATATAACAACGTCGATCAAGTCGTTGGTCTCAGGCGGCAGGTCCTGAACGAGGATACTGTAGTCGCTAATGCCATCATAGAATACGCCGGAATTCAATTCAAATCCCGGCTTCTTTTTGCGAATATCCTTCCATAAACTGCTGGCCTTATAATTGGCTGCTGGTAAAATTTTGCTGTTGAATTGGGCCATACATGCAGCTACAAGGATACTCATGATCATCACTGGCCAGGCAATCTGAATGACATTAACGCCGGCACTTTTCAAAACCGCATAGACATTTTCTTCTGCAAGCTTCCCAAACGTCATTAATGTGGCAATTAGGACAGACATTGGTACGGCCAGTACAACCATATAAGCAAGGTTGTATATAACGATCTCGAAGATGACCAACAGAGGTAATCCACGCCCAACCAGGTCGGGCAAATACCTGATCAGAAACTGCATGATCAGCAAAAACATCAGTGTAGCCAGCCAGCCAAAGAAGGGGCCTGGCAACATGCGCAATATCTGGAGATGAATCTTTTTCACAGGTGTTTTTACTGGATCACTCGACGAGGTCGGTATGATTAACTATCCTTACGGGGATTCGGTTCAACATTTGACGAAAGCTTATTCTAAAACAAGAATGGAATGCCGTATAATGGCACCAAGTTTAAATGAGAATGTAGGTGTTGCGAGTTTTATGAAAATTAAAACCTTTACGTTTAACCCCTTTCAAACCAATTGTTATGTCTGCCAGAGTAATGGCGAAGCAGTAATCATTGATCCCAGTTGTTACGAGGAATGGGAAATCCAGGAGCTTGTTTCCTATATCGAGTCCGATCAGTTATCTGTTAAGTATATTCTATTAACGCATGGGCACGTTGATCATATCTTTGGATGCAATGCGATGACTAAGGCGTTTGGCAAAGGATTCTTGATGCACCGCGCAGATAGCCCGCTTCTTATCCAGGCACCCATGCATGCGCAATTGTTTGGGACAAGTATTGAAGAAGTAGAGTCGCCAGAAGCATATCTGGAAGAGGGCGGGACCATTGAATTTGGTGATGAAAATTGGGATATCGTCTACACACCGGGCCATTCACCCGGTTCAGTGTGTTTCGTCGATAACACCAACCGCCTGGTCCTATCTGGCGATGTCCTGTTCTATGATTCGATCGGTAGAACCGACCTTTGGCAGGGTTCGTTGCCCGTTCTTATGCAATCCATTTTTAACAAAGTGATGGTGCTGGACGATGACTATAAATTGTACCCTGGGCACGGGCCTGCAACAACTGTGGGAAGGGAACGTATGCACAACCCATTCTTGCTAGAAAAGTAGCGATCGCTATTTATTCTTTGATGTAATCCTTTCTCTTCCTGGCAGGGTCTAAACCTGCGTCTGGGATTCTTTTCATATCAAATGTAACCTTCTCGGATACCTGCCGTAGTGCTAGTTTTTTAGCATTTAAGCGTGCTTCGCCGTAATCACCGTTACACTTTGAACCCAGATTAGCAATGCAAACCTCTACCACAGGCCGCTACATCGCCATTCTTTTTCTACTGCTGGTCCTAACTATCCCTACGCGAGTTTCAGCACAATCGGCTATCGATGAAGAGATTCCCATCCAAACTGAATCGGCAGATCCGTTCACTCCCAATGTATTTCCGAAGCTGACCATTTCAGCAACCGATCGCAGTATTGTAATTGATGGTTCTATTGATAAGGCAGAATGGGCAGGCGCCGCACAGGCACTCAACTTTTCTGAAACGTTTCCTGAAGAGCAGGTCCGGCCACCGATAGACATCAAAGGGTATTTTACTTACGACGAAGATAATTTATACGTCGCCGTTCAAATTACAGATGATCCATCCACCATTCGGGCAAACTTAAGTGACCGTGACCAGATCTGGCAGGATGACTACGTCGGCCTCGCACTGGACACCAATGGAGATGGGCAGGAAGTCTATTTTATTGCCGTTAATCCTTTTGGTATTCAAGGTGATACACGAATCTCCAGAAACGACGAAGACCTTGGATTTAACCTGGTATATACGTCGGAAGGACAGATAACAGAAAAGGGGTATGAAGTTGAACTGAAGATCCCATTCCGAAGCCTCCGATTCCCCGACACCGACGAACAGCAATGGCGTGCGACTATCTGGGTCACCCATCCACGTGATAGCAGAAATACATATTCCTGGTCAGCTGTAGACAGAGACAATCCATGCTGGCCGTGTCAATTTGGATATCTTGAAGGCGTCAAAGGCGTAAAGTCGGGTGGTAATCTTGAGATACTTCCTACTCTCACTGGGTCACAGGCAAGCGCTTTGAACGATAGGGGAGATGCTTATTCAGGTTTTGATCATGATCGATTAACGGCAGAACCTTCCCTGGATGTAAAATATGGAATCACCTCTGATGTAACTGCTGACGTATCCGTGAACCCTGACTTCAGCCAGATCGAAGCAGATGCTGCTCAAATCGATGTAAACAGTACATTTGCACTCTTCTTCCCTGAGCGCCGTCCATTTTTCCAAGAAGGCAGTGACCTGTTTGATACGTACATCTCTACCGTCTACACGCGCTCGATTAACGATCCTATCGTCGCCAGTAAATTAACGGGCCGATTTGGAAGTACGAATGTCGCTTACATTGGTGCACGGGACAATACATCGCCTCTTCTTCTTCCATTTGAAGAAAACAGTGAGTTGATAAGCGTCGGGAAGAGTTTTTCCAATGTGCTTCGCGTGATGCACAACTTTAAAAATAACTCCTTCATTGGCGGTCTTGTTACCGACAGAAGATTAGACGCAGGGGGAGGCGGTTCTACGTTCTCTCTTGATACGAGCTTACGATTCTGGACGAAGTACCGGCTTGAAGCACAAGTTGTTGGAAGTACAACGCAAGAAATCAATGACCCTGAGTTATCCTCGAGTTTAGAGGGCGAGCAGTTTGATGGCGGGCGCTATACGTCAACGTTAGATGGGGAGTCGTTCACAGGAAGTGCCCTTTCCGTTGAATTTGAACGGGATGCGCGGCATTGGTTTTTTGAATTCGAATACGAGCAATACAGCCCTACGTTTAGAGCCGAGAATGGATTTATCAACCAGAACAATGTACGCGACTTTACAGTCTTTCAGGGCTATTCTATTTATCCTGAGAAAATCGCATTCATAGACCGGATATCTCCGCGCATGGCAGCAGGACGTACCTGGAATTTTGATGGGTTAAAGAAAGAAGATTGGATCTTTGGCGGCATGTTCATGCAGATGAAGGGTCAGACCAACTTATTCTTGGGATACGAGGTGGGCAGAGAGCAATTCCAGGGGGTAGAGTTTGACAATCTGAGCGACTTTGAGATCTTCCTGGGAAGCAACTTCAGCGAAGTGATTCAGCTTAGAGGATTTGCGACAATGGGACGATCCATCGCCAGGAATATCGAGACGCCGGAAGTTGGGAATAACCTTTTCATGGAACTGGGTGGTACGATCCGGCCTACGCAGCGGCTTAAAATGGAGCCGGAGTTCAACTTCGCCCGCCTCAAGGACCGGCAAACGGGAGAGGAGTTCTTCAGTGGTTATATCGCTCGAATGAGAGTGAACTACCAGTTCTCGCGCCGCTTCTTCTTGCGAACCGTATTTCAATACAACGATTTTGCAGAGAGCTTCGAAGTGGATCCGCTTCTAACGTATCGCATCAATCCTTTCACGGCCTTCTACGTCGGCTCAACACACGACTATAATACATTTGATAGACGCCAGGTAAATGATGGATCACGCTTCCTACGGCAATCAGAACGTCAGTTCTTCTTTAAATTCCAGTATCAGATAAGAACCTGATACATTATTCCGCTAAGTGTCGTCACACCAGTTGTGAGTTAGGCTGGTTTTGAGAGGCGACAAGCGTTTTCTCGTACAGCTTCTCGTACATAGGGATAACGCGTTCATTATCAAAGCAATCCTTTGCCTTTCGCCGAGCGGCATCTCCCATCTTTTTTTGGAGGGTGTCGCTCGATACTATTTGGCGAATGCGCTCAGCAAATGCATCTACATTGTTAAGCGGACATAAATATCCGTTTTCCCCGTGATCGACCAGTTCTGGGAGGCCGCCAATATTACTTGCAACAACCGGGACGCCGCAGGCCATGGCCTCCAAAGCCGCGAGGCCAAAGGTTTCTGATCCACTGGGCATGACGAATACATCCGCTATCGAGAGGATGTCTTGAACTGCCTCTTGTTTGCCCATAAATAAGACGTCATCGGATATGCCCAATTCTCTTGCACGATGCTCTGCCGGCACACGATCAGGGCCATCACCCACCAACAGTAACTTGATGGGATAATTATCCTGTTTCAACCGATGCATGATTTCAACCACTTGCATGGCGTTTTTTACAGGCCGGAAATTTGAAACATGAACCAGGACTTTTTCGCAATTAGGGCAAAGTTTTTGCTTAAGGGAAGACGACTCCTGGCGCTTAAATCGATTTGTGTCTATAAAATTAGGAATAACGCTTATATCTCTATCTATCTCAAAATTACTCAACGTTTCCTTTCGCAAGTATTCAGAGACCGCCGTGACCCCGTCCGACTGATTGATGGAATAGTTAACAACAGGTGCAAAGGATGGGTCTCTTCCGACGAGGGTGATATCCGTACCATGCAGGGTCGTAACGACCGGTATCCGTATGCCTTGCTGTTCTAAGATCTGGCGTGCAACAACTGCGCTCGTAGCATGAGGAATCGCATAGTGTACATGCAATACATCAAGCTTTTCATGTTTCGCAATATTTGCCATCTTACTCGTTAAGGTCAACGAATAGGGTGGATATTCAAATAAAGGATAAGAGGTTACGTTGACTTCGTGGAAAAATATGTTAGGAGCAAGCTTGCCCAGTCGAAAAGGCAATGCATATGAAATAAAGTGGATCTCATGACCACGAGCTGCTAACGCGATGCCAAGTTCTGTAGCGACTACGCCACTTCCACCATAAACTGGATAACAAGTAATGCCAATTTTCATTCGTTCATTAGAATAACTATTCGTACAGACTAGGGGATGTTATCAGTTTGTAGTGCTTATTTGATGGTTAAGATCACACTATAAGCTGAACAGAGTCTCAACTCATAAGTAAAAACGGTGTTGCAGATCTCATATTTTGTAATCTATTTATTAAATATTTTATTGGTTCATCTTGGCAATTTCACATGAACAATTATCTATCTGTTCTTCTAAGTATATTTGCGTTTCTAGGTTTTAGTCTTCTTTCTGCAAAATCTGCTCAGGCCCAATTTGGTTTCTCTTTCGGGTCAAATACAAATAAATTGACCGAAGTGGACGAGTTTACAGAATTTGAAAACGCGCAGGGCTGGCATATTGAGATATGGTTTGATGCTCCTTTAGGCCCTATGGAATTACGCCCCGGACTCCGTTATGTCAATGCAGGGAGCATCTTTGAAGTGGCTAACGATGCGGAAGCAGCATTTCGAGACGATACCAGTATCGGCATTTTTGAGATCCCAATCGATTTCCGCTTCCGATTCAATATGGATATCCTTCGGCCCTTTGTCGCCATAGGCCCGATCTTGCGATTTCCAACGGGAGGAGGGGACGATGTGACTGGAATGAAAAGCATGCACGTTGCCGGCGGATTTGGCGTCGGCCTTGAAATGCGCGTCAGCCGGGTCATTCTCTACCCAGAACTCAAATACGTATTCGGCATCACCCCCTTCCTCGACTCCGAATTCCAAATCGCCCAACGCACCTATCGCTCCGAAGACAACCAACTCCTAAACGGCTTTATGATCCGCTTCTCAGTTGGGCTTTAAAAAAGCCCAACTGAGCCGTTTCGGGTTTCGCGTTCCGGGTTTGTTTGCCTGAACGGATTGTGATACAATAGAAAAAGCCCAGTCATAAGTATGACTGGGCTTTTTCTATTCTAAACTTGTCAGGCTAGTCTTAGGTCTTCATCTCCACCTTATCCAACCCGAAACCCGAAACGCGAAACCCGAAACACAAAAGTGAGAACCTCACTTTTGTTAAGAAATCCCCTCATAGAACCTGAACCGCTTAGCATCAAGCTTATAACGATCAGGAGTTTCTACTGGTGTCATTCCGCGGGCCCATTTGGGCATGATGCGGCCTACCATTGACTGCTCGCTGTAAAAGTGGAGCGTTTCGTCTGAAAACGGACGGTATTGCTCGGGAGCATGGCGTACGTAGTAGGCAATTGCTAATGCACGGGTCCAACCTCGCATGTTCTGGTGTACGCTTAATGATCTGTACATGTCAGATTTAGGCGAGTCCGCGTTAAAAGCACTGAACTGGAAAGGATCCAATACAACTTGGCGGTAGCTGGATTTGCCTCTATAGGATCGTTCAACTCTATTTCGGACAACCCAGGCAATGAGCTCTTGCTCTTCAGGGCGATTGGTTTCAGAGTAAATACAACGAGCTAACCATAATGTCTCGTCATCTATTTCAGAAGCCGGAACCACGGGCAATGATTCTGGGCGTAATTGAATTTCTTCGCTAACTGCTAGCGCTCGCGGCATCAGCTTCTGGGGTGCTTCCAATTCATCCGGCGTAGAGTCAGGTGGAGTGGAAGATTCTGTAGGAGCATCTGCAATGTGGTTATACGATCCTGTAGTACCAAGTGATATTAGTAGTACAACAGTAAGGTATATTACAGCGCGAGTTTTTTCTATTTTTAATTTATTCAAGGTATTGCAACAGGAAGTTACAGAGGGCAATCTATGTTCGCACAAGCCTGAGATTTTGCTGTTAGGCTCAATCATTAATCATCCTTGTGACTGGGCATTTTGGGGAAGCACATTCTGTGCCGATTTTTGAGAAGTCCTGCTAAACGGAATATTTAGGATCTTGTTTCATAAGCAGAGCCTCATGATGAGTCTCAACCTGAGTGGATCCTATGGTTAAGTAGGCCTTCATTTATATCTTCTTGGGCATTCCCAAATGTGCCGATCTTTTCTACTAATAGTGTGTTCGTTTTGTGAAAGCTTCTCAGTAGGTTTGTCACCGATTAAACTGTACCTAAATTAAAAACACATGTTTAATATATGTAGCGATGATAAGATCCCTTTCGCCCGGGAAGCTTTTTTCAACGTAGGTAATGTTACGTATCGTAAAGGGAATCGGCTTACTTCCGCAGATTTAAAGGGGGTAGACGTATTATTAATTCGTAGCGGCACAAAGGTAGACTCCAGTCTACTTGGAGGTACACCCGTCAAATTTGTGGCCAGTGCGACTGCTGGCACCGATCACGTAGACAAAGACTATCTCAGAGAGGCGGGTATTCCTTTTTACCACGCGCCAGGCTGTAATGCAGGCTCTGTGGTCGAATACATCACTGCAGCGCTGTTTAGCATGGCAGAACGGCAGAACGTGGTCCTGGAAGGTAAGTGCATAGGCATCCTGGGGGCAGGCAATGTAGGTGGACGGCTTGCCAGGCGTATTGAGGCGCTCGGAATGAAGGTATTAGTATGCGATCCCCCTTTGCTTGAGGCTGATCCCCAAGCGGCATCGCGTCTTACCTTCGTTGAACTCGATGAAATGGTTCAGGAAGCGGATATCCTTTCATTGCATGTGCCCCTGACCAGGACTGGAAAACATCCCACATTTCATCTCTTTGATGAGGACAGGATCCTTTCCATGAAACAGGGTGCCTGGCTGCTTAATGCGTCTCGTGGAGCCGTCATCTCGAATGAGGCCTTAAAAACAGTGAGCAGAAAGGGACATTTGGGTGCCGTTGTGCTCGATGTCTGGGAAGGAGAACCAGCCATCGACTCGGAATTACTTCATCTGGTGGATATCGGGACGGCTCATATTGCTGGGTATTCCTATGAAGGAAAAGTAAACGGCACTATCATGGTGTATGATGCCTTCATGGAGCACTTTGGATTGGACCCTACCTGGGACGCTGAGGAGATTTTGGCTCCCACGCCTGGCGACCATCTGGATCTACAACTTCCCTCTTCAATAGTTAATAGCCATCAAGCCGTACTCAGTCACCTGGTTCAGCAGATGTACGATATTGAAGAGGACAACCAGCTATTAAAGGAAAGCCTGGCTGTACCCAGTGACGAACGAGCGGAGTTCTTTTTGAACCTACGCAAGCAGTATCGCCGCCGTAGTACATTCACACGGCACACTGTATCTGGCGCCCTGCAGGTAGATGCTGCGTTAGAAACGAAGATTACAAAAGGACTTGGAATACGTCTGGTTAGCTAGCTTTGCCGTCTAGCTAGATTTACCATAGCCGTATGAATTAAGAAGCCCGGTGGAGTTTCTCCAGTCTTCTCGCACCTTAACAAAGAGCTGAAGATAGACCGGCCGGCCGATAAATGCTTCTATATCCTCTCTGGCTTCCTGGCCTACTTTTTTGATCGCATCCCCGTTCTTCCCAATCAGAATGCCCTTTTGAGACTTCTTGTCGACAACGATTTCAGCGTCGATTACGTCCTTCCGGTGGGAGTCTCCTTCTTTATAGTTTGCAATATTCACCTGGGTGGAGTAGGGGATTTCATTGCTGAACAACTCAAAGATTTTTTCCCGGATGATTTCGCTGACAAAAAATCGGTTCGGGTGTTCACTGAGCATGTCCTTTGGATATAACGCCGGCCCTTCAGGAAGGTACTCAACCATCAATTTCAGGACGACATCCAGGTTTGTACCCTTAAGTGCCGAGACAGGGATAATTTCGTTAAACGGATGTTTCCTCAAATAGGCTTCGGCAAGGGGCAACGTCTGGCGCTCATCGATCAGATCAAGCTTGTTGATGACGAGCATCGATGGTTTGTCTCCCAGCAATTTCAACCCTTCCTCATTAGGGATCTTCGATCGTGTATCTGTAAGGAAAATGACGAGATCTGCGTCTGCAACAGCTCGTTCGACGTTCTTCATCATGATTTCGTGCAGATGATACCTGGGCTCAACGAGGCCGGGTGTATCGAGAACGATGAGCTGATAGTCGTCCTCAGAGAGGAGATATAAGATACGATGCCGCGTCGTTTGGGGCTTATCCGTTACGATAGACATCTTCTGGCCCATTAAGGCATTGATCAGCGTACTTTTGCCCGCATTGGGTTTTCCTATAATTGCAACATACCCACATTTGTGAGCAGGGGAGGAGTCAACCGGTTGATTCGTTTCCATATAGTAATAGGCGGGGACGTACTGCGGTACGAAGGTGGTGGGAGTTAATATGGGCAGTTTCGGTCAAAAAGTACAAAAACTAAAGGATGTTGAACAATAAATGAATGCATCAAAGGTGCCCTTTTACCACCCTGAGCATTTCCTGTACGGCTTGTTCAAGCCCCACAAAGAGAGCGCGAGAAATAACAGCAAATCCAATAGAAACCTCCGCAACGTGGGGGACCATCTTTTTGAAGAACGAAAAATTGGAGTAATCCAATCCATGCCCGGCGTGAACCCGAAGGCCCAGGTTATGGGCTACATGTGCTGCTTTAGCCATTCTGGCCATGATTGCACCCCGTTCCGCTTCGTTTTTGGCAATTGCATAATCACCTGTGTGCAACTCAATGCAGTTTGCCCCAGCTTTGGCTGTTGCCTCGATTTGATGCAGATCTGGATCCACAAATAGGGCCACTTCTTCAATGCCGGCTTCTTGAAGCCGTTTAATGACGTCTTTTAGCCGATCCTGGTGTTTGATGACATCCAGGCCTTCTTCTGTAGTGACTTCTTCTCTACGCTCTGGGACCAACGTCGCGAGGTGTGGCTGTATTTCACAACATAACGCAACAACCTCATCGGCCATTGAAAGCTCAAAATCTAGTTTTTTATGGACGACCTGCTTGAGCAGGTATACGTCGCGGTCTGTAATATGGCGGCGGTCTTCCCGAGGGTGAAAAACGATGCCGTCGGCGCCAGCTTGTTCAGCAACGACGGCCGCATGAACCGGGTCAGGAAACTGTTCCTGGCGGGCATTTCTTAGCGTGGCTACATGATCGATATTGATCATGAGATTTATCTCATTGGGAAGGATTAATTCGGTGGGAGGATTCATTTTTTACAGCAACTAATCATACAAGAAGTGGTCTGAAAGAGAAAAGACCGTGAAACCGTGCACTCTAACCTCGCTGTTTATTAGTTTGTTTTACTATATTCAGTCTGTGGTTGATAATCGGAGATTTGCTTTTCGAACGTGAGGCAAGTATTTTCAACGCTCAATTGCATCTGATACCCCCGACCGTAATTTCTTTGTAACATATACCCACCCAAAAGGTTAAACGTATTATGCGAGTAGTAACGCAACTTGTTCTGTGGCTGGTAATTGCTGGCCTAGGTTACTTCCTCTTCTACTCAATTACTGAACCCTATGAGGCGGTTAAGCGTGCTGAGGCATTAACCGAGGAAACACGCAGCCGTATGGACGTTATCCGGCAGGTAGCGATTCACTTTGAAAATCAGTACGATCGCTATCCTAGTTCAATAGACTCTCTCGAAATTTATGCGAAGTCTGATTCGGCCTTCCTCACAGTTCGGGATAGTATCTTAGGAGCGGGCCTTACTGTTGATTCACTCATTTTTTCACCTCGTAATGGCGAACCGTTTTATTACGCCATCAATGATACATCCAGGGTGAAAACATACCTTCTTAAAGATCCCCTTACTGCAGATTCAATCGGTACGGTATTGCCAGACGATGTTACACTGGTGAATGCTGCAAGCTGGGAATAAACGTCCCTTGAGTTACCAGGCTCAATCAATCTCTCTTAGGGTTTAATGCTTGGATAGTGGCAAGGGATAATGTGATGCCGCTATGGGAGCTTATGTTCAGGCCGGCGTTGATTTGTATGAATCAACGCTGCGCTACGCTGAAGTCGAACGCAATGACCAGCACTATCGATTACTCAAGCTGGGCAGCTGTGAGTTCGACTTCACTATGGCCGACGCTTTGTCAGACACTTCACAGCCAATGTACCTTGAGACGTTGGCTGAAGCGCTAAGTGATGTGTTTGCGGAGTCAATCGCCTCCGATTTACACATCGTTTTCCATCCTTCGGATTGTTATTCCTTTTTCACGCCGCTTTATGTGGATCTGACGGAGGAGCAGCGCAAGTACCGCCTGCAAGAAGAAGCGACCCTCCTCACGACCAATAGTACACCCGTTCCCCTGCATCTCACGGCAGACGTGGTATATACAGAAACCCTGGAAAATGGGCGGGTTGTAGAGTGGTTTCATGTTCTGGGAGTAGAAGAACGCGTTCATAAACATCTAACTGCCGTTCTTGATGTGTTGCCCCATTCATCCTTCAGGTTCAACCTGAGTACACGCGGGACCGCCAACGCAATCGAGCAGATGGCACTTCGTGAAAATGTTGAACCCCGGCCAGATGCAGCATATACGATGGCTATAGGGTATTACAAAACCCATATCGAATATGCTTTATGCCGGCAAAATCGATGGTTCTTTAGCCACCACGCTGATTCAAACGCTGCCGTAGACAGTGTGTACTTCGCCCTCGCCCTTTTAAGACGCCTCCACATCGACCGAAGCCAGGTTGGCCAGGTGTTTATCTATGGCGAAGATATCGAAGGGGAAGTGTTCTCTGTGTTGAGCGAGGTATTCGAACATACCCCTGAAGTGCTTAATCCGATGGAAGTTGTCACTCTTGACAAGAAGAGCCCCGGAATGCATTTCACCGCGGAAGCATATGTGCCGTGTATCGGCGTAGCAATGTAGGTCTCGTAGCAATGTAGGTTTTTTGATTCTAGGTAAAGGGGTTATGCGTATCATTGCCGGTACCTTGCGCAGAAGGCAACTTAAAGCACCAAAAGGACAACTAACCCGCCCTACAACGGACAGGGTAAAGGAATCTCTCTTCAATATGCTCACAAATCGCATCGATTTTGAGGAGACTGATGTACTGGATCTATTTGCGGGCACGGGTTCACTTGGATTTGAAGCCATCAGCAGAGGCGCAATGTCGGTTACCTTTGTAGAGGAGAACTACCGCGTCATGAAATGCCTGAGGGAAAATGCAACACAACTGGACGTAGAGGAAACCTGTGTTACCTTTCAAACGGACGCGATCTCCTTCTTGCGTTCGTATAAAGGTCCCACCTTTGATGTCGTTTTTGCAGACCCTCCTTATGAGTTAGAATCATTGGCCCAATTGCCAGACCTGGTAATGCCTTTCACTGCTTCTCATGGGGCATTTGCTTTGGAGCACGATCAAACCCATAATTTTGAAGATCATCCCTTGATGGAAACTTCCAGGGCCTATGGACGCACAATAGTCTCTATATTTATGCATCAACCTGAACCTTGAGGCATTTCGTCATGCGTTTAGCTCTTTTTCCGGGCTCGTTTGATCCGTTTACCTGTGGGCATCTCGATATACTCGAAAGGGCCTTGCGTATCTTTGACGAAATCGAGGTAACCGTTGCCGTAAACTCGAATAAAGTCCCTATCTTTTCCGTAGAAGAACGGTGCGCCCTGATCGAAGCGAGTACGGCCCATCTTCAACGAGTGGCAGTTGCTCCTTTTGAAGGCCTCATTGCAGAGTATGGCCGTAAACGAGGTGCTTCAGCACTCATTCGTGGGCTTCGTCAAACAAATGATTTTGAGTACGAGCAACCGATGGCTCTGGCTAACCGTCATCTTCATCCTGAACTAGAAACGGTATTCTTCCTGCCTTCTTCAGATTTTACTTTTTTAAGCTCTTCAATTGTTCGCGACATCTTCCGCTGGGGAGGAGATGTATCTGACCTGGTGCCAGAACCGGTCGGAGCTGCGCTGCAAACCAAAAGAAGCAACGAATAATCTAAAGTATTAATTATGACCTCAGTAGACGAAATTACGCTTGAATTTAATCCCCGTGTAATGGCTGTTCAGCCCTCAGCGACCCTGGCAATGACCGCCCGGGCGATGGAATTAAAAAGAGCAGGTAAACCTGTTATTGGTTTGAGCGCCGGAGAACCTGATTTCGATACGCCTGCTCCTATATCCCAAGCGGGTATTGAAGCTATAAAAGATGGTTTCACCCATTATACCCAAAACATGGGTGTCCCTGAGTTACGAGAACGCATAAGTAAAAAATTAAAAGAAGATAACAGGCTGGAATATGGTCCTGGCCAGATTCTGTGCTCGAATGGGGCAAAACAATCAGTTGCTCTCGCGGTCTCTGTGCTGTGCAGGCCTGGAGATGAAGTACTGATTCCCACACCGTACTGGGTGAGTTATCCGGAAATGACGCGTTTTGCTGGAGCCACACCCGTGCCGATTACTACATCTGTTGATAACGATTATCGCATCAGTGCCGCGCAGCTGGACGCTGCAATCACGGAGAACACCCGCCTGTTGATTCTATGCTCTCCGTCGAATCCGACGGGATCTGTATACTTGAAAGAAGAGCTTGAAGCCATAGCGGCCGTACTTCGTAAGCATCCCCACGTGTATGTGCTCTCTGATGAGATTTATGAATATGTGATCTTTGATGCGGAGCAGCATTCCTTTGCTGCTTTCGAAGGCATGAAAGAACGCACGATTACAGTCAATGGGTTTTCAAAGGGGTTTGCTATGACGGGGTGGCGCCTTGGCTACATGGCTGGCCCTGAGGCAATCGTCAAAGCAGCCAGTAAAATTCAGAGTCAGTTTACCTCGGCGCCTTGTAGCATTACCCAAAAGGCGGGTATTGCTGCTCTAGAGATGGATAAAGGGATCATTCGGGAAATGGTAGCCGCGTTCCGGCAACGGAGGGATTTTGTGCTTGGTGAGTTGGCTACACTGGACGGCGTCCGATGTCCCAAACCTGAGGGAGCGTTTTACCTATTCCCTGATGTGTCTGGATATTACGGCAAAACAACGCCTCAAGGTAAGACCATTACGAATAGCCAGGACTTGTGTTTTTATCTGCTCGACGAGAAAAATGTAGCCCTCGTCCCGGGCCAGGCTTTTGGCGATCCGAACGGCATCAGGATATCCTATGCCGCCTCTATGGATGACCTCAAGGAAGCCCTGCGAAGAATTAAGGAAGGACTTAACCAGCTCCAGTGAACATCTCATTCTAAGGGGCGTAATTCACTCTCACTTTTTTATTCTTTGTGCGTATTTGACGACAATCGGGGCGCTGAATTAATTTGGAACCGAATTACACGAGTACTGGCGAATATAAAGCAGAACTACCAGGCTATCCTGTGAAGGAGGCCTATCCGAAGCATCGGGACCGGTATGGGCTTCATATTCTCTTGTTTCTGCTCACGCTAGGGTCAACCATGTTTGCAGGGGGCAGGCTAGTGGAGCGGATAGGTCTGTTTGAGAATTGGCAGCCCGATCAATCCATTTGGCTTCTACTGAGAGAACCTGTATTTCTAATGGATGGCCTCCTGTTTGGAGGATGTTTATTACTGTTTCTGACCTTTCATGAATTTGGCCATTACTTCGCTGCCCGGTTCCATAAGATAAAAACATCGCTTCCTTATTATATACCTACCTTTATACTAGGCTTTGGGACACTAGGGGCCGTGATTCGTATCCGAGAGCCCATTCCCAGTACCAGAAAACTGTTCGATGTAGGTGTAGCAGGGCCTCTCGCAGGCTTTGTCGTTGCTCTTCTGATGTTGATCTACGCGTTTGCTACCCTTCCTGACCCGACCTATATAAACGACTTGGGGGGGCATGAAGCACTTAAAGAATACGTCGAAGAATTTGGCACCTATCCAAGCAGTTCCACGGAGCTGGATCCTCCTGAGATTCCAGGGTACACGTTTGTTATTGGGCAGACGCCTCTTTATTGGATGCTTTCCCAGGCATTTGATCACGTTCCGCCCATGGACGAGATGTACCATTTTCCCATACTCTTTGCCAGTTGGATGGGCTTGTTCTTTACTGCTTTAAACCTGCTGCCTGTTGGGCAATTAGATGGAGGGCATATCCTGTATGCACTCGTCGGCCCCAAGTGGCACGTCCGGTTGGCCAGGGGATTTGTCATAATCTTGCTTCTCTCTGGATCTATCGGATTCGTGAATGACGTGTTTCCCAGCCTGGAAGCGCAGAGTGTAATATTGGGCCGCTCCAAGTGGTTCATTTTGTCTGCGATACTCTATTTTTATCTGGCACGCATCTTTAAGGGGAATTATAAACTGATCGGAGCGAGTTTATTTGGCATTATTATGGTTGCCATGTTCTCACAGTTTGATCAATTTGGGCTTAGCGATTTGGGCTACTGGGGGTGGTTCGTATGGTGTTTATTGATCATTATGCTTATAAAAATTGAACACCCTCCTGTACTCAAGCCCGAGCCTCTGGATGCTGGCCGCAAAGCGCTGGCAATCCTCAGTATTATCATCTTTATTTTGTGTTTTAGTATAGCTCCCCTTCGGCTTGTATAATTACCCTGCCAGGATCTTATATAGAATGGATCCGTAACACCCGGCATAATTTAAAAATGCTTTTCCGTGCAGTAAATGGGTACGCTATGACCGCAGTTTGCTACTAAACTACATTTTTACGCTATTAAATTGGGGTAGTAGACTCCGGAAACTTATTCATTTCATCGTATGCAGCGTGCTTTACAGCGTGTAACAAACGCCTGCGCTTACAATGGTAAGCGTATAGTCGGTAAGCGTATAGTCCATCTCGCTTTATTAGCCCTTCTGTGGGTGGGTTGTGATGTTGAACCAGGTATTGAAGACCCTACCGGCCGGCCTCCTGCCGTTTCCAATCTCTCATTCACGCCAAATGAATTAGATATACGATCCCTGGATCCTTCCGAGGTGGCAAATGGGGCGGTTGAAATTCAGGTTGATGTGTCGGTACAAGTCGTGGACTCGGATAGCGAGCTAGATCGCGTCGTGTTCGTTTTGCGTTCTCCTGTTCAAGGTCAGGACGCCATTGCCTTTCAATTCCTCGATCCCTCCACGGCAAATCAGTATGTAGGCTCTTTCCTAATCACATTTGATACGGGATTGATAGGCGACTACCTGGTAGAGGTATATGCGGTAGACGCAAGTAACCTGCTAAGCAATAGAGCACTAGGGACGCTATCGATCCTGAACGATGGACAACCTCCAGTAATCGACGAAATCATCGCACCGGACACCATCCAGCGCCCAGCTACCGGAACACAGCAAGAGCAATTGATCGCTGTGGTCTCTGATCCAGATGGCCTGTCGAACATCGCCAATGTGTTGTTCTGGAATGTCAATAATCCCAACGACACCTTCAGCCTCTTTGACGATGGGGATCAGGGTGGAGATGAGACTGCTGGAGATGGCAGATACACGGTAACCATTGTAATAAGCAGCACCAATGCGACAGGTACCAATACGTTTGCCTTTCAAGCTACGGATCGAAGCGGGCTAAAAAGTGAAATAATTAGTAAAGATATTACTGTTGAATAAATATGGTTGATATGTTCGGGGTTCGGAGTATGGGGTTTGGGGTTGCCAGAGATTTTCCTGGGAGCGATACCTTGCGTGGAAGGGCGATTGGATTCGTTCTTGCACTATGCCTGGTGGCATCGACGAATGTATATGCTCAGATGCCTGTATTGGATGTTGCTGGTGTACCTACAATCGTCCGCAACAGCACGGCTAATATGCATGCGCAAGGCGATTCGCTCTGGGTTGGGTCGTTTTTGAGTTTGACAACTGACGGCGGTACTACATGGCAGATTGCTAATACCGATTCGTTGTTTGACACCCGCAATAGCGTGTTCTCGATTGACATCGAAGGCGATGTAATCTGGGTTGGACTCGGTTTTACCAGTACTGCCGCGGATGGTGGAGGTGGAGAAGCATCTGCAGGTGGGTTTTTGGTGTCAACGGATGGCGGCCAGACGTTTAATTACCGATTCCCTCAATTGGATGGCAGCGAAGAAAATACAGTGACGTATGGAGCAAATGTGCTCGAAGCCTTGCCTGTTATCGTACCCCAACAGAGCCCACCGTTTGATATCGACTATAATCCAGCTACCGATGAAGTCTGGATGGCAGGATGGGCCAGTGGCATTCGCCGTTCTGCTGATGGCGGCGCCAACTGGGAGCGCGTCGTACTACCGCCCGATACCACGGATCGGATTCATCCGGATTCAACGTATTCGTTTGTTATTGAACCTCGCAGAGGAGAACTGGGCTGGTTTAATTACTTAGGCTTTGGAGTGCTGGTTGATGAAACCCAAACGGTTTGGGCCGGCACAGTAGCAGGCGTAAACCGATCAACGCTTGATGACATAACGCCGAGCGGTGAACGAGCCTGGAGCCGGTTTGGCTTCGACGGGACCACGAGCTCCTTAACAGGAAACTGGGTGATTTCTATTGAAGAACAGCCTCTACCTGGACGCGATGCGATCTGGATGGCTACCTGGGATGGGAGCGACGGACGGGGTCCACGGCAGCGGTTTGGGGTCACGGTAACCCGTGATGGGGGAGAGACGTTTGAACAGGTGTTGGTGGACGAGAGAGTTTTTGATTTTGCTTTCCTGGATGAAAAAGTATTTGTAGCCGGTGAAAGCGGGCTCTTTATATCAGAAGACGGCGGCCGTTCCTGGACAACCGTTCGTGATTTCTTTGATCCCCTCCAACCCGATCGCATTGTACCTCTGGATGTAGAGGTGCTCTCTGTTGCTACAACCGCGAATGGGGATCTTTGGGTTGGTACCACAGACGGGGTATTCAAGAGTACGGACGAGGGAAATACCTGGCGAATTTTCAGAGTTGAAGTACCTCCCAATCCTGAAAATCCAACCGAGTCGATCCCGGATGCAGAGGCGTTTGCTTATCCCAATCCATTCTCTCCCTTTATCGATCGCTTTATCCGCATACGATACGAGTTGGAAGAATCGCGAAACGTAACCATTCAAATCTTTGATTTCAGCATGAACTTGATTCGCGAATTGAGCGAGCCCAGCCTCTCAGCAGGTGTGCGTGAAACGATATGGGACGGTACAAACAGCGATGGCCTGCGCGTAGCGAATGGGACGTATTTTTATCTGGTAGATGCTGGCCGGCGTTCTTTTAGGGGTAAAATATTGGTTATTGAATAATTTTATTGATCTGCAGCTACATGCTCTTCATAAATAGAATAAATAGTGTGAACGTACACAGGCGCTTCGTTCTCGTGATCATCTTCAGTGTTATTGGAGTTGGTATCGCGCAGGAAAGCCTTGCTCAGTCTGCAGGTGCTTTTTCCCGTCTTGGATTTGGCGCGAGGGGAATGGCTATGAGTAATGCGCTTATTGCGGATAACTCGGGAGCAACGAGCCCTTATTACAACCCGGCGCTGGCGCCCTTTACATCGCGTCAGAATTTGCAGGCTTCCGTAGCCTTTATGACCTTCGATCGGCAACTGGAGTTTTTGCAATTTGCGTCTCCGCTTCCACCGGTTGCAGGTGTTGCTGCAGGGTTGATACACGCCAGCGTATCTGACATCGATGGACGCTCATCCAGCGGTTTCCATACGGAGAACTTTAGCACAGATGAATATGCAGCCTTTCTTGCATTCGGTCTAAAGATCGGTCAAAAGGCTAGCATGGGCCTTGGTCTTCAATTATTTCGCGCTGATTTGTTCAATGATCTCCAGGCTGTTAATAGCATCGGGATAGACCTTGGGTTTACAATCCAGGTTTCTGAAGCATTGAACATCGGGGTTGTAGCAGATGATTTGCTGGCAAAGTACTCCTGGGATACTTCTTCCCTATATTCAAGTGGCGGTAAGCGAACTACGGATAACTTTCCGGTTCGTTTGCGGCTGGGTGCATCGTATAAGCTGATGGAAGGACGAGCCAGAGTGATGGCAGAGTATGAGTCTAGAACCTCGACATTAGAATACAGAACGCGCGAGATTCAAGATATCAACCAGGAGCCCATTGAAATTACCAATGTAGAAGAGTTTACGATCCAGGAGAGCCGATTCCGAATAGGAGGGGAGTACCACCTGAGTGAGCCGTTTGCATTACGTGCCGGCCTGGATCGAATTGGAGATTCAATCGATGGAATGAGGCCCAGTGCCGGATTTCTTGTCGCTCAACCGCTCGGACAAATTGTATTCTGGGTTGAGTATGCTTTTGCGCTCGAACCGTACAATACCGGAACGATGCACGTGATGACCTTACGGTTATTCCTGTAATTACTTATGATGCGAATTCTACTTTTAGGGCTTCTTCTAGCCGGAAGCACAGCGATTAACAGCTATAGTCAGGATGGCGGTTTGGCCTTCTTGCGCATTGGTGCGAACGCATCGGCAAGCTCCATGGGCGATGCCCAGGTTTCCTCCAGTTCAGACGCCTTTTCAACGTTCTGGAATCCAGCTGGCCTCGCTGCTGCTCAATCGAATTCGCTGGCACTGTCTCACCACATCTGGTTGGCAGACACCCGTAATTATTTTATCACAGGGCGTTTCCAGGCGGGAGACAATAGTGGATTTGGCGCCTTCGTTTCCGCCTTCGACAGCGGCGACTTTGATGCAAGAGTAGGGCCCGGCGAACGCGATGGTGTGTTTAGTGCGCAATTCATCGGTGTGGGTGCCTCATACGGACAGGCCATTGGGCCCGTACGTTTTGGTGTAACCGCCAAGTTTTTGTCGGAGCAGGTTTTTAATGAAGATGCGACCGGGTACGCATTCGATTTTGGGGTACAGGCTGATTTCTTCCAGGAAGGCATCAAAATTGGTGCTGCGCTACAGAACGTCGGGGAAATGACAGAGCTGAATGTAGAGGCAACCCAATTGCCCCGCACCCTTCGCGCTGGTATTTCGATCTATCCATTCCGCGTTCTTGCGATGGCTGATGGCACGGTGCTTCTGAACGCATTCCTTACGGGTGAAGTATCTCATATCACCAACCTGGATCAAACCCGTTTCCACATTGGTGCAGCCGCTGAAGTTGTTGAGTTAGTGACTGTACGCGCCGGATTCATCACCAATGACGATCTACGCGGCCTTTCAATCGGAGGCGGCCTCGGATCCAATGGGTTCCTCTTCGACTATGCATTCCTACCTTTTGACGATGGATTTGGAGGCCCCGGGCACGTGCTGACGTTATTGTATGAGTGGTAATCAATCATTGTATATCTATGATTGCATTCATTGGATACATTCTCCTTTTCGTACTGGCAGCTATTGCAGCCTGTGTTATCTACTTCGTCTTTCTCCCCATTAAGATCCGTCCGTGGCTGACGAATACAGTTCATGCTGTTGATCACAGCGAATCGGAAAAAGCCCATATAGATATTGCTATTGATGATACCGGCACTATGCACTTAGTGTGGGCCAGTGAAGGACACGTATATTATCAACAAAAAAGCGAGAGCGATGCTACGTGGTGCGAACCGGAGAGAATTACTGAAGGTGAAGCAGCCTACATCCAAGTATCTGGAGATACTTTATATGCCGTGTCCCTGGGAGAGGGCGTAGACGTCTGGCGTAGTCAAAGTGCAAAGCAGTCATGGACCCTGATTGGCTCCTTCACTGGGAAGCGGGGCTTTAAGAAGCATGCTTTTAATGCACAGGAGGGAGGACGGTGTATGTACCTTGTTTTTGAATACGCGTTGGTGCAGTTAGAACGTCCCTATACGGAAGAAGAGAGGGAAGCCGCAATAGCCTCCAATCTTGAACTCACTAAAAAGCTGTTCTTTGTCAATACTGAAGATTATGGGGCGACCTGGAGTATGCCACATAACTTGGGTCCCACTGCTGCTGATTCTCCCCCTTGGGAAGTTCCGTCTATGTCTGTTTGGGGAGAAGAACTCATCGTAGTCTGGAAAGGATTAAAGTCAAAATATGTAGGATGTAGAAGCAACAACCGAGGTGACTCCTGGACTGAGCAGAATGAGTTAATCAGGCGAAGAAGCAAAGCCGATATTAATAGCTATGTGTTGAATGCGCGTATCGCCCGCGATGAATCGGGCATCCATGTATTCGGACAACACTTTGCCATGTTTGGAGGAGGGACCAGGCAGTGGATGTTTACGGATCAAGGCGTAGGCGAAAGCAGGCAAGTAAGCCGAAGCAAAGGTTATTTCCTTCCCTCGAGATACAATGATGGACCCGTTGAAGTCGTCTATAGATCAAGTAAATATTACCAGATATCGATGATCAGGGGCTTTTTTAGATTCTTTAATGCATCAGCTACATCAGAGCCATGGGCAGATCTTTTTGTCTGGTCCTCAAAAACTGGCAAGCGACGGCTGCTTACCCCTAAACGCTCCTATATCAGTCATTTGGCTTCCCAAAAATCCATCGCATTCAATCGAATAGGCAACAAGCTGTATGTATTCTGGCACGGCCGCAAAAAAGCCGGCCGCCGGCTCAATCAATACGGGTACGAGCCTGAGATTTTATATACGGTTGTTAAGTTTTAAAACTATCACCTTCCTCATCGTTACCCAGGCAATTCGGGTGCACTATCAAGTGATCATTACTAAAAATATAATTCAATGCTTAAAAATTTCCTTAACTATACAGGCTGTCTGATTTTCGTACTGCTATATGGATGTAGTAACGACGAATTTTTACTATTGGACCACGTGCCTCAAGAAGGGCTTGTTGCCTTATATTCGTTCGATGGTGATGCATTGGACCTGACAACTAACAGGTTTCATGGAACCATTTCTGGTTCGGAATTTGGCCTGGATAGGTTTGACGAACCTAATCAAGCGATTCTTTTTGATGGGGTAGATGACTATGTGGATATATCTGAAGGGCAGGCGTTTAAAATTGAGCCTCCTCTAAGCATTTCTTATTGGATTAAGTTGGATCAAAATACAATCACAACTACAATTTTTACATCTAGCTTTGACTCAGATCGAAATCGGGGCGTTTTTGCTACATTTAATAGCAATGGAGCAAATCCTTCGTTCAGTATTGGAGATGGTGGGGTATTTGGTAGTGGTAGTCGTTTTACAGTGCACGCAAATCAAACATTAGAACCAGATAGATGGTACCACATTGTTGGTGTCTATTCGGCCTTAAATGAGATAGATGTATACGTCGATGGGGACTTAGTGGAAACTTTTTCAAGCGGATCTGCTTCATCTCTGGAATATGGTTCCGGGCCAGTTACTTTTGGGAGGCGTTACGCCACAACGGGTGCGGATCCCCTGTTTTTTTCTGGCGCACTGGATGAGTTTGCCTTTTATGATCGAGCACTTAGCAGTGAAGAAGTTAGGCTTCTTTTGGAGGCTGGCGAAGCCAGGTAAATGAGCGTGCGCTAATGGGAGTGCTCAACATAGATCAGTTTAATTTCTCGACGATGAAGAAAAATACCCCACTTTCTCAGGTTTCCTCAGAAGCCTTACGTTTTGACCGAACCCTAACTTTCTTAAAAGCGACTTTACCCCCTCCTGCTCGGATCCTTGACCTCGGTGCCGATAACAATTTCGCTCGCATCATGCGAGATCATGGGTACGAGGTGTTAAATACAGACGGTGATCTGGATGACCATCCTGAAGTGGTCCACAATGTTGATGTCGATGCGGTTACTGCGTTTGAAATTCTTGAGCATCTGGTAGGGCCAATCAATGTCCTTCGACAGATTACAGCTCCCAGGCTCATTGCAACAATTCCTCTGAGGCTATGGTTTGCTACGGCATACAACAATCCTAATGACCCCTGGGATCGTCATTTTCATGAGTTTGAACCATGGCAATTTGATTGGCTTCTGGATAAATCAGGATGGGACGTTAGGCAATCAGAGAAATGGAATAGTCCTATAAGAAGACTTGGTATTCGTCCCTTTCTTCGCTTGATTACACCCAGGTACTATGCAGTAGACGCTAGGCGTAAAATCCCTTAAGAGTTACTCTGAAATCGTACATCACCCCAACCACTGCCGGAAAATCTCAATCAGCGAATCGATCCCAATCCCCTCAATCTCCGTCCGTAGCCGCAGCGAACACCAGAAATCAAGAATCATCATTTGGGCTGCGTGAATGGGGACCGCGATCCAGAAGGACCTGCACCGCCAGACGAGGGCGCCGAGTGCTATACCGCCAACAACAGAGAGGAGGGCCTCGGGTAAGGGTTTGTCCACGTGCAAAGCCGCAAAAGGAACCGCCTGAATGAATACTGCCTGGAAGCCGAAGGTGTGCGACGTCCCGAAGATCATGAATCCTCTCCACAGGTATTCCCAGCCAATCCAATAGAACAGGAAAAGCAGTTCATAGATGAGGAAGAGTGTCCAGTCAAAGGCCGCCTGGTGGTAATGGGGATACTGGCGCTGGAAGCTTTCACCGTCAGACAAGATCCAGGTACCGATAACGACCAATGGCAGATACAAGCCAGCCAGAATCGAAGCCAGTTTCCAATCGCCCAATCCAAGTCCGATTTCGGACGGTTTCTTTTTGAATATTAAAAGAAGAAGAAGGACCGGAATTACGAATCCGGTTATTCCCTGGATTGAAAACCACCACCCCCAGCTCATTAACTCAAGGTGGGTGGTGTCTGAAAGAAGGCCCCCGATCTCCGTTCTAAAGAAGCGTCTGCTACCGAAAGCGAACTGTAAAACAACCAAAAAACCCGCCATTGTAAGTACAAAAGCCGTCTGTCTGTCTGTTCTTTTGAGAGTATCTTTAAGCCAATGCCATTCGTGTAACAATTTGTTTTTCACAATGCACAGATATTTACTAAAGTCTTCCTATTTAAGGTCGAATATAAGGATAGACAAATTTATTCGGTTAGCCTCTGGCGTCTTTGTGATTTTTTTCTAAGTTGGATAGGAACACGAAGATGTTCTGGTAGTGACTTTTAGTATAATAGTGTCCCCCGTTAACCCCAATTTCTAAACCACCAGGTAATTATCGAACGGGTTCACAGCATCTCTATATGGGATAAGTTTCAGATAGGCAGTTTGGTTGTGCTCGTAGCGTTTCTTTTCTTACGAGCCGGCCTCGAAGGACCATATTACTGGTTCACAGGAGAAGAACGTCCTGTCCGTGAGCAGCCAATCGATCCCGCAGTGCTATTCAATCAAGCACTAGACAGCCTTTTTATCGAATATGACCAGGAATTATTGGCTCAAATTCATCCGGCTTCGGATGGAGCAGATGCCTGGGCAGACTCTTTTATGGCCACATTGACCCTCGAAGAAAAGATTGGACAGCTCTTTATTACCAATCTATCATCGAGTACGTCTGATCGCGCACGTCGCGCAGCTTTGGAGGCGGTTCAGGATAATAAAGTCGGCGGCTTCCTCGTCTCCCGCGCTATGGATCCTCAAGACGTCCACGAAATGACGACGCTGCTGCAGGATGAATCAACGGTTCCGTTGTTTTTTGCGGCGGACTATGAGCGAGGCGTAGGCCGATTCAGCAATAACCTTACGGAATGGCCCTCCAACATGGGACTGGGCGCAACCCGGGATCCACTGTTTGCTGCCGCTGCGGGCCGCTTGACGGCTATCGAAGGCCGCGCAGTAGGGGTCAACATGGTTTTTGCACCGGTAGTGGATGTCAATAACAATCCTGACAATCCAACGATTAATATCCGCTCTTATGGAGAGGATCCAGAGTTAGTCGGCGTTATGGCGAAGATGTTCGTCAACGAAGCCCAGGAATTGGGTATGCTAACTACCCTCAAGCACTTTCCAGGGCACGGCAACTCGGAAGTAGACTCTCATTCCCGAATGGGTAAGATTTACGGAGACCGCAATTCGCTCAATGAAATCGAATTGTATCCGTACCGCGTCGTGTTCAACGAGCCCATGAATCCAACCGCAGTCATGACGGCTCACTTGTGGACGCCGGCCTTTGATGAAGAGCCCCTTCCAGCCACCTTCAGCAAAAACGTGCTCAATGACCTGTTGCGCGATACACTGCGCTTCGACGGCCTCATCATCACGGACGACGTAAAAATGGGTGCGCTGCAGAATGATTATTCCCTGGAAGAGCGCGTCGTAAACCCTTTGTTGGCTGGTGCAGACATTGTGCTTACGCCTAGAGACCTTGAGCGATCAATCGAAGTCGTTAAGGACGCCGTCGAAGACGGGAAAGTCTCTGAAGAAATGTTAGAGCGCTCTGTGCGAAGAATCTTGATGGCCAAAGCCTCATCCGGCCTTCATCGCGCCCGCTCTGTTGATAAGCCAGTCCTTGACTACTTGCTCTCTTCGCCACGCGGTGAGCGCCTTGCTCAGAAAGCAGCTGATAAAGCGGTTACGCTACTGCAAAATGACGACCTGTTGCCCCTGGAGCCGAATCAAAACGTTGCGTTGGTTCAGTTGGCCAATATCCGCAGTTCGCCAAGCATTGACGCCGCGATGGATCTCTTTGCAGACATGGTTTCTGATTCCGTAGAGGTAGAAGAAGCACGGCTCGGTATGGAACCCGGAGACCGTGAAATCAGCGATGTAATGGATATGGTCGAAGACGCCGACGCCATCGTAGTGGCCATGTACTTGCGCCTCCGTGCAGGTAGAGGGGAAGCCGGCCTCTATCCCGATCAAGAAGACGTCGTGGACCAATTGGTAGCGATGGACAAGCCGATCGTATTGATTACCCTCGGCAACCCCTACGCGATTACCCCTTATCCTGACGCAGAAGCACTCCTTGTTGCGTACGAGCAATCCCTGGCCAGTGTCCGTTCAACAGCCAACATCCTATCCGGCGCCCATGAACCCGCAGGGAAACTCCCAATCACCGTCGGCCAATTCGCCTTCGGCAGCGGCCTAAACCAAACCCTACCCCCTCAAAACCTCGCCCTAGACGACAAGCCCCGTGCTGCGTCTTCAACTGCGATGAGGTGACAAATTTAAAGTTCAAGGTTCAAAGTTTAAGGTTCAACGTTTTTTGTGGCGGGGGCCTTTGAAGTTGGAGTTGGAAAGGTAGCGGATCAATTTTGAGAGCATGGCAAAGATTTCTTGGGACTCTTGGTACAATTTCTCAAAGTCAGATTTTGTTATAAATTGGTTGTCGAGTAATACGTATAAAAATGACCTCAATTCACCGGTAGAGCCCTTTGCTATTGCAAGGAAATAGCAAAATTCCTTGTTCGAATTTCTTTCAAATCCTTCAGCTATATTCGCAGTAATAGAAATTGAGCACCTAATTAATTGATCTTTCAAAGCAAAGTTTTTTCTCAATTCCGAATTTTGAATAACTTGGAAAATATGGTTTGTTATTGATCTCCCTTTTTCCCAAGCATGAATTTCTTCGAATTTCTTGAAAGCAGCCATCACCACTAATTATTCATCAAGTAAATTAAACCATTCTACCCTATATAGACACCCATGCGAAGAATAGCATACCCCCCTACAAACTTTGAACCTTGAACCTTGAACCTTGAACTTATTCTACAAAGACTACGCCCCCGAAAACGCTCAGCCCTTATTGATCCTCCACGGTTTACTTGGGGCGGGGGGGAATTGGCATTCGTTGAGCCGGAACGTCTTTTCGAAGCACTACAGAGTTCTGGCTGTTGATCTGCGGAATCATGGCAAATCACCGCATAGCGATACGTTTGATTTTCCCAGTATGGTGGATGATGTGCATGAGTTAATGGATACGATGGGATTTGAGAGGGCGCACATTTTGGGACACTCGATGGGAGGGAAGGTGGCGATGTGGTTTGGACTGAAGTACCCTGAGCGAGCAGATAAACTCATCATAGCAGACATCGCGCCGAGGGCCTATCCTCCCCATCACTTACCGATATTCGAGGGGCTTCGGGCGCTGGATTTGCCTGCCTTCCAATCCAGGGGAGAAATTGATGCAGCTCTCGCAGCACATGTAGCTGAAGCACCGGTTCGGCAGTTCTTACTCAAAAATCTCGCTTCTGATGGTGCAGGGTCGTATTCGTGGAAGATGAATCTCGAAACGATTTATGAAAATTACCCGCTTATTAATGAGCCGGTTGTTACCGATAGAACATTTGATAAGCCAACTCTATTTATTAGAGGCGGGCGCTCCTCCTATATTCGGAAGGAAGACGAGCCCGAGATATTAGCACTCTTTCCGGATACTGAATTTATTACGATCCCTAATGCAGGCCATTGGGTGCATGCAGAAGCTCCACAGCCCTTCGCAAATAGCGTATTGGAGTTCCTAAGCGCCTGATCCGGCATCTCTTCTATATATTATGTCTTCTACATTCGAAACGCTACAGGCACTTCTTGCCCAGCGCATCCTCGTTATCGATGGTGCTATGGGGACCATGATTCAGCAACACACGCTTGATGAGGAAGACTTTCGAGGTCCTCGTTTCAAGGAACACCCGCACATTTTAAAGGGCAATAACGATGCATTAGTGTTGACGCAACCGGCGCTCATCAAAGAGATCCATCGCCAGTTCTTCGACGCAGGGGCGGATATCGTTGAAACCAATACCTTCAATGCTAACGCGATATCTCAGGCCGACTATGGCATGGAGTCCATTATTTATGAGATGAACGTGGCCGCAGCAAAGATAGCGCGGGATGTTGCAGACGAATGTACCAAAGAGAACCCGGATAAACCACGGTTTGTCGCTGGTGCGCTTGGCCCTACCAATAAGGCCCTTTCGATGTCGGCAGATGTGAACCGGCCGGGGCATCGAGATGTCACGTTTAAAGAAGTAGCGGATGCGTATTACGAGCAGGTTGTTGGGTTGGTGGATGGAGGGGTAGATATCCTACTCGTTGAAACCATCTTTGATACGCTCAACTGTAAAGCAGCACTCTACGCGATCCAAGAGTATTTTGTCCAGCATGGAACGTCGCTACCCGTAATGATCTCCGGGACCATTGTGGATCAAAGCGGCCGTACGTTGTCTGGCCAGACGCCGGAAGCCTTTTGGATCTCGGTGTCACATATGCCTCATCTGTTAACCGTCGGCTTGAACTGTGCGTTAGGAGCTGCCCAGATGCGGCCATTCATTGAGTCGCTTTCTAAAGTAGCAACGGTGCCAACCAGTTTGTATCCCAATGCCGGTCTCCCTAACGAGATGGGTGGGTATGACGAAACGCCGGCTATTACAGCCAGCTATTTTAAGGATTTCCTGGACGAAGGCTTCCTCAATATCGTGGGCGGCTGTTGTGGGACTACACCGGATCACATCAAAGCAATAGCTGAATTGGCTTCTGGATATCAGCCACGCACAATTCCTGAGAAAACTCCCTATCTGAGTTTAAGCGGCCTCGAGCCCCTTGTTGTGCGTCCGGATGCGAACTTCCTCAATATCGGGGAACGGACCAACGTGACGGGCTCCCGGCGGTTTGCCCGTTTGATCAAAGAGGAGAAGTACGAGGAGGCACTCTCTGTAGCCCGTCAGCAGGTCGAGAACGGCGCGCAGATGATCGATGTCAATATGGATGAAGGGTTGCTGGATTCCGAGAAGGCGATGGCGCACATGTTGAACCTGATCGCCTCTGAGCCTGATATCGCCCGGGTACCGATTGTGATCGACTCTTCGAAGTGGTCGGTCATAGAAGCCGGTCTCCAGTGCGCCCAGGGCAAGTGTGTGGTCAACTCGATCTCCCTCAAGGAAGGAGAAGAGGCGTTTAAAGAGCAGGCCCGCAAGGTACGGCAATACGGCGCTGCTGTAATTGTCATGGCCTTCGACGAAGAAGGGCAGGCAGACACGCTAGAACGTAGAAAAGAAATCTGCCAACGCGCCTACGACATTCTGACAAAAGAAGTCGGGTTCGATCCAGAAGACATCATCTTCGATCCAAACATTTTCGCTGTAGCAACAGGTATTGCCGAGCACAACTCGTATGCACTCGATTTCATTGAAGGTACGCGATGGATCAAAGAAAACCTGCCAGGCGCAAGCGTATCTGGCGGAGTAAGCAACATTTCTTTCTCCTTCCGAGGCAATAACCGGATCCGCGAAGCCATGCATTCGGCCTTCCTGTATCACGCGATCCAGGCGGGCATGGACATGGGCATTGTAAATGCCGGTCAGCTAGAGATTTACGAGCAAATCCCAGAAGAACTCCGTGAGGCCATTGAAGACGTTCTCCTGAATCGCCGGGAAGACGCTACCGAACGGCTGGTAGACCTCGCCGAGAAAGTAGTACAGAAAACCGAGGACGAGTCAGCCTCTGAAAAGATGGCGTGGAGAGAGGCCTCAGTCAATGAACGTCTGGCACACGCGTTGATCCGGGGAATTACTGATTTTATCGAAGAGGATGTAGAGGAAGCACGCCAGGCTGCCAGCCGGCCGTTGGATGTGATCGAAGGGCCGCTGATGGACGGGATGAACAAAGTGGGCGACCTGTTTGGCGCCGGCAAGATGTTTTTGCCCCAGGTTGTCAAAAGTGCGCGCGTGATGAAGAAGGCTGTGGCGTACCTGATTCCGTACATCGAAGAAGAGCAAGCAGATGGAGAAGAGGAAGTAAAACCCAAGATTCTTCTCGCAACCGTGAAAGGAGATGTGCATGATATCGGAAAGAACATCGTCGCTGTTGTGTTGGCATGCAACAATTATGAGGTGATCGATCTCGGTGTAATGGTGCCGGCAGACCGCATCCTGGAGGCTGCACAAGAGGAGGGGGTAGACGTGATAGGCCTCAGTGGACTCATCACGCCTTCACTCGACGAAATGGTGCACGTCGCCCGAGAAATGCAACGCCTCGGCCTCAAACAACCTCTGCTGATCGGTGGTGCAACCACATCCAAGCTGCACACAGCCGTTAAGATCGAGCCGCAATACGAGCACCCCGTGATCCACGTACTGGACGCCTCCCGGTCTGTGGGCGTCATGAGCCAGTTGCTTTCGGACGCGGCAGACAATTACATCGCCGATGTGCGCACCGAGAGCGAAGAGATCCGCACCCGATACGCCAACAGAACGGCCCGTACGGATTACCTGACGATCGAGGAAGCTCGCGCCAATGCCTTTAAAGACACTCTGGGCGCGTCTGCGGTTTATAAACCAGCAAAACCGGGCTTGCATTATTTCAATAACATCTCCCTGGAAGACATTCGTCCGTATATCGATTGGTCTCCCTTCTTCAGCGTTTGGGAGTTGCATGGCAAGTATCCGCGTATATTGGACGATAGCGTGGTAGGGGAAGAAGCAAGGAAAGTCTTCGACGATGCACAGGTTATGCTGGACAAGATCGTCAGTGAGCGTCTGCTAACTGCAAATGCAGCTGCCGGCCTGTTCTCTGCTAATCGAGTGGGCGACGATATCGAGGTATATACCGATGCTTCACGGCAAGAAGTACAGGCCGTGTTGCATACATTGCGCCAGCAGTCAAAGAAATCCACTGGTATGGCAAATCGAGCATTGGCTGATTACGTGGCCTCCAAAGAATCTGGTTTAAACGATTACATCGGCCTTTTTGCTGTGACAGCAGGTATCGGCATTGAGAAACTGGTTGAAGGTTACGAAGCCGATCACGACGACTATTCCTCGATCATGGCCAAAGCCCTAGCCGACCGCCTTGCCGAAGCTCTTGCCGAATGGCTCCACGAGCGCGTCCGCAAAGAGCTATGGGGCTACGCTGCTGATGAAGCCTATTCGCCAACCGATCTGATCAAAGAACCCTTCCAGGGTATCCGGCCGGCCCCAGGTTACCCGGCCTGCCCAGATCATACCGAAAAGCAAACTCTCTGGACCTTGCTGGATGTTGAACAAAACACCGGCATCCGCCTGACTGAAAGCCTCGCCATGTACCCGGCCGCCTCCGTGAGCGGCCTCTACCTGAGTCACCCCGAGGCGAAGTACTTCAATGTTGGGCAGATCGGCAAGGACCAGGTATTGGACTACGCCGAACGAAAGGGAATGTCGGTTGGTGAGGTCGAGAGATGGTTGGCTCCGCGGTTAAATTATGAACCTGAGGCTGAGCGGGAGGCGGTCTGACCACCCCGCCCAGCATGGCTGGGCGACCCTCTTTGGAAAGGAGGGTAGATTAGGGTAGCTGCCTGGTTTTGGAGGTAGGTCGCTTGTATGAGGGTTGAGAGGGGTACTGCCTTGTTATTGAAGAGGGCCTTGTAAAGGAAGGTGATTGGTGTAGCTGCTTGAGGGCTTGCTAAAGTAAAAAGCAGTTCTGGAAATGGCAGTTGTCCAGCTTTTAGGTACAAACCTATACCAACCCTCCTTAATAAGGAGGGTCGAGCAGCCTCAGCTGCTCGGGGAGGTCGGCTTCGGAAAGGCCTGCTTAAACGTAAACGCCTCAGCACTCGGCCCATTAGCGCGTAACAACTCCAACCTCTCCGCAGCCTCTTCTATCGTCGGAATGTGCCCAGCAGGGATCCACCAGAGGACCATGTACATCTCGTCCATGAGGTGAAACCATTCCTTCCGCCGCCGCATGATCTCGACGTGTGCGCTTTTGTAGGTATACTCCTTGAGCGACTCAACATCCACCCACACCGACATATTGACGAGGGTATGTTCGTCGAAAATGCGAAATTCCAATGCATTGCCGTCTTCCGATTTCAGCCGCCAGACAAACCCCGGCGCTTGGTCTGCTAAGGCATTGATTCGATCTAAGTTGTTCACAAAGTCAGCCATCAAAGGCGAGTCCATAGGCGCTTTTGCGTGGCCGATGTTGAGTTGGGCGAGGTGGTGCATTTCTATCAAATGATTTTTGGCCATTTGATAGTATTTCTGGTTTCAAGTTTCTGGTTTCTGGTTAAAAAAGTGTGAGGGTGCTCAATGCAGTGCAATGAAGACCATCAAAGTGCTGACGGTGCTCAACGTAGTGCAATGAAGACAATCAGAGTTCTGACGATGCTCAACGCGGTGCAATGAGTACCATCAGAGTTCTGAGAGTGCCCAATGCGATGCAATGAAGACCATCAAAGTTCTGACGGAGCTCAATGCGATGCAACGTAGACCATCAGAGTTCTGAGAGTCCTCAATGCGATGCAAGAAAGACCATCAGCGTACTGATGATGCTCAACGCGATGGGCTGAAGGGTGTCAATACTCTAGCAAATCCCAGCACCATGCAATTTTTAGCAGCACTAGACAACCATCCCTTAATCCCTTACTTTTCGACTCAACAAGAAACCAGAAACCAGACACGCAGATGGGTATGCCTATCTAACTGATTGCGTAGCAATAAACCAGAAACAGACGAAATGTCCCATTTCGACTACGACATCTTCTTTAGCTTTGCAAGCCTTGACAAGGCTGAGGCTCGTCCGTTGTACGAACGTTTTACAGCGAGCGGGCTGCGTGTGTTTTGGTCGGATGAGTCGTTACAGGAGAGTATAGGGGAGTCGTGGTACAACGAGATTGCGGAGGCGTTACAGTCGAGCCGGCATCTTGTGCTTTTATGGACAGAAGCATCAGCGAAGTCGAAGTTTGTGGAGTTGGAGTTTTCGCGGTTTCATGCCTCAACGATCCAGGAAAAGGATCGGTACCTCGTACCCGTATTGGGCCAAGGTGTACATCCGAAGACGCTACCGTTTTTACTTGGTAACTTCCAGTGCTTCTCTTTAGAGAAAGACCTTGCGCCGCTTATTAAGAAACTAGGTGGAGACGTAGATGAGTATGCGAATCAAGAAGTCTCCTATGCCACCGCTGAAGAGCCGCCGCCGGCACCTGTGGCAGGGCCCAACGAGATGACCGACGAGCACGGCATCGAGTTCGTCCTTATCCAATCGGGCACCTTCATTATGGGGGACGATAACATCTCCCAGGCAAAGCCAGTCCACGAAGTCACCCTTACTCGTCCCTTCTACATGGGCAAGTACCCCGTGACGCAAGAGCAGTGGACGGCCCTAATGGGATCCAACAATAGCCGATATTCCGGTGCAAAGAACCCCGTTGAGCAAGTCTCCTGGGACGACGTGCAGTCTTTCATCGCCAAACTAGGCCCCGGCTACCGTCTGCCTACAGAAGCCGAATGGGAGTACGCCTGCCGCGCCGGTACAACAACCGCCTATAGTTTCGGCGACCACAAACAACAACTCGACCCCTACGCCTGGCACCGCCAAAACGCCGGCGACACCCACCACCCAGTGGGGCAAAAGCAACCCAATCCCTGGGGGCTGTGCGACATGCATGGCAATGTGTATGAGTGGGTTGGTGATCGATATGGTACCTATGAGCATGGCTCAGCCACAGATCCCCCCGGTCCGATTCCAGGTGATAAACGGGTTATACGAGGGGGGAGTTGGAGTCACTTTTTTAAGGAGTTGCGGTCAGCTGCGAGGGATGGGATGAAGCCGAATAGTAAGTATAGTTATTTGGGGTTTCGGGTGGTGAAGGAGGTGTAGGGTGGCAGAGTTCGATTATGATGTGTTCTTAAGTTTTGCAAGCCTCAACGAGAGCCTTGCGCGGTCGTTATATGAGTGGCTGACGGGGAGTGGGCTGCGCGTGTTTTGGTCGGACGAGACGTTGAAGAAGCGGGTAGGGCAATCTTGGTTTAGGGTGATTGAGGAGTCGCTTGAAGCGAGCAAGCACATGGTGCTGCTGTGGTCAGAGGAAGCTCAGAACTCAAAATTCGTACAAATGGAGTACGAAACCTTCCGCTCTGAGACGATTCAGGACGATGACAGGCTGTTAATTCCCTCGCATCTAAACGGATACGGTCCGGAGCACATGCCCCTATCCATGCGGCACCTGCAATGTTATTCGCTGGATGGTGATCTCAAGGACCTGATTTCTAGTTTGGGAGGTCGTTATGAGCAGCTGGAGATACAAAATGAAAAGCTGCGCCAGGAAGTCGAAGCATTGAAGGAGCACATTGAGATCCTTGAAGCAGATAGGCGAACAGCGCACGAATCGGCACCTGAGCACGTGGCTGAACTGGATGAATTAAAAGTGCGGTATATTCAACTGGAAAAAACAGCACAACAAACAGCCAGGCTTCTTAAAGAGAAGGATTCCCAGCTACTGGCATACGAACAGCGTATTAAGGAGATAGAGGAGAAGCCGACGAAGTCTACCAAAAAGGCCTCGCCCAAACCGTCTGTCAAAGGGTCAGATCGGTTCATGACGGATGATCATGGGATTGAGTTTGTGTTAATTCAACCTGGGTTGTTTATGATGGGCTCTGAAGATGGATATGACAATGAAAAGCCGGTCCATAAAGTGGAGATTACTATACCGTACTACCTGAGCAGGTATCCCATAACACAACTGCAATGGGAGGGCGTCATGGGGCAGAATCCGAGCGAATTTAAGGGGACGGAGCGCCCCGTTGAGCGCATTTCCTGGAGGGATGTGCAGGCATTCTTGAAGAGGCTTAAACAGGGCGAGGACGTCTACCGGCTACCTACCGAAGCCGAATGGGAGTATGCCTGCCCTGCAGGCACGACAACTGCCTACAGTTTTGGCGATGATGCGAACGAGCTGGACGAATACGCGTGTTATGGGAAGAACTCAAATCGAAGTACGCAACCGGTAGGCCAAAAGAAACCGAACCCGTGGGGATTGTACGATATGCATGGGAACGTATGGGAATGGGTTCAGGACTGGTATGCAAGTGATTACTATGGACAGTTCCAAAATCTGACTGACATGGATCCACGCGGCCCTGAGAATGGCGCGCGCCACGTCTTTCGAGGGGGTAGTTGGCTCAACTACGCCAGGAGTTTGCGGTCTGCGAAGCGCGACGGCCTCGCCCCCGGCTATGCCTACTACCGCCTTGGTTTTCGTCTATTGAGGACTATCTCTTAGCCCTATTGTCCTTTTCCCTGAGTGAAGGAAGGAGCTGAAGCGAAGCCCCTGTGAGTGGGGCGGTTATGAATCCTGGGATAGGTGATGAAGTATAACAAACGCCTTACCTTGCCCCATCAATTTCTTTGAGACATAGCTCTATACCATGCCTCGGTTTGAATTCGACGTCTTCCTAAGCTTTGCCAGCCTGAATGAGAGCATGGCTCGGATTCTCTATAACCAGTTGACGAGGAGCGGGTTAAAGGTGTTTTGGTCGGACGAGACGCTGAAGAGAAGGGTTGGGAAGTCGTGGCTGAAGGAAATAGAGAAGTCCCTGGAGGCAAGCAAGCATATGGTACTGCTCTGGACGAATGATGCAAAGCAATCTCACTGGGTAGAGGATGAGTACACTGCCTTTTATTCGGAGATACAAGGAAAAAAGGAGCGTCTGCTGGTACCCGTGATGGGAGAGGGGATGCAGAACAAGAGCCTACCCTTGTTTTTGCGCAAGCTCCAAACGTATCCGATGAATGGTAGTTCGGAAGTATTGATCACTAGCCTCGGAGGGCATTACATTTCATTAGAGCAAGAGAACGAGCGCCTGAAGCAAGAACTGGAAGACATAAGAAAGGAAGTTCAATTACTAAGAGCCCAAAACGGAAAGGCGAAGCAAGCGGACCTTGAGCGCATAAGCAGAGAACGGGATGAGTGGAGGCAGAAATACGCAGATCTAGAAAACAGGGCCCTTGAGGAGAGCACCAGGCTGAATTCGGTAATTGACGAGAAAGGAGCACAGATCCTGGTATTTGAGAATCGAATTGCGATACTGGAAAAGGGGAGTCCTTCAAAGAAAACGACACATAAACCATCGGTCAAAGGCCCCGCTAAAACATTCATTGATGATCATGACATCGAGTTCATTTTGATTGAACCTGGGACCTTTATGATGGGGCAGGAGAAAATCGCAACCCCCGTCCATAAAGTTGAGATAACACGTCCTTTTTATCTGGGTAAGTATCCTGTTACGCAGGCCCAGTGGGAAGCTGTGATACGAGGTAACCCAAGTAACTTCAAAGGACAGCGAAGTCCGGTGGAGTCAGTATCCTGGAATGATGTAAAGGCTTTCTTGAAAAATCTAAATAATGGAAAGGAGAGCTATCAATTACCGACAGAGGCCCAGTGGGAGTTTGCATGCAGAGCAGGAACAAGGACGACGTACAGCTTTGGAAACAACAAGGACGAATTGGGCCAGTATGCGTGGTGTCTTGACAACTCTGGATACTTAACTCATCCGGTGGGTCAAAAAAAACCAAATTCCTGGGGATTATATGATATGCATGGCAATGTATGGGAGTGGGTGCGCGATTGGCATGGTCAGTATGAAAATAGTACTGCCATTGACCCTGAAGGACCCGATACTGGGGCGAACCGCGTCGTTCGAGGCGGTAGCTGGAACAACAACGCTAGGTACCTACGGTCTGCAATTCGCAATAGCTACGGCCCCCGCGATGCCGTCAGTTACCTCGGTTTTCGTCTATTGAAGACTCTCCCTTAACTCCTTTCATCCTTTTGTCCTGACAAGGGAAGAATTTGAAGCGAAGCCAGCTAGTGGGGGGCAGATAATTAGAACGGATAAGAATTGGCTTAATTAGCGGGTGAGTCGTAACTTCCAGTGTTCCGATTTCTCTTTTCCGTCCTTGTGCTTTTTGTTGGTCCCCGCCATGTTGCATCCAATGCCGTTGTATGAATTTGTCTATTCGGACATTAACGAACTGATAAAGAGGGTCATTGATGAATCTCTGGTCGCTTATTTAGGGGGTGGAGCCTCTATTGCTGCCGGTTTACCGCGTTGGGGGGAGTTGATCGATGAAATTATTAAGCTTTTGCGGAAGCTTCCGGAAGAGGCGGATAATTTGAGAAGCATCACAACGTTATATAACGAAGGGAGCCTTCCTCATTGTTCAGAACTGATCGAAATCTTGTCTCGCCAGGAGGTGAGAGACTATATCGTTAAGCGCTACGCTGTTTCTAATGTACGTGCCACATCCATACATAAAGAAGTCTCCCGCATCCCCTTCTCGTTTGTTTTCAGCACAAACTATGATTGCTTGATGGAGAGCGTGTTTCCGAAAAAAGTGCCTAAGATTACATGGAAATCTGGGAACGAACTGTTTACCAATCTTAAGGATAACAGATTCTCCATTGTAAAAATGCATGGTTCGGTGAGTGACAAAAAAAGCATCATCCTCACTAAATCCCAATATTATAAATCCGATTCAAGCAAAGTCTTGCAAGAGGCTTTGGAGTATCTTTTTTCCTATAAAACCGTGCTGTTTATTGGATCTTCACTCAAAGATCCAAATCTTCAGCGGATTTTGAAACACACGCGTCTGACCCATGGGGATCATCACTTCGGGCCGCATTATGCTATCATGTTCGACGACGAAGTGGACCGGGTATACTGCGATTATTTGTGGGAAGATTACAAAATTGCCGTAATACTGTGCAAAACCGACTCTCCCGAGCCATCAAGGGAATGGCGTACAAACGCTGTTAGTTCAGTACTGAAAGATATATCAGGAAAAACGTCGATTTATGCGTATGAAAATTACCAAACCCCCAATCTGACGTCCTCTCATTTTTATTTAAAGGACGCAGCAAAGGAAACGTTAGAAGAAATCCTGGAACGTACGGGCTCGAATTTGGGATACATTGCATATACGTATGATACTGCGATGCAGCAACTCATTCTTGAGGCAGTGATAGAAAAAGTAGAGCAAGAGTATGTACATGTTGACGAGAGCAGCCCTCGATACAAGGGCCTTGAGAAACTCCTTGGGCCGTCGGCCCCCCTTGCTAAATTATACCTTCAAAGCCATAATCGGCACGAGCCGTACTATATCAGTGACGTAACAGCACCTCAATTCGACCGGGTTGATCGGAAAGAATTGCATTACGTGTCGTTGGATGATGAGGCTCGAAGTGTATTAATATGCCCCATCCGTTCCGACGGCAAGGCAATAGGGATATTGGTCATTGAGTCGCATAATATTGACACATATACGGTCGATCACGAACGAGCCATTAAGGCAGCTGCTGATATTGCCGGTGCTGCTCACGCTGAATATGAGCACCGGGAAGATGCTTCAAAAGGGATAAAACCTTATCTGTATTGGGGAGAAGATTTTTTTGAGTTGATGAACAAGAACAGGGATCTTGCAAAACTTGAGATGTCCTATATCTTGTATGAGGTGAATTATATAGAGGGGAAACTTAAAGCTCATTATGACGGCATGCTTTATCCGCCTGCTCCTGATATTGAACTGTTTGAATATCCTTTTCTTTCGAATAGTCTTGCTGCTCACACGCTTAGAAAGCGAGAATCTATTTATATTGAAGATGTAAACGAAGAGTTAGCAAATCCGAACTGCCGACTTGCTGAAAAAGGGGTTATTCGATTCGACATCAAAGGAGGTGTTTATGCGCTCCCCATTCGCGTTGAAGGACGTATATCTACCATTCTTGTGGCATGGTCGCGCAAAGGAGATCGGCAATTAAAGAAATACCGCAGCCGAATCTATCGGCTTTCTCACTTCATTGTAAATGATCCTGCAAGAAACAAGACCCAGGACATGGACGATAGGTGTTCGCATCGATTTCTGGATAGATTGAATAAGAAGTTGGAAGTGTTTGATGGAGGGAAGTCATGGACGTTAAAGGATCTTTTTAATGCGGGCTTCAGGGCGAATACCATTGATGCGATCTTGACTACGCTCACCGAACGAGCCTGTGGATTAAAAAGAGTGCGGCTCTGGTTGTTCGATTACTCGCAAGAGTATTTTGAATGCATTTACTCGTATTCGTCCGAGAGTGCAATTAATGGAGATGAGCCTGAGATTGGAAAATATAAACCGCTCACTCTTTCTGCGAATAATATTTATAGCCAGCACACCATTAATCGGGCTCCGTCCGATCCTTTCGCTCGCTTGCAACATGTTTCAATGTTTGGGGAGCAAGACCCCGTTTCTAAGTATCTAGATAAAGATCTAGAAGGCCGATGGTTTGTCGCGCCTATTGTAGATCGTGATGCAGGTAAGCGCGAGTTGTTAGGCTACATTGCGGCAGATAATCACTGCCGGATTAACAATATTCCGGTGGATATGCGTCCCTCTGAAAAGCAAGAAGCTTTTCAGAGATATGCCTTAAATTATGTTTCAGATCTATTAGTAGATTTACTTAGGGCAATACGAGTTAAGCAGCATAAGGAAAGATGACTACGAAATGTAGTCCCATTTTAATACAAATTTTTACCACAATTGACTAGAAACTTTGTGAAAAAGTGTTATTTTAAGGGGTCGCTTATATATGGCATTTTTCTTGAAGTGCAGAAAAGCGAAACATGTATTCAATTCACTAAAGCATATACGGAATTCACATCTTTGAGGACCTTTTTTCCACGCAGAGATCAGTTTAAGTTACCTCGAACTTTTGTTAGCCATTATGTTCTTTCTGAATGGCTTACAAAAGTATTAGCTAAACTTTCCGCTTTGATTAGCCGGAAATACATGATTCTTTGCATATGGAATAGTACTTTATTTATTAAAGACAGGCCCTCCTGATTTTTTACCATATGCAAATCAATATATCATGGGAAACGAGTGAAAGTCAGTAATCGAAGGGGCTTGTGGGCAACTCTGTAAAACTTGTATATCAGGTATACTTTTATATTCGAGGATGAGAGATATATCAGTGGGGTTCACGGGCCGTCCCCTCTTTTTTTATTCGTTATTTTCCCATACCCACCACAATGTGCATTGAGGGGCTTGTGCATACCGTTATCAGAGCAACGATAGGAGAGACTGTGTCGGATCTGATGTGTTAGAATATTTTCGTGGAGTATACAAAGCCTACAATAACCAATTATTGTATTCCATGAAGCGAGTTGATGGAGGGCTTTACTACTGCCAGACCTACGAATTTCCCATTGTCCTTTACCATTATATAATTATTTTGGTGAGATATAGTGTTCTTTAATAGTGCTACTATAGCAGGGATAATAGGCGTTACGACTTCGCCAGATTGGGTCGATGTAGAGACAGTTTTACAATGTATGTACGTGATATTACGGGGTAATACAGGTACAATACAGGGTGTAAAAACGAGCTTGGTGGTTAACGGTTGCTTGGGGATTTCTTCCTCGTGGAAGAGAAAATGATGCACTAACCTCTGATAATACTAGTGCAATAGATGATTGGCATTGGAAGGCCTTATAAACGTATTACTTAAATTATTGAATGGAGTTTCAGCTTCCCAATATATTTTTGAAGCAACAATGAAGATCTAGTAAGTCTAAGATGCAGTGATGGTTGTTCTTTGTAGCGTTATTCATTTCCCATGTTGCTCCCTCAGTTTCCATTTAATTCGCGTATCCAAGTCAAACTGTATAACAGATTTTTCCTTGGTCTATCAATCGTCCAATTATACTCGAGGTTAAGCCTATCGGGTTTTATTTCAGTAGTACTCTGGTTTCGTGTACCAGAAGCATCATATATTTCCTGGTATACTTTAATATTGTGAGGCTCTGTCAATATGAGGCGTAAAGTGAGTCTTTCAACGTCTCTGGTTGATGGGGCCCAGAAAAGTTGCTCGGTTCTTTTCAATTGTATCTTTTTAAACGAATAATAGAAAATAAACTCTTTTAATTGATTCTTCCTTATAGGAGTATTCGAGTGAATGATGAATTTTGTTGCCTTTGACGAAAGCTTTGTTGGAATGGATGGATCTGGAGGGATTAAATCAAACTCGCCGTCCGGTTCTACTTTGGCAATAGATCCAGTCTCGATATTTTCTAGTTGAACGCCAACTTCTATATCCTGAAGGTTTTTTTTCTGACTTATGATCTTTGCTTTTCGAATAGTTTCCCACCCAAAGCCCTCGTCAAATATACGAGCACCAATCTCGATCGATTTGTATCTAAAATCCTTCGGAAAATCCGCTCTGTTTGTGAGGAATATCCTCTTAAAGAAGTAAGCTAATTGATTAGCGATACGTTTGAATAGCCCGAGGTCACCTAGGATTCCAATTGTAAAGGCAATCAGAAATGTGATTATATATGGAAATATAGAATCAAACATGCACGTTTACACTCTCAAAAAATTCCAGTTCACATCGGGCGGCGGTAAACGATGCAACTTGCAGTAATAGGAGGGTCTGCACAGGGCTTATGGGCCAGGAACACGGGGGGTGTTGGACTTCGTTTATTGTAAATGCTGTAAACTTAGCAGTATTATTAGGCAATTACAACTAATCTTTATAAGAAAAACTAACACGCATATGTAGGCTGAATTAGTCTGCTAATTTCTTTCATGACCCGACGCCATTTCATCGCTTTAGCTGGCTGCAGTACCCTGATAGCCCGATGCACTCTTGAACCCCTACCAGACCACCCTATTCTCACTGTTAAAGGCCCCATCGATCCGTCAAAATTGGGCACTACCCTTTCCCATGAGCACATCATGGTGGACTTTTCGGAGGTCAATGTTGTCTCGCCTGATCGGTATAACGCAACGGAGGTGTTTAACCGGGTTTTACCCTATCTCAGGGAGATCAAGCAACAGGGCTGCGATGCGTTTTTTGACTTCACGCCGGACTATCTCGGGCGAGACCCGGAGATTCTTCGTAGACTGAGTGATGCGACGGGGTTGCATATTGTTACCAACACTGGCTACTACGGAGCGAGAGATGATGTTCATCTACCGCCGCATGTTATGACGGACTCGGTTGATGAACTGGCAAAACAGTGGATTTTGGAGTTCAATGAAGGGATAGGGGATACGGGGATTAGGCCGGGGTTTATTAAGATTGGGACGGATCCTGGGAGCTTGTCTGAAGTGGATGCAAAGTTGGTTCGGGCGTCGGCTCGGGCACATCTGGCTACGGGGCTGACGATTGCGGTGCATACGGGGCCGGCGGAAGGGGCGTTTGAGCAGATGGAAATCCTTAGAGAGGAAGGGGTAGATCTCTCGGCCTGGATCTGGGTGCATGCTCAAGGAGAGCGGGATAAGGCAAGGCATATTGAAGCTGCTCAGCAGGGAGCCTGGGTGGCGTTTGATGGGATCAAGCCGCGGCAGGAAGAGATGTATCTGGATTTGCTTACTACTATGAAGGACAACGAGTTACTCAATAGGGTACTGATCTCGCAGGATGCGGGATGGTACACGGTGGGGGAGAAGAACGGCGGGAATTTTAGGGGCTTTAGGTATCTGCTGGATACGTTTGTGCCTGCACTTCAAGCTATAGGGTTTTCTGAGGAAGAGATAAAGATGCTGCTGGAACGGAATCCCGCAGCCGCTTTCGCGGTTAGGATTCGTATTCCTACGACAGAGTCGTAAGTAAATTTGTTTAGCCCCTTTGGGGCTGGCTTACCCCAACGGGGTAACATAAGTTAGAGTCGGAGGAATAGGGCCGGTAAATAACACCTATAGTCTATATATTAGGCACCAACAAACTTGAATCTTAGCTCCTAACAAACTCATGGCACAACGATATATTTGGCTGTTTTTAGTTTTCATCGCTTTCACTCCGAACCTGGCCTCTGCACAGGGATTTCCGACGGATGAGCCGGTGATTAAGCGGATGTGGGAAGTGGGAATGGATAGCTCCCTGGTTGAGGACTTGATGCATGTTCTCGTCGACCAAATTGGGCCGCGTCTGGCTGGATCTGAAGAGCTTGAGGAAGCGGGTGATTGGCTACTTGAAACGTATGCCTCCTGGGGCGTAGACGCGCGCAGGGAAGAGTTTGGTACATGGAATCGATGGCAGCCGGGGATCTTGCATGTGGACATGACCTCGCCACGGGTCCAAACCCTTGAGGCTGAACTTCTTGCCTGGAGCCCACCTACCAATGGACCTGTAGAAGCGGAGGTCATCATTCCGCCTGCAGATCTTTCGAAAGAAAACGTGAATGAGTGGCTGGCTACGGTCGAAGGGAAATATGTGATGATGTCACCTCCAGAAGCCATGTGCCGCGCACGTCAAGAGCAAGAGGCAAACGCGCGGCCTGAGACCGTCGCTAAGTTGGATTCGCTCCGTCGGGCAACCTTCATTGCATGGAATCTCCGATTGAGCGCTCTTGGAGGATTTAGAATGCAAAGCGCACGAGTTGATAGCGCCGGCGCCGTAGGAACGCTGACTTCCCGCTGGTCTGGTGGATGGGGGGTAAATAAAATCTTTGGGACGACGAATGAGGAAGCGGTCGGAATCGATTTATCGTGTGAAGATTATGGGTTGCTATACCGGCTTATCGATCGAGGTACTCCGGTTACCATTCGTGTCAACGCGGAGTCAGAGTTCAAAGGTGTGGTGCCTCAGTACAACGTGATTGCGGAGATGAAAGGCACTGAGTTGCCGGATGAGTACGTGCTTCTTAGTGCTCACCTGGATTCATGGCATGCGGCAACAGGGGCTACGGATAACGGCACGGGTACAATCACGATGCTGGAAGCCATGCGGATCTTGAAAAAAACATATCCGAATCCTAAACGAACAATCTTGGTCGGGCACTGGGGGAATGAAGAAGTGGGATTAATAGGATCGGCAAGCTTTCGGGAAGATCATCCCGAAATTATGGAAGGCATTCAGGCGGTATTTAATCAGGACAATGGTACCTGGCGATTTGAAAAGCTGGAAGGACAGGGCTATCTCTACTCTGCGGACCATCTCCCACGTTGGATGTCGGTTGTGCCTACGTATATATCCGACCATGTTGATGTTGAAGTGCCAGGGCCTCAAGCTAATCGCGGCAGCGATCATACCTCTTTTGTGTGTGCCGGCATACCGGCCTTCCGGTTACAATCGCCTTACGACGAATACCGGCAATATACCTGGCATACAAACCGGGACACCTACGACAAAGTTGTTTTCGACGATCTCAAAGAAAACGCAACCCTCGCCGCTATGATGGCCTATATGGCGTCTGAAGATCCGAAAAAATTCAACCGGGAAAAAGCCCAACTACCCATCAACGCACGAACAGGCAAACCCGACGTATGGCGCGGCTGCCGCCCCGCAAGACGCAACCCCTAAAAAATGAAAAAGGCCCCACAACCACTGGAGGTAGGACGTATCAGACGATCTAATACGCCCAATAGGTACTCGCTACTCCTCCAGCGGTTGTGAGGCCTTTTATGTTCTATGGACTATTCAATCCCTCCTGGAGAGCCGCCAATAGGACGGTTAAAGTCCAGTTCAGCGTCGGGAATAGGCCAATAGGGTAGGTAGTTGTAATTGATGATGGCGTTGGTGTTAATCGTGCCACTGTTGTCGATCACCGTCGCGTTGGTGCGTCCACCGCCCGCGCCTACGGGGTCAAGGATTCCCTGGCGGCGAGCATCATAGAACGAGAGGCCGCGGAGGAACAGGCCTATGCGCCGCTCACTGCGGATCTGCTCCCATACATCGCCGGCCGGGTCAACAGGTGGCAAATTTGCATTCTGGTACGTACGGACCTGGTCCACCAGAGTTGCGGCTGTTGCGGCATTTCCTAGTGCCAGTTCTGCCTCTGCTAACATCAATAGATTCTCCTCAAAGGAGACGAAATACCACTTTGTCTCATCTTCAGTCGAGGTCTGTGATGCATAATGGGAAGCAACGCGCCAGGAGGAGTTATACTGGATGCCTCGTCCACGTGTGTTCCACGAAATAGGAAGGCCGGTGTCTGCATTGGTTGTTTGTTCGAAGAATCCCAAGCGGGCATCGTCAGGCTGAATGTCCTGAATAAGCCGTTCGCTAACCCGGTGCCAACCCCATGGGCCCCAGGCTGCCTGAAAGATCCACCAAACTTCGTCCGGGTAGGTTACGTCATCCGATCGCAGAATGAAGGTGCCTGAGTTGTCCTGCAAGCCGGCTTCAGTAAGGGTTTTCAGCGATTGCCAATCCGCCATGGTCATGTCTGCACGGCGTGTATTGACGAGAAGGTTGCGTGCTTTCATTGTGTTGGCTGCAGCCACGAGCGAAGCACTGGTTGGCTTCTGCACCTCGGAGTCCACGAACAGATCAGGGAATGCATCTTGACGGATCGCATCTATACCGGCTGCATTCTGGATGGCCAGGTCAAACTGACGATTAGATTCGCCAATGATCTGGTCGCGATCCAGGTAATCCGTATTCGTGAGGCCGAATGCATCGATGATGAGTCCTTGTTCATACATAGAGCCTACACGTGCATAGGCATATCCCTTCCAGAAATGGGAGAGGGCCATGTACCCCTGTGCTTTTGCAGCAGCATCGCCAGAGAAAACAACCTCTCCACCGTTGAGGGTTTCGATCATGAGGTTGGCCTGGTTATTCAGGAAATACATGGACCCCCATTCTTGGACCACAGGGTCCTCAGCTGCCAACTGCCGATTGTTTGTCCGGGCGATTTCTGTCCCTTGATCACCGCCGGCAGAGGGTATAAACATACTGCCGTCGTCAAGGGTGATGTCATTCACCTGGGCAACCCATCGGAATTGCCAGTTTCCCCATGGAGTCACAATCGCATCTCCCATGAGTTCATGGTACGCCTGTACGATCCAGACAAAGTTTTTGGGATCGGCGAGGTCGATGGACTCATAATACCCGGCAGCAAGGCGCTTGATACCTTCCTCTGAATTGAGGACCTCCGGCGTCGGGTTGTTCGGATCCGATAGATTCAGGTCGAAGCTGTCGTCTAGTGTATCACAGCTGATCAGCCCCATCAGGCCCGCCATGACCGCGACAGTGAGCACTTTTTTAATCTTAAACATGATATAATATTCTATATTCGAATTTTCGATTTCCCTCCCCCATTCTCCCCTTTCAAAGGGGAGATGTCCCACATGGACAGAGGGGTTCGGGGGGTTACTGAAACACGACGTTCAAACCGAGGGAGAACGTGCGGAAGTTCGGGTAGGTGAATTCGTCGAGGCCGCGGATACGGGAGTCGTTTCCGAAATGGCTCACTTCAGGATCAAATCCAGAGTAGTCGGTGAACGTGAGCAGGTTACGGCCACTTGCAGTGAGGCGCATACGCTGCACTGAAGGGATTTTGACGAAGTCGGAGAAATCGTAGCTGACTGTCACTTCACGCAAACGGATGAAGGAGCCGTCTTCAACAAACAGTTCATTTTGTACGTTTGTGTGGTAAATCGACGTGTAGTAAGCAGCAAAGGCGCCGGTTTCTCCACCAATTGTGACTGGTACACCTACTTCTTCATGCTGAAGGTCTCTATAGAGCCATTGCCTGGTTCTATTGTAGATATCTTGCCCTTCAACCCAATCCCACTGCATGCTCATGTCAAGGTTTTTGAAGAGCGTGACATCATTACGGAAGCTGAGTGTGAAGTCGGGTTCTGCAGAGCCGATGCGGTTTGGTGTCGGGCGGAACTGAACAGCGCGGCTATCTACATCTACGACCATGCCATCAATGATTTCGTAATTGCCAGCCGGATCAAGTAACGGATTGCCGTCTGCATCTACTTCATCCAGGCTACGGACAACTTCATCTCCAAAGTGGGTACCTACACGTTCGCCCTCGCGGAGGAGGTATTGATCATGTACAACGATATCGAGGCCGCCGGGGGTGCTTTCGACGAAGGATTCTGCTGTGCCGAAATTCACACCTGATCGCCAGGTAAGGTTATCACCATGATATACAAGCGCATCGAGAGACAAGTCGATACCGCTAGAGGCGATGTCAACGCTATTGTCAACGATGGAAGAAGCACCTGAAGAAGGAGGCAGGTCCGCTGGCTCAAGGACGTTAGCAGACATCCGATCCCAGTACGTTGCACTGATAGAGATGGGTGAGAACAAGTTGCGTCCACCCAGGATGGTAATGTCGCCGCCGACTTCAAATTCTTTGGACTCCTCGACGAGCAATAGGGGGTTGTTGAGTGTGTTACCAGGTATCAGGGTGCCATTGGATCCTACAGAAGTCTGATCGAGCGTAACGATGCGGTCGTAAGGGGCGGGCTGTGTGCCTGCTTCCCCGTAGGCTGCACGAATTTTAAATTCGTTGATTACATTCGATACAGGGTTCCAGAAATCTAACTCAGAAAGCCGGAGATAGACATCACCCCGCGGGAAAAAGCTAGGGTCTTGCCCTTGTCCGAATGCCGAAGAGTAATCGAACCGGCCGCCGAACGAGATCCCTGCGGTTTCTTGAAACTCAATTTTCTCGTTGATCAGGAATCCGTATGAGTTGAAGTCAAGCTTTTCTTGATCGATGGAGAAGTCGGATGTAGAACGCAACGTAATGGTTGACTCAAAAGGCGCTAGCGTTTGTCCGAGGCTATTAACACGGTCGAAGGTTTCGCGGCGGACGTCAAAAGCGAGTTGTGTGGTGGTGTTCAGGTTGTTCGCGACTTTGAATCGTAAGAATGCACTGGTTAATGCATTTACGTTTGTTGCTTTATCCTGAATATTCCACACAAAACCAGCTGCCGGATCAAGGGCTGCAATTGAATTGCTTTCGAAGTTTCTCTGCAATTCATTATAACCGTACCTGTAATGGTCAACGCCTATTTTGGCATCTAACTCAAGCCACGGGAATGGCGTGTAGTTTGCGTTTACGCTGTTGATGAATCGATTGACATCGATGTCTTTTGAGCGCACTTCGTTTTCGAAAAGCGGGTTGGTTTCTCGTTCGCCTTCGAGTAATGTTGCAACCGTATTGCCTTCGCCATCCAACTCTTCAAGGTTGATAAAGGGCCGGGCAAACAGTGCATTCTGAAGAGGGCCTGTTACGTTGTCGCCGTTTTCGGTGCCCCTGTTATCGGCATCCACAAAGTTAGCGCGGATCGCGATATTCAGATTTTTGATCGGGTTGATCCCAAAATTGGCGCGGTAGGAGCGGCGTATATTAAATGTGTTGATTTGAATGCCTTCCTGGTCCTGGACATTGGCTGAAAGCAGGTACGTAAAGCCAGGGTTTCCACCAGAAAGGGATGCGGAGAATCGCTGTGTGGTGGCATCCTGTAAGACAGTATTTATTGAATTAAACGTCGGCTCAGCATAGGGATTATTGATGAGCGTCGTCGGAGTGATGTCGAAGTTGGGTACCGTCCATTGGCCGGTGGCGTCATTGCGGGAAAGGCCATCAATGAACCCACTGTTATCTACAGGGAATGGGTGGAAAAGAGAGGTTTGAACATTGTCTAGTCCAAGAATCTCATTGCTTTCCATGGAGGTCGAAACGGACAATTTCGGTTTTCCTGCCTGCCCTTTTTTCGTAAAGATCTGGATTACACCGTTGGCGCCCTGTGCACCATAGATTGTAGCTGCTGCAGCGCCTTTAACTACTTCAATGCGCTCGACATCGTTAAAATCGATATCCGCCAGGCGGCTGTTTACATTAAGCGTGATGCCATCGCGTTCAAAGCCAGCAAAGTTGTTGTCTGTGTTGACCTCAACACCGTCGACGAGGATCATGGGCGTGGTGCTTCCCAGGGTATTAATACCACGTAGCGTGATTTGGGAAGCAACACCGGGCTGCCCCGAGACTTGTTGAATATTCGACCCCGCTACTTTTCCTTGAAGCGCGGTTTCAACGGTCATGGCCTGAGCAGTCAGAAGGCGATCTTCATCGACCGATTCCACGTTGATGCCCAATCGCTTAGTTGATGTTGCTGCACCCGTACCCGTTACAACAACCTCGTCCAGGTTGAGCAGGTCTTCTGCGAGCTGGAAATCATGAGTTTGGGTACCTGGAGAAAGCGTGATAAGTTTGGTCCCTTCTTCAAATCCAAGAAAACGGACGCGGAGGGTGACTTGTTGATTATTGGTGAGATTCGCCGGCACAACGATCGTGTACTGGCCATTAACATCAGTAGAGGCTCCGAGTGTCAATTCCTGAATAATGACATTCACGCTAGGCAGCGGTTGATTGTCATCGTCGGTTACCGTTCCGGAGATGGTTGCCTCTTGGGCAAACGCACCAACTGGTAACCCAATCATCAGGCAGAGCGCCCAAAACAATAAGGTTCTCATAAGTTAATTCCTGTGAATGGTTGATTCTTCGGGGTGAAGAGTTATTAGATTCTTGTAACAGGAATTAAATGGCTCCCTAAATCAAATCGGGCTTTAATCGGGTGAACTAAGAGGCTTTGGGGTGAGGTGCGCTATCTGCGGGGCGGATAGTTGAGTTCAAGGTTCAAAGTTCAAAGTTATAGGGGAATGGACCAATCCAACTTTGAACCTTGAACTTTGAATCTTGAACTTCTAATACATCTCATACTTGACCAACCTGCCGTCAAGTTGGCCGTTTACTAGCGGTTTTTTCCAGCTGGTGCGGAGGCCGAGGTGTTTGATCCATTCTCGGTTGCCGTAGTAGACGTAGGCAGTAGAGCCTTTGCATTTTTGTTTGAAGAAATCGCCGAGGGATTTGTAGAGGGCGCTCATTTCGTCTGCCTGGCCCATGCGGAGGCCGTAGGGAGGATTGCAGATGATGGTGCTTCCTTCGGGGATGGAGACGTCTTTGAAGTCGGAGACGGTACAGGCGATCTGTTTGCCTCCTGGCAGCCCGTTGCAATTCATACGGGCAAAGTTGATTGCCTCTTGGTCTCGATCGCTGCCGTAAAAAAGGCCTTCAGGAACAGACTGGATGGCTCCATCGGCTTTTTCCTTCACCTGTTGCCAGGCCATTGGGTTAAAGTCGGGCATGCGCTCGAAGCCAAAGGCCGGTCGCAAATAGCCGGCGGGGACCTTCGCATAGTGCATCAACGCCTCGCAAAGAAGGGTGCCTGAGCCGCAAAAAGGATCGTACAATGGGGTCGTGCCATCCCACCCCGACATGTGCACGGCTGCGGCAGCTACAGTTTCTTGCATGGGGGCTTTGACAGCCTCTTTCCTGTAGCCTCTTCTGTGAAGGGAGCCACCCGACGTATCCAGGCTGATAACCGCTTTGTTTTGGTGGATATGCAAATTGAGCCAGACGTCCGGGTTTCTCCGGTCGATACTTGGCCGTTCTCCTGTTTCTTCCCTGAATTTGTCTACAATTGCATCCTTGAGGCGAAGGGCCGCAAACTTTGAATGGTTGATTTTACTCTGAGAAACCGTTGCAAAGACCGCAAAGGTACTTTGAGGGGTAATGAGTTCGTTCCAATCTACTTCACGAGCCATCTTGTACAGGTACCGGTCGCTGTGGCAATCGAACTCGATGAGTGGAGCTAGAACGCGTGTGATCAGCCGGGATTGGTAGTTGATGCGGTAGAGGGCAGCGCGGCTTGCGTTAAAATAGATGCCCCGGTAGACCTTAGAGGCCTTCTTCCCTCCAAGTTGTGTCAGTTCTTGGGCTCCCTCTTCTTCAAGCCCACCGGCTATTTGGGCAAAATAACGCTCGTTTTCCTGGTATTTGTACAATTGAGTTCAAGGTTCAAAGTTCAAGGTTCAAAGTTTGTTGGGGGCTTGGGGTAACATGCTTTGAACAAACTTTGAACGTTGAACCTTGAACTTTCAACTCTGTTCATCAAAACTCTTGATGAACCGTAATGTCACCAAAATAGGCCATCGCTGATTCTTTGGTGTTGTCAGTATCTGTCATGATGGCGATACCGGTGATGTTGCCTGGTTCTTCACCGAACGCAGCGATATAATCTTCGTACACGTTCCGGTTTTCGAATTGCCAGGTATTCGTGTTTTCGTTACCACTCTGCACAGCAATCATCGTTACCCAGTTTGTGTATGCACTGGGCACCATTGTACCTACAGGGACTTTGTTGGACCAGACGTAGTTGATGGCACGAAGGGGGATATCTCGATATCCTAATAAGCGCAATGCGCGATATTTAATGCGTTCTCCAAAAGGTAAATTCTTCGCATCGTAATCAAAGGTGATATAGATACGTGCAGCAAAGTCATCCCCTTTTTTCTTATTTACATCCCCTTTCTCGAGTACTTGATCGATTTTCCAGTTCCAGCTCAGCGTGGAGTAAAGCTCGGGATTAATGTCGACCTCTTTAATTAGCCCTGAGGCAGTTCCTTCGCTTTGTGCTTGCACAACCACACGTCCTTCATCTTCCATCAGGCGGTAATCGGTTGGTTTGGTCTTACTGAATTTTATTTCTTCCCACCCTTCAGGGACCACTGCATCAACGGACGCAGAGGAAAAGGATCCGATCGGGATGTCGGGAGAAAGTTGAGTTACGGCTGTTGTAAACAACAGTCCTGCACAGATCAATAACACAGATTTATTTAGTTCAAGCGATTTTAGTCGTTTCATGGTCTTGCGCACTAAGCGGCTTAACAATAGTTTCGAATATACCCATGAAACGAAACCTCTACTCAAGAGATATCACAAAATTATAAAAACGGAATAACAAGGGGGATACTTTGTATCCTGTTTCGTGTTGCGCGTAACGGTTTTCGAGTTGACTACCTGCTTGAGCCCGGCTAAAAACGAAACGCAAGTGCAAGACGCCTTCTTGTAATTGATTTTATTATATTGGCTGATACTTTTAACCCTTGTCATTCTGAGCTTGCCGAAGAATCTGGGGAAGCACACTGCGAAAGAATTGTCGTGTCTTTGAAGTCGTGCACGCCCAGATACCTCGATCGCTGCGCTCCAACGGGATGACAATATTGAGCCAATTAGTCATTCCATATACAGACAAATTAATTCTTCGAACTAAGCCCTCACATGCAAACAATCTTCCAATTAGAAAGCACCCGCCCATCCATCATAGATACTCTTCGCCAGGAGCAAGCATCTAATCTTGTTCAGGCGCTAGGGATTATCGGATTTGCCCTGCTTACGATACTCGGGGCACAGGTACGCATTTATTTATGGGAAGTCCCTTTTACATTACAAACCCTCGCGGTGTACGGCAGTGGTTTGTATTTGGGATGGCGAGGTGGCCTCCTGGCTCAGCTCCTCTACTTAAGTCTGGGTATGTTTTTCCCTGTATTTGCAGGCGAAGGCTATGGGTTTGCCTATATGATTGCAGCCGCTTCTGCTGGTTATCTATTCGCGTATCCTCTTGCGGCAGCTATAATAGGCCTACTTTCTAAGAAGTGGAATTCATTAACAGGCAGTAGCCTTTCAATCATTGCCGGGTCTATCTGTATGTTCACTATTGGTGTTATCTGGTTGCATTATGCGGCCGGGCATGTTACCTGGTTAGAATCCATTGACAAAGGCTGGCTCCGTTTCATCCCTGTTGATCTGGCGAAGATTCTTCTTGTAAGCATGATATATACGGGGACTAGAAAGTATTTCTAGTCTGTTCAAAGTTTAAGGTTCAAGGTTCAAAGTTGGTTACTCTGCCAACTTTGAACCACTAACTTTGAACTTTGAACCTTGAACCTTGAACTTCTCCCCCGGAACCCGAGGGAGAAAATAAGGTGTTAGCCTTGTGGCCCATCTCTGGAAGCTTCAAGGCTTATCATGAATAAATACTTCAATCGATTTAAAAATAGCTATGCGTGCCGTCTGGCATACATGGCTTTTTTTGTTGTTTTGGCAGGTCTGACACTGGGGGCGCATTCTGAGCCGGTTGTTGAGTCTCCTGCTTTTGATACTATACTCGATGATCCGCGTGTACAGGAACTTGGTAAGAAGGGGTTGAATCACCTCTATAATATGGAGAAGGAGAAAGCGACAGAGGCTTTTGCGGAGATTGAGGAGTTGTACCCACGCCATCCCATCGCGCCTTTTTTGAAGGGCCTTAATATCTGGTGGGATATCATGATCGATCTCCCGAATGACAGGTATGACGAGGACTTTTACCGGGAAATGGGGTCTGTGATTAAGCGATCCAATCGTATGTTGAAAAGAAACCGGAGAGATTTTGACGCGATGTTCTTCAAAGGGGCTGCACTCGGCTTTCGCGGGCGCCTCCGATCCAATCGCGGCATTTGGTTCAAGGCGGCACTAGATGGGAAAAATGCCATGGATTACGTGTTGGCGATTGCTGAGAAAGAGGATGAGAATGCAGACTATGGGTTTGGTAAAGGAATTTATGATTACTTCTCTGTTGTAATCCCTGAGCAGTATCCTGCTGTTCGTCCGTTCACCGTGTTTGTCCCTAAGGGGAATAAGGAGCGTGGTATTGAGAATCTGGAGCGAACGATGGAGGAAGGCTATTTCATCAGAACAGAAGCCGCCTACTTTCTACTCCAAATCTACTACACATTTGAAAAGGACTTTAATAAAAGCCGGCAGTACATAGAATGGCTACGTACCAGCCACCCCTCGAATTCCTTTTTTCACGTGTATGAAGGACGTGTCTTCTTCCGGTGGGGACGTTGGGCCGATGCCTTGCCGATCTTCGAGGACGTCATCGAGAGCTATGAAGCGGGCAAGCCCGGCTATTCCAATGTTATTGTCGAGCAAGCCTTATATTATGCTGCGCGATGTCATATGGTATATCGCCGCCTCCCTGAAGCGATGACCTATTTGACACGCATGAAGGAGATGAGCGAACAACCTGGAGCTACATCTGTATTTAGAATACTTGCCTTACTCCGCATCGGTATGGTCCATGACGCCCAGGGTGAACGCGATAAAGCCGTTGAATATTACAACAAAGTCCTGAGCATGGACGATTGGGCCGGCGCCCACAAACAGGCAACACGGTATCTTGAAAAAGCTTACAAGTAAGCTTTTTCGGTTCAAGGTTCAAAGTTATTTGGGCTTGAACTAGGAAGTAACTTTGAACCTTGAACTTTGAACCTTGAACTCGAATTCGATGGAATTTCGGTATACGAATTGGGATCCTAAGAAGCATGGGCAGATGATGCTGCCTTTTGACCAGTTGTTCGAGCTGTTTCAACAATTGCTTGAGCATACGGCTGGGGATGCTAACGAGGCGTTAAACTGGATGACGCAGCTGGATAATAAGTATAATATCAGCGACGATACCATGGGGATTGGGGACTTTATCGAGGAGTTGAAAAATCGAGGGTATATCCAAGATAATGAATTAGGGAATCCGATGATGACGGCCCGGATGGAGCGAACCATCCGTTCGCGATCACTAGAAGAGATCTTCCGTCAGCTACGCAAAGGAGGGAGAGGGAATCATAAGACGCCCTTTGCGGGTCCGGGCGATGAACGGCTGCCGGAGACACGTAACTGGAAATTTGGAGACGACGTAAGCCTTCTCGACGTAACTGGGACGCTGGCCAATTCCTTAAAGCGGAGCGGGATCAATGAGTGGAATCTGAGCCAGGACGATTTTCAGGTGTACGAAACCGACTTCCGTACCAGTATGGCTACGGTATTGATGATCGACCTCTCTCACTCAATGGTGCTTTACGGAGAAGACCGCATTACGCCGGCTCGTAAGACGGCCATGGCCCTGTCCGAATTAATCCTTACGCGGTATCCTAAAGATACATTGGACATTGTAGCATTTGGTAACGAAGCGTGGGAAGTGTCCATCAAGGACCTACCTTATTTGAATGTAGGCCCTTATTATACCAACACCAGGGCCGGATTGCAGCGGGCGCGAGATATTTTACGGCGAAGAAAAAACCGCAATAAGCAAATCTTTATGATCACGGATGGGAAGCCGAGTTGTCATATCGAGTATGGACGAATGTATCGTAATGCATTTGGGCTGGATCGGCGGATCGTTAATAAGGTTTTGGATGAAGCTGTCGTATGCCGGCGGGAAGGGATTGCAATCACAACGTTTATGATCGCTCGCGATCCATATCTACAGAAATTTGTTCGTGAACTGACGACTGCGAATCAGGGCCGTGCCTATTTTGCAAGCCTGGATAACCTGGGCGAGTTTCTGTTTGAAGATTATGTCCGTAATAGAAAAAAACGGATGCGGTAGGCACATTGGCGAGAGTTTCCCCGAAAAAAAGCCTTGGACAACACTTTCTTAAAGATTCGTTTGTCCGAGATAAAATTATTGATGCCCTTCAGGCCGGGAAGGACGATTGGGTCGTTGAAATTGGCCCCGGAACGGGGGCAATGACAGGCATTTTAAAATCTCGTTATCCTGATTTCGAGGCCATTGAACTGGATCAACGGGCCATTGCTGCGTTAGAGGAGAAGTATCCTGGTATTCGCGTTCACCACGCGGACGTCGTCCGGTTCGATTGGGCTGGATATGCTGGACGGGCTGGTAAGAAATTGCATATCGTTGGCAATTTACCCTACTACATCACCAGCCAGATCCTTTTTGATTTGATCGCTGCACATGAGGTTGTGGAGGAAGCCGTAGTGATGATGCAGTTGGAAGTAGCTCAGCGCCTGGTGGCGAAGCCCCGGACCAAATCGTATGGAATTTTAAGCGTTCTAATTCAGCGGTACACAGAACCAGAGCTGTTGTTCAACGTATCGAGAGACGTATTTTACCCGAAGCCGGACGTTGAGAGTGCTGTCGTTCGGTTGGTGTTTCGAAAGGAGCCAGAAGGGATGGATCGAGTAAGTCACCGTTTGTTCAAGCGCGTTGTGAAAGCCTCCTTCAATCAGCGGCGCAAAAAGCTAAAAAACAGCCTCAAAAGCCTTCTTGCGGATACTCAAGGCACTATCCCTGAACAGTGGGAGGGGGCTCGTGCTGAAGAGTTAACGCCCTCCGATTTCTTAACACTCACCCGTCATCTTTTTGATATAGACGATACTTGACAGTATGGGGAATACCACGAGAACAGATCATCGCGACATGAAGGGCGGGACGCTTGAGGTAGATGCCGAATTAGTCGACGATATCTCCTCGCTGGTTGAATCGGGCCAACAAGGCATGGTCCTGAACGTGGTAGCAGATCTCCACCCGGCCGACCTGGCTCAGTTGATAAGCCACTTACCTTTCGAAGAAGCCAAACAACTCTTTGCCTGGCTCCCTGCTATCCAGGGTGGCGAAATCTTGCCTGAATTGGATGATGCGTATAGAGGTGAACTGCTTGAAGAGGTAAAGCCGGTTCGCGTCGGTAAGATGTTGGATGAGTTAGATACGGATGACGCCACCGATATCCTTGGAGATCTACCCGATAGCGTTGCTGAGGCCGTTATCCCTCTTCTTGAAGACGCTGATGATGTCCGCACCTTGCTCGGTTACGATGAGGAGACGGCCGGGGGGATTATGGGCCGCGAGTATGTGTCGGCCAAAGGGAGTTGGACCGTAGCGGAGGTCACAGAGGAGGTACGCAGGGAAGCAGATGAAATCGACCAGATCTATGTCGTTTATGTGTTGGATGACCTGGGGCGGCTGGAAGGGTTTATTACCCTGAAGAAACTGTTGCTTTCGCCGGCACACGTTAAGGCGCAAGATATCATGCGAAGTGACTACGTGTCCGTGCAGGTGGATCTGGACCAGGAAGAAGTCGCCCGAATCATGGAACGGTATGATTTAATCGCGCTACCGGTTATCGACTACGAGGGAAAGCTGGTTGGACGAATCACTATTGACGATATCGTTGATGTTATTCGTGAGGAGGCCGAGGAAGATATCCAGAAAATGAGCGGGGTAACGGGTGGCGAAGAACCTACAGACTCTGTGCTTAGAATCACGCGGGGACGATTACCCTGGTTGTTGGTCGGTTTGGTAGGAGCCGGTTTATCCGGGTTTGTGATCGGTGGGTTTGAAGATGCCCTCGAGGAAGCTGTCATCCTGGCCGCATTTATTCCAATCATGATGGCAACTGCAGGGAATGTAGGGATTCAAAGCTCATCCATTATCGTACAAGGGTTGGCCTCGGGTGATTTATGGTCCACTGATGTAATGAAGCGCCTAGGGAAGGAAACGGCGGTGGCGCTTATTAATGGAATAGCCCTCTCTATCGTGCTTGCAGGCGCTGTTTTGCTGTTGCCCTTCATATCTCCAAGTATCGCGGAGGTCATTCACTCCTCTGTCCTTCTTGCCTGGACAGCGGGGCTCTCCTTACTTGCCGTAATCATTTTAGCCACGGTAATAGGAACAACTGTACCCTTGTTCTTGCATAGATGGGGGATCGACCCAGCGATTGCTACAGGGCCCTTCATCACGACAAGCAACGACATTATCGGGCTAACCGTGTATTTCTTGATAGCTACAGTGATTTATCTTTAGAGCCGGTCTGTCAGGTCTTTAATAATTCCCTTCACCCGGCGTTTATTCACGCCCAAATCAGATCTCCCCGTGCGACTGGCACTTTTGATAAAGAAGACGGATCCACCTTCATGCAATTCCACCGCAATTTGCACATCGTCTTTGAAACGCCATGCATTGAACACCGCGTCGATACGATGATGATCAACAGCTCCCTGCGTCACCGTATCCAGGTACTTGTTCGCATTAAGCACTTCCATGGCGACTTGGGTGAGCTCAGAAGGAAGTACATCAAATAAATACGCCTCATGGACGCAGTTAAGAGAACTGGTGCACGCGTCTAACGGACTAGACGATAAGAGGTCAGGGGATGCCTCTTGGGCCATAACAGAGGGGGCCATTGCAATGAGGAAGATGAAAAACCCTGTAAGGGTTCGTAATAGGTTAAGCACCAGCTTGCTGGTCTCCCATTACGTTGGTCTCGTTGTATTTTGACGGGCATTTTACGAGAATATGCTCCGCAACGAATACATCTCCCTGAACGCTTCCTTCGATGACTAGCTTTTCAGCGTCTTCGAAATTAGCCGGCTTTGGGTTGAGATAGTGTACTTTGCGAACACGACCTAGCTCATCCTCCATATGAAACTGGAAAATATTGGTAGCCGGGTCATACGAGATCGGTTCATTCTCGACCCATGTACCCACGACATGGGCTTTAACACCGGTTTGTTCTGCCTGGGTAAAGTCCATATACCCGCCAACGGAACTACCGAAGTTCATAACTGCAAGGGCTATAAAACCAACGATCAATACAAGACCGATTATATTTTTCTTTTTCATAGTAGAACGTTAAACAAATTAATGCAGGGGATTTATTTGATTTGTTTCTGGTTTCTAGTTTTCTGGAATGCTTTCACCTTTGGTTCGTTCCGCTGCGGCTTTTTCAAGGTCGAGTAGCTTGCGATCCGTTCGGTGAATGAAGTAGGCGATGCCGAACCATATGACGAGCACAACGGCCAGTACAACGAATATTTTGTCTTGAGCGAGCATAAAGCGTTCAGTTCCTAAAGGGGGTTGTTCGGGGATTTGTTCAGTGGTCCATGTGCTATCATAAGATGTTGAGATGCCATCGGATGCCTGGGTTTCTTGAGCATCCTGAGCTTCTTGTGCATCTTGGATAATTATTATCGGAGAGAAGGTCATATTCGTTTAATCGTCCTCCCACTGAGGGGCTAGTTGGTCTTTTAATTGAGCTACACGAACGCGCTGTGTATATAGGACATAAAAAAGTCCTATGAAGCCGATGCAGGCAGGATAGAACACGAGGCGCATCAAGGGGTGTGTAATCTCGCTAAATGCGGGATTCCCTTCGGCACCCGGATGGAGGCTGTCCAGTTGGCGAGGTAATACATAAAGAAGCAATGGCAGGGTAGCCGACGCAAATAAATTGTATGCAGCAGAGATGCGTGCCCTGAGCCGTGGAATTTCTATGGTTGAGCGAAGCACAAAGTAGGCTCCGTAGATGAGAACCCCTATCGCAGCCAGCGTTTGCTTAGGATCGAAGTTCCACCAGATGCCTTGCCCAACATACCAGGTGTAACGGGCCCATATACTACCCGTTACAAGGCCGAGGATGCCAAAGAAGATGCCCAGCCTCGATGCTTCTTCTGCTCTGATATCGTGAATCAAACTTCCTGTACGGAGGCTTTTATAGGAGTGATAAGCAGAAAATCCCGCAGCAGCCAGCATCGTAAACCACATGGGTACGTGATAGTACAGGTTACGGGCGGTATGCTCAAGAATGCTCAACTTGGGAATTCGAAGCAAAAAGCCTCCAATGATCACAACCGTCATCCAGATAAGGACTATGTTTGTGATGGTACTGTATCGTTTCTGTTGGGTCGCGGTGATCAAGGTAACAGGTTTCGGGTTTCGGGTTTCGAGTTTCGTGTCGGTCGCGGGTTTTGAGCCGTGGGGGAAGAAATAACCCGAAACTCGAAACCCGAAACCAATCAATTATTATATAATTGATTGAATTTAGTCATTCCATACGTAATCGAACAGCAATACTGATGTAGTAATCGTTACACCTGCAAAGCCGATGAGAACCTTTAGATCCTCAGAAGCGGCATTCCAGTTTGAATTCTCATCCAAGGCGGTTTGTGTGGCATGGACGACGGAAATCAGTAGTGGAATCAGTATTGGAAATAAAAGTACGGGAAGCAGGGCTCCCTGGTTGGAGGATCGGGCAATCAATGCGGCCAGTAGCGTTGTGGCGCCAGCCAGCCCGATCGCTCCTAACAATAGGGTTACAACCAGTAAGCCTGGGAATTTGACTGAAAGCTGAAGGAAAAACATGAAGGCAAACAACGCCGTGATGTTTACACTCAAAATCAACAAGATGTTGAAGAGTAACTTCCCAGCGTAGACCATGCTCGGGCGGGTATTGAGTTGGAGCAGAAGGACAGTGCCTCGCTCCTGTTCGCTGATAAATGAGCGGCCTAGCCCCACAGCTGCAGAAAACAAGATGATGATCCACAGGAGGGCAGACTGCTCCCGCATGCCGATGTTATTGCGATCAAGCGCAAATATAATCAGTGGCATAGAAGCAAGAACGAACATTAGAAGAGAGTTAATTGCATAGCGGCTTCGGAGCTCAAGGCGAACATCCTTTTCAAATATAGCCCACGTGCCCTGCAACCAATCCATCATAACTCCCCAATAAATTTAACCTCAGTTTCTAACAAGTAACCTGTTTCTCTTTCAACTACTTCCTGAACATGCGCGATTATCTTTTTGAGATCTGCCGCAGTGCCGCCGCCCCGGTTAATCATAATATTAGCATGGCGGTGTGTAATTTCAATACCTCCAATACGAGTTCCTTTCAATCCACACTCATCTATGAGCCTTCCAGCACCAATTCCCTCAATTTTCTTAAAAATAGAGCCTGCACTCGGCTCTGTATCAAGGGGGGGATGCCGTTTTTTGCGCCAGGCAAGGTTTTCTTGCATGATATATTTCATGCGTTCAGGTTCTTCATCTTCAAGCTGGAAGGTGGCAGTCAGTACAATATCTTCGCGAATATGGAGGGTTGAATAATCATATCCAAAGTCAAAATAGGCTAGCGGTACGGTTTTGCGGTCGCCTTCTTCTGTTAATATTTCTGCCTCCAGTAGGACCTCTTCGATGAACATGGTTCGTTCTCGTTCAGGAGGCGGAGAGAGGAAATGTAAATTTTGCCATAAGGCGCCTCCAACCGTTGATGGAATACCGACATAATGCTCCAGGCCGGAAAGGTTGTTGGCAACTGCAAGGTCAATCAGGTCCGGGTAGACAATGGCTCCACTTTCCGTGAAGATCTGCTTTTTTTCAAGGTCCACGTTCATGGCGTTTGCCCTGTTGTGGACGATCAGCCCTCTAAATCCACGATCCCCAATCACAATATTTGCTCCCATACCAAGGAGGAAAAAAGGGATCCCAGCGGAGCGCGCAATTGAAATGGCCGTTGCTAATTCGTCTGCCGAGCGGGCATCGATATAAAAGTCAGCAGGTCCGCCGATCTTAAAGGTTGTGAAAGGGGCAAGAGGTACGTTAGTCCGAAGCCGGCCGGCGCCAATCCGCTCAGTAACCTGCTGATTAAGATGCGAATACGAAGTGTGTGTAGTTTGCAACAATATGATCGTTTATACGGAGAATGGTAAGCAATCATGCAATGATCGCATGATTTGTTTCTAGTTTCTTGTTTGGGCTTGAATAGCCAGAAACGAGAAACCAGAAACAAGAAACCGATCAAATAAGATTATTTGATTGATCTAACGTGCCTAAAAGCGGGGATGTTGCTCTTATAGTGGCTAAAATTGAACTTTTAGATTCTGCTTTGGTAAATGAAATACCCACAATGTGAGGCATGAAAACCCAATGCATGCCATGTGTGGGTATAGATACAGTTAACTAGATAAAAACTATGGCGAATAATTATCCGAACCTTACACAGGCGGCCAGTCGATTGATGGTCGGTTTTATCGTTGTGATCATCTTTATTCTCTTGGCCGGCGGGCTCATGACTACAACACTGGGGCCTGGGCAGGCAGGAGTCAAGTATAGTATTTTTGGTGGTACTGACCTTGATAAGCAATTTAACGAAGGCTTACAAATTCATCCTCCCTGGGTCGACATCATTAAGTATGACGTTCGTTTCCAGGAAAAACTGGAAGAAATTACAGCTCTTTCTTCAGACGGTCTGACCATTGGTATGGATGCCTCCATCCGTTGGCGTCCGGTGAGGAACTTGCTACCTGACCTCCATCAGAACTACGGGGAGACTTACTATGCAAAATTGGTTCAACCGGAATTGCGTAGTGCGGCACGTGAGATAGTAGGTCAGTATACACCTGAGGAACTTTATTCTACGCGAAGAACAGAGATGCAACAGCAGATCATCGATCAGGTGCGCAGAGGAGTAGACGAGAATTTGATCGAGGTTGAAGCCATCTTGATCCGAAATGTGAAGCTTCCTGAGCAGATTCAACGCGCTATCGAGAACAAGCTGACTGAAGAGCAAGAAGTAGAACGCTACTTCTTTACGCTCCAAAAAGACAGCCTGGAAGCACAGCGTAAGCAGATTGAAGCTGAAGGCCAGGCAACGTATCAGCGTATTATTACGGAAAGCTTGTCGCCTGAATTCCTTCGCTTTAAAGGAATCGAAGCGACGCAAAACCTGGCTGAATCTCCAAATACAAAAACAGTTATTGTTGGTGGTGGAGAGAGTGGGCTTCCTGTAATCTTAGGAAATCAGTAGGACTGATTTCCTGTTTCTGGTTTCTTGTTTCTGGTTTCTTGTTCCTGGTTTCTTGTTGAGGCGCCCTTTTGGGGCGCCTCTTCTTTTTGTACCTTTTGGCGGACTGCTTTATTCTTTTAAGGAATGAACCACTAAGGTTAGCAGGATCCAACATATAAAACTAAGTTTCAAACTTTCTTCCCTGCAAAGGGGAGATATCCCAAAGGGACTGAGGGGTACCATGGCGTCTGAATTCTTTGAAAAAGTGTGGGATGTGGTTGCGGAGATTCCAATGGGGAAGGTAACTACGTATGGGCATATTGCGTCGCATCTGGGCAATAAGCGGGGAGCGCGTACGGTGGGGTGGGCCATGAAGGCGGCGCCTGGGCCTCATTTACCTTGCCACCGGGTAGTGAACCGGAAAGGAGAACTGACGGCCAGGAATCGGTTTGCAACGCCCCATTTAATGGAGGAGCGATTGAGATCTGAGGGGATTACGTTTAAACCGGATGGATGCATAGATATGAAGGCGCATCTTTGGGTACCTGGTGAATAAAATCGTCTCAAGAATCATGATTCTTGAAGCTTGAGGGTAGGGTAACGCTTTATTTTGCGAGCAATGGTTGTGCAGGCTGTTGGATAGGGAAGCGCTGGTGCATGACCTCAATGTGTCGTTCTAAACTAAACCCATTGCTCGTAATGCAAGCGAAAGTGACGAAGTGTTTACCCTTTCTTGTTCTGTTCCTCTTAGTGCCTCTTTCTGTACAAGCCCAATCAGAGGTAGATCAAATCAGTGCGGCCATCCAAAGATATATCGATGGCACCTCGTATAACGATCCCGAATTGATCATGTCCGCTTTTTACGAGGATGCAGATATGTTTCTTAGTAGAGAAGGGCATGAGATCTGGTTAATGCCCGTCAGGGAGTACGCCAGCCGGTTCGGGAATGCCGAGAAGGGCGAACATAACGGGCGTACAGGTAAAATTATCAGCGTCGAGCAGCAAAACGACATCGCTCTCGCTAAAGCCGAAATAGAGATTCCAGCGAGTGGTATGAAATTCATCGATGTGTTCATACTCAAGCGCTTGTCTGGGGAATGGAAGATTATTAGTAAGGCTGCCACCAGGATCGAGTAGGTGGGAGGATATGCTGAATCCTTAAACGGCCTCATCTTACTCTGTAACATTACTATTACTTATCCGCAAAACCTGCCCGTTAGGCGCATCGGTTAGCAAATAAAGCCCCCCTCCTGGACTTTGGACTATATTGCGCGCCCTGACTCGATTGTCGATGAATAACTCTTCGGCGCTTTTGATCACGTTGTCTTCAATCCGGAACCGCCAGAGGCTTCCTCGGCTCAGGCCGGCTACAAGCAGGTTGTTTTTCCATTCGGGGAATTCATCGCCAGTGTAAAATACGAGGCCAGTTGGGGCAACCGTATGTTGCCAGTACCACTTGGGTGGGGTGAGGGTAACGCCGTCAGGCACAACAGGAGCAAACCCTGGGGCTCTGTATCGGCCGGTAGTTTGGTAGGGCCACCCATAGTTTGCGCCGGCCTGTAGCAGATTCAGTTCGTCACCCTGGATGGTCCCATGTTCGCTGAACCAGAGGTCTTCGGATTCAGGATGGAGAGCAATCCCCTGAACATTTCGTATTCCATAGGCGAATGCACCTGGACGTGCTCCAGGCCCAAGTGTTGGATTATCAGATGGTATGCTGCCGTCCGTGTTAAATCGATAGATCATGCCGCGGGAATCGGAGAGGTCCTGCGCTATAGGAAGGGAAGGTTGCTTGGCTTCTGAGAACAACCTGTCGCCCACAGACGCATAGAGGGTAGCGTCCTTTCCAAAGACGAGCGCGCCACCATAATGAAACGAGCCGTCTGAATGAGGGTCGGCCAAAAGGATGGTCTTAATGTTTATCAGCGAATCATTCTCCAATGTAGCACTGATCACTCGTGTTGTTGTGCCGCTGTCAGCTTCAGATACGTAGGAGAGAAACAGGCGTTGGTTAGTCTGAAAAGAGGGATCCAGGACGATGTCAAGCAATCCTTCATTAAACGTGGTTTTGAGTCCGGATTGGATGCCTCTGGGGTAATGCAAGGATGTGGCATCTGCCGGCTTGGTCAGGACAGAGTCTGCCCGATCCTTCGGAATTCCTTGAATGATCGTTCTGGACCCGGTTTGCAGATGCACTCTTAATAAATGGCCGTCTTTCTCGGTGATCAGTGCTTCGTCTTCCGACAAAAAAGCCATGCTCCATAGACGCTTAAGCTCCTCGAGAACCACTTCCTTTACTGGTTGAGCGGGTTGATAAGGCTCCTGTTGTGTAGAGCAGCCAAGAAATATGAGTGGAATAAGGTAGATAAGATAGAAGGTGAAGCGCACGTATCTCTTCGGTTTGTCAGGTAATCCAGAAAGCACCAATATCGAGAGTAGGGGGATGCTTTGTCTTCAATAAACATGATTCTTGCACTGAAAAGGTGCAGCGGGTGCTTATTTCATTTTTGCAATGGGGTGCTTTGCTTGCGGAACTGGGATGGCGTCATGTTGACGTGCGCTTTGAATGCAACATTAAACGAAGTCAGGTTTCCAAATCCACAATCAAAAGCAATCGTTGCTATCTTGTCGCGGGTTCGATCAGGGTCTTTTAGCAACGCTTTAGCGTGTTCAACTCGGTACCGGTTTACAAACTCAGAGAAATTAACTTGTTCTACTTCGTTGATGGCCTGGGATAAAAAGCGGGGTTGCGTTTCTAGCATTTGTGCAATGCTATGTAATGAGGTGTCTGTATCGAGATAGGGGGCATCAGTGTTGAATAAGGTTTTTACACGGGTTATTAATGCTTTGGACGTTGCGACGTCCACAGTGGATTGTGCATATTTCTCAAGTGCCAGGTGGTGTTTCTTAAGAAAGACAAAAGAAAACAGGTAGATAAGAAACGAAAAGGCCGTGGCACCCAATAGATAGAAGGGGACAATCCTGATAAAAATGCCTGCATACAGTACCAAGATTAAAGATACGCCGATGAGTATGCCTCGGTACCAGGATAACAACCCCGATCGCGCTTTTAAATTGGCTCGTGCGTAGAGTGCCCAGGATAAAACTAGATAGCCGGCCATGTGGACCAGAACGGCTGTGTAAGCAATTGACGCAGCTTGACTACCATCGTTTGGGACCAGTTTGCTGCCGAGTGCAAAAAGAACAAAAGGAGCGAAGTGGAGCAGGATGGTTTTTGAGAACGCCTGTACTTTGTTGAGAAGAGCCTGTCCGTATTGCCAAACTGCGGGCCCAACGAGTAAAAATCCTGATATCCCCAGATTACGCACCCAGGGATCAAGGTACGTATAGTTAAACACAACGGCTTTACCGATCCGAATCGTTAAGCCCAAAAGCACCAGCCCAAGAAAGATATTAGCGGCTCTGTTACCCCTTTTGAGGGTAAGCAAGTATACCGACAAAAAAAGCGCCTGAGCAACACCCAGGCATCCCAGTACCAATATGACATTTGCATCGAACATACGTTGGCTTTGAGTTCTTTTATAGGCTTTGATGATAAGCTACATGCCGCCTGCCGTACTGGTTCTCCGCTGATCTATTTGTACTTTGATTCAGGCATGTTCAAGGAGTATAATACTTTTTAGATTTTTGTCAATACAAATTACCCAAATTCTGATGGTCCGGAGTTCTATCTGGAATATGAATGCAACGACGGCTGCTGTGGATGTCGGGCTTACTTACAGAATGCCCTTTAAGCCAATAACTCTCGGGATGAGTATTTCCAACTTTGGTGGTGAGATGCGGTTAACAGGGAGTGATACAGCCGTGCGTACTGTCTAGTAGGCTGTTGAACGCATAGACTTGGAAGCTCTGCGCGCATGCACCTCTATCCCTTTGTATGTTCCATACTTCCTTGGACAGGAGTCGGACTGACAAAAAGTGCAATAACTGCCTCTCGGAATGCTATGCAAACCTTATCACATCGCTCAATAACTTCCTTGACAGCGAAAATACCTAGTTCGAAACGATAACCTTTTGAGTTGCAGCGGTCCCTTGATCCGTTTGTATCCTAAGGATATACAATCCCGGGGCAAAAGTATCTGTTGAGAACTGGGTATACGGTCCAGTGGGCCTATCTTCGTAATAAACACGCTGCCCCAGGACATTAAAGATTTCAATGCTTCCTTGCTCTACGCTTTCTGACCACTCTACAGTGAGTAGGCCTCCTCTTTGAACAGGATTGGGATAGAGAGAGAAGTCATCATTTGCTGTTATCAATTGCTCTTTCTCGTTAGAGACCACGCGCTCTCCAGAGAAATATCGTTCGGCTAATGCAAAGGCATCTAAGCCAACGCGCTCACCAATAATACGGCCTGGTATATCGTCTACTGGCGGATGGATACCACCCCAGATTCGTGATAAGCTTGTTTGATCGGATGCATCTCTATAGGTGGCCCATTGTAAGGTGATATCGACACTGGGGCCATCTTCAAAGACCAGGAACTCGTTCTGAGGGGCATGGAATTCGCCGATGCCTCCGGGGAAGAAAGGGTCACCCGTCAAGAACGTCATAATCTCAGCAGCGGCACGTGAAAAGGTAGAGTGTCCTGAAATGTAACCAGCGAAGGGTGGGGTGATAAAGGAGGGGCGTTGATAGGGCCACCAGTTTTCAGCCAGGATCCAGTCTACGCCTGCCTCATCGTTAAAGGGGTCCTCAATAAAGTCCGGACCTTTCCAGGCATAGAGCTTAATTTTGCCGATATGTTGACTGCTGTCTCCCGCAAGTGGATCCCCTGCTTCCACCAACTCAATATATCCCGGTACGAGAGGGATACCTTCGGATGAGTAGCTGGAAAGGGTAGAGTCGGTTCGTTGGCCCTGATCCGCCATATAACGGATAGCAGAGACCGGGCGGATGTAGTCATACCAGCCTTTTATGCCCCAGGCGGTGATGGCCGCATCGTGGACGGCACCACCTAGTGCAAAATACGCTTTCACATCCCATTCCAATGGATCGATCGGTTCACCCTCGCCTTTGTATTTTCGTTCAAACAAGGGATGGTCGGTAACATAGTTTAAAATCGTAAACCAGTGCCCGGGAGGCGTTTCTGAGTCGGGACCATCTGCCCAGAACTCAGCGAGCACCCGTGCATAATCACCGAGTGGGACAATCTGAGGCTCATAAGGCATTCGTGTTACTGGGTTCAAGAAGTAGCCTTCTCCAGGGTCTCCACCGGCAGTGTAATCGTAGAAAAATCGTAGCTCCTCGATCGTTTGAGGAAACAGGCGTATATCGATGTTTCCAACAGATGCTGGTGAAATATCGACCATCCTGCTGGAGTCAGGTTCTAGATGGGAAGACCACAAGGCAACCAGGGAAAAGCCCCAGGCATATTCTTCATTGTCCTCGTCGGTCATCGTATAGGCGGGTGGACCGGGGTCGTGATAGACCCAGTAGGAGTCGCCATTGCGCTCGTAGATGTTTAAGTCTCTAGATGTAAGTGCAAAGGGGGATACCTGGCCCCATTCAGCACTCAGAAATGGAGGAACGCGAACCGGGATTGGGTTGCCGGCCTGGTCAATGAAGTCGAGAGAAAGAGGCTGCCAGCGATTCGGGTCGGAGATAAGCGGGTTGCCGGGCATGGAGGGGATGAGCGCGATATTCGACGGATTGTAAAAGAAGTTGGCATAATCGAATCGCTCATTTGCTCCATCCTGCATACCGAAGTCAATAATGCAGGAAGCAATGTAATTGCCCAACGCGGCTCCGCTTCCCGATTGGTAGGACCGGGAGGTGTCAGCAGGATTGTACTCAAAAGAAGTAAAGAGAGAGTCAAATCGTGCTTGGGATTCTTCGAGGCCTGGAGAGCGTTGAAATCGGTGGGTAAGAAGGCGATACGTAGCAAAACTGATCGCTTTATTTCTTGCCTCTTCTACATCAGCAGTTGGCGTGAATCCTTCAAATGGACAGGAGAATTGCCGGACCGTTTGGCCCAGAAAGTAGGGGGTAGCGGAGCCGTCAAAGACCGTCCACGCGTCGTACATCGCAGCCGAGATATGAAAAAGGTTTCGGGCATGTACGGTAGGGCGTGCAAAATCATTACGGATGGCATCCAGGAGCGCTTCATTCCATATGCGGGCAACAGAGTGCTGGCTCTGCGCAAGCTGCGTCCAACTACATAAAAATATCAACAGGTACAGAATCCGGGAGATTACCATTAATTGCTTACAGACTTAAGTGAGTGGCGTCTAGCCACGATGGGAAATCGCTTTGTCCCGATAGATGACCGTTCGGGTCCAAATCTACTCTTTTTTCTTGAAAATCTCATTCATTACACTACGTTCCTCCGCTATTACACTCGAGGGTTGTTTTATACGCAGAAACTCCACGTCTGATTTGTCTGAGAGAACCCATCCTCTTCCTACAATAATCGAGTTCCTCTGATAGGTGGTGGAGGAAAGCGTACCTGGCCATGTAGCACAGGTTTGGGTGCGCGTATGATCACAAGGGTTACCCGCCGGCTTAGGGTAGCCCTGTTTTTTTTGGTGCAAAGTGCAAAGTGCAATGTCTTTTGGTAGTATCTCTGAGTACTAAGTCTGGTTTTCTAGTTGAGTGGCGAGATCTATGAAGTCTTTTGCGGCGAAATCGGCGTGTTTGCCCGGTTCGAGGTCTGTGGTTTGGTTGGGGCCGTATTCTTGTGGGCGGTGGACGAAGGCGGTTTGAAAGCCGACGGTCTTGGCTCCGTGCAGGTCGGCGTTGTGTGCGGCCACCATCATGGTTTCCTTTGGGGAGATACCTAGCAATTGGGCCGCCTTGAGATACACTTCCGGATCTGGTTTATAGTGATTGGATAATTCGGCGGACAATATGCAGTCCCATCGCAGGTCCGCGTTTTTTGCCATGTTTGTCAACAGAGCCACATTGCCATTGGAGAGCGTTGCAATCGTGAACGACTGGCGGAGGCGTTCGAGGCCAGTGCGTACATCGGCCCATGGTCTCAGGCGATGCCATACGTGATTGAGATGGACTTTTTCTTGTTCAGATAATCCTGTGATCTCATGGACATCCAGTAAATCATCAAGGATGAGCCGATGTAGAGCGTCGATGTTTAACCAGGGTAAATCGCCCTTTCGAACGCGTTGCATTGCAGGCTGGTAGCCTGCCCGCCAGTCATCGGCGAAACGAGTAGCATTTATGGTAATCTCCTTTTTCTGAGCAAAGCTGGTGACTTCATCGATGATGGTGCTTCGCCAATCGACGACGGTACCGAACACATCAAAGGTGAGTGCCTTGATTTTGGATACATCCATGTTAGATGTCTTTATTTGGAACGGGTATCGACTGTAACCAGGAAGCCAGGCTATGTCCAATTACAACCATTCGCACAACAAGCCCTGGATGTTGCACATACTGCGCTACCTGGGTTCTTACAGACTCAGGCAAGGCAGGAGAGGGCGCTCGATGGTGTGCGAGTTGTTGGCCGATCCGATTCATTTCAACCAATACCTCTTGAATAAACTGCTTAATTTCTTGATTTTCTTGCAAGGGCGCAAAAGAAGCATGAACAACCTCAAGGAATCTGGGCCAATGGGCGAGGTGCCGCCAAAGTGTTGCAAGGCCTGGTTGATCAGGGGTTGAACCAAAGGTGTTGAGCGCATGGATTAGAGACCACGTTGATGGGGAGACATCCTGCTCTTCTAGTACGGAAGGCAACGCTGGCCAGTCTACCCGTGGTGGACCTGAGTGAACGTCTGCTGGTTGGCCCGCTGGCTCGACCACAAGAGCTGTGAGCGCGATCATGTTTAACGTATTAGATCGTGTATAGGCATTTACAATTGCTTGGAAGGTTAGTAGGTCTTTCGCGTTGATGCCAGAGGTTTCTAATTGCTCTTTTGAGAGAGGAGAGGGGGTAGGGAAAGAAACCCTCTTAGCAAGAGTTTGATAGATGTGATTAGGATAACCTGTGTCGAATAGCGGTTTAGTAAGGCGCCATGTGGTTCTCAGATTGTCCAGAGAACGAGCTAAGATTCTCCAGATGGACGTCAGCATGGGAATGTGCATGACGTCCTTGATCTCGGCAAACAAGTCGGCAATTTCGCCTGTTGCTTCCTGTTCTTTGAGTGCTGAGACCGGGTCGTGTTGTTGGTTCACTGGTTTGTTGTTAAAGTAACAGGTACACCTGGTATCTAAGCAGCCATCTCATCGAGCTGCTCCCAGAAATCCGGGAAAGACACACTGGCATAGTGGGCGTCATTGATGGTGGTTTCTCCTTCAGCACGTAAGCCGGCGATCCCCATGGCCATCGCAATACGGTGATCATCATAGCACTCAACCGTAGCCCCTTTTAGAGGTTGCCCTCCAGTGATCGCCAATCCGTCTTCGAATTCTTCTACGTCCGCTCCCATCAATCGCAGGTTCTTGACCATGGCATCGATGCGGTCGGTTTCTTTCACGCGGAGTTCGTGTGCATCCCTGATTTCTGTGCGGCCCGTGGCAAAAGCAGCAGCAACAGCAAGAATGGGGACTTCATCAATCAGGATAGGGACGAGCTCGCCGTCTACTTTGACACTGTTTAAACTCGACGAACGGACTAAGAGGTCGGCAATGGGTTCACCTGCGAATTCGCGTTCATTCTCGATCGTAATCTGTCCACCCATCGCTTGTAATACGTTCAGAAAGGCACTGCGGGTGGCATTAAGGCCGACTCCTTGCAATCGCAATTCGGAATTAGGGACGATGCAGCCAGCTGTAAGGAAAAAGGCGGCTGCAGAAAAGTCGCGCGGTACCGACCAGGTGCGAGCAGGAATCCGGTATCCCTTTCGGATAGAGATATGTTTTTGCGATCCCATTGAAAGCACACTCAAGCCCAACATACGCTCAGTGTGATCTCTTGAAGGCTTGGATTCAATCACCGTTGTTTCATCTGCTGCATACAGGCCGGCTAACAGTACGCACGATTTAACTTGGGCAGATGCGACGGGAAGCTCGTACGTGATTCCCTGAAGATCGGGATTGCCTTTAATGTGCATCGGTGCATGGCCATCAGTTAGCTCAATAGACGCGCCCATTTCCTTTAATGGATTCGCAATTCGGGCCATGGGACGCTTGGACAGTGATGCGTCTCCAATGAGTGTTGAGTCAAAGTCTTGCCCTGCGAGAATGCCACTAATTAGGCGCATTGTAGTGCCCGAATTACCGCAATCCAGGGGTTCATTGGGTGCTTGTAAACCGTTGAGGCCCTTTCCATGAACGTACAAGATACCATCGTCTTCCTCATGCTCAATACCGAGTTGCCTTAAGCAGGAGAGGGTTGATTGGGGGTCAGCCGAGCTCGGGTAGTTTACAATCTGGGAGGTCCCATCAGATATCGCAGAGAGGAGGGCAGTGCGGTGTGCGATGGATTTATCAGGCGGCATAGACACGCGCCCGAGCAGACTTTCGGTAGGACGGATTGTTTTTATCACAAGTTCAAAGTTCAAGGTTCAAGGTTCAAGGTTGGTTGTTCAAGGTTACTTAGGGTATAAACCAACTTTGAACCTTGAACTTTAAACCTTGAACTCAAAATCACCATACCGGCGTGTACTCCGATGGAGGGCATGGGAAATCATTGAGGACAGAACGGAGGAGGGCCTGGCGTTCATCCCAGGGGATAAATGCGTAGCGAAATCCGTTTAGTGCGATTTCTCGAAGTTGTTCCGAACCAACACCGCATTTGGTATGCACAAGCCAGAGCTCTTTGGTCACCGACGTACGGCTAAACAGGCGATTATCCGTATTGATCGTTACAGGAATTTGGGCGTCAACGTATTTTTTGAGAGGATGCTCCTCGTAACTTGGGACAACGTTAGTCTGTACGTTACTGGTCGGGCAGATCTCTAAAGGGACCTGGTGGTCAACGACGTATTGCATTAACCTGGCATCTTGATGTAAGGTGGTGCCATGGCCGATTCGATGAGCGCCTCCATAGAACAAGGCCTGGTGAATGGACTCCGGTCCCCAGGACTCGCCGGCGTGGATGGTCAGGTTGAGGAGATTGTTGCGGGCGTAATAGAAGGCATGCAGATGGTCTTTGGTCGGATTACCGGCCTCCGCACCAGCAAGGTCGTACGCGCTTACCCCTTTTGATCGGTACTCAACCGCCAATTCGGCAAGGCGCAGAGAAGCGCTCTCAAACCGGTCCCGAAGGCCACAAATGATCAAAGACGTTTTGATGCCGAACTCCTTTTCTGCTAGCTTCAGGCCTTCTTGAACCGCATCAACCGTTTTTTCTAATGTGAGCCCTTCTTCGGTATGAAGGATTGGGGAATAGCGGATCTCGAGGTATTTTACATTTTCCCGCGCATTGTCTTCGGCCAGTTCGTAGGCAGCACGGGCTAACGTGGTTTTTGATTGCATCAATGGAATTGAGTAGCGAAACCAGCTCAGGTAAGCCTCTAATGTATCAGAATGATCAATCTGCTTGAGAATTTCTTCGAGGCCTTCGATGCTGTCTGCGGGCAGGATGCTCATTTTTCCCTGCTTCTTAGCCTCATCCAGCATCGATGACAGGCGTATGGACCCGTCAAGATGACAATGGAGCTCGGCCTTAGGCCAGGATTCTATGTCCGAACGAGTAAGTGTTTGAGGAGGTGTTTCAGGATTTTTCAATGGGAAACGTCGATTTTACCTGTTGATTATTCGTAATGTAATGGAAGTAAGAAAAGCCTTAGTTATACGCGGTAAGTTGGATGGTTGGTTTCAGGTTTCAGGTTTCAGGTTCCAAGTTTCAGGTTAATGAGATTTAAAGGTCCATGTAACACAAAACAACCTGAAACCTGGAACTTGAAACCTGGAACTCGTATTGACCCATTTCGTTTTGAACAGAGCCTAATAGCGGGTGAGTAAAGTTTTTTTGTGAAGATGAAGTCTCTTGGCTTTGTTTTTGATATATTTCTAAGTAACACTCACTCTATAGGGGAGTCTCAATAGACTTATCCTATTACGTACAATCGCTAACTTACCAGGGTATTATCATGGGTGGTATTGGCTCTATGGAGCTCATCGTAATTTTTTTAGTCATTCTCCTCGTATTTGGAGCCAAGCGAATTCCTGAAATCGCACGCGGTCTGGGTAAAGGAATACGCGAATTTAAGACGGCCACGAAGGAAATCAAGGATGAACTGAACGTCCAGGCCCCGCCTCGCCCCATTCAACCTCCTGCGCAAACAACAGCGCCTCGTACCGATGCGTATCAGCAACCTGCGGCACAACCAGCTCCTCAAGCAGCACCACAGGCTGACAGTCCTGCAGGAACTGGGACGGAGTAACGCTACGATATGAAACATAGTACATATCGTGATGCGCGCCAAGCATTAGATAAAGGTGAGACCAATTGTGAAACATTGGTCTCTTCTTTTTTTAAGGAGATAGAGGCTGCAAACAAAGAACTAAATATTTTTATCTCTTCGGATAAAGAAGATGCACTGTCTCGTGCTCGTGAAATAGATCAGATGCTGGCACAAGGAGTTGATCTGCCGTTAGCGGGCATGGTGATGGGGATAAAGGACGTAATCTGCATTAAGGGCAAACCCGTCACGTGTGGATCACGTATCCTAGAAGGATTCAATTCTCTCTTCAGCGCAACGGCAGTCGATCGATTATATGAGGCCGGAGCGCTTTTTATCGGAAAAACGAACTGCGACGAGTTTGCCATGGGCTCGTCGAACGAGAACTCTGCCTTTGGTCCCGTAAAAAATCCAGCTAACCCAGAGTACGTACCTGGCGGCTCATCCGGTGGATCTGCAGCGGCAGTGGCGGCCGGAATGTGTCATACCAGTCTGGGCTCTGACACCGGCGGTTCAGTACGCCAGCCTGCTGCGTTTTGTGGGGTAGTTGGCTTAAAACCTACCTATGGCCGAGTAAGCCGGTATGGGTTGGTAGCCTACGCATCCTCGTTTGACTGCATCGGCCCAATTGGCCATTCTGTGGGTGATGTGGCTGATATCCTTCAGGTGATTGCAGGAGCAGACCCCAATGATTCAACATCATCGGCGGTACCGGTTAGTTCCTACAGAGATGCGTTAACGGGTTCCGTTGAAGGTGTACGAATAGGCTTACCAATAGAATATTACGCTGAAGGCCTGGATGCTGAGATAGGGCAGATGATTGACAGGCAAGTCAAGGAACTCCAAAGGCAGGGAGCTACGATCAAAGAGGTCTCTTTGCCGAATACAGAATACGGGGTTGCTACGTATTACATCCTGGCTACAGCCGAGGCATCCAGCAATCTTGCCCGATACGATGGGATCCGCTACGGGTACCGAACCGATGTGGATGCTGTACGAGCGAGTGTAAAAAAACGAGAAGGCCGGCTGACTGAGGAACTCAATGCAATGCGCAAAGCAGGAGATACGGCCCAGGTAGAAGTGTTGGAGAAAGAGATTCGCCTTCTGCCTTCATTATTGGAAGAGGTTTACGCGACCACCCGTTCTGAAGGGTTTGGGGATGAAGTAAAGCAACGCATTCTGCTTGGTACCTACGTTTTATCCGCCGGATACTACGATGCCTATTATGGAAAGGCCCAACGCGCTCGGTCGTTGATCCGCCAGGATTTTGAGGAGGTCTTTAATGATGTGGATGTACTCCTTACGCCAGCTACACCAACGCCTGGTTTTAAGATTGGAAGCCGTGTTGAGGACCCCCTGGCGATGTATTTAGAGGATATTTATACAGTTAATGCAAATCTTGCGGGAATTCCTGGTTTGGTTGTCCCGATAGGGAATCATTCGATAGGACTTCCAGTTGGAATGCAATTATTAAGCCGGCACTTTGATGAGAGTGTGTTGCTTCGAGTTGGGGATGCCGTAATGAATAGTCAAAATGTATAGTACACGCATTTCGCGAGATGTCCGTGAAATCTATTAACGCTTTTATTTATACAGCACAATGAGCATACTAGTTGGTAATGATACACGCCTGGTAGTACAGGGCTTTACAGGTAAAGAAGGTACCTTCCATTCTGAACAAATGTTGGAGTACGGAACGAACGTAGTGGCAGGGGTAACACCAGGCAAAGGGGGGCAGACGCACCTTGATAAGCCTGTGTTTAACACGGTGGCTGATGCCGTAAAACAAGAAGGTGCGAATACCTCGATTATTTTTGTGCCCCCTCCATTTGCAGCCGACGCAATTCTTGAGTCTGCCGATGCAGGTATTGAAGTGATCATCTGTATCACTGAGGGTATTCCTGTACGCCACATGATTTCTGCTTACGAATTCGTGCAGAAAAAAGGTGCTGTATTGATTGGCCCTAACTGCCCCGGAGTCATTACTCCTGGGGAAGCCAAAGTTGGTATCATGCCAGCCATGATTTTCTCTCCTGGTTCTATTGGTGTTATCTCCCGTTCTGGTACGCTCACGTATGAAGCGGTTGATCAGCTTACAAGAGAAGGACTTGGGCAAAGTACTGCTGTCGGTATTGGTGGTGATCCAATTGTTGGAACGCGGCATATCGATGCCCTGAAGATGTTTCAGGCAGACGACAAGACTGAAGCTGTTGTGCTGATCGGCGAAATTGGTGGTACTGCTGAAGAAGAAGCCGCTGCCTATATGAAAGACAATGTGACCAAACCTGTATTTGCGTTCATCGCAGGTGTAACAGCGCCTCCAGGACGTCGAATGGGCCACGCTGGTGCAATCATCTCGGGTGGTAAAGGTACTGCAGCTGATAAATTTGCTGCGTTAGAAGATGCCGGCGCTGTAGTTATCAAGAACCCAGCGTTAATTGGTGAAACCGTTAAAAATCATTTAGCCACCGCATAATTGATTTGACTGAGGTATCCTCTTCAAGGGTGCCTCAGCACTGTTTTTTGTTGTCCAGTGTTTCTTAGTCTAGTGTCCCCATGTTGATTAAAGAGGCGCAATTTGTAAGAGGCGCAGCCAGTTGGAATGGTCTCGCTGATGATGGGCTGCCCGAGATTGCGTTCATAGGCCGTTCGAACGTAGGAAAAAGCTCTCTGATTAACATGCTTGTCGGGCGAAAATCCCTCGCCCGTACCAGTAATACACCTGGAAAAACCCAGCAATTTAATTATTACCTGATCAACAACGCCTTCTATTTTGTTGATCTGCCTGGTTTTGGGTATGCAAAGGTGTCAAAGGCACAACGCGCAAAATGGGAGCGATTTATCAGCCGCTACCTGTCTGAGCATGAGCCTCTTCGCCTTGTCATTCATCTCGTGGATAGCCGCCATGATCCAACGAGCCTGGATAAGGATGTGATGGAGTTTATGAAAGGGGGATGGATGACGTACGTGGTTGTTTTAACTAAAATGGATAAACTATCCGGTAATCAACGCGGCAAAGCGAAAAGCAAGGTCAAAAAAGCATTGGCCGCTTTTAATCTAGAAGTCCCTGTTATTCCCTCCTCAGCGAAAAATAAAACCGGCAAGGATGAGATTCTTCAGTGGATTCAAGATGTTGGGTTGTGACCCTGATTTTTAAATAAATAAGTATATGAGCCAAACTGTTCTGATAACTGATGCCGTAGCCCCTGTTTGTATCGAAATGCTTGAACAGGAAGGGATTACAGCCAACGTACAATTAAAGCGCTCAAAAGAAGAACTCAAAGAGCTCGCAAAGGAAGCTGACGGATGGATTATCCGAAGCGGGACCACGATCAGCGAAGATCTCATTGAGGATGTGGAAAATCTGAAAGTGATCGGCCGGGCAGGGGTTGGCGTCGATAATGTGGACCTTGGAGCTGCAACACGTAAAGGCATCCTGGTTATTAATGCGCCAGATGGAAATACGATTTCAACAGCAGAGCATACCTGTGCCATGTTGATGTCACTCTCCCGCAATATTCCACAGGCCAATGCCTCGCTGGCTGGCGGTGCCTGGAACCGAAAGGCCTTCACGGGTGCCGAACTCGAAGGGAAGACGCTCGGGATTATTGGTGTCGGGAAGATTGGTCAAGCCGTTGCCCAGCGAATGCTAAGCTTCGATATGCGCGTGATCGGTTTTGACCCTGTGCTTTCTAGTGAGGCTGCCGACCGGATTGGCGTTGAGTTGGTCCCGATGGAGACCATCTTTGAGGAGAGCGACTTTATCACGGTGCACACTCCATTAAATGACGCCACCCGTGGGCTTATCGGGACAAAAACTCTTGCTACATGCAAGAAAGGAGTTAGGATCGTGAACTGCGCGCGAGGGGGGATTGTAGATGAAAAAGCATTGCTTGAAGCGCTGGAGAGTGGGCAGGTCGGTGGAGCAGCTTTGGATGTGTATTCGCAAGAGCCTCCTCCAGAAGGATTAGAGGATTTGCTTCGCCATCCCAATGTGGTAGCCACACCCCACATCGCAGCTTCGACAGGAGAAGCACAGGAAAAAGTAGCAAAGCAGGTTACAGAACAGGTCATTCTTGCTCTTCAGTCTAAGCCAGTAAGCACGGCGGTAAACGCCATGGCTATCAAAATGGCGGGGCAACGAGAAGTACAACCGTATCTTCGCCTCGTTGAATTACTCGGTAGCCTCACGATGCAGTTGAGCAGTGGCGGGCGGTTGAAGCGGGTTACTGTAGGATGCCATGGCGATGTGCCTCACAAATATGCTGAAGTACTTAGTATCGCGGCATTAAAGGGGTTATTGGGCAATGTTGTTACGGATCCTGTGAATCTTATCAACGCCGGTGTTCATGCTGAGTCGATGGGACTGGAAGTGGTAGAGCAACGTGGATCGTCAACAGGTACCTTTACAAACCGGGTTGAGATTCAATTAGAGTCTGACAATGGTGTGCGAACTGTTGCCGGGTCCGTGTTTGGAGAAGACGATCCTCGCCTGGTCAGCATCGATGAATACAACGTGGAAGTGAAACTGGAAGGCCGTTTCCTCTTCTTCAAAAATGAAGACCGGCCCGGCATGATTGCAGCCGTAGCCGGTATTCTGGGTGACTCCGATATCAATATTGGCGTTCTCCAACTCGGCCGTAAAGGAGCAAGAGGGGGAGTGGCACTCACTGCGCTAAGTATCGACGATGAAATTCCAGAAAACGTCATTGCCAGAATCGACGGCCTTGATGGTGTAAAAGGTGTGAAGGTCGTTAACCTGTAAACCTTTTTACATATCCCAATATTGTTGCCTTCGCTCCATTAATGTTGGGTACTTGTCGTCCGTATCCCCGATTTCGGCTTTCAGTTCGAGCAGTTCTTTTTTGAGCTGCTGAACGACTTCAGCATAGTCCGAGTTGTTGTAGACATTCCGAAGCTCCTGCGGGTCGGTCCGTAAATCGTACAGTTCCCATCCGGGTTGGGTTGCGGCTTCTAACGCGCCGGGGGCATCTAGAGGAAGGCCGTAATAGAAGATCAACTTGAAGTCTTTTGTGCGGATACCATAATGGGCTGGATTGTCGTGGTGCGTCATGTGCATCCAGTAGCGGTAATAGGTGGATGTTTTCCAATCTGCCGGTGGTCTTTCACCTTGAATGATGGATAGAAAACTATCGCCTTGCATGAAATCGGGTTTTTGAACGCCGGCCATTTCCAGTAGGGTAGGCGCAAAGTCGACATTGTTGATGATCGCATCAGAGGTTGAGCTCGTCGCTACGTAATCCGGGTATCGAACGATAAAAGGTACACGGAGTGATTCCTCGTACATCCATCGCTTATCGATATAATCGTGTTCACCCAGCATGAAGCCCTGGTCTGAGGTATAGATGATGATCGTGTTGTCGAGTTCGCCTGTCTCCTCCAGATGGTCGAGAAGCCGGCCAATGTTATCATCGATTCCCTTGATCGTGCGGAGGTACTTCTTCATGTACCGCTGGTACGAGACGTGGGTGTAAGCAGAACTATCCAGGCTTTGATCAACAAACATGTGATGCCCCATATTCCGGCGTGTATTGCGCTTGGAAACAGAGGTGCCTGCTTCTGCTGTGGCTTCAGAGCCAAAATCAGGTTGGAATCGAAGGCTGATCGGTTCTGGGATTTCTATGTCTTCGTACAGCCAATCGTAGCGCTCCGCATTCTCAAAGTTGTCATGAGGTGCTTTGAAATGGTGCATCAAGAAGAACGGCTTGGATGTATCTCGCTCCTTCAGCCACTCCAATGATAAATCAGTGACTACATCGGAGGAATGTTTGGAATCATAGCCGGCATACCGCACTGCGTTGTTCGGCCACTCTCCTTCACCATCCACACGGAGAATCGGGTTGAAGTAGGAGCCTTGCCCGGGTAGTACCGCATAGTAGTCGAAGGCAGCCGGCTCTTCTTTTAGGTGCCATTTCCCAATCATGGCGGTTTCGTACCCGGCATCTTTGATCAGCCGAGCTAGGTGCTGCCGCTCAGGTTCAATCCTGCCACTTAGAGTGGTTACTCCATTAACGTGACTGTACTGGCCTGTCATCAATGTGGCTCGGCTTGGCGTACAGATGGAATTGGTGACGAAAACATTATCCAGTCGCATACCTTCAGCGACTAATCGGTCAAGGATCGGCGTTGGATTAACCACCGCCAATCGGCCACCGTAAGCACCTACTGCATGAGCGGCATGGTCATCAGCCATCATGAACAATATGTTCGGCTTTGATTGCTGCTGGGCGAGGGTTGTTACTGTTGAAAGGGAAAAAAGGAGAAGGAAGAGTGTCTTGGGGAGCATGGTAGTCCTATGGTCTTCTAGGGGAGAGCCAACAGGATACGTAAAATTGCCTTAAGTATGAATAGGCATTTACTGAAGAACAGTGCAGACCAAATACTAGGGTTTGATTTGCATGCTATGCTCAAGCATTGATGTTCTCAGCAACCGGATCCGGGATCGTAGATACATCCCCAACAATCCCTCTAGATATGTATTGCATGATAAGTTTGGCGTGGAATCGGCCGTTTTCGATGAACCAACGGCTGGTTTTCATTCCGCCGCATACTGTGCCGGCCATAAATAGACCCTTGCGTTCGGTTTCAAAAGTGTTGGGGTCATGGATGGGAGTGGAGTGCTCGTCTGCGTCTATAGTGACACCGAGGCGCTTAAGAAAGGAATAGTCCGGTTGGTAGCCTGTCATCGCCAGCACCCAGTTGTTGGGAATGGTAACCACACCGTCTGGCGTCTTTAGGGTCAAGGTCTGCTCTTCGATGGACTGTATAGTTGTGTTAAAGTAGGCTTCAATTGCCCCTTCTTCAATGCGATTGACCAAGTCGGGCCGAATCCAATACTTGACCTTTTCCGAAACTTCGGGACCACGAATAACCATGGTTACCCTGGCTCCAGCCCTATGGCATTGCAATGCCGCTTTAGCTGCGGAATTTTTAGCTCCAATGACGGCCACTTCCTGCCGTGCATAATGATAGGGCTCTGTGAAATAATGCGTGACCTTTGCTAGGTCATCTCCTGGCACATTGAGTGTATTGGGGATATCAAAGAAGCCGGTTACCAATACGACCTTTCTGCAAGAATAGGACGCCTTATCCGTAACAACGGTAAATGCTTCATCGGCTCCATTCACCTCGATAACCCGCTCGTACAGGTGGATGTCCAGGTGTTCGACAGCAGCTACCTTTTGATAGTAAGACAACGCTTCTTCCCGGGAAGGTTTGACACCACGAGTGGGGAAGGGATAATCGCCAATTTCCAGCAGTTCTGCTGTTGAAAAGAACTCCATGTTAAAAGGATATCCCGTAAGAGAATTTACCAGCGCGCCCTTATCAATCAATTTAACGGAAAGCCCCTCCCGTTTTGCTTCAATTCCACAAGCAAGGCCAACTGGTCCTGCGCCAATAATTACTACGTCGAGCATGGTGTTTCAGGGTTTCTGGTTTCTTGTTTCTAGTTACTGTGTAGTCCGGGGAAGCTTTATTACCAGAAACAAGAAACCAGAAACGAGAAACCAATCAAATTTATTTGATTGCACTATAAGAACGTAGCTTCGGAAATCAAGTTGCCTGGAGGGATTCAAGCTATCAGGCCTCGTTCGGCGAGTGATGTGTATTTCTTTCCTGCGATGATGATGTGGTCGTGGACGGGGATACCCATGATTTTTCCAGCTTCCACCAATTGGCGAGTGACTCGGATATCTTCTCTACTGGGTTCGGGATTGCCAGAAGGGTGGTTGTGGAGGCAGATAACAGAGGCGGCATTGTCCAGGATGGCCTTTTGAAAGACGGCTCTGGGCTCAACAATACTCGCGGCCAACCCACCTTCGCTGATGGTATAGTCACACAGAATAATGTTTGCCGTATTCAGGAGGACGACCTTAAATATCTCAGTGCGCAAATCGCGCATGTGAGGGCTGTATCGTGCTGCGACATCGTCGGGTGACTTGACTTGAACCCGATCGTCTTCTCCCTGAGACTCTATTCTTTTTCCGATCTCAAAAGAGGCCGTGAGTTGAGACGCTTTCGCTGGGCCAACTCCTTGAATCTGCATCAGCGATTGAATGCTTTGCCGCGACAAAGTGAGAAGGGATTGATACTGACTCATCAATATCTGCCCAAGCTGTACAGCAGACAGAGTACCTGCTTTGGTTCGGGTGCCCGTACCAAACAACAGAGCGAGTAGTTCAGCATCAGACAAATAAGAAGCGCCTGCCTTGATCAGCTTTTCCCGGGGCCGATCCCCCTCCTGCCAGGCATGAATAGGTAAATGTGGCATCTGCGGTTTTTAGTAGATAGACGCATTGAGGATGCCTGACATACCCTCGAAGGTATTTCTCAAATCATTCTACTCAGTAACGACCCATTAAGTAATGATGACAAGTGCAATTCAACGAAATAAAATGCAGAGTTGGTAATACTATGTCTCTTATTAAAAAGACCATAGCGCTATGCTTCTTGGCGCTTGGAATCCCTTATTTCGCCTTCTCTCAGTCAATTACCCCAGAAGAGTATCTAGAATTTGTACTTGAAGATCACCATCCTCCTGGCCACATGGATCCTGAAGGGCCCTTGCCTGAAGTTAAGACTAATCCAACTCCCTATTTAGATGTTATAGAAGCCTGGCTTGTCTTTCCGTCAGACACAGAGTTCCATGTCTATGAAGACGACGATATGATTGTGAGATACACCAAATTATTTCATATTCTTAGTATTGTGGCTACCGAGAGAGCTCGTTCGATCCTGGAAAATGCGTATTACCTAGTGGCAGGTGATATGAATATACTTGAGGCCGAGTTCGAGGCATCCTTAGCCAATGGAGGCACGGAAGAAGAGCAAAAAACAATGATGAGTCAACTTTCGGGAATTGGGGGAATCTTTAATGAACTGGTTTATAATTTCACTCTTTTGGAGGATGACCGCATACTAAATGATGCCCTTAACCGAGTCTCTGCACTTAGCACTACTAAACAGGGAGGAATATTAGAGTATAACGAAAAAGCTGGTTCCCAAGAAATTGTGTCTGAATTGGATGTGTTCGAACAGAGAGGAAGCTGGAGTCTCAAGGGACTGCCCCTCCAGCCACTCGTCACCAATTTTGACGAAATTTACAATGACGTAGGCCTGTCTCAAGAACCGGTTCACTGGAACGGAACCCAATACGTTTTTGAGGCAGACCTTTCGGTAGGTAAAGGCTACTGGATGCAACCCGAGTTTGGTATACGAGAGCATATTATCGGCCAAGTAGTTACTTCTTTTACATTGGAACTACAAGAAGGCTGGAATCTTATCTCTCCACCAAACTGTGCACCTAACGATTTCCATCGGTATCAGATCAGCGATGAAAACAACATGACCTTTTTCAAACTGGAGGTCTACGGCTATGGCAAAAACGGGTATTATCTTGCAGGTGATTACATGAGTGCGGGGGAGGGGTACTGGATTCAGCTTGAAAATGGCGGCACGTATACCCTGGACTGTAGTTTGCCTGTCGACTCAAAGAAAGACTATTTTCCCACTGAAATCCCTGAATCTTTTGGTGTGTTGTCTGTCGAAGATGCTGTGGGAGCTAGTCAGGAACTGTATTTTGGAGGCATGCTTCCGGATGATTTCCAAAGAAGCCTTCAATTGCCTCCTCTGCCCTTTGGAGGCATCTTTGATGCTCGTTTAACGAATGGCGCACGGCTTACCGAGGATGAAGTAGCTGTGCTTCAGGTACAGACAAGTCAGTATCCGATAACCATTGAGCTTACAAGGCTTCCTGAATCTGAAGCCACAATCTATCTACTCGAAGAATTTGTAGGCAACCAATTGGTTTCTGCTCGGTCCATTACTCCAGGCGTCCCTCTCCAGGTAATCAACGAGGAGTTAACTCGGCTGCGCGTACGTGCTCGTTAATACGTTTTTGTGGCTAATTAGCACGTGGTGCTTGCCCAGATTCTTTCGCTTGCGCTCAGAATGACAGGGGGATTGGACAGGAGTTAGCTTGCTCAACCCCTGCCTTAATTAGGAATCAACTCGTTCAGTAAATCCTCGTTGGTTGGGATTTGCTGGAAGTGGCGGAGGAGCGCTTGCATCGCATCGATAGGAGGCCGGCTGTTGAGAGCGCGGAATAACTTGTGATGCTGATGCGTCATGTCGCCGAGCAGGAGCTCTTCGTTTCGCGTGCCGCTTTTGCGCAGGTTAATCGCAGGGTATATGCGTTTGTTTGCCATTTCGCGGTCGAGCACGAGTTCTGAGTTACCTGTTCCTTTGAACTCTTCAAAGATCACTTCATCCATTCGGCTGCCTGTTTCAATCAAGGCGGTTGCGATGATGGTTAGTGATCCTCTTCCTTCAATATTTCGAGCTGCACCAAAGATCTTACGAGGCACTGTGAGGGCGCGCGCGTCGAGACCACCCGACATGGTACGGCCTCCGCCATCCATCCACAGGTTGAAGTTTCTGCCGAGGCGAGTCAACGAATCCAGCAGGATGACCACATCTTTTCCAAGCTCAGCCTGGCGTTTTGCATACTCTAAGGACAGCGTAGAAACACGAACATGGTTGTCTGCTTCGTGGTCATTGGAAGATGCGAATACTGTTGCACTTGTGGAGCGAATAAAGTCAGTGACTTCTTCAGGACGTTCATCCACTAGAAGACCGACCAACTCGACTTCGGGGTGATTCTTGGTAATCGCTTCTGCAATTTTCTTCAGAAGAATTGTTTTACCGGTTCGAGGTGGTGCAACGATAAGTGCACGTTGTCCTTTTCCGATAGGAGCAACCAGGTCCACCGCGCGCATTGAGAAGTCATTGGGGCTCGTGACCAGGTTGAGTTTTTCATCGGGATAAATGGTACGGCCCGTGTCGAATTCTCTTGTACGTTGCCATACTTCAGGGGAAACACCCATAATGGTAAAACACTTGTCTACCTGCATATCCCCTTTTTTGCCGGGGCGTAGGGTGCCTTCTAGAACCACACCATCGCGAAGTCCTAATTTACGAATGAGAGGAGGGGGGGCGAATGCGTCATTGTCGCCCTTTGGGAGGGAGGGGTGTATCTCTCTCACAAATCCGAACTTTTTGTCTCCAATTAACTCCAGGAGACCTTTAAACGGAGTTTCTGATGCCATAACTGCTTCAATTGAATACCCTTCAAACGGGTATAGTCTTTAAATATAAAATAATAACAAGCTGCTAATTACGTACCAATCGGTTGAAAGCCACTCGATGAACTCTATGAATACCGTGTTTTAACGGGTATTTTTTGTCAAATTGATTGCTGGTGGGCAATTCGTACTATTTAGAGGGCGTTCGAAATACACACAAAATCTACAACCGGTTACCGTGTGCGTTTACCAATCATCTTTCCTAACACATCAAGGTTCAATATAGAACGTGGGATCGGAAAGGATATACATTCAAGATAAATTAAAATTATTTCATTGAATGCACGATACGGAAAGGAGATGCTTGAACAAGCAGGTATGGAACGATGTATCACGCTGATGGTTTCCGCGTATTCAAAGTCTGTAGACTCAGATAGCAAATATTCGATGGTAGATTCGTCGTGGATAGAAAAAGTGCATGTAGAAACAACCGGCCCAGAGTCGGGGACGCCCGTTGTCTTATTGCATGGATGGGGGAGTAGTGCTGCCTTGATGGCGCCGTTGGCGAACGGATTGAATACAACCTTTAGAGTATTCAACATCGATATGCCTGGCCATGGTGAAACGCCTAATCCGCCTGAACCCTGGGGAGTGCCTGAATTTGGTGAGGTTGTTGAACGCATCGTCAGAGAACAAGTAGGCGGGCCGGCTCACTTCGTGGGCCATTCAAATGGAGGGCGCATCTCAATGTATTTGGCCAGTGAGCCGAATGTGGCTCCACTTATCAAAAGCCTTTCTCTGATCAGTCCGTCTGGCATCCGCGCGAAGCGTTCCTTTAAATATCATGTCAAAAAAGGAGTAGCTACAACGTTAAAAGCGCCTTTTCAAGTATTGCCCGGTGGCTTGAAAGAATATGGGCTCGATTGGGTGCGGCATTCTCTCATATGGAGGCAACTGGGTTCATCCGATTATCAGCAACTTTCAGGGGTAATGCGAGGCACGTTTGTAAAAACAGTCAACTTTTATGTCGAAGATCGATTGAACCGCATATCGGTTCCTACCCTCTTATTCAGAGGATCCAATGACGATGCCATCTCAGCACACCAAATGGCTGTACTGGAGCAGCAGATTCCCGATAGCGCCCTGATCGAATTAGAAGGCGCCGGCCATTATGGTTACCTGGATAAGCCTGGGGTTGTTGTTTCGGCTATCCGGCATTTTATTGAACAAATATAGTTCAAAGTTCAAGGTTCAAAGTTAGTGAAGCTTGAGCATAAAGAACTTTGAACCTTGAACTTTGAACCTTGAACAAAAATGATCTTGATCATTTTTTCAGTTTTGTTTGCTTCTATCTTCGCCGGGTGGCGTGTGTGGAGGCGTGTGCGGTTTTTTCTCCATGTGTTTCAGTTAGAAAGCTATAAGCCTAAGCGGTATGTGAGGTGGGTGCTAACTCGTAGCAGGGGGCGTGTTGTGCGGGTATCGCACTTGATTGGGTTACCGGTTTTGCTGATTTCCTGGTTTTTGTACTCGGAAAATGGCGTTTCGTGGATTTTGGTTGTTCTGCTGATCTTATGGGGCATCTTTTTCTCGTCCTCCCGGCACTACAAGGGGTCTGCGCAGAAAAAGCCGTTGGCGTTTACGAATCGGCTGAAACGTTTGCGAAATTGTGCATTGGTGATCGTTGGGTTAATCTTTCTTGTTGTAGGTTGGATGGGGCTTCAGGAAGGAACGAGAGAGGGCTTCTTTTACGTGCCTCTCGCTTATTTTATAGCCGACCTCGGTGCTCCGTTGTGGGTCTATCTCGCTACATTGATCATGCACCCTGTCGAAAAGTCGATTCAAAACGGATACAAAAAACAGGCGAGAACCAAATTGGCCAATATACCTGAACTCATTAAGGTGGGTATCACCGGGTCCTATGGGAAAACAAGCGTGAAGTTTATCGTTGCTGAAATTGTGCGGCAGCGTTTCAACGTATTGGCAACACCTGGCTCGTACAACACCCCTATGGGGATTTGTATCGTCGTAAACAACCACCTGAAGTCTGATCATCAGGTTTTGGTACTGGAAATGGGGATGCGGTACAGAGGGGATATTCGCGAGTTATGCGCCATTGCTAAACCAGATATAGCCATTGTAACTGATGTAGGCGTTGCTCACCTTGAAACCATGGGGTCCATCGAAAATATTGCGCTGGAGAAGGGGGATATTGTTGAGTGCATGGATAGCGATGGGGTTTCGGTACTTAATGTCGATAATCCACACGTCGCTTCGATGGAAAAGAGGGCTCCAGGAAAGGTGTGGAAGGTATCCGCGACAGGCAATGACGAGGCGGACATCGTCGCCCGTCATATTCACTACACGCCTGATGGAGCGCATTTCGAGGTTGAGGACGATACAGGCCAGCGAATGCCTTTCCATACGCGACTGCTTGGCCGGCATAACGTACTAAATATTTTACTTGGTGTTGCCATCGGCCGCCAGCTAGGCCTTCGCCTTCGGCAGATTGCCCATGCCGTTTCTCGTGTTGAGCCTGTTGAGCATCGGCTGCAGCTTATTAAAAAAGGAGCGATTACGGTGATCGATGATGCCTTTAATTCGAACCCAGTCGGCGCGAAAAATGCGGTAGAAGTCTTGGGCTCATTCAAGAGTGGCCGGCGGGTGATCGTCACACCAGGAATGGTTGAGCTCGGAGAAAAGCAAGCCGAAGAAAATCGGCTGTTGGGTGAACACATGGCAAAACACGTAGATCTAGCCGTGTTAATAGGGACTGAACAAACTGCCCCTATCGTAGAAGGACTAAATGCTCACCAGTTTCCGAAGGACCAGACAAAAGTCTTTTCTTCCTTCTTCGATGCGCAGGCCTTTCTTGATAGTTATCTTAAGGCTGGTGATGTGGTGTTATACGAGAATGATCTACCCGACCAGTACAATGAATAACCATCATCGGTCGTTTAAAGAGTAATCCTAAAGAGAACTGTTAGCTTTTTAAACGACATGCAATATATACCCATAGCGATACTTGTCAGTATATTGGCGACCTTCAGCTTCTCACCAAAAGTAGATTACAGTGAGGAGGTAGGTGGTACGAGCTTCATGATGAAAGAAATTCCTGGAGGAGTGTTCATGATGGGGTGCGGCATTGAAGATGAGCCGCTATACCTCGGTTCTGCTGCACGGTATAGGCACGACCGGACGTATAGAGAAAGCGGAGACGGATTTCGTTTGGCTTATGACATGAACTAACTTCCTCAAAAATAGACAACCATCGGTATGTCGATCACGCCCCACATTCAAAGAGCCCTTTTGGTCTTGCTGCCTCTTTTTCTGCTGTTTTTAGCCTCGTCATGCGCACCTACCGTAGACCTGGAAGCGGAGAAGCAATCGTTGCTGGCAATACATGAGCGAATCTTACAGGCTCATCGGGCTGGAGATGTGAACGATTGGTTGGACGCTGAGGCGGAAGAGTACATCTCAGTCAATCGAGGCCGTATATCATTTCCAACATCGGCTGAACGCAGAGCAGGCCGCGAACCGTATTTAGAAGCAACCACTTTTACCGTCTATCGAGACCTTAGCGATCCAATCGTGCGCATCTCAGTGGATGGTACAATGGGATGGGTGGTTGCTGAAGTAGAAGTGCAAGGCAACCAGGTTGCCGAAGATGGGGTAGAAACAGAGATAAACGTTATCTGGGCCTGGGTTGAGCTATATGAGAAGGTCGACGGTGCCTGGAAGGTTGTTGGTAATGTGTCCAATCGCCGGCCTTAAAAATGATGGCCTACAATCCCGCTATAGCTGCCCGTACCTTTTCTGTTGCACAGGAGTCCATGGCTAACAGCCTTAGGGATTTACGGTCAGGTCCACAGAGCGGATGATGGCTCCATTGTTTGTCGTGTCCAGGAAACGGAGATCAGCCTGATAGGTGCCAGCGGCGAGTTGGTCGAGGCGTTCAGGATTATCACTGCCGTACCGAACTTCAACGTCCACCTCAATGCTGGTGTCGGCATTTAGCGTCCCGGCTTCATTGCCACCACCACCAAATGCAGGAATGTCGACATCGAGCCACCGAACATCTTCTTCAACGGAAAGCATCACATCGCTATCACACGTATTGCTAACCGTATAGGTCTTAGTGGCGGGAGTGAAGTCTGCCATCTGAGCCGTTCCTGAGAGGGCATAATTCTCGTTTGGCGTAACGGTCAGGCAATCTTCATCGGAATTAGAATCGCAACTGAAGATGAGAAGAGACGCTCCGATCAGGAGCAGTAATGAGAAGTGTGATTTCATGAATATCCGTGTAGAAATGTATAGGTCTATCTACTTTTAAATTCATTTCATCTCACTGGATCTGAAGAACTATACTCGAAAGGAAAAACAGCCGCGAAAATGAGCAGGCTCAAATAATCGCGGCTGTATAGGGATTACTCAGCAATTATTGAGGTATTTCGATCCATTTACCCCCATGCATCGCAGAATCATGCGAACAGATGCCGGCCATGGTCCAATTGGCCGATGTAGCAGCGTCTGGCATGGGTGGGCGATCTTGGAGGATGGCCTGTAGGAATTCGTGAGACAAATGTGGATGCGAGCCGCCGTGCCCACTGCCTTGTATGAAGGAAGTGTGCTCGTGCTCTTCGTCATAGACACCCGCCTGGGTAAACGATTGGATTTCAGGAGGTAAAAGGTGGGCAAAATCAGGAATCTCAACGCGTTCCGCATCCTCGTAGCCAGAATAAATCACGCACCCTTCTTCGAACAATTGCTCCCATTCGAACGAGAGGTCCGTGCCATACACGTCAAAGCTTTCCCGGTATTGGCGGATGGTATTGAACAGGGAGCGGGTGACTTCACAACTCAGGTTCGAGTCACCAAATTTCATCAATGCCGTTTCAATTGCATATGGGGCGTCGTAGTGCGAGATGTAATCATCTTGGATGCGCCCTGAACCAAGGCAAGCTACAGACTCGACGCGTTTTCCTGCCAGTGCAGCAAGAGGAGAGACCGCGTGGGTTGCGTAATGCATGGGAGGGAAGCCATACCAGTAACTCGGCCAACCGGGCAGTCCCATATTCTGCTGGTGAGAGCCCCTTAGAAACTGAATGGTGCCAAGTTTACCCGAATCCACTAATTCCTTTGCATACAGAAATTCGCGAGTGTAAACGGCGGTCTCCATCATCATATAGTGTTTGCCTGAACGCTTTTGCTCTTCTACGATCTGGAGACATTCTTCAACAGTTGTTGCCATAGGTACCGTACAGGCTACGTGTTTACCCGCCTGGAGTGCTGCGATACTCATGGAGCCATGAATAGCAATGGGGGTATTGATATGGACGGCATCAACATCAGGATCATTTAGCACATCCTCATAGCGAGTATATCGTTTCTCGATTCCGAATACGTCGCCGATCTCCTTGAGTGTCTTTTCGTTACGCTGGCAAATGGCGTAACAGTTCGCCTCAGGGTGTTTTTGGTAAATCGGTATAAATTCCGCTCCAAAGCCCAGTCCAATGATTGCTATGTTGACTTGATTTGCCATAAACTAATGCCTCCTTAGTCTTTTTTCTTCGTCAATGGGGGTGCACAATCGAACCTACATTAGCCATTGAGAAAACCTACTGGCAAAAAGGTGTTCAGCATATCGCAGGAATCGATGAGGTTGGCAGGGGATGCCTCGCCGGCCCAGTGGTAGCCGCTGCCGTGGTGTTTCCGCCTGGTGTAGCGGTGCCGGAGGTTAATGATAGTAAAAAATTATCGCTTCAGAAACGGGAGCGATTATCGAAGTTGATTTTAGACATGGCTATCTCTGTGGGTGTTGGGCTTTGCAGCCCGGAAGAGATTGACTCACTGAACATCCTGCATGCTTCTATGGAAGCAATGCGAAGGGCCGCGAGCCACCTTGTACCTTCTCCTGATTTTTTGCTGGTTGACGGCAACAGATGTTTCCCTGATTCTCCCTGGCCTTATGAAACCGTGATTAAAGGCGATGCAAAGTCCAGTACCATTGCAGCAGCCTCAATCATCGCCAAGACTACCCGTGATGCGATGATGATGGATCTCCATCAGCAGTTCCCTCATTATGGATGGGATACGAATGTAGGCTACCCGACAAAGAAGCATTACGAGGCATTGGCCCAGCATGGGATTACGCCGTTGCACCGCAAAAGCTTTAAGTTGGTGCGGTAATTAATCTCTGGTTATCTAGCGTTTTAGCCAGATTTCGCCTTTACACGCTCTATAAATCGTTGCTGGATTTCTCTTGCGGTTGCAGAGAGCGCCTTGTGATCTGTATTAACCGTGATATGGGCCTGAGAGTAATAGGGGGTACGGGTTGACAGGAGTGCGGTAATTCGTTCAGTGATCTCTTCTTGGCTCAAGGGCTTTCCTTGTTCATCTAAGAGCATAGGGCGTGTTGTATATTCCTTTCGCAATCTTCCGACAAGGAAGGGAGTGCCTGCTTCCAGGTAGACGATCGTGCCGTTTGCAAGCGCCCAGTTCAAATTATGGTCGCTGCAAAGTGCTCCTCCGCCAACTGCTATGACCGTTCGAGCCAGGGAACTCGTTTCCTCCAGGGTTTCGGTTTCCAGTTGCCTAAAAGCAGCTTCTCCTTCCCGGGCAAAAAAAGTAGCGATAGATGTCCCTATCTTTGCTTCGATGAGATTGTCTAGGTCTGAAAAGGTCCATTTTAGCCGCCGGGCAACCATTGGGCCGATGGTGCTTTTGCCACTGCCCATGAATCCTGTTATGTACATGCGGCTATTTGAGGTCAATTATCTGTACCGGTTACTTATAGGTCTTGTTTGATGGGTACTAGTAGAAAGTACGATATTTCAGAGCATTAAAAATACAAAATTCGGAACCCTTAGCCCGAAATACAATCAGACGATTCTATCAGGCATTGCCTGGTTATAAAGTGTGATTGTAAAGCGTGTAATGAGATATCGACTGTTAATTGAATACGACGGAACTCCTTTTCACGGTTGGCAAATTCAGCCCAATTGTGAGACGGTGCAGGAAGTCTTAGAAAAAGCTTTTGAGACAGCGTTACGGTATCGGCCCAACGTGGTTGGTTCAGGACGTACAGATACAGGTGTCCATGCCAGGGGTCAGGTCGTACACGTTGACCTCGCAGATGCTATTGATGTACACAAAGTAAGGCGTTCGTTGAACGGATTGCTACCCCGCCAGATTGCTGTACTTGACTTGAAAGAAGTACCGGATGATTTTCATGCCCGTTTTGATGCCAAAAAACGCTCGTATAAGTACCATGTAAGTATCGAGAAGCATCCTCTTTCTTCGCACCGAAGTTATATAATCTGGCGCGAGCCGGATTTTGATGCGATGAATGAGGCCGCCACCTTTTTGCTAGGTACTCACGATTGCAGTTCGTTCTGCCGGATACAGTCAGAAACTAAAAATAGGGTATGTACCATTAGTGAAGCATATTGGAAAAAAGAAACCTACAAGGGAGATTGGGTCTTTAACATATCCGCAGACCGTTTCTTACATGGCATGGTGCGTACAATCGTTGGGACGTTGCTGGAAGTCGGGTATGGTAAACGGAATGCAGAGGATATGATTGAATTAATACAATCAAAGGACCGTAAACAGGCAGGGCCGGCCGCTCCACCCCATGGGCTGGTACTGGAAGAAGTGGTATACGCTGATTAAAAGGGATGTCTTTAGATTGAATACTCAGTTTCCTATGGAATTTTTGAAAGCAGCGGTTAAAAGAACGGAGATGGTGAAGAGCCAGCAGAACGGGATGCTGATTATGTGTTGCATGCTCGTCGTTGTGGCTGCGTGCGACCGTCCTTTTGTTGATCCCGACGTACCTGTGATCGAGCTTGTAGAGCCTGCCAATACCAATCGCATTTTCTTCAATTCTAGTGTTGTTATTAAGGCTAGAGCGTCTTCCTTCAGAGAAGTAGAATTTATGGAGATCCGTGATGATACCATGCATTTTGATGAGACCGAAGGTGTCTGGGTGGACACGCTAACATTAGCGCCTGGACTAAACACAATTACCATTAAAGCAGTTGATGTAGAAGGGGTTGAGGGGGAACAGGATGTTTTATTGCCCCATTTGCGGCCTCGGTATGAAGATAATGCGCCTCGATTGCCTGCACCGACGAGGTTGGGGGGACATACGGCTACGCTGCTTCAAGATGGCAGTGTTTTGGTTGCGGGAGGATCTTCCCGAAGAAGCGGGGCTGCTTTCCCCAATGCGTACTTACTGAATAACGGAAGCTCCATTTTTACCCTTGTTGAAACGGCTATGGACGAGGGCCGTATGGGTCATACCGCGTCTCTCCTTCCTGACGGCAGGGTCCTGATTCTAGGAGGCAGTACGACCGGCCTACCTGCAAGAGCAGAGGATCTTGTTGAGACGGCATTGATCTTTGATCCTGACCTTCAATCCTTTGAGCCAATCCCTTTTAATCTTCCACAGTTTCTCCCAACGTTTCAACGATCCGGACATGTAACGTTTATTTCTGAAACGAGCGGCCAGGTTTTTGTTGATATTTATGGAGGGCAGGGACCGCTTACTGAAGGAGGATTCGGTGTATTGGATGAGATACAGACCTACCGCCTCGCTGGAGATACCCTGGTATTTGTCGATATCGTACAGGGGGTTGACGGAGTGCCTCCTTCTGATTATTTATCGAGTACGTTTCTAACACAAGGTCAAGATCTCAGCCAGGCAAAGTATGTGGTAACTGGGACAAAATTTATTAGTAATGGAAGAAATCCGGTCAATTTTACGATTGATTTTTCTAGTTTGCCGGTCCAGATTGACCTCAAACCTGCGCTGAATGTCCCTCGGATTCGGCACTCATCTACGCTTATTGATGATGATCTGGTCTTTATTCTTGGTGGTGTACAGGGAACCATTACAACGGTTGTTTCTTCATCTGAAGTGTATTTTGACCATACTCAAACGTTTTTTACATTAGATAATAGAATTTCTTCTTCACCAAGGCACTCACATACTGCAACTAAATTGCTTTCGGAACGAATACTAATAATAGGAGGCTTTAACCGATCAGGTGATGCCATTCCTGAATCGCAGTATTTTACTTGGAGATAGAAAACTCTATCTTATTAAAAATAAGCTTAGAAAACTTGCTAGCTGACCAATAAAATGGATATACAGCAAATCATACGATGGATCGTAATGGCAATCGTTATACTGGTTGCACTAATGATCTTGGATGTTCTTATCAACATCGCAAGCTTTCTTATCCCTTTTGCTCTCGTCGCCCTCGTTGCTCTATTCATCATAGCTGTTATTCTGCGATTGATATCTTCTATGAAAAGTAGGAGATAGCCACTTCCCCTATATGAGTCTTTCTGCTTTACTGGAACCTGATCGCCGCTGGATGAAGGTAGCTCTTCAGGAAGCCGAACGCGCATTCGATCAAAATGAAGTCCCTGTTGGTGCTGTAATTGTCCATAAAGGCCAAATTGTTGGTAGGGGGCGCAACATGGTAGAGCAACTCAACGATCCCACTGCCCACGCTGAAATGATAGCTATTACGGCTGCTTGTGAAACGTTGGGAGTAAAATACCTGGATCATTGCACCATGTATGTCACGATCGAGCCTTGTCCGATGTGTGCAGGTGCTCTTGTATGGAGTAAGCTTCAGCGGCTTGTATTTGGTGCTTACGAAGAGAAAGCCGGGAGTGCAGGATCCATGTACAATATTACCCAGGATCGCCGATTGAATCACATAGTAGATGTGGTATCCGGTGTTGAAATGGAACGGGCTGCTGGCTTGATGCAGGATTTTTTCAGGCAGCGCCGAGCATTATCTAGGGGTTGACGGCAGTTAGTTCGTAGCTATTTATAGCTTTGTCATCAGTAAGGCCTACCAAGATGCGTACAGCATCCCATCGTGGATCAACTTTGTAGGAAGGTGGCAGGTCATCTTCATCTAAAGCCTTTTCAAACCAATATTTCGTGCTTTCTTTGTCTCCCAGGCGTGCATATACAACACATAATGTAGCAGCTCCCTGGTTTGGCTCTTTCGTTTCTCTGATGGTAAGCATCTCGTCAACCAAATCAAGAGCCTTCTGGGTATTGCCTGCGGTTGCTTCAAGTTCTGCGAAAAACCCTGTATAATGGATCATTATATCTGATTTATCATGCTTCTGCAGTTCTAGGAATGCTTTTTCGGCTTCTTGATATTGTCCCAGTTCAAGATAAGCATAGGCTAGGATGCCGTAGGCACGCACAAATCCCGGTTGTAAAGCAAGTATCTCATTAAGCAGATCGATCGCTTTGTTGTATTCTTTATTGTAGTAAAATGCGCGTGCGACATCCCTATTGATTTGCAGCGAAGTTGGATCCAAATCTTTCGACTGATACAACTGATTCAATCCTTCCTGGATCTCGCCCATTCTGAGCAGCAATAATCCGTATTCCCGATAGGCTTCGCTTTCCTGTGGGTTTAATTCGATTGCCCGTTTAAAGGAATGTTGTGCACTCTCAAAGTCGTTGTCAATGAGTTGGCGAACGATACCTTGTGCGATGTAGGCTTCTGGTAGCTCATTGTTTAGCGTTAGTGCTTTATCAACATAGTCCTTTGCCAGGTAAAAAGCGGCATCTGAAGGCATTCGTCCGTATTTGTCGCCCAGTAAGTAGGTCGGTACTACTTTGCTTGCATAGGCCCTGGCAAAAGAGGGGTCGATGAGGAGGGCATCATCATAGCGGTCAATGGCCTTTTCGAGATGATCCGGCGTTTCCATACGAAAATGATAGAGTCCTTGTAAATAGGCATCAAATGCTTCAGGAGCAGTGGAATCCGGCGCTTGATCATTTAGCGCAACACGATTCTCCATGAACTTCTCTTCTTTGCTCAGTTCATATATGAGAGAAACAGAAACGTCGTACAGGAGGCCCTGGAGCTCATTTTCATTTCGCTCCTCATCGATTACAGCAATGACCTCATTGGTAGCTGTATCATGGACTTCTAGTAGAATTCGAATGCGCTCGTTTGTGTTCTGGATCGTGCCAAACGTAACCCAGGATAATCCAAGTTTATTCGCGAAATCCTCTGGTTTCCCATTGAGCTCATCCAGGTATAATAACGACACCACGCGTAAAGCATCAAACTGAGTGAGATGATGGATGATTTCTTGCGTAGCACCGCGATTCAAATAGGCCTGGTTGTCTAGATTAGATTGTGAAGCGTCAAGCAATTGAATCCCAATGGAAGGCGGAGCATCGGAGTTTTCAGCAAAGGGAGTAATAGGGAGAAGTAATGAGACAATACCAACCAGGGCTATTAAAAGGGCGGCTACTGAAAAGGGAGAGCGGACCAGGCTCCAGACCGATGAAGGAAAACGGCCTGACTGATGAGCAGGGGATACCTGTTTTAAAGCCGAGAGAAATTCTGACGTTGATGTATACCGCTTGCCAGGGTCCGATTGGAGTGCTTTCGTTAAAATTTTCGAAAGAGCACGTGTATTGAGCGACCTGAAAGGGAAATTATAGACCGGGTCTTGTTTTGAGCTATCCCTGAAAGATCGTTGTGCTACCTGAGGACGCTTCCCGAGAAGCATTTCATGTAGAATAACACCCAGTGACCAGATATCGGTTCTAAAATCTGTTTTTAATCCCTGTCTTTGCTCAGGAGCCATGTAACCCATGGTTCCCATAATCTTCTTGGACTCATCAGGCAGGGGGCGGTCTACAAACGAGGCCAGCCCAAAATCGACGATTTTGACCTGGTCGTCGGGTGTGACAATGATATTGCTTGGTTTAATGTCCCTGTGTATAATCCCATTTTGATGGGAGAACCTGAGGCCTTCAGCAATCTGAATGGCATAATTAAGGGCTTTTTGAGGAGAGAGCCGCTGGGAGGTCAGTTTATCTTTAAGCGTTTCTCCGCCGTAGAGCGCCATGACAATAAAGGACTTTTGGTCCTCTGCGTCACAAATTTCATGGATGACTCCTATGTTTTGGTGATCCAGTTGAGATGCTGCCCTGGCTTCATTTAGAAATCGCTCCTTCGTTTCTTGGTTATCAATGAGCCTTGGAGAAAGGAATTTCAAGGCTACATTTCGGCCTAGTTTTGTATCCCTGCCTTGATAGACAACACCCATCCCTCCATAGCCAATAATTTTGGTTATCTCATAATTCAGGATGGTTTTGCCAATCAGGTGGTTGGCATCCTTTAAGAACTTCTTTTGGCGGCTCGTATGTGCGCCAGGAAGTGTTGTCGAATCAGAACGAAGGTTCAATTCGCTGATAATTTCAGACTGGAATCTGCTCAGGTCTTCCCCACTTTCGATCTTATCCAGGACCTGATTGCGCAATGCTTCATCCTCTTTGCTTTCCTGCATGAGGAAGGATTTTCGTTTCGCAGCCGGCAATGCAATAATCTGGGCGATCAAGTTGTATAATCGCCACAAATTATCAATGTTCTTTTCCTGCATAATGAATACGGGGTAGAATCAAGCACGTAGTGGCTTGTTGATACTCATTCTAAGGGAGGGGAAGATGAGTAAATCACTGAATTCAAGATTAATGTAGTATTCTTTGTACTAAATAATAAGTCTTTTTGAAAGAATACGGAATTTGTAGCGAATGAATACAGTGTAGACAATACATCTACACAAAAATGTTTCAACGGTGTCCTCATTTCAAATGTTTTACATGTCACTTGAGGCGCGGACAAAAACCTTGGAGTTGTGACAACATTGCAATCATTACGTGATGCGGTCCCTTTGGCACGTTTATTATACTTGCATCGTGCAATCATCAACTAAGTACCATCCATTTAATAAATGAAGTACAACCCTAGAGACCCTTGGGATCGCACAGCGATGGGTCTGTTGTTGGGGATCATCGTGCTTCTGCTAGTAGGCATGTTCTCGATTTTTGCATAGTGATGGTTGGGAAGAAATTCTCATTTGTCGCACCGCTCACATCTTAGGGTGTGTGCACTGTAAATATCGAAGATGATCCTGGGTTCAGGGTGGTATTTAAGACTCGTTCTTGTCGTTAATCATGGCTACGGCAAGAACGAGTTTTTTTATGGAATCTCTATAAGGGTTTGGGAAAGATGTGCCTTGTATTAGGAATTATCGTCCTATTCTGTGCGTTCTAAATACATTATTCTGCTTTTTTTAGCCCATATGGGCCCTGGCATGTAAGTTGGTATTACTCAGATTGGCTTAATCATGCGAACTCCTGTTTGGCAAAAACCCGGCTCTTGTTTCAAGATGCCGGGTTTTTGTTTTATCCACTATTTATGTATCAGCCGCGGCTGATCCTAAAAGAAGTTCTCTAGTTTGAGGAAATGAGGTTAAGCAATTGGGTGAGCTGGTTCTTCAGATTTCTTCGATCCACTATAAAATCAATGAACCCCTTTTCCTGCAGAAACTCTGCCCGCTGGAATCCCTTGGGTAAATCCTGGCCAATCGTTTCGCGAATCACTCGAGGGCCGGCAAAACCAATTAACGCATCGGGTTCTGCGAGGTTAAAATCGCCCAACATAGCAAATGATGCCGTAACCCCGCCCGTGGTCGGGTTGGTCATCAATGAGATATAAGGAAGTCCTTTTTCGTGCAGGGTTGCGAGATGAGCGCTGGTTTTTGCCATTTGCATGAGGCTCAACGCGCCCTCCATCATTCTAGCCCCTCCACTTTGCGAAATAATTAATAACGGCGTGTTATTCATATAGGCCCGTTTAATAGCTCGCGACAATACTTCACCCACTACCGAACCCATCGATCCGCCTACAAACGAAAAGTCCATCGCTGCAACAGAAAGTTGATGACCACCAACGCTTCCCATTGCCGCAACAGCAGCATCGGAGAGGCCAGACTTACTCTGTGCCGCTGAAATCCGGGAGGTATAAGACTTCTTGTCAGCAAATTCGAGAGAATCCACCGGTTGAAGGTCTGTGTCGTACACATCGTAGGTTTCTTCGTCAAACAAGAGGTCGAAATACCCCTTGCTATTCATTCGCATGTGGTAGCCAGAGCCGGGGAATACCAGTGCATTTTCTTCTAATACGCGTTTATTAATGATCTCACCTGTCACCGGGCATTTGGCCCATTGACCTTCAGGTACATCAATCTGATCACTACGCTTCGTATTAATTCCTGCCTTTTGTCTTTTAAACCAACTCATTATTGATCGTATTCTGTTGTGTAACCACCATAGGCTTCATTATGCATTTCGGAAGCGTACGGCACATATTAACGGACTAAGAGCGATGCTAAAAAGGTAAACGATCGAACACCGAAGTAGTACGCAACTTAGGGATAAAATCTTTTAAATATACGGGCTCGTATGCTGAAACATCTACAAAGGAACCGCTATGAAAAAAATTAGCTCCCAAATAAGCGATGCTTCCCGCTGATGGGGATACCTGGGTGCCAGGCAACACGTTTATCCGGTCCTTCAACGGCTGGCTTAGTTCCTCCATCATACGTGAACGCCCTTCACCTGCGGCCCACACTGTATCAGAGGAAATAACTTCTTTAGGAAGCTCAGCTTCTACATCCTCGATTAATAGAGCACTTGGCTTCAACAACACATCAAAAGCACGGTCGCCCGTTTTCTTAAACGCCGCAAGGTATACTTCGCCTCTCCTGGAATTACGCGCAATGAGGATGTGAGCGCCTTCAGGCACGTGTGGTAAACTTATGAACGCCATCGCGGACAAAGAGGGGACCGAAATAAGCTTTAGGTCATGAGCAAACGCCAACCCTTTTGCCGTGCTGACTCCAATTCGCAAACCGGTGTACGAGCCTGGCCCCTCGGATACCGCAATACCATCCAAATCCTGTGGCTGAATTTCTGAGTACGCGAGCACATCCTGGATCATCGGCACCAGGTGCTCTGCGTGGACTTTGGGCTTTCGGCGCGTTTTTTCGATGTGGACGTGCTTATCAATATAAACAGCAACGCTGCAGGTATCAGTGGTCGTTTCTATCGCAAGTAGGGATGGCAAATCGATTAGGCCTTTTCTCCTGAAGTATCAGGTACGTACTTGTAAAGTGAAAAATCGGTGGCTGTGTCTCCAACGTTTATCCAGAAATTGAGTTGCGAGCCCGCAAAAAACGGAGTTTAATCCATCAAATGTGAATTGCTCTTGATTATTAAATTGTTACGTGTATTATTAACGTATTACCTCTTTAAAAAATGCTGAAGAGGTTTGTGTTCACCAGCACAAAGCGTACACCTCTTTTCGGTCTATATCTAGTCAGGGCACTTTAATCAAAGGAGAATGCTTATGAAAATATATGATGCTGATCATATCCGAAATGTGGTGCTTGTAGGGCATCAGGGCAGTGGAAAGACTATGCTTGCGGAGGCGATGCTTTTTAATACAGGTGCCATAAACCGGCTTGGATCGATCGAAGAAGGCAATACAGTCAGCGATTATCACCCTAGCGAGGTTGAGCGTCAAATGTCTGTGTTCTCTTCTCTTTTACATATCGAGAGAGATGGGCATAAAATCAACGTATTGGATGCCCCGGGATACCCGGATTTTGCAGGGGAAGTTATTACGTCCATGAAAGTGGCGGACTCGGCCGTATTCGTTCTCCATGCCATGGAAGGCGTACAGGTAGGAACCGAGTTGGCGTGGGGATATGGTGAAGGAGCCAATATTCCATCCATGTTTGTGCTTAATCAACTGGATCGTGGCGAAACAGATTTTCGAGCGCTTGTTTCTCAGATACAAGAACGCTTTGGAAGAGGCGCCACAGTCATTCAACTTCCTGGCGGTGCAGGATCTCGTTCTATTATAGACGTGCTCCTGATGAAACAACTCTATTTTGAGGAAGGCACAGGGAAAGTTACTGCAAAAGAGATCGAAGATGCGTTTAAGGATGAAGCAGAAGAGTTGCATAACGCACTGATCGAGGATATCGCTGAGAATGACGAATCTCTGATGGAACTGTACTTTGAGCAGGGGACGCTTTCAGAGGAAGAAATGCGTAAAGGGTTGCATGAGGCGATGTTAAAGCGGCAACTGTTCCCCATCTTCTTAACGAGTGCGACAGAAAACGTAGGAGTAAGCCGGTTAATGGACTTCATCTCCAACGTGTGCCCCGCCCCCACCGAGATGCCTCCTGTCGAACTTGAAAAAGGAGATACGATTACTGCTGATCCTTCTGGAAGCCCAGTCGCCTTTGTATATCGCACGATGTCAGAAGCCCATGTGGGTGAGTACTCGTTCTTCCGCTGTTATTCGGGTACGCTTGAGCAGGGCATGGATCTTGAAAATGCTCACTCTGGTTCCTCTGAACGATTGGGGCAAATCTACGGCATTAATGGGCATGAAAGAGAGCCTGTTACCAAGATGGTTGCTGGAGATATCGGCGCCCTTGTTAAGCTGAAAAACACCCATGCTAACGAAACGCTCCGGAAGAAAGGGGATAAGCACGAGATTAAGCCAATAGTTTTCCCTGAGCCGCGATATACATCGGCTATTCGGACGGTTACTCAGGGTGAGGAAGAAAAATTGGCTCAAGGGCTTCACGCACTTTCGAATGAAGATCCCTCCCTGATCTTTTTGCATGATCCTCACCTGAACCAGTTGCTTCTGGGGGGGCAGGGAGAGATGCATCTCATGATTGCGAAATACAGGCTTTCGAACAGGTTTAACGTTGAGGTTGAATACATTAAACCTAAGATTTCGTATCGAGAAACCATTCAAGGGCAAGCAAGAGCTTCGTATCGGCACAAGAAACAGAGTGGTGGAGCTGGCCAGTTTGCAGATATCTCTATGATGGTTGAACCTCTAAATGGCGAGTTTAAACCTCCTGCAGATATCAATGTGCGTTCAGTGAATAACTTGAAAACGGATTGGGGAGCGGAAATCGAATTTATCGATGGTATTGTGGGTGGGGTTATTGACATGCGCCGGTTCTCGGGATCGATTCAGAAAGGTGTTCTCGAAGCGATGCAACAAGGACCTGTTGCTGGGTATCCAGTAGGAGCTGTTCGAATCGTGGTATACGATGGAGGCATGCACCCTGTGGATTCCAATGACGCGGCTTTCAAAAGCGCAGGAAGAATGTGTTTTCGAGATGCGTTTAAGAAAGCGGTTCCAGTACTGCTAGAACCAATCCATGAGATAGAAGTCCTTGCTCCTGATTCTTATACGGGTGAGATCATGAGCGATCTTAACCAGCGTCGAGCTCGGATTCATGGCATCGAGGCCGAAGGTGTGCTTCAAAAGATAAAAGCACAGGTTCCTGAGGCTGAACTGTACCAGTATTCAACGGCACTGCGTTCCATGACGCAGGGGCGTGGGCTGCATACGGCTAAGCTTCTTGGCTATGAAGCCATGCCGCGCCATGTGCAAGAGCAGGTGCAGAAGGAAGCCGAAGAAATGGTTGAAGCTTAACTGCAAGAAAAAACCCTTCTTTGTTCACACAAAGAAGGGTTTTTTTGTGGCGAGAGAGAGACTTGAACTCTCGACCTCCGGGTTATGAATCCGACGCTCTAACCAGCTGAGCTACCTCGCCATCGGAGTTAAGAATCTGCAGTCTACAAATTCCAGGGTCATATTATCGCATTTATCACCTAAATTGTTTCTTTTTCGAAAAAGAAAAGTATATAAAGCACTGGAATGCACGAAATTTTTTCTCAATCGGGATGATTTGGAGTGAAGTAATAAATCAAAGCAGGGCTAAAGAGGTGCTGAGCCGGGGCATTTTGCAGGATCGCGTTGCCCATGCTTATTTGTTTTACGGGCCGGATGGAGTAGGGAAGAGGGCGGTTGCCCTGGCGTTTGCGCAGTCTTTGCAATGCTTGAATGAAGAAAAGCGGCCCTGTAATGAATGCAACGCGTGCCGGAAAGTAGGCCGAATGCTGCATCCGGATGTACATCTGTTATTTCCCTATCCCAACGACGCTGATCCTGAGGATATCGGAATGCGGATTAAACAGTTGGGAGAGAACCCCTATGTACCTGTTGATTACATCCGCCGCCCTTCGTTAACTGATGCCACTAAGGTATCCAATAAACAGGCTATCTACACGGTTGCTCGAATTAACGAAGACTTACGCCGTGCAATGAGCTTCAAGCCTGTTGAAGGCCGATACAAAATTACGATCCTGACGGATGTCGAGGCGATGCGGCAAGAAGCTGCGAATGCATTTCTCAAGCTACTCGAAGAACCGGGACCGGCAACGATCTTTGTTCTCATTACGAGCCGTCCTGATAAAGTACTTCCGACGATTACCTCGCGCTGCCAGCAACTGCGGTTCGATCCGCTCAGCAATCAGGACATTGAGGACGCACTGATTCAGCGTATGGGATTGGAGGCCAATAAAGCATCTACGCTTTCGCGTATGGCGAACGGGTCATTTACAAGAGCGCTGGATCTTGCTGATAATGAGGAACTCCTGGAGAGCCGGCAGCTGATTTTGGAATACTTGCGTTTCTCCTATACCCAGAATACCGACAAACTCTCTGACGTAATTGAACAACTCAATGCGCTTGGCCGTGAGCGGCTTAAAGGGGTTCTTCTTCTTATGATCAGTTGGATTCGTGATCTGATGTTGTTCAAAACAGTCGGGGATGATACGCTGATGATCAATCTTGATCAAAAAGAGAGCATTGAACGCTTTTGCAATAATGTGCCCAATGCCAATATTGAGGCCATGGTACAAATGGTAGAAGAGTCCATTGAGTTGGTAGGACGTAATGTCCAGGTCTACCTGGTTCTTGTTACTCTGGCCAATAAATTATACTTTGCAATGAAAGGGTATCCGGAAGATCGGCTCTATATTCCTCTTCACGAGGTCACAGTACCTGTTGTATAAAGCCGAAAATGAACTTCCTTTTAATATAAATGAGGGTGGTAATATGGGTTGCGGTTCATGTAGCTCTGGAGGCGGTTGTGGTGGGGCAGGATGTGGTAAGAGGGGAGGATGTAGTTCTAAACGTAAAGGGACAAGTGCGTGCCCTTCGATGCATGCCTATGATTGGCTCAGTGATTTTGGGATCAGTAATGCCCCTGTTGTTTACGATTTGATTGAGGTGGCTTTTAAAGGGGGCAGGAAAGGGTTTTATACAAACGATACGCTTGACGTCCAAACGGGCGATTTTGTAGTTGTTGAGGCCGATCGTGGGGGAAGAGACTTCGGTACGGTGCATCTAGTCGGAGAAATGGTCCGGATTCGAGTGCGGTCCAAAGATGTTGGTGACAATCCAAAGTTTCCCAAGGTGATTCGCAAGGCAAATCTAGACGATATCAATCGATGGGAAGCTAATAAGGAAAAAGAAACGGAAACGTTCTTAATTGGCCGCCGGTCAATCGATAAGATGAACCTTCCCATGAAGCTGGTTGATACAGAATGGCAGTTCGATCATAAAAAAGTCACGTTCTATTTCACCGCCGATCATCGGGTGGACTTCAGGGAGTTGGTGCGCGACCTTGCCCGCAGGTTTAAAACCAGGGTAGAGCTTCGTCAGATTGGAGCTCGGGATGAAGCCGCTCGAATAGGTGGAATTGGCTCATGCGGAAGAGAACTGTGCTGCTCTACGTGGTTGCAAGATTTTAAACCCGTTTCCACCCAGGCTGCCAAGGTACAAAACTTACCCTTAAATCCCGTGCGATTGAGCGGCCAATGCGGCCGATTGAAGTGTTGCTTAAATTATGAACTTGAGCAATACATGGCTGCACTCTCCACGATTCCTTCTATCGATACACCCGTTTACACAGAGAGAGGGAAGGGGATAGTGCGTAAAATCGATATTTTCAAAGAGAAAGTCTGGATTCTCTACGAGGATAAAGTGTGGGAAGAAATGTCCTTCGAAGAAGCGGCTCGAAGACGAGCCCCGTCAAAGCCATCCTGATATACCGTTCAGCACTCAGGTATCCATCAAGTCATCAAGGTCGCCGAGATTGTCTTCCAACTCATTGAGGATGTCATCTGCTGTTGTACGAACAAGGGCAAGAATAGCGCTGTGAGGTACAATCACAAAGTTCTCCTCCTTGAATGTAAACTGAATCATTTCTTTCCGAAGGAAAAAAGCCGTATCACCGGGTTGAGCTTGCAGGGGTAGATAGCGAACCACGTTCTTAGACGGCGCCCAGGTTTCACTGTCCGAATATTCCGGATTAGGAATAACGTAGCCTGGACCTACACGCACCACCTGGCCTACATTAACATTATCTTGGTCTACAACCGTAGCAGGTAAATACAGTCCCGTTTTTGTTTGTCTCTCCCCGTCATGCGGGCGAATCAAGACGCGGTCACCAACTATAATAATCTCGTCCATATGTTCAAGCCACAATCTACAAATTGAAAACGCACGGTTATTAGACCGTGCGTTGTAGAAAATGAGGTAAAGCTGTGGTGGTTCCGCTTTACGGATGTAATGATGATGGTACCGCCGGCTTGGCTTACAATTGGAAAACAGCCAAAATGAGCAAACCAACTACGCCGACACCTACAACCATTACGCGGATAAGACGATCTACAGGATTTCTCATAGCTATGCCGCTTTTTGGTGGGTGACTCATGGTTGCTATACGCAGGTTGAGGTAGTTATTTAAAAAATAAAGATTTAAGTGTGATAGTCAACAAGATATGCAAGAAAAAAAGCCTGACAATAATTTTTTAACGCATTCTTAGAATACTAAAAATGATTTTAGCCATGTACTTTTGGATTTCTTTGGATAATCCATAGGTTTCGTTCACCTATAATTGATTACCACTCGTTCTCCTCCTTCGTAACACCCATCTCAATAGGCGTAGGATATTCCTTGGTAAAGCAAGCATTGCAATAGCCGTGTGGAGAGGAGTTTGCACTGTGGACCGCCTCTTTGAGGCCTTCTTTCGTGAGATAGGCAATAGAATCTACTCCCAACCATTCAGCCATTGCGCTGATGTCTGTAAACTGGTTGGCAAATAGTTCATCTTTGCTTGGGAAATCCATGCCATAGAAGCACGGACTGATAACGGGGGGAGATGAGATTCTGAAATGAACTTCTTTTGCGCCGGCCTCCCGGATCATGTTTACGAGGAACCGGGCAGTGGTACCTCGAACAATAGAATCATCTACGATTACAACAATCCTGTCCTTTAGGACGCCGTCTACGGTGTTGAACTTTAGCCGAACGCGAGTTTCCCGGCTATTCTGGCCCGGAGAAATAAACGTTCGTCCTATATAATGATTACGGATCAGCCCTATCTCGTACCGGCAAGGGAAACCAAGTTTAGTACACTCTGAGACATAACCGAGCGTTGCTGTATTGGAGGAGTCCGGGACCGATATCACAATCGGGGGTTTTTCACCTTCAGGCACGGCAGGGACAGGGGCGTCATGCGCTAACTGTTTTCCAATCTTACGCCGCACCTTGTCTACCATTTCCCCAAACACCTTAGAATCTGGGCGGGAGAAATAAATGTACTCGAAAACGCATTGGCTGACAGGGTATTTTCGAGGCATGCTATAGCTCTTGAAAGACTCGTCCTCGATACCTTCCCGGTCGATGACCAGGATCTCTCCTGGATCTACATCGCGTATGTATTCAGCTCCCATTAGGTCGAAAGCACACGTTTCGCTTGCAACGCAATAGCCGTAAGAACCCGTATTTGGATCTTTGATGCGGCCAACACAAAGGGGGCGAAATCCGCTTTGGTCTCTCAATGCGATAAGACTCGTATCCGTCAAGAGCACAAGGGAGAAGGCACCTTCCAATTGACTCACCGCGTCGATGATTTGGTCGATTTGTTTGCGGCGGCGGCTTTGAGCGATTAGATGTAATACGATTTCGCTGTCACTGGTAGACTGAAATAGAGTACCCCTCTCACTGAACGAGCGCCACAATTCACGGGCATTCGAAATATTGCCGTTGTGAGCAAGGGCGAGATTACCTTCACGATAATGGACCTTCAAAGGTTGAATATTCGCCATATTATTGGCTGCGCCACTGGTTGAGTACCTGTTGTGCCCTATAGCAGACATCCCTAGAAGCTTATTCTCGAAGATCTGAGGATCTTTGAAGACATCAAGCACGAGCCCATGATCCTTGTGCGAGGGCATCATCCATCGTTGCTTCTGCTCATCATACGTAGAGGTAACGATTCCTGAGCCTTCTTGGCCTCGGTGCTGAAGAGCATGCAATCCTAGATAGGTTAGCTTGGCAGCTTCAGAGACATTGAATATTCCAAAGATGCCACAATGCTCTCTAATTTCTTTCATAATACCGGTGTTGTGTCTTCAGTAGGTGGTAGCACTTGAATCAGGACGCGCCCAATGCGGTGGTTCTCAATGGATTCTATACGCATCTTTAAAGAGTCGAAGAACACTTCGTCTCCTACTTGAGGAATTTCTCCTTTCAAGTGGAAGATAAGGCCCCCGAGGGTATCAAAATCGAATTCTTCAGTATTTAACTCAAGATTTAGAAGATCACTAAAATCATCCAGGTGAATACGTGCATCACAGAGATGAATGGATTCACCTATCTGCTCATGAAGATCCTCCTCAGCATCGTCAAATTCATCCCTGATATCTCCAACAAGTTCTTCTAACACATCCTCCATCGTTACAAGGCCATCAGTACCCCCGTAGTCGTCAAGCACGATAGCTAAATGCTTCTTTCGTGTCTTGAAGTCTTTGAGCATATCATCGAGTGGCCTGCTTGCTGGGACATAAAACGGCTCCCGGGCAATTTTACGCCAATCAGGTACCATGTCTATTTGGTAATTCGAAGGGATGTAAGCAAGTAGGTCCTTTGCGTATACGATACCAATCACATTATCCAGATGCTCTTCATACAACGGTAGCCGCGAATGGCCCGTTGATTGAACAAGTTGAATAGCATCCTGGAAAGTCATTTTGGTAGATATAGCATGCATATCCATGCGATTAACCATTACATCCCGAACTTCAGACTCTCTGAAATCGACAATAGAATGAATAAGTTCGCGTTCTTCTTCTTCGATGGTCCCCTGAGCTTCGCCAATGTCTGCCATAGCCTTCAGATCCTCACCTGAAAGAAAATGGACCTCAGGTTTTCCATACCCGATGGATGAATGAAACCATTTTGTAATTGGCCGGGTCAGGGGTTTACTTACTTGGTGAAGTACAAACGCAAACGTTACACCTCGCAAAGCAAAAGGCAGGGCGAAGCGTGTTGCAACGATTTTTGGGGTGATCCTCCTTGCAATAATGAGCAGCACGGATAACAGCACGATAGTAGCCCCAAAGATTACTTGCCGCGAGCTATTTAGCAAAGGAGGATACGTGTAGAGCGCGTGGAAGAGTAAAACTGTAAAGGTGACGGATAAAATTGAAATAAAGGTTCTCAACACCAGGAGAAACTCATTCTTCTCTTCTATCAGCGTTAATAAGCGGTTACTTTTAGCATCTTTTCGCTCCTTCAACTCTTCACTTGCACTGCCATTAAGCGATTGTAGAGAACGTACATAGCTAGAGGTGTAGGTAATCAATAGCCACAGTGGGAGTAGGATACTCAGGGATACCGTACTCCATCCTAACTCAACGAGAGGCGGGTCTGTTAGAGGAGAAAGGAACGATGCAAAAAACGAGGAAGGTTCAGGGTCAGGGTCCAATGCCGAGAGGATGAAACTCCTGGTTGGTTATACAAATCACAAATGCAAATCTTGCTTTACACAATAACAAAGCAAAGACATTGCCATACTATTAAAAAACGTTAAGCCCTAACCCCTGGTTCCACCAGGGAGTGCAAGGTGCAAAGTGCAAGGTGCAAAGTAAAAGTACCTTGCACTTTGCACTTTGCACTCTGCACTTTCTAGAAGTATTCTCCGCTCACAATAATGAAGATGAGTACGATGAATACGGCGATCGGGCATACGAATTTGACGAGGAAACCCCAGAGCGATGTGGCTGGCATAGGATGATTACCCAGTTCAAGAGCTTCCATGGCTTTCGGTATACCCCACTTCCATCCAACAAACAGACAGATCATGATGGCTCCAATACTGAGTGAGTAATTTCCCCATATATTGTTGTTAAGCGTCAGGAAGTCCCAGGCGCCAAAAATCCCATTCGCTCCCAGTGCAGGTACTGCTCCTTGAGACAGTGCTGAAGGAATAGCAAGCACTAAACAAACGCTGCCAAGAACCCATGCTGCCTTAGTACGGCTCCATCCCCGCTCGTCTACGAAATAACAAACAACAACCTCAAGCAGACTGATAGTAGACGTCAAAGCAGCGATCGCAAGTAAGAAGTAGAAGGCCGTGCCGACGATTTGACCTGCAGGCATAGCGCTGAAAATGGTTGGCAGTGTTACGAAAACGAGGCCTGGGCCGCCTTGAGGATCCATGCCTTGTGAGAAGAGAGCAGGGAAGATGATCAAACCAGCCAGGATGGCAATTACTGTATCACAAATCCCCACAAAGACTCCACTCTGCCAGAGATTAGCGTCATCAGGAAAATATGAGCCATAGGTAATCATCGCACCCATGCCTAAGCTCAGGCTAAATAGGGCCTGCCCTAACGCACTCATCACCACAGAAAGACTAAGTTCAGAGAAATCAGGGGCGAACAAATAGGAAACGCCATCCATACCGCCAGGCAAGGTCATCGCTGTAATGGCAAGCACAACCAGAAGAACAAAAAGCACCGGCATTAACACCTTGGCAATACGTTCGATACCGCCGGCTACACCCCCGCGAACAACAAGCACCGTCAGAACAAGGAATACGGCGGTTAACCCAATCGCTATGAGCGGATCTGTGGTTATGTCGGTGAAGAGGCTGACGCTCTGTTCACCCGTCGTGATAGACGACAAACCACCACTGATACCCTGGAAAAGATAACCTACTGTCCATCCAGCGATCACAGAATAAAAGGCAAGGATACCAAATCCTGTTAACACACCAAGGCCACCAACGATGGGCCAGAAGGATTTAGGCGCGAGGGCTTTGAAAGCCCCTACGGGGTTTCGCTTTGTGGTTCGCCCTACAGAGAGTTCTGCGAACTGTACAGGGATACCAATGGCGATTACGAAGAACAGGTATAAAAGAACGAATATGCCGCCGCCGCCTTCACCGGCTGAATAAGGGAATCGCCATATATTACCAAGTCCAATTGCTGAGCCTGCTGCAGCTAAGATAAATCCGAATCTAGAACTCCATTGACCTCTATCCGATGACGCCATGTATTCAAACCGTATTTTGGTGGGAAGTAAAGGAAGATGTGCTGATTAACACCTGAAAGTGTATATGATACACGTGGCGCAATGTATTTACGCAATACGCTTCAGCACGTGGCATATTAATGCAATATTACCAGCAAGAAAAGCGAAAATCAAGGGGATAAACCACGCTGATCCCATAAATCACTAATGCTTCATGGGATGGGATATGAGTTATTCTTCAGACTCGTTCGAGATACTGGAAGTCTGGAACTCGGTTTGAAAGAGGGCCTGGCGTAAAGCGCCCTCTGAGCCGGTGGTAATGAGATGCTTCAAATCCCCGATCCATTCATCAAGCTCGGTACGGCTATAGCTGGCTAGGCTGGATAGACCAATAATATCCCGGTGCGGGGTATTGTTCGGTGTTTCTTCTGCGGCCCATAGTTGCTCGTGGATTTTCTCCCCGGCCCGTTTCCCAATAAACTCAATATCGATAGAGGTATCAGGGGACATCATTTCAATCATCCGCTCCACTAGCCATAGAATACGTACAGGCGGATTCATGCGTAGTGTGTACACAGGGGCGGTATCAAAGAGCAAGGTCTGGAGAATCAAGCTGCATGCATCGTGAACAGTCATGAAGAACCGCTCCATGTCTGGATGCGTCACCGTGACGGGGCCGCCCTGGGCGATCTGTTCTGCAAATAGCGGAACCACGCTGCCCAGGCTGCCAAACACATTGCCGAAGCGGACCGTTTTGGTTTTCACACTCCCATTTGCAGAGCGGACGTACCATTCAGTAAATCGCTTGGTAGCCCCCATGATGCTAGTAGGGTAGACCGCTTTGTCCGTAGAGATAAAGATAAATTGATCCACTCCGTGCTTCTCACACGCATGAAGCAGATTTACGGTCGCAAGAGCATTATTCTCAAAGGCCGCAAAAGGGTGCCGCTCCATCATGGGTACATGCTTGTAAGCTGCGGCATGAAAGACGATATTCGGATGCGTGTATTCCAGCAGGGAATCAACGTGTTGTGTGTCTCGAATATCCAGCAACTCAAATGAAATATCACACGCTGAGAGGTGTGTGCGCAGTGTATGCTCCAGGTGGAACAGGTTGAATTCACTAAAGTCTACCAGGATAAGCTTTTTCGGGTTGAGCCGGGCAACTTGCCAGGAAAGCTCTCTACCAATAGATCCACCTGCACCAGTAATCAGCACTGTTTGATTGGCAAACTCATCGCACAACGCCCGCTCATCAATCGTAGCCGGCGGGCGATTAAGCAACGATTCCAACTCTAGTGGAAACATTGCAAATGGGTGAGATGCATATCTTTGATCTGCCATGGAGTGTTGCTTTCTATCGGGATTTTATGCACACAACGTCAAACGGATTCCATCTTACGTAGCTACTGCCAGTTGCTTTTGAGGTAACGGCTGAATACTGTCCTGTAATATATGTTCTAAAGGGCCTGCCATCTGGGATCGATCAAACATTGTACGAGCAATGCGATACCCATTTCGCCCTGCACGGGTTGTGAGCACGGCATTATCAACAACTCTGTCTATGCAGTGAGCCAACGAAATGTCATTCTCAGGGGGCACGTACCATCCACACTCGTGCTCTTCAACAAAAGACCGCGTCCATCCATCATTGGTCACAATGACGGGGGTACCTACCGAAAGGCTGTCAAAAAACTTTGCTGGTGAATTAGACTGGAGAACAGGAAGATCGATAAAAGGAACCAGGGATACATGGGCCAGCCTGAACCAATGAAATATATGATGGCGTGCTACAGGAGGCAATACAGTAATATTGCGCAATCGGTCTGCAGCTTCTTGCAGCTCCGGCTTATAGAATCCGTCTCCCATAAACACAAATTGAATGTCTTTACGGTGCCGCAGTCGGTTTGCCGCTTCGATCATTGTAGGGATCGCATTCGCTCGTCCAAAGGTGCCTGCATATAGGATGACGTGTTTGTCATCGAGCTGATGCTTCTTCTTTAACTTGACAATCTCATCATACGTCGTTGCTTCTGCAAGATGTATATCCGTTCCATTTAACAAAGTCGTGACCTTTCCGGAAGGAATCCCTTTACTCCGTACATGAGCTTCCATGTCTGGAGAAAGCGTAATAATGTGTGCTGCCGATTTATACAGGTTGTGCTCCAATTTTGTCAATCTCTGCTGCAACCACTTAGGTTTGATTGCACCCATTTGGATGGGGAAGTCTGGCCACAAGTCGCGTACTTCGAATACCCACGGAATCCCTCTTAAACGCCCGATGATGGATGCTGCCCAGGCAGCGGTTAACGGGGTGGAGGTCCCAATGATGATATCCGGCTTCTTGAGCAACAACCCCTTACGAATAGCATGCCAAACAAATCCAATAAACGCTTTTAATCTCGCGGGTACGGACATTGCATTGTTATAGGGTACAGGAAAGCTGTGAACCTCTACGCCTTCGGGTACCCATTCGTGGAGATGTGTTTGCCGTTTGTTTTCCCACACATCGGATGTGAGGATTGTGACATCGTGATGGGCACTCAGGGATTTGACAAATTGATAGTGCCTGCCCGAGGCTGGGCAGTCCAGGTTATGATAATATTGATAAACTAATAATATGTGCATGGATCGCATCAGATGATGCTGGCTATATCAGGGGGAGGAGTAGGTAGGATTGATGCCCGTTGGGCCGTACGTACCTGTACCGGATAGCAACGCAAGGGGAGTCCGGAGCAAGATTTTTGTATCTAGCTGGAAGCCTGCTTTCTCGACATATTGGATATCCAGTTCGATCCGCTGGGGCCAATCAATTGCATTTCGGCCATGAATTTGAGCCCATCCTGTAATTCCAGGACGTACAGAAAGGCGTTTTCTTTGGTGCTCTGAATAATGCTCGACCTGGTCAACAAGTGTTGGCCTTGGACCCACAATGCTCATGTCGCCCTTCCACACATTCCAAAGCTGAGGCAATTCATCAAGCCCCCATCGCCGGAGAAATAATCCTAAAGGCGTTGCGACAGACGTAGGATCAGAAACGTCATGGTCTTGGGGAAGGAGCGTCCTGAATTTTAAAATAGTAAAAGGGACGCCGTTTTTGCCGGCACGGGTCTGTGTGAAAAAAATAGAGCCGCGGCCTTCAATCCAGATTGCCAGGGAGATGCAGAGTAGAATTGGAAGAAGAAATAGGCAAAGAAGGATACACGTGATTAAATCAAATAATCGTTTAGCAAAGGTGTACATGTTCCTTAAATAATAGGCTGGAAAGAATACGTTACTATTAGAAATGAGAAGGGTCGAAGTGAATCAATTATATATAGTCTTTCAGGTATGAATAGTCCTTTCTTTTCGCGTTAGTTGCGGAAGCACAGACGTAAGTACTTCAGCTACTCTTGAGACCTCATCAGCAGACAGTGTCGTAAAGAAAGGCAGTGCTATGCTTCTGTTTGAGATCGATTCGCAAATTGGAAAATCCCCTTCTTGGTACCCGAACGTATCTCTATAAAAAGATTGGAGATGTATGCTGGGAAAGTAAGGTGCACAACCAATGCCCTGTTCCTGAAGAAGTTTCAACGCAGTGTCTCTTGCTTCTAGTCCGTAGTGCTCAGCCAGTTGGATAACGTACACAAACCAACTCCTTGTACTGCCTGGGCGTTGTTGGGGTAAATGAATGTCGGAAAGCAAAGGGGTTAGTGCTTCTGCATACAAATCGGCAACGCGCTGCCTGTTTGCCAGTAGCTCCGGGAGCCGTTCGAGTTGAGCGCATCCTACAGCAGCGGATAACTCGTTCATCCGGTAGTTATACCCAAGGCGGACATGGTCCATTTTGTGTGTCACGAACCGGCCCTGGTTGCTCATGGACCGGCAAAGCTCCGTGAGGGCATCGTCATTCGTTGTAATACACCCGCCTTCTCCAGTCGTGATTTGTTTGTTCGGGTAAAAACCAAAAGCAGCAGCTCGTCCCCAGGCACCGATTTGAATACCCTCTATAGATGCTCCTGGAGCTTCGCAGGCATCGTCGATGAGAATTAATCCGTGCTTGTCCGCTATTTCTTTAAGACGCGGCCAATTCGCCGGCTGGCCAAATACATCAACAGCCAGGAGGCCTTTAGTTGTTGGCGTAATGGCAGCTTCGATGCAATCAGGATCGATCGCAAAGGTCTGGGGATCGATATCAACAAATCGCGGAGTGGCTCCTTCATACAGGACACAATTGCTGGATGCGACAAAACTAAAAGGCGTTGTAATCACTTCATCGCCGGCGCCGATTCCAGTGCCTCTCACTATCAAATGGAGAGCTGCTGTACCACTGCTCACTGCTATGGCATGCTTTGTGTTACATAAGCTTGCCATGCGTTGTTCGAACTTCGCAATCATCGGCCCCATAGCTAATCGCGAAGAGGCCATGACCTCTTGAACGTACGAGCGTTCTAACTCGGAAATATCTGGCTTTGAGAGAGGAATAGGAGGGTATTGCATTGGTGCAGAACAGAAATGTACACGTTTCGTTAGAGAACCAACTTTGTCAATAGCGCCAACTCTTTAGAAATTCCGTGGCGATGGTATTCAGGGATGATACAATACTTTTGAGGAATAAAGTAATAGTATTTAATTGCAGTACTCATATTGTTGATTGAATCATTCGATTATTAAACGCTATCCATCCCTTTATACCGCCAGTTGGCTTCTTTTCTCAATATCAGAAATACGCCTAGAACACCAATCGAATTCTAGTAAATAGTTTAATTATCATGTACAACGGAAAGAGTGCCTTTAGCTCTGTTGTATGGGCCCTCCTTTTAGGAATTTGTTCGGTAACCATACCTGTCTTTAACACTGCACACGCCCAAGGTGTGCCCCAATCGATACAAGATCAGCTCAGCGAAATGTCTCCCGAGGAAGCTCGGCGTGAAGCTATTCGCCTGGGGCTCGACCTAACCGACCCGGAAGCTGCAATGGCACGGGCTCGGGAATTAGGTGTGCCGGAGAGCCTCGTCCAACAAATGTTGGATGCCATTGCCTCGGAAGAAGAAGAGGAAGAACCAGGCATTCAGCCAGGCATGGAGACGGACAGAGATGTGCCTCAATTGAACGGCCGGCCCATCTTTTTTCCAGAACAACTGGTCCTTTCGCAGGAAACGCAGTTGCGGATCAACGAAGAAGAGGACGGTCACTTCAGAGTCGTGGATACCGTGCAGGTTCGAGTGCCCATTCGCGATGATCTATCAGGGATAAAGGAAGTTGAAATGCATCTCTTTAATGATGCACAAACGGACACGGTGACTGCAGAAGTCGTTCGCCGTGTATTGGGAAGTAAATACGAAGGGATGTGGCAGGGTGATTTTTATATCCACGCCAATGTCGAAGCGGATAACTGGAACCTGTTCGTACATGTAACAGATGAGCAGGGGAATGACAATATTATTGACACCGAAGAAGTCTTCCCCATCTTACGGCCCGGGCAGACAATCGTAGAGGTAGACTCGACGATGATCGAGGATGAGTTGAAGTTCTTCGGGTATGAATTGTTTTCCACTCCAACGGCATCTTTTGAACCTGTTTCCAACGCACCCGTCGATGCCGGATATCTCGTCGGACCTGGAGATGAGTTGCGGCTGATTATGTTTGGAGCCGCTGAATTCCAGCACGATCTGATCGTTGACAATGAAGGACGCATCTTTGTACCCAATGTCGGGCAACGCACTGTTGCTGGAAATCGACTGGATGCACTTCGGAGTGATCTTCGAGTCTGGCTTGCGCAAAGCTATGCTGGTTTGATCGCTGAACCCCCAGATGTACTCATGGACCTGTCTGTGACTCGCCTTAAGCCAGTAAACGTATTTGTACTCGGTGAAGTGTCGAGGCCTGGTCGCTTCCCGTTGCCCAGTAACTCGTCGGTATTTAACGCGCTTTACTCCGTTGGCGGCCCAGAGACCTCGGGCAGTCTGCGTGATATCCGGGTGATCCGGCATGGAAGCCAGGTATACTCTGTGGACATGTACGAGTACTTGTTGTCCGGCTATTCGGATCGAGATGCACGCCTGCAATCGGGAGACAATGTATTTATTCCTCCAAGAGGCAAGACGGTCACTATTGATGGCGAAGTACACCGGCCGGCTATTTATGAACTTAAAGAAGGCGAGACCTTCAAGGATCTGCTTGCGTACGCCGGCGGACTCAAAGCGGAGGCCTATACCCAGCGCTTCCAGATCGAACGCGTTATTCCTTTCGAAGAGCGGGATGATCCCTTGATTGTTCGCGAAGTATTTGACTACGACCTCGCAAAGGTGCTTAAAGACACCGAACCGGTTGAGATCGCGGATGGGGATGTCGTCACCATATTTGCCATTCCTGATGCAACCAACCTCGCAGCGCAGAGGCAGGTGCGCTCAGTGTCTGTAACAGGTGCGGTATTCAGCCCGGGTCGCTATCAGATTAGTGGAGACGTTCGAACGTTGCGTGACCTTGTGGGTAAAGCGAATGGACTTACCGGGGATGCGTACTATGAAAAGATCGAACTGTACCGGCTTACCGACAAGCTGAAAAAAGAGGTGGTATCGCTCAACCTCAGCGAAGTGATGAACGATATACCGACGCAAAACCTGGTACTGCAACCGCAGGATAGCCTCCACATCTTCTCCTTGAATAAGCTGATCGATATCCCCCAGGTTAGAATCTCTGGCCAGGTAAGGAATACAGGCGAATTCGATTTGCTGGAAAATATGACGATCGTCGACCTGCTCTACAAAGGAGGAGGGCTTACCGATCCTGAATTCATGAAAGGCGTCTTTCCCGATCGCGCGGATCTGTTTCGTGTAAGTGAAGATGGCCGATCAGAAGAGATCATTCCGTTCCATCTTGGGGATGCGCTATCCGGCAAGGGCGATGCAAACAAATTGCTTCAAGCCGGCGATGAAATCCGCATCTATCCGCTGAACGTAGAAGTACCTTCTGATCTTTTCGTAACCATCTCTGGCGCCATCAAAGAAGAAGGGACTTACAGGTATCGAGAGGGGATGACGCTTGAAGATTTAATCCTACAAGCCGGTGGATTCGAAGAAGGAGCGTTCTTAAAAGGCGTCGAAGTAACCCGGGTTGATTCTACTCGTGAAAACACGGAGTTGGCAACGAGTATCCTGGTGCCTTTCATGTCCTATGTAGATACTGGACAACCTACTTTCAGTTTAAAACCTGATGGAAACAGGGACAAAGCAGCTTCCGAATTTGTACTGCAGCACCTTGATCGGATATATGTCCGTAAAGACCCTAATTACCGGCAGCAACAAACTGTCACAGTTACTGGAGAAGTTCAGTTTCCAGGGTCGTATACCCTGCTTCGCGAAAACGAAACGTTAACGGAAATTATTCGGCGGGCCGGCGGTGTTCTTCCTTCAGGATATTTGGAAGGCGGCCGATTAATTCGTGAAAATCTACAGGTGATCGTGCAAATGGACAAAGCGATTACGGGAGACTATTCAGCGGATATTGTTCTACTTCCAGGCGATGAGATCATCGTCCCACTACAACCCAACACGGTTGCAGTACGCGGGAACGTAGCCAACGAAGGCCTGATCAAGTTTGAGCCGGGGCGCCGTGTGACGTACTACCTGGATCGAGCAGGTGGATTGCGAACAGACACAGAATCTATTCTCCTCACACAGGCTTCTGGAGCCACCTTCCGCGTAAAGCGAAGAGGGCTATTTAAATCAAACCCCGTGGTGGATGAAGGTGCCCTCGTATTGGTTACCCGTAAACCACCCAAAGAACCAGGCGAAGGAGTAGACATCAGCAGGGCCATCGTCGACGGCCTGGCGATTCTATCCAGTACCATGACCATTATCGTACTGGCTAATCAAGCGTTTAATAATTAAGAACTCACAATGAGTGATACAGACGAACATATGGGCCATTCTAATGGGCACATTCATCATGAATCGGCGCTGCCATTAGATGAGAGCGAAGAGGATATTTCATTGATTGATATCCTTCTCATCGTGGTTCGTAATAAGCGGATGATTCTGATGTGTGCTGGGGCTTTCGCTGTATTGGGGGTTCTTGTTGCCTTGTTATCAGCGAGAGAGTATACCTCCTCGGCGAAGTTGATCCGTGAAGCAGAGTCTGAGGCGAGTGCGCAATCTTTTGGTGGAGGAAATTTGTCTTTCCTGAGAGGGATGGGGTTAAATGTGGGCGGAAGCTCTGCTGGCTTGACGCCAGATGCGTACCCGGATATCGTTAAAAGCAGGGAAGTGCGATTGGCTGTAGTCAGAGACACCTTTTACTTCCCCGATGAAGGGCGGGAGATGACGTATGTCGAATACGCAAACCGCGCCCCAGGATTTGGTGAGTTACTGGTCGACTATACAATCCGCCTTCCCTGGACCATAAAAGACAAACTCTCCGGCGATTCTTCTTCAGGAAGTGCACCAACCGATGGGTTGTATCCTACGGAGGAAGAGGAGAACGCGCTTATTGAAATTTCCAAAACACTGGGTACTAGTCTGGATGTTGACACGGGCTTAATGACAGTTTCTACTTCCAGTTCATTTCCTACACTATCAGCAGCTATTACACAGAGTTTTGTCGACCATCTCGTAGAGCGTGTGCGGGAAATTAGAACCCATAAATCAAGGCGTAATCTTGAGTTTATCGAGGATCAATTTGCTCAGGCTGCCCAGGCACTCCAACAAGCAGAAGATGACCTGGCTAAGTTTGAAGACCGCAACAACAGCATCCAGAGAGCAAGGCTTAAGGTCGAGCAAGATAGGTTGGAGCGGCAGGTGATGTTTAAATCCGATCTTTACGGTTCCCTGCAGGCCCAGTTGACACAGGCCCAAGTAAATCTGCAGCGCAGTGAACCCATCATCACCTTACTTGAACGTCCCGTTCCCCCAATGGAACCAGCAGGGTCTAGTCGGTCCGTCATGGTAATCTATTTCTTGATCCTGGGAGGTGTCATCGGTATGGGTATGGCTTTCGTGAAAACCTTCCTCCAGAAAAGAAGCGCTCGAGAACAGGAGCGTCTCAAGCTTGAAGAAATTCAGCGGAGTTTGCCCGTGCAAAAAATTGTTAAGCGCTTTCTTCCTGGGCCCAAGGTTAACAAATAGATCGATTGTTTAAAAAGCTTTTAACGTACGGATTTGGCGAGAGCGTTGCTCGCGGGTTTAATTGGCTGATTCTGGCCTTGCTGCCACTGTTTACCACGGATCCGGGAGAGTATGGGATGGTTGGGCTGATCGTAGCCCTGGAGGGGATTGGGATGAGCATTTTTATGGCCGGCCAGGATCGATCCGTACTGCGCTACTATTTTCACGATGAACGTCCGGCACTCTTATTATTTACGGTCTATGTGCTCTGCGTTATAGCGCTCATCCCGCTGTGGCTGGGGATCGGAGCCGGATCAATATTTACCGATACCCTGGCAGGTATTCCCTACGTCCCCCACATCCTCTTGTTGGTTGGGGTGATCTTATTTATGAATCTGAATAAGGTCTATTTGTCCGTACTCCGGGTAGAAGAGGTGCCTCGGAAATACGTGTCCCTGCGGGTTGGTTTTGCCGGACTCAAGCTGGTGCTGGTCCTCGCTTTGATCACAAACCTGTCGGGAGGATTGGCTTACCTGGCAGGGGTACTGATAGCGTCGGTAGTCATCTTTGCAATCACCCTGCCACAGATCTCCAAGAGAGTGGAGGCTTCGTTTGACGGAGCATTGGTAAAGAGGCTGTGGATATTCGGGTGGCCGTTTATGTTTCACGTGATGGGAGGCAATGTACTCACCTTCGCCGATCGATTTATGCTAGAATGGTATCTCGATCTGTCGGTCGTAGGGGCGTATACACTGGCGTACACGTTAGGGGGAGCCGTTTCATTTATATATGGCGCAATGTCCATCTATTTTGAACCCTTGATATACAAAAAAACCGAAGAGCCGGACCTGGCTGAAAAGCTAATGGGGCTTTACAGCACCGCGTGCATCTTTTTTGGAGCGCTGTGGGGGCTGGGAATCCTCGTCGCACTTCCCTTCTTGATCGACCAATTCTGGGGAGAAGCCTACGAGTCGATTAAGACGATCGTGCCGGTCATTCTTGCCGCTCACTTATTGATGCCCATCTATTTGCAAGCAAACTACAGGCTCACTTTGCATGAACAAACCCGCATACTGGCTACCGGTACCCTGATTGCAGCCGTGGCGAATATCGTCTGCAATATCTATTTGATTCCTGAAAGAGGTGCGGAAGGAGCAGCCATTGCCACGTTCCTGAGTCTCCTTGTGTTATGCGGCATTGTATTCTTTTTCTCTATGAAGTACACCGGGGTGAAGTGGCGTAATTTGAAGAGTATCCCTGTATTGGTGATTACCCTCCTCGGGACCTTCTCTCTCGTATTCGTGCCGCTGCCCTGGATGGCCATCGCTGTTTTTGTAGGACTGATTGTATTTACGGCCATCCACGTAGTCAATGCTTCACCGCGGCTCGTTGCTTATCTAAAACGGTAGTACCAGCTATAAAATGACCGTTCGGAAGAACATATTGCCCAATCTGTTTCTGCATGTACTGCTGCTGCTGACGTCGTTATACATGCTCATACAGAACATCGCCCAACCAGGTGCTGTGCAGCTTTTATTTATAGCGTCGCTTTGCACGATGGGATGGTATGCAGCTAGGCACGTGCCCTTCCCCAGCCTGTTTCACTGGTTTATGTTGGCCTATGTGGCGCTGTTCTACTTTTATCCCGTCCTTCTTCCTGCGTTAGATATCTCCTTTAAAGCCTCGGATCGAGTAGTGGCCGGGTATTGTTTTATGGCTGCAGGAGGAGTGCATCTGTTTGTGATTACCTACGAGCTGATGCGAAAAACAAAAAGCCTCAAAGATCCTTCACAACAAGACGCCTTTCGTATTAACGAGACGAAATTGCGCCTGGCTGTATTTGGGTTGGTAGGTGTGAATGTAATGGGTGCCCTCTTGATGATTGTGGATGCGGGTTCGATCTCAATGAGTACCGTGATGGATATCATGACGACCAGCCGTGCCGACCGCAAAATTGAATCGGGGGCATTGAGCTTATTGGGTGCCTATTGTCTTATCGCTGGCGGGTTGGCGTTTGTGCTGTTGCCGGTATATGCCCGTAAGAGCCTCTCACAAACACTCATGCTGGCCGCTTTACTTCTAGTACTGGATGCCTTCATCATGATTGCATTCCGCGCCCGAACGCATCTCATCCTGCACCTCATCGCTGTTTCTGTTGGGTTTATGTACCTGCGGCATCGCGTAGTGCTGGTTCGTTCTCAAGGTAGGAAGGAAAATAAGAGCGGGCTGACGGACATAAACAGCCGGCGCATCCTGGTACGCATGGCGGTCTTTATCTTTTTGATCGGTGTATTCGGGATGTACATGAGGCTCGTGCGAGGGCACATCGGTACGGCCAAGGACCTGTCGATTCTGAAGCAAGATTTGTCTACAGCCGTTGAATTTGCTTTGGCCTTCGACAGCGCCGTCGGGGGCGACCTCGGCTATACACCAACGGTGTTTAAAGTTATCGATTTTGTACCCCAGGACTACGATTACCTGAAAGGCCAATCGTATTACCGCATATTTTTTACTGGAGTACCTCGTTTTGTATGGTCAGACAAACCGGACAATACGGGAATCATAGTCGGCCGGTGGATATTCCCTGGAACGATTGTTCAGTCCAATCCGCCGGGCGTGATGGGAGATTTATACATCAACTTTGGATTCCTGGGTATCCTTGGGTTTATAGCTTTTGGAATCATCTTTGCCAAAATAGATAATTCATCGAGGCTGGCCTATTATATCCTGGTGGCGACGTCCTTTGGATTGACGTTTCACCTGGCCCGGGGAGCCTTTACAAATCCCGTTTTGCAGTTCTGCATTCTGTACCTAGCGGCCCTTCTTCTTGAGCGGTTTTTGTTGGTCCGCAACCCAAACACATCGAAGGGCTGATCTATTTGTATGAATACATCGACTCCAAGTAAAATACTCATCGTCCAAGAGCGCATACCGCATTACCGGATTGCCTTGTTTGACCGCCTGGGTCAGGAAGAGCATCTGGATGTGACCGTTCTGCACTCAGGTAAACCTACCGCTTCTCCGGACAGGTTATACCACGAGATTATCGTGAACCAGCGGGCACTGGGTATGCTGCGGTATCAGGATCGGGTGATGGAACTGAGCCAGGCATTTGACCTGGTGATCCTGATGTTTGACATGCGGTACGTGAGTACACTTCGCCTTTTGCTCAACTCAGGGCGCGTCCCCGTCATACTTTGGGGTATTGGCCTTGGGCAGCGGGAGTGGGTGAACAAGCTGCGTATGGCGGTCATGAACAAGGCAAAAGGGCTGATTCTTTACGATGGGGCCGTAATTCCCCGTTTTGTAGAAAAAGGATTTCCTGAAGAGCGCATCTTTGTTGCCAGCAATACGGTGCATGTAAATCACACCGTAGACTGGAGCACACCAAGGCAGCATTTTCTATTCGTTGGCGTATTTAAAGAACGCAAGCGAGTCCAGGATTTGTTATCTGCCTTCTACTGCGCACGCCATGAGTTGCCTGAATACATTCACGTAAACATTGTGGGATCCGGAGACCAGCGGCCGGAGCTTGAAGCGCAAGCCGCTGAACTAGGAATCGCGGACCGCATTTCGTTCCTGGGAAAGATCACAGAAAACGAAAAGCTAGCACCCCTGTTCGCCTCAGCCATTGCATACGTGTCTCCCGGACACGTCGGCTTATCGGTCCTCCAAAGCTTCGCGTATGGAGTCCCCGTTGTCACCATGAAAGAGACCTTCCATGGTCCCGAGGCAAACAACATGCAGGACGGAGTGAACAGCCTCTTGTATGATGGTTCAATCGAGCAGTTGAAAGACAAGCTGATCTACCTGGCAAATAATTCTGACGTTGCCCTGCAACTCGGAAAAAATGCATATGAATATTACTCTGAGAATAGAACCATCGATAAAATGTCAGCCGGTTTTACCGATGCTATAGAATATGTGTTGAGCACGTAATGAACGTGCTCAACGTTTCGAGTTTCGGGTTTCGAGTTACGGGCTTTGCTCCTGCAACTCGAAACGAACCCGAAACCCGAAACCCGAAACCCGAAACAAATAAATTATCATGAACCTTATCAATCGTGCAGTTCGAAAAGCCAGACGGATGGCTAAGTTTTATTCTCGTCAGGGGAGAGCCCGGCGGATGGGCATTGTTTATAAAGCTCCCGGGTATATTTATAAAGATACATTTGGCACCAGCAGTGTTGTTGTGGATGTAGGCTGTGCAGACGATCCTGATTTCTCCATTCATATGATCGACAAGTACGGATTAAAAGCATATGGTGTGGACCCTACAAAAAAGCATGAGCCTGCGCTTACTCGCCTTGAAGAGCGGTTTCAGGGGAAGTTTAAGCATGTGCCGCTAGCGGTATCCGCGATGGATGGCAGCATCACGTTCCACGAGAGCGTGGACAATACGAGTGGATCGATTCTGGCCGAGCACAGCAACATTATGAAGGATGAAGTCAACTCCTACGATGTGGAGTCCGTGACGCTCAAAAGCCTGATCGAGCGCATCGACAAATCGGATGTGGATCTTATCAAGCTGGACCTTGAAGGGGCAGAGTACGAGCTACTCAACAGCGTCAAGAAGGAAGACCTGGCTCCATTCCGGCAGATCTATGTGGAGTTTCATCATCACTGTACCAATCACACGATAGGGGAAACCGAGAAGATTGTGAACGCCATTGAGAACTTCGGATTCACGTCGTTTTCTCTGGATGATCACAACTATCTGTTTTTCCGATAGCACTACATCTTAATTCTTTCGATCAGCGCTTGAATCCTTTCTGCCGCTGGGGTATTGTATGTTACGACTAATCTAGTAACGGCAATTATTTATACTATTCGTGCCGTAATAGACATACAGTTCCGTTCTGGATCTGAACCCCAACCGTATGCGCATCGAAAAACTTGACGGCTTAAGAGGCGTGTTTAGCCTCATGGTTGTTTTTTATCATTATCCGGCTTACTTCGACGTTTATCACATCACAAGCAACTTCCTTGTCGACTGGTCCGAGTTGTTCGTCGATTTCTTTTTTGTGTTGTCCGGGTTTGTCATAGCTCTCAACTATACCCAAAAGATCAAGGATAAGGATTCCCTGTGGGTGTTTATCGTCAAGCGGGTCATCCGTTTGGCGCCCTTGCTCTTTTTTACCGTGACCCTGTATCTCGGACTGGAATTCGTGAGCAACACCTATTTTGCTCAGTTCATGGATACCACGATGGGGTATGACGAGATGAGGATGCGCACGCTAGATTCGCTCCTCTTCCTCAACTCGACGCCATTGATGGGCGCCACGCTCGGCATGAACGCGCCGTCGTGGTCGATATCTGCCGAGATGATCGCCTATGTCGTGTTTGGCTTTGGCGTCCTATTCACCCGAGGCAAGCCAGTCGTCCTTTTTGCAATCATAGTTGGTCTGGGTGTCTGGTTTTGTATAAGCCAACAAGGCTACCTGTTCACGGGCGACTTCGGATTCATCAGAGGCCTCATCGGCTTCCTGGCTGGCTTCCTTGTATACCAGCTAAAGGATATCGATATCCCCTTCAGCGTACACAAGCACGTCGAGTGGGCCTTGCTACCCGTCTTGCTGCTGATTTTTTATGGCCTGGATGCGAACAAGTCCGATCCGCTCGTTGAGTTGTATGCCCTGGCCATTGTACCCCTTTTCTTCGCCGGCTCAATCCTATTACTGCTCCGCACAGAAGGCGTTGTTTCTCACCTCATGCGGCATCCTATCTTTGCCTTCTTGGGGAAGATTTCCTACTCCGTCTACCTGACGCATGCCCTTTTCGTATACACAGTCCCCAAGTTCTTCTTCCGGGTCCTGAAGTTCGAGCAGACCAATCTCAACCTTCTCCTCGTCATGATGATCACGATAGGCGCCGCCATCCTCTTCAGTACCTGGACGCAGCGGTACGTCGAGATGGGAAGCAGCCGATTTCTCCGCAAACGCATCCGAACCGTTGCCACGCCTCAGCCTATGCAGGGGTAAGGGGGGCAATAGTATACCGAGTCAATATTACTCATACCGGAGGCTTTCAACCGGGTTGGCAAGTGCTGCTCTGATCGTGAAATAACTCGTACTTAACAAAGCAAGGCTAAGAGCTGTCAATCCGGCAATAAAGAAAACCCAAAGGTTTATTTCGGTACGATACGCAAAAAATTCGAGCCAACGATTCATTGCTATGTAAGCCATGGGGCTTACCAGTACAAAGCCGATGCAAAACAGGACGACGAATTCACGGGATAGCAGTGTAGTAATACCCTTTAACGAGGCACCTAATACTTTGCGAATTCCAATTTCTTTTCTTCGTTTCTCGATCATGTAGGTGGTTAGTCCCAGAAGACCAAGGCAACCAATGAGCATCGCGATCAATGAGAATACCACAAAAACTCGGAAGAGGCGTTGTTCAGCCTGGTACTTAGCTGTGAGGTCATCCTCCAGGTAGGAATAGGTGAGGGGAAGATCGGAAAACGTAGCCCAGAGGCTTTGGATGGATTCCAGCACATCTTTTGGGTGAGAATCAGAAAGCCGGGCAATCAGGTATCGTTGTTGTCGGATAGGAGGAAATAAGGCAATGGGGTAAATCTCTGCGTGGAGAGACTGAAAATGAACGTCTTCTGTTACACCAGCTACAGTGTACTTGGTGTTTCCCTGTGTAATCTGGCGCCCAATGGCTTCTCGTGGACTCCATCCAAATCGCTGCGCTGCGGCTTCATTGAGAAGTACAGCAGACGAGTCCGTGCTTAAACGCTGGTTGAAACTTCTCCCTGCAACCATGTCAATGCCTAAGGCTTCAATGTAATCGAATCCAACAAAGGAATAGTCCAGGTTCCGCGGTTCCGTGTCGGGCCCTACCGGCTGCCACATAGAATTAATAAAGAATGATCCGGGGACTGAGAACCCAGTCGAAACCTGTTCTACCCCTGAAACTTGAAGGACTTCAGCAGAGAATGACTCCAGGTTATCTCTCAGGTAATTCGCTTGTTGAATAACAAGTATTGGTTTGCTATCAAATCCAAGGTCAGTGTTCTTCATAAACCGGAGTTGCTGGAGTACTATCAGGGTACAAGCTATCAGGCCAACTGAGATAGCAAACTGAAGGGTCACAAGTACCTTTCGCAGTTTGCTTTTTTGATGCCGGCCGAAATTTCCCTTGATGATGGCTGCTGATTGAAAGCGGCTGAGTACAAGTGCCGGGTAGCTACCAGTCAAGGTGCCAATGATCACTACAATTCCAAGTAGCAATCCCCATTCAGGCCCTACAACAAAAGCCATAGATTTCCCGGTCAGGCTATTCAGTGCCGGGAGAACCAGGTATGTAATGCCCATTGCAACGACAAGTGCGATAGTGCACAGAAAAATAGCCTCTCCAATAAATTGGAAGTATAGCTGGTAACGGTGCGCGCCAATGCTCTTACGTAATCCGACTTCACGCGCCCGATCAATGGATCGCGCTGTTTTTAAATTGACAAAGTTGATACAGGCGAGTAGTAGAATAAATGCTGCCAGGAGAATGAATAGATAGACGTACACGATATTCCCATTGGCTTCAATGTCAACATCCACTCCTTGCCCAAAGTGAATGTCCTTAATCGGTTGGAGGTGAGGAATAAACGTATTGCCGCCACCCTCATAAGGAGGTACGTTTTGCGTAATGAGGGATTCAATACCTTGTAATGCTTGTTCGGCTGTTGTCCCTTCACGAAGCAGTACATAGGTAGTAAATGAATTGAATCCCCAGTTGAGCTGTCTGCTGGAAATAGTTAGAGGAGACACAAAATCAAACTGTAAGCTTGATTGTGCAGGCACATCTTTAAATACCCCTGTTACCTCATACTCCTGGTCGTATACGGTGAGTGATTTGCCAATCGGGTCTTCTTGCTGAAAGTATCTAAGAGCAGATGATTCTGAAATGACAACTGTACCAGGCCTATCTAATTGTGCGCTTCCCTGTGTCAATGGGAAAGAAAACATCTCGAAGAAACCATCCTCCGTATACAAGTACCCGGATTCAATACGCTCCATGTCTTGGTACTTCACGGTCGGACTCCCAGAACTGGCACGAATGGATCTTTCAAATTCAGTTTGCTGAACGGTTAAGGCTTCGGCAAGAGCACCCGGGGTGGCTTCGATAGTGGTGCTCAAGTCCGGGATGTCAAATTCTCGGAGAACGCGGTATAAGCGATCTTCTTTTTCGTGAAATCCATCATAACTAAGCTCGTCGTTGACATACATCCCAATGGATAAACAAGCCGCTAGCCCAAGGGCTAGCCCAAATACATTGATAAACGAAAGACTTTTGCGCCTTGTAAATTGACGAACTGCGATTTTGATGTAATTCCAGAACATTGTGGTAGCCAGGATGGGTGGGTTTCTCTCCTCTTTTTACAAACCTTATGCCACAGCACACAGGGATCCTGAATTGACTTAGTTTAGAATCTAATAGAGGGGAAGGCATAGAATAAGTGTACGGTTGAGATACAGAGAATGCCCGGTAATGAACACTTCAGAAGCGTCCTGATCGACTTCATGCTATGTCAGTTAAAAACATTCCCTTCAGTCTCAATTGAATATGCCTTGAGAAGTTATTCAGTTGGTTGGACAGATACAGAAAATTACCGCAACCGTTTAGTTGGTTCTCCGATTCGGGTATACGTCGGATTGGGCGCGCAATTGGCATTGGGAGGGCATATACGGTCGAGAACCAGTTGATCTCCAGACACAATATATCGCATTTCCCATCTGTCCCTGTTACTCGGTGGTGCCATGTAGTTTCTGATGTATTTTAGTGAATCCAATGGCAGGGGTGATTCAAGATACCTCGGAGCTGTTTCGAGACCTGCTCTGAATTGTATTCGATCTCCCGCAATGTGATAGGATTCTATGCGTGCAAAAGTAATTCCTAGGCGTTCGCCTGTTTCTGGATCCCGGAGAAAACCAATGCTCTCACATGTGCCATCTGCGAAAAGCGCCAGTTCAAAGTCCTCGTCATATAATGAGTTCGATTCTGTATTGGACAGCCAGAGGCCTTCTACTGGTGAATGTTGCTCGCCTACTAGCTGGCAACTGGTGCTGGTGAGTGCCATTAAAAACACGGCTGCCCATCGTATATTCGGCTTTATCTGCATATTTTTTCATGATTGGAAAGGATGTCCACCCATTTCTGTGTTAAAGCTTCTCACTCAATCTTACCCTTGTGTACCTTTAATCAGTTCCTTAAGGAATTTGGATAAGTCATTGACATTAGCGATCAATTTAGAGAATGTTTTATATTTTTTCTCAGGCCCCGAAGCAGCCCTTTGTGGCATAGTTCAATCACTATGCCCAGCATGCAATCGTGGCTCATCTTCCCAAGTATACCGATAGTCGACATGCACAAACTTTTCCTGATGATTCTAATTACGGGTTTGATTGTACTTGTCACGCCTGGTGCAGTTTTGGGGCAGCCAGTGCCTCCTGAGGTGACTTTGGAAGGCTCACAGATGCATCAATTTCAGGTCAAAAGTGGAGAAGAGTATAACCTCTATGTAACAATACCTTTAGGCTATAGGCCTGATGGAAATATTCGTTATCCTGTACTTTATGTGCTTGATGCGGGCGGACACTTCTTAATGATAGCTCAGACCTATCGTTTGCTGCAGTTAGGGAATGAACTCCCTCCCATAATATTAGTTGGTGTTGACAAGCCGGCTAGTTCTCTTCGAGATAAGCTGGCAAGGCGGTTTCTTGACCTTACCCCAACCAAAGTGCCTGATCGAGAGCAGCGGCTCTCGCAGCGTTATGGACAACCTGTAATAACAGGAGGTGCAGACGCGTTCCTTTCCGTGCTAAGGGAAGAAATCATGCCATGGGTTGAGAGCCAATTTCCTACCTCAAATGAAAAAGGATTGGTTGGATTTTCGTTTGGTGGTTTATATGCAACTCATGTTCTATTGACGGCCCCAGATGCATTTTCACACTATTTGATTGGCAGTCCGTCGCTGTGGTGGGATAACGAAGTCCTGTTTGAGCGCGAGCGCGCTTATTCCAAGGAATTCACGGACCTATCCGCCCGAGTATTTATTTCTGTCGGTACCCTTGAAGGTGGCAATAAGATGATGCCCAATGTGGTCCGTATGGCTGATAGCCTGAGCAATCGGAACTACGAAAACCTTCAACTCAAGCATCATATCTTCGAAGACGAAACACACCTTTCAGTCATTCCTGCGACGTACAGCCGAGGTTTGCGTTTCCTCTTCGGCCGGCAATAAATCCAGATTAGCTTACTTTGGTTGCACTACCTATTGTTAAATAGCTGAGAGGTTGTAGCTGTATAAAACATAAGATTTTCGACCGAATGCGAATAGCGAAATACAAATATTGTGATAAATCGGGGGTTAATAGTAGAAGATATTCCCAATATATCTCCAACATATCGAAGTGGTGCATAACACAACCAGGCATGAATGGCTAACTACCAACTTTTCGGCTTATAAAATATTCCTTTGTTATCTTCGAGCTTTTCTGGAAAGAGACTCTTTTTGAGTGCTCTCGGCTGAATTGTCTTAATAAACGAAGCATACTTCATAAGAGCCTTGCTTGTGTGTTTGGGAATGGGATTAAATATGCCAACCTTTAAATCCAATCGTTGCGTTACATATCTGAGAGCGTCCTCAAGATCTCCGTCATTCGTTATGACAATGGCCACATCATAATGATTATCATGTCCATCTTCTATCATTCTTACGGCCATATTTACATCTGTCTTTTTCTCTTCTGCCTTCAGGCCTCGGACGTACTGTGGCCTTCCGGGTTGACTCTGTGGGAGGAGCAAGCTTGACGAATGCACCTGGTAATGCCCTAAAACGATCTTGAGATTTGGTATGGTTCGGAGAGCTCGAAGATAGATTTGCTGACGGAGTGGCTGATCCGGATCGTGAGGAAGTGCCTTAACCTCAGCTGTGAAATACTTGATCTTTACGATCGTATCTGTGGGTTTAAGAAGCTTTTTGCAGAGCTTTGATATATCAAGCCACCTATAAGGTGTTCTCCGGAGAGCTCCGTAGTAAAGGTTAAATCCATCTACATAAACAAGAACACGCATAAACAGGGGGTAAAACAGCAACGGGCAGCCTAAAAGGCTACCCGGCGGGGAAATCACTAAGGATTTCCGGTGTTAGTAAATTCAGTATATGAACCTGCCGCTCATTCTGCAAGTTCCATGTCTTTGATATCGACCAAAGCCGTTTATAGCTAAAATCAATCAATGTCATAAAGGGTATCATCTATTTACTCGAACACCTCATCACAAAGACTTGTGATTGCCTGCTTGAGGAAGCTTTCGAACATGTAAATGGAGTTTGCAAAAGCTATGTCATCGTGTAATATTCACTCAGTTGTGATAGTGCATATTTTACATAGGACTAGCGGTGATGTTGTGCGAAGAATAAAAGATTAGGCTATAAACATCTTTCAAAGCTTTTAGATAACTTCCATCCAAAAACGGAACACGAGATGTTTGGATGTATGGGTTTGAGCCGGTTGAATAGAAAGTGCGCCGCGGCATCGGAATAAGAAACTGAATGGTGTCTTTTCCGGAGCTCAGCTATACCTGTCGGTTTGAAATAATAATTCTAAAAAAATGAACCTTTCCCATAGAAGGGAAAAGTTAGTGTAGAAGAGGAAATCTGTGACAGTGCCCAACGCGATGCAATGAAGAGTATCAGAGTTCTGACGGCACCCAATGCAGTGCAATGAAGACCATCAAACATGTGACGGCGCTCAGCGGAGTGCAATGAAGCCTATCAAACTTGTGACAGTGCTCAGTGTGATGCGATGAAGCCCATCACCCTTGTGACAGCACCCACCGCGATGCAACGATGACCATCACACTCGTGACGGTGCCCAACACGATGCAACGAGAGCAATCTGGCTTAACTCTTGCGTGAAGGCAGATATATAAACCTGCAAGTGTGCACTTCCATGATCAAAATCGTTGTAAACGCCGTCTCCCTGCGTTCTGCGGGTGGGCGAAGCGTAGCTATCAATTTCCTCAGAGCGGCCAACCACTCTTCGCGCGACTTCCTGATGGAAGTTTTTGCTCCGGCAGACTCCGGATATGAAGAGTGCGCCTCGCCTCGAATCCGCATCCATATCGTCCCGGACTGGATCAATCAGAACTGGCTGCGGCCCGTCACCGACGAGCACTGGCTCACGCGAAGGATTGATGACCTGGCGCCGGATGTGATTTTTAGCATGGGGAATTTCTCGGTCCCCTCGTCCCGTAAGCAAGTTGTCCTGTTTATGTGGCCGTATGCGACGTATCCGGAAGGGGAGATTTGGGACCGGATGTCCTGGAAGGATGTGCAAACGCGCAAAGCCAAAATTGCGACGTTCAGAAAACGGCTTCGGTATGCCAACGTGGTGGCCCCTCAAACACAAACATCAGCAGACCGCTTGCGAAGGTATTACCCGGAAATTGAAGAGCTTTGTGTGGTTCCGACTGCGGTTGCGCTGAATCAATTCAAGCAGCCCCTAAGCGGGGAGCGGGCGGCATTTGATTGGGATCAACCTGGGAAAAAATTGCTGTGCCTGACCAGATATTACCCGCACAAAAACCTGGAAATCCTCGTCGAACTGGCTCGTTTGATCAAATTTCATGAGAAGCCGTATTCCGTCATCACGACGATTGCGGACGAACAACATGTGGGTGCGGCCCAGTTGATTGAACAGATAAAGCAGGAAGAGGTACAAGAGGTCGTTCATAATATAGGTCCTGTACCCATGGACGAAGTGCCGGCGCTCTACGAGCAAACAGACGGTCTGCTTCTTCCGACACTCCTTGAGTCTTTCTCAGGCACGTACGTGGACGCTATGTTTATGAAAAAACCAATCTTCACGTCGGACCGTGACTTTGCGCGCGATGTATGTGGGGAGGCTGCATTCTACTTCGATCCACTCTCTGCCGGTCAGATATTGGAGGTGATCGAGTCAGGCTTTAATGACCCTGATCGCTTGCAGCACACCCTGGATGCCGGTTATAAGCGCGTCAGCGAGTTTCCAGACTGGAATAAGGTTGCAGACATGTACCTGGATCTGTTGGAACGGACAGCAGCCAGCACTTATGCTACCGAAGCGAATCTATTGTAATCTCAAATTATGAAGCAAATCCTGCAAAACATCAAATCCGGAGATTTAACCCTGGAAGAAGTACCGCCACCAGCACTGCTCCCTATGGGGATCAGGGTGCGGACAGCTATGTCTCTGATCAGCGCCGGCACCGAACGCATGATCATTGAGTTGGCGCAGAAAAGCCTGGTAGGTAAAGCCCAGGCCCGCCCCGACCTTGTCAAACAGGTGATCGATAAGGCGAAAAAAGAAGGGGTACTTAATACGTTTCGTAATGTAATGTCGAAGCTGGACAAACCGATGCCACTGGGATACAGTGCAGCAGGCATTGTTGAAGCTGTTGGGGCAGAGGCAGCCACCTTTTCGGTAGGAGACCGGGTTGCTATCGCGGGAGCCGGGTATGCGAATCACGCAGAAGTGAATTACGTCCCCAAAAACCTGGCAGTCCGTATTCCGGACGGCGTATCGTTTGAAGAAGCGGCGTATACGACAGTTGCCAGCATAGCCCTTCAAGGCGTGCGTAATTGTAAACCCGAGTTAGGGGAGAATGTAGCGGTTGTTGGATTAGGGCTTATTGGATTGATCACTGCCCAACTGTTACGCGCAAATGGGTGCCGGGTCATTGGGATTGACCTGGATCCTAAAAAAGTCGAGCTGGGCCTTAAGATGGGGATGGATGCGGGTGTTGTTAGTGATCCTGCAAAGGAAGTCGATCGCTTCACCGCTGGTAGAGGCGTTGATCATTGTATTATTACAGCCTCTACCAAGAGCAACCAGCCTATCGAGCTTGCCGGTGAGATTACGCGGAAGCAAGGTGCTGTAACCGTGGTCGGTGCCATCGGCATGAATATCCCTCGCGATGCGTACTACAAAAAGGAACTGGAAGTAAACATTTCCATGTCGTACGGCCCGGGCCGGTATGATATCGCGTATGAGGAGGGAGGCATCGATTATCCATACGACTTTGTCCGGTGGACCGAGCAGCGGAATATGGAGGCCGTGCTGGATCTGATGGCCCGCAAGCTATTAGACGTTAAGCCGCTCACGACACATCTCTTTTCGGTAGACAATGCCCTGGATGCCTATAATATGATTCAAGCGGGTAAAAAGCCGTTTGTTGGAATTTTGCTGTCCTATGATGTCGAAAAGCATCAAAAAGCAACGGTACAGGTTGCCAAAGCCGATGCATTGCCATTGAATGGGAAATTGCGGATGGGATTTGTCGGCGCTGGCAATTATGCTTCATTGCACCTATTGCCTCACCTCCAGAAGAATTCGAAGGTTAAACTGACCACCCTGGTAACGGCTACTGGGATGAGTGCCAAGCAAAAAGCAAAGAAATTCAAGTTTGCCAGTGGCACAACCGAGTTCGAGGAGTTATTAAAGGACGATAAAACGAATGCAGTAGGGATTGCAACACGTCACGGCTCTCATGCCGACTTCACAGTGCGCGCTTTAGAAGCAGGGAAGCACGTCTTTGTTGAAAAACCACTTGTGGTGAATACCGAACAGCTAGATCAAGTCATTGCTGCTTATGAGAAAGCCAACGAAAAAGGGCAGTACGCTGTTATGGTTGGTACCAATAGGCGGTTTTCGTCAATGGCTCGGCATTTAAAGGACTTCTTTGCCAATACGAGTGCCAAGCAGATGATCTACAGGGTGAACAGTGGTCATATCCCCGCAACGTCCTGGCTGCACACTGCGGAAGAAGGAGGGGGGATGTTGGTTGGTGAGATGTGCCACTTTATCGACATGATGATCTATCTGTCTGGTGAACTGCCAACAAGTGTATATGCGCAAAAAATGAATGTGCATAACGATACGGTATCCGATATGGATAACATCAGCATCGTTATCAGCTTCGATAAAGGGTCCCTGGGGACGCTCAGCTATAATACGGTGGGGGACAAAACAACCTCGAAGGAGCGATTTGAAGTGTATGGGGATGGCCGCGTAGGTGTACTGGATGATTTCCGGTTGTTGGAGTTGCATTACATGGGCAACCTGAACAGGAAGAAGACAATGAATCAGGATAAAGGCCAGGTCACTCAGATCGAAGAAACGGTTCTAGGGTTCAGGCAAGGTGTTTCTCCTATTCCTTTTGAGGAGATTGTGATGGGAATGCGCGTTGTTTTTGCAGCGCAAACCTCGCTACAAACCGGCAATGCTGTTTCCTTAGTGGCTTCAGAAAAAGAGGAACTTGTGGCAAATGCGTAACAGTCTGGAATACTGGATACGATACGCACAAACCGTCCGCCACCTGAAACCAATCCAGGTATGGGGTAGAGTCCTGGCCGTGTTAAAGCAGCGGCTTGGAAGCATTTCGCTACCCGATCTTCCTGAACAGTTAGACACCATCCCTGCGCCATCCCAAGGAATTCATGGGCATGACGTCTGGAATACCAAAAAAGACATTCAACAGGGTGTCTTTACTTTTTTAAACGAATCCAGGGACCTTGGGGAAGTGGTCGACTGGAAAGCGGCATCCGCACCCTTACTCTGGCGATTTAACCTGCATTACTTCCATTATATCCACCTGCTGGATCTAGAGGAGCAGGTGCGGTTGTGCCAGGCCTGGATCAATGAACATCCACCGGGCACACCGATCGCATGGCATCCGTATCCAACCTCCTTGCGATTGGTCAACTGGAGCAGGACGCGCATGAGAACACGTCCTATTATGGAGAGCGCGTATCTTCAGGCGGGGCATCTGTATCGAAATATTGAACACCATATCACGGGGAATCACGTCATTGAAAATGCGCGGGCCCTCGTGGTAATGGGGCACTTCTTCAAACAACAAGGTGAGGCGAAGAAATGGTTTGAGGAAGGGGTGAACCTGATCGTTTCGGAAATAAAAGAGCAAATCTTGCCGGATGGAGGGCATTTTGAGCGCAGTCCGATGTATCACGCCATTATGCTCGAATGCTTTTTGGATGTGCTGGACGTTCTTCCGCCAACACACAAGGCGCACGCGGTAATCTTGCCTGCCGTTACTCAGATGGCGGATTTCCTGGCCTCGTTAACTCATCCCGACGGGCATTTGGCCCTCTTCAACGATTCAACGCAAGAAATCGCCGCGAAGCCTCACGATCTGTTAGAGCGAGTGGCAGGTGTGTCTGGTCATCAAGCAAAGCAACAGACCATTTTTCATGACACCGGCTATTATGCATTTCATGGAAAAGAAATCTATCTGATCCTCGATGGGGGAGCGGTTGGTCCCGATCATTTAATGGCGCATGCCCATGCGGATGTGTTCAGCTATGAGCTCAGCATAAAAGGCGAGCAATTCATCGTAGATAGTGGGGTCTATGAGTATCAAAAAGGGGCTATGCGTGACTATGTGCGCAGCACCCGGGCGCACAACACGGTTTGTGTGGACGACACGGACCAGGTAGAGTGTTGGGATTCCTTCAGAGTGGCCCGTAGGTGGGCGCCAGATAATATCGTCTTTGCATCGCAGGGCGCGCAGTGCCGGTTTGACGGAATCTATGGGGGATATGCACATCTGATCGGCGACCAAATCATGCATCGCCGCAAGGTGACGGTGTATGAGGACAAAAAGCAAATTCAGGTTGACGACCTTGTGGATGGGGTGGGGGCGCATCGGGTGGAGAGCTTAATTCATCTGCATCCTGATGTAAGCGTGCAAGAATGGGACGACTATATAATGTTGAGTAAGAACGATGTTACCTGCCGTTTAGAATCTAAAGCGTCCGGCATGAGAATAGAATCAGGCTGGTATTGCCCCAAGTTTGGCACGCGTCTTTCTAATGAGGTGATTGTGCTTGAAGGGGATAATCACCTTCCGGTGCATCTTTCATATACACTCAGCTATTGACAACCGGCAGATCCTGCTAGTATACACATGCGCATCTTATTCATCGGTAATAATTTTCCACCAGAAGTGAACGCTCTTGCGACGCGGTTGTACGAGCACGCGCGGACGTGGACGAGTGAAGGAAGGGAAGTCGTCGTGCTCACCGATGTGCCTAACTTTCCCGAAGGGGAAGTCTACGAAGGGTACACGAATACCTATTCGGAAGAGACGATGGACGGCATCGAGGTGGTGCGGGTACCGCTGTACATCACGCGGAATGAAGGGACGATAAAACGTATTCTGAGCTTTATCTCCTTTATGCTTTCATCCATCTGGTACAGCCGGAGGATTAAAGGATCGTTTGATGTGGTCGTCGCAAGTTCTCCCCAGTTTTTTGCTGCGATTGGGGGCTATGTAATCAGCAAGATGAAGGGGGCCCGGTTTGTATTGGAGATCAGAGACCTCTGGCCCGAGTCGATTGTTGCTGTGGGGGCGATGTCCAGAAACCTGATTATTCGCTTCTTTGAGCAGATTGAACACTTTCTCTACCGCAAGGCAGACCATATCGTTGTGGTTACCAACACCTTCAAACGAGTGATCGCTGGTAAAGGCATTGATGCGAAGAAGATCAGCGTGTTAAAGAACGGCGCCGATCTGACCCGGTACGAACAACCTTTGAATGAGCAGACCTTAAATCAACTGCTCAAGACGCATGATTTAGAGGGTAAGTTTATTGCTTCTTATATAGGAACGATCGGGATGGCACATCGGGTAGATGTTCTGTTGGATGCCGCTGAAAAGTGCACACGGGACGATGTGGTGTTTGTCATCGTAGGTACAGGCGCGAACCGGAAAGCACTCGAAGAGCGATTAGCAGAACGCCCCTTGCCTAACGTTCGGCTCATCGACAAACAACCCAAGTCGCTGGTGTTATACTGGTTGGCCCTCTCAAATGCCAGCATCGTGCACCTCAAAGCATCCCCTCTATTCAAGACAGTGATCCCCTCCAAGATCTTCGAAGCCATGGCCATGCGAATCCCGATATTGCTAGGCGTAGACGGCGAAACCCGCGAAATCATCGAAGAAGCCGAAGCAGGCCTATTCTTCACTCCAGAAGACAGCGATGCTTTGCTAGAAAGTGCGTTGAAGCTCCGGGATGATCCTTCTCTGTGTACCCAATTAGGCTTAAACGGCCAGGCTTATGTGCGCCACTACCACGATCGAGAGAAAATCGCCCGTCGGTATTGGAAGTTGCTGGAAGCGCTGAATGGAGGAGTGGTGAGTGAGGATGTGGAGCCGCGTGAAACGATGGATGCTTATTAGCAAACAGAGACGCCGCACCCCCTCCGGCCCTTCGGGCCACCTCCCCCTTGGAAAGGTGGAGGGGTTTAGCTCAGTTTAATGCCTTGCCGTTTTCTCGCTCCTGGCAAAGGGAAGAGGTTTAGCTCGGCTGCAATTCTCTCCCCATTTTCAAGAGGGAGATGTCCCGCCAGGGACAGAGGGGGTGTAGACGTTCAAAGAACTTAACAGCCCTGCCTTTCGAAGGGGGAGATGTCTTGTAAGAGACAGAGGGGGTCCTATTCTGCCAACCGAACCAAATACTCACTATAACTCGACTTCCTCATCCGCTCGGCCAACTCCTGCAATTCCTTTTTACTAATCCACCCCTTCTGGTAGGCGATCTCCTCTGGGCAGCTTACTTTTAGGCCTTGCCTCTCCTCAATAGTTTGGACGAAGTTGGAGGCTTGGAGTAGGGATTCGTGGGTGCCGGTGTCGAGCCAGGCCATGCCGCGGCCCATGATTTTTACCTGGAGGGTGCCCTGCTCAAGATAGGCGCGGTTGACGTCGGTGATCTCCAGTTCGCCTCGTGCCGAGGGTTTGAGATTTGCGGCGATATCGATGACCTGGTTGTCGAAGAAATAGAGGCCGGTCACGGCGTAGTTGGAGCGGGGTATCGCTGGTTTTTCTTCTATGCTGATGGCCTGCCCATGAGCGTCGAATTCAACCACGCCATAGCGCTGCGGGTCGCGTACGTAGTAGCCGAAGATGTTGGCGCCTGAGGTGAGTTGGGCCGCTTCCTCTAGTTGAGCTTCGAGACCCTGCCCATAAAAAATATTATCACCTAAAATCAGGCAGACGGAATCAGAGCCGATAAACGATTGTCCAATAATAAATGCCTGCGCCAGCCCCTCAGGTTTTGGCTGTACGGCATACTCAAAATGTAGCCCCCATTGCGATCCATCGCTTAATAGAGATTGGAAGCGCGCTTGTTCTTCTAGAGTCGTAATGATCAGTATATCCTGGATACCGGCTTGCATGAGCACCGATAGGGGGTAATAAATCATCGGCTTGTCATACACGGGAAGCAATTGCTTGCTGACGGCTTTCGTTACCGGATGCAATCGCGTTCCGCTTCCTCCTGCTAAAATAATTCCTTTCATTAGGCAATAATATATATGTATCCAGCGTCGTTATATCCAGGCATTCTAGTCCGGTTGCATCCCCCCATTCTGAAAGCGGAACAATAAGGCAATTACAGGGTGCTTTTTGCGCTAATAAGTTCAAGGTTCAAAGTTCAATGTTTAATGTTATTTTGCCTGTCTTGAACCGCTGAACTTGATAGCGCCACTTCTGCATTTCTTACAAACATGAATCTCAAAGCTCAAGGCCAGAAAGTCCAAACGTTAAACATTGAACGTCGAACTTTAAACATCCAACATTGAACCTTGAACTTTGAACCTTGAACTCAAAACAACATGCCATTCAAAATATTTAATGTTGTCGGCGCCCGGCCCAATTTCATGAAAATCGGTCCATTGCATCGTGCGTTTTCTGCGCTGGACGATGTCGAATCTGTGATCGTACATACCGGGCAGCATTATGACGAACGCATGAGCGATATCTTCTTCAAGCAACTTGAGTTGCCCAAGCCTGATATTTATCTCGGTGTGGGTAGTGGATCTCATGCACAGGTTACCGCCAAAGTCATGATCTCGTTTGAAGAGGCGGTGCTGGAGCATAAGCCTGATCTTATTCTAGTCGTTGGCGACGTGAACTCAACGGTTGCGTGCAGTATTGTTGCAGCCAAATGCCACATACCGCTTGCTCATGTTGAGGCAGGATTGCGAAGCGGGGACCGGCAAATGCCTGAGGAAATCAACCGGCTTGTAACAGATTCAATCTCAGATTTTCTTTTTGTGACTGAACAGAGCGGCCTCGATAACTTGAAGGCAGAAGGTGTGAGGGATGACAAGGTGTTTTTCGTCGGAAACGTCATGATCGATTCGTTGATTCATTTCCGGGAAAAGGCCGCCCAGCGATCAATATTGTCAGATCTTGGGGTAGAGAGGAAGAAGTACATATTAATGACTATGCATCGGCCTGCAAATGTTGATACCCCCGATCAATTAGAGCGTGTTGTTGAAACGATTGAAGGTATTGCTGGCTTGCAGTCCGTTGTTCTGCCCATGCATCCTCGTACACGTGCCCGGTTGTCTTCTTTTGGTATGTTGGATCGTGTCGAAGCCATTCCTGGGTTAGTCATTTCGGAGCCACTGGGGTATCTGGATTTTCTCAACTTGATGGATAACTCGGCCATGATCGTCACAGACTCTGGGGGTATTCAAGAAGAATCCACATATTTACAAGTGCCGTGTATCACATTGAGGGATTCGACGGAACGGCCGATAACAGTAGAGTTAGGCACCAATGAATTAATGGACCTAAAACCTGACGCTATTGTGCAGCGGGTCACGTCCGTTCTCAGTGGGGATCGTTCTGAGGGGCAAATTCCGCCATTATGGGATGGAAAAGCCGCTTTGCGTATTGCTGAAACCTTGGAACAGTTGTTGATGGTGACTACGGCATAATGAAAAAATCTATCGCGGCGTTATCGTACCCCCACCTTTTATTTTAATTTGCGCTTAAGTACTTCACTGATTAACCGATCTTTTAAGTGTTCATCGTACGGCAACTTTGGATACAGAAAGGGTACTTCTCAGTAGCTTTTCCGTGTTGTTCTTACAGTTGATACGAAATGTATAGAAAAAGAGCGTATTGGTGAAGATTTAAGAGACCTACATTTCATGACGTTTAATACTGTTGTACAATCACTTAGACCCATAAATGCCCGAATTTGATACGATGTAAGATTGTGTGACACTCCGCTTTTCTTGCGGATGGTCCAACAGTCAGTGATTTGCTGAATATATTTATTTTAAATAAGTGACATGAGATATCTAATTACTGGTGGGGCTGGATTTATAGGTAGCCATTTAGCTGATTACCTACTCGAACAGGGGCATCATGTACATATTTATGACAACTTGTCTACAGGGCGTTTATCAAACGTACAGCATCTATTCCATCACGAACGCTTCGAATCTAGTGTAGCGGACATTCTGGACTACCAGGCGCTTGAGCGTCAGATCGCCCGATGTGATCGTGTTTTTCACCTTGCTGCTGCAGTAGGCGTCCGGCTCATTATGGAGCAACCTGTAGAAACGATTATCACGAATGTACAGGGGTCAGAGAATGTATTGAAGTTAGCCAGCATATACGGAAAGAAGGTGCTGATTGCATCGACGTCCGAAGTGTATGGCAAACGAATGGAAACACAGCAGAATGTAGACAGCTTACGTGAAGTAGACGATTGGACATTGGGGCCAACAACAAAGAGGCGATGGGCTTATGCGTGTTCAAAAGCTATTGATGAGTTTTTGGCCATGGCGTATTACGAAGAAAAGCAGCTTCCTGTTGTTGTTTGCCGGTTCTTCAACACCGTAGGACCACGGCAAACAGGCCGGTATGGGATGGTTATTCCAAACTTTGTTCAAAGCGCTCTCCGTAACGAACCTATTCAGGTTTTTGGAGACGGTGAGCAGTCTCGCTGCTTTACCTACGTAGCGGACGCCATCGGGGCCATTACGAAGTTGATGGATACACCGGAAGCGTGCGGACAATTATTTAATATTGGTAATGATCAAGAAATTACAATCAATGAGTTGGCGAAACGCGTAAAATTGTTAGCTGAGAGCGATTCCAAGATTGTACATGTCCCGTATGAAAAAACCTATGGGCCTGGGTTCGAAGATATGCGGCGGAGAACTCCCAACATTGATAAGATCCGGGAGGCCATCGGGTATGAACCAACCTATGGAGTTAATGATATCCTTCTGCAGGTAATCGAATACTTCAAAGGAGTGGATTCGTCTGTATTTGTCGTTCCTGGTGAGCAGAAAACCATCTCGGTTGATCGATCAGAGCTCACTACAAATGGGATACATGTAGCCTAGCCTGTGCACGTCTCAAAGTAATGCTACTCTTTTATTCAACTCACTTGTCCTGTTAATAGACCTATATTATGACCTTTCTCACAGATGGAGTAAACTGGATTCCGTGGATAGCGGGGGGTATCTCGTTTGTACTTACCCTTCTGTGCACTCCAGTTGTCATTAAGGTTGCCTACAAATTCAACTGGATTGCCCAGCCGAAGAAAGATCGTTGGCACAGTAAGCCAACGGCTTTGATGGGAGGGATTGCCCTGTTTACAAGCGCCGCGATCACAATGCTCATCATGAATGGGGTAGGCGTACCGTGGACAATCTGCCTGGGGGCTGCCATTATGTTTGTAGTCGGCCTGGTAGATGACTTGAAAACGATCCGGCCTGGAGGAAAGCTCATTGCTCAATTATGTGCAACAGGACTCTTGTTGTACGAAGGGTATATGTTTGGCGACGGATTCCCGTACTGGTTGTTATTGCCTCTCACGCTGTTTTGGATGATTGGAATAACCAATGCGTTGAATTTGCTGGACAATATGGATGGGCTTGCCGCTGGAATCGCATGCACAATTGCCCTTGTATTGGCTGGCTTTGCATTGATGAATGGCAACACGGCCGGCGCTGTGATGGCATTAACGATTGCAGGCACAGCGGGTGGCTTTCTCGTATTTAACTTTAAGCCGGCTCGTATATTCATGGGGGACAGCGGAAGCATGTTTCTTGGATACAGTGTGGCTGCGCTAGCACTTATGGTACAGGCAGAAGCTCCAGCAGGGAGCGGCCTGGTGATCATGCTGGTCCTGGCGCTCACTATGGCTGTCCCTATTCTCGACACAAGCCTAGTGACGATTGTGCGGACGCTCTCCGGACGATCCATATCGCAGGGGGGACGAGATCATACATCGCATCGGCTGGTTTTTCTTGGTTTGTCGGAGAAAAATGCCGTATTGGTCCTTTATGGGATCAGTCTTTCGATGGGTGGATTCGCTTTATTGTCCCATTTTTTTGCGCCAAGTTTATTTTTTGCAGTAGCTGCTTTTCTCTTAATCGGTGTAGTCATTTTCGGGGTCTACCTTGCCAGTGTAGATGTCTACAAAATCCGCGAGGACCTGGGGTATTTCTCCACACGCGCGTACCTGTTTAATGAGCGTGTATTCTCCATGGTGCACACTGTATTGGGGCCGAATTGGAAAGCCTCATTCGGGATTTTTGCCGACCTGATTTTGGTCGTATCATCGTTCGTGCTGGCGCATTACCTGCGCTTTGAATCGACCTTGACTGCCGAAAGCCTGGAGTCGATTTACCTCGTTCTACCCTTCCTGGGGCTGCTAAAAATCACGCTTTTCTACTTTTTGGGCCTATACAGGAGCGTATGGCGTCATGCAGGGATGCCCGAATTACTCCGCGTCGTAAAAGCAACAACGGTGGCGTCTGTTGTGTCTGCTGGCATGCTGGCGTATCTAAATATCCTCCCTGTATTTTCTGTTTCAGTATTTGTTATCGACTGGCTGGTTGTTTCTATCTCCGTGGCAGCCGTCCGGTTTGGGTTCAAAGCACTGCGTCAATATGTGACTACAAGGCGCCAGGGAGGCCGCAGGGTTATCCTGTATGGCGCTGGTGATGCAGGTGCTTTGACTCTCAGGGAAATCCACCAGAACATGGAGTTAAATCTCAAGCCAATTGGTTTTATTGATGACGATCCTTCCAAACATGGTATGACCATTGAAGGGGTACCTGTGCTGGGTTCATTTAATGATTTCGCACGTATCATGTTTGAACACCAACCTGAAGGCGTTTTAATAACTACCGATCGAATGACAGAGGCGAGGAGAAAAGAAACCTGTGTAGAGTGCACCCGCTTCGACGTCGAATGTATGGCATTTCAATTACATATCGGCACCTTGCCAGCTTGGCCTGCTTTCAACGGTTCCTTCAAGGTTGAAACAAAAGAAACACATCAAGATTAGCTACGTCATTGTAGAGCTGATGCCAAGCAGCTAGAAATTAGGAGGGAACTTGAATTATGTCATCTCTTACATTAGATACTGAACTTAATCCTTTATCTGTCGTGCCCGGAATTGGTCCTGCTCAGGAACTACTTACCAAAATTGAGAATCGCAGCGCGGTCATCGGTGTGGTTGGTCTGGGCTACGTAGGATTGCCACTAGCCGTGGAATTTGCCGACAAAGGATTTATCACCCGGGGCATCGACCTCAATAAGGAGCGCGTGCTCCGCCTGAATGCTGGTCATAATTACAATCAAGATTTACCAGACGACCAGGTTGAGAAGGTTATTAATAGCGGCCATCTCATCGCCAACGACGATTTTTCCTATTCAGCGAACGTAGATATCTTCTTCATCTGCGTCCCAACGCCTGTCAACGACTCTAAAGACCCGGATACATCATACATCGAGGCGGCTACGCGATCTATCGCACAGCACCTGCGCCCTGGGCAACTCGTTATTCTGAAGAGTACCACTTATCCGGACACTACGGAAGGATTGGTGCAGCCCATTCTAGAAGAGGAGGCGAGCAAAAAAGGAATGAAGCTAGGGCTTGATTATTTCCTCGCTTTCAGTCCTGAGCGCATCGATCCTGGTAACAAGCAATTTACAACGTCGAACACACCTATCGTAGTCGGTGGTGTTACGCCAGCATGTACAGAACTGACCGCCAAGGCGTTGAAGTACATCGTTGATCACGTACATACCGTTTCAAGCCCTAAAGTAGCTGAAATGGAGAAACTGCTGGAGAATACGTTCCGGTCAGTGAATATCGCATTGGTGAACGAACTGGCTCGCCTGTGTGATCGAATTGGCGGTATTTCTATCTGGGAAGTTGTTGAAGCAGCTGCAACAAAGCCGTTCGGATACATGCCTTTCTATCCAGGTCCTGGACTAGGCGGCCACTGTATTCCTATCGACCCGTATTACCTGTCCTGGTTGGCGCGCCGGTATGACTTCGAGACCAGCTTCATCACGCTCTCAGCGCGTATCAACGAAGAGATGCCATTTTATGTGCTGGATGCAATCATCCGGACGATTGCGCATCAGCCTGTCCGTCTTGAAGATGCGAAAGTATTGATTATGGGCGTTGCGTTCAAAAAAGACGTTGACGACACCCGTCATTCTCCAGCCTTTAAGGTCATCGAGCTGCTACAGTCAAAAGGAATTACCAATATCAGCTTCACCGATCCTCATGTCGACTCGATCATGGTCCCTGACACGCGGGACGGCGTTGAGATGAAATCGATCGCACTCAACGAGAGAACGCTCAAGAAGCATGATGTAGCTGTCATCCTGACAAATCACAGCTCTTTCCCCTACGCGATGATCGCTGAACACGCCAAAGCCATCGTCGACACAAGAAACGCCCTCAAGCACATCCCGCACAACCGGGAAAAAGTAGTACTGCTTGGTGGAGGGGAATTTTAGTACTCAAAAATTCTTTTTGAGTACGTTTATCGCTTCGCAATTAGTTAGATGGGCATACCCATCTGCGTCTCTGGTTTCGTGTTTCGGGTTTATTGGTTTTCCTTAAACCCGAAACGCGTAACCAACTTTGCACCTTGCACTCTGCACTTTGCACCTCAAGCTCATCTAACAAGATGAGCTTGCATCATATCCGGTTCATTTGCAGGGTTAACAGGAGAGGCTGGCCTTCGGAGTTGGAAGAAGCCTTGTTCCAGGCAACTGGCGTAGAGATGGCGGTCGGTAATGAAGATGATGCCACAGCCTTCGGGAGAGGGGATGGAGAAGAGGTAGTCTCCAGTATCGTAGTCATAGGCATCAACCACAAAGGTCTCTTGGTCTGAAAGCAGGTAGGTATTCTGGTAGAAGATACCGTTCCAGACGTTCATGGAGAACTGCTGGGATATGACCTGATCGGTATCCACCGTCACGTCTCCTGCGCCAAGTCCTGACTGCTCTTGCTCCTCCTCGGTGAAGGTGCGCAATCGTGGAAACGGCCCGGAGTCGATGGTTTCTCTGAAATATTTGAGCGTCCCGTCCATCGTGTATCCCAGGATGCCGCCGCCAAAGAAGCTGGTGTAGACAAATGAGTGATCCCCCTCTGTACGTAATTCCCCTATAAAACCCATCCCGTGCGCTTGTTGGATGCGGCCTTGAATTTCGTGTTCAACGGAGGAGAGGATACCGAAGGACCGTTGTTTTTTGCCTTTAGAGGAGTACACATGGAAAAGTTCATCCATGTTGGAGGCATCGAGGAATACGAACTCTCCGGATGAAGTTGGCGCTACCCATCCTGAATAAGGCAGATCGATCATATCCAGGTAGCTTCCGTCCAGGTCCGTGCGCATGATCTTCTTGCTTTCCACACCGGTAAACCAGAGTTCCTCATTTCCCATCATGTACATGTACACACTATGGTTGCCCTTTTTCCGGTCGGCTGGCTCAGTGGAAACAGCGAGAAGGCGGCCAGTATTCAGGGAAAACTTGTGTACGGCATTGCTATCGGAGTCGATCAGAAAGAGGAACTGTTCCTTTTCATCTACGACGGCCCGGGCTGGCGTTGTCATAACGACGGTGTCCGAATCCTCCGAAGCGTGAAGGGGATGGACGGCAAATTGCCTGACAATTTGCGTTGCTGAGTCTTCGAAGATGCGTTCAGCGATTTCTTGCGGGCGGGGATCAATCAACTGATTGTCATAAACCAGCCGTCCATAGAAAGGCCCGTTAAACTTCTTTTCTAATGCTTTCTTGGGGCTATTTTGATTGAAGCACCCCACACAGAAGATGGCAAAAAATAGAACGGCAAGAAGTTTCTGCATAGTAACTGATAGTGGTAACGAGGTTACCTATAACTCTTTACACCTGGCTTATCTCCCGGTTTAGAAGGAGTGTCCTAAGTTAACAAAAGTATGTCACTTACATTGTAAACTATTAGAAAAGGTCTTTAGAGGGTGCAGTTACTTAATCCCATGAGCTGCTAAAAGCGCTGCGATTTCGGGGGAGGCGAGATCTGCTGCAGTTAATCCTTTGTCACTTATCTCCTCCTTTGGAGCGATATCAACCCCTTTTTCCATTGCAGTTATCAGGAATTCAACATTCGACTTTTTACGGGAGAGGACTGCATACATTAGTGGGGTCATCCCAGTAGCGCTCTTTTGGGTTAGATCGACATTGTGCTCAAGAAAGGGGTCTAGCGACTCAAGAGGTACATTGTTTATTAGGAATTGAGATATAATAGGGACTGGCGTCTTTTTGACAATTTGATTTGGATCAGCCCCTAGTTCGAGTAAAATTTTTACTGTCAGAGGGCTCATTCGTGCATAAAATAGAGCCGGCGTGTCTGATGAGTCCATACCGCTTGGATCGAAGTTGCACTGTGAAACCAGTATGCGGATTATTTCAGTTTGGTGATTTCTTGCTGCTAGATGCAAAACGTTTTGTTCTTTTGGATCAAACTGTAGTTCCTGTAATTCAGTGGAGTTATCACACAAGTCATTTATGAACAATTCGTCTCCTTGATCAATGGCCTGTCTGACAAGAGATCTTAAGGAGGCTTCTTGGGAGATCTGAGCCTTGGATAGTCCGGTACAAAACAAAAAGACAAAAACGAAAACAGTTCGCATAGGAGAGCAAAGCTACGTATGACCTTTACCTATCATACGTAGCTAATCTAAGTTAGTGATTGCTAAAGATAACAGGGTCAGGGATACTTTGCACCATAGGGCCAGAAGGTATAGTTGACGGTTTCAATGCCATTAACAACTATAGTTGGGGGGAGCCTAAATCCAGGAGTAAATAGATCTACATCCCATTCGACAACAGTCATAGCTTGATTAGCCCCGCTGGTATATTCGACAACACATCCTGCGTTTTCGCATTCATATGCACACTCTCCATAATCGCATACATCGTATTCGTGATGAAAACAGATAGTAGTTAAATGCCTGCTACCGATGTACGCATCGCCAAGAACCTCAACAAAATAGGCTGTAAAGGTATTTTCAAAATTAACAGTCCACCACCCAGAGCCAATGCCGTGGATTTGGTCTGCGTTTTTTGGTTTTTGATACTTGCGGTGCTCAAGGTATACCCGTTTCGCATCTTCAAGGGTGACCACCGATGGGTCCAACGTCTGGGCCATTTTGATGAAGTCTTCCTTTGAATATCTTGGTTGGGAGCGATGCGATTGTGCTGCCAGTTCTCCATTCGGGAATTTATCTTGCAACCGGGTCAGGATCGCTTCGCTGAGCGAGTCGGGGATATCTGCATAGGTGCGGAAGGGAACGCCTAGCCCGCTTTCTCTTGCTGATCGGCTGAATCGTGCGGTTTTTCTATGCTCTCCTTTGCGAGCTTCATGTTGTGTTTGTTGTGGCTCGGGTTCAAGAAAAGCAGTTTCTGCACAGCCTGCCATCACAAATAGGAGGGCGGCTACAATTGTCTGTTTCATTGGTTTTAAATCTATGTGGTAGAAGCTTCAGCCCCTTTGTTATCTTTGATGTGCTTAGATAGACGGGAATGGGAGGCCGAACATAACCTCCGTTGGCCATTTTTTTCACAGTAACCTCAAGTTATATGGTTTCGCAGAAGCAGAACATTGCAATCTACTGCCTCTTTTTTCTGATTGGGTGCACGGCCCAACAGGACGCTGTTCAAACTGAGCCATTACCAAACATTGTCCTCATTCTCTCGGATGATCAGGGATGTGGTGATGCCGGGTTTACAGGAAACGACCGGTTGCGCACACCTAATCTGGACCAACTGGCAGCTGAGGGGATGACGTTCTCGAACTTTCAGGTAGCTCCGGTTTGTGCTCCTACGCGAGCGGGGCTTCTTACGGGCCGGCACCATCTCCGGACTGGGGTGCGAGGCGTAATCGAAGGCCGTGAATTCATGGTTGGGGAAGAGGTTACCGTGGCGGAGATGCTCCAGGATGCTGGATACCAGACCGCGTTATTCGGAAAATGGCATCTTGGAGAACATTATCCCTGGCTGCCGCACGGACAGGGGTTTGATGAGTACATCGGGTTTCGGCAAGGGAGTAGTGATTATTTCGATATTGTGCTCGACAATAAAGGTGAGCCCTATCCCACATCGGGGTATCTGACAGACGTGTTGACGGACCTCGCCATAGATTTTATAGATCGAAAAAAAGACGATCCCTTTTTCTTGTACTTGCCTTACAATGCTCCGCATGGCCCGCTGCAGGTACCAGACGCCTACGTAGAGCCGTATGCAGATCTTCCTGATCGAACGGCAAAGGTATACGGTATGATGGCGTCATTAGACGAGCAAGTCGGCCGGCTGCTGAGACATCTGGATAGCAGTGGGTTGTCTGAGAATACGCTGATCTTTTATTTCAGTGATAATGGTCCGCTTTATGGGAATCGGAATGCGCCTGATGAGCGATTCAATTGTGGTTTGCGTGGGCAGAAGTATGATGTTTATCAGGGGGGCGTGCAAGTGCCTCTTCTTACTAAGTGGCAGGGGCGGATATCCGCAGGACAATCCTCAGAGCGGCTCATTTCACACCTGGATCTGTTGCCAACTATTCTTGACGCAGCCGGCTTATCTGTGCCGGATTCGATTCGCATCGATGGACGTAGTTTGCTCCCCTTACTAGAATCACCAGAATCCGACTGGGCAGATCGCACACTCTTTATGACGTATCCAGGAGAGCAGGTAAAGAACAAGGAGGATGCTCCCTATCCCGGAGGTATGGCGGTTACCGAGCGTTTTAAGATGGTTGATGGAGCTGCGCTCTATGACATCGTCAACGACCCTGCTGAGTCGGAGAATATAGCCGATGAGTATCCTGATGTATTCCATACGTTGGATAGCAGCTACCAGGCCTTTTGGGGAGAAGCTACGTCCGGGCGAGCGCCGTACCCGCGTCCTCAGGTTGGTCATCCGGAAGAGAATCCCGTTCGATTCCTATCTCACTTCGCTGATCTCGAGGGCGATTTGCGATTTCAGTTTGGTGAAGATCCTCCGCGCTTTCGCACCCTGGGTGTGCACCATGACTGGGTTGGGAAATGGGATACAGTGGAAGGGAAGGTCAAGTGGCATTTGCGGTTTGTGGAGCCAGGGAATTACCAGTTCTCACTCCGGCTACGATGCAACCCTTCTGACGCCGGGGCTGAAATACAGATTGCCGTAGGGGATTCTACGCTTAACGGGCAGCTCAACCAGTGTGGTGGGAGTTGGGTGGAGCAGTCTGTAGGCTCCCTGTTCATTCCTGCTGGGGATCAGGATGTAGAGGTACAGGCGCTCACGATGCCTGGCTCTGCGGTGATGGATTTGGATCAGTTGATTATTGAGTTTAAATATATTTGAACTCAATAATCGTCACTCCCTAAATACCGTGACTTCATTCCGGGCGTTAAAACAGATCGGATCGCAGCCTGGGCCGTTGGGTTGGTTGGTTTGGTAAACGGGTTCGGTGACTAAGCCCGAGAGGGGTTGTCCATTTTGGTTAATAGAAATAGTGAGTTCACCTTCCAAAGGCGGATAGGTTACGATTACCTGGTTCTCAGGATAGAGGTAATACACGGCGTCATAGAACACCCCGTCTGCCCGACCGAATTGGTTGCACGTTCTGTTTTCAATGCAATCCATGCTCTGGCATGCGTCTCCGGTTTGTGAAAGCGTAAACGTACATGTAAACTGCTGCTCATCCTGAAGGTCGATTTGTACCTCGTATTCGCCTAGTGACAATGAATCGTCTTCCGCATTAAACACGACCTCATAATTGCTTAAACAGCCAATTTCCGTGCAAACCGTGTCTCCGATTTCATCACACGCTGTTACGAGTAGGAGAAGCAATATTAGTCTGAATCGTGCCATGTATTCTCGGGTAATGTCTTTGAGAAACGAAGTATGTGGATACCGCATGTAAGTCTGCATTTCTCTATATAAATAATGACAATTCAAAAGCTCATATTATTCCTGTTCATCCCAGTCTGCCTCTCAGGATGCGTTATAAAAAATTAGATTCTGGTGTTTGACCCTACCCCCTCTTCAATCTTTCATTTTCCTCTCTCAATCGCTTGATTTCTTCCTCAAGATCTTTAACCTCGTTCTTCTTGGCTTTCCACTGCTCGACCGGTTCCAGGATAGCGGTATCGATATTGGTGATGAGGTCGTCTTTGCTTTTGTATTTGTAGATGTCGAGCACTGAAGGGAAGTTTTCCCAGTGTTCAAACATGGAATACTCCTGTTCTCCTTCGCTTAAAATGGGAAGCACTGGGACAGAGGGGAAATTGGGGATAATGGCGGATAATTCCTGCGGAATGCTCTTTGCGTCCGTAATATCCGCAATGACGAATTTTGACATGCTGGCTAGCAGTTGGACCGTCTCGGTGAGGTTGCGGCTTTCTGATGGTTCGAAATCGAACACGATGGGGGCAAGGTCCTTCGTGCGCAGGTTGTCTCTTAAGGCATCCAGAACCTGTTTGCGCTCATCATAAAACCGGCCGAGAATCAAAACTGATTTTGACGTGACGGTATTGATGACTTTGCGAATATTCTGGTTGTTGATAAGCAGGTAGATGAACTGTGCTACTTCAATATCATCAACTGAAACCCCAGATTTTTCGTCTTTTGCAATAATGAGGTTGGTTTGGGTTGCATTGTCCAGTTTGAGGTCCCAGGCAGAAATTCCATAGACATTACACCCATCCAGGTTTGCGTTTTCCAGGTTCGTTCCTACCAGGCTTGCTTCTGTCAGGTCGGCATTAGAAAGGTTGGCCCCTGTTAAGTCGGCCTTGTTGAGGACCGTGCCCTCCAGTACGGCATCAGAGAGATCTGCATCGCGTAAGGTTGCCCCCATGCATTCTACTGAGTAGAGGTCTGCCCTTGAGAGTTTGGCTCCGGTTAAATCAGCGTCCTCGAAGGAAGTGCCTTGAACTTCAGCATCTTCAAGGATGGCGCCTCTAAGGTTGCCTTCGATCATGTTTGCCAGGTTCAACGTGGCATTTGTTAGATTCGCATTTTCAAGTTGAACGCCTCTCAGGTGAACACCCCAAAGATTTGCTCCAATCAATGTGGCATTCGAAAGCTTTACTTCGTTTTCGTGGAAGTAGTTGTTTCCAGAAGTCTCTGTTTCCGGGCGTACGCCTCGTGTGGTTTGGCTCTCAGGTCGTACACCACGTACGGGTTGATTCTCAGAGAGAACCCGGACCTTTTCAAGGGTTGCATATTCAAAATTAATCCCACTTAATTCAAGGGGAAGCACTACATCGCTGATCGTAGCCCGCTGGAGTTGAACGTTGCTCAACAAGGTTTCGCTTAAGTCAAGGTGGTTGAGTGTAGCTTGCTGAAGGTGGGCTCCTCTTAGGTCTGTTTTTTTTAGGACGGTTTTATACAGATTCGCTTTGTTTAGTCTGGTTTTGGATAAATTGACGCCGCTCAAGTTGGTCTCTGACAAATCAGCTCCTTCGAGGTTGATACCGGATAAGTCGAATTCAGAAAGCTGAGCGCCCGATAGATCTGGCAGGACGTCTGGATGTTTCTCTCGCCAGTTATTCCAAGACTCGATGCCGTTTTTAAGAATCCATAGATGGGTGTCGTCTGCCATGGGAGATGGGTGTGGGGTTGAAGGATGAGTTTAAAATACACACCTGTGTTCAAACCTCAAACCACTCACCCAACTCTATCCTATCCGTGCAATTCCCCGAATGATGCGTGTACTCATTGGCAATGGGGCAATAGGTGTACTCCTCTTTCCACTCATCGATATTTGCCACGATTTCCTCAATCGCATCGATGATCATGTGTAGCGTATCATTCGTCATCGTGGGATGAATCGATAGGCGGACCCAGCCGGGTTTCATGGAGAGGTCGCCGGCGTCGATGCGGTCGGTGATGGATTTGGAGAGGGAGCGGTCTACGTGGAGTAGAAAGTGGCCGTAGGTGCCGGCGCACGAGCAGCCGCCGCGTACCTGGATGCCGTAGCGGTCGTTCAAGAGAGTGACGAGGAGGTTGTAGTGGATGTCGTCTACGTAGAACGACATTACACCGAGGCGGTCCTCGATATGGTCGGCGAGGATATGGAGGCCGGGAATCTGGCGAAGGCGGGTGAAGGCGATGTCCAGTAGTTCTTCTTCACGGTGCATCATGTTTTCCACGCCCATCGCTTCTTTGACTCGGATAGCTAGCGCGGTACGCATTGCCTGGAGGAAACCAGGAGTGCCGCCGTCTTCGCGGGCTTCGATGTCTTCGAAGTAGCTGTGCTCGCCCCAGGGGTTCGTCCACATGACCGTGCCGCCGCCGGGGTTGTCGGGGACGGTGTTTGAGTACAGGCTGGAGTCGAAGATTAACGCGCCGGAGGTACCGGGGCCGCCGAGGAATTTGTGGGGGGAGAAGAAGATGGCGTCTAGTTTTTCCATCGGGTCTTCAGGATGCATGTCAATCGCCACGTAGGGGGCCGAGGCAGCGAAGTCGACAAAACAATAGCCGTCGTGCTCGTGCATGATGCGGGCCATCTGGTGGTAATCCGTCTGCACCCCAGTTACGTTCGAGCAGCTGGTGAATGATCCTATTTTTAGCGGACGATCTTTGTATTGCTCCAGGTGCCGGCGCATTGCATCGAAATCGACATAGCCACGCTCGTTGGCCTCAAGCTGGACGACGTCGGCGATGGTTTCCAGCCAGGAGGTCTGGTTGGAGTGGTGCTCCATGTGGGTGATAAACACGACCGGACGGTTTATCGCTGGAATCTCAAATTCATCCTGGATGTTGGAGGGGATCCGTAGCCCAAGAATTCGTTGAAACTTGCAAATTACACCTGTCATGCCTGTTTCAGCCATAATGATTACATCATTCGGACCCGCATTCACGTGCTTTTTGACAATCTTCTGTGCCTCGTGATATGCCCGCGTCATACATGTACCGGTCACGCTGGATTCTGAGTGGGTATTCCCAACCATAGGGCCGATCTCGTTCGCGACTTTCTCTTCAATGGGTCTGTATAGCCGGCCGCTTGCGATCCAATCGGCATAAATCAGCTTTTTCGTTCCATACGGTGTCTCGAAGGTATGGTCTTCGCCGATGATGTGTTCACGGAAGGGGGCGAAGTGGGCTTCTAAGGTGGCGGTGGTTGGCATGAAAGTTCAATGTTCAAAGTTCAAGGTTCAAGGTTAGGATGCTTGGATCCTTGGCTTGGGGCTTTATGGGTATAATATATTCAACTATTGGGAATCAATGTTGAACTTTCGAACGGGAATTGTTGAACTTTTGGGCTGAGTGGGGGGCTTTTAAGGGCTCAGCTATTTGCTTTGTCATTCTGACAGAGCGGAGCGAGGAAGGATCTGGGGGGGCGCAAGATGAACGGTTGTGCTATGGTTTAAGTCATGCTCGCCCAGATTCTTTCGCTAGCGCTCAGAATGACAGGGGGTGGATGTTGAGGTGTATTTAGCGTTGCATGGATCCCGCATCAAGTGCAGGGAGGCAGGATATCCTAACCTTGAACCTTGAACTTTGAATTTTGAACCTCGACAGGCTGCTTCGCAGCCTGCTCGAGCAAATCCAGGTACATTCTAGCCACCTCATTCCAATCCGGAAAGGCCTTTACGCGCTCCTTGCCCATCGCTAGCTTTTCACGACGCAAGGAGTCGTTTTCGAAGGCGCCGTCGATGACGCGGAGGATGTCTTTGGGCTCCAGGGGGTTGAAGTAGAAGCCGGCGTCGCCGCAGACGTCGCGGGCGAAGTCGCGGTCGGAGGTGAAGACGGGTTTACCGTGGTGCATGGCGTCTACGTAGGTGCCGGAGAAGGACTCTAGTAGCGTTGGGAGCAGGAGGCCGTCGGTCGATTCGTAGACGCCGGGGACTTCATCCATGGGGACTGGGCCCAGATTCAAGATAATGCTTCCTAGATCCTTTTCATAGACGGTATCTATGAAGGCGGCTGCATCAGGGTGTTGTTCAGGTGAGATCGTGGTGACGATCACATACGGTCTCTTTCTGGCTTTGATCAGTTCGGCCAGGTCAAGGAGGATTTCCAGGTTCTTGTGCGGATAGTACCGCGAGAGGCACAGTAATTTCTTGCGCTGCGCCGAGTGGGCTCTCTCCAGGTCGCTGCTTGAAATCGAAAGTTCTTTGGTGAACTCTGGTAATGCGACGGGATTGGGGACGACCTCAATGCGCTTAATATCCGGATAGTACTGCTTGAGCCGTTTGGCTGAGGTCTCCGTCTGGGGAACAATGATCGTTGCGTATTTCAGGCGGTTTCTGAAGACTCGGATCCTTGCTTTACGCAAGAAGGCATCTTTCCACGACATGCGGTCCCATACCTCGTTGTCAGGATACGTAGCGTAGGCCCAGTGAAATAAGACGACTTGTTTTTGTTTGCCGGGAGTCGCCAGGTTGCCCATGCTGAAGACGACGTCGGGGTTAATAGCGGCTATATGCTTTGGTAGCCATACATGGTCGGTGTACCAACGGAAGAGCAGGTTGTTGAAGCGCCTGGGAACGTATCGTATCGTAAAAAGCGGGTCCGATTCAAACTCTTCATACCCACAGCCCCTTGGGGCAAACACGTATAGCTGATTATCATTCCCCTGGCTTTGCACCGCCCTGAGAAAGTTTTTAGCTACACTAAGGCCACCAGCCATCCGGAGAGCCACCACGTTTACAACGATTTTCATGAAATAATTAGTTGAGATGTGATGCTGGTTATAGTCCTTACTTTCTTTTCTGATTCCAGAAAAGGGGTCCGGAGACAAGAGTCCGGAGTGAGGAAGTTGGGAGATGAATCTGGATGGGAGAAGAAAATGGGAAGGTGTGTAGATTGAGTCGAAAGCCAAAAAAAAAGCCCGAAGCCCAGAGCAAACATACTCCGGACTCCGGACTCTTGTCTCCGGACTCTTAAAAGAACGGCAACACTTCTGCTGCAGCTTTATTCTCTACCAGGATCCGGTTTAGATCGTGGGTGATGACGACTTCCATGGTTGTTTCGTCCATGGTGAAGGCGTCCATTTCTCCTGCTGGGAGGAACGAGGGGATTTGTGCCTGGGTGGCAGGGTCTCCGTCGTTGATGTTGGGGTTACTGGTGACTTCGTCTTGCGGGACGGGCCAGCGGATTCCCAGATCCGTCATGCGGCGGCCTTCGGCGATGAAGATCTCCTGGCGCATGAGGTAAATCAGGGCCAGCATATCATCTTGCGCTGCGGCGGCTGTAATCTCGGCTGACGTGATTGAGGTACCCGATACGATTGGGAATATAACCTCGATATCCCTGTCGACGATCAGGCCGGTCAGCATAGGCGCACCTGCTTCAGCGGAAACCGCCCAGGCACTGGAATTAGGCCGGCTGCCCGGGTTCGCATCTGTACGCCCTTCATTGACGTCTTCCAGCCGCTCGACGGGGCGCTCTGCGATCAGCAGCAGCAAGGACTCAAGCGTAGCCTGGGCGCCAGCGATGTCGCCTTCGGATGCCTGTACTTCTGCGAGAATCAAGTATGCTTCTTCGCCTTTGATGTAGGCCACATCAGCATCTTCATCGTCGCCCCGGAGGTTGGGTTGGGCGGTGCTGAAGTATTTGGGGTCGAGGAAGTCCAGACGCGGCAAAGGTTGCAGGTCGTCGAAGTTGCCTCGGTCGAAGATGGCGTCTTGCATGTCGTTGATCGGGCCGTTTGTATTGTCATGCACCGTGAACCGAATGTACTCCGGGTCTGCTGCAATGGCAGCTTCTGCGTCTGCACGCGCATTGGTTGCATCACCGAGTAACCGGTAGGCGCGGGCGCGGGCAATCAGGTAGCCATTCATAGCCGTGGCGTCTGTTGACATGCTGATGGCCTGCGTGAATCCGTCAACGGCCAGTTGCAATTGTTCGGCCTGGGTGACAGGTGGACCTGCCGAGTCTGCCGGGGCCTGGTTGAACAGTTCACCAATCAGCAAATGCGACATCGCTTTGAAATAGTGGATTTCCGCAATGTCGTCCACACGGGGCTCCGGATCACTGGGTACTACGGAGTTTAGCCCAAACTCAGCGCTTTCACGCAAGTCTCCCAGAGAAAACAGGGCGGCCTCAATGTCATCATCCGTAATGTCAAAAATGAGGTCGTCCATGAACTGGTTGAAGAACGTCTGTGTGTTCTGATAATTGTCTGACGCAATCTCAGCCGAACTGATATAGCCGTCGCCACTTGTGGTTGGATTGTTATTCAGCGACATCGTCATCTGGCGCTCCAGCCCTTCGAGCCAAAGCTCGGTGGAGTTTTCAAGCCCCAAAAAACTTCCTTCCAGTACGTTTGGATTCTCCGCATTACTCGGATCAAACAAGTCACATCCCCCAAGCCCCGTAACAAACACCAGGGCCAAAAAGATACTAAAAATCGTAGTTCTCATAATTCTATCTACAAATATCTAATTTCAAATCTTACCTTCCTCTGCACTCTGCACTCTGCACTCTTTAGAAGCGTACTTTCAAATCAAAGAGGAATTGACGAGGCGGTGACTCCGTACCAAATCCAAAGACGCCCAGGTTGAGTCCGTCTTGAACAGTGAGTTCTGGGCGGTCGCTGAGGCCGTTGTCGCCTGTGATTTCAGGGTCGAAGCTGGACTTCACGAAGTTGAACGGATTCATGACTCGGACGCCAACGTCAATGCTCTTGATCAGCTTGCTCTGGTAGTATTTCTCTGGGATGGTATAGCCCAGGGAGATCAGGCGAACTTTGAGGAAGTCTGTATCTTCTACCCAAACACCGGCAAGATCAAAGAAGCTGGCCTGGGTAAGGGCAGGGATGGTTCCGTCAGGAGCAACCGGGAAGCGGTCATCGTCCTGTACGCCGAAGAAGAAGCGAAGTACGTCATCAACAGCGATCCCTTGTGCACCCATCTGGTAGTCTGCCACCGTGAAGAGGCGGAGGCGATTCCAGAGCGTGAGGTTCAGGCTCAGGTTACCGAAGAGGTCCGGTAGGGGGTCACCCAATACGGCGTTTCGCTCAACAGATACAAAGTTGCCGTCTGCATCAAACGTAGGCTGCCCACCCTGGAGGTATCCGAGAGGCTGACCATCTGCAACCCACTGTCCGAGGAAGGTAAATCCACCAACGGTGAAGGGCGGAGAGCCACCGTTGTCGGTTACTACGTTATCCAGTGTGTTTAGTGAGGCGTTAATCCTGAGGTCGACATTGCGGTTGTTCAGCACAAAGAACTGCGTGTTGATCTCCCATCCTTTGTTCTCAACTTCACCGATGTTTGTTAACTGGCTGGCTTGTCCAGAGCTTTCGGGGAAAGGCTTCGTGAATAGGGCATCTTCTGTAATCGACTTGTAATAAGTAAGCTCAACAGAGACACGGTCGTTCAGAAGCCCGATATCGCCACCTACTTCGAAGGTACGTACCTTCTCTGGTCGTAAGTCAGAATCACCAACCTGGCCGAACGTATAGGCTACCCGGTTGTCAAACGTTGCTGCAGTAACGGTCCGGTCGTTTACGAATGGGGTTGGGAAGTTACCTGCAAACCCGAGGTTGGCTCGGAATTTCAAGTTTGAAATAACCGATTTCGGAATAAGGTTTTCGAAGAACGGTTCAGACGAGAGTACGTAGGCACCGCCGACTTTCGGATAAACCACACCGCCAATCTCTTCACCAAAGGCCGAATTGTAGTCAACGCGGAAGCCGCCTTCGATAAAGTATTTGTCCATGAAGCCAATGTTCTCTTGCGCGTAGAAGCCGTAATTGGCAACGGTGAACTCAAGGTCCGTAGCGGTTTGCTCTGCAGCGTTGTTGATCGAAGAAGTCCCTTGTGCAATATTGGATGCAGCGAGGAGGACCTGGTCATCTTCGTCCCTAAATACCTGCCCGCCCAGCGTGCTGACGAACGAGAAATTCCCCGTTTCGTACTGATGGCGGAGCGTCCCTTCGAGGGTGAGTCCGAGGAATCGCCGATCAACGCGGGTAATGTCGCTTGACGTTGGGTCGTTTCCGATAAGGAGGTTGAAGGCAGGTGATTCTGTCTCTTGTTCGACGTTGACCCGGTAATCAAGCCCCATCGTGACCCGTGCTGTAAGGTTTTTCAATGGATTTAACTCAATCGCCTGCGACGTCTGGAATCGCTTGGTATCACCGAGGATATCGACAGCGTTTACAATCGCTTGTTGCTCAGACATCAACGTGTTGAAGTCGTCTGTCTCTAGTGCGTCGAGATCGCCGAGTGTACCGCCTTCCAGGTTGCCAAACGTACCAAAGCTGGAGTTTGCGTTATAGTCTCGGGTATAGAGGTTGCTGGAGAATCCAAAGGATCCTCTGTAATTCATTACCTCACTGACCGTTGCTCCTACTGTCGTTCTGAGGCTATACCGGGTGTTACTATTGTTCAAGCGAAACCCGTTGTTGTCGTGCATACTTCCGGAGAAGCTGTATGTGAAGTTGCGATTGCCTCCATTGCCAGACAGCCGGTACGTCTGAGAAAATCCATCTTTAAAGAGAATATCCGCTGTGCGATCGTAGGCAAGGAAGTCTTGCGTACCGGATATAAAGCCGAGCTCCGATTGAAACGTGATGTCGTTGCGGCCAGGCAGTCCTTTTTTTGTGAAGATCTGAATCACGCCATTCGCTGCATCTGATCCATACAGAGTAGTCGCTGCACCGCCCTTGATAAACTCGATGCGCTCGATGTTTTCTGTTGGAATGTCAGGCAGTGCGCTTGACTGGGCGCCTCCTGTGTCTACAGAAAGGCCGGAAGCCGTGTTTAGATTGTCTACACGGACTCCATCTACATAAATAACAGGAGTGGTAGACAGGTTGGCCGATACAGGACCTCTAGATCGAATCAACGAAGCCGTGCCGGGCTGGCCCGAAGAAAATCGAACCTGAGAGTTTGGCAACTGGGCCTGAAGGATTTGATCCAGGCGGGTGTTAGGTGTGGCCTCTAACTGCTTGGGCGTGATCACATCGATCGTTGTAGACAGGCGGCGTTTTTCAATGCCTGAACCCTGCCCGGTGACGACCACTTCATCCAGACCAATCAGGTCTTCTTCCAGGTCAATATTCTGTGTGACCGTTTGGCCGGATGTTACATTGACCGTGGCCTCGTAATTCTTGAAACCGATGAACGAAGCAACCAGCGTGTATTGTCCTGGTGCAACGTTTTCAATGGTGTATGTCCCGTCAACGGAGGTGGCTGCGCCGATGACGAGCTCCTGCACAACAACGTTCACCCCGGGTAAGGCCTGGCCCGTTACAGCATCACGGACCGTCCCGGTGATCTGTCCGTCCTGGGCCCAACTCATCCCGGATATCAAAAAAGTAATGGATAATAGAATCCCTAAGCGTATCTTGCTCATGGTAAATCTCCCTCAAATATATTTATGAATACAAAACCCAAGCTGTGAGCGGCTTGGGTTTGACATCGTCATGATAGGAGGGATTACATTCCTAATAGCGGCGTTTGGGATAGGAGGCTATCTAGTGACGGGAAATCGATCTATGTTGTACTTGAATGGCACAGAGGGGGTTGTTTTTTGGATGACAAGATTGAAGTATCAACTGACATAATTCTCCCCCTTATAATTCTACGCATTAGACACTCATGCGCATACTCATACTTTTCCTGGCTTGTTTACTCGCATACCCAGCGTATGCTCAGACCACTCCTTCACTAGCCGAGCGCTTGGGGTATTCTGCTTCCGATAAGTTGTTGATCGTCAATGGCGACGATGTCGGGATGAGTCATGCGGCCAATGAGGCGTCGATAAAGGCGATGGAGGAGGGGTTGATGACGAGCGGGACGATCATGGTGCCGTGCCCGTGGTTTCCTGAGATAGCGGCGTATGCGCGGGAGAACCCCGAGGCGGACTTTGGATTGCATCTGACACACACCAGTGAATGGAAAACCTATAAGTGGGGGCCGGTAAGCAGTAAGGATAAAGTGCCAGGATTGGTGACCGAAGAAGGGTACTTCTGGCCGGAGACCATCAACGTATACCAGCACTCCACGCCGGAAGAAGTCAAAATAGAAGCCAAGGCGCAGATTGATAAAGCGCTGGCCGCCGGCATCGATGTAACCCACCTGGATTCTCATATGGGCGTCTTGCAGTACAATCCAGAGTACCACAAGGTATATCATGAGTTGGCTGTTGAATACAATCTGCCAATTCGCATGGCTTCGAGGGAGACCCTCGAACAGTTTGGCTTTCCTGATCTGAGGGAAGGCCTGGAGGCAGATGGGATTGTGTCTCCCGACTTCCTGGTTTTTGGAGGCCCCGATGATGATGAAACGGTAACTGACTATTGGAAACGGATCCTCCGTTCCTTGAATCCGGGTGTGACGGAGCTATTCATTCATGCTGCGATGGATGGGGAGGAGCTCCGTGCGATGACAAACTCATGGAAGACCCGCGCTACAGAATTTGAGTTATTCACGTCCAGTAAAGCCATTCAACAGATTATAGAGGAAGAGAATATCCACTTGATTGGGTATCGGGAGTTAAGGGACTTGCAGCGGGGGGATTGAGGTAATCAGTCTTGCGGGGCTGTTGTTTTGTGCAACGACAATGCGGTTTTCTCCCGGAAGTGCTACAAGGGTACGTATGTCGCCATCTAACCGAAGTCCGAAGGATGTAGGAGGGAGGACGTCAAATGCCATGTCAAGTTGGCCCAGTAGCAAGAGGCCCTGCCCAGCATTGTCCCGGCCCCATTCAGCTCTCGTAGCGAAGTTGTTGCCCGCTATCAAGATGTCGTTGTAGCCATTTCCATCGAAGTCGCGCACAATAAAGGATTGTGCAGGTGCCGTCTGCGTTTCTCGTGGAAGCTGCACGGATGTAAAGGCTCCAGAACCATCATTTTGGAATAGCCTGGTTTCGAAATCATTGGCTGTGTATTCGGTGGCATCAGGAGGGATTAAAGCAGCAATATCATCAAAAGTAGCCCTCGCGAAAGACGTTTGGTCGGGGAATACGCGTTGCCAACCCGGAATTTGCTGGATCACTTCGTTTCGCCAGTATATGGTGTGGTGCATGTCTTTTAATGTGCTCAGGATAATCGCGTCTTGCTTCCCGTTTCCATCCATGTCGCTCGAAAAGAGAGAAATGGGGTGTTCGGAAGTTGGGGACAGGCCGCTATTTAATCCTTTATTACCCGCCAGGATATCCAGGTCCCCGTCTTCATCAACGTCGTTTAATAGGAGCGTATTCCACCAACCGATGTGGTTTTCTAGTCCTGTTATGCCGGTTGCTTCAGAAAAACCTGTTTCTGGAGTAAATCTGAATACACGGGGCGGCATCCATTCACCAACGAGAATCAGTTCTTGTTGATCATTTTGAGTAATAGCTCCCCAGGTAGCGTCCGTAATCATGCCGGGTGACATAAGAGGTGAAGCAAGAGAATCGGTTACATCTGAAAAAATGCTCTGTACATTTTCGAGCAAGTAGCTCCGGGGTGCTGCAGGATACTTGCCAGGCGTCGTTCGCCCTCCCACAAAAAGATCGACGTCGCCATCTTGATCAAAATCATACGGCGCCACAGTGCCTGTGCTAGTGTACATCTCGGGAAGGGATTGCGTTTGATCCGAAAAGGCGCCAAATCCATTGTTGATGTACAACCGGTCCTGGTAGATGGGGTGCCCGTCTTCTTCGTCATTACCGCCGCTCGCAACATACAGGTCTACATCTCCATCATTATCGACATCAAAAAAGGCAGCATCAACATCCTCATGCTCTGCATGGGACTCGAAAGCTGGAACGGTACCTTCACGGAACGAGCCATCCAGTTGCTGTAGAAAAAGGCTGCTTTTTTGCCCACGTGCTCCGCCTAAGAAAACGTCTTCCAACCCGTCTCTATTTACATCAGCGTGAGCGATGGCAGGCCCAAGGCGAGACAGCATATGGGGGAGCAGGGGCTCACGATCAAAATCTATAAATGCATTTTCCTGATGCTGAAATGGAAGGAGGGAGGGTGCCAGTTCAGCAAATAATGGAGATGCAGGGTTTTGCTCAGTACGTGTTTGGTTTGCGTCTTGATGACGGAGAACCAGGTTCGCATTGGTTGATTGTCCATTGAGGGTTTGGGTGTTTCCATCGGGCCAAGTTACGGTAATGTCGACCGATTCAAGGGATCCCGTACCGATATGAAGGGCCGGCTCGATAGAAGATAGGTAGCCTCTTGACGGTGTGTTTTCAATAAACTGAATGCCTTGCGCGGTTTCCAGTTGAATGGTAGCACCGATGCCAAACGGATTCCCTTCAGGACCTTCAAACGTAAAGGAAAGATATCGGTTGGGCAGGACGTCTGTGGCCTTATTTTCATAGATGAAGGCTTCCTGGTTGACATTGTTTATAACGATGTCAAGATCGCCGTCTTTATCGAGGTCGGCATAAACAGCGCCGTTCGAAAAGGTAGGCTCATTAAATTGCCAGTTAACCTGTTGGTTTTCAAACGCGAGGTCTCCGGTATTCCTGTAGATATAATTGGGGATTGGAGTGGAGGGCATTTGTTGCACCATCTCCATCGAGGAAAAGGATTGACCGAGGGCAGTGGCTTCTCGGGCCTGGTAGAGGATGTTTTCCAGGAAGTCCAGGTTTGTGTAATCACGCAGGTACCCATTGGTGACCATCAGGTCCTTGTAGCCATCGTTGTCGTAGTCCGCGAATAGAGGGGCCCAGCTCCAATCGGTATAGGAGACGCCGGCAAGGCGTCCGACTTCTGTAAATGCGTTTGCTGTTGTACGCACATGAAGCATATTCCGCATCGCCTGGTCGTGGTATCCCTGGGACCGCATTTGATCGTAATAGGCGAAATTTTCGGGGCCTTTTAGGATCTTTTGGCGTTCGTGATTATCCGCCATCATATCCAGCGTGATCAGGTCGACCTTGCCATCGTTGTTGATATCCGCAATATCAGCTCCCATGGATGAGTAGGAGGCTGTTGTGATCCATTCTCGGATGGATTCCTTGAAGGTGCCGTTCTGTTGATTGATATACAGATAGTCTTCCTCTATGTAGTCGTTTGCAACATAGATGTCCGGCCAGCCGTCCTGGTTGATATCTGATACCGTTGCGCTGAGTCCGAAACCGAGCGGATTGCCGATGATGCCGGCTTCCTCGCTGACGTCTGTGAAGAACCCATCGTCGTTTCGGAAGAGCTTGTCGCCGGCCAGAGAGTCTCTCTGGCTTTTCATAAACTCCACGACGAAATAGGCATACCGCTCGATTGGGTGATTAAGGAGATACATGTCCAGGTCGCCATCCTTGTCGTAGTCAAAGAAAGACGCATGGTTTGAGTAGGTAGGGGTATCGAGCCCGTATTCTGCGGCTTTTTCAGTGAATGTCAAATCTCCATTGTTGATGTACAGGAGATTTCTTCGGCGGTCTGTGCTGACTTGCCCCGAGCGAGCTACAAAGATATCAAGCCATCCGTCTGCATTCACATCCGCCATACTTACACCGGTATGCCAGGCGGGCTCCTGGACTAGGCCGGCCGGCTCCGTAATTGCCCTGAAGGAGAGGCCGCCTTCATTGAGGTACAGTTGGTCCTGCCCCATGTTTGACGTGAAGTATAAATCAGGCAATCCATCGTTGTTTATATCCCCTGCAGCAATTCCTCCGCCATTAAAAAAGTACTCATAGGCCAGGACGTTGAACCCTTCATTTTCCCGGATGGTGTTGGCAAAGGAGATACCTGTACGGGTAGATTCCAACCTGGTGAAGATAGAAGGAGAAGGTTGATCCATTGAGGGCGTGCAGCCTGCAAACAGGAAGCCAATAAGAAGGATAAAGAATAGCGGTCGCTTAGAACACATATAAAGCGAAATCAGAGGGATAGTAGAGGGTGGGATCTCAGTACGCACAAACGTTTCAATGCGTTTCGAACAGGAGGAACAACAAAGCTAATTTAGTGATAAGTAACTCTTTAGCATACCCCAACCGGTTTTTTGTCCCCACGGCCTTACTCTAAAGGTATTTTAATGTCTCCTGGACTTAAAAGGCATAGTTCGATCAGCATGTTCTGTGTACTGCTTTTGCTATTTGTGCAGGGAATGCTAGCAGGGCGGTCGAATGTGCACGCCTTCAGCCAGGAAACTAAGGACTCTTCGCTTGAAGAGGCAGATCAATTAATCAAGCAGGTCTTTGGCTCTTTGGATTTTGAGCGCTATGAGACAGCCATTGAAGCCTACTACCACATCTTGCAGCACATTCAACCATCGCTTGATGAAGAGGATGTGCTCATCGTATCCCGTCACATTCGTGCCCTGGCGTCAATATTGGATGACGTCCAGCTAGCCAGGATGGGTATCGATATACGCCTCGAGGGTGTTTCATTCGTTAACGAATTTGCTCCCGATATATCAGAGCAATTAATCCGGTGGTGGCGCTTGCAGGATACCGTTCCGGCTACGCCCATTAATGACCGTCTTGCCGAACACTTACAACGGGTTGTCATTGCATGGACGGAGTATGGATTTGCTTCAGATCCTCGTGGTTTTGATGATCGCGGCGAAATCTACGTTCGATTAGGAGAACCCTCAACCAAGTCAACCATTCGTCTTCTTTCGTCAGATTTGCTGATGAACGTAGGAGGGTTTAGAATGCCTCCCAACGAATTTTGGGTCTATGATCACGTCGCTTATGATGCCCACTACATATTTGCTCGCCTGAAAACGCGTGCAGGGTATCAAATTAGCAACCCTATGGATTTGGTTCCACAGCGCCTTCAAGCAAGCCGAAAAAAAATTGGGGAGTTATTGTTGTGGATGGAAGAGGTTTATGGCCAACTGGCTTTAATGCACAACATTTATGGTGCGTTGTACGATGAGGTTGCAAATTATCGAGTGCTACCCGGAAGAGATGGAGCTCGTGAAGATGTGTTTGCACGTGGAGTGATCCATAAAGCAAGCTCAGAGGATTTGCAATTGATTTATCAGCGCAGTCAAAATGTGCCTACTATCTACTCAAGCCGGTTTGGCTCTGCAGCTCAACTAAGCCTTCCATTTCGCTGGGCACGTTTTTTAGAAGCCGATGGAAAAACGCGAATGGAAATCTACTGGTCCTTGGATAACAACGCATTAAAACCGAGTAGGCGGTTTGTGCGGCAGATGTACAGGGAGGGGCACGTTCCGTCCAAAAATTATTTGGTGTCTGTTTATTCAGCAATGCGGGATAATGACCTGACGTTGTTGGAAGGGCTGGAAAAACACTACCTTACAGATGCTAGTACATTGGATCCATTACCGGTCAGATCGTTGAGCCTTATTGGAGAAGAGCCGTTATTTAATCTTACGTTGCATTGGGAGCAGCGTTGGACCATTAAAGAGGGGGATGAAGAGGAGTCTATGTTACCGGGGGTGCTTGTGAAGTTCAAGTCCCATGTCATGGATAGCGTACAGACGCTTCATGCAGACGGCGAGGTGCTCGAAGTAAGCGATCTGAAAGTACTCCGTTATGAAGAAGGGGAGTTGCTCGAAGAGGCATCGCCGTATCCCTATCACACCCTTTCTGACACAACTCAAATTGCCTTGTATTTCGAGGTGTATAACCTGGCTTATGGTGCAGATGATCAGACCGCGTATACCGTTTCTTATGAAGTGAATACGCCAAAAGAGAAGGCGCGTGAAGCAACGCAGGTAAGTACATCGTATGAGGGAGACCGCCGTAATACGCAGGAATATATCATTCCTGATTTAAGCAGTGAGGATATATCGAGGGGAGTAGAAATTGTGCTGACGATTAAAGATGATTTGACAGGCGAACAGCGCCGGCGCGTCGTTCAATTTCAATCCCGTTAGTTTGCCGTCCAAATGTTCGTTTCTGGGTGGAAAGCAGCCCAGGCAAACCAGAAAGCGATGTAGGAGTTTTCGATCGGTTCCAGCCGTGTACCGGAAAGCGGGCCCGAGATAGCAACTCCGTCGATGGTCCAGGTACTCCCGGTCTCGATGTCGACAATTTCATCGTCAACGACTTCAAAGTTCAGCAACTGATCATTCGCTTCTGGTTTATACGCCATTGCTGAATTTGCTTTTCGCTCCCAAAAGACGACCGGAGCGCCCATTGAGGTAACAGTATGTACTGCATTCACAGATTCACCGTTATCCAGTTCAGTCAAGGGCAGGGCGAGTCCGCCTAAACGGTTATCAGGAATACCTAACAAGCGTTCTTTTGGAGGGCGGCGGGTGTCTATGTCCATCTCAAAAAGCAACGCATCATTTTCAGGGACTTCATAGTCGCCATAAGGATATGTGTTTGACGTGTATCTGAGGTTGTAGCCCGTATCGCGTGATGACACATGCGTGGATGGATACAGTTCTTTCCAGCGCCCCCATGCAATGTCGAGCATGGGAATCATCTCAAGAGACGCTCCAAGCTTAGGGCCGCATTCTGCCCGCCGGCTCATCTGGGGCCACAACGATTCTTCATTCACCTCATCAAACATGATCAGGTTATTCTGAAAAAGAAGTCCAGAAACGCGAAATTCATTGCCTTGAATTACGGTTCTGTCAAAAGCCATCCCAGTACCTGTAAAGGGGCAATAGGTGACAGCGAGTTGAAGAGAGGGGAGGTTTAAATTTACAATTTCGTGGTACCACAGGATATTATGGGGAATAGCATATGCCTGGCCGTCTACCAGAAAACCCAATATCCTGTCCGTATCTGCCAGATACGTGGCGTCATCGGCTGTAGTCATAGGCGGGTCCGTGAGTACCGGAATGGCATCGTGGCCAACTCCTCCGTTGACGATCTCCTGTTCGGTAAGTGCACATGTAGGTACTCTTGGAGTCCCTTCAAAAAATACTGGATCTTCAGACGAGGAGTCGCATGCAGATCCTGCTACAAGCAGGCACAGGAAATATAATAGGGGGCGGCTCAAAGAAGTATCAATGTTAGTAAAGTAAATAGAACGTATTGTTTGGTCTGAAAACGGAACCTCGTGTTACAAACAAGCCCACCCTTTTTAAAGGGTGGGCTTTGAACATACACGAAGAGATATAGAGTTGTCTCCCTACATATCTACATCCCACCAGACGCGTGTAGTTAGTTCATCCGGACCCTGGCGGCCAACGGCTTCCTGATAATTAGCTGGGTTCGCAACTGCTTCTGCTTCACGATACCGCATTCTGCGGGGAATCGTGCCATTAGTAACGTTGCCGGGATAATTCACAGGTACCAGTTCAGGATATCCAGTCCGGCGCCAGTTGGCAAATGATTCGTACTCGTTCAAGAACGTCGCTGCCCAGATCTGTTCGTTGATCTGTTGCATTGCATTTGCAGGATCGTATGGGTTATCCGAGAGATAGGTATCGATGTCGACAGAACCGATGATGGCATCAGCACCATACAGGCTGAGGTGCTCCATAGCTGCACGAACACCATTTTCATAGTGTGCACCAGCATCTCCGCTATGCCAGCCACGAACAGCTGCTTCAGCGAGTAAGAACTCAACTTCAGCGTAAGTCATGAAGAACATCACTTCATCAAAGTCCTGATAGACCTCATTAGGCCGCATGTAGACACCGGTTTCACATGGAGAAACACTATCATCGTCCGCACACTCTACCCAATTGGGGTCATCCACGATGGTATTGACATCGTTTCCATTAGGTAGGCCAATAGCAGGAGCACCGTCTTCAGTTTGTCCATAGACGAACAAGCGGGGGTCATTGCGATCTAGCATCCAGTTCACAAATGTGCTGCTCAGGCGAGGGTTGCCGTCTGCATCAAAGACCGAACTGTTGCCATTACGCCATGCACCTGCGTCGTGGGGGACCATTGCAATGTCGCCGTTGCTTTCCATTACGCCGCCGGCGATTGCTTTTTGTACCCATGATTGTGCAGCACTCGGGTCTACCTTAACCAGGCGCATTCCAAGACGAAGCATCATTGAATTAGCAAACTTTCTCCACTGCTCAACATCACCCTGGTACAATAAGTCGCCAGCACCATAGGTCGCTTTAGACCCATCAAGGCTCTGCGCTGCATTTTCGAGGCGCGTTAGCATGTCGTTGTAGACAAACTCTTGCGAATCGTACTTAGGCTGTGTAATCCCATCGATTACTCCTCTGCCTGCTTCGGAGTAAGGGATATCACCATATAAGTCAGTTAGCCGGTGATACATAATCACACGGGTGATCTGCGCTATATGCCACATGTTTGAGTCGTCGGGGTCCTCAGCGGTTTGCACGAGGAGGTCCTCGATGTTTTTAGAGATATTTGGATAATAGCGGTCCCACATGGAAGCCGAATATCCCGGATTATACAGGTACTTATCTCCAGACCAGTATCCAGGCAGTGCAGCGATGTGCTGCATCATCGTAGAACTATAGATCAGGTTGGTACGCCAGTTTTCATAGCGCTCGCCTGATATACGAAGCTGGATATTTGTCAGCTTGAAGTTAGGGTCAATGTCGTTTGCCTGGGTGGGGTTTGTGTTGAGGGCCTCGAAGTCGTCATCAAGGCTGTCACAGGAAACCACTACAAGCGAACACAGGATGGCAAGACCCAGCGATTTAAGGCTTGATTTTATATTCATTGTGTTAATCAATTTTTTTCAAATAGAAGGCTTCACTAATTGCAGCCAGTTATAGACGGACATTAAAGTTAAATCCGAAGCTGCGAACCTGAGGTACACCAGAATGCTCTAGACCTCTTGTGTTGACGTTGAATGCTGATTCAGGATCAACATTGTCCACATTGCTGTGAATGAGCCAGAGATTCCGGCCAACAAGAGAAATTGTTGCAAGCTGAATGGGAGTACCTCGAAGCCATTGATTAGGCAAGCGGTAGCTCAATTGAAGTTCACGAAGTTTGACAAAGCTGGCATCATAAACGAACTCTTCGCCAATTTGGCCCGCAATTCGTTGATAATAATCCTGAGGATCAACTTGAACAGAGTTCGGGTTGCCGTCCTGGTCAACACCTTCGCCAACGAGGAATCCTTCTGCACGGCCTGGAAGCGTATTCTTGTGGAGTCCGTTACCATAACCAGAAGAGTTGGTCACAGAGAATATATCGCCACCAAAGCTGAAGTCAACCAGTGCGCTGAGCGTGAAGTTTTTGTATCGGACTCGGTTGGATACGCCTCCGATAAAGTCAGGCGTTCCATTGCCAAGAATACACAATTGCCCAGAGCGCAGCGGAAGCCCACTTGCATCATGCACAATAGGTCCGGTTGCATTACAGAAGTCCGGATCGCCATTCTCGTCTGTTGGTACGTTCTGCCGCAAGTAGCGTTGGCCTTTGATTGTACCGAAGGGTTCACCGACATCTGCAGTAATGAAGTTGCCTCGGTTACGGCTTTCTTCGAGTACGAGAGAGGTTTGTCCTTCAACCAGTGAAACAACTTCGTTGGTGTTTTGCGCAAAGTTGAAGTCGAGGTCCCATCGAACATCCGCTGTACGGGCAGGTGTAGTACTGATGAGTAGCTCGATTCCTTTGTTTGACATTTCACCAGCATTGATTACCCGTCTACCAAACCCGGATGTACTAGAGATTGTGGTAGAGAGAATCTGATCTTTGGTAGACTGATCGTAATAGGTAAAGTCAAGACCAAAGCGGTTGTCGAGTAAGCGTACATCAAAACCAAATTCAACACCTGTTTGTGAGAAAGGCTTTAAGTCTGCCAATGGGATGGTCCCTTGTGAGATACCGCCTCTAGGTTGACCGAGGTGAGCTCCTCCATTGAGGGAATACGTCAGTGCAAGCTGATACGGATCCGTATCTCCACCTACTTCAGCCCATGAAGCACGTATTTTACCGAAGCTGAGCCAGCTAGGAGCCTGGAAGGCATCGGTAAATACAAAGCTACCACTTACTGAAGGATAGAAGTAGGAGTTGTTGTTGGTTGGCAGTGTCGAAGACCAATCATTTCGAGCCGTAAGAGTCAAGAAGAAGTAGTCATTAAAAGCGAACTCAGCCGATCCATAGAGAGAGTTAACCTGCTTCTCGTTAAATGCGTACCCGGTCGTTTGATTCAACTGGTTCGTAACCAATTCGAGATCAGGTATACTGAACCCACCAGAACCACTTAATGTCAGCCTTTCATCTTCGCGGTATAGGATATTTCCACCGAAGCTGGCATTGAAGCCAATTTGAGGAGAGAGATCTCTATTCGCCATCAAGAGGAAGTCTGTATTGACCTCTGTAATACGAAACTCTTGCTCGTTTTGACCACCTCTTGGATTGAAGGCTGTACCGAAAGGCGTAATGTTTGTCCGACGTGTGGTATAGGTGTCTCCGCCGAATCGACCCATGACAGACAACCAGTCGTTTAATTCATACGTCAACGACGCAAACCCGATGATGCGGCGATCTTCATCCGCCTGGCGGAAGTTATACGCAGCGAAATAAGGGTTCTGAGCAAAGGTATTAGCAAGGACACGCAGTTCGGTGTTGTCTTCGTTTGTCCCAGGGCGTTCTTGTGTCCCAATCATTGGCCGAGGGTCAACGTTTGGAGCGAGCTGAGCCACAGTAAAGTTTGCGTTCCCTGGAGAGTCCGACAGGCGAGGGCGATTGACTACATCCTCACGAACGAAGTTTAGCTTTGCATCTGCAGACAATTTAGGGCCAAAATTCGCTGTGCCACGTAACGAGAAGTTAGTACGTGTCAGCCCCGAGTTTGGTACGATGCCTTCATTGTCTAGATGTGAGAAACCCAGGCGAATGGATGCATCTTGGGTAGCTGTGCTGAGTGCAAGTGAGTTCGTCGATGTGACACCTTGCTCATAGAACAGATCCTGGCGATCATCTACAAGAGAGTATGGTCTCATCACGCCGTCCCAGTTGATAACCATGGAACCATCGAGAGGTGCGCCCCATGAGAGGGTGTTCCAGTCTCTGGCTTGAAGGGCTGTTGTAGGTATCTCGCCACGGCTACCCTGGCCGTACTCGGTTTGCCAGTCTGTGGTAACAAGCAGGTTTTCGAACGTGGTATTGCTGTTAAACTCAATACCAAGGCCGTTGCCCGGTTGTGCTTTTTTCGTAGTAATTAAAATTACACCATTCTTAGCACGAGTTCCGTAGAGTGCTGCGGCAGAAGGGCCTTTAAGAACGGACATGTTCTCGATGTCATCGGGGTTCAACGAGGAGATGCCATCACCACCGTCAGATCCACCCCACATACCAGCCTGCCCCAGTGTTGAGTTGTCGATAGGTACCCCATCGACTACATACAAGGGTTGATTACCTTGCCCATTACCAAGAGAGGTGTTGCCTCGGATGATAATGTAACTAGAGCCTGCTGGGCCAGTGGCGGGCTTAGAAACCGCAACACCAGCAACCTTTCCTGCTAGCGCGTTGACTACGTTGGTTTCACGGGATTGCCGTAGTTGCTCGCCATCGACTTCTCCAACAGCGAACCCTAGAGCCCGTTCGGAGCGTTCAATACCAATGGCAGTTACAACAACTTCTTCCAGAAGCTGTGTATCTTCTTCTAGAGAAATATTGATTGTTGAGCGCCCATTGACCTCAATGGTTTGTGATACAAAACCAACGAACGAGGCAACAATGGTTGCGTTTGAATTAGTAACTGCTAAAGTGTAGGTACCGTCTGCATTTGTAATGGTACCATTCTGCGTGCCCGCTTCCACTATGTTTGCACTTGGAACTGGTAGACCATCTGCTGTAGAGGTAACCGTTCCTGAAATAGTGTGAATTTGAGCGCTTGCAGTCCATGACAGACTCATTGCGAGTAGAAGCACACACGTGCTACGCCATATAGGTAAAGCGCAGCATTGCTTCATAATGCTTTTTAGCATAATTATGGTATGGGTGAGTTATTATAAACAGAAAAGGTGGAATACATGTACCGTTGTGTCTGTCCTTAGGTGGTTAAAGGATCCTTTAGCCTAGGTGGTGGCTTGGTATACAACAGCGGTGGTTTGGGGGATTTCTCCATTCAAAGAATGAGAATGTTTAACAACTTGCACAATAAAGGAATTGAATGAGATTAAAGAAAGACAAAAGCGCATTCTGGAATCGGTTCCAATTCTTGTTTTTATTATATCTAAGAACTAAATGTGAATAAATGCAGAGTTTTGGGTTATCTGGCGTCCAGGGATACCTGATTGGAAGATTAACAAGGGTAAGAGGAATTGACCTGTTTTGAGAAAACAAAAGATTACGATTAAAGAGATAGCTGAGTTAGCCTTTGTGTCTCGATCGGTTGTATCCAGGGTACTGAATAATCATCCAGATGTGAATGCGAAGACGCGTGAGCGTGTACAGGCTGTAATTGAAAAATACAATTACAGACCTAAAGCGATTGCGCGGAGTCTTGTTACGGATCAAACACAGGAGATATGCATCCTGATACCCCGCTGGGAGAGTAACGTATTATCGAGTAGCTTTTGGTCTGTAATATTTATGGGCCTCACAGAGCAGTGCCAGAAGCGGGGGTATCATTTATCAGTTTCAATTCTTCCGCCTGATTTGGATCATATCGAACGAGATCCGTTTTTTCTGAGCCATGATTTTGATGGGTATATTCTAATGCACAGAGAAGTCACTGAATCGGCCATTCCCAAGCTTAAAAAATGGGGAGGGCCCTTTGTTGTGATTGGGCACGATGCCGTAGAAAAAGAAGTGGCTTCTATCGATGTAGACAATTACAAAGGGGGGTATTTAGCGGGGGACCATCTCGTGAGTTTGGGGCACCGAAATATCGGTTTTGTGTCTGGCGAGCTGAAGCGGCAGGAAGCTAAGGATCGATATGCTGGATTCAGGCAAGCACTTACTGATGGCGGTATTGCGTTCAATGAGCAATACATGATTGCGGGTGCGTATTCTTATGAGTTTGGTGTAAAGGCCTTTTCCTACTTTACTTCCCTACCAAAGCCCCCAACAGCTGTATTTTGCGCCAGTGATGTTATGGCTCAAGGGATGCTGTCGGCAGCGTATAAGCACGGTGTGAATATTCCTGGTGATCTGGCCATTGTGGGCTTTGACGATTTGCCTGGCTCTGCATATTCCGTACCTCCTCTTACTACAGTGCAGCAACCCATTTATGAGAAAGGAGTCTGCGTTACTGATATGTTGATTGATAGAATCGAAAGCGAAGAACTAAAACCTGGGCATATCAAGCTGGCGCCAAAGCTGGTGGTGCGGGGTTCATGCGGTTCGGCTAAGGCCGATACACGATTCTCCTGAGCGAACTGTGTAATGTTAAATTATACAATGCTGAACACTCATAAGCGTATGCAGTAATTCTGTATAACGTCTTTGTCGAAAGGAATTGTAGTTAAACAAGAATAAAAGGCTATGCCAGTTTATTAGTCAATTCAAAGGCTGGCATACGTTCGTTCTAGAGCCCCTCTCTTCACAATTCTTTGTTTACCTTCCGACGGAAATAATGCATTCACGCGGTATTGTTTTTGTGTTTTTCGCTATCGCCATAATAGCGGTAAAACTCAATAGCTGTGATCAATCCTACTCCTCGCCGAGAATCAACAGCCTTTCTTCCTATCACTGTGAGGAGAACTGTGTACCTGTTTACCTGAATCTCCATGTCCCACCTGAAAAATCCCTGTACTCTCGGGTATATATCTCAGGAAGTTTTAATGGATGGCGGCACGGCGACCCAGATTTAGAATTGGAACAGGTTGATAATGGGACCTACAGAGCCACGTTGCTCCTACCCGAAGGAGAAGATATAAAGTATCGCTATACGGTTGCGAGAGATCAGAAGTACGGTTTTGCAGAATATGGAGAGTTGAGAGCCATTAAGGTGATGGAGGGCAACGTCCGCCGGGACAGCATTGCTGAATGGGGAGAAGGCGTATTGACGAGTACGTTGTGGACGCCTGACAAATTAGAGCGAACGAATATACAGACGCTATTTTTAGAAAAACACCAGGCTGACCTTCGCATGACACACCCCGTTGTGCCTTCGAAAGTTGATAGCATGTTTGAGTCCGCAGAAGAGAAGTGGGCAGAGGAGGGCACTCTGTTTTATTCAGGATATGATCGCCTGCTTAGCACGGCATACAGTTCGTTGTATGATTTACAAATGATGATTGGGAATCATGAGCCGTCTAAGGAAGCTGAATGCCATATGGCCGTAAATTATGTGTTACCTGCGCTCCTGGATGAGTTAGCTTATGTTGAGGCTGCTTCACATAAAGCCCGTTTTAGTTTATTGGGAAACTATTCTGAGGTTGTAGACGCGATGGATTGTGAGGGTCTTTCTGAGGAGGAGATGGAGCTTCTGTCTGGTTTGTATCATGCTCGCATACCAGACCTGATTGCTCTGGCGCCTGCTGATATTGATACAACCTATTTCAATGAAAAGCGGCTCTGGAATGCGATGACTTCCTACAAGTCCCTATACGCTTCCTTGCATTCAGTGGAACAGGGGAAACTGACGATCACCAACTCGAAATCAGCGGCAACTCAACCTGCATTGTAAGGTGCTCATGTTTATGAGCAGTATGCGATAGGCAAAGTCTCGTCTTAATTAGTGTTTGATACTTATTCACTAATTATAAAAGACATGAAGACTTTGTATAGATGCTTGTTTGTGTTCACTCTGCTGTTTGGGTTGATGTCGACCACATGGGCACAGGAATCCACCTTCTTTCTGGAGAACTTTGATGGCGTAACCCCTCCGGCACTGCCTTTTGGTTGGGCTGATACAGCGGGAGAATGGACCACCAGCAGTAGTGTAGCTTCGTCGGGGTCGGGAGGCAATAACCTGACGATTGCTGGGGCTCAGCCGGCCTCGATTCAGACACCTGTCTTGAACCTTACAGGTCTAACTTCCGGCACCATCGAGTACCTTGCCCGCCGCACTTCAACATATCCACAGGATAGCCTGGTTGTATCGGCATCCACGGATGGGGGGACTACCTTTTCTATAACACTGTTGGATCGAGGAGAAGCCTTGCCGGCTGGAGATGGCAGTTACGAGATGATTTCAATGGCTGTACCTAACGAGCTACTTGGGCAATCTAACATTGTACTGCAACTCCGTGCTTTGGGAGGAACGACCTCGGGATCCAATATTCGAATCGACGATGTACAGATTGTAGGAGAAGGGGACCCTACTGCGGGCAACAGCTTGTTTGGCTTTTCAACAGAAACAAGCACACTGGATCAGGCAACAGGGCTGGTTGAGGTACCGGTTTTCCTGGACTTTGAGAATGCAGAGTCTCTGCAAGGGCTGCAAATTGATGTCAGCTGGGATATTTCCGAATTAACGGTCAGCAATCTAATCCCTGGTACCGCTATCGATAATGCCACCAACTGGTCCCTGACCTACAATACGGAAGGCACCCAGCTTGACGCCGTTCTTCTAGGCAATGAGGGGGCCTCGTTGGCTGAAGGCGTGTATGATCCGTTGTTCACCATTGAGTTCTCCCTCCCTGTTACGTCAAGCAGTATGGAAGCACTGGTGACCCTCAATACGGTGATTGGATCACTGGCCGTTGCCACTGGAGATGACGCCGGCCTGATTTTGGGGCAGCAAAGCCACACAATTACACTCGATCCTGGCGATGCCGTTTTCTCACCAGATGCCACCGAATTGGATGCCGGGTCCATCAGCATTGACAATACTGCAGAGGTTACACTGGTGGTGACCAATACGGGGAATTCGGACCTGGTCATTAGCGATGTCATCAGTACAAATGCACTGTTTTCATTATCTCCGGTCTCGGCGACAGTAGCTCCTGGGCTCAGCCAGGATTTTGTGATTTCATTCACCCCATCATTTACTGAGTTCGGGTTGCAATCGGCTACCCTGACGTTTCAACACAATGCGGGAGAAGGAAGCACTGATATTATAGTGTCGGGTACTGGTATTGGCGGCCGTGGAGATGCAAGCCAGGATGGGGTGGTTGACGTATTGGATCTTGTCTTGGGAATCGATTATGCTCTAGGGATTACCCTACCTGATGAAAACCAGTTGTCCAGTGCCGACTTGTTTCCTTTTGACGCTTCTGATGGCGGGGTAGACGTGAGGGACTTAACCGTGTTGTCGCAAGCGATTTTGTCTGGTACTTGGCCGGATGGATTGCCTCTTCCTGTTGCGCCGGCTGCAACGGCAGTGGGGGGCAAGAACGACGATGCTTCGGCGCATGTTCAGTCGCTTATTTCGGATTCAGGGAGCACATTAACCCTCTCGACCGCTGTGCCGGTTAGGGGTGTGCAATTTACAATTGCCATGGATGCTCCCTTCGAAGAGCCTGAGCTTCCTGCAGGTGCACATCCCAATCTGAATACACAATGGCTGTACGATGCCTGGACGGGCGAATTGCGTGTATTGGCCGTACGTATGGATGGTGGATACCTGGATGCTGGTGAGCACGCACTGATTACGTTGCCTGGACATACAAAAGAACATCCGATGCAGTTGGTTTTAGGTATGGCTATTGTCGAGGGCCCCGAGCGGATACCTCTTGGGTGGCTCGATGCAAAAGAGACGACTACTGAGGGTGAGGGGGGATTAGATGAGGACCGTATTGGCGTTCCTTATCCAAATCCCGCCTCTGCCACATTAGAGGAGGGCATACGGATACCTGTCAGGCTAATCGAAAGCCAGCATGTATCAGCAGAGGTGTTTGACTTACTGGGCCGGCGAGTCGCGCTGGTACAAGATCGAACCCTTGATCGGGGAGATCACGTGCTTTCCTGGAACGGCAAAGATCACAGCGACCTGCCTGTATCCGTCGGCATGTACATGCTAAGGGTTAAGACAGCCAATCGTGAAGTGACCAGGGTGGTTACTTTACGCTAGTTTGCCAACGGCAAACTAGCGGTTTCGTGTTTCGTGTTTCGCGTTTGTTTCGTGTTTTGCATGTGCAACTCGAAACAAACCCGAAACACGAAACCCGGAACGCGAAACATCCCATTGATCCAAAGTCAATGGGACTATATAGCCGCCTGCGGCTGCAATTCAACTTGAGCGCCGCCTTGTCTTAGGGAAATTTGGGCGGCTTCGAGGAGGCGGACTACGGTTAGGCCGTTGCGGCCATCGGAACGCGGGGTTTCGCCAGATAAGATACAGTCCAGGAAATGCTGGCATTCAGCGCGTAAGGGTTCTTTCATTGTGATTTTGGGAATCACAATGTCTCCCGTCCGGAGGGACATGGCTTCTGCATAGTTTGTGTAGGAGCGTTTCTCTCCGGGTTGGAGATCAACCCCTTTGTCGTAGAGGCGCACTTTTTCAGTGCTCTCCATGTCGTCTATGACAGCCATCTTTTTGCTGCCTACAACAGTGACCTTCCTGATTTTATGCGGATCGAGCCAACTGGTGTGGAGATGGGCGAGTTTGCCATTTTCGAAGAAAATAGTTGCAAATGCTACATCCTCAATGCCTTCTTGAAGGAAGGATTGACCTGTTGCCGAGACCGCAACGGGGTTGCAATCAAGGAATAGAAGAGCAAGGGAGAGGTCGTGGGGAGCCAGGCTTTCAAAGGCATTCTCACGTTGCCGGATGATACCCAGATTTACGCGGTTGCTGTATATGTACCGGATGTCGCCGAGGTCTCCTTTGTTAATTATATCCTCTACATAGGTGAATGCAGGGTGATACATGAGTAAGTGACCTACCATCAGGCGTAAGTCATTTTGCTCTGCTAGAGCAACCAGTTCCTCTGCTTGTTCGGTAGTTTGCGCAAGCGGTTTCTCAACAAATACATGCTTGCCCGCTTTTAAGGCTTCTTTAGCCAACTCATAATGCTGAGGTGTTTGGGTGGCTATGACCACCGCATCAACATCCTCATTTGTCAGGATATCGGTAAATGAGGATGTTGTATCCAGGTTAGAGTATTGATTCCGAAGCTTCGCCAGGATTTCAGGACTCTGGTCGCAGACCTGTAAGACTTCTGCATCAGGTAAGGCAGCGAAGTTACGTAAAAGATTTTTTCCCCAATACCCAACACCTACCTGGGCAAGGCCGACTTTTTTGTTCAATTTTGACACGAAATAAACCGCTTTAGGAAGTGAGAGTTACCGTCTCTGTTTCTAGAAATTCTTTGATGGTGGTGGTTATATAGACCTGTTGCTCCTCGGTAAGCTCAGTGTGCATAGGGAGGGAGATTACCTCGGCAGCAGCACGATCTGTTTCTGGAAGCTCCACATCCTTCATCGATTCAGCAAACACAGGAAGTTTGTGGAGGGGTACGGGATAGTAGATTGCATGAGGGACTTTGCGATCTTTCAGGAAGGCTGACAACGCATCTCTTTTGGGCACCCGAATCGTATACTGATGAAAGACGTGGTTACACTCTGGGGCTGTATAGGGCGTTGTGATCATTGGATGATCGGCAAGCAAGGCGTCATACCTCTGCGCTGCTTCCTGGCGTGCAGCGATGTATTGATCCAGGTATTTTAACTTCACTTGCAGGATAGCTGCTTGTAATGAATCCAGCCGGCTATTAATCCCAACGATTTCATTGTGGTATTTCTTTTTCGATCCGTGGTTTGCGATAAGGCGAGCCTGCCCGAGCAACTCTTCATCGTTGGAAAGGATCGCTCCTCCGTCGCCAAATGCGCCCAGGTTTTTCGACGGGAAAAAGGACAAGGTCCCGTACTCAGCAAAGTACCCAATCTTTTTGCCTTTATACGTTGCACCAATCGCCTGTGCGCAGTCCTCAATGACGGGAATGTTGTGGCGCTTAGCAATCTCAAGAATAGGATCCATATCGGCCGACTGCCCGAAGAGATGTACCGGTACAATTGCTTTTGTTTTTGATGTAATAAGCGGTTCAATCTTGGCCGGGTCCATGTTGTATGTTTGCGGATCAATATCTGCAAATACAGGCACAGCTCCCATCAGAGCCGCTGCTTCGGCAGTCGCGATAAAGGTAAAGGGCGACGTAATAATTTCATCTCCAGGTTGGATGCCAAGGGCCATAAAGGCAATCTGAAGTGCATCGGTCCCATTACCAACGCCAACTGCATGATTGCAACCCAGGTAGGCACAGAGATCATTTTCAAAATGGGTGAGGGGCTTTCCTTTTATGAATTGCGTTGTGTCTAGAATAGACTGAATTGCAGCGTTGATTTCGTCTTTGATCGCAAGGTATTGCCCTTGCAGATCAACCATTCGTATTCCATCCATAGGTGTGTATATAGGATTCTATTTGAGTTTAGGTCCCCTCCCAGCCTTGATTATCTAGCTTTTGTTCTTCAGGAACTGGGCGGAATTTTTTGGCAGGTACTCCGGTGTAAATTGTATCGGGATCGGTGTCTCTGGTAATCACGGCTCCTGCAGCAGCCAGGGTGTCCGGGGCAATAATGACTCCTGGAAGCGTGATTGCGCCTACTCCAAGCCGTCCTCCACGGCGAACGGTAACACCTTTAAAATGCAATTTCCGTTCTTCTGTGCGTCCTACGTAATTGTCGTTGCTCGTGAGAACACCGGGGGCGACAAACACATAATCCTCTATGGTTGAGTAAGCCGTTATGTAAGCGTTTGTTTCAAGCTTGCAATGGTGGCCAATGGTACACTTGTTTTCGATTGCAGCATTCCGCCCGATGATGGTTTTATGGCCCACCGTTACTTCTTCACGGACGGTTGCCAGATCTGCAACAAGAATTTTATGAGCCAGGGTACACCCAGCATATATGACCACGCCGGTACCAATAAGAGTACCGTCTCCAATGTTGGCAGGGGGCTGTTTTTTATCTGAAGATACCGCACTGTTGGGGGCACGCATCGGCTGTTTGCCGATTGATGTATGATCATCTATTCGAACGCCATCTCCAATGATCGTCTGGTCATGAATGACTACATGATGCCCGATCTGGCATCCTTCGCCGATTTGAACATGCTGGCCAATTACACAAAACGCACCAATTGAAGTGTTCTTCCCAATAGAAGCCGTCGGCTCCACGGACGCGCGTGTGGAGATCATAGTTTGATGTTGTTCTTAAGTAGATGTGCAAAGAAGCCGTATACGCTGCTCAGGACCTAAGGGTCCGGAGCAGCGGAGTGCAAGGTGCAAAGTGCAAGGTGCAAAGTGCAAGGTGCAAAGTGCAAGGTGCAAAGTGAAGGGTGAGTTGAGGGTTTAGAGGGGTGGAATTCTTAAAGGGTGTAGGTATTAACTTGTTTGAATGAAGGTGCAAAACTAAATTACTTTGCACTTTGCACTTTGCACTTTGCACCAACAAAAAAAGCCCGGACTGCGTTTGCAGCCCGGGCTTTTTTTGTTGGTGCAATTCTTATTCTCCTGAGGAGTTAAGTTCGCTGAGGTAATGTTCGGCTAGAGGCTTGTAGCTTCCGAAGAGTGCATTTGAGAATGCGTCTGAAGCGGCCTGGTTTGAGCCAGAGAACATGAGTGCTTCACCTTTTACAAAGAAGATCTTTGCTTTGTCAGCACGGCTACCGCGATGAACTTCGAGGGCTTTGTCAGCCATTTCGATAGACTTCGGATAGTCAGCAAGTGTTTTGTAAGCTTCTGCGCGATAGTAGAATACGTCGGCGTCTGCTTCAACGTACAGTTCCATTTCATCGAGTGCATCAATTGCAGTTCGAGCGTTGGACTGAGTTGGGTTGCTGTTGTTGCTGCTTAGTTGTGTAGAAGCGATATATACATAGTGCCCGCGAACGGTACGCTCGGCAGAAGAAGCTGATTTTCTATCGCCCATGCCCATAACGGCCTGGAAAATAGGTAGAGCTTCTTCCATTTTGTCCATTTTTTGGAGCGCTTTAGCTTTACCGTAGTGGTTAGGTACATATCCGTTAGACAACTCGATACCACGCTGGTGGAAATCTAGCGCCTGTTGATAGTTTTCTTGCTTAAATGCACGAATACCGCGGCTGTTATCGATCTGAGCCATCACTTTGTGAGACTTCGTTACGATGTCAGCTTGATTTGCAGCTTCAGCTAGTTCAGCAGCTTCGCCAAATGCAGTGTAAGCCGTTTCATAATCTTTGGCTTTAGCTGCTGCGAGCGCCTCATTGTATTTCATTTTAAACTCCTGGCCCTCCTTGATAACAGTCTTTGTTTCCTGTGCAGATGCAGGCAGGGCAACAAGAGCGATAAGGAGAGCAAGTGAGGCAAATTTGAGAGTGCGCGTAACTGCGCTATATACTGAGTTCATATCCTCCAGTCGATTTGATGAACGATTACAGTGTCTGGCTTCGGAAAACGATATACTACCCTTTCAAGCGGTGGTGATGGGGGTAAAATTAACAAATCTACCGAAAATTGGAGTCAGATTCAAGTTACCTATACTCATTATCGTTTTCCGTACTCCGATCATTAAGTATGATGACACACCACCAGGGTAGAAGTTGCTGTTTTTTTGAGTTCAAGGTTCAAAGTTCAAAGTTCAATGTTGTTTTTGCTTAAAACCTTGAACGTTGAACCTTGAACTTTGAACTTTAGTTATTGGACTCTTCCAACTCTTCGCGGTATTCTTCGGAAGCATAGATTGCTACTTCAACACGGCGGTTTTGCTGGCGGCCAAAGTTTGTGTCGTTGTCTGCAACAGGTTGTGATTCACCATGGCCAATGATGCTTAGCCGTGCACCTTGAACGCCTTCCTTGAGAAGATACGTGGCTGCAGCGTCTGCACGTTGCTCAGACAGCTTCTGATTGTATTCCTCAGGACCTGAGCTATCTGTATGCCCTGCGATCATGAGTTCTGTATTTGGATATTCGTTTAGACTGGCAGCAAGCTTGTCTAGATTGTCCTGTGAACTTTTAGACAGCGTGTACGAGTTGACTTCGAATAAAATGGCAGAGTCAAACGTGATCTGAATGCCTTCGCCTACGCGTTCTACTTCAGCTCCTTCGAGTTCTTGCTCGAGCTCTTCGGCTTGTTTGTCCATTTGACGGCCTATAATAGCACCTGCTGTACCACCAACGGCGGCACCAACGATAGCGCCCGTTGCTGTTTTGCCTGTAGCCTTACCTATAATGGCTCCAACTGCGGCACCGGCACCGGCGCCAATAGCTGCGCCTTTACCTGTGTTATTCATATTGGCACATCCGGCAAGCAAAGTACTGCTGAGCAGAAGTACTAAGAGTGAATTTCGTGATAGTGCTAATTTAGTTTTCATTGTATTTGTAGTGAGTGTATGTTTCGAGTGATTCGATTGACATGTGGCTCTACATGTTATCATTTCTGAGTATGCCAAAGTCAATTTTGATGCCATCCTACTGAATCGATAGCGAATAAATGGCACTATTGAATCAGAAAATCTAGCTGGGAAGAGATACCAACGGATGTCTTTCCTTGAAAGTTTGAGTTCTCAATTAGTTGTTTGTGGAGTCAAATAGCCATTTGTTACCTTAGCAACTCCTTCAAACCTCCTATTTGATGTCTAATGTACCCAAAAAGTTTTGTAGGTAATTTCAAAAAAATGAGTTATACAATTTGTTAACACAAAGGCTGTATTCTGGATTAATTTAAGCTTCTTGTAAGATTTTTAAACAAAAAATGCACTTTTATTCAGATATCATAGGCAGTGTAATGAAGCTGAAAGTGATTCTGTGTGTATAAGTACGCTTTATTATTAATGGGCCGTTCTCCTTTCAAAGGCGCAATACCTTTTCGGCTAACTGAACCCTATCTTTTTTTGTGATTTTTTACTCTTTCTGATATATGAAACTGATCATCCCTATGGCGGGCCGTGGTACACGCGTCAGGCCCCATTCTCATGTTACCCCTAAACCTCTTCTTGCTGTAAAAGGGAAGACAATGGTGGAGAGAATAGTAGACACTTTCACTCGAGTACTGCCCAGAAAACCAACCGCTGGTGTCTTTGTTTTAGGTCCAGATTTCGGTGAAGAGGTCCGGGATCAGCTAAAAGGGATCTGTGATGAGCGGGGAATGGAGGCTTTTTTCCGTGTTCAAACAAAACCATTGGGTACAGCACATGCCGTTTTTGCTGCTGAAGACCAGCTGGCAGGAGAGGGGATCGTTGTTTTTGCCGATACGCTTTTTGACATGGAGTCTAAAGTCAGCCTTGAAGGGGCTGATGTTGTAGCCTGGGTCAAATTTGTAGAAGATCCCAGCCGGTTTGGAGTGGCGGTTCGGGAAGGAGAGCGTATTAAAGCGTTTGTTGAAAAGCCCCAAGAATTGATCTCGAATGAAGCGCTCATCGGAATCTATTATATAAAGGAGTTAAATAACCTCCGAAAAGAAATCGCGCAAATGATTGAGGAGAATAAAACAGGGCCTACAGGGGAGTACTACCTCACAGATGCCTTTGACCAGATGCTGAAGGCCGACCTTATTTTCAAGACCGCCTCCGTATCTGAATGGTTAGATTGCGGGACGATCCCTGCATTGATGGAAACAACAAAGGTTATTCTGGCAAAAGAAGTGGATGATCTTCGCCACGGAGAAATCAATAACAGTTTGATCCAAAATCCCGTATATATAGGTCCTGGTGCAAAAGTGACCAATTCTGTCATTGGTCCTTATGTATCTATCGAAGAAGGAGCTGAAGTAAACGGCTCTATTGTAAAAGACAGTGTCGTTTTTGCGAATGCCCGGGTGGAAAATGCTATTTTAGCAAATTCCATGATCGGGCAATTTGCCCAGGTGAAAGAATCCCCTCGAACCATTAACGTAGGGGATCACGCAATCCTGGGGTAGATCACCATACCCTTTATGATCATTTATCCGGATACCGCAGAAGAAAAGCTCGGCTTTGATGTACTCAGGGAGTCTATCGGGTCCTATTTGTTGAGTCCTATGGGGCAGGAGCATTTTGTGCTTCAGAAGCCATCCTCTGATGGAGATTGGATAAAAGAAGAGATTCAGCGTGTTGTTGCACTGAAAGAGGTGCTCCAATTCGACGACCCTGTTCCCTTATATGGGGTGGAGGATGTACGCGAAGGGCTCCGCCGCATCATACCCACGGGTTCCGTTGCCGAGGTTGAGTTACTTCTTCACACGATGCGGGTGCTTCAAGCCTTCAGGCGAATCAAAGGGTATTTCGATCAGCGTAAGGAGCAGTATCCTGGGCTATATGAGATCACCAAAGAACTCGGGGCCTTTCCGGATATTGAAAAACGTATCGCAGAAATCGTGGATGACGATGGGCGGATCAAGGACTCGGCTTCGTCCGAGTTGAGGCAGATACGGCGAAAGATGGTCTCTACGCAGACTCGGCTGCGAGAGACCCTCATGAACGAACTCCGCCGCTCTATCGGGCAAGGGTATACGACTGAGGCGCAGCCCACGATGAGAAGCGGGCGCATGGTGATTCCGGTGCGTGTGGAAGCTAAGCGAAAGATCGATGGCTTTGTTCACGACGTCTCCTCAACCGGCCAGACCGTATACATTGAGCCTGCCAAATGCCTGGACCTGAATAATGAGGTTCGTACTCTTGAGGCCGCTGAGCATCACGAAGTCCGGCGGATTCTGATAGATATCGCAAGCAGAATAAGAGAACACATCCCAACCATCGTTCGAAGTTGTGAGGTGTTCGGGCAAATTGATGTGATTCAGGCCAAAGCAAAGCTTGCTGATAGACTGAACGCACATGCAACCTCTGTGAATGATGAAGGGCGGATACAGCTTTCAAAAGCCCGTAATCCTGTATTGCAGTTGCATTTCGATGCACAAAATAAACGGGACGGAACGGAGCGGCAGGTGACGCCTCTAGAAATTTCTTTAGGTGAGGATTGGAATACCTTACTATTAACTGGCCCTAATGCAGGAGGCAAAACTGTTGCGATGAAAACGTTAGGGTTGTTTTCATTGATGATCTCGCTGGGGATACCACTGCCTGCTGATGAGAAGTCGGAGTTTTGTCTGTTCGATACACTGATTGTTGATATCGGGGATGAGCAATCTATTGAGAATGATCTATCTACATTTAGCTCTCATGTGACGAATCTGCGGTACATGCTGGATCGTGCCAGTGAAAAAACATTGGTGCTGATCGATGAAGCTGGTACCGGAACGGATCCTGCCGAAGGAGCCGCATTGGCACAGGTGGTACTGGAACGGCTCACGGAATTGGGAGCCAAAACCATTGCAACAACGCATCATGGGTCGCTCAAAGTGTTTGCCCATGAAGAGGAGGGGATTGAAAATGGGTCCATGGAATTTGATCAGGATACCCTACGGCCTACTTATCGGCTTCAGATGGGGATTCCAGGTTCTTCCTATGCCTTTGAGATCGCATCTCGTATCGGCCTGGAAACCGGGCTACTTGATCGAGCCCGTGAGCTGCTCGGAGACCAAAAGGTGCGCATGGAAGATTTGATTTCCAGCTTAGAAGCCAGGAATCAAGCCTTGTCCAAGCGTCTTGAAGATGCTGAAATGGCTTTGTCCGATGCGCGTGTGCAGCGGGAGCGCTATGAAGGGTTGTTTGAAAAGCTTGAAGCTGAAAAGGATGATATTAAGCAGAACGCGTTGGCGGAAGCGGAATCGGTGATGCAACGGGCCAATGCTGAAATCGAGCGGACCATTCGCGAGATCAAGGAGCATCAGGCGGCGAAAGAAAAAACGAAAGAAGTCCGTGCGGAGCTTGAATCGTTTAAAACCCAGATCAGCAAGGAAAAGCAAAAAACAGCATCTAAGAAGCAGAAGCGGTCCAAGAAGCGCTCAAATCAAGCGAAAAACGAAAAGGGAAGTGTTGCACGGAAACCATTACAGGTAGGCGATCAGGTGGTGTTGGATGGAGGATCAACGACAGCTGAGTTGATAGAACTGTCAGGGAAGCACGCGGTCATTATGGCTGGATCTATGCACATGCGAGTAAAAATAGACCGGCTAAGGAAAGTGGCTGGGCCACGGAAGCAAAAAGTGATCGTTAAACAGGTTAAATCAAGTGGAGACGCAGGGATAACGGCACTTAAGGCACGTCAACGAATAGATATTCGAGGCAAACGGGTTGATGAGGCATTATCTGAAATTCCCCGCTTTATTGATGACGCGATCACAACAAATCTCAACCGCATCGAAATTGTACACGGGAAAGGTACTGGCGCCCTGAGAAATGCTATCCACGAATACCTGGATACAACACCTGAAATAGCCCATTACGAGGATGCACCATACAACGAAGGTGGGCCGGGTGTGACGTATGCGTTTTTGAAATGAGTCCGGAGACAATAGTGCGGAGTCCGGAGTGAATTGGCAGTTAGCCTCACTCCGGACTCCGCACTATTGTCTCCGGACTCAACCAATCATATCCTAATTGTCAACGCTGAAACGCCAACCATATACCTGCCGCCACCGCCGAGAAGGGTGGTGTTTGGCGTGCCGGCGAGTCCGATGTTGAAGTCGTATACTGGCGTCTGGATGCCAACTCCGAAACCAGCAGTTAGTGCGCCTTCACCACCGACGCGTATGCCCGTCCGAATGGGGAAGGAGAATCTGCGACCGGGATGGAATTCGCTGCCGAGATAGAATGAAGGTCTTCGTGACAGGTTACCCGCCGCTTTGTTCAAGCCGACCGAGGTACCTGCTGTTAAAACGAACAGGCCTTTTAACGCGTGCCAGCTGCTGCTTGCATGAAAAGCGGCAGGCGTATAAGAGGTAAAGCTGCCTTTTGTCCGTTCAACATCATCGTAGGCGTCATTGACCAGGTCATTAAAGTAGTCTTCTACGTATGCACCAAAGTCGCCATCGTATTCCTCGTCGATCCGGTCAAGGTCTAGCTCCAATCCGTCAAATTCGAAGGAAGTGCCTGAGGGGGTAACCGCATCTGCATTCTTGGTCCATTTGATATAACCAAGATCAGTGAGGCTTGCCGATACGAGCAGGTTTTTAGATACCTCATACGTAGCTCCCACATCAACTCCCAATCCGTTGCCGGAGATTGCGTCGAAGGGGTTACTGAAATCGGAGGGATCTGCGTCGGTAAGGAATCCACTGGATTCGAACAGGTTAATAGACTCACCGATATCTTCGTTAAAGTTGCCCGCAGCCTGAATGACGTAGTCGAAATTATGCGTAATGGAGCCGTCGCTGAGTTCGACATACGAATCCATAGTTGTTCGTGCATAATTGAGACCAAGGATATATTTGGGAGCTATCCCGATAGCAAGGCGCTGTTGCGGGAAAAATTGGCTGTAGCCGACAGAAATCTCAGTGGTAACCACCGAACGGATATCCATATTTACTGGAAATGACCCTTCCTGGTCGGTGCCAACCAAAATAAGATCAAATAATCCACGGCTAAATCCGGCTCGAGTATAGGCTCGAGTACGAATACCTAATCCAGCACCCCATTTGTATCCGCGGAAGGCTACCGCAAGGGGGACAACTTCAGCGGAGAATCCAATATTTCGGATATAGCCATCTTCAACAGATCCCATCCAATCGTCAAGGATTGCCTGGACTTGAGGTGTAGTCAGGTTTTGGTTATTGGTAAATGAATCGTTGTAGTGAGAGAACTGGATTAAGCTACCACCACCAAATGCCTGGACGCCACCCAATGTGACGACGAAGCGTGAGCCTCTTTCATCTAACCATAGGTTAGCTGGGTTGAAGAACAAGGCATCTGTATCGCGAACATATGATGGTCCGCCGCCGGCTGTACTCAGCATAGAAACCCCACGAGTGTCAATCTGAGCAAGTACGGGGTTTGAGGTGGTGAGCAGAAGGCCTAATAGGCTGAATATGAGGGTAATCTTTTTCATAAAAGACAGAATATTTAGTGCAGAGTTCAAGTGCAGGGTGCAGAGTTTTTATGCGAAGTACAGAGTGCTCAGAGCTATATCTTTGCACTCTGTACTTTGCCCGCTGAACTTATTCTTCTACCTGAACGGTAAGGTCAAACTTACCGAGTAGTTGGAGCTGGATGGTGTCTGAAGCGCGGAGTGTAGCAGGGACATCTTCGTTGGTTTTGATCTGGAAGCTGATTTGTGCTTCCTTGCCCCGGCTCATGGTGCGCAGTTGATCTTCTGTTACCGAGATCTCAAGGGTACCGGGCGTCGTGCCTGTACTAAGGCCGGCTTCATCTGCTGGAGCTGCACTCAGGGTATAACTCGTACCTGAGCTATCAGGCAGGGTGAGGATAGGTTGTCCCCACTCATCAAGGATGTCTACCTGTACTCCTACTTCCACGGGGAGTCCGTTTTCATAGGCGAGTTCAAGGTTGCCTTCGTTGAGAAGAACGTCCGCATTTGGATCGGTGAGATCTTCCAGGCTGGAGAGATCTGCTTCAATGGTTTCGTCAGCCGAGAATGATCCAGAGAAGCTTAGCGGGATACCAGCACCTATGGATGCCTCCATCGTGAACGGTTTCTGAAGCTGTACTAGGCCACCGCTTGTACCTTGAACGAGTCCTTTACCAACGTATCTGAATTCCTCAGGTAACGAGCTAATGAATTCATCCAGGTTGGAATTCGTCTGGTTGATTTCGATAACTTGGGTGACTACCTGTTCAACAGATGGAGAACCTGGGATCGTAAACTTAATCAGGTTCTCTGGAGCAATCGGAGTGCCTTCGAAGACAAAGTCTTGCGCGAGTGTATCGGCAGCGGATACGGCGAAGTCGTTTTGTCCGCTGAGATAAACCGGATTGCCATCATTATCAATACCTACCATGGCGGCATAGAAGACAATGTCTGCACCAAGGTTGGTGTTGATATTAAAGGTGAACTGGGCGCCGTTGAACTGGAAGCCGTCCAGGTCATATTCGTTAAGTTCACTGAGGCTGCCCAGGTCCATAACCTCTGCTTCTGCGTTGCTCATGATTTCGAGCACACCATCGTTGTTTGCATCTTCGGTCAAATCAATGGCGCTTGCGCTCATGATCGCTTCGACACGGGAAATTTGCAGGTTTTGAGGTGCAATCGAGGCACGGATCTGGTCCGCGATATTGAGTGAAGTTGGTTGACCTGCTTCACTTAATGCAAACACATTGTAGGAGGCCTGATTATCAACAGGGTAGATCCGCACATTTGCGAGATCGATCGCGATGTTTTCAAGTGTAGTTTCGCCCGAAAGCTGGCTGTACTGGAAGCTTGAAGGATTTTGCGAAGACCCCTGGAACTGAATCACGAGGGAATCCGAAGGAGAGTATGGAGGTAATCTGAATCCTGGAAGGCTGAAGCGCAGCGTTTCCATATCCATATTCATCTCGTTCGTGATCTCTTCGATCAGTAGTGTACCGGATTCAAGTTCAACGAACTCCTGGCCGCTTTCAAAGCTTACATCATCCACATCGATGTCAAGGATACCATTGGACATGAATTCTTCTGCTTCTGGGATGAAGTACAGTTCATCGACTTCAACATTACCTGTCACTGTAGTAAAGAGGCCATCGGAATCTTTGATGATGGCGCTTGCACCTCCCGTTCCTGGGCTAGAAGCGAGTACTTCTACCTCGATTTCACTTGAAATCACTTTGCCAGCCATAGGGAATACGAGATCTACAGCCTGCCCAGTGGGAATAGTGCGGCTCGTTCCTGCAGGCAAGTCATCCAGGTTGAACATGACGCTAGGAGCTGTGATGGTACCTACATCCCCCAGGTTGCGGGCCGTCAACTCCGTAAGTGTTACATCAAAAGCGAGATTGTTTGCGATGTTGATCGTAATCGAGCCGCCGGCTGCGATGATCCCAGAGAATTCGGTGTCGCCGCCAAGAGATAATGCATCTCCTGAGGCATCGATGTCACTCTGTGCCGGTACATCACTCACGCCAGTTTCTGCATACTCAAGAGGGCGTACCAGCGTAGTTACTTGGACACCGTTAGGGTTTGTTACCATCGGAGTATCACCTTCCGTGGTCGTAACGTCCAATCGATACGTTGCGTCAGCCGTGAGCAAGCCTCCTGCGACGTCCATCAATGCGGTTGCTTGTTGTCCAGGGGCAGGGGATGAGTTGAAAGAGGCCCGTGCAATTTCCACGGTGGTGCCCCCGTCCGGCCGCTCCAGGATCACTGCAGGAGCGCCCCCAGATGCGTTTGTCAAGGTGCCGCTTGCCAGCCCATTGGCCAGGGTAAACTGAAACTGGTTTACATTGCTGGTAGACGAAGACAGGCGAACCGATTCAACGCTAACAGCAGACAGGTTGATCAGATCTACTGTAGGTGGGACAAGTACATTTCCTATTGGATATGACGGGACCGCTGGATTTACAGGCGCCGAAGGAATGTTGATTTCCGGCGAAGTAAACAGGCCAACGTCTGATCCAAACGTTTCTGTTGAGAATCCTTGTTCTTCAAGAGAGCCAATGGATACGCTAACTGTAATTGGATCGAGCGAAATTTCGCTGATTAGATCGTCTAGATCTCCAATGTCGAGATCGTCCAGCTCCTGGTTAATAAGAAGCTTGTTATTTGTAGGATCGACACTGAACAGCGTATCAAAGGAGGCATCCGTTGAGTCAATTAATGGGGTTAGGCCTGATGCGTCAGGGCCTAACAAGACAAACGTTTTGTCTAGAATTAAGGGTGCCTTTACACTAGTGGTTAGGCTGAAATCTGGTGATTCAGTCGGGATGTCGCATCTGCTTAACAGAACGACCATAGCAAGGCAACACAGCGCTCTTGCCGCGAAGGAAAAATGACGTAGCATGGATTATGTGTCTATTCTTGTGCATCTATTTCGGGGACGAGCACAAGGTGGGGGATAGATATAGGTGGGCAGAGGTGGTATCGGATGGAAAAGGGGAAGGTTAAGCCTGGGCCATTGTCTTTGGACCCTGCAGTGTCCTCAAAACATGACACGTTGTATATAAATAGCCTCTATTATCTGCAAAAAATTGCCGTATTTTGTCCTTTAGGTACTCCGGTTCGTTTTTTGTAAATATCCGGATGCAACACTGAATAAGAGATGTGCGATGAAAAAATTGATATTTCTAGGACTTTTATTTTTTGCTGTAGCTCCTTTGCAGGCGCGCATGCAAGATGATATAGATCACATTGTACTTTACATACAACAAGCGATTGAGAGTGGAAATGCTGAGTCACTGGTTAATAAATCGAGCTCCTACGTGGAGGTTACTCTTTTAGGAAACACCACGATGTATAGCAAGGCACAAGCAGGTTATATCCTCCGTGAGTTTTTTCGAGAGCATCCTCCCTCAGATTTTGCATTCCAACGCCGGCTGAACGTGGGGACCGATTGGTACATGTATGGGAGTTACAAAAATGGCACCCAGAATCAGGTTTATAGAATGGAAGTGCGTATTAGGAGGAACGGGGAAAGGTATGAGATAAAGAATATTAGAATATCGTATGTTAGGAAATAGAAGAACCACCTTTCTTAAAGGGTTCTCCAAAATCGAACCACTTCTAACTTATGCCTCAGGGGCCAACGGATAAAAAAAAATTGCTTCAGATAGGGTCGCCTTCAGTATGGATGGCGTCAATAATGGGCAGTCTTCTACTTACCCTGATCGTGATCTCTGTCTTAAAAGAGCAGCACATTGGGCGTATTGATGGCCGGCTTCTTAAGGAAAAACAGTGGGTTGTAAAACAAGCACATCAACGCATCCGCAAAGACCTGGACCAATCTTTCCGGGAGCTTCATCAGAGAGCAAAAGACATTGCGGAGGATGAGGAAATTGTCGAAGCCCTGCAACTATTCACGGCTAATGCAGATCCAGCCAGCCAACAACAGATCATCCAACAATTTTCGCGATACAAGGTTGATGAGCAACGCTCTGTTGAGCTTTATACGGTTGCTCCCCGCCTGGTAGCCTGGAATGGGTTCAGTATGCCTTTAGGGGAAGCTCCTCTGACTTCTCAATTCTCCAACAGTATCCAGTACGAGTCTATTGAGGATAGAGGTGTTTGGAACGCGTTGGCCGCCTGGCATCCTGTAAACTATGAAGGACAGGTTATTGGTGCTGTACGGGCGATGAGGCTTGTAGAAGCCCAAATGCCCGTTGAAAACCAATACCTGGAGAGTTTCAGCCTGGCTGACTCATGGCAGCGGATCACCCAATTGCCTATAAGGGTCTGGTTAAACAAAGACGTCGAATTGTCTGAATCACTTTCAGATGAATCCGGTGTTATTCATGCCATAAAGGATCCAGCAGGGATACCTATAGGCAGCATGTACATTCCTTATCCCAGTAAAGAAGAGCTGGAGACTCGGATTTCTAATCAATATGTTGACTTTCAAACCCTGGTATTAACTCTTTTGATGATCGCGCTCATAGCAGGTCTGATCTATGGTATATCGCGGGTAATTGGGAATAGCAGGGCTTTGACTGAAAAGAGGCTTTGGAGCAGGGTTGTACCGTATTTTGTGCTTCTCTCCCTATCGTGGTGGGGGATGCGCTTTTTTATGCTTTATCTGGAAGTACCTGCGCGGTGGCAGAGAGGTAAGGCGCCTTTAGCTCCCTTGTTTGATCCTACTCATTTTGCTTCGGACCTTGGTGGCGGGTTGTTCAGGTCTTTGGGCGATACCTTCATAACAGGTATTTTTATCCTCCTATTTGCCATATGGCTCTTCAGGCTTGTTCAGCGATTCTCTACGATCTGGAGTAAGGAAAAGGTATCTGACCGCCGATCTTTGTTTGATTTGTTAAGAGTTATTGCAGGGTTCTTGATTGCTATCCTGGTTTCTCTATCTGTAATTCATGTATTAGGTTCTGTCATACATCGAGCTGTTCTGGATAGCACGCTGGACTATGCCGAACGATCAGGGATAATTCCCGATCGGCTTGTGTTCTTTATGTTCTGCACGCTGATGATTATTGGCATAGCGAGTGTCATCATTCAAATTTCATTTACATGGTATTCAGTAAGCCAGGCTCGTTTGTTTAATTCGCGGCCCAAAGTAGCAAACCTTATAACAGCCATCGTTCTGATTGCGAATGGCCTTGCTATTTGGGGATATATCGTGCAGTTCAGTTCAGGATATCACGTCCCTGTATTAATTGCATTGATTGTTACAACAAGCATTTGGGGTGGGAGTTTTATCATATCCAGATATCCATCCAGGGTAAAGGAGTGGGTGCATTTTCGAGCAGCCCTCTTGGGAATACTGGTCCTTGCTGTACCCTTATATGCCCTTTTAGCCGAAGGCATTGATGCACAACAACGCCAATTAATGGAGGAAGCTGCGAGTACGTTTACGTCTCGCCAGGATCCACGTGTAGTATTTGCGATCGAGGAGGTGTTGTACGATGCTGGGGCAAACGAGGAGCTTGCTACCGCAATTAGTGGTAACGAGGGCACTGAAGATGTATCTGGATTGATGGAGCGCCTTTTGAGGCTTTCGCCATTATCCTCGTTGATTACTCACGACGTAAGTATTGTCGTCTTTGATACGGCGAATACACGAATAGAGGGCTACTCGCAGGGTATTCAAGACGGCCCAGGAACAGGTATCAGGGTAGCAGAAAGGGATGAATATTCGACTCTTAAACTCATGTACGAGGAGAGTGGGTCAGACAGTATATTGGTTGATATTTTGACCGGCAGGCATGAAGAAGATCGATTTCAGTATGGTGGTATCGGGCCTATCTATGCTGCTGATACTTCTGGTGTAGTGGGCTGGATTGTCGCTAGAGCTGAACCAAGAGCATTGCTAAGAGATGAAGGAACGCTCTTTCCTAAAGTATTGCTGCCACAGGGCGTTAATCAACTCAAAAGCAATCTTTCGTTGGCTCAATTTCAAGGTGAGGTTCTGGTCCGAAGCCTTGGGTCAGATTTTGGACAGTATCGGATGCGTGAAGCTGTATATGACCAGTTGAAGCTAAATGAAGACTATTGGCTGGAGGAGAAAAGCGGGGATAAGAATTACCTGTTCTATTACAAACGGTCCCTGGATGAAAGCCCTTCAGTAACCAGTACGCCCATTTCTGCCATCACGGCAGTACGTGCTTCTCAGATGAATTTTTTCGACCATCTGTATTATCTGTTACGGCTCATTATTGCCGGGATATGCGTAGGAGGGCCATTGTATATTCTGGGCAGGATCAGCGGGGTTAACGTGAATACTCAGCTCAGGTATAAAGACCGCGTGCTCAATGCTTTTCTTGGGGTAGGGGTTGTTGCTGTTATTTTTGTTGGCATCGTAGGGCTCCGTGTAATTACGGCAGAAAACGACAATGCGATCAGAAGCTGGATTCGAGCGCAACTGGATCGGGTTGAAGAGTATTTAACGTTGAATGCCGAGTTTGGAGAACTTCCCTCTGAAGTGCTTGCTCGTGCAGATGTGAATGACATTGCTGAAAAGGTAGGCCTTGATATCAATGTGTATGAAAATACATCTCTATCAAGCACTAGCCGGGAGCAGTTGGTTGAAGATCGGCTTATCGATGAGCGCTTACCGATCTATGCCTATTATCAGTTGTATTATGAAGGCGCACGGAACGCATACGAAGAAGAACAGGTAGGGAATTTTCATTATACGGCCGGCTATAGGGTGTTGTCTGATAGCGAAGGGCAGCCACGATTTGTGATCTCTGTACCTACGCTGCCTGAACAGGAACGGATTGAGGAGGAGCGTGCCCGAACCGTGGCTTATCTTTTCGGGGCCTTGCTTCTTCTGGTTATTGCAGTGATGTTAACTGCCTCGCTACTCGCCAATGCATTGTCTCGTCCGATTGGGCGGTTGCGTGAGGGGTTAGAAGCTGTAGCGAAGGGACGCTTCGAGCGGCCACTACCCGTCGATACAAGAGATGAGATTGGTACCCTGGTTAAGACCTTTAATTCGATGCAGGAGCAACTGGCAGAGAGCCGCCGAAAGCTGGCTCAGCAGGAGCGCCAGCTTGCATGGCGTGAAATGGCACGCCAGGTTGCGCATGAGATCAAAAACCCATTGACGCCCATGAAGCTCTCCGTGCAACACTTGCGAAGAGCCTACTCAAACCTGGATACGAAGGAGGCAACCGTTCCTGAATCAGACAATCGATTCAAAAATCTATTTGAGAAGATCACTACGACCCTTATAGAGCAGGTAGATGCCCTGGCGCGTATTGCAAATGAGTTTTCATCCTTTGCCCGTATGCCGAAACGGCTCCTGGAGCCGCTGGATCTCAACGCAGTGCTGAAAGAAGCCGTGGATTTGATGCAGGAGCAGATTACCCCCAGAATCGAAGTTGACTTTCATGAAGAACCCCTTGTGCTTCAGGCAGACCGTGAAGAATTGCGGCGCATTTATATTAACCTGATTAAAAATGCAATAGAGGCCTCTTCGCACAAGGAGGTATTTAAAATTAAAGTGTCTTCAAGTCTATTCTCAAATGGTTCGTCGCCATCAAGATGGGCATACAGCACGGTTGAGGATGAAGGTGTTGGGATTTCAAACGAGATGGTGGATCGAATTTTTGAACCCAATTTCTCATCCAAAACCAGCGGGACGGGTTTGGGACTTGCGATCGTAAAAAAGAGCATCGAAGATTTGCATGGAGAAATAGGATTTGATACCCAGGAACACGTGGGTACAACTTTTTGGATTAAATTGCCGTTGATAGATGACTGACCCCCTTAATTGAATCGTTGGAACATGAAGGCAATTGTGGTTGGCGCTGGTGAAGTTGGATTTGATGTGGCCAGGTTATTGGCGATGGAGAAGCACGATGTTACCGTGATCGATGTAAATGAAGAAGCTCTTCAACTCGTTCAAAATCGCCTTGATGTACTCACCATCCACGGAAGTGGAACATCAGCAGACGTGCTATCGGATTGTGGTGTACGTCAATCGGATATCTTGATAGCCGTAACAACGATCGATGAGGTAAATCTCATTTCTTGTATGATGGCTAATCGTTTAGGGGTTGGGACCACGGTTGCCAGGGTTCGCTCGGATGTCATCAGCCAAACGCAGTCGATCATCAAGGCTAAAGACTTTGATATTGATATCCTGATTCATCCTGAAGAAAGCACGGCTGAGGAGGTTACCCGCTTAATCTTTCGAGCGAATGCAACGGATGTATTAACATTTGCAAATGGCCGGCTTAATGTGGTTGGAATGAGGATTGACGCGACCTCGCCTGTTATCGGTGTTTCGATTGCTGACTTGGCCAGCAGCATTCCTCAATATCCATTTAGGATTGTGGGGATCAGTCGTGGAATTCGAACCATTTTACCCCGGGGAAATGAGCGGCTACAGAAAAATGACCAGGTATTCGTTCTCGCCCGCCCAAAACATATTCCCCATGTTTCAAGCGCCCTTGGTAAAAGCGAGCAGCGGATTCAAAACGTAATGATTCTGGGAGGAACTCGTGTTGGGGCCTTGGTAGCGAGCCAGCTAGGTAAGAGGAAATTCAAGAGCATCAAGATTGTCGAACCAGATAGAGAGCGGGCGGAGAAAATCGCGAATGATTTCCCCAATGTGTTGGTCATACATGGGGATGCCTCTGATATCGATTTGTTGGTTATGGAAGGGCTGGCCGAAATGGATGCTTTTGTCGCAGTAACCGACGACGAGGAGTCTAATTTAGTCGCTTGTTTGATAGCCAAGCATTTGGGTGTTCAAAAGACCGTGGCCTTACTGTCAAAACCAACGTATGTACCTATCAGTCAGGCTATCGGGTTGGATGCGGCTGTGAGTAAAAAGCTAGCCATCTCCCGTGAGATTCTTCACTTCCTTAGAGGAAAACATGTGCTGAGTGTAGCCACCGTGCACGGATTGGATGTTGAAATTCTTGAGATAGAAGCCCGGCGGAAATCGTTCATGACGAAGAAGCCGCTTGCCGAGTTGGATGTGCCGCTAGAAATGATTTTAGGTGCTGTGCTGCGAGGAAAGGACCTGGAAATAGCTACTGGGAAAACAAAGATTGAACCGGGCGATCGGGTGATCGTGTTTGTTCGCTCACCCTTCATCCCAAAAGCGGAAAAACTGTTTGGGGGCAAATAGCCCGGGTTTTAGCTCATCGGCCTATCTCCTTAAGCCGCACAGCCTTATCGCTTGAGACGCTTTTATTCTATGGATCACCATCCCTTTCTCCCTTTCAATCTGCCTTTGCATTCTCTTCGATTTAATCAAAAAGTGGGCAGACGATAGCAATTTGGCCGATTTTAGGACGTGACTCTTAAGTAAGAAAATTATTTATAGCTTTTGCCTATCTATATGATAAGTAATATCAATTAGACAGATGAAACGCTCCTCTTTACCTTTTGCTTGTTGTCAATTCCCCCTCTGCAATTCCCCCATGCTCCTCACATAGGATCAGGGAGAAATCTGATCAATTTCTCCCTGATCCTGCTCATGATGCAACTCGAAATCGGGGATAACCCTGTTCGAGTTGTTTTACATGATTCAACAATCATATAAAAAACTGCAAGCAAAATGTATCAACTGTTAAAACCAGAATGGTTTAAGCACTATGCTAAACCACGCTATCTAATGAAGAGGGTTGCCATACTGGCTCTTTTCTTCGCAAGCCTGTACACTCCCGCAATGGCACAAGAGCACTCTGTTGCCAGGCAGTGGAATGAAGTTCAATTAGATGCTATACGAGGGGACGTACCGCGCCCCACTGTTCACGCGCGTAATCTCTTCCACCTGTCTGCTGTAATGTATGACGGTTGGGCCGTCTATGACGACATGGTCACAACGTATATACTGGGTAATGCCTTTGCAGGTCATTCCTGCAGTTTTTCAGGTGTTTCTGCTGTATCCGATACGGAAGCAGCACGTGCAGAAACCATAAGTTATGCTGCCTATAGGTTGCTAAGCCACCGGTTTGCAACATCTCCTGGTGCAATGGAAAGCCTGGCATCATTTGACACGTTAATGGATGACCTTGGATATGATACATCCAATTCATCCGTTGATTATGAGATGGGCGGCCCTGCCGAGCTAGGTAATTATCTGGCCCAGTGTATGATCGACGCAGGCCTGCAAGATGGATCCAATGAAGTCAATGACTATGCAACACTCTATTATGAGCCGTTGAACAATCCGCTGATCGTTGGCCTTTCTGGTAATCCTGAACTTACAGACATGAACCGGTGGCAACCACTCGTTCGTGACTTTACGATCAATGGGGATGGTGAAGTCGTTCCTGGGCCTATACCTGGGTTTTTGAGCCCGGAATGGGGGCAGGTTACTCCCTTTGCCCTGACGACAGAAGACTTGAACGTTTTCCAGCGGGATGGTAATGATTACTGGGTATATCATGATCCAGGTACTCCACCACAATGGGAAGAAGGCGCTATCGGTGATACGGATTACTACCGATGGAATTTTGAGATTGTAGCCATGTGGTCCTCTCACCTCGACCCTGCTAACGAGACCATGTGGGACATCTCTCCTAAAACTCAGGGAAATACGCCTCTATCCGATTGGCCTACAACAGCTGAGGAATATCAGGCATTTTATGACATGGAAAACGGAGGGATAACGGCAAACCAGGGTCATGCAATGAATCCGTTTACTGGTCAGCCTTATGAAGAACAAATGGTGCCGCGAGGAGATTATGGCCGTGTGTTGGCAGAGTTCTGGGCGGACGGACCCAGTTCTGAAACGCCTCCTGGGCACTGGTATACGATCCTTAATGAGGTGAATGACCATGAAGCCCTTGAAAAGAAATTTGTCGGTCAAGGAGAAGTATTGAGTGATCTCGAATGGGATGTGAAAGGGTATTTATTGCTTGGAGCTGCTGCCCATGATGTGGCTGTAAGTGTGTGGGGCGTAAAATCCTGGTACGACTTCATACGTCCTGTTTCAGCCCTAAGGGCACTTGCTGATCGCGGACAAAGCTCAGACTCCACGGCTGCGAATTACGCTGTCGACGGTATTTCGCTCATTGAAGGGCATATCGAACTCGTAGAAGAAGGCGATCCATTGGCCGGTGAAAATGACGAGAACGTCGGCAAAATTAAGTTTTACGCATGGAGAGGCCCTGACTACATCAACGATGCGGAGACAGAATCTGCGGGTGTAGACTGGATTCTTGCAGAAAACTGGTGGCCCTATCAGCAACCTTCCTTCATTACGCCGCCTTTTGCCGGTTATGTTTCGGGGCACTCTACGTTTTCTAGCGCAGCAGCACAAATCCTGACCTTGCTGACAGGTGATGAGTATTTCCCAGGAGGAATGGGAGAATTTAGCTTTACTCAGGATGAATACCTGCTCTTTGAAAACGGGCCAAGCATGGATGTAACGTTACAGTGGGCTACGTATCGCGACGCGTCAGACGAAGCAAGCCTATCGCGAATTTGGGGAGGGATTCATCCACCTATTGATGACATTCCTGGTCGCCTAATGGGCGTTGAAATAGCCGAAGATGTATTTAGTTTTGCATCGCGCTTCTTCGAAGGGACCGCTACAAGCATCGAGGAATTTCCAAGAACCGGTAGAGAGGTTGTTGCTTCTATTTATCCCAATCCCGTGGGCTCTTCTGGTAAAGCGAATATCGTCCTCGACAACACAGCGATCCGTACCGAGGTGCAGGTTTTTAATATCCTTGGGCAGGAAGTTTTTAGCTCGAGCTACCAGGGATACCAGCAGCATCTGGAGCTTAATGTCGATAACTATAAGCCAGGTATCTACATGGTCCGAATTATACAAGATGGTGCATCTTCTGTTAAGAGCATTACAATCTTGTAAGTAAGGTCATCATAGATACGCTCTTCTAAATGCGTGTCTTAATCTATTTAAAGCCCGCCTTTGGAATTTCATCCAGAGGCGGGCTTTAGTATGTTCTCTTCCTTAGTTTAACCGTGCACCGTAAATTTGGCTGTTTTTATCATCGTGCTGGTTGTATGGTTTTAAACTGGAAAGCTGTTGTTGAGACGTTGGGAATACTGCTTCTTTTTCTCGCAGTAGCTTTGTTAGCTCCCCTGGTTGTTAGTCTCATATATAAGGAATCCATTTGGTGGAGCTTTGGGGTAACAGCCATCTTATCAGGGGGAATCGGGATAGGCTTCCGTTTTTTTTCTAATAAGGGAGGCAAGCAACTAGAAATACGCGAAGGATTTGCTGTTGTGGCGCTTTCCTGGTTTGTGCTTTCTCTGATTGGGGCATTGCCCTTTGTGCTGAGTGGTGTATTAAGCTCATACTCAAACGCATTTTTTGAAACGATGAGTGGCTTTACGACAACGGGAGCCACTATTCTGGGAGGAACCGATACCCCTCAGATCGAAGACTTGCCCAATTCGTTACTGTTCTGGAGAAGCTTGACGCACTGGCTTGGAGGGATGGGGATCATCGTGCTAACATTGGCTATCATGCCCATTTTAGGCATCGGCGGGGTTCAGCTATACAAAGCCGAGGTGCCAGGGTTAACAACAGATAAGTTAACGCCTCGGATAGGAGAGACTGCTAAACGGTTGTGGCTCATCTATGTGGGTTTTACGATTGTTCAGATAGGGTTATTATGGCCGGCGATTGGGTTCTTTGATTCGATTAACCATGCGTTTGCTACGATGGCTACAGGTGGTTTTTCCACTAAAAACGGATCGGTAGGGCAATTTGAATCAGCCTATGTAGAATGGATCATCATCGTTTTTATGGTTCTTGCTGGGGTCAACTTCGCCTTGCACTTCAGGCTCTTGGCGGGTCAGTTCAAAGCGGTGTGGAAGGATGCTGAGATCAAAGTGTATTTCTCGATTGTTGCCGTAAGTACGCTATTACTCACCGTGTATTTATGGTCGCCGGGTGGCGGCTCTGATTTTTTGAAATATGAACAACTGGGCGAATCTTTCAGACAGGCGGCATTCCAGGCGGTTGCCATTATAACAACGACTGGTTTTGGTACAGCCGATTACGAATTGTGGCCCTTTTTTGCCATGTCAGTACTGTTTCTGCTTTTCTTTGCTGGAGGCATGGCGGGCTCAACGGGAGGGGGGATTAAGATCGTTCGGCATATCTTGTTGTTCAAAAATGTGCATACTGAAATTAAGAAGCTTGTCCACCCAAATGCCGTCATTCCGATTCGTTTAAATCAGCATTCGGTTTCTCAGGACATCATGCGGAATGTCCTCTCTTTTTTCTTTGTATACTTTGCATTAATTGGATTGGGTACACTGGTCATGACGGCCATGAATCTGGATGTATGGAGTGCCTTTACGGTGACAATCTCCTCAATCGGGAATGTGGGGCCCGCCTTTGGTGATTTTGGGCCTACAGAGACCTATGCACCCATCCCGGCAGCCGGAAAGTGGGTGTTATCCTTGCTCATGATGGCTGGAAGGCTTGAGTTATTTACTGTACTCATTTTGTTCTCCCCAGCTTTCTGGAGGCGTTAAGCATTATCCTTCTTGAACGACATAAATCATGAAAGCTTTTTTTGATGCATCCGATGTTCGGCTCGATGAGTTCGAGCAGCTTTGTTCTCAATCCGTTTCTTTAGGAGATTATCCGAGAGCAACACACGTTGAAAGCAATGTGGTCATTTATGAAGGTGCAGCTCTACGAGCAGTTCTTGATGAAAGAGAGGCTGAACAGGAGTTGTTAAGCGAATTGAACACCTGCCTGCGTTCCGGGCCTGGAGTACTTGTTATTCGAAACATGTACGATGATCATACTGTGATCGATGCCAGCACTGAACTATTCAAGGATATTGTTCGGGAAGAAAGAGAGCGAGGTTTTGGATTAGGCGATCACTTTGGCAACAACGAACGCATTTGGAATTCCTTTCAGAAGGTGTGTGTCAAGGACCCTAAAACCTTTGTAGCGTATTACGGGAATCCACTCCTTGGACTTGTTGCAACTGCCTGGTTGGGGCCCTTCTATCAGATTACTGCGCAGGTAAACAACGTGAAACCGGGCAGCAAGGCGCAATCGCCCCACAGGGATTATCACCTCGGATTTCAAGCTGAAGAGGATGTGATTCGCTTCCCTGCGCCTATTCAAGTGATGTCCCAGTATCTCACATTGCAAGGGGCCGTTGCGCATACAAATATGCCCGTTGAGTCCGGGCCGACGTTGTTGTTGCCCTTCTCACAGCAGTATCCGCCTGGGTACATGGCTTATATGCATTCGGAGTTTGTAGACTTTTTCAACACAAACTGTGTACAATTGCCTTTGCAAAAGGGGGACGGTTTGTTTTTTAGCCCTGCTCTGTTTCATGGTGCAGGTACAAATCAAAGCTCTTCAGATCGGATGGCTAACCTGCTTCAAATATCATCAGCCTTCGGCCGGAGTATGGAGACGATCGATACCCAGTGCATGATCAATGCCGTTTATCCGGTTTTATTGGATATGAAGCGGGGCAGTGGCATCAAGGATTGTTTTTTAAACGATATTCTCACCGCTATCGCAGAAGGCTATTCTTTCCCCACAAACCTGGACACCGACCCTCCCAAAGGAGGATACGCACCCATTCCGGAAAAGCAATTGGTTCTTCGGGCTATAGAAGACCTGTGGCCGCCGGAGAAATTGCGCAATAGTTTGGCGGAATATGCTGAAAGGAGGAGGGCATAAAGTTTAAGGTTCAAGCTTAGCCATCCCCTTAAGTTCGGGTACGGTTCACCGACACTTAAACCATTGACCCAATTAATTCCAATTTTGGTGAAACCATGCCTAGATTTCTTCCTGTAATCGCTGCATTTCTGATTATATGCGCTGGGTGTGCCTCGGTTGAAGAAACAAACTATTTTGAAGCAGAAGACCTGATGGCTGTTCAGCATAATGAGTATAATGACTATATCCTGCTGGTATATAGAGATCCACTCGGCCAAACCAGGCACGTACTTCGACGATATGGTATCACTGAAATCGTGCTCACCTATACCATTGAAGGCGAGATCGTTCTCAAGGCTCGTGGAAAAAAAGAGCGGGTCATAGAGCCAACAGAAGCTGGACACATTACCCAACGCATCAACGGGTTGCTAAATGCTAAAGAGCATGGACAAACACGTATAGCAAGCACGTAATGCAGGCACTTTCCTTACGAAAAATCTCGAAAGCCGAAATAGTGCAGGACGTACCGCATCTTTTCTGACTTTTGATCACCAAATCCAGGCAGGGCCTTAATTCGTTTCTTTATTTCCGAGAAATCAGCGCCGTCGTTCCATAAGTTGGCCGCATCTCCATCGTATTGCTCTGCCACGATTTTCGCGATGGTTCGGGTGTTATCCGCCATTTTATTGGTGAAGCGGTGGACGGCCGGTTGCTCTGCGAATAATTCTCTGAACTTTTCCTCATCAATGGCCGCAATTTTAGCCATGTCCAGGTGGCCCAGCCGTTCGTGGAGCCGTTGGGGGCCTGTAAACGCATACTCTGCTCTCACGCGTTGGTCGTAGAGTAATCCCAGTAGCGCTGCATTGGCATCCTTTCTGACAAACTCATCTGCATCATGGTCTCCAGTGAGGGTGCCTTCGTCCTTAAATCGATCCATCATCCGCACGAGTCCGCCTTTCATATGACTATAATCTATATGTTTCATGTAACCTGGTTATATCAGTAAATCACAATGTCATTTATAGAAGGACCGGCTAATCTGTTACTATTAACCCGTCGCTTTCGGCTAAAATAGTACATTTTCTGAATTCATTGTATCAATTCCTCAAGATTATAAATATGATCTGCACATTTCGGGACAAAGGGATCATTGTAATTGCATTTTTTTGCCTTGTTCAAGCATGTCCACTCAATGTATTTGCCCAGTCAACGGTAGTCCCTCCTGAAGCTAAACCGGATTCAACTATCATGTGGCACGTTACCACGATGGATGAGAACGAGTTCTTTGGAGTAATTATAGAGCGCACCTTTGACTATGTCCGCCTGGATACAAAAACACTAGGGGAGATCAATATCCCGATCGAACAAATCAGGCAGATGAAAATAGTGGAGGAAATGCGGATCGTTAATGGTGAAATTTGGCCTGAAAACGCGCAGGCAAGCCGCTATTTTTTAAGCTCGAATGGAATGGGAGTTCGCCGAGGGCAAGGGTATTTCCACAATATATGGATCTTCTTTAATCAAATAACCTTTGGGCTTACTGATTTTGCTTCATTGGGAGTGGGTATGGTTCCTGTGTTGCCATCGGATAGTTTTCCTGTTTGGCTTACTCCTAAGTTGTCTCTACCCCTGGCTGGGAAGGATGGTTTGGTTCATGTAGGTGTTGGAGCCATGTTAGGAAACTTGATACGGTTTCAGGGAGAGGGTTTTGGGCTTGCATTCGGCTCGATGACTGTTGGCACCCGAGATGTCAATGTAAGCGTAGGACTTGCAAAAGGGTTTGATGAAGGTGAACTGAGCGAGCAATCGATGCTAACTTTTGGGGCGATGGTACGAACATCCAGGAAGTCCTATTTTATGGTGGAAGGTTTATTATGGGACTTGGACAATGAAGCAGATGGAGCTGTTTTGGTTGGAGCCCGGAGTGCGGGTCGAAGCGTAACCTTGGATTTTGGCCTTGTTATTCCTGTTATACAGGGTGGAGGCTCAATTATGCTTCCCTGGCTAAGTGTATCTGCACCTTTTGGGAATTAGCTCTTCAACCAGGCGGCTATTTGCCTGGCAAAATAGGTGAAAATCACAGAGGCTCCTGCACGGCGGATGGCCGTGGTTGCCTCAAGAACGGCCGCTTTTTCATCTAGCCAGCCAGCTTGTACAGCCGCTTTTATCATCGAATACTCTCCACTGACGTGATAGGCGGCGACAGGGACATCGGATTCCATCGATAGCCGATGGATAACATCCAGGTAGTTGATAGCTGGCTTAACCATCACCATATCAGCCCCTTCTTCTATATCGATGTGCAATTCGCGAAGGGCCTCCTCACCATTTGCCGGATCCATTTGATAGGTTTTTTTGTCCGTTGGTACCCCATCCAGTGCTTTTGGTGCAGAGTCAAGAGCCTCTCGGAAAGGCCCATAATAGGCAGAGGCATATTTAGCGGTATAGGAAAGAATAGCTACGTTGATGTACCCGGCTTCATCCAGGAGTTCTCTGATTGCCATGACGCGGCCGTCCATCATGTCTGACGGTGCGATGATGTCTGCGCCGGATTCGGAGTGAAGAACAGCCATCTTGGCCAATACTGTCAGAGTCGTGTCATTATCAATAACCCCTTCATCAACAATACCATCATGGCCATCTGACGAGTAGGGGTCAAGCGCAACGTCGGTGATAACCAGCAAGTCAGGGCAGGCCGTTTTTACAGCCTGAATCGCTTTGGGATAGAGTCCTTTTTCATTCAGGCATTCTGTCCCGTAAGGATCCTTCAGCGAGTCTTCTATGGCTGGAAACAGGGCGACTGCTGGGATGCCAAGCTCGTAAATCTCTTTCACCTCCTGCAAGAGCACATCGATACTCATTCGGAACTGCCCAGGCATGGCATCAATAGGATCTTTGATTCCTTTGCCGTCGACGATAAATAAGGGAGCTACAAGATTATCAACAGAAAGCCTGGTTTCCCTGGCTAATCGACGAACGCCTTCAGAAGCACGAAGCCTCCGAGGACGTTTAGGCATTACAAAGGGGAAGATCGATTCCATTGCAGTTATATTTTTGCCTTTTTCTTCCAGGTTGGGCCATTAGCCGTGTCCTTGACTTCGATACCCATCTGGTCCAGCTCGTCGCGGATCTCATCGGCACGGGCATAGTCTCGAGCATTTCGCGCTGCTTGACGTGCCTCCAGTAAGTGCTCTACCTTTGTAGATAGCGTATCTTCGGTTGCCGTAGATGCCGGACTGTATCCGTTGTCGTACTTGAACAGGCCCAGCAGCGCGTTGGTTTTATCCAGCCAGGCTTTGGCAGTTGCACCAGAGGCTTTTGACAATGTCCCCTGTTTGGTAATCAGTTTGGATCCCTCAAGGGCTGTGGAGATTGCCAACGGCGTATTTAAGTCGTCCAGCATCGCATGAAGCGTACGCTCATAGCAAGAATCAAGAGCTTCACCAAGTGTGTCGGGCGAATCATCTCCATTCTGTAGGGCTTCTTCAGCGAACTTCTCGACGGCCTGAAACCGCTCCACATTCTGAATACAATCGCTAAGGGTTTTAAACGTGAAGTTATACGGTTTTCTATATTGGCCGCTAATCAACGCGAGACGCACTGCAAATGGATTGATATTCCTGCCGCCCTTTGACTCAGGCCCCGTTAAATCGCGCACGGTAAAGAAGTTGCCTTTGCTCTTTGACATCTTTGCTCCTTCCACCTGTAGGAATCGCGTGTGGACCCACATATCTGCGAAGGGCTTACCTGTTAATCCTTCGGATTGGGCAATCTCGCACTCATGATGAGGGAAGATCAAGTCTTCGCCTCCTCCGTGCAGGTCAAAATGTTCGCCAAGGTACTGCATGGACATGACAGAGCATTCAATATGCCAGCCGGGGAAACCTCTTCCAAAAGGGCTGTACCATTGCATCAAGTGTTTGTCGTCCTTTTTCCAGAGAGCAAAGTCCCTGGGATCCCGTTTGTTGGGGTCAACAACAATATCGCGTACGCTTTCCTCCAATTGGTTCGCCTCCCTATTGCCGGAAAGCTTTCCATAGTCTTTAAAACTGCCCACATCAAAATAAACCGCATCCGCCGTCTCATAAGCATGGCCTTTTTCTATGAGCTTCTCGATGGCCTCGATTTGTTGTGTGATATGCTCGGTTGCTCTCGGACGCACGTTCGGCTCCAGAAGATTGAGGATTTGCCAGTCCAGGTTGAGTGCATCGGCATAATAGCGAGCCAGGTCGAACACGTTCGCAAATTGTTCGCCTTCTTTAGATTTCAGCGCCTTGGCCATTTTGTCTTCCCCACCTGCGTCTGCAACGTCATCTTCAGTAAGATGGCCTACGTCTGTAATATTGCTCACGTAGCGGACATCCCAGCCAATCGCACGAGCTGTACGGACAATGAGGTCCGAGGTAATAAAGGTTCTGAAATTACCTATGTGCGCATAAGAATAGACGGTGGGACCACAAGAGTACATGCGAAGGTAATTGGGGTCCTGAGGCTCAAGCGGTTCTAGTTTTCCTGTAAGGGTGTTCTGAAGTAGAAAGGGAGGATGCGACGCCATGCGTTCCAATTAGTTAGCTGTAGTCCTGTATAAGAAATCGGTTATACTTTGGCGGGCTCTTTGGGGTCCGGCCGGGAAATACAGAGTACAACGGAAAGAAAGAAGCGTTTGGTTGTGGATAATTAGCTTCTGACAACTTCCCAGGCCAGGTGCTTCAATTGGGGCAAGATCAACTTCTCCATAGCAAGCTTTACTGCATTTGTAGAACCCGGGGTTGAGAAGATTAGCGTGTTTTTGTACAAGCCGGCAGTGGCTCGTGACAGCATGGAGGCTGCACCAATTTCTTCATAGGAAAGCATCCGGAAGATCTCACCAAATCCAGGAAGGGTTTTTTCGAGTCTAGAGGAAACCGCTTCAAAGGTCGTGTCACGTTTACTTATACCCGTACCTCCGTTAAATAAGATGGCTTCAGCTGTTTCTGTTACAGAATCTAAGATGCCTCCGATTTGATCAGGCTCATCGGGAATAATTTGATAGTGGACCAACTCAAACCCTTTTTCTTCAAGCAAGGACTTCATCAAAGTGCCGCTCTTATCGGTCTCCTCAGTACGTGTGTCACTCACCGTGATAACTGCGCAGCGAACAGGGGTGTTACGGGATAATTCCTGGTGATCAATGTGACTCATGGACGTTGTTTTCTGGTGTCGATTCTCCAAACCATCGTGGAGGATCGTACCCATGGCCCCCCCAAGGGTTGCACCGTAAAATGCGATAACTGCCTAAGATGACACCTTTGATTACACCGTATTTTTTAATCGCCTGTACAGCATATTCAGAACAGGTCGGTTGGTATCGGCAAGAGGGTGGGAATAAAGGGGAAAGGAAGCGTTGGTAAATTCGAATAAGGCCGACAAAGATCGTACTGGGGAGTTGGATGATCGTGCGAATCATGGCAGGATATTCTGTGATAGCGTACCCTTGATTCTAATGGGTTTCAGGTTTCAGGTTCCAGGTTTCAAGCTCCATGGTTTGGATTATTGAATCATAGGGCCACGGATGAAAATTTGTTGTTGTGTTACCCTTTTCCTTTTGAAGATACGCGGGGCCTGCTTGGGCGGAGAACCCTTCCACTTGGTTTCCAGCGGTCTCTTAGCGATGTTCTTTTTGTAGCTGGCTGGAGGCGTTCTCTTGTTTTTTCCTGGAACGCATTGATTTGATCCTTAGGCGTTGTTTCCAGCGCCATGAAGGGATCGAGCGCTTCATCGATTTCTTCGTAGAACAAAAACCTGTTCGGGTCAATATCGGCGCCGGCCATGTCGAGTGGAGTAGCTTTTTTTGCCCAGGGCGGTGTTTTCCCACCCACCATCGAGACGGGACTATAAAAATGCCGAGTTTCTGCTGAAATGGGGCGGTTTAGAGGATCTGCTTCATATACATCCAACGATACCTCCAGTGCTTGCAGCCAGGCTTTAGATGTAGATTTTGCATTCAAGCTGAGAATATGCGTTCTGCGAGGGGACGGCGTGTTAAACGCACTGAATTGTAAAGGCTCTAAGACAACCTCTCTATACGAAGACCCACGGTAGCCTGTGTCGACACGGTTTCGAACAACCCAGGCAATGATTTCCTGCTCATGCTTGAGGTTGCTTTCGGAATACACGCATCGGGCAAGCCACATGACTTCGTCTTGCTCAAGAGGGTCCAGCCGATTTAGCCTCTCTTTTAGCGTATCAAAAGATGTGTGTTGTCCAAAGACTGGGTGGACAAATAAGAGTATCCAGGCTGATAGAAACAGTCTTTTTTTCACCATGATAGGAAAATTTTAACTATCCCAGATGAGATCTGGGATTGGTTTCGAGTTTCGGGTTTCGGGTTTCGCGTTTTTTAGTTGCAGGGATCAGAGTAAATGGAATACGAAATTTTGAAGCTTTATTAACCGGAAACGAGAAACCAGAGACGAGAAACGGTGTACGCCAACCCTTGTTTGTGAAATGCTTACTACATAACGCGAAATGAATCCTACTGTGCTCATTGAGCAACTCAAATACAATGCCGATGGCCTTGTAACTGCTATTGCGCAGGACCATGAAACCAAAGAGGTCCTGATGCTAGCCTACATGAATGAACAAACGGTTCGTCAGACTCTTGAGACTGGAATCATGACCTATTGGAGCCGTTCCCGTCAAAAGGTGTGGGTTAAGGGCGAGAGCAGTGGCAATACGCAGATCGTTAAATCGGTCTACATCGACTGTGATGGTGATGCTCTTCTTTTTTTAATCGATCAGATTGGAAGAGCTGCATGCCACACCGGCAGAGTGTCTTGCTTTTACCGCAAGTTTGAAGGCGATGATTTCATCGAGATAGGTGAACAAGTATTTGACCCGAATAAGGTCTATGGAAAGTAAATGGCCTGGCATTCGCAAAGCATAGAGAATAGCCTTTGAATGCTGAGCAGAATGCCTGTATTCTTTGAAAATAGGCTGAATTCGCCTTTTTTACGAGTGTAAGTGATTGCTTAGTAAGAAAAGGTGTCTGATTTTATGTTGCAAAATATGACAGAATGAGTTCAGTGTTCAATGTAAACGATCTCTGAATTGTGACCGAAGAACCGACAGTTAATTAATCCCAGCTACAATGCAAACCAACCGATTATTATACCTCCTCCTTCTACTCTTATTCACCTCTCCAGCATTTGCTCAAGATGAGGAAGCGCCTGTAGATTCGACAGCATGGAATACGAGCCTCACAGCCATTCTAGCTGGGAGCCAGGCTTCTTATGACAACTGGGTAGAGGGTGGAATTAACTCCCTGGCTTTTACGGCTAGTTTAAATGGAGACGCCAACCGAACAACGGAAAGCTGGATTACAAAGCATGAAGCTCGTTTTGCATTGGGGTCTCTAAAGCAAGATTCCCTCGAATTCCGGAAGGCAGATGATTTGATTCAGCTTTCGTCGACCTTTCAGTATAAGAACGACACCAACTTTGCGAAGTGGAATCCAACGGCTTCTTTTACTCTTAGAACACAGTTTGCTGAAGGATTTGATTATAGCACGAATCCTGAAGTGAAAGTCTCCTCTTTCTTCTCACCAGCCACATTGACGCAGACGCTTGGTTTTACCTATCAGCCTCAAGAGTGGTTTTCCTGGCTTATTGGTATAGCTGCTAAAGAAACGATTGTTGGCATCGAAAGCCTCCGTCCCAACTATGGGAATGAACTCGACGAGACCGTTCGCCTTGAGTCTGGATTTGACTCCACTATGAAGTTGGATCGTGACGTATTCGAGAATGTGAACCTGCAATCTAGCCTGGCCATATTCGGTGCCTTTAATGCACTAGACGAGCCTGACGTTCGTTGGGAGAACCTTGTAACGATGACGGTAAACTCATGGCTTACAGTCAACTTTGAATTCGTCACCTTCTACGATCTCGATCTCAGCGATCAGGTTCAGCTTAAGCAGGTGCTCTCTACCGGTGTTTCTCTCAGCATTCTGTAGATATTAAACCGATACCGGTTGTTGCGGCCTTCCTGGATTCTTCTCTGGGAAGGCCGTTTCTCAATCAACCTTCACCAGTCTTTTGCTTCGCACCCCTTCATCCGTTTCAAGGACGAGGTGATACGTCCCATTTGCGAGGTTCGTGGCCTCCCAATTTAGTTCATAGGTTCCTGCAGAGGCTAAGGGAGTAGCGGCTAGCGTTTCTACCCGCCGTCCAAGCATATCGTAAACAGTAAGGTTTACAGCTCCCGGAGTGGCTAATGAGTACCGGATAGTCGTTTGGCTCTTAAAGGGATTTGGATAGTTTTGGTTTAAGCTAAAGGTGTACACCGGTGCGTCTTGCTGGGGTGTCGAGGTGGCTATACTTTCCTGGATAGATAGGTTGTCTATCGCCCATCCCCATCCGTTTACATTTTGATCAGCAAAAAGGCGGAAGCGAAGCTGGATTTCCTCTCCAGCTGCAAAGGTATCGAGTAGATTAACTTCATGGGAGGTAAACAACGCAGGTGTCCCGGTTTCATTTTGCCCAAGAGCTTGCTCCCAGGCAGGGTTAAATCGTGCATCGTATCCATCTTCTAGCGGGGTCCAAAAAATACCGTCGTTGGTTCCTTCAAGCACTACGTAGTCGTAAAAATCAAAATCACCGAACTGGCTATTTGTAGTACCCGTTTCGATGAGAGCGATATCATCATAGCGTACGATAGGGTCCTCGTCCGATACAATAATAGGTACCAGTAACCGGGCAATATACTGAAGGTCGTCTCCGTAGGGATGTTCGGAATGAAGAGCAGGATTGGAGAATCCAACAGGAGTTTGGACAAAAAAACCGTCTAATTCAAATGCATCTTGATTGGTTAAGAAGTCAGTGCTGAAAGAGAGTTGAGGCTCGAATCTTCTTAACACTTGCAAGGGACGTGATCGAGACGAACTGGCTAATCCATCTGCATAAGAAACAGCAATTAATGAGAGCGAACGGGTCTCATTTACGCTTAGAGGAATGGAAACCTGTTGAACTACACTGGCTGAATTTGCTTCAAGAGTGAGAGAGGGGACTCCATCTATCTCAATGACGGTAGAGTCCGAAGGCTGGCGCAGTTGTACCTGAAAACTGGCTATATTGGATGTGGATACAAATTCATTCGAAACAATCGGGCGTAACAGCACTGACGGTGGTTCATATCCTTGTAATTCAGGAAGACTGACGCTCCAAATACCTCTTCCGTGCGTAGCTAAGACCACCTCATCATTCACGATACGCATCTGCCAGATGGATACAGAAGGCAATCCATTTTGCGCTAACTGCCAGGATTGTCCACCATCCAGGGATTCAAATAACCCGATTTCTGTGCCGGCCCACAACATGTTCTCATCAAACGGCATGGCAAGCACGCAATACGTTGCTACGTCTGGAAACCCATTGGAACTGCTCGTGCCAGAGCCAAAGCCAGAGAGATCCTCCCATGTTTGTCCCAGGTTTGTGGTTCTTAATACCTTTGGTTTATTGGCATAGGAGAACGTAGCATAGGCTGTATTGGGATCCGTAGGATGCGTGTCTAGGCCTGTGAGTGGGCCCATGGACGCGAGGGAATAGGGCTGTGTGGAAGAGAAGGAGGTAGCTCCATCTGTAGATACAAACAGCGTGCTGTCTCCAATCAAATGGGAGCCGGCCCAAATTACATCCGGTGACGCCTGCGAGATACGAACGATGCCATTCCGCCGTGTTGTTTTCTGGGCCCATCCGTCGGGACTGAGCAATTCCCAATTGGTGCCAAAATCTTCTGAAATCAATACACCTATACTGTCCACCCCTAATACCAGGTCTGGGTCCTGGTTGGATTTCGCAAGACGGGTAATAAAGGGGCCTCCTGCTCCAGGAACGGACAGGGTCCGCCAAGATAAGCCTGTGTTGGTACTTTTCAGGAATACATTGAACTGAATCGTACTGAGCATCTTGGTAGGGTCCGTATAATGCCAGGCCATTTCAAATCCATCGCCACCTGTTGTCCGGCGCCAATCACTTATTGCATCCAGGCTGGAAGAAACATCCGGAGACATCCAGGAGCCATTGTCCTGCGTGCCGCCTACATAGCGTGGAGTCCCGTTCATTTTGTCAACGCCGTAGAACTGGGTTGTATTCAGGCCAATGAGAGGGGTGTTCGTGGTGCCTCTTCCTCCAGGGAATTGCGAAAGAGATTCACCGGTCTGAGTGAATGTAGCGCCTGCATCAAGAGAATAGGCGAATCCGCCATCGTTTGCATTGAGAAACAAGAAACTATTGGTAGAGGAGTCCACCGGCACCAGCGTAATGCCATGATGATCCACATGGACGCCTTTTGCATTTACCCCCGGATACTGATTGTAGGCATCAGTAACAGGGGTGATGACTGTACGGAGATCGGGCTGTAGTGTTATTCTCATCAAGTCAATACCGCCTGTGTAGACGACAGACTCATCGTAAGGGTGAACGGCTATGGTATTTCCATACCAGCCCTGTTGCCCCAGCCAGTTAATATTATTCCCGTTGGCTGCTTCCGTTAATGTCCAGTCCCCACCCCCATTGCTTGAGACATAGAGCCGAGCTCCGGCAGGTACAGTTTGAGCCGCGATATAAACCCTTGAGGGGTTACTGGGGGAGATGGCCAACTCCATACGCCACGTATCTGAGGGAGCCTGGAATACCTCGGTCCATGTTCTTCCTGCGTCTGTGGATTTGAGGATGGAACGGCCGCTTACTGAAGCATATTGAACATCAAAGGAATTGGGTGAGGCAATAACTTGCTCTACTCGCCCTCCAGTCAAAAACCCTTCTGATTTGTAGGTTTGTGTCCAGGTATCACCGCCGTCAGAAGAATGAAACAGGTAGGAGGATTCTGTTAGATTCGCATTCCTTATTCCTTCGGCTGCAGCAACTACGACCAGGTCAGGATTGTCGGGATGAACAATCAATCGCATGATATTGGTAAATCGCACATCATCAGCTGTGGAGGGAAGTTGGATCCAACTTAGGCCTCTGTCTTCTGATTTCCATAGCCCTTGTCCGTACACCAGCGTTCTACCAAACCCTTCCCCTGTGCCGGCATAAATGATATCCGGGTTACTACGAGGAATGGCTAGCGTAGTCGTAGCAAGGTTCGTGAGGGACCGGGTTAAGTTTGTCCAGGAATTCCCACGGTTTTCTGTTCTCCATACCCCTCCGCTGGCTGTTCCGATGTACCACGTATCTAGTGATGTATCAGAAGGATCAGGGAGTACCACGCGCGCCCTTCCTGTTACATTATAGGGGCCTTGCTCAACCCACGGAAGCGAGTCAACCACAGCTCGTTTGCCTAGAGAAGCTGTACTCGATACATTTTGGGCCTTTAACAGTGCGTTTATCTGATAATTAGGGGGGTATTCTGGGACGGTCTTGCCAGAGGGTGTCCGGATACTTTGATGGTAAAGCGCGTACTCTCCGGGATGGGCCATTTCCCAGATTTTTTGAGCAATCTCTGCTTTTTCTGTAGTGGGTTGTGAAGAGGGTAAAGCGTAGAGCCGGATGAGAAATAGAATGAGCAGGGAGACAGAAAGAAAGAGCAAAAGTCGCAGTTGGGACATGCTTGTAAGTCCGGCTGTTCGAAGTAGATTGTCGTTACTGTTCGTTAAGTAATCCTATTCAATGATACACATCTATAGAGTTGGATACTTATTCACTAAAAGCAGGGCTCTAAATCTTGACATTCAGGGACCGAGAAATCAGAGTTGCCGGGTCCAGGTTGGCAGGGCTTATTAGAAATATAGCCGATTTGTGTGAGTGTAGATCCTGCCAGGCGAAGGGCGAAGTCAACATTGTATCCTGAGCCGAAAAAGCCGAACCCGTTTTCAATATTCGAAAATGTACCGGGTTGAACGAGGAGCCCTTCGTCAAAATCAGCAGCATTGCCTGGAGGGACCCACGTCTCGTCGCCAACAAATGCACGGAAATCGGCGCCACGAATCGTAATGAAAGGGGTGGTCAAACAGACACCATCCATGGCCTGGCGAACCTGCTCGAAATCGTCACGCAGATTCGCTCGAATCTCCCAGCCACCGTCGCTTCGATCTTGTTCACCTCGATACGAAACGAGAATTGGGACCCTGATATCACTTTGGGTTGAAATAGCAGGCTGTAGAGCAACTGCATCGTATAAAATACCTGCCTGTACAAGATTAGGTAACTCCCCTTCGATAAAGATTCCTGGACGAAACAAGGTGCTGGTTGTTAACAGGCTAATATTAACCTCATTAGGGATGGTTGTCTGAGCTCGGGAGATCTCTCCGGATTGACTCTCGACTTCTAGCCGATACGTCTCTTCGTATTCTGGAGTAAATTCTGCGGAGTAAATGATGCCTTCTGTAGAATCTGAGAACTCTACAGGAACTTGGCGCCAAACGGTTACAGCGCCCGACTCTTCATGAATAGTGCGCACTTCCGCATCCAAATTAACCAGGTCAACGTCAGTGATCGTTTCTGCTATAGGAATCACACGAAGTAGTTGTGTGGATGTAGTTGGGTCCAGATAGCCGAATATGGTATAGGGGCGCTCTTCACCAATAGACGGAGAAACCGAATCGTCACAGCCTATCACTAAGACAAGAGAGAGAAGAACAACGTAAATAGATACTCGCATATGTATAAAATCCAAGCTCAAAGCTGGTGGGTTAAAATTCTATCTTAGCACCAAGGGTAGGAATAATAGGAAGCTGATCCGTTTGCTCCAGGGTAAATACGTCCAGGGCAAAGATGTTAGTGCGGTCGTACACGTTTATAACACCAGCTTGTAGTGTAAATTGCCCACCTTTGAAATCCCAAGATCGATCGACAGACACGTCGAGCCTATGATAGAAGGGGAGTTCTCCGCCGAAGGGTTCATCGTAGATGACTCGAATCTCTCCAGGATCTTCGCTTACGTCAACGGGGCCATCAAGAAACAGGTATCTGTCAAACCCGCGTACCTGGTTGAAAGGAACTCCAGAACCGAGATTCCATCGGGCGCTGATATCAAATGCACCCAGTTTCACGTTGGCAAGTGCATTAATCTGGTGGCGGCGGTCATGAGAAGGCCGGAAGTCCAGGCTGGTTGTGCCGTACCAGAGCTCAAGGCTCTCCTGGGTGGCTTCATAGTTTACATAGGATAGTCCATAAGTAAGAAAGCCGTAGAAATTAGGACGCCTGAATTCAAAACGTATGTCCATACCTTTCGTTGTGCCTTGCGCAAGTTGCAAATCGGTGTTCAATACAGGGAAGGCCGTCCATTCTGCGATATAGAGATCTTTCAACCATTTATAATACCCTTCCACAGAGATTTCTAACCCTGGGGAGGGTTCGATGCGATATCCCGTGATGAGATGCCAGCTTCGAGTCAGTTCCTCAAGGGGTGAATCCACCCAGGCTGTAAAGACGTTGGTCGCATCCCGGCGGTCGCTCAATCCGGTAAGCTCCTGGTGGTACAACCCTGAGGCAAAACTGACTTGATGGATACCTTTTCTCCAGATGGCACGCAGGCGGGGTTCGGGGAAAAATCCATATTCGTCGAAGAAGAGGAACGTGAATCCAGGACGTAATTCCCAGTTGTCATTGATCCCGATGTTGGGGTCCAGATATAACCCGAATTTTGGGAGACGGCTATTGTCTCTAGCCAGGTTTTGATAAAGCCCTCCGAGCTCTGCGTTCAGTTTAGTTGTCCGAAGGTAGCCGCCATAGTTAAATTCAGTACGCCCTACAAAATTGGTAATGTTGATGCCTGCATCAAAATCCTCAATGTTAGACGTGCGTGTCGCTATACTTCGAGGTCCTAACTCCATGTCTAACTTAGAAACGGAGAAGTGGATTGTGGCTAGCAGGGGTGAGTTCTTCGGTAGCAAAAGCCACTTACCCCCCATAACCGTATTTTTCCAACGGATCTCGTCCCGCGAGGAGGCTTCCTGGTTATCAAGGGCGCCACGGTCGTACGTGTGCAAAAAGGTAAAGGTGATGTGATTGTTCTCGGTGAGCTTAAAGAAGGCTTTTCCAAAAATATCGCCAAACTTGTAGGGTAACTCTTGATTTACGTATTGTGATGCAAAACGATCGATAACAGATTGGCGTACTGAAGCCAGTATTGAAAGCCTATCTTTGAGAAGAGGACCTTCCAAACGAGCCGTATTCACAAATGGAGCAAGAGACAATGCTTTTTCATGCTCTTTCAGATTACCATTTCGAGTTCGGACATCGATCACTGAAGAAAGCCGGCCAGAATACTGGCTATTATAACCGCCCGCATAAATGTCAGCTTTGTTAAGTACGTCACCTGAGAATGCTGAATAGAAACCAAGAAGATGGAAAGGCTGGTACACATTCATTCCATCCAGTAGAACCATGTTGTGAGAAGGCTCACCTCCACGAATAAACACCTGGCCGCCGCGGTCGCCGAGTGAGATAACACCGGGCATCGTTGATAGGTACGATACAAGATCCGAAGTCACATCAGGGGAGGGAATGAGTTCAAGGTCACCTGCTCTAACCGTCTGTAGACCCGCTGTAACACGAGCGGCTCCAGTTTCCCGTTCAACTTCAACAAGCACTTCATCCAGTTCAGTGTCTCCTTCTTCTAGAGAAAAGCTCAGATTGGTTACTCCAGTTTCCTCAATGAGGAGTTCGTCAGTGTATGTTTGGAATCCGATGAAAGACGCTCTGAGCGTATAATTGCCTGCATTTAGCCTGGAAAACACATAAAAACCATCATCATCCGATACCGTCCCGATAAAGGCGTCAGGGTCGCTTTCATTTGTAAGGATGACATTTACGCCCTGCAAAGGAAGGCCATCGGTATTGCTTGTGATAAACCCACGTAGTGTTGATTGTTGAGCCAGTACAACCGAGTGGCCACTACTGAGAAAAGCCACAAGTAAGAGGCTCAGAGCCGCAAGGTGGGTAAATAATTTCATCTGGGGATACAAATCTTTGAAAAACAAGTGGGTAATGGTACTGCAAGGAAGGGTTACGAGGCAATGCAAGAATAAATGAACCTCGGAGTTTTAACATATAGGAAACAAAATTTTACAATTTTACACGGCTTTCAAAGTTGACCACCAGCTTGTATATTTAATTCATAGAAAATGTCGGTTTCCAATGCGGCTCTGGAGATCTGGCGCAACCCACCCCAGCTTAATTTATTCTTCGATAGGGGTGTCTCTCTCATGCAACGCACTTTTTATTTCTTTCTCTTCTTTCTATTTGTTGTCCCTGAAGTGAGCGGGCAACAACACCGGGTCTTCTTAGAAATGGGTCTAACTCTGGCTACCTCGGATTATCCGAAAGGGTTTGACGGTATTGGTGAGTTCACGCATTCGCCTGCTGTTAAAATAGGTCTGATTACAACGGTTAACTCTCAGGTCGACATTAGCTGGGGGCTACGATATACCAGGTTTGCAACCGGTGACACTCTAGGCGTTCAGCAGGTGGGATTCTACACGTCGCCTTATGAACCTATCCGCAAGTTAGTACAGCATTACCTGTCTATTCCCGTCCACGTACAGTTGAATGTAAACAATTCCTATGTGTTTGCAGGTCCTGAGGTGGGTATAATTGCGAAAGCGCGCTATACGTATGGAAGAGTGATACGTGATGGTAATTTCGTGTTAGCAACAGAACCAGAGACGATTGATGCGCGAAGCTTATTCAGCAATTTTAATACGATTATTACTATTGGGCTTGGTCATAGTTGGAAGATGTGGGCAAGTAAGGGGTACATCCAACTGTCTTACGGCCATAGCCTGTTAAAAAATACACTTCGAGATGGGGGAGCATATAGGGCAGGTTTTGGGCGAGAGTTTTTTGTGAGCACTGGGGTACGAATCTGAGTTGACATAGTTTAGATCCTTTTTGTTATGCGGTATATATTATTCGTCTTTTTATGCGTCACGCAATTAGACTATTCTGCGCTTGCTCAGGATAATAAGTACATAATCGAAGCCGGCTTTGTATACGGTTCAACCGACGACTTTTTCGGTCTTAATGGAGACGGTGTGTATAATCCGTCCTGGAGCGTCAAAGTAGGCAAAACTCATGCGGTGTCATCAACGTTCAGTATCCTCTGGGGTATGCGGTATAGCCGTATTCCTTATAGAGATTATAGCCCGACATATTCTCCATTATCAGGTGCTCAACATGTGTTTACAAGATCCCGCTTGCAGCAGCACTATCTATCCTTGCCTGTACATTTTCAACATCACTTAAAACAGTTTTACTTGTTTTTAGGGCCAGAGATTGGATTTGCTATTCGGTCTAGTTTATCAACGGATCGCTATTGGATAGGAGAGAATGGTCCAGAAGAGGAGCATGAAGTGAAAAATGTTACAGGAGCGTTCTCCGATATAAATGCAATGATTACAATAGGTATAGGAACTGAGTGGCGCATAGGAAATCGGGTTCTTTACTCACAGTTGTCTATCGGGCAGACGGTCCTATCTCAAGATGTAATTAACGTGCGGTATCGGTCTGGATTTACACGCGACTATTTCTTCAGCACTGGAATTCGACTCTAGTCATTTTTTTGCCTTGCTCATTGAGAGTCTCCGCTGCAGGCTGTACTATAGGTACTCTATTGTTCTACCCCGTAGTTATGCGCGTAGCTCTTTTTGTCCCCTGTTATATCGATCAACTGTACCCACACGTTGCTGTTGCAACACTTGAGTTATTGGAGTCCCTTGGGTGTACCGTTGCGTTTCCCCTGGATCAAACGTGTTGTGGCCAACCCATGGCGAATGCAGGTTTTGAGCATATGAGTGCCAAAACGATGTCTGTATTCATCGATAATTTCGACCTCTATGATTACATTGTGGCTCCTTCTGGTAGTTGCGTCCTGCATGTTCGTGAACATATCAACGCGCCTGGCTCCTCTAAGCCTTTCAGTGAACGTGTATTCGAATTGTGCCAGTTTCTGGTGGATGTGTTGAAGGTAAAGGAACTGCCCGGTACATTTAATCAGAAAGTAGGCCTACATGAAAGTTGCCATGGCCTCCGGGGATTACGGCTTGGTGTCTCCTCTGAACTTAGGAAAACACGTTACAGCAAACCCGCCCACCTGCTGTCTATGAAAAAAGGCGTCGAATTGGTGCCATTGAGTCGTGGGGATGAATGTTGTGGTTTTGGAGGCACATTCGCTGTATCGGAGGAAGCTGTATCTGTGAAAATGGGCAAAGACCGCATACAAGACCACCTTGATCATGAGGTTGAGGTGCTAACGAGCACCGATATGTCCTGTTTGATGCACCTGGATGGACTCATTAAGAAAGAACGGATTCCTCTCAAAGTTATGCATATTGCGGAGGTCTTAAATGGTTAATCATGCAAAAAATGCAACGGCCTTTAATGAGGATGTGGCTCGCACAAACTGGCATGATGAAACGCTGTGGTTTGTTAGAGAGAAGAGAGATAAAGCCTCGGGCCAAATTCCAGAATGGGAGGCACTCCGTGAGCTGGCATCTGGAATTAAGGATCATACACTATCAAAGCTCGATGAGTACTTAGAGGAATTCGAAAAGAGGGCAACTGAAAATGGGATAAAAGTACATTGGGCTGTGGATGCACAGGCGCACAATGAAAAGGTGCTTGAAATACTTTCCGATCACGGTGTCAAACGCATTGTGAAAAGCAAATCGATGCTTACTGAAGAGTGTCATCTTAATCCCTATCTGGAGGAAAAAGGGATTGAAGTCGTAGACACAGATCTTGGCGAACGGATTGTGCAGTTAGCGGAGGATACGCCGAGCCATATCGTGTTACCGGCTATCCATTTGAAAAAAGAGGAAGTCGGTGAAGTTTTTCACAAGAAGATTGGCACAGATAAAGGAGCGAGCGACCCTTACTATCTGACTGAAGCAGCACGTCAGCATCTGCGGCAGCAATTTCTCAAAGCTGATGCCGCTATTACGGGTGTAAACTTCGCCGTAGCAGAGACGGGGGGAATCGTTATATGTACAAATGAGGGAAATGCGGATATGGGGGTACATACCCAGAATGTGCATATTGCCTGTATGGGAATAGAAAAGATTATCCCAAGGGTCGAACATCTCGGTGTTTTTCTGCGGCTATTAGCCCGGAGTGCGACTGGCCAACATATTACATCTTATACATCTCATTTCCACAAGCCTAAAAAAGGAAGTGAACTGCATGTCATATTAGTAGATAATGGCCGCACTGAACAACTCGGCCGGCCAGACTTTAGAAATTCGCTGAAGTGCATTCGTTGTGGCGCTTGCATGAATACATGCCCGATCTATAGACGAAGCGGCGGCCATAGCTATGGTTCTACTATACCTGGGCCCATCGGAGCCATCTTATCTCCAGGCTATGATCTAAAAAAGTACAGCAGTTTACCCTTTGCCTCCACCCTGTGTGGCTCCTGCAGTGACGTATGTCCGGTGAAAATTGATATCCACACCCAACTGTATAAATGGAGGCAGGTCGCGGGATCAGAGGGACATATTGCTCCAGGTAAGAAGCGCGCTATGCGCTTTATGGGCATGCTATTCGGATCTCCTCAATTTTACCGGAAAGTAGGCCGCTTGATGCGCCGGGCAGGGCGGTTCATGCCTAATAAATGGATCTATAATCGGCGGAATGTATGGGGCAAATCCCGTGAAATTCCGCCCTTGCCAAAAGAGAGTTTTCGCGATTGGTACATGAAAAACAGGCTTGGAAATGGAAAGTAGATCAACCATTCTTGCATCGGTTCGAGCCAACAAACCTGCCGAAGTGGCTTTACCCTCGATACAGACAATCGAACGGAATGAAATCACCAATAGTATCGGCACGTTTAAACATCTGGTCCAATCTATTGGTGGCACGGTGGAGGAAATCGGATATGATGAGGTACAGGAAACCGTTGAGAGATTGTTTCCAGATGCTCAATACACTGCATCCGGTACAAAACGGTATAAAGGTACTGTCCAACTAGCAGACATCACAGACCCCAAAGCGCTGGAGAACCTGGATGTATTTGCTTGTAGAGGCTTGTTGGGTGTGGCTGAAAATGGGGCGGTTTGGATACCCGAATCCGCTGTTGTGCATCGAATAGCTCCTTTTATCACACAGCATATGGTTGTTGTTCTGAACGAAAGCACCATCATTGAGGACATGCACGCTGCGTATGATGAAATCGATGTAGCTGAGGAGGGGTTTGGTTTTTTTGTGGCTGGCCCTTCAAAAACGGCCGACATTGAACAATCACTTGTGCTTGGCGCTCATGGGCCCAGAAGCCTGACCGTTTTATTGCTTAAGACGATGTAGTTTGGGGCTGGATTAGCTTGGAAAGATAATACAAGTCACAAACCCTAATCCCTTCTAGACAAAGTACCGCGAATGCCTTAAACTATACGGCACGTTTAAGCATGATAGCCTCATTATGAATCGAATTTTTCACACTCCTCTCTCTCTTTTTGTCCTTGTATTTTTTGTTTTGGCTGGTTGCCAAAATGGAGAAGAAGAGACGACTACGGACACAAAAACGCTAAATATGGTAACTGCAGTACCTTTTGGATCGATGCCAGATGGCCGTGAAGCGAGCCTTTTTACATTAACGAACAGCTCTGGAATGGAAGTTCGGATTACCAATTACGGTGGAACCATTACGTCCATTCAAGTACCTGATCGGGATGGAAATATGGGAGAAGTGACCCTGGGCTACGACTCATTAGAGAAATATTTAGCAGGCAGTCCGTTTTTTGGCTGTATTACAGGCAGGTTTGCAAACCGTATTGCGAAAGGCCAATTTACCCTCAATGGAGAAAGTTATTCGCTGGCCACAAATAACGGCCCCAATCATCTTCATGGCGGTCTGGAAGGGTTTGATAAAAAATTGTGGGATGCTGAGCATTTTTCTGAAGAAGGAAAATCAGGTGTTGTGATGACGTACAAGAGCCCTGATGGAGAAGAAGGGTATCCGGGGACGTTAGCGGTCAAAGTTACCTATACACTGGGTGATGATAATGGATTACAAATCGATTATGAAGCGACCACCGATAAATCAACCGTACTCAATCTGACCAACCATGCGTACTTCAACTTGAAAGATGGTGGCGCCTCTTCAGCACTTGATCATGAGCTTCGCATTATGGCAGATCAATACATTCCAACGGATGAAACCAATATACCCTTAGGGCCGCTTGCCAGTGTGGAAGGAACGCCGTTTGACTTCAGAACTGCGACTGCTATTGGCGACCGAATCGAAGAAGAAAATGAGCAGTTGACGAACGGATTTGGGTACGACCATACGTACGTGTTTAACAAAGAAGGAAATGCCCTTCAACTCGGTGCCGAGGTTTATGAACCTACAACCGGTAGGGTAATGGAAGTGCTAACAACTGAACCAGGTGTACAGCTCTACACGGGTAACCACCTTAACGGCACGCTTGAAGGCCGCGGTGTTACCTTCGAGCGCCGTTCTGCTTTCTGCCTGGAAACCCAACACTTCCCCGATTCCCCCAATCAACCCGATTATCCTTCCACCGTGCTGAACCCTGGAGAGACGTACAACTCTACAACCGTGTACCGTTTTTCAACGAGGTAAATTAAGTTTAATGTTCAAGGTTAAAGTTAGCTTCAGCACCCATTAAACATTAAACATTAAACTTCGAACTTTAAACGATCAACCTTGAACTTTGAACATTGAACCTTGAACGGCAAATCCCTCAGGATTTGCCTTATGCCATTCCCAAGCACTTTCAATAATTGCTTTCAGGCTAGAGTATTGTGGTTTCCAGCCTAGTTCTTCTCGGATCTTCTCGCTTCCGGCGACTAAGACGCCTGGGTCTCCTGGGCGGCGAGGGGAGGCTTCAGCGGGGATAGGGTGGCCGGTTACTTCACGTGCTGTTTCAATAACTTCTTTTACGCTAAATCCTGTTCCATTTCCCAGGTTATACGTCCGGCTTCCTTCATCCAATGCATCGAGGGCCAGCAGATGAGCCTGGGCAAGATCAAGGATGTGTACATAATCGCGAACACAGGTCCCATCGGGCGAATCGTAATCGTCGCCATAGATAAATACCTTTTCACGTTGCCCAAGGGCTACCTGCAGAACGATTGGAATCAAGTGGGTTTCTGGATCATGGTCTTCGCCATGGGTCGCAGATACGGCCCCACAAGCATTGAAGTAGCGTAATGCAGCGTACCGCATCCCGTAAATCTGGTCCATCCAGTGAAGAAAGCGCTCCAGGATGTATTTAGACTCTCCGTAGGGACTACCCGGGTGAACTGGAGCATTCTGGTCAATAGGCATTTCCTTGGGAAGCCCAAAAAGGTTGGCTGTGGAGGAAAGAATGAACTTCTTGATACCCAACTCTACCGCAGATTCCATCAAGTTTAACCCGTTGACCACATTGTCTCTAAGGTACAAAAAGGGTTTTTTCATGGACTCGCCTACCAGCGTATGCGAAGCAAAGTGCATGATTCCATCTGGCAAGTGCTGAGTTAATACGTTCTGGACAAGCTGTTTGTCGGCTAAATCTCCCTCGATAAAGGTAGCTTCTGGATGTACGGCTTCTCTGTGGCCTTGATACAGATTGTCAAATACAATCGCTTCATCGCCGCGTTTGATGAGTTCAGAGACTACCGTGCTGCCTATATAGCCGGCTCCTCCGGTTACAAAAACTTTCATAATGCTTTATTTTAATTAAATTCAGAACACACAACACAACTCGTTTGAATGGCACTTATAGTTCGTAACGGAGTGTTAATTAAATAGAAAGGATATGGTGTGTAATTCCCGTTTTTGGCCCAAAATTAGCTTCGGGAGATGTAGTCACTTCATGGAAAAGATAATACAAGGTTGCCGAAACATTATAAGTGATTGTATATTAGAAACATAAACATTGCGTTTTTCACTTCGGCTCCAGCACCTTTCTTCGGTAGCCCTTTTTCAATTCGAGTTTAGCATTTCTTGGGATTCTTCTGTTCTTACTTATCCCTGGTAACTCAACATGAAGTGTATGTTAGGTGGTGCTGCAGGCGTTAATGTTGAACCCTTAGCGTCGATATATGAACAGTGGTTGACAGTCTCTGGCTGATCAGTCTGTCTTTTTCATCTGTGTTTCTCACCCAGAGCTGTACGGCAACTGTGGCATATTCTTCCCTTTTGGCGCCGGAGGGGTCTCCCAGCTCATCTCAATTCCTGAATACTTACTCATGAATAGCATTATTGCTGTAGTTCTTGGTGGCGGAGCCGGCACTCGCCTCTTCCCACTGACACAATACCGATCCAAGCCAGCCGTTCCTTTGCTTGGAAAGTATCGTTTGGTAGATGTCCCGATATCTAACTGCTTGAATGCAGGCATCAATCGCATGTTTATCCTGACTCAATTCAACTCTGCGGGATTGAATCATCATATCATGGATACTTATCGGATGGGAGCCTTTAATAAAGGTTTTGTGTCAGTATTAGCCGCCGAACAAACACCCTCTTCTAAAGATTGGTTTAGAGGTACTGCCGATGCCGTTCGCCAGATTCTACATCACATAGATCGCCATGCGTATTCTCATGTGCTGATTCTCTCGGGCGACCAGCTATATCAAATGGATTTTAAGCATTTGTGGCAGCATCATCAGGACACCAACGCTGATATTTCTGTAGCTACTACACCTGTTGCGCTCTCTGATGCACCTGCATTCGGGATTATGCAAACGAACGAAAAGGAGCAAATCGAGGTATTTCAAGAAAAACCCTCTCTCAATGAGCTGGTTGGCCTGGAAAGCCCTGTAGGTCCAGAGCTGGAGGATCAAGGGCGTGTTTACCTGGCTTCGACAGGCATTTATATGTTCAACCGTGATGTGTTGCACAGTGTCCTAAACCAAGATCCAACTGCGACCGACTTTGGTAAGGAGATCATACCTGGCTCGATCAAAAAGCACAACGTAGTCAGCTATCCTTTTAGTGGATATTGGAGCGATGTCGGAAGCATCCGGTCGTATCATGCTGCAAATATAGCGTTGACGAAATCGAATGAAATGTTGCGCTTCTACGACTCCTCATGCACGATTTATACCCAGAAGGATTCACTTCCTCCTCCACGGATTCATAGTTCGTACATCCAGGATGGTATTATCGCTGAAGGGAGCTATCTAAATCAATGCCGGGTGTATAACACCGTGCTAGGCATTCGTTCTTATGTAGGTGCTCGAACAACCATTAAAAATTCAGTTTACCTGGGCGCTGAGTATTACCACTGGGAAGATAAAGCAGAGCGTCATCCTGTTGGTGGACCTGATTTACCTGGAATTGGTGAGGCCTGCTACATTGAGAATGCTGTCATTGATATGAATGCAAGTATTCGTGATGGTGTGGTTATCTCGAATCAGGAGGGTGTCACCGAAGGGGAGGGCGCTAACTACTACATCAAAGACGGCATTATTGTCATTCCGAGTAATGCTGTAGTCAACGAAGGCACTGTAATCGGTGTCAGCCGCCGCATCGAACGGCAAACAGCAAAAATCCAAGAATTAGCACCGCCGATACCGGTCAGCTTATCGCTGTAAGTCCGGAGTCCGGAGACAATAGTCCGGAGTGAGGTGGTAGATAGGGAGACGTTTAACGGTAATATAAAAAGCACAGAGCTGAATGCTAGCTCTGTGCTTTTTTCATAAAGTCACTCCGGACTATTGTCTCCGGACTCTACAGCGGCGCTTTCAGTGTCAACGTATCCCCAACCTCTTCTTGCAATTCTAGTAACGTGCTAAAGAGCGCCTCAATGGTCTCGTCATAAGCAGGGTCTGCTGCGAGGTTGTTCATTTCTAATGGGTCTTCGTTGACGTCAAAGAGCTGAATCTCATCCACTTCGGGGTATAGGATTAATTTATGGGAAGCCGTTCGAACCATGCGTTGAAATCCTTTATAGGACCCAAAAATAGCGGGGTAAGAGGTGTCTGAGGTTTTTTCGATCAAAGGGACAAGGCTTCTGAATTCAACCGTTTCCGGCGTGTCAATTCCAGCATAATCGAGTGTAGTTGGAAATGCGCTTTGTAAATAGACCAGCGCATCCGTCTGTGATCCTGCTTCAATACCCGGGCCAGCAATCATAAACGGGACACGGATGCTGTGTTCGTACTGATTCTGTTTACCCAAAAGCCCATGTTGCCCAACAGCAAGGCCATGGTCTGCAGTAAATATGATATAGGTATTATCGGTCTGGCCCAGTTCATCTAGTTTGTCCAGGATTCGGCCAATCTCGCGGTCCATGTGTGTTATAATGGCGTAGTACTCTTGCAAATGAGTCTTAACCGCCATTTCTGTGCGAGGGAAGGGGCCGAGTATTTCATCTCGAAGTGTATTGCGCTCACCCTGGTCGAACGGGTGTTCAGGTAAGAAGTTAGCAGGTAGATCCAGAGAGTCCAGGGGATACATATCCACAAACTCTTGAGGGGCTTGCCGCGGATCATGGGGGGCGTTAAAGGCAACGTACATGAAATACGGTCTGCGTTGCGTTTCAGCGGCATTGGATTCCATAAATGCTATTGCTTGATCCGCATACAACTCGCTGGTATGTTGTTCAACGACATATTCTCCACCCATTCTGCGGCCCAATACCGATTCTTCGATGTCCTTGACGTTAGGCGACCAATGGCCTAGTAAGGACTCATCTGAAGGCGACCACGTATTGTTATCAGGTGTGGGCCGGCGGTATCCAGCACCAGTGGGGCCGTCTTTCGTTTCGAACATCCCTTTTCCAATGCTCTGGCCAACCTGGAAACTTTTAACCGCAGTCTTATCCCCATTATGCCATTTTCCTGTCAAGAAAGTCGCATATCCGGCGTCTTCAAACACTTCACCCCATAAAGGAACGCGTTCTATATCTTCCCGGGCATGATAGATATACCGGCCGGAATTTAGCATGGCCCGGCTTACTACACAAACAGCACCGCTCCACGATCCCTGATTAAAGGTATGCGTAAAAGTCATCCCATCTCGTACAAGCCGGTCTAGATGGGGAGTGTGTATCGCCGAATTGCCCAGGGCATGGATCGTGTCAAAGGCTTGATCGTCCGCGAAGATAAACAGGAAATTAGGTTTATCTGCCAGAGAAGGTTCATAGGGTACCTCTTCCGATTGACAACCGGGTAGGAAAAGGACGAGTAGGAGGGTGAGGTAAAGATAACGAGGCATGTGGAGTGCAGGGTATAGAGTGCAAAGTGCAGAGTGCAAGGTGCAATGTGTTTTGGGAAGGAACTAAATCATCGAAGAAGTCGAATTCTTTTCCAAATCATCACAGCCAGCAATTTATACGTGATTTTAAGGCTAATCAACCAAAAATTAAAGTATCTTGCACATTGCACATTGCACATTGCACATTGCACATTGCACATTGCACTCAGGCGCGTTGCGCTTAGTCTTCGACTACCTCGACTCCTTTCCAGAACGCAACATGGTCTTTAATTTCTGCTGCGGCATCAGAGGGAGCTGGATAGTACCATGCAGCATCTCGGTTTACTTGCGAGTCTACAACAAGAGAATAATAACTAGCGACTCCTTTCCATGGGCACGTCGTGTTTTTGCTGCTCTCTTCTATGTATTCCCTGTTCACAGACTCGGCTGGGAAATAATGATTGCCTTCTACAACCTTTGTGTCATTGCTTTCGGCAATTACTTTACCATTCCAAATTGCTCTCATCGTATATCGGGTTGGGTGTTCTGCAGGTTTAAGTAGGTGGTTTTCACGTTGGGTCCGAAAGGAGGTTTCTTTGGGAGTCCGGACTATTGTCTCCGGACTCAAAATACCAATTCTGGAGTTTTGAACTCAAACCCACTATTCAGCAATTGTGTTGGCTGGACTCGGGTACTGGTGAGAATGGTTTCACGACCCATTTCTCCCAGGGCCAGCCTTATGAATTGAGATGGGGCATAGAGCCATAGAGGACGTTCCAGCGATTGAGCGAGGCGCTGAGAAAATTCGTGCTGTGTGACAGGGTTAGGAGCTACCAGGTTTATCGGACCCGAGAGTTGATCGTTTTTGAGCACGTGGTAGATGGCGCGTACGGTATCCTCGATGGAAATCCAACTGATATAGGGGTTAGCGGGCCAGAGTTTGGCTCCCAGTCCAAGTTTGAACAGCGGTTTCACCTGTTGGATAATCCGGCTTTCATTGCTAAGCACAATGCCAATGCGCAAAAATGCAGTACGGGTTAAAGGTAGAGAAGCCGATTGTACAGCGTCTTCCCAGGCCTTGACAACGTGGGCTAAGAAACTGCTGGAATCAACCGGCGATTCTTCATTTACCCAGTGTTCTCCTCTGTTACCGTAAAAACTGATACCCGAAGCGGAAAGAAACACAGGAGGGGGCTGTTGCAGGCGGGCAAGTGATTGAGCTAAGAACGCAGTGCCGATAGAACGGCTCTCTAAGATCCGCTTCTTGACGGTAGCCGTCCAGGGCCATTGAAGAATGTTTTCGCCAGCGAGGTGAATGAGGCCGTCTAGGCCCTCCATTTTTTCCAGTTCAATGGATTCTGTCAGGTAGTTCCAGTATATGCTATTCGGGGCTTGAGATGATGATCGAACCATCCGGTAAACGGTAGCACCCTGCTCTTCGAGAAGGGGAATCAGGTGCCGGCCTAAGAGGCCACTTGAACCGGTTATTGCAACGCGCATTAGAAATCACATTAAAACAAAAGGCTTAATTAATCCCCCTTAAAAGTGGACCGGGTACAAGAAGATCCTTGTACTATGCACCTATGGATCATTTACTATATGGCCAAAATGCGGGGTTTTATGCGTCTTCGTTAGGTGAAATCATACGCTTTATCATTTCGAGACTCATCGTAAAGTTGAGCTATCATTTTGAGATGTAGTCCTTTCTAATCAAAAGCCATTTTGTTCGAGAACGACCGAACTGGAATCTGAGCTGTTTTCTCGGCACAGGTATTGACTAAACCAGCGTACCCACCATGCTAGAATTGCTACAGAAAAAATGTCCACTCCTGATAACGTAAGACACTACTAATTTTCAGGATGTTGTAGCTTTATGAGTTCTCGACGATCAGGTCGCCGATTTTTCAGGTCAAAGTCGTTGTATCCGTTGGAGATAATGGATCCAGTGATTGATGCCATCTTAGATAGAGAGTACGTAGATAATGTTCAAATAGCTGAAGCCTACGAAATACGCCAACAAGTTTATCAATTAGGAGCGCCAGAGCCAGCCTGGCGTTGTTTAACCACCTTGCCTGGTATGGATCGCGATATCATATTTCGAATCGCGGCCGAAGTGTACGATTACAAACGATTTGAAACCCCAGCCAAAGAGCTTGTCCCTTTCATAAAGCGAATTGTCCCTTGTTTTACGGATGAGCAGTGGAGAGGAATGGCCACGATTCCAGTGGTACCCATCAAGCGGAAAGCGGAGAATAATACAGAGCTCTACTGGGTCTTCGCTGCCCACGATCCTACTTCGAAGCAGGCTCACGACTTTACCCAATCTCTTGTGGGCAAGGAGTACGTCCTCTATCAATCAGACCGAGCAATTATTGCCCGGCTTCTAGCTGAAGTGTTTCTATCCAAAATGGAACTTCCGCCTAAGAAGAGAAAGCCCAGACGAGGAAGAGACGATTAGCTACTGCAACTACCTGAACCCTCACTACAATCCAACCAATCCAACCAGATAAAAACATGAAAACAGCCTCCCGACTAAAACCAGCACCTTCTCGCCAGGCTCTAGTACCTCGTGAATCTTCTGCAAGCGCAATAGCTGCCCTACCAAAACCACCTGCGGTTTGTGAAACGTTAGGCGAGGAAGTACCTCGTGTATTGAGTGAAGCAGGCCGTGTTCAGTTCTTATACGACAAAATTCTCGACTTGCCAGAGGACACACGCCTCATGTTGCAACTACACATCCATCAACTCGCCATGCATATGATTCACGTAGGTGCGAGTGATATGGATGCAGGGGGACCAGCATCAAATGAGGTCGTGTGGTACCGGGTTGATGGAGTAAAGAAGCCGTATAAAGAATTGGGCGAAGCCTCTTGCGAGCAAATGGATGTCTTGATCCTGAGCTTGTTATCGGATGCTCAGGTAAAAAAGCTAATCAATGAGTATTCGGTTGACTTCTCCTACACGATTTCAGGAGAGGACATGATGAGACCTCGAAGATTCCGGGCTTCTGCTTATTTTGATGAAGAAAATCTGGCTATTAACCTGCGTGTTGTTAGAGACGAAATCCGGCCATTGGATTCTCTTGGCTTTCATGGCTCCGTTCAGAAAGGACTCTTGTTCTCTAATGTGCGCGACGGCCTGACGCTCATCGCTGGCGCCACCGGAGCCGGTAAAACAACGACGCTGGACGCCATTATCGATGCAAACAACCAGACCGTCCATGGTCACATCGTGGTGATAGGAGATCCTATTGAATACCGTCATCAGTCAGATAAATGTATTGTTCGTCATCGTGAGATTGGTCGTGGAGTAGCTTCATTCAAGGACGGAATCGTACAGGCTTTGCACCAGGATCCTGACATGATTGTTATCGGTGAGATGCTTAATCCTGGTACAATCTCAGCAGCATTGGATGCTACCGACTCCGGTCACCGGGTATTTTCCACGATCCATACCCGTTCTGCGATAGAAAGCATTGAGCGCATCGTTGCCGAATACCCATCTATTGAACAGGAGCGTGTACGAGCCCGGTTGGGAGACGTTCTCAACTGCATCGTTGCGCAGAAGTTGTGCCCGACAAAAAATGGCGGTCGTGTGTTGGCAAAAGAGGTTCTCTGGGTAACTCCCTCCGTGCGGGCAGCGATTAAAAACAATAACCTGAGCGAAATATACCAGATGATGTGGGAAGGCACCCAGGCAGGCATGCACACCCTGGAGCAAGACTTGCATCGTCTCTTCCGCAAAGGTATCATATCTGCAGAGGTTGCTCTGAGTTATGCAAATAACAAAAAACGTATGCGCCAGATGTTGTAGGAGCTAGATAGTATAAGGCATTTCGAGATTTATGAAACCGTGTCATGTTGTAATACTGGGATGTGGGAGAAGCGGCACATCTATATTTGGTGAGCTGTTCGATCATTTGCCTTCCTATTCGTATTACAGCGAGCCAGGCTTCTCAGAGCTACTCACCTTTGGTTTTGATACTCCTTTGGCGGTGAAGGTCCCAAGAGAAAGTCCTGAGTATGGTGCTACTGTGGGCCTTTCGTTTCCTCTGGAGGTATTGTTATCAGAAGTGAAAGGCCCCCTCCAGTTGTACTGGCAAGTAAGGCACCCACTGGATACAATAGCCTCTTTGAGAGTGGGTATTTCGAAGAATTGGGGGCATCATCCAAGGCCGCCCGACTGGCACAACTGGCTGGATCGTCCTCTTCTTGAACAGTGTGCCCATCATTGGGCGTACATCAATACCGTCGGATACAATCAGGTGAAAGACCTGGTTAAGGTAACCTGGTTTGAGAACATGATCGCAGACCCGCTACGTTTCGCTACGTCTATTTCCTCGGATGTGGGGTTGGCACCAGATAAGAGCCGTACTGCATTGAAAGACTGGGCGAGACGTGTGCAAAACACGAATAACGAGCATTTTGTGGAAGCCATGACTTCCAGGTCCTATTCCCGTCCAGATCATACCGTCCGCGTAGGCAGATGGAAAGAAAATCTCAGTGATGAGGACGTAAGAAGTGTGATTCCCATTATTCAAGAAGCATCAGAGGCGTTTGGTTATTCGCTAAAAATCGACTAAAAGGGTACATTTTTAGGCATTGGATTCGTGTTATTTTTGTGCGTACATTTTCTGTTAATCAAGCCTGGAATGTAGCATGCACAGGTTAATGACTTTCTTATAGTATTGCACCTCAGAAACTCTAATGCAGACGCAGTTCTTTATCTTACTTTTCTTTGTAAACTTCTGTATACCAACATTCTCTTTTGCTCAGCAGTTACCCGATGACAATCGCTGGAGTGATTCGTTTGGCGGCCATATTGAGTTCAACAATCAGATATGGAAGATTGAGACATCTGAGGACTACATATATGCATTTGGCGAGTTTACTCGAGTAGGTGGAGAACTGGCCAACGGATTTGCTAAGTGGGATGGCAATACTTGGTCGCCGATGATAGGCGGCCCATGCATGCTGCATGACCGAGCCAACACCAATCCCTATTGTAGATTTGAGTTTCAACAGTTTGCAGTGGCCGGTGAGTATGTGTATGCTGGTGCTGACCTCTGGGACCCCGTATCATTTTCTTTTACACCTGTTTTATTGCAATGGGATGGCCAAACCTGGTCGGTTTATTTCGAATTAGACAGTTCTCGCGATGTGATTACTGCCCTGTTTGTCGATGGCGATCCAGAACTCGGTGGCGAAGTCATTTATGCAGCGGGTACTTTTTCAGGTGTTCGCCAGATCATTCGTTTAGAGGGACAAACTTGGGAGTCTATTGGGACTGTCAATTCATCGGTTTTTCTGATGGATATGGCGGGAGAAGATCTCTATATAGGCGGGAATTTCAGTGAAGTGGGCGATGTACCCGTAAACAAAATTGCCCGATGGAATGGCAGCCAATGGGATGGCTTAGGTGTTGAGTTTACCGGACCTGGACTACCCATTGTTGATGATATGTTTGTAGATAATGGAAACGTTTATTTCACCGGAAATATCAGTGGGCTTAATGGCGATCTGACGCCCCTGAGTGTTATCAAATGGAACGGCCAGCAATGGGAGACATACTCCGACTCATTCAACGAAGATGACCTTTTAGGAACCGGAAAACGCATTGCAGTGATTGGTCCAGATATCTACCTTTCTGGGGGTTTTTTTAGCACCCGGGGTGCAGTTGAAGACTCTGAGCTGGGAGTAATAGGGATGATATCCTGGGATGGAGCTAGCACGAATCTCGAATCCATTAAAGGCTTAACGAAAGAGTCCGGAGCGATAAAGGATCTTGCCATATGGGGGGACAAGGTAGTGGTTGCAGAAGGAACGCGCGTATCAACGCTCGATGCGAATGTATTGCAGCCGGTTGATAGCCCCAATAAAGGCTTTAATGGACCCGTCGTGAGGCTTTCTGCTGACGATCAATACCTCTATGCAGGCGGCGATTTCACCACTGTAGATGGAGGCCCCTCCTCATTTGTAGCACGATGGGATGGACAGGATTGGGAACGCTATGGCAATGCATTAAATGGACAGGTGAAGAACCTGGAAGTAGTCAATGGAATAGTCTATGCCGCCGGTTCAACTCCCGTATACCCCTATCTGACAGAAGTGAATGGAGAGAAAGTAACGCCCATCGCAATGCTTAAAGATGGATCGTGGCAACCCTTTCCATTTCGATTCCGTACGGATGCAGATGACACAATCGGCCGTGCTTCTATCTGGAATTTAAAGAAAATGGGAGACGACTTATTTGTGTTAGGGAGATATACCATGATTGACGATCAAGAAGCACCAGGCGGAGTTGCTCGCTGGAATGGTACATCCTGGATAACCTATCCCTCAAATTATTCGTTAGAGGGATTGGTGTTTGACGTCGCAGAATTTGGGGGTGAACTTTATGCAGCAGGTTTTTTTGAGGCTGGCCCAGATTCTCCCGGAACGGCTATAGTAAAATGGGGTGGCACTGATTGGACGCCGGTTGGAAATGATAATTTCCCAAAGGAGCCCATTTATCAACTATTAAGCGATGCTGAGACGCTCTATGCAGTGGGAAGGAAGTTATACCGGCTACAAGACAATGAATGGGAAGTTCTAGGTGATGCAGGAATTACGTGGGGCTCATCCTTTAGAAAAGGAGCAGCTATATTAGAAGACTCCTCAATTTTTGTCGGTGGTCCTATTAGCCTGGGTACATTTATTGAAATCGAAGAAAATTGTGGGTTTTCCACTGCCTATGTAGGGCGATGGGAAGAAGGCTCTTTGAGCCCTCTAGGCAGTGCTACCCGGCGCTGTGGGGTAGCTGAGTATTTTGCTCAGAACTGGGTAGTCAATGAGTTGGTGAATGATATCGAATTATTTGACGGATTCCTGTATACCGCGGGCGATTTTACCTATGCAGGAGGTAAGCCAGCTAACTACATATCCAGGTGGAATCTGGCTGCCTCGATTACATCCGTAGAGCGTAATGATGAGCATGCATCAAGATTTACACTTTCTAATCCGTACCCCAATCCGTTTTCGGGATCAGTTTCGTTTTCAATTGATGTACCTACAACACAACAGGTAACCATTGAAGTATACGATATTCTTGGTAAGAGAGTAGGGCGGGTTCTGGATGGTTATAAAGAAGCAGGCACACATCAACTGCAATGGAAACCGAGAGGTCTATCTTCTGGCGCGTACTTTATTCTCGCTCAAACTGAATATGAGCGGCAATTCCGCAAGGTTGTTTATGTAAGGAAATGACCAGCAGCGGTTTGTAGTGCAACCTATAATCCAGTCTCATTTCTTAAGGCATTTCCTTCATTCCTTTGTTTGATTACTCTTAAAATGCTTTGCATCATTAAGGCTTCCTCTGAAACCATCTTCTTGCTCTTAAAGATATGCTGCTACTTCTCCGATAATGAGGAGAAGTAGTTGTGTAATTTTCATACAGAGAAGATGCTGCTCAAAGTAGAAGATCTGGACGCTGATCAACAAAAAGAACGCCTCGAGCTTGTAGTCGAAGGAACGCGACTAGGAATGTGGGATTGGAACCCAGTAACAGGAGATGTAATCTTCGATGAGCGGTGGGCTGAAATGCTTGGTTATGATCTTGCAGACATTGAGCAGTCTGTTACGTCTTGGGAGCGCCTCGTGCACCCGGATGATTTAGCTGCTGCCTATGCCGATATACAGGCTCATATGAATGGCGAAACGGAGTACTATGAGAATATCCATAGAATGAAGCACCGAGATGGCCATTGGGTTTATATACTTGATCGTGGCCGGATAGCAGAATGGGATGATCAAGGCAATGCCATTCGCTTTACAGGTACACATACAGACATTACCCGGGAGAAGGAGGCAGAATTAAAAGCGTTGGCAGCTGTTAAGGCGAAATCTATGTTTTTGGCGAATATGTCTCACGAGATTAGAACGCCGCTTAACGGTATGTTAGGGTTATTGCAGTTGCTTCAAGAAACCCCGCTTAATACTCAGCAAGAGGAATGGGTAGAAGTAATTATGGCGTGTGGAGAGGGACTTCTAGCAGTTATTAATGATATACTTGACCTATCTAAGATCGATAATGGAAAAATTACGATAGAACCTGTACAGGCAGATATCAGAAAAGCGTTCAAGCTGGTATACGATCTCTTTCAAGAAAAGGCACATTCTAAGCATTTAGACTACAAATTAAACATTGATGAACAGCTTCCTGAGTTACTATTAATTGATATTCAGCGTATCAAACAAGTGCTTTTGAACCTCGTTTCAAATGCAATTAAGTTTACAGATGAGGGATCTGTCACAATCTCAGTAGAAAGTCAGCCTCTTGAAGATGATCTGTTAGAATTAATCGTTTCGGTTCAAGATACGGGTAAAGGTATAGGAAACTCGGATGTGATCTGGGAGCAATTTACTCAGGAGGATAACTCTATCGAAAGAGAATTTGGAGGGACTGGTCTGGGGTTATCCATTAGCAAGGGTTTGATAACAATGATGGGTGGGGCTATTGAATTAATTAGTGAGGTGGGTGTTGGTAGTACATTTCAGTTTCGTATTCCCTGCCAGCGAGCTGAGTTAAGCACTCACAGTCAAAAGTATTCGATTGATAAGAACTCACTTGTGCCATGCAAAATCTTGGTTGCTGAAGACAATCATGTTAATCAACTCGTCATCCATCACGTGTTACTAAACCTTGGTATGTATCCTAAGATTGTTTCTGATGGTGAAGCAGCCGTAGAAGCATGCAAAAGAGAAGAGTTTGAACTCATCTTTATGGATCTGCATATGCCAAAATTAAACGGCATTGAAGCGTCTCAAAAGATTCATTCCGAGGGCTCTATTATGGGAAATCCAACTATTGTTGCTTTGTCTGCAGATGCGATGTCGGGGAGTAGAGAAGCTTGTCTCGAAGCAGGAATGATAGATTTTGTGTACAAGCCTTTCAAAATCGATGAAATTATCAAAGTAATTGCCAATGTTACTGAGACCCGAGCTACTTTGAAGGAAACGAAATAGATTCTTTTGAAAGGTGGCAAGTATCGGTTCTAGATTGGTGTTGCAATCTGCTCTGTGTGGCCAACGTGTTCAGATCCCAGTGGAAGTGAAATGTTTATGGTTGTACCTTCGCCAATTTCTGAATGTACTGAAATTGTACCCTCTAAAAGATCAGATACTCGTTTGACTATGGCCATCCCAACTCCGGCGCCTTCATGTGACCGGGTGAGGCCGATACTTTCTTGAGAGAAGGGTTCAAATAGGTTCTCTAGGAAAGCTTGGTCGATGCCCTTCCCCGTGTCTTTTACCTTAACTCTCAGTGCATGCTCATCTTCCCTAATTTGAAGTAGTATGTAGCCTGTGTTGGTAAATTTGAAAGCGTTGCTTAAAAGAGGCTCTAAGAGTAGTTGGAAAGCCTTCGTATCAAAAGCAACCAGGTCATCGGTATGCTTTAAATCAATCTCAAAACGTACATTCTTTTCCTTGGCCATTTGATGAAAAGGAGGCAAAACATCTTCGAGTGCGGTACTGATGGTTAAATGAGAGTCTGAAAAAGTCAGGCTTTGTTTGTCTAGAGAAGCCAGATTGAGCAGTGATGTCAATAAACTAAATAAACGCTGCCCGCTGTCATCAATCATATCAATGAACTCTACCATGTCTGGCGATGACTCTTCCCTTAAAATACTTGTTATTCCCATGATACCGTTTAGTGGTGTTCGGAATTCATGGGTAAGATTGTCAAGGATTAAGGATTTAAACTCGCTGGACTCTTCTGCTCGTTCAATAGCGTGCTCTAAGTTTGCGTTTGCTGTGGACAACTCGGCAGTGCGTGCATGGACGAGTTCTTCCAGATGGTCTCTATGATCAGCTAACGTTTGATCTCGGTTCTCTATCTGGCGAAGCATTTCATTAAAAGCTGTAGTAAGAACCAACAACTCATTACTTGGACTTGATTGATGTTCTACACGAACAGAGTAATCTTTACGTTCAGAAATAGTTTTAGATGTTTTAACCAGTTGTTGGATAGGAAGTGTTATTTTACGCTTAAGACGTGAGGAAATCAGTACAACGGTGAAACTAGCGAAAAGCAAAACAATGGCAACAATCATAAGATGGCGCATTTGTTTTGCGTAAAAAGGGGCTAGGGAGTATCTGACAAATAATCCTCCTACAGTTTCTTCCCTGTACACAATTGGCCTTGAGAAGTCTACATATTGAAGATTTAAATCTTGGTTTATTGATTCCAGGTTGATGTTTTCAGGAAAATCTTGGACTGCATTGTCTGATTGATATGTAGCTAGTTGATTGCCCGAGTGGTCATGAAGGCTTGCATATAAAACGGCCCCGTCAGCTTGAAATGTGGAGATGATCTCCTGTGCAGCTTCTTTATCTGTGAACTGGAGTGCAGCACTGGCGCTTTGTCCAACGATCTCAGTTTTTGTTGATAAATCACTAAGCAGGACTTCTTTGTATGAAAGGAAGTCATATAGGACAAGAGCAATGGAGACGACCAGCAAAGCACTTCCTGAGGTAAGCCATATTAAGGAAGAGAGCTTTCCACTAATTGTATTATTGTGCTTCAACATGGATAAGATGCTTGTTGAACTCTGTTTTCTACTAGTTGCTTTCTGGTGGCGGTCTTAAAATGCGGAGAAAAGAAGCCCTGAAATAGTGCCCCCATGTTGATTTGGGGCGAGCCTCGTTTTTCCAAAATGTATCATTGGCCAGCCATACCCTATAGGGGTTATCGCCCCGATTTCGCTCAATTTTACCAATGATATCACAATTCGCACATGGGTCTAGTCCTATCCGGATGGTGTCTTTGTTTGTAGGATGAGAAATGATGAGCATCGATTTATCTGAGGAAATAACAACAATTTCTTTCTGGAGATACTTCTTTAGGACACGCCAATGCTGATTTTTCTGTGCAATTACTGGCTCAGTCATTCCCATAAGGAGAGCTATGAATATGAAAGGGTACTTCTGCACTGCGGATTCTTAGTCAAAATGAATAGTATGTTTCAGAGAGAAGACCCAGTCGTTACCACTATTAAAGACCGGAAAGTTATGGCGTACACCTACGACCCAATCCTGTATATAAAATCCGAGGCTCGCACTAATACCGCTATTATTGAGAAATGCAAAGGCGATGTCTGTTTGGCTTTCTGGAGGGTTAGCTATATTGCTTACTCCATTTAGGGCATAGAATCCGGTCACATATAGATTAAAACCTCTCCAAAAGGTACCCAGGCCTGCTATCGCTTGAATACGGCCAAAACGATTTAGTATCAGGCCTGTGTATCCAGACGGAAATAGGGGATAATCCATCAAAAAACCATGACCATCTGGGTTGAAGTACCCAATTTGAAGTTGAATATCCGTGTCCGTTGGGTACAGAATGTTACCATAGTCTACACCTGGACTCACCCCGACTCGTCCCTCAACTTTTGCTTTTAACGAGTACGAAAGAACGTGCTCATACGAACTGATGATCATCAGGCCCTCATCCGCTTTCGCATTTACCCCTTCCCCGCGAGCAATCTGATAAACTAAACCAACCGATAGAGGCCCTTTCTGAACTCCTGTATGAAGGAAGTTGCGATATAGCCCCGGTATATCTACAGTAGACCCATCTTTAAGGTCGATTCTATTTATGTACATCAAGTCATATCCTATAGAAAGGCGATCTATGACCTGTGCGGCGAGTTGGGAATTGAACACAGTTGAAAACTGCATCATAATAACTCCGCACAGCATGAGTTTTAGTTTCATCTGTAGGGTATAACTATGATGGTCGAAGGCTATAGACAATTATTGTCCTAGGTATCGGCATTATTCACTGTAGGGTTAGTAACCCATGTACGTACTGATTGTCATTTTTTATAGAGTAGCCTTTGATGAACAGCAATTTAACAAGTGTAGTGTCCCATTCATGAATATGCTCATCTTAGACAAAGCGTTCAGGCGACAGGGATATGGAGCCCAATTGGTGGCCCATTGGGAAAACATGATGCGTGATTGGGGAGCAGACAGCGTTATGACGTCTTCCTTATCTGACGAATTTGCGCAGCATTTCTATCGCAAATTAGGATATTGCGATACAGGTTCGCTTTTATTACCAGGCGAAGCACTTGAAATCCTGTTTATTAAAGATCTGTAGTCTTGTCCGGGCTGATGATCAAGAAAGCATAGGCCTTCATAGGCAAAATAATAAATAAGGTCTTTTTTTGTACTTGCTCTCCTATTTGTTTGGACTTATTGTTGTTTGAAAGGGTTATTAATAGCCTTATGCTTTGCCGAATAATTAAAATACCTGATAATAGAAACTCAGAAACGCTAAGTAGCCAGGAATCCGATGGGATTCCTGGCTTTGTCTTACAAACCAAACGCGTACTTAAACGGCGCAGGGTCGTAGTATTCGCGGAAGAGTTTGATTTTGCCCTTTTCTACGTGGAATAGGCCTCCATACTGTTGTTTGTAGTTCCGGCCAGTAGACAGAATCTCAGCGTCGCCTTTGAATTCAACGAAGACGATTTCTGGGTCCTGCATCGGGTAAAAAATCATCTCCGATGTGAAGTCGGCCTGGCCGCTGTTTTCAGGCCAGCCTGCGAAGTGAGCCTCGATGTTGCTTTTACCGCTTACCCGTTTAGGGAAATCACCAGGTGAATAAGGCATATCATGGACAGCGTCCTCCGCCCAGGTTGCTCCAAATGCTTCCATGTCTTTTGTCTCCAGGGCCGTCAGCATGTCGATGACGGCCTGGCGGGTTTGTTGCCTGATCAGGTAGGAAACTGGGTTTGCTTCAGCATTGGCCATTGCAGGGCCGAAAACATCCCGTGTGCCAGATTCCTCCTTCAAGTTGAACGTATGTGACGTAATTTGCCACATGTTCTCCTTTTTCTCCAGGCGGTAAAGGTAGCCGCCCTTGACCTGCCAGAATAGGTCATCCACGTAGTGGTCGGCCACAACATCAGCCGTAGCGGTGGCAGTCTGGCCGTTGGTGCTTACCTGGATGTTGCCGATTGCATGCCGCGTACGGTCGAAGCCAGGTAGAACACTTGCCCATTCGGTCATAAGCGTTTTTGCACTTTTTAATTCCCGCTCACCGCCGGCGAGTGAAGTATAGTCTACCTCAACCTCAGGAGCATATAGTGCTTCAAGGGCTTCGAAGTTGTGGGTATCTGCAAGAGTACCCACGCTTTCGATGATCGTTTTGATGGCTGCTTCGTCCTTTGCTTGCATGTGGGCCTTTTCTGGGTTAGGAGTTACGATGCACATGATGAGTATTCCAAGGATGATATTCATGATTCAAGCGGGCTAGAGAGTAGATGCAAAGTGAGACGCCACTTCATCCGCTGCACGTTGCATGGGGGCTGGCCGGTCGTAGAAGTCGAATTGAGAGACGCCTTCAAGCCAGATGCCTCGGGTGTTCTCGCCAGCAAGACTGAGATATTTCTTGGCACCTTGTGGTATAGCTGCTTCTTCTGAGTGGATCAGTAAAGCCGGCTTATGGAGTGTTGTAGCTGTTTGGATGGCGTCGTAGGTGAGCCAGGGCTCCCAGGTCATGATGTTGAACTGGTTGTCGTATTCAGCAATAAGGCCCCGATCCGTTTCAGTATAATAAGGTGCTGCTTGCATTACGGCTGTAGGATCTGTAAGGCTTGCAGCTGGAAGGATCGTTTGTTCTCCGGTGGCTCTGTACGTCTTTTCGGCTTCTTTGCTTGCCTGGATGAGGGTTGAAACACCTTCTTCGCCACCATAGACCTGGTCCACGATTTCAGCATCATGCAGCCAGGGAGCAACAACAGCTACTGAGCTTAGGCGTTCGCTTTCCTGGGTTGCATCTAGCATGTAGCCAGCAGAAGCACAGACCCCCAGGCCAGCAATGCGATTAGGATCAACTTCGGGGACCGTCGCCAAGAATTCAGCGGCGGCAATGATGTCCTTGGTTTTCGCCTTTGGGTCTTCGACGAAGGAAATGCCTCCTGCATTTGACTCTCCCCAGCCTCTGAAGTCGAAAGCAAGAGCCACATACCCTCGGGCAGCCATTTCACGTGCATATCCCCCTGCCATTTGTTCTTTTACTGACGTCCAGGATCCAGTAACGATTACCGCGGGTAGTTTGCCGCCTCTGGTGTATCCGTCAGGTAGATACAAGTCGCCGGCAATAGATTGGCCATTGCTTTCGAAGGTAACTTTACGAAGCTGTTGAGAATGGGCATTAATCGTCAAGAAGATAAATGCAAAACTAAGAAAGAATAGAGCGAGAAATATATTCATTGTTTTGTTCTGTTTAGTATTGAGTAACGTGACAGAACAAAATTACGGGCGTAGAAGACCGGCTTCTTGAAGGGTTTTGCTTAGTTTTTGAAGATTCCTGCTTTTTGTGTTATTGGCGCTTGCGGAACTGACCAGGGGTTTCGTGGCTGATTTGCTTGAATGTCCGAGAAAAATGCGCCTGGTCCGAGAAACCACATGAGAGTGCAATGTCGATCATCGGGCGATGCGCATCCATTAGCATTTTCTTAGCCTGCTCCACGCGGTAGGCCATGACGAACTGGTAGGGGCTCTGGCCGATGGTTTGTTTGAAGAGCCGGGAAAAATGAGACGTGCTTAAACCGGCTTCTCGAGCGAGCTGCTCCAGGTTAACCTCTTGGGCGAAATGTTCAGCCACATAATCGAGCACGCGTTTATAATGCCTGGCTGTGAAACTCTGATTGAAAGCGAGATCATCGTCTCTTTCCAGGCCGTATTTTTGAATCAGCTTTACCAGGAAGATGCGTGCATAACTCTCAAAAAGGACGTCCGAACCGATGTCACTTTTTAACGCATCAAGAAGGAGCAAGCCTGCACTCGTAATGTCTTCATCTATGAACTGGGGAATATTCTTGAGTTGCTCATTTTTCAGCAACACGCCCAACTCGGCTTGTGCGAAGGCCTCTAATTGCTCCGGCTCTACCGTAATGACAATTACTTTCGACTTTGTATGCCATCGCCACCCGGACTGAACTCCAGCGGGTGTAACAACGATTTCATTTTTGTGGTAGGTAAAGTCTCGATGTTCACCATCGCGCCAGTTCTCAACCCGATGAGGCTCCTCTTTAAGATTGATCAGAATGTGATGCTGGGCAAAAACCTCGTTCGGCATCGTCGATGGTTTCGCTTCGAAGAACTCAAGCGTGAGCATCGCACGAGCCGAAGGTTTTTTGAGATCGGCACTCTTAAGTAGCGGATCCTCGGGGTAGACGTCCTGATAGCGCATGCTGGTAAAGGCTACTACATCTTCTGTACAATCGGAATATGTTTATACTGAGGAATCAGTGAGTTGTTGGATTGTCAGAACTATAATAGAGAGAATGTAGACAAGGACGCAATGCCTTAGGAGTCCCTTTTTACAAGGATCTAGAGGTCATCAACTAATTTTCTAGAGTCATGGATTAGCGTATTAATTTGAACGACCGCTGTTGCCGCGTCCTCTGCTAAATTGCTCACCTCACTTGAGACGACTGCAAATGCTTTACCTGCTTCTCCAGCTCGAGCAGATTCTATTTTTGCATTGAGTGAAATGAGTTTTGTTTGTTCTGCAATCTTGTTGATTGAATCCACGATGCTACTAATTCGATCCAGGATTTTTGACATCGCCGTTCGGGTATTGATAACGATCGCCTGCCGTTCAGAAATGTCAGGTCCAAACGAAACGAATTTAGATAGATTTTTGTCTGCGTCAAAAATGGGTGTAATAATAGCTTCTAACAATACGTCATTATTGTTTTTTCCTTGAAATTGTAAGTTAAGAGCTCTTGTGTTTCCTTTGCTTATGCTGTTAAACTCTGTATTGGATACATACCCCCTAAGGCTCTTAACCAAATCCGAGACTTCGCTTTCATTTTCGCATCCAATGCGCTCCCTGAAGTACTCATTGGATTTTAGTAGATGGCCAGTAGGTGACCACTCCAGCACAGCAGTAGACCTGCCGATGCCTTGCAAAATAACGCTCGTTTCTAAAGCCGTCATTTTGGTGCTAGAGATATTGGTCTGGATAGATATGAAGTGCTCCAGGTGTCCTGATTGATCAAAAACTGGGTTAATGGCTAACGAAATCCAATAAGGATTACCGTTTTTGTCATAATTAAGGATCTCTTCGTAAAAGGGTTCTCTATCCCTTAGTTTTTGTCCAATTCGTTTGACCGTGAGTGGGTCCGTGTTTTTTCCTTGTAATACGGATCCTGGTTTCTTGTTTAGTACTTCTTCCTTTGTAAAACCTGTAAGTCGTGTAAATCCAGGGTTGACATACATGATTCGCCCTTCTGGATTTGTAATAATTACTGAGTTATCGGTCTCATTTGCTACAAGAGAAAGTAAACGGAATGTATGTCGATTATTTACTTCCTCAGTTACATCCTTCAAGAAAGCAGTGTACAGAATTTTATCTTCGAGGCTCACCTTGGAGAGCGATAAATTGCACCATCGTGTAGTCCCATCTCTACGTTCGAGTTTTATTTCCCTGCTTTGACCCACGATTTTATCAACTCCAGTCTCACGGTTAGCATTTACAAAACTATCGTGATTAAATTGGATTGCATGGGGGACAAGCATTTTTACATTTTGCCCTATCACCTCCTCACGTGAGTATCCCCATAGCTTCTCAGCAGCTGGATTAAAAAAGGTGACCAGGTTGTGTTCATCAATGGTTACAACAGCATCAAGGGCTTGCTCAAGGGTTTGATTAATTACTTCTCTTGCCTCTCGTTCAAGCGTAATGTCTTTAACAAAAGCGGTATAGGTGGTTTTCCCATCGAGAGAAACTCTGGATAGAGAGAGGTTAGCCCAGAACTCAGAGCCGTCCTTGCGCTCAACCTTTATATCTCGTGAAGTACCAACAATCTTATCTACACCGGTAGTCCGGTTAGCATTGACGTAGCTATCATGGTTGGCCTGTATGGCCCTGGGGACCAACATTTTGACATTCTTTCCAAGGACTTCTTCACGGCTATAGCCCCACAGCTTTTCGGCTGCTTTGTTAAAGAAGGTGATGCAGTTGTTCTCGTCGATGGTAATTACACCATCAATGGCCTGCTCTAAGGTCTGGTTAATGGCTTCCCGAGAGTTGCGCTCGCTGGTAATATCTTTTACAAAAGCCGTGTAGGTGGTTTTATCGTCCAGAGTAACACGAGAAAGAGAGAGGTTAGCCCAAAACTCAGAACCATCCCTACGCTCAACTTTTATGTCACGAGAAGTACCAACAATCTTATCAATACCGGTTCTTCGATTTGCATTGACATAGTCGTCATGGTTGGCCTGTATGGCCCTGGGGACCAACATCTTAACGTTTTTTCCAAGGACTTCTTCACGGCTATAGCCCCACAGCTTTTCGGCTGCTTTGTTAAAGAAGGTGATGCAGTTGTTCTCGTCGATGGTAATTACGCCATCAATGGCCTGTTCTAAGGTCTGGTTAATGGCTTCCCGAGAGTTGTGCTCACTGGTAATATCTTTTACAAAAGCCGTGTAGGTGGTTTTATCGTCCAGAGTAACCCGAGAAAGAGAGAGGTTAGCCCAAAACTCAGAACCATCCCTACGCTCAACTTTTATGTCACGAGAAGTACCGACAATCTTATCAATACCGGTTCTTCGATTTGCATTGACATAGTCGTCATGGTTGGCCTGTATGGCCCTGGGGACCAACATCTTAACGTTTTTTCCGAGGACTTCTTCTCGGCTATAGCCCCACAGCTTCTCGGCTGCTTTGTTAAAGAAAGTGATGCAGTTATTCTCATCGATGGTAATTACACCATCAATGGCTTGTTCGAGCACCTGTTGTAATGAGTTCTGCTGAGCTACGTGAGCATTTATTTCCATAAGACCTAAGCTGTGGATAGGCATCTAAGATGAGGAGAAAAGTATGTGCTATGTATCGGTAGCTTTTGTTGTAAATGAAGTGCTCTCTTATTATAGGAATGTCTTTTCATATCTGTAGTGGGCTTGTAAGGCTTTTCCCTACAGATAAGAATGTATACACCTCTCAACCAGCCCCTTATTCTTTCAGGATATTAGAGTTAGAAAACGGACACCCAGATGTGTATACATAAGAACCATGTATTGCCAAAAGGCGGTACAGCTTTGCCCATACCATTTTATAATATATTCGTCGTTGAGGATAATCCTCTGATACGTCAGGGATATCGTATGCTCATAGATGTAGAACCTGATCTTTTTCTGTGTGGTGAGGCAACAAATGGCCTGGAAGCTCTTGAAATAATGCTTGATTCGGGGCCTCCGGACCTCGTAATTACAGATATTTCAATGAAGCGCATGAATGGCCTGGAGTTGACAAAGTATTTGCATGAATTGTGGCCTAAACTGCCGATTCTAGTGTCATCTACGTATGAAAGGTACCGGTATGCTCAGGCTGCTCGTGAAGCAGGTGCCGGAGGGTATGTTCAGAAATGTGATCTCGTCGATGACGGTATCGGAGCTATTCGGTGCCTGTTGGGAGTAGAACCTTGTAAGGAGTGTTCTCATTTGCTTCAACGCCCATGGTAAATCGGATTCAGCTATTACCTGGTGCCTTAAAATGAGTATTTTAGAAGGCACAAGCTAATAACTGAACTGATTGAGTTTGGTCCGAAGAGCAATTAGAACAAACGTGCTGCCAGAGGTTTAGTATACTCCGATGAATAAAAAAGAACATAACGGCTCTGACAAGGCCAGGTGGGCCCCCTCAGTAATCGAGTTGCTGAAATTCTTCGATTTATCCCGGGATTTACTTTGCATTATAAACGCGGACGGGTATATCAAAGCCGTAAACCCGGCCTTTAGTGAAACACTTGGTTATACCGAACAATTTTTACTCTCAAAATCTCTTTTTGAATTTGTACATCCGGAAGATCAAGATGCTACTCATGCTGAATTCAGTAAATTAGAGGCTGGTTCAGCCAAAGTAGATTTTGAAAACAGGTATCGGTGTAAAGATGGGTCGTACAGATGGCTCTATTGGACATGCCGGTCTGATCCGAAAGCAGGTTCATTTTATGCCGTTGCGCGCGACATAACAGAGCAGCGGCAAGTGCAAACGCAACTTGAAGAGACGGCTTACAATCTCAGATGGGCGCAAGAAAGGGTTCATTTAGGGAGCTTTAAATTTGATGTTCAATCCCCGGAAAGAGATACGTGGTCTGAGGAGACATACCGCATTGTAGGTCGTTCTTCACAAACAAAGCCGATACCGCATACAGAGTTTGCAAGCAAGATTGTTCATAAAGACGATAGAGCTCGCTTTAGCGATGCTTTCATTCAAACTCTCGAAGATGCTGTACCATTGGATCTTGAGCATCGTATTGTCCGCCCCAATGGTGCCACGCGCTATGTGTCCCTGAAGGCAGAACCCATCACAAGTGGGGATGAAAAAGTCGTCCACATTTTGGGTACTATACTCGATGTTACTGAGCAAAAGCACGCCGAGAATAAGCATCAAAAAAATTATGAGCAGATCAAGGCGATTTTAGATACTACCGTTGATGCCATCATAACCATCAGTGAACAGGGTACGATCCAATCGTTTAACAAAGCAGCGGAGAAGATTTTTGGATACGAGGCAGAAGAAGTTATCGGTCACAATGTGAAGATTCTCATGCCGTCTCCTTATCATGAGGAGCATGACGAGTACATTCACAACTATGTAGAAACCGGTCACCGTAAAATCATTGGAATTGGACGCGAAGTGGTTGGCCGGCGCAAAGACGGAGCCGTTTTTCCAATGGAATTGGCGGTAAGTGAGATCAAGCTGGATCACACGCGAATTTTTACAGGGCTTGTGCGTGACATTAGTGAGCGGCGGCAGTTGGAGTTGGAAATTCTCAGAATCAGTGAATACGAGCGCCAGAACATTGGTCAGGAATTACATGATGGATTGGGCTCCCAACTCTCGGGTATTGGGATGATTTGTCAGCTACTAGCTAGAAGGATGAAAAAAGCGGAGCATCCGGAATCATCCGATGTTAGTGAGATTGCTGAGCAAATAAAGGAAGCGGATTACCTGGCGCGAAATATCGCAAGAGGTCTTGTACCCGTTCCTCCTGAACCAGGAGGATTGCGTCAGGCGCTTCATCGCTTAGCAGAAACCACAGAGCGGACATATGGGATAACATGTACCGTTAAAGAAGAAGGAGAGGTGCTTATTGAGGATAATGCGGTCTCTACTCATCTGTACCGCATTGCGCAAGAAGCGTTTAGCAATGCTGTGCGGCATGGTAAACCTGGAAGGATCATTGCCCGCCTTGCCATTGTGGATGACGAGCTAATACTTGAAGTTGTTGACGATGGAATAGGTATTCCAGACACGTTGCCAAAAGAGAAGGGGGTTGGGTTACGTACAATGAAGCATCGGGCCAGCGTGATCAGGGGAAAACTTTCTGTCAAACGAGGAGAGCGGGGGGGGACGGTTGTGTCTTGCCGGTTGCATTCATTCTCCTCGGTAGCATAACAAGTTATATGTAGCTGCAGGAGGCAACCGCCGCTATTGAAATGAGCTTGCAGGTGGTGCAAGTAGGCTGCGTCGTTGGCGAAATGGACTTGCAGGTGGTGCAAGTAGGCTCCGCCGCCGTCGAAATGGACTTGCAGGTGGTGCAAGTGACCTCCACCGCCGTCGAAATGGACTTGCAGGTGGTGCAAGTAACCTCCACCGCCGACGAAATGGACTTGCAGGTGGTGCAAGTAACCTCCGCCGTTGACGAAATGGACTTGCAGGTGGTGCAAGTGACCTCCGCCGTTGACGAAATGGACTTGCAGGTGGTGCAAGTGACCTCCGTCGTTGACGAAATGGACTTGCAGGTGGTGCAAGTAGGCTGCGTCGTTGGCGAAATGGAGTTGCAGGTGGTGCAAGTGGCTTCTGCCGCTGCCGATGATCTGTAGATCTGTAACTATGAGGCGCTTATATTCGTCTAAATGCTCTCAAAACGGATTTAAGGACGCACATGTCAAATAACCGCCTCTACACAGAAAAAGAAATCAGCACAATTCTGAAACGCGCAGGTGAACGGCAAGCAGAGCAAGGGGAAAAGGAGACGCAAGGTCTTTCTTTAGAAGAGATCCAGCAAATCGCTGGAGAGGTTGGGTTGGATCCCGGGATTGTGGCTTCAGTAGCCGCTGAACTTGAGACTTCCCTGGGCAAGGAAAAGGGACAATCCTGGTTGGGGCTTCCTGTGCGAGTAGAAACAGAACGAGTACTCCCCGGGTCCGTCTCGGTGGATCAATGGCCCGAGGTTGTATCTGCTATTGAAAATTCGATGGGAGTGATTGGGGCTTCAGGTCAGGTAGGAAAGATGTTGGAGTGGACGTATACGAGTAAGTTTGTCCAATATAAAGTATCTCTTACACCGGTTAATGGTCAAACTAAGGTGCGTGTATTTGGGAATTTTACCAGGCTTGCGCGTGCTATGCTTCTGCCCTTTTTACTGTTTTTTACGATCCAGGGTATTGTTATACCCATAGGAGCTGGGTTGCCATTTTGGGCAGGTGGGGCGATCGGCTTATCTCTAGGGCTATTGATTTATCTGATCATAAATTTTGGGTTTACAAGCTATATACGCGGTAAGGAGCGCACTTTCGAGCAAATGATTACGCGCCTGGCTAACAAGGTCCCTCTGACTCCAACTTCACCCACAAGCACGGAAGAGAGAATTTCATCCTCTGCTCAAGTTCAAATACCCGAAGCAGAAGCGGAACAACAAACTGCCGAGTTGCGGGCTAAGAAACGAGTTTCTTAAAGCTATACATCGGACAAGATCACACCTCATGAAAGGGATTCCCAGCAGTATGCTTATGCATTTCCAATGGGTCTTGGAGAGTTTCCGTTTGATGGGTAGCAGGGAATGAGTGTGTTTTGACTCTTGGCTTTTCCACAAACATCGTGCAGTGGTTAATTAGACTCCTTGTAGCGTCTGTAATCGTAGTCGCAGCAATCTACATGCTTAGCCGCCCCAGCAGATCAATCCCTCCAAAGGTGACTGAAGGCGATGTAGTACGTATTGCAACGGCGAACCTGTTGTATATGAACAGCGTGCCCGATAAAGTCGCAGAAGTATTGATAAATCAGGATATCGACCTCCTCGTTTTGTTAGAGTGGACGGGCAAGAATGCGAATGAAGCTATGCTGAAGGAGCGGGGGTACTATAAATCCGCCTGTGAGCCGAGAAGCGGAGTACATGGAATTTGTGTTTTTTACAAACCACCGCTACCCTTAAAAGCTTCAATTGAACGGGCACCCGTTGAAGGGCCTTGCAACATGCCATTTGTCACCATCCGATTAGAGGGGAGAGAACAACCTGTTGGTATTCAAGCTATCCATCCTCCGCCTCCAATCAAAGCCTGTGGAAACTCAAATTCAACCATTTTGAATTATCATGCATCCACCGTCGAACAAGGGCGTGTGAATAAGTCTTTGGGTGTATTGCAACCTGGAGATGCAGCTATCGTAATGGGGGACTTTAATGCATTAGCTTCTTGGAGGCGCGTCCAGCAATTTAGTGAAGCAGGGCTTGAGGATGCATTTAGTTATCAATCGGAAGGGTTGGCGCCTACCTGGTCACCCAATCCTTTGATTCCAGATTTTGCCCGCATCGATTACATCTGGACCGCCGCAGATATGGATCTGGTCGATTCGTGGAGCCTGGAGATTCCGGGTTCTGACCACCGAATGGTAGTGAGTGAAGTTAGATTATAAGTGAATGCTATTATTGTATTAATTAATTATTTGTAAGCATTCCTATAGAGCAATTTTTTACCATTTCGATTCTATTTAGACTACCTGCCTGGAGCATTCCGTTCTTGCTCTAGCTTATCTATAAAGCATGAGGTCTCATTATGACTTATATGCCACACACCACCAAATTATACCTGTTCCTCTTTTTGCTTTCAAGCATAACGGCAATGACTTCTGTGGCGCAGGTTTACCCAGATAGCCTTCTTTATAAGCAAATCAGTGCGTTCGAATCTGAAAAGGAGTATGACTCGGTTATCGTTTACGCTGATTCACTGATTCGATATGCTCAGGAGAGCAATAATGTGTTCATGGAGGCTGAAGGCCAGCTATCTAAGGCTCGTGCTCTTGGTCATTTAAACCGGGATGAAGAAGCATCACTGGTTTATACAAATGCTATCTCATCCTATTCTGAAGCCGCAGACACATCAGGGCTTGGCCGTGCCTTGTTCGCCAAAGGGAATTTCCTTTTTAATAATGAGGAATTCGACGAAGCATTCTCAACGTATAAACAAGCAAAGCCCTTATTAGAAAAAGTCGATGATACCTCAAATCTTGCAAAAGTAATCAGCCAGATGGGTACCGTGCTTGATTACCAGGGTGACTTTGCCAGCGCAATGTCTTATTACCAGGAGGCCTATGAATTATTTGCGGCATTGAGCGATACCCTTTGGATGGCTAACGGGCTGAATAATATTGGCATCATGCATGATTTCCAGGGAAATTATGATGAGGCGATTTCCTTTTATCAACAGGCCATGGTGTTAAGAGAGGAAATTGGAGATAAAGTAGGTGTAGCGGCTTCCTTGAATAACCTCGGTATTGTTAATCGGATACAGGGAAAGCATCAGGTAGCGCTCGATTATTATCAACGTTCACTAACTATTCGAGAGGAGGTTGGTCACAAAAGAGATATTGCTACCTCCTTGAACAATATTGGAGTGATCATGGAACTGGAAGGGAAGTATGAAGAAGCCCTCGAGTATCATGAGCGATCCCTGGCTCTGAAGGAAGAGTTAGGCAACAAGCGGGGTATCGCATCGTCAGCGCTTAATATCGGCAAAATCCATCTCAATCAGGGGCGGTACGATGAAGCACTCTCGTTCTTTAATCGTGCCATGACGTTGGATAAAGAGTTGGGAGATATAAACGGCATTGCAAATTCTGAAAATGCCATCGGGCTTGTGCAATTGAAGAAAGGGAATTACGACGTTGCACTAACGCACTTCTTTAATGTGCTTGCTGTCAAAGAGGACGTAAATGATCCAAAAGGGAGAGCCTCTGCGCTTGTGAACATTGGTGCGGTATATGAGAATCAAGGACTTCTTGATGATGCACTGTCCTTTTATAAGGAAGCCAGGGAGATAAACGAGGAGTTAGAAAACAAGTCGGGTGTTGCCACAGCGATAAACAATATTGGCGACATTTATGCACAAAAGGAGGATTATGAGAAGGCTATATCTCATTATCTAGAATCCTTGAGCATACGAGAGGCGCTGAATGATAAAATGGGGATGGCCTCTTGTCTGGGCCATCTAGGGGAAGCCTATCTCAAACAAAATGAATATCAAGAAGCGTTGAGCTACTTTTCCCAGGCGTTGCAATTGGATCGGGAGCTTGGTAATAAAGGAGGCATTGTATCGAGGTATTCCAGTCTTAGTTCGGCCTATCTAGAATTGGAGCGCTTTGATGAGGCCCTGTTTATCTCTGAAGAAGCTCTGTTTCTCGCTGACTCCATCGGGGCGCTTACCCAGTTAAGCAGTATTCATGAGCAAAGAACAACGATCTTTGAGCGGCAAGGGGATTATGAGGGGGCTCTCATCTCTTACAGAGCTCATGAGATGGTAGAAGATTCTCTCTTTAATTCTGAAAGCCAGTCCGTAATGGCTGAATTGCAGGAGCGGTATCGAACCAGGGAGCAAAAGCAACAAATCCAGATTCTGGAGGGGCAGCGCGAGATTCAGCACCTATGGCAGGGTGGCCTGATCTCTGGCATTATCCTTATAAGCGTGATTGCATTCCTTGGATACAATGGATATCGAAATAAAAAGGATGCCCTTGCTGAGCTCGAGGAAACACATGCCCGCCTGAAGATGACGCAAGACAAGTTGATTCACCAGGAAAAAATGGCGTCTCTGGGGCAGTTGACTGCAGGCATTGCTCACGAAATCAAGAACCCCCTGAACTTTGTCAACAACTTTTCCCAATTGAACAAGGAGCTGATCGAAGAACTGGAGGAATTGCCTGCGTTTGAAAGCGAGAACGCAAAGCAACTTATCGAGGATCTCAAGCGCAATGAAATCATTGTGCATGAGCATGGATGCCGGGCTGATCGAATTGTTCGTTCTATGATGCAACACACGCACACTGGGAGCGGGGAGTTAAGTGCCATTAACTTGAATCGATTCGTAGATGAGTATGTAAACCTTGCCTATCACGGCATGCTCGCAACACACACATCGCTTGAAGTAGATATCGATCGGCAATTTGATGAACGGGTTGGTGTCGTAAACCTGGTCCCGCAAGAGATCGGACAGGTTTTGATTAATCTGCTCAACAATGCTTTTGAGTCCATGCTCGACAAGAAGTCCAGCATGAATGGCAGCTTCAATCCCCGGCTGTCTGTAACTACAAAAAGAGTGGAGAACGTGGTTGAAATACAGATTGCAGATAATGGAACAGGGATTCCTGGCGATGTTCAGGACAAAATATTTGAACCCTTCTTTACGACCAAGCCGCCGGGCAGTGGTACCGGATTAGGCCTGAGTATGAGTTATGAGATCATCGTCAAAGGCCACGGAGGTCATTTGGAGTTTGAGACCGAAGAAGGCGAGGGAGCGAATTTCTTGATTTCGCTTCCAAAGCAAAGTGGATAGAGGCATTGATGATTTTAGGGATGTTCCTGTACCCTGTTCAGCCTGTGTACACCTTGTGTGTTTCTTTAACAGTCAATTAGCATTTCTACGTGTGAATCGTCCGTTTTAGCGTGTTTTGGGCTGATTTTCAGGCGGGCATGAATGTTGGAAAAGAGGAATTCTTTTACGCATTGCCTTGACTGATTAAGCACGCATCATGAACTTTTTTACTACTCGTTTTCGATTGATTGGGACAGCCATTTTTATGGCTTTATGTATTGGACTTACCACTAATCTTGTATGGGGGCAGGGCGTTGGGGTTGTTGACGCAACGGCTGAAAACTATTTATTGCTAGACGCTAACCGAATTGACGTTCAGGTGGAGGACCAGGTTGCTATTGTTACTTCTACCCAGCGCTTTCGCAATACAACGCCGGACTCAACCCTGTTTACTTTTGCCTTTCCTCTGGCCGAGGATGCTAGCCCGATCAGTATCCGGTGGCAAATCAATAACATCTGGTATCGGGGGGCCATAGAACCTGTTCCTCAGGATACGACCCTACCCGGTGAAGGCGGAGGTGGTGGTGGCCGCGTGCCGTTGGACGACTATCTAGGTGAAACGCCGTTGTTGTTCGACATAGAACAATTCCTTGGTCAGGATTCTTCCGTAACCGTTGAACTGCAATATGTCCAGTTACTGCCGTATCAATTTGGCAATGTGGATTTTGAATTCCCAAACCAATATACCGCCATTCAGAACGATCCGGTTGCTGAGCAGGAGCTCACCTTCAATTTGTCTTCCCAACGGTCCGTTCTTGATGTTGTGCTTCTAAGTCACTCTGGAAGTACTGTTGAGAACGGTGGCAATACTGCAATGTTGAGTTATGAAGGATCTGAACTACCGCTAACATCCGATTACAGGGTGCAATATACTTTGAGCCAGGATGAGTTGGGTTTATTCGGATTCAGTACCTGGTTCCCTGACTCGTTAGTAGTCGATGAAGCCGGCCAGGGATTCTTTACATTTGTGGCTGAGCCCGATGCAAGCGAGAATACGGACGTTATTGATAAGGTCTTTACGCTGATTATTGATCGTTCGGGGAGTATGACGGGCACTAAGATTGACCAGGCCAGGGAAGCTGCTGATTTCATTGTGAACAATCTCAATGAAGGAGACCTGTTTAACATTGTCGACTTTAGTAGTGAGGTACAGAGTTTTCAGCCAGAACATGTCCCGTTTACACCTGAGAATCGTGATGCGGCATTACAATATATAACCAGTATCAGGGCATCAGGCGCTACCAACATATCCGGCGCCTTGCAGCTAGCCATTTCTCAATTTGCTATGCTGCAAGGTGGGAATACGGCAAACCTGATCGTCTTCTTCACCGATGGCCAGGCAAACCGAGGTGTATCGGATACGCAGGGAATACTCGATCTCGTTGAAGAAGAAGTAAATGTGACCGAAACGCAGCCAGTTATCTATACTTTTGGTATTGGGAATGATGTGGACACCCAACTGCTTACATTACTGGCTCGAAATAACAATGGACTGGTCGAATTCCTGGGCAACGATCAACTGGAAAGCCGTATCACCGACTTCTATCTGCGTATTCGAAATCCTGTCCTATTGAATACCTCAATCGCATTTGATCGCACTGGGATTGTTGAGATTTTCCCTGCACCGCTTCCGAGTCTATATAAAGGGCAGCAGATGATTGTGTCTGGCCGGTATGACACTCCTGGTCCCTTGAACATTACGCTGAGCGGCAGCGCATTTGGGCAGCCTATATCGTTTGATTATACGCTGAATCTTTCGGACACAGCAGTGACCCAATACCAATTCTTACCTAAGATTTGGGCGAAGCAGAAAATCGACCAGCTACTGGTTGCCTATTTCAGTCTGAACCCTTCTTCATCGGAAGCAAAGGCACTCAGGGACGAGGTAATCACGCTCGGGGTTAACTATGGCATCGTGACTCCGTTTACCAGCTTCCAAGGGGGAGAAGAGGATGGTGATGCGAATGCTACTTCTATAGAAGAAGAGTTCGAAGAGGAAACACCCGGACGTGTACGTGCTGCATTTGAAATCATGGGCAACTACCCAAATCCATTTCGAAATGAAACTCGTATTCAGGTAAATATTCAACGGATCGAAGCACCAGTGGTCAAAGTGCGCATCTATGATAGCCTAGGCCGATTGGTTCGCACACTGGAAGTATCTGTTACAGGTCCTGGCATCCACGATATCGAATGGGACGGCCTCACCGACGCGGGCACCCCTGTATCGTCTGGTTCATACATCGCAATTGTTGAATTCGGAGATACCATCTTGTCGCACGTCATCGCAGTGGTGCGATAACTAACGGTTTCTAGATTCTTGTTTCTGGTTTCTTGTTGGGTTTTTGAGAGAGATAAATAGTTGATCTGCTTGATACGCATGTGAGCTAAGCTGCGTGTTATATATAAAGTCTCACAGGCATATCACGACCAGCCAGAAACAAGAAACTAGAAACAAGAAACACACAAAAAATACTTTTTTTGTGTCGAGTTTATACTCTGGCTCTGTTTTTGAGGATGGGCGTGAAGAAAGTAATATGCCTACTGGCTTCGCAATTTCTATCACTGCCCCTCAGAACGGAAGTAATCATTGAAAGCCCATTTAAGTAGTTTCATACTCATCGTATGTCTGTTGATGAGTATGGGGTGTGAAAGTGCCTTAAAAAGGCAGATGACCCACTTTGAACAGGTCAGGGATTTCGATTCAGCCATTCAAATGCTGGAACGCGAGGTTCAATCACAACCTCAAAGCGCAGAGGCCCATTATCATTTAGGCCGTCTCTATTTGAAACAGCTCCGGCATGTCGACGGACGTAAAGCATTAGAAAAAGCAATTGCTTTATCAGGACGGTTTGCTGAGCCTGCTCAATATGAGCTTGATAACCGGCTGAGCGAAACCATGCATGCGGGGGTAAAAGCGTTTGACGAGCGCGAGTTGGACAGAGCCATTGAGCAATTCACCTACGCAACCCAGGTGGCTCCATCATCCGCAATGGCATTCAAGGGGCTTGGTAATGCGTATGCAGTGAATGCAAATCCAGAAGGCGCTGAAACGGCATATCGAGAAGCCGTGCGATTACGGCCTGAGGATATTGAGGTATGGTTAAATCTCTCAGAGTTGTCTTTAAGGGGCCAGGCGTACGATAAGGCCATTTCCGATGCACAACACGTCTTGAAGCTGGATCCGTTAAACATGGACGCTATGAAGCGGCTTGCCTACGGAGCTATGTTTGCCGGGCAGTATGCGTTGGCCGACAGCACCTTCAACCAATACATCGCTCTTCCAGGCGGAAACCATGCGGTTCGTGATTACGCCTTTATGAGCTTTAATGCGGGTAGATATGAGGTAGCTGTTCCCTATTTACAGGACCTTGCACAGGCCGGTGACCCAAAAGCTGAGCTCCGCTTTATGCTCGGTGAAGCCTATCTTGCATTAGACCGCTTTGAGGACATGGTCGCTATCTATGAAAATATCCTCGAGCAATTCCCCGATAACGTGTATGCCCTTCAAGGGCTGCTCATCGCTCACGAACGCCTCGGCAATACGGCAGAAACCCTGCATATCCGCCAGCGGCTGAAATCAATATCAGGAATTACATCCAGCCGATAGGGAAAAGGGCTCTTCGCGCATATTACGAAGAGAGCCGTTGAATTTAAAAGTTTAGTTGATGATTCAAATTGATCGAAATAATAAGAGTGCAGGGTGCAGGGTGCAGGGTGCAGGGTTAGAAGTGCAAGGTGCAAAGTGCAAAGTGAAAAGTGCGGGTAGGCTGAGTCCTCGCTACTGGGGCCTAAGCATTTTAGTTCTGCTGATTATAGCGGGAATTGGTTCTCCCTCTTTTGCGCAGTTTACGGTGGTTTCGGTTTCGCCGGGGCAGCATAATACGCAGGCGGTGTTGAATGAGGCCGTGCGGGTTACGTTTTCTACGGATGTGGATGGACTGTCGTTGAATGCGAATACGTTTAGGGTGTATGGGCACCAGTCTGGGCAAATACCTGGGACGTACTCCGTGGATCCAGCTAACGGTATGGTTGGCGTGTTTCAGCCGGACCGGCCCTATAATCCAGGCGAGTTTATATCTGTTGTTTTGACCGGCCAGGTGCAATCGGTTGGGGGATCACCGCTGGTAGATGGATTCCATTGGGAATTTGCGGCGCGGCCTGAATATGGAGCCGGTACATTCGCATTGCCGTTAACCAGTAATTCGTCGACAGAGTCGGTGTTGTACCCAACAACCACCTTGCGAAATCCAACGTCTATCTATGCTGGAGATCTGACCGGTGACTCCTATCCTGAACTGGCTATTGCAAACAGCTCTTCACCCAGCGTAACCATCATGCTGAATAGCCGGGGTGGAATTTTAAATGTGGATAATATATACACCCAGGAGCTGGTCGTTAGCCTACAGGATAACCCGCTAGATATTACGGGTGGAGATGTCAATGGCGACGGGCAACTTGACCTGGTAGTGTCTCATTACACAGTAAATACCATCACGTTGCTGGTGAATCAAACCAACGGAGGGAGCCTGCCGAGCATGCAGACGCAGGTTATCCAAACGACGGAACGCCCTTTCAGCTCTGTTGTAGCCGATTTAAATGGAGACGGTTGGCAGGATATTGCGGTAGCCGGATTTGGAAGTGATGAAGTGGCGGTTCACTTGAATGATGGCAATGGGGTGTTCTCAGCATTTCAAACGTATCCGGTCGGGCAGGCCGCGAGCGACATTGTAGCTCGTGACATGACCAATGATGGTTTTGTTGATCTCATAGTAACAAGTACCGGAGATCAACGCATTGATATCCTTGTTAATGATCGATCAGGGGCATTCGTACTTGGACAATCCATTCCATTGGGATATACGCCGGCTTCGATTTCGGCGTTTGACTTCCAGGAGACAACCAACGGTACCTTCGGCGATACCTGGGCAGACCTGCTTGTTACTGCTCAAGATACTGCCCTTGTGACCGTTCTGGAGCATCAAGGCAATCCTGTTACACTCGATTTTATACGGGAAGACAACCCTGTACCATTGCTTTCCCAGGCCTTTGCGCATGTATTGGCGGACGTAGACGTAGCTCCGGATGGCACACTGGGTCCTGATGCCGATCTAGACGTTATCCTCACTCAATTCAGCACCAACGAGATTCGACTTCTTCTCAACCAGGGAGCTGGGCCCTTTATCGATGGGCAACAGTTTGGAGGAGACAACGTGGGTGATTCGCCGCTGGGCATTACCGCTGGTGACTTTGAGCGAGACGGAGACGTGGATGTCGCATTTGTTAGCGCGACGGGCAATGAAGTCCGCGTGTTGTTCAACGACGACGCTCGCCTGAGTGATTTTGAACTCATCGGAGATCCTCCTGATTTTGGAGATGTCTATACCTGTGAGGATTCCACGATGACATTATCGTTCAGGAATCGCCGGTTCCAAACCGTGTCCGTGCTCGAAATCACAGCTGACCCTTCACCGCCCTATTTTGTTGACGTACCTCCGCTTCCTTTTGATGTGGCTGCTCAGGATACGTTCATGATCGACGTAACCTTTGATCCGGATATGCCTATTCTATATCCAGGATTGTTGTTGATCACATCGACGGACGGATTCGAAACGTCAGTTACCCAGGTAGAAATGATAGGGCAGGGGGTTGAAACCGATCTAAGCTCGGTGCCTGATACTGTCAACTTTGGACAGGTCATTGTTGGGCAAACCCTGGCTATTGATGTCGACGTATTTAACAATGGGAATGTCGCGGCAACGGTTGATTCACTTGAAGTATCGGATCCCATCAACTTTGGCGCTGACTTCGCCGGTTTAACGACTATTACTATTCCCGAGGGAGGGGCTTCGGAGGTGTTGAATACCTTGTTTATGCCCCAAAGTATTGGACCCTTCTCAGCGACCGTCACCCTGTATCTCGACGACCCGTGTGATTCTACGTTTGTGATTCCATTAATCGGTGAGGGTATTTCACCCATCCCTGATTTGATCGCAGATTCTCTATGGGCAGATGTAACAACGATTGTAGCGGGGCAAACCGTTCAGTTGACCGGTCAGCTTGATGCTGGGATTATTCCTCCTGAAGTACCAACCATCGTGCAGTTTGATAATGACGAAGGGGACGCACCTCTTCAGCAACAGGTTCAGCCAGGTGTGACCGGATTATCTCAGTACATGGCTACGATGCAGCTAGACACACCAGGTTTGCGAACCATCACCTTTACGGTGGATGCCGAGGATGCAGTAGTTGAAGCGGATGAGCTAAATAATACATTTTCTATCCAAATCAACGTCACACCGGCTCCTTTGCCAGACTTGATCGCACAAGATCTGATTGTATCACCCTCTGATATTGCGGTGGGGGATGACGTAACCTTTGAAGGGATCCTGGCCGTTGATAACGTGGATGTCACTGAGGCTTCCAGTATTCAATTTGAGGTAGACGGTGTCCTGCACGAACTCGATACCGCACTGCCCACAATTGGGGTTGGCCAACAGCTCAGTTTCCAAACTCTTCCGTTTGTACCTGATGCTCCAGGGGTGTATGCCGTGACTTTCCGGGTTGATGCGGATGGTGATATCGATGAGTTGGACGAGACAAACAACGAGATTACTGTCGAATTCGACGTCTCGAGGGGTGAATTGGTCGTAACACCCAATCCTTTCACGCCTAACAATGACGGCACGAACGAGGAGGTTGAGATCGATTTTGCCCGGCTTGTCTTGGAGGATCCGAAACTGATGATTTACTCCTTCGAGGGCCGGCTCATCCGGGAGATCACTGAGCGCGAAGGCACAAGCATGATGTGGGATGGACGCGATGACAACGATCGCACCCGAGATCCTGGAGTGTATCTGTTTGTGCTTATGGAAGGGAACGAGGTGGTGGATTCAGGTCACGTCACACTAGCGCGATAAGGAGGGAGATTTATGAACAGATATTTAAAAATGATTGGTAGTAGCTCTCCCAGGAAGCCTGTGCATGGTCAGACGGGGTTCTTTTTAGGATTTAAAAACGTTGACCTCTGTCATTCTGAGCGTCAGCGAAAGAATCTGTCTGAAACTCAAGCAAGAGTTATAGCAACCTCTTGTTTCGAGCACCCTGCAGGGTGCAACATCTACAAAATACCTTTACTAGTGCGTATTACACAGATTCTTTCGCTGACGCTCAGAATGACAAGGCCAGGGATGATAGCCATCTTTTTGTGTCTTTTTCTCCTGCCGCTCAGCGCTTCCGCCCAGGAATTTGTCCGTGGGCATTCAACGGACCTCGTGGATGCAAAGGCACAGTTTAGGAATCCTGCATTGGTATCCTTCCAGAGTGCCCGATTTTTTGCTGGGGCAAAGGCATATCACGTGGGGCTTGGAGGCGCTAATGGGATTCCATTGCGTCAAGGGTTCTTTGCGGTGTCGACACCTTTCTTGTTTAATGATTACATCGGCGTTGGGGTAGGCGGGCAGTATTTTTCCAGCCCTATTTTCAAACGAAGCCGAATGGGAGCCCGCATATCGGGACGGCTTGATTTTGTCTCCCTGGGCATTGAACTGGATGCATTGACGACAGGCTATGACCAGGCGAATTTTACGGAAGAAGCGCTGAACGACCCGCTTTTTGCTGGAGGAACCAGCCAGACGGCATTGTCAGTCGGCGCAGGTGTTTATGCGCAACCGTTTCCTGGATTTGGGGTCTCGCTAGGGGTAACAAACCTAAACCGGCCCGTGACGTCGCTGGGAGGGGATAGCACACGCGCTGCCCAAGAAGTGTATGGAGGGGTTTCATATGCCTACGGTCCTGTTCGTGGTATGCTTGAGCTAAACAACACGAAGCTGGATGGTACGCGTGTCCTGTTGTCTGTCGAGGCCTATTCAACCGTGGGTCACTTTATTCGTGCGACCTCAGATTTTGGATTTGATCAGGCTCGAATCGAAGGGCAGTATTACGTAGGTGGGCCGCTTAGTATTAATTACAGCTACGATCTGCCGACCTCTGAACTGTTAGGGCCTTCTTCAGGATCACACCAGTTTACGGTGATTTATGAGTTTAATCGCTCGCCATCTGTACGGCCTGCACCACCGTTGCCTCCGAATAACATTCCGTTTAGCTTGAACGATCAGGATGCCGACTTGATGCCGACGGTGTATGTCACTGCCGAGGTGGATTATGTGGAAGTATTTGAAAAGCGAATTCGCCGGAGGCTTGATCCGTCTCTGCCGGCTAATGCTATCGCAAGTCTTTCGCGGGCGGATATTGAGCAGGCTGATAGCAGTTTTTCCGCCTATTCCTTGCCCTTTAAGGTCGATCCTATTCGGCCCCTCTCAGAAGATATTCGTTTTCCAACGCCTTTATCAGACAATTACGAATCGTCATTGTCTCAGCTAGCACAGCAATTGTCTAATGATGGGGTTGAGGAATTGAACATTGTAGGGCGTGAGGACCTGGTGGAGAAAGCAATGGGGCTTCGAAATCGTGTTGTTCATGAGGAAGGCGCTCCGCGTGACCGGGTTGAGATTGGCAAGCCATTGTTCGAGTCCGTTAAAGACAGTGTCGAGTTTTATACCGCATTGGCTGCGGGAGACATTATTCCTGAGGAGACCATTGAGTATGCATCACCCGGGAAAACTGAATTTTACCTGTACCCTTTCCAGATTGCAGCCAGCCAGGTGGTTGGCTGGGTCCTTGATGTTTCTGACCAGGACGGGCAAGTGGTTCGCTCTTTTAATGGACAGGAAGGGATCCCAGAGACGATTAACTGGGATTGGCGCGATAGTAATGGGGGATTGGTAGCACCTGGAGTGTATTATTACCAGCTCTCCTGGCAAGGTACAGGCGGTACGATCCACACCTCCAATAAGAACCGCATCTACGTTAAGAAATTTGTCCGGCAAATCACGATTGAAGTCCGGCAATCCTTAGATCCCCTAGAACAAGCACCGGATGAGGTGCAACTCTTGATAAAGAATTAGCCTTACGAATAAGGTAATCGTTATGCACAAGCACATGAAAACCATTAATGCGGCCCTGTTATTAACCGTGTTATCACCTCACTTACTTTGGGCCCAGGATGCCCAGACCCCGGAAGCCGAAGGGACGAGTAACGCTTTTGGGTTTACAAATTTTTGGGAACTGATTGAGCAAGCCGGCTGGTTTCGGTGGTTCATCCTGGGTGTCCTTGTTATTGGTCTGTTTTTGATCGCGAAGCAGTCGTTTGAACTGTGGAGCGAATCCCGTAGATCAGCCAGAATGCAAAAGCTGGATCTAAGCCAACTGACCGTTGAGCACCTTGAAGACCTGGTTCGGAAAGAAAGCGATCACATGCTCGCCCGCCTGGTGTCCACATTGCTCAATGTGTACAAGAGCAGTGGCGTAGCCATCATGTTGCACGAAGAAGCCTCCAAGTTCATTGCAATGGAACAGGAACGATTTGGCACTTTCAAGCAGCGCGTGGACTTCTTATCTGATTCTGCGGGTGCTTTTGGTCTGCTCGGTACTGTTTGGGGAATTTTTATGGTGTTCTCGCAGCGGGATCTTGATCCTCAGAATATTCTTGGGGGGATGGGGCTTGCACTGATCACAACGTTGTTGGGCCTTGTAGTAAGTATCATCCTAAATCTGTTTTCTACTGAGGTGTCTAACAAGTTTACACGCCGGTTGGAAAAGGTTGCTGCCAAAGCGGACCAGGCGCGATTTAGAATGATGCAGGAAGCTGAGATCTCTTCCCGTTCTATAGCAGACGAATGGTCAAACAGGCAACGTCCTGCTTCCAATGGGGCGGCTGCCCCAGCATATAAATCAACAAACGGCGCCTCGGAATCTGCCTCTAAATCTACATCTTCATCTGCCAAGCGGAAGAGAGGTACTGAAAAGACAAAAAAGGTATCGGTAAAAGAACGTATGCCAGCTAAACTAGCCCGCCTCGGTAACAATCAGAGTGCGCCGGCTGGTTTCATGTTATCAAAAGAGATTGGTGTACAAATCTTCGATGATGAAAACGAAGCTATCTCGGGTGTTCGAGTAGAGTTCCTGGTCAAAAAAGGAAACGGACATTTCCAGGGCGAGGCAAGGAGTGAAGTGCGTCATACTGATGATCAGGGGATCGCGACCATACCGCTGGTCCTTGGTTCTGAACCTGGTTTTAACCAGGTAATGGCTCAAGTTGATGGAGTCAATCAGGCGCTTGAGTTTCAGGCGATGGGCGTTGAAGCATAATACAACGAAGATACTAATACATCGAGGATACTATGCGTAACGGTCGATATTTAGTCCGATTTGTTGACGTCGTACTCATCTTGCTGTTTGGATTTATCAGTATCTCCCAGGTACAGAAGCGGAGTGTTGTATCTCCTCCAAAAAGCAGTGAAACGGCGAAGACACCGGCTGATGAAGTGACGGATGTCTTTGTCTCTATAACCAACACGGGATCGTATCTGGTTGATAACGAGACCCGAGCGCTTGAGACGATGGACGCGCTGACTCAATTCGTCGAACTGAAGAAGCAGCAGTATGGAGCGGATCGAATGAAGATCCGCATCCGGTCTGATGACACGGCGCCTATCCAGTATGCGATTGCCCTTGCAGAGATTTGTGATAATGCAGGGGTTGAGAAAGCATTGGATGTTCGGCTATCGAATCGCGATAAAAAGTAATAAGGGACACGTTGTATGAATAAAAGAGGCCTTTTACTCCGATTTATCGATGTGGGATTGATTTTGCTCATCGCGTTTATTGCGATTAGTGAAATTGAAATCGTTTCACAAATTCCGATGCCAGGAACGGATGAGCAGGCAGAACCTCAGGAAGAACGAGCGCAAACCCTGGTCGTCGTTCAGGTCAAAGAGGATAGCAGTTTTAACCTGGGCCGAATGGAGGCATCGGATGACTTGTTGTCCTTGCCGGATATTTCTTCACTAGAGCAACAGTTGGTTTCTCTGAGAGATCAAGAGCGGGCTCAAGGTAACGACATCGTTGTGGTTATTGAAGCGGATAATCTCTCCCAGATACAGTGGACGGTTGATGTACTCGATTTGTGCGATCAATACAATATTCCGAAAAATATTAACTCCGGATCGTTGAGGTTGTAAAGGATGATTGCACCCAAAATACATGACAAGAAGAAGTCGGGTTGGTTAGCGTTTGTAGTTACGCTAGTAAGTTGTGCCGGGCTTTATGCCTTGCTTATCGGAGTGGGTTTTCCCGAAGCCGCAAGCCAGCCTCAAGAAGTATTCAAGCAGGTCAAGTTTGAGTTGCTTCCTCGCTTTACACCGGCCCCAGAGCCAGAGATAGCGGAAGATGTGGTTGAGGATATCAGCGAAGAAGAAGTGGAGGAGATTCCAGAAGAACCAACCCCAGAACCGGCAGAAATCCCAAAGACTCCGCAAAAGGTGCAGTTGGACCTGGATGCGCTAACACCGCCTGGGTTTGAAAACGAAATCACTCCATCCAATCCTGATCCTTCCAGAGAACGCAAATTGGGCAATACAGGTAATGACGCACCACAGCGCCTGGAGCTCGATGCCGGAGGCGATTTAGGAGGAATAGAAACACTAAAAGGGTTTGATTCACCTTCAGTTTCAAGTACAAAAAGACGCGTTGGCTCGTCGGGAGGTGGAGATGGAAGTGGATTGAAGCTCTCTATGGAAGAAGGAGGCGGGTCTGGTGAAGGAGTAACAGGTGTAGGAGGTGATTTGCTCGGAGGAGGAGATGTATTAGGGGGGCCTAAGGGACGCGAAGGGGTAGCAGAAGGGATTACGTCTGTTGAGGTGGGCTTGCAAGATATCACCTCGTTTGGTGATGACTATGCAAATCTGGATTTTAAAGCACTTGTCGAGTGGATGAAGAACAATCCTTCCGAGTTGCCTGTAGCGGTCAAACAGCGGATGCAAAGGGGCAATTGGGACGATGGATTGCTGAGTTCAAGGGTAGGCATCAGCATTGGGGATCGTACCTTTGATCTGCTCTTGATGTGTAAAGAAGAACTTTATGAAGTCCATATCATGCTGGTTGAATCGAGGGCCGTAACCTACTTGATCGATCGCAGTTTCCGCCAGCAAAGCACCCAACTCGTCACTGGGACCGTCAGTCTTGGGTTAGACAAGGATATTCAAGTAGTAAGCAGCCGTATGCAGCCCGCTAGCGATGACCGAAATAAAGAATTTTACTCCATCTTTTTGTCCTGGTGGGAAGGGATAAATTAGTGCAATGTGCAGGGTGCAAAGTGCAAAGTACTTGGTTGGTTGGGGTATAGGTATATGATGAACTTACAAGTATTATTTGAAATGTGTAATCAAGTAAAAAACCCGAAACACGAAACCCGAAACACGAAACACAAGGACAAAATGTCAATTTTGTTCTTGTGCGTGTTGCTTGCAGGATGCGGTGGGAGTAAAGGGTCGTTGTCGGACGAGTTGGGGTATTCTTCGTTTTTTGTGCCGGCTGGGGTGGATTCGTCGGTGGCGATTCTTGCGGATTCGTTGAGCCGAGAGTCGTTTGTTGAATATGACCGGGAAGCACAAGGGCGATTGCTTAGCGAAGAAGCGTATGCGCTGGTGCAGGAGAGCGATAGTTTGTGGCGCATATTAGAGATGACCCGGGAAGATGGGCACGTGGTGTCGGAAGATGACTCCATCCAGTCGATTCATTCGTTTAACGAAGCAGCTGTGGCCTATCAGGAAGCTGCCCAGTTGAGTGGCGACGAAGGAGCCCTACTTACCCGTCAGGAGGGCTTATTGGATCTGGCCCAACAAAAGTTTGAAGAAGCGCTGACCTTCAATCCGTTTGACGAGCAAACCCGAGCCTTGCTTGGACGCGTGTATCTATACCAGTACAACCGATTGAAAAAAGCGGGAGCTATCGAGAATTCGATTACCATTCTTGAACGGCTTGTACGATTGGAAAAAGGCCGGCATGAGTTTTTTAGCGAACTGGCCTCGGCATACTATTCCCAGGAAAACTGGCAGGAGGCCTCTGTGAATTATTTGAACGCGGAGACCGCGTTGGTCGATGCACGAGAGCTGGATGTCAACGCACCTGAACCCGGATTGTTGACGGATCAAGATTCATTGACCCTCTTCAACTACGCGTATTATTACGGAGAAACAAGTGCTTTTATGTATAGCACGAATGAGGCAATGAATGGGCTGAATCGCGCCAAGACGTTTGCCCGAGGTCCGGCTGAAATTGAGATTGTTGATGGAGTGATTGAATGGATAGAGTGGGATGGAGGTAATATTCAAGCGAGCGAGCTCCGGGATGACCTGGCTATGTTGGAAGGAGAAAACCTGGAGGCTGCTGAGAACGGGTACCATGATCTGATGGGGATGCTGCAGACTCAGCCTGCAAAAGACGAAATAACCTGGAAGTTGGCGCTGGTAGAAGCGAATCTCAAGAAAAATGAATCGGCTGTGATGCGGCTCAAAACATTGGTGGATCGCATCCCCCGTGACCTTGCCGAGGACGAGGATAATAAGCGCTACCTTGATGCATACGGGACATTATGCTACAATTTGGCCAGCGAAAACCTCCGTGAGAAAAGAGATAAGAGAGGGGCGCTTACCTATTACCTGCAGTCGGCCAGTATCGCATGGCAAAATCAGGCCCGCGCATACTTTGAAGCCGCTAAGATCCTGCAGAATAATACACCAGAAGCAATCAAGTACGCTGAGCAAGGGTTGTCTTCTAATCCATCATTAGAAGACAAAAAATCATTGTATGCCTTGCTGGTCTCCTTGCACAGGCGTGCAGGAAATCAAAGTGAAGCCCGGAAGTATTTCAGTTTGCATAAAGAACTAGGGTGATGATGTTCTGATTTTTCTCAACCTTGTCATCCTGTGCGAGCGAAAGCGAGGAAGGATCTGGGCATGCAAAATTTAAATAGTATGTAGAAGACGTTAAAGTTTAGCTTGCCCAGATCCTTCGACTGGGCTCAGGATGACAAGATCGGAAGTGTAGCCATTCACTTAAAAACTGATTTGAAAGTAAACGTAATCGTATTGTTTGAATTTGTAATAAGTCTAAAGTCTATAATATGACAGTTATCAAGAGACTGACTAAGGAAGCTTTGAGTGAGATGTCATGGGCAATTGGGTTGATTGCCGGGATGCTATTTATGTCGTTCCCTGCAGACGCCCTGGCTCAGTCCGCCCAGGTATCGCAGTCTGTGTTGCCAACGGCCCGGATTACGAATCAGGATGATATTCTTAAACTTCTGGACTTGTTGTTCATCTTCGAAGAAGAAGTGACACGCATGGATATCATCGATGTGACAAGCAACGGGTTTGGGCCGGATGACATCGTTGTTACGTATCCGTCCCAGCAAACCCATTATCTTGGTGCAGACGTGGATGGGGAGGCGCAGGCCATGATGGATGAGTGGGCCTTTGAAGCTGAGTTTCGCCGGGATGCATCCAGCCAGGTGACTCCAGAACAGTTTGACCCGGCACTAAACCCTAGTATCGCAGATGGGGAGCAGGCCGAGATGGCAATCTTATCTGAGATTCTGTACTCCCTGGAAAGGAATTACAAAGACGAGCCGGTACGCATGCTCTTCGAAAGAGACAATGGTGCGTTTACCTTCCAAATGTGGGATTTTAAGCCGCCTCAAATGCAGCATGTAGCCAAGCCTTCAGGTCCACCGGATACATTGACGACCTTTGATTTGTTGTACGTGCTCGCCAGCGATTCACTCATAGAGGCTGATACAGCGTACTACGATATTCTCTATCTTCAGCGTACAGTGCGGGACTCTGTATTTATTCCTGTAGACGAGGATAATGAGCTTTCGTCAGGCAGAGAGTTTCTTTCGCCTGGAGATGCGCTTCGAAGGCAGCGCAGGCTCGGACCTGATGCCGGGAATCGTTAAATCTGTTGCCGATATTGTACATAGCTGAAACCAACCGCAATAGATTGAGTAACTGAATGATGAATCTTTCGTAAAGGATTCCTCATCCTCATCATTCCCTCATCCAAATTGCCTCATGCGGTTGATCCCCGTATTTTGTGTTGGACTCCTGCTAACAGCACTTTTGCCATTCGAAAATAGTCTGGCACAGGTACCTAACGACGAAGCATATCAAGCCCTGCAATCAGGTGATTATTCGAAAGCGCGCCGCCTGTATAAAGACCGTCTCAAAGAATCAGATAGCCTGGCCACGTTGAATGTGGTGTATTTCGCCGAGACGTTTCTGGTAAAAGGGGAGTATGAAGAAGGATTGGAAGAAATAAGCAAACTGACCAGGGACGATTCAGGGCAGCCTTACATTTTGCATGCTAAAGGATTATTCCTCGACAAAATGGGGCGATTTGAAGAGGCGCAAAAAGCCTATTTCGCATCTGCAGAACTGAAGGATGATTTATGGCGGAATATCCTCGCACTAGGAGAATTACTTGATAAAACCGGCCAGACTTCTCAGGCACAGCAAGTCTTTACTTACGTTTATCAGCCCTATAAAAACAATGGGTTTAGAAATGCGGATGATTTGGGAGTAGCAGGACGGGCAGCTGCAGCGGTAGGTGAATACCGGGATGCAAATAATGCCTTTAGCACGGCTTACAAACTGGACCCAACACATATTCGCAATCTGCAATGGTGGGCTAATCTATTTCGAGTCAAATACAACGATGCAGAAGCGCAAAGCACCCTGGATGAAGCGATTGCGCTTAATTCCAATTATAGCCCTCTTTACACGACGTATGCACGTTCATCTAAAAGTTTTGGGCAGAAAGAACAGCTAGCGGCCAAAGCATTGGAAGCAAACCCCAACGACGTGGAAGCCCATGCTATAATGGCCGGCTTGCACATTCTGGATGGATTATACGGAGAAGCAGAGCGGTTACTAAACGCTGCTTTAGAAATAAATCCTTCGGACGTAGAAGTGCTCGCTCATCTGGCTACCGTGCATTTTTTAAGAGGAGAGCAGGAAGAGTTCGATCAGATTGAAGAGCGAGCTCTTGCGATTAATTCGAGGGCTGGATTGTTTTACATCACCCTTGCAAAAAATTGTGATCTTAAGTTTCGCTATCCAGATGCCGTTCGCTTTGGTGAAATGGCCGTTCGGGTGGACCGGCGGAATCCCGAAGCCTATGCTCAGCTGGGTACGAGTCTTCTAAGGGTAGGGCGGGCAGATGAAGCCAAAAGGTATCTGGATTTCAGCTTTGATGCGGACCCCTTCAACCTATTTGTTGGAAATATGCTCACGCTCATCGATGAGTTTGATGATTTTTCCTTACTGCAGAGTGACAATTTTAGCCTGTTGATACACAACGATGAGCGGGATGTGTTAGGGCCGGCCATTCTAGAGGTTGCCGAAGAGTGTTATGCAGTGCTAAATGAAAAGTATCCATACAAGCCTCCTTCAGGGCGGATACTTTTAGAAGCCTATAATGACCCTGATGATTTTGCTGTCCGCATTGCTGGCGTGCCACATCTTGGTCTTCTCGGCGTGAGCTTTGGGGACGTGCTAGCTATTAATACGCCAAAGAATATGGAGGAGGGCTCCTATAATTGGGCACGTACGCTGTGGCATGAACTGGTGCATTCCATGTCTATCGGTTTGGCACAGTACAAAATGCCGCGTTGGTTTGCTGAAGGGCTGGCCGTCTATGAGGAACAGCAAGCCCGGCCTGAGTGGGGCAGGGAGATGGAGCTCGATTTTTTAATGGCATTCGATCAAGGCAAATTGCTTCCATTGAATGAAATGGACCGCGGCTTTACACGGCCCACGTTTCCTGGACAGATCTTGCTGAGTTATTACCACGCTTCTCAGATTGTAGATTATATAGCGAAAACGTATGGGCAAAACGCCCTCGTCAGGATACTGGAAGGCTTTGCTGCTGGGAATAATGATCGGCAGAGTATTGAAGAGGTAACCGGGGTTACGTTAGAAGTATTGGATCGTGCATTCCGGGATCAATTGCGGGAACAGCAGAAAGGCCTGGCGGATGTATTAAAAGGCATGCCGAATCCGTTTGGTGAGGGGGAAGGATTTAATCCTCTGAGTGATGGGGCGCCCTGGAATCAGAATGAATTCTTGAGCGAATTACAGAAAGGATATGAGCGGCTAGGAGAAGGCGACTACAAAGAAGCCGAAGCCCATTTTGAGAAGGCGCTAGGTATTTATGATCGATACATAGATCCCGGTAATGCCTATCAAGGCCTTGCCGCGGCCTATCGGGCTCAGGGAGAAAGTGAAAAGTTAACTGCTCTTCTTGAACGATACCTTTCTATTTCCGAGCACGGTTCGAGCGAAGCCGTGGAACTGGCCAAATTACATGATAAAGACGGAGAGCATTCCAAGGCCATTTATTACTTCGAACGAAGTCTTGATGTGGCCCCGTATAACCGGGAAGTACAGACGCGGCTCGCTGAACTGTATGCCGAAGAGGGGCAACTTGATAGTGCCGTAATGGCAAGACGCGCTGTTCTTGGTCTGAATCCCGTTGATCGTGCTGATGCGTATTATCAGTATGCATTGAGTCTATATAATTCTAACCGGAGTATGGAAGCGAAGCGGGCTGTCTTGCAGTCGCTTGAGCTGGCACCCGGGTTTCGTGATGCGCAGAAACTTCTGCTCTCAGTAGTGGAGCAGTAATCATTATTCATGTGCCGGAGAATACACATGCCCGCGAGTACCACATTCTCTTTTCTTAGGCGCTACAGTCTGCTGGTTGGAGTATTGCTCTTTCTAGGATTGGGGGAAGTACGTGCGCAATCGGATCATGGATTTCGTTTTGTGCGAATCCGGTTTGATGACCCGCGTGGAGATCGTGCCTTTCGAGGCGCTGGGCCGGCATGGAGCCATGACTACCCAACGGCAGAAAGGAACTTACATAGGGCGCTCCAGAGGACGACCAAAGTGTATGTTGAAGGAGAGCCATTGGTATTGAGGCTCTCTGATGATCGTATTTTTGAGCACGCTATTCTGTACATTTGCGAACCAGGGTATTGGACCCTCGAGGAAAACGAGGTTGAAAACCTGAAGGAATATATCGACCGTGGCGGTTTTCTGTTGTTTGATGATTTTCGCGATGAGATCGAATTAGTGCAGCTCGAGTCGCAGATGGAGCGGGTCCTGCCTGATTTGATTAAGCAGGAGATACCGCCAGAGCACCCTGTATGGTCCATATACTTTGATATTGATCCCGTGGAGGCTCCTTCTCTAGTAGGAGGGGGATGGGAACCGCGGAATAAGTATTCCGACACCTACATCGCCTACTTTGATAGAACCGGCCGCATTGTAGCCATAGCCTGTTACAATCAAGATATCGGGGACGGCTGGGAATGGCCGCAACAAAGCCTTGGTGATGCCTCGACCATCAGTTTTCAGATGGGTATTAATTTTTTGATTTACGCATTGACTCACTAAACTATCATGTCAGAACACGATGTAAACGGTGCTCAAGAGCATCCACTTTCGGAAGATGAAGTATTGAAGCGCTTATTATCTGGTAAGGAGCAGATCATTGAGCAACTACGAAAGCGGATCATTGGGCAGGATGAGGTGATCGAGCACGTCCTGATTGCACTCTTTGCAGGAGGGCATTGTTTGATTACAGGAGTGCCTGGGCTTGCAAAAACATTGCTCATCAAGTCGCTCGGAGAGATACTTGATTTAACGTATAAACGTATCCAGTTTACACCCGATTTGATGCCCGCGGACATTACCGGCATCGACGTGATAGAAGAGGATCGTGCGTCAGGAAAGCGGGAGGTCAAGTTTATTCGAGGCCCTATTTTCGCTAACATCATTCTGGCAGATGAAATCAACAGAACCCCACCTAAAACGCAGGCTGCGCTCCTTGAAGCGATGCAAGAGTATCAGGTAACTGCAGGAGGGGAGCAACTTAAGTTGGATCAGCCGTTTTTTGTTCTGGCAACGCAAAACCCGATTGAACTGGAAGGAACGTATCCGTTGCCTGAAGCCCAATTAGACCGTTTTATGTTTAACCTGGTCATCGACTACTTGTCAGCTGAGGACGAATTGGAAGTAGCAATGACGACGACCTCTAAGGAGCAAGAGCCTTTAGGTAAGGTGCTATCTGGGCAGGATATATTAGACTTTCATCGCCTTGTGAAGAAGATTTTTGTGCCGGATAATGTTGCTCGATTTGCTGTTCAGCTCGTTCGAAGTACACGTCCGGGTTCTGATGAGGCGCCTGACTTTGTAACCAAATGGGTTCGGTATGGCGCCGGCTTGCGGGCCATCCAGTACTTGTTGTTAGGTGCGAAAGTGAGGGCCGTATTTAGAAATCGATTCAACGTGTCCATAGAAGATATTCAGGCGCTGGCTCCTGATGTCCTGCGTCACCGCGTATTGACCAACTTTTACGCTGAGTCTGAAAACATTACCGTCGAAGATATTATTCAGAAACTAGTAGAGAATACGCAAGAACCAGTGTCTGGCTTAGTTTAAGTTCTGGTTGTATACCTTCTGACCGCACATGGAACCCCAAAAGCAACCGGCTCTCCGCTTTCTCAAACCCGAAGTACTCTCCCGTATTTCGAATTTGCAGCTACTCGCTAAGACTGTAGTTGAAGGATTCCTTTCGGGTTTGCATAAAAGCCCGTACAAAGGTGCGAGCGTTGAGTTCATGTCCTACCGGCCCTACATCGCTGGGGATAATCCGTTGCATGTAGACTGGAAATTGTTTGCTCGGACCGATCGGTTGTACGTGAAAGAGTTTGAAGATGAAACCAATACGTCGGTGAACTTACTTGTTGACGTGAGCCCTTCCATGGGATATACATCAGGTGAGGTTAGTAAGCTCGATTATGCTTTTTACCTGGCGGCTTCCTTGGGATATTTTATGTGGAGGCAGCAAGAGGCCGTTGGGTTGACGTTGTTTGATGATAAAATTGTACAACGTATACCTCCTCGAAAAGCGTCCGGCCATTTTCTGACCGTGCTTCAGCAGATGCACCGAGCCGAATTGGGAAGCCCCTCGAATATGGGCAAGCCACTGCATCAACTTGCCGAGTTTCAAAGGCGAAGAGGCTTCATTGTACTGATTTCAGATTTGTTGGACGATGTAGATGCCTTGATTGATGGGATAAAACACTTTCGCTTTCAAGGGCATGAAGTGTTGATATTCCATCTCTTTGATCCTCAAGAAGTCAAATTTGATTTTTCCGACATGATTGAGTTCGAGGATATGGAGACGGGTGAAAAGATGGTACTCGAAGCTAAAAGTGCAAAGGACATTTATCTGAAGAATGTCGAGACCTTTCAGCAATCCGTTGCAGAGAAGTGTGCCCAAGTAGGAGCGGAATACAACTTTATTTCAACAGACCAGCCCCTGGACTTTGCCTTATTTCAGTTTTTGGCTTCTCGTATTAAAAAGAGAACATGATCGTATTAGCTACTTAATCCAGTGAGTTTTATAAACCCCTTATTTCTTGCTGCGCTTGCAACGGCCGCTTTGCCAATCCTCTACCACCTGGTTCGACGGATTCAGGCGAAGCAGGTGCAATTCAGTTCGCTCATGTTTTTTAAGATGACACCGAAAGAGGTGGTTCGGCGCCGGCGGATTCAGCACTGGTTATTGATGGTGATGCGTTGTGCATTATTGGGTTTGCTTGCCTTTGCCTTTGCGCGTCCGTTTATACCCAAAGACCAGATTCCATTTGTTGCTCAGCGGGAAAATGAGTCGGTCGTGTTACTGGTCGACAACTCATACAGCATGCAGTTTGTGACGGAAAACGGAGGTACGTTGCTCGATGAGGCTAAAAATGCTGCATTGGCAAAACTCGGAGAGGCTGTTGGGGACGATGAATACTCTGTAATCGCATTTTCGGATAAAACAATCCAGCTTACTCCGCTTGATTCAGATATTTCGATTCATAATAATGCCGTTCAATCCCTGGTAGAGCCCAGTTATAGAACGACGGACTTCTACTCTGCAATTCGACTGGCTGAAGATGCTCTGGATTCAGCATCCCATGAGAAAAAACGCATCGTGTTGATCTCAGACATTCAACAGACGGGATGGCAAGGAGCCTTTGAAAACTGGAAGTTGGATGCGGATATCGATTTCGAAATTGTCAACCTGGTCAATGATGATGAGCGAGTAAACAATTTTGTAGATGGATTTAGTTTGCTTGAGCGGCGTGTTGAAGGACGAGTCGTGCACCGGTTCAACGCCCGGGTGAGTACCAGTGAAGAAGGGGAGGACCTGCCAATAAATACAGTTGACCTAGAGATTGAAGGAGATAAGGTAAATGAACAACGCGTGGGAGGAGAGGAGTTACAGAGAGCTTCTTTTCAGTACCAGGCATCTCGTGAAGGTACCTTTACAGGCAATGTGAAGCTTGAAGACGATCGGTTAGCGATAGACAATGTGCGGTACTTCTCCTTCTCCGTTGAGAATAAGCCTGAATTGTTGAGTGTTGGAGGTAGCATTCGGGATATCACGCGGGATACGTATTATCTCGACCGTGCATTTAACCAGGGCGATCAAGCCTTGTATACATTAAACATTGCTGGTTCGGGTGGAATCACTCGAAGTTCGCTCCGAAATCAACGCGTTGTATTCGTGGCTTCGCAGTCCCCAACTTCCGCCGAAGCCAGTGTTTTGCGGCGTTATATAGAAGAGGGAGGAAGTGTAATCATTTCCTTTGATGACCAATCCGAGATATCCGCATACAATCGTTTATTAGGGCAGTTGGGTATTGGTCAGGTCAATGACGTAGTGCGTGCTCGATCGGAGCAAGGATACGATGCGATTATAGGTGATGTTGATTTAAAGCATCCCGTCTTCTCTGTGTTTACTGAATCAGGGTCTGGCGCCATCTTTAGACCTAAATTCCGTCAGTATGCCCGGGTTCAGGTGGACTCAGCAGCAACGGTATTGGGTCGATTTGATTCGGGTGATCCCTTTTTAATTGAGAATGAGCTGGGGCAGGGAAGAGTACTCTTATACACATCTAGCTTAAATCCTGGATGGACCGATTTTACGATTAACGAAATGTTTGTGCCCTTTCTCTATCAACTAGTGAAATATACCTTGTCGGCGAACGAAGTGAAGAAGGAATATTTAGTTGGGGAAGGAGTGCGATTTGAGGGGAATCCCGGAGAAGAATGGGATGTGCAAGGCCCAGGAAATACCCTGTACAAGGTGGCGATAGACGAATCGGGACAAGGGTTTTTTAGTGAAACGGAGCAACCCGGACACTATTCTGCCGCCAGGCAAGGTGGAGAGCAAATAGTGTTTGCTGTAAACGTGAATCCCCAAGAGAGTTTTCTAGCGAGCCGTAATGCAGAAGAAGCGTATGGTGCAGTAGTACCTCCTCCAGATGAAGTGCCGGTCACGGTTGAAGAAGCGCGGTTGATGGAAATAGATGATGAGGAGCGGCAACAAAAGTTTTGGAGATACGTCATTCTTCTTATGGTTCTTCTTTTTGCTACTGAGACATTCATAGCCAATCGTATAAAAAAATAAACCAATGCCTGTATTATCATATCGTGTGAAGGAGTTGGTTGATCAAGTGCGTTCCAGATGGCGCCGCCGCGCGTTAATGCAAGGAACTGCTGTGACGTTGTTGACCTTCTTGTTTTTTGCTGCATTATTACTGCTTCTGTATATCCAAACACAGATACCAATTCGTGCACTGCTTGTCGGGCTGGGAATTGGAGTACTGATAACAGGCTATGTGGGGGTCCAATATTTATTGAGACCTCTCTTAAGGCGGCTTGATGATCAGCAGGTCGCGCTCTATATCGAAGAAAAAATCCCTGGATTGCAGGACCGGCTAAACAGTGCTATTGAGATTGGTAAGCAGAAGAACAAATCAAAGGAGAGTATTCTGCTTGAGAAGTTGCTGGAAGACGCCACGATGCAGGTCCGGGCCATACCAGTAACTACAGTAGTAGATCGGCGGAAAGAACGATTGCTTTCTTATGGTGCAGGTGGCTTGCTGGTTCTATTTCTTGTATTCAGTTATAACGCTTCGGATGAAATCATAAGTGCCTTTACTGGAGCGCAAGTAACACTTGCTGCTACGCCTGAAAAGCCTTACATGCGTATTGAACCAGGTACCATAGAAATTGAAAAAGGAGAATCGCAGGAAATTATTGTTGACCTAAGAGATAAAACAGAGTCTGATGTTCTGCTACACTACAAAGAGGCGGGAGGAGAATGGCAAAAGGTGGCTATGAATAAAGGTATGGGGAGTTCAGCCTATCTCTACGAATTGATCAACGTTCAGAAACCAATTGAATATTTTATTCTGCACGATGAGGTGCAGAGCGAACAGTTTGACATTACTCTGTATGAATTCCCCGCTGTCGCTCAGGTACACCTGAGGTATACCTATCCCGAATATACAGGCGTTCCTCCAAGAGTTGAGTCGAACACAGGGGATATTCGGGGGCTCAAAGGGTCTACAGTAAGCCTTACTATCAATACGACTGGGAATGTTGAAACCGCAGAAATGGTATTTGAAGATGGGCGCCGGCTTACTCTGAATGACATTGATAGCGGGCAGTATCGCCTTCAATATTTGATCAATGAGGATACCTATTACCATATCGAACTGAAAGATGCATCTGGGAAGAATAACAAATTCCCTGTGGAATACCAGATCATTGCCCAAGATGATCTGAAACCCGTTATCAAAATCACGGACCCACAGCGGGATATGCGTGTGAACGCGATAGATGAAGTTCTTATCGCCGCTGAAGTGACTGATGACTATGGGGTCAAAGATGCTCGCCTCCATCTCTCTGTAAATGGAGAAGACGAAGAAGTCTATAAGTTGTTGAAGCCTGAAGATGCCCGTGCAACGGAGATACAAGGTGACTATGTTGTATTTCTGGAGGATTATATCCTCGAGCCAGGAGACGTAATCTCCTATTATGTAGAAGGTGAGGACTATTTTGAGGCGAACGGGTCTGTGGCATCTGATATGTACTTCATTGAAGTTATTCCTTTCGATCGCAAATACACCCAACAGAATAATATGGGAGGAGGCGGAGGTGGTGGCGGTATGCAGAGCCGCACTGTAATCAGTCAACAAGAGATTATTGCGGCTACCTGGAAGCTTCATCGCCAACGGGATGAACGAACTGCTACTGATTTTGAGGAGGCTCGTAAAGGACTGGAGCAAGCTCAGCAGAATCTTAAAGCGGACATTGAGGAGCGTATAAATGCAACAACCTTTGCTGTTGAACTGCGGACCAACGAGGAGATGAAAAAGATTGTTGAGCATCTCAGGACTGCGATTGAAGCAATGGATGAGGCTATCGAAGATCTTAGTGATGGAGATCTGCAGGAGGCCCTTGGGCCCGAGCGAAGGGCGTTAAACGCTCTACTGAAGGCTGATGCCCTAAACAGAGACAGGGACGTGACGCAGCAGCAGCCTGGGCAGGGCGGTGGAGGTGGTGGTGCCATGGAAGATCGCATGACTGAACTGATGGACCTCGAACTGGATATATCCAGAGACAAGTACGAGATACAACAGCAGCGTTCTTCGAATGAGCAGCAGCAGCAGCAGGAAATGGATGATACGCTCGATCGTATTAAAGAACTTGCCCGCAGGCAGCAACGCATTGCTAATCAGCAACAGCGTGAATTGGAGGGCGAAAATAAGAAACGGTTTATTGAGCGATTAAAGCGTGATCAAGAAGAATTACGCCAGCAGACTGAACAGCTCTCCAGACAAATGCAGCAGCAGTCTCAGTCTCAATCGGGCAATAATGAGCAGGTTCAGGAAGGATTGCAACGAGCAATTGACCGAATGAGAGAAGCAGACCGTGCTCTTCGGAACGGGGACGAGCAGAAAGCTTCTGCAAGCCAGCAGCAGGCACTCAATGAATTGGATCAGATTCAAAAAGAACTCCAGGTAGCTGGCGCTGAAACGACGCGTGAGATGTTGGATGACCTCTCTCGTGAATTTGACGACTTGCGTGAGCAAGAGAAACAACTTGGTGAAGATATAAGCGAAACGTTCGAGGAGGCGATGGAGAATGGAGGCCGTTTGCGTAGAAGTGACCTGGAAGAGTTGCAGGAAAAACGTGACAACATGCTGAGTAAACTGGATCAGTTTGAACGGCAAGCTGAAGCGGTTGAAAGTGCTTCTCGTGGCGACGACCCAGAAGTTGCTTCAGATATCCGGAATATGCTCCAGCAAATGAAGAGGGATGAGCTAGAGAAGAAGATGAACGATTCAGATAAGGCCCTCGACAATGGGTGGCTCGACTATGCCGAGCGCCTCGAAGGTGAAATAGAAGCTTCTATGGATCGATTAGCAACCCAGATGCAGGAGTTGCAAGATCAACTTCCTCAAACTGATGAGGAGCAACTCCGTAGAGCGCTATCCGATCTTCAGAATATTCAGGAACGCCTGGAAGCAATGGAGCGCCAATCTCAAGCTGAATCACAGTCTAGTGAATCAGGCTCTTCGCCATCATCTCAGGGACAGTCCGGTCAGGGTCAGTCCAGTGATCGTGATGAGCGTGCTCGAGCTTCTCGAATGCAACGCGAGCTCGAACGGGCAGAAGAGGCGATGGAGCGCCTGGAGAATCAGCTTGGTGGGAATGAAGGGATGCAGCGCGATTTGCAGCGAGCCAGAAACGCTCTTCGAAATGTGTCTGATGCTAGCTTTAGGGGCGTTTTGCTTGATGATGAAGCGGCAAAAAATTTCTTCAATAAAGATCTGTTTAATCCCTTCTCCGAATTAGAAAAACAACTTGCAAGAGAACTCGATACCATTGAAATGGAGAAAAAGCTGTTTGGTGCTCGTAAAGCCGAAGTGCCTGATGAGTACAGGGATACGGTTGACAGGTATTACGAGTCGCTATCCAAATCGAACGATAACTAACGCCCCATGCCGCAATCCTGGTTCGAGCGCTTATTTAAGTTTAATCAGCTGAACTTTTCAGAAGGAGAGATTGGATTCCAATTAGGCCAGTCTCTCTGGATGATCTTGGTGCTGGGTCTATTGCTGGTTGTTGGCTTTGTAGTGATCTACAGCATTACAAATTTATTCACTTCTCAGAAGTCCCGTGCGGTTTCTCTTGGCTTGCGCATTTTGGCTTTGCTTCTCTTGCTTATTCCCCTATTAGAGCCCGTCCTCATTCTACCGGATGTGATCCCGGATGAGAATTTCGTCGCCGTTCTTATCGACTCATCAGAAAGTATGGGTATAGAAGATGAGGATGGGGTAACGAGGTATGAAGCTGCATTGAGCTTGCTGAACGATGAGCAGCAGGGCATCGTTGATGAGATCGAGGAGTTTTTTCAAGTTCGGTTCTATGCGTTCGATGAACACCCCAGAAGAGTCGATAGTTTGCAGTATTTGGGCACAGAGGGTAAAGGGACGAATCTCTCGTTCGCGCTGGACCGGGTGATTGATGATTTTAACGGCATTCCACTTTCTGGTGCTATTTTGCTCACCGATGGAGGGGATACCAGCGATGACGTTCCTCTGAATCAGGCTGAAAAGCTGCAATCGATGAATGTCCCTTTGCATATTATCGGGGTCGGGTCCGAGTCGTTTGTGCAAGAACGTGAAATACTTGAAGCTTTTGCTACCCGCAGTGTTGAGGAGACCACTGGAGCAGAGATTGAGGTAAAAGTACGGAGTTGGGATGAAGAGCTTACACCCGTAACTTTTGGATTGTACCGGGGCGAAGAACGCGTTTTTTCAGAGACCAGGACGCTGAAAGGGGATGGGAAGATCGATCAGTTTACCTTCTTCTTTGAACCCGAATTGCCTGAGGCTGACGATTATGTGCTGAAGATTGAGGAGTCTGAACAAGAAGTCAACCTTGCGAACAACCAGGTTAGTGTCTTGATCGACACACGCAAAGACTCGATGAAAGTATTGTTGCTGGAAGGAAGCTTGAGGAATGAGTTTAAATTTTTGCGGCGCGTGATGGAAGATGACCAGGTAATCGATGTGGCATCGGTTGCGCGCACGGGGCCTGCACAATTCTATCGCCAGGTAAGTCAAGATCCTGAACATTTGGCTGGAGGCTTTCCCGTTTCTTTGGAAGCTTTATACCAGTATAAAGCTGTTATCCTTGGAGATATAGAAGCTTCTGCTTTTTCGTTAGAGCAGCTTGAGATGCTGGAGCAATTTGTTCGAGTCCGAGGTGGAGGGCTGATTATGCTTGGTGGCCGGCAGACGTTCGCAGAAGGTGACTACTTCAATACGTCAGTAGCTGATATTATTCCTTTAACCATCGATCCAGGAAGACGAAATATAATTCCTCCCATATTTCGGAAAGAAGGTGAAGAGCCCGAAGAGCAAGGATTTGCATTTATGCCTACTGCAGTTGGGTATGAAAGTCCTATCCTGAAATTGTCTCCAGATAGCGATGCGAACCGTGATTTATGGAATTCGATGCCCGGTCTCACAAATATCAATTATCTAGGCCGTGTTAAACCAGGTGCCGTTGTGCTTGCTGAGAAGCCAGAAGATGAATTTGGCGCTTCAGAGCCGTTGCTTGCTGTTCAGCGGTATGGTAAAGGGCGCAGTGCTGCGTTGATGACTGCCAGCACATGGCGTTGGCAGATGCTTTTACCTGCAGAAGACAGCCGGCATGAACGTTTCTGGCGGCAACTGATCCGCTGGGTTGTAGCCTCTGCACCCGATCAGGTTGATGTTGATCTAGGTGCATCCAGGATTGCCCCCGAAGAAGAAATACCCCTGACGGTTCGTGTATATGACGAGCTCAGTTTGCCTGTTTCTGGTTCAGTGGTGCGCGGGTTCGTAACCGACCCCTTTGGAAGTGTAAAGGAGATTAGTTTTCAAGAAGACCTGACTGAACAAGGAGCCTATCTGGCTACTTATGTCCCTCAGGATTTGGGGGTCTTCAGTCTTGATATAGAAGCGCGCTCGGGTGACAATGTAGCCAATTCAAAAACCACTAGTTTTTTGTCGCAGGCGTCAACCCAAGAATACCGGGATGCAACTTTGAAGAAAGAATTCCTGCGTAGATTAGCTTCTGCAAGTGGAGGAAGTTATTATTCAGTAGAAGAGGCCAGTACCATTCCTGATCAACTGAGGGGCCGCCGTACCAGTACTTCTGTATACAGGACCGAGTATTTATGGGACATGCCCATACTTTGGGGGACGATCTTCTTACTGTTATCTATTGAGTGGGTGTACAGGCGCCGAATGGGCTTGCCTTAATACTAACTTGCATACTTGCCGTGAAAAAGATACTCATCGCCATACTTGTCTTAATATTCTGTAGTGTACCCAGTGAAGTGATTCTGTCACAGGATACAGGAAAGAAGTATGCGTTGTTAATTGCAGGTCTAGGAGGAGATGCTGAACACACCGACAAATTCAAAGGATACCTCTTTGATACACGTAAAGCCCTTGTAGAATCCCTCGGTTTTGAGGAGAGCAATGTCGTTGCATTGGGCGAAGCACGAATTGTAGAAGAGTCTTTTGTTGATGATCTGTCGAACGCAGAGAATATTCGTTCCCAATTTGCCACCTTGAATAACAAGGTTACTCCCAATGATGATGTGCTGGTCGTACTTTTTGGGCATGGGGGCTACGAAGGAGGAGTTGCACGGTTAAACATACCGCGCCGGGATCTTACGCAAAATGACTATGCCGATTTGGTTAGAGCTATTCAAGCCCGTCGTCTCACTTTTATTAACACCGCGAGCGCGAGTGCACCGTTTATTGAAGCTATTGCTGGAGAAGGACGAATCGTTATTACGGCCACCAGGACAGGCACTCAAACAAACGAGACCTTGTTTCCTCAATATTTCGTTGAATCGCTGACAAACCCAGGGACAGATCGAGACAAAGACAGCAGAATATCTATTGCTGAGGTGTTTGCCTATGCCGCCGAGAAAACAGATCAATGGTATGAGGACAATGGACATCTTGCAACAGAAAACGCGATGATATCGGATACTGGATCAGGTGAAGGTGTTCGGGTTGAAGACTTGGAAGTCTCTGGTTCAGGACAAGTTGCCGCGTTTACGTATCTATCCTCAGGAGACGCTGCCTTACTTGCTGCCGCAGGCGGGGACAGCCCCGAACTTGCAAGCTGGTTAGAGGAAAAAAATCAAATCGAACTCGATATTGCAGAATTGAGGGCTCAGAAAACCGAGATGAATATCGACGAATATTACACGGCTCTTGAAGTGTTGTTTGTGCGGCTGGCCAGGGGAAACGAACAATTGGAGACTGCTATTCCCTGAGACGTTGCCTTAATGTGAAAGGGCGTACATGATAAAGTTGATTGCCATCTGAAAGCTAACCGTTGACGCATCACCCATATTTCGTTCAGGCCATTCCCATCCATCGCCTATATCCTGGTTATAGCAGATCACCATAACCATTCTTCCCGTATCATCATATATTGCATAGTATACGTCGTCATCGTCGTCTAGCCATGGGACTTCGCCAGATTGAAGCTTTGTGGATCGAGCAGTCAGGGGATCTATAGAATAAAAAATATTCCAGATGGGATGAGAATCTTCCAGTTCAACCGGTTCTTTATCTGGAAAGATTTGTTTCAGGTTCATGTAGAAGTTGTCCCATTGCCAACCGGTGACTCCATCTCCATTATCGTGAAAATCGTCGATGATGATAAACCCACCCCTGTCGAGATACTTTCTAATCGTTTCAATCTCTTCTTCGGGTAAGTACCAGTATCCGGGTTCACATAGATACAGGATGGGGTGTTGGAAGATTTCCTCGTCTTGAAAAGTCAGTACGATGGGAGCGCCCGCTAGTGGAATATCGGTGGTCCGTTCGATAGCCATATGCAGGTTTTTTTCTGCAGTGGGCCAGTCATATGCCCAAGGGCCTCTGCCACCCCAGTTTCGGCTCCGGCCAGAATTAGACTCGTACCGGATACGAACGAATTGGAATCCTTCCTGTAATGCGCTAGAAGCGGGTTGTGCGAATGAAGGGGAAGAACCAGTGAGAAGTACCAGTGCTATAACAATCGCACATCGCATATATTACATGGCTTGTCTGAGTTCGAGGACTGCGTTTACAGCAGCATCAGCGTCAATCATCCGGCCTACTTTCTTGGAATCATCAAGCGTAACTCCAGATTCATGGAGGATGGTGTAGGCTTGGGAAGCGGTTAGCTCTGGATGTAAAGATCGCATGATACCTAGTAATCCTGAAACGACAGGAGTTGCCATTGAGGTCCCGCTCTTAGGGCCATAATCATTGCCTGGAATCAAAGAAACTACGTCAACACCAGGTGCTGCGATCGGGCGAGTAAGGCTTGTATTCGTGTTGGAAAACTTAGCTTTGTTGCCATTCTGATCTACGGCGGATACACTGATGACGCCTTCTACATTCGACGGCATATGGTTTTTCGCATCCTGATTTGAGTTACCGGAAGCTGCTACTACTATGGCACCGCGGTCCATCGCAAATTCAACAGCGTCTTTAATGACTTTTGGAGGAGCAAGTGAAAATCCACCGAGAGACATTGAGATAACGTCTGCATCGTTTCGTGCGGCATCAATGATAGCCTGGGCGATTGTTTCGAGTGAACCCATGCCATCAGAACCAAGTGCCTGGTAGCTGAGGATGTCAATGTAGTCCCCATTCCAATTCAAGGAGGCCATTCCAAGTTCATTGTTGGTTGCTGCTCCTGCGATACCAGCGCAATGGGTGCCATGACCGTGCTTGTCTGTGCTGCCAGGGGTTTTTACAAAAACGTTTTTGATATCTTCGTGCTTGCTTTCTACCCCTGTGTCCAGGATTGCAACGCGAGCTTTACGAACAGGGTTGGTTTCCTTGAGAATCTCATGGACAGCAGCCGCATTGATTGCTTCCTGGGTCCATTGAGTACCAGAGAGAGGATCATTGGCTACTATCGGTCTTTTTCGCCTCCATTCGATTGAAGGAGTAGAAGCAGGGGGATCCAGGCTAACGGGAATGTTGATGCTTACATGATCAACATTTTCTGTATCTAAACGGAGTTCACCTATCAGCTTTTCTAACGCATCAGATTCTCCCTCTATCAAAACTACCTGGGAGAGATCTTCATCCATTGTCAGATCTAGCTCTGGAAAAGCCATTGACCAGCGAATATCATAGCCTTCTAGGATGGGCAATAGTTCCGAGACCATATCATCAGGCCCGAGTTCAACTAAAATCGAGGCTTCATAAACTTTGCTATTCCCTTCTTCAATACGCTCTAGTAGCGCTTGGGCTCTAGATTCTTCATTGATCCCGAGCACCTTTCCTACAATAGTAAGTGCGAGAGACAAGCCCAGGGCAAGGACGCCAAGCACAAAAAACGGTTTGGCTTTTGATTTTTTTACAGTGAGGTATCCGGCACTAACTAACAAGGCAATACCCATGTTAGACGCAACGCCTGTAAAGAGACCTATGAAAGTGCCTTGTGTAATGGCGATCTTCAGGCGAACAAGCACCATAAGCCCGAGGAATACAAGGCCGGTGATGACTACAGCGGGTTTTTTGTCTTTCTTACTAATATCCCATGCAATGAGTAGACTACCAATGATAGCTAACAAAAGGGGAGTAGAAAAAAGCGCACCAAGCATATCTGTACCTGTGAAAGATTGATCAAAGACGTTTAATGGAGCGGATATAGACCGGTTGGCCCCACATTTTGAAGGAAATCACATCAGCAGGTTCAAGAAGAGCTTCAATACGGCTATTATTCACCTGTACAGCACGTGGCAGTTCACTGACGGGCTCATATTGCATGTTGTCATCCCCGATAATACCCCAAAAACCACCTTCCAACTCCTGGTAAACAACTCTGCCCGTTATTTTCATGGTGTCCTTCAAAACGTAATAAGAAAAGTTGACATATCACGTTTTAGTGTTACGAGATTAAATCGGTGTAGTTGCACGCCAAAGAATTAACTTAAACAGCGTCTTGTAAATAGCCTATCATCTTAGTTCTGGATATCTTGAACAGATATTGCATGATATTTCGGTGCTCATTCTGGAAGCAATCTTTCGAAAGCCCAGGTATGACGGTAGCGAGTGCATCGTATTGTGAACTCACCGATGCTGAGGGTGCGCCGAAATGAGAGGCTAGAATCTTTTTTAAGGCCTTGATATAGGTCTCAAACATTGAAATGCTAATCTTTCCTTTCTGAACGTAGGTGACGTGCAGTTTTGACCGAACGTATGCAATCGTCTTTTTTAATGCACTCTCTAGATCAATCATAGAGAGATTGATCTCATGTGTAGAAGGTGTAGGTACCTCTCGGTTTTGGAAACAGGCCCTGAGTACCCGTGCATATTCGCTCATCGGAAATGCATTTCGATAATAGGGATGCATTTTTAAGAAGTCCTTGAATGCATACACTGCTGTATAAGTATTTGACGTCTCGCACAGAACAGAGGTCATATAGGACTCTAATACTGTAGTGGGTGCGAGGGGGAGGTGGTTTTCGGGTGTAGATTTTTTCCCAACCACAATCCACTGAACTTCTCGTTCACGGTGGAGAGAAAAGGAGGAGTTTCTTTTAACAGCCTCTTTAATATTCCGAATAATCTTAGCCAGGTTTGGATCTTCTGCTCTGTATGAACGGAATAGCCCCTCATTCACTTTACTGAAGATCAATCTTCTGAGAGAAATTGTAAGGTCTTCCTCAGAAGCTGCCTCCCATTCGAAGGTGCTGAAATACGTCTCTAGCGTAACAAAGTGTCCATTGCTATCTCGTTGAAATGTATCAGCGATACAGTCGATTGCAAGGTCCTCCGTAGCGATGCCAAATCGATAATGGTCAAGGGATCCTCGTTGGACTTGCATCCTGAGGAACGCCATTGCAATATTTGAACAAACGTGAATAAGGTGGTTGACGGCTTCACGGTCTGAAGGAGTAGAAAATACTCGGTGGAGTGTCTTATGAAGAGTCACAGTTCTATATAAAAATTTAAGTTTGGGATACACATTTTCTGCTTGGTAAGGCCCTGAATAGAGGGGCTCCCGTCACAGTCAGCCCACTATGGCGTAATTTTTTGACTGTTTCCGACACCTTTTTTTTTACTTTTTTTTAAATACATCCAGAGTAGTAGAGGGACTACTCCCTGGGTATACCTTTTGGTATTTTCAAAAACTGCTTGAGTGCTATTGAAAAAGGATTCGGGATGTAGGAATAGAATTGCCGTAACCGATACATTGTAATCATCATTCACCCACATAGAACCTTATCGTTATGAGAGCGCTAACTGATGTTACATTAATTCTACAAGCTTATGGGAGAGGGGAGTCGGGTGCCTCGGAGAAGCTTTGGAAGATGGTTTACGAAGAGTTACACCGAATCGCACAACGGCAACTCGCTGGGGAGTATAACAGGCGCCACTTATCCACAACGGCTTTGGTTCATGAAGCGTATCTGAGATTAGTGGATGATGATAATATTGAGTGGGAGAGTAGGGCTCATTTTTTTGGAATTGCAGCGCGAGTAATGAGGCGTGTCTTGGTTGATAATGCCCGGAGATATAGAGCGATTAAGCGGGGAGGTGGAAATCCGGATGAATCCTTCGATGAATCTCGGTTTGTGCCTGAGAATCGTATTCAGGAAGTCATAGATGTAGATGAGGCGCTCACTCAACTCTGCCGAATACATGAACGATGGAGCAGGGTAGTAGAGTGTAAATACTTTGGGGGACTTAAAGAGGACGAAATAGCCAAAATACTTGGCATCTCTGTACGAACTGTTGAGAGAGATTGGGTTAAAGCTAAGGCCTGGTTGTACAATTACATGTACGCCCCGGCCGCAGCTTAACCGATTTGAATATTATTGAGCCCGGATGGTATCCGAATAAGCAAATTTGATCGGAATTCCGTTCAGGGTATCCCCTAGAATTTTGCTTGCTTGTTGAGCAGTGGTATCATCCTTGACCATGATCTGGATCCAGGCATCTTCATTGCTGTTGCCAGAAATGCCAACACTCAAGACGCCCTCAATGGCCATAGCTCGTTTGTCAATTTCGGATTGCTGACGAGCTTCTTGTACCTGACTGACTGTGTGTGTCATGATAGTATCTGGTAAAATGGCTTGTTCAAGTTCCGCAACAATAGGTTCATCCAATTGGGATGCACTTTCCTCACATCCAACTAAGATTGCACTAACCGTAAAAAAAATAACTCCGAATCGGATAAAGTGTCTGTTACGCATTGTCATAACTAATAGAAGAAGGAATAGTAGAGTGGGCCTCTTCACGTCTCTAACGATATAAACGGCTCAGGAGGTCCTGGTATTGTTTTTTGGAGCATTTCCTGAACGAATAAATCGAACTCCAACAATAACAATAACGATTGTTAGCAGCATCAAAACAAGGGCGATAGGGCGCTCAAAAAAGCTCATCAGGCTCCATTTTGATTTAATGGCGCTAACCATAAAGTTTTGCTCCAGGATTGGGCCCAGTACCATTCCTAATACGACTTGAGCAAGAGGGAAACCGCCTCTTCGTAATACAAATGCACACACACCCATGGCAGCCATAACCCAGATGTCGAAAGGATTATTATTGATTGCATATGCCCCAACCACGCACAGCCCGGCAATAATGCTTAGCAATATCCTTGAGGGCACTTTTATGATTTGTGAGGCAATCCGGGCAGTCAGGTAACCATAGAGGGGAAGGAGTATTAGATTTGCGATCAAAAACGTAATAAACAAGGACCAGACAAGATCCATGCTTTGCTCGAAGAGAAGGGGGCCAGGTGTGATCCCTTTCATCAAGAAAACCCCTAAAACAATGGCTGTAACGGTATCGCCCGGTAAGCCTAAAGAAAGCGCTGGTATCCAAGCACTGGCGACTGCTGCATTGTTACTGCTTGCACCAGCAACAATAACTTTATCCTCTTGATCTTCCTGGTTTTGTTTGCCCACTTTCTGGACGCTGGTAGCAACCCATGATCCTACATCAGCTCCAGCGCCAGGCAAGAAACCCACGACGACACCAAGAATGGAAGAGCGCAGCACCGATAGTTTTTCTTTGAACAGTAAAAGAAGCGGAGCAACGAAAAAAGAGTACGCGCTGGAAAGAGGGTTTTTATCGTCAATAGTATGGTTGGCGTTATTGACAGGTTTATAAAGATGCTCCAACACTTCAGAAAAACCAAATAGCCCTATCATGGCTACGATGTAGTTGATGCCGCTTAGCAGGTTCGGATTTTCGAAATGAAAACGAGGATACCCTAAAGTGGGGTCCACACCAACTGTTGAGAATAATATGCCCAATAGAAGCGATATAAATCCCTTTATGGGTGCACGTCCTGTTGCAAAGATTCCAGCGGTTAATCCTAGAACGGCAATCCAAAAGTACTCAAAGGAAGAAAACTGCTTTGCCAGTTTAGCGATGCCGGTAGCCGTGAAAATGAGAAGCGCTGTGCCTATGATCCCGCCAATAGCCGATCCCATCGCGCTGATGCCAAGGCTATATACAGGGCCTTTCTTTCTTGACAATGCATACAGTTCCTCTGCATAGGCTGCACTAGCCGGTGTCCCAGGAATTCGCGCTATTGAGGAACCAACATCTCCAGCATAAATGGCAACTGATGAAATCGCAATGATTGCTGGCAACGCAATGATCGGATCCAGGAAAAAAGCGATAGGGATAAAGAGAGCAACAGCGAGCGTGGCTGTTAATCCGGGAATGGCGCCAAACAGAGAACCATACAGGCCGCCCAGCATGAGAGCAACAAATCCTTCCCAAGAAAACAGTGACATGTACGATGCTGATACGTTCAGTAGATATTGGTCAGAACGTGCAAAGTAGCAGTCGTTCTACCCAACTGCAACACGAAACCCGAAACTCGGCACGCGAAACAGCTCAAATAAAACATTTATTTGTGGGTCTTTAAAGCGGTACACCCAAGAGTTGAGTGAAGAGGGCATAGATTAATCCTGCGCTCAATACGGCCGTGAGCATCGCTTTCCAGGGTTTGTTATTGAGTATTATACCAAAGAAAAAGATGAGGCCGGCCATTATTGGGATAAAATGAACGTGATGAACAAAGAGGGGATAGGTTGCAACCAAAATAATTCCGGTGAAGAGACGTAATACTTTCCCTCTAGATGATTTGTTAGAACCAGGCGTGAACGTGACTTTTGAGAATACCGATCGTGCAACCAGGTATGCCCCTAACAACCCCAGGCCGCATGCAATAAGTTGAGGGAAGAGAGCTGGGCCAGGATAGCCGTTATCAAGCTCTGGAAAAGACAGGGTTTGAAACCACAGTAATAGACTGAAAACGATCAGTAGTGAACCGGAAAGGACATCGCGTCTTAACAACCGTTTTAGCATAGTGTCATTATTGGGTTACGCCTGCCATCTCGAGTAACTTTCCATTGATCTCATCTTCTTGTTGAAAGAAGGTGGTCAATTCATTACCGGAGGTCGTTGTTAGGTTAAATCCCGCTTTCTTCAGGGGAGTAGTGTATGCGGAGTCTTGCGTTACCTTGAGAATGGCATCGGACAGTGTTTTGGTGATTTCGGGGGGGAGGTTTGCAGGCGCTCCAATTGTTACCCAACCTCCGATGGCCCAATCGATACCTTGTTCTTTCAGCGTAGGGATTTCAGGGTACGCCTCAAGTCGATTATCGGCCATGACCGCAAGAACCTTAACCTCACCGGCTTTTAACAGGGCATCTGTTTCAGCTAAAGCTGCTGTCACCACTTGAACCCCGTTTGCGAGGAGCTCTTGAAGAGCAGGGGCAGCACCCTGGCTAGGAACCCAGGGCATGGCAGATTCTGGCAGGCCTGCTGCATCGAGGAAGCCAATTCGAGCTAAGTCCCATATACCGCCTTTCGATGTACCTGACGCAAGTAGATCGCCAGGATTTGATCGGATTTCGGCAAGGAGCTCATTTAGGTCATTCCATGGTGCATCTGCTCGTACCGTGATAGCACCCGGGTTATATGACAGGAGTGCCAGTGGAGTGAAATCGGTATGCCGGAGTGGTGTAAGGCCTTGCCAGTGCATCATAGTGATTTCTCCCGTTATGGCGCCCAGCGTGTATCCATCGGGGCGAGCGCTTGATAGGGCAAGATGACCAACAACTCCGCCACCACCGGATCTGTTGACTACATTGATAGAAACACCTAACTCTTCTTGCAGTACGGCAGCAAGGGTCCTGGATATAGTATCTGTACCTCCTCCTGGATTCCAGGGTACAAGGTATGTGATTGGACGCGATGGATACTGAGTACCATTTGAAGAATCAGAAGGCTGGCAACCAGTAAGTAGAAGTAAAAAGGCGAAGAAGACGGAGAGGGTGCGCATCTAATAGAATGAACGAGTGATAAGAAGCACCGTCAATCTAACATTTCTCTTGTTGAAGGTAAAGAAATTGGTCTGTTCTAAATGATAGAAGAGGAATGAGGTAGGTTAGGTTATCCCTCTGCGCAGGTAATTCAGGGCAATCCCTTTGTTTCGAAGGGCGTCAGGTTGGCGGGGATTAATTGAAAGTGCCCTATCACTAGCCTGAACGGCCTGTTGGAATTGCCTGAGCCTGATATAGACACCACTCATTTTACCCCAGGCTACAGCGCTTTCTGGCCGTATGGAGAGGACGCGGTCAAATGCTACAACGGCATCACGATATTGCTTCACTTGATCTAGAGAGATGCCCTTGTTAAACCAGGCATCCGCATCATCCTCGTTGTGATACAACACCTGGTCGTATGATTGTATGGCTTCTGAGTGCCTGCCTAGCTTACCCAGTGTAATGCCCTTGTTGTAGGCCGCTTCTAAGTCATCCTCGTTCAGAGATAATGCTTTGTTGTAAGCGTCGAGGGCTTCGTTGAGCATGGCCAGGTTAGTTAATGCATTCCCCTTGTTGTACCAGGCATCAGCGTAATAGGGATCCATAGACAACGCCCGGTCATAGGCTGAGACAGCATCCTTATAACGTGATAGGCTATTGAGAGCAATGCCATTGTTATACCATGCATCCACATGAAGCGGATCTAAACGAATCACACGGTCATTGGCTTTAATGGCTTCTTCGTATTTGCCCAGTTTAATAAGAGCGAGGCCTTTATTGTACCAGACCTGGGCTGCTTGTGGGTTTAGGGTAAGTGCTCGGTCATAGGCTTCGAGCGCCTGTTTATACCGGCTTGCTTGGGCCAGTGCGACTCCTTTGTTGTACCATGCTCCATAGTCTTCGGGATTAAGAACAAGGGCACGAACGAATGCAGCCATTGCTTCATTCGTTTTACCTAGTTCGAGAAGGGCGTTCCCTTTGTTATTCCAGGTGCCAGGGTCGTTAGGGTCCAGTTCAATTGCTTTTTCGTAGGCTACAACAGCTTCAACAGGGCGCCCCAAGTTTTTCAGAGCGATACCCTTGTAGTTAAGGGCTCCAGGGTCGTCTGGAGACATTAAAAGGACTTTGTTGAAAGCAGCGAGGGCATCTTCATACATACCCATCGTCATCAACGCATTACCATGATTGTACCAGGCGTCTACATCTTTAGGATCTAGAAAGAGAGCGTGCTGATACGACTCGACAGCTTCTTCAAGTCGATTAAGAGCAATTAAAGCGTTGCCCTTGTTTAGCCAGGCTGCTGCATTATCTGGATCAAGTTGCAATGCATGTTCACAGGCTTCAAGAGCGTCGTCGTAACGCTGCAGGTGATTCAGAGCCAGTGCTTTATTGTACCAGACTGCCGCATCGTTCTTGCTAACACTAATTGTCTGGTTGTATGCAAGAATAGCTTCGGCATACCTGCCGAGGGACATCAACGCGTTTCCTTTATGATATAACGCTCCGGCGTCCGAAGGGTCGAGTGCAAGGATGCGTTCATAGGCGGCTACCGATTGTTCAAATCGACCTACCTTACCCAGGGCGATGCCTTTGTTGTAGAGCGCAGTGGCATTGTTGGGATTAATAGCGAGCGCTCGGTCACACACCTCTAGGACTTCATCATATTTACCGAGTTGAGTCAGCGAATAACTCGCGTTGATCAACTCTCCGCCCTTCATGTCATAGTTACTGAAGTCGAGGCGGGGGTTCTGCCCCGACAGGTGCCGGTACCAATCGGCGCATTCATCAACAACCTGGTCCCAGTTAAGCGGGCGTTCTTTTGGGTTCTTGGCCAGGCATCGCATCACAAAGTCTTCAAGACTTGAGTCTATGGCCGGGTTAAGTTCTGCCAGTGAAACCGGCTGCTCTTTCAGGTGGACGCGCTGCCAATCGTCGATTGTTTGTGCCCTGAACAACCGATGCCCTGTTATCATCTCATATAGGATGCACCCATACGCATAAATATCGGTTTGCATCGTTATTGATTTTCGCAGCCACTGCTCAGGAGCCATATAAGCAGGTGTACCGCTACGAGAATCATTGGCGTAGACCAATCCGAAGTCCGCTACGTGAGCTCTTCTGCGGTCGTCGATAAGCACGTTTCCTGGCTTAAGATCTCTGTGAACCAGTCCGTTTACCTTACGCGTGGCATGTTGCAGGGCCTGCGCAATTTGTAAAGCCAATTCTATTGCGACTTCTTGAGTCATAAATGGCTTTCCTAACCAGGATCTAAGGTCATTTCCTAATCCTTCCTGCCCACGGATGTATTCAGTGATAACGAAGGGTTGTCCATTGAAAATATCGACCAGGTAGGCCCTTACAATAAAAGGGTGTTTTTCAATTCGAACCCATACAGACGCTTCCTCAATAAACATCTGCTGCATCTCTTTGATATGCGCAAACCGTTTCTGAAGCGTTTTTAAGGCACGAGGAAGTTTTTCTACTTTGTCATACGTCGCATAAATGACACCCATTGAGCCTCGATGGATGTCGAGTATATTATAACGTCCTCCTATAGTGTCGCCAATCTTGTATTGTTCGGGTTTGGCCTTAGAATTGACGGGGGGGAGTTGAGATGCATGAATAGAATGGTACCCTGAGTCATCCACCACATTATCCGCCCATGCTCGCTGAGGAACATAGGGAACCCCTGAACGCTCGGCAACGGCGTTCGAATAAGGTCGGGAGGATTTTTGTTTACGAGCGATTTTCATATCGCTTGAGCAGGTTCATAGAGACTCAGAAGAGCTTTGCTGTTCAAAATGATCAAACTCTTTGGTAAGCGAACAGTGAATATGTGTAAATAGAAAGGTAGATTACGCGTTGGTTTGCATGACAGTGCAAAAGTTTACTTGCATTATATCCATCTCATAGGACTAGTTCAAGAATTTGTGCAAGTCTTAACTCTTTTTCAACTGACGGGGCGCAGATATGTTTTATTTTTTGATGGATGAAGCCGCCTTTTTTAATCCTATTAGGGCTTCATCTATCTCTTGCTGGCTGATAAGCAAGGAAGGGCCAATACGGATGACTTGTCCATATAGGCCTCCAACACCAATTAATACCCCCTCTTTCCGTGCTGCTTCTAAGAACATGCTGGTTGTCTGAGGATCCGGTTCTTTCGTTGAGCGATCTTTTACAATTTCGATAGCCTGCATGAGCCCCATACCCCGTATTTCACCCATCCAGTCGAATTGATTGGCGAGCGCATTAAGGCCGGCTCGGAGTTGCTGACCTCTTGCTTCAGCACGACCAGGAACAGATTCCTGTACCATGATATCCAGCGTGGCCGACGTGGCTGCCATACATATTGGATTCCCGCCAAAGGTAGAAATCGTTTTTCTCTCCCAGGCTGCTGAAATCTCTGGTCTGGAAATGAGAGCGCCGACTGGATAACCGTTTGCAATGCCCTTGGCCATCACCATGATGTCCGGCTCTACGCCCCAATGTTCGATGCCAAACCAATGAGTACCTGTTCGTCCAAAGCCAGCCTGTACTTCATCGCAAATGAAGACACCCCCATATTTCCGAATAATTGCAGCAGCTTTTTGGAAATATCCGGGTGGTGGGACGATGAATCCACCAACACCTTGAATGGTCTCTGCGAGAAATGCTGCAGGACGGCCGCTGGTTGTAGTCAGGATCACGTCCTCTAAATCTTGCGCAAATTTGTCTGCATTCACTTCAGGGTCATCGCCGAAGGGGCTTCTATACGGATAGGGAGCCAATGCATGCGTTATTCCAGCGAGGCTGGTATGCCCCGTTCGCCAGGCTGAGTGGCCCGTCAGATGTGTAGCTAACGTGCTATTGCCAGAATAACCGTGGCGAAGTGCAATGACCTCATCTCTTCCGGTGTACAGTTTAGCAAGTCGAATTGCGGCATCGATGGCCTCAGAACCGCTATTAAGAAACATAGAGCTTGAGAGCGCGCCCGGGGCGATTCGAGCTAATTTCTCTGCTACCTCTACCTGGTTTTCAGTAATATAGAGTGATGAAGTGTGCCCTAATGTATCTACCTGTTTATGCACAGCTTCATTTACTCCAGGATGGCAATGCCCCAGCGAAGTAGAAAGAATGCCAGCAAACATATCCAAATAGGTCTTGCCTTCTTTATCAACAACCCTTGACCCTCTCGCTTCCGCCAGGACGAGTGGCTCGTTATAGAGGGTTCGAACGCAGGGAAAGATGTATTTTTCTTGTTTTTCCTTCACACTAGAGGTTGAAGTCTGGTGAGATACAGTCTGTTCGGCAATCATATAAGAAATCAACTGATTGGTAAAGCACACTCTTTTGGTTGGAACTTCTCTACCCCTGTAAGTTCCTCAGGCCCATTGAAGTCTATTGATTTGAATCTGCATCGAGGTGTAACAATGCAATAAAAAAACCCGTAGGCGTAAGGAGCAAGACACATATTTGAACTACAGAAATGAACGCATCACGTATAGCAATGCTCGTAGCCCTTGTTGGGCTTGTATATGTATTATCTCCATGGTCCTTTTCATTGAATGGGATTTTTGATGGCTCATTCCCATGGATATTCTTTGGACTTGCCTTGTTTTTCGCAACACGTAAAGGCGGTTGTGGAAGGCGCTCTTCTCATTGCGCAAGTAAGTAAACAGAAAAAGCCAGCAGCACGTCGTACTGCTGGCTCTTAATAACATAATAGGAGTAGTTCTCTAGAGTGAGAAATTGGTAGCTCCGATTACATTATCCCAAATCACTGCAAGTGTGCCGCCTGAAGAAGACACATCCATGAAGCTGATCGTAAACTGGTCTACTGAAGCTTCCAATGCATCTACAGCCATAGGAACACGAATCACATCTTTATCAGGGGTGTAATTATACGATCCCCACAGTCCATCACCCGATCCACGTCCACTGTCTTTAGCTGCGTGGTTTGAGAATATAAGCGTCCATTGTTCAGGCTTCAGCTCGATAAACATGCTGTATTCGCCTGCTGGAAGCTTTTTGTCCCCAAACATCAGGTCAGATTCTGTATTAAATCGAGTAGATTTGTTTGCTCCAACACGCCATACTGGAGCACCAGCGTTTAATTTGGATCCATAGTTCTCTCCAGATCCAAAGATACCTTGGCGTCCGCGAAGAATTGGACGGCTGTAATCAACAGTAATCCAAGATCCTTCAATTTGAGTGGCTGCTTCACCTCGTGGTGATTTTGCTCTGTCTTGGGCGCACGCAGTCTCTAGTCCAACGAGTGCTATTGCTGCGAACAAGAGTACAGTTAGGTTCAATCGCATCAATATATTCCTCCTTTTGTGTGGTTTGTTTTAGTTTAAATGTTACCAGGGTGGGTCCTGTGCCGGTTTTCCGTACGCTCATCCCTTCAATATGTTACCAAAAACGTGTTCATGTCCTTTATTTTGGTGTAAATAAGAGGAATTTCTCAGCAATTGAGCGTCGATGAATAATTTTAGTTTTATGGCTACGTATTGCAGGTGTCTCGTGTATACTACAATCAGAAGTACCTTCCTGAACATCGTTTGGCATTTATTTCTTCCAAATGAAACCTCCAGTCACTTTGCCTATTTTCTGCATTATAGATATTAACTAACAGCCCGTATCATTCCGTGAGAGTACATATTTTCAGTACAGTTTTGGTTGCTTTGGTGTTATCTGCATGCCAAAGCAAAGTGATTGACAATTCCACCATTGTTGAAGTAGAGATGGTTAGTTTCGCAGACGATATTTTGCCCATCTTTTTAAATACGTGTGGTGGTGTGGGCTGTCATGTAAATGACTCTGTTAATGGGGTAGAACTAACCAATTACCAGGCAACCCTAAATAGTACCGCTGAGACATACAACAAAGACCTTGTGATTCCGGGTGATGTTGCTGGAAGCCCTCTTGTAGACAAAATATTGGCTAATCCCCAATTCGGAATCCGGATGCCTGATGGAGGGCCCCCCTTATCGACTACGCAGATTCAGACGATTAGTACCTGGGTAGAGGAAGGTGCACTCAATAACTAATCCCTGGTCAGTCAAAAAATACTCAATACGTAATCATGACTCGAATTATTCTATCCGCATTCTTGCTACTCCTCCTGAACATGCCCCTGGCTGCTCAAACATTTATGGGAGAGAGTGGAACTGCAGAATTTACATCTAAAGTACCTCTACATACATTTACAGGCTCATCCGATTACCTGATAGGCCAGGTCAATCTAGTCGAAAATACCGTCGACTTTTACATTGATCTGACAACACTCAAAACAGGGAATAAGAAAAGGGACAAGGATATGCTTATCACTCTTGAAACGAAAGAGTATCCCTTTGCTGAGTTTTTTGGTAACATCGAAACAGCTTTTGATGCTTCAAACCCTGCGGAACAACCTGTTAAGGTTGCCGGTGAGTTCAAAATCCATGGAGTAACCAGAAAGATTGAAGTAGACGGTACAATGCAGGTAACTCCTGAGGGGCTCAACGTGCAAGCGGAGTGGCAATTGAATCTCAAGGATTATAATATAGTGCCGCCAAAGCTACTGGTAGTGAAAGTAGATGAGGTACAAGATATTAAGATTAATGCCGTATTAACTCCAGTAAATAATTAGCTTTTCATATCCAGTTTAAGATGAATAACGTTGCATAACTATATGGTACGCCGCCCGTTACTTTATTTTTTCTTTGTTCTATCCCTAATAATTGTACCCACTCTTGATCTGGCTGCGCAAATGCCAAGGCAACGTGCGAACCCAGGTGGACCAGTAGATGAAGTCTTTTGGGCTCCCGAAGTTGTACATCTTGTGAGTGTCACAAACCTGGAAAAGAATAATCTTGATTTTAATATCAAGCATACCTTTGGGGTTTTAACAAACGGGGTAGAGGATCTATTTGGATTAGACGCTGCAGCGAATATTCGATTCGGTTTAGATTATGGTATAACAGACTGGTTGTCGGTAGGTGTTGGCCGGTCTCGATTTGACAAACTCTACGATGGCCGGTTTAAACTAAATGCACTTCGTCAAAAGAAAGACGGTAGTATCCCGTTGGAATTGGCATTTACGGGTAATGCTGCTATCCTGACGGTGAAGAATGGCTATGAGGTGGTCGATAGGTTGAGCTATATGGGAGGGGTTATTCTGGCTCGAAAATTTTCGGAACGGATAAGCCTGCAAGTGACCCCTATGTTCACTCATTTTAATACGGTGACCATCGAGCGAGATATCAATGATCAGGTCGTCGAGGAAATCAATGACATAGTGGCCTTAGGTATAGCAGGACGTGTAGTGCTTACTGAGCGGCTTGCATTTTTAGTGGAATATATCCCTGTATTGGGGGATCGTAACGATCAAACAGAAGACGCCTTATCAGTGAGCTTCGACATCGAAACAGGGGGACACGTCTTTCAGCTCTTCTTCACTACATCACAAGGCATGACTGCACAACATGTTATAGCAAGAAATAGGGATGACTTTTTAAGTGGTGATATCCGCTTTGGGTTTAACGTTCACCGTGTATTTTCACCATAGCGCTTCTCCTTAATACGCATCAATTTCACAATAGAAGTAGAATCATCAAGAGGAATGCGTTGTACATTCAACCTTTCCTTTTGATATCGTATATTATCGAATGTCCCTTTTTTCCCCAGTCCTTTTGGTATTCGCTAATGAATAAGGAGTTTAACGTTCAGGTTGCAAAGCAAGATCATCTGCCCTATGCAACGGAGATCTGTGCTTTAATCGAGGATGCTGCCAAGCAGCGTGGAACTGGAATTGCTAAGCGCGAGCCTGAGTATATCCGAGGAAAAATAAAGGACGGGAAAGCTGTTATCGCATTATGTGGTGACGATCTGGCCGGGTTTTGCTACATCGAAACGTGGAGCCACGGGAAGTATGTGGCTAATTCTGGTTTGATCGTCTCTCCTAAGTACCGCAAGTCTGGGCTTGCACGCCGAATCAAAAAAGAGGCTTTTGAGCTCTCAAGAAAGAAATATCCAGATGCCAAGTTATTTGGAATCACAACAAGCCTTGCAGTGATGAAAATAAATTCGGATTTAGGATATAAACCGGTCACCTTCTCCGAATTGACAACGGACGAAGAATTCTGGAAGGGATGCCAGAGCTGCCCAAATTACGACATACTTTCACGTACACAGCGAAAGATGTGTTTGTGTACTGGGATGTTAGCTGATCCGAATGAAAAGACCTCAGCTCAAGAAGCTGAATCCCCGAAGGATACTGCGCTTGAAGAAGATGAAGTACGTTCTGTCTCTAAATGACTGTTCTTAGCTGGCCTCTACCATGGGCATCAGCCTGTCAATGACCGAACGATCAAGCGTCTTGTTTTCTGACTCGTCAGTGATCTCCACTTCAAATTGAGCGAGATCCTCTACATTTTGCGTTAAGCTTACAAGGCGGGTCGAATCCTCCGCATTGTCATCCATCATCTCAATGATTTCCCAAAGTCCTTTGGTGACTTCAATAAGCTGCGCTGAACGTTCCTGCTCGGCCTTAATCATAGACCGTAGTTGCTCGTTTTCTGCTCTGAAGTTGGCGTCTAGTTTACAGAGAAATTGGTACATCTCCTTTAACGCCAGGGTGTGCAGGTCTTTTTGCTGTGTTAAATGAGCCAGGTGCTCTTCAAGATCTCTGATTCTATCTTGTCTGAGATTTCGTGGTCTTTGAGTGGTGCTTTGTGGTTCTGATTTCCGATCCGACATGAAATCGGAAACCTGTGCCTGGTTTAGCTTGAATAATTTGCTGGTAACCATAAGATTCGCTCTTAAATACGTGTGAAGGGCAAGCGATACGAGAACTGTGTAATACTCGATGGATTGTACGGGGTGTGAAATACAAAAGCCATACCATTAAATGGAATGTAGGTAAATCACTACATGGAAGGGTTGATTTGACGTAGCCGAGTTAATTCTACAAGAAGCAGTTTCTTAAGTACCTCTCTGTTCCTTATTTCATGGGGTTTGGAAGATGATTGATCAGTGAGAGGAAAGTAGAGGTGTTGTATCAATTTGAGATATTCTTATAGGAAGCAAGCGCAAATTCACGCGCTTCTTTATGGTCAACAATAGGCTCTGGATAATGCGTGCCAATACGTGTACTGATTCTCAATTGTTGCTGTTCGGGCATGAGCCAGGGTTCATGAATGAAGGATTTGGGAACGGATTCTAATTCAGGTACCCATTTTTTCACATACGTGCCCTGAGGATCAAACTTCTTTCCTTGATTCATGGGATTAAAAATTCTGAAAAAGGGTTGGGCATCAGCACCTGAACCTGCAGCCCATTGCCAGCCCATTGTATTGTTTGGCAGGTTTGCATCTACGAGCGTATCCCAGAACCATTTGGCACCTTCCAGCCAGTGGGTCAATAAATGTTTGGTTAGAAACGAGGCCACAACCATCCGCACTCTATTGTGCATCCACCCAGTACGCCAGAGTTGCCTCATGCCTGCGTCAACAATAGGGTATCCCGTTTCACCTTTCTGCCAGCGAACTAAAGCGTCTTGATTCTTCGACCAGGGAAATCGGTCAAACGATTCTCGTAAATTGTTTTCAGCAGTATGTGGGAAATGATGGATGAGGTGGTACGAAAATTCTCTCCAGATTAATTGCCTGAGGTATGGCCCTTTTTGGTCGTCTTTTGTAGCCGAACGGTTTTCTTGAGTAATTTCATGCCACATGGTTTTGGGGCTTATTTCTCCAAAATGTAGATGTGGTGAAAGCATGGAGGTCCCATCCATGTATGGGAAATCACGATTCTCCTTGTACTCCGCGATCGCACCATCCAAAAAGGAATCAAGTCTGGACGACGCTGACTGTTCACCCGGTGTCCAGACATCATGGAATTCATCCGCCCAATTGAGCTTGGGTAGTAATTCGAGGTCCTCAATATGAAGGGATTGAATAGAGGTTAACTCATTAGGCTCTGGTTTAAACCGAGGAGAAGGCAGAGGAGCAGAGACTACTAAGTGGCTCTCTATATTTCTCCAGAAAGGAGTAAAAACCTTGTAAGGTGTTCCTTTGCCTGTAAGTACAGAAGCAGGGTCGTGCAGGAGTTGTGTATCCCATTGTACTGTTTCAACACCCTTTTCATGAAGTGCGTTGGCTACTTGGGTGTCTCTTGCTCTCTCAGCTGGTTCAAAGGAAGCATTCCAAAAAACGGACTCTGCTCCTGTCTGCTCTGCGAGATCACATAGTACTGAAGCGCTCGGACCACGTTTGATAATAAGGCGAATTCCTTGTTCTTCGAGCGAAGCAGAAAAAGATACAAGTGAATGATGCAGCCACCATTTTTGCGCTCCCCCGATACTCCAATTACCCTCTTCTTGTGGCGCCCAAATAAATACGGGGAGGATCGATCTTCCTTGCTCGGCTGCGCGGTACAGCCCGGGGTTATCAGACAACCGAAGATCTCTTCGTATCCAGACTATAATAGGGGCATCAGACATAAAAGGAGGCAGGTTGTTATTTTGCTATGTTGATTTTCATAGTGGCCTGCCTCCTCAACGCCGCATTACTCTACCCGTTTCACATCGAAGAATCGTTCTACACTATTAAATGCGCTGAATATGCCTAGCGCTCCCACGATGTTGTCTGGAGGTTGATTGAGGTCTCTAGAGTCTTGCGTTCTGTTATCATATAAGTCAGCATACTCCTGATTAACGCGGTACACCTTTATCTGGTGTTCACCTATTCCCTCTAGTAGAAGAAGATTCACCTCAAAGAAGTTGTCTCGCGTTGGTTCGGAGATGAACCGGAATCGTCCACCAATTCGTTGTCCTATGAAATCAGGAAAGATAGATTCTGGGTTTTCCTCGACACTGCTAATAACCACATAATGTAGAAGATCGGCTGAGTTATCCCAGGTGACCAGCAATCTACTATCAAGACCTCCAGGGCCGCCGCCACGAGGAGGGCCACCACCACCTCCTCCGAAATTAAAGGTGGGAACGTCGAATATTGTGGTGTCCAACTCAACGCTCACTGGAGCAGGGGGGACGTCTGTTTCTGCAGTGACTGTTTGCCCCAGGTATTCCATAACAAAGGTGAAGCGGTCTCCTGGCTCTACGCTCAAGTCATCTCCATCGTAGTGATAGGTGCCTTCATTGCTGCTAGAGGTCAACGAATAGCTGATGCCATCCTTAATGAGGCTGATAACAGCGTCATTGATAGGCGTAGTAACGGTATCCGTACTATTAAAGGGGAGCGTTGAAGTAATCAGTATATCGTCTACGGGCTCTCCTACAAATAGGAAGGCTTCGATCACGGCAATATCATCGGCTGATTCCAGGCTGGAGGAATCGCATCCAGCGAACAGCACAAAACATAAGCAAAGAAGAGTAGATAGCATCTGTATAAATCCTTGCTTCCTTGAAAGTATGACTGAATGTATAATCTCTGTATTCATGAGTTTAATGCGCTAAAAGGAATGAAGAATTTTGAGTGTTAGATGTCTATTCGAAATCGCAAGTTTGGGGTAAATCCCAGGTAATTCACATCCGTGATCAGTAAGTCGCCTTCGGTCAAATCGAACTCACGATACCACACATTCTGCCTGCCGTACAGGTTAAATAAGGACAACCCAATAGTGCCTTTAGATTGTCCCCATTCAAAACGGTAGTTTGCTGCTACGTCCAGCCGGTGGTAATCGGGGAGACGAAGGCTATTCTTCTCACCTACGTTGATATAAGATTGCTCGGTGCCATCCAGCAGTGTGAGAGTGTATTCTGAAACCGGAGCGGTGTAGGGTTTGCCAGTGGAGAACATCCATGTGGATGATAGATTCCACTTTCCGAGGTCAAGGTTATGCACCATCTTGAATTCGTGGGCTTGATCGTGCAGAGCTGGAAAGGCATTGCCGTCGTTTAGTCCAGGAAACGTATGCTCAACATCGGCTAATGTATAGCTGATCCAGCCATTGTAGATCCCTGTTTTTTTCTGCACGAGGAACTCAATCCCTTTGGCTATGCCATCACCAGTAAAGAAAAGCTCTTCAGCATTAACCCCTCTGAAACCAGAGCGTTGAAATCGGAGAGAGAATTCGGATAAGCCCTGGATGTCTTTGTAATAGGTTTCTACATCAAACAAGTAATCTCCAGTATCATAGCTGAGCCCCCCAACGAGATGCTGTGATTCACTGACTTCGACTGTTTCTCCGTCGGCAAGTAACCAGAAATCCCGAGACCCCTCCGTGACGTTTTCATTTACGACGCGGTTTACATACTGGTGGAAATGACCATATGCCGCTTTGAGGGATAATTTTTCAGTAAGGTCAATATTTGCAGCCAGGCGGGGTTCGATGAATGTTTCGCTACTTACATCATAGTAGGATGCCCGTCCTCCCAGAGTGACTTCAAGAGAAGGGAGTACTTTCCAGGTGTCCTGTATGTAACCAGAGAAATGACCTCCCTGTTGGGCTCTATCGAGGATCGTTGTAGTATCATCACGAATAGAAACGTAATCCACATCGGACTGACTGAATTTGACCCCGAAGTCCAACTTGTGGTTCTTGCTAAGTTGCCATTCATTATCAAGGCCGGCGGTAAAATCTGTGACATTGTTATCCTCAAATGTCCCTTGCTCAATGGCACGGATCAGCGTGTCCGCTTCTACATTTCTAACTTCCTGATCAGTAAAACGAAAATAATCACTGAAATACTCAGAGTAAGCAACGAGAGCATTTGAATAGAAGCGGGGGCTCCATTGACGAGACCATTTGCCGCTTATTCCTGTATTACCCCAATCTGTCAGGTCTGATGTACCGCCAATAATGCCTATTTGTGCATTATTGCCCAGTGTTCTTGTTTGATCACGGGATTTATCCAGGTCATCTTTTCCATTGTAAACACTAATAGCGAGGACGTCCTGGCTGCTGGGACGATACGTGATTTTCCCGTTTAGATCGTAGAAAAAGAAACTGGGTTCTTCTTCCTGGGCCGCCGCATTTCCAAATTGGCCTCGTCCACCTCCTGGCCCGCCTGGTCCAGGTCCTTGAACAACACCTCCGCCATTATCATCATCATTGAATAGGTCGAAAATGCTGTTGTACACCCCGCTTTGAATCACATCGGTATAGGATCGGCGTGCTGAGAGAAGAATTGAGCCTTTGCCTCTAAGTGGAACCTCGATGACAGAACTGGCACTCAGTAAATTCAGCCCTGCGCCAATACGAAGATTGGTAGCATCGCCCGCTTTTCCCGTCAGTTCGATAACGCTGGATGTTCGACCTCCAAACCGGGCAGGATATCCTCCTTTGTATAATTGTACATCCTTGATTGCATCTGCATTAAAAGCGCTAAAGAAACCAAAAAAGTGATCTACATGATAGATGGTCATGCCATCAAGTAGAACAAGGTTTTGGTCGGGCGTTCCCCCGCGAACATAGAGGCCAGAGGACCCCTCATTCGTTCCGCTGACTCCTGGCATGAGTTGAAGAGATCTAAATATATCAACTTCTCCCAGGCTGGGTAGTGCTTCTAATTCTTTTGGTGAAATAGTGATCTGGCTGACCCGCTCAGCCGTTTTCATAATCGTATACTTCTCGCTGACTACGGTCACTTCATCCAGTTCATTTGCGACAGGTTGAAGGCGTATATCAATCGGACCGCTGACATCCCCCGGGTTTAGCCGTAATTCATGAGGGATATAACCCAGGTAGGTGATCAGTAAAGTGAGGCTATCCGGAGGAACTTCAAGTAGGGCAAAAAAGCCGTCATTGTTTGTTGCTGTACCTGTAGTTGTCCCTTTTATAATAATACTGGCATAGGGGAGAGATTCCCCTGTATCTTCTGCCCGGACAGTTCCTGAGAGTGTAATATTCTGAGCGTAAAGATCTTGAGAAGTAGCGATCAGGAGAAATAAGACCAGTTTAAGAAGAGTGGGTAGAGCGCTATTTTCAAACCAGGGTCTTATGAAGCCATTTGGGCTCCATGATATTGGTGACTTCATGGTATCATTGCTTTGGGTAATTGCATCTAAATGCCCATTGAGGCCTTTTTTGAGCAGAAGGATGCTATATCAATTGTCTAAGGTGCAGACCATTTTCTAGACGAGCGCGAAACGATCTACATTCCAATTACAATTGATATTTTCTCAGCACGTACCTTAGTCTTGGTGTGTTTACGTATTGTTTACATCCCTTAAGAAGGATGCGGGATGTTATTTACGTGTGCAGGTGTGGAAAGGCTTTGTAATAACGTGTTAAAAGCAGCATTATAGGAAGGTTCATGATGCATATCATGAAAATTCGGGATGGGTTGCTGGCGCAGTTCTTTGGCTAAATTAATAAAGGTACCGGGTTCCATTAACGTCCATGATTGAATCAAGGATGGATTTGCCACAGCAACAGGGTAGATAAGCCGGCGTTGCTCTTGTTTCTCCAGTTCACGGGTAGCCTGGATTTCTTCCATGATCCATTCACTCCCCATGCTTTGTTCAGAAAGAACAAGGATAAGTTTGTCTTGAGAACCAAGTGCCTGGCTTACTTGAATTTGTAGATCTTGTCCTCCCTTCAACTCTTCGGGAATAATCCAGCATCTGATGCCTTGTTGTTGCAAATTATCATGCAACTCGCGTGAAAACATAAGATCTGCTTTGCTGCAGCTAATCAAGCAAGTGTGAGTTTGCAACTCATTTGAGATGTATGCGCGATAGTGAGAGATCAACTCGTCCGGCAAGCCACAGCCTCTCAGGAATCGCTGGGACAAATTGCGAGAACGCGTGATTGATCGATGATCAATAGTTGAAGGACCGTGATGCAAACAATTGTCTAGACCCACAGCCTCTTGAAAATTGGTGCCACCGAAAATGGTTTCATACAGTGCAGCGTGAGCAAGTGAAGCCCCTGATAAGTCTGCTCCGCTAAAATCTGCACGGCTCAAAATGGTTCTGGAAAGATCTGCTTTGGCCAGGTTGGCTTTTGTTAAATTGGCTTTGATTAACTTGGATTTACCGAGATTGGCTTTGAAAAGGTTGGCTCGATATAAATCTGCTGCTGTAAGGTCAGACCCTGCTAAATTAGCCGCAGTAAGCTTTGTCCCTCGAAGGTTGGCCTTAATCAATTTTGTCTTTTTCAGCGACGCACGAGCCAAAAGAACGCCGCTTAAGTTTGCGTTGCTGAGATTTAAGCCATCTAAATTAGCTTCGCGTAGGTCGACCCGGCGATCCCGGTTTTTCTTTCTCCAATCATTCCAAACCTGGACGTTGCTTTTTAGAATGTCTACGTGTGCAGGATTCGCCATAAAGTACCTGAATTGATATATAGATGAATAGCGTGGCTAATCTGTGATTAGCAATTCGAGTAGAGAGTAGAAACTCGATGAGGGGCCAGTCTTGTAGACTTTAACCCTTAATATACAAATTTTTGAAAAATTTTGATAGGTCTAAATAAATACTCTTAATGACAAATATTGTGCCTTAATCAATAAATAAGAGCGTGAAATTGAGCTCTTCAGTATCATTAAGATCCTCTTCAGAGCCCTGGGTTAAGCTTTTTTTGCGCAGTGCCAACGTGGAGTTGCCTGCGGATTCAATGGTAAATGTAATAATACTTTCGACTCTTTTATCTGCAGGCCGCCGGGCTCCTGTGCCTTTGCCTGTCCAGTCTGCAGTAACATACAAGACGAGTTCATCGTCTGGCAAATATGCATACCGGCCTAAATTGAGTAACCGGGATGTATATCTGTTGCGCTCGGTATTCTGAAATCGATTAATTGCAGCTGATACTAGACCAGATTCGATTAAAAATGTACCATTTGAAAGAAATTGGACTGTATCTCCTGATTTCTCCTCCGTCCAACTGCCTAGAATTGGATTGACGAATAGCTCTTCTATGGGTTGCTCAATCTTTTCTGATGCCGAGCATCCCGTAAAGAACATTAAAACCAAGAATATGAGTGCTGCTCTCATAATACGATTACAGAAAAGAGAAGCGTTTCTACCTTATTAAGTATCCTTACGTCCAATTTGCTTATTAGAAAGATGTTCTAAAGCCTTAACAAGGGCATGATTGCCTTCACTGCCCAGGCCGCGGTCTTGCAATGTGCGATATAATTGGAAAACAAGGCCTGTACCCATAACAGGTACTCCAACTTGATCTGCGGCTTCGAGAACGAGGCGTACATCTTTCTGTTGAAGATCAATGGTAAATCCAGGTCTCCAGTCACGGTCGATAACCTGAGGACCTCTATTGCTGAGCATCCAGCTACCGGCAGCACCTTGCGTTACAGCAGCTAAAGCCCGGTCCAGGTCAACGCCACTCGCTTCTGCAAAGAGCAACGCTTCACTTACCCCTAGCATAGTCACTACCACGAGGATTTGATTGACCAGCTTAACTGCTTGCCCAGCACCTCGTGGCCCCACGTGCGTTATCGTTTTGCCCATCGCTTCGAAATAGGGCATCGCACGTTGAACCTGCTCTTCATCGCCACCGATCATGATACTTAACGTACCATTTGCTGCTCCTTCACTTCCTCCGCTAATTGGTGCGTCAAGCATATAGGATCCCCTGGATTCAATTAAATCTCCTAACTCTTTTGTGATCTGCGGAGAAATTGTACTCATATCTATGACCAGTGAGCCCGGTGTAAGCGTACTCAATATCCCATCGTCACCGGAGATTACTGCTTCAACGTCGGGTGTATCGCTTACGCAGGTGATGATAATGTCACTTTGGGATGCTACCTCGGCCGGCGATGCTGCTCCAGTAGCTCCTTGCTCCAAAAATGGAGTGATTCGGGATGAGGTTCGATTCCATATACATACGGAGAAGCCGGCTTTTAAAAGATTGGTTACCATGCCCCTGCCCATTATACCAAGTCCAATGAATCCTATGCGTTCTGCCATGAATATTCTCAATTTAATTAGTTAATTCCCATGCTAAGAAAGGTACTCGTAAATAGCCAAAGATCTATGTATACCACATCCTGAGGCTAATGGAAAATTGGAGAAGAGTGCACGGGAAGAAGGGACAAAGTATGAGTGTGTCCGGCGATATGGGCATTACATTGGGTTAAATCCTACCACACAGCCAGCATTTTTACCACCAAAACACGCCTCCGACATGAAATTGCTGAAAATTAAGGATCGTTTTATCAACATTGATCTTGTTCAAACAGCTACATTAGAGCAAGATTCAATTGTTCTTACCCTTTCTGGTGAATCATTTCGCTTTTCCGGTGGAGAAGCCAAGCTTATAACCAATTGGTTAAATCGTTTTGCGCTTGACCTGAGCCGAGATCGAAATAAAGCAAGCACCCGGACAAACGCAGAGCGGCCTCCTGCAAATGAATGGGAAGGAAGAACCCTTCAGGGTGGGCTTTTCAGAAAGCCATTTGCTTCCTGACTGTTTATAAGCCCGAAATCTTTGCGAATAGGGTAGACAAACTATACCGAAATGAGCCAAAGTTAGATAGCTGAGGGCATTAGTTTTTGGTATAATCTAATCTGAATCAGTATACGTGCAGCTGCAGGTGTGCCTTAGGTCATCCCTCTAATTTCACGTTAAGCTCCTTAAGAAGGAGTTTCTGATTAAGCAAGCATTTAAGAATACCAATAACACGTCGAGTGTTATTTAGAAAAAGGGCAGATACCTTAAACGATGTTTGAAAATCAAACCGGGTGAGCTCTTTTATAGTAAACACAAAGAAAAATGAACGCCGAAAACGTTAACACGAACGAAAAAAAATCTGTTAGTCGTCGAGCATTGCTTAAAGCAGGATGGGTAGTTCCTGCAATCGCAATTACACCTCTCATGAATACAGCTTCTGCTATGAGCACTGTGAATTGCACAAACATGCAGAGCAAGCTGACCAAGCACATCAACAATGGCGACTACAAAGCGGCTAACGATTTACTTGGAAAAATAATCGATAGCGGCTGTACATACTAGGATGCGTTTAATTGCATACTAGTCCAGATTTTCAGTAATCTCCCTTCTTTTCACTGCACATTGACGTACGGTGACAGATCGGTGCTGTTGTACACCATATAAAAGTGTGTGTTTACACAACTTGCAAGGGTATTTTTTTGCCGAACTATTTCTTAATGGTTCGGCATTTCTTTTCTTATAGAGCGCGGATTAAGCAATCCTCATTAATCAACCCTTGTTACCGTGAGTGTAAGGTCCCTTTTTATCCTAGTTCTTTTCGCATTTCTCTCTTATTCATGTTCTTCTGCGGTATCCAATGATATACCCCAGGAATCTGATGAAACACTGGCATCTTCAGAAGAAGGTACTATTGTAACCGATAAGCGCTTCACTAAGAACGTATTGGTTGACAATCTAAATGAGCCTACTGAGTTCGAGGTTCTCGAAGATGGAAAAGTGCTGTTTACTCAACGGCGAGGCGATTTGATGTTGTTTGACCCTGGGGACGACAAACTTACAAAAATCGCACAATTTGATGTAAATACGAAGTTTGAGGATGGCCTAATGGGATTAGCGTTGGATCCCAACTATGAAGAAAATAACTGGATCTATCTCTTTTACTCACCTGCAAGCAAAGATCCAAACGCCTCGAATGAAGACTATGTACCTACAAAAGAAGAATCTAAGCAGCATCTCTCTCGTTTTGACTTTAAGGATGGTGTTTTAGATATGGACAGCGAGATTCTGATGCTTGAGGTACAAACCCAACGCATCGAGTGCTGTCACACGGGTGGGTCTATAGAGTTTGGGCCAGATGGAAATTTGTTTTTGTCCACAGGTGATGATGTAAACCCATTTGCTTCCGATGGATTTGGCCCAATAGATGAACAACCGGGTCGAAGTCCATGGGATGGGCAGACAACTTCTGCCAATACAAATGATTTACGGGGCAAAATCCTGAGAATAACACCTCAACCTGATGGTACCTATACGATCCCAGAAGGTAATCTATTTCCCGTTGGAACAGAGAAAACACGCCCTGAAATTTATGTGATGGGGAATAGGAATCCATATCGGATCTCGATCGATCAGAAGACCGGTTATCTCTACTGGGGGGAAGTGGGTCCGGACGCAAATGAAAATAATCCCGATAGAGGTCCTCGTGGTCATGATGAGGTAAACCAGGCTCGGCAGGCAGGTAATTTCGGATGGCCTCTTTTTGTGGGTGACAATAAGGCGTACAACGATTATAACTTCGCTACCCAAACGTCAGGTGCTCCATTCGATCCAATGGCTCCTATCAATGACTCTCCAAACAATACGGGTTTGCAGGAGCTTCCACCTGCACAAAAAGCGTTTATCTGGTACCCCTATGCTGAATCGCCGGAATTTCCCATGCTAGGCTCTGGAGGGCGTAATGCGATGGCCGGCCCTGTATTCTATAAGGATGCGTATGAGGTAGGCTCTCACTCTTTTCCTGCTGAGTATGATGGTAAACTGTTTATCTATGATTGGATGCGTGGTTGGATTATGACGGTTACTATGGACGAGAACAGTGACCTGGAACGCATTGAACCCTTCATGCCGGGCGTTGAATTCAGTAATCCGATTGACATGCTGTTTGATAAAGAAGGCGTAATGTACGTGATGGAATACGGCAAAGGGTGGTTCTCACAAAATCAAGATGCCCGGATTTCTCGCATAGAATATAATGCAGACCGGGCAATGATTGCTGATGCTGGAAATAATACAGAAGCGATGTCAGGTAGCTCATCTGCTGAATTAGAAATCGCATTGGAAGGTAATCAGACATTCTTTTTTGGAAATGAATCACGATCCTATGATGTCAAGGTGGTAGATGGAGAGATTAATCCTGAACAGATTCAAGTGTCATTGGACTATCTCCCGATGGGCCATGACAAAACCTTGATTGCACAAGGGCACCAAATGGCAGATGAGTCGGCGAGCCGGATCACGAGAGGCGAAGAGGTTATTGGCAATAGCGATTGTTCGGGGTGCCACCAAATGGATCGCCAATCCATTGGACCAACCTACAAACAAATAGCCGGGAAATATGCCGATGATCCTGAAGCTAAACCTTATCTGATGGACAAGATTAAGAATGGTGGGGGAGGAGTATGGGGTGAGCAACCTATGGCTGCACATCCACAGCTTACGGATGATGAGCTTGGTGCTATGGTTGACTATATCATGTCTGTCAATGATTCTGATCATGCCGGCATGGCAAACCTCGGCGCTGCAGGTACACTATCTTTTGATGAACATATGAAGGCTGAAGCGGAAGAAGGGACCTATTATCTCAGAGCAGCAGCTAAAAGCGATGAAAATGCTAATAGCGACAGGGTTGAGACTACCTTGGTTCTAAGGCATCCTCGAGTACAGGCTGAGTATTTTGAAGATTCGCATCAGGTTGGAGAAGAGGAAGATGGCTCTGTTTTATACCGCGGGTCTTACATCGGATTGAAAGATGTTGACCTGACGGGTATCTCGTCCCTGACCTATTTTGTCAAACGTGCAGACCGCGAATCAATAGGCGGACGTGTTGAGGCGCGACTGGGGAGCCCTGATGGGACATTAATTGGTCAAGTAACCGTAGACGACTTAGCAGACAAAGGACGCGAACTGAACATGGCGATTCAGGCAAGCCAGGGAATGCATGACGTATATCTGGTGGCTAAGAATGATGCTTCAACAGAGACGAATTTATTCTTCCTGGATTGGGTTCTGTTTAATAAGTAGATCTAAACCACGTTTAATTTCCAGGTACCTCGCCTAAACCACAATACGCTGATTACAGCGAGTATTCCTTGTGCAATCGCAATGGATGTAAAGACTCCGTTTGCTCCCATACCTAACGGCCCTGAAAGGATGTACGCGAGTGGTATCTGAAGGAGCCAATAGCTGATCAGGTTGATCCAGGTAGGTGTACGAGTGTCCCCGGCTCCATTAAAGGCTTGAACGGTAACCATGCCATAGGCGAAAAAGATATACGTAATACTGACGATTCGCAGGCAATTAGCGCCAAACTCAATTACTGCTTTTTCGCTACTAAATATTTCTACCAGCGGATAGGCAAAAATAAAAATTCCAAGCGCAACGAGACCAAGGAATACCATATTGGTTGAGGCCGTTATCCATACGCTGCGTTCCGCTCTGTCGGGCTTTTTTGCGCCCAGATTTTGACCTACAAGAGTGGCGGCGGCATTTCCCATACCCCAGGAAGGCAACAGCGCAAAAATGAATATGCGTATAGCAATGGTGTAACCAGCAACTGCATCCGTTCCAAAGCGCGCAATGATCCAAAAGATAAAGACCCAACTCGCTGATCCTATGAAGTATTGAATTGTTGCCGGAAGGGAAACAACGATTACTTTCCTCATGATGTCAATGTTGAGTTTCATTGACTGCATCATCAGCCTGATACGACCACTTCCCTTGAAAAGAAGGTAGAACTGGAAAAGAACACCTACACCACGGCCAATACATGTAGCAATGGCTGCCCCTTTGATGCCTAACTCGGGGAACGGTCCCCAACCAAAGATTAAGGCAGGGTCAAGTATTATATTAATAAGATTTGCCAGCCATAACACGCCCATCGCCATCACCGCATCTCCAGCTCCCCTGAAGATGGCATTGATGATGAATAAGAATAGGATCAGAAAATTGAAGCCAAAGATGATGGATGCATACGTTGAGCCCACGCCTACTACTTCCTCTGTGGCACCCATTAGGCGCATCAGGTCAGGGGCATAGAATATTCCAGCAATTGCGACTGGAATTGAAACCATGAGCCCTAAAACAAGGACCTGGTAAGAGGTTAGGCTGGCTGCTTCTGGATCTTTTTCTCCGATTCTCCGGGCTACCATTGCTGTCGCAGCCATGGCGAGCCCCATGCCGATTGTATAGATAATAACCAGTAGGGAGTCTACCATGCCTACAGCAGCGACAGCTGCTGGGCCCAACTGGCTTACGAAAAAGACATCGACAATACCAAAGAGCGACTGAGCAAGCATCTCTAATACCATGGGTATCGCCAATAGCGCGATAGCGCGAGCGATACTGCCAGAAGTAAAGTCATGCCGAACTCCTTTGAAGGTCCCGAGAAGGTCTTCCCAGAAGCTTGATGGGGTAAGGGATGAAGAATCGGAAGGGTTGGTTTGAGACACCGGCACGAATGGGAGTTTATTACAGGGCAGATCCACAACCTATTTGTATAGCAAAAGGTCCACCCAGTTGTACAATAAGATGAACAGAAAAAGGAGTGCCAGAGGTTAAAACGCTTAAAAACGGGGAAATTGGCCGGTACTATAAGATTGGTAAGAAGCTTGATATAAATCTATCAACTGGCTGCAGCTACTGTGGGTCTGGTGTTTATTTTTAATTGGGTTGCAAAGCTAAACACCTTGCAGTTGCTATTGCCAGTACACTTTTAAAGCCAGGCATTAGTGGCTCTTGTATTCTGAATAGCCGCGTCCAAATTTGGAATGCAAGAGTCGCCTGGTTTTATTGTTGGTTCAACAGCTTCTCAATCGACAAACCAATTTGCAGGATTTTCTCGTCCTGTAATCGTAGCCCGGCTAGCATGAGGCCTACTGGAGGTTCACCTTGCATATGGCAAGGTATTGAAAGTGCACAACCATCCATTTGATTGACGATACATGTGTTTCGAAGCATCAATGTGTTCGATTCAAAATATACAGAATCACTCTCTTCAAGCTCGGTTATTAAAGGAGCAATTATGGGTGTAGTGGGCATTAAGATCGCGTCAAAAGAATATAACTCAGCTTCAATCGTGCTTATAAAGTCTTTTCTCCAATTGGCCAGATCAATGTAATCTGCCGCAGAGGTTTCAGCAGCTGGAAGGATACGTGTAGAGACACGAGGGTCATATACATGACTTCGTTGTTTCAGTAACGATCGGTGAACTGAATAGGCTTCTGCAGCAAGAAGGCGTGCTCCCGAACCGGGACGATTAACATCTTCAATAGCGTGGACCTTGATTTCTGACAACAATACTCCAGCGTTCTCCATAATTTTTAATGCTCGCCCGAATGAGGCCGTTACATGGGAGTCCAGGTGGTCGAGCGGGAGGCCTTTAGGAATGGCAACTCGGAGGTTCTTTAGCGGAAAAGGGGGCAAGGGATTTACCGGAACTCCTCTCATGATTTGATCCAGGATTACACAGCATTCAACAGAGGGGGCAAGTGGACCGACAGAGTCAAAGGTAGAAGAAAGAGGGAAAACACCTTCTGTTGGCACACGGCTGGCCGTTGGTTTGAATCCGGTGATTCCACATAAGGCTGCGGGAATGCGAACGGAGCCTCCAGTATCCGTGCCAATAGACGCACAGGCCATCTGGTCGGCTACGGAGACACCGGAACCGGACGAAGACCCGCCTGGGATTCTACGTTTTTCTCTTTCGAAAGGAGAGGCGGGCGTTCCATAATGCGGATTTAATCCCACTCCAGAATATGCAAACTCGGTCATTGTAGTACGCCCTGTAAGAATTGCTCCGGCTTGTAAAAGACGTTGAACAATTACCGCATTTTTCTCAGCGGGTTCTGTGTCGTTAAGCACCACAGAGCCGGCTCTTGTTCGTTCTCCCTTGACATCAAAAAGGTCCTTGACTGAGATGGGTATGCCTTGCAGAGGCAGGGGGGGCAATCCAGAACCGAATAATGTATCTGCTGAAGAGGCTTTATCTAAAGCGTGAGCCGTGTTAACCTTAATAAAAGTGTTGCTTCCTTCTCCAGCGGGATCTTCAATCCGATGAATCGAACTCTGCAAGAGTTCTGTGCTGGTTAATGTGCCACGATAAAGAGCTTCTTGAATGTACTTGAGTGTGGGGAGTGAACCCATAATTTGTGCGCCTTGTGGATAGGTGATGTGGGGGAAATCTATTACGAAAAGTGCATGCAATCCCCCGATACCGTAGGTTAAAATAATAACCGATATTAATCAACGAACGAACGGAAGCACTTCTTTTCAAAATTCGCACATCTGAATTAGATCACTTCCAATTCCATGGACGAGGGCCTGTTGAGTGGGTAGAGGTCCTCGTCCGGGCACTTCTTAGGAATAGCCCCCTTTTGTTTTCGGGTCCTCCAGCCTTCCCCTCAATGTCCTCCCTGGCAAGCCTCCTGCCTCCTCCCCCTGAAGTCCCCCTGTTTTGCCCCCCTCTTTCGTTGTTGCAGGTTAAATGGAAGGGATGAATAGTCTAACCCGTTCTCCTTGGGTGACAAACAGTTCCTGGCGGTAAAACGGTAGAGAGTTCGAGTTTACACCAACACCATCTGCATCAAAAACGATGATGCCACCTGCCGTAGATATGATAGGGGGTAATGTCAGCTCCCGGGTTGAATTGCTGCGCACATTTCCCAGTCGAAATCGTTGGTTCGCGTAATAAGCGAAAATATTTAAGTCATGCAAGCTACGATTTTCTACTTCCACAACCGTACGTACATTGGTGTCCGATTCCTCGTCAGAGTTTGCCGTCTTCTCTGAAGACGCACACCCGAAAGCTAAAAATAATCCCAAGCTTAGGACAGATAGAAAGGCACGAATAGGCATATTTTTAAAGATCTGTGATGTACGAACTCCCAAATCAAATCATCTACATATCATCTAATATGTGAGTACGCGACCGAGAGTTTCAATAAATGCCAACTTCCGAACGATTAGAATGAAGAAGGAGTACGTGTTGGGGTTAACGAAAGCAAGGCAAAGAGCCTGTCGAAAATCTCAATGAAATGATTGTACAGTGTGCGGCTATGAGGGTTGATAGCTAGAGGAGAAGCGGGTTGATATGCCGCAAACCAACGTTTTAGGTGATGATCCGCAAGAATTGCAGGGTGCAATTCACTTTGGCCTGGACGAATATCTTTCGAGCCATTAGATGGAGGAAGTGTAAGGAAGGACTCCACTTCGTATAGAGCATGATGCAATACTTCTGAGGGAAGTATACAAGGTGCTCCGTTCTCATATTGAATTTCCATCACCGAAATAGCCGAAGGATCTATCGTGTGCAAAGCTGTTAATACAGGAATAACAGCATCAAGCACACCTTCGATTTGAATTGCTGAACGAAGACGAACGACAACCTTATTTGAACCTTGTTCGGCCAAGAACTTGCCTTCTACAACGGGTTCTAAAATGGCATTCAAAGGAAGCATCTGCACCCATTCCTTCTTAGCAAATCCTACAGTGACCGAAAAACGGTATACGTAGTCGAGGATTCTCCCGGCAGGTAACTCTGTCCCTTTAAGAAATTTCTCAGGGAGATTGGGTGTATTGTCCAGCGTTTGTTCGTCAACAAAAGAAGGGCCGCGGTGAATACAGTCCGAGAGACCTAAGGTCTCTGAAAAATCTACATTAGAGATAACAGTGTCTGAAAGTTCTGCTCCTTCAAATACTGTACGGATGGGCTTCAAGTTTTCAAGCTTCGTCTCGATAAGACGGACCCTATGGAAAGAAGCCTCTTGCAAGCTTGTGTTACTGATTGCGGCATGACTTAGATCAGAGTTGTCGAACCGGGACTCACTCAAGTCTGCATTTCGAAAACTAGCGTGGCACAAAGACGCATTGCGAACATCTGCATTCACCATCATGGCGTAATCAAACGTTGCAAGATCCAGTGATGCGCTGTCCGCATCTATGTTTGAGAAATCTGTGTAGAAGCAAAGCGCTTCCGTTATCTTAGCATGCTTTAAATTTGCTCGATTAAACGATGCATGCTGCAATTGAGCACGCTTGAATGACGCACAATACAGATCTGCTCCTTTGAGAGACGCTCCCTTTAGCTGTGCTTCGTTTAATGAAGCATGAGAAAGGTCAGCATCATCGAGGGTAGAATAGTTTAGAAACGCAAACTGCAGATTTGTGTGGCTCAAATTTGCATTGCTAAGATCAAGCTTGTTTAGATAAGCTCTGCTGAGATCTGGGAAGATGTCAGGATGTGCAGCCCGCCAATTGTTCCAGGCATCAACACCTTGCTCCAGTATCCGTAATTGATACGATTTAGCCATTGCTAAAATAGTGTTAATATAAGCATAGCAGCGAGAGAACCAGGCTGAAAAGGGAGGGGCAAGGAGTAATGTGGGCTTTTCTTTATAATTCTCGCGAAAATAGAATATACGCAATAAAAATAGCGAAGTTCAAAATGAATGGTTTTAATTCAACCCAGGCACCCTGAACTTCGCTATTTGAACTAATTAGGAATGAGACGAACGATTCTTCCTGGTGCGTCTTCGATGGCGATATAAAGGAATCCATCAGGGCCAGTAATGACATCTCTTGGACGTCCACCTGTTTCTACAAGAACCTCGTCACTTTCAACAGATAGGCCATTTAATACAACGCGGTGCACTCTGGCGAATTTGAGAGAGGCAACAAATATATCGCCTTTCCACTCAGGGAATTTATCGCCTGTATAGAAGGTGATTCCACACGTGGCGATAGAAGGGGTCCAATGGTGAGCCGGTTGCTCCATGCCTTCCTTCGCTGTGATATCTGTAAATGAAGTCCCGTTATAGTTAATACCATAGGAGATCACTGGCCATCCGTAGTTGAGCCCTTTGCGGACATGGTTTAATTCGTCTCCTCCTCTAGGGCCGTGTTCGGCTCCCCATAACGTTCCTGTTTCAGTGTGAAAATCCAAACCTTGTGGATTACGATGTCCATAGGACCATACTGAGGGTTCAGCGCCTTCAACTCCTACAAAGGGATTGTCATGTGGGATACGGCCGTCATCATATAAACGATGGATCTTGCCGCTAGGCATATTAAGGTACTGAGGTCCTTTGTCCCTCTGGCCTCTATCGCCAACAGAGAAGAACATATATCCATCATTGTCAAAAACAATGCGTGAACCATAGTGTTGACCCCTTGAGGTATAGAAGCCCTCGTCCGCTTTATAAATCGTCTCTTGTTGGGAAAGGGTCATCCCATCCAGCTTCGCTCTCATGATAGCCGTAAATCCAAGCTTATCTCCATCGTCGTCCATGAGAGGATCGGAGTAGGAAAGGTAGATCCAACCATTTTGGTCGTAGTCGGGATGTACCTGAACATCCAGGAGCCCGCCTTGGCCGCATACGCATACTTCGGGAACGCCGCCAAGAGGTTCAGAGACCGTACCATCTACATCAACAAGGCGAAGATTTCCGGTTTTTTCTGTAACGAGCATTCGCCCATCTGGGAGAAACGCCATGCCCCAGGGTGAGTCAAACCCAGTTGCAAATTCTTCAATTTCAAACCCGTTTTGTGTTGAGAGAGTGGGGCTGTTAGTCACCCAAAAAGCGGTGAGGGTGAAGAAGGCAATGCCTGCAAGCATGATCCCTAAAAAGCGGGAGTTAGAACAGCTATGGTGTCGTGCCATGGTGGGTGAGGTAGGTTTTGACGTTACAAATTTTAGATTATTCTTTCTTGAATATATGGTACTAAAAGATTAGTTCCTAAAACCCCAACAGTAACTTTCACCAACCAGTTCCGTACATTGCCAGCACACGATATCGTATATAACAAAAACGCATCGGCTATGACATTTCGCGAAGCAAAAGGCCTCCTGGCAACAGTAAAGGTTCGATCTCAGGAAGTGAAACAGTTTTACATCCATTTGGCAACGTACCTGGTAGCGAATACCTTCTTCCTCATGATGAATATTCTTGAGGGGCCGGATGGACCTATTGCTATGCTGCCGATCCTTTTTTGGGGAGCGCTCTTATTTCGTCACAGTCTGAAAGTATTTGGGTGGAAAGGAAAGAAGACCAAAGAGTGGGAGAAAGAACTGTTAAAAGAGTTGATGGATGGAGAACCGATACCTGGTGAAGAAATTGCCCAACTATCAGCTCATTCGGATCTAGATGTAATCCGCATGAGAAAACGAATCGAAAACCTGGAAGCTATCATTACCAGTGGGAAGTGGGATGAATTGGAGGAACCTGAAGAGGTCGTTCAAAACAGACAACTTGTTGAAAAGCTCTCCAGGCAATCCTGACCCTTTTTGTCATTGGCTCAGGCCGGTAGGGGACTAAGTCATGGATGCTAAGGCGTCTTGTAATTCATTTCTGCTTAGAGGTTTGCTGAGAACAGTGTATCTTCCACCCAATTGAAATGTTGGATCATGTGGATCGTCCATTATAATTATGACTGTTGGGTTGTGATCGCACGATGATATGCTTTCTAAAAGATCGGAGAATGTTTTATTTTCCTGTTTAACTATCCACTCGTCAACAATCACAAATTCAAAGTGGTTTTGGTTTAGATATGTTCTCAGCTCTGAATATTCGGAAACGAGCTGAATCGTATACCCAAGATTCTCGAGAAAACGCTGATTGATTTTTAGTAATGTCTTGTTTGGATCAGCTAGGAGTACATTGTCTTTGATGTCATTTATGAATTTCTTTGTTTCGAGCATCAGGTGAAGTAACTGAAAAGGGCGAATAGGCTTGTTTACTTTAGTCGTAAAAGGTATCGCCGCCATTCTATTCTGCGCATGAATGTTGACTAAGCCTATTTGAGGGATCTCATTCGAGTTTTCAATCAATGTTCTTAGCGCGCTGTGATCCTTGGTCAGCATATGGCCATTTAGATCTAAAAGTATCATATCAGGCCCATCACTATTGTCAAGCTCCTTTATACCCTCTTTGAGTGAGTTATAGGGCGAAGGGTTCATGCCCCATTTTCTGATGTAAGAACAGAGGATATTTAAGAGATAGTCGTTCGATGAAACAACCATAACGTTTAATCCAGATAGCTCAGGCTGACTTTCATTGATTGAAGATATATCCTCCGGGTACACGCGCTCTGCCTGGATTGTGAAATGAAAAGAAGACCCTACACCCGGTATGCCTTCGCTTTCTGCCCACATGGTACCGCCCATCAGCACACTGAGTTTTTTGCTAATCGCAAGCCCAAGCCCCGTACCACCATACTTGCGGGTTATTGAGGCATCAAGCTGGCTGAAAGATTTAAACAATCGGTCTTTATGCTGAGGAGGAATACCTACTCCTGAGTCAATAACACTGAATTGCAGGTTCAATTCGTCGCTGCCGGACTCCTGCACAGCCACTACAAGCCGGACTTGTCCTTCTTCGGTGAACTTGATAGCATTTCCGATAAGATTTATAAGAATTTGCCTCAGGCGAACTTGATCTGCTACAATGATTTCTGGGACATTCTCATTCATGAAATAGAATAGATCGAGATCCTTCTTGGCAGCCTGATAATAGAGCATGTCCAGGGTATCTTCGATACAGTCTCTAAGTGTGAACGCAATAGCTTCAAGCTCAAGTTTCCCCGCTTCGATTTTTGAGAAATCGAGGATCTGATTAATCACAGCCAGCAGTGATTCTCCACTTTTGTGAATCGTTTTTACAAGGTCACGCTGATCCAAATTTAATGGAGTATCTAACATCAAGTCTGCAATTCCGATTACACCATTTAATGGTGTTCTGAGCTCATGACTCATGTTTGCAAGAAATTCGCTCTTGGCAACATTTGCACTCTCCGCCTTATTTTTGGCTTCTGTAAGTTCTTGCGTTCGCTCTATTACCTTTATTTCCAGGTCCTGCTTGGTGGCTTCTAGATCTCTCTGTTGGTCTTGTAGCTTTTGCATCAAACGCTCTTTGTCCCTAATGAGCATTTCTTTGGGTTGAACAACCATTAACAAATCCGGCACTCCGTCATGGTTGGCGAAATAGTTCAATTTCAATCCAAATTTTTTGAAGTCGGTCTTGCTCGTAAGGATTGGAGATCCTACAAAGTACAATTCTTCCTGCTTTTCGCCTTGTGCCAATTGGTATCTGAATTGCAAACCGGTGGCGATGTGCTCTATCCGAAACGTAGTATTTGCTTTTGCCACAACATTCGTGTAACAAGCAGGGGTACGGGTAGGGCGGGATATGGCAAAGTGTTGGCTAAATGGCGTGCCAATCAATAGCTTCCTGTCAATCTTCTTTAGAGAGGGACCAAGTTGCTTGATTACAAATTGATCATCAACACAAAGGAAGAAGGGGAATAGTTCTTCTATGAGATGTGAGGAAAGGAATGGCACTGAATCTCTAGAATCAGGCGGCGGTTTCTATAGTGACTTTTGAGGGAGATGATGCATTAGACATGGACGTATAGGTTACACTGAATACATCATGGTCTGCACCATCGGTGACCGATTCTATACTTTCGACCTCACAGTGTAATCCAAAATGAATTCCTAATCCTTTGACCAGTCCAACAACCATGGGAGAAAGACCCTCTCTATCTGAAGTATAGTGGAGATGCAAGCTGTTTTCTTGTACATCCGTGCACCAGAATGAAGGCGGCCGTAGTGCTTCGAAGGAGTCCCCAACACGGCTATGCATCGAATCAAGGTTTTCCAATACCTCTACTAAGGAATCCCCAGCCATTTCCAACAAATCACCGTAATCACTATTCATCGCGTAGGTGATCCAGTAGACACCTAACGTTTCTAGAAATGCAGCAGGAGTCATCTCTAGTATGGTTGAGGCAGACACCACTAAAGCAACAGAATCTGAATCTTCATATTGCTCCATATGATAAAAATCATCTGAGCTTAGATTTGAATCCTGGAACACCTGTGTCCAGGTATCTTGACCGTGGTTTTCAATGATTAGTTGCTTTATTGCATTGTTAACCATGCCATACATTTCACTATCCTCCCTTTTGATGCAGTAAGTATTGTATAGATATCGTTCGATAGGGCTGGTACTTTAGCATTGCGTTAAGGATTGGCTTGATTTGGGTGGCATTCCCCCTATTTTCTTGTAAGTTATTTTGCTCTATTATCTGTATAGGTATTGCGTCAAAACTACCTGACTTTTCCTCTTTGTCTTAGTACCTTCAAATCGATCACATCGCCGTTTCGATACGGCTACAAAAAATACTGGAAGTACACCCTTTTCGATTTCTCTCTCACTTCTTTGTTGCCACCAGGCTTTCATGATCGGTATTTTTGACAATCTGACTGCAGTGATGATCTTTGGAGTCGTGTTATTGATTCTGGTAGCTGTGCAAAGTCGATCTCTTGAGATGAATAATGAGTTGTTGTCGACGTATTCTGGGAAGGTTGCCTCCTTAGATCTGGCGATGCTTCTGGAAAATGACTTGGACAATCTGGGCCGTGACCTTGCACCGGACACCGTATTGATGATCGCACCTACGCAAGATGGTCCCATTACACGGGATTTTGTTTTTAATCTGGCGTTAGAGCAAACCTCTTCTCCTGGAGATATGATGAGCGTCCAAAGGCGTTACCGCCTTATTGATGGGGCAACTATCACTGTGGATACATTGCACATGCAAACCTATCAACTTATTAGAGAAGAGCGAATCGATTCGACAGGCGTTTTTTCTACCTGGTCGGAGACCTGGGCAAGCAGTCACATGCTTACCTACTTCAACATCACGATGAAGGATGACAAATTTTTAGACACCATAAATGCTGACTCGGCAAAGTATGTACGCATCGCTTTTTCTGTACTACCTGCCTATCACCAGGAAAGTCAGTCCATAAAAGAAATGAATTGGAATACGACAATTAATGTTAGGCCTTATTGATTGTCCAACAGCAATAGTATTCCAATAGGTACCTGGCTATTAACGTATCTCTTGCTCCCCGTTTTCTCAAATCCGGAAAGATAGCGCTCTGGCTATTTTCTACATTCATTTGCACATCATGGGGAAAGCTGCTTTGGTTCTCGTAATTGGGACGGTCCTTTATATAGGCGTCTCGCAAACTTCATCTCAACATACACAAGATGGGGTGGCGGAAGTTAAGGTTGAATTTCAAGAAAACACGCTTGCGAGCGAAATTGCTCGGTCTGCTTTTGCAATGGCGCAGCGTAAAGCCCGCTCTATAGACGCATCCGCTGATTCCGTGGTTGCTCTCTTGAATGGGCATTCAGGCAAAACTACTGGTACGTATCAAGGCGGCACCTTTGAATATTCTGCTTCAAAGCGCTCCAATAATATGATCCTGATCAACGCAAAAGGTTTTTTTGGAGATGAAAGCCATGAGCTCCAGAAAAGCTTTAGTGTAAGCCACTTACCTGAAACGAGCTGGACGTACGGGTGCAGCGCAAGTGGGGCCAACTTTGTAGACATTAAAGGGATTGGGCTCGGAGATCCCAGTGGGCTAATAAATAATGAATCTCCTATTTCATTCTCTGATACTACAAACATTGTTTACATGAAAGCACAAGTAGGCGGACGCGTGGATCGGATCAATAAGGTTAGTTTCTTGACGAGCACAGGTGAACTTGTGACGCTGGCTGAGCCGGATACGCTTGGTAGCCGCAGTATGGGGTATTTTCAGGCTGATTTGGGTTCGGCTTCCTGGGTGGCCGTCGATGTTGATGTACCCTCCTGGAAAAATGGAGCACGCGGTTTTGTTGCGTACGCTCATAGAAATCTCTCAACGCCAACATTTAGCGAGGGTCGCTATCTGGATGTCCGCATGTACCATTATGGGCATACTGAAACGTTTGAGATTCCAACTACAACCAGCCCTCGAACCGTTCATGTCGACTTTGTGATGTACGATAAAGATGACGATGGGAGAACCGTGACAATGACTGTTGAGGCTGGAGCTTTATCTGAATCCATTACAATTGGAACGCCGAACCTGGATCGTGAGCTGGCTATAAAGACCGTATCTCTAGAACAGGTGCCGGGAGATATATCGACTATTCTTGTTTCCATCTACAGCAACGATTCGTTGTACTGGAAGATGGCGCACCTCTACACCGATGGCTGCAGCTAATACTGAATCATGTCTCAAACTACATTTTCCATTCTAGCACTTGCTACTGCAATGCTGATCGCAGTAGCTCAAATCCGATGGACCATTCAAACCCAGCATCGGTTGGTTGATGATGAGTTGGAAGTCATGGCGAGTGGGGTGGCGCGCCAGGTGTTGGAATATGCAGAATCTCGTTCGTTTGATGAACGAACCACGCCGGCCGTGTGGAACACAATCGGCCCACCTGCTTCCGAGCTTGATTTTGATTTAGCTTCCAATTTCGGTAACGCACCTGATCCTACGTGCAACCTTTCGGACCTGACTCTGAACCTGGCTGAATGTGATGATATCGATGATTTGCACATGGACTCTGCGCTCTGGCAGAGTTTCCCGTTTATAATGGAAACGGATACAATGGATTTTGAAGTCAATATACAGGTCTATTATGTCGATGACGTCGATCCAAATATCTATCTCCTTGGGGCGGGCCGAAGCCAGACCAAAGAACTGGTTGTGCGTGTAAGAAGTCCCTTGCAGGTTCAACAAAACCGGTTTACCAAGGGGCTAGTTCAATTGAAGCGGTTGTATCTTTATGATGAAACGGACGAAGAAGGCCGGCATGATTCCATCTACGGACCACTGCCTTGAATCGCCTCTCTTACAAGGTAAGGGGGAACTAACATAGCTTTCGTCTTGTAGAGCGCATCAGAAACACGCTCATCCCACAAACCCATTCTCTTTATGCACAGTACGCGCATATTCTACGCGTCTAGAAGGGCTGCATGGCTATATCTCAGCCTCATATTCGTTGTTCTCATGGCCGGTTGTGACAACAACCCCGTCGATTCTGAAGAACAAGAGCCTGATTTCATAACCTCTCTGACCATTACTCCCAACCCATCTGGATATGCACCTCTAACTGCTGAAATTCAATTATCTACGAGCCGGGCTGTGCAGGTAGAAATTCTGGTACCTGGCCGAAGTAATGAGATGGCAGATGTTCGTCATCTATTTGACGGAACGGCGCAGAGCTTTACCATTCCTGTTCTTGGGTTATACCCGAATTTAAATAATGTCACCCTCTTTTTCTACGACGAAACTGGAGCTTCTTTGGGGCAAATAACACGAGAGATCACAGGGGGGATGATCATTAGTTCTATGCCGACCATCGGTATCGATGCCCTCGTTTCCTCTGGCATGAAACCGGGTATGAACCTCGTTAGCTATTTCGGCCATGATGGACAGTTTCGCCCAATGAAACCCATGGTCTTCGATTCCAGGGGCGACGTCCGGTGGTTTCTTGATTTTACGACGCACCCTACATTGAATGACCTTTTTTACGATAACGGGGTAGAGCGCCTGGCCAATGGGAATCTATTTTTTGGTGACCAAAGCTCAGAGCGAATCATTGAAATGGATATGCTCGGCCGTATTGTGAATTCATGGGAGTTTCCTGGCTTTCAATTCCATCATAATGTGATTGAAAAGCCCAACGGCAACTTCGTGGTTACGGTCACTAAGTTGGACGCACCAACCGTTGAAGACTATATCATCGAGATCGATCGAACTAGTGGGGATATCATTCGGACCTGGGACCTCAATCAGTCACTTGAATATGGACGGCGAGTTTGGGTCTCTCCTTTTGTCCCGCCCGATATCGACTGGTTTCATGGAAATGGACTGGCCTATGATCCTACTGATGACACCATCATCGTTTCTGGCCGGACTCAAGGAACAGTCAAGCTAACCAACTCAAATGATGTCGTTTGGATAGTGGCTCCCCATCGTGACTGGGGGCAGGCAGGTAATGGGATTGATCTGAATACTAAATTGCTACAGCCGCTTGATGCTAACGGACAACCAATCACGGACCCGGACGTACTGAATGGGTTTACCAATCATCCTGACTTTGAGTGGTCCTGGTATCAGCATGCTCCCAAACTAATGCCAGATGGTACGCTGTTGATCTTTGACAACGGCGATCAACGCAACTATTCTACCGATGAACTTTACAGCCGTGCGGTTGCCTATCGGATCGACCCGGTAAATATGACCATCCAGCAAACATGGCAGTACGGTAAAGAACGGGGTATTGAGACCTATTCACAAATTGTGTCCGACGTTGATTACCATGAGGCTGAAAACAATGTGGTGTTTATGCCTGGAGCAGCTGGCCGTGGGCAGATGGATGGAGCGTATGGCAAAGTGGTCGAGGTGGATATGATGTCCCGAAATGTAGTGTTTGAAGCGACGCTTGTAGCCCCAACAGCACAATTTGGCATTACGTTTCATCGGGTTGAGCGTTTGCCCCTGTATCCTGAAAATTTATAAAGACCTCTTATCTTCATGAGTGAACCTCAATTCGCACTCGAATCCGGTAAAACGGGACGGGATGATTATGCCGCCAAATACAAAGGCGATATCCAGCACCATGCCGAATGGCTGCGGCGCGGCGCCATACACAAGGCGGACTCTATCGAGATGTTGCTGCAGAGGAATAAAATAAAACCCCAATCAATTCTTGAACTTGGGTGTGGTACGGGAGCCGTATTGGGAGAATTGAGCAGAAGGAAGTTGGCTGATGCCTATTATGGCGTCGACTTTTCTGAAGAGGCCATTCAGTACATGACTGAATTGTATCCCGAGGTTCGAGGGGCTGCTGCTGACATTGTGCAGAATCCCAATCCATTTGGGGATATTGAATTTGATGTAGTTATCGTCTGCCATACTATTGAGCATCTCGAACGCCCGATGGAGTTTCTGAAAGCGACTGAGCATATGAAATTCAAAACAATGATTGCTGAAGTCCCTCTCGAAGACCTGTTCTTTGGCCGGGTTAAAGCGCTTCTAAAGGATCGAAGCAAAAACGCTGCTGGGCACGTCCAATTCTTCACCCGTCAGAGCTTTCGGGGCCTGTTGGAAGAGGCAGGGTTTAATTTGCAGGACGAAAGGGTTTACATCCCTGTTCTTAGCATGGATACCGTTAAGTTTGCTCATGGCCACCTCCGTGGACTAAAGTACCTCCAGAAAGCTCTAGTGGCCAATTACTTGCCTCGTCTTACAGGCCCCATGTGGTCCAGGACGTACTATGCCCATCATGCGGTGATGTGTAGCAGGTAAGGGGCACCGACCTGATTCAACTCTGCAAGAACGGTCTGCAAAGGCGTTCCCAGACTGCTGAACTCTCCAACCCAAAGTTCATCCAGGCCTTTATTCAGTTCTATTGCTTCTATCCACAATGAGTTTGCAGATACCAACGTATGGGCAAATATTGCATTCTGATTTTTTTCTTACTTTTTGGCAGATCTATTACGGCTCAGACATTCACGTTCAGTGGGGAAATAAAAGACGGAGAGACGGGTGAACAACTGGCTTATGCCACGATTTACGACCCGGAAGTTCGACTTGGAGGAACTGCGAATGATTTTGGTTTCTTTAGCTTATCCTTGCCTCCCCAAAACTACTCTTTTGTCGCTTCTTATGTAGGTTACAGGTCGCAAGAAGTACATATTTCCTTGGGCGCTGATACCTCTATTGTAATTCTATTAACTCCTGCTGTTGAAACGTTGGAAGAGGTAGAAATTGTAGAGTCGAACCGAACGACTCTTTCGGGGCTGAATCAAGAAATAATAACACCCCGACAGATTGCCGATCTGCCTGTAATCATGGGGGAGACGGATGTGCTCAAGGCCATACAAGTGCTTCCCGGAATTCAGGCTGGAAACGAAGGGTCCGCCGGAGTTTATGTGCGCGGTGGCGGGCCAGATCAAAACATGATCCTACTCGATGGCGCCCCTATATATCATGCAGGACACTTGTTCGGTTTTTTGTCCGTCTTTAATTCCGATGCCGTTCAATCTGTGCGCGTCATTAAAGGAGGGTTTCCTGCTCGGTATGGGGGCCGGCTTTCATCTGTTATCGATATTGATACGCGTGAAGGAAACTTGAGAGAACTAGATGTTCGGGGCAGTGTGAGTCCTATTGCATTACGGATGAGCGTAGAGGCGCCCATCGAGAAGGATAAAAGCGCCTTTATTTTTTCGGTGCGAAGAACGTTCCTAGATATTCTGTTGAGGCCTGTTCTTCAAGATGAAAGTACTGAGCTGGGCTATTTCTTCTACGATCTTAATGGCAAAATAAATTACATTCTATCTCCCAATACAAGAATGTTTGCCTCAGTATATTCTGGGAAAGATCGATATTTTAACGACGTTGAAGAGGTTTTTGCAGAGGAGGACCCAGAACTCGTTGAGGTAAATAAGGAAGGTCTCAGTTGGCGCAATACGAGCGCAACATTCAGGATTACGCATATCGCAGGGAAAAAATTCTTTGGTTCAGCTACGGCTTTATACAGCCGTTATACACTGCTATCGAATAACGAGAATGGGTTTGAGCAAGGAAATATAAATGACGTTTCAGCTGTAAATTATGAGTCAGGTATTCGTGGTCTTACAGGCAAAATAGATGTAGATTATTTTGTTCACTATAGACATAGTTTGAAAGCTGGAGCGCTTTTAACTTATCATTCCTTCGATCCGAGAATATCGCAATTCGTAAGTGCTTTACCTAGAGCAGAAGGTGAGGTATTAAGAGAGAGTTCAAATGAGAACATTGAAGCCATTGAGGGGGCGGCATACCTGGAGGATGAGATGCAACTCGCGACGTTTTGGTCTTTAAATGCAGGGGTTCATGCATCCTGGTTTAACGTTGAGGGCAAATATTATACATCTCTTCAACCCAGGTTCTCTACACGGATACAGATAAATCGAGCCCAAGAATTTACTGCTTCATTCACCTGGATGCAGCAGTATATACATTTATTGACTCCCTCCGGAGTAGGTATGCCAACCGATCTCTGGTTGCCATCTACTGATCGCGTTAGACCCGAAGAAGCGCGTCAGTGGACCGTCGGATATTCGATTCAGTTGCCCCAGTTTCGTGTGAGCATAGAGGGCTATCTGAAAGAAATGGATGGCCTTGTCGAGTATAAAGAAGGCGCTTCTTTCTCAGGGACAAATCAAGACTGGCAAGACAAAATTGAGCAAGGAGAAGGCTCCTCTCGTGGAGTAGAAGTACTGATTCGCAAGCCTCAGGGTACGCTTACTGGGTTGATAGGTTATACACTTGCAAAAAGTGATCGCCAGTTTACGAACCTAAACGAAGGTAGACGATTTCCCTACCGGTATGATCGCAGGCACGATGTAAGTATGGTATTAACCTATAACTTGTCCGAAAGAAGGGCGTTGTCTGCAGCTTGGGTCTATGGAACGGGGCAGGCAGTTACGGTCCCTTCCTCGTGGTATACCGAGCCTTTTTTAGTGGACTTGTTCACATTTTATCGTTCTCGCGGCAATTTCCGTGCACCAGCACTGCATCGCCTGGATGTGTCTTACACGATCGACTATACAACAAAATGGGGGACCAGCAAGTTGGGCCTCCATGTTTACAACCTCTATAATCGTAGGAATACATTTTATTTGTTCTACGAATCATTTGATAACTTCGATCTAAGAACCGAAGACGACTTCCCCCGGATTAAGCAAAAAAGCTTATTCCCATTTATTCCTTCGATTAGTTATTCGTTTTCCTTTTAATAAAGAGGTATGCTAAATCTCTCTAATTTATTTCTCGGGCGGCGTACGATTCTATGGACTCTCTGTCTATTGGTGCCTCTATTTGGCTGTGAGAGCTCGCTGGATATTGATTTTCCTGAGCATGAGCCCGAACTGGTTCTGTTTAGCCAATTTGAGTCCGGTCAGCCCTGGACGGTGCAAGTGCTCAGAACGGTGGGGCTGGATGAGCGAGTAGCAAAAGAAAATACGATTGTAACGAATGCTCGTATCGATATTTTTGAAGATGGGCATATTGTGGCTTCTCCGGTCCATATCGGAGAGGGAATGTATGTAGCTGAAGGAGTAATGCCCCGTGCAGGAGTTGACTACACAATCAATGTGTCTGCAGAGGGGTTTCCTCTAGCTATTGCAACCGACCGAATTCCTGACAGAGTTGTCGAACCGAATATCGTATTTTCGGACTCAGCTTCGATTGATCCTGAGACTAACACTGTACAGGCCGACATCGATCTCGCCTTTAGCGACCCCGTTGATCAGGTAAATTATTATTTCCTTGAAGCACAGGCTGACTTTGGCTCTGGGGGCGTGCCTATTCCGTATTCAACCACAGATCCCGTATTGTTGAACACTCAGTTAGGAACTGTATTTGGGAAAGATAATGATGACCCGCTTGCGTTTGATGATGCAACATTCAATGGTAACTCGTTTGAAACGACTATTCGAGTTCAGCGAGACTTTGCAAATAGCTATGGTGTTCAGTTAGTGCAGTCTACTGAAGCGTATTATCGGTATATCCTTTCTTTGGCTCAAATTCGAAGTGCTGAAGACAATCCTTTTTCAGAACCTGTTCGGCCCGTTTCAAATGTTGAACAGGGACAGGGGATTTTTGCAGGTGTAAGAAGGAGCGCAACAGTAGAAATAGCATTGGATGAAATCAACGTTGAGCGTATAGCGGGTACCTATACCCCTTTTACGTTTATCTATCAGTCTGTCGATAGCAGCATCAGGTTGACTCCTGAGCAGGCTACACTTGATCTTCAGTTGTTTCCTGATGGGAGCGTGTCTGGCCGTATATTCATTCAGGATGAGTTTAATATTCAAGATCCAGGTACAAATCTGGATACGACCTTAGAGGGTAGTTTTTCCTATGACGGAAAACGGGTACGAATGACCCTGAGCCCTGAGACGTTTCTCAATGAAATAGACTGGAGTTATGAACGGGATCGTATGCGTTCAGAGCAAGGTGAACCAGGATCTTATTTCTTGATACTCAGAAAAGTGGATGGTTAGAAGCCTAAGAATGGATGCTATCGATCATCCATACATCCGCGCCGCGGTGACGTTGTTGAACAAAAGCGAGCATCTTCTTGTCTGCAGAAACCGTAATGCCGATCATGCCGGCAGGTATATTGCGAAGGGCTCCAATAGGGCTGACTTCCATCGTCTCATAGTCGAAAAATACGATTTCTGAAGGCGCTCGAACTAAAGCGTAGATTCCTTGATCGGTAGCTGCCCAATTACCCCAATCGTCTTCTCTGAGTTCAGGTAAAATGAGTTCCTCAGAGCCTCCTTCTAATGGCATCCGAAAGAGGCCTTGTTTGTCTATACGTGTATAGTACAGATAAGCATCATCTTTATTGGGAGATACGACGGGTAAGAATCCTCCGTTGACCGTCACTTGCAGGGCTTTGCCTTTGCCATTAGAAGGCTTTTTCCATATTTGCCATTCGCCTGTGCGGTTGGAAGCAAAGTAGATCCAGGCACCATCTTTTGACCAATTAGGGACCATGTCTTCAGTAGAATGATTCGTCAATCGCTCTGGCAGGCCTCCAGCCATGCCTACTGTATAGATGTCTGTCTGTCCATCGATCCGTGTCTCGAAGGTAAGCCTTGTGCCATCCGGTGACCACCGGGGGGAAGATGTAAACGGGCCATCGAACGAAGTGAGCTGCATCAAGCGTTCTCCATTTGCTTCGCTGACCCAGATTTCGGAAGAACCGCTCCGTTGGGACGTAAAAGCCAGGTGCTTGCCATCAGGACTGTATTGCGGCGTTACGTCATAGTGCGTTGATTGAATCAAGGGTTCAGCTGCAGCTTGCCCCGTTTGCTTTAATGAATCAAGGTTTATGTGCCACACAGACGCCTCGTTGTCCCACTGTTCAAAGACAAGGCGTTTGTTACTTCTCGAAAACATGGGCTTTCGAACAAACGTATTGCTGCCGAACAACCATTCTGGAGTACCTCCATGTACGTTTACTTTCCAGAGACCAGGAGCCCCGCGTTCTCGGTTAGAGGCAAAGACGATATGATGTCCTTCAGGCATCCAATCGATGTGAGGAATCTCCTGGTTTTCGAATGTAAGGCGTTGCTCAGTGAGGTCATTAAGATCTATTGTGTAGACATCCCCCACGGCTGGAGTGGTTAGAAGAGCAGTAGTGACCGCCACCGTTCCTCGTATAAAGCCAATAGACGTTCCATCAGGAGAAAACGTCGCCGAGAAGTCTCCGAAAAGATCAGAGGGCGGGTCCGTTATTTGGGTTATGGATCGCGTCTCAATATCAACCAAATAAATTCGAAAGGGCTCTTCTCTGCTTTTTCTATCGCTAAAGGCGATCTTTTTTCCATCTGGCGACCACGAAACACCTGTGACAAGAAACGTTTCGCAATCGGCTATTTTTCGTTCTTCGCCTCCTACTAGAGCGATCGCATAGAGGCCACACGATTCATTGGGTTGGTCCCAGGCCAGAAAGGCAATGGACCGTCCATCTGGCGACCAGCTAGGGCTTATCTCTATACGGCCATTATCCGTGAGCTTTTGAGGTGTTTCCAGGCCAATTTGCTTCACGTAGAGATCGACTTGCCTCACTTCTTCTTCGAAATGCGAGTAAGCAATCTGCTGTCCGTCGTGCGACAGAGCAACATCAAATTCAAACCCTTGCTGTGTTGTTAAAGGTACAGCGCGGTAAGCAGGTTGGAGTATCGGCCCAGACCCGTTTGTCCAGGATAATGCAAGAATACAAAGAAGCACTACAAGGGCTGTAAAACTACCGTACATCTTCCAGCCGAAAGAACGCTTCTGGGGGATTGGTTTGCGCGGTGCTGTTAGAGACTTTTTGAGGATAGGCTGAGCAGGCAACAGGAGGCGGTACCCTCGCTGACGGATCGTTTCTATGACGCGGGCATCTTGTGGATTGTCGTCAAAAATGCTTCGAATCTCTGATATGGCTTTGTTTAACGAGTCGTCACTTACAACGGTGCCAGGCCAGACTGTATTAAGTAACGTGTCCCGAGAAACGACCTCACCTTGATGTTTGGCAAGGCATAACAAGGTAGCGATAATTTTGGGCGTTGTACGAAATGAGCCCTTTGGGCCTTTGATCTGATTTAGGCTTGGCTGAACGGTCCAGGCGCCTACCTGCCAATCGGTGATTTCATCCTTCATATGCGTATGCCATTTCCTTCGTCCTGCTGAATACAAATGATACGCCTATCCTTCTAGTTTTTAAAGGCATAGGTTGGTGCCCTGGTAGGTGTTGGAAGGGTTGATTCAGCTATAATTCAGGTAGTTTTCAGGTTCCTCGTTGAAAATTTCAGGTTTCTTTCAGGCTATACGGTAGCAGTGCTCGGTAAGTTAGGTCGCTTTTGTTTTGCAATAATCCCTAACTATTATGAAACGTATCGCTACATCGTTATTTGTTCTTTTGTTGCTGGTTCCGTGCAGTCTTGCACAGACCGTAGAAACCATCGCCGTTTCGCCGCTTATTGCTGATTACCTTGCCCTTGATCCTGCAACGGGAAATATATACACCACCGATTATTCCCAGATAAGCCGAGTAAGCCCAGACGGCACTGTGGAGACCATAGCCCAAGGAGGTTCATTTACCACCGGAATAGGCGTCAGTGCGGATGGAGATGTGTACTTTGTAGACGGACAATCAGGCACCGTATTTAAGCATGATACAGCCGGCACAACGAGTGAGTTTGTGACTGGATTGAATGGCATCGTAGGCGTTTGGATGACTGCGGACAATACTGGCTTTTATACGCAGGCGATAGCCGGTACCATATATTTCATCAACTTTGACGGCACGGTAACGGAAGTCCTCTCTGGTTTGGGAGGCGGCATGACCGATATCGCGCTGGACGAAGCCGGCAATTTTTACGTCGCCTTTTTTCAAACCGGTAAAATCAACAAAGTCGCTCCTGACGGGACAATTACTGAGTTGATCACTGTGCCTTCGTGGGTAGGATACATCACCTACGCCAATGGATTTGTGTACGCAACCGCCTGGCAGAATCATCAAGTTTTGCGCATCGACCCTGTAAGTGGTGAGTCGATTGTAGTTGCAGGTACGGGTACTTCAGGTACTACGGATGGAGCAGTTACCTCAGCACAATTTAATGAGCCCAATGGTATCGTTGCCTCTGCTACTGGGGATACCTTGTACGTAACCGACTTTGCCTCGAATTCCCTACGCCGGATAATCTCTGTTACTGCAGTGAGTGTTGAAGAAGAGACCGAGCAACCCGCCGGCTTCACCCTAGCCCAGAATTACCCCAACCCGTTTAACCCGTCTACTACGATTAGCTACAGCCTGGCAAATCCAGGTCATGTCAAACTGGTTGTGACCGATCTGCTCGGCCGCACCCTATCCACCCTGGTCTCCCGTGATCAGCCCGCAGGATCCTATACCGTCAACTGGGACGCGGCCAATCGCCCCAGCGGTGTATACCTGTACCGATTGGAAGTCGAAGACAGAGTCGAAGTTCGTCGGATGGTGCTGTTACGGTAGGTAAAATCCCATAAATCCCTGGCGGGTTTATGGGATTGTTTATTGCTGCGCAATCAGTTAGATGGGCAATACCCATCTGCGTGTCTGGTTTCTAGTTTCTGGTTTGGCAACCAGGTAGGTGGGCATGTTTATCTGCGTGTTGAGTTTCGAGTTTGTTCTTCCCTCGGGGCTCAAAGTTCGCAACCATGTAGATGGGCATGTCCATCTGTGAGTTGAGTCTGGGTTGATGTAGCAGGAAATTTAGCGAGGACCTAAAGATTTGTCTTCCTGGACTCGGATTGGGATCCATGCAGGCTCTGCGTATCATCGAGCCTTGTATGGATTCCGGTCATGTTTAGAAAGATGCAATAGAGCAAATGGGTATGCATATCCAGGTGTTTCCTCAACAAGAAGTCAGAATTCCTTATCATTAAGGACACAAGGCCCACTTGCCTGGCACCTAAACCACCCTCTGAGACTACCATGAACACAGTTTACTCGCTCTCGGCTCGATTGCTTGCCACTGCTCTATTCATTGCGATCGCCTTACCCCATTCCGCCTACGCTCAGGACTTATCCGACCGCATTGCGCTCCAGACCTGGACCATGCGCTTAATGGATTTTGAGGAGATGACCGATTTTGCCGTTGAGATGGGCATCACAGACTTGCAAATGTGGAGCAGCCGATCCGGTGGACACATGGACCCACTGGGTTCATGGGACGAAATCAAGCGCCAAAAAGAAATTCTGGATAGCAAAGGGTTAAAGGTATATTCCTTCGGAGTCACTCGTGCAACTAAGACAGAAGAACAGCTGCGTAAGGTCTTCGAGTTTGCCAAATACATGGGCATGGAGCTCATCGTAACCGAACCGACCGAAAAGCTAGAAATGGACAGGCTAGAGAAATTTGCTTCCGTATACGACATCAAAGTAGCCGTACATAACCACACCATAGATTCTCCCTTCGGAAACCCCGTAACCGTCAAGATGCTCCTCGAAGACCGCGACCCCCGCTTCGGCATCTGTCTGGATGCCGGCTGGATGACCACCACCGGCAATGATGTAGCCGACGTATACCGCGAGTACGGTGACCGCGTCTTCGACATCCACCTCAAGGACAAACTTGTACACGGTGGAAGCCACAGTCACAATTTTGAGGATGTAAACATCGGCACCGGTGATGCTAATCTGGTAGGGCTCTTACGGGCGTTAAAAGAATCCAGTTACTCTGGCCGCATTGCTATTGAGACAGACCAGGAGTTGGAGGACCCTACTGAGTTCGTGAAGGGGGCTGTTGCCTTTGTGAAGGAGCACGGGAAGTGATGTATTCTGTCACTTTAACAGCAACATAGACCCAGTGAGCGTCTGGGTTGAAGTCGTAAGGCGGTAGATGTATGTCCCACTGGATAAAGAGGCAGATGCATTATAGGTCATTTCGTGATGGCCGGCTTCCAATCTATGATTAAACAGGGTATTCACAAGCCTGCCTGATAGATCATAGATTTCCAAGAGAACGTCATCCGCAACCGGTAACGAGAAGGAGATAGATGTGGAGGGGTTGAATGGGTTTGGGTAATTGGGATAGAGTTGTGCCTGGGATTCTATGGCGAACTGGACGGTCTCGATAGGGGAATAGGAGAAGGTACCGTCAAAGTCGATCTGTTTTAGCCGATAGCTGGCTGTGTTTATGCTTTGAGGGACATTGGTGTCGGTGAACGTATATCGCTGCCGATCTTGCGAAGAGCCAACGCCTCCCACGAAGCCGATTTGTTCAAAGGTGTTGGATTCATCAAGGGCGCGTTCGATGGCAAAGCCGGCATTATTCAGCTCACTAGCCGTTTCCCATATAAGAGTCGCAGTGTTTGTTTCGGCGAGGGCTTCGAAAGAAATCAGTTCAACCGGTAAGAGATTGTCGGTGTCGTACACCAAAGCGTTGCCTGCGATCAATCCTTTTTCCTGGTTCGGCGCGGACCAGGAAACAGACAGAGAGTCCTGCCCAGTTCGCTCGAAGTAATAGATCGTGATGGGATGCAAGCCTTCTTGCAGTCCAATGATACCCTGTGCTTCAGCTGCCGCATGAACGCCGTCGTTATTTACAACGAGTTGGTCTCCGATGAAAAGCTGGCTTCCATCGTCTGAAGACGTATAGAAGGTATAAAAGCCGTCGCTCGGTACGTCCAGGTAGGCCGTAAATAAAAATGCGTAATGATCGTTCTGGCTTCTGGCGTCCAGGTTGATCTCATCGGTAATGCCGACTTGTATAGGCTCCAGTGTGTCAAAGTCTGGCAATTCACTCCACTCCCCCTCGTAATAGGCATATTGAATACCGGGAGCCGTATTCGCTGGCGGCCGAGGGGGGAGCAGGTTAGAGGAGCCTCCTCCATCATCACAAGGTGATTGGGCATTGTCGTTACTTGTAGCTGTATTTTGCTGTACTAAATCGTGAAAAAGCACGATGCGGTCGACTTTGAATTTGGTCGAGCGTCCGGATAACTGCAGGGAGTACGTCCCAGGCGAGCTGATTTCGGCGAATATGTTATGCGCATTATGATCCACCGTTGATGCCGCCCAGTTCCAACTATCATTGCCCTTGTTTTGGTAGACCTTGAACCACTCATTTTGCCCCAAGTCGACTTCACTACTCCCGTTTGATTTCCGCCCATACACCTCATTCTGAGGAAATCGCGCCCACACATCGTTATGCTCCGTATTATGAGGCGCCGCACTCCGCAGGATGAGCCGGTACGTGCCCGGGGTTTGGATCTGGAAGCTATACGTCAAAATCCCATCCCCTGCCTTATCGATGCCACCGGAATCGTTTCCGTGTTTCCACTCCAGGTAGCCTGAGCCGAGGGCACCTTCCACTTCGTTATGGAAGGACCAATCGTCGGTTGACACAGCAGACTCCGTCTCGAATACGAGCAAGCCGGCTTGCTCGGCGTAGATGTCGCAGGTCTGTTGGGAGAAAGCGGGAGAGGGGCAGAGGAGGAAAAGCGTGGAGAAGAGAAGTGTGCGGAAGAAGCTAGGCATTGTCTCAATGTATGGGTCAAAAGGAGAGATAGGGAGGGTGGGGAGCTTCTGCTGTGGTGGTGACCAAAAACTGTGCCTGTGGGGGTTGTGTTGTCTGTGCAGTCTACTTGTAGTAGGTGCAATTAGGCTACGTCGTTGACGAAATGGAGGTGCAAGTGGTGCAAGTGGGCTGCGTCGTTGACGAAATGGAGGTGCAAGTGGTGCGAATGACCTCCGTCGTTGAAGAAATGGAGGTGCAGTAGGTGCAGGTGGGCTACGTCGTTGACGAAATGGAGGTGTAGTAGGTGCAGGTAGGCTGCGTCGTTGACGAAATGGACTTGCAGGTGGTGCAGGTGGGCTGTGTCGTTGACGAAATGGACTTGCAGTAGGTGTAGGTGGGCTACGTCGTTGACGAAATGGAGGTGTAGTAGGTACAGTTAGACTGCGTCCTTCAGAAATCCCTTGGCCACGACTCACCACGGACTACGCAAATTTATTACAGTCCAGGGAGGATGCTAGTCAAAGAAGCATTTGAGGAGGCTATGAAAAAAGACCCCTTAATCTAAAAAAGCCCTGATTTCAGGGTCATTTATGGCGTTTTTTATTTCGTAATCGCGCAGTTGGTGCGAAGAAAGCGCAATTTTACAGGATTGTGTTATGGGAGAGGTGTATATTAAGGGGACATTATTTTCGCCTTCTGAGCCATATCATGCAGGTTATCTATTCGTCATAAGATGGAACGAATTTCTGTAGACCTGTCCCGACAGTTATGAGTGAATAGCAGATTCTTTGATCTACTATAATTCATAACATGAAGCAATTGTCTAGGTTTATACTATGGGGGTTCTGTGCCTGGCTTTTTAGCGCCCATTCAAGCATCTACGCTGCCAACACATGCACGGGAAAGATAGTCTCTGATTCTTCTTATACAGTTAATATTCATAAGTCTCTTCCCCCATTTGTAATCAGGCATATCGAAAAGGAGAGAACGGAAGGAGGAGGTATATATGGGTGGTGCTATGAGCTCCATATTCAAGTTACCGAACAGGATTCTCTCTTGAAGTTCACAGGGGAGTCAATGAATGTTTGGGGTTCTAAAAACATCCAATTTGTGGATGTGAATTTTGATAATTATTTAGATATCAAGATATTAAACGCCGAATCATTTAACGGTGTCAATGCAGGGTTCGCGATTTACTTGTATGATCGAGTCAATGGGGCTTTTGCCTACCACAGTAGATTCTCTGATATTTTTGGTGGTTCCTATGCAAAGTTTGATGCAGACAAGAAAGAGATATTTGTCAGTGGAGATCTTGGATGTATGGGGGAGTGCTGGTCTGCGAGAACCTATAGAGTTGAAAATGATTCTCTTTTTATCATAAGAAGCACAATTCGGGATAGAGTTATAGAAAGGGATAGTGTTTATTACACTGTGACTACAAGAGAACTGATCGAAGGAAAATTTACCGTTGTGAACCAGAAAAGAGAGGGATCACAGTATGAAGAGAATTAGGTGAAATTCTGGCCAATAGCGGAATCGGAAATTGAAAATAGGGTGCTTTCGGGCACCCTTTTTCGTTGATGTACGCTTGGATTTGCAAGTCATAACGAAAAACATGTAGATTCTCGACCGTAAAGACTTCGCCCACTTGATCAATATGTTTAATGAAGACTATTTCAGCCCTATTTTTGACTCTACTTTTTACATCAAACCTATATGCTCAGATTGAATCTCAGCCCGTCAAAGACGCAGAGGTTTGGTATGTCGTCAATTTCGAGATTAATGGTGAAAATATTGGCCCTTTTATAAATTTGTTTAAAGATCATTTCTTGCCAGCAGCAAAAGAAGCAGGTGTGAATGTAATGTTCTTTGAGCATGCGTCTGGTCGATATGCTGCTTCAATGCATGTTCACTTGGGTGGCGGATTTGCAGAGTTAGATCTGCAGCCATTTCCATCTATGGCTAAACTTGCTACAGCGGTTATGGATAAGGCAGGAGTAGAAGAAGGAAATAAGGTATATGCATCTATGGGAAGCATGATTGAATCTAGAGATATAGAATACAGGGTACGGCGGACGTGGTAGTTCATGCGACCCTAATCTTTAAACTTCCGACGGAAAGCGTTTTGCGAAACTGAAAATGGGGTACTTTCGGGCACCCTTTTTTATTCAAGGATCTGTTGATTGCATATCATAACTCATCTCTGTAGCTTCTGCTCGATAAGCAATATTTTGTTCAATTATTTCCTTGGATTTATCAGCTATGAGCTATTGGGCAGATCTGGCGGGAATTGTGGAGGCCGTGTTTGTAATCGCTTCTATTGGTTTTATCTGGTATGAATTACGTCAATCACGTAAATTGACACAAGCAGCTAATGTCCAGGCTATAGTAGACCTGACTTCTCCATTCACGTTGCAACTGATCCAAGACAAGCGGATAACTGAATTGTGGTATGAGGGAGCAACCTATTTTGATAAAATGGAAAAGGTGGATCAGTACCGTTATAAGGAACTGCTAACCTGGTGGCTGATCTTGCACGAAAATCTCTTTTATCAGCAAAGGAATGGGCTGATGGATAAAACTATCTATTCCGGATGGAATCGTGATCTCCATAACTTTATAGCGCGAAAAAAATTAGGGAAACACTGGGAAGGGATGAAATCAGAGTATCAAAAAGAGTTTGTGCAACACGTGAATACTATAATTGCTGAACAAGAGGCCAAAAAAGAAGTTTAATTGGCCTGTTCATTTTGGAGCGCGCTCTACGAAATTGACAATGGGTCTTTTTCCTGAACCTAAGTTGGGTGGGAGAGAGGCCCTATTTCGTTCTCAAACACAAATACCGAAGGCTCTGTTTTCTAGTCGTCATTGCATTTCATAACAAAAAATCTGTAGCTTCAGTCCGTCTAGAAGTATTCCCACCAGTTTATTTACCACGATGAGAAATTTTGTTATTACCCTTGTTCTAGGTGCAATTATTGGTTTTGGTTGTGCTAAAGCTATGGATCAATCTGCCGTTGCTGAATCTTCAGTTGTACTTCCTGATCTTATCAAACCAGGCGCAAGGATCGGACTGGCTTATATAAATGTAGAAGAGGGAATAGACCAGGATGCTTTTGAGAATTATCTAAAGACTGATTATCTCGCGAAATGGAATGAGGCGTATTCAAAAACTGGCACTGGCACTAAAGGATTCCTCATGAAAGGTGTTCAAGGTGCAAATGAAGGAAAGTATGGCTGGTTTGTAATCTTTCCAGATGATGAAAGTTACAACCAAATGTTCTCTAATCAGGCACCAGGGGAAACCTTGAGCAGATACATGGAAGAAGTAGGTCTCACAAGTCCTGGGCCTCAATTCGCTGGTATATCCAGTCAGACTCACCTTGGAGATGCTATTATTCTTCCATTTGAATAAGCGTGCTACATTCCCAAACAGGCTGAATTACCAGCCTGTTTGGCGCTCTTGCGTGCGAAACCCGAAATGCCAGGCTGGGTAGAGAGAAGGGCAACTATTTCGTATTCGGCCCTTCTAACCTTTCAAATACAAACCGTATGTCGTATTCGTTAGACCTGCATTTCGTGGATCACAGAAAAGCGTCATTACCAGCTCCCCCCGTTGCACAAATTTACATCAAGACATCTACTCGAGAGGAGGATGGTACCACTTATATCACTCCGGAATGTATGAGCTTCGGTGAGTTTAATGAGCAGATCGACCGACTCCAAAAAGAGTTGGAGGAGCTAAGAAAGAAGGCAAAGAAAAAGTTCGGTTCATAGCGTTTGGCGAAGAGGCTAGATCATAACAAATTTGCTGTATTTTTCTTGGCCTGGTGAGGCAGGGGAGAAGGCCTCAATTCTGTTTTCAGACGCCTTGTATGAAATAGCGTATATCACTCTGCTATTACCTTCAGATTTGTGGACTCTACAAAGTTGAAAGATATCCGCTGTAATTTGCCAGAAATCACTACATTTGCAGTGCCATTCCGAATGACGTCTTCCCAGAAAATGTTATATGTGTTATTGACATTGCCATCGAGTGTCACCGAATATGTAAGCGTTTGCCTATCCGCTTGTTCGTAATTACCGGTTAGGCTTCCATCGTATATTGTTTTCATAACATACTCAAAGACAGCTCCTGCAATTTGGTCTCGTATTTTGGGGCTCTCTAAGTTATGCTCGTCGTTCCATTCCATCTGGATTCTGTGGCTGATTTCCCGGGTTTTAGTAACTGTCATTTCAGCTCCTTTCGAGACTTCATGACGTTCAGAAATCGTTCGGGAAGTAGACGTGTAGTCGCTCAACGTTACCTCAATACCACTAAGGTCGACAGTTAGTGGAGAGGGTTCTCTATACGCGTTCGATTGCTGAGGGCGAGGTAAATTACTTGTGGAATAATTGCATTCATATGGATTGGAGAATGGCTTTAATTGTGGACGACAAAGAATGCTAATAAGCTGACATTCACCTACTTCTATATGAGCAATGTCAGGGTCTATTAAGAGTCCATCAAATTCGATTTTTTGAAAACCTGTAGAAACATAAAAAAAATATGGTGTATCAGCTTTTTTTGCAGAGCCAATGTTTATTCTGTTTGCCAGGATCGAAAGATTGATATTTTTTCTGAAATGCAAGGCATCTTCAAATTCTACTCTTAAGATACCTTTTCCCAGCCTACATTCTCGCGATTGCCCGTTAGAGTCTTCGGAGAAAAGGCACGATATAAGTATTGGGATAACATACGCAAATGAGCGTAAGAGGAAAATATCTCTAGGTATCCGCGGTATTCTTAAAATCATTGGATCTCCGATTAATTTTTATAAAGACGTTCATCAATGTAACATCTTATTAATAAACGATATTCATCCTCAGAACAGGATTATTTTTATCGCGCTTGATACAAAATTTGTTGCATGAGTTGCAGCTTTGCAAATTTCTTCTGTCGTAGAAAGGGTACCACGAAGACTAATTACTGTCTTGCTCGCGTTGTGCGAAGTCCAGAATCAGCGGGAATATCTAGTAGTTGAAAGTTGTCTACCCAGAGTATTAGCTTACTATTCCAGGATTGAAAGGATGTATCATATTTGATGCGAATTAACTCATGTTTATCCGAATAATTGGACTTTTCTTACTTTTGGCAATTTCTGGATGCCAGATTCTCGGGGATAATGACGAGGGAAGTTTGCTGCTCGAAACCAATGGGGCAGATTTTCTGGTGGGAGATGATCTGCGATTAACCCTGATAAATGGTTCATCAAATAGCTATACAGTGCATCCAGAACTATGTGGTGCCAGGCTGCAAATTTGGAAGAATGATGGTTGGTACACGATAGACGGAGAGGGATTCTGTACCCTTATTGGGTTAGATCTGAATCCTGGCCAGCGAACTCAAACGACACGTAACATTGATCCTGAATTGGAATCGGGAAGCTATCGATACGAATACAGTATTCGTGTTTACAATGGCGAGACCGTCGAACGTACTTCGACTAGAGAAGAAATCTTTGTTCGAACACAACGATTTGAGATTAATCGTTAGGTAATAAGCCTAATTACCGATCACCGCGCGTTCTGCGAAACGGAATATAGAGACTGTGAATGGCTAACATCTGTGAGGTTTACATCCAAAATCCGATTACTCATGCAAGCATTGATCAGGCAATGGCTGCAGTAGAACAGGATGCGTCGGACTTGCTCGTACTGGATTTAGGTGAGCATGAATTTTAAAGTATCACGGCGTTGAAGTATCTGAGAGAATGCCTGGAATCGCGCGTTGATACTCTAGAAAGCTATAGGAAGATTGCCATGCTTCAACCAGCCGAACATTTGGCAGATACTGATCGTCCCGATTTCTACAGGAAGTTTTCCGATTATAAAAAAGCTATTGCCTGGCTAAATGAATGATGTTCGTCCCAGTTGCGAAACCCGAAATGGTGAGGTCAGGGAGCCTGGTATGTTCGAATGTATATAACTTCAGGCACATCTGGACAAGAGCAGTTAGCCAATGAAAAACGTAGTTACCTTTCAGATTAAGGCATGCATTCTTTTGCTTTGATACTAATAGCTGCATGTGATTCACAGCATCAGGAGGACTTAGATGAAATCCAGGGGGTGTGGGATCGATTGGGCGAATTTCAGATACATTTGGTGATCAGAGATAGTATCTATACTTCTTTCGGGAAGCGCCGAAATGACGAGTGCTACCACAGATCGAAGATAGGTATTAGGAGCTATGAGGATGGAATATTGACTTTTGATCTACCCACTCAGGTTCGTCTTCCTGGCCAGGATTCTTTGGTAGATATCGGAGGTGAAGAATTTCGATATGAGCTGATTCGTAGAGATAATCAGCTATTTGAAACAAACCTTATTACGAATGAAAGCTCGGTTTATGAACTGAGTTCGTTGAATGAAGGTGATTTTTCACCGTTGTGCACTTTCTAATATTACTACATCTATAGCGGAATGCGCTATTGAAAATAGGTGTAATTGCTTTCTACTAAGGTACAACCTCTACCGTGAACTGGCGATCTGCTGGCCGTCCTCTGCCAAACACACTAGCGGTGAATGAATAAGTACCTTCTTCTGAAGGCGCTCGCCATTCGATATAGTTCACCGTTGTAGACGTATCTTGACCAGGGCGTGACCATCTAAATGTAAGATCGTTACTTAGGCTGTCAGAGGTAACACAAGTAATGGTGGTTACTTCTCCTGCTGAGACGGGATTTGGGGCAACCCTGATTTCCAGTATTTCGGTTGCAGGTTCCTCAGTTGGATCAGGTTCGCTTTCAAAGTGGGAGCAACTTGCTATCAAGATGCTTATCAACAGGGCTGTGAATCCTTTTAGGTGTAATCCTCTCAGTTCCATAGAAGCTAATTCTATAGTTTTGACTTGCTCTAAATAATGCTGCAATCAACCAAAGTGAGATGCCCGACAGCAATCCAAGCGCAATAGAGGTCGCTACGTCATGCATATTACTGTTTCTCAGATAAGTATATCTACTATATTTTCCGGTATAGGTTCAACATAGGGTTTCATCGGCTGGCAAAGGATTATGTCTGAAAACAGTAGCGTGATCAGGTAACTACTTCGTTTTTAATCAGCGTATACCAAATCCCCCCAAACTGCCCTTTACATAACATCGCTCTATATGTGAGGGGAGAATCACACATATATACCTGCCAGCCTGACAGAAAAATTGGATCGTAAAATCACTTCAAAAAACCAAACCCACTATTCTCTCTTCTCCCTTGGCGCATACAAATCTGCGCCAAAAGCGCAGAAGGTAGAAATATTTTGCTCCAGAAACTCTATTGTACGGCAGAATGTGTACGTATACTGTGTACGTTACATGTTCATTCGCACGAAATAGGGTGGAAGTAGTTGGCTTTTCCCTTTCACGCTGCATCGTGCGCTTTCACAAATCACAACCTACAACTACGGAGGTACTACAATGTATTCCAGACTGACACCACGTGAACGGCTTTCTTTTTCCGAGGAGGCCATCTCGATTGCGCAAAGCGATCCTGTACTCAGTGAGGCGTTTGCTGAAGAAGGGTTTACAGAGGCCAGGTTTCAGACGGGCCTCGCTAAACAACAAATTGCGCTTGAGCTTCAAATTGGCCAAGAAGTTGAGTACGGTATCCGTCTCGCTGCAACCGGAGCACTCGATGCGCTCTTCGAAAAAGTCCGCAATGCGTTTATCGCAGATCGCGGTATCGCAAAGATTGCACTTCAACGTTCGCCTGGGCTTTTTGAACGACTTAATATGGTCGGACCAGCGGAGCGAAAACGGGAGTTCTTGCTGCAGCAAGTCCGTCACTTTTACCAGGAGGTGCTGGCGGATCAAGACGTTGTCGCGATCTTGTCGCAATACTCTCTAACACCGGATGTACTAGAAAGCCGCCGGCAAGATGTTGCTGCACTTGTCATCGCGATGCGAGAACAGCAACGGCAATTCGCTGAAGCGCAACTGGCTACGCGCCGCCGGAGAACAGCGATGGCGGATCTGGACGACTGGATGTACAAGTTTGTCTTCGTTGCCAAACGGGTCTTTAAAAATGATCCCAAGCAACTGGAGAAACTGGGGATTCCAGCGAAGTGAGTATTGTATGATTAATTGGAGATAAACTCTTATGGACGTTCATGGCTAGCCCGCGACTGATGTCGCGGGCTTTTTTATTGTTAGTAATCCAGTCTGTTGTTCCTGCGAAAGCAGGAATCCATGCAAGATATAAGTTGAATTCAACCTCCTATGGATCCCTGCTTTCGCAGGGACGACAGGAAAGCATATTCATTAAAATCATGCAGCGCCCTCTATTAGTCATCCTCCCCGATAACCACTTGAGGCATAGCTTGCATCATCTCATTGATGGGTTGCACGCGGGTTTGCACCAGGTTCTCGAAGGCACTCTCGGCTTGTGTAGTCTCTTCGGTCAGTTGATCGATCCGTAGCCACTGTGGCTCAGAAGGCCGCGCTTCCGCACCGTCAATCGAGTACATCAGCGAACGAATCTCTTCGCGCAGACGAGGGCGCTGGCGATAGGTCATGTTTGGGGGAGGCCGGCGCAGTTCGTTGCTGAAGGCTTCGATGTCTGCCAATGCGTCATCGATGGCGGCTAGAGCGTCGGAGGCGTTGAACTGGGGCATCTCGGAGAATGTGCGCGGCTCCTCTGAATCAGGACCGATCTTTTTCTTGAGATCGTTTAGTTGTTCGGTGAGGGCCGTGGTCTTGTTGATCAAGGAGTGGGTGGTCGACAACAGGCCGGTTAGGCTCTTCATCGCGTCGTATTGTGCCACGTAGTCTTCCTGAGGGATGTCAATGCGGGGATCTCCCCGCACTTCGATCGTGGTCTCTAGCTCTTCGCCTGATACTGCGATGGTTGCTGTATACATCCCTGGAGGGGCAGTAGGAGCAGGATCTGTGCTTCTCCATGCGGTCTGGATGGGGTTAGTTAATTTGGTGGCGCCTTCGATGTCCAGATCCCAAATCATCCGGTTGACGCCGGCTTTTAAGGTCGAATCCGTCATGGTTTTAAGCGTCATCCCATCACTGTTCTTTATAGTAACTGTGGAGGGTTCAGACGGCGCCTCTGCGAGATACACATTGAGGTAGGCACCCGCTTCTGGGTTCTTGGCTTTGTAGGTACGTTGCGCCAGGTTTTCTAGACGAGGATTCATTTTCCAACGTGTTGCTCTACGGGTTTCGAACACATGAGCGTTTTTACCCATTGCATCCCCAAGGCCTTGCAGTGGACGAATATCGTCGAGTATCCAGGCACCGCGTCCATGAGTACCCACAATCAAGTCGTGCTCGCGGGGGTGGACGCGTAAGTCGCGGACAGAAGCAGGAGGGAGGTTGTTACGGATGGAATGCCAATTGTCACCGCTATCCCACGACGCATACACTCCGTGCTCCATGCCGATGTATAGGAGGTCCGGATTTACGGGGTCCTGCCTGATAACTTTTACATAGTCATCTTCGGGTAAGCCGTTGATGATTTTTTCCCAGGTCTGGCCGTAATCCGTCGACACAAACGCATGAGGAGTGAAGTCGTCGCTGCGGTGTTGGTCTACGGCTACGAAGGCTGTGCCTGCATCATGTTCGGAGGCATGGATCTTGGCAACCCAGGCAAATTCGGGAAGACCGGGGACATTGGCGGTTACATCGGTCCAATCACCGCCGCCATCTCTGGATACCCAGATATGTCCGTCGTCGGTACCTACCCAGAGTACACCTTGTTCGAGGGGCGATTCGGCGATGGTGAGGATGGTGTTGTGGAACTCAGCGGCAGTATTGTCCTGGTAGATTTCACCACCTGATGTCGCTTGCTTAGACTTATCGTTGTTTGTCAGATCTTCACTGATCTCTTCCCAGGAGAAACCGCGGTCGGTGGTTTTGAAGACTACGTTGCCTCCGAAGTACACGGTATTAACGTCGTGAGGAGAGATGAGAATGGGGGAGTCCCAGTTGAATCGGTATTTATGATCCTCAATGGCATCACCGGCTGAGCCTACGATCTTAGGGTAGGGGTGGATGCTGCGCTGATTCCCTGTATTGGTGTCCACCAGGTAAATCATCCCGCCTTGCGCATTGGCGTAGGCCATGTTTTCTTCGCCAGGAATAGGGAGAGCGTAGTAGCCGTCACCCCAGGCGATTCCATACCAGTCGCGCTTCAAGATACCGGCTGTCCTTAGTGAGTTACTGGGACCGCACCAGGTGCCGTTGTCCTGCAATCCGCCGCAGACGAAATAGGGATCTCTGTTGTCTACAGACAGCTGGTAGAATTGGGAGAGTTCAACATTGTTGATGATATCCCAATTCATGCCTGCGTCGAAAGACACCTGGTAGCCGCCGTCGCTTCCGCTAAGGAGACGATTGGAGTTCTCAGGATCAATCCAGTATGATTGGTGGTCGCCATGAACATCCTGCGCGATGCGCTCAAATGTTTTGCCACCATCTGTTGATTTCGAAAGGCGGCCTGACAGGGTGTAGAGATGGTCGGGGTTGGTCGGGTCTACGACCACGTCACTATAATAGAAAGGACGGAAATTGAGATTGACGTCAGTATTGACCAGAGACCAGTTACTGCCTCGATCCTCAGAGCGGAATAGGGTACCCGACTGATTTGGGAATTCAGTGATGAGGTATACGATATTGGGTTCGCTTTGGGCAACGGAGATACCGATCCGAGCCATCGGGCCGTCTGGTAAACCGTCTGTGATTTTCTCCCAGGTTTCTCCTCCGTCGATGGATCGGTAGGGTGCGGTCTCTTTTCCACCTTCGTCGAATCGCCAGGGTAATCGGCGGAAGGTCCACATGCCGGCGTACAAAATCCGTGGGTTGTTTTCTTCAATGGCGAGATCCGAGCAGCCTGTATCTTCATCGATGTACAGCACTTTTCTCCAGTTTTCACCGCCATCGGTTGTCTTAAAGACGCCTCGTTCTTCGTTCGGTCCCCATTCTCTTCCCAGGGCGCATACCAGGGCGATGTCGGGATTGTTGGTGTCTACTACTATTCGTTTAATTCGCTCTGTTTCCTTTAGCCCTAAATGAGTCCACGTTTCTCCGGCATCAACAGATCGGTACACACCCCAGCCATATCCAACGCTGTTACGTGGGTCCCCTTCGCCGGTCCCAACCCATAGAACAGAAGGATCCGAGGGCGCAACGGTGAGTGCACCAATCGAATAGGCTCGTTGGTCCTCAAAAATAGCCTCAAAAGTGACGCCTGCATTCGTGGTCTTGAATATGCCTCCATCTGCGCCTGAGACATAAAACGTATTCGGATCACCAACGACTCCGTCGATGTCCGTTACACGACCGCCCATGTTAGCCGGCCCAATGGCCCGCCATTCCATGGACTTAAGGGCTGCCACTTCAGGAGCCATGTCCTGGGCGAAGGAGGTAAGGGGTGCGAGGAGGAGTAAAGAGAGTAGGTAGGTTAAGGTCGTAGTAGACGGTCGCATGGTTGGGGGGATGAGGGTGAAAGGTTCTGCCTATTCCTGTCATCCTGAACGAACGGAGTGAGGAAGGATCTGGGCTAGCGCAACATGAATGAATGCTGGCATCTTTTACGTTGTGCATGCCCAGATCCTTCGTCGCTAAGCTCCCTCAGGATGACAAGGAAGCGACATTTGAAAACTTAAATTACAGTAAGAATACTGCGCGCAACTCCTTGCAAATTAAGCAAAATCAAAGAAAAGAGTATAGAAAGGCAACGGGTTTGTTACGAGCCGTTGTATATAAACAGCAGCCCGAAACAAACCCGTAAGGCATTAGAGTAGGCCCAGTGACCCGATTTCGAAGCACTAAAAAAGAAACCAGACACGCAGATGGGTATGCCCATCTAACTGATTGCGGAAGCAATAAACAAGAAACACAATCCCAGAGCAATCTGGGATTGCTCTATTTCATCAACAACATCGTCCTCGTTTGCACAAACTGACCTGCGCGTAATCGATAGAGGTACATGCCACTTGCTACGGTATTACCAGCATCGCTGCGACTGTTCCATTGGGCTTCGTAGCGGCCGGCTGGTTGTTGGCCGTTTACCAGTGTGGCTACGAGGCGGCCCATGGCGTCGAAGACTTCCAGGGTTACGCTGGCGTCTTCAGGCAAGGCGTATTGAATGGTTGTTGTTGGATTAAATGGGTTTGGATAGTTGGCTTCTAGCGCGAATTCAGTTGGTACGTCTTCGATGCTGTCTGTGATGGACGCTTTAGACGATTCATCCAGGCTGTTCGCAGAGGAGGCGACGGATGGTCCCAACACAATCCGGCTGCTCTCGGCAGGGCCTGTACCTGTCGGAATGAAGTTGGCATCGGTTGTGAGTATGATCTTGTCGACAACCAGGCCGTCTTCGCGCATCCAGAAGTTGATCACGTTTTCTCCAACATCCGTCAGGCCAATCGTTGCGGATTTTCCTTTGGTATTCAAGTTGGTCCAGGTCCATGCGTTGTAGGTTGTGACTTCCATCTTGCTTGCCGTGGCGACGCCATTCAAGCCCGCGTGGAAGGAGTTGTCTTCGCCCACTGCCGCATACACTCTCGCCCATACATAGTAGGTACCGAGAATCGTGAAGTCGACCTCATAAGTCATCATAGGGCTGGAATCTACGTTTGCCTTTTTGAATAGATCGTCATCATTAGGCTCTCCACTCATGGCTCCCGCACCGCTGTATCCGGCGATGGCTGTGGTTTCGACCCACATGTTATCGCTCCGGTCTGTGTTCGTGAAGAAGTTCTCTGCTTCCATCACGACCAATCCATTCTCTTCCAAGTACGGCAGAGGTGCATCGGGATCACGCACTTTTAGGTCAGTCGTTAGTGTATCCGTTAGACCGGGTTCGTCGGATACAATGAGTGTGATCGTGTACGTGCCGTATAGATCGTAGGCGTGGACAGGGTTTTGATCGGTAGATGTGTTTCCGTCTCCGAAGTCCCAACTCCAGCTTACGATACCACTATCATCTGTGCTTTCATCAGTAAACGTCACCACGGAGTCGACAGCGGCGCTGCTGAAGGATGCTACCGGAGCTTCGTTAGGCGGCGGCGGTGTGGATTCACCTTGCAGTTCAACAGTTTGGGTACCATTGGCCCCAGTGTGCTCAATTTGCAACTGGGCGGTCTGGAAGGTAGACGGTACATCGGATGATTCAAGAATCTCGATAGCGGCAACGCTAGACGGTTTGCCGTTCACGAGTGGGAATTGAATGTTGAGTGTATCATCTGGGATCACGATAAACGAACGCATAATCCCCATGTTGCACGCGTTTCCTGCTTCGGCGTAGACATCCAGGTTCTCCAAGAGTACGGATCCTTCAATCTCTACGTTGAAAACCCGATTGCCAGCAGAGCAACGCGAGAGCTCTACAAAATACATCCGCACCTCGAGAGACTGGTTGGCAGTCACCGGAAAAGCGAATTGCATGTAGGGCTCAGGTTGATTGGCGTCGATTCGTTTGCTGTTAAATAAACCAACCGGTGTGCCAGCCGGAACAGAGGCATCTGCTGCTGCGGGTGTTGCATCTTCTTCCACAACCGAGGTGCCCGTAATAATGTAGGGCGAAGGGGAATTCTCCGAATCCTTAATCCAGTCATCAATAAGTCCACCCCCTACATTCACACGATACACGATATCACCGGGTGCAAGTGGGCTTGGAGATGCAATGGATGAGGATGCAGACGATGATGCCGAAGAGGGTGCTGCTGGCGAGAACATCACATCGAACGTACCCGTTGACCCAGCCCCAATGGTTATGGGACCACTAAAGGTTGTATTGAACTGAGAGGCATCGTCTCCTGCAATGGATACGTTGGTTACATCCAGTGGAACGGAGCCATTGTTGGTCATGGTGATTGTTGCAGGCTCAGAGTCTGTGCCTTCGATAACCGTCCCAAAGTTAACAACCGGTGGTGTGGTTGCCAGTGTGGGGCCGCCTTCATCCAGCGCAACGCCATCCAGCGTGATTACGTTGCCTGAGTTGAGTCCGTTGTGCTCAACGGTTATTTGAGCCGTCCGCCCGCTAGTTGAACTGCCTCCACTGGCTCCTGTGATCTCAAACCCTGCTATCACAGCCGGCTTGCCGTTCACGAGGGGGAATTTGATGTCGAGGTTGTCGTCCAGCGGGGTTACGTTGACCGCACGCATGATACCCACATTACAATCGCCACTTTCTGCATACACATCCAGGTCGTCAAGAACGACTTCGCCTTCCATGGTGACATCAAATACGCGGCTCCCTACAGAACAACGTGACATCTCCACAAAATAGAGCCTGACTTCGATCTCCTGACCTGGTGTGACCGGAAAGTCCCAATTCATATAGGGCTCTGGCTGATCAGCGTCGATCCGCTTGGTTCTGAACAGGTCCTGCGGAGTGCCTGCTGGGACAGAGATATCTAAAATGGGATCGGGGCCATCCGTTTCAATATTTGACGTACCGGCAACAAGATAGGGCGAAGGTAACGTAGAGGTGTCTTCTTCCCAGTCATCAACGAGGTCTCCACCGGCATTAACTCGGTACAATACCGTTGTTGATGCATTGATCGGTGCTTGGATTTGTGGAGCTTGCGAGAGTGAGGTTGGGGAGAAGGAGACGTCAAATGTTGTAGACGTTCCACCTGTCAACGAAACCGGTGCTGCAAACGTATGGCTGAAATCGCCCACATCGGTACCGGTGAGTGTTACCGAAGAAACGTCAATAGGATCAAGGCCTGTATTGGTCATCGTGACCGTTCTCGTCCCCGTTGTATTCAGGTTCACTTCACCAAAATCAATATCGGTTGGCGATACTGATAGGATTGAGCCGCCCACTGTTGAAGCTACAGATTCACCCGTCAAAGCCACATTGAGTGTAGGATTGATGCCGGTGTGATCGACCATCAACTGAGCGGATCGTGGTGTGATAGCGGATGTTCCTGAGCCAACGATCTCAATCCCTGCTAACACGGAAGGTTTGCCGTTGATCAGAGGCAAGTTGATGTCCAGGTTGCCATCAAGTGGCGTTACTTCGATAGAACGCATGATGCCCACATTACACGCATTGCCTGCTTCGGCGAAGATATCCAGGTCCTCGATCACGATTTGTCCTTCAATTTCGACGTCAAATACACGATCTCCAACTAGACAACGCGACATTTCAACGAAGAACAGCCGTACTTCCAATGGCTCGCCAGCTGTAACGGGCAGGTCCCATTGCATGTAGGGCTCAGGTTGATCGGCGTCGATGCGGTTGGTTGCGAACAGATCAATTGGAGTGCCTTCGGGTACCGAGCTGTCGGCTACTGGAGGAACGCCGTCTGTTTCGAAATTCGAGGTACCGGGAAGGATGTATAGAGAAGGATTGGTTTCTGAATCTTCCTCCCAGTCCGACACAAGAGGACCCCCAGCGTTGATGCGGTACAGTACACCCTCAGTCAATTGCATCGATGGTGCTTGCTCCGCTAGTGGAGAAAAGGCCACATCGAAGGTACTCGTCCCACCGGCAGCCAAGGTAATTGGGCTGGCAAACGTGTGTGTAAAGTCTGCTGCGTCGGCACCGGCAAGCGACACGCTGGTAACATCCAGCGGGTCATCGCCCTGGTTGGTAAGGGTAAAGGTGGTTGGTGCAGAAGTGCCTCCTTCGTTGACCTGCCCAAAGTCGGCTTCGTTGGGTGAGACGGCTAAGACAGAACCTTCAGGCGTCGCTTCTTCGACGACCAGGTGCCGTTGGTTGATGCCTGGAGCAAAGACGGTCTGTTGGGTGCCGCTTGGCCAGGTGATATGAACGGTCGTAATCGTCGATGTAGATCCCAGGCCAAAGTACGCCCCTAGATCATCGCCACCACCCAGGCTAGAGCCGCTTCTGGTTTCAAAGTACTGCGAGCCATCAGGTGTGATCAGTTCGAGTTTTGCACCGATGCCGTCTCGGTTACTGGTAACTCCTTCGAGGTCAAAGATCACCCAGTTGTTGCTCGTGTTCTGGTCATTACGGAAGAGCTTTGTATTTCCGGCGTAGTTAACCAGAAACATGTCTGGATCTCCGTCCCCGTCGTAGTCTCCGTAAACGCTCGTTCGGGTGCGTTCGGTGTCATCGAGTCCACCGCTTGACGCAGATACGTCCGTGAAACTGCCATCACCGTTATTTTGCCATAATACGGAGGCAAGGGGATCGAATGTATTCATCGAGCCGGCAGCAAGGTAGAGGTCCTGATAGCCGTCCAGATCATAATCGAAGAAGTTGGCTCCCCATGACCATGCCAGTGAAGAAACGCCACCGATTACCGTTGCATCAGCAAAAATCCCATTATCGTTGCGGAGCAGCATGGTACCGGGCCGGCTCTGTTGGTCGACAGGGACGGTGCCGTTGCTGCCATTGTCGGAGAAGAAAAAGTCGAAATCGCCGTCACGATCGTAGTCACCCACGGCGAGGCCCATGCCGTTCTGGCACCAGTCTGTATTGGTTACAGCGCTTACTTCCGTGAACGTCCAGTCGGTGGTGCCGTTGGTCCCGCCGTCGTTGCGGTACATTTGCTCGGGAGCAGTGCTGTCGAAAGGACAATCGTTTATTACGAATATATCGAGGTCTCCATCTGAGTCATAATCCGTCCAGCCCCCGATAAAGCTCATACCCTCCCGTGCAGAACCGAGAAGCATGTCGGATACGTCGGTAAAGGTACCGTCTCCGTTGTTATGATAAATGTAGTCCTGTGCTTTGATTTGCTCAGTGGCGCCGGTGACGGTTGTACCGCCAACGGCCATGTGGTTGGCTACGTACAGGTCAAGGAAGCCGTCGTTGTTATAATCGCCCCAAGAAGCGGTGGTGCCGCGTCGTTCTTCGGAGGTCTCAAGGCCTGAGCCGGCTGTGATGTCGGTAAAGGTGCCGTCTCCATTGTTACGGAAAAGTACATCCGCATCCCCGTTTGCAAGGAAGAGGTCCTTGTCACCGTCGTTGTCAAAATCGGCCACAGCAACCCCAGAGCCGTCATGGCTGGCATCTTGTACTCCAGCAGCGAGCGCTACATCTGTAAACGTTCCGCCGTTGTTTTGGAAAAGCATATTGGCCCCTGTACGCATCGTCATGTACAGGTCCTGGTCACCATCGTTGTCATAATCAAACCAGGCTGCGCCTGTACCCATGCCCATGTCAGAAACACTAGCTCCATCGTGCAGGACGTTTACACCTGCCGCTGAGGTGACGTCAGTAAAGGTTTGAGCAGTAACAAGAGGAATTGAAATGAATGTATAGAATAGGCATGCGGAAAGCAGTGCTATCCGCCGATAAATCGCTATCATAGCAATCTGTATAGAATAATTTCTTGGACTAAGAACGGAGTGGGTCAGATGAGGGCAAAGGAAAAATAAACGAGTTGCGGTGGTTAACATAAGCCCTGGGGCCTGTTAGTGAGGGATTATTGGCTAATCTGCCGTATGGGTTTTTCCTCACAGTAGGGATGAAGAGTGGATATACACCCCAAAGGGATTAGCGATAATGCTACATGTATTGGTTGTTGTTCTGCGCGACCATTTAGATAATTAAAGCCATCCGAAAACGCTTTCTATGAGTCGATTGACCACATGATGTAGCTCGTTTCTTTCGAATATGCTATTATAACCCCGAAACAGTTGCTGAAGTAAAAATATTTAGGAATAACTTGTCTTTCCGGCCATCGAGCCGGAATCCATTGAAGGCTCAATTTAAGCAATACCTTGTATGGATTCCCGATCAAGTCGGGAAAGACAGGGTGAACAATCGATTGCCCCACTCATGAAGACACTATTTAGCGGGATTCTGTTTTGTATACTGGCACTCTCCATCCCAGGTGCACTCCATGCCCAAGAGGCATCCAATAATGAAGCATTCTCCACCGACTTATTCGATGGCCTCAAATACAGAATGGTAGGGCCCTATCGGGGAGGCCGCTCAACCGCTGTAGTCGGTTTTGTGGATAAGCCTGCCCATTTCCTAATGGGAACGACGGGGGGAGGCGTGTGGCATACGAATGACAACGGTACATTCTGGAATAACATATCGGACGGATATTTTGATGTTGCGTCTATTGGAGCTGTAGAGGTCGCCTTGTCCGACCCAAGTACAATTTATGTCGGTACGGGATCTGCACCTATACGCGGTAATACGTCTACAGGCCGTGGTGTATATAAATCGCAGGATGGAGGAAAAACCTGGTCATTTGTTGGATTGCGCGAAGCAGGTCAGATTGGTAAGGTTGCTGTCCATCCAAGAGATGAAAACCTGGTTTATGTAGCAGCACTTGGACATCCGTTTGGTAAAAATGAGGAACGAGGTGTTTTTAGGTCGAAAGATGGCGGAGAAACATGGGAGCATGTGCTGGCCCTTTCTGACAGCACGGGTGCGGTTTCGCTCTCGATGAATCCCCACAACCCTCGTGAGATCTATGCAGGCATGTGGCGAGGCGAGCGGAAGCCCTGGACGTTGTATAGTGGATCTACCGAAGCGGGTGTTTACAAAACGATGGATGGCGGGGATACCTGGAATAAACTAGCGGGAGGACTGCCGGAAGGGGTTGTTGGTAAGGTAGGTGTTACAGTGTCGCCGGCCAATCCAGATCGCGTTTGGGCCATCCTGGAAGCAGAACCTGAAGGGGGAGTCTACCGGTCCGACGATGCGGGTAAAACCTGGGCTCGCCTAAATAGCGAAAACAAACTACGCCAGCGTGCCTGGTATTACACCCACATCGAAGCCGATCCTCAAGATGAGCACACGGTTTATGTCTTGAATACCCGAATGTACCGATCCGTAGATGGCGGCAAGACCTACGAGGTGATCACTGTTCCTCATGGAGACGTCCACGATCTATGGATCAATCCCAATAACACGGATTTGATGGTTGTTGCCAATGATGGTGGGGCACAAGTGTCTGTAAACGGGGGCAAAAGTTGGTCGACGTATTACAATCAACCTACGGCTGAGCTATACGGCGTCACAGTAGATAACGGGTTTCCTTATCGCCTCTACGGAGCGCAGCAGGATAATACAACGATTTCTGTCCCCTCCTGGTCATCCAGTAACACCCTGTATGCAAAGGAACATTGGATGTCAGTAGGTGGCTGCGAGACAGGGCCCGTTGCAATGCATCCAGATCATCCGGATATCATCTATGCAGGGTGTTATGGTGGCGTCATGGATCGTTTTGATCGGTCGAAGCAGCAGGTACGGAATGTTATGAGTTACCCTCAGTTGCAACTGGGTGAAGCGGCCAAGAATCTTAAACATCGATTCCAATGGGTATCTCCGATGGCTGTGTCCCCGCATGAGCCCACAACGATCTATCATGGCTCACAATACGTGAATCGATCGACTGATGAAGGGATGAATTGGGAGATTATAAGCCCTGATCTTACGACGAATAACCCGATGCATCAGGATTTTGCTGGTGGACCGATTAACCATGATATCACTGGCGTTGAGATCTACAATACGGTCTTTTCCATTGTGCCTTCTCCCCATGAATCAGGGGTCATCTGGGCTGGTACTGATGACGGGCGTATCCATGTAACACGTGATGGTGGCAAAAGCTGGCAAGATCGAACGCCGAACAACATGCCCGCGCTTGGTACAGTAAACAGCATCGATGTGTCTGCACATGATGCCGGGACTGTCTATGCAGCTGTACAGCGGTACCGAATGGATGACTTTGCACCGTATATCTTCAGGTCAGACAACTATGGGCGTAGTTGGAGCCTGCTTACTGATGGTACTAACGGGATTCCAGATGACTATCCGGTGCGCGTCGTGCGCGAGGATCCGGATCGTGAAGGGTTGTTGTACGCAGGTACTGAGTTTGGTCTGTTTGTGTCGTTTGATGACGGAGATAAGTGGCAATCGCTGCAGCAGAACCTTCCTGTAACTCCTGTCACCGACATGCGTGTTCAGCACCAGGACCTTATTCTATCTACGCAGGGGCGATCATTTTGGATATTAGATGATATTACGCCTCTGCACGAGGTGAATGATCAAGTAGCGGAATCTGAGGGGCATCTGTTCCAGCCACGAGATGCATACAGAGTGAACGATAGAGGAAGCAGCCAAGAATACAACCCTGAAGCAAAACCGCATGGGGTAATGCTGCATTATTACATATCGGACTCAACAGAAGTGGCTCTTGAGATTCTGGATGCAGGGGGGCAACTCATCACGAGCTATTCAACGGATTCTACAAAAGCCGAAGAGCACGGGGTGACGCATATTAAAACAAAATCGGGTATGAGCAGAGTGGTATGGGATATGACTTACCCGGGGCCTGATATCATTGAAGAGGCAGTCACATGGGGATATACAGGAGGTATAAAGGCACCTCCCGGTACGTACCAAGCGAGATTAACTGCGAATGGTGTGACTCAAACGAAGTCGTTCTCTGTATTACCGGATCCCCGTATCCCTGAAGTCTCTCAGGAGGACTATCAAGCTCAATTTGCACTGGCTGTTCAGGTGCGGGATAGCCTTGATGCTGTTCAGACAGCCTTGCGAAGAGTGAACGAAGTACGGGAGCAAGTCGAGTGGATCGCAGATCGGGTAGAAGATCTGGATGCTGAGAGCCCTATTCTAGCTCTTTCTGAGCAGTTGGTAGGTAAGCTCAATGGCATCGAAGCGAAGTTCAGGCAGCCTAAGAATAAGAGCAATCAGGACCCCATCCGGTTTGCTCCTCAGCTGGACAACCAGTACATCGAGATTTATAACTACGTAACCGGTCCGGATGGCTACATCGCCGGAGGGGCAGAAGGGCGGCCAACTTCAGCAGCCTATGCCCGCTTCGAAGATGTCAATGTAATCTGGCAAACGTTGAAGGGAGAACTGCAGACGATATTCGATACCGACGTCGCTGCGTTTAATGAGGCCTTTTCGCAAGTTGATGTGTCGAAGGTAAACGTACCAGATGGATGACGGCAGTTTACTTGGCTGGGTTTCGGGTATAGGTGTATTTCTTACCTATACGTATGGGGTGTATTGCGCACTTGATGCCATTATGCAAACGCGTACGGCCCAGGGAGCCATCGCATGGGCCCTAGCCCTGGTGACTATTCCATTTGTGGCATTGCCTCTGTATTGGGTGTTTGGCCGGGCCAAGTTTGATGACTATATAAAGACACTCCGAAAACTCAATGACGAGATGGACGCTCATCTGCAAACATTGAGATCAGGCGTGTTAAAGTCATGGATTATTGATCTGCAAGAAGAAGACGATCTCAGGACTCGTGGCGAATTGGAGTGTTTTCGGCGGTTGTCTACACTGCACTTCACTCATGGCAACGAAGTTAAGTTGCTTATAAATGGTGAGGAAACGTTTAGGGTACTTTTTGAGGGTATCGACAAGGCTGAACACTTTGTACTTGTGCAGTTCTACATTATCCGGGATGATGAGGTGGGCCACCAGTTAAAAGCAAGACTAATAGAAGCAATTGGCCGAGGAGTAAGGGTGTATTTGCTCTATGATGAGGTAGGCAGTCATGGTTTGTCTCGTCAGTACCTGAAGAATTTACGAGAGGCTGGGGCCCGTGTCTCTGGCTCTCTAGGGCACCGAGGGCGGCTTGGCCGTTTTCGTCTAAACTTTCGGAATCATCGTAAAGTCGTAGTTGTAGATGGCAAAAAAGCTTTTCTGGGAGGGCTGAATGTTGGTAAAGAGTATATTGGGCAGCATCCCAGGCTGAGCCCTTGGCGCGATACCCACGTTGTTATTGAAGGGCCCTCTGTAATAGGCCTCCAGTATTCGTTTGTTCGGGACTGGTTCTATAGTCAAAAGGAGGTACTGGATATTTCTTGGGATGTACAGTCGAAAACAGCAGACCAATACGTCCTCATTCTTGCTTCTGGTCCTGCAGATCCGTTAGAGACGTGTGCTCTGCTATTTACGCATGCAATTGAAAGCGCTGAAGAACGTATCTGGATTGCGTCCCCTTATTTCGTTCCTGACGGCCGTGTTATGGGGGCGCTTCAACTGGCTGCTTTACGTGGGGTTGATGTGCGTATTCTTATGCCACGGTTAACTGATAATCCGCTGTTCAAATTTGTCCCATATGCTTTTCTACCAGAAGTAGAGCAAGCTGGTGTTAAGATTCATCTCTATGAAGAAGGGTTTATGCACCAGAAGGTGTTTCTTGTAGACAGTGATTACGCGGCAGTGGGTACAGCAAATTTTGATAATCGCTCTTTTTTGCTCAACTTTGAAATCACTTGCCTCGTAAATGATGCCGGCTTCTGTGCAAACGTGGAGGAGATGTTGCTTCATGATTTTGCCTCGTCGACGCAAATTGGAGAAAATGAACTAAGAGACCGCTCCTTTTTATTCCGGCTTGCCACTCAAACTACCCGTTTACTTGCACCTGTATTATAAATCTATGCGACCCCTTATTTATTACATTGCCACTACTCTTGATGGCTACATCGCTCACCCAGACGGTTCGTTCGACGGGTTCTCGTGGGATGAAGAATTCATTGCTGGCTTACTAGCCTCTTTTCCAGAAACGATTCCAGTTCACATGCGGGGTGAGGCATCCAGGGATGATAATAAATGGTTCGATGCTGTCCTGATGGGCAGAAAGACCTATGATCTCGGCCTCCAGGCCGGTGTAACGAGTCCATACCCGACGCTAGATCAATATGTGTTCTCTCGTTCGATGGAGGAGAGTCCGGACGCAGCTGTGACGCTAGTGAAGAACGGAGTGGAAGAGCTAGTTCAAGGATTGAAGGAAGAGGACGGCAAGGCCATATGGTTATGCGGTGGTGGGGATTTGGCCGGCACACTCATGCGAGCCGGCTTGATCGATCAACTCATAATTAAACTAAACCCCGTGGTTTTCGGAGACGGAATTCCCCTTTTCTCCGGGAAAATAGATATGACGCAGTTTAAGCTGACAGATTCTCAAGTGTTTGGGAGTGGACAGGTGATTCTGTATTACAAAATCCCCTAGCCGTTTCCCTTTTAATAGGTGTATTGGTTAACTATTGAATACAACGAGAAACCAGAAACCAGAAACACAAAAAAATCTGCACCCTACGCCATTCAGTTACTCGCAATAAAAGGATCACTCCATTTCGGGTCTTCATAGATATTGCTGCCGGTCAGGGTCTTTAAGAATGCGATTAGGGCAGCCCTTTCTTCATTTGTAATGTTCAGGTTTTGACCATTGCCTTGTGCGAGGCGGCGATCCAGGTTGTTGTTGCCGGCTTCACTGATATCGTCATAGTGGTCGATCACTTGATCAATCGTGGTAAAATCGCCGGTATGCATCAAAGGGGTATGTAGTATACCATCGGCGTTGAACATATCACGCAGTGAGGGCGAACGAGTAACGGTTAGATCTGCCATCCCTGGATTGGCGTCTGAGCGTATAACCCCATTGTTTTGCGAGTCGGGGTCGATGTCAAATTCGGGGGCTCGGTGGCACCTATCGCAGCTTAACCCCCCTCCGGTTCGGGTACCGCTGTTGTCATTAATGTCAGCCCTCTCCATAAAAAGGCTTTTTCCAAGATTTTCTTGATCCGTGAAATTAGGAAAAGGGGCGTCGTTGTTGTTTACCTGGGCTCTTCCGACATCGTATCGGCTGTCGAATGATTGAATGCTTCGTATAAATTGTGCCAACGCAAGCTGAAGGCGTTCTTCTGTAATATCGGGGTCCCCAAAAGTGCGTCTAAACAGTTCTGGATAATAACTTTCTTCTGCAAGTCTGTCGCAGAGATCTTCAATATTTGGGCTCCCATTTTCTCCACTAAAGCCCATTTCGATATGATCCTGAATGGGCATGGTTGTTTGGTCCTCAAGGGAATTGGCCCGTTCGTCCCAAAAGAAAGCCGTTTCCTCTGAGAATCGTGCATTTACCAGCCTCATCGACTGCCTAACTGTGAAGCCATTTACTCCTTCGCTTCCCTGTGCTTGATCCCCGAATGCATGGCTCTGTTGGTGGCACGATGCACAAGAGATCGTATTGTCGATCGAGAGCTTTTTGTCATAAAACAAAATACGACCAAGCGTTGCTCCTATATTCGTTATAGAATTTCCATCTGTATTGTCTTCATTGATATAGTTTGGCACGGGCTGGTCTGAATAGTTCGGCAAATTGTCAAAGTCAATAGTAAAGAGGCCTGCTTCTATTGGTGTAGATGCATCATCGGCTGAATCAACGAGTGCGGGGTCTGCATCGCAGCCCAGGATGCTAAAACAAAGGATGAGTAACAGGGAGTAGAAGAACCGTCCGCCATGTACGGATGTACGTATCCCAATGGATACTACGTGATTTAATATCATAGAGCCTTCTTGAATGGTCTGTACTAGTTAGTGAATTCCGATTTGCGAAGAAGTGGTGCGGTCCTTCACTGAGAAACGTTGGTAGCGAGATAGTCTTATCTTTTATACAGCGTAGCAGGGTCCGATGCGTAATTTTTTCAAATAATTATCATGGCTTCGACTGGAGAAAATTTTAAATCTATCCATCCCCTAACCCGGGATGCATGGCGGGAGTGGTTGATAGAAAATCACCAAAAAGCCCATCACATCTGGTTTATTCGGTACAAAAAGTCGGCAGGAAAGCCTGTTGTGTCTTTTGACGAAGCGGTGGAAGAAGCCCTGTGTTTTGGTTGGATTGATAGTCTGCCGAGGAAACTGGATGAGGAGCGAACCATGTTGTATTTCGCGCCAAGAAAGAAGGGGAGTGGCTGGTCGAGGGTGAATAAGGAGCGGATCGAGAGAATGATGGGAGAGGGGAAGATGATGGCGGCCGGCCTGGAGAAAATTGATGAAGCGAAAGCAGATGGGTCTTGGAGTAAGCTGGATGCCATCGAAAATCTCGAAATACCGGATGACCTTGCAAAAGCATTAGCCGATCATCCGCCAGCTGCTGACTATTTCGATGCCTTTCCCCGGTCGGTAAAGCGAGGAATATTAGAGTGGATATTAAATGCAAAAAGAAGCGCCACCCGGGAGAAGCGCATTCTTCAGACGGCAGAAATGGCGCAGAAAAATGAACGCGCCAATCAGTGGAGGAAATAAAGAAGTCCAATTAGTACAAGGAATAGTTAAATCCTTTGTGTAGCAAACCCGAAACCCGAAACCCGAAACGTGCGGATTCACTTCAGTGAATCCGCACAGAGTCTATCTAAACATAAATACAAATACAGCGGTGGCTACTAGCAATATGGCGGAGAGTATGCGGTAGTTCTTGTACCAGACGACCCCTTCAAGCTCTTTGGTTTGTGCTGCCAAAAACTTGCGACTCATGGTGAGTTCACCATACTGTTCCTCTTTCGGCGCCTCCGTAGCGAGACTGACTACAATGATGATCAAGGCAGAGATAGAGAACAGGATGGGCGGGAGGTACAAGAAATGAAGCACAGGGGTACCTTCAGCCACCAGAGCCATCTGTTCGGCATTCAAAGGACCTGATTGCAGAATAAACGCACCATTTAGTTCACTGGCAATGAAAGAACCAAGCGCTACCAGGTGACCACCCACAAGACCCCAAAAGGCACCATGCCGGTTTGATCGCCACCAGAACACACCGAATACAAAACAGGCAACAACAGGAGGCGCCAGGTACGCGAGTACTTGCTGCAGGTATTGCCAGATCGAAGGGAATTTAACAACCTGTGGCGCCCATGCAGCGGCAAAAACCATAAAAATAAACGTTGTGATTCGGCCCGTCCAAAGGAGTGTCTTTTTGTCGGCGTTGGGCCTTAGTTTCTTGACAAAGTCCATCGTGACGAGCGTCGATGCCGAGTTTAGCGTCGAGTCTACGCTGGACATAATGGCTGCTACCAGGGCTACCATGATTAACCCTCTTACTCCCACGGGTAATAGGTCGAACATCATGGTTGGGAATGCAAGGTCGGGATTTTCAAGTCCTGGATAGAGTGTTCTTGCAAATGTACCGGGGAGAACCATGATGAAAATGATCGGCAGTTTCAGGAAGCCGGCGAAGATGGCTCCCCATCGGCCATGATCCACGCTCTTAGCACCCAGGACGCGCTGAGCCATGAACTGATTGTTCGTCCAGAAATAAAAACCGAGCAGGAAAACGCCTGTCAGCAGGCCGGGCCAGGGCATCACCGGGTCGTCAATGGGGCGGATTACGCTGAGCATTTCGGGAGGCGTATCGCGGGTAACGATATCCCACGCACCCATTCCGGCTTCCATTCCACCCAGCTTGGTAAAGGCAATCACACTGATAAGTGTTGAGCCGATAAGTAAAAGGACCGCTTGTATGGCGTCTGTATAAACGACCGCTGCAAGTCCTCCAGCCACTGTATATAACCCTGCCAGTAATGCGAGTGCAGATACCGATAGCCACATTGGGGTGCCGGGATAAATGATCTCGATGACCAGCGCTCCGGCATACAGGGCCGCAGCAACGTCGATGATGATGTTGCCTAAAATGGTGATACCTGAAAACCAATACCTGGACCGCTCATCAAACCTCTTTTCCAGAAACTCTGGCATGGTAAAGATGCGTGTTTTCAGGTAAAAGGGGAGAAAGAACAAGGCAAATATGACAAGTATGATACCTGCCATCCACTCGTAGTTGTAAACGGCTATGCCTCGCGAGTAGGCTTCACTAGCCATGCCCATTAAACTACTAGAGGACAGGTTCGACGCAAGAAGGGAAAATCCGATGAGCCACCATGTGAGGGATCTGCCGGCCAGGAAATAATCCGTTTCAGACTTTGTTCTCCGTGCAAAATAGAAGCCGATGGCGATGATAAAAACGACATAGATGGCAACCATCACTATGTCCAGGGGGGCGAGGGTAAACTCCGTCATACAAACGCTCTGTGTCTTTATTCAAGTGATTGCGAAACCCAAAACCACTCAAGAGTTAAGAGGGATTCCTACTACCGAATGTACTCAATGATATCAAATGGCGAACTCTCATCAAAATACTTTTCAGTGGTGGCAAACGGGGGTAATCTACCAGATTTATCCCAGGAGCTATATGGATACGACCGGTAACGGCATCGGGGACCTGCAAGGGGTCATCAATAAATTGGACTACCTCTCTGATACGTTAGGCGTCGATGCCCTATGGCTATCTCCGTTTTTTCCATCACCGATGGCCGATTTTGGATACGATGTTTCGGACTATGTAAACGTCCACCCTTTATTTGGTGACCTGGCCATGTTTGATCGCCTGGTAAAAGAGGCACATACGCGGGGGTTAAAAGTGATTATTGATATTGTCCCTAATCACTCTTCTGACCAACATGCCTGGTTTGTGGAATCCCGATCCTCAAGAGATAACCCGAAGCGGGATTGGTACGTTTGGCGTGATGCAAAGCCGGATGGGTCTCCGCCTAATAATTGGTTGAGTGTTTTTGGTGGGCCTGCGTGGGAGTGGGACGAACATACTGGGCAGTATTATCTGCATTCTTTTTTGAAGGAGCAGCCTGATCTGGATTGGAGAAACCCGGTTGTTAAAGAAGCCATGTTGGATGTTTTTCGATTTTGGTTGGATCGAGGAGTGGACGGCTTCCGGATCGATGTTGCACAGCGGCTCATGAAGGATCCGCTAGAACGGGACAATCCGCTGAATGAGTCTGGGAAGTTGTTTAGTCATAAAGCAATGGGTGAGTATGACTCCCAGATTCACATTTACGATGTGACGCATGAAGATATCCATGGAGTATTTCGGGAGATACGGGGGATTCTGGATGCATATAGCGAAAACCAACCTCGTTATTCCGTAGGCGAGATTCATGAGTATGACTTCGAGAAGTGGGCTCTGTACTATGGTAAGGAGCTGGATGAACTCCACATGCCATTTAATTTTGCTCTGCTGGATGCTGATTGGGATGCATCGGCTATCCGTAAAGTAGTCGATGACTTGGAGGCTGCTATTCCGGAAGGGGCCTGGCCCAACTATGTGTTGGGCAATCATGATGATCAGCGAATGGTTACTCGAATCGGTGCGCTTCAGGCCCGTGTAGCAGCCATGTTATTATTAACCCTTCGAGGGACGCCTACATTGTATTATGGAGACGAACTAGGGATGCCTGAGTCAGTTATTCCTGATGAACTTGTTCAGGATCCTTGGGGGATTTCGGTGCCAGGACTTAGTCGAGATGGGTGCCGGACTCCTATGCAGTGGAATGACCAGGAGCACGCCGGTTTTTCTACATCAGACAGTACCTGGTTACCCGCTCAACCGGATTATGCATCGCGAAATGTAGCTGTGCAGTTGGGGGAGCAATCCTCTTCGTTAAATCTGTACCGGACCCTGTTGGCGTATCGAAGCGAATCAATCGCATTACAGGTTGGGCGGTATGTTCCTCTAGACAAGGTTCCGTCCTCTTGTTATGTGTATAAAAGGGAAACAGAACATGAAAGTGTGCTCGTAGTGCTGAATTTTTCCAATGAATCGGTGAATGTGATAGTGCCTTCCTCAGCTACTTTAAAGGTAACCACGTATCTTGATAAGGCTGATCTGTTCATTGATGACGCTCTTCAACTGCGTCCACACGAAGGAGTTATTCTCTCATTATAAATCGAATTTATGATCTTTACATTATCGCGCCGCATCGTTGTAGTAGCATGTATTTGCATTGCAGGATTTCTTTGTACCCAATCCTCTAAAGCACAAGCCCCTGATCGCCACTTTATGAGAGGCCTGGCCGTCCAGGCTTATCCGGCGGGTGTTATCCTCAACGGACACTTTGCGTATTTCTATAAGCCTAATCAAACCGTCGGAATCTATCTAGGATATAATTTGACGAATAGAAGGGATTGGGGAGAGCATGATGATGAGCGTGGGGGAGGTGCCGGTGCTGGGGTGGCCTGGCGGTATTACTTCAAAGAAAAAGATATCAGTGGATTTCATGCAGGCATACGTACAGATATGTGGTTTTTAACCATCGATTGGGAGGAGGATTCAGGCGAAGAGGGGGAGACTGAAATCTCTGTGCTTCAACCCACGGCGCAGGTTGGGTATTCCTTCTTTCCTCCAGATCGCCGGTTAGCTTTCGAGGTAAACGCCTCTCTTGGTGCGGAAATTAACGTGTTAACTCGTGGACAAAGCGTAGGAGAGGGGGCGATCTTCTTGGTTGGGTTTACTATGGGCTATCAATTCTAAGTGCAAAGTGCAAGGTGCAAAGTGCAAGGTGTTTGTGATTTTTACTTTGCACTTTGCACTTTGCACCTTGCACCCTAACTCCCTATCTTTCATGCCGATATGCACCACCCTGTGATTTTGCATGAATGAGTCGATCGCTACCTGGTTTGTAAGTGCCCTTGGGATTTATCTCGCCCTTGGGGTTCTATTCTGCATTCCCTTTGTCCTGAAAGGGGTAGGTAAGAATGATCCGGCGGTCCAGGGAGCAACCATTGGGTTTCGTCTGATAATCATTCCTGGAGTCGTCATGCTTTGGCCGGTATTACTCCGCCGGTGGATGTCAGATACAGGAGTGCCCCCGGAAGAAACCTCACCCCACCGTACGGCAGCTAAAGAACACTGATGACAGCATGATATATCCCCTTCGAAGCCGTCACCGGTTGATGATTAGTGTCCTCTCCCTGCTTATCCCTCTCGTTTTTGTGGTTAGCATTCTGGGACGTCCAATATCTCCAGAAGCCAATGATGATATCCCAACGACAGTGGAGTTATCAGAGGCTACCTTTACGGTAGAAACAGGTGAGGCCGGGGTGTTTACTGGGCAGCAAGCTATGGTATACCGGATACTCGAAACATCGGACGGGCAGAGAAGAGCCATTGAACTATCGGCAACAGAATCCCTGCGTATTCCCGAGTTATTGGTGTACTGGAGCCCTAACTCAAACGCTGAGTCGCTATCTGGTGACCATGTACTACTTGGCTCTTGGCCTGTAACGTTTACGCGTACATTTGAACTACCAGTGAGTACGCCAGGTGCAATAGTATTGTATAGTTTGTCGCAACAAGAGGTTGTCGCGTCTACCCCCTTAAACTAACCCTGTATAGTCACCGTGGGTCATTCCTATAAAGCGGTTGGATGGAACCGTCAAAAACGCATTTATGATTTAACCCTGTGGGGCGGGATTGTACTCTATCTGGGGCTTTTCATAGGGTTAGGGGCAGCCTTTCATCAAAGTATTACCATCGAGACCCTTTTAATTAGAGGGCTCGCTACTGCAGCATTTTTGTTACTTCACATCATTCTGATCATAGGCCCTCTGTGTCGAATTGATCAGCGATTTTTGCCCCTGTTATACAATAGGCGGCATATGGGCGTCTCTATGTGTTTGTTGGCTCTGGCGCATGGCGGATTCAGCATGGTTCAATTTCATGCGTTAGGAGACGTGAATCCGCTTGTAAGCCTCTTTACAAGTAATACGCACTTTGGAAGTGTTGCTAATTTCCCTTTTCAGCCTCTTGGTTTTTTTGCGCTGATTATCCTGCTTTTGATGGCTGCGACCAGTCACGATTATTGGCTAAGTGCCCTGACCCCACCTGTCTGGAAAGCATTGCACATGATGGTGTACATAGCTTATGGACTTATCGTTCTACATGTGGCGTTCGGTATCCTTCAGGCAGAAACAAGTTTTATTCTTGTTGCACTTATGAGTGTCGGGCTTGTAACGGTTCTTGGTTTACATCTATTAGCAGCGTTTAAAGAGAAAAAAGGAGACCAAAAAGAGAAGCTGCCTGAACAGGATGGATTTGTTGATGTGTGCGGGGTAGATGATATCGAAGAAAATAAGGCACGCATTGCTCTTATTGCTGGAGATCGAGTTGCGATCTTTAAATATGATGGAAAAGTATCCGCTATTTCAAACGCCTGCCAGCATCAAAATGGACCGCTGGGAGAAGGGCAAATCATTGATGGTTTTGTAACATGCCCCTGGCATGGGTATCAGTATTGTCCTCACAATGGGCAGTCCCCGCCACCGTTCACTGAGAAGGTGCCTACATTCAATGTAAAGGTGAAGGATGGGCGCATTTGGGTGGCTTCTACACCTAACCCTGCAGGCACTCATGTTGAGCCGGCCCTCATTCATAGCCAGGAGTAACCTGATGAAGAACGAAGAATTTTATATCGGGTATATGGAGAAAGCGCCGGCTGGAATAGCTAGGCACACCAAACGGGCCGTGGGGTTTTTTCTGTCAATCTCAGTTGTTGTTGCTGTCCTCTTTGTGATTGGGCAGAAAGCTTTTTATCCGAGTACGTTTGAATTCCTCAATTACCGGACGTTCGAAGGTGTGGTTCAAGAGTATCCCTATCCCATGCTTCGCGTAATGCAACCAAATGCACAGGGCGCGTTGCCCTTGTACTCTCATTTTTATTTAGTGAACGAAGGGAAGATTGGAGCACAAGAAGCTGTGGCTTCACTAAATGGCCAGCGAGTGAAACTTGAAGGAGCTTTGATTTACCGTGATGATCAGGTGATGATCGAAATTAAGCCGGGAACGGTAGAGGCTCTTCAAGGGGGAATGAGTGGAGCCATCGCCGAAGAATCATTGGGCTCTTTTACCCTTAGTGGGGAAATCGTAGATAGCAAATGCTTCCTTGGTGTCATGAATCCAGGCGATCATAAAACGCATCGTGCTTGTGCGACTCGCTGTATTAGTGGTGGCATTCCTCCTCTGTTTGTTGTGAAAAATGATGAAGGACAAGTGAGTTATTTATTGTTGGTGTCAGAAAATGGAGAGAGCGTCCGCACTCAGATCTTAGATAAGATTGCGGAGCCCCTGGAGATCACTGGAGAAGTTGTTCAACAAGGCGATGTGTTGACATTAAAAGCAGCCCCATCTACCTACCGCCGTTTAAATCCTTAATCGACCCATTATGCCTTCATCACCTGTTTCGCCTCTGGATAGTAGCAGCTATCCAAGGTTTTCTCAATATCTCCCTTCAGAAGTCGTACAAGCTGGCAAATACGAGTTGCGTTTTGCCCGATCCAAACAGGAAGTCGAAGCCATTCAGCGTTTGCGGTTTAATGTATTCAACCTGGAGATGCAGGAAGGATTTGACGTTTCCTATGAAACGGGTAAAGACGAAGATGCCTTCGATGATGTCTGCCATCACATGATGATTATTGAGAAAAAGGCTGGCGTAATTGGCACTTATCGACTGCAGACCCGGGAGATGGCAGAGCAGGGTGGACTGGGTTTTTATTCTGCAACCGAATATGATTTCTCAATGCTGCCTGAGGACGTGCTGGACCAAGGGGTTGAGTTGGGACGTGCTTGTATTGCGAAGGATCACCGAAGTTTGAGAGTATTGTATTTGCTGTGGAGAGGCATAGGGGTGTATTTGACCAATAATAAGCGGAGATATGTGTTTGGGTGCAGTTCGTTAACAAGCCAGGATCCTGAAGAAGGGCATCGAGTATTTGAATACTTTAAAGAAACGGGCCATGTTCATGAATCTATATCCGTTTCACCCCTAGACGCGTATCGATGTGATCTACCGGAAGGCGTTGACATATCGGATGCAAAAAAAGCTAAAGTGCCTCGGCTCCTGCGCGTATACCTAAGCCTCGGAGCAAAAGTGTGCAGCCCACCCGCGATGGATCGTAATTTCAAAACAATCGATTATCTGACGATTTTCGACACTGAAAAACTTCCTGAGCAAGCCCAAGCGTATTTCATGCCTTCCCGGTAACAGATTAGGATTATGCGGACACTCCGCGCGATATACAGATTGTTGCTCATTCTTCTTGTGACGGGGGTGCTTACTACCATTTGGCTTGTACGCATCCCTTTCCTTGGTAAAAAGGGCCGGCTTCAGTGGAGAGGTGTAATGGTGCAGTTCTGGGCAAATACGGTGTTGCCCATTATGAAAGTAAGGGTGAATGTGGAAGGCGCGCCACCTGTTCCACCGTTTTGCCTGGTGTCCAACCATCTGAGCTATCTAGATATTATTCTGTTTCAAAGCTTGATGCCCTGCGTGTTTGTCGCAAAATCTGAAGTAGCTAACTGGCCCGTTATTGGGTGGTTAGCCAGGGCCATTGGAACGAGGTTTATCGTTCGTAGCAAGCGAAGTGACGTTGTTCGAGTAAATGCAGAGGTCGAACAGTCCCTGCTGGATGGGGAAGGGGTAATTATCTTTCCTGAAGGTACATCCAGTAAAGGCGACGGTATCTTGCCGTTTAAATCCGCCATTTTGGGATCTGTTATCAATGTTGGGCAGCCTGTAGCCTATGCATCAGTAAGTTATCGAACTCCGGAAAAGGAGCGCCCTGCTCATCTTGCTGTATGCTGGTGGGGAGATATGACCTTCGCTGATCACTTTTTTAATGTACTGAAACTTCCTACCTTTGATGCTTTAGTTGTTTTTGGTGATGAATCTGTTGAGGTTACAGATCGTAAAAAGATGGCCAGAACGCTAGAAGAGAAGATTGCCAGTACCTTTGTTCCAGTTGTTTGACCTGAAAAAATGGACCATCTTAAGTATCTCATAGAAAATAATATTGTGTGCCTGGAGCAGGGAATTAGCCTGCTTAAAGAGATAGAGGACCATGTTTATACCCACACAGACCCCCCCGTGTACTCAAGTGGAATAGGCGATCACTATCGGCATTGTGTTGAACATTATCTCAGCTTTTTGAATGGTATAGATGGACGGTGTGTCGACTACGACGCCAGGAAAAGAGATCTATTGATTTCTACTGAGCGTGGCCATGCTGTTAAAGTGACCGAAGAGATTATAGCTGCTCTGAAGGGTATCTCGTGTACTGGGGCTGCGTTGCGAGTTAAGATGGACTGTAAATTGGATGATGAAGACGGTGCGGTTTGGGTTGATTCAACAGTAGAGCGCGATCTTCAATACTTGCAGGCTCATACAATTCATCATTACGCATTAATTGCAATTATCGTCCGGCTTCAAGGTCTTGAGCCCGGAGATGAGTTTGGTGTGGCACCATCTACCCTTACCTATCGAAAGCGTCAGAAGCAAGCTGCATGAGCGTAGAAGGGGATTCAGAGTCCGGAGCTAAAAAACGGCATAGGTGGCGGTACGTCTTTGGTGCATATGTATGCCTGCTCCTTATTTCTCACCTCATCCGTTTGGTTTACGCCCCGGGAATAACTCTTCACGAAGATCAGATCAGCCTTGATGTGAAGATGGTAGATAGGGGACAAGTGCTTGATGAGACTGTTTCCATTGCCTTCACCTTGTTCGAGCCCGATTCAGTCCAATATCCTGATCCGCCCAGCTTAATCTTGTTGCATGGCAGCCCTATGGCGTCAAGATCCATGCTCCGATTGGCTGCCGCACTTCCCGATTCATTTCGAAAGGTAATTCCAGATCTGCCTGGTTTTGGGCGTTCAACGCTGGAAATTCCTGATTACTCTATTGAGAGCGGGGCTGTTTATGTCAATCAATTAATGGATTCCTTAGGGATTGAGGATGCACACCTGGTTGGCTATAGCATGAGTGGAGGCGTTGTGCTCCATCAATATGATAAAGCTCCAGAAAAGGTAAAGTCCATCGTGATGTTATCTGCCATTGGCGTTCAGGAGCATGAGTTGTTGGGGAGTTATCAATTAAACCATGCTGTACACGGTGTTCAACTGGCCTTTTTGTGGGGGATTCAGACGTTCTTCCCCCATATGGGCTTCATGGATGGAGCCTTGTTGAGTACGAGGTATGCCCGGAATTTTTACGACACCGACCAGCGCCCTCTTCGGGGCATATTGCAGCGTTATGACGGTCCGATGCTCATTATGCATGGGGATTCCGATCCTCAAGTACCCGTTTCAGCTGCCATTGAGCATGAGCGATTGGTGCCCCAAAGTACATTGGCCCTTTTTGAAGGAGGGCACGGGTTGGTATTTGGTCCCAGTGTAGACTTCCTGACCTCGTTGATTCATTTTGTAAATGATACAGAAGTTGGAGAGGCTCCTTTACGAGCAGCAGCAACTCAAGAACGCATTCAGCGAGCGAATGAACCGTTTGATGAGTCGACCATTCCGAAAGCAGAGGGCTTAACACTGCTTGTATATATGTTGTTGATTGCACTTGCTACACTGGTAAGTGAGGATGCCACCTGCATTGCCGCTGGACTGTTAGTGGCTCAAGGCACCATCGCATTTGTCCCAGCCACGTTGGCCTGTTTGATCGGAATCGTTGGTGGGGATTGCATGCTGTTTTTTATAGGCCGCTTTATCAGTGCTCCTTTACTCGAAAAGGTGCCGTTTCGATGGTTTATAAGCAAAGAAGCTTTAGAGGATGCGTCTAAATGGGTTGAAGAGCGGGGAGCCGCTGTTATAATAGCAAGCCGGTTTATTCCAGGGAGCCGGATGCCAACCTACGTATCTGCAGGTTCCCTTCGGCTTCCCTTTTGGAAATTCTTATTCTATTTCATGATAGCTTCCTTGCTATGGACACCCATGCTGGTTGGACTTTCGGTATTGTTTGGTGAACAGTTGCTCATGCGATTCCTGGAAGTGTATGAAGGGTATGCGATATGGGTATTTGTTGCGGCAATTCTATTCATGCTGGGTATCATGAAAATTGTGGTTCCTATGTTCAGCCACCAAGGTCGGCGTGGGCTGGTTGGGGCGGTTAAGCGCAAGATTCATTGGGAGTTTTGGCCCTTATGGTTTTTTTATCCTCCCGTTGTTCTGTACGTATTATATCTGGGTATTCGTTATCGGTCGCTTACTCTTTTTACAGCCGCAAACCCTGGAATCGATATGGGGGGGGTGGTTGGAGAGTCAAAGCTCGAAATCTTGAAAAGCCTGAAGGATGTTGAAGGGTTTGTTGCCAGGTTTCATGGGATTATGCCGGCTGAGGACGTGAATGAACGGCTTATGAGCCTCCAGCAATTCATGACAACGGAGGCTATCCAATATCCCGTCATACTTAAGCCAGACATGGGGGAGCGTGGTAAAGGCGTTCGAAAGATATATTCTGATGAAGAGGCTTTCGAGTATATCAATGAGGAGAGCAGATTGATTATTGCGCAAGAGTATGCGCCGGGTAGTGAGTTTGGTGTTTTTTATTATCGATACCCGAATGAAGAGTCTGGAACGATCTTCTCCATTACCGACAAGCAGTTTCCAACGATAACTGGAGATGGGCGGCGTTCACTCCATCGCTTGATTATTGATGACAGCCGGGCAGTCGCAATGGCAAAACACTACTTTAAAGCAAATCAGGGGCGGTTGCACGATGTGCCCGATGCTGGACAGATCATTAAGCTGGTGGACATTGGGACACACAGCCGGGGAGCTATCTTTTTAGATGGAGAGGCTGTGCATTCGCGGGCTCTTGAAAGCACCATTGATAGGGTGAGCAAACGGTTTGATGGGTTTTACTTCGGTCGGTTTGATATCCGTACAGACTCGTTAGATGCGTTTAGAGAAGGACGTGACTTTAAGATTGTAGAGCTCAACGGAGTCACGTCTGAAGCAACGCATATCTACGATCCTAAGAACAGCGTCTGGTACGCGTATAAGACATTGATGAACCAGTGGAGGATTGCATTTGAAATAGGGGATCAGAATAGAGAGAGAGGAATCCGGCCTGCTTCGTTATCTGATGTGATCAGCAGAGTATTGCAATGAGCCCATTTTTTATCGGTTCCTGTAATTATAGGGTGAGAAGTATTATAAACTTAGAAGCACTACTATCATGTTATCACCCACTGAAACAACAGCAGCCACTATTAATCCCACTTCAAGTGATCTCGTCTTAGAGATCGGCTCAGAAGAAGAACAGACTGTTACTGTCACAATTCCACCGAGCGTAGGCGTGAACAGGGCCGACGTATATCTTCTTGCTGATACTACAGGAAGTATGACCTCTATTTTGAATGCCGTGAAGTCCGGAGCCAATGATATTGTCGGAGCTCCGTACGCTGGTATTGACATTGCATTTGGGGTTGGCAATTATCGCGACTTTAGTGACATGAACCCACCTTTCGTCTCTCAAGTGCAGCCCACCACTACTAATGTAGATGTAACTGCAGGTATTCAGACCTGGAATGCCGATGGCGGAGGAGACACGCCTGAAAGCCAACTCTTTGCATTGCACTCGCTAGCAGAAGCCCCAGGAGGATCTGCAATTGGTTGGCGTAGTGATTCAAAGCGGATTGTCGTATGGTTTGGAGATGCTCCTGGTCATGATCCAATCCGTAAAGAACAGTCTGGGTTAGGATTTGATATCACAACAGAAACTGTGAAAAATCGCTTGGCTGAAGAAAACATTACAGTCATTGCGATCAGCGTTCATGGAAATAGACTTGATGCTGGAGGATTTCAGGCCACTAAAATTGCTGAAGCTACAGGAGGCAAACACGTCGCCGGCATCAACTCTAGTGAAATCGTTGATACCATCATTAATCTTATTGATGAAGCCATCAAAGACATTGGCGAAGTAAGGTTGGTACCTACATCGGATGTAGCACCATTTGTTTCTTCGATTACACCTGCTTCATTTAATGATTTGGCTGGTGAAGAGAATCATGAACTGAGTTTCACCGTGAAGTGCCAGGGTGTTAATCCTTGTGCTGACGATGAGCTAGTTCACACTGGGGCTTTTGAAGCCATTGCTGATGGAGCAAACATTGCCAGCCAGTCTGTTCGAATTTCAGTACCTGCCTGTAATCCAAACAGGCTAACACAGTTCATCCTTGTAAATGCTGATACGAATGAAGATATCCGCGTTATTGAGGAAGGCGACATCCTCGATCTGAGTACACTGCCTTCAGCACTCAATATACGTGTAGTACCTGGAGATGCCGTTGCATCTGTCACCTTCAACATGACTCCCCATAATCAGCACGTAAGAGGAGAGGAGAATATGCGTCCATTTTCGCTATTCGGAGATACAGGAGCAGATGGTCGTAATTTCAATGCTGGTTCCTTTGCCGTTGGACCACATTCACTTACGGCTTCACCCTTCTCTGAGCTTAGGGCACAAGGAGAAGCAGGCGAACAACTTACCGTTAATTTCAAGGTAGTTAACTCATAAGCTGCACTGAAAGCAGAAGTACCTGTAGAAGGAAACCCGCTATATTTCTGAAAAAGCCTCTAGTACGCACCGTGGACCTTGGTGCGCGAGTATAATGCATCGTTCAAGCTAGAGACTGGGCCAGAGAATAGGGTTTCCTTCTGCTATTTTAGATAGTGGCTGCAAAGAGTTCTCGTTCAGCCTTGATTTAAACACCCTCCCATCCTTAATTACCCCAACCCAAAACCCCAAACTGATGCCTTCAAAGGGTGTCCCGCGTATTGAAACCCTCCGTTTTTACATTCATTGCCGTATTCGCAACCATACTGTTGGTTGGATTGATCTCGATTCCTTATGGATTGGATTATGCAGAGAGCCTGTATTTTAAGCAACAGGCTGATTTTAATGCTCGAATGGCAGCATTGATGTCCCGGTTTGTAGAGGGACGATTGGCTGATGGCCAGGATCCAGAGTCTATCATTCGTGAGTTTCAGCAAGCGGTGGAAGGGACCGACACGGATGCCGGTTATGTGTGCCTGATTGATCAAGGGGAGGTCCGATACCTGTCTCATCCGGATCTATCCATAATGGGCATGGCCGTCAAGCCAATGGCACTCTTCGATCCAGATTTTGCTGGTAATGAAATAAACCCATGGCAGGACCATATCCGCAGGGGGGAGTCGAATAGCGGATTGTTACTGCTCGGTGAAGGAATGCCTAGCGAGATTGTACATTTTATCTCTTTGCCTGGAGTTAATTGGACGGTTTCCTCTCACGAAAACACTGCACGTGTTCAAGAGGAAGTGGGTGATCTCAGAAGAATGTTGTCATATTTATCCGTCCTTTTGGGGCTGGTCATTGCCCTGCCGGCGTCTATTGCAGCCCGTAAGGTCAATAAGTACTTCCAGGATGAGTTGGATACCAAGCATTTGCTGGAGCGGCAATTGTTGGAGTCGGAAAACGCACGCAAATCTTTAGAGCTTGAAGGCGCGCGGATGCAGCAGCTCTCAATGCTACCGGCCAAGCCCCCAGAAATGGAACGGCTCAGCATGGCCTTTTACATGAATCCGGCTTCGGAAGTGGGAGGAGACTACTACGATTACAATATTGGTGAGCACGGCGAGGTGACCATTGCCATTGGGGATGCGACCGGTCATGGTGTTCAGGCCAGTACATTGGTTACCACGATGAAGACGCTCTTTACGAATCTGTCTTCCACCTCTGATCTAATTGAAATCCTTAAGCGTTCAACTCGAAGCATACGGAAGATGGGGATTTCAAAGCTCTACATGGCATTTGCACTGGCCCGGATTACAGAAAACTACCTGGAGATAGTGGGCGCTGGTATGCCTCCAGCCCTGTTGTATCGCGCGGAAACTGGAGAGGTTGAGTCTATCCCACTTAAAGGGATGCCCTTGGGGGCCATTGAGAACTACCCGTATGAGACCATCACTGCTGCATTAAACAAAGGAGATTTGTTGTTACTTTTAAGCGATGGATTCCCTGAACAGTTTAATAAAGATCGCGAGATACTGGGGTATCATAGAGCGGAGGCACTTCTTAAGGAAATAGGTGCTAAGGAATGCGAAGATGTTATTGAATCATGCAAACTTGTGCTAAAAGAATGGCAAGGTGAGGAAGATCAATCGGATGATGTGACGTTTGTGGCTATTAAAGTGAAGTGATTGTATTGCTCAATCCTATTCAAGAATCTCAATTATTCGCTTAATTGATCTTCGCTCCGTCATCCGAACGAGAAAGAGTGCAAAGCGCAGGCTTCTACCAGGACGGCGGATCTTTTTCGCAAAAGAGTAGACTTCAGCATCTTGCTCATTGATTTCTGCTGGCCATTCCGCGAGTGCCAGGCCAGCGAACTTCAGGGCAACGCTCCAGGCGTATTCCCGCGCAATCTCCACACCGAATCGAGCCAGGTAATCATCGACTTTTCCAGATAATAAACCAAATCGCTTTAACATTGGAGAAATCTCTTCGAGCTCTTTGGTCACCCCCTCGATTAAGGAGGTAAGAATCTCGTTGATCTTGTCAAAATCCTTCTTGAGTAGCTGAATATCCTGCCCTTGCATGGTTTCCGCTGCGGCAATCCCCAGGTCGAGATTGATATGGGTATTGATCCCGAGGAGTAAGTGTTGCAGGACGAGCGGTTTCTTCGACTTTGTTGCTTTAAAAGCAATTTGCCAGGACTCTGTCGGGTCTTGCGCCCCCTTAGATTGTGTTAAGGCGTCCAGGTATCTTTTAGCGAAAATCACATCGAGCCTTTCCATCCTTGGGCCGTCCTCAAAGTCTCCAGCTTCAATCCCTTTTTTGACTTCAATGGTTACCTTGCGATAGAGAGCCGGAAAATACCCAAGGCGTGAAGGTTGCTCTTTGGCTGTATCAATGATTTGGGTCAGTTCTCGTATAACCTCATCGATCGTATGTACACTCATTGCTATTCAGCGGGTCTTACCGACATTGATATATCATCTACATCAACGCGGCTTTGTGAGCCTTCAGGGCTGATTGTAAGTCTTGTGTGGTAGACAGGGCGCTCACTATCCTTGGGAGCAATTGCTTTGAATTCGAACTGTGTCCACTTTGGCGATAGCTTAACGATTAGGGAATCCGTTTGCAATGGGGGTGTCCACATCTTTTGGTCCCGAAAATCTATCTTGATCTTGGCGCGATCCTGGGCAATGGATCCTTTTAACCAGAGTGCTACTGAAACGACATCTCCATTACGAGCAGGATTCGGTTGATGGATGGATGCTTGATCGGCTAGAGATACATAATAATCACCCTCTTTGGCGGCCTCGGAATTATTAATACGTTGTATTCCTGGTTCTCGAAAATAACGCCATCCATATCCGCCAAAGGGCGCGGAGTCTTCAAAACTGCCATTTGCTACATTGCCATCTTCTCCATAGCCAACCATCACATCGGACGGTTTGGGATTCCAGCCTAGCACTTCGTTTAGATGATCAGCAAGTACCTGGGCCATTCCTGCATGATCGTACTCACAACCATGCCAGGTTTCAAAGATCCAGGGAAATGTTGAAACGGAAAGGGCCGGGTCGTTTCGCTCTTCAGCTACCTCATGAGTGAAATTAGCTGGTTCATTGTAGTCCCATCCCCATGCATTGAATAAGATGATCTGTGCATCGGGGTGAATTACACGCAGGGTATCCAGAAATCGATGATACTCTTTTTTTATTTCTTCCTTGGGGTTTCCTACGTCGTTTGCTCCAAGGTTAATGATTATGGCATCAGGATGATATTGCGCCACATCGACTTTTGATTTTGGATTCCATCTGCTTGCCTGGTCGAAAACAGCGTGCAACGAAGAGATGCTGGCTCCACTTATAGAAATGTTTTGATAGGCTGCACCAAACATCCTGCTGGTGATTCCGGCCAGTCCAAAGTGTGATCCCCTAAGGGAGAAGTCTCTCTCATTGTGTTCAGATTCGAGAGAGTATCCTGCCATATTTGAATCTCCGTAGAATATAAGACGTCTCGAAGGGGGAGGTTGGGGTGGTTTCAGTTCAGGATCATTCCCATCTATAAGAAGGCCGAAAAAAGTCGTTTTTTCTCCAACATAGGTCTCTTTTACTAACTCAACCTTATTTGTGCCGGGAGGTAGGGTGCTGGCCAGCGTATAGGTTGACTTACCCGGAGACACGGCAATTTTTCGAGTGGTTGAGACATCGTCATTGATGATAATTCTAAAGTATTCTGTTTCCGTGCCTCCATCTAGGATGGCCTCAAGCCTATTGCTTTCTAACCAAACCGTCAAGGAAGCTCCTTGCCATTCTGCTCGTGCTTCTGTGGTGTCTTTGAAGGTCCAGCGTCCATTATACAGTATCCCTGGATGGGTTGGAGCTATATGTAGCGTCTTGTTTACATGCTGGCCTGAACCTAAATGAGGTAGAATAAGCAAGCCAGCGAGAATGAAGTGATGCACCAGAGTCATAGTTTCTACAAAAATGAATACGGTATCTAAGAGAGTACTTCTTGACTATCAAATAGGCAAATAAGGAGGCAACCTGTGTTGCAGTTTCCCCTCTGGAACCCATATCTTAGAGCACCTTTCTTTTCCCACTAACTACATACAGTCTTATGGATAGACGAGATGCCGTCAAGCGGATCTCCGCGTTGTTAGGGTTTGCCGTATCAGGACCTACAATGGCCGGTATACTGAGTGGATGCCAGGCTACTCAAGGCCCATTCCGTACACTCACTCAAAACCAGCATGATTTGTTGGCTATCATGAGTGAACACATCATTCCAACAACAGATACTCCCGGTGCAAAAGAAGCTGGTGTTGCCGATTTTATCGATGCAATGCTTTCTGATTTCTATTCCGAGGAGCGGCGAAAATCATTTCTAGATGGTTTAACCGAAGTGGATGATCTCGCGAAAGAAGAACTTGGAAAAGCTTTCGGGAAGTGCACGGATGCGGAGCAATTTGAATTGCTTGATAAGCTGGACAACGAAGCATTCCCTGATTTGGATGCGATGGATGAGGCAGAACGCGAGGCGTTCGAGGAACAAAGGCGGGCTCAAGGACGCCCCTTTATAGCCACGTTAAAAGAACTTACGATTTCTGGCTACTACACCTCAGAAATTGGAGCTACCCAAGAGCTTCATCTTAATCCAAGTATACCATACCGGGGAGATATCCCGTTTTCGGAAGTTGGCAAAGCATGGGCCTAGCGCTCGATTACAGATTAAACAATTTATGAAGACGTTTTCCATCATTAAAAACGAAGAATACGACGCGATTGTCGTCGGGTCAGGGGTTTCTGGTGGCTGGGCTGCCAAAGAATTGACCGAGAAAGGGCTTAAAACACTTGTTCTTGAAAGAGGGCGCGAGCAACTTCACGGCGACTACCCTACTGAGCATAAGCATATTTGGGAATTAGAGCACAGAGGCCGAAAGACTCCTGAAGAGACTAAGGATTATCCAAATGGTGCGGTTAGTGGCCCTATAAAGCATTTTTTTGCGAAAGATTCAGAACAGCCGTATGTAGAGGACAAGCCCTTTTTCTGGGTACGTGGGGATGTAGTAGGGGGGCGCTCTCTCACCTGGGGGCGTGGAGTCCCTCGTTGGAGTCCAATGGATTTTGAAGCGCCTCTCAAAGACGGACATGGTATAGACTGGCCCATCCGGTATGAAGATATTGAACCCTGGTATGAATATGTTGAACGATTTATCGGGGTTAATGGGGAGCCGATGAATAGTCCAGCTATTCGCGATAATATCTTCCAAAAACCAATGGAATTAAATGCCGTTGAGAAGCACTTTCGAAAAAGCATTGAGGACGCTTTCCCTGGCCGTACAATGACCATCTTCCCGATGGCTATTCTCACGGAAGCTCTCAATGGCCGTGCTGCATGCCACTATTGCGGACCATGTGCTCGCGGGTGCTCAACAGGGTCCTATTTCAGCAGTCAGAGTTCGACACTACCGGCAGCCGAAGCAACCGGCAACCTTACTTTACGTCCTGATAGTGTAGTACATAGTATTATCTATGACGAAGAAAAGGATCGAGCTGTTGGTGTACGTGTTGTGGATCGTGTGACAAAGGAAGAAATCGAGTTTAAGGGTAAATTGATCTTTTTATGTGCCTCTGCATTGGGCAGTACACAAATCATGCTCAACTCGAAATCCAATCGGTTTCCTGATGGAATAGCCAATTCCAGTGGGACATTGGGGCGTTACTTGATGGATCATCATTTTCACGTAGGAGGATCAGGGCTGATACCCGGATTTGAGGATAGGTATTTTATTGGAAACCGGCCTGCATCGACGTACATACCCCGGTTCAGGAACGTTGGTGGGGATACTAACCAACCGAATTATGTTCGCGGCTTCCATTATGGGGGAGGCGCTGGCCGTGCAGGTTGGGGACGGGGAGGAGGACAGCGCGGTATCGGGGCATCGTTGAAGGAGAGCTTGCGCGAACCGGGGCCCTGGAGAATGTACATGAATGCATTTGGGGAAATGCTGCCTAACTATGACAACCATGTGTACCTTGACTCTGACAAAACAGATCAATGGGGCGTCCCCTTGCTGCATATGAGTTGTGAGTTAGGTGAAAACGAGTTGGAGATGCGCAAGGATATGAAAGCGTCTGCCGGTGAAATGCTGGAAGCTGCAGGTGCTGAAGAGATTTATCTGTTCGATCGGTTGGAGTCAACAGCTCCTGGAGATGCTATTCACGAGATGGGTACTGCAAGGATGGGCCGCGATCCCAAAGACTCTGTCTTGAATGGAAACAACCAGGCGCATGATGTACCCAATTTGTTTGTAACCGATGGGGCCTGCATGACATCCTCTGCTTGCCAGAATCCATCAATTACCTATATGGCCCTCACGGCACGTGCGTGCGATTATGCCGTAAAAGCAATGCAGAGGGGGGACTTGAGAGTATAAAGCAAGCAAATAAGTTTTTTTATTTGATTGGTTTTTGGGTTTCTGGTCTGTTTATCGCTTACAATGGCAGTAAGAACCAGAAACCAGAAACTGATAAATCGGGAACATAACAATTTTGTTAATATCTAGTATGTATACTATGCTTGAAGATTGTTGCCGTCTGCAAAGTGAATGAAGGTGAGGCTGTACGTTGTTGATGGGTATCAGGCATTTGTCCGAAGTTCGGACCTTATTGTGTGAGTAGTATGCGTAGTTCAAACAAAACAACTATTTATCAAACTATGAAGGATACATTCAATCCAGATCGATTTGTTCATGCACAGGAAGAAATATATCCTGCTGTGGTAAAAGAACTGAGTGACGGAAAAAAACAAGGGCATTGGATGTGGTATATCTTTCCTCAATTGAAAGGATTAGGAGCAAGCGAACGCTCCCACCGCTATGCAATCAATTCTCTTGATGAAGCGGCCGCTTATCTGGATCATCCTGTGCTTGGAGCCCGTCTGAAAGAATGTACCAGGCTGGTACTACAGATTGCGGAGAGTCGAATTGAACATATATTTAATTATCCCGATAACCTCAAGTTTTGGTCTAGCGTAACGTTGTTTGACCAGGTTTCGGAGGAAGATAATTTGTTCAAAGATGCATTGAGTAAGTTTTTTGGCGGAAAGCCAGATCCGTTGACGTTGGATATCTTATCCAGATAAGATATCCTGGTGCAGGGTTCAGAGTGCAGGGTATATGGCAAGTCTCTAATCTGCTCTGGACTATTTAATTTCTTGCTGCTCGCAAGGGGGCGGTCCAGTCTTCATTTCCAACGGCGCCGATATAATCTGCAGGTTCGAACCATTCGAGGGTTGTTGCTGATGGGTCTACAGGGAATTGTCTACCCTGTCCGTTTAGCATAAAATTCGGATTGGTGAGGCTAAACGGATTTTCAAGGATGTTACTCGTTCCTACAACGCTTCCCGTTGCTTCAAACAGCGAGTTTTCTCCGCATCGATTTGTGAAATCACGATCATTGCTGGCGAAATAAGTGTTACGAACGGTAATGCTGCCATCCTCTATGAATACACACGATTCAGGATCATTTATCCAGAATCCTTTTTGGCGGTGATTAAAAACAACACCGTTTACAAGGGTTGCACCAGTACCAAGAGTTAACTCAATGCCCTCACGGCCTGCCTCTCTGTCTGGCGAACCCAAAAGCGTGAAGTTGAAGATCGTTGGATTGGAACGAGGTTCTATGTTGAGATCATCACCCCAAGGGGTTACACTCGCTCCGAAAATGCCTGAGTCAGCGCGTTCATTACATTGTTGTGATAACCAGAATTGTCCACGTCCTTGCCAGCCATCATGCCATGCAAACCCGTTTTCGGCTGCGCATGTTGCCAGTGCGTAGCGTACATCAACAGTACCTCCTACCATAGTAATACCGTTGAAATCGCTTGTGTTTGTATGCACATGCTCGACCAGTGTACGGTTGCCTACACCATGCAGAGCAATGCTGCTTGGATAATGCAGTGAGGAGTCGATAGCTATAGCTCCTGCATATTCGACAATAAGATGCCTGAGTACCCCGCTGCTATCTGCTGGATCAGAACCACAATATGGACCCGTTTGTGCCAGTGCCTCAGTATCAGGGCCTGTATTGCAAGGCGCATTTCCGTTTACAACAATGCCGCCCCAATCACCTCTGCTCTGATTCTCTGATGTGAAGACGATGGGTTCTTCGGCAGTACCATCTGCAATTAAATATCCACCTTTTGAGACAATCAGTGCTGCACAAGATCCGAAGTCATCCCTGCTACAATTCTGGTGATCTGCAATGATCTGTGTACCTGGCTCAATCGTGAGTGTAACACCTGGCTGAATGACCGAATACCCACCCATGTAGTACGGCGAAAGGTTCTTCAGCAACGTAATGTCCTCTTCCACCGATGGAGGAACGGTTGGCAGAGGGTCTGCAGGAAAGGAGTTTAAGTCACAGCTAGAGAGTACAATGGCTGCAATCAATACAAGAAGAGACGAAAATTTAGGCCCCATAATGATTCATTCAAAGCTTTAAGCAGAGTCCAACATTGCCGGGGTGTGTATTGCAGTCAAGGGCAAATCCTCCTCTAACAGAGGCTTTGCCGCGGGGGGAGAGAAAGAATGTCGTGATTGCATTAACTGTAAGGGTGGCAATGGACACTGCCATTGCCTGGGGAAACAGGTCTTTGGCCTTGTCCCGCTCTAGCCGCCACAGTGTGAGTTCTTCTCCACGCAAGGTATTTAGATACGTGTCCCTCGCATTTAATGCAGCGTTCTTGTGTTTGAAAAATCGCAACCAGAGGACGGTTGCAAATCCGGTTCCTGCAAATAATATCGCAGGCTCTGCCACACCCATTATTCTATTTGCAACTCGGGGACGAGACTCACACGACGTTACGTAACGGTCCTGGTGCAAGGCTTGAAATAAACCAGGTACAAGAGCCGTGTAATAATGGGGTTTTTTCAGGTGTACTACAACTTCATTCGTAGTCAAGTCGGTATTGAAGCCGGAAATCTTAAAGATATGCTTACCGTATCCTACACCTTCACGAAAAGAAAGCTGATTTACGTCTTCTATTGTTGGGCGGTAAGGAGTTACTTCGTGTCCATTGTATTCGAACGAATACCCATTAACTTGTTCTTGTGGCCGATTCCAGCCCAAAGTGACAACCTTGTGTTTAGCATCAACTACAGAGCATAAAGAGAAGTCCTGCGCTTTGAGGGGAGTAGTTGCCAGGAAGAGAAGAAGCCCAATAGTTAGAATAGTGCGTCTAGATATGCTATAAAGCGCATTCATATTTGTTCAACGACTTTTTTTGTGTATCGTATCGCTGCAAGGTCTGTTCTGAATTACGTATATTCTTATCTGTATTCTTTTGAACGTTGCTCGCCCAAGCTCATGCGCCACCCCACGTACTTAATCGTATTCTTGCTGGTTGCATTGGTCTGGAATCTGTCTAACCCCGTCCAGGCCCAGGAGGATGAGCAGCTTAAATATTACCGGCAGACGCTGAGGCCCATTCTAAAGCAGCATTGTTACTCCTGCCATAATGAACCGGACAAGAAAGGAGGCCTCAATCTTGAACGGTACGATTTCATCGTTGGGATAATAAGGAACGGGCCTACATGGGTTAAGGTGGTTGATCAGGTCCGATCTGGAGAAATGCCTCCCTCAGTGAAACCTCCTATTCCTGCTGATGAAAAAGAGATCTTGATTGAAGGGATTGAAGCCATATTAGACAGTGCATTAAGTGAACCCGATCCCGGCCAAGTGGTGCTGCGCCGGCTAAGCAACCGTGAATACAGATATACCGTCCTGGATATACTCGGTGTTGACTTCGATACGAGGGCCTTTTTCCCTGCTGATGCATCTGGAGGGGAAGGATTTGATAATCAGGCCAAGGTACTCTACATCACGCCGCTCCTCATGGAACGGTATTTTGCAGCATCCGACTCTATCGTTGCAAAACTATCAAGAGATGCTCATCGATGGAATTCCATTACAGGGACTTCATTTCCTTCTTCTCGATGGCAAAAAATGCGGTTACAATGGAGTTCGTTTGTTCGATCAGATTCCGTATGGACGACGGCTGCTCGTACCGCAGCGGCAGAAGCCCTTTACCCTCTAGCCCTGAGAGCTTACCGGCGGCCACTGGATAATGCCGAGAAAATCCAACTCATGGACATCTTTACGGAAGTTTATGAGAAGGCATCGGGGTCTGAGGCCGACCGGTTCAATCTGGGCATTCAAGAGAGCATTAAATACATGCTGGTTTCGCCCCATTTCTTATACAGGCATGAAGAAGAACGGCCGGTATCGCATCCTTACCAGGTATCCAATTTTGAACTGGCTTCCCGGTTGTCCTATTTCTTGTGGTCCAGCAGTCCGGATGATGCGCTGCTAGAAGCAGCCTATCGAGAGGATTTACATGATCCTCAGGTGATGAGGAAGCACATTGTTAGGATGTTAGCTGATCCCAAATCACGGCGCCTGGCAGAAAGCTTTGCAAGCCAATGGCTTGAAATCGATGACCTGCTTGATGTCCATGAGGTAGACGTTCACCTGTTTCCTGAGTTTTCGCCCTCACTGCGCCAGGCGATGTATGATGAAGCCGTTTCGTTCGTACATCATGTGTTTACAGAACGGCGAAATCTGTTGGATTTAATTGATAGCGACTATACTTTTTTAAATCAATCACTGGCTGCTCATTATGGATTGAATGGGGTTGATGGTGAAGAATTCCACCTGGTGTCTTTGACGGATCGCAATCGTGGTGGAGTTCTTGGGCTAGGGAGTGTGTTGACGATGACTTCATTTCCTACAAGGACAAGCCCGGTAAATCGAGGGAAATGGGTGCTCGAACAACTCTTGGGGACACCTCCGCCACCGCCTCCTGCAGATGTACCAGAACTCGAAGCACAAGCTAGTAACGAAGCTGGATCTGCCTTAGAGCAATTGAATATTCGAGACCTTCTTCTTAAGCATCGTGAATCACCAGCCTGCTTTCAGTGTCATCAGCGTATGGACCCCCTTGGCATAGGCTTAGAGAATTTTGATGCCATTGGCCGGTGGAGGGACACCTATGGTGTTGAGCCCATCGACGCATTTGGTGAGCTCGCAGACGGAAACCAGTTTAATGGTCCCGCTGAGCTCAAACAAATCCTGCTTACTCGTAAAGCCCTCTTTGCGAGAAATTTTTCGAGGAAGATGTTATCCTTTGCATTAGGTAGAAGCATCCGATTTCAGGATAAACGGACTGTGGATGCCTTGACAAACACGCTCCTCGATACCGATTTTGATAGTGTCGCCTTTATTCAGGCAGTTGCTTCAAGTTACCCTTTCCGGTATAAAAAAAGCGACCCTGACATCGAAACCGAGGCCCCATGATGTTACACCGCCCCATTACACGACGACGAGCCCTCCGAGGAATCGGGGCTACTATTGCGCTACCTTTTTTCGAGAGCCTTTTGCCTCGCTCTTTTACTACGCGTTCTTTGGCGCCCAAGCGAGCAGCATTTTTATTCATGCCGAACGGAGTTCATCCCGATAAATGGACCCCCGATACATTAGGAGCAGATTTTAATCTTTCTCCCATAATGTCCCCGCTGTCAGGGTTAAAAGAAGATCTCCTCGTCGTATCCCACCTGATGAATAAAAATTCAGATACACGTGAAGATGGGCATTATACCAAGACCGCAAATTTTCTAACCAGTATGCGGATCCAGAAGACGACGGGAGCCAATATCAATAGCGGTGGCGTTTCATTGGATCAGATATTAGCGCAGCATCACGGACATGAGACGCTATTTCCTTCGCTCGTATATGGTATAGATCGGATCACGTCGGGCGTAGACAAGAATGTTGGGTTTACTCGACTTTATGGTTCTTCCATTTCATGGAAATCGGCTACACAACCTTGTGCAAAGGAAATTGAACCCCGCATGGCGTTTGATCGGCTTTTTCAGCGGTTTATCCCGGGCCGTCCAGAAGAAGCGGTACCAGCATGGCGGAAAAGTGTGCTCGACCAGGTGTTGGAAGATGCCCAGTCGCTCAAGCAGGATTTAGGAGTTGAAGATCAGAACAAGCTGGCTGAGTACCTGGAGGCGGTCCGGTCCGTCGAACAACGCATTGAGAGCCGAGATCGTATCGAGGCTTTTAAGGACCATATTACCCCTGATATTCAGAAGGAAATTGTATCGATGGATGGTCGAATTCAGGACTATGTGGAATATAAATCCGGTATGGATGTGACCGAGAAAACCCGCCTGATGCTTGATATTATTGCCCTCGCTTTCTGGAGCGATGCCACGCGCTTTGCTTCGTTTATGTTCGGTAATTCGGTGAGCAATCGGAATTTCTCATTCCTTGAAGGTGTTTCTGGAAATCACCATTCGATTTCGCATCATAAAAATGACCCTCGCCAATTGGATCAGTATGAACGAATCAATCGATGGCACATCGAACAATACATGTATTTACTGAACCGGCTTAAATCAATCCCTGAAGGTGACGGGACATTACTTGACCATAGCCTGGTTCTCTTTGGATCAGGGCTCCGAGATGGAAACCGGCACTCACCAGTTAACCTGCCCATCCTATTGGGAGGCAAGGCTAATGGCGCTTTGCAAACTGGTATGCATGTAAGCTTCGATCCTAAGACGCCTCTTGCGAACCTCTATCAATCGATCCTGCATATATGGGGAATTGAAGGGATTCAGTTTGCAGACAGTACGGGTCTTTTGAATCCGATTCACGCATGACAGTTGTTACATCCAGGGTAAGATATATATTCGGTGTTCTATCGGTATTGCTACTTGGTGTAGTAAGCTTGTTGGTTGTCCCCCTGCCCACTATCCAATCCCCAAGTATATTGGCTTTTCTTGGACGATTACACCCTATTGCGGTGCATTTTCCTATCGTTCTTGTTCCAGCCCTCACTGTTTTCTACCTGTTCATCAGGCAGGGTAAAATCGAAGAAAATTGGGCGGTACTGAAGATAGGGTGGCTGATCACTGTTGGATGTACCATAGCAGCGGTATGTGCTGGGTATCTCTTGTATGCGTCTGGTGATTATGGTGGGAATTTGGTACAACTCCATCTGCAGGGGAGTGTTGTAGTCACTGTACTGTTGCTCATCGGAGCACTATTAGCATTCCAGTCAAGGAATGCACGTCAATTAAACCGCGTCGTAGCTGTATTAATTGCTGCGAATGTAGCACTGATTTATACCGGGCACCAGGGAGGATCACTGACGCATGGTGAAGGATTTCTTGCCGATGCTTTTCCTAGAGCTGGGGAGTCTGCATTGTTGAACAAGCCGCTCAACGAAGCAGGTGTCTATCAGGACTTAGTACGCCCCATTCTCGAAGCAAGGTGCATGAGTTGCCATAATGAGAATAAGACAAAGGGAGACCTCAATTTGACGACTTATTCGCTTATTAAGGCAGGTGGGGAGAGTGGGAATAGTACGTTAGTAGCCGGTATGCCTGGAGAAAGTGAACTCTACCGTCGCATCGTTTTGCCTCAAACTGACGATGATGTGATGCCGCCTATGGGAAAATCACGCCTAAAGCAAGTTGAAGTAGATCTAATCGAATGGTGGATTGCCGGAGGAGCCAATCAAGAAATGCTATACGGCGCTGGGCCGGCCGACTCAATGTTGGCTACTCAGGTTGAACGTTATGTACCCTCCCTACGTGGCGCACAAGTACAACGTTTAAGGAGCCGGCAGGATTTTAGGGTATTGTATACCGAGTTTAAGGAAGCGGTGGCGCCCCTGGGGCTTGATGTTCGGGTAGATGCGGACTCCGACTCTTCATTGTTTGCTGTTTCGGTTCAATTTCCTTCAAGCACGCAAATAGATGATGATACGATAGCTGCATTGCGTCCTTATGCTTCATTCATATCAAGCTTGTCCTTGGTAGGGACCGAGATCTCTGACGATGCATTTTTTCACATCGCTGCAATGGAGAATCTACAAGAGTTGTATATCCCCAATACTGCTGTAGATGGGTCGGGAATTGTTTATCTCAAAGAGTTGGCCCAATTGGAAGTGCTGAATCTGTCGAATACGGAGCTTGCTAACCCATATGTATTTCATATTGCAGCTCTGCCTGTTTTGTCAACATTATATATTTTTAATACTGAAGTTGAGCCGTCCATAGAAGATGCGCTTTCAATACATCGGCCGGATGTTGATGTGAAGCTGGAAGAAGGGCCTTTTAATACACGATGAGTATTCAATACGGGAGAGCTCGAACCCTAAAATCAGGTAGTGTAATTTGATCGCCAAATCGATATTTGGAATTCTCGCATTTATCGGAGTTCTCGCATCAGGACTCTTAGTAGGAGCCTGTAATGTGGGAGCGTGGAATCTTCTTTTCCCTTCACATCATCATGAAACAGTGCCTCCTGAAATCCCACAGGACCTGAATGAGCCCGCCATCCTCGTATTTTCCAAAACAAATTCCTTCCGTCATAAAGATGGGATAAAAGCAGGTAATGCCTTTTTCCAAACATTGGCTGAAGAGCAAGAGCTGGGCATATTTCAGACTGAAAACAGCGCGGTGTTTAACCCTAAAGATTTGGCTGGTTTTTCGGTGGTCATCTTTAACAATGTGACGGGAGATGTGCTTAGCGAGTCCCAGGAAGAAGCATTCCGGGAATGGCTTGAGGCAGGAGGAGGATGGTTGGGTTTGCACGGAGCCGGCGATGACTCGCACTCAGATTGGTCGTGGTACGTAGATACATTGATAGGAGCAAAATTTATCGCACACATTATGGGGCCGCAGTTTCAAGTAGCTACTGTACTGGTGGATGATACAGACCATGTAGCCATGCAAAAACTGCCACCAACGTGGGAGCACAATGAAGAGTGGTATTCGTGGGATGAGAGTGTTCGGGATAAGGGATTTAATGTGCTTCTCTCGGTGGATGAAAACACGTACAATCCGCATTACAAATTTCTGTTTTCCAGGAAAGATTTAAGGATGGGAGACCATCCTGTTATCTGGAATCGATGCGTGGGTAACGGAAGATCTCTCTATTCAGCACTGGGTCACAGCGGCGACGCATATGACTCAGATGAGTATCAGCAGCTACTAAAGGGTGCAATGAAATGGCTGCTTGATGAGGCTGCATGCGATTAGGAGGGAGGACAATTGTTTATCTATTAATTCTTTAGTAGTTTGGGTTTGGACAAACCAATCCTGGCCCATGATTCGTCTTTTCTACTGTTTATTTTTCCTGCAATTCCTATCTCTACCGGCCTATTCCCAATCTGGAATGTTAAGTAATGGAGAGCAATTGAGTCTTCATTCTAGTTTTTTAGAAGAAGAACGATCGCTATTTATCCATACACCGGGGAGCTACAGTAAAACAGGAACGCCTTTACCGGTACTCATTGCACTGGATGGCGAATGGAGCTTTCGAAATGCAGTAGCCATCACAGAGCATTTGGCTGCAAGTGGACGAATGCCACCGATGATTGTTGTCGGTATCCCAAATACAATTCGTGATGGCCGGCCGACTCGATTTCGCGACCTGACGCCCGCGGGTCCTGGCGGGGTAAATAACAATAGTGGAGGCGCTGAACAATTTTTACGCTTCATTGTGGATGAAGCCCTGCCATTCATCGAAGAACGATATACTACAGCACCGCATCGTGTGCTTGTCGGTCACTCGCTAGGGGGGCTGTTTACTGTTTATGCAATGCTTCAGAACCCAGAAGCATTCAATGCCTTCTTTTCAATAAGCCCAAGCCTCGGCAGAAATAACCAGCAGCAAGTGCAACGGGCCCTTGACGTTTACTCTAAAGGTGTGTCATATCCAGCAGCGTTTCACCTAAGTATCGGTAACGAAGGAGGAAATACAATGCTTGGGGTGGAGGCTTTTGTAGAGGTACTCAATGCGCATGCTGCAGAGGAAATTCGCTGGAGGTATGAGGCGTATGAGGAGGAAGATCATGTTTCGGTTGTTTACCGAAGTCTGTATGACGCTCTAGAATGGACATACGAAGGGTGGACGGTGCCAGAGCATCTTCTTACGGACAATGACATAAGCATCGTACAGCGCCACTATCAGGCCATTTCAAAACGCCTGGGCATTGAAGTGAGTGTACCAGAGCACTATTACACGAGGTTAGGCTATCGCATTTTAGGGGAGCAAGACTTTGACTATGCAATCTGGACCTTCCAGCAATATCATGAAGCTTATCCAGGTTCGTCAGGTGCCCTGGTTGGGCTGGGTGATGCCGAACTAATGCGAGGAGAACTAGAAAAAGCAAGTGCCTATTATGAACAGGCTTTGGCTTTAAATCCGCTCGATGAGCGTGCAAGTCATATGAAGAAAGCACTACATTAGATCGTTTTTACAAACGAACTGTAGTACATCCATGTCTGTCTCCCGATTAGACCACATCACTCCTATTGGCGTCGAACAGATGGGAGCTCTTGCCGATGGGATGAGCAACCCAGAGATCCTCCGATTAGAAAATCTTGATACCGATTTACGCCCTCCCACGTCAGCACTGGAGTTTACAAAGGAAGCCGTTGGCGACGATGATGCAAATAGTTATCTCCCTTTTCTAGGCCTCAATTCGATACGCCAGGCAGCCGCAGAACTCGTCAGCCGGCAGTCTGGCCAGGTATACGATTGGAAGACAGAGTGTATTATCAGTGCGGGAGGATTGTCAGGTATCTTGAATGTCTTGCTAGCGACCCTCGAGCCCGGTGATGAAGTGCTTATGACAGACCCTATCTACGTAGGGCTGATCAACCGGGTGCGCCTGGCAGGAGGGGTCCCACGTTATATACCCCTAATTCCGACTCAAGAAGGATGGGTGTTGGACAGAGACGCTTTATCGAAGATAAATCCAGACCCTGTTCGTGTGGTACTTATGATGAGTCCGTCTATGCCTACTGGGGCCGTATTGAATCGAGAAGACTGGGAAGCGGTAGCGGATTTTTGCCGGGAGGCTAAGTGTTGGCTGATCAATGACTCCGCAATGGAACGTATCCTGTTTGACGGCAGGCAGGTTCTTCATCCAGCCGCTTTTCCTGGAATGCGAGAGCGCGTAATAACTGTAGGTGCTGCTTCTAAAGAATATCGTATGATCGGCTGGCGTGTCGGATGGGTTGTGGGGCCTTCTCGAATCATGGCAGACGTGGCCAGGGTGAGCATCAGTAACGTAGTATGCCAGACAGGAATTGCTATGGGAGCTGTAGCTGCGGCAATTAATGATCATGAGGACGGTATTCAGGAGTGCGTTGCCGAGTGGCAGCGCCGGCGGGATTATCTTCTAAAAGAACTGCACGATTTTGAAGTAATCCCTCCACATGGTGGTTGGTCCTTTTTAATCAACATGACTCCTTTAGGCCTAAGTGCTGCAACAGCATCCCGGCGCCTCTTGGAAAAAAGCCAGGTTGCAGCTACCCCGATGGTCAATTGGGGGAGTGACAGCAGCAACTACTTACGCATCGTGTTTTCCAATGAGTCCATTCAGCGATTGGAAGGTGTTGGAGAAAAATTTAGGAAAGCGTTAATAGAATAGTGGTGTTTTAGTCCTTGCCCAATCCTGTAAACGCAGCAGCAATTCCTAACGTAATGTAGGTGCCCCCTGCTATATATTGCTGCATTCGCCTCTTTCCCGGTTCCTGACGAAGCCAGCCGCTTATTGAACCAGCTAGCAAGACATAAATCAAGTCCGATACAAATCCTATCGCAATAATAATTAGGCCCAGGACAAGGATTTGAATAGCAACTGCACCTCGGCCTGGATCTACAAACTGAGGCAAAAAGGCAAAAAAGAAGAGTGTTGTTTTGGGGTTCAGTAAATTTACCAACAGAGCCTGGTAGAATATTTTTGATAAGGGTAGTACTTCTCTGATGGCAATGTTACCTGATGTATTTGGAGATCTAAGCGTTTTGATGCCCAGGTAAATGAGATAACATGCACCGGCATATTTAACCAGGTTAAACGCCAGGGCCGACGACATAAAGAGGGCCGATAATCCTACCGTAGCTGCAATAATATGGCATACAGTCCCTGCACCAATCCCTAGTACGGATACAATACCGGCCATTCGGCCTTGCTCGATCGTTCTTGCTAAGATGTAGAAAACAGCAGGCCCTGGGCTTATTACTAATGCAAAAACTGCCAGCGCAAAAACGGAGAGTGTAGAAAAATCTATCATAAATAGAGTTAGAGGGGGCACCTTTAGAAAAAATAAACCTAGCGTAATGTACTTGTTTGTTGGCGTATTTTGATTGATCGTAATCTTTGTGTACACCGTAGACTAAGATATATCCATTTAATTACAAACACTGCAAAGTGTGCATATAAAAAATGAACCAGGTGGCAATCAATGAAAAATAAAACGGCCTTAATAACAGGAGCTTCAAGTGGGATTGGTAAAGAACTGGCACATATTCATGCATCGAAAGGAGGCAGTCTCGTATTAGTCGCCCGGCGGGAAGGAAAGTTGAATGCAATCAAAGATGAGTTAGAGAAGGCATATGGCATTCAAGTAACAGTGATTGCTAAGGATTTATCGATACCAGGGGCCGCCGAAGAGATTTATTCAGAGGTCAAACAATCAGGTATTGAAGTGAATTATCTCATCAACAACGCCGGTTTCGGAGGCCATGGAAAGTTTCATGAGCGCGAATGGGAGCAGGATTTGGCGATGATTAATGTGAATGTAGTAGCTCTTACTGCACTAACGCGTTTGTTTCTGCCAGACTTTGCAAAAAGAAACGAAGGTAAAATTCTCAATGTGTCGTCGACGGCTGCTTTAGTGCCCGCCGGACCTCTGCAGGCCGTGTATTATGCGACAAAGGCTTATGTCACGTCTTTCAGTAATGCGATTGCTGAGGAATTACATGACACGAATGTTACGGTTACGACACTGATGCCGGGAGCAACGGAAACCGAGTTTGGGCAGACCTCAGGCATGGATAAAACGGAGTTGTTCAATAAAGCTGTTACCGCTCGATCGGTAGCAGAAGACGGATACAATGCCATGTTGAAAGGGAAGCTAGATATTGTTTCGGGATTAACAGCGAGCCAGCGAATCCAAATAGCTGCAATTCCCCTTACGCCAAAGAAAATGCTATTGACCACCATCCGTAAAATGCAGGAGATTCCAGTGAATTAGTACTCAGGACATTGTTGCTTAAGATATAGGCTCTTCGTTTTTCCCTTTCTATGAACCGCATGGCAGGGGTGACAAGATGTGAACATTTGCTTACCTTCCAGAGATGTTCGGGAAGATTCTGGTTTGTTCATGTTAGATCACTTGTCGGTATCTATTAAATCGCGTTTTCGTTCTTCTGTGTTGCTGTTTGCGTTGTGCTGCCTTGCCTTATCGTGCACGCCAACGCAGGAGCTCTTTGAGACGGTGATTAATGATGGGGTACAGCCTAATGAAGGCGCAAGAAGTTATGCTCTTTATTTGGTTGGAGATGGTGGTGCGGTCTATTCGGATACCACGTTCAGTACAATGCCCTTGCTCAGGCGCATGCTTGATGCGGAAGGTCCCAATAGCACGGTCGTGTTTTTGGGAGATAATATTTACCCCAGCGGGATGCCGGATCCTGAATCCTCGGACCGGGCGAAGAGTGAGTATCTGATCGACCAACAACTGAATACAGTTAGTGGACACAACGGCCAGGTTGTCTTTGTGCCAGGAAATCATGATTGGGGAGGGCGCGGCCTAGGTGGGGACAGAGATGCTCTTAGATATCAGGAAGAGTATGTCGAAGAGGTGCTGGATAGAGGGAATACATTTCTCCCCGATAATGGATATCCAGGGCCCGTAGAAGTCGCACTAGACGATGAAATTACCTTAGTTGTGCTGGATACACAATGGTGGTTGGAAGACGAGAAACCCTTTGGTAATACAGGAACCTACGAGCTTGACCAGGTAGCTCAAGTCTTGCAGGAATTGGAAGACGTGCTATTGCGCAATGAAGGTAAGCGGATCGTGGTCGTTGGGCACCATCCCATCTTGTCCAATGGAGAGCATGGTGGTTTCTTTAAGAGTTCGGTTTCTCCGGAAGCGATTGTACGCCGATTTATGGGAACGCCTCAGGATTTTTCAAACCTGGGATATCGCCGATTACGAAAAGTTTTATTTGATTCCTTTGAACGGCATCCGGGCCTTATTTATGGATCTGGGCACGACCATTCGCTTCAATACTTTCAGCGAAAAGAACAGCACTACATTGTTAGTGGATCTGCGTCTAAGATTGGATATGCAGCCCAATCTGGATTGGCACGATTTGCAGAGGGTCGGCATGGCTTTGCACGACTGATGTTCTATACCGATGGATCTGTATGGCTCGAATTCTGGTCTCCGGTGAGAGCAAACGGAGAGGGAGAGCGCATATATGCTACCCAACTTGAGTCAGGGACGCGGCCGCTCACAACGTACACATTACCGCGAACAGTAGAGGGAGATTTGATCGTTCCGGAAGAAACAATGGTTGTTACCCGGCAGCCTGATACCCAACCAAGTGGGGAGACGATTGATGAAGAACTCACCCTGGAGTTTGCCCGAGAGCTGGATACCTCTGTGCAACCATACCTGTTTGTGGACCAGGGGACGGTTACTGTAAAGGCAGGTGATTATTCGATTCCTGGAATCATGAAGGGGCTTCTGGGTGAACGGTATCGGGGAATTTGGGAAAGCTCAGTCGATGTACCTGTAATTGATTTGAAGAAAACAGCAGGTGGCCTTACTCCCATAAAAAAGGGCGGTGGGTTTCAAACGACCTCTCTTCGGATGAAAGGAGGAGATGGAGATCAATACGTATTGCGGTCAATCAATAAGGATGCCTCAGCCGTGTTGCCCAACTATCTGAGGGATACGCTAGTCGATGACTATGTGGAGGACCAGACGTCAGCCATGCATCCTTTTGGGGCCTTTGTGATACCACCTCTTGCTGATGCTGTGGGGATTCATCATACTGAACCCACCCTGGTCATGATTCCCGATGACGAACAGCTTGGTATTTACCGGGAAGACTTGGCCGGCACCCTGGCTTTATTTGAAATGCGACCAAATGATGAGCAACGAGATGAAAGCCGGTTTGGTCGGCCTGAGGACATAATCAGTTCTACCCGGCTTTTTGAAAAGATAGTTGAACGAAATGAGCACTTTGTAGATGCCCGCTTTTTTGCGCGATCTCGCTTGTTCGATATGTTTATTGGGGACTGGGATCGCCATCAGGATCAGTGGCGTTGGGCGGTGTTCGAGCCTTATGAGGTCATGCCTGACTTGGAAGGGCCTGGACGCAAACGAGGAAAGGTGTATCGCCCAATACCTAGAGATCGTGACTTTGTGTTTTTTAAGCCGGGTGGGCTTATCTCAGACATTGCACAGGCAGTTGGAGGGCCACGGTTACGCCTGACGAAGTTTGGACCTAAAATAAAGCACCTTAAAGGATTGAACTTGAGCGCATCCAACCTGGATAAACAATTTCTGGCTTCTTTGAATAAAGAGGATTGGATTGCTATTGCTAAAGAGGTTCAGGCTGGCCTCACTGATGAAGTGATCGAGCAGGCGATAGGTACACTGCCTGAAAGTGCGTTTAAAGTGAGCGGGGTTTCCATAATTGAAAACCTAAAGCTTCGCCGTGATCAATTGCAGGCTGTAGCTGAGGACTATTACTTGATGCTGGCGGACAAGGCTGAAGTAGTAGGTAGCAATGAAAACGAGGAATTCTGGGTGCGCAGACTCGATGACGAACGAACAGAAGTGCGGGTGTATAAGTTGAGCGCAATAGGAGTACCTGAGCGAGAATTATATCGGCGTGTATTTGTGAGTTCAGAAACGCGTGAGATTCATTTATACGGTTTAGATGGTGTAGATCGGTTTGTGTTTGATGGCCTGGGGGATAACAAAATTATCGTTCGTGCTGTTGGAGGATATGGGATCGATACCTATACAGACACTGGCCGTGGAACGAACCGGACGGTGGTGTATGATACGCCTGGTGCAAATACACTGAATACTCAGCGGGCAACCCGCGTGCGACTCAATACGGACCCCAAAGCCAATATATACACATCGCGGCGGTTTGGGCGTGGACCAGTCTGGCCAGCATTTGGATATCAATTAAATTCAGAAGATGGCCTTTTTCTTGGTACAGGTTTATCCATTACAAACAAAGGGTTTTTGCAAACCCCATACGGGAGCAAGCACACTCTCCTCTATCGGCAATCTCTTTTTACAAGAGCATATGTCCTTTCATATGATGGACTGTATCCATCGCTTGCTGGTAGATGGGGTGGGTCTATCCATACTAACTTCCTGGACAACAATAACATCCGTAATTTTTATGGATTAGGAAATGAATCGGATGGATCGGAGGAGAATCGCCAGCGATTTAGGGCGCTGTATTCTCAATTTATATTGGAGGCGATACTCAGCCGCCGCTTTACTTTTTTTAGATCGGTAGATTTGACCGCCCGGCTCGAGTATACCAACGTAAATCCGTTGCCTGAAGGGCCTTTTCCTGGTACGGATGATACTGGATTTTTAGTCAGAGATTTTCAGGACAAAATGTTTTTTGGTGTTCGAGCCGATTTTAACGTAGATGGTACGGATACATTAACAGTGACTCGTTCAGGTGCGCGGTGGCTGAATAGCATCAGTTTTCACCAGGGAATTTACAATACCGATAAGCGGTTCTTGACGCTTTCCAGTGAGTTTAGCTATTTCTATCCCATTGTGGCCTCCGGTGACCTGGCTTTTGCGTTCCGCGTTGGCGCAAACAGGCACTTCGGAGAGTTTGAGTTTTACCAGGCAAACTTCATCAGCGGAAGGCAAACGGTACGTGGATACGTGAAAAACCGATTTGCCGGCCATAGTAATTTCTACAATAACTACGAACTAAGAGCCCGGTTATTCGATGTAAACGCTTATGTAGTTACCTCTGAAGTGGGTGTGCTTGGCTTCTTTGATCAAGGGAGAGTTTGGGCTGAGGGCGAAGAGAGCCAACGATGGCATGCTGGATATGGCGGAGGCATGTGGATGATACCCTTTGGCGGCATTGTAATCAATGCAACGTATGGTGTCTCCCGAGAGGGGCCCTTGCTTGATTTCTTTTTGAGATTTTTATTTTGATTTTAATCCCCCCAATCTCCAACGAATTTTATGAACGCCGAATGGTTTAAAATTTCTCTCGCAGAGTGGTCTCTTCACCGTTCAATATTTGGTGGTGTCATTGACCCGCTAGACTTCCCTGTTGTAGCGAGGAAGACTTATGATATTGGTGCCGTAGAGTATGTGAACTCATGTATCCTGCCTTTTGAGACCTACGTCAGGGAGCTGAAAAATCGTGCTGAAGGCGAAGGTGTTGAAAGTTTATTGATAATGGTTGATGAAGCCGGCCGGCTAGGAGATGTCAATGCCGCCCTTAGGCGTGATGCTGTAGAGCGTCACAAAAAATGGCTCGACTATGCCCAACTGCTTGGTTGCAAAGCCATTCGGGTAAATGCGCGTAGCGAAGGTTCTGCAGAGGAGCAACTCAAATTGATGTCTGATGGGCTTCGGCAATTGTGCGAAGAAGCATATGCCAGAGGCCTGTATGTACTTGTCGAGAATCATGGTGGGTTTTCAAGCCATGGGGACTGGGTTGCAAAACTAATGCAGACGACGGATCACCCTAGAACTGGCACCTTGCCTGATTTTGGAAACTGGTACCCCGATGATGAATACGGAGGGCCTCCCCGTGTGGAAGGCGTCGAAGCAACATCCTATTATGATCGCTATCAGGGCATCGATGAGATGATGCCCTTTGCAAAAGGAGTGAGCGCTAAGTCGTATGCGTTTGATGCACAAGGAAATGAAACAAGTGTTGATTATGAGCGCATGATCAAGATCGTACAGTCTCATAACTTTAACGGGTATATCGGGGTCGAGTATGAGGGGACTGCACATAGTGAAGAGGAAGGAATTCGAGCAACAAAAGCCTTATTGGAAAAACTGAGAGCAGACACAGCAGAATGAGCAAAAAAGTTAACCTTAAAGAAAAACTCTCTCTATTTAATGATCACTGGTCGCCCAAGATTGTAGCCGATTTTAATGGGCATGACGTGATGGTGGTTAAAGTAAAAGGGGAGTTTGTGTGGCATTCACACGAAGATACTGATGATTTTTTTCTTGTTTTAAAGGGCCAGTTAAAAATTGAACTGCCTGACGGGCCCGTTTTTCTTGGTCCTGGTGAACTCTTTGTTGTCCCCAAAGGTGTAGATCATCGTCCCGTCGCTGAAGAAGAAGTACACCTTTTGTTAATAGAGCCAGCTGGAACGCCCAATACCGGTGATGCCACTACAGCTGTAACCAAGGACTATATCTAATTAATATGATGAACGTTGCCTCCCGCCTTTATATATGCGTATGCCTGCTCACCCTAGGAGCGTGTCAAGCTCCTGCCACTACGGAGCAACCACAGGAAGAACGGCCCAATATTGTTCTTATATATGCCGATGACCTTGGATATGGGGACCTCAGCAGCTATGGAATGACTCAAGTGCAAACCCCAGCAATCGATCAGTTAGCAGAAGAGGGGATCTTGTTTACTCATGCTCATGCGCCCTCTGCTACGTGTACACCCTCTCGATATGCACTATTAACGGGTGAATATGCCTGGCGAAGAGAAGGAACTGGAATTGCTCGGGGAGATGCCTCAATGATTATCGAGCCAGGCCGGGCCACATTGCCTTCAAAGCTTAGAGAAGCGGGTTATACAACCGGAGTAATCGGTAAATGGCACCTTGGTTTGGGAGGAGAGGGAGGACCCGATTGGAACGGAGAAATCAAACCGGGGCCATTAGAGATTGGATTCGATGAAGCGTTCTTGATTCCTGCAACGGGTGATCGCGTGCCTACAGTTTATGTAGAGAATCATCGTGTTGTAGGATTAGATCCAAACGATCCAATCGAAGTCAGTTTCCGGGAACCGGTTGGCGACGAACCCACTGGGCGCGATAATCCTGAACTGCTTAAGATGCACCCCTCTCATGGACACGACATGACGATAGTGAATGGGATTAGCCGGATTGGTTACATGAAAGGCGGGACAGCCGCACGCTGGGTTGATGAGGATATGGCTGATGTAATAACAGAAAAAGCGGTCCAATTTATAGACAAGTACAAAGAATCTCCCTTCTTTTTGTTTTTCTCTCTGCATGATATTCATGTGCCTCGTGTTCCACATTCTCGATTTGTGGGTAAGAGTGGTATGGGACCTAGAGGGGATGTGATTCTCCAGACTGATTGGTGTGTAGAGGAAGTAATGAAAGCACTGGCCGATCATGGACTTTCTGAAAACACTATCGTGATCTTTACTAGCGACAATGGGCCCGTTGTGGATGACGGCTATGAGGATCAGGCTGTTGAGTTATTGGGAGATCATGCCCCAGCAGGTATGCTTCGTGGGGGTAAGTACAGTGCCTTTGAAGCTGGAACCCGTGTACCCTTTATTCTAAAATGGGCAGAGCGGGTCAACCCTGGTAAATCGGATGCTTTAGTATCTCAGGTCGATCTAATGGCTTCATTCGCAGGACTGACGGGCGTTTCGCTGGCTCCCAACGAGGGCGTGGATAGTTTTAATCAACTGCCATCGTTGCTTGGAGAATCCAGTACAGGCCGAGACTACTTGATTGAACACAATGCAGCCGGCACCCTCTCGATTATTAAAGACTCCTGGAAATACATCGAGCCGAGCACAGCCAATCCATACAATGCACGAACGGATATCGAATTAGGGAATAATCCTGAACCGCAATTATACAACCTGGCTGAAGATCTGGGTGAGCAAAATAATTTAGCTAGTGAAGAAGTCGAAAAGCTTGAGGAGTTATCTAGCTTATTAGAGAGGGTCAGGTCTGATGGTCGATCACGGCCTGCCAATTAATTTTGACTGATTTTGTAGTCTACGCTTAAATATGCTCTCGCAAACCCGATGCTACCTAACAACGGAGCAGGTCTTTATAAAATAGACACAAGAGGGTATGCGTTTTGGGTTTTGCACCAGGTTTTTATGCGGCTTGGGTATGTTAGTCATTCTGAGTGGATGCATTAAAAAACAGGCGAGTTACCGGATTGGGGTCGTAGTCGGCACGGAATCTTTCGGGGCGTTTAGTGACTCTTTTATAGATTACATGCAGGTACTGGGCTATACCGAAAATGAGAATATCCGGTATGATGTGCATGTTGGAGATCTTTCTCGGGAAGAAGTGTCTGAGATTGCAGCGCGGTTTATTAAAGACAAAGTAGATCTTATCGTTACCGCCCCAACAGGTGTGACCGCTACGGTACAAGATGCTGCTCGTAATAGTGCAATTCCCATTGTTTTTGGTATCGCCCATATAGAAGGTACAGGGATTATACGGAGTATTAGCAGGCCCGGTAACAACATAACGGGAGTCAGATTCCCTGCGAAAGACCTCATAGTTAAACGGTTTGAGTACTTGCTCGAATTAGTGCCTGATGCTCGAACGATCATGATCCCCTATGGACCTGCTTACCCAGGAGCCTCAGAGTATATAGAGTTATTGGAAGAATTGGCAGTACAACAGGAGAAAACCCTGGTCCCTGTTGCGATGCATTCAAAAAACGATTTTGACGTCTTTATCCAGGCCTATCCTAATAATAATATGGAGCCTGTTGATGCCATCCTGCAGCTTCCTGATCCTGTGGGACGCAGCGAAGATTATTTCGAAACGTATGGCCGGTATGCGATGAACAAAGATATTGTTGTAGGAGGCGATTACTTGGAGTCTGGGGACATCACGTCTACTTTTGGTATTCAGGTAGATATCAATAGTGCCGCTATGCAGGTAGCATTCCTGGCTGATAAAGTATTACAAGGAGCGAACGCAGGAAGCCTCTCTGTTCTCGATCCAGACCCTGAATTGACAGTAAACCTGAAAGAGTTACAACGGCTTGGTATTGATGCACCCTATGAGATGCTGTATAAGGCAGACTACGTAATTCGGTGAAGCAATCCCCTTTCCGCGAGATAGCATTAATTAGGTGGCCTGAAGTAGTTCATAAAGATCTCGTCGGCAACGATTTGCTCGATGAAGGATTCCTTATCAAAATCTTCCTTAGTGGCATGGCCCCTGTATAGATCCGTGTACTCACTAATTTCTGATTTTACTTTTTCGTGCTCTTCCTCCACATATTGAGCGATGCGATGCTTGTAATTGATGTTGTATTGCAGGTTTTCTTTATCTAGAACACCCATCTTGACCAGAGACTTCGCTTTTTTGGGGCATCTGCAAGGATTGCTCTTCTTAACCAATCCGCATTTGTCGTCCATGTAATTGTATAAGTCTTTTCGTGCTCTGTGCAGTTTGACCCGAAAGTTTTGAGGACTGATATTGAATAGCTCTGCTCCAAGCTTATGGTCGATTCCAAATGTATCCCCGAGAATGTAGATCAGTCTCTGTTCTCTGTTTAGGCACATCAACATCCCAGACATACAACGTATTTGCATTTCCCTGGATACTTCCTGTAGCTCGATCTCTTCTTCTTTATTGAGTTCAGCATTTGGTATCGCATCAAGTTGCTCGATCATATCATCGAAGTTCGTGAATCGAGCCTCTCCCTGCCGCCGTTTTGATTGCAGGAATTCATTTACCACGATCCTATATAGCCATGTTCTAAAAGAACTGTTAAACTTAAATTGGGAGAGCTTAGTGATGACCTTGATAAGCACCTCCTGAGTCAGGTCCATGGCATCATTGGGATTATGAGCCATCTTCCATGCAACATTGTAGATAAACGGTTGATGCAGTCGAACAAGACGATCTAACGACTCTCTGCTACCATCAAGGCACTCCTTTATAAGCTGCCTATGCTCCTCTTCCGAGTATTGAGAAGATAGTGGGTTTTTCATCTTTTAAGTTCAAAGTTCAAAGTTCAAAGTTTAATGTTTAAGGTTCAAAGTTCAGAGGGCCAAAACATTGAACCTTGAACTTTGAATCTTGAACTAAATCAGGATTTATACTTCTTCTTAACCTCTTTCCAATTACCCGTTGTGGCGTTGACTATTTCGCCTGTTGTTACGTAGTGCTCGAGGCCAATGAGTGTTTCGCCGAGGAGTTTTTTGAATTGTCCTTTCATCATAAAACCCATAAAGGCAGGCTTGGCTCTGAATTGGAACTCATAGCTGGCAGTTGATGTGCCATCCCCATTGTCCTTTACCCTGTAGAAGGCCTGAGAATTATCTATATCTAAGGGAAATTTATTGGCATCAATGACTCGATTACGCATAACCATGTTCTCATTGTCTAAGTCCATAATGCGCTCATGCGTCCAGCGGGAGCCTTTCTTGTTAAACTCGCATTTTCGTTCCGCACCTTCTTCACCCTTTAGTGAACCGCGCTCATATGTTGAGGCGTAGATAGAAGGAGCAAAGTTGGAGATTTCTCCATAATCAAGAACCATAGCTTCCCAAACCCGATCAGCTGGTGCATTGATAATACGGGATACATGAACGGTGCGATATTTTTTGCTCATGCTTTGTGCATGAAGCGTTGGAGCTTGGACGGACATTGTAAAAAACATGACGAAAATTGCGGGATATAGGTTGTATAATTTCATCGTATTTAGACGTATTTGGTCTGTAGATTTTCAGAAGTCGTTGATTGGATACAGCGATGAGAAGGGTGTTACAAAAGTTGAGTATTGTTTTTTGAAGAGCTGTGATTATATGGATCAAGGAACCTTTTAGATGGAAAAAAACTATCTAAACGTGGTCTGGTAACCCAATTCTATTGACAATTGCCACCTTTACCCAGGACGCAGGTAAGGTGTGACTACGTGATTACGAATCGTATTCATGATCAGATATCAAAGCTGCGTAATGCCTCGGGTCATAGGTCTCATAGTAGCCTGTGTCCTTATTTCATGTGATCACGAGGACTTTTTTACCTATGAATCACCGCCTTCTCCGAGATTCGAAAACCGGATCAGTTTTGATGTGATAGAACAATGGGAGGGAGGTCAAACCTATTCAGAGGACAAGGCAATAGGTGCCATTTCACAAAACGAGGTAATTTTCGAAGTCCCTGCCAGTTGCCCTGAAGGGGCAAAACAAGTTGAACTTGAACGAACCCGATTTACGGCAGCAGGCTTATATGTGAGCCTAATAACAGCTAAAGGATATCCGCTTGGTATCTACAAGGAAAAAAGTGGAGCAGACCCCTGTGATGTAGAAGGCCCCTTTTTCGAGATTTCTTATGCTCCTTCTACCTTAAATCAGGAGCCGCCTTTTATATCTGACAAACAAAAGGGGATGCTAGAGGTTGTTCATACCATTCATCAAGTACCGGGTGTTATATTTGACATTGATCTATTCAAGATGCAGCAAGACAGCTCGGGTGGGTTTACTTCTATAATAAGTGGAGACTCCGTTAGGATAAACCTTCAAGGCCGTATCTACACTACCATTCCAGGTTTTGGAGACAACTAATATGATTGGTATTGAACGTGTGTATGCGTATCGCAAGCGCAAGAAAGGTGAAAACGAATATCTCGTTTTGGTGGATCGCTTATGGCCAAGAGGCATACGGCGCGATGAGATGCACATCGATGAGTGGTTAAAGGAGATCAGTCCATCGCATGAACTTCGGAAATGGTTTGGACATGAACCCGAAAAATGGGAAGAGTTTATGCATCGATATCTGGAAGAGTTAAACAGCAATGCTGTCTCTCAATCGCATCTGAAACGGCTTTGGCAACTTCAAGAAAATCAAACGGTGACCCTTCTATACAGTGCCAAAGATGAAACTCATAACCAGGCAGAGGCATTGAGGCGATTTATTGCCTCCGAAGCCGGACGGTAATAGTTCGATCCGCTCACAGCTGATTTTTGTGACGATTAATAATCAAGGTATACACATCTAGCTTTTTATAAGAAGCACTAATCAATTCTATGAAAAAGTCTGTCCTAACGATTTCGTTTATTTTATTTCTTAGCAGCCTGGTTCAGGCTCAACCCCAGGAAGTATTTGTCAGCACCGATAGCACGTTAATTTTTGGACTTCAAGTGGCTATGGGTGGCGAATATGCTGCCGTCAACTTTGTCACACTAACGGAAAACGGTGCCATCGTGTATAAACAAAACGGCGATGAATGGGCCGAAGTGGATCGTATTGTAGGAGATTCAGACGCAACGTCAAATGATCCCCAGCCTTTTACCTCTCTAGCAATGGATGGAGATCGGATTATTGCGGGGGATGGAGCCTACGACTTTCCTACGGGTGTGAATCAGGGCCTTGCATATATCTTTCGAAGAGATGGTGATGACTGGATTCGAGAAGGTGAACTTGCCGCTTCGGATGGAGATGGCCAAGACGATTTTGGTGTATCTGGTGTTGGAATAAGTGGAGAGGTTGCTATTGTTGGGACACCCAACGATGATGATAATGGGAATGAGTCCGGGTCTGCTTACATTTTTAGATTCAATGGCACTACCTGGGTAGAAGAAATAAAACTCACTCCTTCAGATGGAGTCGAAGAGCAGGAATTTGGAATCTCGGTTGATATTGATGGTACTGTTGCCATCGTTGGAGTCTTGATTGACAGTGAATTAGCAGCAGCGGCAGGTGCAGCCTATGTATTTGAATACGATGGTTCAACCTGGACTGAAACACAAAAACTTCTCCCTGCAGATCCTGTAGCCGCGGGTTCTTTTGGGGCATCGGTGGCTGTTGATGATGAAAGAATTTTGATTGGCGCCCGAGGGGCGACGGGGACACAGGCTGCCAGTGGAGCTGCCTACGTGTTTGAAAAAGAGGGGAGCCAGTGGGTTGAGCAAGCAAAGCTCTCTGGAGCCGATGCAGTCTCTGGCTCATTTTTCGGAACGTCCGTTTCTTTAGAAGGCGATTGTGCGGGAGTGGGTGCGTTTTCTCAGAGCGTTGAGACGGGCGGCGCGGCGTATACTTTTGTTAATGTGAATGGAAGCTGGAACGAAGTAGCTAAAGTGAAGGCGAGTAACGGAAGTGGGAATAATCAATTTGGGTGGACCGTTTCCACCTCAAACGGAAATCTAATTGCAGGAGCTCCTTTTGCAGATGTGAACAACAGCACGACGTTTACGGGTGCAGCATACATTTATAACGATGCTTGCCAGGCAACAACCACAAGTATTGATGATGCAGGGTTTGAGGTAGTGGAAAATGGAAGGTTGCACCAGAACTTCCCCAATCCTTTCAGTTCAGTAACGAGTATCCCATTTACCCTGGAGGCGCCAGGTCATGTTACTCTAAGCGTGTATAATGTCCTTGGGCAAAAAGTAGATGAACTTCTTAGTGGAGTGCGTCCCTCAGGTGAATATGTGATCGAGTTTAATAGCACAGACTTACCTGGTGGAATCTATTTTTATCACTTGGAATACGACCAAAAAAGTCTTGTTCGTAAAATGACAATCCTAGAGTAATTTGTATCTTTGCATGGTTTAAGTACAATCACTCTTTACACTTAATACATGCCCACCCATGTTGACAACTGAAATTACGGGTATTCTTGAATTTCTTCGCCGAGCGGAGCAGCTCAAGGATACCATTCGTACTGGTCATACCAGTAAAGGCCGTCAGGAGAGTGTCGCTGAACATACATGGCGGCTGTGCCTGATGGCTATGGTGTTTTCCAAAGCGTATCCTGACGTTGATTTTGAGCGATTGATCAAAATATGCATCATTCACGACCTGGGGGAAGCCATCAGAGGAGATATTCCTGCACCGGAGCAGGTTGGTCAAGAATCAAAGGCCGATCAAGAGCGAGACGATCTGTTGGAGTTGCTTGCCCCGCTACCAGATACGATGAGAACGGAAATTGAAGGCTTGTGGGATGAGTATGAAACCGCTTCATCTGCAGAGGCCCGGCTTGCAAAGGCACTTGACAAGTTGGAAACCATTCTCCAGCATAACCAGGGAGAGAATCCGGCTGATTTCGACTATAGATTCAACCTGGACTACGGGAAAAAATATACCTCATACGATCCCCTGATTGTAGAAATTCGGACGATCCTTGATCAAGAAACTGAGCAACATGCGATAAACCAGGAAAGCGAATGATTACATTGTTCTGGTTAGTTGTAGGTGTAGTGGCTTCTATGTTGTTTGTCCATCTAGCTCGATTGAGAGGAGAGCAGGAAATTCCGTTATTAGCAACTGGACTTATTGTTGCAGCACTGATTTATGTAGGCTTTGGATTAGGGAGTGGGTCTGTCTCCTGGATTGGAATCGAAGTTGGGGGATTGGTCCTCTACGGAATGTGTGCCTGGTTAGGAATTAAATATCATCCTATGTGGGTTGCCGCAGGATGGGGGCTTCATCCGGTTTGGGATGCAGGGCTACATCTCACTGGTATGGGAAGTGAATTTGTACCTTACTGGTATGCAATCATCTGCCTGAGTTTTGACTTATACGTTGCCGGATACATTGCCTTTCGATCCTTGAAAAAGAAAGCAACGGTTGCTCACTATTCCTAAGACGGAATCAGGTCAATTGAAAGGACTCGCCATGATTCGGGATTGCTACTCGATCATACCCGGCAATACGCAGCGCATCTTTGAATTTCTCCTGTCTGTTTATATCTCCATGCACGAGAAAGATATTCTTCAACTCAGAAGAGTCAAAATGGCTGATGAAGTCAATCATGCCGGGCTCATCTGCATGGGCCGAATAATGATTCATAACAGCGACTTCAGCGCGTAATGGATGCTTCTCCCCAAAAATTTTCACCTCCTCATGCTGATCAATGAGCCGTTTTCCAAGCGTATGCTCAGCACAATACCCAACCATCATCACTGTATTTCGTGGGTCTTCGATGTTGTTGCGCAAATGGTGCAAAATTCGCCCTGCTTCACACATCCCAGAAGCTGAAATGATGACCATAGGTTCATGGTGCATATTTAATTCTTTTGACAGCTCTACCTTTCGAATATAGTTCAGCTTGTTAAAACCAAATGGCTCGGGGTCATTCCTCATATAATTGCGGAGATCATGATCGAAGCACTCTGGATGAGCTATAAAAACATTGGTCGCATTCACAGCTAATGGACTATCTACATAAACAGGAATGCGGGGAAGAGTCCCTTCATTTTCAAGCTGGTCCAGTATGTGAACAATCTCCTGGGTACGTCCAACAGCAAAAGCGGGAATAATTACTTTACCCCCACGTTGTGCGGTTCGTTTTACGATCTCAGCGAGTTTGCCTTTCGCTTCTTGAGGTGGCTCGTGCGTTTTACCGCCATAGGTCGACTCCGAAATGAGATAGTCACACGGCTTCATGGGTTGAGGATCTCGAAGAATGGGGCGGTTTGGGCTTCCGATATCTCCTGTAAATCCTAGTCTGGTGGTACGGCCGTTCTCTGTGATGGTTAAGTGTACGGATGCTGAACCAAGAATATGGCCGGCATCGCGATACTCTACTTCAACGCCTTCTGTCGGCTTAAATGGATGATCATAGGATACACTTCTGAAACGACCCAATATGCCATCTACATCATCATGATCATAGAGCACTTCAATTTCCGGCTTTCCTTTTTTTCGATTTCGTTTGTTTACGAATTCGGCGTCCTTCTCTTGAATATGAGCGCTGTCATGAAGCAGGTAACTGCATAAATCCCGGGTTGCATGTGTGCTATAAACAGCACCCCTAAACCCTTCCCGCCACAACTTAGGGAGGAGGCCACAGTGGTCGATATGGGCATGGGAAAGCAGTACAATGTCTATGGAAGCAGCGTCAAATCCAAAATCCGAATTGCGCTCACGGGACTCGGACCGGCGTCCTTGAAACAATCCACAATCAAACAATATCCGTTTTCCGTTGTCTAGCTCAAGGAGGTGCTTTGAGCCAGTTACCGTGCGTGCGGCGCCCCAGAATGTCAATCTCAATATATCGGTATAATCTTATTTAGAGTGGGAAAAGTGATGAGAACGTGTTAACATATAGCAGAAGAGGATGAAGATCAACTTACACCACCTGCTATGTCACGTTTTACTCTATACTCAATTCCTGTAGTGATCTCATTAATCTTAATTCTATTTCCCGTGGTTAATCCCGGGACAATTAAAGTTAATGCGGATGCGTGCGGTGAGTATTGTGAATGCAAACATCAATGCTCTGAAATTATAGCCAACAATGCACTGGTTCAAATTCCCGCTCAACCGATGAATACGTGGTCTAATATCGCCTTTTTAGTGGTTGGGTTAATGGCTCTTCGTAGAAGAAAAGGCCCGGCTGCCCGTTGGTTTGCCATCAGTTGTACCGTGTTGTGTTTGGGCAGCGGTGCGTTTCATTCCTTTTTGACGGTAGCTGGACAACGGTGGGATGTAATAGGAATGTTCTTTGTCTTCAACTTTTTAGCCGTTTATGCTATGTTTGTAATGCATGAAAGTGCAAAGACAAAGGCACATGAACTCCGTTGGTTTCGAATCGCTGTTGTTTTGAGTGCTATTGTAAGTGTGGCTATGGCTATTTTTGTGGTGGATTTGGATTCTACAAAGGTGCTGGCTATAGCCTCTGCATTTATTATTGGGCACCTCATTCTTGCTGTAATTGAAAAAACAGCTTCTCTAAAGGAAGTCTTATTAGCGCTGAGTCCATTTGCTGTTGCCTTTATATTCCGGCAACTGGATGTTAACGGTACGCTATGTGATCCAGAGTCGTGGTTTCAAGGACATGCATTGTGGCATGTATTCGCAGCCTGGGGTATATATGAGATTTACAAGCTACTGGATGTCATCCGGCATGAGCGTTAAACAAGGGGAAATGCTTAAGCCGATTAGCCTTTTCGAATGAGTCCAAGGGCAAAAATACAGGTCCACAGTATAGTTCTCACCCAATTTACCGATACCAACTTGGAGGCATGCCGCTGAAGTTCTTCTGAAGTGAGATGAGGCGTTGCCTGTAATGCATTGTGGATAGGCACTGCCTGAAGGAAGGTGGAAACCCATACCAAACCCACTAGTAAGGCAGCTAAGCTGATTGACCAACCTGGTGTTTTAATCAGTTGCATACCTACTATGCCAACCTGGCCCAACATAAGCGGAATAACTATAAACGAAATGAGCATGGAGTACTGGCCATGCCATTCAGCGAATAGTTCAACATCTGAGTACTTGAATCCTGGGTAGACAATGGTCTGAATGATCCAGATGAGTACCAGCAATCCGAAATCTATAACGGTTCTCGCTTCTTGCATAGTAGCTGAAAGATTGGAGTTCGTTTGTGCAACCTCAGGTAGTTGCAACCTCAGGTAGTTTATGTGGCAGGTATGCGTTTAATACTATACACGTGCCCTCCTTAAGATTCTACGTGCGCACGTGCATCAACTGAAAAACAACCATCTTGCACGATTATGTATACATTAAAGCGTTCAATTGTCGTTCCAACCACGATGGAAGAGGCCTGGGATTTTATTCGCAAGCCTCAAAACCTAAATCTCATCACTCCGGATGACATGGAGTTCAAAATTGTCTCTGAAGTCCCAGATGAGATGTACAATGGGTTAATTGTAAAGTACATCGTTAAAATTCCGGTTATCGGATCTCAGGAATGGGTTTCTGAAATCAAACATGTTCGAGAAGGACGCTCATTCGTAGACGAACAGCGCATCGGCCCCTACAAATTGTGGTATCACTACCATGAAATAGAGCAGGTCGATAATGGGGTGCTATTCACCGACGAAGTCAACTATGAGGTGCCCTACAGCATCTTCGGGAAGATAGCTCATGCTACGTTTATTGGGAAGACGCTAGAGCGTATTTTCAACTACCGTAATGAACGTTTTAAAGAGTTGTTATCCCGTCCGCTTGAATTAGTATAGGATTGATTGCTTTTTGAATCGTCGGACGTTTTTTCTAGCCAATCCGAAAACAGGGACATCGTTTCAAAATATTGGATTGAGCTAATACGGGATCGGGTGGTTCTGGCGGGCTCAAGTTGTAGCTCGACAGGGCCGCCAAATACCAGGTGATACGGCCTATTTCGGTCATACACTTGCTCAAGCAAATCTATGACGTGATATACTTCCGGATACGTTGATGGCGGCATGAGCGCTATGCAAACCAATGACGCATCGTATTCAACCTGTGCTCTTGCAAAATCTTCAGAAGGTACGTTCAGTCCCAGGTAGACAACATCCCATCCATGGCTTTCCAGTACCAGTTTTGCCATCAGGCACCCTAATTCATGGGCCTGGCTACGAATACAACCGAGTATCGCCCGGGGTTTTGATTTTGCTTGAGCATTAGGATTACGGTCTGCCCATTCAACTGCTGTGCTCATACGGACCAGAAGGTCACGCATTAAATACGTAATGCGATGCTCGTTGCCTATACTCAAATCGCCCTTTAAGTAAGCCTCCCCTACGGTGCGCATAATGGGAGCAATAACATAGTCCATTTGTGTTGAGAGAGGGTACCCCTGGCGCTTAAGTAGTGTTAGCAACTGGAGCATGTAATAGAATTCAGGACCTTGAATCCAATGCGCGCCCAGATCGGCTAACTGTTGAAAGTCTTTTTTCTTTTCAGCATCAAGCAAGCCCTCCCAAACGGATTCAGCGTAAGCATCGAAGACGTGTAGCTCACATTCAATACCTTTCGTTTGGGAAAAGTCCATGAGGGCGTCGAAAGGGATTCTACGATGGCCCCCAGGTGTTTGAAAACACTTAAGCTGATTCTGCGAGCACCAGCGTTTTATGGAGGATTCATGTACGTCCAGAAGCTCTGCAGCCTGGCGGGTTGTAACCGTTACTGCTTGTTCACTCATCTAATCAGTCGGAAAATATTACAAGACTCCCTGATTTTAAAAGGTGCTAAGGATCTGCGATCCGCGTTATGCTTGCCCTAGCATAAGTGTTTGTAAACAAAAAACGATCAAATCGGTTTCAGTGCTCGGTTACCATTTGTCATTGTACTCGTATCCGAGTTGAATGAGCAGGTCATTGTAGTGGACCTTAAAATAATTGATGTGCTCGTCGTTAAAATGGTTTTTCCAGTCTCCGTGGACTCCTTTCCGGTAGTGGCTTTTTATATTCTCTTCTCCTTTTTTCCTGCCACCAGCAAGCTTCTTAAAGCTCAACTTTTCGGTGATCTCTTCCAAAGCAAAGCGAGGCATTTTATGGACCGGCCGTTTGGGTACTGGAATCATAGGCAGGCCTAATGGCATGTATTTCCGGCCTTTGTAGTTGAGGCGGTTCATTCTGAGGCGTAGCGATCGCGCTTTTTTTCCGATACCCCGCCACTCTTTTTCATCAAACATATCCAGGAACTTAAGAATGCGCTCAAACATACCGATCGGATCGGCACTAAGATCTTCCATCTTCAGTTCGAGGATATGATCTTGTTCATAATTCCAGGCAGCCATCTCTTCAAATTGTTCGCGAAGATAGTCCAGTTCATAAAACAGGCCTTCCTCCTTTGATAACTTTTGAAGATTGTCTCTCAAGTCATTAAGCTCTGTCCACGTTGGAGCCTTGAGACTATGCAGGTGTGAGAAATAGGCAGATACTACAATATCCCGCGGGTCTCTTACAACATGAAATGCCTTGTATATCTTGAGATCCTGGGTGTATTTGATGTTTGTATTGATGTACGACAGAAATTGGATGCCTTCATTTTCTGGTAGCGGCCCCAATGTACCGTATTTTTCAAAGGAGTAGGGCTGGTGAACAATTTTAAACGTCAACCCCATGTGTAGGCAGATTTCTCTCAGGATATTGTCAATCCATCCTGTTGCACATTTGTGATGCCCAAAGAACATACGAAGGGGGAAAGCGGATGAAGTACCCGGTGTAATCTTTTGAATAGAGTTGCTAAGCGCAGGCGGAGAGATATCTTCGGTCACTTTCATACTTGTTTTCAATTAGCTAAGGGGTACCTCAGAACGTTCGGCCGTGTTGGAATAAGACTGAACGAACTCCATGATAAATTGGTCAAGTTGTTCTGAGAGGTACTCCCAGTCAAATTGCTCTACTTTAGAAACATGAACCGGGGGTTGTTGAAACGCTTTTACGATACCATCACCATAGGCCTCTACTTGAGGAGATGCAAATACTAGATTCTCAAATCCGAGGCGTTCTGCTTCAGTAATCCGGGGTACTACAACGGGTTTGCCCGCAGCTGTGTACTCGAATATCTTGATCGGTGATGCAGCGTCATAATACACTGCTTCATCCACAGGATACATCCCTACGTCGGTCGCAGCGAAGTACGAAGCAATTTCTGCATAAGGAACAGGGCCTGTAAAGATAAATGTGTCTTCCGCATTAGGAATCTTGCTTAGTGCAGCTTCGATAGCCGGTGAATGACCGACAAGCAGGCATTTAAGGTCTGGCAGTTGCTTTTTGGCATGCAACACTGATTCAAGGAAGTATAACCTCGGGCTGCAGGTGAGGCCAATCAAGCTGACTACCTTCGCATCTTCAAGGCCTAGCTTTTTGCGAACAGCATCGCCTGAGCCGTTCCGCATTTTTTTGATATCGGCTCCATTTGGTAGATACAAGCTCGGCTTGTGGTATCCCTCAGCGCGTTCCTTGGCAATACTCGATACACACAGAACAGCGTCGGACTCCTTGATGTATCTCTTCTCAGGATGATCCGGTTTTGCTACCCAATCCGCGCAATCGAGGTAGTCAAAGATGAGAGGAACGTCTAGGTCAAAAGGAGGATAACCTGTCATGAAACTTGTAGGACCCGCGATAACAAGTTCTATGTCACATTCCTTGATAATCCGCCTGATATCCTCGTGGAAAAATCGTTCGTTAATACTGACGTTTTCATAATCCTTTTTACGAAAAGGCTTCATGAAATCTGGGATGCGACGAATATGAAACGCATCCAGATCATCGATCTTCAGGGGATAGAATCTCAATCCAGCCATAAACGCTTTTAGCCGCTCTCCATGTGACCAGGTCTCCCAGGTAAGGGTATAAATGTGGTGTCGATCCTTCAAAAACTGAATAAAATACTGATCTCGTCGATGAGCACCAGGTTCTGAGGGGCTATGAGGTATCCAGAGGATATTCATGACGCTAAGGCTTCTTTTAGAATGTTAACAATGCGCTTTGAAGCAGTACCGTCACCGTAAGGGTTTGCTGCTTGAGCCATTGTCTTGTGATTACCCATGTCCATCAGGCGATCTACTTCCGCTAGAATTCGCTCTGTATCGGTACCAACTACACGAACAGTACCTGCTTCTACGGCTTCGGGCCGTTCGGTAACATCCCTGAGTACCAGAACAGGTACGCCTAAGGATGGGGCTTCTTCCTGTATCCCGCCAGAGTCAGTCAGAATCAGGTAACTCTTTGACATTAGATGAGAGAACTCGAGATAGTGCAACGGTTCCGTTAAATGGATCCGGTCAATGCCACCGAGCCGCTCAAAAACAGGTCCTTTCACGTTCGGGTTATAGTGCACAGGGTAAATGATCTCTACATCTGGATAGGTATCGACAATTTTATGTAAAGCATTACAAATATCTTCCAGCGGTTTACCATGATTTTCTCGCCTGTGTGCGGTGACGAGAATAACCTTCTTGCTGTCCCAATCAATATCTAACGGAAGATCGCAGGGTTTTTGTACAACCAACTGAAGCGCATCAATGACGGTGTTGCCTGTGATGCAGATATAGTCATTACTGATGTTTTCCTTAACGAGGTGATTGGCTGCAGTTTGAGTTGGGGCAAAATGAAAGGTCGAAAGCGCATCAACCAGGTGCCTATTCATTTCCTCTGGAAATGGTTGGTACCGGTCGTATGTACGCAGTCCTGCTTCAACGTGACCTACCGGAATTTTGTGATAATAGGCCGCTAGTCCAGCAGCTAAGGATGTTGTTGTGTCCCCATGAACGAGAACGCAATCTGGCTTGACTTCTCCAAAAAGTGCGTCAAGGCGCTGGATGAGCCTGGAAGTAAGGCCGGCTAGTGTCTGGTTTGGAACCATAACATCTAGCTCGTAGGTAGGTGTAATTTCAAAAATCTCTAGGACTTGCTTCAACATCTCTCGATGTTGTCCTGTAGAACAAGATAGGGCTTCGAAGGTGTCTGGGTGTTTTTGGAGTTCAGGTATTAGAGGGGCCATTTTGATAGCTTCAGGACGTGTCCCGAATATCACCATCACTTTGTGTTTTTGATTCATTTCTTTGAAGGGACACCTTAAAATAGGTCCTTGGGTGTTACGGATTGATGAGCAAATTCAATAGCCTGAATAGCAAACATAGTTGGCCAGGCATACATCATATAATTTGTTCTAAAGCGGCCATTTGTATAGTAGAGGCCACCATCAGGACTTTGCATCTGATTTTTGACAAAGGAAATAGCTTCTCTGTAATTTGATTCAAAGCCCTCGCCTGCTAAGGCAAAAAGACGTGCTGATTGAGAAGATGCATCGGCAGCTTTAAAGGCATCAACCGATTGTCTGACCCGCTGTTTAAAACCACGTTGGTCTGCATAAACCTGGTATACGGATCCGTCAGAATTTTGAGACTTTTTAAGCCAGTGAATGCCTTTCAACGCTGCATCAGTGTATTTTTGCTCCCCAGTATAGGCGCCGGCTGAAATGAAACCTTCACAGGCATAACAATGCGCGTGAGTAAACACAAAGTTCTTGGTCGGCATGGACCAGAACAATCCTTCATCTGCCTGCAGCTGTAGCGTATAGTCACATACTTTGCGGCCTCCTACATCAAATCGTTTTTCTCCAGTGCCAGCTGCTACTTTCAGAAGGGCCATAGCATTTTTTACGTGAATACAGCTACCGTCTCCAAAAAAGTTGCCTGTATTCATGTGGCCCGTTTGCGCGGAATACTTTGCTCTGAAAGAACCGTCTTCACGTTGCATCGAAAGCAACCAATCACCTGCTCGAATAGCACTGTCTGCGTACTTTTCTTGAGGATCGATTGCATATAAATCCATGATGCCCATGGTGCACATCGATGTGTCAAATGTGAACTGCTCTCCATTTGCACAGGACGCGTCTGGTTTTGGGCAAACCGGATATGCTCCGTTATCCAGTTGAATGGATAGTAAAAAGTCGGCAGCGTGACGTGCTGCTTCAAGGTATTTTTCATCCTTGTGCCATCTATATAGATGCGACAACAGGCTCACACCGTAACCAGTGATTTCGGTATATTGCCCTGGATTATGCCCCGTCTTCCCATGGACTCCATGATTGAACGAGCCAAATCCCGGATGAGCAGAATTGGTGTTTCTAACAGGTTCTTGAATGAGCCACTCAATCATCCGTTTTAGGGATGTATCTTTGTCTCTTTCGATCTGAGCGAGTGAACCGGGAGGAGTAGATTGATTTGAAGCAATTGCTGATGTAGCGTCCATCGAGGCACTTGGCTGATTCATTACGGTAATAAAGAGGTTCCGTGCACGGGTCAGTAGATGGTATCGGTCTAACAACTCTTCTCAAAAGAAATGGCTTGAAGTAAGCTGTTTAGACCCTTTTGGCTATTACTCGTTACAGTATATCATGGTGCGTGAGGAACTGGTGAGAATGAATCCGAAAGGATCCAAAAGCGCTAAAGATTAATCACTAAAAGAGGATAGCCGATTTGGGTTTTGATTGATTAATTGGATGTACTATGGACAAATATGTCCGTGCAACACCGAAATCCTCCGAAATGAGTTATAATAGCATGTATATACCGTCTCTCTCAGGATCGAGTAAATGGGTTAACCTGTTGGCAACCATACTCTTACCTTATTTTTTTCTTAATGTACATTTCATTGAACAAAGTCCACAACAGGATGCCGCACCAGATTTTTCCTTGATCGACTTAGAAGGCAATACTCATCAACTTTCTCAATACAAAGATCAATATGTTGTACTGGAATGGCTTAATCTCAGGTGCCGTACTGTAGATCGCCTCTATAAAACTGGCGTTATTCCGGCTCTCCAGCAACAGCTAGGTGATGAAGAGGTGGTCTGGCTTTCTATTGCTTCTCCAGAAATTGGAAAAGGCGAAGGTACGGTGTCGATAGAACAACTGAAGCGGCGCATTGAGAAAAGAGGAGGACAACAAGCAGCCGTGCTTCTTGATGAAATGGGGCAGGTAGGCACGCTCTATGGAGTGAGCATTGAGCCTTATTTTGTAGTGATTGGACCAGACGGAAAGATGTTGTATGAAGGCGCATTCGACAACGTACCTGATCCACGTGCAGAACAAAACGAGGAGCCGCTGAACTACGTCGAAGCTACGATAGAGCAAGCGAGGAGGGGAGAGGAAGTGAAGATAAGAATCACAGAGCCCTATGGGTGCGAGGTAAAATCGCGCCGGTAAAACCGGTATAAATTTGAACGCCCGGCCTGCTGGGGACAGAACCGGGCAACTCTGGTTCAGAAGAACCTGCTTAGCTTTAGACGTCTTAATTATATATATTTTAAGGTGAAATTGCAAATCTGTCTTAGCTATATACGTGTTACGCTCTGGATGCCTGGATTATTATGTTGAATGCGATTCTTTTTATTATTTATTCAGGAAGCGCTTTCCAGGGTAATGTTTTTTAAACGGAGAGCTTATTTTTGTTAGATAAATTAGTAGAGAAGAAGAAATCGAAGTGGAGAAAATAGTTGAAAAAAAAAATTTTGAGTGCCTAATTTTAAGAGGGTAGAAAGAAAATATCCTGCAGAATAGATAGGAACCGTATGTTGTCGCGTATCTTCCTCCATCAATATGTTGACGCACACTCCAATCCCACATAACTATTTTAATAGCATGTCCTGTACAATGCGTACATCCACATCTACTAAGTCCACGTGTTTATTTTTCTTCCTTGTTCTCTACTTGATTGGCTCCTTTAACCCGTATACTTTCGCCCAGGTATTTGACACAGGTCCTTTCATAGAAGTATCGGGAGCAAACTACCATGTGGGTGGAGTAAATGACCTGTTGCAGGATGAGGTTGGGTTTATATGGATGGCAACCGATAGAGGATTGTTGAGATACGACGGCAATGCACTGATTCAGGCTCTCGATATCGACCCTGATGCAGCCTGGCTTGATCGGGTCGATATCCATGATCTCAGCCTTGATTCGAAGGGCCGCATCTGGATCCTGTTTCACAATGGAGTTGGTTATTGGGATAATGAGGTTCAGTCGTTTCATCAAGTAACTCACGTCGCCAAGAAGGAGAGCACTGTAATCTTGGAGCAAGGCAAAGATCAGTATTGGATAGGTACTAGAGATGGGTTGTATTTCTATGATGCGTCCGTGGCAATAGACCAATCTTTGGAACGGCTCGTTTTTGTAAATGAAAATCATGATGGTAGAAATCGGAATTTTATAACGACGCTCTACCTGGATGCCAATGATCGGTTGTGGGTAGGTACATCAGAAGGCCTGTGTATTCTGAACACGCAAACCAGGCAGATCCAAGAGGTATTTGAGCCTGATGCTCCTCTGGCAACACCTTTCGTTTCATTCATTGAAAAAGATGCCAATGGGGGCATGTGGATTGGCACTCGGGAGAATGGGTTGATTCATGTTCGACTTTTGCCTGAAGAAGAGGGTGTATTGACGAGTACCATTGACTACTTCACTAACATACCATCACAGCATCTCCTTTCCGTTGAGAAAACGGACAACGGACAATTATACATTGGAACCGCCAACGAGGGGTTTTTTGCCTGGGATACTCTCTTGCAGCAACACTCTGATTCGTTGTCAGGCCAACCGGCCGCAATAGAAGAGGCGTTTTTTCCCGGCGCAAGGGTCCAGTCCTTGTTTACAGATCGTACAGGTTTGTTGTGGGTTGGTACAGCTAATGGGGTCTTCAAGAGTACAAGAAGGCCCGTTTTCTCAAATACGAGCGCACTAAGTCAAAATTTACAAGCGCTAGGTATTAAACATGTGAAGTCGCTCGTGAAGGATGTGAATGGCCATTTTTGGATTGGTGCATTTGGTGAGGGTGTTGTCCGTATTGATGAGCAAAATGGCGAAATTACACACTATAAAAATGTACCCGATGTACCGAATTCACTGGTGGACGATCGGGTTCTTGCTCTTGATGTGGACAAAGATCTCAACATCTGGATCCTAACAAGTGGAGGGATTAGTAGATTTGATCTGAAGAGCGACTCGTTTACATCCTATCTGGAATCCGATGATGTTTCGATCGTTGATGAAAAGGTGATCTTCCAAGATATCTTCGTTAGCGAAGCGAATGAAGTATGGGTGGCTACTTCGTTCGACGGCATTCTGAAATATGATCCACAATATGATCAATTTGAATCACGTAAATTACCCCTTAAACCCACTAACGAAGAGTCGCTGCTTGAAATACGTCAAGTCATTGAGGACAATGAAGGCGGCCTTTGGTTTGCCGCCGGCAAAGGCGGATTGCTGAAATATGATTCTGAGAGTCAGTTTATCGAAGAGATAGAATACACTAATGAAGTGGATGAAGCGATTTTAGCGGGAAAAGAAGTGGTTTCACTCACACAGTCCTTAAATGGTGATCTGTGGGTAGGTACTCTGCAATCGGGTGCGTTCAGAGTAAATCCCAAAACGGGTGGTATTGCTCAGTACTCCCGCAAGCATGGCCTTCCAGGAAATGAGGTACGGTGCATCATCGAAGATCACAAGGGGTATGTGTGGATTGCTACAAGGGATGGGTTGGCTCGTTATAATCCTGAAGTGGATGCACTCCTTAAATACGATGAACATGACGGAGTGAATTCAACGCAATTCTATTACAACTCGTGCATACTATCTGAGGGGAGTTTGTTTTTAGGGAGTAATTTGGGTGTAGAAGTACTAAATATTGAGGACCTTGACGAGGAAGAACCCCGGCCCAGTGTTCAACTGTCTTCCATTCAAATATTGAATACACCTGTGCACTTGAACGATCAACGGCAGGCTATTCAACTTGAACGTGATAATAACCACATTCGCTTTCAGTTTTTCTTGCCGGATTACCTCGATCCAGGTGAAAATAAGCTGATGTATAAATTAACAGGAGTGAATGCTGAATGGATGCCTGCAGAAGAAAATAACGTGGTGGCCTTCACTGATTTGCCTCCTGGTACACACCAGTTGTTTGTCAGGGGGGCTAATCATCGGGGCGTATGGAGCGAACCCTCGATCTATTCGATTCAGGTCTCATCGATCCAATGGTTCTTTTATGGAGGGATTGGATTATCTGGTTTACTCTTTATTGGAGCAATCGGAATCCTGCTCAATTATCGAAAGAAATACCGAACTCGAATAAAAGAACTTGAAGGCGAAAAGCTTGCACTGCAAGATGAAAGTCAGCAAAGTGTAGAGCGTACAAAAGCTGAAATTGCAAGAGATTTACACGATGATCTGGGAGCTGATTTATCACGATTGGTACTTTCTATTGAAAATAGATTACAACGTGATGATCTAAGTGATTTTAGTCTTTCATGGACGAAGGAGTTATGGGAGTATGCACAGCGCGTTACTAGAGAGGTGCGTTTCCTGTCGTGGAGTGTTGATCCCGATCGAAACTGGTTACCTGATTTAGTAGATCGCATTTACAGGGAGGCGCATGACTCCTTTGATGTAGATAAAATTCAGTTCTTGACCTCAAAGATTCCTCACATACACCTGGCAGCAGGCACACGAAAAGACATCTTTCTGATCTTCCGGGAGGCGATGACGAATATAATTAGTCATGCAGAGGCGGAAAAGATTAGAATTCAGGTTAATTACAAAAAAAAGATGCTGGAAATTACCATTGAAGATGATGGAGTGGGTTTTGAAGTGGATGAGGTGCTAGAAGGAAATGGGTTGAATAATATGCGTAAGCGCGCCAGTAACTTGAATGCAAATCTGTTTTGGGAAAGCAAGCGAGGGGAGGGCACGCGGGTTGTTTTTCAATTTTTGATTGAATGAGTTGACCGGGTGGAATTAATCCACCAGTACTTATACACTTCTACTGTTAGAATCTGGGGAGCATTATGATAATTGATGTTTGGGTAGTCGATGACTACAAAGAGCAGCGTAAGGAAGTATCTATTCTTGTGAATAGTGCGCCTGATATGAAGTGCGAGCACGTTTTTGCGAATTGCGAACGGTTATTCGAATATATTGAGGCAGATGAAGAGGTGTCCCTTCCAAACGTCGTTATCATGGATTACGAACTAGATGGCTCTTCCATTGATGCGCGTATGAACGGTATCGATGGCGCAAAACGCCTGAAACGAGAAATACCTAAAATTGCCATTGTAATGCTAACTATTAATGATAGCGTGAACACCATATTCAGGGCTATCGGGTCGGGTGCGTGTGGCTATATCATTAAACCACCTAAGATCGATACGCTATTATCTGCAATTAGGCAGGCTCATTCAGGAGGGCTCTGGATGCCGCCTATGGTTGCACAGCGGGTATCGGATTATTTTCAACAGCATATTAGTCCTGGCGAAAACATCCTTTCTGATCGAGAGAAGGAGGTCCTGACCATGATGGAAAAAGGACTAAAACAAAAGCAAATTGCAGAGATGCTTAGCCTAAGCCGCCACACTGTAGATTCACACCTTCGAAACATCTACCAAAAATTGCACGTGCATTCAGCGCATGAAGCACTGGCAAAAGCCATTCGTAAAGGATACCTCTAAGGGGATGGGATGGACTGGGAATTGTTGTTTATTGTACTTCTTTCAGTAGGGGCAATCCAGGGTATCGTTCTTGGGATATTACTCCTCAGAGCTACCCAGTATAACCGCTATGCAAACAAAATCCTGGCTATTCTGCTTTTCTTTCTTTCGTACCAACTCGTTGTAGAAATTTTAGCTTCAGTTGGTACGCTGCACACGGGGACCATTCTCTACCACCTTTTCCTTGAATACAATTGGGTTTATGGGGCTCTCATATTCTTTTATGTAGTCAGTTTCTTAAACCCCGATTGGAGAATTGGGAAAAAAGATTGGCCTCACTTGATTCCGTTCGTGATTGAGTTTTGCATAGGAAATTTTGTTAAAACACAGAATCTTTTTTGGGATGGGACGCCGGAGAGTTTGTCGTGGCTGGGATTGCAGGGGTATGTGTTGTGGGTTCAGACACCCATCCAGGAAGTAATAGGGGCTAGCTTGATTATTGGGTATTCCTGGTTTGCTTTCAAGAAGGTTCAAGTCGTTGCAATGGAATACCCTGCCTTTTCCGAAAAGCTAGGGTGGATTCGTACGCTGTTATATATATATGTTGTTGTTGCCGTGCTGGTTACTGGGTGGGGGATTGTCGATTATTTCTTTTTTGATTATGCCTTCAACCCGACCTATGTATACCCTGCATACATAAGTATTTCCATTTTGACGTACATCCTTGGGCTATTAGGGTTCATGCATCGAAATGATTCGTTTACGTCTAGAATTGGTTCTCGTAAAAGCACTGCAGGAGAATGGGGGCCCATTCTTGATGCATTTGAGAACGTCATTGTAAAGCAGCAACTCTACAAGAATCCCCGTTTATCCCTTTCTGAGGTTGCTGAAACGCTCGGGGTAAAACCTTATCAACTTACCGAAGCCCTTAATGGGGGAAGAGGGGTCCCTTTCAAAGAGTATATCAATGAATGCCGGGTCAATGAAGTGCTTCGCTTGATGCAAGATCCTGAGTACCAACAATTTACACTGACTGCAATTGCATTTGAAGCAGGGTTTAATTCCAAGGCGACGTTCAACAGGACGTTTAAGAAGATAACTGGGAAATCACCTAGCGCTGCCAAAAATAGCCTGATACCAAATACCACCAAATAAACGTCTCATAACTCCAATGAGACGTATCAACTCTCCAATTGAAGCGATAACACATTCTCATTCCAGTAGGTTGCTCACATCTTTGTTTTCAACCTCACAATATGAGAATAGTCATGAATATGCACGTTATTGCCTTCAATCTTTTAATTGTAGTCGGTTCGTTTTCCTTATCCGGAATCTATCAGTATAGTCCCATTGAATCCTATGGCGTCGAACCTTCTAAAAAGACATTGTACGACTTAGTAGGTACCTGGAAGGTTGACTTGAGGCCTACACCGGATGCGGCTCCTTATTATCAATACTTAAAGATTACCAAGATAAAAGATGGGAGAGTAGAGGGGACCTTCTATAATAGTCCTATTCAATATGGGAATATCAATGATGATTGGGGTAAAGTGGTCATTGCCTTTATTACGCAAGACGGGGGAGACACTACGTACAATACGACGATCGAAGTAGATGGATATACAATGACAGGCACCACTCATTCTGTCGGCAGAGATTTTCTAGCCGTATGGACGGGTGAGAAGATCGTTGAAGAATGAGCCGGCATTGAAATCTTACGAAGAGACCTTTCTAATTCGTAGAAAATCTGTTATTATCCTGTAGCGAATACGGGTTAGCCCGAGGGCCACCGGTCCCTTGGGCTTTTTCATATACCTCCCTACCTAAATTAGTCCCCCAGGTACATGCGCGTTCTCTTCCTCATTCTATTCCCTTTATTTCTTTCTGTCACTCCACCTGATGAGCAGGCTCGTCCAAATATCCTCTGGATACTGGCAGAAGATATGAGTCCGGATCTTGGCTTCCTCGGTGTCCCTGAGGTCCATACGCCCCATATAGATGCATTGGCCCAAAAGGGAATGTATTTCGAGAATGTGTTTACAACGAGTCCTGTATGTTCACCCAGCCGTTCTGCATTTCATACTGGGATGTATCAAATGACGATTGGAGCGCACAACCATAGGTCCCACCGAGCTGAAGATCCTTCGGCGTATCCATTTCCTCTCCCGAAAGGGGTCCGTGTATTGCCTGACTGGTTGCGGGATGCCGGGTACTTTACCGCCAATATCCGGGACGTTAGCGAGGATTCCTGGTTTAGGGGGACCGGTAAAACGGATTGGAATTTTACGTATGATGGAAAGCCTTTTGATTCAGACAAATGGGATGATCTGAAGGCAAATCAACCTTTCTATGCCCAGATCAATTTCTCGGAAACACACCGAGGGCGTGCTTGGAACGAGGCGCATACTCGCATTGAGACGCCGGCTGATCCTGAGAAAGTTCGGGTACCCCCTTATTATCCTGATCATCCTGAAGTGAAGAAAGACTGGGCTCAATATCTGAATACCGTGATGGCTCTCGATCGAAAGGTGGGGGACATGCTTGCTCTACTGGAGAGGGATGGATTGGCTGAAAATACAATAGTTGTATTTATGGCTGATCATGGCCGTGCAATGGTGAGGGGTAAGCAGTGGCCGTATGATAGTGGGCTCCGAGTACCGCTGGTCGTTTATGTCCCCTCATCGATAACAGCTCCTTCAGGGTATACACCCGGTTCAACCAGCGATCAGTTGCTTAGCTCAATCGACCTCACCGCAACAACCATTGCGCTGGCAGGAATGCAGAAGCCAGCATTGATGCAAGGACAGGTGTTTTTGGGGACACAGACCGAAGCGCCCAGGTCTTATACATTCAGTGGACGGGATCGTGGGGATGAAACTGTGGATCGAATCCGCACAGTCCGTAGCAAACGGTACCGCTATATTCGAAACTACTATCCTGAAAAACCCTTGCTTCAGACCAATCGATATAAGGAAGCCAGTTATCCAACAATGTGGGTGCTACGCAAGATGCGTCAGGAGGGAACGTTGGGGCCAGAGTCAGCGCGCCTAATGGCGCCTACACGGCCAGCGGAAGAATTGTACGACATAATGAACGATCCGTATGAAATAAACAACCTGGCCGAGTCACCCGACCATCAAGAAATCCTAAAACATCTCAGGGTAAAGCTCGATGATTGGATCATTGCAGTTGATGACCAGGGGCGCTTTCCTGAATCGCCGGAAGTGCACGCGTTCTACGAGCAGAAAATGAAAGACAACTATACCGAGCGGTTAGAGAAAATCTGGGAAGAGTGGGGGATTGACAATGATTGGGATGACGATGACTGATTGAGGTCAGTCCATGGCCACGATCCAACCGGTTCTACCGTTTGGTGAACGGACACCTACAAAGTCTTCAAATTCGCCAAATACAGTTAGCTGACTATTTGGCCCGACGCTGTCTATAGCGACGGCCGAGTAGCTTGGGCGATATTTGAGCGATTGGCCTGAAGCAAGTTGCATTTTGCGGATCGGGGCGTCAGCTTCTTCAATGTACCGAGTCCGAACAAAGCCATGCTTTTCATTAGGCAATTGGACATAATACCAATCGCTGCTTCCACCAACTACCAGCAGTGCTGTGTGTCTGGGCAGATTTTCAACCACCTCTGATTCATTGTATGGGCCATTTCTGAGAGAAGCCATACGTGAAGTGACGCGTACCCAATGGCCGAGCTGACTTGTGTCTGCCGCAACGCCAGGTATACTCTCCGCTACATTATGAATAAAGGGAAGCGGGTCCTTGGGGCGCCGTAGATGATAGATGCCAAAGTGTAAATGGGACGGTGTATTTACAGCATTTCCAGTATTGCCTACTGTTCCTAAGGTATCGCCTTTATTGACGCGTGCACCCTGTTCAACCAGGAATTCATCCAGGTGCGCATAATAATAGGCTTGATTGCGCAACGCATCGCGAACCCAAATAACTTTGCCGCCAATTCGCGTTATGTCTATTCGCGACACATAGCCATCAGAAATAGCAACTACAGGTGTCCCTTTTTGTGCGAAAATGTCGACCCCTTCATGAGTGCGTCGTCCACCGTCGCGCGGTGCACCCCAAAAACTAAATATATGCCGGGTAGTTCTGCCTGCAACAGGGAAACCAAGAGAAGCCCCCGCTTCAATATCGATGCGGTATTTGCCCCCCCTCAGTAATTCAGGCTGTAAACAAATCAGGTAGGTAAGATCTTTCCGCGGTTCGATAAGAATAGCATTCGAGCTATCTGCGGTAGCAACATGCCGGGGCGGTTCTCCAGCTATTTCGGGGAGTTCGTATAAATCAATAAAAATGTTTAACGAATCCGAACTGGGGACGGTAACCTTAACTGAAAGCCGTTGCCCTTGCTGTAAATGAATACGATATCCCCGGGCAGTCACCTCTTTGGGGTCCATGTATCCAACCTCTCTGAACGGAGGCTGAACAAAGACGGCACGGCTCATTGCTTGTTCGCCCGCCTCGAACCAGGCCTGCCCGAGGGCGGTCTGATCAAGGTTTGCTTCTTCGAGCGAAACGGCATACGCCTGCCTTGGAGTTAAACCACCAATGCTACCTTCGCCTTGAAGAATCTGTTCTTTGCTACAGCCATTCAGGAGTAACAGAAGACAGCCGCATGAAATATAATACTTGATTGAAGATGTACTTTTTTGTGTCATCTCAGGCATACTACATTCCTGGAGATCCATTGCATTCAGGATTTTTCTTTGCCCGTCGGAGAGCATTAGATACTATTCGCGAGAATTACTGGCAGCTAGAATCAACTGTTAATTTTACTAATACGGTGCATGAACTGTACCGTTACGTGATTCGCAAGAAATTAAATGAGAGAAATAGGTGCGTTTCCGAGGGCATAACTAATTCATTAATCGGTCAAAAAGGACAATTCTCAAGCAAACGAAGCAAAAATCAAAGATCTAATGGTAAGAATTCATCAGATAAAGAAATGTGAAATACTAGGAAGACAATATCCTTAATTGTAAAAAAGTCGCTCAAATGGAGCATTTTGACGTAATTATGTAATCTATATAGTATGTACAGCCTATCATAAAAGTGGATTTAGCAACGTAACAGGTTGGAGGATTGTTTCCTCCTCGTTCGAATCGTTGATTTTCTCAACTTGGGTTCTAAAGAGGTACTCTTTTAGGATAAAGCGCCTACTCCTTCGGCGTAGGCAAGTGGGCTAAAGTGCGTCATGTTTAGCGAAAAATCGAAGGGATATGGAGTATATGCGCTGTTTAATTATACGTGATCGATCGATTAGGGGTAATTGATACATACGTGTGTATTACGTTAAAGACAACAATTTGACACAGAATCGTTGATTCCTGTGACAAAGAGGTGATTTTTTCTTTATCAAGAGTATGTAATTTAGGAGCATAAGATGTCGAGATAGCGCGCTTTCTCGATTATCCCCCAACCCTACGCCGGAGGTGAATGCTATGCCCTTCACATTTTTACTTCGCGCAATCAGTAATGCGGATGAGCAGATGTTATTTGCAGCTGTAGTGTGGTTGATGGCTTTACTTATTGCCGGACTTGCATTCAGAAGATTCGCTGCGTCTAGTTAACGCACAAATTCTTTTGGTTTACATATAGATCTTTTCTCACCCAACCTGGGGATCTTAAGAGCTTGAGGAGGCTCTCTAGATCCCTTTTTTATTTTATTTTGAAGCTCACCAAAAAAATTCCCAACCCCTTGTAAACCTATCTGCCACGCCCCCTGTCTATACCAGTCAGATACGAATTATTAATGCTTAGTGTGATCAAAGCGTGGTGGAAGTGGCTAACGGTATATCTACAATGCGATTTAGAGACGTAGTTGATGAACATCAACGAGGCGTGTACCGATTGGCGCTTCAGCTTACCGGGCATCATCAAGATGCTGAAGACCTCATGCAGGATGTGTTTATCAAGGTTCACGCAAAGCTGGATTCTTTCCGGGGAGAGGCTTCGATGAAATCTTGGATCTACCGGATTACAGTAAACACGTATCTCAATAAACGCCGGAAGAAGGCCCTTTTGTTTATGAAGTTACGCGATGATTTTGATAGCACATTAACCGACGCACGCTCCAATACGGAGCGAGACGCAGAATCGAATTCTATTCGAGAACATGTCCACAAAGCCCTGGAGTTGTTGTCTCCTAAAGAACGATCTGCCTTTGCGTTGCGGCACTATAACGAATACTCGGTCAAAGAAGTCGCTCAAGCTCTGGAAGTTGCCGAAGGTACTGTAAAAAGCCTCTTGTTTAGAGCCGTCAAGAAACTGCGAAAACAACTGGTATTTCTCGTAGAGGAATAAGTGAGAAGGATTGAACTATGAAAAAAATGAACAACACTCACTGCAGCTCAATGGAGCACCTCATGGTCGACGCCTTATTTGGAGACCTTGCGGGAGAAAAAGAAGACAAACTGATTGCTCATTTGAATGAGTGCGCGGCGTGTTCTCAGCTCTTTACGGAAATGAAAGGCACCCTGGATGTCACGAAGAAGGTCCCTGACGTGCTTCCTCCTGAATCGTATTGGGCCGGCTTTCAGGAACGCCTCAACGATCGTATTGCCGTTGAACAACAACAAAAGAAAAGCAGCAGTCTGAAAGAGTGGGGGATGGCGCTCCGCCGTCTATTTATTCCTGAGGGCTCTTCCCGATTTGCTTTACCCTACCAACTTGGTCTTGCGGCTTTCCTTGTTGTGATCGGTGTTCTCATCGGCCGATTCGGATTAAACGGCTCCTCAACCGCGCCATCCCTAACGAGCAATGTGGATTCAACGGCCATAAAAGCAATGCAAGTTGCCGAACAAACAGAAAGTTACCTGAACCGGTCCAGCATATTGCTTCTTGGCCTGGTCAATCATGACACGGAAAGTGAAGGGATTGCCATCCCAAATTTTGATCGGAAGCGTGAGGCAGCCAGCACACTCGTTGATGATGCCGCTATACTAAAAGCATCATTGAAGCGCTCGGAAGAAGCACAATTGTATATGCTCATCGAAGAGCTTGAGAAGGTTCTGCTACAGATAGCAAACCTTGAGATGCAGGAAGATGTGCCTGGAATTGAAATGATTCAAGAAGGCATCGAAGGGCGTGCTCTTCTCCTCAAAATTAATCTGGAAACGATGAAGCGGATGGAGGTCCCAACTCCTGAGCCCAGCAACGAATTATCACTATGAATGCATCACTATATACTTACTCGAAGCCTACTGTACTCTATAACTTGAACAAGATCATGCAGAACAAACGATCTATGGTAACTCGTCAAATTTTTCCCGCTGTACTTGTAGTACTCTGTATGACAGCCATGGTATTCCCTGCCTATGCTCAAGAAACAGATAAAGATGCCTATTCAGAAATCTATGAGCTAATCCTGGATGAACAGTGGGCAGAAGCCAGTGAAGCCATTGAAGATTTTATTGAAACCGAGGAATTCAGACGAAGCCCGTGGAGTGATGATGTTCGGTATTGGCAATGTTTTGCAAACGAAAAAAGAGGCGGGGATTATCTGGAGGAAGCCTATGCATGCTATTCTAGTTTCCCAAAGATGTTTTCAAGAAGCGCGTGGGTTGATGATACAAAATCAGGAATGATTCGCGTCGCCCAAATCCTTGCAAAAGACGGCAATCCAGAATACGCCATTGCTGTTGAGTCGATGCAAAAAAGTGACGATGAAGAGGTGGCTTTATCTGCGCTTTATGCACTCCAAAACATCGGTGACGAGAAAGCTCTGCGAACGATTATGGGGCTTTATGAGCGGTCTGAGAGTGAACGGCTTCGTGGGAAAATTGTGTACATACTGGGTAATTTTGACTCTCCTGAGGTCGTCACCATGCTTGCTGATATTGCAACATCAGACGCCCCAACCAGAATCAGGAAAAACGCAGTGAATGCGCTTGGCAATAGAGATGAACAGGAAGCTCGAGACATCCTGAAAAAAGTCGTTACCGGCAATGGAGATGTGGAAGTGCAGAAGGCGGCCTTGTATTCACTCGGTAACTCGGAGACTGCTGATATCCTCGCCTTTCTGCGTGAGGTTGCACTCACCTCGGATGAAAAGGAGCTGGGAAAGGCTGCAACCTATGCGATCAGTAATTCGGATGGCCGCTCAGCGATCGAGGCATTACAAGCTATCCTCCAAAGTGGAGCGCATACTGACGTAAGAAAGGCTGCTTTGCATTCCCTGGGTAACATGGATGACTCAGCCTCGTTGTCAATCCTTCTAGAAGTAGCGATGGACAATTCAAATAGAGAATTGCAAAAAGCTGCAGTCTATGCCATTTCTAATCAAGACGACTCATTTGATGAGCTTTCCGCAATTTTTAAATCTGCGTCTTCGGAAGAAGTGCGTAGAGCGGCACTTTATGCGCTCGGAAATTTAGATGACCCTAAAGTGAATGCATTCCTACTGGACGTCGTGCTCAATCATGAAGATATCGGCCTGGCAAAAAACGCAGTGTATGCGCTGTCCAATCTTGATGATAGTGAGGAGTATTTGATTATGCTTCTTAAGGAATCAAACCGCGTCGAAGTGAAAAAGGCTGCCCTTTATCAACTCTCTGATAATCTGGCTGCATTGGTGAGTGTGCTTGAGAATGAGACGAGCACTGAGTTAAGAAAAACTGCCGTTTACGCAATGGGGAATTCGGACGAGGATGAGATCGTACCCCTCCTGCTTGATGTGGCAAAAAATGATAGCGACGTAAACGTCCGAAAAGCAGCTATCAGTGCGCTTGGGAATATTGGCTCCGACGAAGCCCAGGCAGCCTTGATTCAAATCCTTGAACAGAACTAACTCTTCCACCTAAAAACCTCTGAACTAGCTATGAAAAAGGGGATTATTGCTACCGCCTTTCTTGCCCTCGCTATAGGTATTATGACCGTTCTTTTGAGCATGCAATTTTGCAACTGGATTCCTTCCTGGAAAGCGGTCTGCTGGGTGCAAGAACAAGTTCACAGTCCACAAGAGATGATCCTGGTTCATCATGGCCAAATGAATACCTGGCACGAGCGCATTGCAGAAGAGCAGGCAATGTTTGGCACCATACCCAACAGCATGCAAGATTGCGAGATGGGGAAAGAAGCTGCATATGCATTGGGAAATGGGGATGCAACTAGAGCCATTCCGTCTCTTGAGACAATCGCAATCCACGCGAATTGCCTTGAAGTGAGAAAAGCAGCTGTGCACGCGATCGAAGGGTTTGGTTCTGAAGAAGCGCGTGCAGCTCTTGTTCGTATTCTATTAGCCACAGCGGAGTAGTACGATGATTCGAATAACTCTACTTACCCTTTTATTTGCTCTCCCGCTAAACGCACAATCACTCGTTAAACATCCAGCACCAACAGAGCCGCTCACAACGAAGTGGGAATGGGCCATGGATAAAGGAGGCGACGATTCATACTGGATTGGATATCGCATCAACAAGCTAATGCATCCTCGGTCGTTTTATGGGATGTTCAAACGATCCGATATGAATAAGTCGAAGTCATTGTATGCACTTATTGGCGAATCAGATAAAGTGGATGATAGTCTGGACGAGTTGAGTCAAAGCTGGCGTTTTAATGGGCGGGGCACGATACACGTTAGAGGAAAGGGGAGCGATGGGACGCAGGAACTGGTATTAAAAGAAATTGCTGTTCTAGTAAACTATCACAGAGGCCGTCCAGTAGACGTCTTTGCGAGCAACATGTCTTTGGAGTTTGATCTTCAGGGATCTCCCCTGTACTGGTTAGATCATGAAGAGCCTCTGGATGGTGTTGCCATGCTAAGAAAGGTGTATGACACAACCCAGCATACGGACACGAAGGAGGACCTGGTCACAGTACTCGGTCTCCATGGGCAATATCCCGAGGTAGAACAATTTGCAGCGGAGATACTATCGAGCAATCTCCATGCTGATGTTCGTGAACGAGCAGCTTTTGTGATGGGGCAACAAGACACAGAAACTGCACTTGCCACGTTAAAAGATGTCATCCGTAATGATGATTCAGAAGAGGTGCAGGAGCACGCTGTGTATGCCGTCTCAGAAATGTCTTTAGAGGAAGCCCAAGATCTACTGATTGATCTCGCACGAAACGAGAAAAATGCAGAGGTACGCAAAAAAGCAATTTATGGACTGGGCCAGAAGGCATCAAAAAAAGCGCTGGATGCTCTTGAGGAAACCATCTACGATGAAGCCGATGAAGAGGTGCAAAAGCACGCCGTTTATGCCCTTGCCCAATTTGATTCAGACGCTGCATTACCCCGCCTCATAGAGATCGCAAACTCCCATCAAAGCCGCGAAGTCAGGAAAGGAGCCATTTACATGCTGGGAGATATCGGCACCGATGAAGCCGTTGAAGCCCTGATTGAGATTGTAGAAGGGCACTGAGTGTACCTAGTTCTGCGAAAGAGCCATAAACATAGGAGATTCTGCTCGTTTTGGGGTTGCTGGTCGGTCCTTTACGTGATTCTCTTGATACATCGAGAGAGAGCGGCGATACTCATCTGCTTCAGCGCGGTGCGTAATCTCAATCTCGGCATCATATTCATGGAGAATATGCTCAATTTCTTCGATGCTGATCTGGTAGAATTCTGAGTTGCTGTTGATGTGATTGACACGATTATGGGCGAACTCTTTATGTAATTCTTTTACCAGTAACTCCGCATTGTCTGAATAAATCAGGGCGTGCACGTCAAATTGGAAGGGCGCTGCATTATCTCCGAGTTGCTTAATATAGGCCATAGGGTCCAGGCGGCGGGTCATCCCGATCTTGTAGATGTTTTCTCCGAAAGAACCAAGGTTGGATAGGATGTAGACGTATCCTGCTGTTACTTGCTGCAAATGAGATGCAGTCCTTTTTGCGTTGACTTGCGCCGCATGGAGCCGTGATTGAATTTGTTCAATTTCTTCCAGGATGGGAGCGAGTTCTTCATCGCTTGCTTCTTCAGCTACCCGATGGGCCTCTTTCAACAAAGAAGTCAATTGCTCTTCTTCGACCGCCGCTGCTGTTGCGGCTTCTTTTAGTTCTTTTTGGATGCTCTCTGTCTCGAGCATGTGTTCGCGAATTTTGCGCTGTTCTTCTTTTTCATCCTCCTGCTTACTGTGATATTCATGCGTAAGATAGAGTTCATTTAGTTTTAGGCGGAGGTACTCGTGGGAGATTTCGATGTGCTTGAAGCGAGCAAGTAAATTAATCGCTTCAAACGCTTTATTTATCCTCTTTTCCATGGTATCTACATTCTGGGCCGATACCCTGGATACTGCTGCATCGCACTCAGCGTTAAACGCTCTCAGGACAAGCTTCATGGTGTCTTTTGCGAGCTTCTTTCCTTCCTTGCTGTTAACCACTCCGGTCATTTCGGAATAACACACGGCTGCTTTGTTTTTGATCAGCAAGGATTGTTGCGCATTTCTGATCTCGTCAAGCTTTCTTCTATATCCTTCCGCGTTTTCAAAATCGTATCGTGGTTTATAGAAGCTGGACTCCTGGAGAATTTTCTGCTCTGTTAGTTGATCCAACTCCTCCTGGAGGGCGTTGATGGCATGGACGATTCTGTCCGTTTCTTCCTTTAACTTTTTTTTGTTTTGCTCATGTGATATGAGCATCTGGTCGTGATTGTGCTTGAGGTCCAGCATAGTAGCCTTTGCACGTGCCCGCTCCATGTTGAAGAGCTTAGAGAGATGAGCATGTGCTTCCTCGACATCAATTATATTTTTGAATCGTTGGTAAATAGAATGATACTGTCGGTTAAGCGAGTTAAATCGTTTACGTTCTTTGCGAATTTGGGATGCTGTAGATCCGAGAGAAGCGGCCAATACCACGCACAGCACGGCCAGAGCTATACATAATCCAGACATGGGTCAAAGAAGAGAATAAGTGCTACAGGAGATATGAATGGGGGACTATGTAGGGGGGAGTCTTATTATACAGTGTAGGTGAATTATAGCAAATGTGTTCTGGCTCTGAACCATGTAGGTAGAATTGACGGTGGTTTTTTGTGGGTTTGGAGTAGATGGACTACAAAGGATCGGTTTCTTATTTCTCGTTTTTTGTGTGATTGAATTTAATAGTTTAGATTCAATAAACACCCCCACGCCCAGTTATGAATCGACGTACCTTTATCTACTCTATTTCCCCGGCTCTAGCCCTGCCTGCTTTATTAACTAGCTGTAGTTCTGCGCGCAATCCCAATGTGGTCCTGGTTTTGGTTGATGACCTTGGGTGGGCTGATCTAGGTTGCTATGGGAGCACGTTTTATGAGACGCCTGAAATTGACCGATTTGCTGAGCAAGCCGTGTTGTTTCGCCACGCGTACGCTGCCAGTCCGGTATGTTCACCGACCCGGGCAGCCATTATGACCGGCCAGCATCCTGCCCGGTTACAGATTACGGATTGGATTCCTGGGCAAGATCCTCAAGATCGGCTCATGGTTGGGCCCCGGGATAAACATGAACTAGGTCTAGAATACGTTACGCTTGCTGAGGCACTAAAACAGCATAACTACAAGACGTTTTTTGCCGGGAAGTGGCACCTGGGGGATGAAGGGTACTTTCCTGAAGACCAGGGGTTTGAGATAAATCTCGGTGGACATCACAGGGGAAGTCCTCCTGGTGGGTATTTCAGCCCCTATAAAAATCCCCGCCTGACTGACGGTCCGGAGGGCGAGTACTTACCTGATCGGTTGACTTCAGAGGCTATTCGATTCATCGAAGCTAATCAAAACGCCCCGTTCTTTCTGAACATAAGTTATTACACGGTGCATACTCCGATTCAGGCAAGTCCGCGGCATATCGAAAACTACGAACAGAAGGCAGGCTTACTGAACACAGAGGAGCCCGCCTTTGAAGAAGAGCGAGCCGGCCGGACTAAATTGCGCCAGGATGACCCTGCATATGCCTCTATGGTAACGGCTATGGATGAAAATTTTGGCCGTTTGTGGCGCACTATTGAACGGTTGGGATTGGATGAGGATACTGTGGTTATTTTTACGTCGGACAATGGAGGGCTGTCTACACTCGGGCCGCATAGAGAAGCACCTACGTCAAACGGAGTCTTACGAGCAGGGAAGGGATGGTGCTACGAAGGGGGCATTCGTGTACCGCTGATTATTTCAGCTCCAGGAAGGATGAAAGCAGGAGAGGTAAATGATGTACCGGTGATTAGTAGCGATTTGTATCCCACAATCCTTGATATTGCAGTTGGTGAACAGGCCGGGCCGCAAGCAATCGACGGCATGAGCCTGGTACCCGTACTGGAAGGGTCATCTACTCTGGGGCGAGAAGCCTTACACTGGCACTTCCCGCATTATCATGGCAGCATGTGGACGCCCGGAGCAGCAATACGATCTGGCGACTGGAAACTCATCGAATTCTACGAGGAAAGACGAGCCGAACTCTACCACCTGGGCCAGGACCCCAGCGAAAGAACCAATCTGGCAGACCAATACCCTGAACGAACGGATTCTCTACGCAATGAGTTAAAACAGTGGCAAGAATCAGTGGGGGCGCAAATGGCGACCTGGAAGTGAGTGCAAGGTGTAAAGTGCAAGGTGCAAAGTGCAAAGTTTTGTTTATTTTGAACTTTGAACTACCCGAGTGTTTGTAGGATTTCGAGGTAATCTGTTTTACTCATCGTTCTGGGATTCGAGCTGTTGGAATTATTTGCAACCGATAAAGAGGCAATTCGAGAATGATCGGCCTCTGGAATAGAGAGGGAGGAGAACGACGGGATATCTAGTTGGCTGGTTAATTGTTGAATGGAATCAAGCAATGCCAGGCTGGCGTGCTCAGTACTAAGCGCTTGTGCTTTCTGTGGATACAGGATGGTATATAACTTGGAGAGCTTATGCTTGATGATAGGTTGATGGGAGGAAAATACAGGGTGTAATAGGATGGAGTTTGCAAGGCCGTGAGGAACGTCATATAACCCGCCGATGCTTTCTGATAAACAATGAACGCCAGCTACATCGGCATTTCCAAAGGCCATACCGGCAAGGGTAGCAGCCCGCATCACTTCTACACGCGCTTCGGTGTCTTCTATGTTTAAAAAGGCCCTCACCAGGTAGGTGTGCAGCAGTGCGATGGCCTTTTCTGCAAGTGCATCGGAAAAAGGGTTGCCGCAATTACACGTGTATGCTTCTATTGCATGGGTGTAGGCATCCATTCCCGTGTAAGCAATAAGAGATGCCGGCAGAGTCTTGAGTATATCGGGATCTACTATGGCTTCATTTGGAAACATAGCATCCCCCTTGATACTCAGCTTCCTTTCTTCGTCTGGGTTCGTAATAACCGAAACCCAGGTGACTTCCGATCCTGTACCACATGTGGATGGAATGGCAATAAAGGGCGCCGAGCCGTTGAAAAATCTGTTCTTACCCTCGTAGCTGAGGATGGACCCCTCATTGTTCAGCAGCATCGCAATGGCCTTGCCAGCATCGAGTACACTACCGCCACCCAGGCCGACCACCAGTTCAACATCTGAATGACGAGCCAGGATTGCTATATCATCGATAGTTGAATACCGGGGATTGGGTTCAATGGAATCAACGACAGTAACCTCGAACAGTCGGTCTTTTAGTTTTGCAGTTAAATAGCCTGGCCATTCTGTGGATTGCAAGCCTGCATCTGTTACTAGTAGGATACGCTGGTGCTCATAGGATTCAAGGATAGAGCCAAGTTGTCCTAAGGCTTTAGAGCCAAAATGAACGCGGGTAGGGAGGCGGAAAGGCATAGGCAATGGATGCTTTTTTAATAAATGCTGCGAGTTAACAATTTTTACAAACGTTTTTCACCCTGTTAACCATCGTCAACAACCGGATTGGGATATTATCGTTGGTGACGTACACCTTTTTTGTGCAGCAGGCTAACCTACCAAACATGAAATTTTTCCTCCGCTACAACGTACCCTCAAATATAATGATCATTGCCTTTTGTGCAGTGATGTTCCTTCCTGTAGTCACTCCTGTGTTCGTGCAGGCACAAAGTGGCACCTTTTTTAATCAGCGTGATGATACGTACCCTTTGCTGGGTTTGCGCCGGGCTAAAGAGGCCTTCGATACCCAACGCGATGAGTACGAACGGCAGCAAGGCTTATTCGATAAGCAGCTTATCTCAGAGGCTGAATTGGACCGTGCGTTCAGGAATTATTCTGAGGCGGAAGTGAACTTCCAGCAGTCATTGCTGGCCGTGATTTTTGAACAGCAATATATCGTAGTGTCGCGTGCGATAAAGTATCAGAAGGAGAACGGGCGTAAAGGGGTGCGAATCACTCTGGAGAATGCGTCGAGGGGGAGTGGTGAATATGAAAAGCTGATTGGCATTGAAGACTCTCTTTTCCAACTGCTCAAACCCGATATTGTCAATAATATTTATATTTCTTTGCTGAATGATGAGAATGCAATTATCAGCCAGCCCTATGAGCGTAAACTGGAAAAGCTTGTTTTCGGAAGCCCAGCAAACTTGAACTTCGAGCTTCTCCAGGATCTGGATGCAGTAACCGTGAGCCTTATCTATGGCAACGGTTCACAGCAAAGCCGGAAGATCTATTTGCAGAAAGACGATAGTGAGAATATCGCCTCAGTGGAACCTGAGCAGTTTTCCCAGGAGGTGGAACTGAGTGGCAACACGGACTACAGAATGTCCCTTGAATTATTCAGTAGTAACGCGAATACGTTTAAGTTGGAGGCCGTCAATCTCCCCTCAGAAATTAACCGGTATTTTGTTGATCCTGCGACAGACAACCGGCTGAGCCAGTTTCAATTTACGGAAGGGGTGAATACCCGGGAAGCCGCTTTGCGCGTGTTTCTGCCGGAGCGCCCTACAGACAACGTGAAGATAGATGAGGGACTACCCTTCTATGCTGTTGCTATTCCAAGAGAACGGATTGATGAAATTGGAGATCTCAGCCGCCGGCAGATGACAGAGGATGAAATCAAGGCGCTGAAAGTAGGTTATGCCAGGCTTGAGTTGCTACCTCGTGGAATCGGCGAGATCCTGGTACGTGCCCCTCAGCTCTTTTACACAATCAAGCCGGATGAAACGGTAAGTGTCAATCTGGAAGTTGTGAACGAGGGGACAAGAAGCCTTAATAATGTACGCGTTGAGGCAGATCCTCCCTTGAACTGGACAGACACCATTAATCCCGATGTGATTCAATCCCTTGATATCAACGAGGAGCGTCGGATCCAGTTAACATTTTCGCCCTCAGCGGACGTCACTCCTGGTAGATACGAGGTCCGTGTCCAAACGACTTCGTTGTCGGACGATTTGCCGATTCGCGGAGAAGATAAAACAGTAACTATCCAAATAGAGCCCGAAGCCAACATTCTCGGTACCCTGCTTTTAGTCCTGCTTATTCTAGGCCTTGTTGTAGGTATTGTTGTGTTCGGTATTCGGTTGTCGAGGAGATAATATGTAGAGTTCAAAGTTCAAAGTTCAAGGTTCAATGTTGTTTAAACCCAAACTTTGAACCCAAACTTTGAACTTTGAACCTTGAACTTTGAACTGAAAAGATCATGGAATCAAAAAACCAACCTATGCTTCAGGCCATCGAATTGTCGAAGCGATATGAAGACGGTCATCTTGCTTTAGATAACTTGAACTTGACCGTAGAAACCGGTCAGATCTATGCCATGCTTGGAGGGAATGGGGCTGGAAAAACGACAGCGATTAACCTGTTTCTGAACTTCATTGAGCCTACTTCGGGGCGCGCTGTGGTGGATGGGATTGTTACGCATGAAGAGCCCTTAAAGGCCAAAGAGCGCATCGCCTATGTGTCTGAGAACGTGATGCTGTATCCGAATTTCACGGCGTTGCAAAACGTAGACTTCTTTGTGAAGCTCGGCGGCAAGACCAATTACACAAAGGAAGACTACCGAAAAGTTCTTCTCCGGGTAGGGCTTCAAGAAGAAGCACACGACCGCCGGCTCAAAGGATTCTCGAAAGGGATGCGCCAGAAATGTGGGATAGCCATTGCTATTCTTAAAGATGCCAAGGCCATCCTATTGGATGAACCGACCAGTGGCCTCGACCCGAAGGCTGCGTTTGAGTTTATTCACTTGTTAGACATGCTGCGTGAAGAAGGGAAAGCCATTTTGATGTCCACGCATGATATCTTCCGCGCAAAGGAAGTTGCCGATATCGTAGGCATCATGAACCTGGGTAACCTGGTGATGCAGCGAACCCGTGAAGAGCTGGTCGGTGAGGACCTTGAAAAACTGTATGTCGAGTTTATGGCTGGATATATGGATGAGGTGGCTTGAGAAGCCTTGTTTCTGGTTTGGTGTTTTTTTTAGGTTAAAGGGCTGCTTTTTAACGCGAAACCCGAAACGCGAAACCAACCAAATAAACCATCAGGATTTATTTGGTTGCACATAAATAGATAAAGTTATGTTACGATTACTGATTGAAAAAGAGCTTCGGGATATTATTGGGTCCACGAAGTTTACAACGACCTTCGCGGTCTGTGCTATTCTTATCTTGCTTGCATTCTATGTGGGTGCACGTAACTACCAGGTGAGTATGAACGAGTATGAAGCTGCTCGTGCAGAAAACCTGCGCCAGATGGAAGAACTGACCAGCTGGAATGAAATTGATCACCGCATCTTCTTAGAGCCGCAACCCCTGGCTGCCCTGGTTTCTGGGATTTCCAATGATATTGGGCGAACGGTAGACGTAGAGACTCGAGGGGAGTTGAGCAGTGAAAACAGCCGTTTTAATGAAGATCCTATCTTTGCTGTGTTTCGGTTTTTGGATCTGCAATTCATCTTCACGGTCGTGCTCTCCCTCTTTGCTATCCTGTTCGGCTTTGATGCCATCAATGGGGAGAAGGAGAGGGGAACGTTAAGGCTTTCCTTTGCTAATTCAGTGCCGCGCGACAAATACATACTGGGTAAGTTGGTAGGATCCTTCCTGGCTCTCGTCATTCCACTTCTGCTTGCCGTGTTAGTCGGGTTTTTGATGCTCATGCTCATGGGCATTCCGATGGATGGCGGCCTATGGACCCGGCTGAGTCTTATCGTTCTTAGTGGTCTGTTGTACTTTGGCGTTTTTCTTACCCTTTCAGTGTTTATCTCAACGCTCACTGAACATTCGTCAACGTCATTTTTACTCTTGCTTGTTGCATGGATATTTGCCGTGTTAATCATTCCTCGTACGGCCGTGTTGCTTTCTGGGCGTGCAGTGGATGTCCCCTCGATGGATCAGATCAACTATGAAAAGGCAACGCTGGAGAACGAATTGTGGGATCGAGATCGAAAGCAGATGGGCGAGTTTTGGCGAAACAATCCACCTGGTGAAAATGAAAGCCGGGAAGAAAGCATGGCGCGATTCCGCCGGTTTATGTCTGAATTAGCGGATGCTAGAGAAGAAGAACAGCAGAAACTTGCGGAGCAGCTGAATGAAGACCGCCGCAATAGAGAGTTTGTCCAGCAGAAGCTGGCGCTCAATATCGCTCGCGTCTCACCAACGGCGTCCTTTGCACTTGCTTCTTCTGATCTTGCTGGTACGTCTCTGGAGTTGAAGCAACGATTCGTTGAATCAGCAAACCTGTACCAGGAAACCTACGCCACCTTCGTGAGCGAGAAAACAGGCGGAATGGGAGGAGGCTGGTGGAGCCGAATGAACTCCGATGAAGAAGCAGAGCCCATCGATCCCTACGAGCTTCCGGTATACGAGTACGTTGAACCGGAAACCTCTGAGTTCATTAACGGCGCTCTCCCAGACATGGCTATTCTGATGGTGTTTAACCTGCTGTTTTTCGCAGGAGCCTTTGTACGATTTTTAAAATATGATGTCAGATAAATGAGTCCGGAGTCAATAGTCCGGAGTCTGGTGTGGGTTTAAGTTAGGCTCATTCCAAGACTCCGGACCCCGGACTCCGGACCCCGGACTATATAACGTTATGTTTAGTGTATTATTCGAAAAAGAGCTTAAATCGATTTTTTTGAGCCCTAAGTTTGTTGCTACTTTTGGGGTCTGTTCGTTGCTGATTCTTCTGAGTGTTTTTGTAGGGATTCAGGAGTACAAGAACGAAATGGACCAATACAACACGGCCGTTCAGTTGAGCGAACAGCAGATAATGGGCGAGTCGTCCTGGTGGGGCATTGAGAATGTAGTTTTTCGTAAACCTTCCGTGATGCAAGTGTTTGTGTCGGGAGTGAATAACGACATTGGCCGTTCTGCTGAAATTAGCACGTGGGTTGAGCCCAAGCTGGAGAATAGCAATTACTCCAGTGACACCCTCTTTGCTGTCTTCAGGTTCGTCGACCTCACGTTTATTTTTCAGGTCGTACTGTCCCTGTTTGCCATTCTGTTCACCTATGATGCGATTAATGGCGAACGTGAAAGAGGCACGCTGAAGCTGGCCCTCTCCAATGCGGTCCCTCGTGCTCAGTACGTGCTCGCTAAATTTGCAGGTTCATGGGTTGGACTCACTGTCCCGCTTATTATTCCTTTACTGATAGCCATGCTGATGGTTATGATCTTTGGTATTCCAATGGAAGGTGGAGATTGGGCGCGGGTCCTCACATTGATCGGTTCTTCTATTCTCTATTTTACCTTCTTTATCGCTTTTGGTCTATTGGTATCCGCGTTTACCAAACGATCTGCTGTTTCTTTCTTGGTTCTTCTGGTAGCCTGGGTATGCCTGGTGCTTATTGTACCCCGTGCCGCGACGATGACTGCCGGTCAGGTTGCACCTGTTACCAGTGTAGCAGAGGTAGAAAGTCAAAAAGACCGATTCCGAACAGATCGATGGAGAGCGTATGGTATGCAGCGCAGCAAGTTGTGGGAGGAGCGCCGTACCGCTATGGAAGGCATGACGGAGCAGGAGCGCAATGATTATATGGCTGCGAACAGGCAAGCCTGGGATGAAGAAGAAGCAACGGCTCGTGAAGCCGCCACGGAGGAAATGAATGAGCATTCTCGTAAGTTAGATGAAGAACTGCGCAATGAGAAGATGGCGCAAGAAAAGCTTGCTTTTACATTGTCTCGATTTTCCCCAGCTTCTGCGTATAAGCTTACCGCCATGAATCTGGCTGATACTGGTACTTCGCTCAAGAACGAGTACGAGGATGCCATGAAAAATTACCGGACTACCTTCACCCAGTTTGTGGAGTCAAAGCGCGAAGAAGAAAGACGTGCAAATCGAGGCCGTCGAGGACCTGGGGGCGACAATGATGATGAGCCGCTCGATCTTGCTGAGCTTCCCCGGTTTGATTCACCAGAGCAATCCTTCAAAGAAGCTGTAGAGCCAACGATTATTGACCTTGGAATCTTGAGCGTATTTTCTGTATTGGCTTTTGCCGGCGCCTTCTTGTCTTTCATTCGCTATGATGTGAGATAACAGGGTTGAGTGAAGGCTGAGATGATTGAGCCGAGGGCCGAGTTGTAATGTGCAAGATGGTTGTGCATTCCTACTCGGCCCTCTATCTTTTTATATGAACTGTTTAAACTGTTGTTGATTATTGGGAATTGGATAGATTTAATGCAACTCTATAGGATTTTGGCAATAAAATGTGTCTGTTAATTGCAAAGACATTCTACCACCCCCAATAACAAGCAATAAACAGTAAAGAGCCATGTCTGTCTCCGCCCCACCTCGTTCTGGCGCATCGTCGCTTTTCACCTCTCCCGTTCTCCGTAAAGTCAGCACAGGGCTAACTGGTCTGTTCTTGATCATCTACCTCACGCAGCACCTGTTGGCGAACTTGCGGATTTTTAGCAGTGATCCTCAAGCCGTGAGTAAATACGGGCATACCTTAGAAGGTTTTGGGCTGTTGTTGAGGGGAATAGAAATTGGACTGGCCGCGCTGATCATATACCACGCAGTGATGGGGATTTCTATTTGGCTAAAGACGCGGAAGGCACGTCCGGTCACGTACAAACGGTATCAGACCAAAGGAGCCCCTAGCAAACAAACGATTGCCTCGCGTACCATGTTTTGGGGGGGCTTACTCATGTTGGTCTTTCTTTTCATCCACGTAGCCTATTTCCGATTTGGACCTGGTATCGCTGAGGGATATTCAACGATGATCCATGGTGAACCTGCTCGTCATTATGAGCGGCTCGTCACCGAGCGATTCGAGCAACTAGGATATGTCGTCTTCTACTGCATCACCATGGTTGTTGTCGGGATGCATATAAGCCATGGTTTCTGGAGCGCCACTCAGTCGTTGGGACTGGTCAATGATAGAAATCGAGAGGTGTTGTATAAAGTCGGCATTGGGCTAGGCATTCTATTCACGATTGGCTTTATTGCCATCCCTTTAGGCATTTATTTTGGCTAGGTGTTGAAGTGATTGAGGAGCACAAGCAGATTTAACGCACATCTCCGGCATTTCTCTACGCTATTTACGTTATCTGCTTTCCATCAGCCGCCTCGTCTATATTCATGAAGTAGGCGTCATTGATCACGTCAACCTATTTTGAGTCGCTTCCTCTTATTTATACTAGTATTAACTAGTCCAGCCCTTCTTTATGCACAACCCGATCAGCAGGCAGAGGAGTCCCCGCAAGGAATACCTGTTTTGCAGGATACACGTCTGAAAGTAGGCTTAGGGTTTCTTGTCCAGCATCAACTCAATATCACGGGAAATACTTCGGTAGCCCGGCAGCTTAGTTTTTCCTTTCCGACCGCGCGGCTTAGGCTAAACAGTGTTTGGGAAGGCCAATTCAAGCTGTTTATGCAGGCAGATTTTGTGCGATCACCTTCTATTCTGGATGCCCAGCTAACGATACCTATTATTGACAACCTGGAACTTGATGCCGGCCTGTTTAAGAGTCCCTTCAGCCGTGAGTTTCTATTGTTTCCGGAAGATTTGCCCTTCGCAGAGCGATCCCGGGTGGTGCAGGCATTGGCGCCGAACAGGCAAATCGGAGTTGCACTAAGGCTTCGCCTATTAGACGATCAGTTGACGTTCGAAGCAGGGGCCTTTAACGGAAATGGCGCTGTTTTGGACACCAACGACAACGATCAGTTTATGTACACGGCGCGCCTTAATTGGTCAAGACCCTTTACAGTAGGTGGCGCGCAAGTAGGAATCAATGGAGCATACAGCGAAGATACACTTGTAGACATCCCCAGTATAGGTTTTTCAAACGGGGAACGTATTGTATTGGGAGCGGATGGGGAAATCGTAACGGCAAGTTGGTTGGTGCGTGTGGAGTTTATTGCTGCAAGCTTTGGGGATGGATCTGTTATTGATACGGCCTATGGCTACACAGGAACGGTTGGATACAAATTGTTTGGGATGCATCAGTTTTATGCTGCCTTTGATGTACTTGATCGCGGCTTTGGGGAGACTGAGTATGGTATGGTCAGCTATAAAGCGTATCTGACTGACATCATCCAGGTGTTGGCTAACTACCGGTTTGCGTTGGCGAATCCTGATCTTGGTTATGCGACGTTGCGATTGCAAGTTGCTTTCCGTTGAGCAGGTAGTTGGGACGTAATTGCTCCTACAATAAACCACAGTCGAGGTAGCCTTGGCTGCGATTTCTGATACACGAAGACACATTCATGGAAGCCCTGACAGCGATTTGTGTTGCATAGAACCACAGTCGAGGTAGCCTTGGCTGCGATTTCTGATACACGAAGACACATTCAAGGTAGCCTTGAATGCACTTTGTGGCGCACAACATCATACTCCAGGAAGCCTTGGCTGCGATTACTGATACACGATGACACATTCAAGGAAGACTTGAACGCACTTTGTGGCGCACAACATCATACTCCAGGAAGCCTTGAAAGCAATTTCTGATACACGATGACACATTCAAGGAAGCCTTGAACGCACTTTGTGGCGCACAACATCATACTCCAGGAAACCTCGAATACAATGTAAAGTGCACTAAAACACATTCAATGTTACCTGGAATGCAATTCAGGGTGGACATTATCAAATTAATTCATATCTGCTTTAGGGATTAACTGTGACGAATGCATAACTGCTTTGTGTACCACACGTCTTATCACTTCCCCCGCATTACGCATTTACATCATGAATTGGAAGCAAACGGTTTGTATACCTCTTGCTGTGCTATTATGTAGCTGTTTTTTTGCCTCTGTACTCAATGCCCAGGTCGTTATCAAAGAACGGGTTGAGGTGGATCTGGCAAAGACAGACGCTTCATCGAATCAGGATATTACAGGGATTGGTTTCGTTGCACCAAGGGATGGCACGCTGGAGGTGGACCTGATTTCCGCCTTTCGAGCAGGATTTCAACTCTTTACAGACATCCCTGACTTCGTCGATTTAACGGTGTTTGTAAACGAACAAGAAGTACTCTCCGACAAGGTGTTTGCTCGCGAATGGGGTGTCACTGTCGTCCAAAACGATGTGTTTTGTGGGCCGGATATTCTCCCAAGCCAGACGTATACAGGGAGTGAGACGTTCACGATTGGAGACGTAGTCGCGGGAGATGAAGTTACCCTGCGATTTTTGACCCCTTTTGCCGTTTATGGTGCAGTAATCGATTTTGATTTAGATAGCAGCTTTATCGTAGAAAATGGAGAGGAATGGTCGATCGAGTTTATAGGGAATGGCCGCGCAGAATTTGTAGACTTTCTTTTGCAATGTACGATTCCTAGAGAAGAACTGAAGATCGACGTCGGATACTCATCTGGCACTGGCGGAGGCCCCGATATCTCTTTCCTTGTTGAAAATCCGACGACCAACGAATTGGAGGCGACCGATTTTTTAGAGATCGGGCATTGGGAAAATGCCTATGAACTGGAGTCGGATGGCTCACTCACGTTGGTCAATGGCAACCCCGTTGTGAAAAACGACGACAGCGACAATTTTATCACAGCCGATCCCGATCGATTCTATGTGCAAGTCATCGATCCAGATGCAAATATACCGGATCCAGATGGCAACCCCGTACAGGATTTCATCACGATACAGTTGGAGACGCTCACCCCTGAGGGTGTAACTGATGAGGTGCCACAAACCTTGGTTCTGGGAGAGAGTGATGTGGATACGGGTATTTTTGTGTCTGCACCTCAATTGTTGGTGACTAGAGAGATAGATCCCTCTTTGAATCCCTTGCTTGATGATGAGTTTGAGGCCAACAACAATATGAGTAGCTTCATGGATGCCTATGAAGCATATGCTCAGGATCAGGGGTTACCCCTGGCGGGAACCGTCAAAGACAATGATGCAACAGATCCCACACATAGAGTTGGTGTTGGCTGGGAGGTTGCAGTTCATTACACAGGTTCATCCAGCGCTGAAGAAACGCAGGTGGCTTCTGTATGCAATCCATCTGATATCAAGGAGATTGAAGTACGGACTTATATTTTTGATGAACCCTACATAGACGAAGGATTCTTCGATAGTAACCAGGAATTCGTAGCAGGTGTCGCTGGAGAATTCGATTGGGAAGGGAAGAACTACGACATTCCATTTGAGGACGCGTATGCGGCATACCTGGCCAATCCCAATGTACCTTCTGAAGCCTACATCGATTTTTCGACATCGCCTGAAGAGCGTGCGGGTGTTACCCCAAAACCAGGGAACGAGCAAAAGAGTGGCTCAAGTTGGGGGCCTGTAAGTTCTGGACAAGTACTTAATTGGGGAAATAAAGCTATCCGAGTTTGGGCGCAGGCCTGTATAAACATCAATGTCAAGTTTGTAAGTGTTAGCACTCCTGCTTCCTTCAATACCATTTTTATTGATGGACGTCTAGACCTGGAAGAAGATCTCGCAATCATCGAAGCGGAACGCGCCTCTGAGATTGTGAATGACATCATTCACCTGTTCATCGTTGGTGATAACAATCAGGGCTATGGGGGGCTGGCTATTTCTGAAGAATGGGGCCCCAGTGGGGACGGAGAAATTGACGCGGGTGATCCAGCCTACATCATCATGTCTCCTCAGCACGTATCTGATGAAAGTGTTCTTAATATGATTTTAACTCATGAAATAGGGCACATGATTACCAACTTGCAGATCCCCGATTCCATGCAAGGTGACGAACCGGCACCCGAATACATTTTCTTCCCTCGAAGAAGTTTAGGCAATGACGACCACTACGGTAAGAGCCGGCGGATTACTAAAGAAACAGAAGCAGCAACTGAAGGAAGTCGCTTCCTGAAGACACCGAATTAATACAATCCCTGATGGTTATCAGGGATTGGTTTCGCGTTTCGTGTTCCGGGTTTCGTGTTTGTTGTGAGTTTATAACCCGAAACCAACCCGAAACGCGAAACCCGAAACGCGAAACACAAAAATTATGACTAATTTCTTGAGATATCGCATACTTCTATTAGTGCTTTTCCTCATACCATATGCGTCCATCTTCGCGCAGGGGACGGTGGAGGAGGTGTATTTGGAGGAGTTGTTGAGTGCGCGGCATCTTCCTAAGTATGCCCATAAAGATGTAGGGTCTGGGTTGGATGAATTGCAGAATAATCCTACACCGTACCTCACGCTGATTGACAACGAACTCGTTTTTCCTTCAGACCTGGAACTGGATACCTATTTTGATCTCCGTGTGCGATATGGCCGGCTGATTGGTTTATTGGAGTCGATTGGGTCTGAAGAGGCGAGGGCTATTCTGGAGAGAGCGTATGGGGAAGTGGTAGAAGATATGGAGATCTTGAATGCGAGCTATCAGGCTGCATTAACCGATGGCACTTCTGAGGAGCAACGGCTAGAAATCAGCCGAGATGCAGACGCCGCGTACTCGATACTTGTGGACATTATTTACGTGTTTAAACGGCTCGAGGATGGTCGCTTAATCGAAGACCTGCTTTCCCGGTATGAAGGGTTTAACTACGTGATGAGGTTGGTGGCGTCTCGCTATAACGATGCGGTAGGCTCAGGACAACTCATCGAAAATACGGTTTCAATTACTGCTTCCGGTTGGCACATGGTGGGTATGCCAAATGAACCGCTGAACAACGACTATGCGTCCATCTATTCAGGCCTGACCCTCCAGGGCATGCCCTGGGTGTGGACCAGTACAGGATATGAGCAAGTATCGAGTTTGGCCATCGGAGAGGCGTATTGGATCGATGTGCAAACAGGTGGTGATCAAACAATCCTTGGCATTGAGACAACAACCGTTGCGCATCCTGATCTTCCTGCCGGTTGGAATAATATCGCAGGTCCTAGTTGTGATTACGCAGTGAATGAACTCACGGGAAATCATCCGGCCGTTGACGCCCGCATTATCTACGAGTGGCAACCTGAGAATGGATATGTAGGCCTACAGGAAGGAGATTTCATTAGCCAGGGAATGGCTTTTTGGGTCTTTTTAAACGAAGAAGCCTCGTTGTCACTGAGTTGCCCTGGTGAGGGCCCGCCCTCTTCCGAAAAATCACCTGAACCAGTTGCCGCCTTCAAACCTGTAGAACGTGGATTTCAAGCTCTAACCATCTCTGATGCGCAAAATAGGAGCCGATCCCTCTATTTTGGCAGCCAGGTGCCCGAGACGATCCAGTCGTCGTTTGCCTTGCCTCCAATTCCTCCTCCCGGATCGTTTGATGTCCGCTTCTCGGACGGCGTAACGCTTGTGGAAGGAGATTCAGAAACAATGGACATCCAGATTTCAACCGATCAATATCCTGTTTTGATTGAACTGGACGGGCAGGATAGTGAGCGTATTGTGGTCGAAGAGATTGCAGGTGGGCAGGTGGTTTCCAGCCGGTCCTTGGGGGGGCAGAGCCTGTTGGAGATTACTAATCCGTCCGTCAACGTATTGCGAGTACGGCTGGAAGAGTAAATATATACTATTTTAGATACGTGCTTCAGTTTCTTTAGTCCGAAATTAACCCGGAACGCGAAACCCGAAACACGAAACAACTTTGATTTTATAGTCGAATGAACGCATTAAAGGGTTTAATCCTCGTTTTCTTTTTGCTGATACCGGATGCCGCTTATAGCCAAACGGCTAACAAGATCGGCAATGTATACCAGATTCCATTTGCGACGGAAGGCAATCGGGTTGACTTGGAAGTGGCGAATGTAGGGGCTGAAGAGATGGCAGCAGTTCGGGTGGTCACCAGCCAGAAGCCTGAGTGGTTGCATCTGGATATGGACGAGATTGTAATACCTGGTGTTCAATCAGACACTGATGCCATTGCTTCGTTTGGATTTTCTGTAGACAGAGAAGCGCCAATAGGAGAGGGGGCTTTGCTACGTTTCGACATTTTATCGGGCAACAAGGTGATTGGTGTGAAGGAGTTTGTACTGGCTGTTGCTCCCCCATCAGAAGCTGCGCTCGATCAGAATTTCCCCAACCCATTCAGCCAGTCCACAACAATAGGTTTCGACAATCCCGTTGAAGGGGCCGTGCAAATTGGCGTCTATGATATGCTAGGGCGCCAGGTGTCTGTTTTACTGGATGAAGAACGGGCTGCCGGTCATCATAAAGTTCAATGGAATGCTTCGGGATTGGCCAGCGGCATGTACTTCTACATTCTAAAAACAAATGGGAAAGATGGGAGTGTCGGTCTGCTTCGAAATAAGATGGTTATTGTTCACTAAGAGTGACTCATCCCACAAACTTGTATCCCAACCCGTGAACGGTGAGAATATATTGAGGCCGGCGGGGATTGGGCTCTAGCTTTTGTCTCAGCCAGGCGACATGCACATCAATAGTTCGGGTAGAAGGAAGGGCATCATAGCCCCATACCTCGTTGAGTAGTTCATCCCGGGAAAGAGTGGCTCCTTTGTGCTCAATGAAGTATTGGAGGAGTTGGAATTCTTTAGCAGACAGATCCAGCATCGCTCCGTCTCGTGCTACTTCTGCTCCTCGAAAGTCCACCTTTACATCTCCGAATTGATACGAATCGGTGCGAACAGCAGACTGCTCATTCATGGCTGTTCTTCGCAATAAGGCTTCAATCCGTGCAAGAAGCTCAGGGACTTCGAAGGGCTTGGTAAGGTAATCATCTGCGCCCAGTTTTAATCCAACCACTTTATCCACCACCTGCCCCCGGGCGGTTAGCATAAGCACAGGAGTGGTGATATCATTCTTTCGAATATCCTGGCAGATATCCAGGCCGCTCTTATTGGGGAGCATAATATCCAGTATGATAATGTCAAAAGACTCCTGGAGGGCTCGTCTTGAGCCTGCTAATCCTTCCTCTTCCGAAGTAACGTCGTATCCTTCGTTCGTCAGGCGGTCAGTGAGTGTCAAAACAATGCCCGGTTCATCCTCAACGAGCAATATCTTTTTGGTCATGGGTTTTATAGTCCGGAGTCCGGAGCACTGAGTCCGGAGAGTCTGTTGGAGTACTATGACTCCGGACTCCGGACTATTGTCTCCGGACTCAAATAGGAAATCTGAGTGTGAAGGTACTTCCTTCGTTTGATTCACTGGATACAGAAACGCTTCCCTGGTGGGCATCCATTGTCTTTTTAACGAGACTTAGCCCAATGCCATTGCCGTGGATCTGAGCTTTGGTGGCAGCTGTACCCCGGTAGAACTCTTCAAAAATCTTTGATTGCTCTTCCTTGGGTATCCCTTTTCCTTTGTCAGTGACCGCAATTGCAACTTCTTTCTTAGTGAATCTCTGGGTGGATTTGGCGGTTATCTCAATGCTTCGCTGTCCATTGCTATACTTTATCGCATTACTGATCAAGTTGCTAAGGGCAGTATGTAATGCACGAGGGTCGCCAGAGATAGAAGGAAGATCAGGCTCTATATTTACCTGTACAGAAAAGTCTCGCTGTTGGATAGTTTTGTCCCAGGCACTAAGTGCTTCATCAATGAGTTTTTTCACGGGAATGTCTTCCCGCATGTACTTTTTCTTGCCTGATTGAACGCCTGCCAACTCCAGCATATTTTCAATCATGTCCGTTAGGCGGCGTCCTTCATGGCTGATGAGCTCCCCGTATTTTTTGAGGCGTTTAGGCTCAGAAACAACGCCATCAGCCAGGTTTTGAGAGGCTGAAAGGATGACAGCCAGCGGCGTGCGAAGCTCGTGGGATACCCCAGCAACGAAATTCATCTGCCGATCGGCGAGATTTCGAGCGCGTTGAGCAGAAGTGAAGATGAGGATGATGCCCACTCCCAGTACACCTAATATGCCAAAGCTCAAGATCAAATTTTTACGCTGGCTGGCCTGTACCACCGACTCCACCGAGCCCTCTTTATGGCGCATCAATAGGGTCCATGCGTGAGACGGAGGAGATGCTGCAGTTGTTGTAATTGACTGCTCAGAGGGTGGGAGTGTAGAGCCAGGTGTAGCATCTGATTGAAGCCTGATCTTGCTGAGTGCCATCATGAGATGGTCTGCCGTCAGCTCACCCTCATAATCTTCTTCCTGTACCAACCGAATGATGGCCTGGGCAGGGTAATCCGTCATGACCTCTGCCGTTCTTTCCATGAAACTGTCCTGTTGAGAAGCCGGCAGAGAGCGATTAAGTTGATCAACGAGAGAGTCCGCAATGATCCCGTCCCGTTCTATGAGGGATGCATAGCCGAAAGCTAGCCGAGATGCCGTTGTAAAGGGCATCCAACGGAATCTACCAATTTTTTGTTTGGCGTCCGGGGTGCTGAAGTGAGATACATCAAGTCCGGGGTCAGAAGAATAAATTGCCTGTGTGGAGTCAACGCTACTCACGATCATCAGGTCTACATCCTGCTCAATGGAATAAATCAGGGTGTCCGACAAAGTGGGGAAGAAAGAACCCACAAGATGGTCATGGTTCAACGTAATTAAGGTATGCCCTGCCCGTCCAGAGCTGGTTGCATTCAGGTTAGCGAGCAGGTCCTCGGATGCGATTTCAGAATCAATGGAGACCGGTATGATAATAGCAGGCCTGTTGACCATCAATTCGGCCCCAAGGTTCAAAAACGTATCTTCATTGGCAGAATTCTTTGCTGCGTACTGATATTCTGGTCTGTAATATTCAAGTTGCCTGCGGCTTCGTTCGATAAAGTAGGTTCGCCAGCCTTCTAGATTTGCAGGCCATGGGGTTGCGTGCAGTTCTCCTGTACCCCTGTCGAATGCGAAAAGCTGGAGGGATCGGTCCTGGTCATATTCAACCCAGTAGATGGACTCAATCAATTCAGGCCTGGAGGTTCGTGCAGACCATGAGGCATATCCGGTTCGGAGTTGACGAGCGACTTCATCTAGCGATTGCGTGAAACTGACTCGAAAGGCCCATTGAGCGGGATAGATCTCATTGTTGAGTGCATGCCCGAACTGGCGTGCACTGGTTTGCAGACTGGATTGCTTGCTGTCCAATTCACTCGAACTGAGCTGCCCTAGCCACTTGTACTGCAAAGAGGCGAGAAAGGGGAGAAGTATGACGAGGCCTGTTATGACCAGAAACAGAAGCCGATGTCTACTGAAGTCGTTCATAGCGAAAGCGTTAAACCTGACAATTTTGCAACGGTAATGCGTATTGGCAGTTTCTAGTGGGTTTCGAATTTACATCCTTAACAAACCCTTAATTGTTTAGCAGTTACTTTTTAACACATAGTGAGTACTACACCGAATTTTAATTCCCTCAAGATAAAATAATATGCAACGTAGAACCAAGATTGTAAGCACATTGGGGCCGGCGTCGTCGGACAAAAAGACGATTCGGGCTCTGATTGAGGCTGGTGTGGATGTCGCGCGCATGAACTTCTCGCATGGAAGCCACGATGAGCATGAGGAGCGCATCGACATTGTGCGGCGTGTTGCAAGCGAACTAGGTAGGGACGTTGCGATTTTGCAGGATTTACAAGGTCCCAAAATTCGTGTAGGCCCGATGGAGGACGGTTCTGTCCTAATCCACGAGGGGCATCAGCTTATCTTGTCTACGGAGAAGATGGAGTATGGGACGGCTGAGCGCGTGTTTGTTAGTTATTCGTCCTTGCACCTCGACGTCGAAGTTGGAGGTCGGATTCTGCTGGACGATGGGTTGTTGGAGCTAAAAGTCCTGGAAGCGAGAGACAAAGAAGTGGTTACTGAGGTCGTTGTTGGAGGGCCCTTAAGATCTCGGAAGGGGGTGAATCTTCCCCATTTACGGACCAATTCTCCTGCTCTGACTGAAAAGGATATTGAAGATCTGGAGTTTGGCCTGAAGATGAATGTCGACCTGATTGCTCTCTCCTTTGTTCGGGATGAATCAGACGTGACAAATCTTGTCCAGCGAATTCGGGACTCTGGGAAGCGGGTAGGTGTGATCGCAAAGATTGAAAAGCCGGAGGCGGTGCATAACTTCGACCAAATTTTGGATGAAGCTGACGGTATCATGGTGGCGCGTGGAGATTTGGGAATAGAGATGCCTTTGCAGCAAGTACCCGGGACGCAGAAGGAAATTATCCGAAAATGCCGCATGGCGGGCAAGCCCGTTATAACGGCTACCCAGATGCTGGAGAGTATGATTGAAAACCCGCGCCCTACACGTGCGGAAGCGTCAGATGTAGCCAATGCGGTCCTGGACGGAACAGATGCGGTAATGCTGTCCGGAGAAACGGCTGTAGGTAAACATCCGGTGCGCGTTGTAGAGGTAATGGCCCAGATCATCAAAGAGGCTGAAAAAAGTGATCCGCAGGTTCGATTAGGCGCTGAATCTGAATGGTTGCCCGAAACGCTTACTGAGTCGGTAAGCTTTATGGCTTGTAAGCTCGCTCAACAAGTGGATGCAAAAGCAATCGCCTGTTTGACCAGTTCTGGGACCACAGCGCGCTCCATATCCAGACACCGTCCAGATATACCCATATATGCTTTCACGAACCATAACAAAGTAGTTAAGCAATTGGCGTTACAGTGGGGAACAAAAGGCTTTTCAATTCCTTTTCAACGAGATACGGACCGCGGTGTTAAGACGGTTCATGAGATGTTGAAATCTCATGGATTAGTGGTTTCCGGCGATCGCATTGTAATAACAGCCGGCATGCCTCTGCCCACCCGGGGGCGAACGAATATGGTTCACGTTAGCCTGGTAGAGTAAGCAGTTGTCAGGTCGATGTATAACCCTCAATTGAGAGCACGAATATAGAAAACCGTTACAGTATTCTTATTTCTCAGCATCCGACTGCATTACTCGTGCAAGCAATTACGTTCATACTATGATATTGCGAAGGGGTATATATCTAATTCTCTTGTTGCTGATCGTTAGTGGCTGCAAGAAAACGTCATTTCTCGGTAAGCGGTACGATAACTTTACCGCGTACTACAATAAGTTCTATAATGCTAAGAAGCTCTACAAAACGGGCGTAGAGGCTATAGAACGATCTGCTGAAACGGAAATTGATCGAAATCGATACATGACCGTTTTCGTAACGCCGGATCGTGTTACCAGTCAGCAAAACTTCAATGACGCCATCATCAAATGTGCTGATGTGCTGCGTGAAAATGCGGGTTCGAAGTGGGTTGATGACGCGCTGATACTCATTGGGAAGTCTTACTTTTATCTCCAGAATTATGTAGGTGCTGAACAGAAATTTGAAGAGGTGATCGGTCTTGGTGGGGAATTGGAGGATGAGGCCCGGTTCTGGTTGGGGCGCACCTACCTGGCAAGCGGATCATTAAGCAGGGCGAAGGAGCACCTGGATTTGAGCCTGAATCGAGAGGGGTTGTCCTCTAGTTGGGAGCCGAGGTTGCGCATGGTGTTGGGTGAGTTGTACGTGAAAGAGGAGTCTTGGGCAGAAGCCGCGGCGGAGTTTGAGCAAGGGCTGCAAAAAATCAAAGACAGCAATTTGTCTGCAAGAGCCCAGTTTCTCCTGGCACAGATTTACGAAACCATTGGGCAGTACGAAAGCGCTATTCAGGCCTTTGAGCGGGTCGAGCGGTATAAGCCTGAGTACCCGATGATCTATGCAGCGAACATCAGTATTGCTCGCCTGGAAATGGATCACGGTGATACAGAGGAAGCCTTCAGGTTATTGAGAGGTATGGAGCGCGATGATAAAAACTTCGACGCCCGAGGTGAGATGGGCTATTTCAAAGGTCGTCTGTACAGAGCCATGGGGAACCCCGATCTTGCCTTTGATACTTATGATGAACTCCTATACAATGATGATCCAACACTGAACATCAGTAAGGTTCGAGGTCATATCCACTACGGGTTGGGAGAGTTGATACGGGATGAATACGTTGATTTCCCTTATGCCTCTGCACATTTTGACACTGCGCGGACTTCACTCCGAACCCTGGCAAGGGCTAACGCCGGTTCGCGGCAGGAGCAATTTACGCCCGAGGCAATAACCGATGGTGAAACCCAGGCTGAGGTAATGGGGAGTTTTGCAACCGTTTATGACGAGATCGCGGAATTTGACTCTTTACTCTGGCTCGGAGATATGGATCAAGAGTCCTTTGATGAGTTCATTCTTGATCTTCGAAAGCAACTCGGTAAGGAAATGGCCGAGCAACAGCGTGAACTGGCTCGTCAAGAAGCTGAAAATCGATTTAGGAATACGACAAATCGGTCTAACACTTTGCCCGGTGGCAAAGTGATTCCTACAAAAGATGTTTCACAACCCAGTAACGAGCAGGGCTTCCTCTTTCATCAAGATCGGATTCGAGTGCAGGAAGGGAAGCAAAGTTTCCTCGTACTATGGGGGAGTAGACCCCTGGTACCTAACTGGAGGCGGCTTGAGGCTATCCAGAATGCGACCGTTGATGGTTCGCAAAATGAAGATAATATCATTGCTGGCGTTGACCTGAGTAATGTAGAAATATCAGAAGACTTCCTTCCTGAAGTAGATTATGCTGATGTACCCCGTGATTCTGCCAGCCGTGTGTATATGGAAGCGGAGCGGGCTCTTGTGCGATATGAGTTAGGAAACGTGCTGTTCTTGTCTATGGAGCGCCCTGACTCTGCTGCATCCTGGTATCGAATGGTTATTGATGAAACAGGGGACCTTCCTGTAGCTCAGAGGGCCTACTACGCGTTGGCCGAAGTGCAACAAGCGTTGGGCGATCAGGCTTCTGCCGAGCGGTTGTATCGAGAAGTGCTGGACTTGTATCCTGAAACAGATTTTGCGAATCAAGTGCGTGAGCGGCTTGGATTGGCACAGCAGGTGGTCGAAGTATCCGATTCTCTCGCTTTAGCTGAGGCTGCTTATCGTGAAGCGTATCGAATGTGGCAGGGGCAAGACTATGAGCAGGCTGTTACTGACATGGTGATGATCGCAGCGAATTACTCGGTTCCAGATATGGCGCCCCGCGCCTTGTTGGCTACCGGGACCATTTATTTGGAGTGGGCTGAAAGAGAACAGTTGGATATATACGCGCTGCCGCCTCCTAGCGTCCCCGATTCTATTTTGTTAGCGCAAGGATTGGTGGATTCCACTTTTATTGGACAGGGAGAGTTTGTACGAACGCCTACGGATGCAAATCCAGATGAAGCAAACGAAAATATGTACGATTACGCGTCGGATCCTGCATTTGTGGATGCCTCAAAATTGATCCTCGCTGCAGACTCTGTGCGCAAGCTATCTGACGTATTCCTTAACCGGTCAGACTCACTGTATGTTGTATCGGATTCCTACTATGGGCAGAACGATTCATTGCAGGCGGTCTCTGATTCACTGTATAACCTTTCCGAAACGCTGCAAATTCGATCGGATAAAATGTTTGTGCAGGCAGATTCCCTTCAGGCGCTAGGGCAGGGGAGGCTGACCGCGATGGGGCACGATGAGATGTCGGTTGATTCGGTGCGGCGGGTTCTTGCGACGAAAGGTAATCAAGACCAACCAGCGCAACCCTTTGTTGTGCAGGGGAAGCACTTGAAGCTTGACAAGCTTTTTACAACAGTAAAGGATCGTTTTCCGCGTACTGAGCATGCTACCTATGCTGACCAGATGTTACGCGCTCTTGTTGAAATGCGCCCTCCGCAGGATTCAACCATCGTTGAGTCTCTGGCACAGGAAGACTTAGAGCGGGCCGTAGAGGAAATGTCTGATGAAGAAAGGTATATGAAAGGACCGGGAGGCGTGGATACTACAGCGACAGGCTGGACGCTTGTTGTTGCTTCTTTCTCAGATCAAGAACGCGCTGATGTCCTCAGGCAAGAGTATGAAGCGAAAGGGTTTCGGTCGGGTGTTGTTAAAGGCGCAACGCGATACCGAGTGAGTGTTGGACACTTTCCCGGCCTGGATGAAGCCCGAGCTGGGTTAGTAGCGTACAAAGAAGAGTTGCCCCCCACAGCCTGGTTCTTGGATTTAGAGAAACCAAAGTAGAATTTTATGGCCCTGTGCCAGCAAATTGCTGCACGAGTGAATCCCACGGGTTATAGAGTACGTATCTGGAACTATTGCAGCTTCACAGTGGTTTCGCAAGAACGCTGCTTCGTAACAAATTGCTTTTAAGGAAGTTTAATATACACTCACTGTAAAGTAACATCTTACCCATGCGTCCTTTATCAGGTTGATGGGTTTCTTACAAACAAACTAAGTTTGTCCATATGGCGCAGAACGAGCGCGACAATCAAGACTCAAAGTCTCCCGCTGACGGTAACAACAACAGGATGTCGGAAAGGAGGAATAGATTCTCTTTGTGGATCTATCTAATCGTCTTTTTGGCATTATTGGCGAACTTTTTCATTTTTCTGAATGGAGAAGAACAGAATGCTATTGAGTTTAGCAAGTTTAGAGATCACGTAGAGAACGGCTATGTAGAAGAAGTTGTGATCATAGGGGATACTCGTATTGAGGGGCTTTATACCGAACAAGCAGTCAATGAGCGCAAAGTTGAAACGGTAGAGAGAGGTAATCAGGACTTTCTGGGTTCTGGTGGGGATGACCCTGGCCGTCGTTTTGTAAGCAATAAGTCGCAAGAAGACAATATTTCTGAATTGCTGAACGATAACGGTGTATTATTTAGTTATAAGACCGAGAATAATTGGTTTGGTGGTGTTTTAACCTGGGTTTTCCCCTTAATCATCATTGTGGCGTTGTGGATGTTTTTGATCCGCCGGATGAATCCAGGGTCGCAAGTATTGAATATTGGTAAAAACAAGGCTGTTCTTTTTGATGCGATGGGAGATCACACCATCACGTTTAAAGATGTAGCTGGGCTGGATGAAGCGAAGGACGAAGTTGTTGAGATTGTAGATTTTCTCAAGAATCCAAAGCGATTTACTCGATTAGGTGGCAAGCTGCCTAAGGGCGTTTTGCTTGTTGGCCCTCCGGGTACGGGTAAAACGTTGCTTGCTAAAGCAGTTGCTGGTGAAGCCGGAACCCCATTTTTCTCTCTTTCTGGGTCGGATTTCGTCGAGATGTTTGTTGGTGTTGGTGCGGCTCGTGTACGCGATCTGTTCCGCCAGGCCAAGGAAAAAGCGCCATGTATCATTTTTATTGATGAGATTGATGCGATTGGGCGATCTCGTGGCCGTGGAATGATGATGGGAGCGAACGATGAGCGCGAAAATACGCTCAACCAGATTCTTGTCGAGATGGACGGTTTTAATACAGACAAAGGCGTCATTATCATGGCAGCTACAAACCGTCCTGATGTGCTTGACTCTGCTCTTTTACGTCCTGGTAGATTTGATCGTCAAATTATGATTGATAAGCCAGATCGCAGGGAGCGTGCTGAAATCTTCAAAGTGCACACCCGAAATCTGGTGTTGAGCCAGGATGTAGACATGCATGTGCTTGCAAGTCAAACACCTGGATTTGCAGGTGCTGAAATTGCCAATGTGTGTAATGAAGCAGCCATTCTTGCAGCGCGATTGGATAAGGACGGGATAGAAATGGTAGATTTTGAAAGCGCTATCGATCGCGTGATTGGAGGGCTTGAGAAGAAGAACAAGCTTATCTCTCCTGAGGAGCGGGAAATTGTTGCATACCATGAGGCTGGCCATGCCATTACAGGGTGGTTCCTCAAGCACTCCGATCCCGTTGTGAAGGTATCGATTGTCCCGAGAGGGTTGGCTGCATTGGGATATGCACAATATCTCCCTGAAGAACGGTATCTCTATACGAAAGAAGCACTCGTTGATCGAATGACGATGGCGATGGGCGGGCGAGTAGCTGAAGAGATTGTATTTGGGCGTATTACAACCGGTGCTCAGAATGATCTGGAGCGAATTACAAAAATGGCCTACGCGATGGTTGTGGACTATGGGATGAGTGAACGGGTGGGGCACATTAGCTTTAATCTGTCTAATCGTGTTGAGGAGAGCCCTATGTTCGATAAGCCTTATTCTGAGGAAACAGCCCGTGTGATAGATGAAGAGGTGAAGAGCATTATCGACGATGTGCGTGTGCGTGCCAGAGAGTTGCTTAACGAGAAGCGTGAGAAACTCAATGAAATGGCTGAGGCATTGTTGAAGAAAGAAGTGCTGGGCCCTAAGGATCTGGTTGAGATCTTAGGCGAGCGTCCATACGGCGAGTATGTGTCTGTGAATGGACAGTCGGATGATCCTTCATCTGCTACATCAATGGAGGGTGTGTAGACCTTGAAAAGCGTACTCTTGAAGGAGTACAAACATAGCAAGACATTTGGCACGTGCCCATTATCGATTGATAGTGGGCATTTGCTTTGTGCATGCACACGAATGTTGAATGAGGAACGGTAATTGAACACGATAGGGAAGAAACCAAGAGGGGGAGTAATCGTACTGGGGGCGGGGAATGAAAAGGTGGTGATGTAATTGATATATTGATATGTATCAATTCATTGGTTAAGGGGGTGTTTAGGGAGCAAAATACTAAAAAAGGCCACTTCTTAACAGTATCTTTGCAGAACTAATTGAACATATCTCAAAAAAAGAGTATCATTCTCTTCTGACTAAAAAACGGCGCCTCCTGTTTGGAGGGGTCTTTTAATGGTGCAAGTAAGTCAATAAAAAAAAGATACAACGTGCCAACAATACAGCAATTGGTCCGAAAAGGACGACATCCGAAGGTAAAGAAAACGAAATCGCCGGCATTGTCGAATTGTCCGCAGCGGCGTGGTGTTTGTACGCGTGTATATACCACAACACCTAAAAAGCCGAACTCAGCGCTCCGTAAGGTGGCTAAGGTTCGTCTGACAAATAGTGTTGAAGTGATCGCGTACATCCCGGGGGAAGGTCATAATCTTCAGGAGCACTCTATCGTGTTGGTGCGAGGTGGTCGTGTGAAGGACTTGCCGGGTGTTAAGTATCATATCGTGCGTGGAGCCCTTGATACATCTGGGGTTGAAGATCGCCGTAAGTCGCGATCCAAGTACGGTACGAAGCGGCCTAGAGGATAGGTTCGCGTGTTTGTCGGGTTGACGAGATGGTTCAGAAATTAAAGAATTGAAATATTCATTGGTAGAGCCGATTTGGGCTTTCCATCTTTAAGACTAGGTCTATGCGAAGAAGAAAAGCAGAACGTCGGACGGTATTGCCTGATCCAAAATATAGTGATCAGCTGGTGTCTAAGTTTGTTAACAGTGTGATGGAGAGTGGGAAGAAAAGCGTGGCGCAGAAGATTGTGTATCATGCTTTTGATGTGATTGAGGAGAAGACGGGTGAGCCGGGGATTGATATTTTTAAGAAGGCTGTAAATAATGTGTCGCCGTTGGTAGAGGTGCGGAGCCGTCGTGTTGGTGGTGCAACGTATCAGGTGCCTATCGAGGTTCGTCCTGATCGCCGGGTAGCTCTGGCGTTTCGTTGGATCATTCAGTACGCGAGGAGTCGTGGTGACAAAAGTATGGCACTGCGTTTGGCGAAAGAGTTGATGAGTGCCGCAAATGGTGAAGGTGGGTCTATCAAGAAGAAAGACGACACGCACCGGATGGCTGAGGCGAATAAAGCATTTGCTCACTTTAGATTCTAGGGTCTTTTTGTGCCTTTGGGTCTGGTGCGAGTGGATGTGATAACTCCATGTGCATGCAGTTCTTGCTGTAGCATTAGATTTAAATATATAGACATTACCCAGCGATGAGTAAACATAAATCAATAACCCTCGATCGTACGCGCAATATCGGTATCATGGCGCACATTGATGCGGGGAAAACGACAACCACAGAACGTGTTCTGTACTATACGGGCATTTTGCACCGTATGGGAGAGGTTCATGAGGGTGGTGCTACGATGGACTGGATGGAGCAGGAGAAGGAGCGTGGCATTACAATCACGAGTGCTGCTACCACGTGTTTCTGGGATAATCATCGTATCAATATTATCGATACTCCTGGTCACGTAGACTTTACTGTTGAGGTGGAGCGTTCGCTTCGTATTCTGGATGGAGCTATCGCATTGTTCTGTTCTGTGGGTGGGGTTGAGCCGCAGTCGGAGACTGTTTGGCGTCAGGCTGATAAATACAAAGTGCCTCGTATCGCTTTTGTCAATAAAATGGACAGGACGGGTGCTGATTTTTATCAGGCTATTGAGATGATGAAGGATCGTCTGAAGGCAAATGCAGTGCCTGTGCAGATCCCTATTGGTGCCGGCGATATGTTTAAAGGGGTGGTTGATCTTGTGAAGGGTAAGGCGATTGTATGGAATGATGAAGAGTTGGGTAGCACGTGGGATGAAATCGAAGTTCCTGAGGATCTGAAGAATGATTTCCGTCACTGGCGAATCAATCTTCTCGAAGCTGTTGCTGAGCACAATGAAGATCTTCTGATGAAGTATCTTGAGGAGGGAGAGGATAGCATCACTGAAGAAGAGGTAAGGGAGACTGTTCGTGAGGCGACATTGAGCCTGGATATTACTCCTGTTTTTTGTGGTTCTGCGTTTAAAAACAAGGGCGTTCAGCGTTTGCTGGATGGTGTGATCGACTACTTGCCTAGTCCTGTAGATGTGGATGCTGTTAAGGGGATTCATCCTCGCACAGACGAAGAGATCGAGCGTAAGCCTGATGCTGATGCTCCTTTTAGTGCTGTTGCGTTCAAGATTATGAGTGACCCTTACGTGGGTAAGTTGACGTTCTTCCGTGTTTATAGCGGTACGCTTGAAAAAGGGAAGCAGGTATTTAATGCAACGCGCGGTAAGAAAGAGCGGGCGGGTCGGTTGCTTTTCATGCATGCGAATAGCCGTGAAGATGTGGATGCGGTAAAGGCTGGTGATATTGCAGCGGCTGTGGGTTGGAAAGCTGTACGTACAGGCGATACGCTTTCTGATATTGATAAGCCGGTGATTTTGGAGAAGATGGAGTTTCCTGAGCCAGTAATCCGCATTGCTATTGAGCCTAAAACGAAGGCGGATAGCGAGAAATTGGGTGCTGGGCTACAGAAGCTCGCAGAAGAAGATCCTACCTTCCGTGTGTCGACAGACCATGAGACTGCGCAGACACTTATCGCCGGAATGGGCGAGTTGCACCTTGAAATCATTGTGGATCGTCTCCGCCGTGAGTTTAAGGTAGATGCGAATGTGGGGCGTCCACAGGTTGCGTATAGAGAAGCTCTTACTATGCCTGTTGATCTTGTTTATACCCATAAGAAGCAGAGTGGTGGTCGTGGTCAGTTTGCGGAAGTGCATATTGAGATCGGGCCTAATGAAAGCGCTGTAGGGTTTGAGTTTGAGAATGAAGTTGTGGGTGGAAATATTCCTAGAGAGTACATCCCTTCTGTTGAAAAAGGTGTTCAAAGTGCGATGTCTCAGGGGCCACTTGCTGGGTATCCGGTAGAGGGTATCAAGGCGCGGCTCTATGATGGAAAGTACCACAACGTTGACTCGGACCAAATGTCCTTCGAGATTGCTGGTCGTATGGCTTTCCGCGAAGCTTCTCGTAAAGCGAAGCCGGCATTGATGGAGCCCATCATGGCTGTAGAAGTGGTTACTCCTGATGAGTACATGGGTGATGTGATTGGGGATTTGAATAGCCGCCGTGGGCGTATTGAAAACCTGGGTCAGCGTAATGACGCGCAGGTGATCAATGCGTTGGTGCCTCTATCTGAGATGTTTGGATACTCTACAGATATGCGTTCTATAACGCAGGGTCGTGCCATTTATTCGATGCAGTTCCATAGCTATGATGCCGTTCCTAAGGCCATTGCTGATGAAGTGATTGCAGCAGCGACTGGTATGACCGCTTAATTTTGATATATATACGGTAATTATAAAAAGATTAGACGAACAAATTTGACATGGCGAAAGAGCAGTTTGTACGCAATAAACCTCACGTGAACGTGGGGACAATCGGTCACGTAGACCACGGAAAGACAACGCTGACAGCAGCGATCACGACGGTGTTGGCCAAACGAACAGGCGGTGAAATACGCTCGTTCGATTCGATTGACAATGCCCCTGAAGAGCGCGAGCGCGGCATCACGATCGCAACAGCGCACGTTGAGTACGAGACTGAGAATCGTCACTATGCCCACGTAGACTGCCCCGGTCACGCAGACTACGTAAAGAACATGGTAACAGGAGCGGCCCAGATGGACGGCGCGATCCTGGTCGTAGCAGCCACCGATGGCCCGATGCCACAGACGCGTGAGCACATCCTGCTTGCCCGTCAGGTAGGGGTGCCTTACCTGGTTGTGTTCATGAACAAAGTCGACCTGGTTGACGACGAAGAGTTGTTGGAACTGGTAGAGATGGAAGTTCGCGAACTACTCGATCAGTACGAGTTTCCTGGCGACGACGTCCCAGTGATCATGGGAAGCGCCCTCGGAGCGCTCAACGGTGAAGCAGAGTGGGAAGCGAAGATCGACGAGCTGATGGAAGCGGTTGACACCTACGTGCCCACACCAGAGCGCGACAAAGACAAGCCGTTTTTGATGCCGATCGAAGACGTGTTCTCGATCACGGGTCGTGGAACGGTAGTAACCGGTCGTATCGAGCGTGGCGTGATCAACGTGAACGAGAAAGTAGAGATCGTAGGTATCCGCGAAGAGAAGCAGGAAACAACCGTAACCGGTGTAGAGATGTTTAGAAAGCTGCTCGACAGCGGTGAAGCGGGTGACAACGTAGGTCTGCTTCTTCGCGGTACAGGCAAAGACGAAGTAGAGCGTGGCATGGTAGTGATCAAGCCAGGAAGCGTGAAACCTCACAAAGAGTTCACCAGTGAAGTGTACGTACTGAGCAAGGAAGAGGGTGGCCGTCACACGCCGTTTTTCAAAGGCTATCGTCCTCAGTTCTATTTCAGAACGACGGACGTGACGGGAGACATCGAACTGCCAGAGGGCGTAGAGATGGTGATGCCTGGTGACAACACGCAGTTTACGGTGAAGTTGATCCAGCCAGTGGCGATGGAAGAAGGGTTGCGCTTTGCGATCCGAGAAGGCGGCCGGACGGTAGGAGCCGGAGTAGTATCGAAGATCCTGGATTAAGAGTATCAAAAAGGGGCTGGCCTTTGTCAGCCCCTATTTATTGAAAGATAAAGTATGGCTAGTCAGAAGATTCGTATCAAGCTCAAGTCCTTTGATCATAGCTTGATCGACAAGAGTGCTGAAAAAATTATACGAACAGTTAAGGCAACTGGAGCTGTAGTAAGTGGGCCAATCCCTCTTCCTACCCGCAAGTCAGTGTATACTGTTCTTCGAAGTCCACACGTGGACAAAAAGAGCCGTGAGCAGTTTGAAACGCGCAGTCATAAAAGATTGATTGACATTCTTTCAACGAGTAGTAAAACCGTTGACGCGCTCATGAAATTAGAGCTCCCTAGTGGGGTTGATGTTGAGATCAAAGTTTGATCGAAATTGATTTTAAAGATTCATTACGCAATGTTCGCTCCCAAGTTGATAAATAAGTTTTTATATGTGCTGATTGCCTCCTTGATTATTGTTGGATGTGATTCCAGTGATGATGATGGAGGGGCTGACACACCTGCCGCTGAATTATTTCAAGGCAGCTGGGAAGTAGTCTCGGCAGCGGATATGGGTGGCTCGCGGGATCAGACAGCAGTTATTGCGGACCTGGGTGTGCTGAGTATAGGATTTGATGATGCAGGAATGTACGCATTGGCTTTCGATTTTGTAGACGAAACTGAAGACGACTTAAGCGTGGATGGCGTATATGCTGTTTCCGAGTCAAATACGTCGATCACATTAACAGTTTCACTAAATGGACTAAGTGTTCCACTCGGGTTTACCTACCGGTTCATCGATGATGATAGGGTAGAACTTACCACCGTTGAGCCTTCGATTGCAGCGACAATTGGTCTTCTTTTAGGGGCCGCCCTTGAGGGCAATGCAGTGTTGGTATTGGATCGGGTCGGATAGAGTTTTTCTGGGCCTTAAGCCCTTGAATCAGTTTACCTTTAAATAAAATCAGTATAGCAGCCATGGGCAGCGGATTGATAGGAAAAAAAATAGGAATGACAAGCATCTTCACCGAAGACGGTGATAACATTCCTTGTACGGTTATAGAGTCACATCCAAATGTTGTGACCCAGGTAAAGACGGCTGATAGCAGCGATGGGTACAGTGCTGTGCAATTGGCATATGGAGAGAAGAAGGAGAAGCGTACATCGAAAGCGATGCAAGGTCATTTTGATAAAGCGGGAACGACCAACAAAAAGAAACTCGTAGAGTTTCGGGACTTTCCTGGGGAAGAGATTGGATTGGGCGATGAGATGCGAATTGAGGATGTTTTTGAAGAGGGTGATATGGTTGATGTAGTTGGTACGTCCAAGGGAAAAGGATTTCAAGGTGTAGTTAAGCGTCACAATTTTGGTGGTGTAGGGATGCAAACTCACGGCCAGCACAATCGCCAACGTGCACCTGGATCTATTGGTCAGTCTTCGGACCCTTCGCGTGTTTTCAAAGGCGTGAGAATGGCTGGGCAGATGGGGAACGAGCGTGTGAAGATTCAAAACCTTGAAGTCATACGCATTTACCCTGAGCACAATGTGTTGCTTGTGAAGGGAGCCATACCTGGTCCTAAGAACGGATTTGTGGAGATTCACAAGAAAAACTAGATCGTCGCGCTATTACTGTGGCGGTTTGCCAGAGTAGTAAAGCACTCTAAATTTGCAAAGAAAAGAGTAGAGTAAAAGAGCAATGGAATTGAAGGTCCTCAAAATAGATGGCAAAAAAACTCGCCGGTCCGTCCAGATGAATGAGTCGGTTTTTGGGATTGAGCCAAACGACCATTCAATATGGCTGGATGTTCGTCGTATTCAGGCAAATGGGCGTCAAGGAACGCACAAGGCCAAAGAACGGAGCGAGATTACGGGGAGTACGCGAAAGTTATACCGCCAAAAAGGTACAGGGCACGCTCGTGCAGGTAGTGCTAAGTCGCCTTTGCGTCGAGGTGGTGGAACAGTGTTTGGTCCTCGGCCGCGTAATTATGGGATTAAAGTTAACCGGAAAACGCAATTGCTTGCCCGCCGCTCTGCGCTGTCTTATAAGGCAAAAGAAAATGCTATATATGTTGTAGAGGATTTTCAGCTTGAGCAACCCGATACGCAAGTATTATTGGGAATGCTTGGCGCGCTAGAGGTAGGTAATTCAAATGTGTTGCTTTTGACTGCATCGCATGATGAAAACGCCTATAAGTCTGGCCGGAATATTCCGCGATTCAACGTTCTTGAGGCGCGGCAGGCTTCGACAGTTGATGTTTTAAACGCTCAGACGCTGATATTGCAGGAAGGAGCACTGGAGACGTTAAATACGAATTTAGCGCAGGAAGGCGTTGTTTCTACCTCGCAAGCAACTGAAGCCGCAGGAGAAGAATAGTTTCGGGCACGATTTGATTATTAAACAGACCAATGGCTAGAAGTATTTTAATAAGACCCTTTGTGACCGAGAAAATGTCTGCTCTGATGGAGCAGGGTCACTTTGCCTTTGTGGTTGACAAAGGGGCAAATAAGGTGGAGATCCGCAAAGAAATTGAAAAGCGGTATCCTGGCGTCAAAGTGAAAGAGGTTAGAACGATTAATGTGCGTGGAAAACGTCGCCGGCAGTTTACGAAACGGGGAGTGATAGAAGGGCGGAAATCTGCCTACAAACGGGCTATTGTAACATTGCAGCCTGATAGTGAGCAGATTGATTTCTTTGAGAATGTCTAAACGTGATAGGGTATTGTAATGGCAATCCGACAATTAAAACCCATGACACCTGGCCAACGGCATCGCTCGGTCTCGAATTTCGAGCGAGTGAGCAAGTCGAAGCCAGAAAAGAGCCTCATCGCTCCTCTTAAGAAAAAAGGCGGGCGTAATAATACTGGGCGTATTATGGTTCGTCACCAGGGTGGTGGGCATAAGCGTCGATATAGAATTATTGATTTTAAGCGGAATAAGTTTGGCGTTCCTGCGAAAGTAGCTGCGATTGAGTACGATCCTAACCGGTCTGCACGTATAGCTCTGCTGGTCTACGCAGATGGAGAGAAGAGATACATCATCGCTCCTAATGAGATCACAGTAGGAAGCACAGTGATGAATGGTCCAGATGCTCCTCCAGAGCCTGGAAATTGTTTGCCATTGTCGAAAATTCCAGTAGGTACGTTTGTACACGCCATTGAAATGAAGCCTGGTAAAGGCGCTCAGTTGGCCCGATCTGCTGGTACGTTTGCTCAGCTTACGGCTCGTGAAGGAAAGTACGCTACACTGAGGCTTCCATCTGGGGAAACCCGAATGGTACCCGTCCGCTCTATGGCAACGATTGGTACTACGAGTAATCCTGAGCACAATAACATTGATGTGGGCAAGGCAGGCCGTAAACGATGGTTGGGCGTTCGTCCGAAGACGCGTGGTGTTGCTATGAACCCGGTGGATCACCCAATGGGTGGTGGAGAAGGAAAGTCTTCAGGTGGACATCCGAGGTCGCCCAATAGTGTGCCGGCAAAAGGATTCAAGACTCGAGCAAAACGGAAGCAATCGGATAAATACATACTTCGTCGCAGAGGATCTAAGTAATTAAGAGCTGGATAGGCGAAAGCAGACGAACATTAAATCATAACTATACATGGCTAGATCACTTAAAAAAGGACCATTTGTCCATTTTAAGCTACAGAAGAAAGTAGATCAACTAAATGAAGGCGGCAAAAAGAAGGTCATTAAGACCTGGAGTCGTGCATCCATGATCACGCCTGATTTTGTCGGACATACGTTTGCAGTACACAATGGCAAGCAATTTATACCAGTGTATATAACTGAAAATATGGTAGGGCATCGTCTCGGAGAGTTTTCGCCTACACGTACGTTCAGGGGGCATGCAGGGGATAAAAAAGATAAGCGTGGTAAGCGCTAATACAATAGACATTGTGACTTGAGAGGCATTAATACTGCCAAGATTTAAAAGGGTTATGGAAGCAAAAGCTGTACGAAAATATATTCGAAGTTCGCCAAGAAAGATGAGAACAGTGGCGAATGTGGTTCGCGGTCAACGTGTACCTGAAGCAATCAATGCCTTGAATTTTCTGCCGCAGAAAGTAACGGATACAGTTCGGCGTACCATTTTGTCCGCAGTACATAATTTGATGGATAAGTATCAGGAAGAGCGGCTTGAAGAAGATGAATTGGTAGTGCGTGAGATTCGAGTTGATGAAGGGCCTCAATTTAAGAGATTCCGCCCTGCACCACGTGGACGAGCACAGCCTATCCTGAAGCGTACGAGTCATCTGACTGTTGTTGTAGGAACGCACGGTGAGGAAGAAGAGGAGAGTGACGAAGAATAGGACAGGAGCTAGATTGCGCTTACAGCTGAATAGAAATTTTTAATGTCAAAATAGGTTTTAAAATTGGGTCAAAAAACGCATCCCGTCGGTTTTCGACTAGGCATCATTAGAGGTTGGGATTCCAACTGGTATGCTGAGAAAGATTTTTCTGAAAAGCTTGTTGAGGACGAAGAGATCCGCAAGTATCTCGCTGCACGATTGAAGCGAGCTGGGTTGAGTCGTGTTGTTATAGAACGTACTCCAAAGCGAGTCATATTAACGTTGCACACAAGTAGACCTGGTGTTGTAATTGGCCGAGGCGGTGCTGAGGTTGAGAAGCTGCGTGAGGAGTTGAAAAAACTTACCAGCAAAGACATCCAGATCAACATCAACGAGATCAAGCGTCCCGAATTGGATGCAGGCCTCGTAGCTCAGAATGTTGCTCAGCAGTTAGAAGGTAGGGTTTCGTTCAGACGTGCGATGAAGCAGGCGATTACCGCAGCAATGCGTATGGGAGCTGAGGGCATTCGTATCAAAGTGGGTGGCCGTTTAGGTGGTGCAGAGATGGGGCGAACCGAGCAGTATTTGGAGGGCCGGGTACCTTTGCATACCGTGCGTGCAGATATCGATTATGCGGAAGCCAAAGCGTTTACCATTTACGGAATCCTTGGAGTGAAAGTATGGATCTTTAGAGGAGAAGTAATAGGAAAGCCTGATTTGAGCCCTAATGTTCAGGCTCAGCGTCATCAACAGCAAAACAAGCAACAAGAGCCACCAGAAAGAAGACGGCGTAAGCGTCGTGGTGGTCCGAGAAAAGGCGGTGGATCTGGCGGTGGCAGAGGCGGCGGAAACAACAATAAATCAGACAGCTAACGTATTTCCGGCGTTGGCCGGTAGAAAATAACCTTATTGGAAAAGAGAGGGTGTCATTATGTTAATGCCAAAGCGTACGAAGTATCGCCGTGCCCAGAAAGGGCGCATTAAAGGCAATGCAACGCGCGGTACTCGTATCAATTTTGGGGACTTTGGTATAAAGGCGCTTGAGCCGGGACGTATTACTAGCCGGCAAATTGAAGCAGCCCGTATTGCCATGACTCGTCGGATGAAAAGGGTTGGACGTGTTTGGATTCGAATATTTCCTGACAAGCCAATCACTAAGAAGCCGGCCGAAACTCGTATGGGTAAAGGTAAGGGGTCTCCAGAGTATTGGGTTGCCGTTATCAAGCCAGGTCGAATCCTATTTGAAATTGGCGGTAACGTTTCACCAGAGCTTGCAAAAGAATCTTTGCGGCTTGCCCAGCAGAAACTACCTATTAAAACCAAGTTTGTGGTTCGTCCGGATTATGTATCCAACGAGTAGCACTTGGGAGATATAAGCGCCTACCAAAAATGAAAGCAAAGGAAATTAGAGAGCTAAGACTCGAAGAGATTGTGCAGCGAATTAGTGAAGAGCAGGAGAAGCTTGATCAGCTTAAGTTTCAACATGCAATCGCTGATTTGCAAAATCCAATGCAAATTAAGCACTCTCGCCGTCTTGTAGCTCGGTTGAAATCGATACTTAAAGAGAAAGCAGAATAATAGCTGCACAAAACAACTAACTGGTAGTTGGTGAGGTGTTGGCTCACCAAGCCGAGGAGAAACACATGGAAGTAACAAAGCGAAATAGTCGAAAAGAGCGTGTGGGTCTGGTCGTGAGTGACAAGATGGATAAGACCATTACTATTGCCATTGAGCGGCAGGTCAAACATCCTATCTACAAGAAGTTCTTGAAAAAGACCACTAAGCTGATGGCACATGATGAGAACAATGAAGCTCATCAAGGCGATACAGTGAGGATCATGGAAACGCGACCTTTAAGTAAGAACAAAAGGTGGCGCCTGGTTGAAGTATTAGAGCGCGCGAAGTAAGCGACATACTTAGGAAACACATATTCAAAGTTTAAAGGATATTAGGAAATAGCCATGATACAGCAGGAATCGAGACTAGCAGTAGCTGACAACAGTGGAGCAAAAGAAGTGCTCTGTATTCGAGTACTGGGGGGCAGTGGCCGTCGTTACGCCCGTTTAGGAGATAAGATTATTGTCTCAGTGAAGTCCGCTATGCCAGGTGGAAATGTCAAGAAAGGGGAAGTAAGTACGGCTGTGGTTGTTCGCACCAAAAAAGAATATCGTCGAAAAGATGGTTCATACATCCGATTTGATGAGAATGCAGCGGTGCTTCTGAATAACCAGGACGAGCCAAGAGGAACCCGTATTTTTGGGCCGGTAGCTCGCGAATTACGAGAAAAGCAATTTATGCGAATTGTTTCTCTAGCACCTGAAGTATTGTAAATAGCCCCATAGGGATGTTAGGAGTTCATTTATTGCACTCCAAATCCCAGGGAATATAGAAGTTGAGAATTATGCCTCGCACAAAGAACAAGCAAAAAAAGCTTCATGTAAAGAAGGGCGATACAGTGATGTTGACCAAGCAGATTACTGCTACAGCGTCTCTGAACTCTGATCGTCCAAAAGGTTATGTCGGTAAAATACTGCGCGTTTATCCAGAGCGCGAGCGTGTTATCGTTGAGGGTGTGAATTTGCGTATTCGGCATACGAAACCAAATCAGACGTACCCTCAAGGTGGACGTATTCCTCGCGAAATGCCTATTCATGTGTCCAATGTGATGCCAGTAGATTCAAGTGGAAACCGCACGAGAATTGGACGGAAGTGGATTCAGGATCAGGAGACAGGACGTGGGCGATGGATTCGCTATGCAAAGAGTACTAACGAAGAATTAGACCGTTAAGGTTGAGCAGGTTTATCTGCACTTGTTACACAATAGATAGAATACGCGAGCAATGGCTTACACTGCACGTTTAAAAGAAAAATATCGCACTGAAGTGATTCCTGAATTGCAAAAGCAGTTCAATTATGACAACATCATGCAGGTGCCCAAGCTTGTGAAAATAAGCGTTAATAAAGGAGTTGGCGGAGCATCTCAGAACAAAAAGTTGCTTGAAGATGCAGTTAACGAAATTCGTTCAATCTCAGGTCAACAACCGATGATTGCGAAAGCTCGAAAAAGTGTATCTAACTTCAAGTTGAGAGAAGGAATGCCTATTGGTGCATTTGTTACACTTCGAGGAGATCGCATGTACGAATTCCTGGATCGATTGGTAACGCTAGCACTGCCAAAAGTGCGTGACTTTAGAGGAATTCCGGATAAGAGCTTTGATGGCCGCGGGAATTACTCACTGGGTATCAAGGAGCAAATTATCTTCCCTGAAATCAATGTCGACAAAATTGATAATATCAGTGGATTAGACATCACCTTTGTTACCACCGCTAAAACCGATGAGGAATCCTACGCTTTACTGAAAGCAATGGGAATGCCGTTTATCAGGCGAGAAACAGCGGATGCATAAAAAGTTTATTCATTGTAAGAGATAGATAGAATATGGCTAAGAAATGTTGGATAGCTCGAGAGCGTAAGCGCCGTAAGATGGTGGATTTATATGCTGATAGAAGGAGCCGACTTAAAGCCGCTGGCGAATACGAAGCCCTTCAGAAACTGCCACGGGATGCGAGCCCGGTTCGTTTAAAGAATCGCTGTGCATTAACTGGGCGATCTAGAGGGTATCTAAGAAAATTTGGTATCTCTCGAATCAAGTTTCGTGAGATGGCACTTGCCGGCAAAATACCAGGAGTACGAAAAGCTAGTTGGTAAGCGTCTCATTTGCGAGGCCTGATCAATAGCCGAAAAAAATAATTGTTATATGAGTGGAATTTCTGATCCAGTTGCAGATTATCTGACCCGGATACGTAATGCGCAAAGCGCAAGGCATCGCCATGTAGATGTACCAGCTTCCAAGCTGAAGCGAGCGATGACTCAGATCCTTACAGAAAAGGGATACATCCGTAGGTACATTGATATTGATGATGGTAAACAAGGATTGATTCGATTGTACCTGAAGTATGACAAAGGCGGTAAGCCAGTCATTCAGCTTCTGAAGCGAATCTCGAAGCCAGGATTACGTACCTATGTGAACGCTGAGAAGCTTCCAAGAGTAATGAATGGGTTGGGCATTGCCATCCTTTCTACCTCAAAAGGGGTAATGACGGACAAGGAAGCGAGATTGATCAACGTAGGCGGTGAAGTGCTGGCATACGTGTACTAGGCGGAAATAGACTGGACGCTGCGGAAATAACCAGTCAAGAAATTAAATATAAACTTTCAAAATCAATCGAGGTCTGATATGTCTCGTATCGGCAAGTTGCCAATAAATGTTAGTGGTGGTGTAAGCATTAACATAGCCCCTAATAATCTGGTAACAGTTAAAGGACCCAAAGGTGAATTAAGCCTACAGGTTGATCCCGAAATAAAGGTTGCTGAAGAAGAAAGCCAGTTGGTTGTTGAGCGCCCTACTGACCAGAAGCGACATCGTGCCATGCACGGTTTGTATCGCTCATTGATCAATAATATGGTTACTGGAGTTACCGAAGGGTATAAAATTGAACTGGAGGTGATTGGGGTTGGTTATCGAGCTTCTATGAATAATGGAGTGCTCGAACTGGGCTTAGGATTTTCTCATCCTATTTATTTCTTGCCTCCAAAGGGTGTGAACATTGAGGTAGATCCTAAACGAGGTAAGAACCCGATTATCATCATTGAAGGCATTGATAAGCAGATGGTAGGGCAGGTTGCAGCTAAGATTAGAAAATTAAGACCACCAGAGCCTTACAAAGGCAAAGGTGTTCGATATGTTGGCGAATACGTTCGGCGTAAAGCAGGTAAAACAGCTGGCCGATAGGTGCTTTGTTCTCTTTTTAATTATTGTATCCTATGCAGCACTGAAGGGTCAGCAATCTTTCAGTCATAGAAAAAAATGGCAAAAAATAAAAAACTCATTAGCCGTAATCGTATTCGGTTACGCATTCGTAAAAAGATCCAGGGAACGGCTGATCGTCCTCGGCTCAGCGTATACAGATCAAATAAGCATATGTATGCGCAGCTAATCGATGACTTGACGGGCCGAACGTTGGCAGCTGCGTCCACATTTGAAGGTGGCGGTTCTGGAAACCCTACAGAAAAAAGCAAAGAAGTTGGAAAGCTGCTTGCTGAACGAGCCAAAGATGCTGGACTCGAAACCGCTGTATTTGACAGAAATGGATATCGGTATCATGGCCGAGTCAAAGCGCTAGCCGAAGGTGCACGAGAAGCAGGCTTACAATTGTAGCAAGCACTCGCTCCTGATAGAAAATATTGCTAAACATAAGAAATCATGGCAAAAGGTAGAAATAGAAGAACACGCGAACGCGCAAGTGCTCCCCAAAAAGAATGGATCGAGAAGCTTGTATCTGTAAAGCGTGTTGCTAAGGTTGTAAAGGGTGGGCGACGCTTTTCATTCAATGCAGTTGTAGTTGTTGGTGATGGCCAAGGAATTGTAGGTTCTGGTCTTGGTAAAGCCAATGAAGTCGCAAGTGCTATCGCTAAAGGGACTGAAGACGCAAAGAAGAATGTAATTTCAGTGCCTGTTAAAGGGGGGACCATACCTCATACAGTAATCGGTAAGCAGGATGCAGGGCGTGTACTGCTGAAACCTGCTGCTCATGGAACTGGTGTAATAGCCGGTGGTGGAGTCCGTGCTGTACTTGAATGCGCTGGAATCTCAGACATTTTATCAAAGTCATTAGGGTCGAGCAATCCTCATAACCAGGTTGCTGCTACCCTGGATGCGCTGGCATCTTTGCAGGATCCGCTTGAAGTAGCGGAACGAAGAGGAATTCCCCTGAAGAAAGTATACGAGGGCTGATGCGTCCCATCTTCTCTAGGATTTGGGTTTTAAGCAGCAAGAAAACATGGCACAGTTAAAAATAAAACAGACACGGAGTGTTATTCGGCGATCTAAGAAGCAGAAGCTCACTATGGAAGCTCTTGGTCTCCGAAAAATGCACCAAACGGTTGTTCATAACGATACACCGCAAATTCGCGGCATGATAAACATCGTGCACCATTTGGTCACCATTGAAGAAATTGATTGATATGGATCTAAGTAATCTGAAACCAGCCAAAGGAGCGACAAAGTCGCGAAAACGAATCGGGCGTGGCGTGGGGTCTGGATATGGCGGTCACAGTTCCACAAGAGGGGATAAAGGTCAAAAGAGCCGTTCAGGTGCCAGTATTCCAATCTGGTTTGAAGGTGGTCAGATGCCTTTGCAGCGTCGGATCCCGAAGTTCGGTTTTAAGAATCGTTTCCGTACAGAATACCGTGGAATCAATGTATCACGGTTGTCGCGTCTTATTGAAGAAGGACGTATCGATGCTTCTGAAGTCATTACTCCTGAAGTGATGGTTCAAGCGGGTATCGCGCGGAAATCTGATTTGATCAAGATACTCGGAAGTGGGGAGTTGAGCTCGCCAGTGAAAGTATCTGCTCACGCCTTTAGTGCCTCGGCTAAAAGCAAGATTGAAGGAGCGGGCGGGGAAGTTTTAGTAATTGGTTGATGGTTTTAGGCTCATTTTGTGAGCCCATTAAATGGATAAGTTATGGCTGGCTTTGCCGAGAGTATTCGTAACATTTGGAAAGTAGAAGAACTGCGTCAGCGGATCTTCTATACGATCCTTTTGCTAGTAGTATATCGCATCGGTGCCCAGGTAACATTGCCTGGTGTAAATGCGAGCATATTGGCTAACGTAAGTAGTCAAAATACCAATAACCTGTTTGGGCTCCTCGATTTATTCGTAGGAGGGGCGTTTAGCCAGGCAGGTATCTTCGCATTGGGCATCATGCCGTATATCACGGCATCGATCATTATTCAGTTGTTGGGTGCTGTTTCCCCATACTTCCAGAAGCTTCAACGTGAAGGGGAAGAAGGGCGAAGAAAAATCACGCAGCTAACGCGATACGGTACTGTACTGATTACAGCTGTTCAATCTGTTGGTTATGCGATCAACCTCCTATCTGGTGCAACTGCTGAAGCGATTGCTATTGATTCCACATTCTTCATGATTACAACGGTAATCGTTCTCACGGCAGGAACTGTGTTTGTGATGTGGTTAGGGGAGCGAATTACAGAGAGCGGAATAGGAAATGGTATTTCACTGATCATTATGATTGGTATCATCGCCTTCCTTCCACAAGCCCTCTTTAACGAGTTCAGCAACTCTGCGAACTTCTTTATCTTCTTGCTTGAAATTGGTGTGTTGGGTGCGGTAATCGCTTTCGTGATCTTGGTGTCGCAAGGGACGCGCCGTATTCCGGTTCAGTATGCGAAGAGAGTTGTTGGCCGGAAGGTGTATGGAGGCACTACGCAGTACTTACCTATCAGGGTGAATGCGGCAGGGGTAATGCCTATCATCTTTGCGCAGTCCATCATGTTTGTTCCGGCGACTATTGCTCAGTTCTTCCCTGATAATGATGGGATGCAGGCTTTCGGTGCGTGGTTCTCAGACATCTCGGGCTGGGGCTATTCGATCGTTTTCTTCTTCATTTGTGTCTTCTTTACTTATTTCTATACAGCTATTGCTGTAAACCCGAAAGAAATGGCAGATACGATGAAGCGGCAAGGTGGGTTTATACCTGGTATACGGCCTGGTAAACAAACCAGTGAGTTCATTGATAATATCCTGACTCGTATAACGCTGCCTGGATCTGTCTTCCTTGGTTTTGTAGCTATCCTTCCTGCCTTTGCGATGCAAGCAGGAGTTATAACCGACTTTGCACTCTTCTATGGAGGTACGAGTCTTTTAATTCTTGTACAGGTTACCTTGGATACACTGCAACAAATCGAGAGCCACTTGCTCATGCGTCACTACGACGGATTCATGAAAGCTGGCCGAGTTCGAGGGCGGAGAGCCTTTTAATAAACCCAGGTAGCCCTACAGGTTGTACTACATTCTTACTTATGGTCCATCTGAAAAACCTTCAAGAGATACAGCATCTAAGAGAATCGGCTCAATTGGTTAGTCGAACCCTCGCAGAAGTGGCTGGTCATATGCGGGAAGGGGTAACTACCCTGGAGTTGGACAAAGTTGCAGAGGATTATATCACAGGGCACAATGCTCGCCCTGCTTTCAAAGGGTATAAAGTAGGTCGCGAAGTTTTCCCTTCAACCCTTTGTACCTCTGTGAATCAGCAGGTCGTTCATGGGATTCCCAATGACGTTCCTTTGAAGTCTGGAGATATAGTGTCTATAGACTGCGGCGTTCACTTGAACGGCTATTATGGAGACAGCGCGTATACCTTTGGGGTAGGCCAGCTGAGTGATGAAGTGATAAAGTTGTGCCACGTGACCTATGACTCATTATACAAAGGGATTGAGAAATCCCGCGTAGGATTTCGAGTGGGGGATATCTCAGAGGCGATACAGTCTTATTGTGAAGGACATGGGTACGGGGTAGTAAGAGATCTCGTAGGCCATGGAATAGGTCGAAGCTTGCACGAAGCTCCTCAGGTACCCAATTTCGGTAGAAAGGGAACGGGGCGAAAGCTTAAGAAAGGTTTGACTATATGCATTGAGCCCATGATAAATATGGGCACTCATGAGGTTTACACTGGTGAAGACCGGTGGACCATCAATACCCTTGACGAATTACCTTCTGCTCATTACGAGCACATGGTATTAATCGATAAAGGTGAAGCAGAGGTACTTAGTACCTTTGAATACATCGAAAATATAATAGAAGCACCCTATAAATTGGAGTTTACAAATGGCTAAACAAAAAGCCATAGAGCAAGACGGAGAAGTGATTGAAGCATTACCAAACGCTCAATTCCGAGTCCGTTTGGAAAATGGTCATGAAATACTAGGATTGTTGTCTGGTAAAATGCGAATGCACTTTATCAAAATTCTTCCTGGTGACAAAGTAAAGATCGAATTATCCCCATATGATCTGTCCAAGGGGCGGATTGTGTATAGATATAAGTAATTTACTTGGACGGAAGGAAAGCGTAAGAACTTTTGTTCGAGTGGTACGTTTATCGTACGCTTTGCCCCTTCTGGGCGAATTTAAACCTTCTAACATATTGATCATTCCCATGAAAGTACAGGCGAGTGTGAAAAAAAGAAGCTCTGACGACAAAATTGTTCGTCGTAAAGGGCGCGTTTACGTTATTAACAAGAAGAATCCGAAGCACAAGCAGCGTCAAGGATAAGCCGCAGCTTCGTATAAAGAGTAGAGTATCATGCCACGAATTGCAGGTGTTGACGTCCCGAATAATAAGAGAGGTGAAATCGCTCTCACATCCATTTTCGGAATTGGGCGTTCGTTAGCAAAAGAAGTTTTACAACGTGTTGGGATTGATTATAACCTCCATCCTAGCAAATGGAGTGAGGATGAGACTCGTCAAGTCCGCCGGCTTATTGAAGACGAGTACCTGGTAGAAGGGCAACTCCGAACTGAACGACAACTTAATATCAAGCGATTGATGGACATTGGTTGTTACAGAGGATTGCGTCATCGTAAAGGACTTCCTCTTCGCGGGCAGCGAACCAAAACGAATGCTCGTACCAGGAAAGGACGCAAGAAGACAGTGGCTGGTAAGAAGAAGGCTCCGCGTAAATAGTATAATATTGATTGGTTGTAGTACATAAAACAGCATGGCTAAGAAGCAAAAAGGATCAAGGACAACTAGAAAAAAGAAGGTAGTTGTCGAAGCCAACGGACAGGCACACATCAAGGCGACATTTAACAACGTGATGATCACACTTACTGATCAGTACGGGAATGTGATTTCGTGGGCCAGTTCAGGAAAAATGGGTTTCAAGGGGAGCCGCAAGAATACTCCTTATGCGGCACAGGTAGCTTCATCTGCTGCTGCAAAAGAAGCACATGACCTTGGGTTGAGAAGAGTGGAAGTATTTGTTAAAGGTCCTGGTTCTGGTCGTGAATCTGCTATCCGCGCGCTGTCAACAGCGGGATTAGAGATCGCTACGATCAGAGATGTAACTCCGATTCCACATAATGGCTGCCGGCCTCCTAAGCGACGACGTGTTTGATTACGCGTTGCGTGTCTTAGGTATAACTTCCGGCTACGAGTCAACAGGGCTCGTACGTTTGTATCAGTTTAATATTTAGCAAACGAGAGGTAAACATATGGCCCGATATAGAGGCCCTAAACAAAAAATTGCACGGCGATTTAAAGAGCCGTTGTTTGGCCCGAGCAAGTCGCTCGAGCGTAAACCATATCCTCCCGGCCAGCACGGCCGAGGCAGACGAGGAAAAGAGAGCGAGTACTCTGTACAGCTCAAAGAGAAGCAAAAAGCAAAACATACGTACGGGTTGCTTGAAAGGCAATTTAGAAATCTCTTTGAGAAAGCTGCTCGCAAGAAAGGGGTAACTGGCGAGAATTTGCTGAAGTTTTTGGAAGCGCGTCTAGATAACACTGTATTCCGTCTCGGATTCTCTATGACTCGCAGGCAAGCAAGGCAGTTTGTTACGCACAATCATGTTTTGGTAAATGATCGTGTTGTGAACATCCCTTCATATCAATTACGAGCTGGTGATATCATTGCGATTCGACCTCGAAGTAGAAAATGCGTTTCTATCCAAGAGGCCGCTAAGACCAATCGCAAATCTTTTCCATGGTTGGAAGTAGATCGTAAAGATTTGCGAGGCAAGTTTCTTGACCTCCCCAATCGCGAGGATATCCCTGAGAATATACGTGAGCAACTCATCGTTGAGCTCTATTCCAAGTAGGATCCTTCTGCTTGGAGCCTTTGTGCATCTTTCCTGATGCGCAAAACAAAAATATATTAATTGGGTCTTTGACAAATTAAAGAATAAAGTACTGAATATGAGTACATACACGATCCAGATGCCAGATGGCGTTCAGCCAGAAGAAATGACAGATACCCATGGCGTATTCGTCATACAACCTCTTGAGCGCGGATATGGAGTAACGATTGGAAATGCCCTGCGTAGAGTTTTGCTATCCTCTTTGGAAGGGGTATCTATAACTGCTATTAAGATAGATGGCGTCCAGCATGAATTCTCCACTATCCCTGGTGTTATCGAGGACGTTTCAGAAATCATCTTAAACCTCAAAGCTGTACGGTTTAAGCCGAACGATACTGTGGATTCAAACATCCACCTTGTACTACGTGGCCCTGGCGAATGGACAGCAAAAGATATCGGTGATGCTACTAACGACTATGAAGTCCTAAATCCCGATTATCACATTGCCGAACTTTCTGAAGGAGCTGAACTTTCAGTTGAGCTACGGATGGGAAGAGGGCGTGGCTATGTTCCTTCAAATGAGAACAAGCATGCCGACGATCCTATCGGAGTAATTGCAATTGATTCTATCTTTACACCAATCAAGAACGCACGGTATACAATCAATCCTACCCGTGTAGGTCAAAAAATTGATTACGAGCGATTGGTATTGGACGTAACGACCGACGGTTCTGTGACTCCAGAAGATGCGTTGCATCAAGCTGCTGTCATATTGAAGGACCACGTTGCACTATTCCTCAAAATTGACGAGCCTTCGCAGCCAACCGTTGAAGAGAAAGAGGTTGATGCAGAAGTTCAGAGGATTCGCGAGCTACTATCACAGCCAGTGGACGAACTCGATCTTTCAGTTCGTGCACACAACTGCTTGAAAGCTGCAAACATTAAAAATATCGGTGATCTGGTTCGTAGAGACGAGCCTGAGATGCTGAAATTCCGAAACTTTGGTCGCAAGTCTTTGCAAGAACTTATGCAAGTCCTTGAAGAACGTGGCCTTCACTTTGGGATGGATGTTGATAAGTACATGCAAGACTAATTGCATGGAGCTGCTCAACTATTAGAGCAGAGGACGAACAGTTATCGGATTTAACAGGTATCTGATTACTGGGTAAAAAAAGCCCATTGTAACAATGAGACATCAGAAGAAAGGATTTAAGCTGGGGAGAACCCACTCGCATAGGAAAGCAACACTAAGTGCTCTTTCCAACGCGCTCATCATGCATAAGCGCATAACCACAACGCTGACCAAAGCTCGTGCTTTGCGTATGCATGTTGAACCTATTATAACCAGAGCTAAAGAAGACTCTACTCATAATAGACGCCAGGTTTTCCGTTACTTACAGGATAAACGAGCAGTTACTGAACTCTTTGGCGAGGTAGCTCAGAAGGTTGGTGATCGTCCAGGTGGCTATACACGCGTCATTAAACTGGGTCAACGAGCCGGTGATGCAGCCGAGATGGCAATCATTGAGCTTGTAGATTACAACGACGATGGTTCATCTAGTTCTTCAAAACAGTCTTCTAAGAGAAGAACTCGACGTGGACGTCGTAAGAAAACTGAAGAGGGAGCCACAACTGCAGCAGCATCGACCGCTGTGGCGGAGGCTGAAGAAACTGTTGCTGAAGAAGTAGAGGAAGTCGTTGAGGAAGTGGAGGAAGTTGTTGAGGAGGTAGAGGAAACAGTCGAAGAAACAGTCGCCGAGGTTGAAGAGGAAGTGAGCGATGAGGGTGGCGAAACTGCTGAAGGTGAAGATGAGGAGAAAAAAGAGGAATAATAACTCTCTAATCGGTACAATTTAGTTTCTTAAGGCACTTCCTTGATTCGAAGTGCCTTTTTTTATTCTTGAAAATCGTTGCAGTGTGACGAATTTGCTTCAGGAACTGGCCAATCATCTTACGTTTTAATATTGCATGATTGAAGTTTCGGAAATCTTAAAAGGAGCGCACATCAGTGTCGATGAGGAATACGAAGTAAAATTAGCTGAACTTTTATTGCTTTGTAGAAAGCATCTACACTCTGTTGATGAAGAGCTCATTGAGCGCGCCTATCGTTTGAGCTATTGGGCACATCGAAACGATAGACGGGCATCAGGTGAGCTATATATAAACCACCCGATTGCAGTAGCTACCATTGTAGCAAAAGAAATCAGCTTAGATGATATAAGCGTTGCTGCTGCATTGCTGCACGATGTTGTTGAGGATACCGAAATCTCCCTGGATTTTATCCGGCAAGAGTTTGATGATAATGTGGCCATCATTATAGATGGCGTCACCAAAATTGAAGGGGTTTTTGCATCTCGTGAGATGGTACAGGCGGAGAACGTTCGAAAACTGATGTTATCAATGGCATCAGATATTCGCGTTATTCTGGTCAAGTTTGCGGACCGTCTCCATAACATGCGAACGCTGGATTCTCTACCCCGAAAGAAACAAATCAAGATCGCAAGTGAAACCATTCAGCTTTTCGCTCCCTTGGCTCATCGCTTTGGTTTGTTTGCAATCAAAGGTGAACTGGAGGACTTATGTCTTAAGATACTTGAGCCTAAGGCCTATTTTGAGATAGCGGAAGGACTCAAAGCTACAAAAAGGGAACGGGAAGCCTATGTCGAAGCCTTTATTCGTCCGCTAAGAGAGCAATTAACAAGTAAGGGATTCGAGTTTGAGATATATGGCCGGCCCAAACATATCTATTCTATCTTTAGAAAGATGCGCAGGCAGGATAAGCCTCTGCAGGACATCTTTGATTTATTCGCGATTCGAATTGTTCTGAAGGAGGATGGAAAGCAGGGGAAGGAAGATTGTTGGAGGGTGTATTCAATCATAACTGACTTATACCCACCGTTGCCTGAGCGATTTCGAGATTTTATATCCGTTCCTAAATCCAACGGGTACCAAAGCTTACATACCACCGTGTTGGGCCCTGATGGACGGCGTGTAGAGGTGCAGATTCGAACCCGAGAGATGCATATTATTGCTGAGAAAGGCCTTGCCGCGCACTGGAAGTATAAAGAAGGATTGAATGATTCTGACCAGCGTGTGGATAAGTGGCTGTCGTGGGTAAGGGATTTACTTGAGAATCCAAGGCCTGAAGAAGCCACGCAATTCGTCCAGGACTTCCGTCTGAACTTGTACGATGAGGAAATTTATGTTTTTACACCAAAAGGTGATCTACTGAATCTTCCGAATGGAGCCACGCCCGTTGACTTTGCTTATCAAGTACACACAGAGGTAGGCAATCGCTGTATTGGCGCTAAGGTGAACGCACGAATGGTGCCTCTTTCTCACAAACTTAAGAGTGGAGATCAAGTAGAGATCATCACTTCTAAAAAACAGACGCCCCGCCCTGATTGGATAAAGTTTGTAGTTACTCATAAGGCACGGAGCAGAATCCGGCATTGGATTAACGAGGAGCGAAGGCACACAACAGCTATAGGGACAGATATCTGGCGAAAAAAGGTGAAGCGGCACCGTTTACAGATCAATGATCGCGAGCTTCAGAGGTATGCCAATAAACTCAAGTTTCCTAGCTTGCAGCACATGTTCTATGAGATAGGGGCGGGTCTTTTTGATATCAAAGAATTATTGAGTCTGATTGAGGGGAAGGTAGAGTCAGAAGCAAGCAGTATTGAGGAATTAGCAGGGGACACGAAAGATGGTCCCATTCGGCTACAGTATGATAAATTTGTTGACACAGCTCAATCGAAGGGCCAACCAGCACTTCTTATCGATAATGAGCTCCATACTGATATTGTAACCAGCTACGCAACGTGCTGTAATCCAATTCCTGGAGATGAAGTATTTGGCTATTTGAGTAAAACAGGCAGTATCAAGATTCATCGCCTCAACTGTAAGAATGCAACGAACTTGCTGGCCAATCATCCTGACAGAATCATGCAAGTTGAATGGAGCCGTCAACGCGATGTACAGTTTGTTGCAGCCCTTCGGCTTATTGGGGAAGATAGAGTGGGTATTTTGAACGATATTTCGACGGTCATTTCGAAGAACATGAAAACCAATATCCGTTCAATGTCCATCAATTCTGAAGACGGTGTATTCGAAGGGAGAATTGTAGTAAGTGTAAATGACCTAACCCATTTGCATCGATTAATCCAACGGCTTCGAAGAGTTAACAGTATCCAGGGGGTATATCGGTTTGAGGAATAATGAAGGATCTGTTAATAAAATGTAACAGAAAAGCGACTTCATTTAATAATTTACTTCAGCTGTTTAGCGTCAACTGTTTAGACTCGATCTTCTTGCTTCGTGTAGGATTTTAGAAGTAAGAGATCATTGGGGCACAATATCTGTTATTGATTCTTTGTGGCAGTGAAAAGAATGTGCTACCAGGGCTTGCAAACGCCGACTATTCTTTAATGTCCGTTTTTACTTTCGCACGACATATTTTATTCCACCGGCCTGAATAAGAAATCTCTTGGGGTTACTACGAGGTACTTAGCTTTTGGGGTTGACTTTCAAGTCAATAAACCATCTGGAATTCGTTGCTCTAAGTAGTTACTTTACATGTAGCTACATAAAAAATAATTGCATGAATATCCCATTATGGAGGACAAAATAAAGACCCTCACCAAGAAAGATGTAGCCCGCAAAGTGTCAGATTTAGTGGGTGAACCTATTTACAAAAGTGAACCATGGGTTAATGCTGTTATTGAAGCGTTAGGTGAACTCATGGCCAGTGCGGATCCAGAATTACGCATTGAATTGAGAGATTTCGGTGTTTTTGAAGTAAAGAAAACCCGGGCAAAGCCTAAAGCTCGCAACCCCAAAACCAATGAGACGGTATTTATCCCTAGCCGTCGAAAAACACACTTTAAGCCCAGCAAGAGGCTCAAAAAGATTCTCCAGGTACCTTTGGTTGACCTTGAGTATTCCGTACCAAGCGGCAGTGCAGATTCACTGATCGAATCCGCCTTCATTTCCCACAATGGAAACGGACATCACTAAGAGTGCTTTTGAACAAGGACGTATCATCGGAATAGATTACGGAAAGCGGCGTGTTGGAATTGCTATATCTGATCCGCTAAAACTGTTTTCTATTCCAGTAGGCACTTTTCCTCCCAGAGAAGCTCTGAAGGAAGTATCCAAAATTAGAGAGGGTGACGGAGTAGAGGCTATTGTTGTTGGCTGGCCCCTGACAGAGGAGGGAGAAGAAGGAGAAGCAACTGAGCGCGTCCAGCGATTCATAAATCGGCTGAAAAAAGCACATCCTGGGATTCCGTTACACAAATTCGATGAACGGTATTCATCGCGTAGAGCAATGAGCGCATTGGTGGAAGCCAATGTTAAAATGAAAGCTCGAAGGCAAAAGGGTAGGATTGATTCTGCGGCTGCTGCTATTATTCTGCAGGACTACCTTGATGAATCTGCTTAGAGCCACCCAACAAAGGAAACGGACTACAGCCTTTCTGGTATATGTACTCGATTATTTTGTGGATCTCGCAAAAGGTACATGATTTTACCAATTCACGTTTACGGTTCGCCTGTACTGCAGGAACCAACAATACCAGTAAAGGAAAATACGCCCGAGTTACAGGAGCTCATTGATAACATGCTAGAAACAATGCATGGTGCTTCTGGCATTGGATTGGCCGCTCCCCAGGTTGGTCGCTCAGAGCGTCTTTTTGTGGTTGATGTAAGTCCCCTTGCTAAGGAAGAACCTGGCCTCCCAGAAGGCCCTTTAGTCTTTATCAATCCTCAAATTATAGAAGAAGGGGATATGGACGAGGAGTATGAAGAAGGCTGCCTGTCTATTCCAGAATTAAGAGAATACATCGTGCGGCCAGAAAGCATCACTATAAACTTCTTGGACCGGGATTTTAGCGAGAAACAACTTGAAGTAGATGGAATGCTGGCTAGAGTCATCCAGCATGAATATGACCATTTAGAAGGCATTCTATTTATTGATCATATCAGCTCGTTCAAAAGGCGCCTTATGAGAAGAAGATTGAAGGATATGATGAATGGAAAAGTTCAGGCTGATTATCCCGTCTATATTTGGGAAAACCAGGGTGCATAGCCTGTATTCAAGCGGGGCCGTTTTTTAACTGATCTCTACGAGTAGATCATTTTTGGAGATTGCTGCTCCTTTATCTGTGTGGATCTTTTTAATAACCCCGGAAGCTGGGGCTTTAAGCTCGTTCTCCATTTTCATGGCTTCCAATATCAAGATTCCCTGGCCTTTTTCAACGTGTTGGCCTTCTTCGATCAATATATCCAGTACGAGGCCCGGCATAGGTGCTTTAATTATCTTCTCCTGGGAATCTTCAGAATGACTCATTCCAAATTGCTGGAGCAATAAGTCTCTTCTGTTTTTTATGTTTACCTGAATTGCAGCTCCATTTATTGTGACTGTGTAGGAACCAAAAACTTCTCTATGAATGTGCATATCATAACTTTTTCCTTCTAGTAGAAGCGAATACGTTCCTGGGCCGGTTGCTTCGAGGGAAGCATGTTCTGGGGAGTCATTTACCTCCAAAACGGCTTTTCCCAAATCAACTTCGTATTCATTGTCTTTTACAATGGCGTGATATTTAGTTGATTGAGTCATATGTACCAACCAGTATAGAATGTGTGAGTATAGTGGTATCTAGATAGAACCTTTGGGAAAAGATGTATGAGTACCCTTTTGACTCCAGAATTGTTGCTTTCGGGATATGCGATGGGATGTTTTCCCATGGCAGAGGAGCGTCATAGCAATGAGATAAATTGGTACGCCCCGGATCCTAGAGGGGTTATTCCTCTTGATCAGTTTCACACTCCGAAAACACTGCGCAAATTAGTCCGCAGGTGTGCTTTCAGCGTTGTTTCAAATAAAGATTTTACAGGGACAATGCTCGGGTGTGCTGAACGGGAGAATACCTGGATCTCTGATCAAATTATTGAAGCTTATTCAGCTCTCCATATTCTCGGGTATGCTCATAGTATTGAGTGTTGGCAAGAGGATCAACTGGTTGGAGGTCTGTATGGAGTAGCTATTGGCGGAGCCTTTTTTGGAGAGTCTATGTTCTCTCGAGTCCGGGATGCTTCTAAGGTTGCTCTTGTTCACTTAGTGCATCGATTAAGGGCCAAAGGGTATACCTTACTCGATACACAGTTTATTACTCCTCATCTGGTGCGCTTTGGCGCCATTGAGATTCCGAAGGAGCAATATGAGAATGAACTTAGAAAAGCAATTTTGGTTAACGTGGATCCCTGGGATCACATCTTTGAACTTAATCTTTCAAACAAACCCTAACCCCCAAAAAGTGAAGTCATCTGTATTCCTCTTTATAGCCTTATTCTCCTCAAGCATCCTTCTGATGGGTTGTGAGAAGTCTGAGTCTAGCACCTCCCAATCACTTCCTGCTCAACAAGTAAAGTACAATGATGCTTCTTCTTTGACCGCTGAAGATAGTCTAAATATCCAACTTTTTGAACAGGTGATGGCTCATGCTAAAGAGAATAAATTTAGCGGCCAACCCTTAGGAATGGTTGTTCAAGAGGTTGGGGAGTGGTTTATGGACATTCCCTATGTGGCTGGTTCTTTAGATGAAAATGAGAATGAACGATTGGTGATAAAGTTAGATGGGTTTGATTGTGTCACGTTTGTTGAAAGTACCCTGGCGTTATCACGAACAATAATTGATGAGTCGTACAGCTTTGAGTCATTTAAGAAAAACATAATAGAGCAAAGATACCGGGCGTCCTCCGTTGATGGGTATTGTAGCCGGCTGCATTATTTTTCTGAATGGATCTATCGTAATGAGGAGAAAGGGTCTGTTGAGAATATTACAGAGGCTCTGGGAGGAGTTCGTTTAGAAAAGACCTTAAACTTCATGTCTACCCACAGAGAGAGCTACCCCCAGTTAGCTTCGAGTGACAGTCTCTTTTCAGAACTGATTGATGTGGAGAATAGCCTTGCCGATCTGGACCTGTTTTATATACCCCAAGATGGGATACGGGATGTTTATCACCTTCTACAACAAGGCGATATTATTGCGCTAGCAACAGACATTAATGGCCTTGATGTGGTGCATACTGGGTTTGTCCATAAGTCTGAGGAAGGAGCAACGGGATTGATGCATGCATCCACTACAAAAGGCGTCACAGTTTCGCCAGATCTTCAAGACTATGTAGAGAACAATAAGAGGCAGATTGGCATTTTGGTAGCCCGCCCAATCCTGTAACACACTCTTAGTGAATAGCCCCTTTTGCAATCATGGTAACCCTTCAGCGATTAGGAGTTTTTACCAGTGGAGGAGACGCTCCCGGTATGAATGCCTGCCTTCGTGCAGTTGTTAGAGCTGCAGTATCTAATGACATAGAAGTAGTCGGCATTCGTAGAGGATATGCTGGAATGATCGATGGTGATTTTGTTGAGATGGATGGCCGATCTGTTTCCAACATATTGCATATGGGAGGCACTATCCTTAAAAGTGCACGCTCAGATCGATTCAGAACTGCGGAAGGTAGAATCGAAGCGCAAAAGCAGCTAAAAGAAGCAGAGATTGATGCCCTTGTTGCTATCGGAGGAGATGGGACGCTACAAGGAGCCTCGACGTTTTACGAGGAGCATAAAATACCTGTGATCGGATGCCCTGGTACTATTGATAATGACCTTTTTGGTACAGATGAAACCATAGGGTACGACACAGCCCTAAACACGGCCTTGGAAAACATTGACCGAATTAGAGATACTGCTGATGCACATAACCGGCTATTTCTCGTTGAGGTGATGGGTAGAGACTCTGGTTTTATAGCTCTTCATTGTGCTATTGGAGGTGGGGCTGAGCTGGTTCTGATTCCAGAAACGCTCACGGATATGAAGTCTGTGAAAGATAAAATCAAGTCACTGATGTTCTCCCAGTCGAGATCCTCGATTGTAGTTGTGGCAGAAGGCGAAGACTTTGGAGGCGCCTCCCGGATTGCTGAAGAACTGCAAAAAGATAGTAGTTTTGAATCGATTGATCTGAGGGTCAGCATTTTAGGCCATACACAGAGGGGAGGAGCCCCCAGTGCAAGAGATCGAGTATTGGCAAGCCGGTTGGGTTGCGCAGCTGTTGATTCGTTGTTGGAGGGGCATTCAAACGTAATGGTGGGTATGATAAATGACGAGATTAAGATAACTCCTATGCGAAATGTATGGAGTCGAAAGAAAAACATAGATTATGAGCTGCTTCGGCTTTCCGAGGTGCTCTCCTAATAAGGTGATGAGCCATGAAACACCATCCTCCAATTGGAGAAGTAAAAGGGAAAAAGGAAGAAATCGAGGAAATGTTTGATGCTATCGCTCCTCGATATGATCTTTTAAATATGGTCCTCAGTGCGGGTGTTGATCGATCTTGGCGGAGAAAGGCGATAAACTGGTTGGCTGAGCACGAGCCGCAGCGAATCTTGGATATCGCGACAGGTACAGCTGATCTAGCAATTGAGTCTATGCGGCTGCAACCTGAAAAGGTAATCGGTATCGACATTGCAGAAGAAATGCTAAAACGAGGGCGGGTCAAGATTTCTAATAATGACCTGGGTGAATATATTACTTTGCAAAAAGGAGATGCCGAAAAACTGCCCTTCTCCGATTCTCAGTTTGATGCAGCAATAGTAGCTTTCGGTGTGAGGAATTTTGAGAACCTCGGTAAGGGATTAGCTAACGTGTTCAGGGTATTGAAGCATAATGGAACGCTCATTATTCTGGAGTTCAGCCAGCCCGGTAAATTTCCGATAAAGCATCTCTATACTTTCTACAGCAAAACGTTTTTGCCCATGATTGGCCGGTTGGTCTCAAAAGACAGCGGTGCATATGCTTATCTGCCTGAGTCCATCGCGGCATTTCCTCATGGAGATGATTTCCTGCAAATAATGAGTGAGGCAGGGTATACCGATGTACAGCAGAAGCAACTTACCTTTGGCATTGCGTCTCTGTATAAAGGAAGAGTCAACAAAAAGAGATAAGGAGATAGCTCTCAGAATTGAAGCAGGGAGGAGGCTTGATCGATATGCTGTTGGTCAGCCAACTCCATTTTGATTATGGGAATCGAGATACTTCGTTAGGCGCACCTCGTTGATGTCGCCTTCGCTTGTGTACTCAACATGATCCATTAGCCTTCTCATGATGTGAACTCCAAACCCACCTGCTTGCCGCTTTTTTGCAAGTTCGAAGATGTCCGGCTCATGGTATTCCCGCGGCTGGAAGGATTGGCCTTCATCACGGATACAGACCGTGCATCGGTCTGAGAAGATAATGATGCTTACATCAAGCTTGCAGGCTTCGTCTCCCCGATAGGCATGTTTAATTACGTTGGTGCATGCTTCATCGACGGCAACCTTAAACTGCTCAACAGATCGATTGCTGAAACCTGCCTCAACAGTGTGTTTCTCCACAAAGCTGCGCACTGCTTCCAGATAGCGAGTAGAACTCGGAACGGTTAGGCTATATGTTGAGCGACCCACAGTGATAGCAGTATAATTAGTTTAAGGAGGTATGGAAAACAGTTTTGCGCATCTCAATCATCAGCTTGCGTTACACCAAACTTTTCAATTGCTTCTTTCTCTGTATCTACAATATCAAAGAGCATTGGGAAGCCTAGCAAATCAAAGACATTAAATACCTTGGGTTGTAATGCGGCAATTTTTATGTCTCCACCATTATCTCTAAGCTCTTCTATATACGCCATAAACACACCCAATCCTGCACTAGAGATGTATTGCAAGTTTGCACCGTTGATCACGATACGATGTTTTTGTTCATCTCTACACTTTTGAATTGCGGCCTCTAATTCAGATGCTGTATGTGCATCCAATTCTCCATTTAGGTCAAGCACTTCTACTGATGAGCCAGATCTAAATCCTACAGAAAAATTGCTCATAATCTATCAACTCCAAATTCACTAAAGGCAAATTGCAACGAATTCATAACTATTAACTTGAAGGTTCAACTGGAACAGAAAGAGTGACTGACTTTTTGGTTTTTGGAGATGGTGTGGAAAGATGTATCCCATGCCACTTAATTACCACCAAAGTCATGTCATCATCATAGATTTCTTGGCCAAGGAAAGAATTTAAATCGTTAAGCAAGGCAGCATGTATACCCGTTGCATCTTCATATCGATAGCTTTGTAGGGCATTAAGCAGCCGCTCGTAACCATATTCTTCGCCTTCGCTGTTTCGGCTTTCTATGATTCCATCTGTATAAAGCACAAATACATCTCCTGGTTGCAGAGGGATCCTCTCTTCTTGTAAAGCTTTGTCAAACAAAGCGCCCCGGTCCAACCCTAAGCCAATTCCAGAAGGACGTAAATATTTCGCTTCACCATTTAAATTGATGGTTGCAGCAGGACAGTGCCCCGCCCGGCCAATGATAAACTCTTCTTTTTCCAGGTCTAAGAGTCCATATATTACGGAAATAAAGACATTTTTTTCTAAAGAACCAGATAATGCAGCATTTGCATGTTTGAGAAACTCTATGGGCCGGGGAGCTAATCGGCTGATGGATTGAAAAATCCCCTGCATTTCTGCCATATAAAAAGCAGCAGACGCACCTTTTCCAGAGACATCTCCAATGATAATGCTTAATCGGTCCTCGTCCAGTTGAAGGAAGTCATAATAGTCACCACCTACTCGTTCGGCTGATACATTCGACGCTGCTATAGTAATGCCGTGCATAGAAGGTAATGCTTGAGGAAGCAGCTTGCGTTGGACCTCCCTGGCGATGTCTAATTCACGCGTAAGCCGCTCTTTTTCAAGTTGTTCTTCAAAGAGACGCGCATTGTCCATAGCAATTGCTGCTTGGGCAGCATAGATTTGAATGGAGTCAATGTCATCCTGCTCGAATCCATGCGTTACATCTTTTGTCACGAAAAGAACACCTAAAACTTCGTCTCTCGTAATCAGCGGTACAGCCAGCAAGCTTCCAAATCCATCTCCGGCTCTAACATCCAAACGGTGATCCGTAAGAGCGTCGCCTATAAGTACCGAGGATCCTAGAGAAGAGGCTTCATCATAAAGGGCCGTAGAATCAACCACCCGATCTACATATCCACTCTCTATATGGTACGAGGCTACAAGTTGGGGGCGCAGGGAGCCGCTTTGTACATCCGCGACGGCCAGCCAGGCGGATACAGCCGAGCCCGCTTCAACAGGTGAAGAGGCAATTTTTGAGTATAATTTTTCTGAGTCGAATGCTTGATTAACCAGGTCGGTAAGCGCATGCATCACAGCGCGTTCGTGCTCTCTGCGCTGAAAGTCACCCGTAGTCGGCAAGTGGAATAACAGGAGAAGGAGAGACGCCGTGCAATACAGTATTCCAAAGCAAATCGTCAGGAGAATAAACATGTACAACACGTAATTATAAAATCGCATGTAGACGAACATGTCCGATAGGTAAGGCGACGGGGCCGGTAGGCTGGTCATTCCCAACGAAATGAGCAGGAAGAAAAGGACCACCAACGACAGGCTTATACTTATAAGTTTCTGCTTGAAATTAAAGTATACAATCCAGGAAGCCCTCAAGGAGTTAATCACCATCAAACCAACTGCAGGGAGCAATGCAATGGATTGGAGAACATTAAGACTCTCGTCTTGAGGGGACTTCATGAAAAAAGTCAGAGAGAACACGGCCATGGCTGCCATCAAGAAATTCCAGTTTCTCTGACTCGTTTTGGTACGCTTGAATAATACCAGTTCTCTTATTCTAAACAGCGCATACAGGCTGAAAAAGACCCCAATAATACTCAGTAAAGACGATCTGATGATAGTCGTTAGGACGCGAGGAATCCCATTGTTAAACTCTGATTCGGCCTGGAAGATGTCGATTAGTTCTGGGTCATCTCCTCTGAATATCGATGTGGTCAGGCTGGCTGCAAGTATAAAAAGAATACCAAACACCAGAACAGTCCAAAAAATGCGGGCAGGTGAGGATTGGCGTGATTTGAATCTTTTCGCAAAGAGAAGCCAGAGTGCCAGGAAGCCTAAAAGAGCTGCGATATTTTGGGCAGCTTCGAAGAGAACTGGTGATTCAGCTCCCCGTTGCATAGCCAGCGTGTGATAAACAAAGCCTATCACAAAGGATGCAACCACCATTAGCAGCAACACCACACGACCAAATCGTGATCTGGTGACTAACGACCCTAGCCGTTCAACGTTTTGTAGATAGGTTTGTACTGGCATGCGTGCCGTGTACGGGCTGCTGTTGACTGAATGATTGTATGGATCAGATGACTGCCATAACTTACTGATACTACACCTGTAGATAATTGTTACAAAGTCACTGTCTCCTTATGTGGGTCCTAAGTTAATGATTTTGGAGACTTTGTGGAAGCTAAAATCAAGATTTTAATCGTTGATATATTATGAATGCAATTGAACTTTGCTTAGATCTTGAAGATGATCTACACGAACTGATCATTGCTGAGTTGGATGAGTTAGGGAGTGAGGGGTTTGTGCAAGAAGAAAATATCTTAAAAGCATATGTCCCTGAATCAACCTGGGGTGAAGAACAAAAAGAACACCTTGCCAGGCGGTTAGACCAACTAAATACAAAATCTAGCTGGGATGAACGGGTCATTGAGCAACAGGATTGGAATGAACCCTGGGAAAAGTCTATTAAGCCGATAAAGGTTGGGGAATTTTATGTTCGGCCTAGTTGGTCCGACCAGGCGCACGATGAGGAGGAACGCCTCATCGAGATCATCATCGATCCGAAAATGAGCTTTGGAACTGGGCATCACGAGACCACCCGGCTTGTTCTTCGAGAATTACCTTCCTTTGTGAAAGAGGGGGATAAAATCCTGGATGCAGGGGTTGGGACATCGATCTTATCCATCGCGGCGATTAAAAAAGGAGCGCAGTTAGCGATAGGGTTTGATATCGATGAATGGGCTGTAGATAACGGTAATGAAAATGCGAGCAGAAATAGTGTGCAGGATCAGATAGTTCTCAGGGAAGGATCGTTTGATGTCATTGATGAAAGCGGTTTTGACGTGGTATTTGCAAACATCAACTTGAATGTATTGCTCGATAATAGCACGTTCTTTGTTTCGAAGCTAAAGCCAAATGGGTATCTCCTTTTGTCGGGTGTACTAAGGGGGGATGCAGCTACTGTCAAAAAGGTGTTTGAATCCGTTGGTTTTCAGGTAATTCGGTACTCTTATGAGGGCGAATGGTATTGTGTTGTGATGCAAAAAAAGGAACAATAAGGACAACCTCTCGTCCTACAGCCGCATGCTTTTCCCCACTCTTTTCTAAGGATTTACAAGGATAGAATAAAAGAATTTTGTCATGAAGCTATCGGCAGAAGTTGTTATTCAGGTACTGAAATCGATCAAGAATCCAGATACTGGCCGTGATATTCTTAGGGAAGATTTGGTCCGGGATCTTAAAGTCAGTAATAATACCGTTCAGTTCTCCATTGTAGTGGAGGGCCGGACCCCTAAATTTCTTGAGAATGTAGAATCCACGGCTAAAGAGCTGTTAGCGGAAAAAACAGGTGCTCCCGTCGACGTACACGTTACCCTTGAAACTGCAATGATAGGCCTTGGACAGGATATTATGCAGGGAGGCAAGGTTTCGTCAAAACCAGACTTTGGGCGGGCAACTGTATTAGCAATAGCCTCAGGAAAAGGAGGAGTAGGAAAGAGTACTGTCGCCGTGAACCTGGCTGTGACTTTAGCCAAAAAGGGATATAAGGTAGGTCTTGTTGATACGGATATATATGGACCCTCAATCCCAACCATGTTTGGGATCAAAGAGGAAAAGCCAAGAGTGAATCAGAACAGAAAGATTATCCCTCTTGAACGTTTTGGTGTGAAATTACTGTCTATGGGATTTCTTACTGATACAAATCAGGCGGTAATTTGGAGAGGTCCTATGGTATCAAACGCCGTGCGGCAATTTTTAAGCGATGCCGATTGGGGAGATCTGGATTTTCTTTTGTTGGATTTGCCTCCAGGAACAGGGGACATCCAATTGACTATCGTCCAAACAGTTGCTCTCACTGGCTCTATCATTGTATCTACCCCTCAAACAGTTGCTCTTGCTGATGCACGCAGAGGAGTGGCTATGTTCCAGAACGTCAATGTACCTGTTCTGGGTATCATAGAAAATATGGCATTCTTTTCTCCTCCTGAACTGCCAGACAACAAGTATTATATCTTCGGTGAAGGAGGAGCTAGAAATCTTGCGTCTGAATTAAATGTACCCTTTTTAGGCGAAATCCCTATTGAAGTGCAGCTTCGAGAGAGTGGGGATGATGGCGTGCCCTTAATGGAACGAGTTACGGAAAGCCCCTCTGCAAAGGCCTTTAATGAACTGGCTGATCAAACGCTTCATCAGACCTCATTGTACAGGGCTATGATGCCTTCGCAAGAAAAAATTGAAATTGTTTATCGCTCTTAACTGTAAGGTAACGTTAGCGTGTAACAACAATAGTTCACGGGCGTACCTTCCTTAAATTATTCATCTCCCATCTAAGTGTTATTACATATGGACAGCACATCGATGCCGTATCGATTTTGTGTTAAACTATTTTTTGCTCTTCTGATCGGATTTATTCACAGTGTGCCTGCATTTTCGCAAAACAGTGCCTCTTTAAATGGCTTTGTGAAGGATGCAACCTCTGGTGAAACGCTATTATTTGCCAATGTTATTCTAATTGACACGGCTTTTGGGACAGCCACAAATAACTCAGGGTATTACACCCTTACTGGATTGCCTGCTGGGACTTATGAAGTCGTATGTACCTATATCGGGTACAAAACATTTCGGGAGGAGATTACTCTTGCCGAGGGTGAGGCGCAGCGGCTAGATATAAATCTTACTCCCGAGGGGGTGTTGCTTGAAGGCGTAGAGGTCACAGCAGAAAAAGAACTTGAGGAAGAAACGCGCAGCATCGGGGTAAGCCAACTGGCTATAGAATCCGTTCAGCGTTTACCAACTATTCTTGAACCTGATGTTTTCCGCTCCCTGCAACTCATTCCCGGTGTCAAGGCGGCATCTGATTATTCGAGTGGACTCTACATACGCGGCGGAAGCCCGGATCAAACGCTTATTTTGTTAGATCGGACTACCGTTTATAACCCTTCTCACTTTTTTGGCTTCTTTTCCACCTTTAATCCTGATGCGATCAAGGACGTGCGCCTGTACAAGGGAGGGTATCCTTCGGAGTATGGAGGCCGCCTTGGGTCTGTTGTTGATATTTATAACAAGGATGGAAATCGGCTTGAAACAAAAGGCGGCCTTAGTCTAGGGCTACTGGCTTCTAGAGCTTTTGTAGAGGGGCCCTACAGCAAAGGGTCGTGGATGTTTGCTGTACGTCGGTCCACACTTGAGCCTCTGTTGGCTGTATTGAGAAACCAAGATGTTGATGGGATTCCAAACAGTTTCTATTTCATTGATATCAACGGAAAGATCAATTTCGATGCTTCAGAGAATGACCGGTTTTCTGTAGCTTTTTATGGAGGGACCGATCAACTGGATCTTCCATTCGTAGATGATGCCCGTATTGATCTTGCTTATGGAAATAGGACACTCAGTACTAATTGGACACACATCTTTTCACAGCGCCTGTTCTCTAACTTCACTCTTACATACTCCAGGTATTTTAACGAGCCCATTTTTCAGGTAGCGGGTACGGAGTTTAATAGGACGAACAATGTGTGGGATCTCTCGGCAAAAGGGGACTTCGAGTTTATTCCCAATGACATTCATTCGTTGAAAGTAGGATTTTGGGGAGGCTTATTTACGTTCAGGCTAAGAGACGAATTTGATGGCCAGGAGGGGCTTGTTGAGCGTATTCAGTCTTCTTATGGATCGTTGTATGTTCAAGAAATCTACCGGCCGAGAAGAGATTGGCAATTTCAGGTGGGGGTCAGGCTTAATTACTTCAACCAGGGAGAGTATCTAAGAGTAGAGCCTCGAATAAGCGTTGAGCATCGTCCAAACCCCACAACGCGTCTTCAACTAGGTTATGGGCGGTATAATCAGTTCCTGACCTTGATAACAAGCGAGTTGTTTACTGGATTTGATCTATGGTTAACTACCGATGACGGAGTCCGGCCATCATTCGGTGACCAGTTTGTTGCCGGGATTAAAACAGACTTAACAACAGAGTACGCCCTGGACTTCGAGGTATACTTCCGGACCATGGAAGATCTGTTTCAATTAGATCCGTTCTTGCCAGACGCGGCCGGCCTTGACTATTCCCAGCTTTTCACCTTTGGAGAAGGGTTTGCCTATGGCGCAGAGATGCAGCTTCGAAAAAATGAAGGCAGGCTCAATGGGTTTATTGGGTATACCTATGGGCAAACAGAGCGTCGTTTTCCTAACATAAACGACTTTGAGTATTTCACTCCCAAGTATGATCGCCGGCATGACTTAAACGTAGTTGCAAATTTTGATTTGAGTTCAAGATGGCGTTTGACAAGTGTCTTCTCATTAGCTACTGGACAGGCATATACCGAACCAGTAAGCCAGTATAAATTATTGGATGACCCCATTAGCTCGGAAGTCAGAAGTACTCTAATTAGTCCATTCAACGAGGCTCGTTTGCCCGCATATCATCGGTTGGACGTAGGATTCTCGAGACTAGGCAAGTTCTTCAAGTTTGCCGAGTCCGAGTTGCAGATCCAACTCATCAACGTATATGGCAGGGAGAACGTGTGGTTCTACTTCTTTGAATTTGAAGATGACAATACGGTCACCCGAAATACCATTCCTCAAATTCCTGTACCTATTCCTAACCTGTCGTTCACCATTCGATTTTAAGAAGTAATTACTAGAATGGATTATAAATTAGTATTTGCAATCTTAGTTATATGTGTCGGTCTCAGTGGCTGCGATTCAACGGATTCTGGTGGAGATGACCGTGAAATAGTTGTTGAGTCTTACTTGATAGCCAATGAGCCACTAAATCAAGTACGATTAAGCAGAAGTTCGTCTGTAAATCAGGCTTATGACTTTACGGCTTCAGCCATTCCTAATGCGACTGTTACTGTAAGTTTGCTTACTGAGGATGGGAGTTCTGCAGAACGTGTTTTTGAGTTTGTGACCAGTAGTGAAGAGCCTGGTATATACAGGCCGGCAATCCCGCATCGCGTTCTTCCGGGCCGGCAATATCGCCTGGACGTTGATTTGCCTGGCACACTGGATGAAGTCACTTCAACGACTCTTGTCCCAGGCGCTTTTGAGCTATTACAGGCCAATGCAACCATCATCGAATACCAGTCGGAGGAGCAACTTGAACTTGAGTTAACACGAAGCATTACTCCTGGGCGTCAGAGCGTATTCATTTTTGCTACAGAATCATTGCAACCTACGATAGATTTGCTGACTCCTTTCTACAGAGATCTTATCGGAGATGATGAGGATGATTTGGAAGATTTAAGAATTACCGAATCGCCAATCATTAATGAGGGCAACTATGAGATTAATGATAATGGAACCATCACAGTGAGGTTGCCCTGGCTTGCAGTAGCCTTTTTCGGGCCCAATAGGCTGACGGCAAATGCACTGGATGATAATATGTTTGATTTTATCCGCTCTCAAACGGTTCAACAAGGCGGGTCTACCCTCGCTCCTGGTGAAATTCCTAATGTGATTGATCGTATAGAAGGGGGAACGGGAATTTTTGGGAGTCTCGCCCGATCGTCATATGAAGTTTTGATTACCAGGTAGCTGAATAGCTTTCCTGCGGCAAATCTGAGGAACTCTATGCATATCGTTATGTAGAGTCTCATCGTGCACTATTTGAGTTCAGTACATCCAATCTGAAGAACTCCCTATCCTCTGACACACTCAGTTGTATTACAAACGCATGCATCCTGCTCAAAATGAGGAGTGCTCAACGTATGAGGCTACGTCTTCCACTGCTCATCCAAACCGACTTATCATTGCTGCAAACAGAGCTCCCGTGCGCCTTAGCGAGGACAAATGGGTTCCTGCAGTTGGAGGGTTAGCAACAGCCTTATTGCCTGTGCTGGAAAAGCAGTCCGGCTTATGGGTAAGTATGGCTGAAAACGATGAAGTACCAGAAACCCAGCACTTCCCTGAAGAAAGACCTGCTTTTGATATCCATAGGATTCAACTCAATGAGGAAGAAAAGGCAGGCTATTACTCTGGTATGGCAAACCAGGCGATATGGCCCGTAGCTCATTATATGATTCAGCATCTTGAGTTAAAGCGTTCATACTTTGAGACGTATGAGGCTATAAACAAGAAATTTGTGGATGCGGTATTGAGCGGGTACCAGGAAGGCGATTACATCTGGTTTCAGGATTACCATCTGATGCTGGCCCCACAGCAAGTACGATCGATCCGGCCAGAGGCTAAAATTGCCCATTTTTGGCACATCCCCTGGCCTGCGATGGAAGTATTCCGGATTCTCCCCTGGGCTCGAGAACTTATTCAGGGATTATTGGGATGTGACCTTGTGGGCTTCCATATCGAAGAATATGTAGAAAATTTTCTTGACAGTGTACGCGTTTTGCTGGGAGCTAGAGTAGAAGGGAATATCATTTATTGGCAGGGGCGTGAGATTCGGGTTGAAGCCCATCCTATAGGTGTAGACACGGCGTACTTTCATAAGGTCGCCAATAGCACTACCGTCAAGCGAGATGCTAACTTGCTTCGTTCGCAAGTAGGGACGGACTTCCTGGTCATTGGTATTGATAGGCTGGATTATACGAAAGGGGTACTGTCCCGATTGCTTGCCTTTGAGTCTTTCCTACAACAATACGAAGAGTATCATGGCCGGGTAACCTTCTATCAGGTGGCGACACCGAGTCGTACAGATGTAGGGTCCTACCAGCAACTCAAGCGGGAAGTGGATGAAGCGGTTGGCCGAATCAATGGCGCATATACACGAGGTATCTGGTCCCCAGTCCGGTATGCATACAGGACGTTTAGCCAGGATGAACTCTGCGCTATCTACAGGGCAGCTGATGCGGCGCTGATAACACCATTAAGAGACGGGATGAACCTGGTAACTCAGGAATTTATTACGGCTACGGATCACGGTGTTCTCGTGTTATCCGAACTGACCGGAGCGGCTCACATTCTTCCTGAATCTGTATTGGTTAACCCCTACGATCAGGAAGGGGTGATGAATGCAATTAAAATTGCGTTAGAACTACCTGCTGCTGAGAAAAAAGAGCGATTGTCTACCTTGAAGGAAAGGGTGAATCGGCTTGATGTTCATACCTGGGCAGATGGTTTTCTAAAGTCTATGCAAGAAGGATGAGCACACAACAACCTGCAGCCGGGTTACCCTTATTGGATAGACCACTCTTTCTCCTCGATTACGATGGTACCCTTGCCCCAATTCGACAAGATCCAATGCAGGCATACCCTCATAAAGAGGTAGTGCCCTTATTGAATACGTTAAAGCTCAGCTATCCCGTATGGATTGTTACTGGTAGGCACCTCAGCGATCTAGCACAATTATTAGATGTTCAACTGGATGCCATTGGACTGCATGGCCTCCAGAGGGGAGTGGTAGGACAGGACGTGTTTGCTGCAGTTTCTGAGCGAGTGCAAGAGGACATCACGCAAATGAGGCATTCACTGCCAGCGCTTAAAGAAGCCCGTATCGAGGACAAGGAATATACGTTTGCAGTTCATTATAGAGGGGCAGAACAGGAAGGAGTTGTCATTGACGCATTAAAGGATTGGTTAGATCACCTGCCGGCCTCTCTTGATGCAATCTGGGGAAAAAAAGTAGTCGAGTTAAAACCGAAAGGAGTTAGCAAAGGCAGCGCTATAAAAGAGCTGTTGGAGAGCTTTCCTGATCATCAACCTATTTATATAGGTGATGACACAACCGACGAGGCTGCTTTTCAGACGTTACACACGGTAAGGGACGCACAGGCCCTCACAATTAAGGTCGGTACCGGTCAAACTTGTGCACAGTTCAGGTTGCCCGATGTGTCATCCGTAGTTGCCTATCTCCAACGGTATACGAGCGTGTAGTTTACCACCCATCTTGCGTTCTCTTAGCTCCTTCGATTCTAAATATGGCATTGACAAGCCCGAGGTGGCTAAAGCCCTGAGGAAAATTACCCAGTAGAATGTTTGTATCTGGGTGTACTTCCTCAGAATAAAGACCAAGAGGATTCAAATGCTCCATGAGGGATGACAATGCTGCACGAGCACTGCTCAAGTCTCCAGATAAAGCCATGGCTTCTACTGCCCAGAAAGAAGGCAGTAAGAAAGCACCTTCAGGGCCTCCAACGCCATCATCGTTTTTGTATCGATAGAGGAGGGGGTGAGAGCCAGCGCCCAGTTGTTGGAAACACGCATTCATCGTGCTTTGGAATCGCGGATCGTTTGCCGGGATAAAGCCGACCGTTGGCATGACCAGGACGGCTGCATCGAGTTCAGGATTTCCATACGATTGGGTGAAAGCACCAATATTAGGGTTCCAGGCTTTTTCGAATACCTCTGCCTGTATTTTTGCTGCCTCTTTTTCCCACTTTTCAATGGGTGCTGTTGCGTCAAAATGCCGGGCCAATTGAGCGGCTCTTGTAAGGGCAACCCATGCCCAGATTTTAGAATACGTATAATGCCGCGGTTCATTACGAGCCTCCCAGATTCCAGCATCAGGGCTGTCCCAGTTCTGATAGACCTGGTCCGTTAAAGCACAGAGCTTTTCCCATTCTGTAATCGTCAATAATCCGCCTTGCCTGTCGTAACGAAGTGCGGCATCAAGTAAGCTTCCATAAATGTCAAGCTGGAACTGGTCCACCGCTCCATTGCCAACCCGCACAGGCCTGGAATCGTAATACCCTCGTAATGGCAATTCTCTTTCCGGTAAATGACCGTCGCCATGAATGCTGTACATGACTTTCATTGGGCCACCTTCCAGAGCTTTGCCCAGGATCCAATCAAAATAGGCCGTGCCTTCTTCGATATATTGTGCCTCAAACAGTGCGCGTAGAATGAACGCTGAATCGCGGACCCACGAGTAGCGATAGTCCCAGTTTCTTGACCCCCCTAACCATTCTGGCAAGGACGTTGTCGGTGCTGCGACAATAGCGCCGGTTGGTTCATATATCAATAACTTTAAGGCAAGCAAGGAACGCTCAACCACATCTCTATAGCGGCCATGATAACTCAATCGATCGAGCCAGCTTCTCCAGAAAGTCCGGACTTGCCAGAGCCTGCGATCACACTGGTAACTGGCAACAGGATGGACCGTATGTGCACCCCAATCAACTACGATATATGCTTCTTGCCCGGCCTGGATAGAAAACTCACCACGTGCCCTATTATTGCCATTCGACATGGGAATCTCAGTGGAAAGCACCAGAGACTGCCCATTTGAAGAAACGGCTCGCACACCATTATGGTGTATTTCTATAGTCGGTTCGTGTAAGCCGTAGTCAAAGCGAGGCTCAAAGACAAGCTCCATGCTGACTTTCCCCCGAATACCTTCAATCCGCCTGTAAATCTCTGCAGTAGGTGTTTTGCGATGAGCTAAGTAGGGCATAAAGTCACGAACCCGCACGGTACCTTCTGTTGTGCTAAATTCGGTGACTAGCACATTCGTACCTCGCTCGTATCGCTGCCAGGTTGTATATGGAGCCATAGGCCGTACAACAAAGCGGCCCGCTTTGGGGTCTAAGAGAGCACCAAAAACAGAAGGGCTATCAAAGTCGGGAAGGCAAGCCCAGTCTATGGATCCATCAGCGCCAATAAGCACAGAAGTACGGCTATCTCCTATAACACCATAGGATTCTAGCGGTTTGTAATCAGGGGGATCTTGGGGGTTGTACCAATATTGAAAGGTACGCGCATGCTGTTTGTCGGACACTATGGTCATTCGTAATTTTTTCTGAGAGATCTCTGCAAACGAAATATTAGTTGAAGGGCATGCTCCTGCTTGGATTCTGAGCCGGCTGTTTGCTGAGATATACGTTAAACGATATCTATAATTTACTTATGAATATCGGCGTTAATTGTGGGTATTAAAGCAAACCGTAAATTAACTCATGGGTAAATGGGTAGGTGAATTCTGGAGCATGAATGATACGCTTAACTGTCTTTGTTTTTTAACTTCACTTTCTAAATTCGTTTACTTTTCTTAGTTCTAGCGCAGGCGATTCATTTTCACCAAATACCATACACGCTTGGATTTACAGACTACACTTGAGTTGTTTGACTTTTCTGACCCTGAAGAACGGCTTGAACTACTAATGGATTATGGTAAACAGCTTACTCCGCTATCCGGGTACTATGCTAAACTCAGAGATTCAGGTGCATTCATTGTCCATGAATGCCAGGCTCCAGTTTTCTTCTTAGCTGAGATTGATGATGGGGCAATCCATATTGAGGTAGACGCGCCGGCAGAGGCAGCCATTGCACGAGGGTTTGCTGCCTTGATAAAGTTGCTCTTCGATGGGAAGGTGGTGCCGGTTGAGCATGATGTCCCTGAGAACATGCTTGCCGCTCTTCAAGTCGAGAGCCTGCTTGGCATGCAGAGGAGGAGAGGGTTGTCGGCCATATACAAAAAACTGACAGACCAGCTCAATGCAATCACATAAATTCTGTTAGCCCTCAAGCACCATGAGTAATTCTGCGAGAATCATTGCAGTAGCGCCCCACACGATTTCCTTCGACACGTAAAAGAAAGGCACGTCCACGGTGTAGCCCCTTAGCACTCTGTTTTCGCTGCGTTTATTATCGGGTGATGCTAAGTCTGCTATCGAAAGTTCTAAGACTTTCTGAACTTCGTCTTCTTGGATGGTGAACGAAGCTGGAGGGTGTTCTAAAAAGCCCACGAAGGGGTGAACGCAGAAATTTGAGACGTCTATATATATAGGACTGAGTGCGCCTATAATATTGATGCTTTCTGGTGGTAGCCCAATTTCTTCTTCTGTTTCCCGAAGTGCGGCTTGCTGAAGAGATTCTCCTTGTTCTAGACGTCCACCTGGAAATGAGATCTGCCCTGCGTGCTCTTGCAAGTCCTCTCTTCGTTTTGTGAGTAAAATCCCAAAAGAAGAATCTTGATGAGGATATAAAACGGCCAAGACAGCTGCCGTTCTACAAGGCTTTTTAGATATGCTGAGTATATCAGGGCTTTTCCTGAGGCCAGGAGCCATTGTGAGGTGAGCCTTCATACCGGGCAGGTCTTCTTGCAACCTGCTACGAAGCGAATCAATCTGTAATGTAAAAGATGACGGTTTCATAGGGGCCGGATACGCGCAAGGCCCCCCTGGGATTCCAGTGGGCAAGAGAGATGTCAGAAATAAAACCGTGTGTATCTGAGACTATCTAAATAGGTAATTAGTATAATCTCCTTGAACTGCGAAAAACAGAGTGCTAACCCTCGTGCGGCGCCGTTGCTGTACTTTACCTTCAAAATATCGCCTAAAGGGAACGTCTATGCCGTTTAGGCGCTTATAGTCAGTAATTACGTCAATGGACGAACGGTTATAGGTTGCGACTGCTCGCGAACGGCTTAAGTAACCTACTTCTTGATGGACCCATAGAGTCACGCGTTGATAAGGACCACCACCTCGGCTTGGTACCATTTCTATACGCCAGTGTGGTTCGCCATCAATCCTTTCAGCTCTTGCTTTTCCAGAAGGAGTCATATTTTCGAAAAGCTGTAATGGAAATGCAGGGTCTTCGATAAGCGGAGCAAATTCGCCTAGTAATGAGCGCCATTCGATGGCTATATTATTCCACTCATTGCGAGGAACGGATCTGCCTTCATCTAATATTCGGGTTACACTGTTCTGCCAATTGTTGCTTGTTAAATATCCGGACACACTCATATCAACCGTCGATCGCCATGTGCCTACCGGCCCTTCAAAGCGGGAGTTTAGTCTTTCGACTAGCGAGATGCGCTGTACATTACGGCTGTTTTGCCGTTGAAGCGCACGCCACGCATTGAAAAGGACGCGGGCATCAGTCGTACGGTTCGATGAACGTGCCTCGGCTATCATTTGATTAGACCTACGTTGCTGAGACTGTGCAGGAGAGGTAGTGCACAGCAGCAAGCCGAGGGTTATCAATATAGAGAGGCGTTTCATCATGGACTATTTTAGTAATTCTTATCTGCAGATGATATGAATTACTAAGCCCGTTAGGTGTCACGGAATTATCACAGTTATTCGGTTTTTTCCCGATGGCGTGCTCTGTGACGAACTGACCATTATATTGTGACACCGCTAATCGCTGTTGGAATACAACAAACACTGTTCATATCCGTTGAATTGACACTTTTAAAAATAGAAATAGATTGATCATCAGGTTTTATTATGCAAGAACCCCGAATTATGCTTGTGGAGGACGATGCCGAGCTTCGTGCGCTGGTGGAAGGAAGACTAAAGGAATCTGGTTATAATGTGCGCACTGCTGAAACGGGTACCCAGGCTCTAGAACGTGTAGAAGAGCAAGTCCCTGATCTCGTGTTGTTGGATGTAATGCTCCCCGAGTTGGACGGATTGGAAGTGTGCCGGCGCCTGAGAGCCAAACACCCCTTACTGTATATTATCATGCTTACTGCACGTTCTGACGAACTCGATCGTGTTGTAGGGCTTGAAGTAGGAGCGGACGATTATGTTACTAAACCATTTAGTTTGCAGGAACTGGTTGCTAGAGTTCGTTCTGCACTACGTAGATTAAGGCTCACCGAGGAGCAAAAACCTGCTTCGGAAGATGAAGATGAAGAAGCGGTCCTTGTTTTTGATGATTTATATATCGACCCCCTCAGGCGTGAAGTACGTCGGCAAAGTGATTTGATTCGCCTTACTGTGCGCGAGTTTGATCTGTTGCTTTTCCTCGCTCGAAATGCCGACCGCCCGTTTACCAGAACACAACTTCTAGGAAAGGTCTGGGAGATTCAATATGAAGGGTACGACAGAACGGTCGACTCTCATGTTCAACGCTTGCGCGCAAAGATAGAAGATGATGCTGGTAATCCTCGATTCATTCGAACCGTTTGGGGCGTAGGCTATAAGTTTCAGGCTGAAACAGAAGCATGAATCAAGAAGAATACGGGACAGAAACCACAACTGCTCCGTGGTTCAGTCTTTCCGGATCTGCGTTCTGGAAAGTAGCTGGCATTTTGGTTGGAGTACAGGCTGTTAATGGGCTACTAGCAGTAGCCCTTAGCGCGTGGCTATCGTACGATCGCAGCCTGACTCTCATCCAAAAAACGATTTATGCAGAGTTAAATACAATCGCAGGAGAGCTGGAGCAGAGGGTTTTCACCCCTGGGTCCGGGCCTAATAAGGTTGAAACGCTGTATGACTTGCCTGAATTTTATGTCGTTGATCTTACCACCTACTTCCCAGATCCAATCACATTGCTGGATGCAAATGGCGATGTGATCCGGACCATCCAGCCGAATAAGCAGGCATGGAGCTGGAAGCTAAAGCCCGCTCCGCTTGTTGTGGAAGTCGATGGTATGCTGGACAAGCTTCAGGCGGGGGACATTGAGGTCGAGCTGTCCCCGAAAAACGTTTCGAATGAGACAACCTGGGCAGTCGCACCCATATACGATGCCGCTAACCGGCTTGTGGGCGGATTGCTCGTGCAACCACTGACGAATAAGATCAACCTTGAGCTTTCGACAACCAACGAGCGCTTCAGGTATGCAGTACTGGTCGTTATTGCACTGTCCCTATTCACCGCTGTGCTCTTAGGGGCTTATTTTACGTGGCGCATTGTGAAGCCCTTGCGAGACATTATGCAGCAGGTAGAAAGTATTGGGGGAGGGGATTATTCGGCACGTGTAGAGACGAAATCAGAAGACGAAATCGGTCGCCTCGCTGCTGCTATTAACCACATGGCTGGGGAGGTAGAACATAGCGTAGAAGCATTGAGGCAAACGGATAAGCTCAGGCGGCAGATGATTGCGAATTTCGGCCATGATCTTCGAACCCCGCTTGCTGCTCTTCTTGGGTATATCGAAGAAACAAACCGGTATTTAGATAGCGGGAATAGAGATTCAGCAACGACTTCTTTGATTACTGCAGAGAGGCAGGGGAAGTATTTACAGAAACTTATTGGGGATTTGTTTGAGCTCAGTTTATTGGATAATGCAAATGCGCCCATCCGGAAAGAACCTATTCCTCTTGCTGAACTACTGACCGACGCAGCAAATACCCATCGGCCGGCAATGAAGAAAGAAGAAATCGCATTCCATCTAAATCTCCCTTCCTCGTTGCCCATGATTCAAGGGGATGGGGTAAGGTTGCTTCGGGTACTGGATAACCTGCTATCAAATGCCCGTAATCATACGCCTTCTGAAGGGACGATAGAACTGAAGGCCGCCGTCACAGAAGTAGGGATTCAGATCCTGGTGTCAGATACTGGATGCGGAATAGGCCAGGAAGACCTAAAGCATATCTTTGATCGATACTACAGCGGATCTGGACCAAGAACGCGCCGCCGAAGAGGAACAGGTTTAGGGCTTCCTATCAGTTGGGCGATTGCACGAGCGCACGGCGGTACACTCGAAGCACAGAGTGAGCTAGGCACAGGTAGTACATTCATACTGACTTTGCCCTATAATATGGCTGAATTGAATGCCGTAGTTTAAATATTCACTATTTTGAGTGCCCTTAATTCGTTTCTTACTCCGCCAAAATTTTTGGAAACTGAAAGGCTTTTCCTTCGAGTTCCTACTCTGAACGATGTCGAGTTTGTTCATTCATATGCGATAGACAATGACGTTGCCCGGTACATGACCTGGCGGCCGCATACACACATTTCTCAAAGCAAGCACTATTTAGAACAGTGTATCAAGGATTGGAAAGAAGGGACGAACCACCCATGGTTCATTGATGAGAAAGAGCTAGGTGTCACAATAGGTGTTGTAGGGGTTCGTATAAATGGTCATAGTGTTCAGGTAGGCTACGTATTGAGCAAACCTTATTGGAGAAACGGGTATATGACAGAAGCAGTAATTGCTGTACGTGACTGGGCATTGGCTCAACCCGAAGTCTATCGCTTTGGTGCAACCGGAGATAAAGACAATATTGGATCAAGGCGTGTGCTAGAAAAAGCAGGCCTAGAGTTCGAAGGCATATTGCGCAGATGGGAAGTCCGTCCAAATATTAGTTCCGAACCTCGGGACTCGTTCTTCTATTCTATTATAAAATGATTGCCTGGTTACTGGTCTTCGGGTGGCATGGTGAATAACGCAGCGTATAAATCAATTCCATACCAGAGATTTGCCAGGCGCAGGTTTTCGTCTGGTGCATGTTGGTTATTGTCATGATTAGCGATAGGGACTATCACAACGGGTTTCTGGAGGATATCTGTGAAGAGGTAGAGGGGGAGGGAGCCTCCAAGAGAGGGTACTCGCAAAGCTTGATCTCCTGAGGCAATCTGTACTGCATTGAAGATTTGCTGTGCGAGTGGGAGATTCATATCCGTTCGAGCTGCCGGGTAGCCGCCACCTCGTGTAATCTTGACTATTCGAGGGTGGCTTAAACGCGTTTCGAGATCAGGGTCTTCTCTTACAATGTGGTACCCCTGCTCCCTGATGTGTTGTTCTACGAGGTCTTTCATGTGTTCAGGATCATTCCCTTTTACCAGGCGGATGCCTAGCGATGCAGTAGCTGTAGAGGGAATGACATTGCGTGCCAGTTCACCGACGTTTCCACTGGACAATCCCCGAATAGTCAGGCTCGGCATTAACAATCGCTCTCCCAGGGGGGCATTACCCTCTTCGCTTTGGACGAGTCCAAAACTTTCTCGAAGGAATGGATCAACGTCAGGCAGAGTGGCTAGTGCTTTACGCTCCTCATCTCCTATGGGCTCTACAGTATCGTAAAAACCTTCAATAAGCACTTTGCCCGTTGCATCCTTCATGCTTGCAAGCAGATTAGCCAGCAGGGTGCCAGGAACAGGAGACCAGTTACCATAATGGCCGCTATGAAGAGAACGATTTGCTCCGTAGGCGGTCAACTCCATGCCCGTCACACCCCGTACCCCAAACACCAACTGTGGTTGCCGGCTTTGATGGACGGGTCCATCGGAGAAAATCCACAAATCAATGCCGTCAATTTTGTCCTTGAAGGTTTCTATATAGTCGCCGAGTCTTGGAGAACCGGCTTCTTCTTCACCGTCGAAAAAGAAAACGATATTTGAGGTAAGGGCAATATTAGATTCAGCAAACGCATCAAGGACAGCCAGATGGGCAGCTATGGGGGCTTTGTCATCACCAGCAGCCCGAGCATATAATCGCCATTCAGGATCTATTGCAGTCCCATCTGCAGGCAGCTCTAGTAGGTGTCCACCTGATGGAATTGGTGCAGAATAAAGCACCGGTTCAAACGGAGGGTTTGTCCATCGAGATGGGTCAACAGGCTGCCCGTCGTAATGCACGTAGATACCAAGTGTTCGTGTTGCCCCAGGTACATCTATCCGCCCATAAATTATTGGAGGGGCGCCTGGTAGTTTGAGCAACTCCATCTGGACATTGCGCTTCCTGTATTCGTCACTGATGTACTCAGCGTTTCTATGGATTCCAATGGAGTCGGATGCGACATTGGGAATTGAAAGCAGAGTAGCAAAATCACGAATGATTCTAGGGCCATTTGCTTCTCTAAATGCTTTTGCAACTTCAACAGCATGATGTTGAGCAGTACTTGGAGAGGAGATACTGGTAAACAGGATGCAGGCAAGGAACACTATTACGCTTTTCATGCGAACGGATTAAATCAATGTAACTCTCTCCTTAATTTGGGAGATAAATTCGAAAAAGGCCAGATCTTGCAGACATTTAGCATCATCTTTTTCTTACAGAACGATGCCTAAAGGCCGTGGCAAATAAGCTGAATCGTTAGGAACGATTCTTTCAAAAGGACACGCAGTGACCAGGCCCTTGGGAACGATTCCCACAAAAGAGAGCGGGAAGACTGAGTCTTTGAACACCCTTCCTTCGGTAAGACATTAGGCGATCAGGCCCTTGAGAACAGTTCCTTTGGTTAGCTGCGAGGGGACTGGGCCTTAAGAGGAGGAAATTACCCAACAAAAAAAGGACACCACCTTCTGGCAGTGTCCTTGTCCTAAAGAAGGGGGACTCAATTATGAGATTTTTACCTTTTGAGGTTTTGCTACCTCTGCTTTAGGAACGTTTACTTCCAATACGCCATCTTTGTAGCTGGCTTCGATCTTGTCAGATTGAATTGCAGCAGGAATATTGAAGGACCGGTTGAATTCCCCACTAGATCGCTCAATTCTCAAGAAGTTTTTGCCTTCTTCTTTGGTTTCGTTGGTGCGAGAACCTGAGATAGACAAGACACCTTCATGGAAGTTGATGGAAATATCTTTTTTGGGGATTCCTGGAAGATCGACTACGATCTGATATTCGTTTTCAGTTTCTGATAAGTCGACGCGAGGAGCCCAGGCTGCTTTCTCAGTATGAGTAGAAAGCGTTCTAGGGGCTGGGAAGAAATCGTTGAACATACGATCAAATTCTCGTTGCATGCGACGAAGTTCGGTATTAGGCGTAAAGCGAATTAAGTTATTCATGGTTTTCCCTATCTATATGTTATAAAATGATTTACCGTAAGAGGTTTAGCTGTTAAGTAACGATCATTCCATTTACAATGGGTATGCCATTACACGATCTCGGACAAATCGTCAACAAGATGAAAGAAGGGGTAGAATATTTGACATTACCCTATGAAAGGATGTCTTGAGCCTAAATGAAGAGATGGCAGGCACGTATGCAAAATGTCATTACTGGCAGAAATTTTGTCAGATAGAAAGGGTATTTTTATATGCCCCAATTAAATCGACGCAATAAAGCGACTTTTTGGGTGTTTGAGAGTCTTACAAAAATGTCTAAAACTGCTGAATTTGATCAAAAGAATGAAAAAAGAGTTGAATCCGGGTACAAATCCTTATTATACTATAAGGATGCCTGTATAATACGGGTATCTATCCCTCATGTAACTACGTGAAAGGGCAAAGGATTTACCAGCCTGGACTATTAGATTCAGCTGTTACTCTTATTATGAACATTTTTGCCGGAGGCAATATTACGTTATGAAGCAACTAGGTCTGATTTGTAGCGTCCTTTTTGTAACCATACTTGTTGGTGCTGCAGGATGTGGCGGAGACCCCAATGTTGAGGGTGCTAAATTAGCTCTTACCCTTGACGATGTTGATTACGACGATTACTACTCAAAACTGGACGAAAGTATCTCTGCTGACCCCACTAATGCAGAAGCACACTCTGTTAAAGCACGTCTGATCAAGCGTCAATTAGGAGAGACTCGAGATCTCGAGAAGCACAGTAGTCTGGTTGGTATGATGGTCGAGTCATTCAATAGCGCGTTGGATATCGAACCGGATAACAACGAAGTAATCGGGTATGTTACTGAAGCTTACATAGACGAATTTAAACTAGGAATTCAAGCCTTTAACAGGGGCCGGGAAGACGAATCTGCATATGCAGAGGCGGTTCAATACTTCAAGAACACGTCTATGATTCGTCCTGATTCTGTTGATCCTTACTTGAATCAAGCTTATGCTCAGATTCAGGCAGGAAATCAAAGTGATGCGATCATGCCTTTCGAGAAAGCTATTGAGCTAGGTGATGGAGAGGCTGATACGTACACCTACCTGTCAAATCTCTATCAAACCCATGATAGAACTGACGATGCGATTTCCTTGCTTGAGAAAGCACGTGAAATGTATCCTGATAACGAAGATATTCGTTCGCAGTTGTTGAACGCATACATCACATCAGGTCAAATGGAACGCGCCAAGAAGGATTATTCTGACGCTGTAGCAAGCGAGCCCGATAACAAATTGTATCGATACAATTATGGTACATTGTTATTGGAGGCCGAAGAGTATGATGAAGCAATTGAACAGTTCCAAAAAGCTGTTGATATCGATTCTGAATATGGTGTAGCCCATTACAATTTAGGCGTTGCCCATGTGAACAAAGCTGTTTCGGTTAACAACATGGTTACTGAGATGGATGATGAGCTTCGATCTAAGCGCTCAGACATGAGTGATTCTGCGATCTCAGAAATGGAAGGAAAAATCGAGATGAAGATTCAGGAGCGTAAGGATCTGTTCGCGGGAGCTGTTACTCCTCTTGAGCGCGCTCGAGAGTTGTTAACTGCTGGTGGCGAAGATCCTGCCGGTGTTTGCCAGGCTCTCTTCCAGGCTCTTGCTCAAATTGGTGAGCAGGAAAAGGCTGAAGAAGCTGCTACTTGCGCAGGTATCGATCTTAACTAATTAGTGTTGCAGAGCCTGGTTTTTTACCTATAACAAGTTGCTTTGCAATGTTGCGCTTTAAAAAGCCTGGACCTGAAAGGTCCAGGCTTTTTTGATGCTATTTACTTTTGGAACGTATAAATTCCGCCTTGGTATCTGAAACACCAAACACCAAACACCAAACACCAAGACTACACGCTGAAGGGTATGAAAGAACAAGTAAAAGTTACTCAGTATGGACAAGGAACGCTTGCTGTCCATGCCGGACAGGCGCCAGATCCTACCACTGGGGCGATTATGACACCTATATATCAGACCTCTACCTACGTGCAAAGTGCTCCAGGAGAGCATATGGGGCATGAATATGCGCGCGTCACTAATCCAACTCGAACTGCTCTTGAAGGTAATCTTGCTGCTCTTGAAGGAGCAGCTCATGGGATTTGTTTTTCTTCTGGTGTGGCTGGTATTGATGCTATAATAAAGAGCTTAAGGCCTGGTGACCATGTACTCTCTACAAATGACTTGTATGGGGGGACTTTTCGGTTATTTAGAAAAGTGTTTGAGCCATTTGGATTGGAGTTTTCGTTTATCGATATGCGTAACCTGGAAGAGGTGAGCAAGGCGATTAAGCCCAATACTCGCATGATGTGGTTGGAGACCCCAACCAATCCATTGATTAGAGTGCTTGATCTAGTGGGCTTAAGTGCCCTGGCAAAAGAGCATAAGATTGATGTTGCTGTGGATAACACGTTTGCATCTCCCTATTTGCAGCAACCGTTGGCTCTTGGTGCAGATTTAGTACTCCATTCTAGTACAAAATACCTCGGAGGTCACTCAGATCTCATAGGTGGAGTTGTTTGCACGAACAGTGATGACTGGAATGAAAAGCTGCGCTTTCAAATAAAATGCGCTGGTGCTGTACCAGGGCCTATGGATTGTTTTCTAAACCTTAGGGGGACAAAAACGCTTCACATAAGAATGCAGCGCCATTGTGAGAATGCTAAGGTGATCGCTGAATTCCTAGATAACCATGCCAAGGTAGGGCGGGTATATTTCCCAGGATTGCCAGACGATCCCGGTCATGAACTGGCGAGTAAACAGATGAAGGATTTTGGCGGCATGCTTTCCTTTACCTTAGCTGCCGACTCTGTAGAGAACGCGATGAAGGTGCTTTCCGGCACTTCTGTCTTTTCGTTAGCTGAAAGCCTCGGAGGAGTTGAAAGCTTGATAGGCCATCCAGCTTCAATGACCCACGCCTCGATTCCAAGAGAAGAGCGTGTTCGGGCAGGGCTGAGCGATTCTCTAATTCGACTCTCTGTAGGCATAGAGGACATCAATGATCTCATTAATGACCTGGATAGCGCACTAATGCAGGTGTAGCAGACGAATTGAAGAGATTTGGTTGTACTAGTACTCCAAAAGTTCGCGCATTGCATCCATGATGTCTTTGTCCTGGGGCAATACGACGCGTTCCAGTGGGTCTGCAAATGGAATAGGAGTGAACGCTCCTGCCACCCTGCGAATAGGGGCATCCAGGAATTCAAACATTTTGTCAGCTACTAGCGCACTGATCTCAGCACCATATCCCAGGAATTCCTGATCTTCATATAGGACCAGTGCTCTACCTGTTTTCTTGACTGAGTCAAAGATCGTTTCCTTATCTAAAGGAACGAGGGTTCTGAGGTCAATGATTTCAACTGAGCGGCCATCCTTTTCAATAGACTTAGCGGCGGCCATAGCCTTGTGGACCATGAGGCCATACGTGATAACCGTGAGGTCAGTACCTTCTCTCACAACATTGGCTTTGCCGAAGGGAATTAAGTAGTCCTCATCGGGTTCGGGCGATCGTGCTTGAGCCGCTCTGTACAACGCCTTGTGCTCTAAGAACAACACGGGGTCGTTCATGCGAATGGCCGTCTTGAGTAGGCCTTTTGCGTCTGCGGCATTAGAAGGGAGTACAATTTTGAGCCCTGGGGTATGTCCAAAAATTGACTCAATGTTTTGAGAGTGGCACAATCCACCGTGGATGTATCCACCACAGGGTACTCGTACTACTACAGGGCAACTCCACGTGCCGTTCGAACGGTAATGGAATGGAGCCAACTGATTACGTATTTGCTGCATTGCTGGCCAAATGTAATCAGCAAATTGGATTTCGACTACTGGTTTATAACCAGCTGCGCTCAATCCAACAGCGGTACCAATAATTGAAGCCTCTGCAAGAGGGGAGTTAAAGCATCGATCTTTCCCAAATTTAGCGGTCAGATTACGGGTTGCTGTAAATACACCTCCTTTATCACCTGCTACATCTTCTCCATACACAATGACCTTTTCATTTCTGGTCATTTCTTCCTGAAGTGCATGGTTAATTGCATCTACCACAACCACTGGCTCGCCAGAGGGCGTGGATTTTTCGTATTCAAGGCCAATATCGCCTTCGAAAAATACGTGTTTTAATGCTGTATCAGGCGATGGGTCAGCTTGCTGTTCGGCCCACTTGGCCTCCTCATCGATCTGTACGTGAACCTCTTTTCTTAGCTTCTCAATCTCTTGTGTGGTGAGAATGCCCGCTTCAATTAAAGAAAGCTCCAATCGGGCAATAGGGTCAATTTGTTTATCTTTTTCGAGTTCTTCGTCTGTTCTATACTTATTGTGGTTGTCAGAAGAAGAATGAGGCATGAGGCGCACTACATCAGCAACCAACAATACGGGTCCTTTGTCTGCTCGAATATGCTCTATAGCCGCTTTAGCGATGGAAGCTGTTTTGAAGAAGTCTGTTCCATCGACTTTAGCCCGTACAATTCCTTCATAACCAGCGCCAAATTTGTAAGCTGAACCACCGGCTGTTTGTTCTTCAACAGGCACAGAGATGGCATATTTGTTATCCTGCACAAAGAACAATACGGGGGCTTTTATGCGAACAGCCCAGTTGAGCGCCTCATGAAAGTCGCCTTGAGACGTTGCTCCGTCGCCTGAAGATACGTAGACGTATCCATCCTTTTCTTGCCGTTGCATGGCCATAGCCGCACCCAGTGCAGGGAGATACTGGGCCCCAACCGAGGAGGAGGTCGTAATGATATTGAGCTCAGGGCTTGAAAAATGCTCGGCCATCTGGCGGCCCCCTGAGTTAGGGTCATCTGCCTTGGCAAGGTGGGCCAATAGCATGCTTTTAGACGTCATGCCCAGCGAAATTGCAGTACAGAGATCTCTGTAGTAGGGGACGAACCAATCATGTCCAGGTTTTGAAAAGAAAGCAATCGCTGCTTGTGCGGCTTCATGTCCAGAGCAACCGATATGGAAATAGCCTTTGCCTTGCTTGAGCAAAGTTATCATCTTCTCGTCTAATCTCCTTGATAGGAGCATATCACGGTAGATGCGAACGAGCGTCTCTGGTTTAAAGTCTGAAGGGGAAAGTTGTTGAAACTGCAGACCTTCCCTGCCATTACCATTTGTCGACGTTATAATTTCAACGTTGATCTTTGACTGCATATCTTGAGAAGCACTTAATTCCATCGTCGGTTTTCCTTTCGCCATAAAAATGAGAATTCCTACTGCTAATAGGCCTTGTTTAGGCTACATTCTTTGAAAGGTGGTTCCTTTAAAAGAACAACTAGACAAAGTATCTATTAGTGCCCAGTATGTATTAGTGCCTAGTATCTACTAGTACTCGGCCTCTACGACCCTGGCGAGACTTGTGTGGTCTCCCTTGATTGGTGGGGCAGCATGGTAAACTAAAGGTTGATCCCCTTAAAAGCGAGAACTTCATGCGGATTCAACAGGAGACGATTCGGGCTCTAGGGGTAAATCGAACCAGAACCTGGTTCCTCTTCCGATTGTGCTCTCGACATGGATCTGTTCACCATGCGCGTGGAGGATCTGTTTAACAATGCTTAACCCTAAGCCGGTTCCCCCACTTTTGCGAGATCTATCAGGATCTACACGATAAAAACGCTCGAATATACGTTCAAGGTGATCTTCTGATATACCCTTTCCTGTATCGGTTATTTCGATCCGAACCTTATCCTGACGTCTTCTATATCGGAATTGGACAGATCCCTTGTCTGTATAAACTATAGAGTTTTCTATCAGGTTAACTAATACTTGCCTGATCCGATCCCGATCTGCAAAAATGATCAGGGAAGGCATTTCTATTTCCAGGCCCAGCTCTTTTTTCTCGGCTTTGGGCTTTAGAACTTCCTCCAATTCTTTTGCCAATTCGCCTAAATCAAACAATTCAGGCCGAATCATATCTTCCCGGTATTCAAGCCGGGCAATTTCAATGAGGTCATTGAACAGATTGCTTAGGCGCTCCAGGTTTTGCAGCGCCTTTTCTGCATACCTTTTTTGCTGTTCAGGTTTCAGAACCGGTGTAGCTAAGGCCTCTAGATAGCCACTTACAGCAAATATTGGGTTACGTACTTCATGAGAAACGTTACCAATAAACTCACTCTGTAAATTAGCAAGGCGTTCCAGATCATCGATCTTCTGCCTGAATTTGCCAGACATCCGATTCAAACTGGTTGCTAGATCTTGCACTTCTGCCGCGCGTGAGTCTACAAGAATTTTTTGATCCAGCCGGCCTTCCGTAATTTTCTTTGCCCGCTCGTTTATAGCGTGCAACGGCTTTATGACCCTGCGGGAAGCCACCCAGCTACCAAACATCGCCAGGCCAAGGGCGGCGACCATGCCGGCAATAAGAGCGATTTGCATCCGCCTCGCAAGAGCGTACAGGGGAGGCTCCGGCGCGTAGAGTTGGATCGTGAACCCCGTTAATTGGTGGTTGACTGCCACAATAAGGATAGGGTCGCCATCTGGGGTTGTATGGCGTACATATCGCATACGACCCGTGTCAATATCTAGCTCTTCATCCAGGTCCGCGGGTAAGTCGAATGGTGGGATGAACGTATTGCCGCTGATGTCCAGGTATACGGAATCCCCAGCCAATGCCACGATTCTCATGCCGAGCACTCTACTTGTTTGCTCGGCAGCGATCCACGCATCGTTGTAGGTTTTTGATTTACCTAGCGTAGTTGCAATCTGAAGGGCTTGTTCTCGCAGTTGCTTTCTGGCAGCAGAATCTGTTTCGCGGTGGAATACCAGGCGTGCGTAAAGCCCTACTACCAGTACAGCAGTCCCCACAAACACAACGAATGTCAAAAACATCCACGTTTGTGTAGAAGCTCTTTTAGGGAGCAGTGTGGATGTGACCTCTCGAAGTAGTAAGCGGAGCCACAGTATAAGCCGCCGGACTCTACGCCAGTTCATCTACTCCTCAGTAACGCCTTCCTGGACAAATCGATAGCCAACACCCCGGACAGTTTGTATATGTTGTGCAAAACCGCCCAGCTTCTCGCGAAGATTCTTTATGTGCGCATCAACGGTACGCTCTGTAACCATCATGGCATCTTTCCAAATGGTTTCCAGGAGCTGCTGGCGGGTAAATGCTTTCCTTGGGTGGCGAACCAGGTAGCGGAGTAATTCAAACTCTGTAAGCGTTAATCCCAGGTCTTTATCGTCCAGGGCAGCGCGATACTCATCTTCATAGATCGTAAGATCGTTAACATTAATGATCTTAGTCTCATCAACTCCCATTCTGCGAAGTACGGCCTTAACGTGCGCTAATATGACTTGAGGAGAGGCTGGTTTAGTTAAATAGTCATCCCCTCCAAGCATTAGGCCACGAACCTGATCCTCTTCTTCAATTTTAGCACTTAAAAAGATGATAGGAATCGTTTCGGTCTCAGCCCGGGATCGAAGAGTTCGGCATACTTCATACCCGTCTAAACCGGGAAGCATGATATCCAGGACAATTAAGTCAATATCACCGGATGCCTTCGTTAGCGCTTCTTCACCGTCATAGGCTTTATGTACGGTGTATCCATCCTGTTCGAGGAAATGACTTACTACTTCTACGACGTCTTCTTCGTCGTCTACGACTAGCACATTAATGCCAGATGAATCTGCAGTCACCATGCAATAGGTTATTCTGTTTGTCAATCAGTGAGGGCCTGCCGGACACAATCAATAGGTGTTTTCTCACGCCCGGTCGGCAAAATAACCTAACAACAACGTTCAGAAGGTGGTATAGATCCGAAAGTGTGAAAAAACTCTCAAGAATAGGTGCGAACCACGCGCTGAGAAATCGAACAAGAGATCTCATATGCTTTTCTGCCCGTCAACTGCGCCAGCTCATCAATATTGGGGCCTCCTTCTCCGAATAAGATCACTTCTTCGCCTGACTTTATAGATAATTCAGCAGGTTCATTGCCCAGATCTACCATAAACATATCCATGCATATACTGCCGGCTACCGGGTAGCGGCGGCCTTGGATAGCGACCTGGAGTTCTGATATAGATTCGCCCTTCAAATAGGTGCTGGGATATCCATCCGCATAACCGGCTCCTACAACTGCGATTCGGGTGTCTCTAGGGGCAGTCCACCTCCTTCCATACGATACCGTTTCTCCTGCAGATACCGATTTCACGGTTAGGACGTGGGACTTTAAGGTCATTATAGGTACCAGTCCTACCTCTCGAGCTCTTTTAGGCATCGCTGAGATGCCGAGCAGTCCACCGCCAACTCTGTACATATTCCTCTCAGTAGGGTCGAGATAATGATCCGGATGAATAAGCGAGCTACTGTTACCTACATGAAAGTAGCCACTGAAGCCTTCAATCTGGTTGGTGAATGCCCTGGCTGACGAAATCTGCTGCCTGGCAAAAGCTGTGTCTTTATGCCCTGCGGTTGCCAAGTGAGTCCAAATCCCTTGTAACTCTAACAAGGGATACTGGTCAAGCTGGGAGATGAAGGCACGTGCACGATCTGGAGACAATCCAAGCCGGTTCATCCCTGTATCCACTTTCACATGGAGGTGTAATTTGCGCCCTGTTTTGGCGTACCCCAATACCTCTTCGCATACTTCTTCACTCGATACCGAGACCATAAAGTTCTCACGGGTATATACTGGCAGATTTGCCCCTAATGGAGGCATGGCAATAAGGATGGGCGCGCGAATTCCGCTTTCACGTAAAAACAGGGCTTCCGATAACGAAGCGACCATGAAGGATTTAAATCCTTCTTCGAGAAGTGTTTTTGCTATCGGGGCTGCGCCGTGGCCGTAGGCGTTTGCTTTTACAACAGCCATGACTTCTGCAGGAGCAGCAAGGGTTTGGATTATTTTTGCATTTTTCCTGAGGCGGCCAAGATCTATCTGCGCAATCGTCGTGTAAGCACGGGCGGGGGTATCAGGATTGGCATTATGTTGAAATGTGGTCGAAGACAACGATTTTGTTGATGACAATGATACTGTCATAGTAATAGAATCTTACAGAAAGGTGTGTCAATACCCTTTGCCATTGCTCAAGTTCGAAAATGAATTCATTTTCATGTGTACTTAATAACTTTTTTACCTTGATATCTCTTATAATCGAGAACAATCCTTGATCTTGAGTGATTTATGACACTCCAGGTACATGCTGTGTTGCGGCCAATAGTGTATTAATGACCAGGTTGGCATTCGGTAAGGCAGTGAACTGTTCAAATCCTATCAAAAAATGTCACATACTCCAGACTTGCTCCTTAAAGGAGGCGTAGTACTAAACCCTGAATCGGGCCATACTAAAAAAGCGGATGTTCGTATCAAAGATGGAATCATCGTAGAAGTAGGGAGCAACCTGGATTCCAACGATGCACCCGTTTACGATTGCACTGATAAATACATTTCTCCAGGGTGGATGGACATGCATGTGCATCTGCGTGAACCCGGGTTTGAGTATAAAGAGACCATTGAATCAGGATGTAAAGCCGCTGCTTTTGGTGGGTTTACAGCGGTTGCATGTATGCCTAATACGAATCCACCCATTCACACGCGGGACGTTGTCGAGTTTATCAAAAAACGCGCTGCCGGGAATATTGTAGATGTATATCCCATCGCTTGCGTATCTAAAATGCGGGAGGGAAAGGAGCTGACTGAAATGGCGGATCTCGTAGAAGGGGGGGCCGTTGCTTTCAGTGATGATGGTTCTCCGGTTCAGGATGCTGGTTTGATGAGGCGGGCCCTTGAATATAGCTCCATGTTAGGTGTTCCCATCATCAATCATATGGAAGAGGAGACGCTCAATCCCAATGGGCACATGTTTGAAGGGGACGTTTCAACCCGCCTGGGTATCCCCGGTATACCTTGCCTCGCTGAGGAGGTAATGATTGCAAGAGATATCCTTTTGGCTGGCTTTACAGGAGGGCATGTGCACGTTGCTCATATCTCAACAAGAGGAGCTGTAGACCTGGTGAGAGAAGCAAAGGCGAAAGGCGTTTCGATAACTGCTGAAGTATGCACGCATCACTTTACACTTACTGACGAAGCGGTTGAATCGCATACTTTTTCTACTAATACCAAAATGCACCCACCCCTGGCTGATAAAGATTCTGTAGCTGCAATTAAAGAAGGATTGAAGGACGATACCATTGATGTAATTTGTACGGATCATGCTCCTCACGCTTCATTTGAAAAAGAAGTTGAGTTTATAGAAGCACCTTTTGGAATTTTAGGCCTGGAAACGGCATGGGGGCTTACTGGCAGAGAACTCCTTGAACCAGGAATTCTCTCTGTTGAAAAGGCTGTTCGAAAGCTGACTGTTGAACCCTATCGCATTCTCAATGTGGAATTGCCTCGCATTGATAAAGGAGAGAGTGCAAACTTAACGATATTTGATGCATCTACCCAATGGGTATTTAAGGAAGAACATATTCAGTCGAAAAGTAATAATACTCCCTTTGTTAACGAAGAACTGATTGGAAGAGCTTGGGCAATCTATAATAAGGGACAATTCTACTCTATTTAATTTGAATAATCAGGCTAACGAACATATTCTGAATATCGGGATTATTTTTGGCGGGCAGTCCCCCGAACACGAAGTCTCCGTGATTACTGCACTGCAAGTAGTCGCTGCCATGGATGGACGGCTCTATAGGCCTATTCCTATATATATTGCTAAAGATGGAGGGTGGTTTACAGGGAATGAACTGTTAAATCTAGAAGCATATAAGGACCTAGATACGCTGACCATTATATCCCAACAGGTGCACCTCCAAAAGAAATCCGTTGGTGGTGTTTCGTTAGTAGCTGATGTGCCTAAGAAGTGGTTTGGTAAGCAGATTTTGCACATCCCATTGGATATGATGTTCATTGCTCTACATGGAGGTGAAGGGGAAAATGGTGGGGTTCAAGGTATCTGTGAGACCTTCGGGATTCCCTATTGCGGAAGTGGAATTCTTGGTTCTTCCTTAGGGATGGACAAGGTGATTTCCAAGATGGTTTGCCGGGATCAGGGTATACCTATTGTTCCTTTCGTTTCTTTCAAAGAACACGAATGGGCAAACCGAGAGGATCAACACCTTGATGAGTGTGAGAAACTGGGCTATCCAATGATTGTGAAACCAGCCCGGCTTGGTTCGTCCATTGGCATAGCTAGAGTAGAAGATCGGAACGAGCTCGATGCAGCCATCGAAGACGCCTTTCGATACGATGACAAAATTGTCGTTGAGCATGCCGTGCCTAATTTGCGTGAAATTAACTGCTCTGTGATGGGTGATGTACGTAATGCAAAAGCCAGTGTATTGGAAGAACCTCTCACCGGTGAGAAATTGCTCTCGTTTCAAGAAAAATACATGCGTAACGACGGGCAGCAAGGCGCAAAAGGAGGTGGTACAAAAGATGCCGGCACTTCCGCAGGTATGGCCTCTTTAGATCGAGTAATTCCCGCCCCATTATCTGACGATAAAACAAAGCAGATTCAAACGCTGGCAGTTAATGTCTTTCAACTCTTTGAGTGCGCTGGATTAGCACGAATCGATTTTCTGATGGATAGCGTCACGGAGGAGGTGTATTTCAATGAAATCAACACGATTCCGGGGTCTTTCTCATTTTATCTATGGGAGCCCAGTGGTGTGCCATTTCATCGGTTGGTCCACGAGCTTATTCAAATGGCTTTAAAGAAACACAAGGAACGCTCACGGTTTGTTCGCACCTATAAAACAAACTTACTAGCTATGCGCGCGACAGGGGCCAAGGGTGCGAAGGCATAAACGGTCCCGTCTACCTGGTCATCCTATCTATTTTCGCCGTCAAAGGCTTGGGCCTCTCCCTTGGAAATCCAAATGGAATCAATTAGTTGGAGCGGGCTGAAAAAACCAGAATCTTAGTCGATACAAAAAGGGACATTTGAAAAACTGTCTGAATTTCAGGTCTCCTCACATTAGCGACTGAGTTATTATGGACCACGACCCTTTTTTACAAAAACTAACTTCTTTTATAAAACCTCTGCCAAGCGTTGCTGATCGGGTCCTTTATCTTGCTCGCCAAGATCCGGTGGATTTTAAGGAATTAACGAGGATCATTGAAACTGACCCCATTTTAAGCACGATGATAGTTAGCCTGGCTAACTCACCCATGTACAATGGATCAGGCAGAGTTATAGATTCTCTAGATCGTGCAATAGTCTTATTGGGCCAGGGCCGAATTATGGATTCCGTGATGGCCTATATGACGCGTAGCATTCGTGAGGATACAACTGAAGAGTGGCCTCTTGGAGATTTGAATTTTTGGAAGCATTGTATTTCAGTAGCTATTGCAGCGAGAATGCTTGCAGAAAAGATGCACATTCCAGCGGCTGATAAATGCTTTATAGCCGGCTTAATCCACGATGTGGGAAAGCTTGCTTTGTTGAACTATGACCCAAGTGCATATAGAAAGGTCATTGAAGAAGTCGTTCAGACCAAGCGGCCCATAGAATTTATAGAGCTAGGAGCTTTTGGGGTAACGCATGCAAATCTTGCTGGGCAGATAAGCCGGCACTGGAAATTATCGAGTCACTTTATGAAAGCGATTAGCTTTCACCATGATGGACCTGATCCGATAACAGGTACGCTAGCAAATGTGGTTAGAAGCGCGAATCTACTGGCCAAAATAGCCGGTTATTGCGAGAGCGGCAATCCGTATAACATGATCACCACTGATTTATTGGTGCCCCATCCCCGCGTGAATCAGGAGGATATCCAGCATATACTTACTAAGTTACCTGGAATGGTTACGGATCTTAGCACGCTCATCTTAGGACAAAAGGTAGATCTTCTCCCAGTTGAAAACGAAGTTAAAATCTGTGTTTCTGTTGGGATTAGTAATGGGGAAGAGCGCGTCTTATTACGGTATTTGTTAACCGCATTAGGATGTGAAACCAACTTTGGTCAGCTTAAAGAAGATGAGAATGCAATACAGGTAATGATCATGGATTACCTTCCGTCAGCAGCTCCAGACGGTAGGCATGTAATTGATTTCCAATCATGGAGAGAAGAGCAGCGTGATATGCCATCTAATATTCTCGATGTCAAGAGCCTTAGAAACTGGCTTTCAGGTAAATTAGAAGAAGTGAAAGCGATTGCTGTTTAAGCGGCTCGTTCTCAATGGAAAATAATCCAGATGCTCCCTTATCAAATCCCAGCATCTGTCGATTTCTAATCTACATAGTAAACAGAAGAACCTGTTTAATGCTCACTATTCGGAGTTATACCCTCCCCTGTATTCGAATATGGATGACCAAAACGAATTAGTAAAAGATTTTCTCATAGAGAGCTTCGAGTATCTGGATACACTTGATGAAGATCTCCTGGAAATGGAACAGCAATCTGATGATCCCGAAGTGATTGCGAGAATTTTTAGAGCTGTTCATACAATAAAGGGTACAGGAGGCTTCCTCAATTTTGAGAAGTTGGTCGGTATTGCTCATGTTGGGGAAGAATTGCTTGATGCCATTCGAAAAGATCGTGTTGAGGCAAATAATGAGGTTGTAGGCGCACTCTTTGAGCTCGTTGATGCCTTGAGAGAAGTATTAGTAAGCATTGAGGAGACGGGTAGAGACGGGGAAGAAGCTTATGCGGAGCTTATTGAGACACTCAAATGCTTACAATCTGGAGAGACACTTTCTGCTCCTGCTACCTCATCTAATTCTGATCAACCCGCTGAGCAGCCATCAGAACAACCAAAAGATGCAAAGAAGCCTGATGCTCCCCCGCAACCGGATGTGGAAGGCAAGGATGCTATTGTTAAAGAGTTCTTATCGCAAAGTTTTGGGCACCTGGAAGAAGCTGAAAAGCTGCTCAAAGAGATAGATAAAGACGCTGTGGATGAAGCGCTGGCTTCAGAAATAATCAAGCATACTGAAATAATTCGCGGGACGGGAGGGTTCCTAAGTTTTCGAAACCTGGCTCTTCTTCTGCTTTCATTTAGAAACATCCTTAAAGCAGTTATCAGCAAAAAGTTGGCCCCTGAAAAAGAGGTGATAACTACGCTGGAAAATTTGCTCAATGGGGCCGGCCAGATCTTGTCAAATATTGAGATTCTTGGTACAGAGGGTGATCTCCAATTTAAGAAGCTCCTTGACTCAGCAAACCAACTCTTATCCGATGAGCCTCCGAAGAAGGAGGAACAGATTAAGAAGCCCGAAGAGGCTGAGAATTCAAAAGATAATACACCAACTGCAGGCAAGGAAAAGGAGAAATCGGATACTAAGGCTACGAAAAAACCATCCTCGAAAGATAAATCCAGCCTAACAGACAACAGTATTCGAGTAGACGTGGGGCTACTAGATAGCTTGATGAATTTGGTAGGAGAGCTTGTGCTCACTCGAAACCAAATTCTGCAATTCACCACCGAGAATACCAATCTTGGATTAGCAAACTCTACTCAAGACCTCAATTTAATCGTTACTGAGTTGCAAGAAGGGGTAATGAAAACCCGAATGCAAACGATCGGGACTATTTGGCGCAAGTTTCCTCGCGTTGTAAGGGATCTCTCCAAAGCCTGTAATAAACAAGCACGTGTAGAAATGGAAGGAGAGGATACGGAGCTTGATAAAACAATTATTGAGGCCATCAAGGATCCTCTCACTCACCTGGTTCGAAATTCTGTAGATCATGGCATTGAGATGCCGGAAGATCGAATAAAAAAGGGGAAGTCTGCTGAAGGACGGTTGTTGCTTCATGCCTTTCACGAAGGCGGCAGTGTGATCATAGAGATTGTTGACGACGGAGGGGGGATTAATGCAGAGAAGGTGCGAGACAAAGCATTAGCCAATGGAGTAATCACGCAAGGTGAAGCGGCTCGAATGACAGAGCGTGAAATGCTTGGGCTGATCTTTAAACCTGGTTTGTCTACAGCCAAGCAGGTTAGTAACATCTCTGGTCGTGGTGTAGGGATGGACGTTGTCAAAACGTATATAGAACGTATTGGCGGTTCAGTGGAAGTGATGAGCAAGATTGATCTCGGCACTACGATACGGATCAAGATTCCTCTAACGCTCGCCATTATTCCTGCGTTGATGGTGAAGGTGGCAAACCACCGATTTGCGATTCCCCAGGTAAACCTATTAGAGTTGGTCCGTCTTGAAGGCGAACAGATCAATAAAGAAATTGAGATGGTTCAAGGGACGCCAATCTACCGACTCAGGGGAAAACTACTCCCACTCGTGTTTCTTCGAAAAGAGCTTGAGCTAAAAGAAGATGGTGAGGGTGTTTCCGCTAAGCCCCAGCCGCACCAAGAGAACCAGGAGGCATCAGGAGAAGCACAGGTACCGGCTAAAGCTGAAAATAAGGAAGATACAGTAGCCATTAACATTATTGTACTTCAAGCTGAAAACCAGGTCTTTGGATTGGTCGTCGACGAAGTGATCGATACCGAAGAAGTGGTTGTAAAGCCGCTGAGCAAATTGCTGAAGTCAATTCCTATCCTGGCCGGTGCTACTATAATGGGCGATGGAAAGGTTGCGCTGATCCTTGATGTAGTTGGGATAGCTCACAAAGGAAATGTGATGGCTAAAGAGCAGAATTTGCGCAAGTCAGGGAAAACGACTGTAAAGAAAGAATCTTCTGAACACGCGACGTTCCTCCTCGCCAGAGTGTCCGAAAGCAGGCAAGTAGCTGTGCTGTTGTCTGCCATTTCGCGGCTGGAAGAAATCAAGGTTTCTCAATTGGAGGCAGCGGGAAATCAAACGGTGATTCAATACAGAGGATACCTCATGCCACTCGTTTGGTTGACTCAACTTTTGGGTGGCAGCCGGTCCAACCCCAACAATCCAGAGGACTACATGCAGGTGATTGTATGCTCCAAGAATGGGCTTAATGTGGGGCTTATCGTGGATGAAATTGTGGATGTTGTTGATGAGCGAGTTGTTGGTAATGAACGAACTGGCATTATCAGCGGTGTGCAGGTAATACAAAATCAAGTCACAGAGATAGTCAATATCAAAGATGTGTTGGAGCGAGTTGATACCAGCCTTTTTGAATTGAATGAGGCGATTCAAACCGAACAAACGATCGGATAGATATGAACGACCAAAAACAGTTTTGCACCTTCCAACTCGATGACATGCTATTCGGGATTGATGTGCTCAATGTGCAAGAAATCATTCTTCCACAAGAAATGACGGAAGTGCCACTAGCGCCGAGCGTGATAAGTGGATTGATAAACTTAAGAGGGCAAGTGGTAACGGCGATAAACTTAGGAAAGTGGCTAGGTATTGAATCCGCACAAGCCGGCCAGCGGAGCATGAATGTGGTTATCTGCACAGATGATGAAGTGGTAAGCTTTCTGGTTGATAGCATTGGTGATGTAGTTGAACCAAATGAAAGCTCTTTCGAGCCACCACCCCAAACACTCGAAGATGGCATTCAACAACTCATTAACGGCGTCTACAAGCTAGACAGCCAATTGCTGCTGGTAATGGACGTCGCGAGAACTGTGGAATTGTTCACTGAAACATTTAACGGTAGGTCTGGACTGGTTCCAGTGATGGAATAGAGAAAGTCACAAAATTTCTAAGCTAGAGAAAAGGCATTCTAATGACGCATCAAACACTAAACTCGATAAAGGAAAAGGTGGGTGCTGGTGGGCACAAATCGCTTTCAGCTAAATTTGACATCGATAACGATAATCTGTCTTATCGTCGCGAATTCTTACGATTAGGGGAAGAGGAGCGAGCGCTTTGTATTGAACTCATTCCATGGATGGAAGAGCATGCTCCCAAAATTGTGCGTGAGTTTTATGACTTCCAGTTTACCTTTTCCAGAACAGCTGCCTTTTTTGAACACATGGCAGCAGAGAAGGGGATGTCTGTTGTTAATTTGCGTGTCCATCTCGAAAAAGCACAACAGTCCTATTTAGTGGCTTGTTTTCAGGGAGCAAAGAGTAATTGGGATGTAAATTACTTTGAAAGCCGCCTGAAGATTGGTGAAGTTCATCATCGCATCAACCTGCCTTACAAATGGTACATCGGTTCGTATACCGAATTTTCGATGCTGGTTCAAAAGTACCTCAAAGAATCCTTCGAGGACCGAGACTATGTAGATCGAGTTATGCAGGTGGTATCCCGCATCTTTAACTATGACCTGCAAGCCGTTGTTGAAGCTACCATTTACAGCGGGTTGGAAAGCTTTGGGTTTCCTTTTGATTCAATCACCACGACACGTGAGACAGATCGAGGGGATCACCTTGATCAAATCAATAATTATCTGGTTGGTAAGCAGCTTGAGGCAGCTAGCTTCCGAGGACAACTGGATGCGATTGCTAGTGCGCAAGGGGTTGTAGAACTTGAGATGGATGGTACCGTCTTGGCCGTCAATCAAATCTATCTTAATGACCTGGGATATGCACGTGAGGATATAGTAGGTCGGAATCACAGTTCATTGGTTGGCGATAAATTTGCAAACTCAATCGAATACAGAGAACTCTGGAGGCAATTAAAGGAAGGAAATAGCCAGGTCGGGGAATACCGGGAGCATTCGATAGACGGGCGAGAAGTCTGGTTTCAGGTCTCGTACAATCCGATTATGGATGACAATGGAGTCCCCTTCAAAGTTGTTAAGTATGCGACCGACATTACGGAAGAGAAGCTGAAAAACCTGGAATACCAGGGGCAAATCGAAGCCATATCTCACTCGCAGGCTGTTATTGAGTTTAACATGCAGGGTGAGGTATTAAAGGCAAATAGCAATTTCCTCTCTACCATGGGATATTCCTGGAATGAGATCGAGGGTCAGCACCAACGTATGTTTGTTGAGCCTGAATATGCAATGAGCAGTGACTACAGAATGTTGTGGGAGAGGCTTAACCAGGGCGAAACACAGGCAGGTGAATTCAAGCAAGTTACTAGTCGCGGCGAAGTTATCTGGCTTTCAGCCTCTTACACGCCTCTGCTCGATTCAGAAGGAAAGCCTTTTAAAGTGGTTAAATATGCACGCGTCATTACAGAAGAAGTAAAAGCACGTGAACGTCTTGAACACTGTGTTACTGAAATTCTTGAGATTGTAAATGCTGCCGGGCAAGGTGACCTGACAAGAGAAATTTCTGTTTCAGGAGATGACCCAATCGGCCAGATGGGTGGTGCGCTCAGAGGATTCTTTTCCAAACTGAAAGAAATTATTGGCTCCATAGATGAGAATGCCCAACACCTTTCTGCAGCTGCAGATGAACTGGCTGCGCTCAGTGATAACATGGGCGAGACGGCAGGACAAACCTCTAGCCAGGCGACCACAGTCGCGTCTTCTGCTGAGGAAGTAAGCTCAAACATCCAGACTGTAGCGGCAGGGGCGGAAGAGATGTCGGCCAGTATTAAAGAAGTAGCCACTAACGCTGGCGAAGCTGCCCGCGTTGCTGCAGAGGCCGTAGATGCTGCAGAACGAACCAATGTTACAGTGACTAAGCTCGGTGAAAGTAGCGCCGAAATTGGAAATGTAATCAAGGTTATTACGTCCATCGCGCAGCAAACTAATCTACTCGCACTGAATGCTACGATCGAAGCTGCACGTGCCGGAGAGGCAGGTAAAGGGTTTGCTGTGGTCGCGAACGAAGTCAAAGAGCTGGCTAAACAGACCGCCCAGGCAACCGAAGAAATTAGCCAGAAGATTGAAGCTATTCAGACGGACACGAAAGGGGCTGTTGATGCCATTTCTAAGATCGGTTCGATTATTGGCCAGATAAACGACATTCAGGGTACTATTGCCGCGGCCGTTGAGGAGCAGACAAGCACCACGACAGAAATTGCTCGAAATGTGCATGAAGCAGCAAAGGGAAGCTCGGAAATTGCAGAAAATATTTCTCACGTTGCTATGGCTGCCGATAATACCTCCACAGGAGCAAAAGAAAGTAAAACTGCTACAGAGGAACTCGCAAAAATGTCGCAGTCTCTCCGTGGAATTGTCGCCATGTTTCAGTACTAGTAGAGAAGGGTATATGCCTTCTAAGTCCCTCGTTCAATGAGAAGCTAGCTGCCTTCTTGTGCAAGAAACATAATAAATCATTTTTGCCAAACTACATCAAAATAGTCCGCGTTCATGGGTATAAAAGTCTTGATAGTTGACGATTCAGTCTTAGCACGAAGGCTAATCTCTTCAGCACTGGAAGAAGAACCTGCATTGGATGTTGTCGGGACAGCCGTGAACGGGTTGAATGCGCTCAAAAAGGTTGACTTACTCAAGCCTGATCTCGTCATCATGGATGTTGAGATGCCTGAGATGGATGGCGTAGAGGCTTTGAAGGTAATAAAACAGCGGTATCCCGATATAGCTGTAATCATGTTTACTTCATTGAGCCAGGCTTCATCTGAAAAGACGATCGAGGCGCTAGAGGCTGGAGCAGAGGATTATGTTGCAAAGCCAACAGGAGCGAATGGAGTAGAAGAAATAAAGATGCTTACTCGATCCTCCCTAGTGCCTAAAATAATGGCACTAAGGGGGAATGTGAAATCCTCGAAAGCAGGGTTGTCAAGTAAAACCGATGCGCCTGCTCTCTCTACTCCACCGTCTCCAGCGCCTTCGCAGCGCTTTACCTCGTCCCCTCCACCGGTTCTTAGGGCGGAAAGAGCCGAAGTAAAGCCAGTCAAACCAGTCCGGGAAACGCCAAGACCTACTCGTTTAACAACGAACAAGCTTCGCGCTCCGGTCAAAATTCTGGTTATTGGTGTTTCTACTGGTGGACCGAACGCCCTGGCTAAGTTGATTCCAACGATTCCAGCTTCCATTCCTGTGCCTGTTCTCATTGTTCAACACATGCCAGCAGCATTTACCACGACGCTCGCAAAGCGTTTAGATGGGGCCTCTGATCTGTCAGTGAAAGAAGCTCGGGCTGGTGAAGTCGTAACCCCGGGTGCGGTCCGAATTGCACCGGGCGGATTTCATATGGTTGTTGAAAGAAAGGGCGGTGGCGTCATTCTAAACCTGAATGAAGATCCACCTGAACAAGGGTGCCGGCCCGCTGTGGATGTTTTGTTTCGCTCCGTTGCTGAAGTGTATGGCAAACACACACTTGCAGTCATTTTGACGGGTATGGGTAAAGATGGCCTAAACGGTAGCGAGGCCATCATTGGTCAGGGCGGTTCATTATTCGCACAGGATGAAGAATCATCTGTTGTTTGGGGAATGCCGGGAGCTGTTACTCGTGCAGGCCTTGTTGATAAAGTAATACCCCTTGATCGAATCGGATACGAGATCATGCTTCGCATCGAAACCACTTTAGCACACACTAACCACTGAGTTTATCGTGAAAGATACAGATTTTGACTTTCTAAGCAGTTTTGTTGAATCCAGATCTGGTATAGTCCTCCATAAGGACAAATCGTATCTTATAGAGTCCAGGATGGCTCCAGTCATCAAAAGTGAAGGATTTGGCTCCTTGAGCGACTTGATCCTCCGATTACGATGGCAGGCAACGGGTGACCTTGTAGACAAGGTGATTGATGCCATGACTACAAATGAGACGTTCTTTTTCAGAGATAATCCACCTTTTGAAGCGCTTAAAACAGGCATTGTCAAAGACCTGATTGAAAAAAGACAGTCTACCAAAACGTTGAATATCTGGTCTGCAGCCTGTTCATCTGGTCAAGAACCCTATAGTATTTCTATTCTACTTAGAGAGCATTTTCCCATTTTGAATGATTGGACGATTCGAATCCTGGGAACTGATGTTTCTGACGAAGTGCTAGAAAAAGCAGACAAGGGCATTTACTCTTCGTTTGAAGTAGGTCGCGGCCTAAACGATATGCTGATTAAGCGTTATTTTGAACCAGCGGATTCACGCTGGAAAGTGCGTCAGTCGCTTCGTGATCGGATTGAGTTTAAAAAACTAAACTTGATGGATTCGTTTGCACAGATTCCTAAGATGGATGTCATCTTTCTGCGCAATGTACTGATCTATTTCAAGCAAGAAGTAAAACGGGATATTGTTGCGCGAATAATCGAACGCTTGATGCCAGATGGGTATCTCTTCTTAGGCCAATCTGAAACCGCCAAAACATTAAGTGACCAGTTGGAGCCAGTAAATATTGCCAGTGCAAGTTGTTTTGTGAAATCGGGTGCTGTTGTAAGCTTATAGGTTTCTATACATCAAAATGACTTTTATGCGTGTCCGCATGGCTCTCCGATGGAGAATAGTTGTCCGGAGCTGAGTCTTCCAGCCACTCGATTCGCTGCTGCAGGTAGTACACCTTTGAAAGCAAGTAGATGAGACCCAGGCTTAAGCCGACTGCTCCAATCATGCCTGCTATTCGAAGCACACTCCATTCGCCACCGGTGAACGATACCATCCAGAATGGACCTAGAGTTAGCAAAAATGGCAGGACGAGAAGCTTGTATTTTTTCATTTGAGGGGCCTTCAGGATCTCATTTTGAGAGGAGATGGATGTAAAAAGATCATCAGCAAAATCCGTGCAATTCCTGACGGTTCAAGTGAATTGATTTTGTATTTCTGAAGCATTCCCTTACCTTCAAGGCAATATTCAGACATATCAACACGCCAAGATCTTCATGCCCTGGTATAAAGTACTAGATCCAACTGAACTTCCCGAAGGGAGAGTAAAACCTATCACTTGTGCCCACCGAACCCTATGCATGACGCATTTTAAAGGGAAATACGGTGCCTTGGATAATCGATGCCCCCATCAAGGAGGCCCACTTGGGGAAGGGTCGATTGAAAATGGTCTGTTACGTTGTCCATGGCATGGATGGGATTACGATCCAATTAGTGGTAAAGCCCCTGGATTTGACGATGGCGTCGAATCTTTTCCCGTAGAGATCCGAAGTGACGGTGTGTATGTAGAAATTGAGGAAGAATTGCCGCACATACGCACGGTTTCTGACCTTATGGTTGAGACCATGGTCGATTGGAACGTTCGCATCGTGTTTGGTATGGTAGGGCACTCGAATTTGGGATTGGCTGACGCGTTAAGGATACAGGAAGAGCAAGGCAATTTGGCCTTTTATGGTATTCGCCATGAAGGTGCTGCTTCCTTTGCGGCCTCTGCCTATGGGAAATTAACAGGCCGGCCAGCGGCTTGCCTCTCTATAGCCGGCCCTGGCGCAACAAACCTGTTAACGGGTTTATGGGACGCTAACGTAGATCGATCTCCAGTAATCGCCTTAACCGGACAGGTGGATACGCAAGTACTGGGGCCGGGGGCATTTCAAGAAGTGGATCTAATGGCTGCGTATGGGAAAGTAGCACAGTGGAGCCAAACGGTGCTGCATGATAGCCGCCACGGTGAATTGATGAACCTTGCCTGTAAGAGCTCGATCCTTAATCGAGGCGTGTCTCACCTGGTATTTCCTGATGAAGTGCAAAACCTTCAGGTTCCAGATGAATTAATGCCCGGGACCCCCTTTGGACGGGTGGCAGATCGTGCAATTGCCCCTCCTGTGGATGCTCTTGATCGGGCCGCTGAACTGCTCGAGCAGGCCAAACGGCCTGTGATTATTGTAGGGCATGGAAGCCGGTTTAATATGCACGAGATCATTGAGTTGGCAGAACTCTTGAAATGCCCTGTCCTTACCACCTTCAAAGGAAAAGGACTCATATCGGACAGCCATCCCCTCGGAGCTGGTGTACTTGGGCGCAGTGGTACGCCAATAGCGAGCTATTTCATGAATGAGGCGGATGTACTCCTTGTGTTGGGTGCAAGCTTCAGTAACCACACAGGAATTACTCCTAAGATTCCTACCATTCAGGTGGACTTTGATACGATGACACTGGGTAAATTCCATAGTGTTGATGTCCCTGTATGGGGAGAGATTGGTGTTACGGTCAACTTGTTACGAGAGGCTCTAAGTAGCCATGTGCCAGAAATAGATCAAGAGCCTGAGATCGCTCAGCGTTGGTTAATTTGGAGAGAGGAAAAGCGGCGGCGCGTTGAAGATGATCGAGGCAAAGGTGTAAACTCTGCTGCAATATTTGATGCGATGACACATCACATTCCAGATAATGCCATCATTGCCGTAGATGTTGGTAATAACACTTATTCCTTCGGCAGGTATTTTGAGTGCAGCAACCAGGCGATATTAATGTCTGGATATCTAGGATCCATCGGGTTTGCATACCCTGCAGCTATGGGGGCATGGGCGGCAACGCAAGAAGATGATCCTCTTTTTGCAGATAGGGCCGTAATCGCCGTCTCAGGGGATGGTGGATTCGGGCAGTATATGGCTGAGCTTACTACAGCCGTCAAATACGGCATGAATATCACCCATATACTGATCAATAACTACGAGTTGGGTAAAATCTCAAAAGAGCAACGATCTGGCGAATGGGATGTATGGCAGACCTCGTTGCATAATCCCAATTTCTCCAAATATGCTCGCCTTTGTGGTGCTCTGGGCATCCGGGTCACAGATAGGGAAGAACTAGACTCAGCACTCGAAGAAGCTCTGGCTCATGATGGACCCAGTATGGTCGAGGTAATCGCAGACGCAGAGCTGATATAATGGATGAATAGGATCTGGCAAGTGCTTAAGGGGTCAATCAAAGCCTCGTCCAATTGTAAATTGAAACAGCCACTGTTTCTGCCCATTGTGGTCGTCCGTGCTTAGAGGTGAAAACGTATCAAAATTGTATCCGTAAGTGAGCTCAAGGGTACCCAAAATGGGTAGAAAGAATCGCATACCAAAGCCGGCCGATCGATAAAGTTCAGCAGGATTGTAATTTGAAAAACTATTCCAGGCATTCGCCGCATCCATAAATGCATAAGGGGCAGCCTGCAACTGTTCAGTAGAAATGGCCATAAAGCGAAGCTCAGAACTAAACTTATTCAAGATTCGCCCACCTATTGGTTCATTGTTTAACCGAGGTCCAATTGATCCCGCTGGATAGCCACGCATGAAGATCAAGTCGGTACCCAGAAATTGAGCACTGTTAAAGCCCTGTGAGTCAAACGGAGAACCGCCTACAATAAAACGCTGAAATTCTACATCGCCACCTGTAAGCGATCCGATGTATCCCAGATCAGAGGAAAAACTCAAGGTTAACTTGTTTGCAAGAGGGGCGTGCCAGGTATTTTTGAGCCGCCATTTATGGTACTGGATGAATCCGTTGATTGGTGGGGCAAGTGTTACCGAGAGTAAGAAATTGGATCCTCTGGACGGGAAAAGCGGGTGATCGGTAGAATTTCTTAATAAGGCCTGCTGTACTGTAACCTCTTCGCTTCGGCCCTGGGGTAGTGTCGTGTATAATCCTTTGTTGTTGTACAATTGGTATCCTATGGTAGTAGATAAGCTGAACTTATCATCGGGCCACTTAAGCCGCTTCTCATAAAAGGAGCGCATAGATATACTAGAAAACGACCCTGTACCGATTGAGGACAAGGCATTCTCACCTATTCGGGTATAAGACAGGTTCATCCCTATAGGGGTTGGCTTGCCTCGTAGCCAGGGTTCTGTAAATCCAATTGAATAATTTTGATAGTTTGAACCGCTGGTTTGAATACCAAGAGACAATTTCTGTCCATCGCCAGCTGGTAATGGACGCCATGCATTCCGTTTAAATAGGTTCTGTAAAGAAAAATTATTGAACTCAAATCCGAGGCTTAATACTAAGCCATAACTGGCCCATGTACCTGAGAGTTGAAGTTGATCGCTCCCCGTTTCTTCAAGGGAATACGTAAGGTCCACTACTTTATGTTGCTCATCGATTTCTACCCCGGGTCCTGCGCCAATAGATTCCTGGCTGAAATAGTTGAGTTGCATCAGCCGCCTTATAGATTCCTGAATTGCATCCCTGCTAAACGTTTGCCCGGGTATGGTATACAACTCACGCCGTACAACATGGTCTTTTGTTTTCTCATTGCCAGCGATTTCAATAGAGCCAAATTCGTAAACATCCCCTTCCGCAACATCAATGTATACATCCAGTGAATCCCCTTCTGCTACGCGTATCGAGGGAGTAGCACGAAATGTCATATACCCACGGTTCATATATAGACTGGAAACGTCGGTTGAGGATTTGTTGGCAAAGAGGTTTTCTTGCAACCGGGTTCCGTTGTACACGTCACCCTTATGAATACCCAGCGCTTGAGAGAGTTGTGAATCAGAATAAAGGGTGTTTCCATCCCACTGGACAGAGCGGATGTGATACTGGGGCCCCTCATACAAGTCGATTGCTATCTTGTAAGCAGGATTGTAAACAGGTTCTTTTTGCGCTCCCTCTGGAGCAATATATACGGTATCTCCATTGGCATTTATGTAGCTAGACCTTGCAATGGATTTCGAATGGACGCGTTCGCTTTCCATGAAAACGCTATCCGATAAGATGCGTGCGTCATAATAGCCTTGTTCGTTTAGCGAAGTAATAATTTGTTGAAGGTCCTTTTCAAAAGTGGGCGCATCAAAGGTAGCTTTCTTCCAAAAACGCCACCAGGCATCTTTTTTTGTTTTGGTTTTTTTGAGCAGCTTCCTGTCAGAAACAGCCTGATTTCCCCGGATAGTTATCTCTTTTATTTCAACTCGTTTACCGATATCGACCTTGAATGTAAGATCTATTGCTCCTGTTGTATTAGTGGCTTCCTCTACGGTTACGGTTGTTGAAGGGTATCCTTTTGCATCGTAAAATGCTTCTATCATGCCTACTGTTTGTTCAACATGTGCACGGCGAAGTGGGGTTCTGATTAGCAGAGGGGCTTCTTCTTCCAACTCATTTCTATGGCTTTTCTTTACTCCTGTGATAGAATAACTTCCTATGCGAGGGGTCTCTTTAACTTGGATAAGTAAGTGTCCGTCGCCCTGATTATGTTGCTTCTCAATAATTTTGATGTCATCATATTTACCGAGCCTGTACATTGCGCGAATAGCCTCTGAGAATACGATATCACCTGGAATCGAGATATAATCACCCACCTTCAGGCCACTTGTTTGTATCAAAAACTGCTCTTCTGTGGGGGTAGAAGCACCCTCTACCTGGATACTCGCGATTTGGAATTCACGAACGTGATATGCACCATGGTCCTGAGAATAAGATGGAACTGAAAGGACGAAAGCAGTACAGATAATACAGACAATTCTGATTGATGTGCAGGCATTGAAGTAAAGGGCAATTGATTTCATTAGACACCAGGTATAAGCATTAGCTACGACTCGGTGTGGTTCGGCATCATACGTGTGGTTCCTCTACTACGCGATACGCATTGCAGCGTTGTTGCTTGTACTTAAAAAGTAGGTAACAAATGTAAATAGCACGTTTCGCACGTGTTAATTGAGGCATATAGATAGCCAAAGCACCTCCAATGAAGAAATCGAGAGCCTTTTCAGTCATACTCCTCCTTGCGGTTATTCTAACGGGTACCTTGGGTTTAAGCGCATATTTTCAATACAATTGGCTGAACCAATTAAGTGAGGCTGAGGAAGTACGAATTCGAACTTCTGTGGAAAACACGGCATATCTCCTGGGCGATGAACTCAATCAGGAGATGATGTCTGCACTGTTTACATTCGTAATTCCTGCACCTGAAAGCCGGAAAGAATTGACGGACAAACTCTCTGAACGCTGGATTGAGTGGTATGCGACTTCGGCACATCCTGGATTAATTAAGCACATTTATTGGATGGAATACAATGACTCTGGGGAGGAGAAGCTCTATCAGTACAATGAGGCTGATAAGGAATTGGAGCGCGTCACGAAGTGGGTGCAGACAAGTGGAATGTATCCTGAGATTGAGACATTCTTTGGAGAGGATGTGGTATCTCCGATACCATATACCAGGCAGCGGCCTCTCTCTATGTCTGGTCTAAATGAGTTTCCATTGATCCCTTTTGGTTCTGGGTTTAGGGCAACTGAAGATCGCCTCTTTATCGTATTTGACAAGGCCTACATGTCAAACGAATGGATGCCGGAGTTGGTCTTTCGCTTTTTTCAGAACTTTGAGCAGGGCGATTATGACATCCTGATCACAAACCGTGAGGCAACAGATCAGGTTGTGTATGCATCGGGTCCGGATCTAGAAATCCGCAAAGAGGCCGATGTTAGCTTAAATGTTGGGCCGCCAGATCCTCTGTACATGATGCGCTTATTTTCGCGCATGACTGCAAGGCCGCCTCAACGGTTTCGAGGGGGCGAAGGTGCTCGAAGAGCGGATAGAGGTCAGCGTCCGGGTATAGCCCCATTGCGGATTTGGACGCTCAATATTACCCACAAAAGCGGTGCTCTAGAAACTGCAGTTACAAAAATGCATCAGAGAAATCTGGGCATTAGCTTTTTGGTTCTTTTAGTATTAGGCATTTCAGTCGGGTTGATTCTTCTCTACACACGGCGCAGGCAGCGTCTTGCTGATCAGCAAGTAGCATTTGTGGCTGGTGTTTCTCATGATTTAAAAACGCCCATTGCCGTTATTCATGCAGTCGGTGAAAATCTGAGAGACGGGTTAGTCCGTGAACCCGAAGAAATGCATGAATATGGGACGTTTGTTGTTGATCAAAGCCGTAGTCTGTTGAGCACGCTGGATCAAGTCCTCTCGTTTGCTGGCATCACGCTAGGAGCTAAGCAGTACGCAGAACAATCGGTCGATTTAAACAAAGTTGTACAACGTACGCTGAGCCGGATAGAACTGGAGCTGGAAAATGTAGACCTGGATTTGAATCTAGATGCATCCCTTCCTGACATCAAGGGAGATGAAGAAGCATTGACCTCGGTAGTTCAAAACCTGGTGCAAAATGCGATTAAGTATTCAGACGACAACCCACAGGTAAGCCTGGCTACATTCATTGATCGGGGAGCACTGCACCTTACCGTGAAAGATACAGGGCGTGGAATTGAGGCGTACGATCAACCCTATGTGTTTGAACCTTTTTATCGTTCAGCACACGTTCGGGCATCACAGATACGAGGAAATGGATTGGGTTTGAGCATTGTAAAAAATATAGTTGAAGCTCATAAAGGTACGATCACGTTCCAGAGTGCACCCAATCTGGGTACTACCTTCCACCTTACCTTTCCGAGTTTTTAATCTCAAACGATCATCTTGTATGGAAAAAATATTACTAATCGAAGATGAACCTGGATTGATTGCTACTCTTTCTAAAAGGCTTGAATCAGAAGGATATGATGTTTCTATATCTAGAAATGGTTCTGACGGACTGGATGAAGCCATCAATCACTGGTATGATCTTGTAATTCTCGACATTATGCTACCTGGAATGGATGGTTTTGATGTCTGCCGTGATCTGCGCAGGCATAAAGAACATCTGCCTATCCTTATGCTGACAGCCCGGGGTCAAACTATAGATAAGGTGCTTGGCTTTAAGCTTGGAGCAGATGACTATCAGACCAAACCCTTTCAAATGGCAGAACTTGTCGCGCGTATTGAAGCACTCCTGCGCAGATCTACTCACGGTGAGAATATAGCTTCTGCTTCAAGCTATCGATTTGCTGACATTGAGGTTAATTTTAGAAGGGCAGAAATGCGCAAAAACAGAGAGGTCGTTGATTGTTCGGCAAAGGAGTTTCAGCTGCTTAGACATTTTATACTTAACAAAGGGCAAGTGCTAAGTCGGGAAGAAATCTTAAATACGGTTTGGGGATATGAAACGGTACCAAACACGCGAACCGTAGATGTGCATGTTGCCCGATTGCGGCAAAAAATAGAATCCAATCCTGCGAAGCCCTCGCATTTATTGACTGTGCATAATATGGGATACCGGTTTGATGGGTAAGTTCATATCCTGTCTTTACCTATTAGAGGCAGGATTTTCTGAATCCTGTTGATGTACCAGGCACTTCTCAAGTAAACGGTTTAAACACGATGTTACAGATGTAAAATCAGGAGCCTCATCGTTATTGTTAAGGCCGATTCACCGATATGATAGGCACAAACAGTTTGTGCCGGCACACTGGTTGACGTGCAATAATGCATTCTTATTAACCAAAATATAGGTGAATCATGGAAATTTCAGGTCTCGGATTTCATCAAGAAATCCTGGCGTCCGGTACGCTTCCTGACCCTCAGAAAGTAAGCGGCAGGGTGATCGAGAAGCTGGACAAAGATGGAGACGGGCTTCTCCAGGTAAACGAACTAGAAGGCCGCTTTGCGGATCGGCTACAGGGGGCAGATACTGATGAGGACGGCCTCCTTTCTCAAGAAGAGTTAATACAACAGTTCGAGTCAAAGATGGCTGAGTTTGGCGGCTTTGAAGTTGGGAAAAGACCAGACATTCATCGGCTGAAGAGCATGATAGGCCAGCAGTCCTTTGCGAATGGTTTGTCTTCCGATGGAGAACAACCTGATCTTTTTAGCATCCTTGATAGCTTAGAAGCATCTGAGGAAGAGAAAGCCGATCTCAAAAAGGCGATAAATGATGCGCCCTTTGATGTTCTAGGCTAAAGCCTTTTTCTTATGGGGGATGGGTAATTCTTGTCTCAAAACGGGAACTTAGTAAGGAAGCAACTTTACAAAAACAGAAGAGGTTTTGTATGAAATAGGGGAGACACTTTGCTTCCTTTGGCACCACAGAAAGGATCGATCCATTCATGCGTCTACCCCTGTGTATTCGTCTTTTATAGGCTGCAGAACCATCTAATGCCTTATTGTACCCTGTAACCCGGCGGTGTACATTACACGCGCCGGGCAGACCCCCCACCTCATGTCCGTTGTCCTCCAAATTGGCCAGATTGCTTTCTTTTTTCTGCTATTCGCAGCGGCCTTTATTTTTATTTCTAGGGAGACGGATTGGCTCGGTCCTTTGAACAAAGTGATCGAGAGCATCGAAAATGACTTTAGGCACATCATCGGGAAAAGAATTTTTGAGCGGTTGGATCACCTGAATAACCGGTATGAGAAGGTTTGGAATAGCAATAAGCATCTTATTCCATTGGCAGATGAAAGTGAACGGGTTGATTCAGTTCTTTACGAGGAGTTATATGACCGTTTGGCTCATTCCGTAGAAAAGTGGAAAGAGTTGGGCCGCGAAGTCGTAGAGATTTTCCAGGAGATGGACACCTTTATTCATGAATCTAGTATCCCGCACCTCCTGGCTGAAGCCGTAAAGGTTGCAGTACGGAGATCGCGTTTGGATGGCGCTGCCCTTCGGATTGACCGGCTTCAAAAAGTAATTGGCAGTTCTACGGAAACGTATGAGCAAATCAAGCGCATTCCTGCCAGGGTTGATGAGAATATGGAGGCCCTGAAAAAAGACATCAGGGACTGTTTGTTGGAAAATATTGAAGTGGTGGAGAGTGTTAAGGGAGAGCGTATTGAAGGCCATTTAAGAAAGCTTTCGAAAATATTAAAAGAGCGGGAGCCAATGGCTGAACGCCTGGAAGAGATTGTCCAGAATAAGGCAGACTCCAGGGCAGATAAAGAGATGTTGAGTACTATCCACGTATGGTTGCTCTTGGCCAGTGAGGAAATCAGCAATGCAAGAGCTGAATTTCGTATAGCAAATCAAACGTTTTCTGAACTTACTTTGATGGAAAAGCAAGTTCGAGCATGGTACACCACATACGGTGATAGTAAAGAAGCCGGGCTGTTCGAAGGGATGATAATCGATGACCTGGAAAAAAGGGTTGTTGCGCTGAAGGAATTGTGGGAGGTGTACGAAAACGATTTTATCGAACGAAATCAGTTTAAGATCGAGGATCGCACACAACGAATTCATTTCATCCTTGATGAGGTAGAGCGATTCGACCAGGATATTAATTTTGTGAACGCGAGCCGGTCGAGCGTTGAAAAAAGGTTGAACCCACTTCAACAGATGGACGACATCAATCACTGGGTGATGAAGACCAGTAACATGTGCCCATTTACCGTTCAATTTGATCGTTCCACCTTAGCCGCAAACCAGTACGAGAAGGCATTAATTGGATGGGACAATCCCAGGCCATATGATAACGTACAGGCTTTTGTTGAGCACGCCAAACGCATGGAGCAGGACATAGAAGAATACAGTTCTGCCATAAGTGCTCTGAAAGAGAACTACCGTTTTGTAAAGAATATCGAAGGCTTTCATAGCGTATTGAAAAATGGCTTGTTGAAGAAGTGCACATCAGCCGTCCTTGAGTTCTATCAGTACGCAAACCAGGAGCCACAGATCGATATGATTGAGTGGGAGCCCTTCGAGCAGTTATTAGCACACGTTGAACTCCTGTTGCAAGACAATCCCATTGCTTCGGCCCAGCGGCACGACCCCATTTCTGAAGAACAAATACCAGATATCCACAGCAGAGTAGAAAAATTCAAACTGGAATGGGAGCAAGCCCTTGGAGCGATTCAAGAAAACTATGCCCTGATTCAAAGGATTCTTCAAAAGGATATTGAGCTAATGGGTACGCAATGGCTCGAATTTGTATATAGCATCCAGGGTTCGGGCGGCGGCGGATTCATCTTCCCCTATCACGTCATTCCGATTCCCGAACCGAATGGTAAGCTGACCTCTGTAATCAGTTTAAGTGGGTTTCAGACCACCATTTCGACGTTAAATGATGCTGACCTCATTGCATGTCATCAAGAAGTCCGGATGCTTTCCCGATCAATTATGAGAGCATCTGAAAAGGCAGAGCGGATTCTGATAAAACATAGAGGGATTAAAAATACTATTGATCAATGCTCGGAGATTGTTCGGGATATTAAAATGCATGATTCGCGCTTTGATGAATCTGTAATAAAACGCATAAAAGAACATGCTCTGCTGATTGATCGTTTTGACGACATATCCAATCTAGGCGACACGTACGATGCGCTGTGGGAAACGCTGGGGCTTCTCGAAAACCTGATTCGAGTTGATTTAATGGAGTTTGAAAAGATATATGCAAATATGGAGAGGGCTCCCCAGACGAAAACGGATACAAAAACAGACGTACATCTAGATTCTGCATAGTGGTATATACACCAACGTTTTTTCCAGTGCTATTGACGATCTAGTCCTTTTTTTACGAGATTATCATCGCTCACCATTAACAAACGATGATATTATGTCCAAATTACGTACTACACTACCACTCGTTATCCTGGCGCTGATGTTTGTCGCAGGTTGCGCCAGCACAAAAGAAGCAGCTAAAGAAACGCATGTTCTTGCTGGTGAATGGGCATACTCCCTGGATACTCCTCAAGGTATTTATACAGGTGTGATGAAGTTTATGGAAGAGGAAAGTGGTCTGGCTGGGATGATTGCAGCTGATGAAAACCCAGACCAGTTTGCTCCTCTAGAGAATCTCATGTTTGATTCAGAGATGTCTAAGCTTACCTTCCAATTTGATGGAGGTGAATACGGCACGATGAAAGTGAATACGACACTGACTGATGGGAAATTGATGGGAATGATGAATGTAGGCGCGTATGGTGTCGATGTATCTCTGACGGCTTCTCGAAAAGCGGAGGAGTAAACCCTTGCGATGACTAGGGTGCCTCAAATACTAAGCACTGCACATTCTAAAAAAGCCTTGATGCGTTGCATCAAGGCTTTTCACGTTCTGATATCAATAACTCGCGTACTCTAGCATCCTAATAGAAGTACGAGATGAGTAATTCGAAATAGGAATCCTTCCTGAAAAAGTAGAATGGATCCGCCTCATCGATATTGGTAAACCCTCTTGCTTCCAGGCTAACTGTCCACTGATTACCAATCCGCCGGCTCGCTTCTGCAAATAAGGACGTCGTGCCTGAATCCATATCTATGATGCCCCCTCCTAGAAAAGCGGTGCTTTGTACATCATTCAACGCCAGGCGTGAACCGAGGAATAAGTCATTCTCAAATGTCGCGAGGGAAATGGGCTCTGGGGTAGCGAAGGTAGGATCGAGAGGAGTAAACTCGAATTCAGAATCTCTGCTGTCATAGTGATATTCTGCCAATATACCGATATCTGCTCCGGTGTTTGCGACATTACCAAATGTGTATTCAAAACCACCCGCAACTGAGCCGAACGTGTCCCCTTGACCCGATCGAAGTATTGATTCGAATTTTAACAACCAGCCCCCAAACGTGGCTTGAATATCTAGTCCTGTCTGGTTGATGGTATCATACACAGGAAGTACTGAGAGTTCATTGCTCTCATCAATCATCGGGGCAAATCGCGGCTCTCTGCTCGTACCCCAAAAATGGGAAACCCCAATATCGAAGATGGATATGGGCTGAGACCAGCGTGCTGCAAGATCAATACGTTCATGTCTAATTGAATTGTCTACAGCAATTGGAAACGGGAATCTGAGGCGTCCATCAGAACCTGGAAAGGTGCGCTCCCTAAACAAGGGCATGACAAATACATCAATAGTCCCGAATGTAGGAAGCCACGTCCATTGAACCATGGGTTGGCCTAATTTGTCTTCGCCATCCGGAGCTTCAACGAGGTCCGTCTGATTGATGATATCTACCAGGTGTTGAGACTCCGTCACGCCCCAAAACACCTTGTTGAAGCCCACTTTCAACTCCCAGGTGTTGGCAAGCAATAACCAGTATGCTTCCCTGATGTCGATATGGGTTCGACGGCTATCACCCAGGTCAAAACGTGCAAAAGGTGTAATCGTCAGGCTCTGATACCCATCACTCCAGTCAAAGTAAAGCTCTGGTTCTGCCGAAATAGATGCATTAGAACCATGTTGCCCCGGAATTAATCCAGAATTGGGGAATAATCGTGATTCAAGGTCGATGCGCCCTGTCAAATCTTGTGCAGAAACCGAGAGAGTGCAAAGTGCAAGGTGCAAGGTGCAAAGTGCAGATAGGAAACGAAATGTACGTTTTAATGGGGACTGCATATCACTGATTTATGAGTAAATTATGATTGAGTTTTCCTGGTTCACTACGATTTATCTACAAAACTCGAGTATCTTTCTTTGCACTTTGCACTTTGCACTTTGCACTTTGCACTTTGCACTTTGCACTTTGCACTATCTAGCGTTTCTCAAACTGGCTTGCTCAAATTCACGATCGGTAAGACCTGTCTGGAATTTGATGTCAGAAAACTCAAGCGTTGTGCTTTTACCCGTCTGATGATTTTGCATTTCCATGCGATGTGCACGCCAATATTTGTCGACATATTGAGTGTACTCATGGTAGGTCAGCGTTTTGAGTAAAGCTTCTTTGCGGTCGTAGTACTCAACTTTGATCGGCCTGTACTCTGCCTGGTCATACCATACAACTTGTTTGGTATAGCCAGATTTGGAGTCAACTGGGAAGCGCTCTAGTTTGAAGTGGGCAACGCCATCGATATCTTCTTCGCCGATATACTTATATGTATATTTTTCAACCTCATCCGAAGAGATGTCCTCGAAGGCAAACTCACTACCCATGAATGGGCCGCTTTTGTTATTAGAGGCGATTCGCTTGACACGTTTGAGAGCCGGCATGTACAGCCACTGATCGTCTGGACCTGATTTGTGCGTGTAGTTCAAAAAGGCAGTTCCCTGGACGTCCCGAGGCTCATCAAAGATGATCTTGCTCTTGTCACCATCTCCCTCGACTTCCAAAGTCTGGTTTCTGATTCTTCGGATACTTTCCTGACCTTGCCGGTTTCTAAGGGTCATGGTCATTTGAGAAGATGTGTCCCCAAAGCCGAGATCCCTGCGATCTGCCTCTTGAGCAATTTCCAGCCCCTTTTCTTCAGGTGTTTGAGCGAAACTGGTTAGAGGATATATTGCTGCGAAAACAAGAGCAATAAGGACTACGCGTATTGATTTATATGAATACATGATGGCAATGTGTTAGTTGGTTGAGTGTAATTTAAAACGTTGTGCGTCCTGAGTTAGCTGGTGCCGTTGCTGGTTGTTGGGTTTTATCTTTGTCTCCATCTAACCAGATCAAAAGCGGCGGAAGCATAAAGAAATCGATAATGAGTGCCAGTACTATGGTGATGGCAGTCATCAGCCCCATGCTTGCGTTCATTAAGAATACAGAGGTTGAAAGCACCAGGAAGCCCAGAGCTAATATTACAGTAGTGACTACTAGAGCACGTCCCACCGAATTAAAGGCATAGCGTACAGCATCCTCAGCGTTCAGGCCTTGTTCTTCTCTAGCACGGCGGTATTTGCTGAGAAAATGAATAGAATCGTCCACGACGATGCCGAGCGTCATCCCGATCACAATGGATAGCCCCAGGTTAACAACCCCACTCATGATACCCCATATGCCAAACGCGACTACGGCCGGTAACAGGTTGGGAATGAAGCTAAGAAGTCCAAGTTTTACGCTGCGAAGGGCAAAAATCATCAGGAACGAGATAACGAACAGGGCCAGAATACTACCTTGCAGCATGCTACTGATGTTGATTCCAGAAACATAGGAAAACATAATCGCTGCTCCTGAACCAACCGAATACATATGCTCTGGCGCGTTCTCCGTAAGCCAGGCCTGGGATTCCTCCGTAACACGCCGCATATTTGCTGAGCTGATATTGTCCAGTGTAACTGTCAATCGTGTCGCCGATTTGTCTACATTAATCTGGTTATTCAGATCCAGTCCATAAGGCAGAGACATTTCGTACAACAACAAAAACTGGGCGGCCAACTCACGTGAATCGGGTACACGGTAATACGAAGGATCGTCTGCATGCATGTTCTTGTTGAGGCGCTTCATTACATCGGTAAACGTGTTTACATGAAGTACCTCAGGTTTTGCGCGAAGCCACTGTGCAAACTCTTCTACCTTCATGAGGTACTCAGGGTCGCTGATGCCCCCGCTTGATCCAGCACCGAGTGAGAACTCAGCCTGGTAGAGCCCCGTCAGGTTGTCTGCAGTAAAATCGGTATGTTGCCGGAAGGATGTGGTTTCGTCAAAGTATTCTACAAACCGGTCTTCCAGTACGTTGAGAGGGATAAACGCCGCAAATAGAACAACAGTCGCCGTGGTTACCCAGAGGAGTGGTTTGCGGCGTATGATTACAAAGTCTGCCAGGCGATCCATGAGTGTACTCTTGCCCTGTTCGATAACGCGGGGCTTTACAGGTAAGATCGCAATAAAGGCAGGGAGGAAGGTGACGGAGAACACAAAGGCTCCGACTACTCCAACAGCGGTCATATTCCCCAGGTGATTAAAGGGAGGCACGTCTGAGAAATTCAGGGTAAGAAATCCGATAACCGTAGAAATACTGGTCAAGAAAACGGGCGCCATGTTGACTCGAATACTCTCGACGATCGCATCGTATTTACCCATGCCTTTGCGCATCTCACGCAGCATAGTCACCAGGATATGTATACTGTCGGCTATTGCTAGCGTCATAATGATAGTGGGTGCCTGGGCTGATGGAGGAGTCAAACCAATCTTGAGAAAACCGCCGAATCCCATCGCAACAATGACAGAAAAGAGAATGACAAGCATCGTCGCGATGGTACCACTTACTGAGCGCAGGGAAATGATCATAACCAGGATCATGAGTCCGAACATAAGAGGCAACAGACGAGACATCTCGTTTTGGCTGATTTCTACGAACGCATTGTTTAGCTCAGCAATTCCCGTAAGATAAATATCCACATTGGGGTATTTAGCCTGGATATTTTCTGCCAACTGCCGTGAAAATGCAGATGCTTCCGGACCTTCTGTTGGCGATTCTCCCGGAAGTTGAAGGGTTACGTTAATCCCTGTAACTCGAGCATCGGGATCAATCAAGCGATCACGTAAGAACGGTTCATTGACTGCAATGTCTTTTAATGCAATAAATTCAGAAGGGGGGAGGGAGGTCGCATCATAGACCAGTTCCTGCACGATCAGGTCATCTTCCTCAGCATACGTGTGCTGATAATTTGTGATCGCATCCACACGCAGAGCAAACGGCGTTTTCCAGGCTTCATTTGTGATCTCCTCAATGGCCTGAAGAACTTCTGTGTCGAAGACTTCTCCGTCCTTCGGGGCCACTACAAACAATACATTGTCGTTGTTCGTGTATATCTTTTGCAGCGACTCAAACGCCATGAGTTGTGGATTCTCTTCATTAAAGAACGCGCGGTACCCAGTGTCAAAGAAAAGACCTTGAGCCCCAGAGCCGACACCCATAGCTACGATTAAAGAACCGATAACAACGGCCCAACGCCATCGTATTACCCAGCGTGCAAACGCTACTGTAGCTTCCTGAAATTTGTTTTGAGGTTCCATAGAGGTTTTATGTGTAACAATAAGTGTTACATTTTAGTGCGCTTTGATTCGAAAAGAAGGTTGTATGACAAGGGTAGAGAACGATTAGTAACTGGATTTGTTACAATTAAAAATAAAAAAATTGTTAGAATTTATCTAAGGCCGAAGCACTCTCTTCATCAAATTGTTGTTTGATCTCTTCATAGGTCATTCCTGCCTCAATTTTTTCTCCAATCTTGTGTATTGCCATAATTTCCATTACGAGGCCTTCAATCGTATACTCGGAAAGAGCCTCTTTCATTGCTTTCTCAGCGAGGGCAAGAGGGGCCTCCAAGATCTCTTCAATCGAGTTTCCAACAGCACAATGCATATTGGGCCCCTGGTAATGGGCATGAAAAAGGCCCTCTTCTTCAACGGCTTCATATACATCACGCAGTGTTATCGATTGGGAGGAGGCAGCCAGTGTGGTTCCTCCATATCGACCCGCTTTTGAAGTCACAAGGCCTGCTTTCTGCAATAAAGACAACAAACGCCGTACAACAACAGGGTTCGTATTGACGCTAAATGCGAGTTCATCAGAACTAACAACCGTACTCATGCCGAAGTGACCACACAGCATGGCCTTACCCGCAAGGGCAACCATAATATGGGTTCCAACTACAAAACGGCTGCTGTTCATTGTTTTATGTTTTTATTGTAACATCAATTGTTACGTATGTGTTTTGAAACAAGTTCCGTAGAAGGTCTTAACAGGTTTTGTTACACTCCCAGCCCCGCTACATATGCTCTTTCCCGACTCTGTAAACGATGCGTACAGGCGAATTCAGCCTTATGTGCGAAAAACCCCCCTCGAACCAGCTCATACCCTATATACCGGCCAACGGAAAGTATATCTAAAATTAGAGTGCCTCCAGCATACCCGTTCATTTAAAGTACGGGGGGCCTTGAATAAGTTGCTTAGCCTTGATGATTCGAAGAAGGAAAAAGGAATTGTAACAGCATCGACAGGAAATCACGGAATGGCGGTGACGTATGGATTGGAGCAGCTAGGCATATCAGGCACGATATATCTCCCAGAATCTGTTTCTGAACGCAAACTGAATCTGTTAAGACGGAATGGAGCTCATGTGCAGTTCTTCGGTGATGATTCTGTGTATACTGAGCAATATGCTCGTAAACAGGCGGAAGAGAGGGGGCAGGTATACATTTCACCGTACAATGATTCTGAGGTTGTAGCAGGGCAAGGTACCATAGGTATTGAGTTGTTGGATCAACTCCCAGACTTGGATGCTGTTTTTGTACCTGTTGGAGGAGGGGGGATGATTAGTGGTATTGCTGGATACCTGAAAGCTGAAAATCCAGCGATTCGAATCATCGGCTGCCTGCCCGCAAATTCGCCCGTCATGCTTGAATCGATTGAAGCCGGAAAAATCGTGGAAGGGACGGTGTTGCCTACATTATCCGATGGGACGGTGGGAGGAATAGAAGAAGGGGCCATCACTTTCGATATCTGCCGTCAATATGTAGATGACTGGATGCTGGTGAGCGAGGAAGAGATTCAGGCCGGCATGAGATTGCTTTTTGATGAGTACAACCTTGTGATTGAGGGGGCTGCGGGTGTCAGTTTGGCTTCCTTCCTCAAGTATACGAAGACAAATCCCCATGCCAACTTGAATCGAATTGTTATTGTACTGTGCGGGGGTAATGTCGACGTTGATCAGTTTAAAAGACTGGTTTTTTAAACTCCGAAGTCCGGAGCCCGGAGTAATTGACCTTACCCCTGGACTCCGGATCCCGGACTGTTGTCTGCGGACTCAACAGACTTATCGAATCCTTTCGAGCTGCGCTTCTCTTTCAAAGTTAATGGAAACGCCGGCTCTAGTTTTGACGGACTTGCTGTTGTTCAGCTTAATCGGTCCGCTTGCCGCGATACGAGCCTGTACGGTTTGTTTGCTGTAGTTTGGGTATTCAGGTGATTTACCGTATGTGCCCTGACGAGGCGCACTGTATTGATCATATTGGTAGTAGCTGCCGTCGTCATAATAATCGTAGTAATCGTCGTCATAGCTACCGCCATAGTACGGATCGTAATCATCGTCGTAATAATTGTAGCTTACCGAGTCATAGCCGTAATCAGCCAGGTATCTGTCTTCTGGAAGAAGCGAGATAGGAGCATAACTGTTATAGCCATATGGATCGAAGAGCTTGCTATACCGGCGTGATTCCACGCGTCGGCTTCTGAAGTTCAGCTTCCCGACTTTGTATCCATGCGATCGCTGGTAGTAATCCATAACGTATCCATCGTAGTTGCGCGTAGCGATCATTTCAAATCCGGCATTTGGATCACCAACGAGGAATACATCCTTGTCATATACAATGTCTCCATTTCTGTAAATGGTCGCTTCGATATGGCTCAAGTGATCAGGGATACGGTAGACTTCTCCGTAAAAATATCCGTCTTCGTATACTTCAATGCGATCCAGGTAGATGTCTACAACAGCCTTTCTGTGGTCAGCATAGCGTACTTCCTGGTGATAGTCTGTTCGGACATCAATACGGGATCTGCGATAATGCTTTCTGCCGCCGATGTTTACATACACAACCTGCTTGTATCGGTAATGTGGTTCCCATTTGCGGTAATATCGGTTTTGCCATGGCCAGGTCACGTTTACCTGGATATGAGGCCGGTGGTTATACACAGGGCTTACATATAGATGCTTCTTTACATGCAGTGTAGGACGGTGCTTATACGTTTTGCGCTTATAAACCTGTCTAGAGTTCCTGTGATGTTGGCGCCGGTTTGGCTGAACGCGAACAGTAGTATTGTCTCTACGAGACTGAGACGTCCAATTCCGATCCCTTTCAACCGTTCTTGATCGACCATCGCTTTGACGCGTAGTTGCACCTCTGGAGGAGTTATTCCTGCCTGTGGTAGCATTTTGGCGACCACGTGATCCTGACTCAGTACGTGTGTTACTTGATCTGCGTCCGTCATTAGTGTTAGGACGAAGCTCTCGTGTGCGTGTCGAAGACGAATTGCGTCCGGATGTCGCATTAGAAGATCGATTGTCTCCTCGCTGTACAGTACGTCCAGACGAATTGCGTCCGGATGTCGCATTAGAAGATCGATTGTCTCCTCGCTGTACGGTACGTCCAGACGAGCTGCGTCCAGATGTTGCGTTGGATGAACGGCTGTCATCCCGCTGCGCGGTTCGGCCTGAAGAATTCCTTCCAGAAGCGTTTCTGTCCGCGGATCGGGCATTACCAAGGGTACCTCGTGTACTGGATGATGAAGATCCTCTATTTGATCGCGTGGCAGAGTTAGATCTCGACCCCGAAGAACTCGCTGAGGGTGATGTAGCTCGTCCAGAAGTGCCCCTGTTTGAACGGCTTGTAGCGTTCGAAGAGCGATCTGACGTAGACCTCGAGGTACGGCCTGTCGCCTGGTTTGAACTCCTGGAATTATTTGAACGTGATGCAGAGCTAGAACTGCTTCCTCTCGTTCTTTGCTGGTTCCGCGAAGCCGAGGACCGGTTTTGCGAAGATGAAGCTTGAGAGCTCTTGCCAGCTCCGGATGTTGAACGCTGACGCGAGCTATTTGCGTTCGATGAGCCTGAGGATCGGCCAGATCTCGAAGAGGCAGACTTTCCCGCTTCCTTCTTTTCAGTCTTGGCGTTTTTTCCGCTCGTTTGTCCTCGGGACTGCGCATGGGCAGGGGATGTAATAAATAATAAGCCTGCGATTAGCAACAGTGGTATAACCCAGCGGCGTGAGGCTTTTGATAGCATGGTAGTCATTTGATAGTCCTCAAAAAAATTCTACAAGTATAGGGGCCGCGTCTTGTATGGTGGTATTCCTATACAACGATGTGCCAAACCATGCAAATCCCCTTTTTTGTCCAATTCAGGGTGTTTTGCCCCAAAAATCACGATTGAAGTGTCTTCGATAGAGGGGTGCAGTCTGTCTATTAATGGAGACAAGTTATATTCATCCATTAATCGCAACCCTGAACAAGATCGAGGTGTATACTAAGTATCTGTAATTGTTTTTTACTGTGATTGCATTAACAAAGTAAAGCATGCGTTTTTTATCGACATTAATTGCAAGTACCCTCGGAACGTTTGTGGCATTGGGCACACTCGTGTTCCTGCTGTTTTTTTTCATGTTTGCTATAGCGGCATCCTCTGATCAAGCGCCAAGAGTTCGAACAGGATCTGTATTGGTGGTACCAATGGGAGGAGTAATTCCTGAAATTCTCTCAGATGACCCCTTTACTCAATCATTTGGAGGTGGACCTTCCTATGACCTGCTGGATCTGAAAGAAGCTTTCCGGAAAGCAGCCGTGGATCAGCGTGTAGAGGGTATTTGGCTTCAAATGAGCCCTCTTGCAACAGGATGGGGGTCGTTAGAGGAGTTGAGAGCTTCATTGATTGAGTTTAAGGAAAGCGGCAAGTTTATCGTTGCTTCCAGCGATGACCGCCCAATAGGGGAAGGCGCTATGTTCTTATCGAGTGTTGCTGATGAAGTGTATGCTTCGGCTCAGGCTCCATTTGAATTTAATGGGTTCTATATCGCGGCAGAGTTTTATAAGAACATGCTGGATAAACTCGATATTGAAGCCCAACCTGTACGAGCCGGGAAATACAAGAGTGCGATTGAACCCTACTTGAGAACCAATCTCTCGGATGAGAACAAAGAGCAACTCTCGAGTCTTTTGGATGCTCGTTATGACGTCTTTATTAATGCAATTTCTGAGAGCCGTGGCCTGAAGGTTGAAGAAGTCAGAATGGCTATGGAAGAAAAAGTCATTCTTACGGCCACGGATGCATACCGTGAGGGTTTACTGACTGATTTATTATTCCAGGACGAGGTAGAAAATGTGGTTCGAGGTCATCTCAATCTTGAAGAAGGAGAGGACCTGCGGGAGATTTCAATAAAATCATACATCAATGTACCTTCAAGCGATGCCGGCTTGTCTGCCGGAAGCGAGGGTGAGATTGCGGTAGTATATGCAGTTGGAACAATCATGAGTGGTGAAAGCGGATACAGTGCAAATCCTCTTCTTGGTGGTGACATTGTGGGGTCGGAGACGTTCATAGATGCCATGCAGGAAGCAAAGGATAGTGATCGAGTGAAAGCGATTGTTGTTCGTGTGAATTCTCCTGGCGGATCTGCCGCTGCCTCAGATGCCATGTGGCGCGAAATATCAAAAGCCGCTGCTGAAAAACCGGTCATTATTTCAATGGGTAATGTTGCTGCCTCGGGCGGCTATTGGATAGCAACCGCTGGGGATATGATTGTGGCAAACCCGCTTTCCATTACGGGCTCCATTGGTGTTTTCAGTATGATGCTGGACATGAGTGGCTTCTGGGAAAACAAAGTTGGTATTACATTCGATGTTCTCCGTACTGGTCCCTATGCGGATATGTATTCCGGTACCCGCGGTTTATCTCCTGAAGAAATTCGATTGCTAGAGATCTCGACGGATGAGACCTATGAAAGCTTCCTCGAGTTGGTGGCTGAGAGCCGGAATATGACCCCCGAAGAAGTGGATCAGCTAGGGCAGGGACGCGTGTGGACGGGTGTTGAGGCCAAAGAAAATGGCCTGGTAGATCGCCTGGGTACTCTGGAGGACGCCGTTAAAATTGCAGCAGAGCAAGCTTCACTAGAAGAGGGAAGTTACCGCCTGCGCCTGTTACCCCGCCCCAAAACGGTGTTTGAACAATTAGAAGAAGCCCTTGAGGTACGAGCCGGACAGGCCTGGATGAATCTCACTCTTTCTCCGACCGAGCAACTGTTCTCGCAGGAAAAGAACCGCCTAAATCAACTGCTTGAACTCAATGGTACCGTTCAAGCCCTATGGCCCCTTCGCTTAACTATTGAATAATTGCCAGAGTGCAAAGTGCAGAGTGATTAAATTGCACTTTGCACTTTGCACTTTGCACTTTGCACTTTGCACTTTGCACTTTGCACTTTGCACTTTGCACTTTGCACTTTGCACTCAGATCAAAACATCTCCATCCATCTCGTCTGGAATTGATTCGTCCAGCATATTTAAGATCGTCGGCGCAATATCTCCAAGCTTCCCGTCCTTTATAGGTCCGCTAAACCCTTCCTTGATAATCAAATGGGGGACGAGGTTGGTTGTGTGCGCTGTATGAGGTGAGCCGTCTGGATTTTTCATTTTATCCGCATTTCCGTGGTCGGCAATGATACTTACGCTATATCCATTTGACATAGCGCTTTGTACAACGACTTCTGTTGCCTTGTCTACAGCCTCAACGGCCTCGACAGCGGCTTCAAACACACCGGTATGGCCAACCATGTCGGGATTGGCAAAATTAAGCACTACGAGATTGTATGCTGTGTCTGCCATAGCCTCGGCAACACGCTTAGACAGTTCAGGTGCGCTCATTTCTGGTTGTAGGTCGTACGTAGGCACTTTGGGGGAGGGGACCAGGATTCTGTCTTCACGCTCAAATTCTTTTTCCCTGCCTCCGCTAAAAAAGAAGGTCACGTGAGGGTATTTTTCGGTTTCTGCTGCGCGAAGCTGAGTGCCCCCTTTGCTGGCGATAACTTCGCCCAGCGTTTGCTGAAGGTTGACTTTTGGGAAAACAATAGGTAAATCGAGAGTTGCTTCATAAGGCGTGAACATGGCATAATGCAAATTAGCAAGCCGATCTCTACTGAAGCCATCAAACGAGTCTTGAGTAAAAGCATGCGTTAGCTGCCGGGCCCGATCCGCACGGAAATTAAAAAAGACAATCGCATCGTTTGACTCAATGAGTGCCCCAGATTTGCTATAAGAGGAGATGGCGTCATTATCGATGCGCCTGGGCATGATAAACTCATCCGTTACCTCTTCGTCGTAGCTGGATTGTATTGCTGCTTCAACTGAATCAAACGTGAGGGGGCTGTCTATACCTGTGAGTAAGTTGTAGGCAAGTTTGGTCCGTTCCCATCGTTTATCACGATCCATGGCATAATAGCGGCCTACTACAGAAGCTATTGCCCCAATCCCAATGCGCTCCGCTTCCCGGTTGAATTCCCGGGCATACTCTATTCCACCTGTAGGAGACGTGTCCCTGCCATCGGTAAAAGCATGCACGCAAACCTGTCCATCATGAAGGCCTTCGTTCTTACATAATTGCAGTAATCCATAAAGATGGGTAAGGGTAGAGTGAACCCCACCGTCTGAAAAACATCCGAGGAAATGGATCTTGCTCTCATTATTTTTTGCGTGCTGCACGGCATCAAGAAGAACCTGGTTCTCGAAAAAGGTGCCGTCCTGAATGGATTTATCGATCCGCGTAATGTCTTGATACACAACTCTTCCTGCGCCAAGGTTCATGTGCCCAACCTCTGAGTTTCCCATCTGCCCTTCTGGAAGGCCCACCGATAAACCGGATGCTTGAAGAGTAGCATGCGGATAGGTTGAAAATAGGGAATCCAGAAAAGGGGTATGGGCTTGTTGAATGGCACTGACGGACGTGTCTGTTGCTATACCATAACCATCTAATATTAGAAGAAGGTGTTTCTTCGCTGCGTTCATAGGTATAAATCTTAGTTTACTCGGTAGTCTTTAACTTTTTTAGTTGTTTTGCCTGTCTTCGTATCGTACACATTCATGGATGCACAAACAGGACAGGCTAGCTGTTCTGTACCCGATCGATCTGTTTTTAGTATGGGTTGATCGAAGTATATATTCTTTGTTTTGCAATAATACTTTCCTTTCTTTTTGTCCAGACCTTTTATGGGAGGAGGAAGTTTTTGCAGGCTCTCATAGTAAAGACATGCTGGCTGCAAAGGACATCCTTCACATTTTGGACTTCTTGCAATGCATCGATACCGTCCGTGTAGAATGAGCAAATGATGCGCCTCGGACCAACTGTCTTGCGGCAGGATACGTTTTAGCTGCTTTTCGACTTTCAACGGTGTGTCAGCATCCTTGACAAGGCCAATACGGTTTGCAACTCTGAATACATGGGTGTCCACTGGAATGGCGTCAATATCGAAAGCAACAGAAGCAACAACCTGAGCCGTTTTTCGGCCCACTCCCGGAAGCTTTACTAATTGTGGAATACTCGGTGGTATCTCACCATCAAAATCCTCGATTACCATCTTCGCCATGCCGACCAGGTGCTTGGATTTATTGTTTGGGTATGAAACCGATTTGATAAAAGGGAATACCTCGTCTATAGAGGCTTCTGATAGCGCTTTAATACTTGGGAATGCTTCGAAAAGTGCAGGTGTGACTTTGTTGACACGCTCGTCTGTACACTGAGCAGATAGGATTACGGCGACAAGTAATTCGTATTCATTGTTGTAATTCAGTTCTGTCTCAGGTTCAGGGATCGCTTTTCGGAGAGCATCGAGAGTAAATAATGCGCGTTCTTTCGTTTTCACTAATGATTGAGGAATCTGCAAATGAATAAAGCGGAAGTTAGTCAATTAGTGGGATATGAATTTCGAATTTGGTCTGTAGAATTGTTTACATACGAGCGGTTCTCTGTTATTTTGTCGCCCAACTGGCGAGGACATTAGATAATTCAATGATGACAGTGCGGGTACTTATATTATTTTTCATTTTGTGTACTCTATTTGGGCGTGTGCAGGCACAATGCCTTACAGGATATAGAGGAGATATTCAACTCTCTGACGAAGCGGTGATCTCGCTTATTACGGTGGACCCGGGTAATCAAATTCATGCTTTTTGGGGACATACGGCGCTTCGGGTCTCGGATCCAGTAAACGGAATTGATCTCATGTACAATTATGGAGCGTTTCGGTTTGACTCCTATTTTGTACCCAAGTTTGTATATGGGAAATTGGATTACACTCTTTGTGTAAGCCACATGCGTGGGGAAATCAATAGGTATCGGGACCGGGAGAAACGCGCTTTGATTGAGCAGGTTCTGCTCCTAGATCAGGAGGAAAAGCAAGAAGTATTCGAGTTTGTAGAGAAGAATGCCCAGCCTGAAAACTGGACGTACAGGTACGATTTTCTGTTTGACAACTGTTCAACTCGAATAATAGACATCATTGAGGATGTGTTAGGAGAACGGCTTACGTACCATACAGAAGATCCAGGTAGAAGCTGGAGACAAATATTACAGCCGTATGTGACCCATTTTCCGTTTCTAAGCCTTGGTATCGACCTGGGGTTAGGATTGCCCGTTGATAAAGAACCCACAGCTCGCGAACTAATGGGGCTTCCGATCTACATGATGGAAGCCTACGATGAGGCGCTGGTTGAGGTGGATGGCGAACAACAGCCTCTTGTGACTGTGAAGGACACGCTTCTATGGGTTGAACCGAACCATGAAACTGGCGGAGGGTCTCCTCTGGTATTGTATGGGCTGGTATGGGGGCTCTTTATAGTCAGCTTGTGGGTTACGAACTCTAAAGCTGCCTACGCTGGCCGGCTTCGCATCTGGTTTGACCGGTTAGTATTCGGGATTGCAGGAGTCGCTGGTTTACTGGCGGTATTTTTATGGTTTATCTCCCTGCATCACGTGACGGACATCAACTTCAACGTACTTTGGGCATGGCCAACACACTTTATTATTATCTGGATGCTCTCTCGAAAGAAAAATGCGGTTAAAGGATATATGAGAGTGTGTACTGTTGTGCTCGTAGTGGTTATGCTAGGCTGGTACTTTTGGCCGCAAGAATTAAACGTAGCTTTGCTACCTGTCGCGCTGACTATGGCGGTGCGAAGTTTTTGGTGGGGATGGAATCCAGCTGCGGAAGGGGTTGTGGCCAGTAGTGCTACTGCGTGAATTCGAAGAACATCCTATGCCAGGACGGTACTGGACGGCCTCCTACACGAGCCGGCTCAAATCGGGCGCCACGAATAACTCGAAGTGCTTCTTCATCGCATCCATAACCGAGGCTCTTTATAACCGTTGGTGACGACATCTGTCCTGTTTCGTCTACCAACATTTGAATTACAACGCGTCCTTCAACATTTGCATTCATTGCAGCTGCCGGATACCTGATCCTAGACTGTAATACGTCCAACCCGCCAATCAATTCAGGAGGTTGTTCGGTATAATTGTAAATCCCGTTTTCATCAACCATGCCTGGGGGAGTATCGGGCGGTTTGACACTTTGAATAGATTCTATGTCGCGCTCAGTCTCTTTTATTTTTGCAATGGCGTATTCATCGTCAGGCATTGCGTCTAGAGCCGCCTGATAACTGGCTAGAGCTTCTTCGTATTTCTTTTGCTCGAGAAGCAAGTCACCTCGGGTTCTGAAGCTTAAGTAATCTTTTTGCCTCTTTTCGTTATCCTTGAGCCGGGTTTCTATGACAAATATCTGCTGCTTGGCATCATCATCTTGCGGCCAGGATTGAAGGGCAAGCTCAAATTCGCGCCGCGCCTCATTCAGCCGGTCTTGTTCCAGAAGAGTGTTTCCATTCTTCATATGGTCGCGATACTTCTGCCTGCGGAGCGAGTTGGCAAGGGCGCGTTGTGTTTCTTCGAGGAGGCGTGCTACCTCAGGGTCGCCCGGTTTCTGTTTGAGGGCATCGATGTACTTACGCCGGGCCTCGTCATAATTACGATCAGCTAATGCTGCGTCTCCCTGGTCTTTGAAAAGTATAAATAGCTTTTCTTGAATCTGCTGGTCAGTTGGTGGCGCAGCAACGATTTGGGGTTGTGGGTCAGGTGTTGGAGCCTTAGCTGGCGCAGTCATCAGGTTATTCACCATCCGCAACCGGGAGTTGGCCAGAGAATCATCTGGGGATGCTTCAAAGACAGTAAAGTATTTCTGCCGGGCTTCTGCGTACAATACGTTTGCTTGAACGGAGTCCCCTTGTAAACTAATGCGTTCTGCCACTCGGAGTAGAGAATCGCCGGCGGCTATAATTGCCAGAGAAGCTTTCTGGTCAAGCTGTTGCTCGGCGACAGGTGTAGTCTCTAAGTATTCTTCTATGTCTACTATACGGCGGCGGACTAGAGGCTCCTTCTTTATGCTTTGTGAGGCCATGTAGTTTTCTAGTGCCTGTTCGTAGTACGAAAAGCTAGAATCCGAATTCACTTCATTAAATGCGAGATTATACAGCGAATCCCCTCTGGCTATGAGATCTGCATAAAGAACATCGCTACTGAAGCTGGTAGCAGGGGAGGGGTTAAAATACCTGAACGCAAAAAAGGTGAGGGCAAAAAGAAGCCCGGTAGTGATAGTGTAAAGTACAATGTGACCCGTTTTGGGGCTGCGGGCTACTTGATTGCTTTTGTACTCAAAGGCAGGTACAGGATCAATTTGCTCGTACGTTTTCTTCCGAGCGTACGGATCGAGCTGGGCAAGCCCAGATTCCTTAGTGACAGACGGGTAGCTCGTTGAACGCGCGGGTAGACGATCCTGCTTGCCTACAGGTTTTAGATTTAAATCTTCAAACGTTTTAGCTGGGGTTGCCGGGGAAGATGTACTCTCTGTGAAAGTTGAGGAGAAAACGGGATCTTCATAGTGCGTAGTGCCATTTTCCTTCGAACCCCCATTACTCGTTGGATAGATCTGATCGAACGAGACACTGTCCTGTGGGATATTTCTTGGTGAAGGGCTGGATGCCACCGTTTCATCAAAAAATACCCCATTTGAATCCTGAGGCTTCGGAGAGCGGATATCAGGCTGAGGAGGAGAGGGTGCCTGAAAATCTGAAGGCGGTTTGCGAAGATTCTTCTTTGTAGGTTTTTCAGGAGATGGTGCGGACACGACACCCTCTATCGACATGCTTGCAGCCAGGGCATTACTGAATTCAGCAATATTGTGAGGGCGCTTGTTTGTATCCAACGATAAGGCGGCGATAAGATGCCCTTTAAGCTCCTCCGGAAGGTCTGACGAATTTTCAATAATTCCTTTTACAGAGTCTCCGTGTTGGCGTTGATGCGCATCTGGCAATATCTCCCCGGTGAGCATTGTGTAAATAGTAGCTGCGCACCCATACACATCGGACCACGGACCGTGCTTACCATTGGTAGAGTATTGCTCTGGAGGAGAAAAGCCTGGAATCTGAACGCCCTCTTCGCCATTTAATTTGCCAGCAAGGAAAAGGAAGGTCGTATTGAACGACATCACCATCGGCCTTCCTTTCTTCGATAAGAAAACACTCTCTGGCGAAATCCGGCCGTGAATCAGTCTGGCGTTGTGCCCAACCCGCACGCCATCCATAAATGGCATCATGATGGTGATTGCTGTCTTAGCAGACATCTTGCCATCATTGAGATCTAAAACCTGTTGAAGTGTAGTGCCTGGGTGATACTCGTGGATGCTGTAGAGCGTATTGTTTTCTTTGAAGAATTCCAGGACTTGTATCACATTGGGATGAGAAATCTTCGCCCGTAGAGCAAGCTCCTTGGATAGATTTTTAACACCCATGTCTACCAGGGTACGGGCTTCGTTCGAATTTGGCCGTATCGCCTGGCTTGGGAGAACCCGATCAACCTGGGACCAGGGTAGAAATTCGTGAACAATAACCTGCTTTTCGTTCTCTAAATCCCAGGCAAGATATACGGCTTCAAAAGGACCCACCTCACCCAGCATTCTCCGGATGGCGTATTGCTCATTCAGAACAGTAAGACGCGGGAGTTCCATGTGATATTGTTGAGCGGTTTTTGATGGACGAAGCTGTATAAAAATGCACTACAAAAAGTACAAATTACTATGTCCAGTTTTTGTTCTCGAAAAAACATCAACATACAAAAAAAGAACCGTAATTACAGTATAATACCGCTCAAGTATTATAAAAAAGGGAACTGAGGTATTATTAGGTAAGAAAATGGTTTATTAGGAGTGCGCCAATATGGGTGATTACAGGGTGAAATGGCGCAGATTGTATGTGAAATTAAGGAGTATGTAACGGCCCAATACATTGGATGCATTGTCTTCTACATAAAATTCATTGATGGTACGCGATATACTATTATTCTGATTCAGCAAATCAACAACTCGTAAAGAAATCTGCCCTCCATTACCTCGTAATAACCTGTATCCAAGTCCTGCATTCCAGACAAGATTATTCGAGTCAAATGCTTCTCCGAGGCCTGTATATTGAATAACGCTAAGCTGGGAATCGACAACCCAAGAATTACCAAGTGTTACATTGAGTTTTCCGCTCCCTTTATGGTACATGTAATCTGAATTAAGCTCTGGAAATGCTGAGTTGGTAACCTCAACCAGGTTTCCAGTATAGGACAAAGTAAAGTCGACCCGCTCGCTGATGTTACTGCCAATCACGATACCCCCTGTAATCGAATGGGATAAAGCCGTGTTTGAGATTCCATTTACGGTCCCCGGTGAACGCGAAAAGCTGTATCCTGCGTTCATATTGATATTGCTTCGTAGTAATTCGGACGGTACCCCAAGGGTAAAGAAGGAGCGGGCATTCCAGTACCCGTCAACATTCAAGGGCTGGGTGAATTGAGAACCTTGTGCCAACACGACACCTGGTGCAATGGTTGTATCAGAAAGCGCAATAAGTGAAGATGAGCCAATGTGATTTTGAGTTTGGGAGATGCTGGCAAATCCTACAAACACACGCCCCGTTTCTGCTTGTGTACGATTGTAGCGGGCAATAAGCATATGTGAGTAGCTCTGCTTCAGGTCAGGGTTTCCTGAGGATAACTGCAGGGGATTTGAGTTGTCGATCACATTCTGCAACTGAGCGATAGACGGTGTACTGGTCCTTGTCCGGTAAAACAACCGGAGATTGTGCGACCGTGAAAATCGCAACATGTACATCGCTCTGGGCAAAAAACTGTCGAACGTGCGCTCTACATTGAATGTCTGCGGGAAAACCTGTTCACCCGTCAGGGTCTCTTTTTGTACGTCGAACCCAAAAGATAACATACCTGATGGACTCCTCTTCATGTAATTCACACCCGCACGATGTTGGACCGTTGTACTCTCAAACACATTGGATAGTGCTGTTTCTAGTAACGAATAGTCTCCTGATGCTGCATCTAAAGAGTTCGTTCGTTGATCTGCATCACTCCATGAGAGGGAAGGGCTGTAATTAATCATCAACATGCCCATGCCGCCAACGGGTTCAGTATAGGCGATGCTAGTTCCCAATCTACGGGTGCTTTGATCTGAATTCGTTCGTTGGTCCAGGGTCAAAAAGTCATTTGTATCATCGAAAAACTGATTTGTAGAGAGCAGGTCACTTTCTCCGTCTTTATTGTTATAGCTGAGTGAGATATTTGTCGAAACGGTTCTACGAGGTTTGCTAAAGCGGTGCTGGAAAAGGAGATTGCTGGATGCGTTATACCCTGTATTTTCGGACGTGTAGTTATTGGTTGTTGTACTAAGATCTGAGCCGTTCAATAATGTGTTGATCCCGAACACACTACTAATGGCCTCATTACGCTGAAAACTAATGCGTGGGGTAAAGACCAGGGAGTTTGATTCATCGATCCTGTACCGCATTCGCATATTGGCACGGTGATTATAATTATCCCCTTCGCTTTGGTCCGTCTCATCATAAAGCTGAGATACTGTATCATCGAGGTAATACTCCCTCTCCAGAAATACATCGCTTTGGTTATTGGATGAATTGAAGAAATAGCTCCCCGTCATTTCTAGCTTTTCTCCCCATGAATCCGAATAGTTCAACCCAATGGAATTTGTCTGGTTAATGCCGCCTTGATTGCCGACTAAAAAATTACTGGGGTCACTCTGGAGCGGCCTGTTGCCTTGCCTCAACATGCCTCCTATGCCCCCACCACCTGGACGCCCTCCAATACCTCGGCCACCACCTGCACCTCCTCGTCCTCCTCCAAAGCCGCCTCCGCCTCGATTCCGCACATTACCTACCACACCCAGAAGGTCTTCTGTCGTAAAGTTTTGCTGGTTGACGTTGTTACTCAGTCCAATAAAGGAGATACGCTGGTCGTCATTAAAGATATTGATATTTCCGCCTGTACTATACCGTGTGTCGGATCCATAGCCACCGAAGAGTTTCCCGAATTGCCCATTACTCATTCCAGGGCGCGTCACAATATTGATGGTTTTCTCCGAATTTCCGTCATCAAAACCAGTAAACTGGGCCTGGTCGCTCATTCTATCAAACACTTCTATCTTTTCGATGACTTCAGCCGGTAGGGTTTGCAACGCCGCTTGGGGGTCGTTTCCAAAAAACTCGCGCCCGTCCACAAGGACACGTTGCACGGTTTCACCCTGTGCCTGCACGGACCCCTCATCCACCACGATGCCAGGCATTTTTGCAATCAAATCCTCTGCATTCGCATCCTGGTTTACCTTAAACGCATCGGCATTGTAAACCGTTGTGTCCCCTTGCTGGATAACTCGTTCTTGAACGCCTTCGATGACGACCTGGTCCAGTCCGATCGTTTGCTGCTCCATCTCCAATCTGCCTAACATATTGCGGCCTGGGACAAGCTCCTTCTGGATCTCACTCGCCGCAAAACCCACAAAAGACATTTTAATTCTGTAGATTCCCGGCTGTGGTATGTTAAACCGGAAATACCCTTGTTCATTGGATATCGTCCCATACTGCACGGTCGAATCTTGCACGCTCTGAACAATAATGTTGACACCGGGGAGGGGAGAGTCTTGTTCTTGATCAAAGATGAACCCGGTGAGTGTTACAGGGCGACTGCTTTCTTGGGCTGTCGCGATTAAAATGCTCGCGTGGAAGAGGAAGACCAGTATCGAAATCTTTTTCATGATCCTTTGGAGATGGCAGTAATTCGTGTGTGCTCTAATAGACGAGTGTCAGCACGCTCACATTCCACTATACAGACAAGAAAAAAATGATGAGCCCTTTTTGGGTTAATTCCTGTGTAAGATAGTGGCTTTACATATTAATCAATCAACGTTGCTCTATTGCTATGTCGCTACAACGAACGTTTTTATGCCTTCTACTGGGTGTGTTTTGTGTGTTACCATCGTATGCACAAGAACTAATGTGGGTTCAAACAGGCAGCCTTTCGGGGGATGATTCTACATTTGTCCACATCCTATATATTGATGACGAAGATAACATTGTAGCAGGTACGCTTTCGGGTATTTTTCTTTCCGCAGACAATGGCGAAACCTGGGAAGACAGGAGCCAGGGGTTATTGAATGACGACATTTCTGGATTCGTAGAGGCTTCTGATGGAACAGCGTACGCGGGGACTCATGGAGGCGGCATGCATCGAGGTGATCCTTCTTCTGCACAATGGGAGCCCATCAACGAAGGCCTGGAAAACCTGGATGTTGGCGCAGTGGCTATTACGGATGATGGTACCCTGTTTGTCAGTACGTTTTTAGGCGGTGTATACCGCTCTATGGACAGGGGTGATTCTTGGAGCGAGGTGCTCAATGTAGGTTTGGACAACCCCTTTATCCCTTCTTTGTTGGTAGAGGGCTCTTCCATCTATGCGGGCACAGATGATGGTGTGTACCGATCTACAGATAATGGCGACACCTGGACACAACTAAAAAAAGGCCTTGGTGACCCACATGTCGAGTCGCTGGCTACCACAGGTGATGGGGTTATTTTTGCCGGCACAGATCGGGGATTATATTATTCCGAAGATGAAGGGATGACCTGTATAGCACCCACAGCCAACCCGGTACTGAGTGAAGAACTGGTTCGGTCTCTTACGGTCTTTAATCGATTCGCCGTATTTGCCGGGACGCACGACCACGGCATCTTCCAGACAGATGACACGGGCATGTCCTGGATGCAGATGAATATGGGCCTTCTCAATCTCGATGTTCACGCACTGGCTATTAACGATGAAGGGGTTGTTTTCGCCGGCACAGAAGGAGCAGGGGTATTCCGTACGGAAATGGCCATCAACGTGTCTAATGAGGGAGAAGAACGCCTTGCTCAACCCACTACTTTTGAACTCCAGGGTAATTATCCGAACCCGTTCAATCCACAAACAACCATACGCTACGCGCTGCCTGAGCAAGCTGCAGTGACCATGACCATCTACGACGCAACGGGCCGCCGCGTAGCACAGCTTCTGCAAGAAATTACACAAGCCGCAGGTTGGCATGAAGTCACCTTCGACGCCGCCGCACTCCCTAGCGGTGTGTATTTCTACCGCCTCGTTGCAGGTGACTTCAACGAGGTGAAGCAGATGATTCTTTTGAAGTGAGTCCGAAGACAATAGTCCGGAGTCCGGAGTGTGTGTGCCCTAGACGATTAGCAAACATCGGGATCTGGTGTATTCCCTCCAGAAAACCTCTCCGGTCTCCGGACTATTGTCTCGACCTAAAAACTAAATTGACTCCAGACTATTGTCTCTGGACCCCGGACTCAATACCCTATGGCAACCGCAATCACCAAGGCCAGGCATCCCGCCACAATAAGCTGCAGGATTAACGGCCAAGCAAATCTGAACCATCGGTCGTAAGGGATACGGGCCATACCGAGGATGCCCATGAGGACATAGCCGGTAGGGATGATCATGTTCATGAATCCATCGCCCATTTGGTAGGCGAGAACAGCTACCTGCCGGGAGAGGCCAACGAGGTCTGAAATAGGAGCCATAATCGGAATCGTAACATACGCCTGTCCAGAGCCCGAAGGAATGAAGAAATTAAAGACACTCTGGATGACAAACATACCGGATGCAGCTAAGCCGCCTCCGACTGCAGACAGTGGTTCGGCCAGTGCGTTTACGATGGTGTGAAGAACCTGGGCATCCGACAAAATCATTTCGATCGAACGCGCAAAACCAATCAGTAGGGCCGTTCCTGTTAATTCTGCGGCCCCAGCAGTAAACGTTTTTGCTACACTATCCAGTGACTTACCTGCAATCAATCCACAGGCAATAGCCAATGCAGTGAAAACTGCGCCCAATTCGACAAAGTACCAGCCCTTCTGCATGATCCCCCAAACCAACACGCCCAATGTGGCTACAATCAGAGTAAGGATTATAGTGTGGCGGGACGTTAGTGCCGTTTGCATTTCAGCAGGCTCTTCAAAATCAACGTCGACGGATTGCATAAGAGACGCAGAGGGATCCTTGCGAATCTTGCTTGCGTAGCGCCAGATATGCCAGAACCCTATGAGGAAAAACGGCACAAACAGGATGAGCCGGTAATTTAGGCCAGATATCAATTGAACGCCGGCCAGGTCCTGAGCAACCAGTACAGTAAACGGATTGATAGTAGCTGCCCCGTATCCAATGCCTGAACCCACAATTAGAATAGATGCGGCTACGATGGCGTCCATTCCCATCCCAACACACAGTAAGATGAGCACAGGGGTGAAGGGGATAAATTCCTCAGACATCCCAATCGTTGACGATCCCACAGCCACAGCAAGCATACTTATGAAAATGAGCACGGCCGGCTGCTTTCCAAACTGCTTCAGCATCCGTGCTAAAATAGCATCAATCACACCCGTAGAGCGCACAACAGCCAACGCACCCCCGATCAAAAAAATGAAAAAGATAATCCCTTGTGCAGCCTCTAACCCGCGAGGAATGACGGTAAATACAGACCAAACAGGCAGCTTGTCCACGCCATCCAGTTCTGCAAATGTACCTGGTACAACTACCTCTCTGTTGTGATCATTCGTTTCTGTTTCAAACGATCCAGCCGGCACTACCCAGGTCAAGGCATACGCGAGCACAATCATGCCAAACAATAGAACAAGGGTATGGGGAATTTTCATGGCTTTGAGTCCGGGGAGGATAGTCCGGAGTCCGGAGTTTATTGGCGGAAAAACTCGCGTAATATACAGATATATTTAACTAATAGTAGCTTAGCTAAACACTCCCTCTACCACCACTCCGGACTCCGGACTATCGTCTCCGGACTCACTTCACCAACACCATTGCCTTCGTTTCACTAAACGCACCGGCAGTTAGTCGATAGACATATGTTCCGTTCGGGAGGTCGCCTGCATTGAATATCACGGAATGCGTTCCTGCTGGCTGTTCCTGGCTTACCAGGGTTTCGACCTTTCTGCCAAGCATGTCGAATACGGTGAGATCGACGTGGCCAGTAATTGGAAGGGTATATTGAATCCGGGTTTGAGGATTGAACGGATTGGGGTAACTCTGGGCCAGTTGATAGGCTGAAGCTGTAATATCTACTTCGATTACCGGGCTATAAGCGAAGGTGCCATCAAAATCAATCTGTTTCAGGCGGAGTGTATACGTTCCAGGGGCGATATCTGTAAGGGTTGCTTGATAGGACTGCGGGGTGTTAGTGGTCCCTTTTCCTTCTACAAATAATGCTTGCTGAAATGCAGATCCTTGTGGAGCCAGTTCAACTGCAAATCCCGCATTGTTTAACTCCGAAGCAGTCCCCCACGATAACTCGATAGACGTACCCGAAGCGACAGCCTCGAAAGCGGTCAGCTCAACAGGCAGATTGCCGTCATCAAATTCAAAGGCGCCAATGTCCACCGTGCCGCGAGGCCGTGGCTGGTAGTTGATATCTATAAAGGATACAATCTGGTCGCTCCCTGCATTTATGGCGGGGCTTTCGAGATTCAGAGAAAAATCCTGGGCGAATTCATTCATGAATAAAGGATTCACTCCCAGCATATTGTTCGCTAAATCTGATTCCGTAACAGGTGTATTGGTCAGGTTGATTGATTTATCACCTGGGGTGCCGCTGAACGTAATATTGTTTTCCCAGACCGTATTGTCCGACTCTGCTATGAGAATTCCACGGTTCCATTGGAGGATTTCTCCTGGGCCTGGATTAGCAACACCAATGTTGTTTCGCCAGACGGTATGATGAGAATAAATAAGGCTTAACTCAGCTCGCCACGTCCCTGTATTTTGCTGATCGTGGTTATTGCGATAGGCCGTGTTGTTGAAGACATCTACAAAGTCGCTTTGAAAAACCTGGACGCCTTTCCCGCCATTGTCATAACTGAGGTTGTTTTCCACGAGGGTCCGATGCGGAAAAACACCGTGCGAGTTTGAATAGGCGTTTTGGAAATCATCAACGAGTATCCCGTTGCCATCGGTTGTCCCAATAGGATTGCCCGATAATACCAGGTTGATGTTACCATAACTTCGGTTGTTACGTATGATCACATGATATCCGGGAGCATTGTCAACAGCACGCGCCTGGAACATAGAGATACCACTGGACTGATTGGGGTTGTACTTGGCGTTGTTGTACACCACGTTGTTCTCGACCAATACATGATCAAAATGAGCAGCCTGGATACCGCTGCCTCCAAAATCATGAATTTTATTGTTCAGGATATGGACGTGATGGTTGTTATAGACCGTCACGCCATTGCCATTATGACCAATCTGTGGAGATACATCATACATTTCGAAGCCATCAATAACGAGGTAATTGGCGGCTGCTTTGATACCATCAATATTCCCGTTGCCATTGGTAATCTCTATCTTTGCGCCCCATTTATTGACGGCTTTTAGGGTGATATAGGCGCCAGGATTCCCGGATCGTGCCATAATAACCGTTCCCTGGTAAACGCCATTCTCTACCAGGACGACATCCCCTGGGGCGACTCGTTCCATTGCGTAATGGATCGTCCGCCAGGGTTGACTTTGGGTACCAGGGTTACTGTTGTTTCCCTGTGGGCTAACATAATATTCGTTGGCTAGAGCAGTTATGGGTAATGCAAAAATGAGCCAAACGAAAACGAAATAACGGATCTTAGTAGTCATTGCTCGTTGTGGGGGGGCAGTTCTAATGTGGAAATAGGGTGTGAATAGCTGCCAAGAAGCTGACTATCGAGTTCGTACTATTGTTTTAACTTGCGAGGTGTTGCCGGCCCGGAGCCTGTAAAAGTAGACACCAGAAGGGAGCGTTGAGCCGTCGACAGGTGTGCTGTATTCACCGGGGGGAAGTTCTTGATCGACTAATACTGCCATGCGTTGGCCTGCGGCATTATAAAGCTCTAAATATACGTGGGTGCTTTCCTTGAGGTGGTATAAAATCTCTGTGCGATTTATGAAGGGATTTGGGTAATTTCCTGTAAGTGTAAATGCGCTCGGAGATGGCGTGTTTTCTACATCAGTGGCTACTGAGGAGCCTCTTTCAAAGGCCCCAAGATCCACCTGACCAGGAGTGCGAGAGTGATAATTAATATCGAGGAAGGTAGCAATTTGGTCGCTTCCGGAATCGACAGCAGGGCTGGACTCATTGAGTGAGAAATCTTCACTTCCTGGAGAAATGAACTGGGGGTCCACACCGAGTAGATTATTACTCATGTCTTCCTGAGTAACAGATGTGTTGCTGAAGTTTATGGAAATGTCTCCGGGTGAACCGTTATAAGTAAGGTTGTTTTCCCAGATTGTATTCTCAGATTGTGCAATCAAGATAGCCCTATTTGAGCCGAGGATGCCCGGACCAAGTTGCGCCACTCCAATATTGTTGCGCCACACGGTATTGTTCGAATAAACTAGGCTCAGTTCAGCCCGCCACGTTCCTGTATTTTGCGTGTCGGTATTGTTGTGATAGGCTGTGTTGTTGAAGACATCTACAAAGTCGCTTTCAAAAACTTGAACGCCCTTTCCTCCATTGTCATAGGCCAGGTTGTTTTCGACCAGGGTACGGTGCGGATAATTAACTGGGAAGTCCGAAGCGCCCTTATTATGGAAGTTATCAATCAGAATACCATTCCCGTCGGTTGTACCTATAGGGTTACCAGATAACACAAGATTGATATTCCCATAACTACGATTATTGCGCACGATGATATGATACCCGGGCAGGTCGTCCACCGCACGCGCTTGAAAAAGTGAGATACCGCTCGACTGATTCGGGTTGTATTTGGCATTGCCAAACGTGATGTTATTCTCAACCAATGCATAGTCAAAGTGCACGAGCTGAATGCCACTTCCGCCAAAGTTGTAAATCTTATTGTTGAGAATGTGGACGTGGTGGTTTTTGTAAACGGTTACGCCATTACCAGTATCTTGAGACGTCAAGTCGGGATCGTAAATCTCAAACCCATCTAACGTAATATAATTGGCAGCTATTTTGACACCATCCGTCTTCCCTGATGTAGGGATCTCAATTTTTGCACCCCACTGATTGACGGATTTTAGCGTAATGTACGCGCTCGGGTTGCCAGAACGGGTAATGGTTACGCTCTCCCGGTAGGTGCCATTTTCGACAAGTACAACATCGCCTGGAGCTGTTTTGTCAACCGAATATTGAATCGTCCGCCACGGGCTGTTTTGTGTGCCTGCATTATTATTATCCCCTGACAGGCTCACGTAGTACGTCGATTGAGCAGAAAGAGAAACGGGCGTACCTATAAATAGGACGAATAGCAGCAGGTAGGAAAGTACTTTCATGAATTTGTCTAATCTGGAACGATGACGCGTTCCTGATGGCATTCTCTCTAAGTCTTAAAAAACATTGACTTTGAATGCCTGGTATGAGTTGATGGTTCGAGCAGGTAAGATGGAGATAGTATCTAGCTTTGGCGATTCCAAAATGCTCCTTATGACGCATACGCCATTTGGATCCCTATTCTTCAGGAATGCAGAAAACTGTTAATAGTAAAGGAATCGCTCATTCCGGCGCTAAATTAAGGGGTTTATCATTAGGGCGCAAATTTAACGGGAAACAGGAATGCTTTATCGGGAAGGATGATGATGTCCAACCTTGTCACCCTGAGCATGCCGAAGGGTCTATGCTTTACTTTAGCCTAGGTGTTACCTTCAAGCATAGATCCCTCGGTAAACTCGGGATGACAAAGCGTGTATCAGCCGGCAATCGTGAACACTGCAATTTGAAATACTTCCAGTAACAATAAGCCTGGTCCGTTCGTTAGGGAGATACGCTTGTAACCCAAGAAGAGGAAACCCCTACAATTATGCGATTTTTATTTGTTTTATTGCTTCTCACTATTACTCCCAGCGTACTAGCTCAGCAGAGCACGGAATTTCAGGAAGCGGTTGCTGCATTTGATTCTGAAGACTATGAAGCCTCAAAAAAGCTATTTCAGACGATCTACGATGGAAATAAGGAGCCCGGTTCAGCCTATTATCTCGGAAGAATTGCACTAAAAGAGGGGGCCTCGGACAAAGCCATCAAGTGGCTGGAAGAAGCAGTAGAGCAAAATGATAAGAGCCCGGATTATCACTACTGGCTAAGCGAGGCCTACTTCGGCCGGATCAATGACGTGGGCATGATGAAAAAAGCCGGTCTGGCAAAAAAAGGCAGAAAAGCCGCTGAACAAACGGTCGAACTGGATCCGACACATCGAGATGCTCGCACGTCTTTAATCTACTTTTACACACAGGCACCTAAGATTGCAGGAGGGAGCAAGGAGAAGGCAAAAGAACAAGCTAACATTTTACTGTCCCACCATCCGAAGCGCGGGCGCATGATGTTGGCTATGGTATATTCAAGCGAGGAGGAGCATGAAAAGGCTGATGCCGAATACACCGCTCTGATAAACGAATTTGCTAACGATGCGGATATACACTATTCAGCAGGAATGCACTTCCAGCGACGAGAAAACTATAGGGAGGCTCTTCGGATTTTTCAGAAAGCAACCAGTATCGATCCCGACCAACTCAACGCATTGTATCAAATTGGCCGAACGGTTGTGTTTGCTGATGATCAACATGACGTAGGAATAGAGGCCCTGCAGCTATACGTGGAAAAAGACCTCCCTGAGAATGTACCTTCACATGCATCAGCATGGTGGCGTATGGGAATGATCTATGAACTGGCCAGCCGCCCCGACGAAGCCCGTTCTGCCTTCGAATCCGCCCTAAAACTAGATCCCGATCACAAAGAAGCAAAACAGGCGCTCAAAGAGCTTTAATACAATCATCTAATTCGTTAGATGATTGGTTTCTCGTTTCTGGGTTTCTGGTTTCTTGTTGTTTTACATTAACCGACAAGAAACCAGAAACAAGAAACACGAAACCACCCAAAAGCCCCTTTTGGGTGCATAAATTCAATGAACCGTATAGCCTGGTTATTTATTGTTGTTTTTCAGTGTACGTTCTGCTCGGCGATGCTGGAGGAGGTGGATGAACCTGAGCCTGTCTCGCTTTCGGTAATGACCTATAACATCCACCATGGGGCAGGAGAGGATGGAGTGATAGACATACAGCGTATTGCAGAGGTGATCCTGGAAGCCGATCCGGACCTGGTTTCGCTGCAGGAAGTGGATCGATTTGTTGAACGCACAGCCAGGGCCGACCAGGCGCAGCAACTTGAAAATCTCACAGGGATGTTTATGGCTTTTGGGTTTGCCATAAACTATCAGGGCGGTGACTTTGGAAACGTGATATTGTCTAAATATCCCTTTCAGCAACTGACTTTACACCCATTACCCGGAGACCCGGGAGAGGATCGTACGTTAATGGAAGCAACGATTCTGGTGCCAGGCGTTTCAGACCCTGTTGTTTTTCTCGCAACTCATCTCGATACCTTCAAAGAACCACGCACAGATTCTGTCCCTTTAATCCTCGATGCTGTGCCCGATTCTACTGAATCCCTGTATATTCTGGCGGGCGATCTCAATGATGCCCCTGGAACACCAGTCATGGATGCTTTGACTGCTCGGTTAATTAGTGCTGCGCCTCCGAATCTATTTACTTTTCCTTCGTATAATCCCGATAGACAGATAGATCATATTCTCTATACTCCCACCGCAGGTTGGTCCGTTTCCAGAGCAGAAGTCATTGATGAACCCCTTGCGTCTGACCACGCCCCACTAATGGCTTACTTTGTATTCGAACCCTGATTGAAAGGGCCCATCAGTCCTTCCATAATGCAGAGAGTTTGTCATGGCTAAATATTTTGTTATTTCTGCCTGATTATTAGAATATTTCTATATTGTCAATAAACTGCTCTACACTGTTACTTTGTCCACATCATGGATTCCACCCTTTGGAAGGAACTCTCTGTTTATTTCGATCAGGCATTAGAACTGCCTGCTGCAGAGCGTCAGGCCTTTCTGAACGACATCAAAAACCGCGATGAATCGTTGTGGGAGGAATTGGTGTCGCTGCTCAAGTTTGCTGAAAGTGCGGATTCCTATCTAGGGGATGTAAAGGAACTCATGCCTGGAAACGAGGATGCCGGGCAGAACGAAAAGGTGAATCTGGATCCCTACAATTTTGTAGGCACCCGGATCGGGCAATACGAAATCACCGATACCCTTGGCGCTGGGGGAATGGGGGTGGTCTATAGAGGCAAAGATGTAGAATTACAACGCAATGTAGCTATCAAGTTTTTGCCGCCGACGCTTGGGCAGGATAAAAACGCGCGTGACCGCTTCTATGTAGAGGCCAGAGCGGCGTCCAGGCTGGATCATCCTAACGTGTGCACCATCCATGAAATAGGTACCACACGGAATGGCCAAATCTATATTGTAATGGGGTATTACGATGGAGATACCCTGCAGCGGCGTTTAGAAAACGAGGACCTATCCCAAGAACAGGTTGTAACGTTTATTCGTCAAGTTGCCCAGGGGCTCAGCGCTGCACATCAGCAGAATATCGTGCATCGCGATATCAAGCCTGGCAATGTGATGATCACTTCGAGTGGCGCTGTTAAAATTCTTGATTTTGGATTAGCAAAAATAGCTGATCAAAATCTGACGAAAACAGGCATGACGATGGGCACCGTCGGCTATATGAGCCCAGAACTCATCCGTGGAGGAGCACCAACGCCCGCCTCAGATATATGGTCGATAGGGGTATTGTTTTATGAAATGGTGACAGGGCTTCGTCCTTTCCGCGGTATGATGCAAGAAGCAATCATGTATCATATTGTAAGTGGGGAGCCCGACTACAAAAATGAGTTGGACGGTAAGGTATCTGCAGAGTTGGGCACTATCATCAAGCGGTGCCTGCAGAAAGACCCTGAATTTCGATATGCCACAATTGAAGCATTGCTGGCAGATCTCGATCAATTAGGGGCAGAAGGTACCGTGAGATTATCGCCTATGCGATCGGAGAAGCGGGGGTGGGTTAACAATAAGGCACTGGTTGCTGGCTCTGTCCTTGTTGTTATCTTATTGGCGTGGCTGTTAATTCCAAGCAGAGTATCTTCAAGTACGGATTCCGACAAACGTATTGCAGTGCTGCCTTTTACAACGTCGGTCGGAGATTCTGAAGAAGACCAGGTTCTGGTTGAGGGTATGATGTACATGTTGGCTGAACTACTTAGCCTGATGGATTCCCCTCAAAATCCAGTTTCTGTAATCCCCTTTGAACAGGTGCAGCGGCAGGAAGTAGAGACTGCTACAGAAGCATATAAAAAACTGGGGGCGAATATTGTTGTAGAAGGTGAGCTTAGCCAGCTTCGAGATGTCGTGGCTCTTTCTCTCAATTTGACAGATCCTAGGGACAATACGTTTATAGGAGATGATATGCGCTTACTCGACAACGGCGAAGGCGTTGATCTTCTAGGCAATGTAATTCAGCAAGAGCTTTTCGAAAAGATAGCTGGTATGCTGGAGATACCCATCACGGATCCACTACGACAGGCATTCCTTTCTGCGCAACCTACTGATCCGGACGCTCTTGCCTTTTATCTTCAAGGCATCGCTTATCTCAACAGGCGATATCAAGAGAATTTTTATGAGTATGCCATTCAGCAGTTCACACAGTCCCTGGACGTAGACTCAATGTTTGCTCGTTCTTATGCAGGATTATGTGAAGCGCTATTCGAGAAGTACACCTATACCTTTGATACGCAGTATATCGATCAAGCAGGTGCAAGTTGTGATCGTGCGGCTCAATTGGGGAGCAATCAGGCCCCTGTACTTATTACTCTGGGGCGTATTTACTTCCTAACGGGTAGTAGAGAGCAAGCAAAACAACTTTTACGGCAGGCTATCACTCTGGAGCCGGATAATTCGGAAGCCTATTACTGGCTGGGCAGGGTTCATGATGCTGAACTTGAGATTGATAGTGCAATCACAAGCTTTTCAAAGGCTATTTCCCTGAAAACAAATAACTGGATTTATTATCTGTATTTGGGGATCACGTATTCAGAAAATGGTATGCTGGAGCAAGCGGTGAGGCAATACGAAACGGTTAAGAAATTGACCCCGGATAATTACCTTGCTCTCTCAAATCTCGGAATGATTCAATTTCAAAGAGGAGATACTGAAGGGGCAAAATCAACGTTTCAAGAGGTTTTTTCCGTTGATCCCGATAACGTATATGCTCATAGGATGATGGGACTGATGTTATATGTTGGGGGAGATTTTCAAGGAGCAATCGATACACTTAGAGAGTCCGTAAATGTTGGTGACTTGATTTCACTTGATTTAATGGGACAGGCGCTAACTGCGGCAGGTAACAAAGCCGCAGCTGATGAAGTGTGGAGGGACCTGGTGAATCGATCTGGTATCAGGCTCCAGGTCGATCCAGCTAATTACTACTTTGCTATCATGAATGCCGCAGCCTATTCTTCCTTAGGCATAGTTGATTCAAGTATGGTTGTTCTGGATATGATTTCTGAAGGGGACAGAGAAGACTATGCGAGTTATCTGGCTGGTCGTATTTATGAACGAAATGGCGAGCGGGAAAAGGCACTGTTATATATCGAGCGAGCCTTTATTGATCATTATAATGTGTCTTTAATAGAGCGTGATCCTTTCTTGAACGAGTTAAGAGAAACCGAAGAATATCAAGGCATTCTTGCAAACTTTCAGGGCAGGGAGCAACCAATTTAAAGCAATGAGCCTTTTATTTGATGGTTGTTGTGAAGTAGAGTACACCCACCACTAACATTTATAAAAAGAGCACGATCATGACTCTCACCCCAGAATTCATTCAGGCGCAATATGGAAAGGATGGCACTCCCATTAACACTCCATCACGAGGAGGACCATTTGCTCAAGTAGCACAATCAAGTGAGGATTCGTCAAGCAAAGGGACAAGAGGGGGAGATACGTTTTATCGCATTCCATTTGGGATTCGATTGTACAGATTCACCGGAGTAGACATGCTTGTAGAAGTCGTGGATTCCCCATTTGGCCGAATGAGAAGGCCAGAGTTGGTTCGGTTTAATCCCGAGTTACTTCTTTATTTGAGCAAACTAGGGAATCCTGCATTAAGCGGAGCCATGTCTTCAGATGAAATGATCACGATGGGGCAAATGATCGGTGACATGCTATTTCCGACGAAGGTGCGACGGTTATTCTTTCAAACCTTGGATCTGGTATATGATCCTATGAACGATCAGGGCATTCGCATTTTGCTCGAATTAGATGACGAACAGCTTTCCGTTATACCTTGGGAATACGCGTATTTGAGAGAATTTATCCATAGGGGTTGTATAAATGGAGATCCTATTGAAACATGGCGAGAAGACCTGATAGACGTGGAAAATAAACTGGTTGCCAATCTGAATATGATCGACGTTTCAGGTGAAGGGATGGATCCTGAGACGGAGGAAGAGACCATAAGTCTGGCCGAAGAAAAGAAATGGAATCAAGCCTGGGTGTCCCGATTTGGCTTCTTGGGATTGGATGACCATCTTTCCATCGTTCGATTTGATTCGTATGTAGACGAAGTATTTGGAGGCGACGCGGTATTAGATGACGCACTTGATGATAAGAACAAAAAAAATGAAGTTGATATTATGTTTGCATCCTCAGATCCATTCGATCTAGGAGAACTCAATGTCACGGGTGAAGTGGAGGGAATAGCAACTGCGTTAAAGGAGGACCGAGCCGGGGAAAGCGTTTCAGAAAACAAGTTGCTGGATGGTGATGAGTACACAGTAACTACGGAATACGATAGTACAATAACGTATCTAAATAAACACAATCTCACAAGGACGTCACTGGAGAAGAGCCTTCAAAGTGGTAAGCGCATCTTTCACTTCTCTGGTCATGCGGGATACCTGGCTAGATCTGATATATCTGATGGAGGACAAGCGTATTCTGTAGTGGCTCAAGAAATGCTCTTCCATGAAAAAACCAGCGTTGCAGATAGAAAATGGGAACGTCGTATGGCGCGTGCATTGGGTCGCGTTTTGGGAGGATCTACTGGTGGGACGCTAATAGGAGGGCCTGGAAACCTTCGTGATATTAAGAATGCCTCGGACCCATTGCGCGATATTAAGAATGCTTCTGATCCACTACGCGATATCAAGAATGCTTCCGATCCACTGCGCGATATCAAGAACGCTTCCGATCCATTGCGTGATATCAAGAATGCCTCGGACCCATTGCGCGATATTAAGAATGCTTCTGATCCACTACGCGATATCAAGAATGCTTCCGATCCATTGCGCGACATCAAGAATGCTTCCGATCCTCTTCGCGGATTGGGGTCTTTATCACAGAGGACCTCATATACCCTCAACTCAAGCGTGTATGATCTTATCGACCGAAAGGAAGGGCTCATTGTACTTGAGAAGGAGGAAACCACCCATCTATGGCAAGATCACTCCCATAAAAAACTTATCGATACCATTCGAGCGGAGATCAAAAATAAGCAACGTGGTGCTTTAGCAGGGCTAACCGCTGCGTGTCCACTGTTCGATTTTCTCCAGTTTCTTGCTTCTTACATGAATGCTAAGAGTGAATTGGACGGTCAGGAAGGAGCTCGTAAGCAATATGTCTTGTCCCTATTGAATCTATATCCGGATCCTTTTCATGCAGATATGGAGAATAATGATTCGGGAGCTGAAAGAGAAACGCGTATTCAGGGAATCTCGTCTCAACGGTCCAGGAGAATGCACGCGACGCGTGCCAGATTTGATCAGCGAACCCAGTTTAAGACCTTGGTCAATGGGGTAGAGTTAAAAGAGGTGACCGCATTTGCCGGCGATCATGAGGCCTTGTGGAATAACTGGATTTTAGATGATGCTGCATGGACGGATGTTCGGATGGATCACGAATTACAGCAAGCGTCGTTGCGATGGGTAAGAGGATCGCACGAAATATTATGGGCAAGCGATTTGGCTGAAATGATGAAAGGCAAAGGGATTTCGCTGGTTGTGTTGAACAGTTGCCAGACGTCCCAGAGTGATTCCCGCAGTTTTGAAGCGGCTAGTGTGGCAACCACCCTGATACAGGCTGGCATTCCTGCTGTCATTGGGATGCAACTTGGTATCGATGACGATTCTGCCATCGAGTTCTCGAAGTATTTCTATGATGCGCTTTCTGAAGGAGATCGCCTCGAGTTAGCACTTACCAAAGCGAGGCAAGCGATGGCCGATTTGGAATCGTCCCAAAGCTGGGGCATCCCCACATTGTATATGCGCAGGCTGTATGTTGCTGATAATTTCAAGCTGTGTGATTATCCTATAAATGAAGAAAATGACGCGGATAACAGTAATACATGACACAAGAAGCCCTATACGATAGCCTCCCCTTCCTTAAAACAGCGTCATCGGCATTTAAAGAGGTGTTTTTCTCTCATGCGATGACGACTACGCTGGCGAAGGGGCAGGTTATCTGTCTGGAAAACAACCAATGTGCACACTTGCCCATTGCACTATCTGGTACAGCTAGAGTATATAAGGTAAGCGAAGAAGGGAAAGAGTTGACCCTGTACCGGATAGAAGCAGGGGACAGCTGTATTCTAACCGCTTCTTGTATCCTGAATCATCAAGCGTTTCCAGCAAATGCAGTCGCACAAACCGACATGGAAGCGCTCGTTGTTTCTGCTTCCGATGTGCACGAGTGGATGCACAAATACCCTGATTGGCGGCAGTATATCTTTCAGCTCATTGCACGGCGCCTGAGTAACGTGATCGAACTGGTCGAAGAAGTAGCATTTCAACGGATGGACGCCCGGTTGGCCTCGTATATTCATGATCACAGCGCCAGCGGAGATGTCATTCAAAGCACACATGAAGGCATTGCTACAGACCTTGGTACCTCGCGGGAAGTTGTCAGCCGGCTGCTTAAAGAATTCGAGCAACAAGGCATAATTGCCTTATCCAGAGGCGAAATCAGGGTGATTGAGAGGGAAAAACTAGGAAAATCAAGATAATTTCCCTTTGTGACTCAGGTCACTGACTTATTTTTTCACGGTGTGTATGTTATATTCAAATAAACACCCTGAGAATTAATTATTGTGATTATCATGCGTATTCCTAATACTTCTACCATTAGCCTTTGTGCACTGTTGGTCTTTGGACTCGTGTCGGCTGGTTGCGATTCGGTTGTAGACCCAGAGCAAGATGTGGCTATTACTGCCCCTGCCGTTGCTTACGAATTAGAAGTAGGTAATTCCTTAGCTGTTGAATCTGGTGTTACCGTTGAGTTTATCGAATTGCTATCGGATACGCGATGCCCGCTGGAAGACGTTTGTCAGGATATGGGAAGGGTAGAAGCTTCTTTTATCATGGAGATGGACGGCAAAAGAGCGCCTTTTGTTTTGAGCGGATATGTTGGGCCCGAAGGAAAGGAAAAGGTTCGATTTGACGTAGGGCCTTACGAAGTGATCATGCAGCGCCTCGATCCATACCCAATGGAAGATTGCGATATGGATATGCCGCCTGTGGCAAAACTGCAATTCCAGAAATAATTGATTCAATCAGTACGCGTTAACCAACACGTATTGATTATCTAACAATGGCTGAACTGACAAAAGTACAGAAGTTTTTGGCTGTCTGTGCCCTATGCATTGGTATTGCTGTTGCTCTTGGAGTGCTTATTGAGTTTTTGACGTGAAAATATGCGTTCCCACTAACTTTTGAGGTGTTGTTATGAATTTGAATATGGGGTCCATGGACCGAGTTATTCGTGTTGTTGTTGCCGCTGTAGTTGCGATACTCTACTTCACAGGAGTAATTTCTGGCACTGTTGCCATCATTCTAGGCGTACTGGCTGCTGTGTTTATCCTGACAAGTATGGTAGGTACTTGTCCACTGTATTTGCCCTTTAAGTTATCTACTAAATCCAAAACACCAGCGTAATGATAAGAGCACTCATCTAATTTCATTTGGAATCATGTGAGTGCGTTTGGAGTTTGGGGGGTATTGCATTGCCTTAAAACCTTCGTGTTATAAACCTTCAATGCAATAAAACTCCAAACTCCAAACACAATAGTATGCATGGCGTTATCAGGTGTGGTAGATGAAGTCAACTGGGCTGAGCTGTTGTCCAGGCATAAAACGGACGCAGCACGTGTAACGGCCCTGGTTGAAACGTTCAGGTCGAAGTCGCGCAGTAGGACGAATATCTATGTCGAGCAGCTTTGTGAGTACCTGGAAGCGCATGAAGAACAAGCCCATCTTTTAGGCTCATACATCAAATCTACCGTTCTTTCTAGCAATACGTTACTGCTGCTCACTGAATCGGGTGTGCCTGGAAATAAAGGGTTTGGCACCGAGCTCTTCCAGCGTATAGAGCGCCGATTAATTCCTGAATTGCAAGATCCTAAGGATCTGAGAACCACCCTTCGTACCTTTTTCTCGAGCGACAACGATTATAAGTGGATTAACGCCGTATCTGATGGACTCTGGATGCGTTTGTTGGCATCATTGGGGATCGGCGAAGGGGCGGGCCCTCGCATGAGCGTAGAGTGGGCAACCAGCCTGAGAATCTTGAGCCACCACATTTCTAGTCTTGGTTTGCAACCGGAAATTACGCATCGGCTTCCTCATCTGGATGATCCCGATTCGCCCTTTTTGATGCTTTCGAATGAACTACTGAAATACATCGAGTTTATTCAAGGGCATTCGTTGGAGGAATGCAGAGGGTGCCTGCAAGGGGCAGTCAGGATCGTAGAAACGTGCAGAAACGAAGTAGAGCGATTGAGAAATGAGAAGGGCATATATGGTACAAGCCTGCGGCTTACCTCGTTGTCTTATCGCTTGCTTAAGCTGTTAAATCGGCTGGAATGCCTGCTTCGGATGACGGTTGCTGATGGTGATGAGTTTAGAAAAAACCTGGTCACGTTGTTCCGAGAGGTCGTAGAGGCTGAGAACACGCGGAATCATATCAGGCCGCATATAAGAGAAAGCGGAGATCTTCTTGCCTTCCAGGTAGTAGAGCATGCTGCAAAAAAAGGCAGCAAATACATTACATCTGGATTGAAAGATTATTGGGCCTTCTTTTTGGCAAGTCTGGGAGGGGGGCTGATTGTTGGCATTTTTGCGTGCATCAAGATGATCGCCAGCCAGTGGGAACTGCCATTAGCCGTTGAGGCGCTTGCGTATGGTATCAACTACTCCATCTGTTTTGTCATTATCTACCTTACTGGGACGGCCCTGGCAACGAAGCAGCCGGCCATGACGGCGAACACCTTGGCTCGAACAATGAAAGGAGAAGAACGGAGCGTTTCGCTGGCTGGATTGGAAGACTTGATTGTTCGAGTTTGGCGAAGCCAGTTTATTTCGTTTGTCGGTAATCTCATGATGGCGTTACCCGTCGCAATGGGAATTTCTATTGCGTATAGGCACCTCTCTGGTGCGGCCATCATAGATGAAACCTACTCGTTGAAATTGCTAAATGGAATTCATCCTTTGCAAAGTGGCGCCCTTATATACGCAGCGATAGCCGGTATCTTTTTGTTTGCATCCGGGGTTTTTGCGGGATGGGTGGATAACAGGAATATATATTTGCACTTTCCCGAGCGAATTGCCAAGTCACCCTGGTTGATTCGCTTGTTCGGAGAAAAGAGAACCCAGAGCATGGGGCGGTTTCTTGATCAGAAGCTGGGGATTCTTGCCGGGAATGTGTTGCTTGGGTTTTGCCTGGGGTCAACGGCAACAGTGGGGGAAATCCTTGGCTTGCCCTTGGATATTCGCCATATTGCCTTCTCTTCAGCAGAGTTTGGCGTATCGCTAGATCTACTCAGTGCTACACTCACCAGGGATGTGGTCTTGATTTCTGCGCTTGGGGTCTTCCTGATAGGATTTGTAAACTTTCTGGTTAGTTTTGGGCTGAGTATCACCCTGGCATTAGAATCCCGAAGGGTCCGCTTTAGCGAAACACGGAGGCTCCTATGGAATCTATTCCTCCGGTTTCTTCGCCGCCCCACGGATTGGTTTTTCCCTCCTCGCAAAAAGCCTATTTCTATTGAAGAGGAGGACGTTCTTATCGAGTCGTAAAGAAAATGTAAAAGCGGTTAAGATGTGAAACTGATATCCGTTATTTCAGTAGGAAAACCATAACCAAAATCATCCTTTTTACGTTTATACTTCCTGCAATGAATATCCAGCATCAAGTAACGTATCATTGGTCCCACAATCAGTCATGTGAAAAGAAAGCATGGCTCGCACTTCGCCACACCCTGTCTGAACGTAGCTAAATTGAGTTAGCTACGGCTCACTATCTTTTCCTTTTCCTTATTTCAATCTCCTTTGATGGATTCAGCCCATCCATGAAGAGGAGTACTTGAAAATCGATCAGAAGAATACCATCGTTGATGCATTGAAAGGCATCAGCCCTGATAATACTTCGCGATCCCACACCAACCAAAAAGCTGAAGTTCAGGACTAATACAGGTCTTGGAAGCGCTTTCAGGTGGTTCTACACCCTTAAACAACCGAAAAACAATGCTCACAACTAGAGAAACATATAATAACATTACAGGCACGAAAACCTGGAATAAAATCAAGCAGTTGCTTCCAAACTTTAAGCAGCAGCGTCAACTCGTTCCTGTGTATGCACGAACAGGTAAAACGCTTCGCTTTAACAGAACCAACCAATTGTCCCGCGTTCGAACCCTTTTACGATCCATCACCTTTGTAGCTGTAATAACAATGTATATCGCCGCAGAACCCGTACTAGCACAAGACCACAAAAACGCTTTAACCGCTGAGGACCAGGCCGAGATCACACCGGCAAAGGCCCTCGAAATGTTGAAAGAGGGCAACAAGCGATTTGTGAAAGGGAAAATGGTGAACAGAAACTTGATGAAGCAAGTCTCCCAAACTGCAACCGGACAATATCCACACGCGGTAGTACTTGGATGCATCGATTCCCGTGTTCCACCCGAACTTGTCTTTGATCAAGGAATAGGGGATATATTCTCTCCTCGTATCGCCGGTAACTTCGTGAACAAGGATATACTGGGCAGCATGGAGTTTGCGACCAAAGTTGCGGGATCAAAATTGATCGTTGTGCTCGGTCATAGCTCTTGTGGAGCCGTAAAAGGAGCGTGTGACAACGTTGAGCTTGGAAACCTCACCCATACCTTGAAGAGCCTTATGCCTGCTGTACATGGGGTAGAGGAGGTAATCGGAGAGCGGAATTCTAAGAACGCCAAGTTTGTAGAAGATGTCGCTCATTTGAACGTGAAGCTCACTGTCAACAACATCCTTGAGCAAAGCCCAATAATGAAGGAATTGGTCGATCAGGGCAAATTGATGGTGGTGGGCGCCATCCATGATGTGTCGACCGGTCGTGTGACATTTATGGAATAGTGTATCTGTCGCACACTAAAAGGCCGCCCTGCGCAAGCAGGCCGGCCTTTTTTTGTTTTACCTCCCCGTTTGAACCTACCTTAGAGGGTGCTTATCTTAGTTTTTGACCCCCCACACCAGACACCCTCTATTTATGTCTACCCACTACACCTACCGCACACTAGCGATGTTGTGTGCATGCGCCCTTTTCTCGTGCACCCAGCCACCCAATAGCCAGAATGTCGACTGGGCCTATTACAAGGGAGATCTCGCCTCCACCAGTTACTCCGCCCTCGACCAGATTAATAGAGATAACGTCGGGAATCTTGAACTTGCGTGGGAGTATGAAACCGGAGAAACGAAGCTGAACACGATCGAGTGCAATCCGCTTATTATTGGCGGCGTTATGTACATCACAACAGTTCAACTCGAGGCAGCAGCACTAGATGCAGCTACCGGAGAAGAACTCTGGCGATTTAATCCCTGGGAGGACTCGTCTATTCGAACGGACGGGCACAGCGTAAACCGAGGCATGATGTATTGGTCAGAGGGAGAGGATAAGCGCATCTATTATGCTGCAAAAACACGTATGTGGTCCCTGGATGCCACTACAGGAGCTGTACGTACTGAGTTTGGAGAGAACGGCTCTATCGACTTAACGAAAGGCCTGGATCGGGATCCGATCATCAAGCCGGTGAGTGCGACTACGCCGGGTGTTATCTTTGAAGACCTCTTGATTGTTGGTTCTGCAACACCAGATAACGGAGACTTCGGGACCAATCCGCCTGGCCACATCCGTGCATATAATATCCACACAGGCGAACGCGAGTGGATCTTTTACACAATTCCCCACCCGGGTGAGTTCGGGTATGATACCTGGCCCGAGGACGCCTGGAAAACAGCAGGCGGCGCCAATTCCTGGGCTGGGCTGGCCTTAGACGTAGAACGCGGTGTTGTATATGCGCCTACGGGTTCACCGTCCGTCGAACATTACGGGTTAAACAGGCACGGGAAGAACCTGTTTGGGAATTCGGTCATCGCTCTAGATGCACGTACGGGTGAGTACAAATGGCATTTTCAAGCTGTCCATCACGACATCTGGGACTATGATCTGGCTTCGACACCCACATTAGCCACCTTTGAGCACGAAGGACAACTACGGGATGCCGTGGTGCAGGTTACCAAGATGGGCCACGCCTTTGTATTGGATCGGGATACAGGCGAACCCATTTTCCCTGTCGAAGAGCGCCCAGTGCCGCAATCTGAACTGCCAGGGGAAGAGACCTGGCCTACACAACCTTTCCCTACAAAACCACCAGCCTATGCACGCCAGGGATTTACAGAAGCGGACATTACCGACTTAAACCCCGAAGCACACGCTTTTGTCAGAGAAATGTACTGGGATAAATGGGGACCTTCTGTACTGTTTCAGCCGCCCAGCTTAAAAGGCGAGTTCTACTTGCCTCAGTTTAACGGCGGCTCCGATTGGGGTGGTGCTTCCTTCGATGCATCCACCGGCATGTTATACATCAATGCGAGCAATGAGCCGGAGGCTATGACGATGTTTGAACGTAGCGTTTCTGAGGACCGGCCCTATCCATACGGCTACACGGGTCATGATGAGATCTATGACCCCGAAGGATTTCCTGTATCTACTCGTCCATGGGGAACGCTCAATGCCATCGACCTGACAAAAGGCGAGATTGCCTGGCAAGTACCGTTAGGTACCTACCCCAAACTTGAAGAACGAGGACTCCCTCCAACGGGGACCTTTAATATCGGCGGCCCGATTACAACCGACGGTGGACTCGTCTTCATAGGCGCCACTCGCGACGAGCGAATCCGAGCTTTTGATAAATCGACAGGCGAGGTACTCTGGGAGTACCAGCTTCCCTTTGGTGGGTATGCCACACCCTCTACATACATGGTCGACGGCAAGCAGTACGTTGTGATCGCAGCAGGAGGAGGAGGGAAGCCGGGCACAAAACAAGGGGATCGATATCTCGCCTTTGCTTTACCGGAGTGATGTTTTAGAGCAGTCAAGATTCTGCTTAATTATTTCACATGAACATGGGATTGTTCGCTACCTATTTGTGAGTTATTTTGTGTGTACGTTAGTGTGTAACCAATCTGGTTAAAACCACGTAACGGCATTAGTTCAATTAACTCAGTTGCGTCTAAGTGAGTCGTACACGGCGATATAAAGCAAATATTCTGCTTCTCATGTTTGTCATGGGAAGTCTTGTTGCGCCGTTTTCGCACTACATGTTCATGTTAGTTAGTGATGCCTACCAAATAGGGGCGCATCACGCTCATGAGCTAACCGTGGACCCTCTCGGTGAGCACCATGTTGGTGTACACCACACGGATCATAAAAACGTACACTTGAAGAGCGAACCCCGGGGTCATATCCATTGTGATTACTGGGGATTATTTGCCACTTTTACGGCAACCACTACACCCGTTGTTCAGCTAGGGCTTCCCTCTGAACTCGTCGCGATCGTAGCAGAATGGGCTGAGGAAGCCCCAATCGCTACTGTTGCTCCTGCTTATCGCTTAAGAGGCCCGCCTCTATTCCTTTCCTGAGAGTACACTCTATCTCTCAATTCCTCTTTTCTTACTCCATTTGGCGTTTTCCTTAGGAAGATGTACAGCGGTGAATTGCATCTAGCATAACTCCTCTGTGTCTTCTTCAACGATCTGCCGGCATTCCTCTGCACTTTTATCCTACACTGTCATCCTGGACTTAATCCTGGATCTATGGACAGCGTACTTGCTGTCCTGTAGATGCCGTATTAAGTGCTATGATACCCTTGCAGGATAGGTATGCTGCGGTCGCTAAATGGCTCGTACTTCTATTAAGCGATATTCATTCTTTAGATATGAAAACGGTATACCTATACACACTATTACTATTAAGTCTTCTTGTGCCCACGCAAACTCTCTTTGCACAATACGCCGTGAAGGGTGTTGTTGTAGATGCAGCAACACAAGAGGCGCTCCCTGGGGTTAATGTGTTTGCGAAAGGGACCACACTCGGTACAGTTACCAAGGACGATGGCACTTTCAGCATCAACGCATCTACTCCTTTTACATCACTCACATTTTCATACCTCGGCTACAAAGCGTCGACTGTTGAACTCGCTGGAACAGAAGACCTTCGCATTGCGCTCGAACCTACCCTCGTAGACCTGCAACCGGTTATTATCTCTGCAAGCCGCGGGGTACAGGCAAGAACCGATGCACCGGTCGCCATCGATGCAATCTCAGCGCACAAGCTAGAGGAAACCAAGCCTACCATGCTGTACCAGGCTCTCAACCAGGTACCAGGTGTGCACATGGTGAATCTCGGCAGCGAACAGCATAGCATGAGTATCCGGCAGCCCCTTCAATACAAAGCCCTGTTTGTATACATGGAAGATGGGATTCCAATTCGTCCAACAGGCGTATTTAATCACAATGCTCTCATTGAGATGAATATGGCCGGCATCGAGCGAATTGAAGTCATCCGGGGGCCTTCTTCTGCGTTGTATGGAAGTAATGCGGTTGGTGGAGCAATCAACTTCATCACCCCAGAGCCAACAAGAGAATTTACGGGTTATTTGAATGCACGGGTGGACAACTTCGGTTACCGACGGAGCGATTTTAATGCAAGCTCTACCTTTGGTAAAGTCGGTTTCTATGCAGGAGGGTACGTTGCACGTCAGCGGGACGGCTGGGCCGACCATAGCGATTTTGATAAGTTCTCCCTGACGCTGCGTGCCGACTACGACATCAGCGACAAAACAGAGCTCGTCACTACGTTCACGTCTAACCACCTCGATACCGATATGCGAGGTAGCCTGGACAGCTTAAACTTCTATGGACGAGGGTATTCCAGCTTGCAAACCTTCACCTACCGCCAGGTGGATGCCACGCGCCTCCGTTCGACGCTTTCTCATAATTGGAATGAAAAGCAGCAAACCGCCTTTAGCGTCTCCTACCGTGATAACGCGGTAGGGCAGCTCCCTTCCTATAGAGTCCGAAACGACCGGAGCAACGCTGCACGTGCCACAGGCGAAATCAACGAAAACAGCTTCACCAGTTACGTCGCAAACCTGCAGCATAAAGCCTTCCTTGGTTTCATGGACGCTTCCATTACGGCAGGGTTGAGTACGGACTTCAGCCCGAATACGTACTTCGCTCGTTTTCTAGAGATTGAACGAAACGAAGGCGGTCAATACGTCAACTTTGTCGATATGGACTCCTCGCTGACGGACTATGACATCGACCTCTTGAATACGGGCGCGTATGCTCAATTCGAATTCACTCCTGTCCAGAAGCTTCGTGTAGTCGCTGCGCTACGGTATGATCGCATTGATTACAAGTACGACAACCATCTTCCAGTATCTGCATTTTCTGGTGCTCCTGACGAGACCAACGGATTCAACAGCGTAAGCCCTAAAATTGGATTCACCTATGATTTCGGGCAGGGTATTGGGGTGTATGCGAATGCAAGCCAGGGCTTCATTCCACCTGAAGTGGGTGAGTTGTATAGAGGCGTTGACGTTCCGACACTTGAGCCCGCTACCTTCGATTCCTATGAAACGGGTGGATGGGCCGCTCTCCTAAAAGGCAAGCTTTACGTGAATGCCAGCATCTACCAGATGGATGGCCGGAACGAAATCATCTCCGTTCAACTCGACGATGGATCTAGGGTAAATAGAAACGCCGGCAAGACGCGCCACAGCGGTGTTGAATATGCGTTCGTTTATACACCCGTTCGCACCCTTTCTTTCCGTCTAGGGGGTACAAACGCGAAGCACGAATTTGTGCGTCATGAAGACGGAGGTGTGGTGCTGGATGGCAACGAAATGGACCGGGCTCCTCAGTGGATTGCAAACGCAGAGGTTACCTTTAAGCCGGCCTTTTTACCAGGAGCGCGTATTGGGTTGGAATGGCAACACCTCGGCAGCTATTACCTGGATGCAGCAAACACCCAGGAATATGAAGGCTATGATCTGCTTCATATTAGGGCCGGGTACCAGATCAGAAATGTTGAAATCTGGGCCAACCTGGAAAACATGACCGATGAACTGTATGCAAACGTAGCCTCAAAAAGCCGATGGGGCCACAGTTTCAACCCTGGCGCTGCCCGAAACGTCGTATTTGGCATCGGCTACAAATTTGGCCAGAGGTAGGTGGATGTTCACCCCTCTGTACAATCTCCCTAAAGGGACGGCTTTTAAGATCTTCTTGGTGTCTTCCCTGACTTGATCAGGGATCCATGCAAGTTTAAGTAAAATTGAGCTTGCATGGACCCCGGCTCGGTGGCCGGGGCGACAGCAAGGAATAAAGAATGCAAAGGCCTTCCCTGCAAAAAAACTTGAGCGACTCATTAAGTCACCCCATAGATTTAAAGAATCATGAAACGTTTCCATTTACCATATACTTTTCTATTCCTCTTCCTCATCGGCTCCATAGGCTGTGAAACACCACAAGAGCACCCTGAACCTGTGGAGGCTATAGTCGAGAAGGCCGAACCGGTTGCACCTGCAGTTGCACAAACTGATATAATCGACAATGCACGCATTCCAACGATAGCTCTAGATGCTAGCTCGGAAAAGATGTATGTCGCTTTCTTTCAAAAAGATGGCGATATCAACAATGTATATCTTGCTTCTAAGCATGTAGACGAGGAAGCCTGGAATACACCAGTACGGGCGAGCAGTGGATTGGTGAATGCAAGCGTGCACGGACAGGCGCCTGCACAGGTCGTTGTTGGTCCTGAAGGGAATGTGTACGTAGTATGGACCAGTTCCATCCCCGTCGAAGGCCGTCGATTTCCTGCCAGTGATCTTTTGTTTGCTAGATCACTTGATGGTGGGAGTACCTTCGATCCGCCAAGAGCAATCAATAGCGACGCCGGCGGATTCCCTGCTGGCCATACGTTCCAGGATATAACGGTGGCTAACGACGGGACGATTTATGTGTCCTGGCTGGATTCCAGAGAGCGGTATCGGGCGATGGCTGCCAATCAGACGTCAAATGTTATGCAGACCGTGAGCCACGAGCATAATGCGTCTTCACATGCAATGCACGAACCTGGTACCCAGGTGTGGGTGGCCTCATCTACCGATTTCGGACAAACATTCACGGATGGGACGGTTGTAGCTAAAGAGACGTGTCAGTGCTGCCGTACATCGATTATGGTTGCGGAGGACGGGACGGTATACGTAGCCTGGAGGCATATCTTCCCTAACATGGAACGAGACATGGCGCTTGCGCACTCCACCGATGGCGGTAATACATTCACCGAACCGCGTCGTATTTTTGCGGACAACTGGAGTGTAGAGGGATGCCCTCACTCAGGGCCTTCATTGACGATTGATGCAGCCGGCGTCTTCCACGCAACCTGGTATACAGGTGTAGAAACCCATCCCGGACTCTATTACAGTACCTCAATGGATGGTGTTACCTTCAGCGAGCCAACTACCCTGGTTGCCGAAGTAGGTGTATCGCAAGTACATGCGAGCGGCCATGGCGATAAGCATACCTGGCTTACCTGGGAAGACAAAAAGGCGAAAGGCATCCAGTTGGCGTACACGGATGAAACAGGCAAGCTCACCTATATAAACGAAGCCTTCTCCGCCGGCACGCTCCCTTCCATAGCAACAACCCCATCCCTATGGGCCATCGCCAGCCAGGTAGGGGATAGTATCCAGGTTATGCATGGTACGCTCCAATAAAGCTGTTCGCTTTATTGGAGCTGTTTCTGGTTTCTGGTTTCTGGTTTCTTGTTTAAAAGCAAGGTCCAAGCATTTAAATAACAGAAACAGGAAACCAACCAGATGAATCTTTGTGATTCATCTGGTTGCCTCAAAGAATCCCATCCCCAAATTGTGTCCAACCTATCCTAATTCAAGCACCGGATAAACAATAACATACCCATGTGATGCGCCCAGCAGAAGGGTTCACCTATCTTCAATACAATTCCCCGGCAACCAGAAACAAGAAACCAGAAACAAGAAACGAATACGGGCAAGCCCGTATTCCTGCCTGGGTATGAAATACGCCACCTTACTTTTCATCTGCTTAAATGTATGGAGTTTGTTTGGGCTCCAGGGGACGGCACAGCATCATCACATGCATGGTGCCATGCCGGCTGATACGACCGCCCGCGTCCATTCAAAAGAACACACCAGTGACCAGCACAATCACGAAGAGCACAGTGAGCACATGTCCAGTATCCTGTTAGCTGGTTTGTCCATGAACATGGATGGATCCGGTACGAACTGGCATCCAGCTGCTTCGCCCATGGAAGGGCTGCATGCAACTTCTAAGAGTTGGATGTTCATGCTGCATGGTCGTGTATTTGCGCGGTACACCAATCAGGATCTTTTTGGTGCAGGATACAGGGGCGCTCAAGCCTTTGGTGCGCCAGCCTGGGTAATGGGAATGGCACAGCGTCCAGTGGGAAAACGGGGCCAATTGGCTTTTCGGGCGATGTTTACAGGTGAACCGTTGACGGAAGGAGGGGATGGGTATCCACTTCTGTTTCAAACGGGGGAGACGTATAACGGCTTTCCTCTGATCGATTGGCAGCATCCCCACGATTTATTTGCAGAGTTGTCGGTTACCTACAGCCACCAGTTTAGAGAGCGAACGGGAGTATTCATCTATGCCGCACTGCCAGGGGAGCCGGCTATTGGTCCGCCGGCATTTATGCATCGCCCTTCTGCCCGCAATATTCCAAACTCTCCTGTGGGGCACCACTGGCAGGACGCCACGCACGTTACCTTTGGGGTCGGGACGATTGGGTTTATCCATGAGTTTATTAAGCTGGATGCATCCATTTTTACTGGAAGAGAACCCGACGAGGAGCGGTTTGGGTTTGACCGGCCCCGGTTCGACTCCTACAGCGCCCGCCTGTCAGTGAGCATAAATAAACACTGGGCAATGCAATTTTCCAGGGCCTACTTAAAAGGACCTGAAGTTCACGCGCCTGAGATCGATATGTGGCGAACGGCAATGTCCGTATTATACAGCCGCCAATCGGATAAGAACGAGGTCTTTGCCACGCTTGTGTGGGGCGTAAATGATCCGGCAGGCGACGCAAATACGGCAAATCATGTCCACGTGAATGGAAGAGACGGTTCGCATGTACATACCCACACCGTCACGCAACAATCTTTCCTTGCCGAACTAGATGTTGGGTTTCATAAATCGGCCCTTTATTCCCGGCTGGAATTCCTGCAAAAGGATGGCGCTGAACTGGGCATAGAAGCCTTACAAGACGACCTCTTTTGGATCGGCAGTGGCACATTGGGCTACAACCGGGAAATCATGCAAACACAGCCCGCAAACATTTCACTGGGAATCCAGGCAACAACCAACCTCGTTCCCACGGGTCTCCAGTATATCTACGGCACCTGGCCCGTGTCAGGGCAACTCTACGTAAGGGTTAATTTGGAATAGGTCCTGTCCTAAACCGCTCCATGATGCATTTGGGTCCTTTTAACCCCCCTCAGGCTATAAAGAGGGCACCATCCGGCAGCAACGGTCCAGATTGGAATCAATCCCAACCAACTCCACCAGGCATCCAGTAAAATGCCAATCAGCACGACATAAAGCCCCAGTGTAATTCTGATCTGACTATCGGTTTTACCTATATTGCTTTTCATGACGTTCACCTCCATGTGTTCTAAGAACTATAGAAAGATAAATCATTGCAGCGCACTCAATTGTACGTTGAATCCGAATCTGGATGTGACTAAATTTCTGATGGAACTGTAAGTGATTTTCCTACATCATTTGAATGGCACGTTGAGATATGAAATTGGCATGCTTGGATAGAGGCGGAACGTGCATATTAAAGTATCTATTTAACATCGCATATTCGTTTGACACCGTTTCGTTTGAAACAGCATAGTCTTCCATTCATGAAAAAAAACCGTTCGCTTTTGAGGCTCTTGGGTCTATCCATGTGCTTGGGGCTAGGCGTAGTTGGAGTATATCTCTTGGGCTCGAGTTTTACGCTGGCACAGCCATCCGAGAGGGGAGAAGAAGAGATTAGCGCCTCTCTAAATGCTTTTGATCAGATGATGCTTGTGGTAGCGCACAAGCGATGCGTTAATTGCCATCCCTCTGGCGACGAGCCAAAACAGGGGGAAGACAGCCATGTGCATCGATTCGGTGTTCAACGTGGAGCCGATGGGCATGGCGTTGCTGCCCTCACGTGTAATACGTGTCATCAAGAAGAAAATAACCTGGATTCTGGGGTGCCAGGAGCTCCTCATTGGCACCTGGCTCCAAGAAGCATGGGATGGGAAGGCATGAATCGAGTGGAGATCGCCCAGGCCATGGTGGATCCCGCCAGAAACGGTGGCCGTTCTATTCAGGAAATCGAAAAACATCTTACAGAAGATCCTCTGGTACTCTGGGTATTTGACCCCGGCGTAAATCACGAGGGGATTCCCCGGGAAAAGCCCCCGATTACTAAAGAAGAATACATCGCGGCTGTTAAGACCTGGGTAGAGACAGGAGCAGTTATTCCAGAAAATTAAGCGAAAATCAAAAGATGCTAATCTCCTTCACGATAAATGGAACCCCTCAACAGGTTGATGTAGATGGCGACACACCGCTGTTGTGGGTGATCAGGGACCTGCTAGAATTAAAAGGCACCAAGTTTGGATGTGGTAAAGCGGCGTGTGGAGCGTGTACTATCCATGTCGACGGTCATGCAGTTCGGTCCTGTTCTTTCGCCGTGAAGTATGCGGAGGGCAAAGTGGTAACAACTATCGAGGGCCTTTCGGAAGGAGATGAACTACATCCGGTGCAGCAGGCCTGGATGGAAGAAATTGTCCCTCAGTGCGGATACTGCCAGCCCGGCTTTATGATGGCTACGGCTGCTATGCTTGAGCAAATCCCAAATCCAACGGACCAGGATATAGACGATAACATTGTAAACGTATGCCGATGCGCAACGTATTACCGCATGCGAAAAGCGATCCACCGTGCCGCAGAAATTAAAAACCAAACCACTGCATAACGCTACTATGAGCGCATCTAAAACGAAGAAACGAAAAGGGTTAACACGACGACGATTTCTGGTCGGCTCTGCAGTAGGTTTGGGTGTTATCCTTGGAGGAGGATATCTCAGCAGAGGTATGACCCGCCGGTACCTTGCAGACCTCGCAAATTCGGCTGAACTTACGTACAACAATAGCGCGGCCCCAAACATCTGGTTTGAGATCACAGCGGACAACATAATCAAGTTGCACTCACCAAAAGTAGAAATGGGGCAGGGGACCTTCACTGGAATGGCCCAGATTGCCGCTGATGAGCTTGAAGTCCGCATCGATCAAATCAATGTCGTACATGCAGCTACTTCTACGGGCATAATAGATCCGTTCTCGACGGGCGGAAGCAATTCCATTTCAGGTTTATGGCAACCCCTTCGCGAATTGGCCGCTACCATGCGGGAAATGTTGAAGAATGAAGCAGCAGCGCAACTGCAGACGGATGTTGCATCCCTCTCTATAAACGAGGGCGTTATTTCTGCCGGGGGGACGTCGCTTACTTACGGGGACGTTGTTAAAAACGTATCGGAGTGGACCGTACCCGATGTACCTCCTCTCAAAGAAATGAGTGAGTACAAATTTATCGGAAAGCCCATCGAACGTATAGACCTTCGCGATAAGGTCATTGGTACCCCTATGTTTGGTATGGACGCTAGCATGCCTGACATGTTATATGGCGCCGTCGTTCGGCCGTCTTCTGTAGGCGCAACCTATGTGGATGCGGATACCAGCGAGGCAGAACAGATGCCAGGCGTAGTGGCTGTTGTGAAAGAGGCTGACTTTGTGGGTGTTGTCGCGAATACCATGATGCAAGCGGAGCATGCCAAAAAAGCCATCAAGGTTACGTGGGATATTGATCGAGTGTGGCAGCAAGAGGATATCGAGGAGATGATCAAAGTAGGGAAGGGGACCCCGGTAGAGATTCAGCGAGAAGGCAAGGCAAAACAAATACTGGAGGAAGAAGGGACGATAATCGCAGAATACACTACTCCGATAGGCGCCCACGCACAGATAGAACCCAATGGCGCGTTAGCATTTGTCGAAGAGAACCAGGCAACGGTACACATCTCTACGCAGGTGGTAAACCTGACAAGAAATGAAGTGGCCAAGCGCCTTGGAATGGACAAAGAGCAGGTCAACATCGTGCCAACCTACCTGGGAGGCGGGTTTGGCCGCAGGTTGCATACGCCGAATGCGATACAGGCTGCCGTTCTGTCCAGGGCAGTTGGCAAGCCGGTCAAGTGTTTCTTCGACCGCAAGGAAGAATTCCAAAACGACACCTTCCGCCCGCCGACGCATCACGTGATGAAGGCAAAACTGACAGACGACGGGAAAATCGAAGCGATCGAGCACAATGTGTCGAGCGGAGACGTCATGTTTGGTTCTCCCTTGATTCCAACGAACATTGTAGAACCCATTCTTGGAGCCGATGCAGGGGCCTGGCGAGGGGGGATGATTCAGTACAGAGCAATCCCGAATTATCGGGCCATCTCCTGGCGCGTGAAACTTCCTTTTGCAACGAGTTGGTGGCGAAGCCTGGGTTTGCTTGCCAACACGTTTGCGATTGAAAGCTTTCTGGATGAACTGGCTGTACGGACCGGTCAAGACCCCGTCCAATTTCGGCTCGACCATATCCAGAACGACGAAGTGGGCAACCGATTGAGTGGCGTCATCCGAGCCGCCGCCGAATCAGCCGGCTGGCAGGATGGCGTTGTGGATGGCCGAGCGATGGGGTTTGCTGCCTCAACCGACGCTAATACACCGTGTGCTCACGTAGCTGAGGTGACCGTCGAGGGCAAAGACATCATCGTGCACAAAGTAACCTGTGCCATTGATCCTGGGGTTGCTGTGAATCCCGACCAGATCCGTGCGCAGTGTGAAGGCTCCATCATCATGGGCCTCAGTGGAACCCTTTTCGAGAAAATGACGGTCAAGGATGGTGCACTCACCCCTACCATTTATGGCCCGTATAAAATGGCCCTGATGCGCCATTCGCCCAAGGAGATTAACACGATCATACTGGAAAACGGTGAGTCTCCGAGGGCTGTTGGTGAACCTCCATTAGGTCCCATAGGCGCTGCGATTGCCAATGCGGTGTATCGAATTACCGGGCAGCGGTTGCGGTCTATGCCTCTTGAGTTGGCGTAAAGTAGTCTAAATGAGCTAAAAAGGCGTTTGAGTACCTAATTGATATGGCAGAGTATATCGGTGGTGGTGTTTGAGCACTCAAAAGAGACTCTCCATCCAGTAAAACTCGCATTTGAGTGCCTCAAAGAGACGCTCTATCCAGTAAAACTCGCATTTGAGTGCCTCAAAGAGACTCTCTATCCAGTAAAACTCGCATTTGAGTGCCTCAAAGAGACTCTCCATCCAGTAAAACTCGTTTTTGAGCACTCAAAAGAGACTCTCTATCCAGTAAAACTCGCATTTGAGTGACCCCCAAAGCCCCTCTATCCAGTAAAACTCGTTTTTGAGCACTGATTGATATACACCCTTATATCAATTGGTGTCTTTGAGGTGGCTAGTTGCTAGCTTTACCCGGATCAAACTTATCATACCGTAGTCACGTAACAAAACGAGATGCTCCTTCCTGTCTTTCGAGCATCCACTCATGTATCTCACCCATAAGCCAAAGCGCATGCATCACCTACATCCCTGGATACGCTTAGTATTCATGCTGTTTATTGTAGTAACTTCTTGTTGGAACGCAGTACTTGCCCAAGACTCCGGCCTTAAGCACCGCATCGACTCTACCTTCTCTCCTTTTCTCGATGCGCTGCCCAATAGAGCAATGGTTGTTGGGCTCATAAAAGAAGGGGAGACGGCTGTGTTCACCTTTGGCGACCTTGAAGCCGATGAAAAAACGGTGTTTGATATTGGATCCATCACGAAGGTTTTTACAGGGGTCGCATTGAGCCATGCGATTGTTGAAGAGAAATTGACGCCTGATACGTCTGTTTGTGATGCAGCTCCAGAATTATTTCAAGCAGAGAGTGCGATCTGTGACGTGACCGTTTCCGAATTAGCTACACACCACTCGGGCCTGCCTCGGTTGCCCTCCAATTTGAATGCGGTGGATCTCGTGACAAATCCCTTTGCCGATTACTCAGAGGAACACTTGAAGGAATTTGCCAAAGAATGGGAGGGAAATGGAGATGAGATGCCTTCATACCTGTACTCCAATGTAGGGGCAGGGATGATGGGGCTTATTTTAGTCAAAATGTATGGATCTCCCAGTTATGATGCTCTTCTACATGAGGTTATGTTGGAGGAATTGGGCATGCAATCGACATCGACCCAGATCCTTTTTGGAGAAGACGAACGGAAGATACAGGGGCACAATGTGCTTGGAGGGCCTGCTACGGTTGACTGGACAGGCGAACCACTCGCCGGCATGGGACTGCTTCGATCCAGTACGGACGATATGATTACGTTTCTCCAGGCTTTCATAGATTTACCAGCCGAACCCACTTCTCAGCTTCAAAAAGCCATGCATCTTTCCATGGAGCCTCTTCGCCCTCTCGCAGAAGGGAGTCCGTATAGCGTCGCCTACTTTTGGCATATCCATGAACTAGACTCAGGCCAACGCCTCTGGTGGCACAACGGAATGACCGGTGCCTATTCAAGCTATATGGCCTTCGACCCTGAAAAAAAGATAGGCATGATAGCGATGTACAACCAGGCTCTCCAAGCCTTCACTCCGAAATGGATGGAGCTATTGGGTGTGGTGTTTGATTGAGGAGGGGAGAATAGGGAAGAAAAAAAGGGATGTGTTGAAATCCATAACAGGATTTTATATTCTCCTCGTCATCCTGCATGTGATTTCATACACGGCCTTTTAACCTGTCTCCTTAGGCCTGTGCTTAGCTTATAGAACTCGAAACACCATCCGTACCAACTATGAAACACCTCCCTAATGTATTTATCTGTACACTAGTAGTATCTGCATTCTCAATCCTCCCTGTCTCCGCCCAAACCCAGACGTGGGTCAACCAGTTCGGGAATAGCGAGCACAGCGAATTTGTAAACGGTGTAGCCGCCGACCACCAGGGCGCCAGCATCGTCGGCGGGCGATTTTTGGGAACGGTTGCCTTCGGTGAAGGCGAGCGGCAAAAAACGTCCATTACAGCTAAGAACATCGATGGTTATATTGCGCGGTATGGACGGGGTGGACAGTTTCACTGGGTGCAACAACTTATCGCTACCGACCATGGGGCAGCAGATGTTGAGGACATCGCTGTTGATGCTAAGGGCAATATCTACATTGCTGGAGAATATTTTGACGAATTGATTCTCGGCTACGGCCAGCCAGGTGAAACGACCCTCGAAGCCTCTGCGCAGAATGGCTTTGTTGCCAAGTACAGGCCGAACGGCCAACTGGTTTGGGCGAAGGCCATTCTCGGAAACGATGAGGTGTTTCCTTTCGGTATAGCGGTTAACGATAAAGGGCAGGTAGCCATTTCTGGGGTTGCATACGGTACCTACACGTTTGGTAAACACGAGCCCTACGAGCAGACCGTAACCAACCTTGGAGGCTTTTTGGCCGTCTACAACGCAGAAAACGGGCAGTTTAAATGGGCCTCTCTTCTAACGCCAGAAAGTAATGTGAGCGATAGCAATGCGGATGCTGTCAGTGTGGACCACTATGGTAATACGTACATAACGGGGTACGTCCAGGGAGAGGTGACATTCGGGAAAGGGGAAGCCAACGAAAAGACGATCCAGGATGGACATTATCAGACATCTCGCGGCGATGCGTTTATTGCTAAGTACGATTCCTACGGAGCATTTCAATGGGTTACCCGGATCACAGGGTTTAATTCCGAGAGCGGTTCAGCCATCCGGGTTGGAAAGAACGCCATGATATATATCGCGGGCCAGTTTAGCGGAGACGTCGTGTTTGGTGAGGACTCAGGTAATCAAACGGCTTATGAAGCTTTTGGACCGCTTAACGGGTTTGTGGCCAAGTACGATGGCCATGGGGCCTTTAAGTGGGCCAGAATACTTGGAAGCGATGACCTGGCAGGAGCTCCAGGCATGGATATCAACATGCATGGACAGGTACTGGTAGGGGGGACGGTCAGAGGATCATTGATCTATTTCTCTGGAACGGGTGATGACAAGACGTACACGCCAGACTATCCACATGAATATGGCTTATACGGTGTTCTACTGGATGAATACGGATCCGTAAAACACACACGGTTTAATACCGGCACAGGCTTTCTGGCCAATGCTGTGGTTGCTCTGGATGACA